>JAESGW010000004.1_pt1 | contig 1259321 bp, 1244 predicted proteins | sample 9269791 | NCBI WGS metagenome assembly JAESGW01 (sample SAMN16773120, study PRJNA677053) | algae metagenome | isolation source: Aphanocapsa lilacina HA4352-LM1 and co-occurring heterotrophs from near cave... | place: USA: Maniniholo cave, near Haena, Kauai, HI | collected 2009-07-28 | reverse complement strand
GAACCGCCTATGGCAGCCTAACCAACCTAAAACAGCTTGACGGCGAACACAGATGCTCTCTGGCGAAAACTAAGGACTTAGCTGCGCTAAGCCCAAGTTTTCGCTTTCTCCCCCGCCAAGGGGGAGATGCGCTGTAGCACGGTACTGCCCTACATCGGCTTCCGGATTTCGGTGGGGACGGTTAGGCTCGCTGTCATGAGCAGCCAACACCTCCTCCTCACGCCCGCCGAGATGTCACGCGCCGATGCGTTGGCGGTGGCTTCGGGTATCCAGTCGTTCAAGCTGATGGAGGCCGCAGGCAATGCCGTGGCCGAGTTGGTCGCCGAGCGCTATCCCGACGGGCAGGTGCTGATCCTTTGCGGCCCGGGCAATAATGGCGGTGACGGGTTCGTGGCCGCCAAGAAGCTCAAGGAGCTGGGCCGAGAAGTGCGGGTGGCGCTGTTCGGCGAACGGGACCGGCTGTCGGGAGATGCGGCCTTCTTCGCAGATCTGTGGAACGGGCCGATCCAGGCGGCGCGACCCGACGGGTTGCGTGGCGCCAAGGTAGTGGTCGATGCGCTGCTCGGGGCCGGGCTCGACCGCGACATCCAAGGCGGACTCGCGGAGCTGATCGAGGCGGTGAACGGGTTGCGCGTGCCGATCGTCGCCGTGGACGTGCCCTCGGGCATCGACGGAGCGAGCGGGCAGGTCCGCGGCATCGCGATCAAGGCCGATGTGTCGGTGACCTTCTTCCGGCTGAAGCCGGGGCACCTGCTGCTGCCGGGGCGGGTCCGCTGCGGCGAGGTTGTGTTGGCGGAGATCGGCATTCCCGACAGCGTCCTGGGTGAGATCCGCCCCAACCTCAATCGCAACAGCCCTGATCTCTGGCACCTGCCAAAACTCGAGGCCGAGGGGCACAAGTTCACTCGCGGCCATTGCGTGGTGATGTCGGGCGGGCCGCTGCAGACCGGCGCCAGCCGGATGACGGCGATGGCGGCACTGCGGACCGGGGCAGGGCTGGTGACCCTGGCCGGGGCGCACTCATCGCTGCTGATCCAGGCCAACCATGTGACGGCCATCATGCTGAAGCCGGTGGACGGCGCGGCCAGCCTGCAGTTACTGCTGCAGGACCATCGCATAAACACAGTGGTGATCGGGCCAGCCGCGGGGCTGGGTGAGGCGACCAAGGCCAACGTACTCGGGGTGCTGCAGAGCGCTGCGGCAACCGTGCTCGATGCCGACGCGCTGACCAGCTTCAAGGACAGCCCAGAGGCACTGTTCTCGGCGATCAAGGCCAAGCCGGAGCGCCCGGTGGTGATGACGCCGCATGAGGGCGAGTTCGAGCGGCTGTTCGGCAAGGTCGATGGCTCGAAGGTTGACCGAGCGCGCTCGGCGGCGCTGCGCTCCGGCGGCTTCGTGGTGCTGAAGGGCAGCGACACGGTGGTGGCGGCGCCAGATGGGCACTCGGTGATCAACGACAACGCGCCGGCTATCCTCGGCACGGCCGGCTCGGGCGACGTGCTGGCGGGCATCATCGCCGGATTGCTGGCGCAGGGCATGAAGGGGTTCGATGCTGCGTCGGCCGGGGTGTGGATCCATGGCGAGACGGGGAACCTGTGGGGCGGGCCGGGGCTGATCGCCGAGGATCTGCCGGGGTTGATCCCGGACGTGTTGAGGGAATTGGTCGGGTAGTCCCATCACCCGTATCATCCGGGCGTTCGCGCACGCCCGGCAATGGCTGATGGGGTGTCGCCCCGGACATCGTGGCTTTCCCCTCATCCGGCGCTACGCGCCACCTTCTCCCCGACGGGGAGAAGAATCTGGAGAGCGCAGCGCTCCCCCCTGTTCCTCTCTCCGTCGGGGAGAGGGTGGATCGGCCGCCAGGCCGAGACGGGTGAGGGGTTGGGGGCACTGAGCCACCCGATGGGCGCGGTGAGCCGCATCAGACCGGTCGGGATGACACCGAGTATGTGGGGAGATCTGCACTCTACCAGCTGACCTCCAGCCGCTCCAACCCGTGAAAATGGTAGATGTTCTTGTATTGCGGCTCCGTCGCCAGCCGTAGCCCTGGCAGCCGGTCGAACAGCGTCCGCATCGCCACTTGCAGCTCGATCCGTGCCAGCGGGGCGCCGATGCAGAAGTGGATGCCGGCGCCGAAGCTGACATTGGCACCATCGGTTCGGGTTGGATCGAACCGGTTGGCCTCGGCGAAGCGCGACGGATCGCGGTTGGCGGCGCCGAGCATCAGGCCGATAGTCTCGCCCTGCTTGAAGCTCAGGCCGTTATCGAGCGTCACATCCTGCAGGGCGTAGCGGGTGAACATGTGCAGTGGGGCGTCAAAGCGGATGCACTCCTCGACCGTCGCCTCGGTCTGCTCGGCATCGGCGAACAGCGCCTTGGGGTCGAGCCCGCTCTCGAGGATGGCCTTCACCCCGTTGCCGGTGGTGTGGACGGTCGCCTCGTGCCCGGCATTGAGCAAGAGGATGGTGGTCGAGATCACCTCGTCCTCGGTGAGCTTTTCGCCATCGACCTCGGTGGTCAGCATGTGGGTCAAGAGGTCTTCGCGCGGCTGCCGGCGGCGCTCGGCGATCATCTCGCGCACATAATCCATGAACTCGATCGAGGCCTGGTTGGCGTCGAGCTCGGTCTCGTAGGTGACGCCATACATGTACATGGCGACCATCCGATTGGACCAATCGACCAGTTGCATCGCCATGTCCGCGGGCAGGCCGATCATTTCGGCGATGACGATGGCCGGGACAGGGGCGGCAAAGGCGCGGAGCAGCTCGACCTGGCCGTCGGCTTCGAAGCCGTCGATCAGCTGGTTGGCGAGGCGCTCGATGCGCGGCCGCAACTGCTCGACATTGCGGGACACAAACGCGCGGTTGACGAGGGAGCGGAGCCGGGTGTGGCTCGGGGGCTCCAGGGTCAGCAGCGAGTATTGCTCGGTCTGGTCGAAGGCAGCGGTGTGAGGCTTGGGTGGCGCCATGCCGAGCTGTTCGCGGCTCATCAGGTGGAGGATCTGCCGGCCAAAGCGTTTGTCGCGGAGCAGGAGGCTGACATCCTTGAAGCCGGCAAAGCACCAGTGGTTGTAGTTGTCCCAGAAGAAGGCGGGCGAGGCGGCGTGCACCGCGTCGTAGAACGCGTAGGGGTCGCGGTAGAAGGCAAGCTCGCGTGGCTGGGCGCTGGCGTGATGGTCGGCAAGGGTGAAGGGAGCGGCTGCGGACAAGTGAGGACCCGTTGAAACTGATAGTGCGGTCCATGCTATACGGCGCCTCGCCCCGACGGGAAGCCGTCACCATCTGCTGAAACAGCTTGCCGCAGCCGATAAATTGGCTAGTAGCCTCGCCAACACCCATTGGAGTTCGAGCCCGTGAGCGATCTCACCCTCAACGAAGCGATCGACAACATCTACACCTCGCTGCGCGAGAACAATGCCGACATCGACGTTCATATCGCGGCGCTGAAGGCAGCGATGGCCAAGGACGGGGTGAAGGAAGCAGTGTTCGATCCCGCCAAGCTGGCGCAGAACAACCGCCAGGGCCGGAAGATGATGCAGTCCTACTTCAAGAAGCGCGGCGTCGCGGTCGGGTTCAAGGCGTAGCCGGATCGGACGGCAAGCCAAGGACACGACCCACCTCGCTGCGGACCGTCGCGAGTAGCGAGGGAGTGATTGAGCCGATCCGTTCGGCGGCCGTCGCTTCTATAGTGGCGATCTTGAGTGTTCGCACCATCGAAGGGGCCGGAAGCCCGGCACCCGGAAATCCTTCGCCCAGGGACACATCGCCTGGCCAAGGGCGATTGCCTTCGCTGGTGATCATCAGCACCCACAGCAACATGCCCGAGCCGACTGCGCCGTCCGACACTACAAGCGCCGGACGCCGTTGGGTCGTATCGCGGTTCGTATAGGGGAACGGAACCCTGACGACGTCGCCTGCCTCAAAGGTCGGCATAGGCAGCCCGGTCCGCTTCGCTGTTCCATTCGTCAAACAACACGAACGGATCATCCAACGCGATGACGGCAGCCTTGCTCAGAATCACCCGGTTGCCCTCAATCTGGTAAGCCAGCTCGTCACCCTCGCGCAAACCGAGTGCCGTGCGAACCGGCTGAGGGATGGTGGTCTGGGCTTTGCTAGTCAGTTTGCTCGTGATCATCGCGTATTCCTTTCGCTCCAATGTAAGGAACTTCCTTACCGCGGGCAAGCTTCACCTCCCCATGCAGGCAGGTTCCGTTGATCCCCGGCTTTGCGCGAATATGTGAGTATTGCGGCCTGCCACATTGGCGCCTATCTGTCGCTTTACCCGCCCTTAACAGGGCATCGCCTTCAGTCGGCCGCGAGCGCTGATTCTTCCTTCCATAAGGGGCAAATCTCGAAATGAGAGATCCGGTCGATACCTTCTACAACTACCTCGTGCCCACCGTGGTCGAGCAGACGACGCGCGGCGAGCGCGCTTTCGACATCTATTCGCGCCTGCTCAAGGAGCGCATCATCTTCGTGACCGGCCAGGTCGAAGATCAGATGGCGTCTCTGATCGCGGCGCAGCTGCTGTTCCTCGAGTCGGAAAACCCGAAGAAGGAAATCAGCCTTTACATCAATTCGCCTGGCGGCGTGGTTACCTCCGGGCTCGGTATCTACGACACCATGCAGTTCATTCGTCCGCCGGTGGCGACGCTGTGCATCGGGCAGGCTGCCTCGATGGGTTCGCTCCTCCTCGCCGGTGGTGAAAAGGGCCTGCGCGCCGCGCTGCCGAACGCTTCGATCATGGTGCACCAGCCGTCCGGCGGCTATCAGGGCCAGGCGACCGACATCCTGATCCACGCTCAGTTCACCGAGAAGCTGAAGCGTCGGCTCAACGAGATCTACGTCAAGCATACCGGCCAGGATTACGAGGCCATCCACAATGCCCTCGAGCGCGACCGCTTCCTCAGCCCCGAAGAAGCCAAGGATTTCGGTCTCATCGACTCGATCTTCGAGAAGCGGGCGGCCCCGGACGCGGCGTGAGGCTTCACCCGTTAAGGTGAATCTCAATGCCCAACGCGAGTGTGACACTTGTGTGATTGTGTGGGTCCCGGCTGGCCGTTAAGGTCGGTCGGGCTTACATTTTGTTTAGGTATCCGGGGCTAGCGTTCTCTTCTAGCCGGGATGGGAGCCCCAACTCCCAGGAGTGACAGGATGTCCAAGGACACGACCAGCGGCGAATCTTCCAAAAACACGCTGTACTGCTCGTTCTGCGGTAAATCGCAGCATGAGGTCAGGAAGCTGATCGCCGGGCCGACCGTCTTCATCTGCGATGAGTGCGTCGAGCTGTGCATGGACATCATCCGCGAGGAAAACAAAACCTCGATGGTGAAGTCCTCGGATGGCGTGCCGACGCCAGCCGAAATCTGCAAGGTGCTGGATGACTATGTCATCGGCCAGTTCCGCGCCAAGCGCGTGCTGAGCGTCGCCGTGCACAACCACTACAAGCGCCTGCACCATGCCACCAAGAATCAGGACATCGAACTCTCGAAGTCGAACATCCTGCTGATCGGGCCGACCGGTACCGGCAAGACGCTGCTGGCGCAGACGCTTGCCCGTATCCTCGACGTGCCGTTCACCATGGCCGACGCGACGACGCTGACCGAAGCCGGTTACGTCGGCGAGGACGTCGAGAACATCATCCTGAAGCTGCTGCAGGCCGCCGACTACAATGTCGAGAAGGCCCAGCGCGGCATCGTCTACATCGACGAAGTCGATAAGATCAGCCGCAAGTCAGACAACCCGTCGATCACCCGCGACGTGTCGGGCGAAGGCGTGCAGCAGGCGCTGCTGAAGATCATGGAAGGCACCGTTGCCTCGGTGCCTCCGCAGGGCGGCCGCAAACACCCGCAGCAGGAATTCCTGCAGGTGGATACGACCAACATCCTGTTCATCTGCGGTGGCGCGTTTGCCGGGCTCGAGAAGATCATATCGGCGCGCGGCGAGGGTTCGGGCATCGGCTTCTCGGCCGTGGTCAAGGATCCCAAGGATCGCCGCGTCGGTGACCTCCTCAAGGACGTGCAGCCGGAGGATTTGGTGAAGTTCGGGCTGATCCCCGAGTTCATTGGTCGTCTGCCGATTCTTGCGACACTCGAGGATCTCGATGAGCCTGCGCTGATCGAAATCCTAACCGCGCCGAAGAACGCGCTGGTGCGCCAGTATCAGCGGCTGTTCTCGATGGAAGAGGTCGAGCTGACTTTCCACGAAGATGCGCTGAAGGCGATCGCCAAGCACGCCATCGAGCGCAAGACCGGCGCGCGTGGCCTCCGCTCGATCCTCGAAGGCATCCTGCTCGACACCATGTACGACCTGCCGTCGCTCGATGGCGTGGAAGAAGTGGTGATCAGCGAGGAAGTGGTGAACGGCAAGGACGCGCGTCCGCTGTACATCTACGCCGAGCGCAAGAAGGAAGAGGCGCTGTCTACCAGCGCGTGACCCGTTCGCCTCGAAAGCTTCGAAAGGCCCCGTCACCCGGCGGGGCCTTTTCATTTGGGGCGCGGCCGTCGCATAAGAGGACGGACTGGAGGCGGCACCATGCGCATCGGCGTGGCACTGGGCAGCGGCGCGGCGCGCGGCCTGGCACACATTCCCTACATCGAGGCGATGGACGAACTGGGGCTGATGCCGTCGGTGATCGCAGGGTCATCGATCGGGGCGCTGATCGGCTCGGGCTGGGCCAATGGCATGACCGGTGCCGAATTGCGTGAGCACGCCTATAGCGTGCTCGGCAGCGTGCAGCAGATCGCTTCGACGCTGTGGAACCGGAACCGGTTCAGCCTCAAGCAGATGGTCGAAGACGGGTTGTCGATGCAGGTGAACTCGATGGGGATCACCAAGGCATTCCTGCCGGATGGGTTTCCGGACGACTTCGCCGAGCTCAGGATCCCGTTTCACGCCGTAGCCACCGACTTCTATGCCTGGAAGGAAATGGTGTTCAGTGCTGGTCCGCTGCGTCCGGCAATCGCTGCATCGCTGGCGATCCCCAGCCTGTTCCGGCCGGTGAATGTCGAGGGCCGCTACTACATCGATGGCGGCGTCACCGACCCGCTGCCGCTCGGGCTGATCGCCGGCAAGTGCGACGTGCTGATCGGCATTGACGTGCATCGCACGCCCGAACTGCTCGATGCGTCGCGTGAGCCGAGCATCACCGATTCCGCCGTGGTGGCGACCGAGATCATGTCGCAGAAGCTGGTCGATGCTACCGTGCTGCAGTACCCGCCGGACGTTTACGTGCGGGCCGAGGTGGGGCCGTTCGGCGGCAGCGAGTTCTGGCGGGTGCGGGAGATCGTCGATAATGCCGCCGGCGACAAGGATCGGTTCAAGCGTGCCGTCTCTGACGCGCTGCTGGCGCACAGTATCCGGAAGGCGAACCGGCCTTGACCGATCTGCCGGCCGAACTCAGTGCCGCAGTCCGGCGCCTCGCCGAGGGGCGCAAGGGGCTGACCGACAGCTCGGCGCGCATCTCCGAGCACTATCGGCAGCGTGGCGCATCGCGGCAGGTGATCGGCGGCGCCGACGATGCGGTTGCCTATGCGCTAAGCCGGATGCCGGCAACTTACGCTGCGGTCTCAGCGGTTCTCGAGGAGCTGCAGGTGCGGGCGCCCGACTTTGCCCCACGAACCGTCCTCGATGCGGGGGCAGGGCCGGGCACGGCGGGTTGGGCGGTATTGGAGGCGTTCGAAGGGGTGGCGCCCACGCTGATGGATCACAACCGGGCGTTTCTCGCACTGGCGCGGACGCTGGCCGAGGGAACGGCATTGGCCGGCGCCAGCCTGCTGGAGGCCGATCTCGGACGGTTCGAGCTGCCGAGCCGCTACGACCTGGTTACCTGTGCGTATGCGCTGACCGAGCTGCCGGATGCCGAGATGCTGGCTGCCGCCGAGCGGCTGTGGCGGCACAGCGACGGGGTGCTGGCGATCATCGAGCCGGGCCGGCCGCGCGACTACCAGCGGCTGATGGCGGTGCGCCAGCGGTTGATCGCGCTTGGGGGCAGGGTGCTGGCGCCCTGTCCGCATGAGCGGGAGTGCCCGCTGCTCGAGCCGGACTGGTGCCATTTCTCGGTGCGGCTCAGCCGCAGCCGCGACCACATGCGGATGAAGGGTGGCACGCTCGGCTACGAGGACGAAAAGTACAGCTATCTGGTCATCGCGCGGCCGGATATCGGCGTGCCGGCACGGGGGCGCGTGCTGCGGCGACCCGAGGAAAACAAGTTCTCAGTGACCCTGACAGTATGCGGTGCCGATGGCCTCGAAACGCGCGTCGTGCCAAGTCGCGACAAGCCGGCGTTCAAAGCAGCGAAAAAGCTGGACTGGGGCGACGCCACGGGCGCGTAGGCGCGGTGCTCTCGCCTCCCTCCCCCTTGAGGGGAGGGATTGAGGGAGGGGGTGGTGCAGTCGGCACCGTGCCCGCCTCACCACCCCCACCCCCAGCCCCTCCCAAGGGGGAGGGGAGCCAGCGTCCGCGGCTCAATTCCGTACCATAGGTTCACTTGTCGCTCCCGGGGCTGAAGCGTAATCTCCTCGCTCAACGGGGCACAAAGAGGAAGAACCATGAAGTTCAAGGATATTCTGGGGACGATCGGCAACACGCCGGTTGTCCGGATCAACAAGCTGGGCCCGAAGAACGTCAAGCTGTACGTCAAGGTCGAGGCGTTCAATCCACTCGGGTCGGTGAAAGACCGCCTGGCGCTCGGTGTGATCGAGGCGGCGGAGAAATCCGGCGCGCTGAAACCGGGCCAGACCGTGATCGAGGCCACCTCAGGCAATACCGGCATCGGGCTGGCGATGGTCTGCGCGGCCAAGGGCTATCCGCTGGTCGTCACCATGGCCGAGAGTTTTTCGGTAGAACGGCGTAAGCTCATGCGGTTCCTCGGCGCCAAGGTGGTGCTGACCCCCGCGGCCGAGCGCGCCAACGGCATGATCCGCAAGGCTGAGGCCTTGGCCGAAGCGAATGGCTGGTTCCAGACCCGCCAGTTCGAAAACGAAGCCAACCCTGACATGCACTCGCGGACCACGGCACAGGAGATCGTGCGCGATTTCGCCGACGAAAAGCTCGACTACTGGGTCACCGGCTTCGGCACCGGCGGCACGCTGACCGGCGTCGGCCGGGTACTGCGCGACAAGATGCCGAACACCAAGATCATCGTCGCGGAGCCCGAGGGCGCGCCGATGCTGACCAGCGGTGAAGGGCAGGAACGCCGCGCCGACCACGCTGCTACCGGCAGCCACTCGGCCTGGAAGCCGCATCCGTTCCAGGGCTGGAGCCCGGACTTCATCCCGTGGATCACCAACGAGGCGGTGACCGAGAAGCTGTTCGACCAGGTGCTGACCATTGCCGGCCCCGACGCCATGAAGCAGTCGATGCAACTGGCGCAGCAGGAAGGAATCTTTGTGGGCATCACCGCCGGCGCGACCTTTGCCGCGGCGCTGAAGGTGGCCGAGACGGCGCCGGACGGCTCGACCATCCTTGCCATGCTGCCAGATACCGGTGAGCGCTACCTCTCGACCCCACTATTCGCCGACGTGCCGGCCGACATGTCGCCGGAAGAGGAAGCGATTTCGGTCTCGACCCCGGGCCAACAGCTGCCGCCGAAGGTCGCGGCTTAGTTCTGCAGTGCCACTGGCTTAACCGGTGCGGGCTGACCCCCACCCTTGATCCCTCCCCCCTAAGTAAGAATGGGGAGGGAGACGATAGCCTCGATATCAGTGAGAGGGTCTCCCTCCCCCTTCTTAGTGGGAGGGGACAGGGGTGGGGGTCAGCGGGCGCTAGTGTCCCAGCAGGCCCGGGCTCAGGCCGCAACCCTCGGCACCGGCCCCACATAGAGCGATTTCGGCCGGATCAGCCGGCCGTTCGCGGCTTCTTCCCTGGCGTGGGCGATCCAACCGCCGATGCGGCTGGCCGCGAAGATCGCGGTGAAGGCCGAACGCGGAAAGCCGAGCGTTTCGAGCAGCAGCGCCGGGTAGAACTCGACATTGGTGGCGAGCACGCGCTCGGGCTTGTGGCGCTTCAGCGCCGCCAGCGCCACCGCCTCGACCTGCTGGGCCAGTTCGACACGCGTGGTATCGACAGCGCCGGAGCGGGTCAGCCGCTCGAGTGCGGCCTTCAGCACATCGGCGCGGGGATCGCGCACCCGGTAGATTCGGTGGCCGAAGCCCATCAGGCGCCGCCCGCTCTTGAGCTCGTTCTCGATCCAGTCAGCGGCCTTGTCGGCGGTGCCGATGGCGTCGAGCATGTCGAGCACCGGGCCGAGTGCCCCGCCGTGGCGCGGGCCTTTCAAGGCCCCCAGCGCCGCCAGAGCCGATGAGTTGAGCCCGGCCAAAGTCGAAGCCACGACGCGAGCGGCAAAGGTCGAGGCGTTGAGGCCGTGGTCGACCACGGTGACCAGATAGCTATCGAGTGCTGCGGCGGCTGCCGGATTGGACGGTGCGTCACCGAGCATGCCCAGCATATCCGCTGCGTGCCCGAGGCCGGGCTGCGGGGCGCGGGGAAGCTTGCCGTCCTGAAGGCGGATCGCCGCCGGCAGGACGACGGCCGGGGCCGCGGTGAGCAGCAATGCCGTTTCGAGATCCGTACCATCGGGAAGCCGCGCCATCACCGCCCGAACGCCGTCGTAGAGCGGCAGTTCGGCCAGCACTGAGTGCTCGCGCTCGACGGTGCGGTAGACGACTGCCCTGGCCTCCGCCAGTGGCGTGGTCAGGTCGTGGGGTAGGTCAGCAAAGAAACCGTCCCAAAGCAGCGCGAGCACCTGCTCGTAGCTCACTTTGCCAGTCAGCGCCTCGAGCGGCTGGCCACGGATGATCAGCCGACCCGCCAGCCCATCCACGTCCGAGAGGATGGTTTCCGCGGCGACGACGTCCTCGAGTCCATTGCTCATCCGAGCCTCCTTGGCTGTTTGACAAGGAAGGTAAGCACGCTAACATTGACGTCAATCTTGATCATATTGATCAACATCCGAGGTCAACATGTGGCTCAGTGCTGCGGAGGCTCTGACGCGGCTTGGTTCAAAGCCGCAGTCGCTTTATGCGAGCGTCAGCCGTGGCCGGATCCGAGCAAAGCCCGATCCGGCGGATACGCGGCGGAGCCTCTACCGGGAGGAAGATGTCGACCGGCTGGCGGCGCGGGCGCGCGGCCGGCGAAGTTCCGCCATCGTGGCCTCGGAGGCTATCAGCTGGGGCGATCCGGTGTTGCCTTCGGCGATCTCCACGGTCAGCGGCGGACGGCTATACTACCGTGGCGTGGATGCAGTCGAGCTGGCGAACACTGCGACGCTCGAGGACGTGGCGACGCTGTTGTGGGACGGGGCATGGAGTTTGCCGGCAAGCGGGCAGGTGCCCGTCGCCCCACCAGCAATGGTCTCGGCGTTCGCGGCACTAGCGGAGCGCGCTGCCGGCGGTACCCCGAGCTCGGGGCTCAGGCCCTGGCAGTTGCGCAGCGAGGCGGCGGCAGTGCTCGGATGCGTCGCCGACGCCATGCTGGGAGCCGGCACCGGTCCGCTGCACGTTCGTCTGGCCGACAGGCTCGGCCGCCCGAGTGCGGCCGATGCGCTGCGCCGATCGCTGGTGCTGCTCGCTGATCACGAGCTCAATGCTTCGACCTTCGCCGCACGGGTGGCGGTTTCTACGGGGGCCTCTCTGTGGGCCGGCGCATTGGCCGGGCTCGCCACCTTCACCGGTCCGCAGCACGGCACGGCGGCGGCGGCGGTGCTGGCGCTGGCGCTCGACATCGGCCCGCATGCCGACCGGCCGGGTGACGGGTTGCGGGAGTGGCTGGGGGAAGGACGGGTGATCCCCGGCTTCGGGCATCGGCTCTACCCGCGAGGAGACATCCGCGCCGAGGCGCTGCTGGCGGCGATCGAGGCGCCTTCGTCGTTCCGCCGGCTTGAACGAGTCGCCGAGGAACTGCTGGGCGATCGGCCCAATGTGGATTTTGCACTGGCCGCGTTGAGCGCCGCGCACGACTTGCCGCCGCATGCGCCGGCCACCATCTTTGCCATGGCCCGCACAGTGGGGTGGCTGGCGCACATGCTCGAACAGGCGGCAAGCGGCCAGCTGATCCGCCCCCGGGCCCGCTATGTCGGGCCGCCTGTCGCCGCCTCGGGCTGATGCAGCCGCAGCACACAGTAGTGCCGCATTGCGGGCATACCCGTCATTACGGGTAGGTTGACTTGCCCTTTGCCGCGGGCGCCCTATTTAATCAGCAGAATCAGGCTCGCCGCCCATCGTGGGGACTGGCCCGATTGCTAGACGGGCGCGGGCTCGCCCTTCCTCCCGAAACGAGCCCTGCGCCCAGGAAAGGACCAAATATGTCGGACGTTACCCAAGGCGGCGCCGGATTCGATCGCGATCGGGTTTACCCCGTGCTGCCGCTACGCGATATCGTTGTCTTTCCGGGCATGATCGTGCCGCTGTTCGTCGGCCGCGAAAAGTCGGTGAAGGCGCTCGAAGAAGTGATGCGCGACGACAAGCACATCCTCGTCGTCACCCAGAAGAATGCCCAGGACGACGATCCGTCGCCTGATGAGATTTATGCCACCGGCACCATCGCTTCAGTGCTGCAGCTGCTGAAGCTGCCCGACGGCACCGTCAAGGTGCTGGTCGAGGGCCTGCGCCGCGCCAAGATCGACCAGTACCTGCAGACCGTCGACTACTTCGAAGCCGAAGCCACGACCCTACCGGAACCGGAGGAAGACGAGACCGAGCTCGAGGCGCTGGCGCGTTCCGCCCAGTCTGAGTTCGAGAACTACGTCAAGCTCAACAAGAAGATCTCGGCCGAGGTGGTCAACGCCGTCAGCCAGATCACCAACCATAGTAAGCTTGCCGACACCATCGCCAGCCACCTGGTGATCAAGATCGAGCAGAAGGAAGAGCTGCTGGGCACCGTTTCGGTGGCCGAGCGGCTGCAGAAGATTCTTGGCCTGATGGAAGGCGAGATCGGCGTCCTGCAGGTCGAAAAGCGCATCCGTTCCCGCGTCAAGCGGCAGATGGAGAAGACGCAGCGCGAGTATTATCTCAACGAGCAGATGAAGGCGATCCAGCGTGAGCTGGGCGACGGCGAGGAAGGCTCGAACGAGCTGACCGAACTCGAAGAGAAGATCAAGAAGACCAAGCTGTCGAAGGAAGCCCGGATCAAAGCCGATGGCGAGCTGAAGAAGCTCAAGACCATGAGTCCGATGTCGGCTGAAGCGACGGTAGTCCGCAACTATCTCGACTGGCTGCTGACGCTTCCCTGGGGCAAGAAGAGCAAGGTCAAGCGCGACCTGGTCTATGCCGAGCAGGTGCTCGACGAAGATCACTATGGCCTCGAGAAGGTCAAGGAGCGCATCCTCGAGTACCTCGCGGTGCAGTCGCGGACCGGCAAGCTCAAGGGTCCGATCCTCTGCCTCGTCGGCCCTCCGGGCGTCGGCAAGACTTCGCTCGGCAAGTCGATCGCCAAGGCGACCGGTCGTGAGTTCGTGCGCATGGCGCTCGGCGGCGTCCGCGACGAGGCCGAGATCCGCGGCCATCGCCGGACCTATATCGGTTCCATGCCGGGCAAGGTCATCCAGTCGCTCAAGAAGGCGGGCAAGAACAATCCGCTGTTCCTGCTCGACGAGATCGACAAGATGGGCCAGGACTTCCGTGGCGATCCGTCGTCGGCGCTCCTCGAAGTGCTCGACCCGGAGCAGAACAATACGTTCGCCGATCACTATCTGGAGGTCGATTTCGACCTCTCGGACGTGATGTTCGTCACCACCTCGAACACACTCAACATCCCCGGCCCGCTGATGGACCGCATGGAGATCATTCGCCTCTCGGGTTACACCGAAGAGGAGAAGTTCGAGATCGCCCGGCGGCACCTGATCCCGGAGACGCTGAAGGAGAACGGCCTGCAGGCCAAGGAATTCGTCATCGACGATGACCAGCTGATGGCCGTAGTGCGCAACTACACCCGGGAAGCCGGCGTTCGTAACCTGAAGCGTGAGCTGAGCAAGCTGATGCGCAAGGCCGTGCGCGACATCCTGGTCAAGAAGTCGACCAAGGTCGTCGTCACTCCGGAGCTGCTCGAGGAATATCTCGGGCCGGCATTCTTCCGGAACGACAAGATCGATGCCGAGCCACAGGTCGGCGCGGTGACGGGTTTGGCCTGGACTTCGGTCGGCGGCGAGATCCTGACGATCGAAGGCGTGATGACGCATGGCAAAGGCCGCATGACGGTGACCGGCAACCTCAAGGAAGTGATGAAGGAATCCATCACCGCCGCGTCCGGGTACGTACGCTCGCGGGCGGTCGAACTCGGCATCAAGCCGCCGCTGTTCGATACGCGCGACATCCACCTGCACGTGCCGGAAGGCGCGACGCCGAAGGATGGCCCGTCTGCCGGCATCGGCATGGCTACGGCGATCGTCTCGCTGATGACCGGCATCCCGGTGCGGCACGACATCGCCATGACCGGCGAAGTGACCCTGCGCGGCCGTGTGCTGCCGATCGGCGGGCTCAAGGAGAAGCTGCTTGCAGCGCTCCGTTCGGGCATCAAGACCGTCCTCATCCCCGAGGAGAACACGCGTGATCTCAAGGAGATTCCGAAGAACGTGACCGAGGGCATGGAGATTATCCCGGTGAGCCGGATGGACGAGGTGCTGAGCCGCGCCCTGATCCGGCAGCCCGAACCGATCGAGTGGAAGTATGACGACGACAAGCCGGCCGCGGTGCCGGTGGTCGAGAGCTCGGTCGACGGTGACGAGAGCGGCGCGAGCCTGCCGCACTGAGCCGGCCTTGACCGATGAAACTGAAGCGGCGCCCTCGGGCGCCGTTTTCATTTGTATCGTGGGGAGTTGCGCCAGAGGTCGCAGCATTTCGCCACGAAATCTTCATGCTCGTGCGAATAGCTGTCTCCATCACGCTTTCAATGCAGTACTGGAGAGGCGAATGCGAAGTAAATGGAACCTGGGGCTGGTAACGCTGCTGGCGGCCATTGTCTCGCTCACGGGACTATCGCTCGCCCAGGAGACGCGAACGGAAACGGTGAAGTTCAAGCGCGGCGCCAGCAGCACCTCGATCGAGGACAGCATCACTGGCTACGAGGGCGTCAGTTACCTACTCGGGGTTACCGCCGGTCAGCGGATGAGCGTAGAGCTCGATACCGACAACACCAGCAACTATTTCAACATCACAGCGCCTGGGGCCTCGGAGGCCCTCTACAACGGCTCGATCGACGGGAACAGCACGTCGTTCGTCATCCCCTCTAGCGGCAACTACAAGATCGATGTCTACCTGATGCGCAATGCGGCGCGCCGTGGCGAGGAAGCCACCTACGACCTGACCATTTCGGTCGAGGGGAAGGCGGCGGCGAGCAAGCCGGTGTCCAGCAAGCCGGTCCCGGACTTTGCCGATGGGCTGGCCGGCGGCCCAGATTACTGGCAGGTGCATGGCCTTACCCGAGGCGACACGCTGAACGTGCGGGCGTCCGCCGCGTCGGCGGCCGCGGTGCTCGGAGTGCTCGACGAGGGTGACGTGATCCGCAACCTCGGCTGCAAAATGAATGGCGCGACCCGCTGGTGCCGCATAGAGGATCAGACCGGCCTCAACGGCTGGGTTTCGGGCAAGTATCTGCACGAGTCGACCCGCGCTCCGAGCCCGTCACGTCCGGCGACACCGCCGCCGGCCACTCAGCCGCCGGTCAGCTCCGCTGACGGCGTGCCGGTCGCACTGATGCCGCGCTTCTGCGCTGGCGAGGCCTCGGCCCAGTTCGGCGAGCGCCCGCAGGACATCACCACCAACGCGGCGTTCAAGAGCGGCAAACTCTACGTTTCGCAGGGCTGGTTCGACGGCTCTGGCGGCACGACGTTCTTCAACTGCTATTTCAAGGCCGACGGTACGTTCATCGCGGTGAACTGACCACCGCGCTTCATGCCTAGCCAGCGGCGCCTGCGGGCGCCGCTTTTTGTTTGTCGGTGCGGTTGCAGGCAGCTCGGCCTAGCCCGCTGTCGGCGACGCGATCACGACAATTCCCTCTGGTGTAACGCCCGCGTGATCACCATCTAGGCATTTCGTTTGCAACGCCAAACGAGAACGAATATAGAACACGCCCCGCGTGTCAGCCGGCTGGAGGGCCCGACTTGAACAAGGCACTGATCATCATCCTGGCCGCGGTGACGCTCGATGCCATCGGCATCGGACTGATCTTTCCGATTCTGCCGCGGCTGCTCGAGGACGTTACCCACACCGGCGAAGTGACTGTCATCATCGGCATCATGCTGGCGCTCTATTCGGCGATGCAGTTCCTGTTTTCGCCGGTGCTGGGAGTGCTCAGCGACCGCTACGGTCGGCGGCCCGTCCTGCTGGTGTCGCTGGCCGGCGCGGCGATCGACTATCTGGTGATGGCCTTTGCCCCGGAGCTCTGGCTGCTGGTACTTGGCCGCGCCATTGCCGGCATCACCAGCGCCAACATGGCGGTCGCCACCGCCTATATCACCGACATTTCGGCCGAAGAGGAGCGCGCCAAGCGCTTTGGCCTCTTCCACGCCATGTTCGGCATCGGCTTCATCATTGGGCCGGTGATCGGCGGCATCCTGGGTGACATCTGGGTGCGGGCGCCGTTCCTCCTGGCGGCGGGTCTCAACGCGGTCAACTTCGCGCTGGCCCTGTTCGTCCTGCCGGAGTCGCGGTCGGGCGACGCCCGCACCAGGTTCGATTTCGCGACGCTCAATCCGTTCCGGCCGCTGGGCTGGGCCTTCAGCTTCACGGCGCTGCTGCCGCTGATGGCGATCTTCGTCATCATGAACTTCGTCGGCACCATGTACGGCACCATCTGGGCGCTGTTCGGCCAGGACATGTTCGAGTGGAACGGGCTGATGATCGGGTTGTCGCTCGGCGCTTTCGGGCTGTTCCATGCCGGCGCGCAGGCGCTGCTGACCGGCCCTGCCGCGGCGCGGCTGGGCGAGCGCTGGGCCATGGTCCTGGGGATGGCGTGCGAGCTGACGGCGCTGTTGATTCTGGGCTTTGCGACGCAGGGCTGGATCCTGTTCGCGCTGGCACCGCTATTCGCGCTGGGCGGCATCGGCATGCCGGCGCTGCAATCGCTCACCACGCAGCAGGTTGATGCCGACAATCAGGGCAAGCTCCAGGGCGTGCTGGCGAGCCTCGTCAGCCTCTCGGCCGTGTTCGGGCCGCTGTTCTTCTCGGCGGTGTACTTTGCCCTCAAACCGACCTGGCCGGGGCTGATCTGGATCGTCGGGGGAGCCGTGTATTTGCTGGCGTTGCCGCTGCTTTTAGGCATCCGCCGGACGCGCATTGCCACAGTCACGCCCGACGGCTGACAAAGTTGAGCCAGAATTGACGCTTCATTAACAGAATTGCTGTGCCTCGCCTGCGGAAAAGCCCGGATTTCCTTGCGTTCCGAGCAGAATCGAAGAAGGGTCACGGCGTTTTGGTTCGCCTCCACAGGGCGGGCATCCCACAGTGAGGAAACGCTATGTCTAACAAGAACGATCTGATCGGCGTCGTCGCCGACAAGGCGGGCCTGACCAAGGCCCAGGCTGGGGAGGCTGTCGATGCCGTGTTTGACGCCATCACTGCGTCGCTGAAGAAGGGCGACGAAGTGCGTCTGGTCGGTTTCGGCACATTTGCGGTTTCCAAGCGCAAGGCCTCGATCGGCCGCAACCCGGCAACGGGCGCGGAGATCAAGATCCCGGCCTCCAACCAGGCCAAGTTCAAGCCCGGCAAGGGCCTCAAGGACGCGATCAACTAAGATCGCGTTTCGGTCGACAGACCAATGGCCCCGTGCGCTCGTCGCCGGGGCCATTTGCATTTGGGGGCAGGGGAGCCGGGTCGCGCCGCGATAACGGCAGGTGCGTGGGGCTTTGGGGGAGTGGTGGGCGGTGACGGTCTCGAACCGCCGACCCTCTCGGTGTAAACGAGATGCTCTACCAACTGAGCTAACCGCCCGACAGCGACCCCGGGGTCGCATATTGGCGACGCAGGTGCGCGACGAAGGCGCACTAACTAGGGTCTCGGCCGCAGGCCGTCAACCCGTGCCGCTGAATCTCGCTGTGCGCCGGCAGCATCCCCCGGTAAAGTGGGCGCCGCTACACTGATGGTTCGTCGGACAGAGGTCAGGGAGGGCTCGATGTCGATTGCCGAGGTAGTCCGGTTTGATCTGCCCGGTTTTGCGGGCACCCTCATCGATCCACGACACGCTGGCTATGACGAGGCTCGCCGTGTCTATAACGGTATGATCGATCGTCGCCCGGCGCTGATCGCGCGCTGCAACAGTGCCGACGACGTGGTGCTGGCGTTGGCTGTGGCGCGGCGCGAGGGATTGCCGGTATCGGTATTCGGCGGCGGCCATGCGGTCACCGGCTCGGCGGTCTGCGACGATGGCGTCTGCATCGATCTGCGCGGCATGAAGGACATCCGCATCGACCCGCAGGGCCAGACCTGTCGGGCCGAGGCCGGTCTCAACTGGGGCGAGTTCGACGCGGCAACGGCCGGGCACGGTTTGGTGCTGACGGGGGGGCGCAACCCCACGACGGGGATTGGCGGGCTGTCGCTGGGCAGTGGTAGTGGCTGGCTCGAGCGCAAGTGCGGTTACGTCTGCGACAACCTGATCGCGGCCGAGGTGGTTACCGCCGACGGCCGGAAGGTTATCGCGTCAGACACCGAGAACCCCGACCTGTTCTGGGGGCTACGCGGCGGCGGCGGCAATTTCGGCATCGTCACCGCCTTTCATTTCCGACTGCACCGGCTCGGTCCGATCGTCCTCGCCGGCGTGCTGCTCTATCCAGCGCCGATGGCGGCGGCTGTGCTGCGCCATATGCGCCACTGCATGCTGACGGCGCCCGACGAGGTAGGCGCCGGCATAGTTTTCACCACCTCTCCGGATGCACCCTTCGTTCCCGAGGCGGCGCGCGGCAAACCGATCGTTGTCGTGCAACTGATCTATGCCGGCGAGGTGGAGGACGGAATCAAGGTGCTGGCGCCGTTCCGCGCCTTCGGGCCGCCGGCAGCCGACCTGGTGCAGCCGATGCCCTACACCGAGTTCCAGAAGATGGGCGGCAACTTTCCCGGCTCGCAGAACTACTGGACCGCGGACTTCCTCAACGAGTTGCCCGAGGAGGCGATCGACGCCTATGCCGCGCTGGCGCTCACGCCGCTATCGCCGCAATCGGCGATTATTCTCGTTCCCGGTGGCGGAGCGCCATCGCGCGTCGATGAGGAAGCCACTGCCTTTGGTATGCGCACGGCGCCGTGGAACGTGCACTATATCTGCGGTTGGACGGATCCTGCGGATAACGCGGCAAACATCGCTCGGGTCAAGCAGATCGCCTCGGTGCTTAAGCCGTGGTCGACCGGGCGGGTCTACCTCAACTACATCGGCGACGAGGGGCAGGAGCGCGTCGACGCAGCCTTTGGCGAGAAGAAGCTCGCGCGCTTGCGCGCCCTCAAGGCGAAATGGGACCCCGACAACGTCTTCCGGCACAACCACAACATCCGGCCGGCCGGCGCCGCTGGGTAACGGCCGAAAAACCTCAGTCCGCAAAGGCATTTGCAGGCAGGCGTGGAAAAGCCGGAAGAAAGAATGCGTCGAGCGCCGTTTGGATGCTTGACACTCTCCGACCCGCCCTCTAAACGGACGCCACGTTGCGCGGACGACTGGTTCGCAAGCGCTGCGGGAGTAGCTCAGTTGGTTAGAGCGCCGGCCTGTCACGCCGGAGGTCGCGGGTTCGAGCCCCGTCTCTCGCGCCATTTTCCCGTTTAAGTTCGGGGGGTTGGCGTTAGCCCGATTGGGCCCCTTTCCAGTGTTCCAACTATTTGAGCTGGTGCGTTCCAACTTTTGGGCCACTTTCGTTCCTATCTGAGCTTTCCGCGACCCTTCAGCCGCGCATCGCGAACGCTGCGGATCGTCTCCGCGCGAACTGGGACATAGGTTCTGAAGAGCGTGTTCGAGACAGACAGCGTGTTGCCCATCGCGTGCGACAGCGCTGCCGGCGTGGCGTCGCCGACTATCGCCTCCACGGCCCCCGATCGACGGAAGTCATGACCGAGGCGCCGGCGCTCGTCTGGACCGAACAGCGCGGCCCGCACGTCGCGGAAATCATCGCCGAGGGTGTCTTTGCTGTACGGCCGCCCCGACCGATTCCTGAAAATGTGAGCTTCATCGAGCAGCTCGAGGCCCAGCTGCTCGACATAGGCCGCCACGATCGCCAGCGTGCGGGCGCTGAGCAGGCCGCCGACAGGTTTGCCGGTCTTGCCGCGTTCGGTGAAGAAAACCTGCCCAGCGCCAGCTGTGGCCATTTGTGAGGCCCGCAGGTCGCGGACGTCCTGCGGCGCGAGCTGCGTATCCCATGACACCGCGATAACTGCAGCCAGGCCGCAGAAACCCATCCGCCACGCCTGTTTGGCCAGCCGGGCGGCTTCCCCCTCGGACCAGGTCTGTGAACGCCCCTGTGGGGCCGTGTTGACCACGCTGAGTGATGGGTCGGCATCACGGGCGCAGTAGTGCAGCGCGGCCGCCACCTTCCACAGGGCGCGCCAGATCTTCAGCGAACGATGGGCCTCGCCCACGCTGACGCTGTCGGCGATCGCCTGACGCCAGTCGCTGATGGTGCTGAGGCGCACCGTGCGCGGATCCGTGTCGCCAAAGACGGGCTTGATCCAGCGCCAGGCGCGATACCACTCCTCGCGTGTCCTCGGCGCCTTGCGAGCCCATTCGTGCGTCAGGCGGTACTCGCGGAAGGCCGCGCCCAGTGAGCGGGGCGGGTAGATCGTCAACGCCTCGGCGCGATCGGGCGAGAGGTTGGCGGCATCGGCGAGGGCAGGGGCGAGGGTTACGCCCGAGCGCGCCCTATCCCAGCGCAGGTTCCATTCCTCGGCCAGCTTGACCGCGTCGGGGCCGTCCAGCCCCAACGGGACGCTGCTGAAGCCCAGGCGCCGCATTTTCTTCGTGGGCTGCCAGAACGCGCGTCGCGTTTTCCGCTTCACGACGTAATGGCGAATCTCCTTACCCACGATGCCCGTTCCTCAGCGCCGCAATGCGCTCACCAGCCACCAGGGAGGCGTCTCGAGCGCCCGCGGCGGCGATCGTGGCATAGAGGTGCGGGTGTCTGGCGTCACACCAGGTGTTGATGGCTTCGAGGTCGAAGTTTCCGGTGTCCGGGTCCGGCATTGGGAAGCCGCGCGCGATCAGGTTCGGCAGCGCCGCGTCGAAAGCCGCGCGCGTCACCCCAAGCCGGCGAGCTGCCGCATCCTTGGGAACGTCGCGGGGATGGACGCTGAAACGCATCTGCCTCAGGCCCCGGCCTCGACCAGATCGGCCTTGGCAACGCCTTCCGTCGGCTGCGTTGTTCCGTCGTCGTCCTCGGGAAGTGACGCCGCTACCTCAGCTCCAAGTCGACGGATTGACGCGGCACCGATAACGAAGCGGCTGCCGAGTGCCGTCTCATCGATCGCCTCGTACCTCTGGAGGTCTCCGCCAATCGCCTCTTTGAAGGGCTCAGGGTCTGTTGAGAAGAACACGCGCGCCCGGCGACCGTCGGCACGCTTGATCGTTACCCATGCCAACTCGCCCGACTCGAGTATCTCGATGTTCCCGATTCTGCCGCTCTCGTGCGGCGGCTCCATAAGCAACACCAGCACCGTCGCAATCGTCGTGTTCGGGGGGAAGAAGTCGAGGTGCTCAGGATGAGGGACAACGACGCATTGGGGCAGCCGGCGCAGCGTCTCGTCGACGTCGACGGCCCGGGCGGCGACCAGCGAAAGCACATGGTACGCGGCTTCGGCCATGTTCATATCGGGCGAGTGCAGCCCGCGCGGGCCACTGCGGATCGACGAAAGCAATCGCAGCTTGCGGGTCCGCTGGTCGATGTCGCTGGCGCTGCGGCCTACTGCCATTTCCACCAGCGCTGCCTGAAGCTCTCGCGATTTCATTCTCGGTCGTCCTATCGGGAGTAATTCCATTTAGCTGCGCTGATTTGTACCGGCGGTCAACGGTAATATTTCCTGATAGAGCGAGATGCGGTGGAAAAGGGGGCGGCAAAACGTTCACATGTGCACGATCTGCCAGCCGCTCATCAAGGGGCCCCGTTCCATGTCGGGCCGGACCCGAGAAGCACCATCACAGACTGGCCAGGGGCTTGGGCGTTTAGCGTGTGCCCTGCACATGCGCAGCGTTTGCTCGATGGTGACAGCTGAAACCCGACATTCGTGTCGGGTTTCAGCCGGTTGGAGTTGCCGGCGCAATTGCTCAAGTTTGAGCTACCCGGCAAGCTGATCGTAACGCCACCAGCTGACGGCCAAGTCGCCGCCATTGCGGTATTCCGCCACCAGGCGGCGGTTGTGGATCCTTGCCAGGAACGTCATGCCGTGCGCTCCACCGTCCTCGCCGGAGATCATCATGGCTCGCCGCATGGCGCCGAGGTGGCGTTCGACAATGGCTCGGCTGTCGCGCGGCAGCGGCGGGGCATCGCGCAGCACGCTGCGCCCCTCCTGGTCGAGCATGACGAACCTCATGTTCGGACACTCGATGTTCAGCGACCAGCTGAAGCCGGTCCAGCCCTGGTCGCGCATACGCGCCTCGAGTAGCGCCAGGGCGGCAACGGCCGTGCCGTCGTCGTCGGCCGGGGGCAGGCATGCCGGCGGCGCCGAAACGGCCGCCAGCGACGCGCCTACGGGCACGGACAGGGCTGCGGATGAAGCGAGGGCGCCGAGCAGGGCGGCGCGACGGTTGAGATTTGCCATGATTGGCCTCTGGATTAACCGGCCTGCTTAGAGCCGGGGCGCCAGTGAGCGGCGCTGGCACCGGGAGCTAAGCAACAGGTCCAGAGAACCCGCGCCACGACCTTCCCCCGAAGGGTCTTGTATAGCCGTGGCACTCCCGGCATACTGAGCCGGTCGCGCTCCACGGCAAATGGGCGCGGTCTAACGGTCGATGGCTCGATGATCCCGGCAAGGATCGCCTCACCATCGCTCTGGGGTGCCTCTGGCCCGGCGCCATCAGCGGGAGTTGCTTAGTCTCCACCGCGCACCCTGAACTGATTTCCAGATTACTTCAAGCGCCACCCCTTCCATGGCAAGCTCCATCGCCTTGCCGAGCTGCCGCCAGGCCAGCGTTATGCCTGCTCCAGGATGAGCCGGTCGCCGTTCTCGAGCAGCAGGAAGCCGCCGTCCTCGAGCAGCAGGAATGGTCCATAGATCTCGTTCCCCGCGTAGGGGATCGTGGTGATCTGCGCCGTTAGGTCAGGGCCAGGCGCGATGTCCCAGATCAGCACCTCGCGCGCCTCCTGCCCGTGGGCACCGGTCACCACCAGCACCCCGGGAACTATCAGGTCGCCACTGCCGTCCACCGGCATGGCGAAGGGAGTCGAGAACACCACCTTGGTGAGGTCGGTATCGTCGCCCGTCACCTGTTCTACCCGCACCGTGCCATCCATCAGGCGCATCGCCACGGCCCGCTGCGCGCCATCGGCATCCGCCTTGGTGAAGTCCCGCTCCTCGTCGAGCGTCAGGCCCGTCACCAAGCCGCCGCCGGTGGTTATGGCCCTCACGCGGCCGCGTCCACCCATCTGCCCGAGGATGTCGGTTTCGAGCAGCACCAGGTCGCCGAGCCCGTATTCGAGGTGCTCGATGTCTACGGTGAAGGTGATGAGCCGCGAGCGCCACCGGGCAAAGCGCATGTCGCGGGCGGCCCGCCGCGTCACCAGCGCTTCCGAGGTCAGCCCCTGATAGGTAACGCTCTCGAACCGTGTGGCTTCGAGCAGCCCGCCACTTGCCACTGCCGCGTAGCCATCATCGTAGACGATGACCTCGCGCACAACGTAGTCGGCGTTCTCATCGCTGAGGTTCACCCTCAGCGCATGCGGCAGCCGGCCGAACGGCTTCTGGAATGCGAAGCCTGCCGCGTTGCGCTGCGAAATCAGGTTCACCGGCTCGCGCGGCCGATCGATCACCACGCCATAGACAGCGCCGAACTTGGGGCGCGCCATGCCAGCTTGCGCTATGAGCGACAGGACTTCGCTCACCGGCTGCCCCGCGATCACGGCATTCACCTCCCAGCCTTCGGCTGCGCACCACTCGTGCCAGTCCTGCAGGGTCTCGGTATCCATCAAGCTGTCAGGCGTTGGCACGGCGTTTAACTCGCCGCGCAACACGTCGCGATAGTGGCTGGCGGGGTTGCTGGTCACCTGGTCGGCCACCCACGCCGCGCCGTTCCAATCCTCGACGTAGCCAGAGGCCAAACAGGTCACCTGGTCCAGCGAACGATTGCGCGCGCGGATGGCGATCAGCGCCGTGGGCTGGTTGGTAAGATCGAAAGGAGCTTCGTCCCAGATGCTCTGGATCGCCGGCACGACAAGGCTGTGGATGAAGTATTCTTGCCGGTTGGGGACGTACTGCCGACCCGAGACCGTTGCCATGGCAAAGAAATCATAGAGCGTGATGCCATTGTCGGTGATGACGTGCATGACCGAGGATGACGGCGTGAACGCGTTTCCTCGCGTGCTGTAGCCCCGAATGACCTCGATCTCGTAAGCGTCGGTCTGCGGAAAGATGCTATTGTCGAGGTAGACGTGCAGCCTCTGTTGGTTGATCCTGTCGATTTTGTTCGTCGCGAAGTAGGCGTCGGCGGTCCAATACACGGCAGTCGGCACCGTGGTCTTTTCAACGGATTGGTACATTTTGTACCAACCGCCAAAGGTGTCAGAAAAGCCGGTGACCGACGACGGCATATCGGCCGTGTCGAGCCACTTGAAGTCGATATGCAGACGAAGCGCGCCGCCCTGCTTTTCCCCGCGCACCAGGAACTCGGGCAGATTGAACCAGGTGCTCGTGCCGCGGCGCCGAATGCGCAACCGCAGAGCCATAATCGCCGTGTCATCTTCGTATGTGTAGATCAACCCCTGGTCGAAAGTCAGGAATAGGCGCGCTGTGTCCGGCGCGCGCTTGGTCTGCATCCGATGCCATTGCGGCTCGTAGGGCGAGATCGAAGTGTCGACCTCGTTGGTAGCACTCTCACTCGTAGCCATCCGGAACTGACTGAGCTTCAGGTTCTGCGCGATCTCGACCCTGGTATCCGTGACCAGGGTCAGCGCAGCGTCGTCCGCAAACCCTTCGCGGATCTCGAAGGTGAAGTCTGTCGTCGTATCGTCAACGATTGCGCCATTCACCATAAGGTCAGCGATCTGGTGGGGGCCGGCGAGCCCGTAAACCGCCGTCACAATCTGGTCGTCGCCATCAATCTGTGTGAATGGTGGCGCTACCATCTGGGGGGGGATTCTTCGCGTGCCAACAACGCGCTGCAGGTAGGCGCCGGGCTCGAAGCTATTCTGGGCCGAGGCGACGCCAATCTCCTTAGCAGCGCTGCCCTCAGCTTGCTGCTGCGGAATGCTCAACCCCTGAAGCAGCAGAGTGGCCGCCAGTGACAGGCCGCCGGCCACGAGGTTGGCGCCTACCGATCCGGCAGCAAAAGCTGTGCCAAGAAACGGTAGGCCAGCGCCGCCGACGAATATCGATGCCCCTACCAGGGCGAGCACCGCCAGCGTGCCGAGGATACCGTTCTTGCCGCCATGGACCGGCAACACGATGGTAACGAAGGCGTCCTGCTTAGGCAGCACCCGGCGATAGAGCGCCGGGTCGATAATCACGCCGCCAAGCTTGGCGCGAAGGTGCGGACGCAACGCTTCGTTGTCCAGTGGCACCAGCGCGATCAGGTCGGCCAGCGTGGCGCGTTCGGGCCGCGGTACCTCGCGGGGTGGGCCAGCAATGCCGAGCACCGGATCGACGAAGGCACGAGCCATACTAAGGGTCACTTTGGTTTGACCTTTCGTGGCAGATCACCCGGGGCGGGGCGGGGGGGAACTTTTCTGTTTGGATACGGTGCCGTTGACGAAAGTACCTTCCCGCCGGGGATGCTCCGGGTGTCGGTCTGGCGGGTCATTGATCGCTGCGTCATCTGCCCAATTCTCTCCATGGTTTTTGGATCCACGAGGTCAGCCACTCCGCAAAATCGGAGGTTGACCAGCCTTGTTTGTTGTCATGCTGAACGGCGCGCGGCGCGCTTTAGCTCGTTGCGATCTTCAGAAGCTTGATGGCGTTGCTGTCGAGCAGCCCGCCGCCCACGCGCTTCGTGGCGTAAAACATGACGTAGGGCTTGTTGGTGTACGGGTCGCGCAGGAGCCGCATGCCGAAGCGATCGGTGATCAGGTAACCACGCTGGAAGTCGCCGAACGCCACCGGGTAGGTATTGGCGCCGATATCGCTCATGTCCTCGTCGATCTCGACGGGATGCCCCAGCAGCAGCGGAGGGGCGCCGAGGGTCAGCGAGTCCTGCCAGATATAGCGGCCCTCGAGATCCTTGAGCTTGCGGATCGTGCCGGCCGTGGCGCTGTTCATCAGCCACCTGGCGTTGGCGCGATACTTGGCCTTGAGCGAGTAGACGAGGTTGATCAGGGCGTCGCCGCCATTGTTCGAGCCATCGCTGATAGCGCCCGCCACACCCGATGGCTTGTACTGCAGCTGGCCGAACGCGCGCGACGCGTCGGCAGTGCTGACGATCGTATAGGACAGCAGGCCCCTCGGCTTGTTGACACCGTCGCCACTGATGAAGGCACCGCCCTCCTGGCCATTGAAGGCGTCGGCGATCTCGGCTGAGAGCCAGGCGCCGGCGTCGTACACGGCATCATCAAGCAGCGTCTGGGTGATTGCCGGGTTCGCGTACACTTCGCCCGCCGGCACGTCGACCAGGGCCAGGTCCGGGTTGTCGGTTTCAGGGCGGCTTTCTCGCTCGCCCACCCAGCCCGAGGCGGCGTTGTTCAGGCTGAACGGCTGCTTGAAATTGCCCGAGCGGGTGGTGACCACCTTGGCAATGCGACGCATTACCGAGTCGTTGCGCTGAACCCGCATGATCTCGGTGGAGATCTCGTCGCCCACGATGTAGCCGCCGTCCGGTGCGGAATCGGTGCTCATCGAGTTGTTGACGGTGAGGCCCTCGATCAGATCCTCGGGCCTGCCGCTGCGGCCGAACTTGCCGAGGGCATTGCGGGCCTTGGTGCGGATGCCGGCCGAGTTGAACGGGTCGCCGCCAGAGCCGATGCCGCCCACCTTCATCGCGGCGATCTGCGCGTTGATGTCGTCGAGCGCGTCCTCATTGCGACGCTTGAACTCTTCGAAGGCAGTGTTGAGCCCCGCCAGGATGGCGGCCGGGTTGCTGTTGTTGAATGCCGCGACGAGGCCGCGCGGCCGATACTGAAGCGCGTGCATGGCGCTACCTTTCCAAAGGTTGGTGATGTCACATGGAAGAGGTGGCAGCGTCTTGCATGCCAGCTGCAGGAGCGTCGCGCGTCCCGCCTGACACCTCGAAGCAGCGACCCGGCAGCGTCGAGCATGCCGAGTGCGCCTGTCCTGAAGGTGACGAATCGGAGGTTAAGCTTGGCGATTCTCATCGGCAATCCCGCCCTTCCACTTTTCCTCATCCTCTTTGATCTCGCGAATGATTGCCCTCGCCTGCGATCGCGACTTGCCATCCCGCATCAGGTCGCGCTCGATGCGGCGCCAGGCGTCGGCCTCGTTGTTGGAAGGGCTAGTTGACAGCTGGCGCATCGCCGCTCTCCCGGAATGCCGAGGCCATGCTGTCGAGCATCGCCGCCACCTCGAGCACCGTCGCGTCGCCGGCGGCGATCAGCTGCACCGCAGCGCCTTTCACGGCGCCCTCGAATACGGCCTCCGCCCCGAACGCCTGCCCGTGCCGATCGCGCAGTGTGAGCGGTAGCCTCGCCACCGCCAGAAGCACGGCCTGCACCTGCTGCGAGTGAACTTCCTCGAGGCGCTCGCCCTCGATCGTCGGTTTCGTCGGTCTCAATCTTTCGGCCCTCCATCTTCGAAATCGAAACGGGTCATCGCGTAGTACCGGCCCAGGGCGTTGCGTCGGTTCGCTTCCGCCCTGCAGGCCGGCGAGCAATATTTGCGGCGCCGTTCGGCCGAGCTGGGGCCCACGGTGAACTCACCGCCGCACTCGGCGCAGACCTTCCAATGATCAGTCGGTGTCACATGGAATTTCATTCCTGAAACCAACGGGTTAGAGGAACGGAGCCCAAAATTTTATCTGGAAACCTGCGCGCACATCCGAAAACCAAGGCTGCGGTCAGGAAACCGAAAGGCTCCAGAGTTTTGACCCACCCCCCGGGTAGGGCTGGTGCTGACATGGTCATCGCACCACCTGCATGCGTCCGGCCGCAGGCTTCACCAGCAGCCGAGCTCGCTCGGCAATGTCGGGCGGGAAGTGTGCCGCCTTAGCATCCGCCAGGTAGCCCCAGCCACTGAGTTCGATGGCCTTGGCGAAGGCCGCCGGCTCGAGCGCACGGACGATATTGGCCGCATCGCCCAGGGTAGGGCGGCCCACTTCCTCCCCAGCCTGGGATGTGTCCCCGCGTTGTGAGCGCTTGGGTGGGCGACGGATGCGGCAACCTCGATAGCGGGTCTCGACGAGGATCTCGGCGGCCTTGTTGGCGTCGGCGTACTGGTCGCAGTGCCGGGCCACCGTCTCAGCATCAGCCACCGTGAGCGGACAATCGAGCAGCTCCCGGTCGGCAAGCACTGCCTCGGCGTGTTCCTCATCGAGGACACGCAACAGCGCCAGCCGAGGTGCTGAGGGGGGTAAGGGGGGAGTTTGGTTATATATCTTTTCTTTGTCTGCTTCCTGATTTGCCGGAAGCGGTGAAACCCGGAAGCGGTCGGGCACCGGTTCCTGATTTGCCGGAAGCGGTTCGTCGAAGATCGTGACGTGGAAGTCGCCCAGCTTACCGGTCACCGGGTCGCGCTCCTGGTCGCGGGTGGCATAGCCGAACTCGATCAGCTCATTGACCAGGTCGTAAGCCTTGTCACGACCACACCCCACGACCTTGCGCAGGTGGGCAACCTCAATGCGCCAGTCGTTCGGCCGCCCTAGCAGGTAGGCGAGCAGCCCCTTTGCCAGGAACGACATGGCGATGGTCTCGCCGTCGTCGCCAACCCGCGTCCGTTCGTCCCAGACATGGTTTGGCACGATCGCGAACTTGTCGGAGCGCTGCCGGCGAACGACTGTCACGAGAGCCGCCCCAGAACCACACGGCGAGCCAAAGCCATCGCCTTAACCGCATCGAGGAACTGCAGCCCGAAGCTTTCGCGCAGCAGCCTGGTGAGCGGTTGAGGCGCGACATGCCAGTTGTCGGCGAGCCAGTTCGCCGCTGTGGCGATTCGGCCCTCCATTTCATGGTCGCTGTCCGTTCCAACTGTCGGCCCATTAACTGGGGCCCGCGCCTGCGCTTCTGTTGGAACGGACGTTGAGGCCGATAGTGGAACCGCATGGCCTGTCACGCCGGAGGTCGCGGGTTCGAGCCCCGTCTCTCGCGCCACCCTCTTTCTTCAAATCATTGATGAATTTGGGTGGCGCTGATCGCCTTCGAGCGGTGGTCTCACTTGCCCGCCGGCATGTTCCCACTTTCTATGCCGTTTGTTGTGGCTGAACGCTGGCCGAGTCATCGCCGGCGATCGCTTCCACGGCCCCGGAACGGCAGAAGTGGTGTCCGAGCATCCCGTCCTCATTCAGAGCGCAAGCCGTCGCCCTGGCGATCCGGAAATCATCGCCGAAGGTGTCCTTGCCGTAGGGTGCTCATGACCGGTTCCGGAAGATTGGCGCGTCGCCCATGCGCGCTGTATGACGCTAGGCGGCTGCTTCCGGGCAACCTGGAAGGACTGACCCACAGCAGGCCGGCTAGAGCGCGGCACCTATGAGAGCGACGAGGGTCTCCGGGTCGCGTCCAACTCAGAGGGTGATGTTCAGACTGAGACATGGTACTAGCGCGGCGAACGCATTGGCGTTCGAAGTGGCTTCAATCATGAAGCCGCCACCCACGTTAGGACAATGTTTGCAGGTTCTCGTTCGCGACAATAATGTCGATCAGGCTCTCAAGGTACTCAAGAAGCGCTTGCAGCGCGAGGGTGTGTTCCGGGAGATGAAACTCCGCAGCTATTACGAGAAGCCGTCGGAAAAGCGGGTTCGTGAAGCCGCTGAGGCAGTCCGTCGGGGCCGCAAGGCCGCGCGCAAGACCGCCATTCGTGAAGGCCTGATCGCTGCCCCGGTGAAGAAACCGGCGTTCCAGAGAGCCCAGGCGCCTTCGGCGCTTCGAGGCGGCTAAGCCACTGCGCATCGACGAGTAGATCAAACCCGCCAGATCGGCGGGTTTTTTCATGCCCGCTGTCCGGCAAGGGTTGCGGCGCGAAGTCCCCCGTGACGCTCAAGACTGTCACTATCGACGGACAGACCCACGTCGAGGTGCGGGACGACAAGCCGGTCTTTGTCGGCGATGCCCGAAGAGGCCGCGTCTGATGCTCCTGCCAACCCGAAAAGCCAGCCAGGTGCACCTCTCCATTTCTCCTGTTCGCCTATTGCGGAGTGGCTGGAACGATCTCGTGTAGCCGGCGCGTTACGGTTTTCGGGGCGGCTGTCCTTGCAATGGCCGCCGCCGCACCACATTTCTGGTGTACGTCTCCGCGAATCCTGACGGAACCACGGATGCGTGTTGTGCATTTAGAACTGCTGGAGGCGATCCAGGAGAAACCGGCCATGCTGGTGCCATTGAGACTGGTGTTTGCAGGAACGTTGTTGGCGACCATGGTCAGCGCCGCGACGGCTTCCGACCTGATCACCGTGCCGGTTGGCTCGAGCGAGGTCGCGGTACCGGTTGCCACCGGCTTCGACTGGAGCGGTTTTTATGCCGGCGTCTATGGCGTCGTGCAGTCGAGCCCGGTCCGCGGCACCGAAGTCGGTGCGGGAATCGCTGCCGGTGTGAATGCCCAGTTCGATTTCTTCCTCGTTGGTGGTGAGGTGGCCCTGCATGGGCTGACCGGTGACACCATCGACACGGCCTACGGCCAGGTGACCGGTCGTGGCGGGGTGCTGGTGACCGACGACCTGTTGGCCTATGCCTCGGCCGGCTATGGCATGGAGCTCAGTGGCACCGGCGAGCGCGACTTCCTTGCCGGCGGCGGCCTCGAGTATGCGGTCACCGACGACATCTCGCTGAACGCCGAATACCTGCGTGGCTTCGACCTCGAAGGCGGTAACGCCAAGGACCAGTTCAGCCTCGGCGCACGGTTCCATTTCTAGTCGTATCCTAGCGCTGCCCTGCGGTCTCAGGGTTGCGTTTGCGGTGCCCCACGCATGAGCAAAACACTCCCCGTGGACCAAAAGCCGGAAGGCCGTTGCGGCGCAGGCGACTCCGCCGGATTTCCGTGCTAAGTTGACCAACAAGATCAAGTTTTGTTTTCCTTGAATCGCTGCAAGGCGTGGGCTAAGCCCGTGCCACACGAAGTCGCGTCGTTTGAGGGGCCCACAATTGCCCGTCTGACCGCGCGAGCCGGCCACTCCAGCCGGCCCGACCATTAGGCTGCACAATGAACGAGTTGCTCAGCAACTACCTGCCGATCATCATATTCGTCGGTCTGGCTGCCGTTATCGGCCTGGCCCTTATGATTGCCCCCTTCATCGTTGCCTACAAGCGACCCGACCCCGAGAAGGTGTCGGCGTTCGAGGCGGGTTTTGAAGCGTTCGACGATGCGCGCATGAAGTTCGATGTGCGCTTCTATCTGGTGTCGATCCTGTTCATCGTCTTCGACCTCGAAGTTGCGCTGCTGTTCCCCTGGGCCGTAGCGTTCCGCGATGTCGGCTGGTTCGGCTTCTGGTCGGTCATGATCTTCCTGGGCGTGCTGACCATCGGCTTCATCTACGAATGGAAGAAGGGCGCGCTGGAATGGGATTGAGTGAACAGACGCTGGTCGCGCCGCAGCCCAAGGGCCTGATCGACCCGCGTACCAACAAACCGATCGGCGCCGACGACCCGTTCATGGCAGACGTGAACGCCGAGCTCGCCGACAAGGGTTTCCTGGTTTCGACTGCGTCCCAACTGATCACCTGGGCGCGCACCGGCTCACTGATGTGGATGCAGACCGGCCTCGCCTGCTGCGCCGTGGAAATGATCCAGATGTCGATGCCGCGCTACGACATCGAGCGATTCGGCACCGCGCCGCGCGCTTCGCCGCGCCAGGCGGACGTCTTGATCGTCGCCGGCACGCTGACCAACAAAATGGCCCCGGCGCTGCGCAAGGTCTATGACCAGATGCCGGAGCCGCGCTACGTCATCTCGATGGGCAGCTGCGCCAATGGCGGCGGCTACTATCATTATTCGTACTCAGTGGTGCGCGGCTGCGATCGCGTCATGCCGGTGGACATCTATGTCCCGGGCTGCCCGCCGACCGCCGAGGCACTGCTTTACGGCATCCTGTTGCTGCAGAAGAAAATCCGCCGCACCGGCACGATCGAACGTTAGGACCGGCCATGACTGACGGCCCCATTCCTTCACCGCTCGCGGCGCTCGCTGAACGCGCCCGCAACGCGCTCGGCGAAAGGATTCTCGACCACAAGCTGGCCTATGGCGAGCTCACGCTGACTGTGGCGCGCGGCGCTATCATCGATGTCGCGACGTTCCTCCACGATCACGAGGCGTTCGTCGGCATCACCGACGTGTGCGGGGTGGATTATCCGGAGCGCGAAGAGCGCTTCGATGTGGTCTATCATCTGCTGAGCCCCAAGCAGAACCTGCGCGTGCGGCTGAAGCTCTCGACCGACGACACGCAGCCGGTGCAGTCGATCACCGGCCTGTTCCCGGGTGCCGACTGGTTCGAGCGCGAGACCTACGACCTGTTCGGCATCCTGTTCACCGGTCACCCGGACCTGCGCCGCCTGCTGACGGACTACGGCTTTGACGGCTATCCACTGCGCAAGGATTTCCCGACCACTGGCTATGTCGAGGTCCGCTACGACGAAGAGCGCAAGCGCGTCGTCTACGAGCCGGTGAAGCTGCCGCAGGAGTTCCGGCAGTTCGATTATCTGTCACCGTGGGAGGGTACGGATTACGTGCTGCCCGGCGACGAGAAGGCGAAGAACTGATGTCCGAAGTCGATGTAAGAAATTTCACCATCAACTTCGGGCCGATCCATCCGTCGGCTCACGGCGTGCTGCGCCTGATCCTCGAGCTCGATGGCGAAGTGGTCGAGCGGGTCGATCCCCATATCGGCCTGCTGCATCGCGGCACCGAGAAGCTGATCGAGACCAAGACCTATCTGCAGGCGGTGCCGTATTTCGACAGGCTCGACTATGTCGCGCCGATGAACCAGGAGCATGCCTTCTGCCTCGCGGTGGAAAAGCTGCTCGGTATCGAGGTGCCGCTGCGTGGCCAGCTGATCCGCGTGCTTTATGCCGAGATCGGACGCCTCCTCTCGCACATGCTGAACTGCACGACGCAAGCGATGGATGTCGGTGCGCTGACCCCGCCGCTCTGGGGGTTCGACGAGCGCGAGAAGCTGATGATCTTCTACGAGCGCGCCTCGGGCAGCCGCATGCATGCGGCGTATTTCCGTCCGGGTGGCGTGCACCAGGATCTGCCGCAGGCGCTGATCGATGATATCGGCGCCTTCTGCGACCCGTTCCTGCTGGTTCTCGACAACCTCGAAAAGTTGCTCACCGGCAACCGCATCTATATGCAGCGCAACGCCGATATCGGCGTGGTGTCGGCGGACGATGCGTGGAGATGGGGCTTTTCGGGCGTCATGGTGCGCGGCTCGGGCGATGCCTGGGACCTGCGTAAGTCGCAGCCCTACGAGTGTTACGACCGGCTCGAGTTCGACGTGCCGATCGGCAAGAATGGCGATTGCTACGACCGCTACCTCGTCCGCATGGACGAAATGCGCCAGTCGATCCGCATCATGAAGCAGGTGCTGGACCTGCTGAATTCGCCCGAAGGGCAGGGGCCCGTGTCGTCGACCGACGGCAAGGTGGTGCCGCCCAAGCGCGGCGAGATGAAGCAGTCGATGGAAGCGCTGATCCATCACTTCAAGCTCTACACCGAAGGCTACAAGGTGCCGGCCGGCGAAGTTTACGCCGCCGTCGAAGCGCCGAAGGGTGAGTTCGGCGTCTATCTCGTCAGCGACGGCACCAACAAGCCGTACCGCTGCAAGATCCGCGCGCCGGGCTTTGCGCACCTGCAGGCGATGGATTTCCTCTGCCGGGGACATATGCTGGCCGACGTCGCCGCCATCCTTGGTTCACTCGATATCGTGTTTGGTGAGGTCGACCGGTAATGTCCGTCCGCCGTTTAGCAGATGAGGCCGTCCAGCCGACCACCTTCGCTTTCACGAAGGAAAACCAGGCCTGGGCCGAAAAGAAGATGGCGGAATATCCGCCGGGCCGGCAGCAGTCGGCGGTGATCCCGGTGCTGTTCCGCGCGCAGGAGCAGCAGGGCTGGGTCAGCCGCGCCGCCATCGAGGCAGTCGGCAAGCTGCTCGACATGCCGTATATCCGCGTGCTGGAAGTCGCGACCTTCTACACGCAGTTCCTGCTGCAGCCGGTCGGCAGCCGCGCCCATATCCAGGTCTGCGGAACGACGCCGTGCATGCTGCGCGGCGCCGAAGAGATCCGCCACGTCTGCGAGCGCCGGATCAACCACAAGCCGTTCGAGACCAACGCCGAGGGCACCCTGAGCTGGGAAGAGGTGGAATGCCTCGGCGCCTGTGTCAACGCGCCGCTGGTGATGGTCGGCAGCGACACCTACGAAGACCTGACGGTCGAGAGTTTTGAGGCGATCCTAGACAAGTTTGCCGCCGGCAAAGGCAGCGATGTGAAGCCCGGTCCGCAGATCGCACGGCAGTTCGCGGCGGCCGAGGGCGGCCAAACGACGCTGCTGGAAAAGCCGACCGCCAAGCGCACCTACAAGCCGTTCCCGCCGCCGCCGGCCGCTCCTGGTGCTGCTCCTGCGGCCCCCGCCGCGACTGCGCCGGCTCCTGCGGCCAAGGCGGCCGAGCCGACCGCTGCCGGCCGCAAGAACACCACTACCGAAGAGACCGCGCCGGCCCTGAAGTCGCCGTCGCCGGTGAAGGTTTCCACCGCGACCGCCGAAGCGGAGCGCAAGGCTGCCAGCACGGCCGCCAAGGCCGACGGTACTCCGAACCGGGCGATGCGCGAGACCGCCACCGGCGCGGAATCGCCGGCCGGCAAGATCGATGCCGGCAAGACCGACACCAAGGCCAAGCGCGCACCCGCTCCGGCGACTGCCGTGTCGCCGAGCGTGGATGGCGGCGCTAAGCTGTTCGATGCGCCCGCCGGCAAGCCGGATGACCTCAAGCTGATCTCGGGCGTCGGCCCTGTGCTCGAGGGCAAGCTCAATGCCATCGGCATCACCACCTGGGCCCAGGTGGCGGCGCTGAAGAAGGCCGATATTGCCCGGCTCGAAGATCACCTCGCATTCCCGGGCCGGGTGGCCCGCGATGAGTGGATCAAGCAGGCCAAGGCGCTCGCCAAGGGCGGCGTCGAGGAATATCGCAAGGTGTTCGGGAAGGACCCGCGCTGATGCTCGCTGACCAGGATCGCATCTTCACCAATCTCTACGGCAACGGTGACTGGGGCCTCGAAGGCGCCCGGGCGCGCGGCGGCTGGGTGGATACCAAGAAGTTCATCGACAACGGTCGCGACTGGATCGTCAACGAGGTCAAGGGCTCGGGCCTGCGTGGCCGCGGTGGCGCCGGTTTTCCGACCGCGCTCAAGTGGACCTTCATGCCCAAGGAAGGCGTTAATGACGGCCGTCCGAGCCAGCTGCTGGTCAACGCCGACGAATCCGAGCCCGGTACCTGCAAGGACCGCGAGATCCTGCGCCACGATCCGCACCACCTGATCGAGGGCTGCCTGCTCGCCGGTCGCGCCATGGGCGCCCACATCGCCTATGTCTACATTCGTGGCGAGTTCATCCGCGAGCGGCAGAATTTCGAAGCTGCCGTGCAGCAGGCCTATGACGCCAGGCTGATCGGCAAGAACAACGTCCATGGTTGGGACTTCGAGATCGTCGTGCATCACGGCGCTGGCGCTTACATCTGCGGCGAGGAAACCGCGCTGATGGAGTCGCTCGAGGGGAAGAAGGGCCAGCCGCGACTGAAGCCGCCGTTCCCTGCAGCGATGGGCGTTTACGGTAACCCGACCACGGTCAACAACGTCGAGTCGATCGCGGTCGTCCCGGAAATCCTGCGCCGTGGCGGCGCCTGGTTTGCCGGCATCGGCCGGCCGAACAACACCGGCACCAAGCTGTTCATGGCCTCGGGCCACGTGAACAAGCCGGCGGTATTCGAGGATGCGCTCGGCTGCACTTTCGAAGAACTGATCGAGAAGCATTGCGGCGGCATCCGCGGCGGCTGGGACAACCTCCTGGCGGTGATCCCCGGCGGCGCCTCCTGTCCGGTGGTGCGCGGCGAAGACATGCGTACCGCGATCATGGATTTCGACGGGCTGCGCGAGAAGAAGTCGTCGTTCGGCACCGGCGGCATGATCGTGCTCGACAAGTCGGCCGACATCATCAAGGCGATCTGGCGCATCCAGGCGTTCTTCAAGCATGAGAGCTGCGGGCAGTGCACGCCGTGCCGTGAAGGCACCGGCTGGATGATGCGCGTCATGGAGCGGATGGTCGAAGGCCGCGCCCAGAAGCGCGAGATCGACATGCTGTTCGACGTTACCAAGCAGATCGAAGGCCACACCATCTGTGCGCTCGGCGATGCGGCGGCCTGGCCCGTACAGGGCCTGATCCGCAATTTCCGCGACGTCATCGAGGCGCGGATCGACCAATATACCTGGTCCTCGACCAGCGAGGGCGCGGTGCCCTCGATCGCGGCGGAGTAAGGCCAATGGCCAGCATCAAAGTCGACGGTACACTCGTCGAGGTCCCCGATTACTACACCCTGATGCAGGCCGCGGAAGCAGCGGGCGCGGAAATCCCGCGCTTCTGCTACCATGAGCGCCTGTCGGTGGCCGGCAATTGCCGCATGTGCCTTGTCGAGGTGAAGGGTGGTCCCCCCAAGCCGCAGGCCAGCTGCGCCATGTCGGTCAAGGACCTTCGTCCCGGCCCGAACGGCGAGCCGCCCGAGATGTTCACCAACACCCCGATGGTCAAGAAGGCCCGCGAAGGGGTGATGGAGTTCCTGCTCATCAACCACCCGCTGGATTGTCCGATCTGCGACCAGGGTGGCGAGTGCGACCTGCAGGACCAGGCCATGGCCTATGGCGTCGACAAGAACCGCTTCGCCGAGAACAAGCGCGCCGTCGAGGACAAGTATCTCGGGCCGCTGGTGAAGACCGAGATGAACCGCTGCATCCACTGCACGCGCTGCGTCCGCTTCACCACCGAGGTTGCCGGCATCACCGAGATGGGCCTGCTCGGCCGTGGTGAAGATGCCGAGATCACCTCGTATCTCGAACAGGCGCTGACCAGCGAACTGCAGGGCAACGTCATCGACCTCTGCCCGGTGGGCGCGCTCACCTCCAAGCCTTACGCGTTCCATGCGCGTCCGTGGGAACTGGTGAAGACCGAGACCATCGACGTGATGGACGCGGTCGGCTCCAACATCCGCGTCGACAGCCGTGGCCGCGAAGTGATGCGCATCCTGCCGCGCGTCAACGAGGCGATCAACGAAGAGTGGATTTCCGACAAGACCCGCTTCATCTGGGATGGCCTCAAGAGCCAGCGCCTCGACCGGCCATATGTCCGCACTGGTGGCAAGCTGAAGCCGGCGTCGTGGGATGAGGCCTTCGCCGCCATCGGCAAGGCGATCAAGGCATCGGGCGGCGGCAACAAGGTCGGCGCCATTGCCGGCGACCTGGCGGCAGTCGAGGACATGTATGCGCTGAAGGCGCTGATGACGTCGCTCGGCTCGGGCATGACCGACTGCCGGCCGGCAATGTCGGGGATCGATCCGTCGATGCCGCGCTCGGCCTATATCTTCAACCCGACCATTGCGGGCATCGAAGAAGCCGACGCAATCCTGATCATCGGCTCCAACCCGCGCAAGGAAGCGGCGCTGGTCAATGCGCGCATCCGCAAGGCCTGGCGCGCCAAGAACACCCCGATCGCGCTGATCGGCGACAATGCCGACCTCACCTACAAGTACGAGTACCTGGGCAACGGGCTGTCGGCGCTGGCCGACCTCGTGGCGCGCAAGGGCAGCTTCGGTGAGATCCTGTCGAAGGCCGTGCGTCCGCTGATCATCGTGGGCGAGGGCGCCGTGTCGCATGGCGCCGCGCATTCCAAGCAGATCGGCCGCGACGTCCTCGCCATGGCGGCCAAGCTCGCTACCGGTTCGGGCGCCGCGGAAGACTGGAATGGCCTCGCGCTGCTGCACAATGCCGCCGGCCGCGTCGGTGGCCTTGATATCGGCTTCGTGCCGCATGATGGCGGCGTCTGCTCGGCCGACCAGATCGGCCTTGCCGGCAAGGGCGAGCTCGATGTGCTGTTCCTGCTCGGCGCCGATGAGTACGACACTTCGGCCATGGGCAAGGCGTTCGTGATCTATGTCGGCACGCATGGCGATGCCGGTGCGCACCGCGCCGACGTGATCCTCCCGTCCGCCGCCTACACCGAGAAGTCAGGCACCTACGTCAACACCGAAGGTCGCGTGCAGCTCGCCGAGCGCGCCGTGTTCCCGCCCGGTGAAGCCAAGGAAGACTGGGCCATTTTCCGGGCGTTGAGCGCCGTGCTCGGCCAGCCGCTGCCCTTCAACTCGCTCAGCCAGTTGCGGGCCGCGATCTACGCCGAGTTCCCGCATCTGGCGCGGCTCGACCAGATCGCCCAGGGTTCGCTGGCCGATGTGAAGAAGCTCGCCGGCGCCGCGATCAAGACCAAGTCCGCAACCTTTACCTCGCCGGTTGCCGATTTCTACCTCACCAACCCGATCGCGCGGGCATCCGCGACGATGGGCGAATGCGCCGCGCTGCAGGCCGGTCTCCGGCAGGCAGCAGAGTAAGGGGCCCAGATGGATTTCGTTGTTTCAGCGCTGGACTACCTGCTCGGTATCCCGATCTTCGGGTGGGGTGACCAGGTCGGCTTCATCTATAAGGGGCTGCTGCTCCTCATCGCGCTGCTGTTGTTCACGGCATACATCCTGCTCGCCGACCGCAAGATCTGGGCGGCAGTGCAGCAGCGCCGCGGCCCCAACGTCGTCGGCCCGCTCGGGCTGTTGCAGAGCTTCGCGGACTTGTTGAAGTTCGTCCTCAAAGAACCTGTAATCCCAGCAAGTTCGGACAAGGTGCTGTTCATCCTGGCGCCGCTGGTGACCTCGATCCTGGCGCTCTCCGCCTATGCGGTGATCCCGTTCGACAACGGCTGGGCGCTCGCCGACATCAATATCGGCATCCTCTACATCTTTGCCATCTCGTCGCTGGGCGTTTACGGCATCATCATGGGCGGCTGGGCTTCGAACTCGAAGTACGCCTTCCTCGGTGCGCTCCGTTCGGCGGCGCAGATGGTGTCGTACGAAGTATCGATCGGCCTCGTGATCATCACGGTGCTGCTGGTCGTCGGCTCGCTGAACCTCACCGATATCGTGGTGGCGCAGCAGTCTGGCGGCATCGCGCACATGCTCGGCGTGCCGTGGCTCAGCGTCCTCAATTGGTACTGGCTGCCGCTGTTCCCGATGTTCGTGATCTTCTACGTCTCGGCGCTGGCGGAAACCAACCGCCCGCCGTTCGACCTGCCGGAAGGTGAGTCCGAACTCGTGGCCGGCTATATGGTCGAATACTCCTCGACCCCGTATCTGCTGTTCATGCTTGGCGAATACATCGCCATCATCCTGATGTGCTGCATGACGACGATCCTGTTCCTCGGGGGCTGGGCGGCGCCGATCGACCTGCCGCCGTTCACCTGGATCCCCGGCGTCGTCTGGTTCGTCCTCAAGCTTTGCCTGGTGTTTTTCATGTTCGCGATGGCCAAGGCGATCGTGCCGCGCTACCGCTATGACCAGTTGATGCGCATCGGTTGGAAGGTGTTCCTGCCGATCTCGCTCCTCATGGTGGTCGTCGTCGCCGCGGTGCTCCAGTTCACCGGCTGGGGTTGGCACGGAGGGTCCGTCTGATGCGTTTCGCCCAGTTCCTCAACGGCCTGCTGCTCCGCGAGTTCGTCGGCGCCTTCTTCCTAGCGATGAAGTACTTCTTTGCGCCCAAGAAGACGGTGAACTACCCGTTCGAGAAGATCCCGTACTCGCCGCGCTTCCGCGGTGAGCACGCGCTGCGCCGCTATCCGAACGGCGAAGAGCGCTGCATCGCCTGCAAGCTCTGCGAAGCGATCTGCCCGGCCCAGGCCATCACCATCGAAGCCGGCCCGCGCCAGAACGACGGCACCCGCCGGACGGTGCGCTACGACATCGACATGGTGAAGTGCATCTATTGCGGTTTCTGCCAGGAGGCTTGCCCGGTCGACGCCATCGTCGAGGGCCCGAACTTCGAGTTCGCGACCGAAACGCGCGAGGAGCTGTATTTCTCGAAAGAAAAGCTCCTTGCCAATGGCGATCGTTGGGAGCGCGAAATCGCGGCCAACCTCGCTGCCGACGCGCCGTACCGGTAAGGGATCGAGATGACGCTGCCGCTGTTCTTCTTTTATGTGTTCTCGGTCATCACCGTCGCTTCCGCGCTGATGGTGATCGCGGCGCGCAATCCCGTGCACTCGGTGCTGTTCCTGATCCTGGCGTTCGTCAATTCGGCCGGCCTGTTCATGCTGGCGGGCGCCGAGTTCCTGGCGCTGATCCTGATCGTCGTCTATGTCGGCGCCGTCGCGGTGCTGTTCCTGTTCGTCACGATGATGCTCGACGTCGATTTCGCCTCGCTGCGCCAGGGCATGCTGCAATATGCGCCGGTGGGCGTGGTGGTCGGCGTGATCCTGCTGCTCGAGTTGCTGCTGGTGGCCGGGAGCTTTGTGTTGCCGGTCGATGGCGGCGCCGTGGCCGCGGTGCCGATGGATGCGGCGATCGACAATACCCGGGCAATCGGGCAGTTGCTCTACACGCGCTACGTCCTCCTGTTCCAGGGCGCCGCCGGCGTGCTGCTGGTCGCCATGATCGGCGCAATCGTTTTGACGCTCAGGCACAAGTCGAACGTCAAGCGGCAGGATGTGTTCCGCCAGACCGGGCGCAAGCGCTCGGAAGGCACGGAACTGGTCAAGGTCAAATCGGGGCAGGGGCTCTAAATGCTGGCAGAAACAGGCATCGGGCTCGGGCACTACCTGACCGTCGGGGCGATCCTCTTCACGCTTGGCGTGTTCGGGATCTTCCTCAATCGCAAGAACATCATCATCATCCTGATGTCGGTGGAACTGATCCTCTTGGCAGTGAACATCAACTTCGTGGCGTTCTCGTCGCAGCTGGGCGATCTCGCCGGGCAGGTGTTCGCGCTGCTGATCCTCACGGTGGCCGCCGCTGAAGCGGCGATCGGTCTCGCCATCCTCGTCATTTTCTATCGCAACCGCGGCTCCATTGCCGTGGAAGACGTCAACTCGCTGAAGGGCTGACCGCAAAGTGATCCAGGCCATCGTATTCTTCCCGCTCGTCGGGGCCCTGATCGCCGGTTTGCTGGGCCGCATCATCGGCCACCGCACCAGCGAGTACATCACCACCGGCCTGCTGATCGGCGCGGCGCTGCTGAGTTGGATCGTCTTTGCCCAGTACTGGTTCGCGCCGGCAGCGGTCGAAGGCGCGCACGGTGCCGAGCACGCGGCGACCAAGGTCGAAGTAATGCGCTGGATCGTCTCCGGTGCGCTCGACCTGCGCTGGGTGCTGCGTGTCGATACGCTGACCGCGGTGATGCTGGTGGTGGTGACCACCGTCTCCAGCCTCGTCCACCTCTATTCGATCGGCTACATGGCCGACGATCCGCACCGTTCGCGGTTCTTCGCCTACCTGTCGCTGTTCACCTTCGCCATGCTGATGCTGGTGACCGCCGACAACTTCCTGCAGATGTTCTTCGGCTGGGAAGGGGTGGGCCTCGCGTCCTACCTGCTGATCGGCTTCTGGTACACGCGCCCCTCGGCCAATGCGGCCGCGATTAAGGCGTTCGTCGTCAACCGCGTCGGTGATTTCGGCTTTGCGCTCGGCATCTTCGCGGCCTTCGTGGTGCTCGGTCACCTCGATTTCGACGGCGCCTTCCATGCGGTCGAAGCCAACAAGGACCTGACCTTCCGCTTCCTCAGCTGGGATCTCCACGCCATGACCGTGGTGTGCCTGCTGCTGTTCATGGGCGCCATGGGCAAGTCGGCGCAGTTCCTGCTCCACACCTGGCTGCCGGACGCCATGGAAGGCCCGACCCCGGTGTCGGCGCTGATCCATGCCGCGACCATGGTGACGGCCGGCGTGTTCATGGTGGCGCGTTTCTCGCCGCTGTTCGAGGCCTCAGAGCTCGCCATGACCGTGGTGATGCTGGTCGGCGCGCTGACCGCGTTCTTCGCGGCGACCGTCGGTCTGGTCCAGAACGACATCAAGCGCGTCATCGCCTATTCGACCTGTTCGCAGCTCGGCTACATGTTCGTGGCGCTGGGGGCAGGGGTCTATTCGGTGGGTATCTTCCACCTGTTCACCCATGCCTTCTTCAAGGCGCTGCTGTTCCTCGGCGCCGGCTCGGTCATCCATGCGATGCACCACGAGCAGGACATGCGGAACATGGGTGGGCTGAAAAAGAAGATCCCCATCACCTACTGGATGATGATCATCGGTACGCTGGCGCTGACCGGCGTCGGCATCCCGGGCACACCGCTGGGCTTTGCCGGATTCTTCTCTAAGGATGGTATCATCGAAGTCGCTTACGCTGCTGGCGGTTCGACCGGCTACATCGCCTTCTGGGCGTTGGTGATCGCCGCGATGTTCACGAGCTTTTACTCGTGGCGCCTGATCCACCTGACCTTCCATGGCGAGCCGCGCGGCCAGCATCACGGCCATGGCGCTCACGCTGCGCATGACGACCACGCGCCTGCCGACGATGCCCATGACGATCACGGGCATCATGGCAGCGCCTATGACAATGCGCATGAGAGCCCCAGCGTCATGCTGGTGCCGCTCTACGTGCTGGCGGCTGGCGCAGTGCTGGCAGGCGTGGTGTTCAACGATCTGTTCTTCGGACACGCCGAGCATATCGAGCACTTCTTCCAAGGCTCGCTCGTGGTCTCCGAGGCACTTCTCGATGAGGCACACCACGTACCGCTCTGGGTGAAATGGTCGGCAACCATCGCCATGCTGCTCGGCTTCGCGGCGGCCTACCAGATGTACATTCGCGATCCGGCGGCGCCGAAGCGGATGGCGCATGCCAACCCGGGGCTCTACCTGTTCCTGTTGAACAAGTGGTACTTCGACGAGCTCTACGACCGCATCTTCGTCAAGCCGGCGCTGTGGCTTGGCAATGCCCTGTGGAAGGGCTTTGACGACATGCTGATCGACAAGACCATCACCGAGGGCCTCGGCAACCGCGTCAAGGACATCACCGGCAAGGTGGTGAAGCTGCAGTCCGGCTACCTCTATCACTACGCTTTCGCCATGCTTATCGGTATCGCGGCGCTGCTCACCTGGGCCATCGCCGCCGGGGGACTTCTTGGATGATCTTCAGTGACCACCTTCTGACGTTCATCACCTTCCTGCCGACGGCGGGCGCCTTGCTGCTGCTGCTCGTCGGCGGTCGCGACGAGGCTGCCAACAACCTGGCGCGGTACATAGCGCTCGGCGTGACGCTGCTGACGGCCGCCCTCAGCCTCTGGCTCTGGTACCTGTTCGATCCATCGAACACCGGGTTCCAGTTTGTCGAGAACTACGCCTGGATCGGCGATTCCATCGGCTACCGCATGGGCGTCGACGGCATCTCGGTGCTGTTCATCCCGCTGACCGCGGTGCTGATGCCGGCCGTGATCCTCTCGAGCTTTGGCTCCATCACCAAGCGGGTGAAGGAGTACCTGATCGTCTTCCTGATCCTCGAGACGTTCATGATCGGCGCCTTCGCGACGCTCGATCTGGCCATGTTCTACGTGTTTTTCGAGGGCACGCTGATCCCGATGTTCCTGATCATCGGTATCTGGGGCGGGGCGCGGCGTATCCAGGCGACCTACAAGTTCTTCTTTTACAGCTTCACCGGCACGGTGCTGATGCTGATCGCCATCATGGCGATGTACTGGCAGGCGGGCACGCTCGATATCGCCAAGCTGCTGACCTTCAAGTTCCCGCCCGAGGTGCAGACCTGGCTGTGGATAGGCTTCTTCGCCTCGTTTGCGGTGAAGATGCCGATGTGGCCGTTCCACCGCTGGCTGCCGGAAGCGCATGTCGAGGCGCCGACGGGCGGCTCGGTGATCCTGGCTGCAATCCTGTTGAAGCTTGGCGGCTACGGCTTCATCCGCTTCTCGATCTCGATGTTCCCCGATGCCTCGCACCAGTTCGCGAACTTCGTGTTCGTCCTGTCGATTGCGGCGATCATCATCACCTCGCTCGTCGCTCTGGTGCAGACCGATATCAAGAAGCTGATCGCCTACTCGTCGGTGGCCCATATGGGCTTCGTGACCATGGGGATCTTTACCGGCAACATCTATGGCATCCACGGCGCGATCTTCCAGATGATCTCGCACGGCATCGTTTCGGCGGCGCTGTTCTTCTGCGTGGGTGTGGTCTACGACCGGATGCATACCCGTGAGGTTTCGGCCTATGGCGGGTTGGTGTCGCCGATGCCGCGTTATGCCGTGGTGTTCATGGTGTTCACCATGGCCAATGTCGGCTTGCCGGGCACCTCAGGCTTCGTCGGTGAGTTCCTCACCATGCTTGCGGCGTTCCAGGCCAATACCTGGGTGGCGTTCTTCGCGGCATTCGGCGTGATCCTCTCGGCGGCCTATGCGCTGTGGTTGTATCGCCGGGTGATCTTCGGCGCTTTCACCAAGGAATCGCTGAAGGGCATCCTCGATCTCGATCGGCGCGAGGCCATCGTCCTGGTGCCGCTGGTGATCCTCACCATCGTTTTCGGCTTCTATCCCGCCCCGATCCTCGATGCGACCGCCGCATCGGTGAGCCTCGTTGCGGAAAACTTCGCCAACGCCATCGGTGCTGCCCCCCAGGCAGTCGCTGCGGCGACCGGCCATTAGGAGACGGGCATGCTGTCCGACGTCACGAGCTTCGCTTCGCTCGCCCCCGCCTATCCGGAATTGCTGCTGGCCGTAGGCGCCATCGTGGTGCTGCTGGTTTCGCTGTTCTGGAAGGGCATCAGTTCGACGGCGGTGTCGATCGCCGCCATCGCACTGCTCCTCGTGGTGCTGGCGGTGCTGCTGCTGCAGCCGGCGACCGGCGTGCTGTTCAACGGCGTGTTCATCGTCGATGGCTTTGCCCGCTATATGAAGGCGCTGGTGCTGGGCGGTGCGGCGGCGACGCTGCTGATTTCGCTGTCAAACAGCAAAGAGCACGGCATCGACAAGTTCGAGTATGCCGTCCTGGTGCTGCTGGCGACACTGGGCATGATGATCATGGTTTCGGCCAATGATTTGATGAGCCTCTATATCGGCCTCGAGCTGCAGAGCCTGGCGCTCTATGTCGTCGCGGCGATGAAGCGCGAGGACAAGAAGGCCACCGAAGCGGGTATCAAGTATTTCGTGCTCGGTGCGCTCTCGTCGGGCATGCTGCTCTATGGCGCCTCACTGGTTTATGGCTTCACCGGCACGACGCAGATCGACCAGATCGTGGCGGCCATTACGCTGGACAGCCGTTCGATCGGCCTGATCTTCGGCATGGTGTTCCTGCTTGCCGGTATCGCCTTCAAGATCTCGGCCGTGCCGTTTCACATGTGGACGCCGGACGTCTACGAGGGCGCGCCGACGCCGGTCACCGCGTTCTTTGCCGCGGCGCCGAAGGTTGCGGCGATGGCGCTGTTCATTCGCGTCACCACCGTCAGCTTCGCTCCGATCACGCATGACTGGCAGCAGATCATCATCTTCCTTTCCATCGCCTCGATGGTGCTCGCCGCCTTCGCGGCGATCGGGCAGAACAACCTGAAGCGGCTGTTGGCTTATTCGTCGATCGGCCACGTCGGCTTTGCGCTGGTCGGCCTGTCGGCCGGCACCGCCGTCGGTGTCGAAGGCGTCGCCATCTACATGGCGATCTATATCGCCATGACGGTTGGCATCTTCGCCTGCGTCTTGGCGCTCAGGACCGAGAACGGCCCGGTCGAGACGATTTCCGAGCTTGCGGGGCTGGCGCAGCGCCGGCCGTTCGTCGCCGCGGTGATCGCCATCCTGATGTTCTCGCTCATCGGCTTGCCGCCGCTGGCCGGGTTCTTCGCCAAGTGGCAGGTGTTCCTCGCCGCGGTCGAACAGAACCTGTTCCTCCTCGCCGTGATCGGCGTCCTCGCCTCGGCGGTGAGCGCGTTCTACTATCTGCGCATCGTCAAGGTGATGTATTTCGACGAGCCGGTGGCGAAGTTCGCCGCCGTGCCGGGCGAACTGAACGTGGTCATGGCCGGCATCGGCTTCCTGATCGTCACCTATTTCGTCACGGTCGGTTCGCCGTTGACCGCGGCGGCCCACAGCGCGGCCGGAAGCCTGTTCTAGTGCCAGGTTTCTGGCTTGGGTCCAGGGCGGTCTCGCGCGGCTACAGGCTGAACGGCTTCGACAGCGTCGGTTCCACTTCCACCGAGGCGGCAAGGGCTGCACAGGCCGGGGATATTGGCGATGTCTGGTTCTGCGCCTTGCAGCAAACGGCCGGTCGTGGCCGGCGCGGTCGGCCGTGGCATTCGCCACACGGAAACCTCGCGGCCAGCCTGCTGGTGGTTCCCGATGTCGATCCGGCCGTCGCGGCAACGCTCGGCTTCGTCGCCGGGGTGTCGCTGAACCAGGCGCTCGCCGGCATCGTGCCGGCGGCCTCGCTGAAGACCGGTATCGACGGCGCCGACCTGGCCAATGGGCGCATCGCGCTCAAATGGCCGAACGATGTGCTGGCCGATGGCGCCAAGCTCGCCGGCATCCTGCTCGAAGCCCATAAGCGCCCGGATGGCGCCATGGCGATCGTTGTGGGTATCGGCGTCAATGTGGTCGAGGCCCCGGACGGCCTGCCTTACCCGGCGACCTCGTTGCGCGCACTCGGGCTCGATACCAGCGCCGAAACCGTGTTCGGCGCGCTGTCCGACGCCTGGGTCGATGCCGTCGAGCTCTGGGACCGGGGCAGGGGCGTGACCGAGGTGCTGGAACTATGGCGCCGTTCGGCTGCCGGGATCGGCGCCGAGGTGGCGGTTAACCGCGATGGCGATATCGTCCGCGGCATCTTTGAAACAATCGACGAGGGCGGACGATTGATCGTTCGTGCCAATGACAACAGCCGCATAGCCATCACTGCTGGTGATGTGCATTTCGGCACGACCGCAAGTGTTAGGAACTGACAATGGCAAAGCCGCGCCCCGATGAGCTCGTGTTCGTGCCGCTTGGCGGCGTCGGCGAGATCGGCATGAACATGGGCGCCTACGGCTTCGGGCCGGAGCGCAGCCGCAAATGGATCGTGGTCGATTGCGGCGTCACCTTCGCGGGACCGCAGGAGCCGGGCGTCGAGCTGATCTTGCCCGATCCGGCCTTCCTTGAGGAGAATGCCGACGACATCCTGGCGCTGATCCTCACCCACAGCCACGAGGATCACTACGGCGCCGTGCTCGACCTGTGGCCGGCATTCGATCGGCCGGTCTATGCCACCGCCTTTACCGAGGCGATGTTGAGCGCCAAGCGAGAGTCCGAGGGCATCGTCGAGGATATCGAAGTCAAGCCGATGCGGGTGGGCAAGCCCTTCACCGTCGGCCCTTTCACCATCGAGGCGATCAACGTCGCCCACTCGATCCCGGAAAGCTGTGCGCTGCTAATCACCACCCCGGTTGGCCGGGTCGTGCATACCGGCGACTGGAAACTCGATCCGCATCCGGTGGGTGGTCCGCCGACGGACATTGGCCGTTTCGCACAGATCGGCGAGGACCGCTCGAGCCCGATCGCGCTGATCTGCGATTCCACCAACGCGATGAAGGACGGCACCAGCCCGTCCGAGGACGAGGTCGCATCGACGCTGGAAGCGCTGATCGCTTCGTCGACGCACCGCGTCGCCGTCACCACTTTCGCCTCCAATGTCGGCCGGGTGATCTCGGTGGCCCGCGCCGCACAGAAGGCTGGTCGCAAGGTGGTGATGTCAGGCAGGGCGCTGCACCGCATCAGCGGCATCGCTCGCGAGCTTGGCATGCTGGAAGGGATCGATCCGTTCCTCGATCAGAACGAGTATAAGGCACTGCCGCGCGGCAAGGTGGTGCTGCTCTGCACCGGCAGCCAGGGTGAGGCGCGCGCTGCGATTGCCCGCATTGCCCGCGAGGAGCATCCCGAGATTGCTCTCAACGCCGGCGACCGGGTGATCTTTTCGTCCTGGGCCATCCCGGGCAACGAGCGCGAAGTCATCGACATCCAGAACATGCTGATCGACCGCGGCGTCGACGTCATCACCCAGACGCATGGGCTGGTGCACACCACCGGCCATCCGCGGCGCGAGGAGCTGAAGCGGCTCTACGATCTGATCAAGCCGGAAGTGCTGGTGCCCGTGCATGGCGAGGCAGCGCATCTCGAGGCACATGCGCTGCTCGGCCGGCAGCACGGCATCGAGACCGTCGTGCACGCCCGTAATGGCGACATGGTGCGCCTGTTCCCGAACACCACGCAGTTCCCCGGCGAGGTCCGCGTCGGCCAGCTCTATCTCGACGGCAATGTGCTCTGCACCCCGGAGGAGAGCGGCGTGAAGGGGCGCCGTCGGCTCAGCTTCGGCGGCCACATCGTGGTCAGCCTCTGCGTCAACTCGTCGGGCCAGGTGCTGGCCGGGCCGGAAACGGTGATCGAAGGCCTTCCGGACGTCGAGGATGACGATGAGTCGCTGCCCGATATCGTCCGGCGTGCGGTAACAGGGACGCTCAAGTCGATTCCGCCCAAGCGTCGCAACGACCCCGAACTGGTCAACACGGCGCTGCAGCGGGCGGTCCGCAGCGAGGTTTCGTCCTACTGGGGCCGCAAACCCAATGTAACGGTGTTCGTCCACCGAGTCTGAGGCTCGCCATGCAAGTCGGAACCTTCCTCGCGATCTTCTTCGTCACCTGGTGGATCTGCCTGTTCCTGGTGCTGCCGTTCAAGGTGCGCAACCAGGTCGATGCCGGCGAGTGGATCGAGGGGACGGAGCGCGGGGCACCGGCGGGCATCCTGCGGCTCTGGCCGAAGCTGCTGATCACGACCCTGCTGGCCGCGGTCGTTACCGGGTTGCTGCTGTGGGGACTGACGACCCCGTGGCTGATCGAGTATTGGCGGTAGGTAGCCGCCGGTAGCCCGACTGAACTCGGTGTCCTTCCCGCGAAAGCGGGAACCTCTGTTTTCTTGCTCGCGGGACCATCGCTAACAGAGTTTCCCGCTTTCGCGGGAATGACCCGGTGGATGGGGCCACCGTTCAGCGCTTCCTCGTCTTCACCTTCGGTAGCGCATGCGCATAGGCCATCTCCAGCGCTGCCTTCAACTCCTCGACCGAGAGCTCAGCCAGCACCGCCGTGGTCCAGCCCTGGCGACCCCAGCCATTGTCGATCGGGACGAATGCTTCGGGTGCCAGCATCGCCTTGAACTCCTGCTCGTCGGGCGTGAGCTTCAGGTTGGCTGTGAGCCCATCAGCGGCGAGGGTGGCGTAGGTGCGGGCGACCTTGAAAGCACGTCGATCGAAGTGCGGCGCCTCGGTTGTGCCGTCGAGCGCCAATGCAATTGCCCTGAAGTCAGAAGAAGTTGTCATCGACCCTTCATCCACAAATGAAAAAAGCAGGGCCGAGGCCCTGCTTTGTAAAGTTTTTCGACAATACGTTGGTCTTAGGCACACGGTTAGGTGGCTGCCAACGCTCCTCCCTTGACGTTGTCGACGTCCGGCAACTTGCGGTTGCCTGTGTTCTTATGGCGACGGACCCTAACAACTGAATCTGGGGCTGCCAAGCGGATTCTGCATGGCAGCCATCGCATTTTTACATAGTATTCAAGTCATCATTTGGTATGCGGCCCGGACTGCGCAAAAGTGCCGCAGAGCCAAGCGTTTGCCTAAGTTTCGCGCGCTTTTGCGGGCTCCACTTTGCCCCGCTTTGCGCTATAGGGGATCGCAATCCGAATCCGGCGCCATCGAGGACCGTACATGCGTTTGAGCCGTTACTTCCTGCCCCTCCTGAAGGAGACGCCGAAAGAGGCCGAGATCGTCTCGCACCAGCTGATGCTGCGTGCCGGCATGATCAAGCAGCAGGCCGCAGGGAGCTATTCGTGGCTGCCGCTCGGCTTCAAGGTGCTGAACAAGATCATCCGCATCATCGAAGAAGAACAGAACCGCTCGGGCGCGATTCAGCTGTTGATGCCGACCATCCAGTCGGCGGACCTGTGGAAGGAATCGGGGCGTTACGACGACTACGGCAAGGAGATGCTTCGTCTCGAGGACCGGCACGAGCGCGACATGCTGTTCGGGCCAACCAACGAGGAGATGATCACCGACATCTTCCGCACCTATGTGAAGTCCTACAAGGACCTGCCGCTGAACCTCTACCACATCCAGTGGAAGTTCCGTGACGAGGTGCGTCCGCGCTTCGGCACCATGCGCTCGCGCGAGTTCCTGATGAAGGACGCCTACTCGTTCGACCTCGACGAGGCCGGCGCAACGCAGGCCTTCTACCGGATGTTCGTGGCGTACCTCAGAACCTTCCATCGCATGGGGCTGGTCGGTGTACCGATGCGTGCCGATACTGGGCCGATCGGTGGCGACCTGAGTTACGAGTTCCATGTCCTCGCCGAGACCGGCGAAAGTGCGGTGTTCCTCGACAAGCGCCTGGTAGACAAGCCGATTCCACCGATCGACACCGACTATCGCAGCGACCTGAGCCCGATCTTCAAGGACTGGACCTCGCTGTTTGCAGCGACCGACGAAATGACCGACGAAGCCGGCTTCAAGGCGGCCGTCGATCCGGAGCACCAGCTCGCCGCTCGCGGTATCGAGGTCGGTCACATCTTCAATTTCGGCACCAAGTATTCCAAACCGATGCGGGCGACCGTCACCGGTCCCGACGGCAAGGAAGTCGAGGTGCAGGGCGGCAGCTACGGCATCGGCCCGAGCCGCCTCGTGCCGGCCATCATCGAGGCCTCGCACGACGATGCCGGCATCATCTGGCCGGTGAGCGTTGCGCCATTCGAGGCCGTGGTGATCAACCTCAAGGTTGGCGATACCGAGAGCGACCGGGCGTCGGAACGGCTCTACGACGATCTGACGCGCGAAGGCCTCGATGTGCTGCTCGACGATCGCGATCAGGGCGCCGGCGGCAAGTTTGCGGCAGCCGACCTGATCGGTATCCCGTACCAGTTGATCGTCGGGCCGCGCGGCCTCAAGGAGGGCGTGGTCGAGATCAAGCATCGCAAGTCGGGCGAACGGGAGACACTTTCGATTGAGGAAGCCGTCGGTCGGCTGAAATCGCTGATCGTGCCGCAGCGGCGGGATAACGTTTGACCGCTTCCACGCCCATCGCGGCGAAGGGACCAGGGCCGTTCTCGCGCTTCGAGTTCCTGGTGGCGGGCCGCTATCTGCGCGCCCGTCGCAAGGAGAAGTTTGCCTCGGTCATCGCGGTCCTGACGCTGCTGGGTGTGGTGTTGGGCGTTGCGACGCTGATCGTCGTGATGTCGGTGATGAACGGCTTTCGCACCGAGCTCTTGGGCAAAATCCTCGGCCTCAACGGTCATTTCGTGGTGCAGACCACTGCTGATGGCTTTGACGGCTACGACGATGTGGTGACACGCGTCGAAGGCGTCGAGGGCGTGCGCTACGCCATCCCTTATGTCGAGGGGCAGGCGCTCGCCTCGGGCAATGCCAGCGCCACCGGCGTGGTGGTGCGTGGCATCAGCGAGGCCTCGCTGGCCAAGCTCGAACTGCTGCGACAGGGCGCGGTGCTGGGCGGCTGGGACCAATGGGATGGGAGTCTCGGCGTTGCCATCGGCCAGCGCCTGTCGGAGCGGCTGGGCGTGTCGCTCGGCGACCAGATCACCATCATCAACCCCAACGGCACTCCGACGCCGTTCGGCATGACACCGGCCGAGCTGTCGCTGCCGGTGAACGTCATCTTCAATATCGGCATGCCTGAATATGACAGCTTCTACGTGTACCTGCCGATGCAGGAAGCGCAGGCCTATTTCCGGTTGTTCGAGGACAAGCTGAAGCCCGGGGTGCAGATGCCGGGGGTGATGGCGACCGACGAAGAGATCGATGCCGCCTATGAGCGGGCCTACAAGGTCAGCGGCGTCGAGGTGTTCGTCACTGACCCGGACAACATCTCAGGGATGCGCGGCAAGCTGCAGGCGGCGCTGGAAGGGCCCTTCACCATCACCGACTGGCAGCAGCGTAACGCTACGTTCTTTTCCGCCCTGCAGGTGGAGCGCGTGGTGATGTTCGTCATCCTGTCGCTGATCATTCTCGTCGCCGCCTTCAACATCATCGCCAGCCTCGTGATGCTGGTGAAGGACAAGGGGCCCGACATCGCGGTGCTGCGCACCATGGGCGCCACGCGTGGATCGATCCTCCGCATCTTCTCGATGACCGGGTTCGCTATCGGCCTCAGCGGCACAGTGCTGGGGCTGATCCTCGGGGTGGTGTTCGCTATCAACGTCGAAGCGATCCGCTCTACCGTCTCCAACCTCCTCAATATCTCGATCTTCCCCCCAGAGCTGTTCCTGATGGCCGGGCTGCCGTCGCGGGTCGATCCGGGTGAGGTTACGGTAGTGGTGCTGTTGTCGCTCGGCTTGACCTTCCTCGCGACGCTCTATCCCGCCTGGCGCGCGGCGCGGCTCGATCCGATTGAGGGGTTGAACCAATGACCGATCGTGCTCCGGCTGCCGATCCCGGCCCGTTCTCGCGCTTCGAGTTCCTGGTCGCCGGTCGCTACCTGCGCGCCCGGCGTCGCGACCGCTTCGTCTCGGTGATCGCGGCACTGACGCTGACCGGCATTGCGCTCGGCGTTGCGGCTTTGATCGTCGTCACTTCGGTGATGAACGGCTTCAATGCCGAGATCGTCAGCAAGCTGCTGGGCCTCAACGGACATTTCTCTGCCTATCCGATCGAAGCGCGCTTCACCGACTACGAAAAGTCGGCATTCCAGATTCAGAGCGTCGATGGCGTGGTCGCCGCGATCCCGTTCGTCGAGGGGCAGGCGCTGGCTTCGGGCGCCAAGGCCGACGCTACCGGGGCAATCATCCGTGGCGTCTCGCTGGATTCGGTCGAAAAGCTCAAGCTGCTGCATGACGGGGCGATTCTCGGTCACTGGGATGGCTGGGACGAGGGCAACGGTGTCGCCATCGGGCGGAGGCTGGCCGAGAAGCTAAAGGTCAATATCGGCGATACGGTTACCCTCCTGAGCCCCGACGCCTCGGGGCTGCAGAGCGGGGCCCGGCCACGCACCCGGTCCTTCCCGGTGCAGGTGATCTTCGATCTCGGGATGACCGAGTTCGACAGTTTTTACCTCTATATGCCGCTCAGGCCTGCGCAGGATTATCTCGAGATGTTCGACCGGGTGCTGAAGCCCGATGCGAGCGTGCCGCCGGTCGATGCGGACGAGGCGGATCGCGAAGCCGCATATGACCGCATCTATCGCGCCACCGCCATCGAGGTGTTCATCGCCGATCCGAACGCGCTCGACGCGATGCGGCTGAAAATCGGCCAGCAGATCGAACGGCCCTTGATCCTTTCGGACTGGCGCCAGCAGCACCAGAATTTCTTCGATGCGCTGCAGACCCAGGGCAGCGTGATGTTCGTCATCCTGTCGATGATCGTCGTCGTGGCCGCCTTCAACATCATCTCCAGTCTGATCATGCTGGTGAAAGACAAGGGCACCGATATCGCGGTACTGCGCACAATGGGCGCGACGCGCGGCTCGATCATGCGGATCTTCGGCATTGCCGGCGTCGCCATCGGTGTCGGCGGCACGCTGCTCGGCCTGGCCCTCGGGCTGGTGATTGCCGCCAATGCCGAAGCGATCCGGGCGTTCCTGTCGAGCGTCCTAGGCTTTACCATCTTCCCACCCGAGGTGTTCTTCCTCTCCTCGCTGCCGAGCCGCACCAACCCATCCGAAGTGATCGCCATCGTTGCCGTCGCAATGGGTTTGTCTTTCCTTGCGACGCTTTATCCGGCCTGGCGCGCCGCCCAATACGATCCTGTCGAGGCCCTCCGCTATGAGTGACGTCCACCTGAAGCTCGCCAAGGTGCATCGGCATTACGGCGAGGGCGACACGCTGGTGCGCGTGCTCGAGGCGGCCGACCTCGAAGTCCGCGGTGGTGAGCTCGTCGCCATTGTTGCGCCATCGGGCGCCGGCAAGTCGACGCTATTGCACATCTCGGGGCTCTTGGAGCGCCCGCAAGGCGGCGAGGTCGAGATCACCGGCGTGCCAACCAGCAAGCTGAACGAGCGCGGCCGCACGCTGCTGCGCCGCGACACCATCGGCTATGTCTACCAGTTCCATCACCTGTTGCCGGAATTCTCGGCTCTCGAGAACGTCACGATGCCGCAGTTGATCGCCGGGCGCGATCGGGCCGAGGCCGAGAAGCGGGGCATGGAGCTGCTCGATATTCTCGGCATCGCGCCGCGGGCCCAGCACCGGCCGGCCGAACTCTCCGGCGGCGAGCAGCAGCGCGTCGCCATCGCCCGCGCCGCGGCCAACCACCCGCGGATCATCCTCGCGGACGAGCCCACCGGCAATCTCGATCCTGGCACCAGCGACGTGGTGTTCGATGCGCTGGCAGCGTTGATCCGGGAAGAGGGCGCCGCGGCGCTCATCGCCACCCACAACCACGAGCTGGCCCGGCGGGCGAACCGGATCGTGACGCTGCGCGGCGGGTTGATCGAGCCGATCACGCTTTAGCCTCAGTCCACTCGGCAGCTCCCCTCTCCCCTGAGTGGAGAGGGTAGTGCAGCTAGGACCGTCAGGTCCGTAGCGAAACTAGGGTGAGGGTTCAGCTTCTCAGCGAGCGCGTATGGCGCAACTTCACCCCTCAACCGGCCTTCGGCCACCTCCGGGCGAGGGCTACGCCCTCGTCCCGCGACCCCTGAGGGAGAAGGGACTTGGGCCCATCCGGTAGCGGAGACACGAATGCGCACTAGAGGTCGGGCAGAGCCTCGTCATCCTCGCTGGCCCGCCGTAGCCGCTCGCGATCGAGCAGGCTGTTCACTCGGGTCCTGAGCCCCCGGATCTGCCGGGCTTGCCGCTCATTGGTGTCCCTGAGCTGGCGGATGCGGGTTTCGGCGGCTTCCTGGTGGTTGATATCCCATTCGCGAACGCGGCGGATCACCACCTTGGTTTCAGGTGGCGGCTCGAGCAGCGTCTCCCAGTCTGTTCCCAGCGACGCCACCAGCTTATGGGCGGCGAGCGCGGCAGAGTCGCGTTCGCCCGGTTGGTTCGACCCGAGCAGCTTCAGGATGCGGATCAGTTTCTTGCGGGTGCGGGCATCTATCGCCATGGCGATAGGCGTAACCGCATCGCTACGCGAAATCCAGCAGCCCACTTCTGCCTAACGTTTCGGCGCCATCAGTGCGGTGACTTCGGCAAAGCTGATGGCATCGTCGAGATAGGTGGCGGTGCCGGGCCCGAGCAGCTCGAGCGACGCATCCCTGAGACCGGTCAGGGCCGCGCGGGCAAACGAGCTGCCGGTGCTCACGCGGCGTACCCCCGCCGCTGCGAGATCGGCGAGGGAGTAGGGGGTGTTCCTGGCGCCCAGCACGACGTTCACCGGCTTGGTCACCGAGGCGCAGACCGTGCGGATCGCATCGAGGTTCGGCAGGCCCGGAGCGAACAGCACGTCGGCGCCGGCCTTCTCATAGGCCTGCAGCCGGCGAATGGTGTCGTCGAGGTCGTTGCGGCCGTGGAGGAAGTTCTCGGCGCGGGCGACGAAGGTGAACGGGAAGGAGCGGGCATGCGCTGCCTCGGCCGCGGCAGCGATCCGTTCGACCGAGAGGTTGAAGTCATAGATCGGATCGGCCGCGTTGCCCGTGGCGTCCTCGATCGAGCTGCCGACGAGGCCCACCTCGGCGGCGAGGCGCGTGGTTTCGGCCGCCTCCTCGGGTGTGTCGCCATAGCCGTTCTCGAGATCGGCGCTCACCGGCAGGTCGGTTGCGGCGATAATGTCGGCGGCGTTGCGCAACGCCTCATCGCGGCTGACGCTGCCTTCGCCATCGCGGCGGCCCAGCGCGAAAGCAAGTCCGGCACTGGTGGTGGCCAGCGCCTTGAACCCGAAACCGGCGAGGAGGCGCGCGCTACCGGCATCCCAGGGGTTGGGGATGACAAACAGCGGGCCCTGGTGAAGCGCCTGTAAACGCTGGGCTTTCTGCTCCTGGTTCAACTCTCGTTCTCCTTACGGGCGGGGTCGATCGGCGACTCGCGTGTTAACCATGTAGTCATGGCTAAGCCGATGTCACTAGACAAGAACAAACTGGGAACATACAAGAACGGAACAGAAACTTTGGAGGTTCCGATGCTCTCTTTCGTCAAGGATCTGCTGGCTTTCGTCACCATCTGCGGCTTCTCGGTCGCTTCGCTGACCTGGATGGATATCGCTGCCCGACTCGTGTGACGAGCTGTGGATTGACGTCCTCGTGTGTGGCCGTGGTGCCGCCACGGGGTTAGGAACGACGAATGGCTGGCCCCGGCTTCATTCACCTGCATGTACACTCGGCTTACTCGCTCCTCGAGGGGGCGCTGCCGCTTTCGAAGCTGCTCGATCTCGCCAAGGCGGACAAGCAGCCGGCGCTTGGCATTGCGGACACCAACAATCTGTTCGGTGCGCTGGAGTTCTCTGAGAAAGCCGCGGGCAAGGGCATCCAGCCGTTGATCGGCGTCGAGCTGGCGGTGGATTTCTCCGCCATGGAGGACAGTCAGGACCGCATGCAGGAGCGCGGCCATGATCGTGGCCGCTATGGCAAGGGCGGGGTGGTGCTGCTGGCGGCATCCGAAACCGGCTTTGCCAACCTTTCGGGTCTTGTCAGCCGCGCCCACCTCGAAGGCGAGAATGGGCGCGCCGCTGCCAAGCTCGACTGGCTGCAGCGCGAGGCGCTGGAAGGCATCATCTGCCTCAGCGGTGGCCCGGAAGGCGCCATCGACCCGTGGTTCGCCAATAACGTCGATGCGATCGCGCTGGGTCGGCTCGACCGGCTGCGCGAGCTGTTCGGCGATCGGCTGTACATCGAGCTGCAGCGCCACGGGCGGCCGCAGGAAGCGCTGAACGAAGCCAAGCTCATCGACTACGCCTATGCCCGCGGCGTGCCGCTGGTGGCGACCAACGAGCCATTCTATCCGACTCCCGCCGATCACGAGGCGCATGACGCCCTGCTGGCCATAGCCGGCGGCACCGTGGTGGCGCAGACCGAGCGCCGCAAGCTCACCAACCAGCACTACTTCAAGACCCGCGAGGAGATGCAAAAACTCTTCGCCGATCTGCCCGAGGCGCTAGACAACACCATCGAGATTGCGCAACGCATCGGTTACCGGCCGAAGAAGCGGAACCCGGTGCTGCCGACCTTTGCGGCGTCGCCCGGACAGACGGCCGAGGAAGCCGTTGCCGCCGAGGCGCAGGCTCTGGCCCAAATGGCCAGGACCGGCCTCGAGGAGCGCTTCCGTGTCGTCGGCGTGGCGCCCGGCAAGACCGAAAAGATCTACCGCGAGCGGCTGGAATACGAACTCGGCATCATCGAGCGGATGAAGTACCCCGGGTACTTCCTGATCGTTGCCGACTTCATCCAGTGGGCCAAGGCGCATGATATCCCGGTGGGGCCGGGCCGCGGTTCGGGCGCCGGCTCGCTGGTGGCCTATGCCACCACCATCACCGACCTCGATCCGCTCGCCTACAACCTGCTGTTCGAGCGCTTCCTCAACCCCGAACGCGTGTCGATGCCTGACTTCGACATCGACTTCTGCCAGGACCGCCGCGAAGAGGTGATCCGCTACGTCCAGCAGAAATACGGCGAGGCGCAGGTCGCGCAGATCATTACCTTCGGTACGCTGCAGGCCCGCGCCGTGCTGCGCGACGTCGGTCGCGTGCTGCAGATGCCATATGGGCAGGTCGACCGGATCGCGAAGCTCGTGCCGGCCAACCCGGCCGACCCGTGGACGCTTGAGCGCTCGCTGAAAGAAGTCCCCCAACTCCAGCAACTGGCCGACGAAGACGAGCAGGTTCGCGACCTCTTGGCCATCGGGCAGAAGCTAGAGGGGCTGTACCGCCACGCCTCGACCCATGCCGCCGGCATCGTCATCGGCGACCGGCCGCTGCAGGAACTGGCGCCGCTTTACCGCGATCCGCGCTCGGATATGCCGGTCAGCCAGTACAACATGAAGTGGTCGGAGACGGCCGGGCTGGTGAAGTTCGACTTCCTCGGCCTCAAGACGCTGACCACCATCAAGCGCGCCGTCGACATGATCAATCGGACGGGCGACGGCAAGTTCCGCATCGAAGACATCCCGATCACCGACGAGAAGACCTACAAGCTCTACTCGATCGGCGACACCGCGGGCGTGTTCCAGGTGGAAGGCGCCGGCATGCGCCGGGCGCTCGTCGACATGAAGCCCGACCGCTTCGAGGATATCATCGCGCTGGTGGCGCTCTATCGCCCCGGTCCGATGGAGAACATCCCGCTGTTCAATGCCCGCAAGCGCGGCGACGAGGATATCGAGTATCCGCATGAAGCGCTGAGCGAGGTGCTGGACGAGACCTATGGCATCATCGTCTACCAGGAACAGGTGATGCAGATCGCGCAGATCCTTTCCGGCTATTCGCTGGGCGAAGCCGATATGTTGCGCCGCGCCATGGGCAAGAAGATCAAGGCCGAAATGGACGCGCAGCGCGCGCGTTTCCAGGAGGGCGCGATCAAATACGGGCTGAAGAAGGGCCTCGCCGATACCATCTTCGACCTGCTCGCCAAGTTCGCCAACTACGGCTTCAACAAATCGCACGCTGCGACCTATGCGCTGGTTAGCTACCAGACCGCCTATCTCAAGGCGCATTACCCGCACGAGTTCTTCGCGGCGACCATGACGCTCGACATGGGCAATACCGACAAGCTCAACGAATTCCGACAGGACGCCAAGAAGCACGGCATCGAGATCGTGCCGCCCTGCGTCAACCGCTCGGACGCGGTGTTCAATACCCATGACGGCAAGGTGTTTTATGCCATCGGCGCGGTAAAGGGCGTGGGGCAGGCGGTGGCCGAGCACATCATGGAAGCGCGCGGCGACAAGCCGTTCGCCGACCTTGGCGATTTTGCCGCCCGGGTGGATGCGCGGATCATGAACCGCCGGACGCTGGAAGCGCTGATCAACGCCGGTGCGTTCGATCAGCTGGTGCCGCGGCGCGAGCAGGCCTTTGCCGCGATCGACGCGATCGTCGCTACGGCGCAGCGCACCAATGCCAATGCGGCCGACGGCATCATGGACATGTTTGCGGCCGACCGGCCGGAGCCGATCCTGCTCAATCAAGCCGTAACCAACTGGCTACCGGCTGAGCGGCTGGCGCGCGAGCATGGCGCCATCGGCTTCCACCTGTCGGGCCATCCGCTCGATCAGTATGCCGAACTGTTCGATCGGCTGCGGGTGACGCCCTTCAGCGATTTCGAGCGGGCGGTTAAGGAAGCCGACGCGCGGGCAGGGCGGATTGCGGGCACCATTGCGTCGCGTAACGATCGGCGCACCAAAAAAGGTACGCCGATGGCGATCCTCAGCCTGTCCGATGCGAGCGGCGGGTATGAGGTGATCGCCTTTTCCGAGCAGATCAGCCAGTTTTCCGATGTCCTGCAGCCGGGCAAATCGGTGATCCTGACGGTTGAAGCTGACGAACGGCCCGATGGCATCAGCATTCGCCTGATCAAGGCTGAACCGATCGAGGGCGCTGCCGAAAAAGTTGGTCGTCGCCTCACCGTGTTCGCCGGCTCCGAAAAGTGCCTGGCTCCGATCCATTCACAGCTGAAGCCCGGCGGCGAAGGCCAGGTCAGCTTCATCGTCATCCGCGATGCGGGCGCCAAGGAATACGAGATCGAACTCAGGGGCGGCTACCGCCTCAGCGCCGAGATCGCCGGCAGCATCAAGGCGATGGAAGGTGTGGTGGACGTCCGGCTGAATTAGGTCGGGGCCGCCGCCAACCAAACCGATAGGCAGATCTATCAGCCGGGCGGGATGTTGTGATTGAGGTGGAAAAGGTTACCCGGGTCGTACTGGCGTTTGACCTGTACCAGCCTGCGATAGTGATCCGCACCGAACCCGGCCACCACGCGGTCAGCCCCTTCGTCGCCGATGAAGTTGAGGTAGACGTGCTCGGTCGACCACGGCTTGAGGTCCGCGACGATGTTCCGGGCCCAGCTTCGACCCCTCGCATCATCCGCTGGATCGGTCCACAGGCCGAACGGATGGGCGCACCATGGGGCGCTTCGCCACGGCACCGGCCAATCGGCGGTTTCGCGCGCGACCTTGCCGCCGCCGGGAAACAGCACGTGCTGCGAAGCGGATGGGACGATCATATCTTTTGCCCGTGAGCAGAACTGGTCGACGGCCGCGTCGGGCAGCGCGGTGAGATACTGCGCCGACCAGTAATTTCGGTAGCCCGGCGGGTCATCGATCATGCACTGGAAATCGGCATAGGGCATCTCGGCGATCATGCCGCCGGCATGTCCCAGCGACAGCATCGGCGCCAACGCCTTGCGGGCCTCGTCCTCGCCACCGGCGTAAACCAGCAGCAGGATGAAGGAGAGCTTGCCGACCAGCTTGGCGGGAACGAACTCGGCCTCGGGGCCGGTCAGGTACACCGCGCCGCCTCCCACTTCGTCCGGCGCAGCCTCGATGAAATCGCGGAACTGCCTGAGGATTTCCGGGCCTTGTTCCGGCGTCCAGAACAACAACGCGGCGGTGACCGACGAAAGCGGATAGAGCTTGAAGGTCAGTGACGTCACCACGCCGAAATTGCCGCCGCCGCCGTGCAGGGCCCAGAACAGCTCGGAGTTCTCGCTTTCCGAAGCGGTCATGAAGCGGCCATCGGCGGTGACGAGGTCTGCCGACAGCAGGTTGTCGCAGGCAAGGCCGAACTTGCGGTCGAGCCAGCCGGTGCCGCCGCCCAAGGTGAACCCGCCGACGCCAGTAGTCGAGACCCGGCCGCCGGTGGTTGCCAGCCCGTGTGGCTGGGTGGCGCGATCGAGATGGCTCATGGTCGCGCCGCCGCCCACCCGGGCTGTCATGCGATCGGGATCGACGGATACGGCGTTCATGCGCCTGAGGTCGACCACCAGGCCGCCATCGACGCTGCCTTTGCCGGCCACACTGTGCCCGCCGCCCCGGACCGCGACCTCGAGGCCACGCTGTTGGGCGAAGGCCAGCGCGGCGACGACATCGGCCGGAGTGGCGCATTGCGCGAGAGCGGCCGGGCGGTGATCGATCATGGCGTTGAAGACGGTACGCGCCTCGCCGAATGACGCGCTCTCGGGCGTTACGACCTCACCCGCGAAGCCACTGCGAAGCGGCTCGAAGGCCTGTTCAGCAAGCAAGACCATGCTACACCTTTGATCGAGCGTGATGCCGGGCCTCGCGGTCAGAACGGCCGTCGAAGTGATCGGCACGAAGGCCAGCAACCTACCGCTCGAAAGGCAGGGGCGTCGAGAGCCGCCGAGGGCGGGGCATCCGCCGCCCTTGCCTATGACAACAAAACCCCCTATATGCGCGACGCGTCCGGACGACCGGGCGTAATTCACACGCGAAGCGCGGCGCCGCGGCACTTAGGCCGATGGTTCCAACCGGTGGCGGGGCAAACCCGCCGCAAACGCTCGCGGAGGCAATAACCGGTAAAGGAAGCCTTCCATGGCATTGCCCGATTTTTCCATGCGTCAGCTGCTCGAAGCAGGTGTTCACTTCGGTCACCAGAAGCACCGCTGGAACCCCAAGATGGAACGCCACATTTTCGGCGTCCGCAACGACATCCACATTCTCGACCTGAGCCAGACCGTGCCGGCCCTGCAGCGCGCGCTGCAGCTGATCTCGGACACCGTCGCTGACGGCGGCCGCGTGCTGTTCGTCGGCACCAAGCGCCAGGCCGCGCCGGTGGTGGCCGAGGCTGCCCGCCAGTCCGCCCAGTACTACGTCAACTCGCGCTGGCTCGGCGGCACGCTGACCAACTGGCAGACCATTTCGAACTCGATCGCCCGTCTGCGCGAGCTCGAGGCCCAGCAGGCCGAAGGCGGCCATGGCCTGACCAAGAAGGAGCTGCTGCTCCTCAGCCGTGAACAGGAGCGTCTCGAGCGCGACCTGGGCGGCATCAAGGACATGGGCAACCTGCCGAACCTCCTGTTCGTGATCGACACCAACAAGGAAGCGAACGCCATCAAGGAAGCCAAGCGTCTTGGCATCCCGGTGATCGCGATCGTCGACTCGAACTCGGATCCCGACACCGTCGATTTCGCCATTCCGGGCAATGACGACGCGGCTCGCGCGCTCGAGCTCTACTGCTCGCTGGTGTCGCGCGCTGCCATCGACGGCATCGGTCGCTCGGCCGCCGGCCGTGGCGCCGACCTCGGTGCCTCTGCCGAGGCTCCGGAAGAGCCGGCCCTCAGCGCCGAAGACGCCGACACGTCGTCCGCCAACTAATCCGGTTCCCTCCGGGTTACCTATTCGAACAATGGCGCGGCTCCGGAACGGGGCCGCGGAAAGGTGATATCAAATGGCTGTTTCCGCTCAGCAGGTTAAAGAGCTCCGCGAACTGACCGGCGTGGGGATGATGGACTGCAAGAAGGCCCTCGAGGAGACCGGTGGCGACATGGAAGCGGCAGTCGATTGGCTGCGCACCCGTGGTCTGGCCAAGGCCGCCAAGAAGGCCGGCCGCGTCGCGGCTGAGGGTCTGGTCGGCGTGTCGCTCGACGGCACCCGCGCTGCGATCGTTGAAGTGAACTCCGAGACCGACTTCGTTGCCCGCAACGACCAGTTCCAGTCGATCGTCGGCAACATTGCCAAGCTCGCTCTCGACGCCAATGGCGACGTGAGCAAGCTCAGCGAGATGCCGTATCCGGGCTCGGGCCGTTCGGCTTCGGCCGAGTTGACCGACGCGATCGCCAAGATCGGCGAGAACATGAACCTGCGCCGCACCGGCACGCTCACCGTCAAGGACGGCGTGATCGGCTCGTACGTGCACAACTCGGTGGCCCCGGGCCTCGGCAAGCTCGGCGTGATCGTCGGGCTCGAGTCGACCGGTGACAAGGCAGCGCTGAATGCCTTGGGCAAGCAGCTTGCCATGCACATCGCCAACACCAAGCCGCTGAGCGTGTCGCCCGACGACATCGACCAGGACGTGGTGGCTCGCGAGCGCGCCATCTTCACCGAGCAGGCCCGGGAATCGGGCAAGCCGGAGGCGGTCATCGAGAAGATGATCGAGGGCCGCGTGCGCAAGTTCTACGAGGAAGTGACGCTGCTCTCGCAGGTGTTCGTGATCGACGGCGAGACCAAGATCGCCGACGTGGTCAAGAACGCCGAGAAGGATGTCGGCGCCCCGATCAAGGTGACGGGCTTCGTCGCCTATGCGCTGGGCGAGGGCATTGCCAAGGAAGAGACCGACTTCGCGGCTGAAGTTGCCGCCACTGCCGGCGTGAAGTAAGACCCGGGATAAGTTTCGGACGGGCTGGTCAACAGCCCGTCCGAATATGCCATAACCGCCTGCGACGCCCCTAGATTCGGGCATTGCTGCGCACCTCGGGAGACTGACGAATGGCCAAATCCGCCTACAAACGGATTCTGCTGAAAGTCTCCGGCGAAGTGCTTGCCGGCGACCAGTCCTTCGGCATTGAACCGAAATTTCTCCACGCCATGGCTGACCAGATCGCGGAAGTCGCCAAGAGCGGCGTCCAGGTGGCGATCGTCATCGGCGCGGGCAACATCTTCCGCGGCATGGCCGTGGCCGCCAAGGGCGGCGACCGGGTCACCAGCGACCTGATGGGCATGCTGGGCACGGTGATCAACTCGCTGGCGCTGGGCGACGCCATCGAGCAGAAGGGCCTCAAGGTCAAAGTCTATTCCAACGTGCCGATGGAAACCGTGGCCGACACGTTCACGGCGCGCGACGCCAACCTGGCGCTGGCCGATGGCTACGTGGTGGTGTGCGCCGGCGGCACCGGCAGCCCGTTCTTCACCACCGACACGGCGGCCGCGCTCAAGGCGATCGAACTCCGTTGCGACGTGCTGCTCAAGGGCACCAAGGTCGATGGGGTCTATTCCGAGGACCCCAAGAAGAACCCCAAGGCGCTGCGCTTCGAGACGATCAGCCATGAAGAAGTGATCGCCAAGGACCTGCGTGTCATGGATACGGCGGCCTTCGCGCTTGCCCGCGACAACGGCTTGCCGATAATTGTTTATGCGCTCGACGACAAGGAAGGCCTCAAAGGCGTCCTGGCCGGCCGGGCAAGGAGTACACGCGTCGGCTAAGGCGCGGATATCTTAAGGAGTTTTACCATGGCCGAGGCATTCTCGCTGCCCGCACTCAAGGACCGGATGCAGAAGTCGATCGTCTCGCTGAGGGACGAACTGGCTGGCCTCAGGACCGGTCGCGCAAGCGCCAGCCTGCTGGAGCCCGTAACGGTGGAGGCCTATGGCGGCCGCATGCCGCTGAACCAGGTGGCGACCGTCACCGTGCCGGAAGCCCGCATGCTGAGCGTGCAGGTGTGGGATCGCACCCTTGCCGGGGCTGTGGAGAAGGCCATCCGCAATTCCGGCCTCGGGCTCAATCCGGCCGCCGAGGGCACGGTGATCCGTGTGCCGCTGCCGGAGCTCAATGAAGAGCGCCGCCGCGACTTGACCAAGGTTGCCCATAATTATGCCGAGCAGGCGCGCGTCGCCGTGCGCCACATCCGCCGCGATGGCATGGACCTGCTGAAGAAGCTCGAGAAGGATGGCGACATCAGCCAGGACGACAGCCGCAAGCAGGGCGATCTGGTGCAGCAGGCGACCGACGCCGCCGTGGCCGAAATCGACAACGTGCTGGCCGTCAAGGAACAGGAAATCATGCAGGTCTAGTATAGGCCTGTAACGCGCTGCCCCTGGAGGGCGTCTATGTCCGCCGATACTGCCGTCGCTACGACGCTCAACGAGAAGCCGGGCCTCAAGATTCCCGCCCACCTGGCGGTTATCATGGACGGTAATGGGCGCTGGGCGAAGGCGCGCGGCAAGGTGCGGACCGAAGGGCATGTCGAGGGCGTCAAGGCGCTCCGCAGGCTGGTCGATCTGTCCATACGCTACGGCGTCAAACATCTGACGGTGTTCAGCTTTTCGTCGGAAAACTGGAGCCGGCCGCGTGATGAGGTGAACTTCATCTTCGGCCTGCTGCACCGGTTCGTAGCTTCGGATCTCGCAACGCTGATCCAGAACAATGTCCGGGTGCGGATCATCGGCACCCGTACCGGGCTCGATGACGCCCTGAAGCGGCTGATCGACGAGGTGCAGTCCAAGACAGCGCGCAATACCGGCCTCGAGCTGATCGTCGCCTTCAACTATGGCGGCAAATCCGAGCTCACCGAGGCAACGAAGGCGATTGCCCAGGCGGTGGCCGCGGGTACACTGCGGGTAGAGGATATCACCGAAGAAACCATCGCCCGGGCACTCTATACGTCCGGAACTCCAGACCCCGACCTGATCATTCGCACCAGTGGCGAGCAGCGGGTGTCGAACTTCCTGCTCTGGCAGGGCGCTTACTCGGAGTTGGTGTTCGTCGAGGAGAACTGGCCGGATTTCGGCGAGCAGGTCTTCCTCAAGGCGCTCGACGAGTATTCCTCGCGCAGCCGACGCTTTGGCGGGATCGAAACGAGGAGCCCGTGAGCGCGCCGGAGGACCAGCGTCCCCAGTTCAACCCGCTTGCCCGCCGGTCCTGGACGGACCTCGGCCCCCGCATCGCTTCGGCATTTGTCCTCCTCATCATGGCCGGGGTAGGGCTCTACTTCGGCTCCTACGTCTTCGCTGCATTGGTCGCCGTGGTCTTTGCCGGCTGCTATCGCGAGTGGGAGCGGATGGTGACGCTGAAGCCGCTGACCACGGTCGGTGGCGCGCTGATCGGCCTGTTGGTCATCGCGGCGCTGATCTACCCGGCGCTCGGGCCGCTGGCGTCGCTGGCTGCAATCGCGGCGGCAGCGGTCGTCGCCGGGTTTGGCAGCCCGGACGCCCGGCTGTGGCGCATCGGTGGCGTGGTGTTCTACGGCATCGTGATCATCGCGCTGCTGCTCATCCGCGGCGAAGCGACCTGGAACCAGCCCGGTGTGTTCGACAGCGGCCTGTGGGCAGGTCTCCTGCTGGGCTGCGTGATCTGGGCGACCGATACGGGGGCCTACTTCACCGGTCGCCAGGTGGGTGGCGAAAAGCTCGCCCCGGATATCTCGCCGTCCAAGACCTGGTCGGGAGCCATCGGCGGCTTCGCGCTGGGCACGCTGGTCGGGTTGGTGGTCTGGTTGCTGGTAGCGCCGCAATCGCCGTGGTGGATCGGGCTGGCGCTCTGCGCCACGCTCAGCATCCTGGGGCAGGCGGGCGACCTCGCCGAGAGCGCCATCAAGCGGCGGTTCCGCATCAAGGATTCGGGCGACATCATTCCAGGGCACGGCGGCCTGATGGATCGGCTCGACAGCCTGACGCTGAGCTCGATCTTCCTTTGCGTCGTGGGTTTCCTACATAGCGGGCTGGACGCGGTGGCGTCCGGCTTCCTCAACTGGTGACGCCTCGACACCGCGTCCTATCGCAATCTTAACGCATTCGGCCCCTAGGTTTTCCCAGCTGCGGGGCGTTCGGAACCGACGACATGGACTTTGTTTTCTGGCTGCTTTCCTACGTGGTGCCGTTCCTCGTGGTGCTCACCATCATCGTGTTCGTGCACGAAATGGGACACTATCTGGTGGCGCGCTGGAACGGCATCGCCATCCAGGCCTTCTCGATCGGTTTCGGTCCGGAGCTCATCGGCTTCAACGACAAGCGCGGCACACGCTGGAAACTCTCGGCGATACCGCTGGGAGGCTATGTCCGCTTCGTCGGCGACATGAATGCTGCCAGCATGCCGGATGAGGACTTCATCGAGCGCGCCGGCCCCGAATTGAGCCGGCAGCTGTTCGTCAACAAGAACGTCTGGCAGCGGATCGCCGTGGTCGTCGCCGGACCGGTGGCGAACATCATTTTCACGCTGCTGGTGCTCTACGCGCTGCTGCTCGGCTACGGCCGCTACACCATTCCGGCGGTTCTCGACACCGTGCCGGTGGAATCGGTGGCCGGGCAGGCGGGTCTCGCCGAGGGTGATCGCATCCTTTCGGTAGATGGCTATGCGGTGCGTGGCTTCGAGGATTTCCAGCGGCTGATCGCCACCGCGCCGGAGCGCCAGGTGAGGATCAGCTTCGAGCGCGCCGGCCAGACCGAAACCGTGACGGCGGTGCCACAGGCGGTATCGACCACCGACCGGTTTGGCAATTCGCACCGGATCGGCCGGCTTGGCGTTACCAAGAACATCGACCAGGCTGACGTGGTGCTCTATCGGCCGAATCCGGTCGAGGCGATCGGCATGACCTTCGAGGAAGTTCGCTTCATCATCGATCGTACGGTGGCGTTCCTCGGGGATTTCTTCGTCGGCCGCGGCGATATCGAGCAGCTCGGCGGGCCGGTGAAGGTCGCCAAGGTCTCCGGTGAGGTGGCGAGCCTCGGCATCGTCGCTCTGATCAACCTGATGGCGCTGTTGTCACTGAACATCGGCATCTTCAACCTCTTGCCGATTCCCGTGCTCGATGGGGGCCATCTGATCTACTATCTGGCAGAAGCGGCCCGCGGGAAGCCACTCAGCCAGAGGGTTCAGGATATCGGAAATCGCTTCGGCCTCGCGCTCGTGTTCACCCTGATGGTCTTCACGACGTTCAACGACACCATCCTGAGCTACTTCCGCAGCCTCGGCTAAGGGCGGAGTCGCGACGAAGGCGTACCGGCCACATTGTTGCCGCGGCTCCGACGCATTTGCCCGAATGCCCCTACATTCCCGTTAACCCTTGGATAAGCTTAGTTTTCCAGGTGTTGCAGGAATGCACGAGGGCCAATCTTTCGCTAACCTCGAAGCCCGTCGCGGCTTGTCCGTGGTTAAAATTCCAGTAAAAGCTTTTGATGGAGTTAGCTGGGGACGCTGTGCATGGCGATTCCCGGCAATAGGTCGCACGAGGCAACAAGAATCATGACGAACCCGAAAAAGCTGATGCGCGGTATCTTTGTAGCGCTCGCCCTCGTGGCGGCGCCGCTCGCAGGCGTCAGCGGTACATTGATCGGGGTCGATGCGGCCCAGGCTCAGCAGCAACGCCTGATCTCGGCGGTCCTGTTCGAGGGCAACAGCGGCTTCTCCGACGCTCAACTGCTCGCAATGGTGAACGTCGCGGAGCAGGGGAGCTTTACCGAGGGCGGCCTGGCGGCTGACGCAGAGTCGATCCGCCTTGCCTATGTCGGCAAGGGTTATATGGGCGTAACGGTCACGCCGCGGGTCGAACAGTCCGAGAGTGGCCGCGCGCGCATTACCTTCGTGGTCAACGAAGGGCAGCGCACCGGCATCGCCGCCATCAACTTCACCGGCAACAACTCGATCAGCTCGGGGACCCTCAAGTCCATCATCCGGACCCATGAGACGAGCCTGTTGAGCTGGCTGTTCCGCGACGACACCTACAGCGAAGACCTGCTGACGATCGACCGTGGGCTGATCGAGCTCTACTACATGAACCACGGTTACCCGGATGCGCAGGTGACGTCGGCCGTCGGCGAGTACGACGCCTCGCGCAACGCGTATTTCGTGAACTTCACCATCTCCGAGGGCGAGCGCTATCGCTTCGGCCAGGTCGGTGTCGAAACCTCGATCCCGGGTCTGAACCCCGACGCCATGACCGGAGCGATCCGCACCGGCAAGGGCGGCACCTATTCGCTGGCCGACCTGCAGAAGTCGCAGGAAGACCTGGCCTTCGAGGCAACCGCGCAGGGCTACGCCTTTGCCGATGTCCGCCCGCGCGTCGATCGCGACGTGGCCAACAGCACGTTCAACGTCACCTACCTGGTGGATGAGGGCGCCCGCATCTATGTCGAGCGCATCAACATCAGCGGCAACACCAAGACCCGCGACGCCGTTATCCGTCGTGAGCTGGACTTTGGTGAAGGCGACCCCTTCAACCGTTCTATGGTGCAGCGCGGCAAGACCCGTATCGAAGGCCTCGGCTTCTTCAAGACGGTGGCGTTCGACATGCAGGCCGGCAGCGCGCCGGACAAGGTGGTCATCAACATCACCGTCGAAGAGCAGTCGACCGGCGACTATGGCCTGACCGCTGGCTTCGATTCGAGCGCCGGCCTGTTGGGCGAGGTGTCGGTCACCGAGCGCAACTTCCTCGGTCGCGGCCAGTATGTCCGTGCCGCGGTGAGTGCCTCGGAATCGGGCCAGAGCTTCGACTTTTCGTTCACCGAGCCCCGCTTTATGGGCCTGCGTGTGTCTTCGGGTGTCGATGTCTATCACCGGATCGTCGGCGAAACCGACAAGAACACCTATGGCACCACTTCGACCGGCGGCCAGATTCGCTTCGGTGCGCCGATCACCACGGATCTGAGTGCGTCGATCTTTACCGGTCTCGAGCAGAAGGTGCTGAAGGATCACGAAGCGCCATGGACCGACGTGTTCAACCCGGGCCACGTTGCCGGCTTCGAGGACACCTTCAACAAGGCGTGGGTTGGTTATTCCCTGGCGTACAACACGCTGGACGATACCAAGCGTCCGTCCGAGGGCATCTATGCGACGTTCTCGCAGCAGTATATCGGCTGGGACTACAACCTGCTGAAGACCGAAGCGAAGGCGCGCTACTTCATGCCGCTGCTGTCGGACTGGAATGTCATCGGTAGCGTCAAGGCGCAGGCGGGCTACATCACCGCTCTCGACGGCGGCACGGTGAGCCCGCTGGAAGCCTTCCGCAGCGCCAGCTCCATCGTTCGTGGTTTCCAGAGTGGCGGCATAGGTCCGCGTCTCAACAGCTCGCAGGAACTGCTTGGCTACACCGGCTACGTGGCGGCTTCGGCCGAGATCGAGTTCCCGATCCCGATCCTGCCTGAGACCTACGGTGTCCGCGGTGCGGTGTGGGCGGACGCTGCTTTGATCGACGGCAACGGTGCTCTGACCGGCGCGGAAGTAATCGACGGTGGCAGCATCGACCAGAACTTCAAGTCGTCGGTGGGCGCCTCGATCATCTGGGACAGCCCGTTCGGTCCGCTGCGTGGCGACTTCGCCCACGTGCTGAACAAGGCGACGGACGACAAGACCCAGGTCTTCTCGCTGACGCTGCAGCAGCTGCTGTGATCTAATCGGTCGGCCGGCATCTTTGCCGGCCTTCCTTCTGGCTATCGAGGCCGCGGCGCGGTTGCCCCGCGGCCTCTTTGTTGTGTAATGACAGCCATGGTCGATACGCGCTTCCATTCCTCGTCGGGACCGATTTCGCTTGGTGTCGTGCTGTCGACGCTGGGCCGGAAGGTCGATGTCGACGAGCGGCGGGCAGCCGAACTGGTGATCAGCGGCGCCGAAGAGCTCTCTCTCGCGGGACCTGAGCACCTTACCCTCGCGGCCCAAGCCGAGTATCGCTCGGCGCTTGCCGAGACCGGTGCGGGCGCGGTCATCGTCCACCCTAAATTCCTCACCGATGTGCCCGCGGGAGTGGTGCCTATCGTCGATGAGCGACCGCACGAGCTGTTCGTCGACCTCCTGGAACGGCTCTATCCGCTCGGTACCCGTGGCATCGCAACGGGACTGTTCGAGCCTGGTGGTCCGGCGCCCTTCATCGAAGAGGGGGTGCGGATCGGGCCCAACGTGGTGATCGGCCCCGGCGTTGAGATCGGGCGCAACACCATTATCGGGCCCAATACGGTGATCGGGCGAGGCGTGACCATCGGTCGGAACGCGGTGATCGCCTCCAATGTCTCGATCGAGTGTGCCTATCTGGGCAACAACGTCGTGCTGCATGCCGGTGTCAGGATCGGCAGCGAGGGATTCGGCTGGCTGGGGCAGGGGCGCTCGAACCGCAAGATCCCGCAGCTGGGCCGCGTCATCGTGCAAGACGCGGTGGAGATCGGCGCCAATTCGACCGTCGATCGCGGTGCTCTGGGTGACACGGTGATCGGAGAAGGCTCCAAGATCGACAATCTCGTGCAGATTGGCCACAACTCCCGCATCGGGCGCTATTGCCTCATCGCCGGTACCTGCGGTATCGGCGGCGGCACGATCATCGGCGATAACGTACTGGTCGGCGGCGGAGCCGGCACCGCAGGACATTTGCGGATCGGCAACGGCAGCATATTGTCGGCCCGGTGCCTCGTCACCAAGGACGTACCGGCGGGTGCAAGAGTTGGCGGCTATCCCGCACAGGACCTGAAAGCCTGGCAGCGCGAAATAGCGACGTTGCGGCGACTGAACAAAAGGGGACGAGAGTGACGGTTACGAACGAGGCGCCACCGCGCGAGACCAAGGAACTCTCGTCGATGGATATCGGCCAGATCCTTTCGGTTCTTCCCCATCGCTACCCATTCCTGCTGATCGACCGGATCATCGAGGTCGACGGCGACAATTCGGGCATCGGCATCAAGAACGTGACGTTCAACGAGCCGATCTTCCAGGGGCACTTTCCGGGCGAGCCGGTGTTTCCGGGCGTGTTGATCATCGAAGGCATGGCGCAAACGGCTGGTGCGATGGCAATCGCAGCCGGTGCCGCAGGGGGCGAGAAACATATCGTCTACCTGCTGACGATCGATAAGTGCAAATTCCGCAAGCCGGCGCGACCGGGTGACCGGATCGAGTATCACATCAAAAAGCTGCGCCGTCGCATGACCATGGGCTGGTTCGAAGCCAAGGCGATCGTTGACGGCGTCGTCATTGCCGAAGCCGAGGTTGGCGCCATGGTGAGCCCTAGCCAGCAATGACCATCCACCCTTCTGCGATCATTGAACCCGGTGCCCGGATCGGCGCCGGCGTCAAAGTCGGGCCGTTCTGTGTGGTGGGAAGCGACGTGACGCTGGGCGACGGCGTCGAGCTGATCTCGCATGCCGTGGTCACCGGCCGCACCAGCGTGGGCGCGCGGACGGTGGTGTTCCCGTTCGCCTCCGTCGGACATCGGCCGCAGGATCTCAAATACGCGGGTGAACCGTCGACCCTGTCGGTCGGCACCGACTGTGTCATCCGAGAACATGTCACCATCAATCCGGGTACGGCCGGTGGCGGGATGAAGACGGTTATCGGCAACCACTGCCTGCTGATGATCGGTGTGCATATCGGACACGATTGTATCCTGGGCGATCACATCGTTCTCTCCAACAATACCGGCATCGCCGGCCATTGCGTGATCGACGACTACGTGATCATGAGCGGCCACTCGGGCTCGGCGCAGTTCGTCCATATCGGGGCGCATGCCTTCATCGGCGGGATGACCAAGGTCGAGAAGGACGTGATCCCCTATGGTACGGTGCTGGGCAACCCGGCGGCGCTGTCGGGCGTCAACATTGTCGGGCTGAAGCGTCGCGGCTTCGATCGTGAGGCGATCCATCGGCTGCGGACGGCCTATCGGATGATCTTTGCCAGCGAAGGCACGCTGCGCGAGCGGGTGGACGATGCCTCGGCCATGTTCCCGGACGAGGTGCTGGTGCAGGACGTGGTGAAATTCGTTGTCGCGGCGGAGCGCCCGCTGACGCTGCCGGGCAACCTGCCGATCAACGTGCCGGGCGAGGAATGATGCCTCGCCGGCTCTCTGTCCTTGCCGGATCGGGAGCCCTGGTCTCCCACGTGGTGGAGGCCGCCCTCGCGGCCGGCGATGCCGTACAGGTGGTTGGCTTTGCGCCGCAGCCGGATCGCGCGGGCGTCACGTCAATTGCGGGCGAGCTTTCGAACCCCACCAGCGCCATTGCAGCGATCGCCGCGTTCAGGGCGACACATGTCGTCCTGGCCGGTGGTCTGGTGCTCTCGGATCGTCACCGGGAGTCGCTTGCCGGTTTTGCCGGCGGTTCCGCCGGGGTCGCCCAAGGGGATGCCGCCCTGTCGTCGATCACCGCTGCCATCGAGAAGCTTACCGGGGCCAAGGTGATCGGCGTGCATGAGATCGCGGCCGATCTGATGGCCACGACCGGGAGGATTGCCGGCCGGGCCCCGACTGAGACGGAAATGGTCGCGGCAGGCCTGGGACTGGCCGCGGCGAGGACGATCGGCCGGCTCGATCTGGGGCAGGCCGTGGTGGTCGCGGGTGGTCGCATTGTGGCCGCCGAGGACGTGGGCGGCACCGACGAGCTGTTGGCGCGCGTCGCCATGCATCGCGCCTCGGGGCGTATCGGCGATGGCAGCGGGCCGCTGGTGCTTGCTAAAGCGGCAAAGCCGCAGCAGCCACTCTACGTCGACCTGCCGGCGATCGGCCCTGATACAGTCACGAACGCCGCGGCCGCCGGGATTGGGATGATTGCCATCGAAGCAGGCAAGTCGCTGGTGCTCGACCAGCCGGACCTCGCCGCCGCGGCCGACAGATATGGCATTGCGGTCGTCGGCCTCAGCGTCGATGACTAAGCCGCTGCGCCTGTTTGTCCTCGCGGGAGAGGCATCGGGCGATCGTATCGGCGCGGACCTGGTCCAGCGGCTCCGTGGCCGCACAGAGCTCGCACTGACGGGTGTGGGCGGTTCGGGGCTTCAGGCGGAGGGGCTCACCAGCCTCTTTCCCATGGAGAACCTCTCCGTGATGGGCTGGAGCGACGTGCTGCGGCGGCTGCCGCTGCTGCTCTGGCGGGTTAGGCAAACCGCGAACGCCATCATCAGGCAACGACCGGATGTGGTCGTCCTCATCGACTCGCAGGTGTTCGTGGAGGCGGTGGCGAAACGCGTGCGTCGCGCCGGGTTGCGCGCGCCGATGCTGCTCTACGTCGCTCCCAGCGTCTGGGCCTGGCGACCGGAACGGGCTGTGGAACTGAGGCCGCTGTTCGATGAGGTGCTGGCCGTGCTGCCGTTCGAGCCGAAGGTGATGGCCGAGCTGGGAGGCCCACCCACGAGCTTTGTCGGGCATCCTGCACTCGCACGCTTGCCGATGCGGGCGGCTCAACCGGAACGCGGTCCGCTGCTACTGCTGCCGGGAAGCCGCGAGGGTGAGTTGCGGCGGCACCTGCCGCTGATGCGCGAGGCAGCGACGATGCTGCAGGCGCATCCGCGTGTCACTGGGTTTGTCATCCCGACGCTCTTATCGCTGGCCGATCGCCTCAGGGCGGAGGTCACGACCTGGCCGGTGCCGGTCAAGATCGTCGCCGGCGAGGATCGCAGTGCCGCCTTCGCGGCCGCCTACGCCGCCTTTGCGGTCAGCGGCACCATCACCTTCGAGCTCGCCATGTCGGGCGTGCCGATGGTTGTCACCTATGTCGCCGATGCGCAGCAGGCAAAGCGTGCCGCCAGTATTGGTCGTCCGGTGCAGATCGCGCTGCCCAACATCATCCTTGGCCGGGAGGTGGTGCCGGAACTGCAGTTCGTCGATCCCCGGGCCGAGCGCTCGCTGGCGCCACTTGGCACGCTGCTGGATGATCCGCAGGCGGTCGCAGCGCAGGTCGCCGCCTTCCAAGAACTGCGCTCGCTGATGCAGAAAGGGGCGCCTGAGGCGCCCCTTGTCGATCCCGCCGAGCGGGTGATGGCCTACGCCAATCAGCGGCCGCTGATCGGCTCGTAATCGCGAACCGGCGAGCCGTTGTAGAGCTGGCGCGGACGGCCGATCTTCTTTTGCGGGTCGCCGATCATTTCCTTCCACTGCGCGATCCAGCCGACGGTGCGGCTGAGCGCGAAGATGGCGGTGAACATCGAGGTCGGGAAGCCGATGGCGTCGAGGATGATGCCCGAGTAGAAATCGACGTTCGGGTAGAGCTTGCGATCGATGAAGTACTGGTCGGAGAGCGCGATCTTCTCGAGCTCCTTGGCCACCTGCAGGGTCGGCGACAGGTTGTCGGCGCCGAGCTGGGCCAGCACGTCATTGGCGGCCTGCTGCATCACCTTGGCGCGCGGATCGTAGTTCTTGTAGACGCGGTGGCCAAAGCCCATCAGGCGGAAGCCCGAGTTCTTGTCCTTGGCCTTGGCGATGAACTCCGGGATGCGATCGACGGTGCCGATCTGCTTGAGCATGTTGAGCGCCGCCTCGTTGGCGCCGCCATGGGCGGGGCCCCAGAGGCAGGCCACGCCCGCCGCGATACAGGCGAAGGGGTTGGCGTCGGACGAGCCGGCAAGCCGCACCGTCGAGGTTGAGGCATTCTGCTCGTGGTCGGCATGCAGGGTGAAGATCAGGTCCATGGCGCGCGCCACGACCGGGTTCACCACGTAATCCTCGGCCGGAACCGAAAAGCACATGCGCAGGAAATTCGACGCGTAGTCGAGGTCGTTGCGCGGATAGACGAAGGGCTGGCCGACCGAGTATTTGTAGGCCATGGCGACGATCGTAGGGATCTTGGCGATCATACGGATCGAGGCGATCTCGCGCTGCTCGGGATCGTTGATGTCGATCGAGTCGTGGTAGAAGGCGGCCATGGCGCCGACCACGCCACAGACAATGGCCATCGGGTGCGCGTCGCGCCGGAAGCCGCGATAGAAATAGTGCATCTGCTCATGCACCATGGTGTGGCGCGTGACGCGCTGCTCGAAATCGGTCATCTGCGCCTTGTTGGGCAGCTCGCCGTAGAGCAGCAGGTAGCAGACCTCGAGATAGTTCGACTTTTCGGCCAGTTGCTCGATCGGGTAGCCCCGATACATCAACTCGCCCTTGTCGCCGTCGATGTAGGTGATGGCGCTGTCGGTGGCGGCAGTAGAGGTGAAGCCCGGGTCATAGGTGAACATGCCGGTCTTGGCGTAGAGTGAGCGGATATCGATGACATCCGGCCCAACCGAGCCCGATAACACCGGGAACTCGAAGGTCTGGTCCCCGATGGTGAGTTTGGCGACGGTATCGCTCATCTTCGCACTCCTTGATGGCCTTCAAGAGCATGTCACCGTTCGCTGAATCGGTGACGTGCTCCTAGTCTTTGTTGGTCGCGCCATCGGACCGGAAAAGTCTGCAACTTTTCCTGATGGCGCTTTATGGCCCGCGGAAGGTGGGAGCGGGCGGGCCGTATGGTCGTTTAGAGGCAGGTCCGGCTGGCGTAACTCATATACCCCAGCACTGCAACAGGTGGGTGAACAACGCTGACCTAATCACTTTTCCCAATATGCATCAGCCGGCCTGGTCACCCAACCGGGCCAGCGTTTCGTCGCGTCCGATCAGCACCATGACCTCGAAGATACCGGGCGAGACGGTGCGGCCGGTCAGCGCCGCGCGCAGCGGTTGCGCAACCTTGCCGAGCTTCAGGCCGCGTGCTTCGGCGAAAGCGCGGGCGGCCGTGTCGATGGCTTCCACCGACCAGTCGTTTAGGCCCTTCAGGATATCGGCGAAGGCCCCGACATTGGCACGGGCGTCGGGCGTCAGCTGGTCGGCGGCCGAAGCATCGATGGTCAGCGGGCGAACGGCATAGATGAACTGCGCCAGGTCGATCAGCTCGAGCACCGTCTTGGCGCGCGGCTGCAACTCGGGCAGGGCGGCGAGCACGGTGTCCTGGTTGGCGGCGAGGCCATCCATGTCGAACACCCGGTTCAGCTCGGTGGCCGTCTCCAGCATCACTTCGTAGAGCCGCTCAGGCGTCGCCTGGCGGATATAGTGGCCGTTGATGTTCTCGAGCTTGACGAAATCGAAGCGCGCTGCGCCTTTGTTGAGGGCGTCGAGCGTGAACCACTCGACCATCTGCTCGGTCGAGAACAGCTCCTCGTCGCCATGGCTCCAGCCCAGGCGAGCGAGGTAGTTGCGCAGTGCTTCGGGGAGATAGCCGAGTTGCCGGTAGGCCTCGACACCAAGCGCACCGTGGCGCTTCGAGAGCTTGGCGCCATCCGGCCCATGGATCAGCGGGATGTGAGACATCTCCGGCACCGACCAGCCCATGCCGTTGTAGATGACGATCTGGCGGGCAGCATTGGTCAGGTGGTCGTCGCCGCGGATGATGTGGGTGACGCCCATATCATGATCGTCGACCACCACGGCCAGCATGTAGGTCGGAGTGCCGTCCGAGCGGAGGATGATGAAATCATCGAGGTTTTCGGCCTTGAATACCACCTCACCCTGCACGTGATCCTGTACGCGGATCTCGCCGGACTGGGGCGCCTTGATGCGGATGACGGGGGCGACGCCGGCCGGCGCTTCGGATGGATCGCGGTCGCGCCAGTAGCCGTTGTAGCGCGGCGGCAGGCCATTGGCGCGGGCGGTCTCGCGCATCTCGGCCAGTTCCTCTGGCGAGCAGTAGCAATAGTAGGCCTGACCACGCGACAGCAGCTGGTTGGCGATCTCGGCATGCCGGGCAGCGCGGGAGAACTGCATGAACGGCTCGCCGTCCCAATCCAGTCCCAGCCATTGCAGCCCCTCGAAGATTGCCTTGACGGCGCTTTCGGTTGAGCGTTCGCGATCAGTGTCCTCGATGCGCAGCAGCATCTTGCCGCCGGTGTGGCGCGCGAAGGCCCAGTTGAACAAGGCGGTACGGGCCCCACCGATATGAAGATAGCCGGTGGGCGAGGGAGCGAAGCGGGTGACGACTGGGGTAGCCATGGGTCGATGAAACATCCCGGAGAATTGGCGTTTGGCGGTGTGTAAGCACCCCGGGGCCGAAGCGCAAGCGCGGCAGTTGGCATGGCGGCACCGTGCGGCTAGCATCCCCGCCACGATCGGGCGGAGCGGGGGCTCGGCGGATGAGCGTGACTGTTGGAAAGGCGGTGGCTGAGCGGCTGGTGCCGGCGCGTGCCGAACCGGCAGTGCCCTCGCCGTTGCCTGCAGGTCTGCAACCCCGCCTGACGCCCTGGCAGGACTTCCGCACCAGTGTGACGACCGCCCTCGAGCACCGGCGGCTGTTCCTGCTCTGGCCCTACGCCATCATCGCCGGCCTGATGGTTTCGCTGGCGGTGCCGAACGAACCTGCGCCCTGGGTGCTTGGGCTCGTCGGCTCAGCCATCGCCGTCGGTCTGCTGCTTGCTCGCGGCAACACGGCCATGTTCCGTACCCTGACCCTGGCTGGCGCGTTCTGGGTCGGCATCTCGCTGCTCTCCGTTCATGCGGTCCTATTCGGCACCACGATGCTCGCTCGCCCGGCCTATGGCACCTACGAGATGCGCGTCGATGAGATCGTGTCGGAGCTCGAGAGCGGCACCCGGGCCATCGTCTCGTCGATCACTCCGACCGGAACATCGCGGACTGTGCCGATGCGCCGGGCTCGCATCGTCATCGCCGAGGGACCGTCGCTGGCGCCGGGCGATATCATCCGGGCGCCGGTACGGTTCTATGCTGTGCCCGGTCCGGTGGTTCCCAACGGCTTCGACAGCCAGTTTCACGCCTTCTTCGATGGGGTGGGCGCCTATGGCAATGCCACCGCTGCGGTCGAGCGCGTATCGACAGGAAGCAACTCAGCACCGGAACGGGTGATCGACGGGATCCGGCGGGGTATTGCGGCGCGGATCGACGCCGACCTCACTCAGCCGACCGCCGGCATCGCGCGCGCCCTGATCACAGGCGACCAAAGCGCCGTATCCGACGAAGCGCGAGAGACCATGGCGGCTGCCGGGTTGGCGCATGTGCTCTCCGTTTCCGGGCTGCATCTGACCATTGTCGCCGGCCTGGTGCTGGTGACACTGCGCGGCGGCCTGGCGCTGCTGAGCGGCATCCACCGGTTCGTCTCGGTCAAACGGGTAGCTGCGGTGGGCGCCATCGTTGCCGCGCTCGCGTACTTCGCCATTTCTGGCGGTAACGTCGCGGCGCTACGCTCGACCATCATGCTCGTCCTGGTGCTTGGCGCCATCGTATTCGGACGGCGGGCCCTTACCATGCGTAACGTCGCTATCGCGGCGCTGATCGTCATCGCTACCGACCCGGCCAGCGTGTTCCGGCCCAGCTTCCAGCTCTCATTCGCGGCCGTGGTGGCGCTGATCGGCGCCTGGGAGCTCATGAAGCCGCCCGAGGGACGGGAAAAGTCCCTGTTGGCGCGCAGCGGCGGCTACCTGTGGGGCATCGTGCTGACCAGCATGATTGCAGGCGCCGCGACTCTGCTGTTCTCTGCCTACCACTTCCAGCAGACCTCGCCACTCGGAGTGCTGGGAAACCTGCTCACCATGCCGCTGGTAGGCTTCGTCACCATGCCTTTCGCAGTGTTGGCAACCCTTGCCATGCCACTGGGCATGGAGGCACCGTTTATCAAGGTGATGGGGTGGTCGATCGACCGTATGCTGGATCTGGGCGGGCTGGTCGCCAACTGGAGTTCTGGGTTTGACGCCAGTCCATTGCTGGCGCCCGTCGCCCTGCTTATGGGCCTCGCGGCCCTGGCCTGGTTCACGTTCTTCACCAGTTGGCACCGGCTGATCGCGCCAGTGCTGCTGATACCGGCGGTTCTGGTGTTCGCCCTGGACAATCCGCCTGACGTGCTTGTCGCCGATACCACGCAGGCGGTGGCGCTTCGGGGCGACGCAGGCCTGCAGCTTGTGGTGGGCAAAGCCGGCAGTTTCGCCGTCGATGTGTGGCAGGAGACCTATGGCGAAGCCATCGAACCGGGCTCGCTGCTCAAGTGCGACGGTGTCGGCTGCTTCGGCACCAGCTCCCGCGGCTTCACGGTGGCCATCGTGCGAGACCCCGCAGGCTTCTACGAAGACTGCGGGATGGCCGACCTGCTGATTGCGCGTCGGACCGTCCCAGCCACCTGCCGGGCGGGCACGGTGATCGATGCCGGCACCCTGGCCCGTGGCGGGGTGCAGTGGTTGCGCTGGGATGGGGCGCGGGGCGCTTTCGAGATCCGCCCCGCTATTCCGCAGTTGAGCCGGCCGTGGCGAGCAATGCTACCGTGACGCCGGCCGCTTCGATCTGTGCCCCGCCGAGGACGTATCCCTTCTCGTCCGATGCGGTCGTGAGGTTTGCCGCAGTGTCGCCATAATTGAAGTAAACGCGCCATTTACCTCTGGTGCGGCAGCGAACGCCGGCGGGCAGGTTGAGGGTGGGGACATCCGCTTCGGTGAGCAGATGATCGACGATCCGCTGCATCAGGGCACGATCGCCGCTGGCCGCGAGGTAGTTGAGCTTGCCCTGCGCCACCAGCACCGGAAAGTCTTCTTCGTCCTCGATGACGACCTCGGCCCGGGTGTCGAGCCGCTCGCGCCAGTGACCGACCGCGCCGCCGCCTTTGACCGACACGGTGCGGCGCGGATCGGTGCTGTCGACGCGCGCCACTTTGGCGTCGAGCAGGTTCCGCGGCAGGTCCGGGCCAAGGCCGGCGGGAATGGAGAAATTCTCGGTCTTCGAGCCGCTGCGCGGGCCGATCAGCAGATGGCCGCCGAAGTTCTCGATGGCGGTGCGGAGCGCATCGTTCCAGGCGAACAGCGCCGGGATCACCACCAGGTCGTAGCTGGAGAAATCTTTGGTCGAGGGCGGCAGGATGTCGACATCGACGCCTCGCTTTCGCAGCGGCACGTAGACGTTGCGGACGTGCTGGTGGTGCGAGAAGCCCTTGGCCTGCGGCTGGATCCGCCAGGCCCATTCGCTCTGGTAATCATAGACGATGGCGACGCGCCCCTTGTTGGCCGTGCCGTCGATGCCGAGGCGCTGTAGTTCATCGGCGACTTGCTTGGCCTCATGATAGGCGGGCGCCGGGTGGTTGTCGGGACGCAACAGGCCAGCGTGCATCTGTTCCTGCGCGAACGGTGCCTGCCGCCAGCGGAAGTAGGATACCACCTCGGCGCCATGCGCAAAGGCCTCCCAGGCCCAGAGGCGCGCCATGCCCGGCAGCGGGTCGGGATTGTACTCGGCCCAATTCACCGGGCCGGGCTGCTGCTCCATGATCCACCAGCGGCCATGTCCCACGGCGCGGTAGATGTCGTGTTGCAGTCCCTGCGCGTCGGGCTCGCCCTGGCGGAAATAGGTGGCCTTCACCTCGTCGGATTCATTGGAAACCGCGAGGTGTCCGATCGGGTACGAGTCCCAGCTCGCCACATCCAGCGTTTCGGCCACTTCGTAGTGGTCGAACTCGGTGAAGCGGCCCATGAAATTGTGGATCACCGGCAGGTCGGGACGGGCGGCTTTCATCACGTCGTACTGGGTGGCGTTGAAGGCGGCGACCTGCGCGGACGAATAGCGGCGGAAGTCGAGGCACGCCGCCGGTGCCGCCTCGGTAACGGTGAGGTTGGGCGGATCGATCTGCTCGAAGCTGTTGTAGTCCATCGACCAGAACACGGCGCCCCAGGCGAGGTTCAGCGCGTCGATATCGCCGTACTTGTCCTTCAGCCATTTGCGGAAGCCGATGGCCGCCGCTTTGGAGTAGGAATGCACGGTGTCGTGGCAGCCATACTCGTTGTCGGTCTGCCAGCCGGCGAGTGCCGGGTGCTGGCCGATCTTTTCGGCGAGGAGCCGCGTGATCCGGGCACACTCCTCGCGATAGCCGAGATGCGAGAAGTCGTAGTGCCGGCGCGAGCCGAAGCCGCGTGGACGCCCTTCACGATCTACCGCCAGCATGTCCGGGTGCTTGTCGAGCATCCAGCGCGGTGGCGTCGCGGTGGGCGTGCCGACAATGACCTTCAGCCCGTGCCGGCCGAGCACGTCCATTGAGGCGACCAGCCAGTCGAAGTTCAGCTCGCCTGGGCGCGGTTCGAGCTTCGACCAGGCGAACTCGCCGATGCGGACATACTGGATGCCGACTTCCGCCATGCGGCGGGCGTCGTCTTCCCACCATTCGACGGGCCAGTGTTCGGGGTAGTAGCAGACGCCGACAGCAGGAAAAGACACGTGGGACTCAGAGCTCGAGGAAGGGTTCAGCGATGCCGGGCACGTCGAGAGCCACAGCGAAGACGCTGCCGGCATGCGGCTCTCGTTCGATCTGCTCGGGCGTCATGTGTTCGCGCGCGGTGGTGATGTAGAGGGTTTTGAGGTCTTTGCCGCCAAAGGCCGGGCAGCTCACCTGGCTGATGCCGGGGACCTCGACGACCTTGTCTAGCTTGCCGTCGGGAGAGATGCGGATCACCTTGCCGCCGCCCCAGCGGGCATTCCACAGATACCCCTCGGAATCGACCACCGAACCATCGGCGCCGCCGGGACCTTCCATAGTGAAGAAGTCCTCCCACGGGCCGGCCGGCAGTCCGGTGGCCGGGTCGGTGGCGCATTTGACGATCATCTTGCCGGCGTCGGTAAAATAGGCGGTGCGGCCGTCGGGCGAGAAGCAGATCGAGTTGGGGATGCGGATGTTCTCGATCACCTTGGTGACCTGTCCGGCGCGATACCGATAAACGCCACCAACGCCGGCTTCGGCCCTGCGGCCCATGGTGCCGATCCAGAAGCCGCCGGTGCGGTCGACGCGGCTGTCATTGGTGCGGTTGGTCGGAACGTCGCTTTCGATCTCGGCGATCACAGAGGTGCTGTCGGTAGCGAAATCGTAGCGGAGCAGGGCGCCCGACTGCGCGATGGCAAGGCTATCTTTGTCGATCACCGCACCGGCGCTGACCGTGTCCTTGAAGGTGATGCGGTCGACGATATGGCCATCAGGTCCGGCGCTCAGCATGGTCTGGTTGAGGATGTCGAACCAGAACAGGCGCTCGAGCAGGGGATGCCAGAACGGGCCTTCACCCAACTCGCAGCGGCAATCGACAAAGAGCTCGGCCTTGGCATTCATCGCGGTTTTCCCTGGTCATAGGCGGCGACGGCCGCGGTGGCGCGCGATGCCACGTCTGCAGCGGACATGCCGGGTTTGAAGATGTAGGTGCCGAGACCGAAACCGGCGCAGCCGGCGGCGAAGTACTCGGTGAAATTGTCCGGGTTGGCGCCCCCGACGGCGTAGAGAGGAATGTCTGATGGCAGTACGGCCTTCATCGCCTTGATGCCTTTGGGCCCCAGCACTTCGGCGGGGAAGAATTTCAGCCCGGTGGCGCCGGAGCGGATGGCAGTGAAGGCTTCGGTGGGCGAGAAGACGCCCGGATACGAGGTCATGCCGCGCTCGATGGTGGCGCCGATCACGGCCGGATTGGTGTCGGGCGAGACGACGAACTGGCCACCGGCGTCAGCGACCGCATCGACATCGGCGCGGCTCAGCACCGTGCCGGCGCCAATCAGCGCGCGGCCATCGAACGCTTTGGCAGCCTCATCGATGGAGCGCAACGCCTCGGGGGAGTTGAGCGGCACTTCGATCATGGTGATGCCGGCGAGCACCAGGACGTCGCAGACTTCGATGGTTTCGCGTGGGGTTATGCCGCGAAGGATCGCGATGATGTGGCGGTGGGTCATGGTCTATGCCTGTCTTGCAGCCTTGAGGCCGGCGAGGGTGGCGTCGGTGGCGTCGATGATGCGGGTCGTGGCGCCCAGTCGGGTGAAGGCGACCTGGTAAAGACCGCAAAGGCCGACGCTGCCGACCAGCGGGATCTCGGCGTCGCCGATCCAATCGCGCTGGCCGCCGATCTCGGCGCCGATGAGCAGGCCCGAGAGGAAGCCGGCGCACCAGGGCGCGCTGCGTCCCGACAGGAGCGAGCCGGCGCGAACCTTGAACAGTGTGGCGGTCAACCGTTCCGGACGTTCCAGCCCCTGATCCAGGCCTGCTTCGAAACCGCGCTCGCGATCCTCGCCTTCGAGCTCGCCGCTGAGCGAATGGCGCAGCACCGAATGGGTACGCAGCAGCTCGAAGATCTCGCCGGTCATGGCGCTCGAGAAACGTTCGAGCCTGGTGCCGGACAGCAGCGCCCACTTGCTGTGGGTGCCCGGCATCACTGCCAGGCCCGAAAAACCAGGGAGCAACGATGACAGGCCCAGCAACTGGGTTTCCTCGCCGCGCATCACGTCTTCGGCGCCGACGTCACGCAGGCAGACACCGGGCAGGATGCGAGGGTTGAGCGGGCCCGGCATGTCGGGCGCCACGGCGCCCTGGGCGAGGCGTGCAAGCTCGGCCGGCGCGTCGAGATAGGGGGCCTCGATCCAGCCCTGGCGGGCGCCGGCCATACCGCAGATCAGCACATCCTCAACCTCCCCGGCGACGCCGCTGAGCAGCGAAGTCAGCACATCGGGATATTGTTCGCGGCTGAGTCGACCCATGCCATCCGGCGACGAGCGCGCAAACGCTATGTCGCCAGCGGCGTCGATGCCCCATGCGCGCAGATTGGAGGTGCCCCAATCTACGGCCACCCATTCGACCTCTGCTGCCAAAACCTTCTCCCTGGCGCTGCAGTTGCTGCGCACCGCCATGCCGCTAAAGCGCGATCGGGAAGGTTGTCCACTCTCCTGGTACGATCGCGACGGCCATTTACATGGCGGCGCTGCCCGAGGACGCGTGAGGCCTCCCATGGCGGCGCGGACCGTAACGTCTTTGCCGGCCCGGCCCTAGTGCAAATATCGGCGGGGAGGTTCGGTTTCATAAGAAAAGTGGCCGGCAATGCTGCCGGCCAGGGACCCGATTGGCGGTGGGGTCAGTAACTCAGTACTTGCGCAAGAGGCCCACCAGGCGACCCTGCACCTTCACCCGATCGGGCGGGAAGATGCGGGTCTCGTAAGCCGGATTGGCCGCTTCGAGGGCCACGGAATTGCCGCGACGGCGGAGCCGCTTCAGGGTCGCTTCCTCGTCGTCGACCAGCGCGACGACGATCTCGCCAGTCGAGGCGGCGTCCTGCTTTTTGATCAGTACGGTGTCGCCATCGAAGATGCCGGCCTCGATCATCGAGTCACCACGCACTTCCAGTGCGTAGTGCTCACCGGGCCCGAGCATCTCGGGCGGTACCATGATGGTGTGGCTGTGGGTCTGGATCGCTTCGATAGGAGTGCCCGCCGCGATGCGGCCCATCACCGGGATGGTTACGGCCCGATAGGAGTCGGCGTTGACCACCGGCGCAGCGGGGCGGGCAGGGGGTGTCGCGACCTTACCCAGGTTGCCTTCGATGACCGAGGGCTCGAAGCGGGCCTTGCGGCCACCTAGCGAGGGGTTCATCGAATCCGGCAGCTTGATCACTTCGAGCGCCCGGGCCCGGTTGGGCAGGCGCCGGATGAAGCCGCGCTCTTCCAGTGCGGTGATCAACCGGTGGATGCCCGACTTGCTCCTGAGGTCGAGCGCGTCCTTCATCTCATCGAACGACGGCGGTATACCGGACTCTTTCATCCGCTCGTGGATGAACATCAGCAGTTCGTGTTGCTTGCGCGTCAGCATGGGCGGCTCCGTGAGCAGAATCGGAACAAAGACTGAACGTGTTATACGTGTTCCAGTTATGTTCTGCAATCGAGCGGTGAATATTGCGTTACGGACGTGCAGATTCCCGGAACGTGGCCGTGCTACCTCGCGATCTTGTAGCTGGCCGCCACCATCAGCATGGCGCCCGAGAGCAGCACGAAGGCGAAGGGCAGGGTAGTGAGGTGCGCCACGAACCCGATCAGTGCCGGCCCGGCGAGCAGCCCGAGATAGCCGAGCGTGCTAACTGCGGTGATCGCCAGCCCAGGTGACATGTCCTTGGTGCGACCGGCCGCCGAGAACAGCACCGGCACGATGTTCGACGCTCCGACGCCGACGAGGAAGTAGCCGACAAGGCCGGCATGAGCCGAGGGAACCAGCAGCACCACGGCGAAGCCGATTGCGCCGATCAGGCCGCCGAACAGGATAACGCGGCGCTCGCCCAGCGCCAGGCGGATGCGATCACCAGCCAGGCGCCCACCAGTCATCGCCACGGCGAAGGCGGCATAGCCCAACCCCGCGAGGCCGATATCGGCGCCACGGACCGAGGTCAGGAACACCGCGCTCCAGTCCAGCACCGAGCCCTCAGCGAGGAAGGTCAGGAGGCACAGCACACCGAGCAGCAGCACGCCGCCCTTGGGCAGCACAAACAGCGGCGACTTCTCCTGCCCATTGTCGCCATAGGGCAGCAGGCCGCCCAGCGACCAACCTATCAGTAGCAGCGATACGACGCTGACGACGATGGCCGCCACCAGCGGCGACAGGCCGCCGAGCGCCAGCAGGGCGCTCATGCCGCCGGCGCCGGCAATGCCGCCCAAGCTGAACAGACCGTGGAAGCCCGACATCATCGGCCGGCCGCTATCGCGCTCGATCATCACTGCCTGGATGTTCATCGCCACGTCGACGGTGCCCAGGGAAGCGCCGAAGACGGCGATGGCGACCGCCATGCTGAGCCAGCTGTCGGCGATGGCGAGGAACGGGAAGGCGCCGATCATGATCACCGAAGCGACGGCGATGACGGCGCGGCAGCCCCATTTGGCGGTCAGGATGCCGGTGGTCGGCATGGCAAGGATAGAACCCAGGCCGAGGCACAGCAGCAACAAGCCGAGTGCCCCTTCATCGAGCCCGAGCCGGAGCTTGGCCAGCGGCACCAGCGGGGCGAAGCCGGCCATGACGATGCCGACGACGAGGAAGATTACCCGGGTGGCGAGCTGTTCCCGCCGGCCGGAAGGGGTACGGTCAGTGGCGAATGCGAGAGTGGTCACAGCTGAGATCCAGTGCGGCTTAGAGTCAGGTGGCGTGGTGAATGGCGGTGCCTTGCGTCGCGAAATCCGCGAGCAAGTCGGGATCGGCATCCCCCTCCACTACCAGATGGGTCAGCGCTTCGGGCCGCGCGACGCGGAACGGCGCGGCGAGGCCAAGCTTGTCGGCGGTCGCGGCAACCACCAGGGCGCGGCTCTGCATCACCATGGCGCGCTTCACTTCGGCTTCGACGGCGTCGAGGGCGGAGACGCCGAAGTTGAGGTCGATGGCGCAGGTGCCGAGGAACACCAGGTCGGCATAGATGGCCTCGACCGCCGCGACGGTGGTGTTGCCACTGACGCTACCGAGTTCGCCGTTGTAAATGCCGCCCAGCATGATGATGGTGACCTGCTGGTGGTCAGCGAGCGCCGCGGCGATGGCCGGGGCATTGGTGACCACCGTCAGCTCCATGCTCCGCGGGATGGCGCGGGCGATGGCGTAATTGGTGCTGCCGGCATCGATGAACACGGTGTGCCGCGGCTGCAGCAGCTTTACCGCTTCGCCCGCCAGCCGCGTCTTGGCATCGGCATCTTTTTCCACCCGTGCCGAGATCGGCAGCGCCACCGGCGCCGGGGCGAGGGCGCCGCCATGGACGCGACGACAGTAGCCGGCCTTGGCCAGTTCGCGCAGGTCGCGCCGAACGGTGTCTTCCGACACGCCGAACCGCACCGCGAGTTCGTTGGCGACGACCCGCCCATCACTCAGCAGCAGGGCGCGGATCACATCGTGGCGTTCATCGGTGAGCATGTGCGACTCCGTACGTGGTTATGCACGATATTGCACGAATGCGCACGAATGGCAAACACTACTGGGTCGGGATGGCTTTCGGCAGGTGGAGCTGCACGCGGAATCCGCCGCCTGGCGGTGAGGTGACATTCAGCTCGCCGCCGAGCAGTTGGGCGATCTCCTCAACGATGGGCAGGCCGAGCCCGGCGCCGGGCTTGTCGCTGTCGCCGCGGCTGAAGCGCTTCTGCACCGCGGCCAGCTGCTTGGGCGCAACGCCTTTGCCGGTATCGGCAATCTCGAGCAGTACGTCATCGGCAGCGGCGACGCGAACCGTCGCCTCGGCGCCCGGGCCGGCATAGGCGATGGCGTTTTCGATCAGGTTGCTGAGCAGTTCGCCCAGCAGCATCGGGTCGCCGCGGACCAGGGCAGGGCCTTCACCCTCAAAGCCCAGGTCGATCTCGGCTGCATGGGCGCGGACGACGTAATCACCCGTGCGATCTCGTGCAAGTTCGTGCAGATCGACGACGGGGAACTGCAACCGGTCGGAGGCAGCCTCGTCGATGCGGGCGAGCAGCAGCAATTGCGCCAGCACACGCTCGGCATGCACCACGGCCGCATCCGCGGTCCGTGCGGCTTCGCGCGCTGCGGCCGGCGTGTCGGCCCGAAGCGCCAGCGCCAGCTGGGTGCGGATGATGGTCAGCGGCGTGCGCAGCTGGTGGCTCGCATTGCCGGTGAAGTGCCGGAGCGCCTCGAGCGCCGCCGACAGCCGGGTCATGAAGGAGTTGATGGTGTCCACCAGCCCTTGCACTTCGCGGGGGACTTCCTGCTCGATGGGCCTGAGGTCGTCGAGCGCCCGCCGCGAGATGGCGTCGCGCAGCCTATAGAGCGGCGCCAGCGAGAAGCCGACCGCCAGCCACAGGATCACTGCCGCGGCGAGGATCAGCAGCGCCAGGCGGATGGCCGAGCGGATGAGCAGCGTCTGCGTCAACTGCGTACGGGCAATAGTGGTCTCGGCCACCGTAACCGTGAAGGGGATGGCGCTGACGCCTGATGATGCCGCGCGCTGCAGCACCGCGACCCGGATCGGCTCGCCGCGGAAGCTGGCGTCGGAATAGGCGATATCGGCCGTCGCGACATCGGAGGTCGGCAGCGTCTGGTAGCCGGTGATGAAGCCCGTGGGGCCGTCGACGCGGTAGAACACCCTGTCCTGCGCTGCCGAGGTCAGCATTTCCAGCGCCACATAGGGCACGTCGACCTCGAGCGCTCCGTCCTCGGTGACGATCACCCGCTCGGCGATCGCCAGCACCGAGCCGGCAAGCACGCGATCGGACAGCGAGGTGGCAGTGTCACGCGCCTCGCGCCAGGTGTCGACCACCGCCAAAGCCGCGACGGCCAGCAGCGCCACCATCAGCCACAGCAGCAGGCGCCGGCGCAGCGAATAGGGTCGCGGCATCAGTCGGCGATCCGGTCTAGATAATAGCCGAGCCCGCGCGCCACCCGCACCGTGAGGGCGTAGGGCGCCAGCCGGCGGCGAAGACGCGAGATGTACTGCTCGACCGCATTCTCGCTGAGATCGTCGTCGAAGGCGGCGAGCGATTCGATGATCGATTGCTTGGCCACCACCTTGCCGGCCTTATGCAGCAGCGTTTCGAGCACGCTCAGCTCACGTGCCGGGATATCGAGCGTTTGCCCGAACGCCGACAGGGTGCGCGACACGGTATCGAGCTCGATGCTGCCGAAGGCGATGGAAGAATTGTGCTGCCCAGCCTGCCGGCGCAGCAGCACCCGGATGCGGGCCTCCAACTCCGATACCTCGAACGGCTTGGTCATGTAGTCGTCGGCGCCGAGATCGAGGCCACGTACCCGCTCGTCGAGCGCGCCGCGCGCGGTAAGCACCAGCACCGAGGAGGGGTTGCGACGACCGCGCATGCGGCGGAGCACGTCGAGCCCATCCATCTCGGGCAGGCTCAGGTCGAGCACCACGAGATCGAAGGTTTCGGTGGTCAGCACCGCGTCGGCCGAAACGCCGTCATGGACCACATCGACGGCATAGCCGGCGACGCGCAGCACCGCGGCGAGGCCATCGGCCAAGGTCCGGTTGTCTTCCACCACCAGAATACGCATCACTCGCTCCCAGCGCCCACGGTAGTTTGAGCGTGGCGCGTTGCCCATAGCCCTTGTGGAGCGGGCAGGGGACCGGGCATGGTCCGGGCATGCTGCGCCTGTTTGCCATTGTCCTGCTACTTGTTGCGTCTCCGGCTCTCGCCCAGGGGATGAAGGTGTTTCCGGCGCTTGGTGGAGCGGCCGAGGCGCGAACGGTGATGGTCTACTCGTCGCTCGATGAGCCGCTGGCACGGCCGATGATTTCGGCGTTCCAGCTGGCAAACCCCGATATCGCCGTTGCCTACGAGGACCTGCAGACCGTCGACATCTACGACCGCGTCGTCGCCGAATCCGATGCCGGGGGCCCGACCGCCGATTTCGCCTTCTCCTCGTCGATGGACCTGCAGGTGAAGCTGGCCAATGATGGCTACGCGCAGGAGAGCAGTGTGCCGCTGTCGGCGAACTGGCCGCGCTGGGCAAACTGGCGGAACACCGCATACGCCCTGACCTATGAGCCCGCGGTGTTCATCTATCACAAGCCGAGCTTTGCCAGCTCGAAGCCGCCATCGACGCGGGCCGAATTGATCCACTACCTCGAGGCCAATTCCGATGCGATTCATGGCCGAATCGGCACCTACGATATCGAGCGCTCCGGCGTCGGCTTCATGTTCTTCTCCCGCGACCAGGAGCAGTATTCCGACTTGTGGACGCTGGTCGGCGCGATGGGCGCCGCGGGGGTAAAACTTTACTCCACCACTTCGGCGATCGTCGATCGTGTCGCCGATGGCCGGTTCGTCTTTGGCTACAACATCCTCGGTTCCTACGCCGCCGAAGCGGCGGCGCGGAACCCCGATCTCGGCATTGTCCTGCCAGCCGACTACACCATCGTCACCTCGAGAATCGGGCTGGTGCCGAAGGCCGCGGCCAACCCGGACCTGGGCCGTCGCTATCTCGCCTTCTTCATGTCGGCCGAGGGACAAACGATCATGGCGCAGCAGCTGCAGATCGCGGCGCTCAACCCCAGCGTCACCGGCGACAACACCGCCAACGCCATGCAGCAGGCGCTGGGCAACCAGCTCCGGCCAGTGCCGGTCAGCCCTGGGCTGATGGTCTATCTCGACCAGGTCAAGCGGGCCCGATTGATCCGGCGCTGGAACGACGCGCTCAGCATCCAGTAGGCAGATGCATGCACCGCTGTTGCGCTTCCTTCCCCCTCGAGGGAGAGGGGAGCTATGTCAGCTTCACGACAGCTTGCTGTGGTCTGGTCGAGCCTGGCCGAGGCGCAACAGCGTCCGGCCGAGGAGTCTGGGAGGACCCCGCAGTTTTGATCAGCGTTGCCGCAACCGCGTGGCAGCCCGTGCTGTTTCATCACGGGGTATTCCCCAGGGATCGAAATACGACGGTCGGCAACGCGCCGGCCGCATTGGAGGACAAGCAATGAAGCATCTCGTCGCGACTGCCTTGCTGGCCGGCGCCACTACCTTGCTGGCAGGCCCCTTGGCGCTGCCGACCGCGGCCTTTGCCGCCGACTACGCGATCATGGCGCCTGCCGCGCCGGGCGGCGGCTGGGACCAGACCGCTCGCTCGATGCAGGAAGCGCTCACCGCCGAAGGTATTTCCGGCAATGTCCAGGTTACCAATGTGCCGGGCGCCGGCGGCACCATCGGCCTTGCGCAGTTCGTGCAGGAAGCCAATGGCGATCCATCGAAGCTGATCGTCGGCGGCTATGTGATGGTTGGCGCGATCCTCACCAACAAGGCGCCGGTGACGCTCGACGCAGTGACGCCGATTGCTCGCCTGACCGGCGAATATGAAGTGATCGTTGTGCCGGCCGCCTCGGACATCCAGGATATCGCCGGCCTCGTCGCCAAGCTGAAGGCCGATCCGGGTTCGGTGTCATGGGCCGGCGGCTCGGCCGGTGGGACCGACCACATCACGGCAGGGTTGTTTGCCAAGACCGTCGGGGTCGATCCCAAGCTCGTCAACTACGTCGCCTTCTCGGGCGGCGGTGAAGCACTGGCCGCCGTGCTCGGCAGCCAGGTGACGGTCGGCATTTCCGGCTATGGCGAGTTCCAGTCGCAGGTGGAGGCCGGGACGCTGCGCGTCATCGGTGTTTCCGCCCCGGAGAAGGTGGCGATCATCAACGGTCCGACCTTCAAGGAAGGCGGCGTCGACCTGGTGGTGCAGAACTGGCGCGGCGTGTGGGCTGGTCCCGGCCTCAGCGCCGAACAGACCGCCGCGATCGGCGCCGACATCGAGAAGATGGTGAACTCGGCCGCCTGGCAGAAGACGCTTGAGACCAAGGGCTGGAACAACACCTTCCTCGCCAGTGACGCGTTCAAGACCCAGTTGGCCACCGAGATCACTGCCACTGAGGCAATTCTCAAGGACGTCGGTCTCGTGCAATGATCGAGCCCATGGCTCAGGCAAACAAGCAGCGCCGCCCCGACTGGGCGGCGCTGGTCATCGCAGCGGGTCTGCTGGCTCTCGCGCTGCTTATTGCGTGGGACGCCTCGCGGCTGGGCGCCGGCGGCGCTTATGCCCGCATCGGCCCGCAGACCATTCCCTATGCGATCGCCATCTGCCTCGGCGGGCTTGCCGTGTGGACGGTCATTGCCGCCTATCGGCACGATTTCCCCGAGCGCGAGCAGCAGGACTTTCCGCCGGTGCTGTGGATTGTCGGCGGACTCGTCGCGCAGATGGCGCTGATCAAGTTCACCGGCTTCTCGATCGCCACCGGCATCCTGTTCGCCATGACGGCACGCGGCCTGGGCAAGGTATCGCTGCCGCTGGCTTTGGTGAGCGGCATCCTCATCTCGGGCTTCGTCTGGTTCGTGTTCGCCCGCCTGCTGCAGCTGACGCTGCCGGCCGGGCCGATCGAGCATCTGATCATCCAAGGCGCCGACCTCGTCATGGCGCCGTTCAAAGCCGCTCCGGGGAGCGCCACCTGATGGATACTTTTGCGCTGCTGCTGCAGGGCCTTTCCGTTGCGATCCAGCCGATCAACCTGTTGTACGCGCTGGTGGGCGTGACGCTTGGCACTGCCGTGGGCGTGCTGCCCGGCATCGGGCCGGCAACGACAGTCGCGCTGCTCTTGCCGGTGACTTACAAGCTCGATCCGGCCGGCTCACTGATCATGTTTGCCGGTATCTATTATGGGGGCATGTATGGCGGCTCGACCACCTCGATCCTGCTCAACACGCCGGGCGAGAGCGCCTCGATCGTCACGGCGCTCGAGGGCAACAAGATGGCCAAGGCGGGCAGGGGCGGTCCGGCGCTCGCCACCGCAGCCATCGGCTCGTTCGTGGCTGGGCTGATCGCCACGGTCGCCCTCGCATTCCTTGCCCCGTGGGTGGTGAAGTTCGCGCTCGCCTTCGGACCGCGTGAGTACTTTGCACTGATGGTGCTGGCGTTCGTCACCGTCTCGGCGGCTTTCGGGGATTCCGCTTTGCGCGGGCTCACCGCGCTGTTCATCGGCCTGACGCTGGGGCTCATCGGCATCGACCAGCAGACCGGGCAGGCGCGGCTGACTTTCGGTATCCCCGACCTGCTCGACGGCATCGAAGTCACAACACTCGCCGTCGCCATGTTCGCCATCGGCGAGACGCTGTTCGTCGCAGCGCAGGGCAAGCGCGCGCCGGAAACGGTCGAACCGGTGCGCGGCTCCTTGTGGATGAGCGCCAAGGACTGGGCTCGCTCGTGGAAACCCTGGCTGCGCGGTACCTTTATTGGCTTTCCGATCGGCGCCATGCCAGCCGGCGGTGCAGAGATCGGGACGTTCTTCTCCTACGCGGCGGAAAAGAAACTCTCTAAGCACCCCGAGGAGTTCGGGCATGGCGCCATCGAGGGTGTCGCCGGACCGGAGGCCGCCAACAACGCTTCGGCTGCCGGCACGCTGGTGCCGCTGCTGACGCTGGGCCTGCCGACTTCGGCGACCGCCGCGATTATGCTGGCCGGCTTCCAGCAGTATGGCCTGCAGCCCGGGCCGCTGCTGTTCACTTCGAACCCGCAACTGGTCTGGGGCCTGATCGCGAGCCTGTTGATCGCCAACCTGATGCTGATTGTGCTCAACCTGCCGCTGATCGGGCTGTGGGTGAAGCTGCTGACCATTCCGAAGCCGTGGCTCTATGCCGGCATCCTGCTGTTCGCGACGCTCGGCACCATTGGGGCCAACCCGTCGGTGTTCGAGCTCGGCATGCTGCTGGCCTTCGGGCTGCTGGGTTATGGCCTGCGGCTGTTCCACTTCCCGATCGCACCGGTGGTGGTGGGCCTGATCCTGGGGCCGATGGCCGAGCAGCAACTGCGGCGGGCGCTGGCCATCTCGCAGGGCGATGTCATGGTGCTCGTCACTTCGCCGATCTCGGCGACGCTGCTGGCGCTGGCGGCGCTGGCGCTGATCGTGCCGCTGATCCTTCGAGCCCGCGGCAAGGGCCAGGTGCTGGCCGCGGTTGCCGCCGACAACGACTGACGCGTGTATCGCTGGGCTCCTCTTGATCCTCCCCCTCCACGCGGGGAGGATCACCGAGAGGTCGGTGAGTGTGCCCTGCCAATGCCTGCAACACATGCATAGCTTGCCTGCCTTCGGACCCACTCCCGGAGGCAGGCATGGCTTCCCATCTTGACGGTAGCGAAAGGACCTCAAGATGACCCGCAAGCCCAGCCTTCTCCGTGACGTCTTCAGCATCTTCGGCGCAGCAACCGCAGCCGCCGCGGCGACCCAGGCAGGCCGCAATCCGACGGCTCGCGACCTGCGCACGCTCGGCATCGAGCCCAAGCAGTTTCGCGCCATCGGCCGTTGACCGGCGAGGCTGGAAATGACGTTGCGCCAGGCATCGGTCCTGCGCAACGCGTTGCTCTTTGCCTTGCGCGGGGGGAATAAGTCCTCCGGATCAACGCACTAGGCTTTGACGCGAACCGGCATCTGCGTGTTTCTCACCCCACCGAATCCTCGGTTCATTCCGATCGTTCCGCTGGGGCATAATGAACAAGCTTTTCACCGCGGCCGTTGCCGCCATTCTCGTGGGGACCGCGCCGGTGCTGGCGCAGACCACCGAGATTCTCAACGTTTCCTACGACATTTCGCGCGAGCTGTTCGATGCGGTGAACGCCAGGTTCATCCCGTCCTACAAGGCTTCGGCCAACGCCGACGTGAAGGTCAACCAGTCGCATGCCGGCTCGTCCAAGCAGGCCGGCCTGATCCTCGAGGGCCTGGAGGCCGACGTCGTCACCTTCAACCAGGTGATCGACGTCGATACGCTCGCCAAAGGCGAGTTCGTCGCCGCCGACTGGAAGTCGAAATTCGCCAACAACGCCTCGCCGTTCTACTCGCTGCCGGCCTTCCTGGTGCGTGAGGGCAACCCCAAGGCGATCAAGGATTGGGCCGACCTAGCCCGCGATGACGTCAAGATCATCTTCCCGAACCCAAAAACCTCGGGCAACGGCCGCTATACCTATCTCGCCGCCCGCGCCTGGGCGACCGAGGCGTTTGCCGGCGACGAGTCCAGGATCGAAGAGTACCTCAAGAAGGTGTTCTCGAACGTTCCGGTGTTCGAGACCGGCGGCCGCGCCGCCACCACCACCTTTGTCGAGAACAAGATCGGCGACGTGTTGATCACCTTCGAGGCCGAAGTGCTGGGCACCGTCAAGCAGCTTGGCGGCGACCAGTATGATGCGGTGATCCCGTCGGTCAGCCTCTTGGCCGAGTTCCCGGTCGCCGTTGTCGACAAGGTGGTCGACAAGCGCGGTACCCGTGAAATCGCCACCGCCTATCTCAACTACCTCTATTCGCCCGAGGGCCAGGATATTGCCGGCACGCTGTTCCACCGTGTGCATGAGGCTTCGGCGGTCGAAAAGTTCAAGGCGCAGTTCCCCGAGGTGCGCCTCGTGACCGTCGAGGACGTGTTCGGCGGCTGGGACAAGGTCAAGGCCGACCACTTCGCCGAAGGTGGCCTGCTCGACAAGGTGTTCGTCAACCAGTAGGGCCGGGCATGACCAGCCTCGATACGGCGCGGAACACGCCCCGCGCCGTTGCCCTTGAAGCGCGCCTGCCCAAGGCGCGAAAGCCCGGTCGCAGGCATCTGCTGCCGGGCTTCGGGCTGACTTTCGGCATCACGGCGCTCTATCTCGTCCTGATCGTGGCGCTGCCGCTGGCGGCGATGCTGCTCAAGACCTTCAGCCTCGGCTGGCCGGAATTCTGGCGCATCGTCTCATCGCCGCGCGCCGTTTCGGCTTACTGGATCACCTTCTCCTCGGCCGCCGCGGCCGCGGTGTTCAACGGCTTTTTCGGCCTGCTGCTGGCCTGGGTGCTGGTGCGCTACGAGTTCCCCGGCAAGCGGGTCATCGATGGGTTGGTCGACCTGCCATTCGCGCTGCCCACGGCGGTCGCCGGCCTTGCCTTGGTGACGCTGTTCGGTCCGGCCGGCTGGTACCGGCAAATCCTCGTGCCGCTCGGGGTCACCGTTACCCACGCGCAGCTCGGCATCATCGTCGCCATGGCCTTTACCTCGCTGCCCTTCGTGGTGCGCACGGTGCAGCCGGTGCTCGAGGACATTCCCGAGGACGTGCAGGAGGCAGCACGGCTGCTTGGCGCGACGCCGTTCCAGGTGTTCTCGCGGGTGATCCTGCCGCTGATCCTGCCGGCGTTCACCACCGGGGTGGTGCTGTGCTTCGCGCGCGCTATCGGCGAGTTCGGCGCCGTGGTGTTCATTGCCGGGAACCTGCCAGGGATGACCGAGATCGTCTCGCTGCTGATCTTCATCCGGCTCGACGAGCACAACTATCCGGCCGCTGCGGCGCTCGCGACCGTGCTGCTTACCACTGCGTTCGTCACGCTTTTCCTCACCAACCTGCTTCAGGCCTGGCAGCTCCGCTATGCAGATAAATCCCGCTGACGCATCGCTCCCCGCCGATCCACGTCGTCCGCAATCCGCAGTGGCGTGGGGGCTGATCGGGCTGGCTTACCTGATGGCTGGCGCCGTGCTGCTGGTGCCGCTGCTGCTGATCGTCGTCACCGGTTTCCGCGAGGGCGTCGGGGTTTACCTCGGCAACATCGTCGAGCCCGAAACGCTGCACGCGATCTTCCTCACCGTGCTGGCGGCGATCGTCGTGGTGCCGGTCAATGTCGGGTTCGGCATCGCCGCCGCATGGCTGGTGACCCGCTACGAATTCCGCGGCAAACGGTTGCTCATCACCTTCATCGAGATCCCGTTCTCGGTGAGCCCGATCGTCGCCGGCGTGATCTACCTGTTCCTCTATGGGGGGCAGGGGCTGCTCGGCCCGTTGCTGGCCGAGTTCGACCTCAAGCTGATGTTCACCGTATGGGCGATCTTCCTCGTCTCGCTGTTCGTCACCTCGCCGTTCGTGGCTCGCGAACTGATCCCGCTGATGCAGCAGCAGGGTGGCGAGGACGAGGAGGCGGCGCTGTCGCTCGGTGCCAATGGCCGCCAGATCTTCTGGCACGTGACGCTGCCGAACATTCGCTGGGCGCTGCTCTATGGGGCGGTGCTGTGCAATGCGCGGGTCATTGGCGAGTTCGGCGCGGTATCGGTGGTTTCGGGCGCCATCCGCGGCCAGACCAATACACTGCCGCTACAGATCGAGCTCTTGTTCAACGATTTCAACGTCACCGGCGCCTTCGCCGCTGCTTCGACGCTGGCGTTGCTCGCGGTGCTCACCATTGTGCTCAAGTCGGTGCTGGAGCGGAAGACCGGGCACTAGGGCCGTGTCTTCCTGACGGCAAAGCATGGCGTCTCCCTACCCACCGGCGTCATTCCCGCGCAGGCGGGAACCTAGTGGGATGCTGCCTCACTCGCTGAAGCTGAGAGATCCCACTGGGTCCCCGCCTTCGCGGGAATGACGCCAGCGGTTAGGGTGCGGCTCAATCGGGAATGCCCCAGGCACGAAGCCTCCAGCTCAGCCCCAACTGAGCGGGATCACGTCGACAATTTCGCCGGGCGGTACGCCGGGCGAGTCCTCCGGCACCACGATCAGCGCGTCGGCCAGCGCCAGAGAAGTCGAGTGGCTCGAGTCGGTCTCGAAGATCGGCTCGACCTGCAGGAAGCCGATGTCGTTGCGGCTGAGGGTGGCGCGCATGAAATGGCGGCGCGGTCCGTTCGGCGGCAGGCCAAGGAGGGTAGGGACTCCGACCCGTGGCCAGAACGGATCGACATGGCCAGTCAGCGCCCTGAGCGCCGGCTTCAGGATCACCGTCGCCGTCACCAGCGCCGAGACCGGGTTGCCCGGCAGCCCGAACACCAGGGTCTTGCCGCGGGTGCCGAACATCAGGGGCTTGCCCGGTCGCATCCGTAGCTTCCAGAAATCCACCTCGACGCCGAGATCGCGCAGTACTTCCTGCACGTAGTCGCGCTCGCCGACGCTGGCGCCGCCGGTGGTCACCAGCATGTCGACGCCCTGGTCAAAGGCACTCAGCAGCGCCGCCTCGAGCTTCTCCTTGTCGTCGGCGACGATGCCGAGATCGATCACCTGTTCGGCCCAGGGGGCGAGCAGCGGGATCAGCCCATAGCTGTTGGACGCGATGATCTGGTCCGGCCCGAGCGGCGTGCCGGGCGCTACCAGTTCGTCACCGGTGGCCAGCACGGCGATCTTGGGGCGGCGTGTCACGGTGAGGGTCGGGTGGTTGGCCGAGGCCGCGAGGTTCAGCATCGCCGGGGTCAGCGCCACGCCCGCCGGCAGCAACTCGGCGCCGCGCTTGAAGTCAAAGCCCTGCCTGCGGACGCTCTGGCCGACCGGCGGGGTCTTTTCGAAGCTGATCTGGTTCCCCTTGGCCACTGCTTCTTCCTGCATGATCACCGCGTCGGCACCGATCGGCAGCGGCGCGCCGGTGAAGATGCGGACGCACTGGCCATGCTCCATCATGCCGACGAAGCGGGCGCCGGCCTGCGAGGTACCGGCCAGCTTCAGCGGCCTGCCCGGCACCACCTCGGCAGCGCGTACGGCATAGCCGTCCATGGCGCTGGCGTTGAAGGGCGGCTGGTTGTGGCGCGCCACCAGCGGCTGGGCCAGCACGCGGCGATGCGCGCGAACCAGCGGCACGGTCTCGCTGCCAAGCTTGGGGAGCTTGTGGAAGATCCGTTCGATGGCTTCGTCGACCGGCATCATCGGTGGAAATCACCCGACTTACCGCCCGACTTCTCTTCGAGCTGGATGGCGGTGACGCGCATGGCGCGATCATGCGATTTGGCCATGTCGTACAGCGTCAGCGCCGCAACCGAAGCCGCAGTCATTGCTTCCATCTCGACGCCGGTCTGCGCAGTCGTCTCGGCCGTTGCGGTCACCAAGAGGGCTGGGCCGTCGCCTTCGATCTCCACATTCACCTTGGTGAGCGGGATCGGGTGGCAGAGCGGGATCAGCTCAGAGGTTTTCTTGGCTGCCATGATGCCGGCGATGCGGGCCACGGCCAGCGCGTCGCCCTTTTTCAGCTCACCACCCAGGATCAACGCAACCGTCTCGGGCTTCGCCTCCAGCCTTGCCGTCGCCACGGCGCGGCGGCGTGTCGTGGCCTTGTCGCCGATATCGACGATATGCGCTTCCCCACGCTGGTTGAGGTGGGTGAGCGCCATCAGCCGTGCAGCAGCTTGACGGTTGCGGCGGTGACGTCATCCTGGCGCATCAGGCTCTCGCCGACAAGGAAGGTGCCGATCCCGGCATGCTCGAGCTTGATCAGGTCAGCATGGGTGTTGACGCCGCTCTCCGACACCAGGTGCACACCCTGCGGCACGCCGCCGGCGAGGGTCACCGAGGTGTTGAGCGTTGTCTCGAAGGTGCGGAGGTTCCGGTTGTTGATGCCGATGAACTCGGCATTCAGCCCCAGCGCGCGATCGAGTTCGATCTGGTCGTGCACCTCCACCAGCGCGTCCATCCGCCATTCCTCGGCGGCGTCGAGCAGGTAGCGCGCCGTATCGTCGTTCACCGCCGCGAGGATGATCAGGATGCAGTCGGCGCCCCAGGCGCGGCTCTCGGCCACCTGGTAGGTCTCGAACAGGAAATCCTTGCGCAGCACCGGCAGCTTGGTGGCGTTGCGGGCCTCGATCAGATAGCCCGGCGCGCCCTGAAAGCTCGGGCGGTCGGTGAGCACCGAGAGGCAAGCCGCCCCACCCAGCTCATAGGCGCGCGCGATCTCTGCCGGATTGAAGTCCGGGCGGATGATGCCCTTGGAGGGGCTCGCCTTCTTCACCTCGGCGATCAGCGCGAACTGGTTGTCGGCCCGCTTCTTCTTCAGCGCCGAGAGGAAGCGCCGTACCGGCGGCGCGTCATGCGCCTCGGCCACCACCTCGTTCCAGGGGCGGAGGGTTTTCGCCGCTGCGATTTCCTCGCGTTTATAGACTTCGATCTGGGAGAGGATGTCGGACATGGGTCAGCCGTTCGATACGGAAATGAGTTTGTCTAGGGTGGCCCTGGCGCGGCCGGAATCGATCTCGCGCGCGGCGAGGTCGGCGCCCAGCTTCAGCGTGTCGGCCCGGCCGGCGACGATGAAGGCGGCGGCGGCGTTGAGCAGCACGATGTCGCGGTAGGGATCTTTCACCCCATCGAGCAGGCCGCGCAGCCGCGAGGCGTTGTAGGCGGGGTCGGCGCCCTTGAGATCGGCCATGCTGGCGCGTGGCAGGCCGGCGTCCTCCGGAGTGATCTCGAAGCTGCGGAGGTCCCCGCCCTTGATCGAGGCGACGAAGCTCGGGCCGGTGGTCGACAGCTCATCCAGCCCGTCGGCGCCGTGCACCACCCACGCCGAAATGGCGCGGTTGGCCAGCAGCGCCGCCGCAACCGGCTCGACCCACTTTTTGTCATAGACCCCCAGCATGTAGCGGCGGGCGCCGGCCGGGTTGGATTGCGGGCCCAGCAGGTTGAACATGGTCCGGGTGCCCATTTCCATGCGGGTGGGGCCGACATGCTTCATTGCCGGGTGATGCGCCGGAGCGAACATGAAGCCGATGCCGGCTTCGCGGATGCACTGGCTGATCTTGACGGGGTCGATGTCGATCTTGATGCCGAGCGCCTGCAGCACGTCGGAGGCGCCGGATTTCGAGCTCAGCGCCCGGTTGCCGTGCTTGGCCACCGGAATGCCCGCCGCTGCAGCGACGATAGAGGTCGCAGTCGAGATGTTGAGCGTTTCCGCCCCGTCACCGCCGGTGCCGACGATATCGACGACGCTGTCGGGCGCGTCGACCGTCACCGGCACCATCTTGGCGCGGAGGATCGAGACCGCAGCGGCGATCTCGCCGACCGTTTCGCCCTTCACCCGCATGCCCATCAGGAACGCGCCGATCTGGCTCGGCGTCGCTTCGCCTTCCATGATCGTGGTCATCACGTCGCGCATTTCCTCGCCGGTCAGATCCTGCCGCGAGGCGATCTTGTTGAGAGCTCCCTTGATGTCCATCACGCGGCCGTCCTGAGGTTGAAGTCACGGGCGAGGTTGAGGAAGTTCTGCAGGATCGCGTGCCCGTTCTCCGATGCGATGCTCTCGGGGTGGAACTGCACGCCGTGGCTGGGATAACGGCGGTGCTGCATGCCCATGATCAGCCCGTCATCGGTGGAGGCGGTGACCTCGAGCACATCCGGCAGGCTCTGCGGCCTGACGATCAGCGAGTGGTAGCGCGTCGCCTCGAAGCCGGAATTGAGCCCGCGGAACAGGCCCTTGCCGCCGTGATTGATCTTCGAGGTCTTGCCATGCATCAGGTGCGGGGCGCGGATCACTTCGCCGCCCATCGCCTGGCCGAGCGCCTGGTGCCCGAGGCAGACCCCGAGGATCGGCGTCGTCGGGGCGAAGCGGTCGATCAGGCTGAGGCAGATACCGGCGGTGTCCGGGGTCGCCGGGCCAGGGGATAGCACGATCGCCTCGGGCGCGATGTCCGCGACCTGATCAAGGGTGATCTTGTCATTGCGCCACACCTCGGACTCGCCGCCCAGTTCGCCCAGGAAGTGGACGAGGTTGTAGGTGAAGCTGTCGTAGTTATCGATGACGAGGAGTTTCATTCGGCCACTTGCTCCCTGTAGCCCTTCTATCACCGGGTCATTCCCGCGAAAGCGGGAATCTCCGTTTTCGATGCCAGCCGAGGACCCGGTAAACAGAGGTTCCCGCTTTCGCGGGAATGACTCAGTGGTGGCTGCATCTACCGACCAAGCCCCGCCATCGTAGCGCGTTCATTGGCCGACCCGCGCTTCGCCGGCATAGCGGAGCGCCTCCTCGGCGGCGCTGAACAGCGCGCGCGCCTTGTTCTCGCATTCGAGCTGCTCGAGCTCGGCCTTGCTGTCGGCAACGATGCCGGCGCCCGACTGCACGTAGATCTTGCCCTTGGCGACGATCGCGGTGCGCAAGACGATACAGGTATCCATGGTGCCGTCGGCGCCAAAGTAGCCGACGCAGCCGCCATAGATGCCGCGGCGCGATTTCTCGAGCTCGTCGATGATCTCCATCGCCCGGACTTTCGGCGCCCCCGACACGGTGCCGGCCGGGAACCCGGCCGCCAGTGCGTCGACGAAATCGTATTTGGGATCGAGCTCGCCCACCACGTTCGAAACGATGTGCATGACGTGCGAGTAGTATTCGAGGAAGAACTTGTCGGTGACCTCGACGCTACCGATCTTGGCCACCCGGCCGACATCGTTGCGGCCGAGGTCGAGCAGCATCAGGTGCTCGGCCAACTCCTTGGGGTCGCTCAGCAGCTCATCGGCTAGTTCCTTGTCGCGCGTCGGCGTGGCGCCGCGCTTGCGGGTGCCGGCGATGGGACGGATGTTGACCTTGCCGTCCTGCACCTTGACCAGGATTTCCGGGCTCGAGCCGGCGACGGCGAAATCGCCGAAATCCAGCATGTACATGTAGGGCGAAGGGTTGGTGCGCCGCAGCGCCCGATAGAGCGCGGTCGGCGGCAGGGTGAACTCGGCCTCGAAGCGCTGGCTCAGCACCACCTGGAAGATATCGCCGGCCCGGATGTACTCCTTGGCGTCCTCGACCATCCGAGCATACTCGGTGACCGAGGTGTTGGACTTCACCGCGATGGAATCGATATCGGGCGGCGTCGACGTGTAGGGCAGGGTTCGCCCCATGCGGCCGACGGCGTCGTCGATGCGGCTCTGTGCGGCTTCCCACGCCTGCTTCGCTGTCACGCCCTGGCGGATGTAGACCGGCGCGGTGAGATAGAGCTCGTCCTTCAGGGTGTCGAACACCGCGAGCACGGTGGGTCGCATCAGGATCGCTTCGGGAAAGCCGAGGGGATCCTCATGACGATCCGGCAGCACCTCCATCAGGCGCACCATGTCGTAGCCGAGATAGCCATAGATGCCGGCCGCAGTGGAAGGCAGCCCGGGCGGCACTTCGGCCTGGCTTTCGGCTACCAGCGCGCGCAGCACGTCGAGCGGCGGCTGGCTGACCGGCGTGAAGGCGTCGGGCGTCAGGCCGGCATTGCGATTGATGCTCGCCTGGCCCTTTTCGACCTTGAGGATGATATCCGGGTCGAACCCGATCATCGAGTAGCGCCCGACCGTGGCGCCGTCCTGCACGCTTTCCAGCAGGAAGGTGTTCTTCCTGCCCTCAGCCAGCTTCAGGTAGGCGCCGATCGGCGTTTCCAGATCGGCGACGACGCGCCGGAAGACGATCTGGGCGCGACCGGCATCATATCCGGCCGCGAAGGCGCCATACTGGTCGTCAGCGGTCATTGCAGGGCGCCGGTATCGGTAAGCTGATTGAGCACCTGCTCGTTGATCCTGAGGCCGGCTTCCGACTTCAGGCCGGTCAGCAGATCGTTGTAGAGCGCATCACGGCTCGACTCTTCGACGAACTTCCTGATCTCGGCCGTCTGGTCGGAGGTGCCCTGGTTCACTTCGACCACCTGGAACACCACGTGGTCGCCGTCGCCATTCACGGCCGAGCCGAAATGCGTCGGGCCGCCGTTGAAGATCTCGTTGGCGACAGTCTGGTTCAGCACTGTCGTACCATCGCCGGCGCGCTTCAGCGGCTGGCTGAGGATCGGGAATTGGCCGATGCTGCTGGCGACGTCGGCAAATGCCGAGCCGGCCTTCACCTGCTCGAGGAGCTTCGCGACTTCGGCGGATACAGCTTCGTCGGTTTTCGCGTTGGTCCAGGCGGTAATCACCGCGTCGCGGACCTCGTCGAGCGTCTGATCGCGCGCCTCATCGACCTGCTTGAGATCGAACCATACATTGCGGGTCGAGCTAAGCTGGATGGTTGGCGCCAGGTTGCCCTGTTCCGCCTTGAATACCGCGGTGGCGATGCGCTGGGCGGCGTCGGCGCCGACGTCGGGGTCGTTGGCGAGTTCCGCTCCGGTTTCGGTCAGCGGAATGGTCACGGTCTTGAGACCAAAGCGCTCGGCAATTTCGGGCAGCGGCTTGAAGGCGGCGCGCAGTTCTTCGATCTGGTCGAGCACGTCGGTGTATTCGTTGCGGGCCTGGGTCAGCGCCAACTGCTTGGCGATCTCGGCCTTGGCGTCCTCGAGACTGACCACACCACCCGGTTCAATCGCCGAAATGCTGACGGCGCGTTTCGAGCCGATACCCTCGATGATGACATAATCGTTCAATGCCAGCCCGAACGCCGCGTCGGCGAGGCTGCTGTCGGTAATCTCGGCCTTGCTCAGATTGCCCAGATCCTGCGCTGCGGCGCCGCTGGCGGCGAGCACGTCGGCGAACGGCGTCCCGGCAGCCTTGCCGTCGGTGAAGGCCTTCTCGAGCTCAGGCGTGTTGAGCACCACCTGCTTGACGGCGCGCCGCTCGATCTTCACCCGGCTCTGCTTGGTGCGCTCGTACTCGGCGGCGATCTCTTCATCGGAGATCGTCTTTGTGGCTGCGATCGCTTCGGGCGACAGCGCCAGCAGTTCGATGGTCCGGGTCGCCTTGGTGCGGAAGCTCGCCTGGTTGTCCTTGAGATAGGTCGCCAGCTCTTCTTGCGTCGGCTCGGCAACCGGGGGCAGGGCCTGGGCGTTCAGCACGAAGTAGTCGACAGTGCGAGTGTCGCCCGAAAAGCGGGTCAACAGGTCGGTGGCCGTAGCTGGCGCCGGCGCACCGGAGAGCAGGCCGCTCACCAGCTGCTGGCGCCGCGCTGCCTTGGTCTGGAGGTCGAAATACTCAGCTTCGGTAAAGCCATTCTGTTGCAGCACGCGCAGGAAGTTGCTGCGATCGAACGCCCCGAGCGCGCTCGAGAAGCTCGGGTCTTCGGCCAGCATCTTGCCGAGGCGATCCTCGGAGACCCCGAGACCGAGGTCTTCGCCGAGCTTGTTGACGGCGGCCTCGCCAGCAAGCCGGTCGAGCACCGCGCCCGGCACGCCGAAAGCGTTGGCTTCTTCGACGGTAGGCACGCGGCCAATCTGCTGGGCGATGGCATTGATCTGGGTATTGTAGGCGCGCTGGTAGTCGCGCACCGAAATATCCTGTCCGGCGACGGTGGCGACGGTGTTCGTGCCGAAGCCGGTGATGACGTTCGAAATACCGAACCCCGCCAGGCCGACAATCAGAAAGGCGCCGAGAATCTTGCCAAACCAGGTCTTGGTCAGGTGGCGAAAGCTATCGAGCATCGAGACAAATCCAACAACAGCCGCCTCCCCGGCGGGCGGCGGATACTAGACAGGGTCGAGTTTGTGCCGCAAGGCACATCGGGACGGGGGTTATGGGAAACTCCCACAATAGGCAAGTAGAAGGAGCGTCAAGGTGACGGCAGAAATCACGCCGCTGATCGCGGGCAACTGGAAGATGAACGGCACCACGGCCTCCCTGGGGGAGGTGCAGAAGCTCGCGGCGCTGCTCGCCAAGGGCGGCGGTCCGCGCGGTACGGTGGTGATCTGCCCGCCAGCCACACTGCTCGAACGGCTCAATGAGCTGGCGGCTCCGGCCGGCATCGTCAGCGGCGGACAGGATTGCCATCCGGCCGCCACCGGTGCCCATACCGGCGATATCAGTGCGCAGATGCTGGCCGATGCCGGCGCGCAGTATGTGATTGTCGGCCACTCGGAGCGCCGTACAAACCACGGCGAGACCGATGCGCTGGTGCAGCAGAAGGCCCTGGCGGCGCACGCCGCGGGTCTCATGCCAATCATCTGCGTCGGCGAAACCGAGGCCGAGCGTGACGCCGGTAATGCCGTCGCAGTGGTGATCGGGCAGCTCGAAGGCTCGGTGCCGGACGACTGGTCGGGTCACGACATCGTCATCGCCTATGAACCGGTATGGGCCATCGGCACCGGGCGCACGCCCACTTCCGCCGACATCGCCGAGATGCACAATGCCATCCGCGAGCAACTGAAATCCCGCTTCGGCGAGCGTGGCGCGGTCGTCCGCATCCTCTATGGCGGCTCGATGAAGCCATCCAACGCGAGCGAGATTCTGCGCATCAGTAACGTCAATGGCGGGCTGGTCGGCGGCGCAAGCCTCTTGGCAAACGACTTCCACGCCATTATCTCCGCCCTCTAGAAGACGCATCCGGCGCCGATTGAAAGGCGGCGGATGGCGCTGGCATTTGTGTTGGCGCGCGTGTAGAAGGCGCGCCAAACCGATATCGAAAGCCTGAAGGTCCAATGGCCAACGTCCTGATCGTCGCCTACCTCCTGATCGTGCTCGCGCTGATTGCAGTGATCCTGCTGCAGCGGTCCGAGGGCGGTGGACTTGGTATGGGTTCCTCGAACGCCAACGGGCTGATATCGGTCCGTGGCTCGGCGAACCTTCTGACCCGCACCACGGCCATCCTGGCGGCTTTGTTTTTTGCTTCGGCCATCGGCCTGACGATTCTCTCGTCGGTTGATCGCGGTACCAGCTCCATCCTTGATCGCGCCAGCGAGGGCGGTGAAGCGGCGCCGACGACCGTGCTCGACGCGCTCGAGCAACTGCAGCAGCAGACCTCCGGCGACCTGCCGGTCCCGACCGACACGACCACTGCACCGGCGCCGGCCACCACGACCACTCCGGCGACCACCGAGGCTCCTGCTGCCGGTTCCGACCTGCCGGTGCCCACCGAGACGGCGCCCGCCACGGAAGCTCCGGCGGCGCCGGCGGCGACAGAACAACCAGCGGCGCCCGCCAACTGAGGCCGCCGCGACAGCGAACCGGGGAAGGGGATGGCAACATCCCCTTCTTCTTTTTGTGTGGGGTGCCGTTCGTGATCGGCGGCGCTCTTGAGAATCATAACTTCGACCGAATAGGATAAAGGCCCATGGCTCGGTACGTTTTCATCACCGGTGGCGTGGTTTCCTCTTTGGGCAAAGGCCTTGCATCCGCGGCGCTTGGCGCGGTGCTGCAAGCGCGTGGCTACAAAGTCCGCCTCCGCAAGCTCGATCCCTATCTCAATGTCGATCCGGGCACGATGTCGCCCACCCAGCACGGCGAGGTGTTCGTCACCGATGACGGTGCGGAAACCGACCTCGACCTGGGCCATTACGAACGCTTCACCGGCCGGCACGCCAACAAGCGCGACAACATCACAACCGGCCGCATCTATTCCGACATCATCGCCAAGGAGCGCCGCGGCGATTATCTCGGCGCCACCGTGCAGGTGATTCCGCACGTCACCGACGCCATCAAGGATTTCATCCGCGAGGGCAACGAGGACTTCGACTTCGTGCTCGTCGAAGTCGGCGGCACCGTTGGTGATATCGAGGGCCTGCCGTTCTTCGAGGCGATCCGCCAGTTCGGCAACGACCTGCCGCGCGGCCACGCCATTTACATGCATCTGACGCTGATGCCGTTCATTCCATCGGCAGGTGAACTGAAGACCAAACCGACGCAGCACTCGGTGGCAACGCTGCGCTCAATCGGCATCGCGCCGGACATCCTGCTGATCCGCTGCGATCGCCCGATTCCGCAGTCGGAGCGGAAGAAATTGGCGCTGTTCTGCAACGTGCGCGAGAGCGCGGTGATCCAGGGCCTCGACGTCGCTTCGATCTACGACGTGCCGCTTGCCTACCACAAGGAAGGCCTCGACCGTGAAGTGCTGGCCGCTTTCGGCATCGAAGACGCACCGGCGCCGGACCTCACGGCGTGGGAAGACGTGTCGACCCGCCTGCATAACCCGGAGGGCGAGGTCAACATCGCCATCGTCGGCAAGTATACCGGCCTCAAGGACGCCTATAAGTCGCTCAGCGAAGCCCTGGTGCATGGCGGCATCGCCAACCGGGTGAAGGTCAACCTCAACTGGATCGATTCCGAGATCTTCGAGCACGAGGATCCGGCCCCCTATCTCGAGCACATCCACGGCATCCTGGTGCCAGGCGGCTTCGGCGAGCGCGGTTCGGCCGGCAAGATCCAGGCTGCCCGCTTCGCGCGCCTGAAGGATGTGCCGTATTTTGGCATCTGCTTCGGCATGCAGATGGCCTGCATCGAGGCGGCACGGAACACTGCCGGCATCAAGAATGCCAATTCGACCGAGTTCGGCCCGACCAAGGAACCGATCGTCGGCATCATGACCGAATGGACCAAGGGTAACGAGCAGGTTACGCGCAGTTCCGAAACCGATCTCGGCGGCACCATGCGGCTCGGTTCCTACCCGGCGCAGCTCGCCAAGGGGTCTCGCGTCGCCGATATCTACGGCTCGACCCGGATCACCGAGCGGCATCGCCACCGCTATGAAGTGAACATGAACTACCGCAAGGTGCTCGAGGCCAATGGCCTCCTATTCTCCGGCGTCTCGCCCGACGGCAAGCTGCCCGAGATCGTCGAGCGCACCGATCACCCGTGGTTCATCGGTGTGCAGTTCCACCCAGAGCTGAAGTCGAAGCCGTTTGAGCCGCACCCGCTCTTTGCCAGCTTCATCGAGGCGGCAAAGGAACAGAGCCGGCTGGTCTGATGCAGATCCGCACGACGCGGCTGATCCTGCGCCGGGCGCGTCCTGATGATTTGGCTGCCTTCCACCCGATCCTGTCGTCGCCCGAGGCCATGCGCTACTGGGCGACGCTGCCGCATTCCTCGTTTGAGCTGACCGAGAAGTGGTTTGCCGATCAGTTCTTCAGCGGCCTCGCCAATCGTGACGAGTGGGTGATCGAGAAGGACGGCCGCGTCATCGGCAATATCGGCATCTGGAAACTGCCCGAGTTCGGCTTCATCCTCCATCCCGACGCCTGGGGGCAGGGGATCGGCACCGAAGCCGCGCGGGCCTTTCTCGACTATGCCTTTGCCACCCACCCGGTCGATGCCATCAAGGCCGATGTCGACCCGCGCAACAGTGCGTCGCTGAACCTGCTCAACAAGCTCGGCTTCAGCGTCACCGGTACCGCCGAGAACACCTTCCTCCTCGGCGACGAATGGTGCCACAGTGTCTATCTGGCGCTGCCGCGTCCCAGCTGAGCATCCCGAGGTCCTGATGGCCGAAATTCTTTCCCTGTCGAAAGCCCGCAAGGCCAAGGCGCGTGTCGCCAAGGAGCAGGCGGCGGCCGAGAACCGGATCAAGTTCGGCCGGACCAAGGCCGAGCGGCAGCTCGAAGAGGCCAAGGGTGCGCTCGAGACCCGGCGGATCGATGCCCATCGTGTGACCCCAGAGGACGCCGAGCGTTAGGGCTTCACGAAACGAGCGGGACCAGGCGCGATCGTCCCGACAGTTACAAACCTGTTGCTTGAAATGCGCCGGCACATGCTGCAGCTATGGGGTTAGGGCAGCGATATTGCCCTGATCGGAGATACTGCCTTGACCGCACTTTATGACTTTTCCGCCCCGCTGCTCGGCGGCCAGACGCAGTCGCTCGCCGATTACCGCGACAAGGTGGTGCTGGTGGTCAATGTCGCCAGCAAATGCGGTTTCACTCCCCAGTATGCCGGGCTCGAGAAGCTCTACGAAACCTACAAGGACCGCGGCCTCGTCGTTCTCGGCTTCCCCTGCAACCAGTTCGGCGAGCAGGAGCCGGGCACCGAGGCCGAGATCGCCGCATTCTGCGACCTCAACTACAACGTGACGTTCCCGATCTTCGGCAAGGTGATGGTCAATGGGCGCGGCGCGCTGCCGCTCTACCAGTGGCTGCGCCGCAAGGCGCCGGGCCTGTTGGGCGTACAGCTGATCCCGTGGAACTTCACCAAGTTCCTCGTTGATCGCAGCGGCAAGAGCGTGCAGCGCTTTGCCTCGGCGACTGAGCCGAAGGACCTCGCCGGGGCGATCGAGAAGTTGCTCTAGTCGTTGTGCGGCGTCGTGTCCCCGGAGGCGGCAAAGCCCGCCTCGCTTTCGTAGTGCGATGAGGTCTCCGTTGCCCGCTCCTTGGCGCGACCGCGCCAGAACAACACAACAGCCCAGGCAGCGAGCCCGACGAGCAAGGCAGCACCCAGCACGACTCCCGGTGAGACATTCATCCCTTGTGATGCAGGCGCCGTCGCTCGGCGCGCGTCTCGTGCCGGGCTTCGTGCACCGCCTTCTGATCGACGACGCGCCCACGCCAGAACAGTACTGCGCCCCAGGCCACGAAGCCCAAGAGCACCACCAGAGCCAAGACCACCCCACCCGGCATCTTTGCCACCTCATTTGGGTTGCTGAGGGCAGGATATGCCTGTTGGGAGAAGGTGAATAGGGCTTTCAAGTTTGCCCGATTCACCGGCCCCATCTCCCCCTTGGCGGGGGAGAAAGCGAAAACTTGGGCTTAGCGCAGCTAAGTCCTTAGTTTTCGCAAGAGAGGGGGGCGTGGGGAGCCACTATGCCCCCCAGAATCCCCTCTCTTGGAATTTCTAAGGCTTAGCGAAGGGCTAAGCCCAAGAAATTCCATTCTCCCCCGCAAGGGGGGAGATGGCAGAGAGATCGAGCAAACAAAAGCCCGGCAAGCTTTCGCTCACCGGGCCCAATCAGTTCCGCCGTCAGATCACTCGGCCGGCGCCATATCCTTGCCGGTGTAGACCTCGTCCACCCAGTACTGGTCGCGGCGCCAGAAGCCGTTGAACGGGGTCAGCGACGCCTGGGTGTAGGCGCCCATCAGGCCGAACTCGATCCAGTCGTCCTCATCCACGTCGGAGGGCAGGGTGAAGATCTGCGGCAGCACGTCGTAGCTGTCGCAGGTCGGACCCCAGACGGTGAAATCGGAGAACTCGCCGTCATTGTCGTGCAGGCGCGGACCGCGCCAGACCCGGGTCGGCGGGGTGAAGTGCATGAACTTCACTTCCATCAGCGAGCCATAAGCGCCATCGTTGAGATAGACGGACTGCCCGCCGCGCTGGTGTTTTACGCGCAGCAGCAGCGAGGTCGAAGAGGTCACCAGCGCGCGGCCCGGCTCGATGATCAGCTCGGGCTTCGAACCGGCAAAGTTGTCTTTCACCGCCTGCGAGATGGTCTCGAAATAATAGTCCATCGGCGGGGCTTCGGAGGTCGGGTAGGGGGCAGGATAGCCGCCGCCGATGTTCAGGCGCTTCAGCTCGATGCCGGATTCCTCGGCAATCTTGGCGGCTGCCGCGATGTGCCGCTCATAGGCGTAGACGTCCTCGCACTGCGAACCGACATGGAAGCAGAGCGACGGCGTGTAGCCCATCTGGTCGACGAGCTTGACGATCTCGGCCGCGCCGTCCTGCATCACGCCGAACTTGATGCCGAAATCGTAGGATTTCAGTGCCTTGCCGGCCTTGAAGCGGGTGGTCACCTCGATGTCGCGCGACGGCGACACCACTGCTGCCAACTGGTCGAGCTGCTGCGGGTGGTCGATGGTGAACGAGCGGACCCCGAACTCCTCATAAGCGCGCTCAATCTCGCGCTTGTTCTTGATCGGGTTGTTGTAGTGCATCGCCGCGCCCGGGGCGTGATCGCGGACCAGCTCCATCTCCATATTGGAGGCGACGTCGAAGGCCTTGAGGCCCTCTTCATGCAGCTGCCGGATAATGTGCGGCGACGGGTTGCACTTGACCGCATAGGTCAGCAGGCCGTCAAACCCCTTCTTGAACACCTTGGTCGCCCGGTGCAGTTCTCTTTTGGAGAACAGGAAGCTCGGAAAATCCGGCTCCTCGCTGGCGATAAGCTGCGACGTGTTGGTGTAGACCGTGGTCGGCTCAGTCATTGGGCGGCTAACCTTTCAGGGGTCTTGTACGAGAAGGTCCTCGGGGCAGAAAAGTGAGCGCTGCATATAGGGTCGATTGACCCACTGGGCAACGTCATATTTCGGGGATTACCAATCGGTAAGCCCAGCACCTAAAAGGCGCCAGATTCGCGGCGTTTGTCGGGCCATCGCGCTGCGCTCTGCGGCGTACTATCGCCTGAGGATATGACGATGTCGAAACAGGGTTGGATCTTGGCACTTGGCGGTGTCGCCGCCGGCGCGGCTTTGGTGTTCGGTTATGCCGAGATTTCGAATCGCAACGCCCAGCCGCCAGCCATGGTCAGTGCGGCACGGGCCACCGAGCCGGTCACCGCCGAAACGCGAGCCGTCCCGGCCAGCCGTACCGAGCTGCAACTGAGCTTTGCTCCGGTAGTGAGGTCGGTGACGCCGTCGGTGGTGAACGTCTACGCCACGACGATCAGCCAGCGCTCCAACTCGCCCTTCCTCAACGACCCGTTCTTCTCGCAGTTCTTCGGTGGCGACAGCCCGTTCATGGACAGCCGCCCGCAGAAGTCGCAGTCGCTGGGCTCGGGCGTCATCGTTGACGGTGCCGGGGTGATCCTCACCAACCATCATGTGATCGACGGCGCCACCGACATTCGCATCTCGACCAACGACGGACACGAGTATCCGGTCGACCTGGTGCTCGATGACCCCAAGACCGATCTCGCCGTGCTGAAGGTCAAGGACCCCAAGGGTGCGACCTTCCCGGCACTGGCCTTTGCCGATTCCGACCAGCTCGAGGTGGGTGACCTGGTGCTCGCCATCGGCAATCCATTCGGTGTCGGGCAGACCGTTACTTCCGGCATCGTCTCGGCGCTGGCCCGCACCGGGGTCGAGAGTTCGAACTACGAGTTCTTCATCCAGACCGATGCGGCGATCAACCCTGGTAATTCCGGTGGCGCGCTGGTCGACCTGCAGGGCCGGCTGGTCGGGGTCAACACCGCAATCGTCTCGCGCTCCGGCGGTTCGGTCGGCATCGGCTTTGCGATTCCGGCCAATATGGCCAAGCTCGTCGCCGAGACCGGCATCGCCGGAGGCGCGCTGGTGCGGCCATGGTTCGGCGCGCGCATGCAGCCGGTGACTGCCGATCTCGCCGACAGCCTCGGGCTCGGCCAGGCGCGCGGCGCGCTGATCAGCGAGATCGCTCCGGACGGTCCGGCCGCGAAAGCCGGCTTCAAAGACGGTGACGTGATCCTTGAAGTCGACGGTTTCGCCATCGAGCAGCCCAGCGCTTTCGACTTCCGCCTCGCCACCAAGCCGGTCGGCGCCACCGCGGACCTGCAGTATTTCCGCGCCGGCAAGATCGAGGACAAGATCATCACCCTCGAAGCCCCTCCGGGCGCCGGCAAGCCGGTCACCGTTTCGGGCAACACCCGCTTTGCCGGCACCACGGTGGAAACGGTGACGCCAGCGGTAGCGCAGGAGTTGGGGCTGCCTTACGACACCCACGCGGTGCTGGTGCGCAGTGTCGAGTCCGGTTCGCCCGCCGACGATATGGGGCTCAGGGCCGGTGACTTGATCATCAGCCTCAACGGCGAGGCGACCGACGATGCCGAGCGCTTTGGCAAGCTTGCCAATGACCGTCCGCAGAGCTGGCGCGTTGTGCTACAGCGGGGCGGCCGGATCGTCCGTGCCGAGGTAAGTGGCTGATGGATTCCCTGTTCGATGATGTCGCGCCGCGTCCGCTTGCCGAGGCCCTGAGGCCGCAGCGGCTCGCCGACGTCATCGGGCAGGATCACCTGCTTGGACCCAACGGTCCGATCGGCCGCATGGTCGCCGCCGGCCGGGTCTCGTCGTTCATCCTGTGGGGCCCGCCGGGCGTCGGCAAAACCACCATCGCGCGGCTCGTCGCCAAGGAAGTCGGGCTCGATTTCGTGCAGTTGAGCGCCGTGCTCTCCGGCGTCGCCGACCTCCGCAAGGTGATCGCCGATGCCAAGGCGCTGCGGCTCGGGGCAGGGCGGCAGACAGTGATGTTCGTCGACGAGTTGCATCGCTTCAACCGAACCACACAGGATGCGCTGCTGCCGCATGTCGAGGACGGGACGGTTATCCTGATCGGCGCGACCACGGAGAACCCGAGCTTCTCGATGGTCGCGGCCCTGTTGTCGCGCGCCAAGGTCTATACCCTCCGCCGCTTTGAGAAGCCCGACCTCGCAATCCTCGCCGAACGCGCCGAGGCGCATGTCGGCCGGAAACTGCCGATCACTGCCGAGGCGCGGGACGCGCTGCTCGAGATGGCCGATGGCGATGGTCGCTACCTGATCGGGCTCGCCGAGGAGCTGTTCGCGCTGCCCGAAGACGCGATGCTCGACGTCGCCGGCCTTGCCGAGACGGTGCAGAAGCGCGCCCCGGTCTACGACAAGGGGCAGGAGGAGCACTACAACCTGCTCAGTTGCTTCCATAAGAGCCTGCGTGGCTCGGACGTGCAGGCAGCGATGTACTGGGCGCAGCGCATGCTGGTCGGCGGCGAGCACCCGGACACCATCTTCCGCCGCCTCGCCTGCGCTGCGTCGGAGGATGTCGGCATGGCCGACCCGCAGGCCATGGTGCAGGTGATCACGGCCTGGAACGCCTTCGAGCGCACGGGCTTCCCGGAGGGCGAGCTGTTCATGGCGCAGGCCATCGCCTATGTCGCAACCGCACCAAAGTCCAACGCCGCGATGGTCGGCTTCGCCAAGGCCAAGGCGCTGGCCCAACAGACCGGTTCGCTGACGCCGCCGAAACACATTCTCAATGCCCCGACGAAGTTGATGAAGGAGCTCGGCTACAACAAGGGCTATCGCTACGACCACGACTACCCGGACGCCTTCTCGGGCCAGGAGTTCTTTCCCGACGAACTGGCCGGCGATCGTCGCCCCCAGCTCTACCAGCCCAATGAGCGCGGCTTCGAGCGCGAGGTGATCAAGCGGCTGGACTTCTGGTCCAGCCGCCGCGAACAGCGGCGCGAGGAAGAGGGCGGGGAGTAGTGCATCTCGCGGATTGAGTTGAACCGCCTGCTGCTGGATATCGAAGCGCTGTCGTCGAACTGGTCCACTGCGATCACCGGGGGCACGATGTCATCCCAGCGCAAGCTGGGACCCAAGCATCCGCTTGCGCAGGCTGAGAGTTGGGTCCCAGCTTGCGCTGGGATGACAGCCGGTGGGTGGTCAAAGACCAGGCATACCCGCTGACCCATACAGCTCAACAGCGAAACGATCCCGCCTGCCCGTCGTTGCTTGGTGGCATTTGCCGACCCAAGATTAGCCATATCGAAGATCGTTGCCCCGAAGTCCTTGCGCCCAATGGAAAACTGTCACAACAGTCCCATATGACCTGAAGGGATCAGGGGAGGGGCAAGATAGAACTGTTCGCGCCGGAGTTCGCACCGTTCACCGTTGCATTGATCGTCATGCTGGCGATCGGCGTGATCGAGTTGCTGTCCCTCGTCATCGGGTTCTCACCCTCAGCCTCCATCGAAGCGGCGCTTCCCGGTGTCGATGTTCCCGACCTCGAAGCACCGGAACTCAGCGGCGCCGAAGTCGGCCCGCTTTCCCAAGTCCTCAGCTGGTTCTCGGTCGGGCGGCTGCCGTTTCTGGCGCTTCTCGTCATCTTCCTCACCGGCTTCGGGCTCGGCGGCTATGTCGTGCAGTGGGCCGCCGGCGCCTCCATCGGAGGCGCCCTCGCCCCGTGGCTTGCCGCAGTGCCGGCGCTCGTCGGCGCCAGCTATGCGACACGCCATCTGGGGCGCTGGCTCGGCGACATCTTCCCGCGCGACCAGTCCGAGGCGGCCAGCCGCTCCGAACTGGTCGGCAGTTACGCCACGGTCATTCGCGGCGAGGCCAGGCAGGGCCAGCCGGCCGAAGCCAAGACCACCGACCTCCGCGGTCGTACCCATTACATCCTGCTCGAACCGGGTGAGCCCGGTATGAGCTACAGCGCCGGCGACCGGGTCTTTCTCGTCGGTCGCGACAAGAACATCTACCGCGCCATCACCCGCCTCACCCCGCCACAGGAATAGCCCAGCATGTACGACCAGCTCATCATGAACCTGTTTTCGGCCGGCATCATCATTGTCGCGATCTTCGTGATCGGCATGATCATCGCGCGGCTGTATCGCCGGGCCAGCAAGGAAGTCTCCTTCGTCCGCACCGGTTTTGGCGGGCAGAAGGTGATCATGAACGGCGGCGCCCTGGTGCTGCCGGTGCTGCATGAGACCATCCCGGTCAACATGAACACCCTGCGGCTGGAAGTGGTGCGCACTGCCGAGCAGGCGCTGATCACCAAGGACCGCATGCGTGTCGACGTGCAGGCGGAGTTTTACGTGCGGGTGCAGCCGACTGCCGAGGCCATCGCCGACGCCGCCCAGACCCTTGGGCGCCGCACCATGGAGCCGCAGGCACTGAAGGAACTGGTCGAAGGCAAGTTCGTCGATGCGTTGCGCGCCGTGGCCGCCGAGATGGCGATGGAAGAACTGCACGAGCAGCGGGTCAACTTCGTCCAAAAGGTGCAGGCCGCAGTCTCCGAGGACATCCTGAAGAACGGTCTCGAACTCGAGTCGGTGTCGCTGACCGGGCTCGACCAGACCAATCGGGAATTCTTCAACCCCAACAACGTGTTCGATGCCGAGGGTCTGACCAAGATGACCCAGTCGATCGAGGATCGCCGCAAGACCCGCAACGAGATCGAGCAGAACACCCAGGTGGCGATCGCCCGCAAGAATCTCGAGGCGCAGCAGGAACAGTTCACCATCACCCGTGACTCCGAGTATGCGCGGCTCAACAACGAGCGCGAGATCGCTATCCGCATCGACCAGCAGAACGCCGAGATCGAGAGCCTGCGCGCCCAGCGCGCCACCGAAGCCGAGGCGGCGCGGACGCTGTCGCGCCAGCAGGTAAAGGAGGCGGCGATCAAGGCCGACCAGGCGATCGCGCTCAGCGAGCAGATCAGCGCCACGGCCATTGCCGCCAAGTCCGAAGAGCAGTCCAAGGCCGAAGCCAAGGCCGACGCGGCTCGTGCGCTCGCCGCCAAGGCGGCCGAAGAGGTGGAGACGGCCCGGCTGACCGAGATCGCCGAGCGAACCAAGCGCATCCAGCTGATCGAAGCCGAACAGGAAGCGCAGAAGGCTTCGATCAACATCGTGGTGTCGTCCGATGCCGAAAAGCAGGCGGCCAAGAACCGCGCCGAGGCGGCGCGCACGCTGGCCCAGGGCGAGGCGGAAGCCGCCAAGCTGAAGGCCGCCGCGACCGAGGTCACCTATGCCGTCGAGGCCGAAGGCAAGCAGAAGCTCAACGAAGCGGCCAACCACCTGTCGCCCGAGCAGATCGCCATGAACATTCGCATGGCGTTGATCCAGGCGCTGCCGCAGATCATCTCGGAGTCGGTGAAGCCGATGGAGAACATCGAGGGCATCAAAATCCTGCATGTCGATGGGCTGGGCGGAGGCGGCAGCAGCGGGGGGCACGGGCTCAACGGCCACGCCGGCAGTGGCATCGCCGACCAGGCAGTCGATGCAGCGCTGCGCTACCGCAGCCAGGCGCCGCTGATCGATGCGCTGCTGGCCGAGCTCGGGCTCAAGGGAGGCTCGCTGAACGGCCTCGTCTCTTCCGCGGTGGCGCCGGCGCTCGAGATCGACGCCGACGACGAGGACGACGCCGCGCCGGCTAACGCCTGATCTGTCGCCGCGAGAGTTCGTCGCTCGCTGCCATCCTTGATTTTACGGGTGGCAGCGGGCACAAGGCGAGCATTCATTAGGACCCGGTGCAATCCCGGGTGGCTCTTCCGGCCGCCTATCCGCCGGACACTCCAGCAAAAACCGCATCCGCGCTGTCGTTCGCCCTCGGACGGACCACGCGCCCATGCCGTCTGGACCAGCAATGACTTTCGCTCAGACCTTTCGCCGTGACTGGCTTTCCAATATCCGCGGCGACGTGCTCGCCGGCATTGTGGTTGCCCTCGCCTTGATCCCGGAAGCCATCGGCTTTTCGATCATCGCCGGGGTCGATCCCAAGATCGGGCTCTATGCCTCGTTCATCATCGCCATGGTGATCTCGGTGGCCGGTGGTCGCCCGGCGATGATCTCCGCCGCCACGGCTGCCACCGCGGTGCTGATGGGCACCCTGGTGCGCGAACACGGGTTGCAGTACCTGCTCGCCGCCACCATCCTTGCCGGTTTGCTGCAGATGGTCGCCGGGTATCTGCGCATTGGCTACGTGATACGCTTCGTGTCGCGCTCGGTGATGACGGGCTTCGTCAACGCGCTGGCTATCCTGATCTTCATGGCGCAATTGCCCGAGTTGGTCGGCGTCACCTGGGAGACCTATGCGATGATCGGGGCCGGGCTCGCGATCATCTACCTGTTCCCGCGCCTCACCAGGCTGGTGCCGTCGCCGCTGGTCTGCATCCTCGTGCTTTCCGCGATCTCGCTCGTGCTGCATGTCGACGTGCGTACCGTCGCCGACCTGGGCGAACTGCCGTCGACGCTTCCGACTTTGCTGTTCCCCGATGTGCCGCTGACCCTCGATACCCTCCTGATCATTCTGCCGTATTCTGTGGCAGTTGCTGCTGTCGGGCTGCTCGAGAGCCTGCTCACTGCATCCATCGTCGACCAGATGACCGATACCCGCAGCGACAAGAACCGCGAGTCGATCGGGCAGGGCATTGCCAACGTGGCAAGCGGTCTGTTCGGCGGCATGGCCGGCTGCGCGATGATCGGCCAGTCGGTGATCAACGTAAAGTCGGGCGGACGCGGTCGGCTCTCGACCTTCGTTGCCGGCGCGTTCCTGTTGTTCCTGCTGATGGTGCTCGGCGACATCGTCGGGCTGATCCCGATGCCGGCGCTGGTCGCCATCATGGTCATGGTGTCGATCGGCACGTTCAGTTGGTCGTCACTCAACGATCTGCGCCGCCATCCGCGCCGCTCCAGCATCGTCATGCTGGCAACCGTCATCACCGTGGTCGGCACCCACAACCTGGCGCTGGGAGTGGGCGTGGGCGTGCTGCTGTCAGGCATCTTCTTCGCCTGGAAGGTGGCGCAGATCTTCCGTGTCACCTCGATCCTCAGCGCTGACGGACGCGAACGCGACTATCTGGTCGAAGGTCAGCTGTTCTTCGCCTCGGTCGAGGATTTCCTCAACGCCTTCGATTTCAAGGAAGCCCTGCAGCGCGTTCGGATCGACGTCGGCAAGGCCCATATCTGGGATATCAGCGGGGTAAACGCCGTTGACGTCGCGGTGCTGAAATTTCGCCGCGAGGGTGTCGAGGTCGAACTGGTCGGCATGAACGAAGCGAGCGCCACGCTGATGGACAAGCTGGCGGCCCACGACCGACCGGGTGCGATGGAGCGGATGCTCGGTCACTAGCCGGCATTCGCTACACCACGCTTGAGTATTTGCGTGGGCCGGGTCAAAGAGGGGCCATGAACGCATATCTTCTCGTCGGCATAGGCGGCGCTCTCGGCGCCCTCATGCGCTTTGGCGCCCAGAACTGGATCGGCAGCCTGCCCAATGGCTTCCCGGTGGCGACGTTCCTCGTCAACATCGTCGGCTCGATCGCCATGGGCGTGCTGGTCGGCATCCTCGCCAAGACCACGCCGCAGTACCAGAACGAGATCCGGCTGTTTGTCGCCGTCGGCATCTTCGGTGGTTTCACCACCTTTTCGAGCTTCTCGCTCGACGCCATCGCGCTGATCGAGCGCGGCGATATCCTGCAGGCGACCGTTTACATAGTCGGCTCGGTGCTGCTGTCGCTGGTCGGGCTGTGGATCGGCCTCACCGCGGTGCGGGTGATCGCATGAGTGGCGTCCGGCAACAGGTCGTCGCCCGCGACGAAGACGGCATGCGGCTCGACCGCTGGTTCGCCACGCATTTTCCGCAGGTCACCTTCGGGCATTTGCAGAAGCTGTTGCGCTCCGGCCAGATCCGGGTCGACAGCGGTCGGGTCAAGGCCAACGCCCGCCTTGCGGCTGGGCAGGTGGTCCGGGTGCCGCCGATCGAGGCGGCGCCGGAGCGGGCCGAAGGCGAGATCAACTCGCGGGACGCCGAGTTCCTCCGGGACATCATCCTCTACGAGGACGACGAGCTTTACGTCTTCAACAAGCCGCACGGTCTTGCCTCACAGGGTGGCTCCGGGACCAAGCGGCACATGGACGGCCTGCTGAAGAGCCTGCCCAACAAGAAGGGCGAGGCGCCCCGTCTGGTGCACCGGCTCGACCGCGATACCTCGGGTTGCCTGGTCGTCGCCAAGACCAAGGCGGCGGCGGCACATTTCGGCGAAGTCTTCTCGTCACGGCAGGCGCGAAAGATCTATTGGGCAGTGGTGTGGGGCAACCCGCACCCCAAGCAGGGGTCGATCTCGTGCTTTCTCGCCAAGCAGGCGACCACCGATGGTGAGCAGATGGTGGTGGTGCCGCAGGGCACGCCCGGCGCCCAGCACTCGATGAGCTACTATTCGACCACCGACACCGCCGCCCGGCGCTTTGCCTGGGTGACGCTGAAACCGGTGACCGGGCGCACGCACCAATTGCGCGTCCACATGGCGCAGTTGCACAACCCCATCATGGGTGATCCGCGCTATTTCAACATCGAGAACTGGACGCCGCCGGACGAGATTTCGAAGGGCCTGCACCTGCATGCCCGCCGCATCCGGCTGCCACTCCGCAATGGCCAGGTGCTCGATGTCTCGGCGCCGCTGCCGCCGCATATGCAGGCGACGTTCGACGTGCTCGGCTTCGATGCCGACCGCTACGACGTGCAGGACCAGGACCCCGAACAGGACTGATCAAATCGCCGCGAGCGCCGGACGAAACGTCGGGCTCGCGTGTTCACTCTGTTGCGGCCCATTCCGGGCGCACAGGGAGATGCCAATGAAAACGATCGTTCTCGCCGCTGCCACCGCGGCGACCCTCGCCATTGCAGCACCGGCCATTGCGCAGGACGCGACCACCATGACTTTCTTCGTCACCAGCGTCGGTGGCGGAGATGGTGCCAATCTCGGCGGCCTCGAGGGGGCCGATGCGCATTGCGCCAAGCTGGCGGAAGCCGCCGGCTCGAGCGGCAAGACCTGGAAGGCCTATCTCAGCGCCGAAGGGGTCAACGCCAAGGATCGGATCGGTGCCGGCCCGTGGCAGAACATCAAGGGTGACGTGATCGCCACCGATGTGGCCAACCTGCACTCGGCCGACAACAACGTGACCAAGATGACGGCACAGACTGAAACGGGAACGATCATCAACGGCCGCGGCGATACTCCCAATCAGCACGACATTCTGACTGGATCCATGCCTGACGGTTCTGTCGCAGCCGGCCAGACCTGTGGTGACTGGACCCTGAACGGGGAGGGCTCCGCGATGGTTGGTCATTCCGACCGCATGGGCCTCGACGATTCCGACGCCGCCAAATCCTGGAACTCCTCGCACCCGTCGCGGGGCTGCAGCCAGGAGAACCTGGTCGGGACGGGCGGTGCGGGGCTATTCTACTGCTTTGCCGCGATGTAGACTTCATGGAGTGGCGCAGGGCGTGACACGCCCTGCGTTTTATGGTCTCAACGGGCCGAATTCAGGGGGAACCTCCCGTGCGGCTCATCGTCTTCGATATGGATGGAACGCTGATCGATACCCAGGCGCTCATTTCCGAGCATATGGGGTCGGCGTTTCGCTCGCTCGAGCTGCCGCCCCCCACGCCGGCGCAGGTGCGGCAGATCATCGGATTGTCCCTGCCGGTCGCGGTTGGCCAGCTCGCCGGCACCGACGATATCGATCTGATCGAGGGGATCGTCGGACAGTACAAGAGCTTCTACAAAGCCTCGCTCGAACATGAGTTCGACCGTGAGCCGCTCTATCCGGGGGCCCGCGAAGCCCTGGACCGGCTGCGTGAACAGAAGGGTACGGTGCTCGGCATCGCCACCGGCAAGGGCCTGACGGGCGTTGCTCGCATCCTCGACAATCACCGCATCGCCGGGCATTTCACTACGTTGCAGACGCCGGACCACAATCCGTCCAAGCCGCATCCCGGCATGTTGCTGAGCGCGATGCAGGAAACCGGCGCTTCCCCGGAGCAAACCGTGATGATCGGCGACACGGTGTTCGACATGGAGCTGGCCCGCGCCGCCAAGGTCCGCTCCATCGGCGTCGCCTGGGGCTATCACGATGCCGCTGAGCTGCTCAAAGCCGGGGCAGGGACCCTGATCCACGACTATTCCGAACTCGATGCCGCCATCGAGCGGGTGCTGGAGTAGCACCAGGCGGTGGATTCACCGCCCTTGAGCCGTGCCTTTCGCAGGGCGTGACACGCCGCACGAATTGTGGTTCTCAGCGGGCCTCACAGGAGTTTCCCGATGCGGCTCGTCGTCTTCGATCTCGATGGCACCCTGATCAATTCCGAAGCGCTGATCATCGAGACGGTGCGCGAATCCTTCGCCTCAGTGGGGCAGGCGATCCCCACCGACGATGCGATCCGCTCAATCTCCGGCATCACTGCACGCGACGCGATGGGGATTCTCGCCCCCGGTGTCGACAGCGACCGGATCGATGTGATCCTCAACGCCTACCGAGCGACGTATCTGCTGAAGGCCGGCCTTGCCCGCGAGCCCATGTTCGACGGCGCACTGGATGCACTCGATCGCCTGCAAGCCGACCCAGAGACGATCCTCGCCGTGGCGACCGGCAAAGGCCACGCCGGCGCCATCACGCTGCTCGAGCGCCACGAAATCATCGCTCGCTTCAACTCGATCCAGACGCCCGCCCACAACCGCGGCAAGCCCGATCCGCAGATGATCGAGACGGCGATGGAAAAGGCCCGCATCGGCCGTGAAGCCACCGTAATGATCGGCGACACGTCGCACGACATGAAGATGGCCCGGAACGCCGGCGTCAAAGCGCTCGGCGTCGCCTGGGGCTATCACGCGGCGGCCGATCTCGAGGCCGCCGGCGCCCACCTCGTCATCCACCGCATGGATCAGCTGGTGGACGCCGTGGACAAGCTGCTGGAGGCCTGATGCGCGAATTCCTCGAAGACGCCGACAAGCACCGCGACGACGGCTACGGCCGGGCGCAACACCTCAACAAGGTCGAGCTGCCCAAACGCTTCTACAAGGACGTTGGAGTCGGCACGGCCGCCGGTGGTTTCGCGGTCACCCTGGACGGCAAGACGCCGCGCACCCCGGCGCAGAAGCCGGTGGTGGTGCCGCAGCAGGCGGTGGCGGCGGCCATGGCTGAGGAGTGGGCGGCACAGCAGGAGTTCATCGACCCCAAAACCATGCCGGTGGTTCGGCTGATCAACTCGGCGGTCGAGGCCGGCGACGAACGGCTCGAGGCGTTGCGCGAAGAGATCGTCAAGTACGCCGGCAACGACCTGCTGCTCTATCGAGCCGACACGCCGCGCGAGCTGGTGGCCGAGCAGGAGAGGGTCTGGGACGCGGTGCTGGTAAAGCTCGCACGGCATTTCGAGATCGGGTTCCAGCCCACCATCGGAATCCTGCACCAGCCACAGCCGGCGCCGACGCTGGACCGGCTGCGGGCGTCGCTGGCCGATGCCAAGCTGATCGAGGCGGTTGCGCTCAACTCGCTCACCGGCATTACCGGCTCAGGTCTGCTCAGCATCGCGCTGCGCGAGAAGCTGCTGACCCCAGAAGAAGTGTGGGCTGCGGCGCATGTCGACGAGGACTACAATGTCCGGCTCTGGGGCGAGGTGGAGGAAGCCACCGAACGCCGCGCCAAGCGCCGGCTGGAGTTCGATGCCGCGGTGCGGGTGCTGGAGATGGTGCGCGACCGCTGAGGCCGGCGGCTCAAGGCCGCCAGTATGAACGATTTCCCCCGGCTACCACCGGGTCATCCCCGCGAAAGCGGGGACCTCCGTTTGCGATCTCGCCTGCTGCGCCGAAACAGAGGTTCCCGCTTTCGCGGGAATGACTCCGTGGGTGGTGGCAACCGTGACTTAGTGCTTCCGTCCCACGATCCATTCCGCCACCGCAGGTGCAATCTCCCGCAGCGGCTGCAGCACGAAATCCCGTTCATGGGCGTAGCGGTGCGGCACGTGCAGCCGCTCGGTGTCGAGTTCCAGCCGCTCATAGGCCACCACGTCGATATCGATGCGGCGCGGCCCCCAGCGGATGTCACGCACCCGCCCCATCTCGCGTTCGATGCCGAGGCAGGCGTCGAGCAGGTCAAGCGGGGCGAGGCTGGTTTCGACCTCGACCACCATGTTGGAGAAATCCGGCTGGTCGGTCTTGCCCCAGGGCTTGGTGAGCAGCATGGCGGACTGCGCCACGACGGAGATCCCCGGCCAGGCACTGAGCCGCTCAACCGCCTCGCGCACCTGCGCTGCGGGATTGCCGATGTTGGCCCCGAGGCCGAGCCAGGCGCGTGCCATCACCGAACACCTCGGTGGCGGTGCAGTTCGATGGCGGCCTCACCGGCCACCATGGCGATCGGGGCCGAGGGCTTTTTGACCCGGATCTGGATCCAGCCGATCGCCGGAAACGCTTCGAACAGCCGGTCGACGATATGCTGGCCGACCGCTTCGATCAGCTTGAAGCGCCGCTCCTCGAACGCGGCTTTGGCGACATCGTACATGTCGGCATAGGAGATCGAGTGCTCGAGCTCGTCGCTGCGGCCGGCTTGGCCGAGGTCGACGCCGCAGGTCAGATCGACGAAGAAACGCTGGCCCAGCACCGCCTCTTCCGGCATCACGCCGTGATAGCCGAAGAACCCCAGGTCCTTGAGGATGATGCGATCGCCGTTGAAGTCTTTGGTCACGTCGGAGTTCCTAGTCTCGCGGTCCATAAAGGGCCGCCTCGCCGACGCGCAAGGCATCGCGGTTGGGCCTGACGTCATGGACGCGGAAAATATGAGCGCCGGCGGTGTAGCCGAGCACCGAGGTCGCAACGGTCCCCGCCAGGCGTTCGCCGGCTGGGACATCGAGCAGCTTGCCGAGCATCGATTTTCGCGAGGTGCCGACCAGCACCGGAAAGCCCAATGCCACCAGCTCGGGCAGTCGTCGCAGGATCTCGTAGTTCTCGCTCAGCGACTTGGCGAAGCCGAAACCCGGGTCGAGCACGATGCGGTCGCGCGCCACGCCGGCCTTGTCGGCGATATCGAGGGTGACGTCGAAGTACCGGGCCATTTCCGCCATCACGTCGCGGCCGGTGTCGCGCGCCTTGTCCCAGTGCATCACCACCAGCGGAACGCCGTGCTGGGCCGCTACCGCTGCCACCTCCGGCTCGCGCTGCAGCCCATGGACGTCGTTGATGATCGTCGCTCCGGCAGCAATCGCCTGTTCGGCTACCTCGGCCTTATAGGTATCGATCGAGATCGGCGCTGCGATCCCATCGACGCGCAGTGCCTCGATCGCCGGCAGGACCCGCGCCAACTCGTCGGCCACCGAAACCTCATCGGCTCCCGGCCGGGTGCTCTCGCCACCGATATCGATGATGTCGGCGCCCTCGGCCAGCATCAGCCGGGCCTGTGCCAGCGCCGCCGGCACCGCGTCGAAGCGGCCGCCGTCGGAAAAGCTGTCGGGGGTGACATTGAGGATGCCCATCAGCCGGGCGGTGCGGCCGAGCCGCAGTCCGGCGCCTGCCGGCGCCAGCTCATACTCGCGGTGCGGGGCCATCAGCCGGCGACGGCGGAGGGCTTCAGGTCGTCCTTGGCGGCCACCGCAGAGGGCACGGCGAACAGGTCGTACTCGTCCGACTCGGTCACCAGCACCGACACCTTGTCGCCGACCTTGATGCCGTCGGCTTCGTGGATGATGACGGTGCCGTCGATCTCGGGCGCATCCCACTGGCTGCGGCCGATGGCACGGCCAGTCTCGGGCTCGACATCGTCAACCAGCACGTCGATGGTGCGGCCGACCTTCTTCGACAGCACGTGGGCGGAGATGTCCTGCGCCACTTCCATCAGCCGCTCATAGCGCTCGCGCTTCAGCTCATCGGGGACGATGCCCTCGATATCGTTGGCGGGGGCGCCGGTCACCGGCTCGTATTCAAAGCAGCCGATGCGATCGATTTCGGCCTCTTCCAGCCAATCGAGCAGGAACTCGAAATCTTCCTCTGTCTCGCCGGGGAAGCCGACGATGAAGTTGGAGCGGATGGCGAGATCGGGCGCCACGGCGCGCCAGGCCTTGATCCGGTCGAGTGTCTTCACCTGGTTGGCCGGGCGGCGCATCGACTTCAGCACCGAGGGCGAAGCGTGCTGGAAGGGAATATCGAGATAGGGGAGGATCTTGCCCTCGGCCATCAGCGGGATGACGCTGTCGACGTGGGGGTAGGGGTAGACGTAGTGGAGGCGGGTCCACACGTCCATCTGACCCAGTTCCTCGGCGAGGGTCTGGAAGCGGGCCTCGATGTCGCGGCCACGGAATTTCGAGCTCTGGTACTTGATGTCGAGGCCGTAGGCGGAGGTGTCCTGCGAGATCACCATGATCTCCTTGACCCCGGTCGCCACCAGCCGCTCCGCCTCGTACAGCACCGAGGCGATCGGGCGCGACACCAGGTCACCGCGGATCTGCGGGATGATGCAGAAGGTGCAGCGGTTGTTGCAGCCCTCGGAAATCTTCATGTAGGCGTAGTGCCGCGGCGTCAGCTTCAGGCCGGCTTCCGGCACGAGGTCGACGAACTTATTCGGCACCGGCGGCACGTGGGTGTTCACCGCATTGACCACATCCTCATACTGGTGCGGGCCGGTGACGGCGAGCACACTCGGATGGGTGGCGCGGATCATTTCCTCCTCGACGCCGAGGCAGCCCGTGACGATCACCCGGCCGTTGGCGCCGACGGCTTCGCCGATCGCCTCGAGGCTTTCCTTCTTGGCGCTATCGAGGAAGCCGCAGGTGTTGACCAGCACGACGTCCGCGCCCTCATAGTCGCGCGAAAACGAATAGCCCTGCGAGCGCAGCGTCGTCATGATGCGTTCGGAGTCGACGAGCGCCTTGGGACAGCCGAGGCTGACCAGGCCGATTTTCGGAGCTTGTGTCATTGGCGCGTGCCTATGCGCCAAACCGGCGGAAAAAGCAATGATCGGCACCTTGCGATAGAAGCAGGGCAGCCCTGATCACGGCTGATCACGAGCCTGTCAGGTTACCAAGCTGTAAGTTGACCCGAATCCTGAGCCTCGTGCTCTTGTTTGCTTATGCGCCCACCTCCGAGGCGTCCAGCAGGAAGAAGACCAATGAATCTCGACGCACTCAACCGGTACCAGCCGCAGGCGCTGGCTGTCCTTCGTATCGTCGCCGCGCTCTGCTTCATGGCGCACGGCACGCAGAAGATGTTCGGTTTCCCGGCCTCGCAGATGGGCGGAGGCGGGTTCGAGCTGTTCTCGCTTATGGGACTGGCGGCGGTGCTGGAAGTGTTCGGCGGACTCGCGATCCTGCTCGGCGTCTTCACCCGTCCGGTCGCCTTCGTCCTCGCCGGCCAGATGGCCTATGCATTCTGGTTCGTGCACGTGCCAATGATGGGGCAGGGCAACATCATCCCGGTCGCCAATGGCGGCGACGGCGCCGTGCTGTTCTGCTTCATCTTCCTCTACCTCGTCTTTGCCGGTCCGGGCGCCTGGAGCGTCGATGCAGTGCTGAAGTCCCGGCGCACCTTCGCTGCTGCTTAACAACCCAGTGGCGTGCAGTCGTCGCCTCCCTCCCCCTTGAGGGGAGGGATTGAGGGAGGGGGTGGTGCAGTCAGCACCGAGCGTCCCTCACCACCCCCACCCCCAGCCCCTCCCCTCCTAGCGGACGCGCAGCGCCGCGGGGGGAGGGGAGCCGAAACGAATAAGGCCGCCCTCGGGCGGCCTTCCTGTTTCAGATGTCGGGCTTCTCGGTCGGCGGCGGCGTGCGCTTTGCCGTTCGCCGTACCGCCGGCGTGGTTGGCTCCAAGGTCGCGGCGCCCTCGCTCGTCTCGTCCTCGTAAGGTTCGTCCTCGGCGATGTCGTGGATCGCGTCGCGCACTTCGTCGATCAGCGAGGTCGGCACGCGGCTGAGGCTCACCGTCCGGGTCACCGTCTCATTGGCCTTGAAGAACACCAGCAACACTTCGCACACGATGCGCAGCACGATCAGGAACAGCGCGCCATAGACCGCGATTTCGAGAATGCCCCACAGGCCATCGCCGAAGTTGCGACCGAAGCTGGCGAACAGGTGCCCCACCGACCACAGCAGCAAGGCCGCCAGCCCGGTGACATAAAGCACCGGCACCAGTCGCGGCGACAGGATGGTCTCGAGCCGGAACAGCGTCGGGCTGAGGAAGATTTTCTTGAGATCGTCCAGCGTCATGGCCTCACCCCCATGGAATCGGTCACCCAGAAAATGCGTGCGTCACGCGGCACTGACAAGGGCCTCCGGTCGCAGGTCTGCCGTAGCGCCAAAGCGGCGCTCGAAAGCCGTCCGCAGCGCCGCGTCCACTTCGGCCATCGAAACCAGCTGTCCGAGATCCTCGAGACTGGTCACGCCCTGGTCCGAGATACCGCAGGGCACTATGCCATCGAAATGTGAAAGGGTCGGCGAGACATTTATCGCAATGCCGTGGAACGTCACCCAGCGGCTGACCCGCACGCCGATCGCCGCCACCTTGTCCTCGCGGCCCGGGCCCTTGTCCGGCCGCGCCACCCAGACGCCGATCCGCCCGTCGCGGCGCTCACCCCGGATGTTGAAGGCGGCGAGCGTATCGATGATGAGCCCTTCGAGCCCCTGCACCAGGCAGCGCACGTCGCGGCCACGCTGCCTGAGGTCGAGCATGAAGTAGACCACCCGCTGGCCTGGCCCGTGATAGGTGTACTGCCCGCCGCGCCCGGCGTCGTAGACCGGGAAGCGGTTGGGTGACAGCAGGTCGTCAGGGCTTGCCGAGGTGCCGGCGGTGTAGAGCGGCGGATGCTCCAGCAACCACACCTGCTCGGCCGCGGTACCGTCCGCGACCGCAGCGGCTCGCGCCTTCATCGCTTCGAGCGCCTCGGGGTAGGCGATATAACCCTCCGAGATTCGCCACTCGACCGGCACCCCATCGGCGCGGAACAGTTTCGTTCCGGTGTCGCAAGTTGGGTCACTCGTTAACGCTTCGGTAAGCATGGGTGTCCAATGCTATCTCGTGAAGGGGCCCGCGCGATTCAGCCGGGATGGTCGTTCGCGGTTTATGTATGAACACTCTAGACAATATTGAAGTCGATATCACCGTCGAGCTGGGTGCGGCGATCATGCCCGTCCACCACCTGCTGCGCATGGGCCGCGGCGCGGTGATCGAGCTCGATACCGGTGAGAACGACCCGCTGCGCGTTTATGCCAACAACACGCTGATCGCGCGCGGCGAAGTTAAGGTCGAAGACGGCCGGCTCAGCGTCGAGCTCACCGAAAAAGTCCGCCGCCCGGCATAAGCGTGATCAGGAAAAGTTGCAGACTTTTCCGGTTCGATCACGCGACCGACCCAGCACTTTCGACGATCCGGCAAAAGCGGAATTAATCGCTTGCGCCCGCCAACAAGCGTTGCTACACGCTGCCTCGCTTCGCCGGTTCCGGCGTTGCTCCTACCTCGGCGTGCGGTCGTGGCGGAATTGGTAGACGCGCAGCGTTGAGGTCGCTGTGCCGCAAGGCGTGGAAGTTCGAGTCTTCTCGACCGCACCAGGTTCTCACGAGACCTGCAGTCCTAAACAAGCGGCTCCCCTTGGGGAGCCGTTGTTGTTTGTGGCGGGTGAGACGGCGCTACTTCCCTCTCCAGCCCAGCAACCGCATGGCGTTGAGGGTCACCAGTACCGTCGCACCGGTGTCGGCAAGAATCGCCGGCCATAGGCCGGTGACGCCGATGATGGTGGTGACGAGGAACACCGCCTTCAGCCCCAGCGCCACGGTGATGTTCTGGGCGATATTGCTCATCGTGGCTTTGGACAAGCCAATCATGTTGGCGATGTCGCCGACGCGGCCGTGGAGGATGGCGGCGTCGGCGGTTTCGAGCGCCACATCGGTGCCGCCGCCCATGGCGATGCCGATATCGGCGGCCGCAAGGGCAGGGGCGTCGTTGATGCCGTCGCCAACCTTGGCGACGACGCGGCCCTGCTGCTGCAGCTCGCGGACGATACGCTGCTTGTCCTCGGGCAAGAGGCTGGCGCGCACCTGGATGCCGAGATCGGCGCCAATGGCCTTGGCGGTGCGCTCGTTGTCGCCGGTGAGCATCACGGTGCTGACGCCATCAGCCTGCAACCGGCGCAGCCCATCGGCCGCGTCGGCGCGCGGCTCGTCGCGGATCGCGAGGAGGCCCGCCACCTCTGTGCCCACCAGCAGCACCGATACGGTCTTGCCGGCATCGTTGAGAGCACCGATCCGCTCTCGCAGCGCCGCATCGAACGGAGTGCGTTCTTCGGCCGCCCTGGGGGAAGCGAGGAACAGTTCCGCGCCGCCGACTTTGCCGACAACGCCATTGCCCGGGACCGCCTTGGCGCCGGCCGCGGGCGGTACGAAGGCCTTGTCGGCCTGGGCGCGGGCCAGCACGGCAAGCGCCAGCGGATGGCTCGAACCGGTCTCCAGCGCGGCCGCCAATGACAGCACTTCAGACTCCGAGCGCCCGATGCCGACAATGTCGGTGACCTGCGGCTTGCCTTCGGTGAGCGTACCGGTCTTGTCGAGCGCCACGGTATCGATCCGGCGCAGCTGTTCCAGCACCGCGCCGCCCTTCAGCAGCAGCCCGCGGCGGGCGCCAGCCGAGAGACCCGCGGCAATCGCCGCCGGGGTCGAGATGACCAGCGCGCAGGGGCAACCGATCAGCAGGATGGCGAGCCCCTTGTAGATCCACTCGTCCCAGGGCTGGCCGGCGAGCAGCGGCGGCAGGATGGCGACCATCGCGCCGACGACCAGCACGGCCGGCGTGTAGTATTTCGAGAACCTGTCGATGAAACGCTCGGTGGGCGCCTTGCTTTCCTGGGCTTCCTCGACCAGCCGGACGACGCGGGCGATGGTGTTGTCGGCGGCGGCCGCGGTCACCCGCACCCGCAGCACCGCGTCGGTGTTGATGGTACCGGCGAACACCTCGTCGCCGGCGCCCTTGGTCCTGGGCACGCTCTCGCCGGTCACCGGGGCTTCGTTGATGGCGGAGCTACCGTCGACGATGACGCCGTCGGCGGCGATGCGGTCACCGGGGCGAACGAGGATCACCGTGCCGACGGCCAGTTGCGCGGCGGGCACTTCGGTGGTCGTGCCGTCCCTTTCGACCAGCGCCAGCTTGGGCACCAGGTCGGCGAGGCCACGGATGCTGGCGCGGGCCCGACCGGCGGCGACGCCCTCGAGCAGTTCACCGACGAGAAACAGCAACACCACGGTTGCCGCTTCCTCGGTGGCGCCGATGAACACCGCGCCGATCGCGGCGATGGTCATCAGCGTTTCGATGGAGAAGGGCGTGCCGGTCATGCCGGCGACGATGGCGCGCCGCGCCACCGGAATGAGGCCGACCGCCATGGCGACGAAGAACGCCCAGTGGCCGATAGCTGAGAACAGCTGGCCGGCAAGGTAGGCCGCCAGCAGGGCACCACCGGAAATGAAGGTCAGCAGGGCCTTGCGGGTCTTCCACCAAGGGCCATCGATCAGCTCAGCGTGGTCGGCAGCGTGGTCATGCGCGTGATCATGATCGTGGTCCGAATGGTTGTGGTTGGCCGCGGCAGGCGCTGCGACATTGGCGGGGGCGATCTGGTAGCCAAGCGCCTTCACCTGCCGCTCGATGGCGCCTCTGGCAACCTCGCCCGAGCGCGTCACCGTCATCGTGCCGTTGGGCAGCGACACGCCGACTTCGCCGACGCCGGGCAGCCGCCCGACGGCGTTTTCGATCTTGGTCACGCAGGCGGCGCAGTCCATCCCGCCGACGCGGAATTTCAGCTTCTCATGAGCCTCGGACATGCGGCACTCCTTGGATTCTTCATCATGTCCGCATACATCTAGGACCTCTAGCCACTAGAGGATCAAGGGGTGAAAGCAATGAATCTGCCGATCGGCGAGTTGTCACGACGGACCGGCGTCAAGGTTCCGACCATCCGCTTCTACGAGCAGATCGGCCTGCTGCAGACGCCGCCGCGGACCGAGGGCAATCAGCGCCGCTACGGCAAGCCCGAAGTGGAGCGGCTCAACTTCATCCGCCACTCGCGCGAACTCGGCTTCGAGGTCGAGGATATTCGGGAGTTGCTGGAAATGGCCGCATCGCCGCAGGCTTCATGCCACCAGGCCGACAGCATCGCGCGCAACCACCTGACCGAGATCGATCGCCGCATCGCCAGCCTCACGGCGCTGCGTGGCGAGCTCACCCGCATGGTCGAGGAATGCGGGCATGGCCGAATCTGCGATTGCCGGATCATCGAAGTGCTGGCCGACCACGGCGAATGCGTGACCGAGCACGCGCGCTGAGGTCGCCTGCTCTTAAGGAGCCTACTCTCGGCGAGCCGAGGGTGGGTACTTGCCGTTGGCGTAGCCGAGGAAGATGCCGGCGATGATGCCGAGCACCACGCCGCCAATGAGCAGCATGATGCCGGGGCCCACCGCGCCGCCGATCGCTTCCGGACTAGCGTTCGGGCCGAAGGCGATCAGTAACGGCCCGAGGATAGCGCCGATCAGGCCGAGTCCCACCAGCATGATGGCGCCGAAGAGCAGCTTGCTTCCGACATTGACCGAGAACGGATCCGGATGCTCTGTCATTTGCCACGCCCCCTCAAGCACAGTCTCCACCGCCGATTATGGCGACTGTGTCAGCTTAGCGCGGTGACGCGATGCTGCAAGTAATACTGAGGTTTGGCGGGGCTAGGCTTGCCAGGCGAGCACGGTGTTGCCGGCCCGGCAGAAGCTGACGCCGAGGTGGCCAGACTCACCGATCCAGCTGGTCTCACCATCGCGGCTCAGGGCATGACCGGCGCGGCGCAACTCGGCGACGATCATGCCGACCTCGTTGCGCCAGTCGCGTGTGTCCGGCGCCGTCGCCAGTCGCGAACGGATTGCTGCCTGCTGCGCATTGAGCCGCTCTGTGCGCTGGGTCGCGTCGAGCGCCAGCAGCGCCGTACGGCTCATCGGATGAATGTCGTCGGCCGTGGGCCGGAGGAACAGATCGAGCGCGGCCATCACACCACCTCCGCCAGATGAAAGTTGCGGGCCACCGTGAAATCGCGGAGCCCAAAGGCAGGGAGCTTGCCGGGGACGATCGCATCGGCGACGGCGACGCGATCCTCGACATCGGTGGCGTCGACCACCACGCGCAGGAACGGCTCGGCCATCCCAAGCCGCACCTTCTCCTGCAGCTCGAACAGCAGCACCCGCACATTGCCGCGGCTCTCGCAGGCAATGCACTCGGTGCCCGGATCGTGGGCATGCAACGGTGGATCGAGATGCAGTAGAGCCGTGTCGCGCCCGCCGAAGCGGCTGAGGGCAGCCTTGTCGGTGACCACGGTCACCGGCACGGACGCGGCGCGGCGAGCGAAGGGAGCAGGGGAGGTCATCGGGTAAAGGCCCCCTCACCCGGCGCTACGCGCCGACCTCTCCCCCCAGGGAGAGGTGGCGGGGAGGCGAGATCGTGCCACAACATCACCTCTCCCTCTGGGGGAGAGGTCGGCCGTAGGCCGGGTGAAGGGGCCTTTCCGGCGAAGGAGATGGAGGTCATGCCCCCTCCTTGTCCGAGCTCGGGATGTAGTTGAGGATCGGGCCGAGCCAGCGCTCGACTTCGCGGATCGCCATGCCCTTGCGCTTGGCATAATCCTCGACCTGGTCGCGCTCCACCTTGGCGACACCGAAATAGAAGCTCTCGGGGTGGCTGAGATAGATGCCCGACACCGACGAGCCCGGCCACATGGCGTAGCTCTCGGTCAGTTCCACGCCGATGCGCTGCTTGGCATTGAGCAGGTGGAACAGCGTGGTCTTCTCGGTGTGGTCCGGTTGCGCCGGGTAGCCCGGGGCAGGGCGGATGCCCTGGTAGGGCTCGCCGATCATCTCGTGGGGTGCGAAGGGTTCCGCGGCGCCATAGCCCCAGAATTCCTTCCGCACCCGCTCGTGCATCAGTTCCGCGAAGGCCTCGGCAAAACGGTCGGCCAGCGCCTTGATCAGGATCGACGAATAGTCGTCGTTCCGCCGCTCGAAGCGCTCGGAGATCACGTTCTCCTCGAGCCCGGCAGTGACAACGAAGCCGCCGAGATAATCCGGGATGCCCTCGGGCGCCACGAAATCGGCCAGCGCCATGTGAGGCTTGCCGCCGGTCTTCGACAGCTGCTGGCGCAGGGTGAAGAAGGTCGCGAGCTGGTCCTTGCGATCCTCGTCGGTATAGAGCCGTATGTCGTCGCCGACCTGGTTGGCGTGCCAGAAGCCGATCACCGCCTTGGGGCGGAACCAGTTCTTCTGGATCACTTCCTTCAGCATCTTCTGCGCGTCGTCCCAGAGCTGGCGCGCCGCCGGCCCCTGGTCCTTGTCCTCCAGCACCGCCGGGTAGCGGCCCTTCAGCTCCCAGGCCTGGAAGAACGGCGTCCAGTCGATGTAGCGCGCGATCTCGGCGAGGTCGTAGTTCTCGAACACCCGGGTGCCGAGGAAGCTCGGCTTGGGTGGCACGTAGCCATCCCATTTTGGCTGGAAGCGGTTGGCGCGGGCGGTCGCCAGCGGCGTGCGCTGCTTTTCCGCTTCGCTCTGCCGATGCTTTTCGGCCAGCCGCTCATACTCGGCCTTCACGTCCTGGACATAGGCGGGCCGCTGCTCGTCGCTGAGCAGCGACGACACCACGCCCACGGCGCGGCTGGCGTCATGCACGTGCACCGTCGGGCCACCGTGATATTGCGGGTGGATCTTCACCGCGGTGTGGACGCGCGAGGTCGTGGCGCCACCGATCAGCAGCGGCACCTGGAAGCCTTCGCGCTCCATCTCGGAGGCGACATGCACCATCTCGTCGAGCGACGGGGTGATCAGGCCGCTCAGCCCGATGACGTCGACCTTCTCGGCCTTGGCCACCTCGAGAATCTTTGCTGTCGGCACCATCACCCCGAGGTCGATGATTTCGTAGTTGTTACAGCTGAGGACCACGCCGACGATGTTCTTGCCGATGTCGTGTACATCGCCCTTCACCGTCGCCATCAGCACCTTGCCGGCGCTGCGGCGGCCGACCGCCTCGCCATTGGCCTCTTTTTCCGCTTCCATGAACGGGAGAAGGTGGGCCACGGCCTGCTTCATGACGCGGGCGGATTTCACCACCTGCGGCAGGAACATCTTGCCCGAGCCGAACAGATCGCCGACGACACTCATCCCGGCCATCAGCGGGCCTTCGATGACGTGCAGCGGGCGCTCGGCACCGAGCCGCGCTTCCTCGGTGTCCTCGTCGATGAACTCGGTGATACCGTTGACCAGGGCATGCGAGATGCGCTCGGCCACCGGCTTGCTGCGCCAGGTCAGATCCTTGGCCTTCTGTTCGCCGCCGGCCTGACCCTTGAAACGTTCGGCGATCTCCAGCAGCCGCTCGGTCGAATCCGGGCGGCGGTTGAAGATCACATCCTCGCAGGCCTCGCGCAGCGTCGGCTCCAGCGTGTCGTAGACCGCGAGCTGGCCGGCATTGACGATGCCCATATCCATGCCCGCCTGGATGGCGTGGTAGAGGAACACCGAGTGCATGGCCTCACGTACCGGCTCGTTGCCGCGGAACGAGAAGCTGAGGTTGCTCACGCCGCCGGAAATGTGTGCGTGCGGAAGGGTTTGCCGGATGGTCTTCGTGGCTTCGATGAAGGCGATGCCATAGCCGACATGCTCTTCGATGCCGGTGGCAATGGCGAAGATATTGGGGTCGAAGACGATATCCTCGGGCGGAAAGCCCACTTCCTCGGTCAGGAGCTTATAGGCCTTGGAGCAGATCTCGACCTTGCGCTCATAGCTGTCGGCCTGGCCCTGCTCGTCGAAGGCCATTACCACTACAGCGGCGCCATAGGAGCGCACCAGGCGGGCGGTCTCGAGGAACTTGTCGACGCCTTCCTTCATCGAGATCGAGTTGACCAGCGCCTTGCCCTGCACGCACTTCAACCCGGCTTCGATCACCTCGAACTTCGAACTGTCGATCATCAGCGGCACGCGCGCGATATCGGGTTCGGCAGCAAGCAGATTGAGGAACTCTACCATCACCTTCTGGCTGTCGAGCAGGCCCTCGTCGACGTTGATGTCGATCACCTGGGCGCCGTTCTGCACCTGGTCGCGCGCCACTTCGAGCGCCGCGGTGTAATCGCCGGCGGTGATCAGCTTCCGGAACCGGGCCGAGCCGGTGACATTGGTGCGCTCGCCGATGTTGACGAACGGGATGTCCTCGGTGAGCGTGAACGGCTCGAGGCCGCTGAGCCGGAGGAAGGTCGGCACTTCGGGGATCTTGCGCGGCTTGTACTTGGATACCGCCTCCTTGATCGCCCGGATGTGATCCGGGGTCGAACCGCAGCAGCCGCCGACGATGTTGAGGAAGCCATCCCGCGCAAAGCCCTCTAGTTGGCGCGCCATGAATTCCGGCGTTTCGTCATAGCCGCCGAACTCGTTGGGGAGGCCCGCATTTGGGTAAGCGCAGATCAGCGTGTCGGCGACATCGCTGAGCTCGTTGATATGGGCGCGCATGGCGTTGGCGCCGAGCGCACAGTTGAGCCCGATGGTGAAGGGCTTGGCGTGCCGCACCGAGTACCAGAACGCCGTCGGCGTCTGCCCGCTCAGCGTACGGCCGCTGAGGTCGGTGATGGTGCCGGAGATCATCACCGGCAGCTCGTTGCCGCGCTCTTCGAAGATGCGTTGTGCCGCGAAGATGCCGGCCTTGGTGTTGAGCGTGTCGGTAATGGTCTCGAACAGCAGGAGGTCCGCGCCGCCGTCGATCAGTCCATTGATCTGCTCGGCATAGCCTTTGACGATTTCGTCAAAGGTGATCGCCCGGTGACCCGGCGAGTTCACGTCCGTCGACATCGACGCCGTCTTGTTCAAGGGGCCGAGGGCACCGGCAACGAAACGGCGCTTGCCATCAATGTCGAAGGCCTGCTGTGCCGCCTCGCGCGCCAGCCGGGCGCCCTCGACGTTGAGCTCATAGGCGAGCGCCTGCATGCCGTAATCGGCCATGACGATGTCGGTGGACGAGAATGTATTGGTCTCCACCATGTCCGCCCCGGCAAGATAGTATTGCAGGTGGATGGCCCGGATGGCATCGGGCTGGGTCAGGTTGAGCAGGTCGTTATTGCCCCGCACATCCTTGTGCCAATCCTTGAAGCGCTCACCGCGATAGGCGGCTTCGTCGAGCTTCAGCTGCTGAATCATGGTGCCCATGGCGCCATCGAGGATCAGGATGCGTTCGGAGGCCGCCTGGGTAAGCGCTGCCCGCACCTCCTCGCCGCCTGGCAAGGAATTTCTATCGATCTCAATGTGTTGAGCTTCAGTCATCGCTCGACTTTCCAACGTCTGTCACGCCAAACTGCGTTCACCGCCGACACACTTGCATGGCGGGATATAAAGATATCTTTATATGAGTGCCGGTCGCGCGGCAAGCAAGCCCATTTCGGTTCTCGGTGGCGAGGAAGAGCGTCCCCGCCGGGAACCGAAAGACTCGATCAGGACTTTCGCTTTCATGACCATGCCGATCCTCCTCGTTCCCGGTCTCAACTGCACCGCCGAGATCTATGCCCATCAGGTGCCGGCACTGTGGCAGTTTGGGCCGGTGACCATTGCCGACCACACCGAGGGCAACTCGATGCGGGAGATCGCCGCGGCGATCCTCCGCGATGCCCCGCCGAAATTTGCCCTCGTCGGCTTCTCGATGGGCGGCTACCTGGCGTTCGAAATGCTCAGGCAGGCGAGGGGACGGGTGCTGAAGCTGGCCCTGCTCGACACCTCAGCGCGGCCCGATACGCCTGAGGGCGCCGAGAAACGGCGCGCCGCCATTGCGTTGACAGAGCAGGGAAAGTTCAACCTCGCCTTGGCGCAGTCGTTCCCGAACGCCGTGCATCCCGACCATGTCGGCAATGCGGCCCTCAAGGCGCTGCATGTGCGCATGGCCACGGCGAATGGCGGCGAGACCTATATCCGGCAGCAGACCGCCATCATCGGCCGGCCGGACTCTCGCCCCGAACTCGGCGCCATCGAGGTGCCGACCCTGGTGGTGGTGGGCGACAAGGACGCGATCACCGTTCCCGATGCCGCCCGCGAGATGGCCGCCGGGTTTGCGGAAGCGAGGCTCGAGGTGGTCACGAGGGCAGGGCACATGGCGCTGGTCGAGCAACACGCAACGGTGACGGCCGCGATGGTGGAGTGGCTCAACGGTTAGAGCCGGTGCGTGCTGACCCCCACCCCTGTCCCCTCCCCCTAAACAAGGGGAGGGAGACCATCTTACTGACATCGAGGCGATCGTCTCCCTCCCCATTCTTAGGGGGAGGGGGCAGGGGTGGGGGTCAGCGCGCACCGGTCTTTCCCGCACATTCCGTAACATTTGAACCAAATTAACCCGGCCGCAACCACGTTGCGGTTCGATGCGACCATCGCCGCACGGCTTTCGGTATGGTGCGGAAATCTCTCGATGGGTTGATCTGGTTTTGGCAGTGTTTTCTCGCGACCTTCGTGCGGCCGCCCGGCTGCTTGCTCTCGCTGTGCTCCTCGCGCCGGTCGTGGCTGCCTGCAGCAGCGACGGGGGAGGGGTGCCGCACATCAAGCGCGCCGCTTTCAGCTCCAAGGAGTTCGGCGTCGCCGTCAGCCCACGCGTCACCAATGCCAAGAACCCGCCCAAGGGTGGCGGCCGCTACATGGTCGGTAAGCCTTATACGGTGCGCGGCGAAGTCTATGAGCCGATCGAGAACCCGATGGGCTATGTCGCCACCGGCAGCGCCTCCTGGTACGGCAACGACTTTCATGGACGGCGCACCGCCAATGGGGAGATTTTCTCGGCGACCGCCATTTCCTGCGCCAGTCCGGTGCTGCCGCTTCCCAGCTATGTCCGCGTCACCAATGTCGATAACGGCCGCTCGATCGTCTGCCGGGTCAACGATCGTGGCCCGTATTTGCATGGCCGGGTCATGGATCTGAGCTACCGCACCGCCGAGATCCTCGGCTATGCCGGCAACGGCGTCGGCAATATCCAGGTGCAGTATATCGGCCCGGCGCCGCTCAACGGCGACGATACCCGCATGCTGCTCGCCAGCGTCGACAAGCCGACCCGGATGGAGCGGGGTACAACCCGCCTCGCCATGAACGAAGAGCGCCCCAACCTTATCGGCGGCATCATCGACATGTTCGGCTATGTCGACAGCGGTGCGGCCGACGTCGCAATCACCGGCGCCCACGCCGCGGCCAATGCCATGGCGACGCGCTCGGGCTCGCTCGACGCCTGGGTCGCGACGGTCGATGAAGACAAGCGTGCCATCAAGCTGGAACTAGGCGTATTCACCGATGCGAGCCAAGCCGAGGATGTAGCGCTGCAGTTCGCCATGCTCGGCGCCGTCGACGAGGACGCGGTGCGCGTTCCCGGCGCCGACGCCACACGTCTGACACTCACGCACCTTAAGCCCGGTGTGGCGCGGGATGATGTGATGTCGCTCGCCAGGCAACTTGGACTCAAGGACCTGGTGCTCTATTAGATTGAGAGCGGTCGAGGAGTGGCCGCGATCGGGGTTGAGATTGCGGAACTTCGGCCTGAAATTGCTGGTCGCCCTGTTTGCCGTCGTCTGGGCGGCATCCGCACACGCGCAGGATTTCGATACCAAGGCGCCGTTTGCCGTGCTGATGGACTATGAGTCCGGCACAATCCTTTTCAATAAGGCGGGGGACGAGCAGCTTGAGCCCGCCAGCATGGCCAAGCTGATGACGCTGGCCGTGGTGTTCGACCAGTTGCAGTCGAAAAAGCTCCAGCCGACCGACGAGTTCTTCATTTCCGAGCATGCCTGGCGCGATGGCGGCGCCTCTTCGGGCGGCTCGACCATGTTTGCCGAGCTGAACTCGAAGATCCCGGTGATGGACCTGGTTCGCTCGGTGATCATCCAATCGGGCAATGACGCGGCGATCGCGCTGGCCGAAGGCATCGCGGGGAGCGAGCTCAGCTTCGCCCAGATGATGAACCAGCTGGGCAAGGAGATAGGGCTCAGCGGCTCGAACTTCGTCAACGCCACCGGCTTGCCGGATCCGGCGCAGTTCTCGACGGCGCGCGACCTCGCGACCATCGCGCGCTTCATCATCGCGCAGTTCCCCGAATACTACCCGATCTTCGCGGAAAAGGAGTTCACCTGGAACAAGATCCGGCAGATGAACCGCAACTCGCTGCTAGAGATCGGCATTGGTGTCGATGGGCTGAAAACCGGCCATACCGAGGCTGCCGGCTATGGCGAGGTGGTTTCGACCGCTGCCACCGGTCGCCGGCTGATTGCCGTGCTGCATGGGCTCAAATCGATGACCGAGCGCACCGAAGAGGCGCGCAAGCTCGTCACCTGGGGCACCCGTGGCTTCGAGCTGATCCCGGTGTTCCCGGAAGGCTCCGCCATCTCGCATGCCGATGTGTATGGCGGTAGCGCCGGGCAGGTGTCATTGGTGGGCAAGGGCAGCATCGATCTGTTCCTGCCCAAGGGCGCGCAGAACTGCCCGCAGGCCACGGTCACCTACAAGGCGCCGATCCGTCCGCCTGTGCAGAAGGGCGATCAACTGGCCCAGCTCAATGTCATGTGCAACGGCGCCGTGGTACAGGTCACCCCGCTTTACGCGGGCGAGGACGTCGCCGAAGGCGATATTGTCCGCAAGGCGACCGACGCGCTGAAGGAACTGGCGCTCGGCTGGCTGTAGGTTCAGGAACGCGAAACGATGCTTGATGTGCCGGCGAAGCCCGCCGCCCGTTTCATCACCTTTGAGGGCGGCGAAGGCGTCGGCAAGTCGACGCAGGTCAAGCGCCTGCTGGTGCGGCTGAACCGCATGGACATCGAAGCCGTCCGTACCCGCGAGCCCGGCGGCACGCCCAAGGCCGAAGCCGTCCGCGCCTTCATCCTGCAGGGCCGTTCCGAGAGCTGGGGCGCCGGGGCCGAGGCAGTGCTGTTCGCCGCCGCCCGTTACGACCATGTCAGTTCGCTCATCGCCCCCAGCCTCAACAGCGGCAAGTGGGTGATCTCCGACCGTTTCCACGATTCGACCCGGGCCTATCAGGGCCTTACCGGCGGGGTGGACGACAAACTGATCCGCGGGCTCGAGACGCTGGCGCTCGACGGCCACCAACCCGACATCACCTTCATCCTCGACATGGATCCGGCCATCGCCTTCGCGCGGGTCAACAACCGCGAGATCGAGAAGGCGCTGGCCGAAACCGGCGATCGCTTCGAGAAGGAAGATCTCGAGTGGCATCGACGCCTGCGCCAGGCCTTCCTCGCCATCGGCAAGGCCAACCCCGACCGTTGCGTGGTGTTGCCGGCCGGCCAATCGGAAGATGCGCTCGAGCAGGAGATCTGGGATACGCTGAACCGGCGCTTCCCCGAGCTCGAGGCAAAGGCCGACTGAATTGGACTATCCCGAACGCGAACCCGACCAGCTCGAGGGCGTGCCGCTGCCCGAGTTCCAGACCGGCGTTTCCAGTCACGATGCGGCGCGCGCCACGCTGCTGGACCGGCTTGATTCCGGTCGGCTGCCCGGCGGCATCCTGATCCATGGCCCGCGCGGTATCGGCAAGGCGACGCTGGCCTTCGACCTCGCCCGCCGCATCTTTGAGAAGACCGGTGACGAGTCGCCGGGTCACATCGCCGCACAGGTCGCGGCCGGGGCCTATCCCAACCTGTTCGTGATGCGGAAATCCGTGCGCGATACCGGCAAGGGCTACTACACCGCCATCCGCGTCGAGGAAGTGCGGCGCTTCATCGAGGAAATGCGGATGACCCGCGGCCGCGCCGGGCACCGCATCGCCATCGTCGATCCGATCGATGACTGCAACACGTCTTCGGCCAATGCGCTGCTCAAAATCCTCGAGGAGCCTCCGGCCGACACGACGTTCCTGCTGGTGTCGCACCGACCCGGCTCGCTGCTGCCAACCATCAAGTCGCGCTGCTTCCAGGTGGCGTTGCGGCCCATCCCCGACGGCGACGTCCGCGCGGTGCTGGACCAGGTCGGCGGCCAGCCGCTTGCTATCGAGCGCGCCGTGTCGCTGGCCGGCGGGCGGCCGCGCCGCGGCTTCGAGGCGATGCTGCTGGGGGAGGGGGGCGCCCTGCAGCTGCTGCAGGCCTGGCTTGCCGACCCTGCTGGGGCGCCATCGGCGGCGCGGATCGCGCTGGCCGACGCGCTCGCCGCGGATCGCGACTCCGCCGAACTGCGCTTTGCCCGCGACATTCTCAACGACTGGCTGGCCGATGCCGCCAAGGCAGCGGCGAGCGCGGGCAACCGTGTTCGCCTTGCCTCGGCCAACGAGCTATGGGACAAGGCCCGGCTTTCACTCGCCGATGCCGATGAATACAACCTCGACATGCGGCAGACCCTGGTCGCGCTTTTCGATGCGATCCGGAAACACCAGCTGCTGAGCGTCCAGCCGACATCATGACCGACACGTTCTACGTCACCACAGCCATCGCTTATCCCAACGGCGCGCCGCATATCGGGCACGCCTACGAAATGATCACCACCGACGCCATCGCCCGCTGGGCGCGGCTGCAGGGTAAGGACACCTATTTCCTCACCGGCACCGACGAGCACGGCATCAAGATGGTGCAGACGGCGGCGGCCGAAGGCATCACGGCGCGCGAACTGGCAGACCGCAACGCGGCCCGCTTCAAGGAGCTGGCGGGGCGTCTCGACGTCTCCAACGACGATTTCATCCGCACCACCGAGCCGCGTCACTACGAGTCGAGCCAGGAGATCTGGCGCAGGATGGCCGCCAGCAACAATGGCGACATCTACCAATCGACCTACAAGGGCTGGTACTCGGTCCGCGACGAAGCCTATTTCGACGAGGAAGAGCTCACCGACGGCGAAGGCGGCAAGAAGTTCGCCCCGACCGGCGCCGAGGTGAAGTGGGTCGAGGAAGACAGCTACTTCTTCCGCCTCTCGGCCTACCAGGATCGCCTGCTGCAGCTCTACACCGACCGCCCGGATTTCATCGCCCCCGAAGAGCGGCGTAACGAGATCGTGTCGTTCGTCAAGGCCGGGCTGCGCGACGTCTCGATCAGCCGTACTACGTTCGACTGGGGCATTCCGGTGCCGGGCGCTGCCGGGCACGTGATGTATGTGTGGGTCGACGCACTGACCAACTACATCACCGGCGTCGGCTTTCCCGATGCCGCTTCCGAGCAGTTCAGGAAGTTCTGGCCGGCAAACCTCCACGTCATCGGCAAGGACATCATCCGCTTCCACACCGTCTACTGGCCGGCCTTCCTGATGAGCGCCGGCATCGAGGTGCCGCACCGCGTCTTCGCGCACGGCTTTCTGACCTCGGAAGGCAAGAAGATGTCGAAGTCGGTCGGCAACATCGTCGACCCACATGAGCAGCTCGATCTCTATGGCACCGATCCGGTGCGCTGGTACTGCCTGCGCGAGGTCAGCTTCGGCCAGGATGGCGACTGGGGCAAAGAGAAGTTCATCAACCGCAACAACTCCGACCTCGCCAACAATTTCGGCAACCTGGCGCAGCGCTCGCTGTCGATGATCCAGAAGAACTTTGGCGGGGCGCTGCCCGCAGCGCAGCCGACCGAAGCCGAACGCGCCATTGTCGCCACCGCGATCGCGACCATCGGCAAGATGGACCTCGCGATGAAGACGCAGCAGATCCACGAGGCGGCTGGCGAGCTGACCACGCTGCTCAACGCCGCCAACCTTTATTTCGCCGATCAGGCGCCCTGGGGGCTGAAGGCCGACCTCAAGCGCATGGGCACCATCCTTGCGACCACGGCCGATATCGTCCGTCGCGCCGCCATCGCAGCCCAGGCGTTCGTGCCGGGTTCGGCGGCGAAGTTCCTCGATGCGCTGGCAGTACCGGAAGATCAGCGCCTCTTGAGCCATGCGCTGAGCGCGTCGGGCGTTCCCGCCGGAACCGTCTTGCCGCCGCCCGAACCGGTGTTCAAAAAGTTCGAGCATCCCAAGGCCGTCTGATGCGCTTGATCTTCGCCTCACGCACCGACCTTCCCTCTCCCCTTGAGGGAGAGGGTGCCCTGCGCAGCAGGGCGGGTGAGGGGCAGTTGCGATATCCTTCCCCTCATCCGTCTCGGCCCTGCGGGCCGATCCACCTTCTCCCTCAAGGGGAGAAGGAGGGAAGGGGCCAATGCTGATCGACTCGCACTGCCACCTCGATTTCCCCGAACTCGCCGCCGATCGCGCCGGCGTGCTGGCCCGCGCCAAGGCCGCGGGGATCGATGGCATGGTCACCATCTCGACCCGGGTGAAGCGCTTTGACGAGATCAGGGCCATTGCCGAAGCGCATCCCGAGGTCTGGTGCTCGGTCGGCACGCATCCGCATCATGCGGATGAAGAGCTCGATATCTTCACCGAGGACCTGGCGCGGCTCAGCCAGCACCCCAAATGCGTCGCTATCGGCGAAGCGGGGCTCGACTATTTCTACGACAATGCGCCCAAGGAGGCGCAGGAGATCGGGCTGCGCCGGCACATTGCTGCATCGCGCCTTACCGACCTGCCACTGGTGATCCATTCGCGTTCGGCCGACGCCCATATGGCGGCGGTGCTGACCGACGAAATGGGGCAGGGGGCCTTCCCGTTCGTACTCCACTGCTTCACCGGTGGGGCAGATCTCGCCCGCCAGGCGCTGGAGCTTGGCGGCTATATCTCGTTCTCCGGCATCATCACCTTCAAGAATGCTGAGGAGATCCGCGAGGTCGCCAAGTTCGTCCCGGCAGATCGTTATCTGGTTGAAACAGATGCGCCTTATCTGGCTCCGGTGCCGCATCGTGGCGGCACCAATGAACCGAGTTATGTCGCCCATACTGCCGCCAAGGTGGCCGAGGTTCGTGGCATCAGTCTCGAGCAGCTCAGCACCGAAACTACCGACAACTTTTTCCGTTTATTCTCAAAGGCTAAGGCGTAATGCCTGATGCACAACATATTGTCGCGACGATCATGGGATGCGGCTCGTCCGGTGGCGTGCCGCGCATCGGCGGCCATTGGGGGGTGTGCGATCCCGATAACCCGAAGAACCGCCGCAGCCGCTGTTCGCTGCTGATCGAAGGCTTCTCGGCCGGCTCGGACGAGCCGACCCGCATCATCGTCGATACGGGCTGTGACCTGCGGGAGCAGCTGCTGCGGGCCGAGGTCGATCGGGTCGAGGCGGTCCTCTATACGCATGAGCATGCCGACCATACGCACGGCATCGACGACCTCCGGGTGCTGGCGCTGAACAACCGCAAGCGCGTCGACGTCTATTTCAGCGCCGAAGCGGCCAACCGGATCGTACCGAGCTTTGCCTATTGCTTCACGGCGCCGCCGGGTTCGGGCTATCCGCCGATCCTCAATCAGCACCTGATTGAAGCCGGTAAGCCGTTGACGGTGGACGGGCCGGGCGGTTCGATCAGCATCCTGCCGTTCCGCCAGGACCATGGCGATATCTATTCGCTGGGTTTCCGTGTGGGCGGCTTTGCCTATTCGTGCGATCTCAGCGGTATCCCGGACGCTTCGCGCGAGGCGGTCAGCGGACTCGATACCTGGGTGCTCGACGCCTTGCGACCGGCGCCGCATCCGAGCCACCTGAGCCTCTCCGAAGCGCTCGAACTGGTCGAAAACCTCAAGCCGCGCCACGCCGTGCTGACCAACCTCCATATCGACCTCGACTACGCGCAGACCGACGCCATGACGCCGGATCACGTCCGGCCGGCCTTCGATGGCCTACAGATCGACATCACTGCCGGTGAGATCATCAGTCTACGTTAGCCAACCGCACCACAGCACGGAGCCCGCCGCCATGATAGAAGTCATTGACACCGGTATCGCGCCATCAAGCGGACCGATCAACGACTGCATCCGCGCCGGCAATCATGTCTGGCTGGTGGTGCTGGCCGAGGATCCGGAGACCGGCAAGATCACCGAGGGCAATATCGAGGTGCAGACGCGCCAGGCGCTGTCTAACCTCAGGCAGGCAATCAACGCCGCCGGCGGCGAACTCACCAACATCGTCCAGGTGCAGATCTTCCTCACGGACAGCGCCGACGCGCCGGGCATGAACCGTGTGTATGCCGAGTTCTTCAACACCAAGCCGTACCCGATCCGTGCCACAGTGGTGGTCAAGGAACTGCTGGCCAAGGGGCTGCGGATCGAGATCACGGCGACCGCGGTGCTGGGGTAGAGCCAAAGGGCCGCCAGCATGCCGTTGGGTCAACGCCACGGTTCCATAATATATCTTATGCGAATGGAGGAATAGCGATTATGCCGACAGAAGCCGACCTCACCCAGCAGCTCATCGAGGCCCAGCGTGCCGGCCGGCATGATGTCGATGCTGTCCCCTATGCGGCGCTCGATCGCGCTGCGGCCCTCCGCATCCAATCCGCCACCATCGGCGCGCTCAACGAGACGCCGGCGCTGCTCAAGACCATCGTGGCGCCGGATGGGCTTGGCGCCTGTGCGCCGATCTACCGGTCACGCGTCGGCAACAGCGGCGCGTTCCAGTTGTCGTCGCCGACGATCGTCGGGCTCGAGCTCGAGGTCGGCCTGGTGCTGGCCAGCGACCTCAGCACCGAAGCCGCCAACCGCGACGAGATCGATATCATCGAGGCGATCAGCCATTACTTCGTCGGCATCGAAGTCTGCGGAACGCGCTTTGCCGACCGGAGCCTCGCTGGTGCTTATGGCGGGCTTGCCGACAATGCCACGGCCTATGGCTACGTCATCGATCCTTCGCATCGCGACGCCGGCGCCGAGATCGGCAATTACGACGTGCACCTGGAGTTCGCCGGCAAAGAGATCTGGTCGGCGCCGGCCAAGCACTCGTTCGGCACCGTGCTCAACTCCTTCATTGCCTACGCCAAGAACCAGAACCCGGCATTTCCCCTGAAAGCCGGTACTGTGGTCACCACAGGCTCGCTCTGCGGCCTCGTGCCGATCAGCGGCACCGGTCACGTTGTCGGTCGCTTCGGCAACCACACTGTCAGCTTCGATATCACCTGAGACCCGCCATGCAGCCCTCCCGCGACATTTCCCGCCTGGTCGAGATCATGGCCGCTCTCCGCAACCCGGATGGCGGCTGCCCGTGGGATCTGGAGCAGGATTTCGCCAGCATCCGCCACTACACCATCGAGGAAGCCTACGAGGTTGCCGACGCCATCGAGCGCGAGGATTATGCCGACCTGCGCGAGGAACTGGGCGACCTGCTGCTCCAGCCGGTCTACCATGCCCAGATGGCCTCGGAGCAAGGCCTGTTCGACATCGGTGACGTGGTTTTTGCTATTACCGAGAAGCTGATACGGCGTCACCCTCATGTGTTTGGCGAAGAAGCGGCGCGCAATGCCGGCGGCGCCAAGGCGAAGTGGGATGAGGTGAAGGCCGACGAGCGGGCGAAGAAGGCCGAGCGCAAACAGGTCGCCTCCTCCATCCTCGACGACGTGCCGCACGCCCTGCCCGCCCTGGCCCGTGCAGAAAAGCTCAGCCGCCGCGCCGCCTCGGTACAGTTCGATTGGCCCGACTGGCGGCAGACTTTGGCCAAGGTGCGCGAAGAACTCGACGAGGTCGCGGCCGCGGCTGAAGCCGGTAACACCGCCGAGATCCACGAAGAGCTGGGCGACCTGCTGTTCGCCGCCGCTAACCTGGCGCGCAAGCTCGGCATCGAGGGTGAATCGGCGCTGCGCGACGCGAACGTCAAGTTCGACCGGCGCTTTCGCTATGTCGAGGGCCGTGCGTCCGAGGATGCTGTCCCCTTGGCCGAAGCCGGCCTCGACCGGCTCGACGGCTACTGGAACGAGATCCGGACGAAGGAACGGGGCACCACGCCCACGGACAAAGCCTAATTAGCGGCTCAGCTCACCACGGGCGTCATTCCCGCGAAGGCGGGAACCTAGTGGGATGCTGCGACACCCGATGAGGCTGATATATCACACTGGGTCCCCGCCTTCGCGGGGATGACACCGGTGGGTAGTTCCAGAGACCGAGTTAGCCTTGGCCACTGCGTAACCCGCGCTCGCGTCACGCCACGTCTGAGCCTTCGATTCGGCCGGCGAAGCGTTCGGTGAAGGCGTTCTTGTGCCGGGCCTCGACCCGCACCTCGTAGACCTGACCGTTTTCGTCCGGCTCGTCCTTGCCGATGATCTCGGCATGGCCATAGAGCCAGCCGACGTCGGCGCCGGCGGTATGCGGCACCAGCACGCGGTAGGTCCGCCCCTGCCCGGCCAGCACCTTCTCGATGGTGTCGAGGAGCTTATCGAGGCCCTCGCCGGTCTTAGCAGATACCGGCACCGAGGCCGCTACCTTGCCGAGCGGCGAGAGCGTTGCCAAAGCCGGATAGCTGCCGTCGGCATCGCGCTCCAACAGATCGACCTTGTTCCATACCTCGATGATCGGAGTGGTCTCGGCCGACATGCCGAGCTCCTCAAGCACCTTCAGCACGTCCTGCGCCTGGGCCGCATGATCGGGGTTGGCGACATCGCGGACGTGCAGGATCACGTGCGCTTCCAGCACCTCTTCGAGCGTGGCGCGGAAGGCGGCGATCAGGTCGGTGGGCAGGTCCGAGACGAAGCCCACGGTGTCGGACAGCATCACCTCGCGGCCATGCGGCAGGCTGATCTTGCGGACGGTGGTATCGAGGGTCGCGAACAGCAGGTCCTTGGCGAACACCCCTGCCCCGGTCAACGCGTTGAAGATGCTCGATTTCCCGGCGTTGGTATAACCAACCAGCGCCACCACCTGGAATGGCACGGCGTCGCGCCGGCCCTTCTGCTGGCCGCGGGTCTGGCGCACCTTCTCGATGCGCTCTTCGAGCATCTTGATGCGGTCCTGCAATTGCCGGCGATCGCTTTCCAGCTGGGTTTCGCCGGGGCCGCCCATGAAGCCGAAGCCGCCCGAACCGCGTTGCCGCTCGAGGTGGGTCCAACTGCGGACCAGCCGGCTCTTCTGGTAGTTGAGATGGGCGAGTTCGACCTGCAGCACGCCCTCGCGGGTGGCGGCGCGCTCGCCAAAGATCTCGAGGATCAACCCGGTGCGGTCCAGCACCTTGGTGCCGGTTTCCTTCTCGAGGTTGCGCTGCTGGATCGGGTGCAAGGCGGTGTCGACGAGCAGGAGTTCGATCTCCTCCTCCTTCACCCGCTTGGCGATCTCTTCCACATGCCCGCCACCAATGAAGGTCGCCGGCTTGATCTCGCGGACCTTGGCGATCTCGGAGAACACGATCTCGACGCGAATGGCGCTGGCCAGGCCCTCGAACTCGGCTTTGCGGGCCTCGATGCTGTGGGTGGTGGCGCGACCGCGAACGTCGGGGATAACCAGGCCGACACGGGTCGGCGCCGCACTCTGGTCTATGAATGCCTGTGGGCCGCCCTTGCGGGCGGCCTCGTCGTCGAAGTCATCGCTCAAGTTTGTCTCAGTCCTCGCCGGTGTGCTCGGGATCGAACAGCTGGATCGGGGCGCCCGGCATGATGGTCGAGATGGCATGCTTGTAGACGAGTTGCGACTGCGCATCGCGTCTCAACAGCAGGCAGAAATTGTCGAACCAGGTGATCACGCCCTGCAGCTTGACGCCGTTCACGAGGAAGATCGTGACCGGCACCTTCTGCTTGCGGACATGGTTGAGGAACGCGTCCTGGAGGTTCTGGGTCTTTTCGCTGGGCATTCGTTGGCCTCTTCTCGCGGGATGTTAGACGGGCCGCAAGCCAACGGCCACGCCCAGTTGATGGGAACAACGGCCGCCACCGCCCCTGCTCCCCTTTATGGTCACTCTCCCATCGCCTTTGAAGTATGGCACAGAAGAATCTTAGTGCCTACCCGTACACGCGCATGGCACCCGAGCGCATGGGCGAAACGGCCTAGTTCATGATTGGTCGCGCTTTCGGACCCGAAAATCTGCAATCTTCTGAAAGCGTTCCTAGAGCCCCAGCGACTTGATTTTGCGGTGCAAAGCACTGCGTTCCATGCCGACGAACTCGGCCGTCTTGGAGATGTTGCCGCCGAACCGCTCGATCTGCGCCATCAGGTATTGCCGCTCGAACACCTCACGGGCGTCGCGCAGCGGCAGGCTCATCAGGTGGGCCGACGAGTCGCTGTCGCCGACGGTCGGCAGCACTTCGCCGATATCGGGCGGCAGCATCGCTGCCGTGATCACCCCATCAGCCGGGGTCTGGTCCTTGACGAGGATCAGCAGCCGCTCGATCGAGTTACGCAACTGGCGGGCATTGCCCGGCCAATCCTGGCCTTGCAGCACCGCCACGGCGTCATCGCCGATCGACAGGCTCTTGAGGTTGTGCAACCGGCAGACCTGCTCGATGAACACCTCGACCAGCGGCGGGATGTCCTCACGGCGCTCCTTCAGCGGCGTCAGGTGCAGCGGCACGATCGACAGCCGGTGGAACAGGTCGGAGCGGAACTGCCCTTCCTCGATCAGCCCGGCGACATTCTGCGAGCTCGACGAGATGATGCGCACGTCGATCGGCACGGCGACGGCGCCGCCGACGCGGTTGAACTTGCTTTCAACCAGGGTTCGCAGCAGCGCCTGCTGGGCCGCCTGCGGCAGGGCCGCCACCTCGGAGAGGTAGAGCGTGCCGCCATGCGCCTTCTCCAGCGCGCCGACTTCAGTCCGAAGCGTGCCGGTCTTCTCGCGGGTTTCACGGCCGAAAAGCACGACCGCCACTTCCTCGGGCGAATAGAGCGAGCAGTTGATCTCGACGAACGGCGCCTCGGCCCGGGCGCTGCGCTGGTGGATCAGCCGCGCAGAGAGGCCCTTGCCGGTGCCGGAGGAGCCCGAGATGAAGATGCGCGAGTTGGTGGGCGCCGATTTGTCGATGACGCCCTTCACGGCCTGCATGGCCTGTGAATTGCCGACCAGCTCGACGGTCTTGTTCGAGCGCTCCCGGAGATCGGCCACTTCGTTCTTGAGGCGGGCCGCTTCCATGGCGCGCTGGGTGATCAGCAGCAGCCGATCCACCTTGAAGGGCTTCTCGATATAGTCGTAGGCGCCACGCCGGATGGCGCTGACCGCCGTCTCGACATTGCCGTGACCCGAGATCATCACCACCGGCATATCCGGATGCTGGCTCTGGAACTCGTCGAGCAGCTGCAGGCCGTCGAGCCGGCTGCCCTGCATCCAGATATCCAGGAAAACCAGGCTCGGCCGGCGCCGGGCGATCTCGTTCAGCCCGGAATCGGCATCATGCGCCTGCCGGGTCTGGTAGCCTTCGTCCTCGAGAATCCCCGCGATCAAGTCGCGGATATCGTCCTCGTCATCGATAATGAGAATGTCGAGGGCCATCAGGTATTATCAACCGCTTGCAATTGCGGCTCCTTTTGCTGTCCGCTGTCAGGGTCTGCCCCACCCGCTGCGTCATTCGTAGTCTCGGTCGCGGCCTGCTGCTCCGCCCCCCGGGAAGCTGCTGGCTCCCCGTCGTCCGTTTCGCCCGGCCGCTTGAGCGGCAGGGTGAAGGTAAAGCAGGCGCCGATGCGCCCGTTCTCGTCCGGCTCGGCGTCGATCAGGTCGACCTTGCCGCCGTGCTGTTCAATGATCTTGGCGACGATCGCGAGGCCGAGCCCGGTGCCCTTCTCGCGCGTCGTAACATAAGGTTCGAGCAACCGGTGCCGGTTCTCCTTCGGCCAGCCCTTGCCGTTATCGGAAATGGACAGGCGAACCATGTCGCCTTCAGGACCGGCCTCGACTGTAATCACCGGATTCTTGATGCCTTCGAGCCCGGCGCCCTCGATCGCCTCGACCGCGTTCTTGATCAGGTTGGTCAGCACCTGGCTGATCAGCCGATTGTCGAACCAGGCAATGATCGGCGCGTCCGGCAGTTCCATGTTGATGGTCACTTCCGGCAGGCGAACGCTCTCGAGGAACACCGCCTGACGAATCGACTCGGTCAGGTTGCCCTTTTCCAGCTTGGCTTCCGGCATGCGCGCAAAAGACGAGAACTCGTCGACCATGCGGCCGATATCGCCCACCTGCCGGATGATGGTGTTGACGCACTTGTCGAAGACTTCGAAGTCGTCGGCGAGCTTACTGGCATAACGGCGGCGCAGGCGCTCGGCGCTGAGCTGAATCGGGGTCAACGGGTTCTTGATCTCGTGCGCGATGCGGCGGGCCACGTCGGCCCAGGCGCCGGTGCGCTGGGCCGAGAGCAGGTCGGTGATGTCGTCGAGTGTCACCACGAACCCCTTGGATTCGGTCATCGTGCCCTCGCGGGTCAACTGCACCTGGTAAGTGCGGTAGTCTGGGCCCGAGCCGATCTCGATCTGGTCGCGGATGGTGCCGCGCCGCGCCGATTTGGCGCGCTCGATCACCGGTGCGAGCCCGGGAATCACCTCGTCGATGCGCTTGCCGACCAGCGAGATTTCGTCGGAGCCGACCATCTCGGCAGCGCGCAGGTTCACCAGTGTGATGGCGCCGAACGGATCTAGCCCGACAATGCCGGCCGACACGCCCTCCACCACGGCCTCGGTGAACTGGCGGCGCTTCTCATTGGTCTCGTTGGCCTCGACCAGGGCGACGCGTTGAGTCTTCAGCTGCTGCGTCATGGTATTGAAACGGGAAGAAAGATCGCGCAGGTCGCCCCTGCCCTCCTGCACCGGCACGCGTACGTCGAGATCGCCTTCGGAAACGCGGCTCGAGGCGATCATCAGGTTACGGATCGGATCGACGAAGCGGTTGGCGAGCGCGATGCCGATCCACACCGCGGCGAGCAGAAGCACTAGCGCCATGCCGACATACATGAGCGTGAAGGTGATCTGGAAGACCAGCCGGTTGCTCTCGTAATTACGGTACTCAGTGATGTTGGCGTCGGTCAGCCGGGTGAATTCCAGCACCTCCGGGTCGACCGGGCGCGCCACGAACAGGTAGGTGTTGTCGTAGCCACGCAGCTTCACCACAGAACCGACGAGGTTGGTGCGGCCTGGGCCGATTTCGGTCGGTGTCCCCTCGACCACGCCCTGGGTCAGGCCAGCGGGTACCCGTGGCGCGGTGCCGGGCGCGTTGATCTGCGCCTTCATCAGCGTGTCGCCGTCGGCGGAGATCAGTGAGGTAAACGGCAGCGAGCGAGTAACGGCGAGTGCCGTGAGGATACGCTGGAATTTGGTACGGTCGGTCTCGAAGGTGCCGCGCGCCTGCTCCAGCTCGTTGGCCACCCAGATGATGTCATCGCGCAGCACCTGCGAATGCTCGAGCAGGTACGAGCGGGCGACGAGGCGCGAGCTCTCCACCATGGTGCGTGTGCGTTCCGAGAACCACTGGTCGAGCCCCTGGTTCAGCGAAATCATGGCGACGACAGCCACCAGCAAGGCGGGGACGGCAGCGACCGTCGCGAACATCGCCACCATGCGGACCTGCAGGCCGGCGCCGGCCTGCCCGCGCACCCGCGCCTGGACCAGCAGTGTCGCCTCGGTCAACACCAGCGCCACCACCGAGACCACCAGCAGCCCGTTGATGACCCAGATGATGGTCCAGACTTCGGGAGTCGGCTCGATATCGGTCGCACCGGTCATGATCAGGAACGAACCCGACGAGACAAAAACCGAGAGCAGAACGATGATCAGGCCAATGGTGCGGATGGCCTTGCGGCCAACGTCCCCGAACAGCAGCGGGCGTGAGCGCGCCGAAGCCGGCGCGGGAATCGCCTCGGGTGGTGCGTCGCCGGTGAGCGTTGCGTCGTGCATCCAGAAGCCGGGTTGTGGGCGGATCGCAGGCGGCCTCGCCTACCGATTCACCCTTCAAGACAATTGTTGCCAAAATGTGACACCAGGGAGCGGCGCCAAACCAACACACCGGCTTGAGTAGTCCCGTCGATGCATTTTCGCAACAGCCGTCTGTCGGCGGTTCGCTAATGTGATGGGAGCAGCGCGGTCAGCCCTGGCGGCGCGACTGCTTGACGATTTCGATCGAGTGCGCCCGGATCTTCTTGCGCAGGGTGTTGCGGTTAAGGCCGAGCAGGTCGGCCGCTCGGATCTGGTTGCCACCGCAGGCATTGAGCGCCATGGCGATCAGCGGCGCCTCGACCCGATCGAGCACCCGCTGGTAGAGCCCTGCCGGCGGCAGGTTCGGCTCGTACTCGCGCAACACCTGGGCGACGTGGGTCTCGACCGCGGTCGACACATCCACAGGCCCGCTGCTGCTCTGCACCGGCTGGCGGTCGGCGAGGTTGAGTTCGCTCTGGACGATCTCGAGCGAGATGTTCTCGTCTGCATAGAGGGCCGAGAGGCGGCGGACCAGGTTCTCCAGCTCGCGGATATTGCCTGGCCAGGAGTAATTGTGCATCAGCCGGATGGCGTCGGCAGAGATGGTCTTGACTGGCTCGCCCTCGCGTTGCGCTGCGCGCAGGAAATGCTGCACCAGGTCGTTGATGTCGTCGACGCGCTCGCGCAGCGGCGGCAGGCGGATCGGCACGACATTGAGCCGGTAGTATAGATCCTCGCGGAACAGGCCCTGGCGGATCATCTGGCTGAGGTCGCGGTGCGTCGCGGCGACGATGCGGACGTTGGATTTGATCGGCGTGCGGCCGCCTACCATGGTGTACTCGCCCTCCTGCAGTACGCGCAGCAGGCGGGTCTGGGCATCCATCGGCATGTCGCCGATCTCGTCGAGGAACAGCGTGCCGCCTTCGGCCTGCTCGAAGCGCCCGGACGAGCGGGCGGTGGCGCCGGTAAAGGCGCCTTTCTCGTGCCCGAACAGTTCGGCCTCGATCAGGTCACGCGGGATGGCGGCCATGTTGATGGCGACGAACGGCCCGTTGCGGCGCTTGCCGAAATTGTGCAGCGCCCGCGCCACCAGCTCCTTGCCGGTGCCGCTCTCGCCGGTGATCATCACCGTCAGGTCGGTCTGCATCAGCCGCGCCAGGGCGCGATAGATATCCTGCATAGCCGGCGAGCGGCCCACCAGCGGCATGGTCTCGCCCGGCTCATCCGCCTTCTTCTCAGCTGGAGAGGCCTTCTTGGCGTCAGCCAGCGCCCGCCCCACCACCGAGAGCACCTCGGTGATGTCGAACGGCTTGGGCAAATATTCGTAGGCGCCGACCTCGTTGGCCCGGATCGCGGTCATGAAGGTGTTCTGCGCACTCATCACTACCATGGGCAGGTCGGGGCGCAGCTTCTTGATCTTGGGCATGATGTCGAAGGCATTGCCGTCGGGCATCGCCACGTCGGTGATCAGCAGGTCGCCTTCCCCGCGGCTCACCCAGTTCCACATGGTCGAGAGGTTGCCCGTGGGGCGCACCTCGTAGCCGGCCCGGGTCAGCGCCTGGTTCAGCACCATGCGGATCGCGGCATCGTCGTCGGCGAGCAGGATAGTATGGCTCATTCGGCCGGAACCTCTTCAGGGGCAGTTTCGGTCACGGTGCTCTTGGCGGCGACCGGCAGCAGGATGCGGAAGCGGGTGCGGCCGGGGCGGCTATCCATATCGACGACGCCGCCATGATCGCCGATGATCTTGGCAACCAGCGCCAGGCCGAGCCCGGAGCCATTGGCCTTGGTGGTAACGAACGGATCGAACAGGATCGGCACCATGTCGGGCGGCACGCCAGGGCCGTTGTCCTCGATGACGATTTCGAGCGGCAGCGATATGCGCTCGGATACACCCTGTACCGAAATGCGAATGCCCGGGCGAAACGCTGTCGAAAACCTGATCTCGGGTTTCGGTGTCCGTTCAAGGGCTTCCGCCGCGTTCTTCACCAGGTTGAGGAACACTTGGATAAGCTGATCGCGGTTGCCTCCGACCGGCGGCAGCGACGGATCATACTCCTCATGGAAGGTGATCCCCTTGGCGACGCCGTTCTTGGCAAGGAGCTTCACCCGGTCGAGGATGACATGGATGTTGATCGGCTCGCGTTCGATCGGACGATCGTCGCCGAACACCTCGACCCGATCGATCAGGTCGACGATCCGGTCCACCTCGTCGCGCACCAGGCGGGCCAGCGGCAGCTCTTCAGCAGTGACGCTCTGCTCAAGCAGCTGCGCAGCCCCGCGGATGCCGGAGAGCGGGTTCTTGATCTCATGAGCCAGCATCGACGCGAGGCCGGTGACCGAGCGCGCCGCGCCGCGGCTGACCAGCTGCCGGTCGATCTTATCGGCCATGGTGCGCTCCTGGAACAGCAACGCAATGCGCCCATCGGCATCGGAGAGCGGCGAGGCGAAGACATCGACGATGCGATCATCACCGACATCGGAGAATCGGGACGAGCCGACGCGGACGCGATACTCGGTCATCGGCCCGCGGCGATCGGCCACCGCCTGCATCAGCCCGATGATCGGCGAGCCGAAGGCGATGAGGTCATCGAGCCGTTGCCGCGACAGGACGCTCTGCGAGGCGCCGAAGAACGCCTCGGCGGCGTAGTTGACGAAGACGATGGTGCGGTCTTCGGTGCAGACGATGACAGGCTGCGGCAATGCCTGCAGCACGGCGGTGCTGAGGGCCGGCGGGGGGACCTTGCTCATGCGGCGAGCCTCCAGTCGCCCGAATAGATATCGGCGATCATCCGCGTGACGGCGGCCGGCTCCAGTTCGTTGAGCAACTGGCTGCGCACCGGCTTGTCCAGCACGATATTGGCGGCCTCGAGATACCAGTCGAGATGCTTGCGGGCAACGCGCACACCAAGTTGCGTACCGTAGCCGGTCAGCATGGCGTCGTAGTGCTCGGCCACCAGTTCGGCCAGGGCCGTGCCGGTCGGGGCTGCCTGCGGCTCACGTTCCGCCAGCTGCGCTCCGATCTGGCCGATGGCCCAGGGCTGGCCCTGGGCGCCGCGGCCGATCATCACCGCAGCAGCGCCGGATTGCTCGAGTGCCTCGCGCGCCGCAGCGATGCTGGTGATATCGCCATTGACGACAACGGGCACGTCCACTGCTTCTACCACCGGGCGGACCAGGTGCCAGCGCGCCTCGCCCTTATAGAACTGCTGCCGGGTGCGACCGTGGACAGTGATCATTCGGGCGCCGGCATCGACCGCCCGGCGCGCCAGGTCGGCGGCATTCAGGCAGTCCTCGTCCCAGCCGAGCCGCATCTTCACGGTCACCGGCAGCGGTGTCGCGGCGACTACGGCGTCGATCAGCTTCAAGGCCTCGTCGGGCACCCGCATCAGCGCCGAGCCGGCATAGCCGTTGGTAACGCGCTTGGAAGGGCAGCCCATGTTGATGTCGATGATATCGGCGCCGGCCGCGTAGGCGATCTCGGCGCCCTTGCGCATCCACTCCGCTTCGCAGCCGGCCAGTTGCACGACGTGTGGCAGCGAGCCGGATTTGTTGAGGCGGCGCACCATGTCGTCATTGTTGGTGGCCAATGCGTTGCTGGCGATCATCTCCGAGACGACGAGTCCCGCGCCGAAACGCTCGGCCAGTTTCCGCATCGGCGCGTCGGTGATCCCGGCCATCGGCGCCAGAAAGGCGCGGTTCGGCAACTCATGACCAGCAATGCTCAATGTGCAGGCAATATCAGACACACCCTGCCCCAGATTTGCTCATTTCCACGAAATGCCCGCAGAATAGTCAAAAGCGGGCGGCGCGCAACCACATATCTCGCCCTATTGCGCAATGTTCGGCACTGGGCTTGCTGCGAGGAAAAGCCGCCGGTAGACCATGCCCGCGCCACTAAGGGCGCGATATGAAGCGACAATGACAGGCACAAAATCCATCGCCGTAATCGTCGTCGCTGCCGGCCGCGGCGAGCGCGCCAGCAGCAGCGGCGACACCAGTCCGAAGCAGTACCGCGACCTTGCCGGCGCGCCGGTGCTTAGCCGCAGCATCGCGGCATTTCTGGGGCGTGACGACGTCAGCTGGGTGGTGCCGGTGATCCATTCGGAGCAGGTCGATCGCTATTCGGCGCTCCGCCTTGCCGACCCGCGGCTGCTGCCGCCCGTCACCGGTGGGGAGACGCGCCAGGCGTCGGTGCTGGCGGGACTGATGGCGCTGAGCGCCCGGCGCCCCGACCTGGTACTGATCCAGGATGCGGCGCGTCCCCTGGTCTCAGCCGAGGTGATCGGCGGGGTGATCGAGGCGCTCAAGGGCAGCGAGGCCGCCCTGCCCGTCGTGCCGGTAACCGATACGATCAAGCGGTCGGTGGACGGCCGGACCGTGACGGCGACCGAGGATCGGAAGACCCTGTTCGCGGCGCAGACCCCGCAGGGTTTTCGCTTCCCGCAGATTCTCTCGGCCCACCTTCGCGCCGGCCGCATGCCGCGCGAGTTCACCGACGACGCAGCGATCGCCGAATGGGCGGGGCTCAGCGTCGCTCTGACCCCGGGCAGCACGCACAACCTCAAGATCACCCACCCCGAGGATTTCGCTCGCGCCGAGCGCCTGTTGGGCAAGGAGATGGCCATGGAAACCCGCATCGGCACCGGCTTCGATGTCCACCCCTTCGATACTGGCAGCTCGGTGTGGTTGGGCGGAGTCGAGATCCCGCATACCCACAAGCTGAAGGGCCACTCCGATGCCGACGTGGCACTGCACGCGCTGACCGATGCGATCTATGGCGCCCTGGGCGAGGGCGATATCGGCAAACACTTTCCGCCCTCCGACCCGCAGTGGAAGGGTGCCGCGTCGTCGATCTTTCTGAAGCATGCCGTCGACCTGGTGGCGGGGCGGCGCGGCCGTATCGTCAATCTCGACATCACCATCGTTTGCGAGGCGCCGCGGGTCGGTCCCCACGTCGAGGCAATGAAGGCGGCCATTGGCGGGGTGTGCGGCATTTCGGCCGGACGGATCGCCATCAAGGCCACCACCAGCGAACAACTCGGCTTTACCGGCCGCGGCGAAGGCATCGTCGCCATGGCCAGCGCCAGCATCGAACTGCCCAGGGAAGATTGAGATGAAGCTGCCCGAAGATATCGCCGCGCTCGTCGAGGAAACCGTCGCCGCCCTCAAAGCCACCGGGATGACCGTGGCGACCGCCGAGAGCTGTACCGGCGGACTGATCGCCGGGGCGCTCACCGCCGTCTCCGGCTCGTCCGACGTGGTCTATGGCGGCTTCGTCAGCTATGCCAACGAGGCCAAAATTTCGATGATCGGCGTGCCGTTCGGCTTGCTCAGGCAGTTCGGCGCGGTATCGAAGGAAGTCGCAATGGCGATGGCCGACGGAGCGATCGGCGCTGCCGGCACCCATGTGGCGGTCGCCGTCACCGGCATTGCCGGGCCCAACGGCGGCAGCGCCGACAAGCCGGTCGGGTTGGTGCATTTCTCGGTCGCCACCGAGGCTGGGACAACGCATTTGAAGAAGGTGTTTCCTGGCAACCGGGATGAGGTGCGGCACGCGACCGTGGTGCAGGCGCTGAAGCTCCTGCTGAAGGCGGCGAAGGCTTAGGCCACATGGCGGCTGGGCTCGGTGCCTTCTCCCCTTGCGGGAGAAGGTGGCCGAAGGCCGGATGAGGGGTACCTCTCCGCGTACTGGGTCGCTCCTCGCTTCGCTCAGAGCGCGCAACACTTCGTTTCGCGTACCCCTCATCCGGCGCTGCGCGCCACCTTCTCCCGCAAGGGGAGAAGGTAAGAGGTGCTTGCTGCGGCTATTGCTGTCCGACGGCGGCCAGGCGCCCTGGCCTACCCAAACCGCCGGTCCGCCTCGTCCTCGAACGCGTCGATGATCTCGGTCTGCTTGGCGGCGAAGGCCGGTTCGGCGACCGCGGCGACCAGCGGGTTGGCGATCTTGAAGTCGATGTCGAAGCGGATGCGGGTGCCCTCGCCTTCCGGCTCGAAACTCCACTTGCTGTCGAGATAGGCGAACGGCCCGTCGACCGCCTTGGCGGTGATGGTCAGTGCCTCGGGGTCCGCGACCACGCGGCTGGTATAGGCCTGGGTGATCGGGCCGAACTGGATGGTCATACGCGCCAGGATGCCCTCGCCGGTGGCGTCGTCGCGCACTTCCATCGCCTTGCAGTTGGGGATGAATCGCGGATAGGCCTCGAGGTCGGAGACCAGGTCGAACATACGCTGCGGCAGATGCGGCGAGTGCCGCTCGAGAAAGAGATCAGCCATGGGCGAGTTTGGCCATCCGGTTGGCGCGAAGCTGTTCGAAATCCTCGCCGGCATGGTGCGACGAGCGGGTCAGCGGGCTGGACGAAACCAGGAGGAAGCCCTTGGTCGTCGCCACGGTGGCGAACGACTTGAACTCCTCGGGGGTGACGAAGCGCTGCACCGGGTGATGCTTCTTGGTCGGCGCCAGGTATTGCCCGATGGTCAGGAAGTCGACGTCGGCCGAGCGCAGGTCGTCCATCAACTGCAGCACTTCGTTCCGCTCCTCGCCGAGCCCGACCATGATGCCGGACTTGGTGAACATGGTCGGATCGAGTTCCTTGACCCGCTGCAGCAGGCGGATCGAGTGGAAGTAGCGTGCTCCGGGGCGGACCTTCAGGTATTTGGAGGGCACCGTCTCGAGGTTGTGGTTGAACACGTCGGGCTTGGCGGCCACGACGATCTCGAGCGCCCCTTCCTTACGCAGGAAATCCGGCGTCAGGATTTCGATGGTGGTCTTTGGGGTGCGGGCACGGATGGCGCGGATCACCTGGGCGAAATGCTCCGCGCCGCCATCGGGCAAGTCGTCGCGATCGACCGAGGTGATCACCACATGAGCGAGGCCGAGTTTTTCGACCGCATTGGCGACCTTCTCGGGCTCCATCGCATCGAGCGCAGTCGGCAGCCCGGTGCGCACGTTGCAGAAGGCGCAGGCGCGGGTGCAGATCTCGCCCATGATCATCATGGTGGCGTGCTTTTTCGACCAGCATTCGCCGATATTGGGGCAGCCTGCTTCCTCGCAGACGGTGACGAGGCCGTTCTCGCGCACGATCTGCTGGGTCTCCTTGTAGATGGGAGAGCCCGGCGCCTTGACCCGGATCCAATCGGGCTTTCGCAGCATCTCGTTTTCAGGCCGGTTGGCCTTTTCGGGATGCCGCGGGCGGGTGTCTAGTCTGTCGATCAGGGTGACCAAGAGGCGTTCCTAGCCGGCTATGAGCCTGGCAATGACGACAACGATGATAGCACCAACCGTCGACGTGATGATCTGCGTGACGATCGGGCTCTTGATGCCGAGGTTGATATTGAGGGCAGTGAACAGATAGCCGCCCACGAACGAACCGATGACGCCGCTCACCAGGTAGGTGATCAACCCGCCGCCGCCGACCACGAGACTGGCGAGAAAGCCAGCGACAAGACCGATGACAAGAAAGATGACCAGCGAGCGCGTGTCCATACGACCCATTTGATACTCTCCCCCAAACTGCTTTTCCGGCAGACCCATTTGCCTTACCCTCGGTTGACCCACCCACGATATCGCGTTGCGACAGCGCCGGTTCAAGCCTCGTGAGCTACTTGGCTACCACCCTTGCAATGAGGATAACCAGCAGCGCGCCGATCGTCGCGGTGACGATGCTGCTGACCCACACATTGTCGATCGGCAGGCGGATCCCTGCGAGGTTCAAAACGTAGCCGCCGACAAACGAGCCGATCACCCCGACGATCAGGTTGCGCAGCAGCCCGCCGCCCCCGAGCACCAGGCTCGCGAGCCATCCGGCCAACAGGCCGATGGCAAGAAAGACGATGAGCGGGGTGATGTCGTTGGGCAGTCCGGGAATATCGGCGGGCGGTACCAAGGCGGCCTCCTCAGATGTTCAGTGCGCGACCATAGGCGTCCAGCACCGACTCCTTCATGGTCTCAGAAAGGGTCGGGTGCGGGAAGATGGTGTGCATCAACTCTTCTTCGGTGGTCTCGAGGCCCATGGCGACGACAAAACCCTGGATCAGCTCGGTGACTTCCGCCCCCACCATGTGAGCGCCGAGCAGTTCGCCAGTCTTGGCGTCGAAGATAGTCTTGACCAGGCCTTCGGGCTCGCCGAGCGCGATGGCCTTGCCGTTGCCGACGAACGGGAAGCGGCCGACCTTGATCTCGCGACCGGCCTCCTTGGCCTTGGCCTCGGTCAGCCCGACGCTCGCCACCTGCGGCTCGCAATAGGTACAGCCCGGCACCTTCAGCTTGTCGAGCCCATGCACGCCCGTTAAGCCAGCAATGGTCTCGACGGTGATGACGGCCTCATGCTCGGCCTTGTGAGCCAGCATCGGCGGGCCGGCGACGTCGCCGATGGCCCAGACGCCCGGCACATTGGTGCGGCCGTAATTGTCGATGACGATGGCGCCGCGTTCGATCTTCACCCCGAGCTTCTCGAGCCCGAGATTCTCGGTGTTGCACTGGACGCCGACCGCCGAGATCAGCGCGTCGGCCGAGATGGTCAGCTTGTCGCCGGTCTTGGGCTCGATATGCGCCGTGATGCCGTCCTTGGTCTTGTCGACCTTGGCCACCTTGGCGTCGGTGATGATTTTGATGCCGCGCTTCTCGAAGCGCTTTTTCACGTGCGCGGCGATCTCGGCGTCCTCGACCGGCAGGATGGTCGGCAGCAACTCGACCACCGTCACTTCAGCACCGAGCGAGCGGTAGAACGAGGCGAACTCCATGCCGATGGCGCCCGAGCCCATGATCACCAGCGACTTGGGGAACTTGGCCGGCTTCATCGCCTCGAAATAGGTCCAGATTTTCTCGCCATCCGGCTCGATGCCGGGCAAGACGCGCGGCCGGGCGCCGGTGGCGATGATGATGTGCCTGGCCTTGTAGGTGCCCTCGGGCAGAACGGTCTTCGGCTGAGGCCACTGCGGCTCTACCGGCTTCTTGGTCATCTTCTTGACCGCGATCTCGCCGGGCGCCGTCAGTTGGGCCTCGCCCCAGATGATATCGACCTTGTTCTTCTTCATCAGGAACTGCACGCCATTGTTCATCTGCCCGGCGATCTTGCGCGAGCGGTCGACGATGGCGGCGATGTCGAAGCCGAAATCGCCGGCCTTGAGGCCATAGTCCTTGGCGTGGCCCATATGGCCGTAGATCTCGGCGGAGCGAAGCAGCGCCTTGGTCGGGATGCAGCCCCAGTTGGAGCAGATGCCGGCCATGTGCTCGCGCTCGACAATGGCGGTCTTCAGCCCCAGTTGCGCCGCGCGGATGGCCGCGATGTAGCCGCCCGGACCGGCGCCGATGACGATAAGATCGTATGAGTCAGCCATCAGGCTTCCCTTTCGTCTGTTGTCCAAGCCCAGGGGTCAGAGCCCGAGGGTGGATTTGACCAGCGGTGCGAGACCCTCGCCGATGGCGCGGGTATTGGCAGCGTCGAGATGCACGCCGTCGGCCGGGTGCGGCTGAGCGACGGTCGCGGCATCGAAGAAACCGGTGCCGTATTCATCGGCGCGCAGCTTGTACCACTGCGCAAAAAGCTTCGATTGTCCGATCGCCTCATTACCAAAATGCAGCAGCATCTCGGGGTGATCGGTGTCGCGGATATGTGGAGGCGCCACGAGGATGATCTTCGGCATCACATCGGTCGGCTTGACGTAGTGCCCGCGGATGATCTGCACCAGCCGGCGCATGCCGTTGGCGGCTTCCTGCGCGGTACGGCCGTGGAACGGCTTCAGGTCGTTGGTGCCAAGCATGATGATGACGAGATCGAGCGGCGAATGCGACTCGAGCAGCGTCGGCAGCAGCCGCGCGCCATTGCGATCCGCAGCTGACCAGCCGTCATTGTGCACGGTGGTGCGGCCACCCAGCCCCTCGGCAATGACGCGCGCCTTGCCGTCGAGGGCGCGCTCGAGGGCGGTCGGCCAACGATCCTCATAGGGATGGCGCGGGCCACCGGGGATCGGATTGGCGCCGAAGGTGAGGCTGTCGCCGAAGGCGAGGATGGTCTTCATGGTGAAGCCCCTGCCCTCAAGCCAGCATCATCACGGGGTTCTCGATCAGGCCCTTGAACGCCGCCAGCACTTCGGCGCCGAGCGCACCGTCGACGGCGCGGTGGTCGCAACTAAGGGTGACGGTCATGAAGTTGGCGACCTTCACCTGGCCCTTTTCGGCATAGACTCGCTCCTCGCCGACACCGACCGCGAGGATGGTGCCATGCGGCGGGTTGATGACGGCCTGGAAGTTCTTGATGCCGTACATGCCGAGGTTCGATACCGAGGACGTGCCGCCCTGATATTCCTGCGGCATCAGCTTTTTGGAACGGGCGCGGCCGGCAAGGTCCTTCACCTCGTCGGAGATCTGGCGCAGCGACTTGGTATCGCAGGCCTTGACCACCGGGGTGAACAGCCCGCCCGGCACCGCCACGGCAACCGCCACGTCGGCATGCTTGTGGTAGAGGATCGAATCCCCTGCCCAGGTGGCATTGGCGGTCGGCACCTTCATCAGCGCCGCCGCCCAGGCCTTCATGACGAAGTCGTTGACCGACAGCTTGTAGGCGGGCTTGCCGTCCTTCACCGGGGCGGCAGCATTGATCTGTTCGCGCGCTTCGAGCAGCGCATCGATCTTGCAGTCGAGCGACAGGTAGAAATGCGGGATGGTCTGCTTGGCCTCGGTGAGGCGCGCCGCGACGACCTTGCGCATGCCGTCATTGGGGACGATGTCGTAGCTGCCCTCGGGATAGAGGGCCATGACCTGCGCCTTGCTCATGCCGCCGGCTAGAGCGGCGCCACCGGAAGCAGCCGCAGCCGTCGGCGCCGGAGCGGCCTTCAGCGGCGCCTTGCCGGATTTGGCGGCTTCGACGTCTGAACGCACCACGCGGCCATGCGGGCCGGAACCCGAGATGGCGCTGAGCTCGATGCCGGCCTCCTTGGCGAGGCGCTTGGCCAGCGGCGAGGCAAAGACGCGAGCGCCATTGGCGGCCGGCGCGGCTGCGGCTTTTGCCGGCGCGGGAGCCGCAGCCGCGGCAGAAGCCGGTGCGGCTGCGGGTGCGGGAGCTTCGGCCTTGGCCGGCTCGGGCGCCTTGGCGGGAGCGGCAGCGGGCGCCGGGGTCTTCACGTCGGCGGCGGTTTCGCCTTCGGTGAGGATCACAGCGATCACCGCGTTGACCTTGACGTTCTCTGTGCCTTCAGGGACGACGATCTTGCCAATCTTGCCCTCGTCTACAGCTTCGACTTCCATCGTCGCCTTGTCGGTCTCGATCTCGGCGATCACGTCACCGGAGGAGACGCTGTCGCCCTCCTTGACGTGCCACTTGGCGAGCTTGCCTTCTTCCATGGTGGGAGAGAGCGCGGGCATGGTGATGTTGATGCTCATGGTGCCTTACTCGCCGATATCTTCGTTCCAGAGTTGCGGGTGCTTCTCGATGAAATCCGCCATCATGTGCTCGCAGCGTTCGTCGTGGTAATCCACCACGTCAACGCCGGCCAGTGACAGGACATCCTGGAAGCCTTTGAAATTCTTCGATTCTGCCACGACCACCCGGGCTATGCCGAACTGGATGATGGTGCCGGTGCACATCATGCAGGGGCTGAGCGTGGTGTAGCAGGTCACATCCTTATAGGTGCGCTGCCGGCCGGCGTTCTGGATTGCGTCCATCTCGCCATGCAGGATCGGGTCACCCTTCTGCACGCGCCGATTGTGGCCGCGCCCGATGATCTCGCCGTTGCGCACCAGCACCGAGCCAATCGGGATACCGCCCTCGGAGAGGCCCAGTTGGGCCTCTTCGTAGGCTGCATCGAGAAACTTCCGGTCGAGCTCGGCCACCATCCGGTCAGCTCCGATAGGTCACGGCGTTTACCGCCGCGATGACCTCGTCGACGCTCGGCAAAGCCAGTTTCTCGAGGTTGGCGGCATAGGGCATCGGGACATCCTTGCCGGTGACGCGGGTCGGCGGGGCGTCGAGATAGTCGAACGCCTCGGAGGTGACGACGGCCGAGAGCTCGGCGCCGATGCCACCCTGCGGCCAGCCTTCCTCAACGGTGACGAGGCGACCGGTCTTTTTCACCGACTCGATCACCGTCTTGGTGTCCATCGGACGCAGGGTGCGAAGGTCGATCAGTTCGACATCGACGCCGGCGGCCACCAGCTTCTCGGTGGCCTGGGTGGCATACCGCATGCCCATCGAGAACGACACGATGGTGACGTCCTTGCCCTGGCGGGCGATGCGTGCCTTGCCGATCGGCAGCACGTAATCGTCGACCTTGGGCACGAGGCCGGTCGAACCATAGAGGATTTCGTTCTCGAGGAAGACGATCGGGTTGTTGGAGCGGATCGCCGCCTTCAGCAGGCCCTTGGCGTCGGCGGCGCTATAGGGCGCGACGACATAGAGGCCAGGGACGTGGCTGTACCAGGCCGAGTAGTCCTGGCTGTGCTGGGCGCCGACGCGCGCCGCGGCGCCGTTAGGGCCACGGAAGACGATCGGCGCGGTGACCTGGCCGCCCGACATATAGAGCTGCTTGGCGGCGGAATTGATAATCTGGTCGATCGCCTGCATGGCAAAGTTCCAGGTCATGAACTCGACGATTGGCCGCAGGCCGGCAAACGCCGCACCGACCGCGAGGCCGGCAAAGCCGTGCTCGGTGATCGGGGTATCGACGACGCGCTGCGGACCGAATTCCTGCAGCAGGTTCTGGCTGATCTTGTAGGCGCCCTGGTACTCGGCCACTTCCTCGCCCATGAGGAAGATGTCCTTGTCGCGGCGCATCTCTTCGGCCATGGCCTCGTTCAGCGCCTGGCGGACAGTCATTTCGACCATCTCGACGCCGGCAGGCAGATCGGGATCGGAGGCAGCCTCGAGAATGGCAACCGGCGGCACACCGGCTGGGGCTGCCGGCACGGTATCGGTCGACTCGAGTTTCACTGGCGCGACATCGATCGGCTTCATCTGGGCGGCCTGCGGCTCGCTGTCGCCTTCGCTTTCACCCTCGTCCAGCACCAGGGCGATCGGTTCGTTCACCTTCACACCTTCAGTACCCTCGGGGACGATGATCTTCTTGACCACGCCGGTGTCGACGCTCTCGACCTCCATGGTAGCCTTGTCGGTTTCAATCTCGGCCAATACGTCGCCGGGCTTTACCGTGTCGCCTTCCTTGACCAGCCATTTCGAGAGTTTCCCCTCTTCCATGGTCGGCGAGAGGGCGGGCATCAGGATCGTGGGCATTCAGCTCTCCAGACTGGAGGATGGATTGGCGAGGACGGCTTGGTCCTCATGGGTATTGTTCTGCTGCTCGGCACCGAGCAGGATGCCGGCAGCCGCGCCGGCGATCACCGCCAGCATGAAAACCAGAAAGGCCATCCGGTAGCGCCGGATGTGCGGCTCGACCGCGGCTCCGGCGGCAGCGCGGATTTCGCCGAAGCGCCAGCCGCCCAGGGCGAACCAGCTCTTCCAGCGTTGCCCGGCAGGCGTCAGCGCCATGATCTGCATCGCCGCCATCAACGCCACCAGCCAGGTGCCGACTGTAGCGACGGCAACGATGGCAATGAGCGCGACAGCCACCGGATCTGCCTCATGCCGCGTAGATGTCGGTCCAGAGCTCCGACGCCGCCGGCTCCGGATCGGAGGTGGCGAAATCGGCAGCTTCGGTGACGATGGCGCGGATCTCGGTCTCGAGTTCCTTCAGGCTCTCCTCGGTGCCATAGCGCTTCTCGAGGATACGCTGCTTCACCTGCTCGATCGGATCGTGCTCGGCGCGCATGGTCGAAACCTCGTCCTTGGAACGGTACTTGGCTGGGTCGGACATCGAGTGTCCGCGATAGCGGTAGGTCAGCATCTCGAGGATGTAGGGGCCCTTGCCCGAACGCGCATGCTCGATGGCACGCTTGGCGGCGTCATAGGTCATGCGGACATCCATGCCATCGACCTGCTCGCCCTCGATGCCGAAGGAAATGCCGCGCTTCGAAAAATCCGGCTGGCCGGAGGCACGCTCGACCGAGGTGCCCATGCCGTAGCGGTTGTTCTCGACGATGTAGACGGCCGGCAGGTTCCAGAGCTTGGCCATGTTGAAGCTCTCGTAGACCTGGCCCTGGTTGGCCGCGCCATCGCCGAAATAGGAAATCGAAACGGTGTTGTCGCCGCGATACTTGCTGGCAAAGGCCAAGCCGGTGCCGAGCGACACCTGAGCGCCGACAATGCCGTTGCCGCCATAGAAGCGGTGCTCGTTAGAGAACATATGCATCGAGCCGCCCTTGCCTTTCGACAAGCCGCCCTGGCGGCCGGTCAGCTCGGCCATGACGCCCTTGGGGTCGAGCCCCATGACCAGCATGTGGCCATGGTCGCGGTAGCCGGTGATCTGGGCGTCCTTGCCCTTCTGCGACGCCATCGTGACGCCGGTGACCACGGCTTCCTGGCCGATATAGAGGTGGCAGAAGCCGCCGATCAGACCCATGCCGTACATCTGGCCGGCCTTCTCCTCGAAGCGGCGGATCAGCAGCATTTCGCGGTAGGCGGCGAGTTCCTGTTCCTTGGTAAGTTCGGGGACATTCGACTGGGCCGTTTTGGCCGCCGCTTTACGCGCCATGGGCGAGAGCTCCGGAATATGGATAAGCCGCATCTATGTCGCGACATGGTAGCCGCGAACCGGCGGAGCTTAGCGCAATAATGTGACGGAGGCGAATCCGCGCGCCGTGTGAAGAAACGTCGCTATCAGTCTATGCCGTCTTCGATAATTCCGCTTAACTGATCTGTAGTTGATGCAGCGTCTGAACTGGAAATCGGTTTACCGTTGGTGGGATTGACCATCACCACGATATCATCGGCCTGCGCCATCGAGAGCAATGCCCGCGCCCGTTCGGAAACCAGGTCCGGATCCATCCGGGTGGTCTGGAACAGCTCGATCCGATGGCGGAACGAGTCGATCTCGGCCTGCAGCGCGCCGGACTTGGCGCCGAGTTCATCGATCTCGGCCTCGAGCACGTCCTGGCTCTCGATGCCGAACTGCCCAGTAACCACACTATAGCCCAGGTAGCCCTGGAAGGCGATCAATCCCAGGCCAAGGACGACGTGGCGCCAGAAGGCAGGGCGTTTCAAACGGGTGGGCATGGACGAGCTTCGCCTGGTTCGATTGCAGGCTGTTATAGTTCACTGCGGCTTAACGGGTGGTTGCGGGGGTGCAGACTGAGAGAGACGGCCCCCTCCCGGCCTCCCCCATAAAGGGGGAGGTGAAGAGTCGAGGCCCTGTCTTCGATCGTGCCAAACACGCCGGCGGAGCACCTCCCCCTTTATGGGGGAGGATGGGAGGGGGCCGTCTGCCGGCAGTCAGCCCCCCTACCAAGCCTCGACCACGATTTCCGGCCATACGCTCCTCGCCCGCTCCGCCTTCTTCTCGTGCGTGGCGCGATTGTTCATCTGCCGGTTCGGCACGATCCGAAAGCTGAACAGATCGTCGAGGCCGAACGGGGCGTAGAGCTCGATCGCCCCTGCCCCGTCGAGCCGCGCCGCTACCGCGTGGGTGAGCGAGGCGAAGCGATCGATGGCTTCGCGCGACGAGTTCAGCGCCGGATAGGGTTCGCCGAAGCGCTCGGGATACCACAGGTGCACGCGCGCCTGGTTGCGCAACTGCACCGGCAACGGCAGGCCAGCGAAGATCCGGTCAGCGGCTTTGATGGCACGGTCCTCGGCCTCATAGCTCAGGTCGGACGCGTCGAAGTAAAACAGGTCGATGTCGTTGATACCGGTGAGCGGCGGCCGCCCGGTCAGATGGTTCCAGACGGTGTTGTAGATGGCGCCCGAAACCAACCAGCTGTCGGGCAGGCCCAGCGCCGGCAATCGCTGCAGCACATCAGTCAGCAGTGGCGTGGCGCGGATGATATCGCGCAGTGCCTCGGCCTGGGTGGCGACGGGCTGGCCCGCAAATCTGAGGTGATTGGTCATCACGCGACGGTAGCTGATTCAGCTACCGTCGCATGTCAGGGTTTTGGCTCAGGCCTTCAGAATGCTGCGGCCGGCATACTTGGCCGAGGTGCCGAGCTGCTCTTCGATGCGGATCAGCTGGTTGTACTTGGCCAGCCGATCCGAGCGGCTGAGCGAGCCGGTCTTGATCTGCCCGCAGTTGCAGGCGACCGCCAGGTCGGAGATGGTCGAGTCCTCGGTTTCGCCCGAGCGGTGCGACATCACCGAGGTGTAGGCGGCGCGGTGGGCGGTATCGACGGCGTCGAGGGTCTCCGACAGCGAGCCGATCTGGTTCACCTTGACGAGGATCGAGTTGGCGACGCCCATCTTGATGCCGGAGCGCAGGCGCTCGGTATTCGTGACGAACAGGTCATCGCCGACCAGTTGCACCTTCTTGCCGAGCAGGTCGGTGAGTGCCTTCCAGCCCTCCCAGTCATCCTCGGCCATGCCGTCTTCGATGGAAATGATCGGGAACCTGTCGACGAGACCAGCGAGGAACTTGGCGTTCTCCTCGGAGGACAGCGTCTTGCCCTCGCCTTCCATGGCGTACTTGCCGCCCTTGAAGTACTCGGTCGAGGCGCAGTCGAGTCCGAGATAGACGTCCTTGCCGGCGGTGTAGCCGGCCTTCTCGATCGACTTGACGATGTACTCGAGCGCTGCTTCGGCGGACTTGAGGTTCGGCGCGAAGCCGCCTTCGTCGCCGACATTGGTGTTGTGGCCGTCAGCCGCTAGCCCCTTTTTCAGCGTGTGGAAGATCTCCGAGCCGATCTGCACGGCATGGGCGATGTTCTCGGCGCCGACCGGCAGGATCATGAATTCCTGCATGTCGATCGGATTGTCGGCATGGGCGCCGCCATTGATGATGTTCATCATCGGCACCGGCAGCACATGGGCATTGGGTCCGCCGACATAGCGATAGAGCGGCAGCTCGCTCGATTCGGCGGCCGCCTTGGCGACGGCCAGCGAGACGCCGAGGATGGCGTTGGCGCCCAGCCGCGACTTGTTCGGGGTGCCGTCAAGCTCGATCAGGGCGCGGTCGACGCCGATCTGGTCGAGGGCGTCGAGGCCCTGGATCTCGGCGAAGATCTCGGTGTTGACGAAATCGACCGCCTTGGTGACGCCTTTGCCGAGGAAGGGCTTGCCGCCATCGCGCAGCTCCACGGCCTCGTGCGCGCCGGTCGAGGCGCCCGAGGGCACCATGGCGCGGCCGAAGCTGCCGTCATCGAGCACCACATCCACCTCGACGGTCGGATTGCCGCGGCTGTCGAAGACCTGCCGGCCGGTGATGTCGATGATGGTAGACATGTGCGTGACCCCTTATTCGTGCAATCGATTGCTCGGCCCTTGTTAGAGAAGGGACATGACACAGTGAAGGGGGACAGGGAGAAAATTTCGCATCCCCTGCCCTCAGGCTTCCGCCGCTCGGCGCGTCGCGACGAAGGCTATTCCGTTCGGCAGGCGGCCGGTGGTCGGGCTCTCGACATCGAGGACGCGCCAGAACGGGGTGATCGCGTCCACCGGGACGCCAGCTGCGTGGGCCTCAAGGGCGGCTTCGGCGACGGTGCGGAGGTGGTAGCCGGTGTAGATCGGACAGGTAACCTCGGCATGGTGGCGTACCGCCAGCTCGCGTCGCATCGCCTTGGTGTCGACGCTCTGGCCGGGTGGGATGGCCGACATGAAGTCAGCGATCATCCGAGCGGTGGGCACCAGCATGATCTGGCCGGCCTGCATGCCGGCGATGCTGATCGGGGCGGGCTTCACCACCGGCTCGGTCGGGGCGCTCAGCTTTTCGGTCCAGGACTTGCCCATCGTCACACCAGCGGCAGGTAAAGGATGGTCAGCAGCTCAGACGGCGCGGTATCGCGAGGGCTGTTGAGATATTCTTCCAGCACCGGCGCGTCGGCGAGTTCGCGTCCGGACTGCGGCAGCCAGGTGCCGAACAGCCAGTTGTACTCGGCCCGCATGTCGGCATAGGGGCCTTTGTGGCGGAGCACGGCATAGTCGCCGGCGCGGGTCGCGCTGACTGGCAGCCCCGCCGGCAGGGAGCTTATGGTCGCGGCCGCCGCTGAGCGGAGTTGGTCCACCGGCACGGCGCTCGGATCATCGCCATAAACCCCGATCATCCGGGTGTTCTGGTCGACCAGGCCGGCGGCGCCCAGACGGCCGAACAGCCGGTCGAAGGCCATGCCGATATTCATATAGTCGCCGATATGCGGTTCGGTGGCGATGGTCATCGCCGCCAGATGCCTCATCTCGACGGCATAGTGCGGCGCCGGCGCTCCGTTCTGCGCCGGGTTGAATGCGGTATGGCTGCCCTCTCGGCGATAGCGGGCCGGCGGCATGCCGTAGGCCTCGGCGAAGATGCGGGTGAAGGACTGGACGTTCTCATAGCCCGAGCGCCGGGCGATCGTCTCAACTGGCGCATCGGAGTTGGCCAGCTCGTTGGCGGCGCGCATCAGGCGAAGCCGTCGTACAGCGGCGGCAACGGTCTCGCCGCGCATGGCGGAGTAGACGCGGTGCCAGTGCCAGGGCGACATGGCTGCGATATCGGCGAGGCGCTCGAGATCGAGCGGTTCGTCGAGGTGCTCGTAGATGTAGGCGGTGACGCGATTGATGCGGTCTTCGTAGCTCTGGGTCATGGCTTACCTCGTGATGAGCCCGACATGCCACGAGCCGATTTCACTAGTCTTGCGGACTTGCCACCTTGCCGTTGTCGATCAGCCAGCTGACAGCCTCCTGCACGGCTTCGAGCGAGGAATAGCGTGGGCTGTAGCCGAGCAGGCGCCGAGCCTTCTCCGAGGAATGACTGGGGCTGCGCACGATATGCTCCCAGGTGGCATTGGCCTCGTCCGGGTCCTGCCCAAGCTTCCACTGCTCGAACGGCAGGTAGCTGAGCTTGGGCTCCTGGCCGAACCAGCGGTACATTGCCTCGGCATAACCGCGCAGGTTGATGGCTTGCGGCGAGACTGCGTTGAAGGCTTCGCCGACCGCAGTCGAGCGGTTGGCGATGATCGCCATGATCAGCCGCGCCAGGTCGTCGGCGTGCACGTGGTGGACGGTCTCGAGCCCGAAGTTCGGCAGCGCCAGTTCTTCGCCGCGCGCAATCCTGGAGAACACCTCGGCGTTGAAATGCCCGGCCGGATTCAGCGGCGCCCAACCCGGGCCGACAATGTGACCGGGACGGAAGACGGTGGCGGGGAAGCCGCGGCGGCGGGCTTCGTCGAGCAGGTAGGTCTCGATCGCCGCCTTCTGCGTGCCGTACTCGCCGAAAGGGTTGAGCGGCTGATCTTCGGTCGCCGGCACCGCAGTGTTGTGGCCATAGACCCAGATGGTGCCGCAATGGATGAAGTGCTGCACCCTGCCGCGCAGCGCCTCGACCAGTTGCCGGGCACGGGGCAGGACGAAGCAGATCATGTCGATGACGATATCGGCCTCGAGCGCCGCGATGGCGGCGCCGAAGCTGCCTTCATGTTCGGCGGCGTCGCGATCGATGAGCACCGTCTCTACCCTGCTCCAGGCGGCATTGGGCGAGTAGGGCTTGCGGTGGCCGCGGGTGACGTTGACGACCTGGTGCCCGGCATCGACCAGGCGCGGCACGAGGTAGGTGCCGACATGGCCGCTGCCTCCGATGATAACGACCTTGGCCATGACGCTCCTCCACGAACGAAAGGGCGGTGCACATCGCCCCGCCCTTCCAGCATTCTAGCCGCAGCGACGCCGCGGTGGATAGCTGCTTACTTCAGCGTCTCGGCATTGGTATCGAGCGCTCGCCTAGTTGAACGGGATGCAGTATAAGCCGCGTCCCCCGGAGCGCGGGGCCACTCAACATCGGGGGCTGAAATGGACGTGCTGCCACTCTCGGCGCTTGGCGAACGCATCATGATCTGCGGACCATCGAACTCCGGCAAGTCCACACTGGCGGTGGCTTTGGCAAACAAGATCGGAGCCCGGCCGTTTCATGTCGACCTGTTCCGGCACCTGCCCGAGACCAACTGGGTGCAGCGCCCGGACGACGAATTCCGGGCCCTGCACGACGCCGCGATCCTCCACGAGCGCTGGGTGATGGACGGCAATTATTCGAGCCTGATGCCGCAGCGGCTCGCCCGCGCTACCGGGCTTATCCTGCTCTACGACCACCATTGGGCGAATTTTCGCCGCTACCTGTGGCGCACCCTGTTCCAGAAGGATCGCGTCGGCGCGTTGGCCGGTAACCGCGACAGCCTGAAGTGGGAAATGATCCGGTGGATCCTGATCGTCCAACCCACGCGACGGCAACGCGATCGGGACCGCCTCCGCGCCGTCGGGTTGCCGCTGGTCGAGATCGACTCGATGCGCCAGCTCAAGCGGCTCTATGCCGAATGGGACTTGGTGCGCTGAGCGGTTGGGATACGTGTGGCGGGCGCAAGTCCGGTGGCTACCGCCCCCCACCCCTGTCCCCTCCCCCTAAACAAGGGGAGGGAGACGCGCTCCCACCGACATCGAGGCTATCGTCTCCCTCCCCTTGTTTAGGGGGAGGGATCAAGGGTGGGGGTCGGCTCGCACCGCCGTTCGTTCTGGGTACGTCAGTGCGCGTGGTCATGGTGATGCCCGGCACCATAGTGCCGGTGCTTCGAGTCATCACCGATCCCCGGGTTGAAGCTGTTGGTCGGGTCTAGCGCGCGGAAGAAGGCCTGCTGCTCCGGCTTTGACGTATAGACATGGCCCACATTGTGCTCGGCCGGATACTGCGCGCCGCGCTGGTCGAGCACAGCCAGCATGGCGTCCTTCACTTGATGCGGGTCCGCGCCCTGCTTCAGCACGTAGTCCTGGTGGAAGACGTGGCAGAGGAAGTGGCCGTAGTAGAGCTTCAGCTCGAGCTGGCTGTCGATCTCTGCCGGCAGGTGCTCATACCAGTCCTGATCGTTGCGGCGGAGCGCGATGTCGAGCGCCAACAGACCGCCCGAGGTTTTCTCGTGCATCAGCGCGTAGCGGATCGCCGCACCGGCGGCGGCGAAGCGGTGGAGGAAGGCCTGGGCACCTTCCTTGGGCGTGCACCTGAAGTAAGCGCCACGGGCGCCATCGGCGAACATCCGCTGCAGCAGCGCTTCGGCTTCGGCGATGCCGTCCCCAGACATGCGCAGCATCAGGTGATGCTCGAAACGATCACGAAAATCGAGCAGACGCCGCGGCAGGTGCTCGGGGAACAGACGGCTCAGCCCCTGCAGGATGCGATCGGATAGCTGCGTGGGCAGCAGCGGCAGTTTGTTGAGGGTGGCATCCAGCCTGCCCTTCAAGTTGAAGAAGGTCGGCATCACCTCGGTGCCGAAGCGCTGGATGACGAGGAAGGTGTCCTTGCCGTGGCTGCGGGCGACATCGAACATGTCGCGATGCATGTATTCGCCGGCCACCGGTAACGCGTCGAGGCTGAGCAGTTCGCGGCGCAGCCGGGTCAGCACCGCGACATCGTTGGTGCCGATGTAGAAGACCTGCTCGGCGCCCTGCTTCTCGAAGGTATCGAGGCGGACTGCAAACACGGCGAGCTTGCCGGCGCTGCCGGAGGCCTCGTGCAGGCGTCGCGGATCGGCATTGAAACGCGCGGCCGAGGGCTCATCGATCTGACGCACCCGCTGGGCGTACTCACTGTCCGAGGCGAGCCCGACATTGTGCCGTACGTCCTCGGCGGCGTAGTTGCCCGCCTGCAGCCGACCGAGGATTTCCTCGGGAGTGTTGCCGAGCTCGATGCCGAGGTGATTGACCAGCTCCAGGCGGCCATCGGCCGTGAGCTGGGCGAACAGCGACAGCTCGGTATAGGCCGGCCCGCGGTGCACCAGCGAACCGCCTGAGTTGTTGCAGACGCCACCGACGATCGAGGCGCCGAGACAGGACGAGCCGATCACCGAGTGCGGCAGCCGGCCGATCGGTTTCAGCAGTTTCTCGAGTTTGTCGAGCGTGCTGCCGGGGAAGCTGACGATCTGCCTGCCGCCGTCGAGCAGTTGAATATCGGCAAGCCGAAGTGTGTTCACCACCACCACCGGACGGTCATAGTGGCCGCTGGGTGTCGAGCCCTCGGTGAGGCCGGTATTGGCGGCCTGCATGATGACGACGGCGTCGTGACGGACCGTCGCCTCGAGCACGCGCCACAACTCCAGGAGCGTCCCGGGCTTGGCCACGGCGACGGCGTCGCCCTCGCCCGAGCGGAAGCCGCGGCGGTAGCGCTCGGTCTTCCGATCACCGGTGATGAGGAAGCGGCGCCCGACGGCAGCGCGGAGATCGTCGATCAGCTCTGTGGTGGGCACGTCAGGTGGTCTTTTGTTTCACCATGCCGAGGCGAATGACGCTGTCTGCGGTGGCGAGGATCGAATCCTTGGCGGAAATGAACTTGCGGCCCAGCAGTTTCTCACCTTTCGAGCCGTCGAACACCTTCTCATTGCCAATGTCGTTGATGATCTGGCGCGCCGGCCCACCGAACGAGGCGATCACCTTGATGATCCAGTCGGGCACAGTCTTGCTGGTGACGTTCCACTCCGGATGCGCGGCGCGCAGGATGTTCCCCACCTCGGGGAACGGTACGTACTCGGCGGTGGCAAGGTAGCGCTGGCCGACGGTCTCGGGGTGGTCGAGGGCCGCGAGATGCAGCGCCACCACGTCGCGCACATCGATAATCGAAAAGCCGTTGGACGGCATGGCGGGCGTCGAGCCGTTGAGCAGGCCCGACACCATCTGCAGCGAAATGCTTGCATCCTTGTCGAGCGCTGGGCCGATGACGGCGCCCGGGTGCACGGTGGTAAGGCCGATGCCGTGTTCCTTGGCAAAGGCCCAGGCAAACTGCTCGGCCCTGGTCTTGCCGATGCAGTAGGCCCAGGTCCAGCGCATGTTGTCGAGGTTGGTGAAATAGGTCTCGTCGTAGACGCGGCGGCCGCTGGTCTGGCCGTGGCCATAGCCGACCGTAGCAATCGACGAGGTCATGATGATGCGCTTGATACCGGCTGCATTGGCGAAGCGGAACACCCGCTGGGTGCCCTCAAGGGCCGGTCGGATGACGAGGCTCTGGTCCTTGGGCTCATCGGCGCGGATGGCGGTCGCTACGTGCATCACGGTGGTCACGCCCTGCATCGCCTCGGCCCAGCCCTTGTCGTCGAGCAGGTCCGTTTCGACCAGTTCCAGGCGGTCCAGCGGCCCCTGCCCCAGCTCGCCAAGCAGCGTCGCCCGAACCTCTTCGGAGCGCCCCAGCGAGCGCACCGTGCCGCGCACGCGGTGCCCGGCTTTCAGCAGCTCCAGCACCGTCCACTTGCCGACGAAACCGGTCGCGCCGGTGACGAGGATGAGGCCCTGATCCGACATTCCACTCTCCCCAATCGAGTATGCCATTACGGCGTGGATTACGTTCCGTGGTCAAACGAAAAGGCGGCCCGGAGAACCGGACCGCCTTCGAACTTCTGTCGCCAGCCTCGGGCTTACGCCGCGGCGGCTTCGTCGTCGGTCTCGCGGGCCTCGACCGGACCCGAGTCGAGGCCCTTGGCGTCGACGTCGCGATCCACGAGCTCGATGACCGCCAGTGCAGCATTGTCGCCGTAGCGGAAACCGGCCTTGAGGATGCGGATGTAGCCGCCGTTACGATCCTTGTAGCGCGGACCGATGGTGGCGAAGAGCTTCTGCACCTGGGTCTCATCACGCATCTGGGCGATGGCCTGGCGACGCGCATGCAGGTCGCCGCGCTTGCCCAGCGTGATCAGCTTCTCGACGATCGGACGCAGTTCCTTGGCCTTGGGCAAGGTGGTCACGATCTGCTCGTGCTTGATCAGCGAGGCCGACATGTTGGCGAACATGGCCTTGCGGTGAGCAGAGGTCCGGTTGAGCTTACGGTTCGAATTACCGTGGCGCATTTTGTTACTCCCTAAGGCCCGGGCGTCTCACGACGGGCGGTTAGTGGCTTTTCGGGCCAGCTTAATAGTGATCTTCGTAGCGCTTGGCCAGATCGTCGATGTTCTCAGGCGGCCAATTCGGCACGTCCATCCCGAGGTGCAGGCCCATCTGAGCCAGCACTTCCTTGATTTCATTGAGCGACTTGCGGCCGAAGTTCGGCGTGCGCAGCATCTCGGCTTCGGTCTTCTGGATCAGATCGCCGATATAGACGATGTTGTCGTTCTTCAGGCAGTTCGCCGAACGGACGCTGAGCTCGAGCTCGTCGACCTTCTTGAGCAGCGCCGGGTTGAAGGCCAGTTCCGGGACAGTGTCCTGGGCCTTTTCCTTGGTCGGCTCTTCGAAGTTGACGAACACCGACAGCTGGTCCTGCAGGATACGCGCGGCGTAGGCCACGGCGTCTTCCGGCGAGATGGCGCCATTGGTTTCGACGGTCAGGGTCAGCTTGTCCTTGTCGAGGCTTTCCCCGGCACGGGTCGCATCAACCTTGTAGGAGACGCGGCGAACCGGGGAGAACAGCGCATCGACCGGGATATAGCCGATCGGTGCGTCGTCGGGACGGTTCTTGTCGGCCGGGACATAACCCTTGCCGGTGTTGACGGTGAACTCGATGTTGATCTCGGCGCCGTCGTCGAGGTGGCAGATCACCAGGTCGGGGTTCAGCACTTCGATATCGCCGGAGACCTTGATGTCACCGGCAACGACCGCACCCGGGCCCTGCTTGGTGAGAGTCAGACGCTTCGGGCCTTCGCCACCCATCTTGAGGGCGATTTCCTTGACGTTGAGCACGAGGTCGGTAATGTCTTCACGCACGCCGGGAAGCGACGAGAATTCGTGCAGGATACCGTCGATCTGGATCGCGGTAACGGCCGCGCCCTGGAGCGACGAGAGCAGCACGCGACGCAGAGCGTTGCCGAGCGTCAGGCCGTAGCCGCGCTCAAGCGGCTCCGCCACGACCGAGGCCGTGCGCACGCTATCGCTGCCCGAAACGATGTCCAGTTTGGTCGGCTTGATGAGTTCCTGCCAGTTCCGCTGGATGGTCACGGTGGTGTCCTTTCAAATGGGCGGTCCGCCTAACCGCCTGTCCGCTATGCAATGTACCTATCCCGGCGCGAGGGGCGCGCCGGGAGATCTACCGTAACGGAGGTTAGACGCGGCGACGCTTGCGCGGCCGGCAACCGTTGTGCGGGATCGAGGTGACATCGCGAATGCTGGTGACGTTGAAGCCAGCAGCCTGCAGCGCACGAAGCGCCGACTCACGGCCCGAACCAGGACCGCGTACTTCGACCTCGAGGGTCTTCATGCCGTGTTCCTGGGCCTTCTTGGCCGCGTCTTCCGCCGCAACCTGGGCGGCATACGGGGTCGACTTGCGCGAACCCTTGAAACCCATCACGCCCGAGGACGACCAGGAGATGGTGTTGCCCTGCACGTCGGTGATGGTGACCATGGTGTTGTTGAACGACGCATTCACGTGCGCAACGCCATTGGTGATATTCTTGCGTTCTTTACGACGAACGCGCGCGACTTCAGCTTTTGCCAATTTGCTTCCTCAGTTCGATATCGACGCTGCCGTAGTTCCAGCAGCTACATCAGGATGGCGGAGAGGTGCTCCGCGACCCGAATTACTTCTTCTTGCCGGCGATCGGCTTGGCCGGACCCTTGCGGGTGCGGGCATTGGTGTGGGTACGCTGACCACGGACCGGCAGGCCCTTGCGGTGACGCAGGCCACGGTAGTTGCCGAGGTCCATGAGCCGCTTGATGTTCATCGCCACGTTACGGCGCAGATCGCCCTCGACGACGTAGTCGCGATCGATCGCTTCACGGATCTGGATCACTTCAGCGTCGGTCAGATCGTTCACGCGACGCTCAGCCGGGATACCAACCTTCTCGGTGATTTCCTGGGCGAACTTCGAGCCGATCCCATGAATGTACTGAAGCGCGATCACCACGCGCTTGTTGGTCGGAATATTGACGCCAGCAATACGGGCCACGTCCGCTCTCCTATAGTCGGCAGCTCACGCTGCCCGTTTGATAACGACAAGGGACCGGAATCCCGCTCCCCACTCCTTGAGGAACCGAATCCAGCCCGATAATCCATGAGACTGGCGCGGTTCATAAGGGCAAGGTCCAGCAGAGTCAACTGCTGAGCCCCTGCCCCGAGGTATACTAGTTATGCACGGCCCGGCGGATGGCCGCCGTCACATCATCGACCGGCTGCATGCCGTCGACCGACTTCAACAGGCCCCTACCGCGGTAGAACTCGACCAGCGGCGCGGTCTGCTCGCGATAGACGCTGAGGCGGTTGCGAAGCACCTCCTCATTGTCGTCACCGCGGGCAACACCCGATTCCTTGGCCCGCTTGGCAATCCGCCCGACGAGCACATCGGCGTCGGCCGTGATCTCGATCACCGCGTCGAGCTGCATGCCCTTTTCGGTCAGCATTTCGTCGAGCGCCTCGGCCTGCGGAATGGTCCGCGGGAAACCGTCGAGCACGAAGCCAGCCTTGCAGTCATCCTGGTCGAGCCGTTCGGAGACGATACCGTTGACGATCTCGTCCGAGACGAGGTCGCCGCGATCCATAACCTCCTTGGCAGCCAGCCCCATCGGGGTCTTGGCGGCGATGGCGGAGCGCAGGATGTCGCCGGTCGACAGCTGCGGGATCCCGTAGCTGTCGATCAGCACCTTCGCCTGCGTGCCCTTACCGGCGCCCGGAGGTCCCAGAAGGATCAGCCTCATTTACGCTTGCCCCCAAGGCGCGACCGCTTCACCAAGCCCTCGTACTGCTGGGCGATCAGGTGGCTCTGCACCTGGGTCACCGTATCCAGCGTCACCGTCACGATGATCAAGAGCGAGGTACCGCCGATGAACTGGCTGACGTTGAGCTGGCTGTGGATCATCTCGGGGATGAGCGCCACGACGGTCAGATAGAGGGCACCGATCACCGTGATGCGGGTCAGCACGTAGTCGATATAGGTGGCCGTCCGCTCGCCCGGACGGATGCCGGGAATGAAGCCGCCGGAGCGCTTCAGGTTGTCCGCGGTATCGGTCGGGTTGAAGACGATCGAGGTGTAGAAGAAAGCGAAGAAGATGATCAGGACCGCGAACAGGATCAGGTAGAGCGGCTGGCCGCGGCCGAGCAGTGCTGCCGTCACCGACAGCCACTGCGGCGCATCACCCTGCGCCGCGAACGACGCAATGGTGGCCGGCAACAGCAGCAGCGACGAGCCGAAGATCACCGGGATAACGCCCGCGGTGTTGAGCTTCAGCGGCAGGTGCGAGGTGTCGCCCTGGAACATCTTGTTGCCGACCTGGCGCTTCGGATACTGGATCAGCAGCCGGCGCTGGGCGCGTTCGAAGAACACGATCACCGCGATGACGACGATCGCAATAACCAGCAGCCCGACGACCCAGATGGTCGGCAGCGCGCCGGTACGGCTCAGCTCGAGGGTCTGCACCACAGTCGCCGGCAGGTTCGCCACGATGCCGGCAAAGATGATCAGCGAGATACCGTTGCCGATGCCACGCGAGGTGATCTGCTCACCGAGCCACATCAGGAACATGGTCCCGCCGACCAGCGTGATGACGGTCGAAAGCCGGAAGAACCAACCTGGATCGATCACGACGCCCTGGCTGCCCTCGAGACCGATGGCGATGCCATAGGCCTGTACGGCGCAGAACAGCACGGCGAGATAGCGCGTGTACTGGTTGATCTTGCGACGGCCGCTCTCGCCTTCCTTGCGGAGGGCTTCGAGGCGCGGCGACGCGGTGGTGATCACCTGCACCACGATCGATGCGGTGATGTAAGGAATGAGGTTCAGCGCGAAGATCGCCATGCGCTGCACGGCACCGCCGGCAAACATGTCGAACATGCCGAAAATGCCCTGCTGCGCCTGCTCGAAGGTCTGGCGGTAGGCATCGGGGTCGATACCGGGCACCGGGATGTAAGTCCCGAGCCGATAAACGAGAAGCGCACCCAGTGTGAACCAGATGCGCTGCTGAAGGGCCTTCGCTTTCGCGAAGGTCCCGAAGTTCAGATTCTTGGCCAGCTGTTCGGCTGCGGACGCCATAGTCGCTCCCTTTAGAATGGGGCCAGGCGCTCTTAGGCGTCAGCCTTCACTTCTGCCTGAGGCATATCGACCTTGCCGCCGGCCGCTTCAATAGCAGCGAGCGCACCCTTGGTCGCGTGAGCAACCTTGAAGGTCACCTTCTTGGCAGTGAAACCGGAGCTGCCGATCAGGCGAACGCCATCGAGCTCGCGACGGATCACGCCGGCCTTCACGAGAGCAGCCGCATCGACCACGCCCTTGATGTCCAGCTTGCCGCTGTCGATGTAGTTCTGCACGCGGTCGATACGCAGCTGGTTCCACTTCTTGGGATTCAGAGCGTTGAAGCCGCGCTTCGGCATGCGCATGTGCAGTGGCATCTGGCCGCCTTCGAAGCCGTTGATGGCGACGCCGGAGCGGGCCGTCTGGCCCTTGCCGCCGCGACCACCGGTCTTGCCGACGCCCGAGCCGATACCACGACCGACGCGCACGCGCTTCTTGTTGGCGCCCGGGTTGTCCCGGAGTTCGTTCAAACGAGTCATTGTTCTCGTCCTTATTTGGCGTCGACGACGCGCACGAGGTGCGGGATCTTACGGATCATGCCGCGAACCTCGGGGGTGTCCTTGAGGGTCGACTGCTTGCGGATCTTGTTCAGCCCCAAACCGATGAGGGTGGCGCGCTGGTCCTGCGGACGGCGCGTCGGGCTGGCGATCTGCTCGATGGTGACGGTCTTGTCGGCCATTGTTCTAACTCCCAAGCCCTAATCAGGCTTCGACGGTCTCGCCACGGCGAGCCTGCAGGTCCGAGACCTTCAGGCCGCGGCGGGCGGCAACCGAACGCGGGCTATCAACGCGCTTCAGCGCATCGAAGGTGGCCCGCACCATGTTGTAGGGATTGGCGGTGCCCTGCGACTTCGCCACGATGTCGTTGACCCCGAGGGTCTCGAACACCGCGCGCATCGGGCCGCCGGCGATGATGCCGGTGCCGGGAACGGCGGCACGCAGGATGACCTTGCCGGCGCCGTGGTGGCCGACCACATCGTGGTGCAGCGTACGGGCTTCGCGCAGCGGAACGCGGATCATCTGGCGCTTGGCCTGCTCGGTCGCCTTGCGGATGGCCTCGGGCACTTCACGCGCCTTGCCGTGGCCAAAGCCAACGCGGCCCTTCTGATCACCAACCACAACCAAGGCGGCGAAGCCGAAACGACGGCCACCCTTAACAACCTTGGCGACGCGGTTGATGTGAACCAGCCGGTCGACGAATTCGCTATCGCGCTCTTGAACGTCTCTCATCGAATTTTCCTTTGTCGCCGGATCAGAACTGCAGGCCGCCTTCGCGGGCCGCATCACCAAGGGCCTTGACGCGGCCATGGTAGAGGTAGGCACCACGATCGAAGACAACGGTCGACACCTTGGCGGCGAGACCGCGCTCGGCGATCAGCTTGCCAACGGCGGCAGCTGCCTCCGAGGTTGCGCCGTTCTTGAGCTTTGCCTTGACGTCCTTGTCGATGGTGGAAGCGGCAGCAAGCGTGCGGCCGGACGCATCATCGATGATCTGGGCGTAAATGTTCTTGTCCGAGCGGTGCACGGACAGACGCGGGCGACCATTGGCGTTAGCCTTGAGCGCCTTGCGAACTCGCGCCTTGCGGCGGTCCGCACCTTTGAGGCTGATGGGCATCTCGTGCGCTCCTTACTTCTTCTTGCCTTCTTTGCGGGCGATGTACTCACCCACATAGCGCACACCCTTGCCCTTGTAGGGCTCCGGCGGACGCCAACCGCGAATGTCGGCGGCCACCTGGCCAACCTGCTGCTTGTCCGAGCCGGTCACGACCACTTCGGTCTGCGTCGGCGCGGCGATGGTGATTCCCTTGGGAGTCTCGAACACCACTTCGTGGCTGAAACCGAGGCTCAGCTTCAGATCCTTGCCCTGCATGGCGGCGCGGTAACCAACGCCCTGGATCTGCAGCTTCTTCTCGAAGCCAGCGCTGACGCCGATCACCATGTTGTTGATCAGCGCACGGGTGGTCCCCCAGGCAGCACGAGCTTCCTTGCTGTCGTTGGCGGGCTCGACGACGATGCCGTCATCGGTCTGCTTGGCGTTCACGACATCCATGAGCGTCAGCGCCTGCTCGCCCTTCGGCCCCTTTGCGGTGACCTTGCGATCGCTGATCGTGACGGTGACGCCACTGACCGGAGCAATCGGCTTTTTGCCTGTACGGGACATTCTTTCTACTTCCTTCGGAGTAATCGTCACACCGACGGCTTCAAGGCATCAGCCTTAGAAGACGCGGCAGAGTACCTCGCCACCCAGGTTCTGGGCTTTAGCTTCATGATCGGCCATCACGCCCTTGGGGGTCGACAGGATCGACACACCGAGGCCATTGGCGACCGAGGGAATGTTCTTGACCGACGCATAGACGCGACGGCCAGGACGCGAGACGCGCTCGATGGTGCGGATCACCGGAGCGTTGTCGGAGTATTTCAGCTCGATATCGAACTGAGCGACGCCGTTATCCATCTTGCTTTCCGAGTAGCCGCGGATGAAGCCTTCCGACTTCAGCACGTCGAGCACACGGCCACGCAGGGTGGACGCCGGAGTCTGGACGACATCGCGACGGCGCATCTGCGCGTTGCGGATGCGGGTCAGCATATCGCCGATCGGATCAGTAAGGCTCATTGTCTTCGTCTCCTTACCAGCTCGACTTCACAAGGCCCGGAATCAGACCGAGGTTGCCGAGCTGACGCAGGGCAATACGGCTGAGCTTGAGCTTGCGATAGTAGCCACGCGGACGACCGGTGAGCTCGCAGCGGTTATGCACGCGGTTCTCGGCCGAGTTGCGCGGCAGCGCAGCAAGCTTGAGCTGCGCGGCGAAGCGTTCCTCGAGCGACACGCTCTGGTTCATCACCACTGCCTTGAGCTTGGCCCGCTTGGGACCCAGCTGCTTGGCGAGGCGCTTGCGCTTGTTGTTCTTTTCGATGGAGCTGGTCTTTGCCATGTCTCGTCCTTCTCTCTTCCGTTACTGCCGGAAGGGGAAATTGAAAGCCTTGAGCAGCGCCCGGGCTTCGTCGTCGGTGCGCGCGGTCGTGCACACGATGATGTCCATGCCCCAGGTCTGATCGATCTGATCGAAGTTGATCTCGGGGAAGATGATGTGTTCCTTGATGCCCATGGCGTAGTTGCCACGACCATCAAAGGAATTCGGGTTTAGGCCGCGGAAGTCGCGAACGCGCGGCAGCGCGATGTTCACCAGGCGGTCCAGGAACTCGTACATGCGCGCCTTGCGGAGCGTCACCTTCACGCCGAGCGGCATCTCTTCGCGGACCTTGAAGCCTGCGATCGACTTGCGAGCGTGGGTGATGACGGGCTTCTGGCCGGCGATCTTCTCGAGATCAGCAGCCGCCGACTTCACCTTCTTGGTGTCGTTCACCGCCTCGCCGACACCCATGTTCAGCACGATCTTGTCGAGCTTTGGGGCCTGCATGACGTTCTTGTAGCCGAACTCTTTGATCAGGTTCGCCTTGATGGTCTCGTCGTACTGAGCACGAAGACGCGGAATATAGACGGTATCAGCCATCGATCGTGTCCCCGGTCGACTTGGCGACGCGCACCTTGGTGCCGTCGGCGTTGATCTTGAACCCGACGCGCGACGGCTTGCCGTTCGCATCGGCGATCGCGAGGTTGGACAGGTGAATCGGGGCTTCCTTGGTGAAGATGCCCGCATCCTGGCTCGCGGTCTGCTTGGTGTGGCGGCGGACGAGGTTGAGCCCCTGCACTACTGCGCGGGTCTCAGTCGGGATGACCTGCAGCACCTGCCCGGTCTTGCCCTTGTCCTTGCCGGCGAGAACGACGACCTTGTCGCCCTTCTTAATCTTGGACGCCATCACAACACCTCCGGCGCGAGCGAAATGATCTTCATGTGGTTCTTGCTGCGCAGTTCGCGCGGCACTGGCCCGAAGATACGGGTGCCGATCGGCTCAGCCTGGTTGTTGATCAGCACCGCCGCGTTGCGGTCGAAGCGGATGATCGTGCCGTCGGTGCGGCGAACCGGGAATGCGGTGCGCACGACAACGGCCTTCATAACCTGGCCCTTCTTGACGCGGCCACGCGGGATCGCGTCCTTGACCGAGACAACAATGATATCGCCCACCGAGGCGTACTTGCGGTGCGAACCGCCGAGTACCTTGATGCACATGACGCGACGCGCGCCGGAATTATCGGCAACGTCGAGATTGGACTGCATCTGGATCATGGCTTGATGCCTTTTTCAGTTTCGGGGTCTGCCTACTCGGCGAGCCCTAAATTCCGGTTTACGCGGAGGGTTTCAGAACCCAGCGCTTGTTCTTCGAAATCGGCGCCGACTCTTCGATCCAGACGACGTCCCCGACCTTGGCCACATTGGCTTCGTCGTGAGCGTGGTACTTCTTGGACCGGCGCACGGTCTTCTTCATCACCGGGTGGGTGAACGCGCGGTCAACCCGCACCACCACGGTCTTGTCGTTGGTGTCGGAGACCACGGTCCCCTGCAAAACGCGCTTGGGCATCGGTTGCTCCTTACTTCGCTGCGGCTTTTTCGCCGAGGATGGTCTTCACCCGCGCGATTTCGCGGCGGACTTTCTTGACCTCGGTCGGCTTTTCCAGCTGCTGGGTAGCGCGCTGGAACCGCAGGTTGAACTGCTCTTTCTTCAGGCCGAGCAGCTGATCCTTCAGCTCATCGGGGGTCTTGGCGCGGAGATCCGCGGCGCCGCTGGCGCTCTTGGCCTCGACTTTTTTCTTGGGTGCACGTGCCATGGCGATCAATCCGCAATGCGGGTGACAACCCGCGTGATGATCGGAAGCTTCATCGCGCCGAGGCGCAGGGCTTCCTTGGCGACGTCCTCAGGGACGCCGTCGATTTCGAACAGGATACGACCCGGCTTGACGCGAGCCGCCCAGAATTCCACCGAACCCTTGCCCTTACCCATGCGGACTTCGGTCGGCTTCTTGGAAACCGGCAGGTCCGGGAAGACACGGATCCAGACGCGGCCGGCGCGCTTCATCTCGCGGGTGATCGCGCGGCGAGCCGCTTCGATCTGGCGAGCCGTAACGCGCTCGGGCTCCTGGGACTTCAGGCCGAACTGACCGAAAGCCAGCTCCGTGCCACCCTTGGCATTGCCATGGATGCGGCCCTTATGCGCCTTGCGGAACTTGGTACGTTTTGGTTGCAGCATTTTTGTCTATGCCTTCTCAGTTCGCCGGTGCGCGCTCGCGGCGATCGCCGCGCTCACCGCGGTCGTCCCGATCGGAACGCTCGCGACGCTGACCACCCTCGTTCGAACCGCCGCCTTCAGTGGCGCGACGCTCGTGAGCGGACGGGTCGTGCTCAAGGACTTCGCCCTTGAAGACCCACACCTTGATGCCGATGATGCCGTAGGTGGTCTTCGCCTCGGCAGTACCGTAGTCGATGTCGGCACGCAGCGTGTGCAGCGGTACGCGACCTTCGCGATACCACTCGGTACGAGCGATGTCGGCGCCGCCGAGACGGCCGCCCACGTTCACCCGAATGCCGCCGGCGCCCATGCGGATCGCCGTCTGGACCGCGCGCTTCATCGCCCGGCGGAACGCCACGCGACGCTCGAGCTGCTGGGCAATGCCCTGAGCCACGAGGTTGGCATCGGTCTCGGGCTTGCGCACTTCGACGATGTTGATGTGCACTTCGCTGTCGGTGAACTTCTTCACCTTGGCGCGGATCTTGTCGATGTCAGCGCCCTTCTTGCCGATCACGATGCCCGGACGAGCAGTGTGGATCGACACGCGGCACTTACGGTGCGGACGCTCGATGACGATCTTGGAAACCGCAGCCTGCTTGAGGTCTTCCAGCAGCGTCTCACGGATCTTCAGGTCTTCCTGGAGCAGCGAACCGTACTCACCCTTGTTCGCGTACCAACGCGAGTCCCAGGTGCGGTTGATGCCGAGGCGCAGACCGATCGGGTTGATCTTCTGACCCATTATGCGGTCTCCTCAACTTGGCGAACCACAATGGTGAGGTTCGAGAACGGGCGCTCCATGCGGGCAGCGTGACCACGGCCACGGGCCATGAAGCGCTTCATCACCAGGGAGTCGCCGACATAGCACTCGGCAACGACCAGGCTGTCCGGGTCGAGGCCGTGGTTGTTTTCGGCGTTCGCGATGGCGCTCTCGAGCGTCTTCTTGACCGAGCCGGCGATACGCTTGCGCGAGAAAGTCAGCTCGGCGAGAGCCTTGTCGACCTTCTTGCCGCGGATCATCGCAGCCACGAGGTTGAGCTTGATGCCCGAGGTACGAAGCATGCGGAGAACCGCCTTGGCCTCGTTGTCCTTGAGCGACCGCTGAGTTTTCGGCTTGCCCATGTTACTTCCTCTTGGCCTTCTTGTCGGCCGCGTGACCGTAGTACGTACGGGTCGGAGCGAACTCGCCGAACTTGTGGCCGATCATCTCTTCCTGCACGTTCACCGGCACATGCTTGTGGCCGTTGTGCACGCCGAAGGTGAGACCGACGAACTGCGGCAGGATCGTGGAACGACGGCTCCAGATCTTGATGACTTCGTTGCGGCCGCTCGCACGGCTGGTCTCTGCCTTCTTGAGCAGATAGCCGTCGACGAACGGGCCTTTCCAGACTGAACGCGACATGGCTTAGCGGCCCTTCTTCACGTGACGCGAGCGGACGATAAACTTGTCCGTCGACTTGTTGCTGCGGGTCTTCTTACCCTTGGTCGGCTTGCCCCACGGGCTCACCGGGTGACGGCCACCAGAGGTACGGCCTTCACCACCACCATGCGGGTGATCGACCGGGTTCATGGTCACACCGCGGTTGACCGGCTTGCGGCCGAGCCAGCGATTACGACCGGCCTTGCCGATCGACGTATTCGAGTGATCCTGGTTCGACACCGCGCCGACAGTGGCGAGGCACGAGCCGTGGACCCGGCGCTGCTCGCCGGAGTTGAGGCGAAGGATCGCCCAGCCGGCATCGCGGCCGACATACTGCGCATAGGCACCGGCCGAACGGGCGATCTGACCGCCCTTGCGGGGCTTCATCTCGACGTTGTGGACGATGGTGCCCACCGGCATGCGCTCGAGCGGCATGGCATTGCCCGGCTTCACGTCGGCAGTGCCGAGCGTCGAGATCACCTTGTCGCCGGCAGCCAGACGCTGCGGCGCGATGATGTAGGCCAGCTCGCCATCCGCATACTTGATCAGCGCGATCCAGGCGGTGCGGTTCGGATCGTATTCCAGCCGCTCGACGGTCGCCGTCTCTTCGAAGCGAACGCGACGGAAGTCGACGACGCGGTACGAACGCTTGTGACCGCCGCCGCGATGGTACGCGGTGATACGGCCGGCGTTGTTACGGCCGCCAGACTGGTTCAGACCTTCAGTCAGTGCCTTGACCGGCTTGCCCTTCCACAGCTCCGACCGATCGGTCGTGATGAGCTGACGGCGGCCCGGGGAGGTCGGATTGTAAGTTTTTAGACCCATTCTTCTCTCTCCCCTCAGATGCCGGTCGAAATATCGATCGACTGGCCATCGGCCAGGGTGACAATGGCCTTCTTGACGTCCTTACGGGTGCCAAGTTCCTGCCGGAAACGCTTCACCTTGCCCTTGCGGACCAGGGTGTTGACCGCCTTGACCTTGACCGAAAAGAGCGCCTCGACGGCGGCTTTGATATCGGCCTTGGTGGCATCGATCGCGACGTCGAAGACGACCTGGCTGTGCTCGGACGCCATCGTCGACTTTTCGGTGACGACCGGGTTACGGATCACGTCGTAGTTGCTGAACTTGCTCATGCGAACCGGGCCTCGAGCGCTTCGAGCGCTGCTTTGGTCAGAACGAGCTTATGGCGACGGAGAATGTCAGCGACATTGATCCCCTGAACCGGCAGCACGTCGATCTGCGGAATGTTGCGAGCCGCGTTGGCGAAATTCTTATCCACCTCGGCGCCGTCGATGATCAGAGCGCTCGACCACTCCAGCTTGCCGAACTTGGCAACCAGCTGGGCAGTCTTGGGCTCCTTGGTGGCGACGGTCGGAACGACGACCAGTTCACCAGCCTTGGCCTTGGCCGAAAGCGCATGCTTCAGCGCCAGGGCGCGGACCTTCTTGGGCAGCTCGATCGCATGGCTGCGGGGCTCGGGACCAAAGGCCCGGCCGCCGCCGCGGAACTGCGGAGCAGACTTGGCGCCATGACGAGCGCCGCCCGAGCCCTTCTGCTTGATCGACTTCTTCGAAGTGTAAGCGATCTCGGAGCGGTGCTTCACCTTGTGGGTGCCGGCCATCGCCTTGAGCTGCTGGTAACGGACCATGCGGTGCAGGATGTCCTGACGGACTTCAAGACCGAAGATCTCGTCCTTCAGGGTGACCGAACCGTCGGCCTTGCCGTCCAGAGTAGTGACCTGGAGTTCCATTATTTCGCCTCCTCGGCCACGGCTGCGACAGCCGCCTTGAACGAACCGGGCACAGCTGCGCCCTTCGGAGCGGCCTTCTTGACCGCGTCCTTGATCTGGATCCAGGCGCCCTTGGCGCCCGGAACAGCGCCCTCGACCATGATCAGCCCGCGCTCCACATCGGTGCGCACGACCTTCAGGTTCTGGGTAGTGACGCGACGGTCGCCCATGTGGCCGGCCATCTTCTTGCCCTTGAACACCTTACCGGGGTCCTGGCGCTGACCGGTCGAACCGTGCGAACGGTGCGACACGGACACACCGTGCGTGGCACGCAGGCCGCCGAAGTTCCAGCGCTTCATGCCGCCGGCGAAGCCCTTACCGATCGAGGTACCGGTCACGTCGACCAGCTGACCTTCGACGAAGTGGTCCGCCTGCATGGTGGCACCGACTTCGATGAGGTTCGCAGGATCGACACGAAACTCAGTTACCTGACGCTTGGGCTCGACCTTGGCGACGGCGAACTGGCCGCGCTCCGCCTTGGTGACATTCTTCGCCTTGACAGTGCCGGCGCCGAGCTGGAGGGCGGTGTAACCGTCCTTCTCCTGCGTGCGCTGGCCGACTACCTGGCAATTCTTGAGGTCGAGCACGGTCACGGGGACGTGTGTGCCGTCATCCAAGAACAGGCGGGTCATGCCCAGCTTCTGTGCGATCAAACCAGAACGCATCGGTTGTTACCTTCTCTCTTTGGCGCTTGACCGGGTCATTGTGTCCAAGAGGACCCTTTGGATGGTCAGCGCGAAAACTCAGTCACTCAGAGCTTGATTTCGACGTCGACGCCGGCGGCGAGATCGAGCTTCATCAGAGCATCGACGGTCTGCGGGGTCGGATCCACGATGTCCAGAAGACGCTTGTGGGTCCGGATCTCGAACTGCTCGCGCGACTTCTTGTCGATGTGCGGCGAGCGGTTGACCGTAAACTTCTCAATCTGTGTGGGCAGCGGGATCGGCCCGCGCACCTGCGCACCCGTACGCTTGGCCGTGTTGACAATCTCCCGAGTGGAGGTGTCGAGCACACGGTGGTCAAAGGCTTTGAGCCGGATGCGAATGTTTTGACCGTTCATCTTGCTTTCCCAGCGAAAAATGGAACGCGGCGCGCTGTTTGCAGCGGCGCGCCGCGCCCTGGATTACCAGGTCTTATTTCAGGATCTTGGCGACGACGCCCGAACCGACGGTGCGGCCACCCTCACGGATAGCGAAGCGGAGCTTCTCTTCCATGGCGATCGGCACGATCAGCTGGACCGAAATATTCACGTTGTCGCCCGGCATCACCATCTCGGTGCCTTCCGGCAGCGTAACCACCCCGGTCACGTCGGTGGTGCGGAAGTAGAACTGCGGACGGTAGTTGGCGAAGAACGGCGTATGACGGCCACCCTCTTCCTTGGTGAGGATGTATGCCTCAGCCACGAAGTCGGTGTGCGGGGTCACGGAACCGGGCTTGCAGAGCACCTGGCCGCGCTCGACCTGAGTGCGGTCGATACCACGGATCAGCGCGCCGATGTTGTCGCCAGCCTGGCCCTGATCGAGCAGCTTGCGGAACATTTCAACGCCGGTCACGGTCGTCTTCTGCGTCGCCTTGATACCGACGATCTCGACTTCCTCACCCACCTTCACGATGCCGCGCTCGACACGGCCGGTCACCACGGTGCCACGGCCGGAGATCGAGAACACGTCTTCGATCGGCATCAGGAACGGCTGGTCGATCGGACGAGCCGGCTGCGGGATGTACTCGTCAACGGCGGCCATCAGCTTGAGCACGGCGTCGTGGCCGAGTTCCTTGTTGCCGTCGTTCAGAGCTTCGGTGGCCGAGCCCTTGATGATCGGAACGTCGTCGCCCGGGAATTCATAGGACGACAGCAGTTCGCGAACTTCGAGTTCCACGAGCTCGAGCAGCTCCGGATCGTCGACCATGTCGCACTTGTTCAGGAACACGACGAGCGCCGGCACGCCGACCTGACGGGCGAGCAGGATGTGCTCGCGAGTCTGCGGCATCGGGCCGTCGGCAGCCGACACGACCAGGATCGCGCCGTCCATCTGCGCGGCGCCGGTGATCATGTTCTTCACATAGTCAGCGTGGCCGGGGCAGTCGACGTGAGCGTAGTGACGGTTGGTCGTCTCGTACTCGACGTGGGCGGTGTTGATCGTGATGCCGCGCGCCTTCTCTTCCGGCGCTGCGTCGATCTGGTCGTACGCCTTGAAGGTCGCGCCACCGGTCTCAGCCAGGACCTTGGTAATCGCTGCGGTCAGCGAGGTCTTGCCATGGTCGACGTGACCGATGGTGCCGATGTTGCAGTGAGGCTTATTGCGGGAAAACTTTTCCTTGCCCATCGCTTCTCTCCGTATGCGTCAGCCACAAGCCGACGTGAGTTTTCAGTTTTAATTCAAGCGCTTGCTTAGCGAGTAAACGTTAAGCGTACTTTGCCTGGACTTCGGTGGCGACCGCCTGCGGGACCTGCTCGTAGTGGTCGAAAGTCATGGTGTACTGAGCGCGCCCCTGGCTCATCGAGCGGAGCGAGTTCACGTAGCCAAACATGTTGGCAAGAGGCACCATGGCGTCGATCACCTGCGCAATACCGCGGGCTTCAGTGCCGCGGATCTGGCCGCGACGTGAATTGAGATCACCGATGACGTCGCCCACATAGTCTTCCGGGGTCAGAACTTCAACCCGCATGATCGGCTCGAGGATCTTCGGAGCGGCCTTCTCGATGGCTTCACGGAAACCCGCGCGGCCAGCGATTTCGAAAGCGAGGACCGAGGAGTCCACGTCGTGGTAGGCGCCGTCGGTCAGTGCGAACTTCACGTCGACGATCGGGAAGCCGATGATCGGACCCGAACCCATGACGGACTGAACGCCCTTCTGCACGCCCGGCACATATTCCTTCGGCACGTTGCCGCCGACGACTTCCGAGACGAACTCGAAACCCTTGCCCGGCTCATTGGGCTCGATACGGAACTTGATGCGCGCGAACTGGCCCGAGCCACCCGACTGCTTCTTGTGGGTGTAGTCGTGTTCGACCATGCGGGTGATCGCCTCGCGGTAGGCCACCTGGGGCGCACCGATATTGGCTTCCACCTTGAACTCGCGCTTCATGCGATCGACGAGAATGTCGAGGTGCAGTTCGCCCATGCCCGAGATGATGGTCTGGCCGGATTCCTCGTCGGTCTTGACGCGGAACGACGGATCCTCGGCAGCCAGGCGAGCGAGCGCGAGGCCCATCTTTTCCTGGTCGGCCTTGGACTTCGGCTCGACGGCAATGTCGATAACCGGCTCCGGGAATTCCATGCGCTCGAGAATGACGCGGTTGTTCGGGTCAGACAGCGTGTCGCCGGTCGTGGTGTCTTTGAGGCCAACGATGGCGACGATGTCGCCGGCGTAGGCTTCGTTGATCTGTTCACGGCTGTTGGCGTGCATCTGGAACATACGGCCAACGCGCTCGCGCTTTTCCTTGACCGTGTTTTCCAGCATGGCGCCGGCCTCGAGGTGACCCGAGTAGATGCGGCAGAAGGTCAGCGAGCCCATGTGCGGGTCGTTGGCGATCTTGAAGGCCAGCATCGACAGCGGCTCGGCGTCGGACGCGTGACGCTCGATCGGCGCCTCGGTCTTGACGTCGATGCCCTGGATCGCGGGAATGTCGGTCGGCGCCGGCAGGAAGTCGATAACGCCATCCAGCAGCGGCTGCACGCCCTTGTTCTTGAAGGCCGAGCCGCAGAACACCGGATACAGCTTGACTTCGCAGGTGCCCTTGCGGATCAGCCGGCGCAGGGTGTCGTTGTCCGGCATCTCGCCGTTCAGGTAGGCTTCGGTGGCCGCATCGTCCATCTCGACGGCGGTCTCGATCAGCTTCTCGCGGTACTCAACGGCCTTGGCCTTGAGGTCCTCGGGAATCTCGACGACGTCCCACTGGGCGCCCAGCTCTTCGTTGCGCCAGACCAGCGCGTTCATCTCGATCAGGTCGACGACGCCCTTGAAGTCGCTTTCGGCGCCGATCGGCAGCTGCATCACGACCGGCTTGATGCCGAGGCGCTTATCCAGCGTATCGAGGCAGAAATAGAAATCGGCACCGATCTTGTCCATCTTGTTGACGAAGATCAGACGCGGAACGTTGTACTTGTCGGCCTGGCGCCAGACAGTTTCCGTCTGCGGCTCGACGCCCTGGTTGCCGTCGAGCAGCGCGATGGCGCCGTCGAGCACACGGAGCGAACGCTCGACTTCAATGGTGAAGTCCACGTGGCCGGGGGTGTCGATGATGTTGAAGCGGTACTGGGTGCCGTCACGGCCCTTCCAGAACGTGGTGGTCGCGGCGGACGTGATGGTGATGCCGCGCTCCTGCTCCTGCTCCATCCAGTCCATGGTCGCGGCGCCGTCGTGGACTTCGCCGATCTTATGGGACTTGCCGGTGTAGTAGAGAACACGCTCGGTCGTGGTCGTCTTGCCAGCATCGATGTGAGCCATGATGCCGAAGTTACGATAGTGATTGATCGGGTATTCGCGGGCCATCTGAGCGAGCCTTCCGTTTACCAGCGGTAGTGCGAGAAGGCACGGTTGGCGTCAGCCATACGGTGCGTGTCTTCGCGTTTCTTGACGGCCTGACCGCGGCCGTTGACGGCATCCATGAGCTCGCCCGACAGGCGCTCCTTCATGGTGTGCTCGCCACGCTTGCGGGCAGATTCGATGAGCCAGCGGATGGCCAGGGCCTGCTGACGGTCGGTACGGACCTCAACCGGGACCTGGTAGGTCGCACCACCGACGCGGCGCGAACGCACTTCGACGGCCGGGCGGATGTTGTCGAGGGCGGTGTGGAACACGCCGATCGGATCCTGCTTCAGCTTGGTCTGCACGATGTCAAAGGCGCCGTAGACGATCGACTCGGCAGCCGACTTCTTGCCGTCCTTCATGAGCGAGTTCATGAACTTGGAGACAACGAGATCGCCGAACTTCGGATCGGGATTGACGACGCGCTTTTCAGCGGAGTGACGACGGGACATCTGGAATGCTCCTTACTTCGGCCGCTTCGCGCCGTACTTCGAACGGCGCTGCTTGCGATCCTTCACCGACTGGGTGTCGAGGACGCCGCGCAGCACGTGGTAGCGAACGCCCGGCAGGTCGCGAACACGACCGCCGCGGATCAGCACCACGGAGTGTTCCTGCAGGTTGTGGCCTTCGCCGGGAATGTAGGAAATGACTTCACGCGAAGTCGTCAGACGAACCTTCGCAACCTTGCGGAGAGCCGAGTTCGGCTTCTTCGGGGTGGTCGTATAAACGCGAGAGCACACGCCGCGCTTCTGCGGGTTTGCTTCCATCGCCGGTACTTTGTTCCGCTTGGGCTTGGATACCCGAGGCTTGCGGATCAACTGATTAATGGTCGGCATTGCGCTCTTTCCATCGGTCCGAAGTTCGTTGCGAAAGACGATGACAAACCGATAGGGCGCCAATTCCACCCCGAACGGGGCGGCGGCGCCTCTCATTGCAGCGGACCACCCAGCGTTGGCCGGGCGTTCATGCGCACGAAGATTTGTCGTCGTCTCTTGCCTTTGGCGATGTGTTTGAAGTTCCTGGATGCCCGCACAAGGTGGCAGATACCCGCGTGAACTTCACGACCGACCGCTAAGGTTGCGCCTCTATATGGGCAGTGAGTCCCCCCGTCAAGGATTCTTTGCAGCGGAACGTGATGCTCACGCAGCCGGAAATCCGGGGAATTTCCATCCACGGGTGGGATGGGTTCGGGAGGCAGAGCTAATCTGACCCGGACGCATGGCTGGCGCCAGATCGTCGATGCAGTTTTCCTCGATTTTCGGGAATCGGGTGCCGCGTCCCCTGCCCTGCATTGGCCGTGTCGCGGCAAAGGTGTAACAGTCCCCCTTGAGCTGAGCCGGGAGAATATACGATGACGCTGGGACGCCTGTTTGCCACTGTGGTTCTGGGCACCCTCGCCAGCGGCCCGGCGCTGGCGCAGAACGTCGTCGATGGCAGCAAGGTCGACGAGATCGTCACCATCGCTCGCGGCTATGGCGCAGCAACGCTGGAGAGCCAGGGCGACGGCAATCCGCGTATCGCCGGCAACATCAAGGGCGTGCCGTATTACGTGTTCTTCATGAACTGCACCGACCAGACGGCGTGCGAGGACATCAACTTCTATGCCGGCTTCGCCGATATCAAACCGACCATGGATGCGCTCAACGCCTGGAACCGCGACAAGCGCTTCGGCAACGCCTATCTCGACGCCGACCTCGATGCGGCCATCGAGTATGACGTGAACCTCGAATACGGCGTCACCCGCGAAAACCTCGATGCGGCGTTCGGGGTGTGGTCGGTGCTGCTCGAACAGTACACCGAGTATATCGGCTACAAACCGGCGCCCTGATCACTCTCAGTCGAGGATCATTACCGCAAAGCCGTCATAGCCCTTGGCGCCGACGGTCTGCAGCGCCGTGGCCGAGAGCCGCGGGTTCGCAGCGATCAGTTCGAATGCACCACGGCTACCCAGCACGTTGGGGTCGCGGCTTTCCGCATTGGCCACCTCGCCATCGCGCACCACGTTGTCGAGTACGATCACCGTGCCTTTCCGGCCGAGCTTGATGGCCCAGTCGAGATAGACGGTGTTATTCGGCTTGTCGGCGTCGATGAAGACGAAGTCGAACGGCTCCGGCATTTCGGCCGCCAGCACCGGCAGCGTCTCCGCAGCGGCGCCGACCCGCACCTCGATCCGGTCGGCGTACCCTGCCCGCTCGATATTCCGCCGCGCCACCTCGGCATGGTGCGGGTCATATTCCAGGGAAACGATCGAGCCGCCGGCCGGCAGGGCCTTGGCCATCCAGATGGTGGAATATGCACCTAGGGTGCCGACCTCGAGGATCCGCCGCGCCCCGCTCATGCGGACCAGCAGGTGAAGGAACTTACCCTGTGCCGCCGACACATCGATCGGGCGCAGGCCTCCGGCGGCATTGGCTTTAAGCGCATCGGCCAGCGCCGCATCCTCATCGACCAGCCGGTCGACGATGTAGTCGTCCACCCTGCCCCAAAGTTCCGCGCTCATCGGCTGTCTCCAACTGTCCGACGCTCAGATATCGCGCGTGGAGAAAGGTTGAATGACACTACCGACCAACGGACCTGGCGGGGAATGTCGGCTAAACGTTTTCGAGCTTTCGAGCGATGTCCTTAACAGTCTCGGACACGCTCTCGAGAGTTGTCCTCGATTCAGCGCGTGTCTCCTCAATGGCTCGCCCCAAAGTTTCGGCGATCTCTTCCATCCGGCTATCTATCCGCCCCTCAAGCTGCCGTTCGCCATTTGCCAGGCGCCCGCCGATCTCCATCTTGATGGTGAGCTCAAGCTCCTCTTTCACGTCCGAGAGCCGGCGATCCAAGTTGACCACGGTCTTCTGGACGAGCGTAAGCGCCTCCAACACTTGGAGGTGTTGATCGTCACTCTTTTTACCGCGCTCCAGAACCTTATCGATCTGGCGGCTCAGGAACTCTAAGCTGATGGCATCACTCATAGACAAAACCTATGCCCCTCGAGGCTGTTCGGCAAGATGATGAGACCGACCGGCAGACGAAAGGTTGGGTGGCGAAACCGCGACGGACCTGAGCCTTACCCGATGCCATGGTACAGGCAGCCCGACTGGGCCAACGAAGATTCTGCCCGCCGGATGATATGACCTTCGTTCGTCTATCCAAGACGGCAGGAAGGTTCTACGCCGCAAAAAGAAAGGGCCCAAAAGGGCCCTTTCGAAGTTCTGCAATGCCTTGCCGATTACTCGGCCGGCTCCACCGGGGTCGGGGTCGGCGCCGGGATGGCGGCGGTCTCGGCCTGGCGGCGGCGCTCGTCGAGGATCATGTCGTCGCGACGAGTGGCGATCGCCTTGGCCTTGGAGATACCCGCACCGGTACCGGCCGGGATCAGGCGGCCGACGATGACGTTCTCCTTGAGGCCTTCGAGCAGGTCGGCCTTGCCGGAAACCGCCGCCTCGGTGAGGACGCGGGTGGTTTCCTGGAAGGACGCGGCCGACACGAACGAGCGGGTCTGCAGCGACGCCTTGGTGATGCCGAGCAGCACCGGGTTGGCCGTCGCCGGCTTCTTGCCGTCGGCAACCAGCTGGTCGTTGAGCTCGTCGAAGTCCAGCTTGTCGAGCTGCTCGTCCTTGAGCATCCCACTGTCACCCGGGTTCACGATCTCGACCTTCTGCAGCATCTGGCGAACGATCACCTCGATGTGCTTGTCGTTGATCAGCACGCCCTGCAGCCGGTAGACCTCCTGGATCTCGTTGACGAGGTAGCGAGCAAGCTCTTCCACGCCCTTGATCGCCAGGATGTCGTGCGGTGCCGGGTTGCCGTCGAGGATGTACTCACCCTTCTCGATGGTGTCGCCTTCCTGCAGGTGGAACGGCTTGCCCTTCGGGATCAGGTACTCGACAGCCTCAGCGCCCTCTTCCGACGCCTCGATGATGATCCGGCGCTTGTTCTTATAGTCGCGACCGAATTTGATCGTACCGGTGATCTCCGCGATGATCGCGTGATCCTTGGGACGACGGGCCTCGAACAGCTCGGCCACCCGCGGCAGACCGCCGGTGATGTCCTTGGTCTTGGCGCTTTCCAGCGGAATACGGGCCAGAACGTCACCCGGCGACACCTTCTCGCCCGGCTCGACGGCGATGACCGCGTCGACCGAGAGCAGGTACCGGGCTTCGCCGCCGCGATCCAGTTTGACGACGGAGTCGCCACGCTTGATCGTGATGGCCGGCTTCAGGCCGTCGCTGCGCTGGCTGGTCCGCCAATCCGACACGACGCGCTTGGTGAAGCCCGTCGTCTCGTCGGTGGTTTCCGCCACCGAGGCACCGTCGACCAGATCCTCGAAGGCCACTTCGCCATCGACTTCGGCCAGCACCGGACGGGTGTAGGGATCCCATTCGGCGATACGCTGGCCGCGCTTGACCTCGGCGCCGTCATCGACCCGGAGCTTGGCGCCATACGTCACGCGGTGCGTGGCGCGGTCCTTGCCCTCGGGATCGAGGATGGCGATGGTGACGTTACGGCCCATGGCAACCAGCTGGCCGCCCTCGACCTTGGCGACGTTGCGGTTGCGGATCTCGACCTTACCCTCGGCGCCAGCCTCGAGATAGGACGAGTCGACCACCTGCGCGGTGCCACCGATGTGGAACGTACGCATGGTCAGCTGGGTGCCCGGCTCACCGATCGACTGGGCGGCGATAACGCCGACAGCTTCACCGATGTTGACCGGCGTGCCGCGAGCGAGGTCGCGACCGTAGCAGGCGGCGCAGCAGCCCTGGCGGAGATCGCAGGTCAACGGCGAGCGGATGCGCATCGACTGGACCTTGTAGCTCTCGATGAGCTCCACGTCCTTTTCGGTGAGCAGCGTGCCCTTGGGAACGATGACGTCGCCGTTCTCCGGGTTCACCACATCGTCAGCCGCGGTGCGGCCGAGAATGCGCTGGCCCAGCGAGGCCACGACCTGGCCCGCATCGACGATCGGCTCCATGGTGAGGCCGCGTTCGGTACCGCAATCGAGCTCGGTGATGATCGAGTCCTGTGCCACGTCGACCAGGCGACGGGTCAGGTAACCCGAGTTCGCGGTCTTCAGCGCGGTGTCCGCGAGGCCCTTACGAGCACCGTGGGTCGAGTTGAAGTACTCGAGAACGTTCAGGCCTTCCTTGAAGTTGGCCGTGATCGGGGTCTCGATGATCGAGCCATCCGGACGCGCCATCAGGCCACGCATACCGGCGAGCTGCTTCATCTGCGCCGGCGAACCGCGGGCGCCCGAGTGGCTCATCATGTAAACCGAGTTGATCGGCTTCTGACGACCCGTCTCCTTGTCGAACTGAACGGCAGCGATGCCCTTCATCATTTCTTCGGCGACCTTGTCACCGCACTTGGCCCAGGCGTCGACCACCTTGTTGTACTTTTCGCCCTGGGTGATCAGGCCGTCATTGTACTGCTGCTCGAACTCTTCGACCTGCTTCCTGGTATCCTCGACGATTTTGTACTTCGAGGCCGGGATCACCATGTCGTCCTTGCCGAACGAGATGCCGGCGCGGGCAGCGTGCTTGAAGCCGAGGTCCATGATGCGGTCACAGAAAATGACCGTCTCCTTCTGACCGCAACCGCGATACACGGTGTCGATCATCTTACTGATCATCTTCTTGGTCATCAGCTGGTTGGCCGTCGCATACGGCACCGCCGGATGCTTCGGCAGCAGCTTGCCCAGGATCATGCGGCCCGGAGTGGTTTCGACGATCTCGGTCGTGCGGTTGCCCTCGGCGTCATAGACGTCGACACGGCCCTTGATCTTCGAATGCATGGTGACGACGCCGGACGCCAGCGCGTGCTCCAGCTCGCCCATATCCGAGAACGCCATGCCCTGCCCCGGCTCACCCTCGTTCATCAGCGAGAGGTGGTAGAGGCCCAGCACGATGTCTTGGCTCGGCACGATGATCGGCTGGCCGTTTGCCGGGTGCAGGATGTTGTTGGTCGACATCATCAGCACACGTGCTTCGAGCTGCGCCTCGAGCGAGAGCGGCACGTGCACGGCCATCTGGTCGCCGTCGAAGTCGGCGTTGAACGCCGCGCAGACGAGCGGGTGCAGTTGGATGGCCTTACCTTCGATCAGGTGCGGCTCGAACGCCTGGATGCCCAGGCGGTGAAGCGTCGGAGCGCGGTTCAGCAGAACCGGGTGCTCGCGGATCACTTCATCGAGGATATCCCAGACCTCGGGCTTTTCCTTTTCGACGAGCTTCTTGGCCTGCTTCACCGTCGACGAGAGACCCTTGGCCTCGAGACGCGAGTAGATGAAGGGCTTGAACAGCTCGAGCGCCATCTTCTTGGGCAGGCCGCACTGGTGGAGCTTGAGCTCCGGACCCACGGTGATCACCGACCGGCCGGAATAGTCCACGCGCTTGCCGAGCAGGTTCTGACGGAACCGGCCCTGCTTGCCCTTGAGCATGTCGGAGAGCGACTTCAGCGGACGCTTGTTCGCACCGGTGATGGTGCGGCCACGGCGGCCGTTGTCGAACAGCGCATCGACCGCTTCCTGAAGCATGCGCTTCTCGTTGCGGATGATGATGTCCGGAGCGCGCAGTTCGATCAGGCGCTTCAGGCGGTTGTTGCGGTTGATCACGCGACGGTAGAGGTCGTTGAGATCGGAGGTGGCGAAGCGGCCGCCATCCAGCGGGACGAGCGGACGGAGCTCGGGCGGAATGACCGGAATGACGGTCATGATCATCCACTCGGGCTTGTTGCCCGAGACGATGAACTGCTCGACGATCTTCAGGCGCTTGGCCAGCTTCTTGGGCTTGAGCTCAGTGGTCGCCTCGGCGATCTCGACGCGGAGGTCCGCGGCGATCTTCTCGAGGTCGAGCGAAAGCAGCAGGTCGCGGATGGCCTCGGCGCCGATCTTGGCGGTGAAGCTGTCGGCACCATACTGGTCCTGGGCGTCGATATACTGCTCTTCGGTAACCAGCTCGTTCACGCCGAACGGGGTCAGGCCGGGATCCAGCACAACGTACTGCTCGAAATACAGGATGCGCTCGATATCCTTCAGCGTCATGTCGAGCAGCAGCGCGATACGCGACGGCAGCGACTTGAGGAACCAGATATGGGCAACCGGGGCGGCGAGTTCGATGTGGCCCATGCGCTCGCGACGGACGCGGCTCAGGGTGACTTCGACGCCGCACTTCTCGCAGATGACGCCCTTGAACTTCATGCGCTTGTACTTGCCGCACAGGCACTCGTAGTCCTTCACGGGCCCGAAGATACGCGCGCAGAACAGGCCGTCGCGCTCGGGCTTGAACGTACGGTAGTTGATGGTCTCGGGCTTTTTGATCTCGCCGTAGGACCAGCTCAGAATCTTTTCCGGGCTCGCGATGCTGATCTTCATCTGATCGAACATCTGAACCGGGACCTGCGGGTTGAACGGGTCCATGACGTGGTGATGAGTGTTCATCGGTAGACTCCTCTTATCGGAACTTCCCGGCGGCTCGAGCCGGGAAGCGTCCGAAGTGAATGTGGGTTGAACTCGGCAGCCTTATTCCGCCGCGTTCTGAGGAGGTGCGAGCTGGTTGTCGGCGGGGCCGCCCTGGGGCAGCGCGTCGCCTTCAAACGTATCCAGCTCGACATTGAGGCCGAGAGAGCGGATTTCCTTGACGAGAACGTTGAAGCTCTCGGGGATGCCCGCCTCGAAGGTGTCGTCGCCTCTGACGATCGCCTCGTAGACCTTGGTGCGACCAGCAACGTCGTCGGACTTGATGGTCAGCATTTCCTGCAGCGTGTAGGCGGCGCCGTACGCTTCGAGCGCCCACACCTCCATTTCGCCGAAGCGCTGGCCGCCGAACTGCGCCTTGCCGCCCAGCGGCTGCTGGGTAACAAGCGAGTACGGGCCGATCGAGCGCGCGTGGATCTTGTCGTCCACGAGGTGGTGGAGCTTCAGCATATAGATGTAGCCCACGGTCACCCGGCGATCAAACTGCTCACCGGTGCGGCCATCGAAGACGATGGACTGGCCAGTGGAGTTCAGCCCTGCCCGCGTCAGCAACTCGACGATGTCGCTCTCCTTGGCGCCGTCGAACACCGGAGTGGCGATCGGCACGCCCTTGGAGAGATGCTCGCCAAGGCGGAGGATACTGTCGTCGTCAAGCTGGGAGACGTAGTCATCGCCTTCATAGAGGGCGCTGATCTCCTTCTTGAGCGGCGTCATGTCGCCCTTCTGCTGGTAGGCCTTCATGATCTCGTCGATCTTCTTGCCCAGGCCGCGGGCGGCCCAGCCAAGATGCGTCTCGAGGATCTGGCCCACGTTCATGCGCGACGGCACGCCGAGCGGGTTCAGCACGATGTCGACGTGCGTACCGTCTTCCAGGTACGGCATGTCTTCGATCGGGGTGATCCGCGAAACCACGCCCTTGTTGCCGTGACGGCCGGCCATCTTGTCGCCCGGCTGGATCTTGCGCTTGGTGGCGACAAAGACCTTGACCATCTTCATCACGCCCGGCGGAAGTTCGTCACCGCGCTGCAGCTTGTCGACCTTGTCGATGAAGCGCTGCTCGAGCAGCTTGCGGCTCTCCTCGTACTGAGCGTGGAGGGCCTCCATCTCGGCCATGACCTTGTCGTCCTCGAGGGCAAACTGCCACCACTTGGAGCGCGGCTGGGCGTCGAAGGTCGCGTCGTTCAGCTTGGTGCCGTTGACATAGCCCTTGGGGCCAGCAGTCGCGGTCTTGCCGAACAGCATCTCCTTCAGGCGCGCATAGACGTTACGATCAAGGATCGACTGCTCGTCGTCACGGTCCTTGGCGAGGCGCTCGATTTCCTCGCGCTCGATGGCCATGGCGCGCTCGTCCTTGTCGATGCCGTGGCGGTTGAACACGCGCACTTCAACGACAGTACCAGCATCGCCCGGCGGAACGCGGAGCGAGGTGTCACGAACGTCCGAGGCCTTCTCGCCGAAGATGGCGCGGAGGAGCTTTTCTTCCGGCGTCATCGGGCTTTCGCCCTTCGGGGTGATCTTGCCCACGAGGATGTCGCCGGCAGCGACTTCCGCACCGATGTGGACGATACCGGCTTCGTCGAGGTTCTTCAGCGCTTCTTCCGAAACGTTCGGAATGTCGCGGGTGATTTCCTCAGGGCCAAGCTTGGTGTCGCGGGCCATCACTTCGTATTCCTCGATGTGGATCGAGGTGAACACGTCCTGCATGGCGATCTTCTCGCTGAGCAGGATCGAATCTTCGAAGTTGTAACCATTCCACGGCATGAACGCGACGAGCACGTTGCGGCCGAGCGCCAGGTCGCCCAGGTCGGTCGAGGGACCATCGGCAACGATGTCGCCGGCGTCGACATGGTCGCCCACCACCACCAGCGGACGCTGGTTGATGCAGGTCGACTGGTTCGAACGCTGGAACTTCATCAGGTTGTAGATGTCGACGCCCGACTTCGACGCATCGGTCTCTTCGGTGGCGCGGATGACGATACGGGTCGCATCCACCTGGTCGACGATGCCCTTGCGCTTGGCAACGATCGCGGCACCCGAGTCACGGGCAACGATCTTTTCCATGCCGGTGCCGACGAACGGCGCCTCGGCACGCAGCAGCGGCACCGCCTGCTTCTGCATGTTCGAGCCCATCAGCGCACGGTTGGCGTCGTCGTTCTCGAGGAACGGGATCAACGAAGCGGCGACCGAGATGACCTGCTTGGGCGAAACGTCCATCAGGTCGATGGTCTCTTTCGGCGTCAGGCCGTTGTCGCCTGCGTGGCGCGCCACGACCAGGTCGTCAGCGAACTCACCCTTGGCCGTCAGCTTGGCGTTGGCCTGAGCGACGTAGTGCTTGGCCTCCTCCATAGCCGACAGGTAGACGACCTCGTCGGTCACCTTGCCGTCCACGATCTTGCGGTACGGCGTCTCGATGAAGCCGTACTTGTTGACGTGAGCGTAGGTCGCGAGGTTGTTGATCAGGCCGATGTTCGGGCCTTCCGGCGTCTCGATCGGGCAGATACGGCCGTAGTGGGTCGGATGGACGTCACGGACTTCGAAGCCGGCGCGCTCACGGGTGAGACCGCCGGGCCCCAGCGCCGACAGGCGACGCTTGTGCGAGACTTCCGACAGCGGGTTGGTCTGGTCCATGAACTGGCTGAGCTGCGACGAGCCGAAGAACTCGCGCACCGCGGCAGCCGCGGGCTTGGCATTGATCAGGTCCTGCGGCATGACGGTGTCGATCTCGACCGACGACATGCGCTCCTTGATCGCGCGCTCCATACGGAGCAGCCCGAGGCGGTAGTGGTTCTCCATCAGTTCGCCGACCGAACGCACCCGGCGGTTGCCGAGGTTGTCGATGTCATCGATCTCGCCCTTGCCGTCGCGCAGGTCGACGAGGGTGCGAACCACCTCGACGATATCGTCCTTGCGCAGGATGCGAACGGTGTCTTCGACGTCGAGGTCGAGACGCATGTTCATCTTGACGCGGCCGACGGCGCTCAGGTCGTAGCGCTCGCTGTCGAAGAACAGCGACTTGAACATGGCTTCGGCGGTTTCGACGGTCGGGGGCTCGCCCGGACGCATCACGCGGTAAATGTCGAACAGCGCGTCTTCGCGGGACTCGTTCTTGTCGACGGCCAGCGTGTTACGCAGATAGGCGCCCACGGTGACATGGTCGATGTCGAGGATCGGCAGCGCGTCGAAGCCGGCGTCCTTGAGCTTGTTGAGCAGCTTCTCGTCGATCTCGTCGCCGGCTTCGGCGAAGATCTCACCGGTATTGAGGTTGACCAGGTCCTGCGCGATGAACTGACCGTAAAGGTCTTCTTCCACCACGGCGAGATGCGTCAGCCCACCCTCGGCGAGCTTCTTGGCCTGGCGCGGCGAGAGTTTCTTGCCACCCTCGTGCACGACGTCGCCAGTCTTGGCGTCGATGAGGTCGAACGTCGGCTTGGCGTTCTTCATCTTGTCGGCGTCGAACGGCTTCTGCCAGCCGGTCTTGGTCTTTTCGAACTGGACGGTGTCGTAATAGGTGTCGAGGATCTCCTCGGCATCCATGCCGAGCGCCTTGAGCAGCGAGGTCACCGGAATCTTGCGGCGACGGTCGATACGGGCGAACACGATGTCCTTGGCGTCGAACTCGATGTCGAGCCACGAGCCGCGGTACGGGATGATGCGGGCGGCGAACAGGAGCTTGCCCGAGGAGTGGGTCTTGCCCTTGTCGTGGTCGAAGAACACGCCCGGCGAACGGTGCATCTGCGAGACGATAACGCGCTCGGTGCCGTTGACGATGAAGGTGCCGTTCATGGTCATGAACGGCATGTCGCCCATATAGACGTCCTGCTCCTTGATGTCCTTGACCGAGCGGGCGCCGGTCTCTTCATCAACTTCGAACACGATCAGGCGAAGCGTGACCTTGAGCGGCGCTGCGAACGTCATGTCGCGCTGACGGCACTCGTCGACGTCATACTTGGGCTGCTCGAACTCGTATTTCACGAACTCGAGGGAGGCAGTGTTGGAAAAGTCGGTGATCGGGAAAACCGACCGGAAAACGGACTGAAGCCCCTCATCGTTGCGACCGCCCTTGGGCTCGTCGACGATGAGGAACTGATCATAGGAGGCCTTCTGAACCTCGATCAGATTGGGCATCTCCGTGACTTCGCGAATGCTGCCGAAAGATTTGCGTACCTTGCGGCGGCCGTTGAAAGTGGTAGCCATACCAGCTCCTCAAATTTCTCGATGTCTCGGAGGCAGATGTCCAAAGGCCCGACTATCAGCCGTCGGGCATCAGGACATCGGCCTTGCTTCTTTTCATCAGGGCCCGGCGAGAGGGAGAGAGCCCCGGTCATTACGCACTGGTTTGCGCGGGACCGCTTCTGCCCCGTCGCAACTGCACTCGAATTCATCTGCGCCCGATGAGCGCCATCCGAACTCCGAAATTTTGATTGTCCTGCCCGGCCATCCAATCGCGCGGGTGGAACGCGTCCCAAATACCATAAATGCGACGCAAATAAGGCAGCGCGGCAAATTCGCCGCGCTGCCCGAGATTGTTGTCCGGAGACGACCTTACTTGAGGTCGACCTTGGCGCCGGCGGCTTCCAGCTTCTTCTTGATGTCTTCGGCTTCAGCCTTCGACGCGCCTTCCTTGACGGCCTTCGGAGCAGCTTCGACGAGCGCCTTGGCTTCGCCGAGGCCCAGGCCGGTGATGGCGCGGACTTCCTTGATGACGTTGATCTTGTTGTCGCCGAACGAGGCGAGGATCACGTCGAATTCGGTCTTCTCTTCAGCGGCGGCAGCGGCAGCGCCACCGGCGGCCGGAGCAGCAGCGACGGCGACCGGAGCGGCAGCCGAAACGCCCCACTTCTCTTCGAGAAGCTTCGACAGCTCGGAAGCTTCCAGAACGGTCAGGGCAGACAGGTCGTCTACGAGTTTGGCGAGATCAGCCATTTGAATTCACTCTCTTTGATGTTTCAGTTCGAACCGTGAAGGGCCGGACCGGCCCCACGTGGGTAGTTTGCCTATGCTGCATTGCTCTTCTCGGCATGCGCCGAGATGACCCGTGCAACCGCACCGCCAGGGGCCTGCAGGACAGACGCGATACGCGTGCCGGGCTGCTTGAGCATCCCTGCGAGCGTGGCGCGGAGCTGGTCCAGCGAGGGCATCGTGGCGAGCGCCTTGACGTTGTTCGCGTCGAGCCCGGTCTTCCCCATTGCGCCACCGAGAACCACGAACTTCTGGTTCTTGTCGGCGAAAGCGGCCGCGACTTTCGGCGCGGTCATGGGATCCTTGGCGAAGGCGACGACGGTCGGACCTGTGAACAGGGCCGAGATGTCCGCGTTGTCGGTTTCCTTCAGAGCAAGCTTGGCGAGGCGGTTCTTGGCCACCTTGATCGTGCCGCCGGCCTGTTTCATCTGCCTGCGCAGGTTCTCCAGGTCGGCAACGGTCAAGCCGGCATTCTGGGCAACCACGATCGACCCGGCCGCCGCGAACGACGACTGGAGCGAGGTGATGAGCTCAGCCTTTTCCGCTCTTTCCACTGCTAGTCTCCACATTTGGCCCGGAGGTAGGCCCCGGACCGTTTGCCAATTGCTGCCCTCCGTCTGGAGTGCAGCGGTTGATGCCTGTCAACCGGCTGACCGTCGGAGGGCGAAATGCCCCTTGGCGGCAACTGGCCTGGTTCGAACCGGACAAAAATCCGGTCTTCACCCCATCTATGCGGGCCCCTTGTCCCTTTGATCGCGCGCTAGCGCGTCGCCGGTTCGGGATTAGCACTCCCAAGGGAGCAGACCCGCAGTCTCGGACAGGACTTCACCGATCCGAAGATCGGCATTCCGGGCGGCCGAAGCCGCCCGGAAATTCGTGATCAAGCGTTGACCGACGAGGGGTCGACGTGGACGCCGGGGCCCATGGTCGAGGACACGGCGACGCGCTTGACGTAGGTGCCCTTGGCGCCAGCAGGCTTGGCCTTCTGGATCGCGTCGGCGAACGCCTTGATGTTCTGCAGCAGGGCCTCTTCCGAGAAGGACGCCTTGCCGACACCGGCGTGCAGGATGCCTGCCTTCTCGACGCGGAACTCGACGGCGCCACCCTTGGCGGCCTTGACCGCACCGGCGACATCCGGGGTCACGGTCCCGACCTTGGGGTTCGGCATCAGGTTGCGCGGGCCGAGGATCTTACCGAGACGACCGACCAGCGGCATCATGTCCGGGGTCGCGATAACGCGATCGAACTCGATCTTGCCGCCCTGGATGATTTCCACCAGGTCTTCGGCGCCGACGATATCGGCACCGGCCTTGCGGGCCTCATCGGCCTTGGCGTCCTTGGCGAACACGGCGACGCGAACGGTCTTGCCGGTGCCGTTGGGCAGGTTCACCACACCACGGACCATCTGGTCGGCGTGACGCGGGTCGACACCCAGGTTGAACGCAACTTCGACGGTCTCGTCGAACTTCGCCTTGGCGCGTTCCTTGACCATCTTCACGGCATCGCTGAGGGCGTAGAGCTTCTTGCGATCGATGCCCACGCGGGCGGCGTCAGTACGCTTACCGAGCTTGCTCATGATCAGCCCTCCACCTGGATGCCCATGGAGCGGGCGGAGCCGGCGATCATGGTCGCGGCCTGGTCGACGTCATAGGCGTTGAGATCGGCCATCTTCTTTTCGGCAATCTCGCGGATCTGCTTCTGGGTGATCGTTCCAGCAGATTCCTTGCCCGGGAGCTTGGAGCCGGACTTCAGGTTAACGGCCTTCTTGATCAGGTAGGTGACCGGCGGGAGCTTGGTCTCGAAGGTGAAGCTCTTGTCGGCATAGATGGTGATCACGACCGGGGTCGGGGCACCCTTTTCCTGCTCGGCGGTCTTCGCATTGAAGGCCTTGCAGAATTCCATGATGTTGAGGCCGCGCTGACCCAGCGCGGGGCCGATCGGGGGCGACGGGGTCGCCGAGCCGGCCGGGACCTGAAGCTTCAGGTACCCAGTGATTTTCTTTGCCATGGTTCAATCTCCATATGTGCCCAGGATCGGGCGGGTGATCCGCGTCACCGGATCTGTGAGACGCCGTGGTCCGGGCTTTACGAGCGGCTGGCAACCGCCCTGCCCTCCCACGGTTTTCTGCAGCCCTTAGGCCACGAGTAACGGACTAGACCTTTTCGACCTGCCCGTATTCCAGTTCGACGGGCGTCGGGCGCCCGAAGATCGACACTTCCACCTTGAGGCGCGAACGCTCCTCGTCGACTTCTTCGACCACGCCGTTGAAGCTGGCGAAGGGACCGTCGGAGACGCGCACCTGCTCACCGACCTCGAATGAGACCGACGGCTTGGGATGCTCGACGCCTTCCTGCACCTGCTGCAGGATGGCCATGGCTTCCTTTTCCGAGATCGGCATGGGCTTGTCGCCCGAACCGAGGAAGCCGGTAACTTTCGGCGTGTTCTTGATCAGATGGAATGCCTCGTTGGTCATATCCATCTTCACCAGCACGTAGCCCGGGAAGAACTTGCGCTCAGCGTCGACCTTGCGACCGCGACGCATCTCGACGACCTTTTCGGTCGGCACGATCACGTCGTCGAACAGGTCTTCAAGCTTCTTCTGCGCAACCTTCTGGCGGATGTCCTCCGCCACCTTGCGCTCGAAGTTCGAGTACGCCTGAACGATATACCAGCGCTTGGCCATGCCGCTTCGAAGCTCCTAATAGTCCGTTTGCCGCTTAGCGGATCGACAGGATCATTTGCACGATCCAGTGAATGAGCTGGTCGGCGGCGAGGAAGAAAATGCTCGCGATGACCACCATCACCAGCACCATCACCGTCGAGACCAGCGTCTCGTTGCGGGTCGGCCAAGTTACCTTGCCGACTTCCTGGCGAACCTCTTGCAGAAATTTCAGGGGGTTCACAGCAGCCATCAGCTCTACTTTCCGTCGGGCCTTCAGGCCAAAAACGAAGAACCGCGCGAGTCACCCCGGGCGGCTTGGGAAGCGGTATCTAATGGCTTGCCTGCGCTATTGCAAGCCCAAATGACGGGCCGATGTCGGGCGCCTGCGAAAGCCCGCCAAGGCTGTCAGCCATCCGTCAGCTTGCCTCCGTTACCACGGTGTTCAGGGACCCGCGGTGTGATTCTGGGGCGATGGGGATGGGTGCAGTGCTGCAAGCGATGACACGATTCCGGCTCGGGCACTGGCTGCCGGTGGCCATTGTCGCCGCCGCCGCAGTCCTTGCTTTCCTCGCCGCGCTCAATTTCAGCCTCACCCTGCCGGTCGAAGTGGAATAGTGCGAGGGCCCCGGATGCCAACCGCCTACAACCTTCATCCCGACCCGACTGCAACGCTGCAGCTGGTCGGCCTGCAAGCCGCCGATGTCGAGCGCGAACTGATCCTGGCGACGCTGCGCGCCACCCATGGCAACCGTACCCACGCTGCCGCCATCCTCGCCATCAGCATTCGCACGCTGCGCAATAAGCTGCATGAGTATGTCGAGGATGGCATCGATGTGCCGCCGCCTCACGACGCCGGAAACTCCGACGAGGCATAGAGCCGGCGCATTGCCACGCTGTCGTAGCGTTCGCCATCGACCTCCAGCGTCGCCGCACTGAGCTTGCCGGGCAGCAGCGACTCCATGGCGTAGCGCAGCGCCAGGGCTGCCGAAGGGAAGCGGCGATAGTCGAGGCCGGCCTTCCGCCCCACCTGCACCGGAAAATAGAGATCGGCCGGTTCGGCATAGTCGAACGGCTGGGACAGATCCTCGTCGCCGACGCCCGCAGCGGGGTCGGCCGCAGTTTCGCGCCTGCGTGGCATGGCGTCCGTCTCCGTCAGCCGAAACTCGTGCCGAAGCGCAATAGCGGCGCCAGCACGAACAGCGCGCCCAGCGTGATGAAAAAGCTCAGCGCCACGGTGAGGGTGCGACTGGGCATGCGACGAACCGCGACGGGCGCGGTGTCGGGATGATCCACGGGCATATCGGGGTGTCGCTTTCGCTGGTGGCGCGTTTGTGCGCCTCAACACCATACGCCCTCGCTCGACAGTCACCTACCGAATTCGGCGCACCGCTCCGGGGCGCTCAGCCAGCCCCGCCCGGACCGGCGACGGAATCGGGGATGGTCAACGGGCCCGCGTATGGCGGCTTGGGGCCCGGCAGCCGGTTGAACCAACGGATGGCAAAGCCGAAGCCCACGAGCAGCAACCCGCCACCGATGATGGAGATTGGTGACGGCCCCAGCGTTGCGAACCATTGAATGAAGAAGTGGATCGCCCCAAACACGGCGGCAGCATTGACCACCCAGCGGCGGTTGGCGCGGATCGCCCAGAAGCCGGTGATGATGAGCACCAGGGCCCAGGCCACGCTGAACGCCAGCGGCGGCAGCCGCAGTGCGTCGTCGCCGAACAGCGAGCCGATCAGGAAGCCGAAGTTCAGCATCAGGATGGCAATGCGCGCCGCGATGATCGCCAGCCGCTCATAGTCCGGCGGCAGCCGCAGCGAGAGCAGATAGAGCCCGAGCGTCAGCACCGCGAGGATGCCGATGGTCAGCGCCGGCTGCCAGAAGAAACTTCCGTTGTAGGCGGTTGCCCCGCCCACCGTTGCGGTCAGCATGATCACCGACAGCGCCGCCAGCAGTCCCGAGCGCGCCGCCACTGCTGCAACCGCCAGCCCTGCCCCGATACCCAGATTGATCGGTACCGAACCGTTGGCGAGGATCGAGATGCCGCCCGAGAGGGCAAGGGCGCCGATGGTCACGCAGACCTGGCCGAACAGCGTCCAGCGCTCGATGCCGGCGAACCTGAGCACCAGCCCCAGAGCCAGCAGCAAGCCGCCGAGCACGATAGCCGTCTCGACTGTCGGGAACAGTGCACCCAGGCCGATGACGATGGCGCAGGCACCGAACGAGAGCAGGATGTTGGTGCCAAGTGCACCGGTATCGGACTTTGCAAACCCCTTCAGTCGATCGGCCTCTGCCTGGGCGAGTTCCCCGCGGCGGACGAGATCGTCGAGGTCGAGCGTCACCTTCATGTCGTCATATCCCCAAGCCCGCACCTTCTTGAGATAGATCGGCGTAACTCGCAAGGCACAGCCGCGCTGCGGCGACCCTGCGGCGCGCGAGTTGATCGCACTGCGCGCCGGGATGTCTTTGTTAAATGCGCACCCTCTCCAGCCGACCTAGAGTGAGGTCTTCGGGAGGAAGCAGCGGGCTGCTGACTCTGGTGGCAAGCTGTGTCGCGCCCGCTGACTTTCTCCCGAGGGCGCTCTTGCTCGAGACGATCTTCCTCAAGGCCTTGTTCGCCACCCTCGTCGCCGCCATGCTGGCAACGCCGGTCGCGATGTGGCTCGGCATGCTGTGACTGGCCCGACGCCTACCGGCGTGGCGCACTTTCAATCAGCGACAAAAGTGGAATGGGTCGGCGCGTTCAGGCGCCTGGGCAGGTGGCAGGGGCAGAAGGACTTGAACCCTCGACCCTCGGTTTTGGAGACCGATGCTCTACCAACTGAGCTATACCCCTAAACCTGCGGCCCTCCCTCTACTGAAAAGCCTCGAGCCGCGCAAGTGGCAAGGGGGCAACCTTCGCGTGATGATTGCGCGCCGCCGCGACGCCGGATTAGGCTGCCTGCCGCGCGACTTGGGGTCGCGCTTGAGGGTAACCAGGGGAAATAGATGAAGAGACTCGTTCTCGTTGCCGCGCTCGTCGCGTCCGGTTTCGCCGTGCCTGTCCTGCCTGCTGCGGCCGCGCCGCTGCTGTCGGATTCGGAAGTGAACTGCCTGATCTTCCCGGCCCTGAAAAAGGAATGCTGGGAGAAAGGCGCCGAGATGCTGAAGGCGACGCCGACCACCGTCGCCGAAGCGACCGAGACCACCGCGACCAAGCTCAAGCTGCCGCTGCTGTGGAACTGCACCGCGGCACCCAAGGGCTCGGGCCACCTGCTCGACTGCTGAATCGGCAGACGCCAGATGCATTGAAGGCCCGGCAGCACTGCCGGGCCTTTTTCATGCGCCGCCGCGAAAGCGCAGCAACTCGTCACGGGTGGTGAAAAGGATAGTCCTGGTCGGCGGCACCGATATCGGCGCGCAGGTACGGGCTCAGCTCACGGATATCGGCCACCGGGTGAGCCCGATGCGGGATGATGACGTGCTTCACCCAGCTGAACAACCGCGCGGCGCGGGACTTTGGGGCCTGGTAGAGCATCATTCTTCTCCGTCAATCTGATGTGTCTGAACGGAAGATGCGCCCACAGAGCTTTGATTTCCAACCAAAGCTCGAGTATCATACATAAGGAGGCCTTATGTCTGATCACCTACCCCCGCTTGCCGCGATCCGCGTCTTCGAGGCTGCGGCCCGACACTTGAGCTTCACCCGCGCTGCCCAGGAACTGGGGATGACCCAGGCTGCGGTGAGCTACCAGATGAAGCTCCTGGAAGAGCGAGTGGGCTCGCCGCTGTTCCTCAGGCGGCCGCGCGAGGTGGCACTGACTGAGGCTGGGGAGCGGCTGGCGCCAGAAGTCAGCCGCGCCTTCGAGATCCTCCGCGAGGCGTTCATCGACTTCGGCGAACGCGAGCATGGCACGCTGATCGTCAACACCATGCACACCTTTGCGGCGCAATGGCTGGCGCCGCGGTTGGGCATCTTCCAGCTCCGGCATCCGGAGATCGCGGTGCGGCTCGAGACTACCGATCGGCTGATAGACTTCGGCCGGGAGCAAACGGACGTCGTGGTGCGCGCCGGCCGGGGCAAGTGGCCCGGGCTCAGTGCGGTCAAGCTGATCGATGTGCGATTTACCCCGATGCTGTCGCCGGCGCTGGCCGCGACGATCGGCGGGGTCCATGAGCCGGCCGACATCCTGAAACTGCCCTTGCTGGATTCTGACGATCCGTGGTGGATCCGCTGGCTCGACGCCTATGGCCTGCCGCACGACGTGCTGAAGCAGCAGAAGACGCCGTCGATGAACATGCAGACCTTCGACGCCATCGCGGCGATCGCCGGCCAGGGCGTTACCCTGCTCACTCCGGAGTATTTCCAGCGCGAGCTGGCCGAGGGGCGGCTGATCCAGCCGTTCGAACGGATCATCGATGTCGGCACCAGCTACTGGCTCGCCTACCCCGAGGGACGCCGGAACGTCGCCAAGATCAAGGCGTTCCGCGACTGGGTGGTCGAAGAGGCAGGCAAGCCGATCAGCTAGGAAGAGCTGGAGCGGGTGAAGGGAATCGAACCCTCGTCATAAGCTTGGAAGGCTTCTGCTCTACCATTGAGCTACACCCGCGCCGAAGCGCCAGCGCTTCTTAGTGGCAGAGGCGCGATGCTGGCAAGCCTCTTCCATCCCCCGGCGACTTCGATCCCGGCATTGTGCGTTGCCCAAGAGCCAGATCAGAGTCAGCTTTCGCCATGCGCGCCGCGATTGCCTTGCTGATGCTGCCGCTGCTGGCGGCCCCTCTTCCGGTTCATGCCGAGGATGCAAGGTTCATGCTGTGCGAGGCCCTGCCCCACCAAACCTGCGTCTGGTCCGGCGACAGCTTCTATCTGCGCGGCAGGATCGTCCGCCTAGCCGATGCGGTGGCGCCGGAGCGCTACACTGGGGCGTGCCCTAGAGCGAGCCAACTCTCATGGCGGTCGGCGCTACGGTTGCGTGACCTGCTGAATGGCGGGGCGTTCGAAATCGCGGATCCCGATGGGGCGGAGCTGACCGTGGTATCCCGGAACGGACAATCGCTGGGCGAGCAAATGATCGCTGAAGGACTGGCCCGGCCGAGAGCGCCCGAAGCGCCGAACTGGTGCGGATAGCTTTGCCTCAGTCGCTGACGCTCGGTTTTTGACGCCCACTACAGGCGAACGTCTGATTGACTCCCGGCGCTGCCGCCGGATGGATGCCGCGTCTCGAGGAGGACGACGATGCGGCTTGGTATGAGCGGGTGTTTTTTGCCCGCGGACATGAATGATCTTACCCCCCAGATGTGCCGGCGGGTCCGCGATGCGGGCTTTTCCGGCATCTTCACGCGCTTTCGCGACAATGATCCGCTGACGGCGCGGCGTGAGGATGCCGAGCGCCTCAAGGCGCTGCTCGCCGACGAAGGCGTCGCGCTGTTCCAGACCACCGGCTACTGGCAGAACCTCATAACCTCGGACGAAACAGCCCGGGCCCAATCGGTGCGCGTGGTACAGGCGGCGCTGCAGCTCGCCGGCTGGTTGGGGGCACGCGGCATCGACACCGGCCCCGGCTCGATGAACCCTGAAGGCCCCTGGTTCCCGCATCCCGACAACTGGACGGCCAAGGCCGAGCAGCAGTTGATCCGCTCGCTCAAGGAATGCGCCAGGGCGGCGGAAGATGCGGGTGTGTATCTCAGCCTCGAATCGCACTCGCTGGTAACGCCTCGGACGCCCGAGATTGCCGCTCGCATTCTCGATGCGGTGGATTCGCCGTGGGTGCGTTGCGACTACGATTCCGCCAACTGGATCACGCTCGAGACCGTCTACGACACCGGCGGCGCGCTGAACGCGCATTTCGATCTGCTCGGCCGCCACATCTGCAGCGCTCATGCCAAGGACATCTGGGTGGAGAACCGGCTGGCGATCCACCTGCAGGATGGCTGTCCCGGCAAGGGACTGATGGACTTTCCGACGCTGTTCGACCGCCTCGAAGCGCTCGACCCGGACTATCCGCTGATCGCCGAGGGCAACTCGAGCGAAGAATTGCCGGACGTCGGCGCGCTGTTCCACCGGGTTGCCAATGATCGCGGCATCCGCATCCTCGATGTCGGCGACAAGGCGGAGCCGGCACGATGAAACTGCTGCTCGTCGGCGGTGCCGGCCATGTCGGCCAGCTCATCACGCCCTATCTGAAGGCGCGCCACACGCTCAGGGTGCTCGACCTGGCCCCGCCATCCGATCCCGAGGTCGAGCTTGTGAAGGGCTCGGTGCTTGACCCCGTAGCGATCCGGCAGGCGCTTGTCGGCGTGGACGGCTTCATCTGGTTGGCGATGCGTAGCGCCCAAGGTGGCATGGTGACAGACCAGGATATCGAGATCATCATCAACAATTACGACTTGAACACCAAAGCACTACATCTGTTTCTTTATCTGGCGCAGGAAGCCGGCGTGAAGCGCGGCGTCTATACCAGTTCGATGAGTGTGCATTACCGCGGCCGCCCGAACTACCCCGGCGAGGACCAGGTGCCGCTCGATTCGCCGTCGGTCTATGGCCTCAGCAAGGGGTTGGGCGAGGAGATCTGCGCCTATTTCGCCCGTTGGTTCGGCATGAACATTATCGGGCTGCGGATCAGCGGCCCGCGCAAGCGCGCCGATTACCTCGCGCAGCGCCGCAACCCACAGCGGGCCGGCGACGGCAGTTATGTCTATCCGCTCGATGAAGAGGACATGGCGAATGCTTATCTCGGCGCCGTCGACGCGGTCACGCCACCATCGAAAGGCGGGTACGAAGCGGTGTTCATCGTCGGTGATGAGACCGGCGGAGAACACGACCTGGCAAAAGCCGCACGGCTCATCGGCTGGCAGCCCCGGTCGCATCGGTTGCTGACCGAATAGACGGAACGAAGAATCCCCTGGGGACGCCTGGAACCAATGGCGGCTATGGTCGTTCAGTGGCGGGTATCTGGGGGACTAAATGCCGGTTGAACGAGAGAACGCCGACGAGGGCGAGCGCATCATCGAAGCGCGGCTCGCGGCGATTATCGATTCTTCCTTCGATGCGGTGATCGCCAAGGATCTGAACAGCGTCATTACGCATTGGAATCCAGCTGCCGAGCGCATGTTCGGCTATTCGGCCGACGAGGCTATCGGCCGCTCCATCACCATGCTGATTCCGCCGCATTTGCAGAGCGAGGAAACCGACATCATCCGGCGCATCCGCGCCAATGAGCGGATCGAGAGCTATGAGACGGTGCGGCTCCGCAAGGACGGCGGTACGATTTTCGTGTCGTTGACCGTGTCGCCGATCCGCAACCCGCGCGGCGAGGTGGTCGGCGCCTCCAAGATCGCCCGCGACATCACCCAATCCAAGGAAAGCGAACGGCGGATACGCGTGCTGCTGCGCGAAATCAACCACCGGGTGAAGAACCAGTATGCGGTGATCCTGTCGCTGATCCGAGAGACCGGGCTGAGCTCGGTGTCGATCGAGGAATTCCAGCAGAAGATTCGCACCCGCATCGCCAGCCTCGCTGCCTCGCACGACTTGCTGGTGCACTCGGAATGGACCGGCTCGACTCTGGCCGAACTGGTCAGGGCGCAGCTCGCGCCGTTCGGGCACGAGCAACTCGTGACCATATCCGGCCCGCTCGTCTCGATCTCACCCAACGCGGTGCAGAATCTGGGAATGGCGTTCCATGAGCTCGGCACCAACTCGGCCAAATACGGCGTGCTCGCCGGCGTGGGCGGCACGGTGACCGTATCGTGGTCGTTGAGCCGGAGCACCGAGCCCGAGCTGACGGTGACCTGGGACGAAGCGTTTGACGAGCCGCTCGAGTTGGAGCCGCAAGGTGGACGGGGCTTTGGCACCGTGGTGCTCGAGCGGGTGACCCCGGCAGCGCTGAATGGCCGTGCCAGCGCGACCCGAACCGCCTCGCGGATAACCTGGACGCTCGAGGCGCCAGCGAGTTCAGTGCTGGTTGACGAATCCGACAGCCGCGCCTGACGGCGTGCACCGCGTTCGGCTCTGAGGCTACCAGCCATGTCGGGGGGTGGTGGAGGGGACTGGATTCGAACCAGTGTACGCTAAGCGAGCAGATTTACAGTCTGCCGGATTTAACCACTCTCCCACCCCTCCATTCAGAGCCGGAGAAACGAACGGCGCCCGTCCCCGGGCGCGTCGTCGGGGCGGTTTATGTCGGGGCGGTGAACGCCTGTCAACACCCAATCCGCCCTTTGCGCATCGCAGTGCTCGCCTTGCTGTCCTCCATCAAAACCGCTAGGGCATCCCCATGAGCCGCAACAAATTCCCGCCCAAGCCGAAGTACGACCCGGATACCGGGCCGGTCTACCTCTATGGGCTGCATACGGTGCGGGCCGCGCTCGACAATCCCTTGCGCGAACGGCGCAACCTCCTGGTCACGCCCAACGCGCTGATGCGCCTCAGGGAGACCGGTCCGGTGGAAATGCGCTTCACCGAAACGACGCCCAGGGAGCTCGATCGGCTGCTCGGCGCTGATGCGGTGCACCAGGGCGTGGCGCTGGAAGTCGAGGCGGTCAGCCGCTTCGGACTCAACGACGTCCCCAACCCCCGGCTGGTGGTGATCCTCGACCAGTTGACCGACCCGCATAATGTCGGGGCGATCCTGCGCACCGCCTGCGCGTTTGGCGCCGATGCGGTGGTGACGACGGCCCGGCATTCGCCGCGCGAGACCGGCGTGATGGCCAAGGCCGCCTCAGGGGCGCTCGACATGGTGCCGATGATCGAGGTGCGCAACCTCGGCGACGCCATCGAGAAACTCAAGGAGCGCGGGCTGACGGTGATCGGCTTCGATTCGGAGGCCCCTGCCCCGATCCGCCCGCGCACCGACGATGCGCCGATGGCGATCGTGCTCGGCGCCGAAGGCAAAGGCTTGCGGCAGCGGACGCGCGAGCTCTGTGACGAGATGGTGCGGCTCGACATGCCCGGGCCGATCAAATCGCTCAATGTCTCGAACGCGGCGGCGATCGCGCTGTTCGCGGTAACCGCCGGCCGCCAGGCTCAGTAAGGGGCGGCGGAGCAAACCCCGCGACCCCTAGCCTCGCTAGGGCGTGGTGCAGCGCACCAGATCGGTGCCATTGACGTTCAGCACGTCGGTCCCCGCCTGAGCGATCTCGAAAGTCTTGTCGCCGGCCTTGAGGCTCACCTTGCCGTCGGTCGCGGGAACGGCGTTGACCAGCGTAAGCTCGCTGCCCTGGCGCACGCTGATATTGGTGATCACCACGTAGCCGGTGCTGCCGGCCTGATCGACGGTGCCGCACGCATCGAAGCTCGGCGCCCAGACCCCGACATAACCGATCGCGCTGCGGTCAGTATTGAGGGCCAGCCGGGTATCGGGCTTCAAGCCATCGACCGGCAGGATGCCCATGGCCGGGGTGGTCATCACTGGCTCCTCAGCCGCAGCGACGGCCGCGGTGGCGTCGGCCGCACCCTTGCTCTCGGCCGGCGTCGCGGCGGCTGCCGGGGCAGCTTCAGCCGCTGCAACGGCAGCGGCGGCGTCTGCGGCGCCCCTCGCTTCCGCTGAAGCGGGCGCCGCCGCAGCCGAAGCGGCTTCGGCAGCCGCAACCGCGGCCGCGGCATCGGCCGCGCCACGTTGCGCAGCACCCGTTGCGTCAGCGGCGGGCGTGGCAGCCGCGATGGCAGCCTCGGCATCAGCCTTGCCCTTGGCGGCAGCGGCCGCAAGCGTCGCCTGCTTGTCCGCTTCAGCCTTGGCAGCAGCGGCCGCTTCGGCGGCCTTCTTCTCTTCCTCGGCCTTGGCGGCTGCCGCCTCGGCGGCCTTCTTTTCTTCGGCTGCCTTGGCCTCGGCCGCGGCCTTATCTGCTGCCGCCTTGTCCGCCGCGGCTTTGTCCGCCGCTGCCTTATCCGCTGCAGCCTTGTCCGCTGCAGCCTTGTCCGCGGCAGCCTTATCCGCTGCAGCCTTGTCCGCTGCAGCCTTGTCCGCCGCAGCCTTGTCCGCTGCAGCCTTGTCCGCCGCAGCCTTTTCCTCAGCAGCCTTATCCGCGGCAGCCTTATCCGCCGCAGCCTTGTCCGCCGCAGCCTTGTCCGCTGCAGCCTTGTCCGCTGCAGCCTTGTCCGCCGCAGCCTTTTCCTCAGCGGCCTTCTGTTCGGCCGCTGCCTTGTCGGCATCGGCGGTGGCTGCCGGTGCGGCGGGCGCCTTGGCGGCCGGCTGAGCCGGTGGCGGCGGTGCCGAATTGTTGTCGCAGGCAGCGAGCAGCAAGCCCAATGACAGGGCGACCGGCAGGGCCAGAAGGTGAGTTCGTTTCATGGTCGGTTTCCTCTCCGAAGCTGCAGCGCCCGGGACAGTTGCCCGCCGCGCGTGACCTGTCTGGCTGGGCCGTTTGCCGGCCCCAGCCTCATTTGCCGGCGATGGCCACGACGACGTTGACCGTCGCCGCGACAATGACCGTATTGAAAAAGAACGAGACGACGCCGTGCAGGGTCACCAGGCGCCGCATGGCCCGAGACGTCACCGCCACGTCGGCCACCTGCGCGGTCATCCCGAGCACATATGAAAAGTAGAGGAAAGCCGCACCATCGGGTGGTTGGTTGCCCGGGAATGCCAGGCCGGCGAGCACCTTGCCCTGCTCGTGCGGGTCATCGCGGTAATATTCGTGCGCATAGTGCAACGCCGCCATGGTGTGCACGGTGAACCAGCCGAGCACCACCGAAACGACGCTGACGGCGATCTCCAGCGGATCAGCCCGCCCCGCCCCGCTGTTGAGCGCGAGGAACAGAAAGATCATCGCAACGACCGCCACGAGGACGGTGACGAGAAAAATCGCCGCCACCGGAGAATCGGCGTCATCGGGCCGCTGTTGCAGGAACTCGGCGGTGAGGCACGGGAACTCGACGCGGACGAGCAGCAGGTAGGTGACGAACATCGCATTGGCGGCGGCGGCGACCGCATATTTGGGCGACAGCAGCAGGCACGCGACAAGCACCGCCCCCCCGACGCCGACGCCCAAGTAGAACGGGGCGTGACGCGGCAGGATGCGACCCGGAACCGATGCGCTTCGTTCGCCTCCCACGGCGTCTCCTTCGCCGGTGAATCACCAACCAGCCGGATATTTGCACAGTAAGGATGCCACATCTAAGACAAGCCGTCGCCGCCCCGAACGCATGCTGCGGCGCGCCTTGCGCCATCCGGCAGCCAATGCTATCGACCGCGTCGGGCCGGCATAGCTCAGTTGGTAGAGCAACTGATTTGTAATCAGTGGGTCGCGAGTTCGATTCTTGCTGCCGGCACCAGTACCCCCCTTACCCACTCGGCGTTTCGCCCATGCATGGCATCGCAGGACGACCCGGCGCGCTGCGGTGGATCGCTTAACAAACTGATGTGCATTGGAAGCCGCGTCGTGACAGGCTTACTCCAAACGGGAGAGTGGTCATGGATCGCGAGTGGTGGGTCGGCAGAGTGTTGCCGGGTTTCGTCGGAGCCCTGATTTTCTTCATCTTGCTGCTGATCTGGAACAGCATCAGCGGCGGCACGGTTGTGAACGCCTTTGGCGGAGCCAAGTCTTCGCAGATCGAGGCAGTGCAACTGCTTGCCGGGCCTGCCGGTCCGAAGGGAGATGCCGGACCAGCCGGCCCAAAGGGCGATACCGGCGCAGTTGGGCCCGCCGGACCAGTTGGCGAAGCCGGGCCAGTGGGACCGGCTGGGAGCACCGGACCAGTTGGACCCGCTGGCCCCAAAGGGGATTCCGGACCAATCGGGCCGAAGGGTAATGCTGGACCGACCGGCCCTGCTGGTCCGAAGGGAGACGCAGGCCCGATTGGACCCAAGGGCGATGCTGGTCCGGTCGGACCTGCCGGTCCGAAGGGCGATCCCGGTGCTGCTGGTCCGAGAGGCAATACCGGACCCGCTGGTCCCAAAGGGGACACCGGGCCAGTCGGTCCCGCCGGTCCAATGGGCGAGATCGTTCCGGCCACTCCGCAGCAATAGACGGATTGTCGGAAACCGGTCGATCATCTCCCGGCTGCGCGGGCTTGGCCGGGAGGCTGCGGGTACACAGCAGCTCATGAGCCTATTTGCCACGGCCGGGGTGCCGCCAAACCGACCTACGCCGGCACCACGTCCGGCCACATGGCGCCGTATTTGAAATCGTATTCGTCCGGCAGGTTGATGAAGCCAGAGCTCGGGTAGAAGGTCACTTCGCCGAAGCGCGGGCGCCCGGCGATTTCGTAGAAATCGATGCGGGTGAAGGGGAAGCCGGCCGACAGCCGTTCGGCGGCGTGGATCATTTCCCCGTAGCTATCGGGCTGCGGCGGGATGCCGGGGCCGTAATGGGGCGCCGCTTCGTTCGACATCACGAAGGGCACGCGGTTCCAATCCCGATCGTAGTTGGCCCGCTTGCGCTCGGAAAAGTAGTCCCAATTCACCGAGACGAGCTCGACCCGGCCGTCGAAGACATGAAGCTTGTAATCCACCGGCGGCTCGGCGCCACCGATATAGGGCTCGACCAGCACCTGGTGCGGGATGGCGCGATAGACCCACTCGCCCATCGAACGTCCGAAAGTCCGGGTGCGCCAGTACTCGACCTCCTTTTCGATGGCATCCCAATCCGGTGCGTCCGGGCCAGTGACGAAGACGTTGCCACCGCTCCAGTTGTTTGCCTTGATGACGTAGGGCATCGGCCAGTGGCGCTCGTCGCGTGGCGGCAGGGTGCGGCCGGCATAGCGTCGGGGTGATCCATTCGGCGCCCAGCTGGTCGGCGACGATCTGCTTGACGGCCACCTTGTCAGCGAGCGCGACCATGCGCGGCGAGCGCCAGCGGAGCTTGGCGACCTGGACTTTCTCGGTGAAGCGGGCTGGCCGCAGCAGATTGGGAAAGCGCCCAACCTCTTTGCGGTATTTGCGCAGCACGCGCACATAGTCGATGAGAGTCTGCATCGGGTCTCCGCGGCCCCCGCGGTTCCGCATGCCATCAAATCGAGAACACGTGCCCGGTCAAGCGTGGCTAGGCGCGCTTCTTCCACTTCTTGAGCACCATCTCCCGCTTCAGACGGGACAAGCGTTCGAGGAAGAAGACGCCATTCAGTTGGTCGATCTCGTGCTGGGCGATGCGGGCGGGCAGCCCTTCGAAACGGCGCTGCTGGCGGGCACCGGTGTCGTCGTCCCAGCTGATCTCGGCGGCATAAGGCCGAGTGACTTCCACCTCGACGCCCGGCATCGACACCGAGCCTTCGGGGCCGGGAATGCTGGGGCCGTCGGTGGAGATGACTTCGGGATTGTAGAGGACGAGGTAATCGCGTCTGGCCGGATCCTCGTCGGCGCTGATCACCACGACAGGGGCGACGGCGCCGATATGGACGGCGGCGAGACCATAGGCATTGGCGGCACGCGTTGCCTCGAGCAGGCGGTTGCCGATGGCCCTGAGGCTGTCATCCAGCGGCCGCGGCTCGGCCTTGCGGGTGAGCCGCGGATCGGGATAGCCGACGATCATCGGGCTAGAACAGCCCGCCGCGGCCCAAAGTCATATCGGTCGCGGCCGGATCCTGGCCGGCCTGGATAGCCTGGAAGGCGTTGGAGTCGACGCCGATCACCGAGGTAACGAGGTTGGGGCCGGTGCCCGGCTTGAACGCCTCGTAGATGGCCTGGTCGCCGCCATTGGCCTTCACGCCGGTGCCCGGGTCGATCCATACCTGCGCCATGCCGCCGGGCATGTTGAACGGGGTCGGCGGCTTGCCCTTCAGGGCCTTGGCGACGAACTCGGTGAAGATCGGCACCGCCATTTCGCCGCCGGTCGACTGGCGGCCCATGTTGCGCGGCGTATCGAAGCCGACATAGACGCCGACCGCCAGCTCGGGAGTGAAGCCGATGAACCAGGCATCCTTGTAGTCGTTGGAGGTGCCGGTCTTGCCGGCGACCGGCCGGCCGAGGCTCTTGGCGCCGGTGCCGGTGCCGCGCTGCACCACGCCTTCCATCATCGAGGTGATCTGGTAGGCGGTCATCGGGTCGAGCACCTGCTCGCGATTGTCGATGATGAGCGGCTCGCCCTGCTGGTTCCAGGTTTCGGCGGCGCAGCCATCGCAGACGCGCTCATCGTGGCGGTAGATGGTCTTGCCGTAGCGATCCTGGATGCGGTCGATCAACGTCGGCACGATCTGGCGGCCGCCATTGGCGATGGTGGCATAAGCCGCGGTCATCCGCATGTCGGTGGTTTCGCCAGCGCCGAGCGCCATGGCCAGCACCGGATTCAGCTCGTCATAGATGCCGAACATCTTGGCGTAATCCGAGATCAGCGGCATGCCGAGATCCTTGGCGAGGCGCACGGTCATGACGTTTCGCGAGCGCTCGATGCCACGGCGCAGCGTCTGCGGACCGTAGAATTCCTGCGCGTAGTTCTCCGGCCGCCAGACCGAGCCGTCTCCGTTGACGATCTCGATCGGGGCGTCGAGCACCACCGAGGCCGGGGTATAGCCGTTATCGAGCGCCGCCGAGTAGACGATCGGCTTGAACGAGGAGCCGGGCTGGCGCATCGCCTGGGTGGCGCGGTTGAACTCGGACTCGGCGTAGGAGAAGCCGCCGACCATGGCGAGCACGCGACCGGTGCGCGGATCCATCGCAACAAGCGCACCTTCAAGCTCAGGCACCTGCTCCAGCGTATAGGCACCCTCGCGATCGGCGACCTTGGACACATAGATCACATCGCCGGGCTTGAGGATGGAGCCGAGCTTCTTGCTCACCCATTTGATGTCAGGGCCGGCGAGCGTGCCGGTGACGCGGTCGGGCGAGACCTTGCCCTCGATATCGGTGGCAGGGCGGAGGCCGATGCGGCCTTCATTCTCGCCCATCTCCAGCACCACGGCGAGGGTCCATTCCGGCACGTCGCCGAGCGGCTTGACGGCGTTCACCGCAACGCCCCAGTCCGAAGTGATGTCGACGCTGGCGATGGGGCCGCGGAAGCCTTCACCGTGGTCGTAGTTGATCAGCCCGTCCATCAGCGCGCGGCGGGCAAAGCCTTGCAGATGCGGGTCGAGCGTGGTGCGCACGCTGAGGCCGCCGCCATAGAGCTCGGCTTCGCCATAGAGCTTGCCGAGCTGGCGGCGCACTTCCTCGGTGAAATATTCGGCCGAGAACAGCTGGCTGCCGGAGGTGCGCGGGGTAACGTTGAGCGGCTCGTCCTTGGCCTTGGCGGCCTCCTCGGCGGTCACGTAACCGTTCTCGACCATGCGGTCGATTACCCAGTTGCGACGCTCGATGGCCTGCTTGGGGCGGCGGAACGGATGGTAGTTGTTCGGCCCCTTGGGGAGCGCGGCGAGATAGGCGGCCTCGCTGAGTGTCAGCTCGTAGAGCGCCTTGTCGAAATAGTTGAGCGCCGCCGCAGCTACCCCATAGGAGTTGAGCCCGAGGAAGATCTCGTTGACGTAGAGCTCAAGGATCTTGTTCTTCGAAAAGGTCGACTCGATGCGCAACGCCAGGATGGCTTCCTGAATTTTGCGGTCCCAGGTCTGCTCGGAGGTGAGGAGAAAGTTCTTGGCCACCTGCTGGGTGATGGTCGAGCCGCCACCCTGGATCGAGTCATTGCCCTCGACGCGCGCCATGATGTTGTCGCGCAGGGCTCGGACCACGCCGTCCACGGCGATGCCCGAGTGGGTGTAGAAGTCTTTGTCCTCGGCCGAGATGAAGGCGTTGATGATCAGCGGCGGGATGGTTTCGATTGGCTGGAACAGCCGCCGCTCCCTCGCATACTCGGCCAGGAGAGTGCCATCAGCCGCATGGACGCGCGTCGTTACCGGCGGCTGATAGTCCTTCAGCACGGTGTAATCGGGCAGCGTCGAGTTCAGCTGGTTGAGATAGACGGCGCCCACCGCAACGGCGCCGAGGGCGCAGAACACGCCGAAACCGAAGAGCCAGCCTAGAAGTCTGAGCATCAGATCGTGAACCTTGGAGCGGGCGCCACCGATCCGATCGGATGAGGCGCGGGATGTTGCGGAATCATACCAGACAAGGGCGGAAATGTGGACAAGCCCACTCTTTCAATAAGTTGCGAAGTGCGCCGTGCCCAAAACGTCACTGCGTCGCTGCCGCGGCCTTCTGCGTGCTGTCGAAATAATCGGCGATGCCGCGGGCGAGGGCATTCACCACCCGGTCGCGCCAGTCGGACTGTTGCAGGTTGGCGATATCGGCAGCGTTGGAGAGGAAGCCGAGCTCGACCAGTACCGAGGGAACATCCGGCGCCTGCAGCACGAAGAAATCTGCCTGGCGCACCGGGAAACGGCGCAGTGCCACGCTCGGCTCGAGCTGGTGGACGATAGCCTCGGCAGCGAGAAAGCTCGATTTCCGCATCTCGCGTCGCATCAGGTCGACGAGAATATCCATCACCGCCGGCGTCGCCTGCGGCACCGAGAAACCGGCGACGATATCGTAGCGGTTCTCGCCATCAGCCAGCACCTTGTCGAGCACGTCGGTGGCGTTCTCGTCGCGCGTATACACACTGGCACCGCGGATCTGCTCGTCCTGGAAGCTGTCGGCATGGAGCGAGATGAACAGGTCCGCCTTGTTCTGCCGGGCGAGGTCGACGCGCTCGTTGAGCGACAGATAAGTATCGTCCTCGCGGGTCAGCGCCACATCGAAGCGGCCGGAATCGATCAGCACCTTCTGCAACTGCAGCGCGAAGGTCAGCGTGATGTCCTTCTCATGCGTGCCGTTGGGCGCACTGGCGCCGTTGTCGACGCCGCCATGCCCGGGGTCCAGCACCACGAGCGGTCGAGTGGCGGTGATCGGCGCGTGGGTGCCGGGATCGGTCGAAGCCGTAACCGGCGCCGCCCCCTGGTTGGCGATAGAGGCGGCGAGATCGGAAGCGACCTTGGCGGCGAACTCCTCCGGGGTTGCCGTGATGATGTCGACGACGAGGCGCGCCGGCTGGTCGGCGACGGCATCAAGGATATAGGCCTGCTGCACCTGGGCCGGCTCGGCCAGGGTCAGCATGGTGCGTGCCCTGCCCTTTTCCGCCATTTCGACGGTGTAGCCCGTGACCACCCCCTTCCCCGCCACATCGGCCGGCGCGAGGATTTTCAGCTCGAATGCCTTGACGTCGATGGCGATGCGATTGGGTTTGTCGAGCGAGACGATGGCAAACTCGGTCGGCCCCGAGAGATCGATGATCAGGCGGGCTCGCTGCGGCGTCGCGGTGACGCGCGCATCGATAACGTCGGGGTAATCCTCGATCGATTCGAGCTGGGCAAAGGCCGGGTGCGCCGTGAACAGGCTGGCCAGGAGGACCAGCACGATCGCAACAACCCCAGCAAATCCGCGGGTATGGCCGGCGGAACCGGCAGATATCAACAAGACAGCAGCGCTCCCTGAGGGTGGTGCAAGACGCCAGATCACTCGGGCGATTCTGCGGCGTTACGCACCGCGCGTCGACAATGCAATAATGTGATCGCTCTGGAAGCCGCCCGTACCCATGGGTTTTGAGTTTCCTGTTGCCAATTTGCGGCAACAACCCTAAAGCCATCTTGAGGCGGCCTGCTGCCGCCACCATATGCCGGAGCGGCGCAATCGGCGCCCCTGGCCCCACGTGGTCGGCAGCGGCGGATCGGAAATCACCTCAGGTGTGACCGGTCTGAAGTGCGGCACATTTGGCGCCTCGCGATAGAATCTCGATCCCTCGGGGTCGAAGAACAGGCGGTTTGATTAGCGCTGGCCTGTTCTCAAGGAAGAGGTCTGATGGCCATCGGGCAGACAAAGAGTGACGCGATCCCGAACAGCGGTTGCGCTTTTGTCGTCGAAGTCCCGGCTGCCTTCGCTCTCCAGTCTCGCAGCGGCGCGCGCGCCGTTGCTTTTGCCGGCGCCTCGCGCGCCATCCTCCTAAAACCATTCGCCTCGCATTGCGCTACGCCAGGAGGACCGGTTCGCCGGTCGATCGGTGTCGGCGCGCGACGGCGCGGAGACTTAGTCTATGGCTACAAAGCGCATGCTGGTGGATGCCATCCACCCGGAAGAAACGCGGATCGTCGTCACTAACGGAAACCGGCTCGAAGAGTTCGATTTCGAATCCGCCCAGCGGCGGCAGCTAAGGGGTAACATCTACCTCGCCAAGGTGACGCGCGTGGAGCCCTCGCTCCAGGCCGCATTCATCGAGTATGGCGGCAACCGCCACGGCTTCCTCGCCTTCTCGGAAATCCATCCCGACTATTACCAGATCCCGATTGCCGACCGCGAAGCGCTGCTGCGCGACGAGGCGCATGACGACGATGACCACGAACACGAGCACGCCGCGGCCCAGGCCGCTGCGCCGGCCGAGGTCTCGTCGGAACATGACGAGGCCGAGGGCGACGAAGAGCACAGCCACATCGAGCAGGCGCCGACCAGCAACGAGCCGGTCGAAAGCGTCGGCGGTTCGGATGCGCTCGAAGACGTGCAGGAACGCCGCCGTCCGTCACAGCGCCGCCACCAGTACAAGATCCAGGAAGTGATCAAGCGCCGGCAGGTGATGCTGGTGCAGGTGGTCAAGGAAGAGCGCGGCAACAAGGGCGCGGCTCTCACCACCTACCTATCGCTCGCCGGCCGCTATTCGGTGCTGATGCCGAACACCGCGCGTGGCGGCGGTATCTCGCGCAAGATCACCAATGCCGCAGACCGTAAGCGTCTCAAGGATATCGTCGGGGATCTTGAAGTGCCGCAGGGCCAGGGGATTATCCTCCGGACCGCCGGCGCCAGCCGCACCAAGGCCGAAGTGAAGCGCGACTTCGAGTACCTGCAGCGGCTGTGGGAAAACGTCCGCTCGCTGACCCTGAAGTCGCAGGCCCCTTGCCTCGTCTATGAGGAAGGCTCGCTGATCAAGCGGACCATCCGCGACCTCTACAACAAGGATATCGACGAGCTGTTCGTGGCGGGCGACGACGCCTACCGCGAAGCCAAAGACTTCATGCGCATGATCATGCCGAGCCACGCCAAGAACGTGCAGCTCTACAAGGACGATGCGCCGCTGTTTTCGAAGTTCAACGTCGAGGGCCAGCTCGACCAGATGTTCTCGCCGCAGGTCACCCTGCCGTCCGGCGGCTATCTGGTGATCAACCCGACCGAGGCGCTGGTCTCGATCGACGTGAACTCCGGCCGCGCCACCAAAGAGCACAATATCGAAGACACGGCGCTGCAGACCAACCTCGAGGCGGCGGAGGAAGTCTCGCGCCAGCTCAGGTTGCGCGATCTGGCCGGTTTGATCGTCATCGACTTCATCGACATGGTGGAGAACCGCTCGAACCGGGCGGTGGAGCGCAAGCTCAAGGAATGCCTGAAGAACGACCGGGCTCGCATCCAGGTCGGCCGGATCAGCCATTTCGGCCTGCTCGAGATGAGCCGCCAGCGTATCCGCTTCGGCGTGGTCGAAAGCTCGACGCACAAGTGCCCGACCTGCCAGGGTACCGGCCTCGTCCGCTCGGTGGAAAGCCTGGCGCTGATGGTGATGCGCAACGTGGAAGATCACGTGCTGCGCAAGCCCGGCCAGTCGATCAATGTGCGGGTGCCTACCGATGTGGCGCTCTACATCCTCAACACCAAGCGCGGCACGCTGAACAATCTCGAGGCCAAATACGGCCTGTCGATCACCATTGTTGCCGATGACCATGTCGGTCCGTCGCACTTCGCCATCGAGCGCGGCGAGAGCCGCGTGCTCGATCGCAGCGAGACTGCCGGCACGCATGTGCGGGTCGACACCACCACGATCATCGATGCGGAAGCCGAAGCGGCCGATGCGTTGATCGAGGATGAGGACGACGAGGAAGAAGAGGTCGCTGCCGGTGGTGGCGAACGCCAGGCGCGTTCCGAGGAGGGTGGCGAACGCTCCGGTCGTCGCCGTCGTCGTCGCCGTCGCGGTGGTGGCGATCGCGAGGATCGCCCGCAGGGCGGCCAGCAGCAGCAACCGCGCCAGCCCTCCGAAGCCGCGTCGGACGATGAGTCCGAAGACGGTGAAGGCGATGAGGCGCCGCGCCAGGCCGGTGAAGGCGCAGTCGGCGAAGATGGCGAACCGCGTCGCCGTCGCCGCCGCGGTCGCCGTGGCGGCCGCCGCAACCGTCGCGATGGCGAGGGTGGCGAGCAGCGCGATGGCGTGACGGCAGAGACGGTTTCGGAAGATGCCGTCGCCGCGGCCGATGCGCCGGCCGTGACGGTGGCTGCCGAAGCGCCGGCTGTCGAAGCTGTCGTTGCCGAAGACGCGCCGGCCGAGAAGCCTAAGCGTGGCCGCCGCAAGAAGCCCGAGCCTGTGGCAGAGGAGGCCGCTCCGGTCGTCGCCGCAGAGCCGGCGCCCGTGGCGGCGGAAGAGGCTGCCCCTGCAACAAAGCCCGCTCGCCGAGGTACCAGGAAGGCAGTACCGGTAGTTGCAGAAGCCGCTCCCGAGCCCGAGGCGGTGGCCGAGGAGGCTCCGAAGGCCAAGAAGCCGCGCGCTCGCAAGCCCAAGGCCGCTCCGGCCGAAGCCGTAGCTGCCGACGCGGCCCCGGTTGAAGTGGTAGCCGAGGCTGCTCCGCAGCCGGAGCCCGAGGTTGCGGCCGAACCGCGTCGCCGTGCCAAGAAGGTGATCCCGGAAGGCGAGATCGTCGTCAGCTCGACCGCCCCGGCTACCGCCGACGAAGAAAAGCCGGCGGAAGACGCCAAGCCGAAGAAAGCTGGCTGGTGGCAGCGCCGCCTCGGCCTCGGCGGCTAAGCACAGACACAGAAGTGGATACGAAAAGGGCGGGATCAGTTCCCGCCCTTTCTCATTGCCGGCGCTGGTCAGGCCCCGCCGGCTTCATGCGCCTCGCCCAGTGGCAGGAAGATATCGGTGATTGCCTCGTGTTCGGCGACGATCGGAACGACGCTCACCCGCTCACAGTAGAGCGGATAATCCCGAAGCGTTTCACCGCTTGCGGGCAACCAATCGCGATACAGGAACTCGATCGCGGGCTCGACATTCTCGGTACCGATGGCTCGGAGTACCGCGCAACGACCGGCCGGAATGACGCCGGCCTCGACCCCCTGCTCGTTCGGCTCGATGGTTCGATCCGTCGCCGCACAGATGTCGAGGCGGAACTCGTCGGCCGGCGTTGTCTCGGAATCCGAATGAAAGACGTTGTAAGTCCGGCTTGCGGCCGCCTGCAGACCGACAGCACGCCGCCAGGCGATGAACTGCTTGATGGTCGCACCGACCAGGGCCGGATTGCCTCGGTGTTGCAGAACAGCGACCGACATTTCCGGTACATCCACGGTGTGGACGTCGTCGAGCGAATAGTGCGTTCTCATGAGCTTGCTCCTGGCGTTGGTCAGTGGCCACAGACGAGCAAGCCACTCCTCCCAGTCAGGATTTTCCCGGAACCCGGACGGGGTTTGCCCCAAGCGTTCCCGAAAGACGCGGGCGAAGGCATCGGGAGCGGCATAGCCGACATCCAGAGCGGCTTCGGTCACGCTTGCTCCCTGCTTGAACGCCAGCATCTGCCCTGCTCGTTTCATGCGGACCAGCTGAACATAGCGATGCACGGAGATGCCGACGGATGCCCTGAACTGGCGATGGAAATGGTGCTTGGACATGGCCGCAACGGCACTGAGGGTATCGAGGTCCAGATCGCCTTCCAGGTGCTGGTCGATGTAACCCAGCACCCGCTTCAGGCGTGCGTGATAGGCTGCTTGCCGCGTCGTCATCCTGCTCTCCTGTGGCGAGATCACTCTGCCAAGTTGCTGGACGGCGCGCTCGACTGTTCTTGCTGAAAACAGCCGACCGAAGTGAATTCGGATTCACGTGCGCGGTGCCGGCGGTAGAATCCAGATCCGCCGGTCTCACAGTTGTCGCCTCCCTCCCCCTTGAGGGGAGGGATTGAGGGAGGGGGTGGTGAAGTCAGCACCGTGGCCACCTCACCACCCCCACCCCCGCCCCTCCCCTCGAGGGGAGGGGAGCTCAGCGGCCATGCCGGTACACCACATCCTCGGCATCCTCGCGAGGTGCGTTGTCGTCCCGCACCGCCCCGAGGCGCTCGGCTACGGCGATGGAGCGGGCATTTGCCGGATGGAAATAGCTGACGAGACTTGGCAACCCCAACTGCGCAAAGGCCCAGTCGCGGAATGCCGCTGCGGCTTCCGTCGCGTATCCCTGCCCCTCAAAGCCGTCGTAGAGCATCCAGCCCAGTTCCTTCTCGGGAAACAGCGGGCCGTGATTGATGCTCACTTCGCCGATGCATACGCCGTCGTGCCGGACCACCATCAGCCCGCCATGCCCGAAGAGGTCCCAACTGGCGATGTCGTGGCAGAACATGCCCCAGGCGCCCCAGCGGTCGAATGGCCCGCCCATATACCTGGCCCGGTCCGACATCATGATCTGCTCGAACGCGGGAAAGTCCGCGAGAGCCGGCCGACGCAAGCGCAGCCGCGCCGTCTCGATCGTAGGAATCACCAGCCCGCTCATCGCCCTAACGCCCCCTCAGGAAATCGCCGATCCGGTTCAGGCCTTCATCGATGGTTGCGCGGGTTCCCGCATAGGAGAAGCGGACGAAGCGGTTGCCGTTGAGCCGGTCGAAGTCGATGCCGGGCGTTGCCGCCACCGCCACCTCGTCCAGCATCTGCATACAAAACCTCAGCGAGTCGTTGGTGAAGCGGGAGAAATCGACATAGGCGTAGAAGGCGCCATCACCCTCGTTGGCCGAGGCGAGACCGAACTGCGCCAGCCCCTCGGCCAGCACATGCCGGTTCACTGCGTATTGCGCCTTCTGCTGCTCGGAATAGTCGCGCTCACCGAGCGCCACCCGGCCGGCAATCTGGCTGAGGGTCGGGGCGGCGATGAACAGGTTCTGCTGCAGGATGTTGGTGCGGCGGTTGTATCGCTCGGGCAGCACCATCCAGCCGATGCGCCAGCCGGTCATGCAATAGTATTTCGAGAAGCTGTTGATGATGATAGCGTCGTCGGTGAACTCGAGCGCCGAGACGGATGGCGCCCGGTAGTCGAGCCCATGGTAGATCTCGTCGGAGATGAACTGCACGCCGAGCTTGGCGCAGACCTCGACGATTTCCTTGAGCGCCTCGCGCGTCACTGCCGCGCCGGTCGGGTTGGCCGGTGAAGCGAACAGCAACCCATCGAACTTTTCGCGCGCGTAGGCTGCCTCGACATCGGCGGCGCTCAGGCGCCAGCCGGCCGCCGCGGTCACCGGGATCTCGACCGCCTGCATGCCGAGGCCATCGAGGGTGTTGAGATAGGCCGGATAGCCGGGACGGGTAACGGCGATCTTCGCGCCCGGCCCGAACGCGCCGAGGAAGGCGAGGATGAAGCCCGAGGACGAGCCCATGCTCACGACGATGCTTTCTGGGTCGACCGTCGCGCTGTGCTGCTCGCGATAATAGTCGACCAGGGCGCGGCGCAGTTCGATCTGCCCGGCCGAATGCGTGTAGTGCTGCGGCAGCTCCAACGCGGCGGCGACCGCCTCGCGCACCCGCGGCGCCGGCGGCGCGCCGGGTTCGCCCGATTCCATGTGCATCACGGTCCGGCCGCTCGCCTCGACGAGCTTCGACCGTGCGGTAACTTCCATCACGTAGAACGGCCTCAGGCCGGTGAGTTTTTCGTCCGTTTGCATGGCGCCTTGGCTACGGGAATTGCCGCGCCGCCTCAACAACAATTGAAGCCGCGGCGTTCGGTCCGGGCGGCGCGCCATGGCATAATCGGCTCGGTCTGCTAGACAGGGGTTCGCAGCAAGGTCGTTCGGGAGTTCGCATGTCTCGCCTCACTACCATCCTCGTGCTTGCCGTTGGTGTGCTGGCGGGCGGGCTCGGCGCGACGCTGCTGTCGGCGCCGAAGCTCGACGAGGCCGGCGCCCGGGCGATCGCCGAGGAGGTGGTGGCAAAAGCCAAGCCGGAGCCTGGGCTTACCGCCTCGGCGGTGGAAACCATCGTCGCCGACCTGATCGCGCGGCAACCCAAGCAGGATACGCCGCCACCGGTCGCCGCTCTCGAGCAGTCGACGCTCGATCCGATGATCGAAAAGTACCTGATGGGCAATCCGCGCATCCTGCAGAAGGTCTCCGCCGCGCTCGATGCCGAACTGACGGCCGAGCGCACTGCCGCGACGCGCACTGCAATGGTCGAGCTGAAGCCGGCAATCTTTGACTCCGAGAACGGCATCGTGCTCGGCAACCCGAACGGTGACGTCACCCTCGTCGAGATGTTCGACTACAATTGCGGCTATTGCCGGCAGGCCCTGCCCGATCTTGCAGCGCTGCTCGACAGCGACAAGAACTTGAGGGTGATCCTCAAGGAATTCCCGATCCTGTCACAGGGCTCGGTGGATGCGGCACGCATCGCCGCGCAGGTGGCCGATGCCGATGTCGACTACTGGGCGTTCCACCAGGCGTTGTTCACCGGTCGCGGCCAGGTCGACAAGGCCGCCGCGCTGAAAGCGGCGACCGATCTCGGGCTAAACCCCATTACCCTCGAAATGGGCATGAAGACGCCGCGGGTCGACCAGGCGATCGAGGAGAGCTATCGCATCGCCGATGGGTTGAAGATTACCGGCACGCCGACCTTCATTATTGGCGACGAAATCATCCCGGGCGCTATCGGTCTCGAAGCGTTGCAGCAGCGTATCGCCAACATGCGGGCGTGTGGGGCCACGGTATGCCCCGCGGATCAGCCGGGCTGAGCGCCTTTAGGCGATCAAGCTCTCGGCTGGTACGAGCTGACCCCCACCCCTGTCCCCTCCCCCTGAAGAAGGGGGAGGGCGATCCCCATACCAATATCGAGATGTCGTCTCCTCCCCCTTGCGGGGAGGGATGAAGGGTGGGGGTCCTCGGCCACCGGGTCATGCCGGGCCTTCAGCTGCCCCAGCCGCCGCAAATCCGCCCTTTTTCGTGCATTACTCCGCGCCACGCTTGCGCCCGCTGGGGGCCCAGTGCAAAAGGCACATCCATGGCTCACCGCGTCCTCGTCCTCAACGGCCCGAACCTCAACATGCTCGGGACCCGCGAACCCCAGACCTACGGCTCGCAGACGCTTGCCGACATCGAGAAGATGGCGATTGCCGAAGGCAAGGCGCTTGGTCTCGAGGTCACCTGCAGGCAATCCAATATCGAAGGCGAACTGGTCACCTGGATCCAGCAGGCGATGGGCAGTTTCGACGCCATCGTCATCAATCCGGGCGCCTACTCGCATACCTCGATCGCCATCCACGATGCGTTCCGCGCCGTCGGATTGCCGGTGATCGAAGTTCACCTGTCCAACATCTACACCCGTGAGGCGTTCCGCCATCACTCCTATGTTTCGCCGGTGGCGATGGGGGTGATTTGCGGTCTCGGCGCTACCGGATATAGGCTGGCCCTCCACGCACTGGCCGAAAAACTCTAAGAGGCAGAATATGACCAAGGCGTCGTCCCCGAATGCCGATCAGGAACTGATCGAGGCCATCGCCAAGCTGCTCAACGAGCAGAACCTTGCCGAAATCGAAATCGAGCGCGAGGACCTGCGCGTCCGCGTCACCCGTTCCTACGCCAGCCAGGCGGTGCAGCAGGTCGCTGTGCCGGCCTATGCGCCGGCTCCGGCAGCGGCCCCTGCCCCGGTGGCGCCGGCCGGTTCGGCCGCGGGCATCGCGCCGGCCAATGACGACCTGAGTTCGAACCCGGGCACCCTGACTTCGCCGATGGTCGGCACGGCCTACCTCGCACCCGAGCCGGGCAAACCCGCTTTCGCGAGCGTCGGCACCAAGGTGTCGGAAGGCCAGACGGTGCTGATCATCGAAGCGATGAAGACGATGAACCAGATTCCAGCGCACCGCTCGGGCACCGTCACCCGCATCCTCGTCGAGGACGCCTCGCCGGTCGAATACGGCCAGCCGCTCGTCGTGATCGAGTAAGCGGCAGATGTTCCAGAAGGTCCTCATCGCCAACCGCGGCGAGATCGCGCTCCGCATCCTCAGGGCCTGCAAGGAGCTCGGTATCCAGACGGTGGCCGTCCACTCGACTGCCGACTCCAACGCCATGCATGTGCGCCTCGCCGACGAAAGCGTCTGCATCGGGCCACCGCCTGCCAAGGACAGCTATCTCAATATCCCGTCGATCCTCGCGGCCTGCGAGATCACCGGCGCCGACGCCGTGCATCCGGGCTATGGATTCCTCAGTGAGAACGCGCGCTTTGCCCGCATCCTCACCGAGCACAAGATCACCTTTATCGGCCCCTCCGAGCATCACATCTCGATCATGGGCGACAAGATCACCGCCAAGCAGACGGCCGTCGAACTGGGCATCCCGGTGGTGCCCGGCTCGAAAGGCGAGGTCGCCACCGAAGCCGATGCCAAGAAGACCGCGGCCGAGATCGGCTACCCGGTGCTGATCAAGGCGACGGCCGGCGGCGGCGGGCGCGGCATGAAGGTCGCGCACACCGAGCTCGACCTGCTGACTGCCTGGTCGACGGCGCGCGCCGAAGCCAAGGCCGCCTTCGGCAACGAGTCCGTCTACATGGAGAAGTATCTCGGCAAGCCGCGCCACATCGAAGTCCAGGTGATGGGCGACGGCCAGGGCAACGCGGTGCACCTTGGCACCCGCGACTGCTCGCTGCAGCGGCGCCACCAGAAGGTCTGGGAAGAAGCGTCGGCTCCGACCGTCCCCGCCGACCAGCGAGCCAAGATCGGCGAGATCTGCGCCGCCGCGATGCGGAAGCTCAAATACTCGGGCGCCGGCACCATCGAGTTCCTGTACGAGAACGGCGAGTTCTACTTCATCGAGATGAACACCCGGCTGCAGGTGGAACACCCGGTCACCGAGCGCATCACCGGCGTCGACCTGGTCTACGAGCAGATCCGTGTCGCCTCGGGCGAAAAACTCAGCCTCGAGCAGGACAAGATCACCTTCACCGGCCATGCCATCGAAGTGCGCATCAACGCCGAGGACCCGCAGACCTTCACCCCGTCACCGGGCAAGATCAGCTTCTACCACCCGGCCGGCGGCGTCGGGGTGCGTGTCGATTCCGCGGTTTATGCCGGCTACTCGATCCCGCCCTATTACGACAGCCTGATCGGCAAACTGATCGTCTACGGCCGCACCCGCGAGGAGTGCCTGCAGCGGCTGCGGCGTGCCGTCGACGAGTTCGTGGTCGATGGGATCAAGACCACGTTGCCGCTGTTCCAGCGGCTGATCAAGGAACCGGACATCATTGCCGGCAACTACGACATCCACTGGTTGGAAAAGTACCTGGGGATGAAGCACTGAGGCTGAGGCGGCGCTGATGTGATCGCTGCGAAAACCGTATGCGTTGAGTTAGTGCGGCGCGAGGCTCTATCCCACGGCGTCACCCCGGCCTTTGCCCATAGGCGCTGAGCTGGGATATTGCCCCACCCACCGGGTCATTCCCGCGAAAGCGGGAACCTCTGTTTTTGGTGCCAGCCGCACGATCGCAAACGGAGTTCCCCGCTTTCGCGGGGATGACACCGAGTTTGGGGACACACAGAGCCTCGGTTCGTGGTGCGGGTGGCTGCCCCTTTTCCCGGCCCGACTCGTTAACGAAATCTGAACAGCCGCTCCAGCACCGGTTCAGCCGTGCGGTGGCATGGATCTCCAACCTCAGGAGATCGTGCCATGCCGCACATGATCGACTACCTCGACGCCATTATCATGATGCTTCCGGTGGCTCTCGCCGCCATCAGCCTGCCGCTGCTGGTGCGGCTGGTGATCCGTTAGGCCTCAGCTGCCGAGACTTTTGAGGAAGCCGCCCATCTCGGCGCGATAGCGCGCCGGGTTTTCCTTGAACGACAGCAGGTGATTGGCGCCGGTCTGAAGGAACGCCGTCGGCGCCTCGCGCGCCGCAATCAACCGACGGCTGATGGTGATCGGCACCAGAGCGTCGGCGGTGCCGTGCGCAAGGAATACCGGGCCGGGGAACTTTGCCACCGCATCGAGGCTGACGGCCTCCGTCAGCCGGGCATTCCGATAGATATCGAACAGTCCGATGCCGGCACGCGCCAGCGTGCGCGCCAGGGGGATCATGCGCGCCCCGATCTTGTCGGCGGCAACCTCGGTGAAATCCAGTGCCGGTGCATCGAGCGCCAGGGCGGTCACCTTGTCGGTCTGGGCCGAGTGCATCAGGAACTGCCCGACGATGCCGCCGCCCATCGAGTCGGCGGCGAGGATTATGCTCGGGGCGCCGCGCGCCGCGATCCAACCCACTGCCGCATCGAGGTCGCGCCACTCGGTAACGCCAAAACTGTAGACGGCGTTCTCCGGCGACGGCGCGCCCTTGTCGTTGCGATAGGTGATCAACAGGGTCGGGATGCCGGCTTCGTTGAGGATCGACAGCTGCCGGTAGCCGTTCTCGCGAATGCCGCCGATACCGTGGACGTAGATGGCCCAGGGCCCATTCAGGTTCGCCGCCGGGACGAACCAGGCCTCGGCGTCACCGAGTTCCGTGGTGTAACTCACCGTCTCGAATGGCAGACCCAAAGCGGCCAGCGGATCGCCGCGATGGCCGAGTTCGTATGGATCGGCGGGCGGGTTCGGGTTCCTGGCGCCGCTCCAGTCGACCCCGCCGGGGGTCAGCAGGTGGTTCATCAGCATGGACGTGCCGACGCCGCCGGCAACGACGAACAACACCACGACGGCAACGACCCAGATGATAATGCGCCCCACCCACTCTTCTCAGTTGGCCCGTGACAACAACCATATCGCGACCGGGTGCGGCGCTTGCAAGCCCGCTTTGTCGTTGTTTCGCGGCAGCGCCGGGCCCATATTCTGCCCATGAGCAAGAAGCCTGACCCGTTCGCCATCGATCTGACGCCCGAACTGATCGTCAGGGCCTACCAGGCGGGCATTTTCCCGATGGCGGAAGATGCGGGCTCGCCCGACCTGTTCTGGGTCAGCCCGCAGAAGCGCGGCGTCATCCCGCTCGACAGCTTCCATATCTCGAAAAGCCTCAGGAAGACCCTCCGCACCCACCCATTCGAGGTGAAGGTCGATACCGATTTCGATGGGGTGATCGAGGGCTGCGCCACCTCAGGGGTGGATCGCGAGTCGACCTGGATCAACCCGGAGATCCGGCGCCTCTACGGCGCGCTGTTCGCACGCGGGATCGTCCACACCGTCGAGGTGTGGGACGGCGCGGCGCTGGTCGGCGGGCTCTACGGCGTATCGCTGGGTGCGGCGTTCTTCGGGGAATCGATGTTCCACCGCAAGACCGACTGTTCGAAGATCGCCATGGCGCACCTGCTTGAGCGGCTGGTGGCGGGCGGCTATCACCTGCTCGACACGCAGTTCGTCACCGATCACCTCCGCACCTTCGGCGGCATCGAGATTTCGCGCGAGGATTATGAGGCTCGCCTCGCCGAGGCGCTGAAGCACCGGGGCGACTTCTTCGCATGCGACCACTAGACCTGCCGCCCGGCTGGGGGAGCGGCCTTGACCTGGTGCCGCAGACCATCGGCGAATCCGGGGCGTGGGTGTATCGCGCCGGCGATTGGCACTTCATCAAATCCGAACCGATTTCGCCGCTGGCAGAACTGCCAGGCGAGATCGCGCGGTTGCGCTGGCTCAATGCCACCGGCCTGCCCTGCCCCACGGTGGTCGATGCCGCCGATCACGGCGGCCGGCACTGGCTGCTGATGACGGCGCTGCCGGGCCATGACCTCGCTTCGACCGAGCAGGTCGGCGCCGAGACTGCCGTTCGGCTGATGGCCGAGGCACTGCGGCAGCTGCACGCGCTCGATGTGGTGAGCTGCCCGTTCGACCATCGGGCCGCTATCCGAGTTGCCGCGGCCTCCGCCCGTCATAAGGCCGGGCTTTATGATGGCGACGACCCCGAACAAGGGCCGGCGGACTATCAACGGCTGATCGCTGGGGTGCCCGCACACGAGGATCTGGTTGTCACCCATGGCGATGCATGCTTTCCCAACTTCATGGCCGAGCACGGCCGGTTCACCGGCTTCATCGATTGCGGGCGACTGGGCGTTGCCGACCGCTACCAGGACCTGGCGCTGGCCTGCCGCAGCCTCGAGCGGAACTACGGCGCTGCTGCGATCCCGGCGTTCCTCGCCGCGTACGGGGTCGGCAAACCGGACCCGGAGAAACTCTACTGGTACACGCTGCTGGACGAGTTTTTCTAGCGGGTCAGGCCGTTGGGGCACAACGTGCCCCCCTCACCGCCGTCATTCCCGCGCAGGCGGGAACCTAGTGGGATGCTGCAGCGCTCGCTGCGGCTGAGAGATCCCACTGGGTCCCCGCCTTCGCGGGGATGACGCCGGTGGTGGGCCCAAAATCGAGCATTGCTGCACTCGGGCTAATCCACCTGTGCCCCACCGGTGGCATTGGCCACCGTCGCCGTCATCGAAGCGGCGAGGTCCGAGGCCAGCAGCACCGCGACGTCGGCGATCTGGGCCAGCGGGGTCAACCGCCGCAGCGGGGTGCGTTCGCCGGCGCGGCGCTCGGCTTCCTCGAGGGTGATCCCATCCTGTCTGGCGTGCAGCATGAATGCTTCGCGCACGCCCGGCGCATCCGGTGAACCCGGTGAGCGCACACAGACGCAGCGGACGCCGGCGGGACCGTTCTCGACCGCGAGGTGGCGGAGGAAGTGCTCGATGGCCGCCTGAGACACGCCGAACCCGCCCATGATGTCATAGGCCTCGCGCGCCGCGTTGGCGGTGATGCCGACGATGACGCCGCCGCCATTGGCGGCCATGTGGCGGGCGTTGGCGGTACCGGTGGAGAACCAGGTCTTCATCCCGGTCAGCACCGGCGCGATGAAGCGCTCGCGCGGCATGTCGATCAGCTTCTGGCCCTGGGTATCGTCGAGGCTGACTGCGTTGAACATGATCTTCACGGGGCCCGCCGTGACGGCGATCGCCTGGAGATGCGTCTCGACCGCTTCATGGTCGGTGGCATCGACCGGCGTGACCTCGGCCTTGCCGCCGGCGGCGGTGATCTCAGCGGCCACCACCTCGAGCCGGTCGCGGTTGCGGGAGGCGAGGAACACCCGCGCGCCTTCGCGGGCGTAGGCCCTGGCAACGGCGCCGCCCACCGCACCGGAAGCCCCATAGACGATCGCCGTCCGATCCTTCAGCAGCATCGGTTCACTCGCTGATCTTGATGGCGACAATGGTTTCCCACTTGTCCGGATCAGGCTCTTCCTCGGGGCTGTTGGGGTAGATTTCGAAGCGGGCGGCGAAATGCTCGCCGTCGCTGCCGGTGTTGGCGTCCCATGCGATGCCCTTCTGCTTCGCCCAACCGATGAGAACGGCGTTCACGTCAATCAGGTTGTCGTAGTGCCCCCAATAGGTGGTCTGGGCATAGCGGCCGGCGGGCAGCGTGCCGCCGACCAGTTGTTCGTCACTCGCTACTGGAGCCGCCACCGGCACGCCGAACTCGATCTCGAGATCCGGCATGTTGACAATGTTATACTTGAAGAATGCAGGGCCAACCGGTTGCAGGCCCTTGGCTTTCACCGCGGCGAACATTGCATCCATGGTGGCGCCGATCACCGCGTCGAACGGGATGGTCACCCGCTTGCGGATCGCGACATAAGGTTGAGCGGCCCGCTCAACGATCGTTGGTAGGGTGAGCATTGTCGTCCTCCCGCTTGCTCTCCAGTGCCCGTCGCCGTGCGGCGGCGATATCCTCGGCGACGCCATCGCTGCGCGGCCGGCCCTTGGGGCTCCAGTCGTCGTCGATGAACTCAGCCACATAGCGGTCGAACACATCGAAGCCACTCTTCCAGCCCCAGCCATGCCCATCGCGCTCCTCGACACTGATGAACGGGGTCTGGCGGAAATACATCCGGGTCTTGCCGTGCTCGTCGACGAAATCCATCGTCACCACGGTTTCGAAGCCGTCATACTCGTTGATGTAGCTGAAGCTCAGCCGGCTCGGTTCGATGATCTCGAGATACTCGCCGCTGATCCAGTGGGCGTGGCCCGGCCCGTTGCTCATGCAGCGCCGCCACTTGCCGCCGACGCGGAAGTCGATGTCGCAACTGAGCAGCGCGTAGCCCTCCGGCCCGTGCCAGCGCACCATATGCTCGGGATCTTTCCACAGGCGCCACACAAGCGCACGCGGGGCGTCGAACAGCCGATCGAACTCCAGCACCAGGGCTGCCTGTTCGGCCGTGACGCTACTGCTTCGGGCCATTGGGATTTCCCTGCTGAAGTTCGGCCAGGTAGGCATCCATGCGGGCAAAGTTCTGGTCCCAGTGCCGACGGTAGCGCTCGACCCAGCTGGCGAGCTCGGCCAGGGGCGCAGCGTTGAGCTGCACAGGGCGCCACTGTGCATGGCGCGTGCGGGCCACGAGGCCGGCCTGCTCCAGCACCTTCAAGTGACGGGAGATGGCCGGCATCGAGATGTCGAATGGCTCAGTCAGTTCGCTCACCGATGCCTCACCCTCGCTTAACCGCTGCAAGATCGCCCGCCGCGTTGGGTCGGCGAGCGCGGAGAGAGTGAGGCTGAGGGCGTCGGTGGTCATATTTTGCACATACGTTAAATAACACGATTGTTAAATAGCAGAAGGATCGCTCTGTCAACGCTGCTGACATTGCCGAGCCTCGGTCGCGCCCCAGCCACCGGGTGTCATCCCAGCGAAAGCTGGGACCCAACTCACAGCCGGTACAAGCCGATGGATGGGTCCCAGCTTTCGCTGGGATGACACCGAGTTTGAGGTGCTATCGGACGGCGAACGCACAGACGGCGTTGCCTCGTCGCTTCACTCTGTCCGACACAATGCGCGAATCGTGCACAACTTCGCCGGCTTCGTGGCCTTGGATCGATGCGGATTTGGCCCGATCATCCCTCGCAACAGGACGCAAGCTTCGGTGCACGGGACAGGGACGATGCTGCAATTCGACCAGGAACAGGGCGGCGCCTACCAGGACGGACTCTACGACCCGGAAGCCAGCGCGCCGCGGATGGATATCGCCACGGCGCTGACCGCGGCATCGCTTGCACACTATCGCGAACATGGCTGGCTGTCGGTGGAAGGGCTGCTCGACGCCGATGAACTGGCCGCTGCAAAGGCCGCGATCGACGACCTGATCGAGGGCCGCATACCGGCGTTCTCGGGAGTGTCCTACGAAAAAGGATACAAGGAGATTATCGGTACGATGACGGCGGCCGAGCGCTACGACGCCGTTCGCAAGCTCTACGACTTCGTGCCCCATGAAAAGCGGCTGGCCGGCATCGCGCTGGGCGAGCGGATCGGCGCCATCGCGCGGCATCTGCTGGAACGCGACGTGCGTCTGTTCCAGGACATGGCATTGCTGAAGCCGCCGCGTGGCGGCCGCGAGAAGCCCTGGCACCAGGATCATGCGTTCTTCGACTATCCGCTCGGAACGCGCATCGTCGGCGTGTGGATCGCCGTCGACGAGGCCACCATCGCCAATGGCTGCATGCAGGTGCTCGACGGCGGGCACAAGCTGGGGCCGATCCACCACTTCCGGCGTCGCGACTGGCAGATCTGCGACACCGATATGGCCGGGCGAAAGTCCGTGGCGTTTCCGCTGCGCCCAGGCGACGGCATGTTCTTCGACGGCCTCCTGCCGCATGGGACGCCGTCGAACAATTCGGCGCAGCGGCGGCGGGCGCTGCAGTTTCACTACATCGATCAGGGGGCACAGCCGAGCGAGGCGGCCGATCGGTTGGCCATATTCGGCGGTGAAGGGGCTGGAGCAACCTGTTGAACGAAGCGGTCACGAGATCATTCGATAGCGACGCGCCGGGCGTCGAGCTGCGCGCCCCGGTCGGGCGGATGCGTTGCGATTCCAACTGGTCGTTCGCCTCCGACCCGGCCAAGCTCGACAACTATCGCATCTGGTTGATCTGGGCCGGCGAAGGCGAACTGGTGGCGCCCGACGGCGAGCGGATCGCCCTCTTACCCGGGGTGACCGTGGTGATGCGGCCCGACGGCGTCTATCGGGCCTCGCACAATCCCGCCAATCCGCTGGGCGTCACCTTCCTCAATTATGCCTATCGGCAAGTTGCCCCCCTGCCCCCGCTTTGGTGCTGGACCTCGGACTTCCTGTTCATCGACGCGGTGACCCGCAAGATCGTGCAGCTGCACGCCGCCGAACTCGCAGGCCTCGCCGACAATGGCCGACGCACGGCCATGTTGCTCAGGGCGGTGCTCGACGAGTTGCACGGCGCAGCGCTGCAGCTCGTGCCGGGGGATGTCCCCAGCTCTCGGCTCGACCGCGATGTGATCGAACTTGCCAACAAGGTGCTCGAAATGCCGGCCGAGCACGATGACATCTCGGAGCTGGCGGGGGCGGTGTTCCGCAGCCGCTCGCATTTCACCCGCACCTTTCGGCGCATCTATGGGGTGAGCCCGATCAGCTTCGTCAAATCGACCAAGCTGCTCAAGGCCCGCAACCTGCTGCAGACCACCTCGATCAGCATCGGGGAGATCTGCTCGATCCTGGGCTATTCGACCACCCAGTATTTCTCGCGCCAGTACAGATCCTACTTCGCGACGACGCCCGGCGAGGACCGGCGCCGCGCCAAACACGAGGCTCAAAAGAGCCAGGAGGAGACGATATGATCACACGTCGCAGGACGGTGCTGCAGGGCGCCTTCGCGCTGCTGGGAGCTACGGCGCTGGCGCCGGTGGCACGGGCGCAGTCGGACGGTGTCCGCGCCATCTTCTGGGGCGGCCAGGCACGAGCCGAACGGACCTTTGCGGTGTTCGACCTGTTCCAGAACAAGCTCGGCACCGCGCCGGTGGTCGGCGAGTTCATGGGGTTCACCGACTATTGGCCGAAGGTGGCGACCCAGACCGCCGGCGGCAATGCACCCGACCTGATCCAGATGGACTATCGCTACATCGTCGAGTACGCGCAGCGCGGCGCGCTGACGCCGCTCGACGATTATCTGGGCGGTGCGCTGGACCTCGCCGATTTCGATGCCGACCAGATCGAAGCCGGCAAGGTCGACGGCAAGTTCTACGGCGTGAGCATGGGCGCCGGCGGCTTCTGCCTGCAGGTCAATGCGAGCGCCTTCGAGCGTGCCGGCCTGCCGGTGCCGGGCCCCACGACGACCTATGCGGACCTCTTGGGCATGGCCGGCGACTTCAATGCGGCCAATGCCGGGATGCGCATGCTGCAGGACGGCTCGGGCAACGAGCCGGCGCTCGAGAACTGGCTGAGGCAGCGCGGCAAGGCGCTCTATACCGCGGAGGGCGAGCTCGCCTTCGAGACGGAAGATGCGGCCGAGTGGTTCGCGCTATGGGCGGACCTGCGCGACAAACAGGCCTGCGTGACCGCCGAGGAGCAGGCGATTTCGACCGGCACCATCGATACCAGCATGCTGGTGACCGGACGGGCCGCCAGCGGCTTCACCGGGGTCAACGAACTCATCGCCTACCAGGCTCTGGTCACCGATACGCTGGCGGTCACCAACATGCCGCTGGCGATGGCCGGCGGCAAAGGCGGGCAGTACCGCAAGCCGACGATGATGTGGACCCTGGCGCAGAGCTCCAAGCTCAAGGACGAAGCGGTCGAGCTGATCAACTTCTTCGTGCGCGATCTCGAGGCGGCGAGCCTGCTCGGGCTGGAGCGCGGCATTCCGGCCTCGGCGGCGTCGCGCGAGCATATTGCGGGTGGCGTCACCGACCTCGAACGGCAGACCCTCGATTTCTTCGCCAACCTGGGCGACCTGCTCGGGCCGATCCCGCCGTCGCCGCCCTCGGCGGCGGGCGAGATCAGCCAGTCGCTGCTGGGCACACTGAGCCAGGAGATCGGCTTCGGCGCCAAATCGCCCGAGGTAGCCGCGGCAGAGCTGGTGAGCGGGGCACAGGATATCCTCGCCCGGGCGGGATGACTCTAGCCGGCCGGTTCCTCTCCCGGGCCGGCCGGTGCTTTTCCGAGGGGCGAGTTTCCCGCCGGCGCCACCCCGGCGGCGAGGCCCGGGGCCCAGGCTGAGGTTGCCGCGAGCGTGTGGTTGCATTGCGGGATGTGTCCCGGCTGTGCTCATCGGGGTACCAACGCAGGTCGTGCCCACCCACCGGCGTCATTCCCGCGCAGGCGGGAACCTAGTGGGATGCTGCAGCGCTGGTGGAGGCCGAGAGATCGCACTGGGTCCCCGCCTTCGCGGGGATGACGCCGGTGTCTACAGGCGCCAGTGCTTCGCCAGGCAACCGCGCCCCTACTTCCTCAGCCGGAACGCCACTTCGGTTTGCCACTTCTGCGGGTCGGGTTCATCGGCCGGGTCGGTGGCGTAGATTTCCAGCAATGCAGCATCGTAGTCGCCGGGGGCATCCTCCGGCATCGGGTGGGCGACGCCCTGCTTTTCCAACCACTGGCCGAGCGCCACGTTGGCCTCGTAGAGCCCGTCATAAGGTCCAGTGTGGATCAGCGTCGCAAAGCGTCCGGCCGGGATGGTGCCGGTTCTCACCCGGCCATCGCCGCCGAGCAGCGTCGAAGTGGGGAAACCCACCTCCATCACCATCGGCCCGTCCTCAGGCATTTCGAGGTAGCTGAAGAACGGCGCGCCCCGGGCGGCGAGCCAACCCGCCACCTCGCCGATCAGCGGCGGCGCTTTCGACGGGATTTCGTCGCGCTCGAGGCTGATGCGGATCGCCGCGAACGGCTGGTCGGGGCGGGTAACGATCTCGGGGGTACTGAGCATTTGTGGCTCCTCTCGTTGGGGTGGGAGGAGCTAAGCGCAGGAGGCCGGCGCCTGACTTGATCTTGGTTGTGGTGGGCGTTGATAGAGGTGACGGCGCGGCGCAGCCCTCCGGGCACAAGGGATCAGTGCACCACCGGCGTCATTCCCGCGCAGGCGGGGACCTAGTGGGATGCTGCAGCGCTGGTGGAGCTTGAGAAATCGCACTGGGTCCCCGCCTGCGCGGGGATGACGCCGGTGGGAGGGTGAGGATTTGCAGCGAGGCGTGCCGGGCGAGCAGTGATCTGCCGAAGCCCCTCAGGATGGGCACCGGCCTTCGCCGGGGTGACCACCGTGGGGGGAGGCATCCACGTGCCCTGCGGCTAGCTCAGCCCCCGGCAGCGGTATCCGCCGAAGGCGGTGGCACGTCCGAGCTCTGCTTACAGTCGAGCAGCCAGATATCGTAGACGGCGTGGTCGATGGCGTTGAGCGCCGGGCTGTCGGCGAACATCCAGCCGGTGAAGATGCGGTCAATCGAGCCGGTTAAGCTCACCTGGTCGACCTCGAGGAACACGCTGGTGCGCTGCGTTTCGGTGGGCGGCCGGGTGTAACAGGCGCGCGGGGTGATCTGCAGCGCGCCGAACTGCACCGTCTCATCGATATAGACATCGAAGGTGGTGATACGGCCGGTGATCTTGTCGAGCCCGGAGAACTGGGCGACCGGATTGGCGATGGTTTCGGCCAGCACGGGCGTCGCCAGCGCAAGGCTCAAGAGAACGACGGCAACTGCCTTGCGGACCATCTGCATGGGCTGGACGATGGTCGGGATTATTCTGGAGACCACGCGTCGTAGTCGCCGGTGACGCGCGGACGCTCGCCCTTGTTCAACAGGCTGCCATCCGGGCGGTAAGCCGCGGCGGTGCCTGTGAGGTTGGGCTGGTGCGGCTGCTGCCAGGCGCGCGCCGTGTACTCTTCAGCGGTCGGCGGAGTGTTGGTGCGGTAGTGCATCCAGCCATACCAGCCGGGCGGGATGGTGGTGGGCTCGGCATAGCCGCCGGCATAGACCACCATGCGGCGCTCATAGCCGTTGGGACCGGGCTTCGAGCCCGGCTTCGAGCGGTAGTAGCGGTTGCCGGTCTCGTCTTCGCCGACGAACTCGCCCTGGGTGGCGATCCAGAGGCGCGTGCCCCAGGTGTTGCCCCGCCACCAGGCCAGGATCTCGATCAGGAAGTCCTTCATACCGCCGTTCGCCATACCGTCTGAACCCGTCTCGAAAAGCCGTTCGCGCGCCAAATCGCGCGCCATTTCTGCCCGTGGCTCTAACATGCCCTAGGACACTCGCCTAGCGGGAAAGGCATCACCGCCCTACCCTCTACCTATGGTGTGCCGACCGACAACCAGGCGCTCTGTATGGTCGTCGATTTGTGACGGAAATAATGCGCTTGACAGGATTCGCACCGAAAACTGCCCTGCACTTAGCCCAGCCGGTTCATCTTCGCGCAGTGCTCAAAGGTGGCGAAGGAGTGGCCGATTTCCCGTGGTTTAGGGCCGATTCCGAGAGCGATCTGCGAGGGTCGGGTACCGAAAATTGACCCTCCCGAAGGTCGAATCGGGGTTGGAACTTTTCCCCGTAATCCACATATGAGATACTGGATTTAGCCGTCGGATCCGAGCCATGCCACTAGCGGTTGTATGTTGTGATCATGCCTCGGCATTGACCGACTCGAAGCATCGGACGCATCCTTTGGAGGTTGCGCCGGGCTTGTTCAGACGGCACGACGGACGACCGGGACCACACGGCGACAGCAGTTCGCCGAGGGTCCCAAACGGGGCTCCTGGGTCGCTTTTCGCGGCCAGTTAGACAGCGTCATACAAAGAGGCAGAAGCCGTCCTTGGCGGCTCGCGGGCTTTCCTGTCCGCTTTATTGGGGAATATATAGACAAATGCGCATCGAACGCCGGTTCACCAAAGCCAACGAAAGCGCCTATGCGGGGATCGATTTCCGCTCGGTGACGAGCGAGATCAAGAACCCCGACGGCTCGATCGTGTTCAAGCTCGAAGGCATGCAGGTCCCCTCGACCTGGTCGCAGGTCGCTGCCGACATCATCGCGCAGAAGTATTTCCGCAAGGCCGGCGTCGCCAAGATCCTGAAGAAGGTGGAAGAGAACGACGTGCCGAGCTGGCTGTGGCGTTCGGTTCCCGACGAAAAGGCGCTGGCCAAGCTCCCCGAGGCTGAGCGCTACGGTTCGGAAACCGACAGCCGCCAGGTGTTCGAGCGTCTCGCCGGCACCTGGACCTACTGGGGCTGGAAGGGCAAGTATTTTGCCAGCGAGGAAGATGCGCGCGCCTTCTTCGACGAGCTCTGCTTCATGCTGGCCACGCAGCGGGTTGCCCCCAACTCCCCGCAGTGGTTCAACACGGGCCTCCACTGGGCCTATGGCATCGATGGTCCCGGCCAGGGACACTTCTATGTCGACCCCTTCACCGGCAAGCTGACCTCGTCCAAGTCGGCGTACGAGCACCCGCAGCCGCATGCCTGCTTCATCCAGTCAGTGACCGACGACCTCGTCAACGAGGGCGGCATCATGGACCTGTGGGTGCGCGAGGCGCGCCTGTTCAAATATGGCTCGGGCACCGGCTCGAATTTTTCGAAGCTCCGCGGTGAAGGCGAAAAGCTTTCGGGTGGCGGCAAATCCTCCGGCCTTATGTCCTTCCTCAAGATCGGCGACCGGGCTGCCGGCGCCATCAAGTCGGGCGGCACCACCCGCCGCGCCGCCAAGATGGTGGTGATCGATATCGATCACCCCGATATCGAGGATTACATCAACTGGAAGGTGAAGGAGGAGCAGAAGGTTGCCGCGCTCGTCACCGGCTCCAAGGTGGTGTCGAAGGCGCTCAAGGCCATCATGAAGGCCGCGGTGAACTGCGAAGGCACCGGCGACGATTGCTTCGACGTCAACAAGAACCCCGCGCTGAAGCGTGAAGTGAAGGCGGCGAAGAAGGCACTGGTGCCGGAGAACTACATCCAGCGCGTCATCCAGTTCGCCCGCCAGGGTTACACCGATATCGACTTCCCGGTTTACGACACCGACTGGGATAGCGAAGCCTACCTCACCGTATCTGGGCAGAACTCGAACAACTCGGTGCGCGTCACCGACGACTTCCTCAAGGCCGTCGAGACCGATGGCGACTGGAACCTCCTGAGCCGCACCAAGGCCGGCAAGGTGACCAAGACCGTCAAGGCGCGCGACCTGTGGGAGCAGATCGGCTATGCCGCCTGGGCCTCGGCCGACCCCGGCATCCACTTCCACACCACCATCAACGAGTGGCACACGAGCCCGGAAGCCGGCGAGATCGTCGCGTCGAACCCGTGCTCGGAATACATGTTCCTCGATGACACGGCGTGCAACCTCGCCTCGGTAAACCTCTTGCCCTACCGCAACGCCGACTCGTCGTTCGATGTCGCGGCGTTCGAGCACACCACCCGGCTCTGGACCGTGGTGCTCGAAGTCTCGGTGATGATGGCGCAGTTTCCGTCGAAGGCGATCGCCGAGCGCAGCTACGTCTACCGTACCCTCGGCATCGGCTACGCCAATATCGGCGGCCTGCTGATGACCTCGGGGATCCCCTATGACTCGGCGCAAGGGCGCGCCATTGCCGGCGCCATCACCGCGGTGATGACAGGTGTCTCCTATGCCACCTCGGCCGAAATGGCCGGCGAGCTTGGCCCGTTCCAGGATTATCCGCGCAATTCCAAGCACATGCTGCGCGTCATCCGAAACCACCGGACCGCTGCCTACGGCAAGACCGATGGCTATGAGGGCCTTTCGATCAACCCGGTGGCGCTCGACCACGCCTCGATCGGCGACGCAACGCTCTCGACCCGCGCCAAGGCGGTGTGGGACGATGCGCTCAACCTCGGCGAACGCCACGGCTACCGCAACGCGCAGGTCTCGGTGATTGCCCCGACCGGCACCATCGGCCTCGTGATGGATTGCGACACCACCGGCATCGAGCCCGACTTTGCGCTTGTGAAGTTCAAGAAGCTGGCCGGCGGCGGCTACTTCAAGATCATCAACAATGCGGTGCCGCCGGCGCTGCGCACGCTGGGCTATTCCGAGGCGCAGATCGCCGAGATCGAGGCCTATGCGGTCGGCCACGGCAACCTGAACCAGGCACCGGGCATCAACCCCGCCTCGCTCAAGGCCAAGGGTTTTACCGACGAGAAGATCGCGGCGCTCAACGCCGCGACCAAGTCGGCCTTCGACATCAAGTTCATCTTCAACCAGTGGACGCTGGGCGCCGATTTCCTGAAGAGCTTGGGCGTCACCGACGCGCAACTCGCCGACATGTCGTTCGACCTGCTGGCCTTCCTCGGCTTTTCGAAGAAGGATATCGACGCGGCCAACACCCATGTCTGCGGTTCGATGACGCTCGAAGGCGCGCCCTTCCTTAGGGATGAGCACCTGCCGGTGTTCGATTGCGCCAACCCCTGCGGCAAGACCGGCAAGCGGTTCCTGTCGGTCGAGAGCCACATCCTGATGATGGCTGCGGCGCAGCCGTTCATTTCGGGCGCGATCTCGAAGACCATCAACATGCCGAACGACGCCACGGTCGCCGACGCCAAGGAGGCCTACCAGCTCAGCTGGCGCCTGGCGCTCAAGGCCAACGCGCTCTATCGCGATGGTTCGAAGCTGTCGCAGCCGCTGAACTCGTCGCTGGTTTCCGATGACGAGGACGAAGACGAGGATCAGGTGGAGCTCTTGAACGCCGCCAACCAGATGGCGCGCGTGCCTGTGGTCACCGAGAAGATCGTCGAAAAGATCATCGAGCGCGTGTCGCGCGAGCGCGAAAAGCTGCCGAACCGGCGCAAGGGCTATACGCAGAAGGCCAATATCGGCGGCCACAAGGTGTATCTGCGCACCGGCGAGTTCGACGACGGGCGCCTGGGCGAGATCTTCATCGACATGCACAAGGAAGGCGCGGCCTTCCGCGCGATGATGAACAACTTTGCCATCTCGATCTCGCTCGGCCTGCAATATGGCGTGCCGCTCGACGAGTATGTCGAAGCCTTCACCTTCACCCGGTTCGAACCGGCCGGCATGGTGATGGGCAACGACCGGATCAAGAACGCCACCTCGATCCTCGACTACATCTTCCGCGAACTCGCCGTGTCCTATCTCGATCGCGAAGACCTGGCGCATGTCCACGCCGACAGCCCGACGGCGCTGTCGCAGAGCGGCGAAGGCCAGCGCCCTGCCCCGATCCCGGCGCAGAACCTCGTCTCCCGCGGTATGACCCGCGGCAAAGTGAAGGACCAGAACCTGATGCTGGTCTCGGGCGGCCTCACCGCCGCCCAGGCCTACAACCCGGTCGCCTCGATGCAGACCTCAACCGTCACGGCGCTGAAAGCCGCAACGGCGTTGAAGATCGAGACCAGCCCGACCGTGCTGAACGAAGCCGAACTGAACCCGATCCCGAGCCCGCCGACCCAGCAGGACGCGGGACAGCTCAGGGCCCAGGCGCTGATGCAGGGGTATACGGGCGATCAGTGCTCGAACTGCAACTCGATGCGGATGAAGGTCAGCGGGCACTGCATGGTTTGTGAGGATTGCGGGACCACGACTGGGTGTAGCTGAGGCCGTCCAGAGTATGCACACGCACATATCGTCAATCGTTACAGCGGGAGACAGTTATGCCGAACAGCAAGAACTATTGGGCTACGAAGCGGGACAGCGGCTGGGCCGTTCAGCGGGAAGGCAATGACCGCGCGACATCGCTCCACGCGACGCAACAAGCCGCTTGGAACGAGGCGAAAGAGCGCGCTCGCGAGACACAAGGTGAGGCCTATCTGCAGGGTCGGGACCGCAAGATTCGGGAACGTAACACCTACGGCCACGACCCAGAAAAGTCGAAGGGTTAGGAGGCGGGCATGGCCACGTCACCACGCAAGAGCACCCTAACGCAGTTTGGCATCCAGTGCCGTGAGGCGCGCCAACGGTTCGGTAAAACCGTAGCGGACCAAGCGGGTTCTTTGGGAATGAAACCGTCGGAAATCACGAAAATTGAGATGGGCGAGGCGCCCATTACCAGCGAGTACATCGATAGCTTCGGCCGTTGGCTCAATCTCGGAGAACTCGCAACTTCCAAGTTCAAGGTATTTGCGCGCAACAATAACGTTGTACCATTCCGCTCAAACAAATCACACCAAGAGGCTCGCAAACTATTCCGGAAAGTTAATCAGCTGAGTCCCAGCGAAATACGTAAGCTGGGAGAACGTCTCAAGGAACCGAAATGACGGACGTCTTTGTATCTGGTCTATCGCGAAGGGACATTGAGAGCGTGTCCCTCGCTTGGCGTGATGCGTTGGGCGTCGGTGGCCAATGGGCCCCCGACCTCGTTGAGATATTAGAGAGCAAGCTACCGTCGATGTGGCCTGACTTCTCATTGATTCAGCGGCCAGACGACGAGATGGACGGCATCGAGGGGTACACTGCTTTCTCGCCTCCCATGATAGCGTTACCCGACACCGGATACTTTGACCTTATTGCCGGCAAGCCCCGTGCCCGATGGACGGCCGCGCATGAATTGGGCCATCTCTTCTTGCATGAGGCAACCACAAAGCACCGAGATACGGCCTCTGTCGCCAATCAAATAATCGGTCACGCCTACAATAGTGCGGAGTGGCAAGCCAACCGCTTTGCGTCCGAATTCTTGATGCCCGAACACGTCGTGTCTGAGTTTACCTCGGCGGAGGAGATCGCACGAAACTGTCAGGTCAGCCTCCAGGCTGCCCGCTTTCGACTCGACGAAATCAGGCCTGAAGGAAAAAAGAAACTCCCTGACGTTGTGAAAAAGTACCTGGACGAACACAAGGGCTAGGCTGCAGCTCGCCGTTGCAACAGAGCTGGCCGTTGCTTACTTGCGCGAATTCTCTGAGCGACTGGGAAAACTCTTGCCGGACAAAACGGTTGTCGCAACGTCATTTGGACTGGCGCTGACATCGGCGGCTCGCTTGGCAGCTTACGGCGATGCAGGTGAATACCTAGACGGTCACGGCGAAATCGGCAGTCGCCAAACACAGTTGGCAATTGACGACATCGTAGCATTTTCGATCTCGCTGCGACGCCTTACAACCGCGCTCGACCTGTACGATTACGCCAAGACCTTAACTGTACCAAGGCTAAGACTTCAGCTAGCAGTTGACGGCAACGTTTTGCCCACTATCGTCGACTCCGTGGACACATGGAGCCTTATCAACAAGCTGGTGCACTCAGTCGAGATTCAGCTCTATCAATATCCAGACCAAGTCCTACCTAATCTTACAATCGTGGAGGCCTACCAGTTGTCTCTGGAACGGGCGGCATTGAAGTTTCGACCCGTCTGCCGTGTTCGGTCTGATAGCGGCCAGCGCGTCCTGTTCCACGTGCTGGCGCTGTGTGAGGCTGGGAGCAATCTTCTTGACAAGGCAAGCGAAACCGCCGCCGAACACAGTATCTTTCTAGGTTCGCTGTTCGAGAACTAGGTACCCCCGTCGGCGACGCTCGAAGCACCTCGTCAGCATCCCCCGCAAAATCCGTCTGGATCACCGACATCCCTGCCCAATCTGCCGACCGTAAGTCTCGCCCGACCGCGTGAGCGGGGCCGTGTTGGTGAAGCCGCGGCGGCGACGCGATTTAAGGATGTATCGGATACCTGGCCAACCTAGTCGGTGCAGCGCGAAGACGTCCGCCAGTGCCATCGCCTCAAAAAGCAGAGGCGGACCAAAGGCCCGCCTCCCAGTATGAACGTAACTCTGTCTACTCAAAGTAAGTGTCGATGACGTCCGCGGCGAACCGCAGCAGCATCGAGAAAAGCTTATGAAGCTTCATATCCATCTCCAAATTGAGCGCGGGAGATGGCGACAACTTCAGTCAGACGTTACAGAAAACCGCGCAGGTCATCGTGTGCTTGATGATGTGCGAGCTGATTATGATGTGATGTGCGAGCTGATTGTGAAGCGATGTGCGAGCTGATTATGAGGCGATGTGCGAGCTGATTGTGAAGCGATGTGCGAGCTGATTGTGAAGCGATGTGCGAGCTGATTGTGAAGCGATGCGAGTACAGAAAATGCCTACAGTGGAATCCTGACGCCTACCAAGTTAGACGCCGAAATCTGGCGGCGCGCTCGTTACCCCCAGATGACTGCACTAACATGGGGCCACGAAGCGCTTTTTCAAGTGTACCCGCCTCGCATAGCAGTGCCTGCCATTCCCAATGAGCTCTGATCACCTCGGGAGTCTTATCCCCCTCACTCCCACCATGCGACTCTCCCCCCGTCCGCTGCACCGAAGCGAGATCATGACGAGTGGCTGGTGCGGTGGAGGTTGGGTGGGTTGGCAGTCGTGCCGGCCCATGCCGAGTCGCAGGCGGTCGTGCTGTAACCCTGTCAGGCCGAAGTCGCGCCAGAAGATGTCGCAACGGTCTGCGGACTACCCGCGAGGGGCTGACCCCCGGATGCGTAGGAAATGCGCGGTTCCAACCCACCGCGACGAGCGCCGTATTGCCGACGTTACCCCCAGCCTGTGATACACAGCGCCTCCCACCCCTTCGCTTGCACAGGCCCCGCCATGAAGACCTTCACCGTTCCCCATACTGACGTCACCGTATCGAGCGTTGTGCTGGGCCTGATGCGTATCGCCAAGATGAGCGACGCCGAGGTTCGCGCGCTCTACGACGCGGCGGTCGAGGTCGGTGTTACCATGATGGATCACGCCGATATCTATGGCGGCGCACCACACGTCTGCGAGGCACGGTTCGGCGACGCGCTGAAACTCTCGGCGTCCGAGCGGGCGAAGATCCAGATCCAGAGCAAGGTCGGTATCCGCCGCGGCTATTTCGACTTTTCCTCCGAGCACATCCTTAACTCGGTCGATGGCTCGCTGAAGGCGCTGCGCACCGACTATCTCGACGTGCTGCTGCTGCACCGGCCCGATACGCTGGTCGAGCCTGAGGATGTGGCCAAAGCCTTCGACACGCTCCACGCCAGCGGCAAGGTCCGCCATTTCGGCGTGTCCAACCACACGCCCGGCCAGATCGAGCTGCTGAAATCGGCAGTGAAGCAGCCGCTGCTGTTCAACCAGGTGCAGCTCTCGATCGCCCATGCCAACCTCTTCGCCCAGGGCATCGCCGCCAATATGGGTGGGCTCGAGCAGTCGGTCTCCCGCGATATCGGGCTGCTCGACTATTCGCGCCTAACGGGCATGACTCTGCAGGCCTGGTCGCCGGTGCAGAAGGGTTTCTTCGAGGGCGTGTTCATCGGCGATCGCAAGGAGTATGCCGAACTCAACGACGTGATGGACGAACTGGCGAAGAAATACGCCATCACCCCCATGGGCATCGCCATTGCCTGGATCACCCGGCACCCGGCCAACCTGCAGGTCGTCCTCGGCACCACCAAGCCCGGCCGTGTGCGCGAGAGCGCCGCCGGCTCGGACATCACCCTGTCGCGCGAGGAATGGTACCGCCTGTTCCGCGCCGCGGGGCACACCCTCCCGTAACCGGCACCGGGGACGGGATCCTGCCTCTGCGGCGATGACCAGTCGCCGCATTTGCCCGGGAATCTACCCCGTCGCATCCCCTCAAACCGCCCCGCGCATCACGTCGCGGGTCCGATCGTTCAGCGGCAGCGACAGTTCCACGCGCATGGAGCGGAGGGTAACATCCTGGGGTAGGTCGATGAGGCACTGGAAGCGGAGGAAATCCAGTTGGCCGTGGGGGGTGGAGAAGCTGAAGTGGACCGGGGATGAAGGGGCGGGCTCGATGGGGCGCTCGCCGAACCGTGCGGCAAGCGAGAGGGCCAGCGCTTCGACGCCTGGCCGGAGCCGGGGATTGGCTACCGCTTCGAGTTCGAGCTGCGCCAGGTGGGCGTAGCCGAAGGTGGCGGGGTTGCGCATGTTGGAGAGGAGGCCCGAGGCATGGGCGCAGCACATGACCATGTCGAGGCCGCCGTCCGTCGGAACGGTGCGCATGTAGTCCGGCATCACCTGCCCCATCAACCAGCGGGCGGCGCGGTTGGCGCGGCGGATGCGCCAGTCGGCGTCGAAGGCGAAGGCCGGGAACGGGTCGTGGACGGTGAGCAGCTGATCCATCAGCTCGGTCGGGTGGTCGATGGCCGGCGCCCTGGGGTCGCCCCGAGCCTGGTCTGAGGCCGGCGCAAAGCCGGCATGCAGCAGCGCGGCACGGCGCACCGATGGCTGCGCGCCGACCTCGGCCAGCCAGCGTTCGATGAGGCTGCGGCTGGGTCTCGACCGGCCGACCTCCACGAAGCTGATGTGCCGGGGCGAGAAGCCGAGCCGCAGCGCCAGCTCCATCTGGCTCAGGCCGCGCTGCTTGCGCGCGTCGCGCAGCACCTGGCGCAGGAACTCGGTGGAATTGCCCGGATCGTGCCGCGGCAGCTTGTCGTACGCTGCCTGCTGTCGCTCTGCCTCTGCCACTCGATACTGCCTTTCGACCGTTACGCGATTGCCCAGCGCGCGATCAGCGAGGGCGGGTAAGCCCAGTAGTTCGGAACCAGTGCCCGGCGAAGCGCCGGGGGACGAGCGGCGGTCCGGTGGGGCGAGCGGCGGCGGCTGAGGCGTTTCACTTGTCGAGCGCATCGCGGAGGCGGGAGCCGGTGGATGCCGCAGCGCCGGTGGAGACCGCACGATCGCAAACGGAGGTCCCCGCTTTCGCGGGGATGACACCGAGTTTTGGGAGCATGCAGAGCGTCGGTTCGCACGATGCGATCCGCCCCTGACTTAGCGCCCACGCGCCTGCGCAGGTATGACGCCGGAGGGAGGGACAGGATCGAGGCGGCGTTGATCGCCGCGACCAGCAGGAAAAAGCCGAGATAGCCGAGCAGCATCCTGCGGGCGATCCGCCTGTCGATCGCATCGACGCTGCCTGCGGTGCTCGACATCGGCTTACCCAAAATCTGTACCTCGGAGGTAATCGACCAGCGCGACGACCGACGGCAGTTTGCTCCCGTAAACGCTTTGGAGTGATCGCATGATGATCAATCGACTTCTTGCCGTTGACGCCGCTACCTGCGTCCTGATGGGCGCAGGGCTGCTGGTGGCGACCGATGGCCTCGCGGCTTTGCTGCACCTGCCGCACGGCCTGCTGTTCTGGTCCGGCCTGGCGCTGCTGCCCATCGCCCTGTTCATGGCCGTGCTCGCGCTGCAACCGCGGCCCTCCAGCGCAGGCGTGTGGCTGGTGGTGTTCGGCAATGCTGCCTGGGTGGCCGGCAGCCTTCTCGTCATCCTGGTGAGCCGTCCGAACGGCCTCGGCGTCGGCTTCATCCTCCTGCAGGGTGGGGTCGTCGCGATTTTGACTCTCCTCGAACTCAACGCCATGCCGTCGCGCTACCGGGGCCGCGCCATTGAAGGGGGCCGCTGATGATCCGCTTGACCAGCATTGCGGTAGCCACTGCCGTTTCCCTTGCCTTGAGCATGACCCTGGCGGCTCCGGCCGCCGCACAGACCCAACCCGCACCCGCCGAGGAGGCACCAGAAATGAAGGTTCGCGATCTCTATCCGCTCATCACCACCCCGGCGCTGTTCGAGGCGCGTGATTTCTACGTCGCGCATTTCGGCTTCGACGTGCTCTTCGAAGCCGGCTGGTTCGTCTATCTCTCGGGCCCCGGTGAGGAGGGCACGCGGGGCGCGACACTGGCGTTCATGTCACCGGACCATCCCTCCAACCCGCCGGGGCCAGAGGCCTTCAATGGGCTCGGCATGATCCTCACCGTCGAGGTCGAGGATGCCGCAGCCGTGTTCGAGCGGTTGAACGGCGCCGGGGCTCCCATCGTTCATCCGCTTACCGACGAGGACTGGGGGCAACGCCGCTTCATGACGCGCGATCCGAGCGGCGTGCTGGTCGACGTGGTGCAGCAGACCCAGCCGGCCGAGGGCTTCTGGGAGCGTTATCCCGCCCCTGCCCCCTGAGGCGCGATGCGCAACCGCGATCAGATCGGCGGACTCCAAACGGCTAGCTTCGCAGCCGTTTGAACAGCCCCGACCTGCACCGCGAGTGGCGGCGCAACCTCAGGAGATAGACATGCAGCCTTATCACCTCGGCCCCCTAGGCCGACATGGCGGGAGATCGTTGCTGACGATGCTCCTCGCGATGCTTTGTGCCTTCACGGCGCTTCTCACAACAGCGCCGCCGGCGATGGCGCAGGCGATGTCCGAGCCGACAGGGCGCTATGGCGGCGAGGCGCAGATCGCCTCGCAACCGCCACTCCCCGTGCATTTCGAAATCCGGCCATCGGATAGCGGATTCGAGGGCGCCATCTCGATGCCGGTGGGGGATTTCGTCTGGCGCGGCAAGCCGGAGGGCAACGCCATCAGCGGTCCGTTCGAAGGGGCGGGCGGAGCGGGCGATCTCACCGTGATGATCGATGGCGACGCGCTGAGCGGCACGTTCACCCTCGGCGAGGCCTCGGGGACCATCACCGCAACCCGCACCGCGCTCGATGCGCAAGGCTTCTTCAAGCCACCCGAGCAGCGCCTCAACCTCTCGACCAGCCAATGGCTGGAAGATCTCGACCGGCTGGCCGAGATCCTGATCGAAGAGCATGGCTCGCCGTTCGAGCATACGTCGCGCCAGCAGCTGGACAGCGAGATCGCCCGCGTCCGCGCGGCGATCGCGTCGCTCGACGGCGTGGCGGTGGCGCTCGAGTTCCGCAAGCTCGGCGCGCTCATCGGGGACGGCCATACCGAGGTGGCGCTGCCGGCCGGACGTCCCCTCCTCCCGATCGAACTGTTCTGGTTCGAGGATGGGCTGAGGGTCACCGGCGCATCTGCCGCGCATCAGCATCTGCTGGGCGCGCGACTGCGGGCCATCGCCGGCGTCCCGGCGGAAGGGATCGTCGAACGGCTGCGCCCCTTTATTGCTCCCGGCGAGACCGAATGGTTCGTTCGCGCGGCGCTGCCCGAGCTGGTCGCGAACCCCGATGTTCTCCGGGCGGCGATTTCGGCAGGACCATCGTTTGCTTTCAGCTTCGAAAGCGACGGCGTCGACGAAGAGGTGCAACTGGCCGCGTCCACCGCGGAAACGGAGGCTTGGGCCCGCCTGGGAGATGCGGCCCCGCTGTGGCAGCAGAACGACTCGCAAGCGTTCTGGAGCAAGAGGCTGGACAATGGCAGCGTCTACGTGAACTGGCGATCCTACGACCGGTTGGCGGAGGCGAGCGAGGCGCTGTTGCAGCAGCTGGATGCCGACCACCCGCGCCGGCTGATCATCGACCTGCGCGACAATACCGGCGGGGATTTCACCGTCGGCCGCGCCTTTGTCGCAGCGATCGCCAGCCGGCCGCACCTCAATCGGGAGGGCGTTCTCCATGTGCTGATCGGGCGAAAGACCTTCTCGGCCGCCATGACCAACGCGGTCGACTTCAAGACCATGACCAAGGCGACACTGGTGGGGGAGCCCGCCGGCGCCGCGCCGAACAACTGGCAGGAGGTTCGCCGCTTCAACCTGCCGAATTCAGGACTCATGGTCGGCGTCTCGACGCTCCATTACGCGTTCCTGCCCGGCGAGACGGAACTGCGATCGGACATCCAGCTCGGGCCCGAGCCTCGTGATTGGGGCGCTCCGCACGACGCCGCGGTGGAGCTGATCCTGTCGCGGCCTTAGCGGAGCGATCGGCCTCACAGAGCCGGCACAGATCAACACCATCGGAGGGTTATCGGGGACGGGACGACGCGCTAGTCGGACCGTCCCCGCAGCATTTTTGGCCAAGCCTCGGCACGATGCTGACAATTTGCTCGCTCAAGGGCTGGTACACAGCCATTTCGATTCCCGGCACCTGTCCCGGCCCCCGACCCAGCGGAGACTCCAATTTGAAGCAGCTGATCGCCGTTCTTGTCGTCATGCTGTCGATCGGCAGTGCCAGCGCCCAACAGGCTGCCCCTGCCCCGGCGGCCTCGTCCGAGGCGGTCGACCGGCTCATCGTCGTGCTCGAGGACCCGGTACTGCGGGAGCAGCTGCTCGAGCATCTGCGCTCTACGCCGAACCCGGCCGCACCGGCGGCTGGGGCCGAGGAAACCGATAGCGGTGGAAGCAGCGGGCTGGTTGGGGCGTTGTACCGCTGGTCGGACGAGCTCGTCACCTCGCTGCCGACCGCCACATTCGGCGTGCCGATCGATCGGAAGCTGGCGCAGGCCGGCACGCAGCTCGGCAGCCGGGTGCAGAGTGGGGTCAGCAGTGGGCAATTGCTGCAGTTCCTCCTTTGGGCCCTCCCCGGCCTCGCGATCGTTGCCTGCATCGGCATTGGCCTGCGTCGGGTTGGACGTGGCCTGGTGCAGCCGACCAAGCCGGTGCGGAAGCGGAAGCTCGCCATGGGGTTGATGCTGAAGGTGGTGCTGGCGGCGGCGGCGCTATTCGTGGTCGCCGTGCTGGTAAGCTTCCTGCCGGTGCCGAAGGTGGCGAGCACCAGTTTCACCAGCCTCGCGGTCGGCATCCTGCTCGCCATGCTGACGGCGGATCTTGCGACCTCGGCACTATCGGGCTTTGGCAGCGTTCGCAGCTTGCGACTGATCCGCTATGGGCAGCGCCGGTACTATCCGTGGTGGCTGGCGGTCGCGAGCTTGGCGACGTTTGCGGCGCTCAGCGCCGACCCGTCGCTGCGCCAGGTGCTCGGCTGGTCGGCCGCCGATTTTGCCGGGCTGATCCTCAACTGCATCGCGGCGCTGATCATGCTGGCGTTCGTGTCGCGCCATCGAATGGCGCTGGGGCGGCTGATCTTCGGCGCCAGCGCCCGCGCTCCGGACTCCGACAACCCGCTGCGTAACGCCACCCGGCGCCTCGCGCGACACTGGCACATCATCGCCTATGGCTTTCTGATCCTTAGTATTTTCAGTCTCTTGGCCGGGCAGCGCGACAATGATGTGCTGACCCAGATGCTGTGGTCGTTCGCCGTGGTGCTGGTCGGCATGGTCACCATCGCCGGGCTCCACCGCCACACCACCTCCACGCCGCCGCGCTACCGCTATGTCAGGCATACGCTGCGCCAGATCGTCGCCGGCAAGATCCTGAAACTGTTGCGGGTGGCCGCCGACGTGCTGACCCTCTTCGCCATGGCGCTCACCATTGCCGGCATCTGGGGCTTCAACATCTGGGGCTGGCTGACCACCGATGGCCGCGTCATCGTCGGGCCGCTGCTGGCCGCCGCGGCGGTTGTTGCGGTGGCCTGGCTGATCTGGGTGACGCTCGATGCCTGGATCGCCACCACCCTGGCGCCCGGCCCGAACACCCGCCCGGGCGCACAGCGCTCGAGCCGGCTGCAGACGCTGTTGCCGCTGATGCGCAATGGCGTGCTGATCCTCCTCGTGGTGCTGGGCGGCATTGCGGTGCTGGCCAATATCGGCGTCGATGTGACGCCGCTGATCGCCGGCGCCGGCGTGTTCGGCCTCGCGCTCAGCTTTGGTTCGCAGCAGCTGGTGCAGGATGTGATCACCGGCTTCTTCATCCTCGCCGAGGACACCATTGCGGTGGGCGACACCATCAGCACGGGCGATCGCACCGGGGTGGTCGAGAGCCTGTCGCTCAGGAGCATGCGACTGCGCGACAGCGACGGGGCGCTGCACTCCATTCCGTTCTCGACGGTGAAGGCGCTGAAGAACAGCTCGCGCAATTTCGGCGTGCTCAGGCCCCGCTTCACCGTGCCCAGCGGCACCGACCCACTGGCGGTGATCGACGAGATGCGGACGGCGGCCACCGAGCTGAGGGCCGACCCGAAGTTCGCCAAAGCCATTACCAGCGACATGCACGACCTGGGGATCGACGAGATCAATGCCGGATCGGTGGTGGTGAGCGGCTCGCTCCGCACCAGCCCGGTGCGGCAGCCGGAAATTGCCCGGGCCTTCAACGGCCGCATGCTGGCCGGGCTCGCCGAGAAAGGAATTCGGCTCTAACGCTAGGATCCACCACCGGGGAGCTCCGCCATGCCCACCGCCTCCTGCCTTTGCGGCGATGTCCGCCTCAGTACCTCGGGCGAGCCGTATCGCACCGGGATCTGCCATTGCCTCGACTGCCGCAAGCACTCGGGGAGTTTGTTCGGGGTGTTTGCGATCTTTCCGGTTGATTCCGTACGCATCGAGGGCGAAACGCGCTCGTATGCCGGCCGGTATTTCTGCCCGCGCTGTGGGTCGTCGGTGTTCTCTCAGTCAGATGACGAGATCGAAGTGCATGTCGGGGCGTTCGATGCGCCGGACCAGTTCAGGCCGAGCTATGAGCTCTGGACCATCCGGCGCGAAGCGTGGCTGCCGCCCTTCCCGCTGAAGCACGGCTACACGCGCAACCGCGAGGGCGGCGGGCGCAGCGAGGATTAGGGTACTTCGCGGATCGACTGAGCGACCTGTAGGGTCGCCCGGCGAAAGCCGGAACCCAACCTTTACCCGCTAGCTGGAGGCATAGGTTCCCGCTTCAGCTATTAGGCGCAAAGTGGCTGAATGGTTTGGTTACTGCCGCCACGATCCCTCGGCGGCCCGTGGCTTTCCCCTCATCCGGCGCTACGCGCCACCTTCTCCCCGACGGGGAGAAGAATCCGGAGAGTGCAGCGATCACCCTTGTTCCTCTCCCCATCGGGGAGAGGGTGGATCGGCCGTCAGGCCGAGACGGGTGAGGGGTGGCGGCCACCGAGCCCTCCCCTAGGGCTCCTAACCTGGCGCCCTGACCGAAAGCTGGCATCACTACCGGCTGTCAATCGAAGTCAATGCCGTGCCGGTGCAATCGTGAAGCGAGATAGATGGCCCAGAGCCCTCTACTCCTCGCCGGAATTTACCGTCTCGGCAAGCGGCACTGGCAGTTCGAAGTCTTACCGCTTAGCGATACTTCAGAAGCAAGTCATTTCACGCCTCAGGGATAATATGAAACATCTGATACTGGCGGTTGCCGGCAGCTCGTCGCTGCTGGCGCTGCGCCATTCGTGCCTCTCGGTACTTATCGCCACCCTCGTCCTCGCGGCCAGTGCCGGCATTGCCACCGAGGTCGCAGCCAAAGGCGGCGCGCAGCTGCTGCCCAAGAGCTCGCTCTATACCCAGGTGAGCACCGCTTCGACCAAGGCTGAGATCAAGGCGATCTGCGCCGAGATCGTGGCGCGCCAGGATGCTTCGTCGATCGGCCGACGTGACGCCTCGAGCCTCTTCATGCACGGCATGATCATGGGCGTGAGCTGCCTCAAGGTCGATTACTTCAAGGCGCTGGTGCTGGCGCGCGAGTCCGGCGACGCCTTCACCCTCAAGGCGGCCCTGACCTATATCCGCGGCCGCGCCGAGGGCGGCAACACCAAGGCCATCCGCGCGCTGGAAAAGTACGAGAAGGCCTACGACTGAGAGCAGCTCAACCGGCCACCGCCTCGGTCAGTTGCCGCACCCGCTGCTCGCGCATCCCGGTCACCTCGACGACACGTGGCCCATCGGCGAGCAGCCCCAGATCGTCGTCGCGCAGCATGGTTTTGAGCCGTGCATCCACGCGCTTGCGCAGCTTGGGATACTCGATCGCCACCGCGATCTCGTCCGGACTTTTCAGCGGCACGAAGGCGACGAGGTCGAGGGTTGCCAGCGCGTCCTCGATACGTTTCAGCAGCTTGCCGTCCGGGCTCCACTCAAAGCCTTCGGCGGCGCTCAGCACGTCGAGATAGCCGAGGAAATCGAGGGGGCAGCGATCGAACACCACATCGGCATCGCTGGTGGCGAGGAGCAACCCGCAGCTTTGCTTCAGCTGTTCCTCGAGGTCGGCCACCGATGGCCCATCGGCAAACACCACGCCCTGCTGCGCCAGCAGCCAATACGGTTCCGGCACCGCCTCGTAGCCAGGTGTCGCCGCAACGAAATCCTCGACGAGCGTGGTCTTGCCACTGCCGTGCGTGCCGGTCACCGCGATGCGCATGGGCCTTCCCCTTTTGGCCTCCCTGCCATCAGTCGCGCCGGAAGTCTACGGCCCCGTCAGCGCCAGCAACGCATCGACCAGCGCCCGCTGACCCAGATGCAGCTTGATCCGCGCCGCATCGAGGCTGAACCACCCTGCCCGGTCGACTTCGGCAAAGCTCTGCCGCTGCCCGGAGCGCGGCGGCCACTCCATTTCGAAGCTGTTCGAGATGAGAGCCTCGGGGTTGAAATCCCCCTGCAGTGCAAACGCCACCAGTTGCTTGCCGCTCGATAGTCTGAACTCTCCGAGCAGCGCCAGCGCACCCTCCGGCACCGTCCCGACCTCCTCGGCAAACTCCCGGCGTGCCGCCGCCTCGCGCTCCTCGCCGGGATCGATCAGCCCCTTGGGGATCGACCAGGCGGCTTCGTCCTTGCGGGCCCAGAACGGTCCGCCGGGATGCACCAGCAGCACCTCGCGCCCGCCAGGGCCAAGTCGATGCAGCAGGATTCCGGCTGAGATTTCGGGCATGGGCAGCTCCCGGATCGTGCCGCGGATGAGTCGGACTGCTATCTTGCCTCCTCCACTGCGTGTCATCCCAGCGAAAGCTGGCATGACATCGAGTGAGTGATGTGACTCGTGCCCACTCATCGCAGCCGGTCTACATCCGGATCAGCGCCACGCCGCTCTCGGCATCGACGCGTTTGCGCAGCGCGCCGGGCGACTCGGTCAGCACCAGTTCCAGCGTCGGCCGTACCACGCCGGCTTTGAGATGGCCCGCCATCGCACTGCCGTCGCGACGCCCCAGCACCGCATGCACATGCACTGCCGGCCGGCCATCCGGGCCAAGGGCAATATCGCCACTGAGTGAAGCGACCTCGACCTGCTCTTCCACCGGGATCGGCAGATATTCCTTCAACTCCCAATCGAAGAAGGCCAGTGTCGCCCGCTCGAAGGCGCCGATCGCCGTGAAGCTCGCCGCATCGAGGCCCTCCGCGTCGGCGAAGCGGGTGAGGCAGTCGATGGCCTCATCGCCGGTTTCGAGCACCATCACCCAGGTCGCCTGACCCGCTACTTCGTGGATGCGCCGTGTCTGCATTGGGGTCTCCTGTCGCTGCCCGTCGGCAACGCCTTCCGCGCGCTTCGGTTGCGGCCGGCGTGGAAACCGGGTCGTCCGGTCGAAAGCAGATCCGTACCACCGGTACACTTGATCCCCCGCGCCACTATCGGCATATCCGCAATCAATCCTGGCGGGGGGCGACCGCTTGGAGTTGGACGATGTCCCTACCCCGCTCCACCATGGAGCTGACTGCCGAACTGGTTGCGCTGGTCGAGCGCACCGAGCCAGATCCGGGCCCGATGCCCGGCTTGCCCGATCCGACCGAGGCCGACCTTGAGGCTGCCGCTACGGCGCTGCTGAGCAATCGTCCGGATGGTCCACTGTGGCTGTTCGCGTACGGTTCACTGATCTGGAAGCCGGAGCTCGAGCACCTGGAGACCCGCCAGGCCGTCGCGCATGGCTGGCATCGCCGTTTCTGCATGCGGCTCACCCGCTGGCGCGGCACCCGCGAGGTGCCGGGGCTGATGATGGCGCTCGATCGCGGCGGCTCGTGCGCAGGGCTCGCGTATCGGCTGCCCGATGCCGATCCGCACGGCCAGCTGGTGCGCCTGCTGGTCCGCGAGACCGATAGCCGACGGCCGACCAATGTGCCGCGCTGGACGCGGCTTGCGACGCCGAACGGGCCGCTCCATGCACTGGCATTCGTCGCTTCACCGGAGGGCGCCAACTATGCCGGCCGGCTGCCACAGAGCGTGGTGGCGCGTACCCTCGCCCGCGCTGCCGGGCACTGGGGATCCGGGGCGCAGTATCTCTACAACACGGTGACGCAGCTCGAAGCACATGGCATCCGTGACCGGAACCTGTGGGCGCTGCAGGCGCGAGTTGCGAGGGAGATCCGGAGACTTGCGCTACCGCTGGCGGCGTGAAGGGGGTGGCGAGGCGTCGTGATCGATCGCTTTTCACCGGGGCCGAACCACCCACGATGTCATCCCAGCGAAAGCTGGGACCCATTTCACAGCCCGCGCCAGAGGAGAGTTGGGTCCCAGCTTTCGCTGGGATGACGGCCGGTGGGTGGGGCCGGGATCGAGCCCAACCGCAGGCCGCAGGCTGAGTGGAGCAGAGCGCTTAATCCCTGAACTGCAACGGCACATACCCTCCGCCGATGGTCATTTCGACATCGACCTGGTCGTCGGCGGTGACGCCCAGCTTGTTGCGCACCGCCTGCTTCAGCGGCAGCAGGTAGGTGTCGTCCTTGGGGAACAGCGAGGTCGTGAAGGTAATGTCGTTGATGGTTGCTTCCACCGGGATGACGCCCCAGCCATAGCTCGCAGCCTTCTTCACCTTGCCTATCTCGGCGCCGATGTCGGCGGGGATGCGGGCATAAAAGAACGGCGCAGGCCCGCGCCAATAGATCACCGTTGCCCTGAACTGCAATTCCATCCCCACCTCCTCCGCAGGCAAGTAGAGCGGACGGCCCAATTGGTCGCAAGCCCGAACGTCTTGTCCTCGTCACGGCCGCCGACTAGCCTTGCGGAAGGCTGCACGGGAGGAAACCATGGCGACGCGCCTCAATCCTTATCTCACCTTCAACGGCAACGCCCGAGAGGCAATCGTGTTCTACAAGAGCGTTTTTGGCGGCGAGCTGACCATCAGCACCTATGCCGAAGGCGGCATGCCGCACGATCCGGCCGACAAGGACAAGATCATGCACGGCCAGTTGATCTCTTCGAGCGGCTACTGGCTGATGGCGTCGGACCCGCCGCCGGGCATGCCTGTCACACCGGGCAACACCATCAGCATTTCGCTCAGCGGCGACGACGAGGCGGAGCTGCGCGGTTACTGGGACAAGCTGGCGGCCGGCGGCAACGTTATGATGCCACTCGACAAAGCGCCGTGGGGCGACAGCTTCGGTATGCTGGTCGACAAGTTCGGCACCCCCTGGATGGTCAACATCACCGGCGCGGGCAACGCCTGACCGGCGCAGATGCCCGTGGCGGCACTTGTTGGCGGGTCGCCCCGCTCCCTTCTCCCCTCAGGGGTCGCGGGACGAGGGCGTAGCCCTCGCCCGGAGGTGGCCGAAGGCCGGTTGAGGGGTGAGGCGGCGCAAGACGCGCTCGTTGAGAAGCTGAACCCCTCACCCTAGTTCCGCTACGGACCTGAAGGTCCTAGCTGCACTAGCCCTCTCCCCTCAGGGGAGAGGGGACGCCCCGTTACTACTCGGCGGCCGCCACCAGCACGATCTCGTCGTTGCCGTCGACGAAATCCTCGAACAGCACGGTGGTGCGGTCCTCGGTGCCGATCACCACGGCCATCTGGCCGGGGCCGGTGAGGCGGCGGATCGGCTTGCCCGGCTGATCGACATTGAAGCTCACCGAGTAATGACCACCGGCCAGCGTGGTGAACGGGATGCCGCGATAGGTGGCGGTCGAGGTGACGTGCACGTGGCCGGCGACCACCTGCCGGATGTCGTTGTGGGTCGCCAGCGCCTCGAGGAACGGGCCGTCCTCGAGGATGCGGATGGTGTCGGATTCGATGTGCAGGGCATTGGCATTGTGGTGGAGGATGACGATGACCGGCTTGCCGGCGGCTTCCGCCAGGCGGGCCTTCAGCCAATCGATCTGCTGCGCTTCGAGCACGCCATCCACACGACCCGGCTCGGACGAATCGAGCAGGATGATGCGGTAGCCCTTGATATCGAGCACCTTGTCGACATGGCCGGTCTCGCCGGCAAACGCGTCACCGAACACGGCGAGGAAGGTCGGTCGGTCGTCGTGGTTGCCGAGCGTGATGTGCACCGGGATGGTCAGCTTGGCGAGGATCGCCTGCAGCCGGCGATAAGCGGCAGCCTGGCCGAGATCGGCAAGATCGCCGGCCAGGATGCAGAAATCGGCGTCGGCGTAGCGGGCATTGATGGTTTCGACCGCAATCTCCAGCCGGGCGGCGGTATCGAGCGTCATCGACAGCTCGCCCTCCGCCACCAGATGCAGGTCGCTCATCACGATGAATTTCAGTGTCACGGCAGTGGCCCCATGGTTGATGGCGGGCCTCCTAACTGCGCCGGATGACCGGCGCGTGACACGTTGATCCCTCACCCATTGCCGTGACATCTAGGGGTCCCGGCAGACTCTGAGACCCACAGCCATGAAGAAGATCGGTTTCCTCTCGTTCGGGCACTGGACGCCCTCCTCGCAATCGCAGACCCGCTCGGCGGGCGATGCGCTGCTGCAATCGATCGACCTCGCGGTGGCGGCCGAGGAACTGGGCGCGGATGGCGCCTATTTCCGCGTCCATCACTTCGCGCGCCAGCTCGCCTCGCCGTTTCCGCTGCTGGCCGCCGCCGGCGCGAAGACCAGCCGGATCGAGCTCGGTACCGCCGTCATCGATATGCGCTACGAGAACCCCCTCTACATGGCGGAAGATGCCGGCGCCGCCGACCTGATCGCCGGCGGACGTTTGCAGCTCGGCATCAGCCGCGGCTCGCCCGAGCAGGTGATCGATGGCTACCGGCACTTCGGCTATGTGCCGGCCGAGGGCCAGACCGATGCCGATATGGCGCGAGGCCATGCCGAGGTCTTCCTCGACCTGCTCGGCGGCGAAGGCTTTGCCCAACCCAACCCGCGGCCGATGTTCCCCAACCCGCCGGGCCTGTTGCGACTCGAACCGCATTCGCCGGGGCTGAGGCACCGGATCTGGTGGGGTGCCGCGACCACGCCGACGGCGCAGTGGACCGGCAAGATGGGGATGAACCTGCAAAGCTCCACCCTGGTAATGGCCGAATCCGACAAGCCGTTTCACATCCAGCAGGCCGAGCAGATCGCGGCGTTCCGTGCCGCCTGGGCCGAGGCCGGCCACAGCCGTACGCCACGCGTCTCGGTGAGCCGCAGCATCTTCCCCTTGGTCACCGACATGGACCGCGCCTATTTCGGCGGCGACGCCCGCAGCCAGGATCATTTCGGCTATATCGAACCGGGCAAGCAAGCCGTGTTCGGCCGCAGCTACGCGGCGGAGCCGGAGCAACTGGTCAAGGAGCTCAGTGAGGACGAGGCGATCAAGGCGGCCGATACGCTGTTGCTGACGGTGCCCAACCAGCTCGGCGTCGCCTACAACGCACACGTCATCGAAGCGGTGCTGAAGCACGTGGCGCCGGCGCTGGGCTGGCGATAAGCGAGGAATGGGCGATGTGTAACGACTACGAGCAACACGTCACCCATCAGCAGTATCTCGAGGCGATCAAGGGGCTCGAGCTCGACAGCAGCGACGCCCCGGCTGAGCTGCCGCAGGCCGATGACATCCGCATCGGCGACGTGGGGCCGGTCCTGCGGGCCGCCGGCAACGGCGTCGAGGTGGTGTCGATGCGGTTCGGCTGGCCGCCGCCGCGGCCCAAGGCGCCGCCGGTGTTCAACTTCAAATCCGACGGACGACACTTCGACAAATCGAAGCGCTGCCTCGTCATCCTTTCGGGCTTCTTCGAGTTCACCGGCACCAAGTCGCCGAAAGCCAAGCACCGCTTCAGCGTGAAGGGCTCGCCGATCATGGCGATTGCCGGGTTGTGGAGCGAGGATGCCGATGGCGCGCTCAGCTTCACCATGCTCACCACCGAGCCCGGGCCAGATATCGCGCCATATCACGACCGGCAAGTCTGCGTGGTTCTGCCCGAGGACTGGGCGCACTGGCTGTTTCTCACCAAGCCGGAGGAGGAGCTGCTGAAGCCCCTCCCCGAAGGAACGCTGGATGTGGTGACGGTGCGGCGCTGAGGCTGACTCGCAGTCGGCGTCCCTCTCCCGCTTGCGGGGGAGGGGGGACCAGCCGAAAGGCTGGTGGGAGGGGGGGCCACAAGCTCGGGCCCCTGCCCCGTCCGCCTACATTGGTGCGTTGGGCACGAATCGACCAGCCGTCAGTGCGCGCCAGCCCACCATCAGAGCGTGGGGCACCCCCCTCCCACCACGCTTTCGCGTGGTCCCCCCTCCCCCGCAAGCGGGAGAGGGAAGCCCGACTGCCAGGCTCGGTGGGCGGCTTCGCCTTACGGCTCCAGCCTTCCCTGCTCCGGCTGTACCTCAGCCGAAATGCTCCGCTCGTTGCGGGTCTTATACAGCGAGTAGAGCACGCCGCCGGCCAACACGCCGAGCGTTACGACCAGCGACAGCAGGGTGTCGATCTTCACCCCGAACGGCACCAGCGCCACCTTGGCGCCGATCAGCACCAGGACGATCGCCAGCGACACCTGCAGGTAGCGGAAGCGGTTCATCGCTGCCGCCAGCGCGAAATAGAGCGCACGGAGGCCGAGGATGGCGAAGATGTTCGAGGTGTAGACGATGAAGGTGTCTTGTGTAACGGCGAACACCGCCGGCACCGAGTCGACGGCAAAGATCAGATCGACCGTCTCGACCATGATCAGCGCCACGCCAAGCGGGGTGAGGAAGGTGACGAGCTTGCCGGTCTTGGTATCCGGCAGCTTGGTCAGGAACTTCTTGCCGTCGAGGTTCTGCGAGATGCGAAAGTGCTTGCGCAGGAATTTGAGGATCGGATTGGCCTCGATGTCCGGCTCCTTGTCCTGATGCGAGAACAGCCGCACGCCGGTGAAGATCAGGAAGGCGCCGAACAGTACCAGCACCCAGCTGAACGAATGCACGAGCGCCGCGCCGAGGCCGATCAGCAACGCGCGGAACACGATGACGCCCAGAATGCCCCAGAACAGCACGCGGTGCTGGTAGAGACGGGGGATGGCGAGGAAGCCGAAGATGGTCGCGATGACGAACATATTGTCCATCGCGAGGCTCTGCTCGATCAGGTAGCCGGTGTAGAACTCGAGCCCGGCCTCGGCGCCGCGGCTAAACCACACCCAGACGCCGAACAGCACGGCGACGGTAACGTAGCCGGCATAGAGCGTCAGGCTCTCGCGGGCGGAGATTTCGTGCGCGTTGCGGTTGAGAATGCCAAGATCGAAGACCAGCAGGGCAACCACGATGGCGAGGAACGCCACCCAGAAATAGACGGGAGTACCAAGGAAATCGCCCATAAGGGCGCTGAGCAGCATATCCATGCCGGACCTCTCCATGTGAACGTTGGAGCAGTTCCGACATCACGGAGCGTAGACATGCTGCCGTCAGAGGGGCCCGGTACCGCCCGCAAAACGTAGCGAGCGATTGGCCGAGTTCAACCCCCGGGGCAGCGGCAAAATGTGGCAGGTGGCTATGCCGACCGCAGGCGCTGGTGGCTGTGGACCCCCACCCCTGCCCCCTCCCCCTAAACATGGGGAGGGAGACCAAAACACTGGCATCGAGGTGTGCGTCTCCCTCCCCATGTTTAGGGGGAGGGATCAAGGGTGGGGGTCCGCCCGCACCAGCGTCTATATGAACCGCTTCGCCGAAAAGGCGGTGGGGTCGACGAACGGCGCCTCGCCGGTGATCATCTCGGCGATCAGCCGGCCGGTCACCGGGCCGAGGGTGATGCCGTGGTGGGCGTGGCCGAAGGCGAACCACAGGCCCTGGTGGCTGGGCGCGGGGCCGATGATCGGCATCATGTCGGGCGTTGCCGGACGCGCGCCACGCCAGGGCTGGGCCTCGAGCCGCGGTCCGAGGCCGGGGAACAGCTCCCGTGCATGGGGCTCGTCGCGATCGACCTGCACCGGAGTCGAGGGGGCGTCGCGCATGGCGAACTCGGCGCCGCTGGTGAGGCGGATGCCCTTGGCCATCGGGGTCAGCAGGTAGCCGTAGCTGGCATCGAAGACCCAGTTGCTCAGCGGCTGCGTCGTGGGCTGGCCGTAATGCATGTGATAGCCGCGCTTTACCCCGAGCGGCAGCCGGTAGCCGAGCCGGCTGGTGAGGTCGCCAGCCCAGGGCCCCAGCGCAATCACCGCTTCGCGCGCTTCGAGCACGCCGTCGGCCACCGGCAGGCGCCAGCCGGCGGCGGCCTGCCGCAGGTGCAGCGCGTCGCCGTTGACCACCACGCCGCCGAGCTGCTCGAACAGTTCGCGGTACTTCACCACCAAGGCGCCGGGGTCGCGGATGCTCCACGGATCGGACCAGTGCAGCGCGCCCTCCAGCTCGATGCCGAGGCCGGGTTCGCGCCGGTGCATCTCATCGCTCGAAAGCTGAGCGCTGCCGATGCCGAAATCGCGGCGCACGCTCTCCGCCTTGCGGAAGGCCTCGTCGCGCTTCTCCGTGCCGCGAAAGAGCTGGTACCAGCCCTTCTTCTCGATCAGGTCGCCGGCCCCTGCCCGCTCGATCAGCGGCGCGTGCTCGTTGATCGACTGGGCGATCAGCGGCGCATAAGTCTCGACGATGCGGCGGTACTGCTCAGGCCGCGAGTTCCACCAGTAGCGCGCGAGAAACGGCGCGATGCGCGGCAGCGCGCCGAGGTGGTAGTGCATGTCGGTGCGGTTGTTCAGGCCATAGCGGAACAGGTCGCCAAGGCCTTGCGGGAAGGCGTGCGGCATCACTGCTTCGCGCTGGATCAGCCCGGCATTGCCGTAGGAGGTTTCCTCGCCGGCGCCGCGCCGGTCGACCAGCACCGTCGCCCTGCCCCGCATCTGCAGGTGCACCGCGATGCTGACGCCTACGATACCTGCGCCAAGAACGATGCTGTCGGCCTGCATGACTCACCCGAAGAAAACTGTCGGGTCGCTTTTAGCGATGTTCGGCCACGCCGTAACTGCGTCAGATGGGCAGCACGCGGGAGTATTTCACCTGGCCGAGCGAAAAGCTCGATTCGATCGAGCTGACGCCGGCGACCTGGGTCAGTTTCTCGCGCAGGAACGCCTCATAGGCGGCGAGGTCGGCGCAGACGACGCGCAGCAGGAAATCGAACTGGCCGGTCATCAGGTAGCATTCCATCACCTCGGGCCAGCCGGCGATGGCGGCGCCGAAGCGATCGAGCTCCTCGGCGCGCTGACGCTCCAGCTTGATCGAGATGAATACCGAGACCGGCAGCCCGACCGCCTTCTGATCGACCACGGCACTATAGGCGGCAATGATCCCCGCCTCCTCCATCTGGCGGATACGGCGCAGGCACGGCGAGGCCGAGAGCCCCACGCGATCGGCGATTGCCTGGATGGTCATGCGCCCATCCTCCTGCAGTGCCCTGAGGATGCGGCGGTCAATGCTGGTCAGTTCGGCTTTAGCAGAATTCACCGATCTTGATGGCACTTCGTTTGGAATCCTGCGCAGCGGGATGACAGAATGGTCACAATAGGCAGGAAACACCCAAGCGGCTAGTGCACGGTTAATGTCAGACATTTGGGAGGGAGCATGTCGACGGAGCGGATCGCCCTGATTGAGGCGCTGGCTGGCAAAGCCCTGTGGTTATCCAATTGGATGATCCACCACGCCAACCACCTTCGCCCCAACCCGGACGGGGTGAAAGTGGGCGGCCACCAGGCCTCCTCCGCCTCGATGACGGCGATCCTGTCGGCGCTCTACTTCGGCGTCCTAAAGCCCGAGGATCGGGTGGCGGTAAAGCCGCATGCGGCGCCGGTGTTCCATGCCATCCAGTATCTGTTCGGCAAGCAGAGCCTCGATAAGCTCAAGGCGTTCCGCGGCTATGGCGGGGCGCAATCCTACCCGTCGCGCACCAAGGATACCGACGACGTCGATATCTCCACCGGCTCGGTCGGGCTGGGTGTCGCCTTCACTGCTTTCGCCTCGATGATCCAGGACTATGTGCGCGCCAAGCCGTGGGCGAACAAACGCGCCGAGGGCCGGATGATCGCCCTGGTCGGCGATGCCGAGCTCGATGAAGGCAATGTCTACGAGTGCCTGCTGGAGGGCTGGAAGCACAGCCTCCGCAACACCTGGTGGATCATCGACTACAACCGTCAAAGCCTCGACGGCGTAGTGCGTGAGGGGCTGTACGACCGGATCGAAGCGATCTTCCGCGCCTTCGAATGGAACGTCGTGACGCTCAAATACGGCGCCAAGCAACGCCGCGCCTTTGCCGAGCCCGGCGGGGAGCGGCTGCGCGACTGGATCGATGCCTGCCCCAATGCGCTCTACTCGGCGCTGATGTTCCGGGGCGGTGCCGCCTGGCGCGAGCGGCTCACCGACGAGATCGGCGATCAGGGCGAGGTGAGCGCGCTGCTCGAACGCCGCACGGACGCCGAGCTGGCCGAACTGATGGCCAACCTGGGCGGCCACTGCATCGAGAGCCTGCTCGAGCAGTTCGAGGGCCAGGCCACCGACAAGCCGACGGTGTTCATCGCCTACACGGTGAAGGGCTGGGGCACGCCGCTCGCCGGCCACAAGGACAATCACGCCGGCCAGATGACCGGTGCACAGATCGAAAGCCTCAAGGCTGCGATGCGGGTGCGCGAGGGCCATGAGTGGGACCGCTTCGAGGGTCTGAAACCCTCCGAGCGCGAGTTGCAGGCTTTCCTCGACGCGGTGCCGTTCAACACCACAGAGGCTCGACGGCTCAACTGCCCGGCCGTCCCGGCGCTGGGACCGCAATTCGTTGGTCCCGGCGCCACTTCCACCCAGACAGCGTTCGGCAAGATCCTCGACGCCATCGCCAAGACCGACAGCGAGCTGGCGCGCCGCATCGTCACCACCTCGCCGGATGTCACGGTCTCGACCAACCTGGGCACCTGGGTGAACCGGCGTCACCTGTTTGCCAACCGGGAGATGGCCGACATCTTCCAGAAGGAACGCATCCCGAGCGCGCAGAAATGGCAGTTCACCCCCGATGGCCAGCATATCGAGCTGGGCATCGCCGAGATGAACCTGTTCCTCTTGCTCGGCGCCGCCGGGCTCAGCCACTCGCTGTTCGGCGAGCGGCTGCTGCCGATCGGCACGCTCTATGATCCGTTCATTTCCCGCGGCCTCGATGCGCTGAACTATGCCTGCTACCAGGATGCGCGGTTCCTGCTGGTCGCGACGCCGTCAGGCGTGTCGCTGGCCGGTGAAGGCGGCGCCCACCAGTCAGTGGGCACGCCATTGATCGGCATGGCGCAGGATGGGCTGGCTTCGTTCGAGCCGGCCTTCGCCGACGAGCTCTCCGTCATCATCGACTGGGGTTTCGACTACATGCAGCGCGACGGCAGCGATCGCGCCGATCTCGCCGACTGGCCGCGCGACGTGTCGGGCGGCTCGGTCTACCTGCGCCTTTCCACCCGTTCGATCGAGCAGCCGCCGCGCGAAGTGACGCCCGGGCTCGCCAGCGACATCATCCGCGGCGCCTATTGGCTGGTGCCGCCGACGCCGAACTGCGAGGCGATTATCGCCTACCAGGGGGTGCTCGCCAGCGAAGCCATCACCGCCGCCGGGATGATCGGCGGCGAGCGGCGCAACGTCGCGGTGCTGGCTGTCACCTCGGCCGATCGGCTCAATGCCGGCTGGCATGGCGCGCAGCGGGCGCGGATGCATGGCGACCGCAACGCCACCTGCCATATCGAGACGCTGCTGGCCGATGCGCCCGATAGTGCGGCGCTGGTCACCGCCATCGACGGGCACCCGGCGACGCTCGGCTGGCTGGGCAGTGTGCGCGGACACCGGGCCATCACGCTGGGGGTCGAACACTTCGGCCAGACCGGCACGGTGACCGACCTCTACCGGCATTTTGGTATCGACGCCGCGGCCATCGCCAACGCGGCGCAGAGCCTGTTCGGGGGGCGCCGATGAGCGTGTTCGCCTGGCTGAACGCCATAACGGCAAAACTATGCCAACCTTGTCATTTGCGGGCCACAAACGGCTTGCCAAGCCAATCTGGAGTTGTCAGACATATGTCATAAGGCCGATTGCGAGGGGAATTGCAGTCAGCCGATGAACCGGTTCCGGGTGGGGCGTCTATGCCCGGAAACCGCTCATGCGAGGCCCGTTCGGACAGCGGTTTGCCGAGGTCTGGGCGGGGCACAGGGGACGTCAAGCAGTAGCTCTGCAACAAGGAGGGAGCTGAAATGAACGCGTTGCTGAAATTTGTCGGCGCGGTCGCGCTGGCGGCGGGATTGACCGCCGTGCCAGCGTTGGCGCAGACAAAACTCACGGTGCCGGGTGGATCCACCACCGGCACGTATATGGACTATATGAAGACGGTCTACGCGCGCGCTTCCGGCGCTGAGCTCCTCCAGGAGCCGCTGACCAGCTTCGACAACGAGTACCAGCTCACCCCACTCGCCGCGACCAGTTGGGACCAGTCGGCCGACGGCCTGACCTGGACCTTCCACCTGCGTGACGGCATGAAGTGGAGCGACGGGGCGCCGGTCACGGCGAACGACTACATCTTCGCCCTGCAGCGCGCCGCCACCACCGGCTACGACTTCGCCTGGTACTGGAGCTTCGCCTCGGGGATCAAGAACTGGGACGACGTGTCGGCCGGCAAGGCTGATGTCTCGACCCTCGGCCTCAAGGCCGTCGACGACAAGACCATCGAAGTCACCACCGCGGCGCCCAAGCCCTATCTGCCGGGCGTCGTTTCATTGTGGTACCCGGTGCCCAAGCACCAATTCGACAAGTTCGGCGATGACTGGGCGAGCAACGTCGCCAACGTCCTGTCGTCCGGGCCGTTCCTGCTCCAGTCCTGGGAGAAGTCGAACAACTCGGTCGTCCTGGTCAAGAACCCGAACTACAACGGCCCGTGGGCAGCGCAGGTCGATGAGCTGACCGTCGATCCGTCGGTGGGCCTGCCGGAAGTCGGCATGCCGGCCTTCCTCGCCGGTGACCTCGCCTATACCACGCTCAATGCCGGCCAGATCCCGGTGGTGAAGCAGCGCTTCCCGGACTCGATCCGCACCGAGGCGGTGTTCGCCACGTCCTACCTCGCCTTCGATCTCGAAAAGGCGCCGTTCGACAATGCCGACGTCCGCAAGGCGCTCTACTACGCCGTCAACCGCGACGAGCTGACTGCCACCGTGCTCAAGGACATCGCCATCCCGGCGCACTCGATCCTGGCGCCGGGCTACCCTGGCTACAGCGACAAGATCGCGGCACAGGCCGTGTTCGACCCGGCAAAGGCCAAGGAACTGCTGGCCAAGGCCGGCTATCCGAACGGCGAAGGTTTTCCGACCATCGAAGTCTGGTTCCGCGAAGAGGGCGGCTATAACGGCGCGATCCTGCCCGCCATGGCTCAGTACCTGCAGGCCCAGTTCAAGGACATCCTGGGAATCACCATGAATATCAAGGTGATGCCGGGCAAGGACTGGATGGAAGGCATGCTCGCCCGCAAGAACAACATCTACCTGGCGCCCTACGAGTACGACTACCTCGACCCGTCGAACTTCTACGGCCTGTTCTACAATGGCGGCCGTCACACCTACCACGTGGCGGAGTACGACAAGCTCGTCGCCGAGGCCGACAAGAACCCGGTCTGGGAAGAACGCGTGAAGCTCTACGAGCAGGCTGAACAGGTGATGATCGATCAGGGCCTCATCGTGCCGCTGGTTCACCCGGTCATCACGGCTGCGGTCAGCGAGGATATCACCGGGCCGGGCGTCACGCCCAACTCGCGCGGTTTCACCCCGCTCGGTCGTATCGGTAACTTCCTCTACTCGCATATCTCGGTGAAGTAGCAACTCAGTTCCCCGGCTTCGGCCGGGGAACACCCTGCCCTGAGGCGCGGTCGGGTAACCGCGACGTCTCACAACGGAGCGCGAAGGGCGTCGACCACGCACCTTCAGCCATGGGAGTGCACTGCCGGCTGCCGGAACAGGTGCACGAAACTGGGCGGCCATGAGTGTCCGCCGTGAGCAAGAACTAGCCGCAGAAATCAGCGCTCCCGGCTCCGGTCGAGGGCGCACAGCCTGGAACCGCGCATGACTCTCGTAAACATCAAAGGCCTGAAGGTCAGCTTCCGTCAGCATGGCGGCCAGATCGACGCGGTACGCGGCGTCGATATTCAGCTTGCGGAAGGCGAAAGCCTGGGCATCGTTGGGGAGTCCGGCTCGGGCAAATCCGTCTCGTGCCTGGCACTGATGCGGCTGTTGCCCAACACGGCGACCATCACCGCCGACCGGCTCGAACTCGACGGTGTCGATGTGCTCAAGGCCAAGCCGCGCCAGATGGCGGCGCTGCGCGGCAAGGTTGCCGCGCTGATCTTCCAGGACCCGGCCACGACGTTCGACCCGGTGTTCACCATCGGCCATCAGATGGTCGAAACCATCCGCACGCATCGCGACGTCACCAAGGAGACGGCGCTGAGTGAGGCCGAGCAATTGCTGCTCAAGGTCGAGATCAAGAATGCCAGGGATGTGCTGAGCTACTACCCACACCAGCTTTCCGGCGGCATGCTGCAGCGCGCGATGATCGCCATGGCGCTCAGCTGCCGGCCCAAGGTGCTGATCGCCGATGAGCCGACCACGGCGCTCGACGTCACGATCCAGGCGCAGATCCTGCAACTCATCAAGGGCCTGCAGGCCGAGATGGGCATGGCGCTGATCATGATCACCCACGATCTCGGGGTCGTTGCGGAAACAGTGGATCGCGTCGTCGTCATGTATGGCGGCCGGGTGATGGAAGAAGGAACCGTCGACCAGATTTTCGACGCGCCCAAGCACAGCTACACCCAGTCACTGCTGGCAAGCCTCAGGGCGGGCGAGTCGCGTCGGGCGGAGCCGGGCACCGGCGAGCCGATCGCCCCTGCCCTCGAGCTGCGCAACCTTTCCAAGGTCTATGCGCTGCGTCGCCGCGGCCGGATCTTTTCGACCTATGTCGATTTCCCGGCGGTGCGTAGCGTCAACCTGGTGCTGCCGCGGAACAAGATCGTTGGCCTCGTCGGCGAATCCGGTTCCGGCAAATCGACCACCGGCATGATGGCGATGCGCCTGCTCGAGCCGACCGCCGGACAAATCCTCGTTGACGGCACCGACATCTCCAAGCTCGACACCGGCGCGCTCAAGGCATTCCGCCGGCGCATGCAGGTGGTGTTCCAGGACAGCTATTCGGCGCTCGATCCGATGATGACGCTGAGCCAGATCATCGCCGAACCGCTCCACATCCACGGGGTGAAGACTTCGCGCGAGCAAACCGAGGAAGCGCTGAGCTGGCTCGAACGCGTCGGCATGGATCGCAGCTTCGGCAACCGCTACCCGCACGAGCTGTCGGGCGGCCAGCGGCAGCGCGTCGCCATCGCCCGGGCGCTGATCCTGGGGCCCTCGGTGCTGGTCGCGGACGAGCCCACCTCGGCGCTCGACGTCACCGTGAAGTCGCAGATCATCGGGCTGCTCAAGAACCTGCAGAAGCAGATGGGCCTCTCGATGCTGTTCATCAGCCACGACCTCAGCGTGGTGCGCTCGCTAACCGACAGCGTGGTGGTGATGTACAAGGGCCGGGTGGTCGAGCAGGCGCCGACGGCCAACATCTTCGCCAACCCGCGCCACCCCTATACGCGCTCGCTGCTCGATGCGATTCCGGTCACCAATCCCAGGGATCGGCGCGAGCGCTCGTTCATCACCGCCGACGATATTGCCGCGGGCACGCCACGCCTCAAACGCTCCAGCCTCGCGGCCGAAGCTGTGGCCGGCGACATTCCGCAGCTCGTGAGCGTGGCCCCGGGCCACCTCGTCGAAGCCATCGTCACCAATTGAAGGAGGTAAGGGCATGATTGTCTATCTCATCAAACGCCTGCTCTCGGTCGCGGTGACCTTCTTCATCGTGTCGCTGGTCATCTTCCTGATGATGCACGCGGTGCCAGGCGGTCCGTTCACCGAAAAGGACATGCCGCTCTCCGAAGCGGTAAAGGCCCAGCTCAACGCTCGCCTTGGCCTCGATCAGCCACTCTGGGTGCAGTACACGAACTACATGGCCGGCGTGCTGCAGGGAAACTGGGGCGTCCCCTACCAGTCGCCGGGCGAGACGGTGATCAGCCTGTTGCAGCAGGCCTGGCTGCCCAGCCTGATCCTTGGCGGTTCAGGCGTCATCATCGGCGCGGCCCTAGGTATCCTGATCGGCATGGCGGCAGCGCTGAAGCGCAACAGCTGGATCGATTACCTTGCCTCTACCCTTTCGGTACTCGGGCTCACCATCCCGGTCTTCGTCATTTCGATGCTGCTGATCCTGATCTTCGCGGTCTGGCTCAACTGGCTGCCGGCGAGCGGCTGGGGCAAGCCGGAGCGATGGATCCTGCCCATTGCGGCCTATGCGGCGATCCCACTGGCCACCTATGCCCGCTACACCCGGTCGGCCATGCTCGACACGCTCAACCGGCCGTTCGTCACGGCGTTGCGGGCCAAGGGGTTGAGCGAGCGGCGGATCATCTTCCAGCACGTGCTGCGCAACTCGGCCATCCCGATGGTCACGGTGTTCCTGCCGATGTTCATGGGCACGGCTACCGGCTCGATCTTCGTCGAGGCGATGTTCCGCATCCCCGGGCTCGGCAGCTATTTCGTCTCATCGATCGAAAACCGCGACTATCCGCTCGAGATGGCGCTGGTGCTGATGTTCACCATCGGAATCTGTTTCGCTTACCTGATCTCCGATATCGCCTACGCGTGGCTCAATCCGCGCATCCGTCTGGGGGACGACGCGAAATGACCACCGAAATCGAAACCGGCGCACTCGCCGTACCTCCCGCGCATACCCAACACAGCCCGGCCTATTTCGCCTGGCGGCGCTTCGCGGCCAACAAGGCGGCGGTGATCGGCGGAGTCGTGCTCGGGATCATCATCCTCGCCGCGATCTTTGCGCCGCTGTTCACCAAGAGCTCGCCAGACGCGCAGCTCTATCTGACCCAGTCGCTGGCCTTCCCATCGGCGGAGTTCTGGTTTGGCGTCGACGACCTCGGTCGCGACTTCTTCACCCGCATCGTCTATGGCGCCCGCGTATCGCTGCTGATCGGCTTTGCCGCCGCCACCTGCAGCCTTTTGATCGGCATCCCGATCGGCGCGATTGCCGGTTATTTCGGCGGGCGCGTCGACTGGTTCATCATGCGTGTGATCGAGATCTTCTCGGTGGTGCCGCCGCTGCTGGCAGCGATGCTGCTGGGTGCGCTGGCCGGCGGGGGCTTCGTCACCATCATCGTCGTTGCCTCGCTGTTCGGCTGGTTCGGTGTGTGCCTGCTGGTCCGCGCCCAGGTGAAGTCGTTCCGCGAGAAAGAGTTCGTGCGCGCTGCGCAGGCGCTGGGCGCCTCGCCCTGGTATATCCTGCGCCGCCACGTCATCCCCAACTCGCTGTCGCCGATCATCGTCGGGTTTGTGCTGTCGGTGCCGGGCGCCATGATGCTCGAGGCGAGCCTCAGCTTCCTCGGCATCGGCGTCGCACCGCCGACCCCGAGCTGGGGGCAGATGATCAATGTCGGCATCAACTTCATGTTCTTTTACTGGCACATGGCCGTGTTCCCCACGGCTGCGCTCGCCATCACCGTGCTCGCCACGACGCTGTTCGGCGACGGCCTGCGCGATGCACTCGATCCCACACTGAAAGGCCGCTGACTTGTCCTCCAATCTCGCGCGACAATTCCTCCTCCGGGACGATGTCGTTTTCCTGAACCATGGCTCTTTCGGCGCCTGCCCGCGCCCGGTGTTCGAGACCTACCAGGCCTGGCAGCTCGAGCTGGAACGTCAGCCGGTGGCCTTCCTCGGGCGCGACCTCAGTGAGCGTACCAAGGTGCCGCGCGTGGCGCTTTCGGCGTTTCTCGGCACGACCTCGGAGAACATTGTCGGGCTGGTCAACGCCACCGAAGGGCTCAACATCGTCGCCCAGTCGCTTGACCTCAAGGAAGGCGACGAGATCCTGACGACCGACCATGAGTATTCGGCGCTGGAGAAGACCTGGGCCTATGTGGCGCGCCGCACCGGCGCCAAGATCGTCACCGTCAAGGTGCCGATGCCGCTGGTCTCGGAAGCTGCCTTCACCAATACGCTGCTCGAGGCGATGACCGAGCGCACCAAGGTGCTGTTCCTCAGCCACATCACCTCGCCGACCGCCCTGGTGTTCCCGATCGAGCGGCCGATCGCCGAGGCACGGAAGCGCGGCATCTGGACCGTCATCGACGGCGCCCACACCCCCGGCCATATCCCGCTGAACCTCGATGCGATGGGCGTCGATTTCTACTCGGGCAATTGCCACAAGTGGCTGATGACGCCCAAGGGTTCGGCCTTCCTCTACGTGCGGCCGGAACTGCAGGGGCTGATCAACCCACTGGTGATCAGCCACGGCTGGACCGCGGACTCGAAGCTCCCTGGCGCCAAGGGCGCTTTCGGCAACAGCCCGTTCATCGACGAGCTGGAAATGCAGGGTACGCGCGACCCAGCGGCGTGGCTCAGCGTTCCCGCCGCGATCAAATTTCGCGAGGATCATGACTGGACCCGCGTTGCCGCCGATTGTCGCGAACTGGCGCAGGAAACGGCGCGGCGCCTGCAAGCGCTGACGGGTCTGGAGCCACTCAGCAGCCCGGAGTTCTGCGCGCCGCAGATGGTGGCGATGCCGGTCCCCGAGTTCGAACCGGCGGAGTTCTCCAAGGAGCTGATGGCGCGATACGCGATCGAGATTCCGGTGTTCAAGTGGCAGGACCACCACATCGTCCGGGTTTCGGTGCAAGGCTACAATTCGAAGGCGCAGATGGACATTCTAATCGAAGCGCTGACCGATATGCTCGAATTGGGTAAGCCTGAGCGGGCACGTCAGCATGGCTGACAAAACCGCCGAATTGTGATGGTGGTGCCGCAACGGCCAGTTGGCCGGGAGGAACAGGCGTGGCTGAGGACGGAGTACTGAGCTACCTCGAACCGCTGGAGACGCGGACGCGCGGCGTTGCCGTGCTGGATGCGCTTGCCGAAATGATCGAGCGGGCGGGCTTGAGCGTCGGCGATCGGCTGCCGCCGGAAGTGTCACTCGCCACCACCCTCGGCGTTGGCCGCTCGACCATCCGTGAAGCGCTGAACCGCTGGGAAGGTCTCGGCATCATTCGCCGCCGGCGCGGCGACGGCACCTACCTCGCCGCCAAGGTGCGCACCTCGCGCGGGCTGGCCCCGACGATGATCCGCTTCGAGGGCGAGGCCCTGCTCCGCCTCGTCGAAGTCCGGCGCGCGCTCGAGAACGAAGTGGTTCGCAAGGCCACGGTCAATGCCACCAAGGCGCAGCGCGCCGAGATCTCGCGGCTCTGCGACGTGCTGCTGGTAGAAGTTGCGGCGCGCCGCAACTGGCACAAGGCCGATGCCGCTTTCCATGGCGCCATCTACGAAGCCTCGGGCAACCCGATGTTCGGCGAGATCCTGCACAAGCTCGATGAGGCCCTGGAGCGCTCCAACGAGTCACCGTTCGGACGCGACGATTTCGGTCTCGACTCGTTCCCGCCGCATCGCGACCTCGCCGATGCGATCGTCGCCGCCGATCCGGTAGCGGCCGTCGCGGCGATCAACGATGTGCTCGACAAGGTGCGCGACGAGATCGAGATGATCATCGACACTGGATTGCTGCCGTCAGTCCAGGCGGTTCAGCCCGGGCGCGTCGGGCGGCGTTGATAGGTCACCCGCAGCGGCTTGAAGCGGCGCGAAGCTGGCTGCCGTGAACAGGTCTTCCACGTGATCGAACGCGACGGTTGCCGGTTGCCGCACAGCCATGCTCATCCCTGCCGCTTGGCGCGCTGGACCGCGGCATCTAATGCCTGCAGGAAGTTTGCGCGATCCTTGGCGGTGAAGCCGGCGTTGTAGCCCTTGCTCTCGCCGGTTTCCCGCAAATGCTGATTCAGCTCTCGCATTGCCAACGCCATGCCGATCGATTGCTCGGTAAAGGGTTTACCGGTCGGACCGAGTACGACGGCACCCTTCTTCAGGGCCCGGCTAGCCAGCGGAATATCGGAGGTCACGACCAGGTCGTTGGCCCCCACCTGCTCGACGATCCAATCGTCGGCCGCGTCGGCGCCTTGCGGGACCATGACGTTACGCACCATCGGGTCACGCGATGGCCGCAGTCCGAAATTGGCGACGAAGGTGGTGACCATGCCGTGCCGCTCCGCGACCCGCAGCACCTCGTCCTTCACTGGACAGGCATCGGCATCCACAAAGATCTGCGCCACTGCCAAACTTGTTTACTCCGCTGCAATCGCGCCGCAATGACGGCGCACCCATGCCATGACAATAGCAACGACACCGGATTCGCCGATGCGCCTTTTGCCGCTCTCTCTCCTCCTCATCGTGCCCCTGCTCGCTGCCTGCAGCAACGACAGCGCACAAAAGTCCCCTTCAGCCGAAGCGCCCGCGGCAGTCACGCCCGCCAAGACGCCGGCCACGGGCAAGACGCCCACTGCCCCGGCCGCAACGGCGAAACTGCCGCCCGGCGCCCGCCCGCTGATCGGCACTTGGGCGGCGCTCGATTGCACCGACAAGACCGGCCTTACGGTGGTATCTGCGAGCAAGTACTCCGCCGCCGGCAAGAGCTGCGATATCGCGCTCAACGACAACAAGGACGGCACGTTCAGCGCCACCTGCAATAAGCAGGAGCTGAAGTTGACGCCGATCTTCGGGCCATCAGGTGAAGGCATTCGCATCGCCATGGGCGACGCGAAGTCGAGCACAGTGTTCCGCTGCTCGAAATAGGCTAAGGCTCTACATGCCCTGAACGAAGCCGAGAATGTTGCCCTCGCTGTCCTTGGCCCAGGCGTTCTTCACCGAGCCAAAGCTCGCGACGCCATTCTCGGTCTTCAGGTCCGGCAGGTCGTAATCGAGAAACGTGACGCCCTTGCTGCGCATGTCCTGCATGTCGGTGTCGAGGTCGCTTGTATCGAACGACAGGATGGTGTGCTCGGCCGTACCAGCGAAATCCGACTTGTAGAGAAAGGCCCGCACGCCGTTGAACTCGTAGCTGGCGCCGTAATCGTCCTGCTTGGCGGGGGCAATCCCCAGCTTGTCTCGGTACCAGGCCACGGCCCGCTCGACATTATGGGCAGGGATCATTGCGGTGGCTCTGCTTTGCGCGTTCATGACATCCTCCATCGTTGTCCAGTGGGCAACGCCTCAGGGGCGGTGGGGTTTCCCGCTTCCGGCGATCCTGCCATCATCGCATGAAATCGGAGATCTCGCCCATGACCCCATTCGAGCGCATCACCACCGAGGTGCGGGCGCAGGTTCCGCTGGTTCGCGCCATGGAGGCGGTGCTCGGCAAAGAACGGGCTCACGCGCTGGTGCGGGAGGCGCTCGATAAGGCCAACCGCGCCATTGTCGCCCAGCGCGGCGCCTTGCTCGACATCCCTACCCTTGCCGCCGAGTTCGCCGGCTTTGGCGAGGGCGTGCGCTACGAGTTCGAGACGCTGGAGCAAACCGACACCCTGCTTCGCAACCAGGTCAACCACTGCGACTACGCCGAGTTCATGGAACAGATCGGCGCCCGCGACCTCGGCGAACTCTTGATCTGCAACGGCGATTTCGCCATGGCGGATGAACTCGGACTTAGGCTCGAGCGGACCAAGACCTGCATGAACGGCGATGGCATGTGCGACTTTTGCTACCACGTGAAGGGGGCTGAGGGGCTTCGCCCGTGATGCCGGTGCTGGTGGCTCCACCCCACGCTTAATCCCCCCATCAAGGGGAGGGAGAGTCGACTGATGATTCAGTGCACTCGATGGACCTCCCTCCCCCTTGTGGGGAGGGAATGAGGGTGGGGGTGCCCCACGCTCAGGCGTTTGCAGCGATCAACTCCCCCACCTCTCCCGCCAGGTCGGTACCGGATCGTTTGGAGCGGGCGACGCGAGGTAGATGGCCCGCGCCATTGCTCGACTGAGACACACTGCCGCCGCATGCCCGAGTTGCAAGGCATTCAGCACCGGCGTGGTGATCGGCTTTGCGCCGGTCGATACCGAGAAGATCAGGTCGCCATCGACCTGGGTGTGAGCCGGGCTGGCGCCGCGGGCGATGCCGTCCTGCGCGGCCACGGCGAGGCGCTTGAGTTGTGCCTTGCTGAGATCGGCGTCGGTGGCGACGATGGCGATGGTGGTGTTGGCAATCGGTGTCACCCAGTCGCGCTTCGAGCGTGACGTCTGCTCGAACGGCATCGGGCCGGGGAGCGGACCCAGGCCGCCAAACTCGCCGTCGACCTCGAACGGTGCAGCCCAGAAATGCTTGCTGTCACCCATGGTGACGCTGCCAGTGGGGTTGGCCACCACCAACGCGCCGACGGTGAAGCCGCCGGGGATGACCAGCGAAGCTGAACCAAGGCCCCCCTTCAGGTTGGCGGTCAGCGCGCCAACCCCTGCTCCGGCGGTGCCCAAGGCGAAATCCTCACCGGCGTTGGCCAGCGCAGCCGCGCCGAGCACCCGATAGGGGTTCTCGTCCCAGTCCTTGTCGCCGTTGTTGAGCAGGTCGAAGATGATGGCGCCCGGAACGATCGGCACGGTCGCCTTCTCGACCCGGAAGCCGCGGCCGAGCTTGCGCAACCCGTCGGTGACGCCGGAGGCGGCGTCGAGGCCGAAGGCAGAGCCGCCCGACAACACCAGCGCGTCGATGTCCTCGACCAGCTTGTCCGGCGCCAGTAGCTCGGTCTCGCGCGAGCCGGGTGAGCCGCCCATCACATCGACCGAGGCGCGGAACGGTTTATCCGCCACCAGCACAGTGGTGCCTGTCTTGATCCGGTGGTCCTCGGCATTGCCGACGCGGAGGCCCGCGACGTCGGTGATCAGGTTGCGCGGTCCGGGTTGCATCCGGGCTCCTTGGTAGGAAGAGAGTCAGGCTGAATCACCATACCTAACGCCACTCACGGGGTCATTCCCGCGAAAGCGGGAATCTCCGTTTGCGATGTCGAGGTATGCAAAAGCAGAGGTTCCCGCTTTCGCGGGAATGACCCGGTGGAGGGCAAGGTTACCCGGCCGTGCCCAACCGTTCGTTGACCAGCGCCAATGCCTGGTTGACCGGCACGCCGTCGGGATCCCAGGTGCGGCGCATTTCCAGCATCTGCTGCGCGATCGCCCAGTTGCCGAGCTTCAGGTGCGCATCGAGCAGCAACTGCCCGAACAGGTCGCGCTGGGCGTGGCTGCCGCCGATCTCGGTCATTCGCGGGTTGGCGACCGAAAGCCATTTCGCCGCCCCGCCGTGGTCGCCCCGGGCATGGGCCAGGACGCCTCGCGCGGCCGGCAATGCCACCTCCTGCCAGACGACGCGATCGAATGCCGACGAGGTTGCGGCCCTCTCTTCGACCGCACGCATCAACTCGTCGGCTTCGTTTCGCTCGGCGCGCGCCAGGCCGTAGAGATACTGCAGGGTCAGAAAGGGCTGGATGGTATCGCGGCCCCTGCCCTGCAAGTGGTTCGCCACATCCTCCCAGCGGCTGCCGACATCCATGCCGGCGAGTTCCATGCGGGCCAGCAGCGACACCGCCCCGACCTGATCCTGAGAGTAGCCGGGTTCGATGCCCCAGACGTGATTGTCATAGGCGTCGAACACCGACGCATGGTCGCCCAGGCTGATATGGAACAGCGCCTTGTGCCACCAGTTGTGGGTGTACATGAAGGAGTTGAGATCGACCCAGGTCCGCTGCGCCTCGGTGAGAAACTGTACCCCTTCCTCTACGCGACCAGTGCCCAGCATCACATGGGCCAGGGCGTGCTGTGCCCAGGGCTCCTTGGTCTTGAGCTTCAGCGCCAAACGCGCCTCGCGTTCGGCGGTCTCCAGGTCGTGCAGTTGCTCATGGGCGAACGCCAGCATGCCGTGGAGGTGCGGGTTGTCGGCGCTGGCCGCCTCCGCTGCCTTGGCGATCCGCAGCATGCCCTGCGCGTCACCACGGTTGAAGCTGAAATACTGGTGCAGCTTTACCGAGGCAAGGTCGCGCGGATAGCGCGCCACGATCTCGTCGCCGATCGCCTGCACGGCGGGAATGTCGTCGACGATCCAGCGCTCAAGCTGCGCCAGCAGCATGCGTTCCCGCTCGTTGGCGCCGGAGGCAGCCGCCTCGGCCCGCGCCAGGTACTTGCCCGCGGCAGCCTTGGCGCCTTCGGCCTCGAGGAACATCCAGGTGAAACCGGCGTAGACATTAGCCAAAACCGCGTCGGGCTCCTTGTCCGCGGCGGCGATGATATTGGCCGCCTTCTTCTCGTAGCCGAGGAAGCCGGTGACGAAATCGTCGATGCCCTGCAGCGTCGCCAAGGCGGCGCGGCTCACTTCATTTCCGAGGGCGTCCTGTGCCATGCTCGCACTAACCATTTGTCCAACCGGTCAAATATAGACCTCGTGCCGAGCCTGTCCACGCGGGCGCTGAGCAAAAACAATCGAGAATGCCGCATGCCCCAGTTCCAGAACGGCGCCGCCTCGGTGCACTACGAAATCCTCGGCGAGGGCTCGCCGCTGCTGCTCATCGCCGGCACGGCGAGCGATGGCGCCAGCTGGAGGCCGCTGCTGGAATTGCTGCCAGGGCGGCAGTTGATCCTGATCGACAACCGCGCTTCCGGCCAAACCCGCGTCGATGGGCCGGTCGAGCTTGCGGAGATGGTGGCCGATTGCGCCGCGCTGCTCGATCACCTCGAGCTCCAGCAGGTCGAGGTGGTCGGGCACTCGCTTGGTGGCTTCCTTGGCCTGGCGCTGGCGGCAACCCGTCCAACCCGAGTGAAGCGGATGGTGACGATGGGCGCGGGTACCATCAGCCCCAAATCGCGCACCCTGTTCCGCGACCTGTCACGGCTCTATTTCACCGTGCCGGCGCCGGATTGGTTCCGCCTGCTGTACCAATGGCTGTTCTCGACGCCGTTCTTTGCCGACGAGTCGAACGTTGCCGCAGCAGCCGCGGCCTCGGTGGCCTATGCGTACCGTCAGTCACCCGGCGATTTCGCCCGCCAGGTCGCGGCGATCGATCGCGGCATGATCGTCGATCTTTCTTTAGTCGCCTGCGAGGTGCTGGCGCTGTCGGGCGATTTCGACCTGCTCGCGCCGGCGGGTGCAGTCGAGGAACTGCACGGCAAGGTGCCGCGCTTCACTCATGCACCGATCGCCAACGCCGCCCACTCGCTGCATTGGGAAGCGCCGGCTGCGGTAGCGCGGGAGATCAACGCTTTCCTGCGGTAGCGCCACGTGCACCGGCTCCATCTCCCCCTTGGCGGGGGAGAAAGCGAAAACTTGGGCTTAGCGCAGCTAAGTCCTTAGTTTTCGCCAGAGAGGGGGGCGTGCGGAGCCATCGTGCCCTCCAATATCCCCTCTCTTGGAACTTCAAAGGTTAGCCAAGAAGCTAAGCCCAAGAAATTCCATTCTCCCCCGCAAGGGGGGAGATGAGGAGAGGCCGGCGCCTAAATCACCCGCCCGCCGTCAACCTCCAGCGCCACGCCGGTGATCATCGACGCTTCATCCGAGCAGAGGAAACAGGCGGCGTTGCCCATGTCCTCTGGGGTCGAGAAGCGCCCCAACGGAATGGTTGAGAGGAACCTGGCGCGAATTTCCGGCGTGTCCTCGCCCATGAAGGTCTTGAGCAGCGGGGTTTCGCCGGCCACCGGGTTGATGGCGTTGACGCGGACGCCGAGCGGCGCCAGCTCGACCGCCATCGACTTGGTCGCCGTCACCATCCAGCCCTTCGAAGCATTGTACCAGCTGAGCCGCGGCCGCGGGCTCACTGCGGCGGTCGAGGCGACGTTGAGGATCACGCCGGTTTTCCGCGCCTTGAAATGAGGCACGAGGTGCCGCGCGGTCAGGTAGACCGACTTCATGTTGACGTTGAACACCCGGTCGAAATCGGCCTCGGATATCTCGTCGAGCGGTGCCGGCAGGTGTGACACGCCGGCATTGTTGACGAGGATATCGACCTTGCCGAAAGCCATCAGCGCCGCCGCAGCCAGCTGATTGACGCTCGCGTCCTTGCTGACATCGACGTGGCCGGCCTTCTGGCCCAGCTCCCGCGCCAGCGCCTCGGCGCCTTCGAGGTTGATGTCGGCGATCAGTACCTTTGCGCCTTCGGCGGCGAACTTCCGCACGATGCCGGCGCCAAATCCCGAAGCACCACCTGTAACGATGGCGACCTTGCCTGCAAGTCTCATGAAATCACCCGTGCCATGCGGCCACTGTCTTCAACACCGAGAAGCCGTACAGCGCCTCGAACCCCTTTTCGCGGCCGTGGCCGGATTTGCCGACACCGCCGAACGGCAGCTCGACGCCGCCGCCTGCCCCATAATTGTTGAGGAACACCTGGCCGGTCTTGATCGCCTTGGCAATCCGCATCTGCCGACCACCGTCGCGGGTCCAGACGCCGGCCACGAGACCGAAATCTGTGCCATTGGCAATCGCTACCGCCTCGGCCTCATCCTCGAACGGGATCACCACCTGCACCGGCCCGAAAATCTCGTCCTGTGCCAGCCGGTTGTCCGGCGACACACGGGAAAGCAGCGTCGGGACCTGATAGTGCCCGCCGCTCGGGGCATCCCCGACCACTGCGCCCTGCCCCGCGATCTCCGCACCGCCGAGATCGGCAAGGAAGCCGCCGACAATCTCCTTCTGCCGCTCGGAGACCAGTGGGCCGAGGTCGAGGTCGGCGATGGCCGGACCGACCTGCAGCGCCCGGTAGCGCCCGGCCATTCGCTCCAGCACCTCATCGTGGATCGAGCGATGGACGAGGATGCGCGAGCTGGCGGAGCAGGTCTGGCCGGCATTCTGGATGCCGGCATTGATCAGGAACGGCATGGCGCGATCGAGGTCGGCATCATCGAACACCAGCTGCGGTGACTTGCCGCCGAGCTCCAGCGTCACCGGGACGACGTTCTCGGCTGCTGCATGCTGGATCAGCCTGCCGACGCCGACCGAGCCGGTGAAGGAAATGTGGTTCACCGCCGGATGGGCAGTCAGGGCGGCGCCCGCTTCCTCGCCGAGCCCCGGCACCACGTTCAGTGCACCAGCCGGCAAGCCGGCTTCCTCGGCGATCTTCGCGAAGGCGATGGCGGTGAGGCAGGCTTCCTCAGCCGGCTTCAGCACCGCCGCGTTGCCCATGGCCAGCGCGCCGGTCACCGATCGGCCGATGATCTGCATGGGATAGTTCCACGGGATGATGTGGGCGGTGACGCCGTGCGGTTCGCGCAGCGTGTAGACCGTGTAGCCATCAAGATAGGGAATAGTCTCGCCGTGGATCTTGTCGCAGGCGCCGCCGTAGAACTCGAGATAGCGCGCCAGCGCCAGAGCATCGGCCTTCGCCTGCTTCAGCGGCTTGCCGACGTCGAGCGCCTCGATGCGCGCGAGGTCATCCGCGCGTTCCAGCACCTTCTGCCCGATGCGAGCGAGGATGCGACCGCGTTCCGCTGCCGGGGTACGCCCCCAGTCGCCCGCCAGCGCCGCCTTCGCCGCAAGCACAGCCGCATCGATATCCGCCGCCCGGCTGCGGGCGATCTGGCCGATGGTCTCTCCGGTCGAGGGGTTCTCGATCGGCAGGTAGTCGCCGCCCTGCGGCGCCACCCAACGGCCGCCGATGAAGCACTTGGTGGAATCGAAGAAGAGGCTCAGGTCGGTCATGTGAAACTCGTATCTACCGTGGCCGTGGCTATGCGCCCGCGGCCTCGCGCTTGGCAAGCGCGCCCTCGAGGTTAGGTGTCGCCGCCAGCAACTCCTGGGTGTAGGGGTGCCGGGGGGCGCGGAACACCTCTTCGGTCGCGCCCTCCTCGACGATCTTGCCCGCGCGCATCACCAGCACCCGATCGGTGATGGAGCGGACCACCGCGAGATCGTGAGAGATGAACAGATAGCTGAGCTGCAGCCGGTCGGAGAGATCGGCCAGGAGGTCCAGCACCTGGGCCCGCACTGAGACGTCGAGCGCCGACACCGCTTCGTCGAGGATGATCAGGCTCGGCTCGATGATCAGCGCCCGGGCAATGGCGATGCGCTGGCGCTGGCCACCGGAGAACTCGTGCACATACTTCTCGCCATCGGCAGCCGACAGGCCAACCTCTTCCAGCGCCCGGGCAACGCGCTTCTCCCGCTCCACCCCTGATGGAGCCGCCGCGCCGAGCAGATGGAACGGCTCGCTTACCAGGCGGTCGACGCGGTGGCGCGGGTTGAAGCTGCCGTAGGGATCCTGGAACACCACCTGCAGGTGCCGGCGCGTGGCAAAGCTCGCGCCCCGCTTTGGGTCGATCGGTTCGCCTGATATGGCGATACGACCGCCCTGGGTGGGCTCCAGCGCCATGATGGCGCGGGCCAGCGTAGACTTGCCGCAGCCGCTCTCGCCTACCAGGCCGACATTCTCGCCCTTCTCGATCCTGAGGCTTACGCCATCGACGGCGCGCAATACCTGGCGCCTCTCGAACAGACCGCGCCGCGGCAGCGGGTATTCGCGCACCACGTCCTCGACCGAGAGCACCGGTGTCCCACCGACCACTGCCGGCGGGATGCGCGGCGGAACGTGCGAAGAGGCTTCGAACAGGGCCTTGGAGTACGGGTGCTGGAGGTTGCGGAACAGCTGGACAGTCGGCCCTGCTTCCACCACCTCGCCCTGCCGCATGATCGAGACCTTATCGGCGAGCCCGGCGATCACCCCGAGATCATGGGTGATAAACATCAACCCCATGCCGTCCTCGGCGACCAGCTTCTGCAGCAGCCTCAGGATCGCCGCTTGAGTCGTGACGTCGAGCGCGGTGGTCGGCTCGTCGGCGATAAGCAGTCTCGGGCGCATGGCGATGGCCATGGCGATCACTACGCGTTGCCGCTGCCCACCGCTCAGCTCGTGCGGGTAGCGATCGAGCGGAAAGCGTGCTGTGGGTAGTTCCACGCGTTCGAGGGTTTGACGGGCCACCTCCAGCGCTTCACTTCGGCCCAGGCCACCATGCACCATGGCAGTTTCCGCCACCTGGTCGCCGATGGTCTTGACCGGGTTGAGCGCCGTCATCGGCTCCTGGAACACCATGCCGACCGTGCCGCCGCGGATCTTCCGCATCTCGGCTTCCGGCAGGCCCAGGACCTCACGGCCATCGAGCTTGATCGAGCCTGATGTCGTCGCCCCGAACGGCAGGAGTTGCATGATGCTCAGCGCCGTCAAGGATTTGCCAGACCCACTTTCCCCGATGACCCCGAGGATTTCGCCCGCATCGACCGAGAGATCGATGTCGCGAAGGATCGGGAACTTGCCGATCGCGAGTTGCAGGTCTTTGACGTCGAGCAGCGCCATCAGCGGTTCCGCCTGAGACGTGGATCGAAGATATCGCGCAGGCCATCCCCGAGGAGGTTCACCCCCAGCACCATCAGCACGATGGTCAACCCGGGCACCAGGGCGACGTGCGGCGCGAGGCTGATCATGGTCTGGCTGTCGGCCAGCATCTTGCCCCAGCTCGGGGTGGGCGGCTGCACCCCCAGCCCGACATAGGCCAGCGCCGCCTCGGCAAGGATGCCGAGGGCGAACTGGATGGTCGCCTGCACCACCAGCGTGTTGAGGATATTGGGCAGGATGTGCTCGAACGAGATGCGCGCCGCGCCCTTGCCGGAAACGCGCGCCGCCATGATGAACTCGCGCTGCCACAGGCTCAGCGCCCCGGCCCGCGCCAGCCGCGCGAACACCGGCATGTTGTAGAGCCCGACCGCGATGATGGCGTTGACCGCCCCGGGACCGAACACCGCGGTGATCAGGATGGCGATCAGCAGCGCCGGGAAGGCGAACACCAGGTCGTTGGCGCGCATCAGCACATCATCGAGCAGCGTGCCGCGCCGCGCGGCGGCCCAGAGCCCGATCGGCACGCCGATTACCATGGCCACCGTGACGGCGATGAAGGCCACGGCGATCGAGGTGCGGGCCCCCACCATAATCATCGAGAGGATATCGCGGCCGAAATGGTCGGTGCCGAGCCAATGCTCTGCTGACGGCGGCTTCAGCTTGTTGGGGATGTTCTGCAGCAGATAGTCGTAGGGCGTCCAGACGAACGAAAGCAGCGCCGCGATGACGAAAACCAGGGTGATCGCCGCCCCGATGAGGAAGTTAGGCGAGCGAAGCGCCGCCCGTAGCAGGCTGTCGCGCGGTGCAGGCGCGGCGATGGTGCTCATCGGGTCGCCCTCCTGAGCCGCGGGTCGACCAACGCATAGGTGATGTCGACGAGGAAGGTGACGAGGATCACCGCAAACACCAGGAGCATGACTACAGATTTCACCACGATGAGGTCGCGCGAGGTGATGCCCTGGAACACCAGGCGCCCGAGACCGGGCAGGAAGAAGACGTTCTCGATGATGATCGCCCCGGCGAGGAGGAACGAGAACTGCAGCCCGATGATGGTCAGCACCGGGATCAGCGCGTTGCGCAGCGCGTGCCGCCACAGCGTCTGCCCCTGGCTCAGCCCCTTGGCGCGAGCCGAGCGGATATAGTCCTCACCGAGCGTGTCGAGCAGCGACGAACGCATGACGCGGGCGAGGATCGAGGCTTGTGGCAGCGCCAGCGCCACCGCCGGCAGGGTCAGCGCCTTCAGCGCCAGCAGCGGATCCTGCCAGCCCGGGAAGCCGCCGGCCGAGAACCACCTGAGGGTGATCGAGAACAGCAGCACCAGCAGCATGGCAAACCAGAAATTCGGCACCGCGAGCCCGACCTGGGTCGCGCCCATGATGCCTACATCGGTGGCCGAGTTACGCCTGACCGCGGCGAGAATGCCGACGGGAAAGGCAATCAGCGTCGACAGCGCGAGAGCGTAGATGGCGAGTGGCAGCGAGATCCAGATGCGGTCGGCGATCAGCCCGGCCACCGGCACCTTGTAGGTGTAGCTGATGCCGAAATCGCCATGCAGCAGGCCGAGCACCCAGCTGAAATAGCGCTCGAGCAGCGGCCCATCGAGACCGAGCGCGGTGCGGAGCGCCGCTGTCGCTTCGGGCGTGGCGTTCAGACCGAGCATGAACTGGGCCGGGTCGCCGGGAACCACCTCGAGCACGAGGAAGATGACGATCGAGGCAGCGATCAGGCTGAGGACCAGGGAGATGAGGCGACCGAGGATGAAGGAGGGCATTAGTGGGTGCCCTGGGCCAAGGCCCCCTCACCCGGCCTGCGGCCGACCTCTCCCCTCGGGGCGCTACCGCGTCCCCCAAAGGGAGAGGTGGTGCATGGGCAGGATCGTGCCACATCGCCACCGCTCCCATGGGGGAGAGGTCGGCGCGTAGCGCCGGGTGAGGGGGCCTTTTGGCGTGGAGAGCGCTGGATCAAAATCAGAAACCGGGGCGGGCTTTCACCCGCCCCGCATAGCTCACTGTTCCCACGAGACGCCTGTGAGGTCGGTCGCCTGGGTGGGGGCGTTCTCCCACATGCCCTTGAGCTTGGCGTTCTCGACCCCGACCTTGGCCAGCTCGAACAGGAAGCCGACCGCGTAGTTGTCGGCGAGGTTCTTCTCCGCTGCCTTGGTCAGCTCTGAACGCTTCGCCGGATCGGCAGTCACCGCCAGGTCGGCGATCAGCTGCTTGAAGTCGGCATTGTTGTACTGGAAGTAGTACCCGTCGCGCGCAAAAATCCCGATATCGTTGGGCTCGGTGTGCGAGATGATGGTCAGGTCGTAGTTCTTGTCGGTGAACACCTCGCTGAGCCACTGCGCCCATTCGAGGTTGGTCACTTCGGTCTTGATGCCGACCGCCGCCAGCTGGCTGGCGATGATCTCGCCGCCGCGGCGGGCATAGCCTTCGACCGGCGGCAGCTTCAGCGACAGCGTCAGGTCGGTGACGCCGGCTTCGGCGAGCAGCGCCTTGGACTTCTCCGGGTCGTAGTTCGACTGGGCGGTCAGGTCGATATAGTCCGGGTTGGCGGGCGACAGGAAGGTGCCGATCGGGGTGCCGTAACCGAACATCGCGCCATCGATAATCGCCTGGCGGTCGATGGCGTGGGCGATGGCTTCGCGCACCTTGACGTTGTCGAGCGGCGCCTTGCCGTTGTTCATCGTCAGGATGGTCTCGCCTTCCGTCGAGCCGATCACCACGCGGAAGCGTGGGTCGTTCTGGAACTGCGTCACCGTCTCGGGCGCCGGGAAGTTCGGGAAGGTGTCGACATCGCCGGCCTGCAGCGCCGCGAAGGCCGCTGTGGGATCGGCGATGAACTTGAAGGTTGCGCCCTCGAGCGTCACCGGGGTGCCCCAATAGGCCTGGTTCTTCTCGAGCGTGATGCTGTCGCCTTCGACGCGGTCTTTGAAGCTGAACGGGCCGGTGCCGATCGGGTTGGTCTTGTTGTTGTCGGCGCTTTCAGGCGCCACCATCACCGCGTCGCCCCAAGCGAGGTTGTAAATCAGATTACCGTCCGGCTGCTTCAGCGTGACCTTGACGGTCGCCGGGTCGACCACTTCCACCGAGGCAATCGAGGCGTAGAGCGCCTTCTGGGCGTTCAGCGATCCTTCGGCATTGATGCGGTCGAGCGAGAACTTCACGTCGTCGGCATTGAAATCGGTGCCGTCGTGGAACTTGGCGCCCTCTACCAGATGGAAAGTATAGGTTAGGCCGTCCTCGGAAATATCCCAGGACTTCGCCAGCGCCGGCACCACGCTGCCATCGGCGATAATGCGGGTCAGGCCCTCGAAGACGTTGGCATAGAGCACTTCGTCGACAGCGGCCGCGGCCTCGGCAGTCGGGTCAAGGCTGGGCGGCTCGAGCACGAGGCCAACCTTCACGTCGGTCCGCGCCTGCGCGAATGCCGGCGTCATCGCGGTGGTCATTGCCAATGCGCCGGCGAGAGCCAGCACGACCAGTGATCTGCGCATGATTATCCCTTCTGATTGAAGCCACTTTCCCCTGCGGCCTTGAGACGATCCTAGGATGCTTCCGGCTTCAGGTGAACCGGCTGCATGGCGCGATTTGCGCGTCACGCATAGCTTGCGGGAAACATCATTCTGTCTGCCGCTGTCACGGTACACGCCTTCTTTCACCGGGTCATTCCCGCGAAGGCCCGAGCGCGGGGCCATCACTGAGCCGGCCCCAACAGATCGAGCAACGTCAACGCCATGACCTTGGCCGAATCCAGCATGTCGTCGACGCCGACCCATTCGTCGGGCTGGTGCGCCAGATCGAGAATGCCGGGGCCATAGGCGATGCAGTTCTTCAACCGGCCGATCCGGTCGATGTGCTTCTGGTCGTAAGTGCCGGGCGAGACGACATATTCCGGCGCCACGCCGATCACCTCGCCGATCGCCTTGGCGACCGAGCGCACCACCGGGGCGTCCTTCTCGGTCATGGTCGGCGAAATAGTCCATAGGTCGCGGATCTCGTAGCTGAAGCCCGGCCGCTCGGCCTTGAGCTTCTCGAGCAGGTCGATCACCTCCTGCCGCACGGCGGCCGGGCTCTCTTCGATCAGGTAGCGACGATCGATGACGATGCGCGCCGAGTGCGCCACTACCGGCGCCGGAAAGCCAGTGAAGCCGCCCTCGGGCTCGGCCTGTCCGCCATGGATCGAATTGATGTTCATGGTCGATTGCCGCGCCCCCGGCGGCACCACCGGCATGGCGGTGCGTTTCTGCGTCAGCGCCGGATAAAGCACATCTTCGAACTGGTGCAGCACCGCGGCCATGTGACGGATAGCGCTGTCGCCGAGGAACGGCATCGAGCCATGGGCGATGCGGCCAAAGGTCTCGATCTCCGCCCACCAGACACCGCGGTGCCCGAGGCAGATCCTGTCCTTGTTCAGCGGCTCGGGGATGATGACGTGCTGCACCCGCTCCGGCGAGAAAAAACCTCGCTCGGCAAGGTAGGCGACGCCACCGAAGCCGCCGGTCTCCTCGTCGGCGGTACCGGAGATCTCGATGGCGCCGCGGTAGTCGGGCACAATGTCGGCGAACGCCTCGGCGGCGATGATCGAGGCGGCGAGGCCGCCCTTCATGTCGCAGGTGCCGCGACCGTAGATTCTACCGTCCTTGAGTTCGCCGCCGAAGGGGTCAAAGGTCCAGCCGCGGCCGACTTCCACCACATCGTGGTGCGAGTTGAAGTGAACGGTCTCGCCCGGCCCGGCGCCCTCGCGGCGCGCCACCACGTTCCAGCGCGGATACTTGTCGCTGTCGCCGGGCTTACCATCGGCGCGAATCAATTCAACGGCATAGCCACATTTGCTCATGCGGCGCGCGAGGTAGTCGCAGATCTCACGATAGTTGTTGCCCGGGGGATTTACCGTGGGGATACGGATCAAGTCCTGCGTCAGGGCGATCAGGTCGTCGCGCCGGGTGTCGAGCTCGGCGATGAGGCGCGGCTTCAGGTCAGCCGGCAGGGGAGTTGCAATCGTCATGGCGCGGCAGACTGTTGCCCGCCGCGCGCGCTGTCAATGCAGGGCCTGAACGATCAGCTCGGCTCGTCGCCGATGGCGAGGATGTTGCCCTCGGAATCCTTGAACCAGGCAGCGTGATAAGGGCCCATTCTAGCCATGCCGTTCTCGGTCTTCAGGCCGGGGAAGTCGTATTCCTCGAACTTCACGCCGCGCTCCCTCAGCATCTGCATATCGGCCGCGACATCGCTGGAGCTGAAGGCCATGGCGGTGTTCTGCGCTGTTCCGGCGAACTGCGTCTCATAGAGCTGGAAGCCAGTGCCTTCGCCAAGCCGATAGACGATGCCGATCGGCAGTTCCTCGGCCGGATCGAGGCCGAGTTTGTCCCGGTACCAGGCCTTGGCGCGCGCGAGGTTCGATGCTGGAATGGTCGCGTAGGCACGATGGTCGGACAGAAGCATGCTCTCCTCCGTTGCATGAGCCGCCGTTCGAGCTTACGCCTGCCGCTCACCCCTGAACATCCCGACGAGTCCTCATGCCTTTCGCTTCCCGCACGCCCGGCTCGGATGACATTCTTTACGTCATGGCGCTCGACAACGAGTACGGCCCGCATCTTCGCTCGCGTATCACGCCATTGATGACCGGGGTGGGCCCGGTGGAAGCGGCAATCGTGGTCACGCACGCGCTCGCGAAGCTGGACGCCCAAGGGAAGCTGCCGGCGCTGGTGGTGTCATTGGGCTCGGCGGGATCGGCAAAACTGGAACAGACGGCGGTCTACCAGGCGACTTCGGTCGACTATCGCGACATGGACGCCTCGCCGCTCGGATTCGAGCCCGGCGTCACCCCGCTGCTCGGTCAACCCGCGGTCGTTCCGCTTGGCCCGTTCGTGCCGAAGATCGCCAAGGCCACGCTCTCGACCGGCGCCAACGTGGTGTCGGGCGCCGCCTACCGAGGGATCAATGCCGACATGGTCGACATGGAGACTTATGCAGTGCTGCGCGCCTGCCAGCGCTTCAGCGTACCGCTGATAGCGTTGCGGGGCATATCCGACGGTAACGAAGAGTTGGGGCATCTCGACGACTGGAAGCGCTACCTGCATATCGTCGACGAGAAGCTGGCCCATGCCGTCGACCTGCTTCAAGCAGCAATCGCCGACGGCACCCTGGAATAGCTCGGTCTGCTGTCGCTTTCGATCCCCGGATCAAATCCGAGCAGGAAACGTTTGCAAGTCTTCCTGAAAGCGCCCTAGCGCTGCTTGCTCTTCCGGCTGCGCTGCCAGTTGGTCCACTTGCGCTGCACCCAGAAGCTCAACCGGTTTAGCGGGCCCTGTAGGAATGGCAGATCGAGCGCCAAGAGGAACAGGCCGAGTGGCAGCATCCAGACGCCGAGCAGCGGCAGGAAGCTGAACACGCCACCCAGAATCAGCAGGATACCGAGCGGGATGCGCACGATCCGCGAGGAGGGCTTACGGATCCATGCTAGAAAGCCGGTCGAAGCGGGTACGGCGCGACCGATACGGTCGAACTGCCGGTGCAGTCTCGCACCTTCCTTGCCTGTCATCGTAGTCCCCTTTTTCCCAGTGGCTGCAACGCATTTGGGCATCGGGGCCGGCGCATCAAACCGGTGACGGTCGCTTTTTGTCCCGTTCGAGACCTTGAAATCGAGGTTTCGATCACCGCAGCACACGAAAGGCTTACTTCGACAGGATCGAAAAACCGGGCTAGGATGGTGTCCGAGACGCAGTGGCGGTTACCGCCGGGCGTAGCACACGCCAAGCGGCGACCGTCCTGGCTCCCCATTTCGAGGAGGATGGAGATGGTCGGCTTTCACGTGCTCACCAATGCGGAACGGCTCGATGTTCCCGAGATCCGCCGCATCGGCTTCGACGACCTCACGGGCGCCTTGGCCGAAGGCTGGCGCGATTTCTGGCAACGGCCGTCGCACCTGGCCTTCCTGGGCCTGATCTATCCGCTGGTCGGCGCCATGCTCGCCGTATGGACGTCCGGCAACAATTCCTGGCCATTGCTGTTCCCGCTGATTTCCGGTTTTGCGCTGGTCGGCCCATTCCTGGCGCTGCCGATCTACGAAATGAGCCGACGACAGGAGCAGGGTCTCGATACGCACTGGCGCGCTGCCTTCGAGGTGTTCAGGACTCCGGCCTTCGCCTCGATCGCCGCGCTCGGCGTGATGATGCTGATCGTCTTCACCGTCTGGCTGATGACGGCGCAGTTCATCTATGAGTCGTTCTTCGGCCCAGGCTCGCCCCCCACCCTGATGGCCTTCATCAACGAGGTGCTCACCACGTCGGCGGGTCAGCAGCTGATGATCTGGGGCAACCTGATCGGTTTCGTGTTCGCGGCTTTCGTGCTCGCAACCATGGTGGTTTCGATCCCGCTGCTGCTCGATCGCGACCTCGGCACCGCCATCGCCGTACAGACCTCGCTGCGGGTGACGCTGAAGAATCCGCTGCAGATCGCGGCGTGGGGCTTCATCGTTGCGGCGCTGCTGGTCATCGGCACGATTCCGCTGCTGGTCGGGCTTAGTATCGTAGTGCCGGTGCTCGGCCACGCCACCTGGCACCTCTACCGACGCGCGGTGGTACCGGCCGGCGGAACATTAACCACTCGTTAACGGATTGCGCTCAAGTTTATCGGGCTTAAGTAGAGGGCAGGATGACGCTACCGGCTGGTAGCCCTGCCCTCGCCCAGTTTTCGGAACCCCTGAAGCCGCTGTCGCGTTAGCGCCTCACACATTGAGGAGCTTCAGCAATGGCCCATTCCCGCGGTTTCGATCTGTCCCACTTCACCGAAGATGCGCAGGACCGCTTCGGCCGCCAGTTCGCCAACCTGGCGCGCGACGCGAGCCATCTGTCCAGCGCGCTGGCGCGCTACGGCAACGGCGCACGGCATGACGTCAGCCATCTGGCGCACGACTTTGCCGACGAGGCGCTGCACCAGGGCGCCGCAGCGGCGCGGGTGCTTGGCAAGCAGGCCTGGAAGGCGGGCAAGGCAGTTCGCCGCGACCCGGCGCCGACCATGGCGGCACTCGTCGGGCTTGCCTGCCTCGTCAGCCTAGTGATGGCATCGGGCAGCCGTCGGCGCTGACATCCTCAACGCACTCTTAACTCCACCACGCGCATTCTAGGGAGCACGGGCAGCGTCAGCCCGGCTCCTTAGTTGTATTTCGCGTTCTGGAGTCATCGTTGGCAGGGTCACTCAAGCTGCTGTTCGCGGCGCCGATGCTGTTGAGCCTCGTCGCCGGCTGCGCCACTTTTTCGCTCGGCGGTCTGTCGTCCCGCGATTGCCTCGCGCGCGCCATGTATTTCGAATCCAACCGCTCGAGCGAAGACGGCATGCTGGCTGTCGGCACGGTGGTGATGAACCGCGTCGCCGACAAGCGCTATCCGCAGTCGGTCTGTGGCGTCGTCGGGCAGAAGAACCAGTTCGCTCCGGGCGTCTTGTCCAAAAAGATGACCGAGAAGCGCTCTGCCGCGCTCGCCTACAGCGTCGCCGACCGGGTGCTGCGCGGCGCCCGCCATCCAACGCTGTCACGCGATGTGAAGCACTTCCACACCGCCGGTTACCGCTTCTCGTACAACAACATGTTCTACGTGCTGGAAGCCGGCGGGAACAATTTTTACGAGAAGCGCAAGGCCGGCACCTTCACCAACGACCCGTTCTCGGCGCTCGCCTACTGGTAAGAGCCCTTGAGCACTTCATCCTTGAGTTGCGTTGGGTGATAGACCTGCCCACGGCGTCATCCCCGCGCAGGCGGGGACCCAGTGGGATCTCTCAGCCTCAGCAGGTGCCGCGGCATCCCACTAGGTTCCCGCCTGCGCGGGAATGACGTCGGTGATGGGCTGAGACAGTGTGCCTCGCTGGATGGTGTTGAGCCGCCTCGCCGACTGCTGCATCTCGATGGTGAAACGCCCTAGACCACCGGCGCCGGCAGCGGCGGCGCGCCAAGTCCGAAAAAGCTGAGCACCACGCCAACCGTCCAGGTGATCAGCACCCAATAGATGCCACCGACCACCACGGTGGAGACGATCCCGACCAGGGCTCCAAGCACGATCCAGACACCGTCGCGCTCGAGCAGGCCGAGCGCGATGATGCAGATAGCAATCGACGGGGCCATGTTGGCGCCGGGGATCGGCAGCAAAACCAGCAATGCCATGACGAAGGCCACGAAGCCGAAGAAGTAGACCGCCGGGCGTTTGGCGAGGAACTCAAAGCGCGGCTTCATGATGCCTTCGGCCCGGGCCAGCCAGGGCGAAGCCGCCTTCATGACGCGGTGGAAATCGACTCGGCTCAGCGAACGGTCGGTAATGATCCGTGGCAACCACGCGTTCATCCCCAACATCAACTGGGCAGTAAGGAACACCAGTGGCGCGCCAACGATCGCCGACACGCCGGGCGGCATCGGCAGGGCGGTGATGATGGCGAACACGAACATCAGCGCACCAAGCGCCCGTCGCTTCAGCGCGGTCAACAGGTCGCCGATCGATATCCGTTCTCGATCCTCCGCCGACGCAATGGCCATGAGGATGGCCGAGAGGCGGTCCGCCCCCTCGGCCTTGTCTACCTTCGATAGGTCGATCTCAACGTGCGGTTCTGTCATCGGACCTGATCATGCCCAACGATTCCCCGCCGCGGCAACCCCATGCGGCTGCGTCAGAAATCCCCGCCCATGTCGAACCCACCGCCGTCGCCGCCGCCGAGGTCGCCCCAATCGCCGCCAGACTGGTCGCCGCTGTCCTGCCCGCCGCCATGGTCCTGACCGTTGACATTGTCGTTACCGGCGTCAGCGGCGGGCTGATCGGTGGCCGGGCTCTCGGCGGCATGGGCCCCGCCGGCGCCGAACAGCGAACCGATGGCGCTGCCGAGCAGCACGCCGCCGGCGACACCCAGCGCGGTCTGCGCCGCACCGGCGAGGAAGCCACCGCCCTGTCCCATCTGCCCGCGCTGACTGCGGGTGTCGGCAGCGTCGTCCTGACGGTCCCAGGGGCTGCGATTGCGCTGCACCTGCCGATTGTCGTCGAAGCGGTTCTGGCGGCCGCGACCATCATCGAACAGACCCCCGAACATGCCGCCGCGCCCACGTTCCTCGGCTGCGCGCTCCAACTCCTCGATGCGCCGCTCAGCGACCTCAAGGGCGTGCTGCTGCACCAGGATGGTCTGCGCCATGTAGTAGGGCGCGCCCGGCTGCCGGACGATCTCGCGATCGATCAGGTCCTGCGCCTCGGAGTCGCGCTCCGGGTTCTTGCGCTCGACATCGGCAAGCCGGTCAAACAGGCCTTCGATGGCGCGGCGGTCTTCAGGGTTCAGCATCTTCAGTCTCCAATGTTGAACGATGCCGAACACATGGGGACCGTTGCCGGCCCTCACAATGGGTACCATGGCCATAATTGGACATGAGGCGTCGCCTCGCCTCCAGTGCAGGAATGTCCATTGACTTGCCGCACCGGTCGGCGAAGCTCTCGGCAACACCCAGCGAGGCCAGCATGTCCAGCGACGACGAACTTCCCGAAGACAGCAAACTCACCAAGACCAAGTCGCGCTGGGCCGAGCTCGGCAAATTCCTCACCGGGCAGCTGTCGCGGCCCGAAGACGCTCGCCTGCCGCCAGGCCAGCATCTGGTGATGAACTGGCCGATTCTCGACCTCGGGCAGACCCCGAACGTCCCCAAGGAGGTCTGGCGGCTGGATATCGCCGGTCAGGTCGAGCGCCCGCAGACCTGGTCGTTCGACGACCTGATGGCACAACCGCAGGCCGACAAGCTTAACGATATCCACTGCGTCACCAGTTGGTCGCGCTACGACAACCACTGGAAGGGCGTCACCACGCACCAGCTCATGGATGCGGTCGGCGTTAAGCCGGAAGCGCGCTTTGTGTTGTTTAGCTCGAATGACGGCTACACCACCAATATGGCGATCGAGGATTTCGCCTCCGAGGATGCGCTGATCGCCCACACCTGGGAGGACGAGCCGCTCAGCCGCGACCATGGCGGCCCGGTGCGGCTGGTGGTGCCGCACCTCTACTTCTGGAAGAGTCCGAAATGGCTCAAGCGCATCGAGTTCGCCGAGCGCGACCATCGCGGTTTCTGGGAAGTGCGCGGCTATCACAACCACGCCGACCCCTGGAAGGAAGAGCGCTACTCCTGATCGAGCCGCCGTAGCTCCCTGACCAAAGCCAGCCGGTCACTCGCGCGCTGCAAGGCGGTGTTCCGCACCAGTACAACCCGTGCATCGGCGACGTCGAGCGTCACCGAGAAGGTCTGAAGTGACGGCGGCGCTCCTGTCACCGCCCCAAGCACGCGGCGAATGCTGCGCACCGAGGCAGGCCGCCTGCGCCACGGGAGCGGCACGCCGATGCGGTAGGACGTGCCACCCGCGGCGAGGGTCCGTTCGACCTCAGCGAGCGTCAGATGCGGCCCGATCTCGCCCTCCTCGGCCACCTTGCGATAGAAGCCGCCGAACTGCGGACGCGCTTCTGTCACCCCTTCGAGATAGGCCGGCAGCGCCTCGCGAGCCAGCCGGCGGCACGCAGCGGCGTGCTGCGCCACCCACACGGCATAGCTGCGCCCGGCCGCGTCGTAAGGCAGCGATTGCTGGGCAATGATCGGCCCCTCGTCGATGCCGGGCGAAAGCACGTGCGCTGTCACGCCCGAACATGCGTTCTCCTTGCCGTCGAGCAGAGCGCCCAACAGCGGTGAAGGCCCACGATAGGCGGGCAGCAGCGAGGGATGGAGGTTTGCCGCACGGCCGCCGAACAGATCGAGCAGCCGGGGCGGCACGATCATCATGGTGCTGCAGGTGATCAGCGTATCGACGCCGAGTGCCGCGACTTCCGCTTCCGCCTCCGCCCAGTCGCGCAGGCGTGGCACGGTTACGGCGGGGACGGCAAAGCGCTGCAGCAGCAGCCGCGCGCTCCAGTGCGGCGAGATGACATCGCCCAGGCGCAGCCGCAGAGCTGGATTGGCCGATGTCCAAAAGGCAGCCACGGTGTTGCCGCCCTCGAGCCAGCCGCGTAGCGCAGCCGACGCGAGCAGCCCGTCGGAGCCGATGAAAAGCGCCCGGGCCGTATCAACCGCCGGTGAAATCGCGCTTGCCGATCGGTACGCCGTTATGGCGCAGGATCGCGTAAGCCGAGGTGATGTGGAAGAATATCTGCGGTACCGCATTGAGCGTCACATGCTCGATGGCCGGCACCTGGGTGTCCTCGCCGCGCACTTTGAGCGTCAGTGTCTTGGCCTCGCTGCCGGCAAGGTCGGCCTCCGAGAAGGTCGCAACGAAGTCGAGCGCCTTCTTCACCCGGGCGCGAAGATCCGCCAGTGTCGTTTCGGTGTCTTCCCAGCTCGGCGGCGTGCGGCCGGTCAGCCTCGCCAGCGTGAATTTGATGCGGTCGGTGGTCGATTGCACCTGGAACGCCAGCGGGTGCATGTCGGGCGCCAGCCGGGCCGAAACCAGCACCTCCGGCTTGATTTTGCGCTCGGCGGCGTTGACTTCGGCCTTCACCAGGATGGCGTCTAGATTGTTGAGGTACCGCGTGAACACCGGAACGGTGATCGCGTACATGGGAAGCGACATAACTAGTCCTCAGGGGTTGGTCAGGCGAGATATCACCAGCTGTGGTCGACGCTGCGCTCGCGCGGCGCGGGCTGGGTGATGGAAGGCCAGTAATAGTCCTCGGGCAGGACCACCTGGAAGTCATAGGTCACGAGTTTGTCGCCATCGACGGCAATGGCGATCGAGTGGGCGCCGATCGGATCACCTGGTGCAACACACCAGCTGTGGCTGAACCAGCCCTCGCCGTCGAGCTCGGGGGTGAAGGTGCGGGTTGCAACCTTGCCGTCGGCCGAGATGTCGATGCCATCGTCGGGGTCGGTCAAGAGCGTACCCCAATCCTCAAGCGCCACCGGCAGGCTCAGGATTTCGGTAGCGGTCTTGGGAGCAGGCCCCTCGGCCAGCCGCACATACCAATTGTAGCAGGCGTTGCTCGGCAGCAGCGGCACAATGGTATCGTTCATCACCTCGTCTTCGCCGGCATAGCGGAAGGTGACCTGGAAAACCGAATCGACCATCTCGGCCGCCAGCGCAGGAGCGCTGCAGGAGGCCAGAAGAACCACGAGGAACGGTAGTCTCCGGTGCATCTTTGCTCCCCATTCGTGGGCCGGACCTTAGCCCGCCATCCCTGGCTTCGGGAAGGGGATTTGACTGTGAAGCGGCGTGGTGGTCCCCTGCCCCTTACATCCTGGAGCCAAACGCATGGCCAAGCAGAAGACACAGCCGAACTCAAGCGATGTCGGCGCCTTCCTCGCCGGAATCGAGCCGGAGCGGCGCCGCACCGATGCTGCGAGGCTCGTCGAGCTGATGCATGGCCGTACCGGTGAGCCGCCCCAGATGTGGTCCGGCGGGATCGTCGGCTTCGGACAATACCACTACCGCTACGCCTCGGGGCACGAGGGCGATTCCTGCCTCGTCGGTTTCTCGCCGCGCAAGACGGAGTTCAGTATCTATCTGATGGGCATCTACTTTCCCGACAGCACGGAAACAGCCCGCCTGCTGCTCGACAGGTTAGGCAAGCACCGGATGGGTAAGGCGTGCCTGTACGTGAAACGGCTGAGCGATATCGACGAGGGAGTGCTCGGCCAACTCGTCGAATTGTCCGTGGCCAAGCTGCGGGAGAATTACGCGTAGCCCGCGAACCTCCAGGAGCATTGATCCGATGTGCGGGTTTCGGTCATATTGTCCTCTGTTTCAAGGTGTTAGCCTGGCAACCGTGGACGTTGCCGACCTTGGCAGCGCATTGGAGAAAGCCTCATGAGCGTCGTTCGGTATCTTGCCGGCGTGGTCGCCGGCCTCATCATCATCCTTGCCAGCCTCACCCCGACTTACGCGCAGGACATGGAAACGCGGGTGATCGTGCCCGACGTGCCCGGCGGCGCCCTGTTCACCGGTTGCTACCAGGTGCAACAGCGCCTCTACGGCCCCTATCGCATGACCTTTTGCCTCGAGCAGCGCGGCACCTACACCGTGCGTGGCGGCGGGGTGCGTTGCGATGGCCGCCTCACCTGGAACGCCCGCGGCCGTGATATCAACATTCAGTTGAAGCGCACTTCGTGCGGCAATGGCGTCGCCTGGAGCGCCGACAGCATGACCTGCCGCGGCGGCAACCTGCTGCCCGCCTTCCTCGCCCGGATCATCGTGCCGGACTTGCCGGTGCTGCAGACGCTGCGCTGCACGTACACGCCATCGGTTTCGAGTGAGCGCCCGACGCAGATCACTGCGCGTCGCGTCGACTGATCCTGCTGGGATCGACATCGCCGGCGTGTCACCGACATCGCCCTGTCATCGGCAAAAAATAAGAGGGCCACGAACCATTTCTGGTTCGTGGCCCTGAGAAGCGCCGGCCGCACTGTTGAGGGCTTGGGGGCAGCGGCGGGCAACTTCTCCTGCGTTCACCGGTGCATGGGTCGTTTGCAGTAGTCCGATGAACTCCACTCTAAGATGGGTGTGCTTTGCGGCATGAAAAGTGCCTTCACCGGAAGGTGAAGAACATGAACAGCTGGTAAGGTGCGCCGATTGCCCAACAGCCACGAAGACCCTAAGGATGGGCTGCAAGCGGTGCCGAGCATCGCCTTGCCAACGAGAAGAACATGGACACCATCACTCCGCCGGGCCTGCCGCAGAAGGCGTTCACCGATCCGCACGCCGCCTGGGCCTATGTCGCCGAGATCTACCACCGCAATACCGGCTTCATCCGCGAGCAGTTGCTCGGCCTGACACGCGGTCGCGTTCCCAAGGGCCGGGTGCGGGCGTTCTATCCGGAAGTACAGGTGACCTCGCGCAGCTACGGCAAGACCGACAGCACCCTGCCCTATGGGTACCTGCACACGCCGGGCATCTATCGCACCACGATCACCGCGCCCGACCTGTTCAAGAACTACCTGATCGAGCAGTTCGACGTAATCCTTAAGAACCACGGCGGCGCCATCGAAGTCGGCGAATCTTCAACCCGCATTCCGCTGCACTTCGCCATTCCCTCGACCGAGCGGATCGATGGGGAAGCCATCAACGCCCTGCCGATCCCGCTTCGCGATCTGTTCGACGTGCCGGACCTGCAGGATACCGACGACGAGATCGCCAACGGCACGTTCGTGCCGCCGCCCGGCGGCCCCTATCCGCTGGCGCATTTCACAGCACCGCGCGTGGACTATTCTCTGCAGCGGCTCAGCCACTACACCGGCACCGAAGCCGACCACTTCCAGAACTTCGTGATCTTCACGAACTACGGCTTCTACATCGATGAGTTCGCCCGCGTGGCCGAGCGCTACATGCTCGAAGGCCACCCCGAATATGACAGCTTTATCGAGCCAGGCGGGTTCGTGACACTCAACAAGCGGCTGGGTGGTGGCACCTCGGGGCTGCGCGCCACGCGCGTCCCGCAGATGCCGGCGCTGCACCTTACCATGCCGCGCAACCGGGGCATCACCATCGTCAACATCGGTGTCGGCCCCTCCAACGCCAAGACCATCACCGACCACATAGCCGTGCTCAGGCCGCATGCCTGGATCATGCTCGGCCATTGCGCCGGCCTCCGCAACTCGCAGGAGCTGGGCGACTACGTGCTGGCGCATGCGTACCTCCGCGAAGACCACGTGCTCGATGCCGACCTGCCGGTGACGGTGCCGATCCCGGCGCTGGCCGAGGTGCAGGTGGCGCTCGAGAAGGCCGTGGCCGAGATCACCCATCTCGAGGGCATCGAGACCAAGCGCATCATGCGTACCGGTACGGTCGCCACGTTCGACAACCGTAACTGGGAGCTGCGCGACCAGGCCGAGATCACCCGGCAGCTGTCGCAATCGCGCGCCGTGGCGCTCGACATGGAATCGGCCACCATCGCCGCCAACGGCTTCCGCTTCCGCGTCCCCTACGGCACCCTGCTCTGCGTTTCGGACAAGCCGCTGCACGGTGAGTTGAAGCTCCCCGGCATGGCCTCGGATTTCTACCGCACCCAGGTGAACCGGCATTTCCAGATCGGGCTGCGCGCCATGGAAATCCTGCGCGACCAGCCGCCGGAACGGCTACATTCCCGCAAGCTTCGGAGCTTTGCCGAGACGGCGTTCCAGTAGTGGCCGGGCACGATGACACACCTGAAGCAGATGGTAGCCAGGATAGACGCATGGTCCAGACCATGCATTCGGCTTGCAGCCTCCGCCACGGAGACCAGTTCCTTTATCGGAGGCGAGCCAACTGTCTCCTTGGGCGTGGAATGGCCTAGTTGGAGAGGTCGAGCGCTGTGTTTCCTTGCTCAGATCGACCTAGCCCGGGCATCCCTCGGTTGGTGGCCGGAATGGATGCCACAAGCAGGTTATCTTCTCTTCTTCTACGAAGCTGAGGAACAACAGACTTGGGGCTTCGACCCGGCTGACCGGGGAAGCTGGCAAGTCCGGTATGTCACCAACACCACAGGAACATTCCCTACCACGGCTCCGTCGCGTGTCGATGCCTTGCAATTTGGTCGCAAGAACATTTCGTTCCACCGTTCCAACTCGCGACCTAGCTGGGAGCGACTGGTGCTGCCTAGAGATCGGATCGAGTATGGAACTGACAAATGGAATGAACTGTCCGACTACCTTGACGATCAGTTGGACCAGCAATTGAATGGAAGTCCCGCGCACCAGCTGTTTGGTTTGCCCATCCCCCAGCAGGGCGACAGCATGGAACTCGAGTGCCAGCTGGCCTCGAACGGCCTCTATGTTGGGAACTCAACGGGCTACGATGATCCACGCCGGACCTCATTGGAGCTCGGGGCAGCCGACTGGCACCTGTTGCTCCAGATCGATAGCGACGACAGTGTCGGAATGATGTGGGGCGACGTCGGCACACTTTATTTCTGGATCCGAAAGCAGGACGCAGAAGCCGCTGACTTCTCTAATGTGTGGTTAGTGCTGCAGTGCGGCTAGGCCTCAGATCGGCTCGTAGTCGATCTCGAGGAACTTCTCGACTTCGCGGTCCCAGCGTTCTTTCACGAACTTCACGTGCTTGGGGTGCTCGTTGTAAGTGGTGTAGGCAGCCTGGTCGGCGAACTCCATCGAGAAGCCGAACTCGTAGTCGTTCTTCTTCGAGGTCTGGCGCAACTGCTCGAATTTCTTTACGCCCGGGATTTCCTTCAGCACCATCGCGTCGCGGAGAAAGGCCTTCTCCATCAATGAACCGTGGGCGTGCTTCAAATTGAAAACGACAGTATGCCGGATCATCAGGTCCTCTCCCCCAATGCTACCGCTTCGCTGGCGGCAATTGCCGTCATATTGACGATTCCACGGCTGGTGGTCGAGGGGGCAAGGATGTGGGCCGGCGCACGCGGTCCCATCAGGATCGGGCCGACGGCCAGCGCGTTGTTCATTTCCTTGAGCAGCGTCATCGAGAGGTTGGCGCTGTCGAGGTTGGGGAACAGCAAGAGGTTCGCCTCGCCCTTCAACACCGATTCCGGGATGTAGCGGCTGCGCAGCTCGTCGTTGAGCGCCAGGTCGCCCTGCATTTCACCCTCGACGATCATCCCGGGCGCCACAGCTTTCAGCTTCTGGTAAGCCTCTCGCATCTTGAAGGCGGTATCGCCGTCGCGCGAGCCGAAGTTCGAGTAACTAAGCAGCGCCGCCTTGGCTTCGATGTTGAAGCGCTTGAGGTGGTCGCGCGCCTGCAAGGCGATGGCCACCAGTTCGTCCGGCGTCGGGTCCATATTGACGTAGGTGTCGGCAAGGAAGAACACGCCGCGCGGCATGATCAGCATCGACAGCGCCGAGACGTCCTTGACGCCATCCTGCAGCCCGATGATCGAGCGGATGTCACGCACATGCTTGATGAAGCGGCCTTGGAAGCCGCAGAGCATGGCATCGGCATCGCCACGCTTCACCGACAGCGCCGCAATCACCGTGGTGTTGGTGCGCACGATGGTGCGGGCAATGTCCGGGGTGACACCGTTGCGACCAACCAGCGAGTGGAACAGCTCGACATAGTCGCGATAGCGCGGGTCGTCCTCGGGGTTCACCACCTCGAAGTCGCGGCCCGGCTTGATGGTCAGCCCGAAACGCTGCAACCGACTCTCGATCACCTGCGGGCGGCCGATCAGGATAGGGAGCGCCATGCGGTCCTCGATCATCACCTGCGCAGCGCGCAGCACCCGCTCGTCTTCGCCGTCGGCGAAGGCAATGCGCTTCTGCTGGCCGATCACCTTGTCGATCACCGGCTTCATGACGAGGCCGGAGCGGAAGACGAAGCGGTTGAGGCTGTCGTGATAGGCTTGGAAGTCGGTGATCGGGCGCTTGGCCACGCCCGACTCCATTGCCGCCCGTGCCACCGCCGGCGCGATCCGGAGGATCAAGCGCTGATCGAAGGGGTTCGGGATGATGTGCTCCGGCCCGTACACCGCCGGCTGCCCCGAGGGCGAGACTTCGAGCCCCGGGTCATGCGCCAGCTTGGCGATGGCCTGGGCGGCTGCGAGCTTCATCTCTTCGTTGATGGTGGTGGCGCCGACATCGAGCGCCCCGCGGAAGATAAAGGGGAAGCAGAGGACGTTATTGACCTGATTGGGATAGTCGGAGCGCCCAGTGCAGACCATGGCGTCGGGGCGGATTTCCTTGGCCACCTCGGGCATGATCTCGGGGTTCGGGTTGGCGAGCGCCAGGATCAACGGGCTCGGCCCCATCTTCTCGAGCATTTCGGGCTTCAGCGCGCCGGCGGCCGAGAGGCCCAGGAAGATGTCGGCGCCATCGATCACCTCGGCGAGCGTGGTGGCATTCGACTGCCGGCAGAAGCGGCCGCGCCACTTGTCGTTGACGTCGTCACGCTTGTCGGTGAGCAGCCCGTCTTTGTCGGCCACCCAGATGTTTTCGAGCCGGGCGCCCAAAGCCACGAGGATATTGAGGCAGGCGATGGCCGCCGCCCCCGCCCCGGACGTGCAGATCTTCACGTCCTCGATTTTCTTGCCGGTAAGCTCCAGCCCGTTCAGGACCGCCGCACCGACGATGATCGCGGTGCCGTGCTGATCGTCATGGAACACCGGGATCTTCATGCGTTCGCGCAGCGCTTCCTCGATGGCGAAGCACTCGGGGGCCTTGATGTCTTCGAGGTTGATGCCGCCGAAGGTGGGCTCCAGCGGCCGCACCACTTCAATGAACTTCAGCGGATCGGTCTCGTCGATCTCGATGTCGAACACATCGATGCCGGCGAACTTCTTGAACAGGACCGCCTTGCCTTCCATCACCGGCTTGGATGCGAGCGCGCCGATGTTGCCGAGACCCAAAACCGCCGTGCCGTTCGAGATCACTGCGACAAGGTTGCCGCGCGAGGTGTACTTGGTCACCGCCTCGGGATCGACCGCGATCTCCTCGCAGGGCGCCGCGACACCGGGGGAATAGGCGAGCGACAGGTCGCGCTGGTTGCCGAGCGGCTTGGTCGCCTGAATCTCAAGCTTTCCGGGCTTGGGAAACTGGTGAAAATGCAGCGCAGCCTCGCGCAACGCCTTCTTCTGTTCGGTCACGTCGGCAGACATAAACACCCTCCCGGAAACTCAGGAGTGAGTGCCACTAATCGAGGGCGATGAAAAGGCGGCGTTAGCGGGAAACTGCTGGTCGGATTTTCTTACACCGCTTCCCCGCCTTGGGAGCATCGGGCGCCAAACTGCTTACGCCGCGTTCGCCTGCGGCAGACCCGGCAGCACCACCGGCGCGTTGAGCGCCCGCGCCAGGTCGCGGAAGGCGCCAGCCTTGAGCGCCGGGGCGAAGAGATAACCCTGCGCCTGCACCACGCCACGCGCCCTCAGGTACAGCGCCTGCGCTTCGGTCTCGACGCCCTCCGCAACGATCTCGGTGCCGAGATCGCGCGCCATGGCGATCAACCCGTCGAGCACCGGCACCGGCGCCCCCTCGGGCTTGATCATATCGACGAAAACCCGGTCGATCTTCACCACGTCGACGCCAAGCGTCTGCAGGTAGGCAAGGTTGGAATGCCCGGTGCCGGCGTCGTCCATGGCGAGCCTGCAGCCCAGCGCATGGAGCCCCGCGATGACGCTCTGCGCCTGCGCCATTTTCTCAAGCGGCTTACGCTCGGTGATTTCGAACACCAGCTGCCGGAAGCTGATGGCCGAGGTGGAAAAGATCGTGTGCACGTCGTCGACGACGGTGCCATCGCGGAAGTGCCCCTCGAACAGGTTGATCGAGATCTTGAGCTCCGGCATATCGCCGCACAGCGCGCTAAGGTCCGCCTTCACCTGCTGCATCAGGCTGACCGTCATCGGCAACGCCAGGCCGGTGACCTCGGCATAGTCGATGAAGGCGCCGGGCGGCACCACCTCGCCATTCTTCTTTTCCCATCGGCACAGTACCTCGCAGCCTGCCAGTGCGCCGGTCCGCAAGTTGATCACCGGCTGGTAGTACGGCTTCAGTTCGCCAGCCGCGATCGCCCGTTCGAGGTCGAAGGCCGGCAGGTCCGACCGCCGCACATACTGCAGGGCAAGAATCAGGAACGCGCCGCACATCAGCGCCGCTACCACGGTGAAGCTCGCATCGAGATCGCCGTAATCGGCCCGCACCATGGCGAAGGGTACCGCGGCGGTTACCCGGATCGGCAATTCGCCGGCAAAGCTCTCGGCGGTGACGAACTCGATGGTCCCGCGATTGTCATAGGCCTTTGGGTCACCGACGGTGAGGATCTCCGCCCCGTCGGTCAGCGACACGCGCATCATCGATGTCGGCTTCAAGCCGTTCAGCAGGCTGTCCGGCTCGGCCGCGAGGATCGGCACGAAGGCGGAGACCCTCCGTGTGGTGCCGAACGCCTGCATTACCTTCAGGGCGGGCATTCTGAGGTCGGCGTATTTCGCCACCTCGATGGTCTCGGTCTGGTTCGGTACTGAGAGCGGGCGCGACAACGGCGAGTATTTTACGTCCTTGCCGAGCGCGTCGCAGTACTGCACCCCGTCGGCATTCTCGACCAGCACCTGCTTCAGATAGAGGCTGAGCTCCATCTGCCGGTGCACATTGGCGATGAAGCTCGGCGTGCAAAGCGAGGGGCTTTCGGCGAGAATGCGGCGCAAAGATGTGATGGCGTCGTAGGCGGTTGCCTGCACCCGGCTCGCCACTGCGTCGACCGACTGCTGCAGCAGCGCCCGCTCGCGCACCCGCACGTAGGAATCGAGCACGAAATCCACGGCCATGACCGGCAGGAACGCGGCAATGGCCGCGAGCAGCATCAGCACATGGGCATACCTGGACTTCAAACGAATCCGCCCCCGACGGAGATAGGCAACAAATGCCTAGCGGGCGGACTTTAAGAGAGTGTTAACGGTGATTGACCGGCCGTGCCGGAATGGGACGCCGGTGGCTTGCGACTGCCATCGCAAAAAGGAGGTTCCCGCTTTCGCGGGAATGACCCGGTGGTTGGGGCCCGACAAAAGACAACCGCGCACCTCTGTTCACCCACGGAGTCATTCCCGCGAAAGCGGGAACCTCCGTTTGCGATATCGCGACTTGCCCGGAAAGCGAAAGGGCGCCCGAAGGCGCCCCGAACTTACTTATTGTCGGCGATCACCCGCACGTGCAGCTCGCGCAGCTGCTTGGGTTCGGCCGGGCTTGGCGCGCCCATCAGCAGGTCTTCGGCCTGCTGGTTCATCGGGAACAGGGTGATCTCGCGCAGGTTCTGCGCGCCGCAGATCAGCATGACGATGCGGTCGATGCCGAAGGCGGCACCACCATGCGGCGGGGCGCCGTACTGGAATGCCCGGTACAGGCCACCAAACTGCTCCTCAACCTCGGTACGCGACTTGCCGGTCAGCTCGAAGGCCTTGACCATGGTCTCGGGCAGCTGGTTACGGATCGAACCGGAGGCGATCTCGAAACCGTTGCAGACAGCGTCGTACTGGAACGCCTTGATGGTCAGCGGATCCTCGGTGTTCAGCGCCTCGATGCCGCCCTTGGGCATCGAGAACGGGTTGTGCGCGAAGTCGAGGCGCTTTTCCTCCTCGCTCCACTCGTAGAACGGGAAGTCGACGATCCAGCACAGCTTGAACTGGTCGAGCTGCGTCAGGTTGAGATCGAGACCGATCTTCACTCGCGCTTCGCCGGCGAACTTGTACATCTTGTCCGGGCGGCCGAGCACGAAGAACACGGCGTCGCCATCGGCGAGGTCGAGCTGCGTGCGGATTGCCGCCGTGCGCTCTTCGCCGATGTTCTTGGCCACCGGACCCGAGCCGGCCCCGTCCTTGAAGAAGATATAGCCGAGGCCGGGCTGGCCCTGGCTCTGGGCCCAGGCATTCATGCGGTCGCAGAAGGCACGGCTGCCACCCGTCTTGGCCGGGATGGCCCAGACTTCGACCTTGGCGTCGCTGGCGATCTGGTTGGCGAACACGCCGAAGCCGGAGCCGCGGAAGTGCTCGGTGACCTGCTGCATCTCGATCGGGTTACGCAGGTCCGGCTTGTCCGAGCCGTACTTGCGCACCGCGGTGTCATACGGAATGCGCGGCCATTCCTTGGTCACGGGCTTGCCGTCGGCGAACTCTTCGAACAGCCCGGTGATGACGGGCTGCATGGTGTCCCAGACTTCTTCCTGGGTGACGAAACTCATCTCGAGATCGAGCTGGTAGAACTCGCCCGGCAGGCGGTCGGCGCGCGGATCCTCGTCGCGAAAGCACGGCGCGATCTGGAAGTAGCGATCGAACCCGGCCACCATCAGCAGCTGCTTATACTGCTGCGGTGCCTGCGGCAGGGCGAAGAACTTGCCGGGGTGAATGCGGCTCGGCACCAGGAAGTCGCGGGCGCCTTCCGGCGACGACGCGGTGAGGATCGGCGTCGAGTACTCGGCAAAACCGATATCGCCCATCCGCCGGCGCATCGACGAGATCACCTTGGTGCGCTTGACGATGTTGGCGTGCAGCGTTTCGCGGCGCAGGTCGAGGAAGCGGTACTTGAGGCGAATGTCTTCGGGATAATCCGGCTCGGCAAATACCGGCAGCGGCAGCTCGGTGGCTTCGCTCAGCACTTCGAGCTCGCGGATGAACACTTCGACCTGGCCGGTCGGCTGCTTGCCGTTGACCGTCTCGGGAGTGCGCTGCTTCACCTCGCCATCGACGCGGATCACCCACTCGGAGCGCACGGTCTCGGCCAGCTTGAACGCCTTGGAATCGGGGTCGATCACCAACTGGGTCAACCCATAGTGGTCGCGCAGGTCGATGAACAGCAGCCCGCCGTGATCGCGGACGCGATGCACCCAGCCACTGAGCCGCACATTATTGCCCACATCACCCTGACGAAGGGCGGCGCAGGTGTGGGTGCGATAGCGGTGCATTTCTCTCATCTCTCTTGGGTTGAGGCAGGCGGATTCAGGGGCCGGACAAGCGCACGCAAGGGCGCAATTGTCAAGTTTGGCGGCCCCGACGAACGCACCGGATATCTCCGCCTGCCCCAAGGCGACCGTGACTTATTCGCCACTCTGTGCTCGCCATTCGCTTGTCCCACTGTTATTCAGGTTTGGTAAGCCTTGTGACGAAAGAGTCTTGATGGAGCTCATTACTTCTACCGACGTGCTCGCCGCCTTTTCAAAGCGCGCCGCCGGTTATGATTTCGTGACGGTCGATACCGAGTTCCTGCGCGAAACGACCTACTGGCCGAAGCTCTGCCTCTTGCAGGCGGCAACCCTCGACGAAGCGGTGCTGATCGATCCGCTCGCCCCCGGCCTCGATTTGTCGCCGTTCTTCAAGCTCCTCGCCAATGACAAGGTCCGCAAGGTCTTCCACGCCGCCCGGCAGGACATCGAAATCTTCGTCAAGCTGACCGGCAAGGTACCTGCCAATATCTTCGATACCCAGGTCGCGGCTTCGGTCTGCGGCTTCGGCGACAGCGTCAGCTACGACAACCTGGTCCGCTCGATCACCAAGGTCGAACTGGACAAGTCTTCGCGCTTCACCGACTGGTCGGCTCGCCCTCTCAGCGAAAAGCAGAAGGTCTACGCCCTCGCCGACGTCACCCACCTGCGCGATGTGTATGCGGCGCTGCTCAAGCAGGTCGATGATACCGGCCGTTGGGACTGGGTGGAGGACGAACTCGCTGTGCTCGAGTCGATCCACACCTATGTGGTGCAGCCCGAGCACGCCTGGGAGCGGCTCAAGGCCCGCCTCGCCAAGCCACGCGACGTCGCCGCGCTGAAGGCGCTCGCCGCCTGGCGCGAGCAGCGCGCCCAGGACACCGACCAGCCGCGCAGCCGCATCCTCAAGGACGATGCGCTGATCGAACTCGCCATGCAGCGTCCGCTCAATCCCGAGAGCTTCGACAAGCTGCGCGCGGTGCAGCGCGGTTATGGCCGCTCGTCGGCCGCCGGCGAGATCGTTTCGATCCTCAAGGATGTCGAAGCGCTGCCCAAGTCGGATCTGCCCAAGCTGCCCGACCGCCACCGCGGCCCCTCGCCGAAGGGCGCTGTCGGCGACCTGCTCCGCGTACTGCTGAAGTCCGTCGCCGAGGATAACGGCGTCGCCTCGCGCATCATCGCCACTTCGGACGATATCGACGCACTGGTGCTCGACGACGATGCGGACGTTCCGGCACTGAAGGGCTGGCGCCGCAAGCTGTTCGGCGACAAGGCGCTCGCCATCAAGCACGGCAAGCTCGGCCTCGCCGCGAGCAAGAAGGGCGTCATCGAGATCGAGATCATCGACGACGACGAAGAGTAGAGCCGGGCGATTGGCGAAAATGTCACCTCTTCGCTATAAGCTTGGCGAAGAGGTTGGATTATGCGCGACATCGCCCGTGAGGAGCTCATCGCCGAGCTTCAACGCCTGAGACCTGAGTTTGAGAACCGAGGTGTGACGCACATGGCACTCTTCGGCTCCCGCGCGCGCCGCGACAACCGTCTCGACAGTGACATCGACCTGGTGATCGAAATCGATGACCGCGTGAGCAACCGCTTCTCCTTGCTGGATCTCGCGGGCATTTACCGTCTCATCGAAGACGAACTCGGCCTCGAATCTAGTCTGCTGATGCGGCGCAGCCTTAGCGACGGCTTCAAGAAGACAGTGGCGCGCGATCAGGTGGTCTTGTTTTGACCACGGAAAGAGCGCTGTACCGGCTACACGATATCAAGCAAGCGATTAGCGATATTCGGACCATCCTCGACGGGCTGACGTTCGAGCGGATGTACGACGACATTCGTACGCGTGCGGCTTTCGAGCGCTTCTTGGAGATCATCAGCGAAGCATCGCGTCGCGTTCCCGAAGAGTGGCGCCAACAGCACGGAGCGGATCTTCCGTGGCCCAACATTGCGGCCGTCGGGAACATTCTTCGCCACGTCTACAGGGACGTCGACCATCGAGTGCTTTGGAACATCTACGAGCACGATCTCGACAGGCTCGAAGTTGCGATCGACGCAATGCTCGCCGCCTACGGCGCCCCCGACAAAGCTATCCCGCCACCACATCCGTGAGCTTGATTCCGACCACTCCAGCCAGCTGGTCCAGCCGGCCGCGCAGGTGCTCGCCGTCGAGGAAGGCGAGGTCGGCTGGCAGTTGCAGCTTCAGGATGGCCTTGTCGACGAAGAAGCCGACGCGCGGCAGTACGCCAGGCATCGCCGCCGACATCGGATAGGCCACGCGGAACGCCGCCCCGAGCAGCCGCGCCCTCGCGCTCATCGTCGGCCCCGAGAGCGCCAGGAGGCTTTGGCTCATCGATTTCTGCTTCAGGCCCATATAGCGGACCGCCAGCACCTCGGCGAGGAAGGCACGGCCGGGATGGTCGACGCCGGTGGCCGAGCCATAGGCGACCATGTCGACCGCCTGCTCGCCGCGATAATCCGGGTGGCCGCGCCAGCCGATATCCGCGAGGTAGCAGGCGACCTTGCGCAGCCGGGTCTCTTCCGGCGTTTCGGTGATGCCGAGAATGGTCAGGAGCCCGGCGGTGAAATCGATCAGGTCTTCGGCATGCGCCGGCGAGCGGGAGCGCAGCACGCTCATCTGCTCGGCGGTCTGCATCAGCGGATCGACGGCGCGCTCCTCGTCATCGAGCAAGCCGTAGAGGTAGCCCTCGCGCACGCCTAAAGCCGAGAACACCACAGTCTCGAACTTGCCGGCCTTCAGCACCTCGATCAGCACCGCCGCGCCATAGGGCACGAGATCGCGCCGGCCGGAGCTGACATGCTCCGAGCCAGTGTAGGGCTTGTTCGCCGCCGTCGCCGCGACGATGTCCTCGCACAGCTTCAGCATGTCGCTGGCCTTGACCGCATAGTGCTGCACCATGTGCAGCGGGTAGTCGCGCAGCACCTGGTGCACCTTGGCGAGCGATCGCCAGGTGCCACCAATGGCGCAGAAACTGCCGCCCTGCCCGTCCATAAGCTTGGATTTCTTCAGCCGCTGCTTGGCGATGGCCTGCGCCTTGGAGGGTGAGACGTCCGAATCGTCCTGCAGACGGATGACGCCGAGTTCATGCGTCTCGCCGGTCGAATCGGTGCCGCCGGCTATGGAGGAGAGCTCGAGGCTGCCGCCGCCGAGGTCGCCGACCACGCCGACAAAGCCGGGCATGCCCGAGATCGCACCGAGCGCGGCAAAGTGCGCTTCCTCGGCCCCCGACAGCACGGTCACCTTGGCGCCCATGATCTCTTCGACCGCGTCGACGAAGGCCCTGGAGTTGGAGGCCTCGCGCACCGCCGAGGTGGCGAGGATATGCGTCGTCCCCGCCCGCATCAGCTTCGACACCAGTGCGAAGCGCTGGATCGCGGTCAGCGCGCGGTCGATGTTCTCGTAGGCGATCTTGCCGGTCTGGGCGAGGCCGCGGCCCAGGGCGCAGGCGGTCTTCTCGTTATAGAGCGGGGTCAGCGAGCGGGCATGCCGCTCATAGACCACCAGGCGTACCGAGTTGGACCCGATATCGAGCACGGCAACAGGTCGCGCGCCCTTCAGGCGGCCCTGCGCGGTGGGGTCGGCGTCGACGCCCCAGTATTGGTTCACTGGCTTCTCTCTTCGTTGTCGCGCTTCAGCGCCGTACCGCGGCCCGACAGGCTCGCATGCGTCATGAAGTAGTCGTGCGCATTGTAGGGCTCTTCGCCCTCCCTGGGCTTGATCCTATCCGAACTGCCGTCCGGAAGCACCTCCCAGCTTTGCTGGTTGTCCTTCAAATATGCCACCATGGTCCGGTCGAGGATCTGCTCGTGCACCGTGGTGTTCAGAATCGGCACCATCACCTCGACGCGCCAATCGAGGTTGCGCAGCATAATGTCAGCCGAACTCATATAGACCTTGGCCTTGCGCGAGGGCAGTGGCGCCCCCTGCCCGAAACAGAAAATGCGGCTGTGTTCGAGGAACCGCCCGACCAGCGACTTCACCCGGATATTGTCCGAGAAGCCCGGGATACCGGGCCGCAGGCAGCAGATGCCGCGCACGATCAGCTCGATCTTAACGCCCTTGCGGCTAGCATCGTAGAGCGCGTCGATGATCTCGGGATCGACCAGCGCGTTCATCTTCAGCCAGATATTGGCCGGCTCGTTCCGCTCGGCGAACTCGACCTCGCGGGCGATGTGGTCGAGCAGCGTCTGCCTGAGCGTCACCGGTGAGAACGCGATCGCCTCCATCTCCGCGGGCCGGGCATAGCCGGTGATGAAGTTGAAGACGCGCGCCACGTCGCGGGTGATCGACGGCTCGGTCGTGAAGTAGCTGAGGTCGGTGTAAATCTTGGCGGTGATCGGGTGATAGTTGCCGGTTCCGAGGTGGCAGTAGCTCACCAGCTTGCCGCCCTCGCGCCGCACCACCTGGCTCATTTTGGCGTGGGTCTTCAATTCGATAAAGCCGAACACCACCTGCGCGCCGGCTCGTTCCAGGTCTCGGGCCCAGCGGATGTTGGCTTCTTCGTCGAAGCGTGCCTTGAGTTCCACCAGCGCGGTCACGGTCTTGCCCGCTTCCGCCGCCTGCACCAGCGCCTTGACGATCGGGCTGTCGCGCGAGGTGCGATAGAGCGTCTGCTTGATTGCCACCACGTCGGGGTCGCGCGCCGCCTGCATCAGGAACTGCGCCACCACGTCGAAGCTCTCGAAGGGATGGTGGACCAACAGGTCCTTGGCGCGGATGGCAGCGAAGATATCGCCGTTGAAATCGCGGACGCGCTCGGGGAAACGCGGCTGGTAGGGTGGGAACCGCAGGTCGGCCCGGTCGATGTCACAGATCTTGGATGCATCGGCGAGCCCGAGAAACCCCTCGACCTCGAACGTATCCGTCGGCCCGACGCCAAGCCGCTCCGAGATGTGGCGGCGCAGCGCCCGTGGCATCTTCTTTTCGATCTCGAGGCGGATCACCATGCCGCGGCGGCGCTGACGCAGGGCGGATTCGAACTCCACCACCAGGTCGGCGGCTTCGTCGTCGATTTCGATTTCGCTGTCGCGGATGATGCGGAAGGCGCCCGAGCCCGACACCTGGTAGCCCGGAAACATCTTGTCGATGAAGCGGTTGATCAGTGTGTCGATGGTGACCACCTCGACCCGGTTCGGCGCCGCCAGCTCGTTGGGCAGCGTGACGAAGCGATCGAGGTTGGAGGGCACGCGCACCAGGGCGGTGAGCGTCTGGGTCGTGCCCTCGCGCACCATCTCGAAAGCCAGGGTGAAGCCGAGATTGGGGATGAACGGGAACGGGTGCGCCGGATCGACGGCGATCGGCGTCAGCACCGGGAAGATCTCCTCACGGAACAGCTTCTGCAGGTATCTCACCTGTTCCGGGGTCAGGTCGTCGGCCTCGTGGATCACCACGTCCTTGGCGAACAGTTCCTCACGCAACTGCTGCCAATGATCCTGTTGCTCGAGATGCAGGTGCTGGGCGAGCGTTGCGATCTCTTCGAGCTGCTCGGCCGGCGAAAGGCCGTCGGCGCTCTGCTTGGTGAGGCCGGCGCGCAGCTGGCCCTTCAGCCCAGCGACGCGCACCATGAAGAACTCATCGAGATTGTTGGCCGAGATCGAGACAAAGCGCAGCCGCTCGAGCAGCGGATGATTAACGTTCCCCGCCTCCTCCAGCACGCGCATATTGAACTGCAGCCAGCTGACCTCGCGGTTGACGAAGCGGGCCGGGCTCTGACGCAACTCGGCGACGTCGGGGGCTTCCTGCTGCGGCTGTTCGGCTATTTCGCTCATCTCATTCATCGTCGTCGGCTCCGAGATCGAGGGCCAGCTGTCGGTCATCACGCGCTGCGCTCCGCTGCCTGAGCGCTTCGCCGGCAATGGCCCGGGTGATCGCTGTGCCACGCTCGAGCGCTATACGGTCCATCATAGTCGCAAGGGCAACCGCCTCTTCGGACGATCGTTCCATGCGCGCCACGAGGTAGGCGATGATCCTGGGTTCAACAGCCACCTGACGATCGTCGAACAGCTTCACGAACATCTGTGACAATTGGATATCGTCGCTCAGTGACACGGTAAAATGCGCCGCGAGTCGAGCCCGCGATTTCAAATCATCGGTCGCGAACGGCCAGTTTGCAACGGGCTCGCGCGCCGTCAGCAGCAGCGGACGGCGGTCGCGCATCGACTGGTTGAGCAAGTGGAACAGTTCCGCCTCAGCGTAGCCCGCCCGGTCGGCATCCTCGAGCACCAGAGGCTGCGTACCGCCGTCGCGCGACAGCGCCTCGGCGGTCTCTGGCTTAGCGTGCCCTGCCCCTGCCCGCTCGGCCCAGATGCGCGACAAATGCGACTTGCCGGAACTCGCCGGCCCTTCGATCAGTGTCAGCGGACCCGGCCAGTGCGGGAAAGCCAGCACATGAGCATGCGCCAGCCGGTTGCCCTCGCCGACGATGAAATCGTCCTCGGCATGCGAGGCCTCGTGTCCGAGGTCCAGCGCCAGCTGTCCGCCCCCGAGCTGCAGGTCGGTCATTTCCCCGCCGTGGCGCGCGGTTTTCGCGCGGGTCTCGTGGTGGCAGGCTCGGGAACCGGCGCCGGCGGCGGCAGCTCGTCCGGACCGAGATAGAGGCTCGATTGCTGGTATTTGGTCAGCGCAAAGCGCGTTAGCACGCCGGAAATCGCCGCCAGCGGCACTGCCAGCAGCAGCCCAACGAAACCGAACAGCAATGCGAAGGCGAACAATGCGAACATCAGCCAGACCGGGTTGATGTTGATGCTCTGTCCGACGAGCTTGGGATAGAGGATATTACCCTCGAGAAACTGGCCGACGATGTAGATCATCAGGACGATCAGCACGAACACCCACTGATCGGGCCAGAACTGCACCAGCGCCACCGTCATCGACAGCGCGAAGCCGACGAGAAACCCGACATAGGGCACAAAGCTGAGCAGCCCGCCGATCAGTCCGATGGCGAGGCCATAATTGAGCCCGGCCAGCGTCAGGGCGGTGCAGTAGTAGACGCACAGCACCAGGATGACCGAACCCTGGCCGCGGATCACGCCGGCCATGGCGCCGTCGATATCGGTCAGCACGCCCCGAATCTCGCCGCGGTAACGCCGCGGCAACAGGTCATCCACCTTCTGGACCATGCCTTCCCAGTCGACCAGCAGGTAGAACGCCACCACCGGGGTGATGAACAGCACAGCGATAGTGTTGATGACCGTGAGCCCACTCTGCGCCAGTGTGCCGGTGACGATACCGGCGAACTCGACACCCCGGCCGATCAGGTCGGTTAGGCTGCCCTCCAGCTGCGCGGTGCGCTCGGGGCCAAGCCATTCGGTGAACTGCGGCATCCATTGGCGCAACAGGTCCTGCAGATCGGCAACGTATCCGGGCAGCCCCGCGATGAGCCCGCCGATCTGCACGGCAATCAGCGGCACCAGGGCCAGCAGCAGCCCAAGCAGCAGGATCAGCACCAGGAGCAGCACCAGCATGGAACCCCAGGACCGGCCAATCCCCAGCTTCTGCAACCAGTTGACCACCGGATTGAGCAGATAGGCGAGGGTCAGGCCGACCACGAATGGCAACAGGATCGAGCGGAACACCCAGAGCAACAGGATGGCTGCAACAAACAGCCCAGCCCAGATCATTACCTGATATCTTAGGCTCAAGGTCCCGGGCGTCTCTTGCGTGACTGAGGTGGAGCGGTTATCAGCGCTCGGCAATTCCGCTACCCCTGAAAATCTGGCGAACAGCCCATGTCCGACGCGCAAAACGTGCCATCAAACGGGCTCTCGTACAAGCAGGCCGGCGTCGACATAGACGCAGGCAACGCGCTTGTCGAGGCCATCAAGCCCGCCGTCCGCTCCACCTGCCGCCCCGGCGCCGATGCAGAGATCGGTGGCTTTGGCGGCTTGTTCGACCTCAAGGCAGCCGGCTTCGCCGATCCGATCCTGGTCGCGGCCAATGACGGCGTGGGCACCAAGCTCAAGATCGCCATCGAAACCGGCAATAACGGCAGCATCGGCATCGATCTCGTGGCGATGTGCGTCAACGACATCATCGTGCAGGGCGCCGAGCCGCTGTTCTTCCTCGACTACTTTGCCACCGGCAAGCTGGACGTCGCCACCGGCGCGGCCATCGTCGAAGGCATTGCCGAGGGCTGCCGCATTGCCGGCTGTGCGCTGATCGGCGGCGAGACCGCGGAGATGCCGGGAATGTATTCGGGCAAGGACTACGACCTCGCAGGCTTTGCAGTCGGCGCCGCCGAGCGCGGCACGCTGCTGCCGCGCGAAGATGTCGAGGCCGGCGACGTGCTCGTTGCCATCGCTTCGTCGGGCGTCCACTCCAACGGCTACTCGCTGGTGCGCAAGATCGTCGAGGTCTCTGGCATCGACTGGTACCTGCCCGCTCCGTTCGAGCCGGGCAAATCGCTGAGCGACGCGCTGCTGGTCCCCACCCGCATCTACGTCAAGCCGCTGCTGTCGGCACTGAAGGCCGGCATCGGCATCAAGGCGCTGGCTCACATCACCGGCGGCGGTTTCATCGACAATATCCCGCGCGTCCTGCCCGACAGCCTCTCGGCCCATATCGAGCTCGGCAAGATCACGGTGCCGAAAGTGTTCGGCTGGCTGGCGCGGGTCGGCGGGATGAACGAGCGCGAGATGCTGCGCACCTTCAACTGCGGAGTCGGCATGCTTTGTGCAGTCTCGAAGCAGGATGCGAGCAAACTGGTGGAACACCTTGCTGCAGCTGGTGAAACGGCAGCGATCGTCGGGGAACTTCGTCCGCGCAGCGGTGAGCCGGTAACGTTCGAAGGCACCCTCGCGCTCTGATGGCTGCCCGTGGTCGCCTGATCATCGTGTGCGGCCTGCCCGGCGCGGGCAAGACCACGGTAGCGATCGCGCTGGCCCATCGTCACGACGGCGTCCGCTATTCGCCCGACGACTGGATGGATGCACTCGGCGTCAATCTCTGGGACGAGGCGAAGCGTGCGGGCATCGAGCGGTTGCAGTGGCAGCAGGCGCAGCGCCTTTTGGCACTCGGCGGCACGGCTATCATCGAGTGGGGCACCTGGGCCCGTTCGGAGCGCGACGCGTTGCGCGAAGGCGCCCGTGCGCTGGGCGCCGCCGTCGAACTCGTCCACCTGGATGCCCCAATTGACGTACTCCTCGACCGCGTCACCCGGCGTGGTCGGGAATCACCGCCGATCGATCGCGCCATGCTAGAAGATGCCTCGCGGGCGTTCGAGAAACCGACCGCCGAAGAACTCGCTCTCTACGACCCTCCAGCAAAGGCCCCCGCCCGTGACTGAGCCGAAAAAGCGCGTTGCCATCCTGATTTCCGGCCGCGGGTCGAACATGACCGCGCTGATCGAAGCCGCCAAGGCCCCGGACTACCCGGCGGAAATCGTCGGGGTGTTCGCCAATAAGCCGGATGCCGGCGGGCTGCAGGTCGCCGCCGGCCAGGGGATCGCCACGGCCTGGCGCTGGCACAAGGACTATCCGAGCCGGACCGGGTTCGAGTTGGCTTTGTCGGACGTACTGAAACTCTGGCGTCCCGATTTCATCGCGCTGGCCGGCTTCATGCGCCTGTTCACGCCGGAGTTCACCGAGAAGTGGCGGGGCCGGATGCTCAACGTCCACCCCGCGCTGCTGCCGCTGCACAAGGGCCTCCATCCGCAGCAGCAGGCGATCGACGCCGGCGACAGCGAAAGCGGCTGCACCGTACACTTCGTCACCCCCGGCATGGACGAGGGCCCGACCATCCTGCAGCGTCGCGTGCCAATCCTACCCGGCGACACCGCGGAGACACTGGGCGCGCGCATTCTGGTCGAGGAGCACCGGGCGTATCCCGAGGCGCTGGCCATGCTGGCCCGCGGCGAGGTCAGCTACACAGGTTGATCACGCCGCCGCTGCCGCGCGGCTGCGCCAGATCATGTAGACATTGGCCCGATCGTAAGGCGAACCCTCGCGGATCGTCGGCTGATGCTCGAAGCCGGTGCGTTCGTAGAGGTGGATCGCCGACTCGAGCCGCGTGTTGGTCTCGAGGAACAGCTCGGTGCCGCCGAGCCGCTGAAACTCGGTGATCGCCGCTTCGATCAGCTTTCGGCCGATGCCGACGCCCTGCACCGAGGGGTCGACACCCATCTTGGTCAGCTCGTACTCGCCGGGCGCATGCTGCTTCAGCGCGCAGGTGCCGACCACGGTGTCGCCGAGCAGCGCGAACAGCACCGCGCCACCGTGCTCGATGATTGCTTCGGGGTTCGACATCACCTCGATGTCGTATGGCTCGAGCACGAAGTAGCGTTGCAGCCAGATAGCGTTCAACCGGTAAAAATGGGTGCGAAGCTCCGAGCTGAGCGGCACGATGCGCACGGCTTCCTGGCTTTGCTCGCGTGCCTTGGCCGCAATGATATCGGCCAGCCCCGGCGCCGCCACCTGTTCCAGCCCGGCCAACAGAGTGTCGGGGTCGAGACCGGCATGGCGCACCCGCTCCTCCAATCCATCGCGAATGGCGCGCCAAAGCGGCTTGGCCGTCTGCAGCGCCGCCTCGGCCTTGCTGGTCAGCGACAGGCGCCGGGTGCGCCGGTCGCCCGCATCGCTGGCCGTGCTCACCCAGCCGTCGCGCACCAACCGCGTGGTCAGCTGGCTGATCGCCGAATGGGTCTGGCCCACGGTGGTGCCAATCTCTCCTACCGTCATGGGCCCACGATCATGCAGCAGCCTCAGGATCGGGAACCAACGTCCCTGCAGCTCGATGCCGTGCCGGCCGTAAACATCGTCGGCCATTGCGTAAAGCTGGTCGCTGATCGCCTTGAGCTGGCTCCCCAACGAGAGCAGTCCCATGTCGCCGAGGTACGTCATCGGCTTCCTCCGAAGATATGTAAGTACTAACATATCTTAGGTTGCAACGGCATCGCAAGGGTTGTGAGAGTTCACTTCATCGGATGGTCGGCGGTGCACCACACCTCGGCTTCGGCGATGAAGGCGCTCGACATCGGCCGGGCTTCGTCGATCCGGATGGCACCCGGCAATTGCTCGCCGCCGACGGCGATAGAGCCCGCACGGCACGGAATCCACACCGTCGACAGGATGTTCGGCGTGCCGCCCAGGTCGTAGTCGTCCTTGCGAGTGAGATAGCGCTCGATCGGCCCCGCTATCTCGACTGTAACGTCGGCGGCGGAAGCGCTGAGCCCGGTTTCGAGATCGAGCACGAAGCGTACCGGCGCGAGCGTGAAGTCGGGTTCGGACCATTCGATGTCGGCGCTGACGCTCCTGATATGGCGGTTGAACTCGGCACCTAGCCATGCGCCCAGGTCTGCATTCGGACCGACGATCCGGACCTTGCCGGGCATCCCCAGCACCAGCGCGTGTCCTGTGCCGCGCAGAGACCAGTCGACCCGCCAGATCGAGGCATAGGCGGTCGCTCGCTCCCCCTCGTACAGGGTCACGCATGGGTTCGCGCCCATCAACCGAAGTGTCATGCCGCCAGTCCCTCCAATGGCCAGCTATGTAGGTGTTCCGGTGGCGCTCGCCAGAGGCGGACGAAAACGAGCCCATCACGGGAATCGATCGCAGCCATCGTCAAAATCGGTTCGACGCGTGACCGGATTCTGGTCCATCTTTCGGCCTTCTCAAAGGATTTCCAGATGCCCTCCACCCGAATTGAAACCCGCGCCGGCTGGATCGGGGATCGCCATGAAGCGTTGATCGCCGCTGTGCAGCGCGCACTGGTCGAGGGCATCCGCATCCCCGAGCAGGACCGCGACATCAGGATCCTCGAGTATCCCGCTGCGGCCTTCGCTCCGCCGGCAAGCAAGGGCGAGCGCTACAGCATCGTCGAAGTCTGCCTGTTCACCGGACGCTCGATCGACGCCAAGCGCCGGCTCTATGCGGCGCTGGTCAGCGAACTGGCCGCCTTCGGCATCGCCCCGTCCGATCTAAAGGTTGTGCTGCACGATGTGCCGCGCGAGAACTGGGGCCTGGGTGGCAAGTCCGCCGTCGATATCGAACTCGGCTTCAAGGTCGAAGTCTAAGGAGCCGTCCCGATGAAACTGCAATACTGGCTGCTCATTATCCTGCTCGGCGCCGTCTGGGGCTGTTCGTTCCTGTTCAACGCCATCCTGATCCGCGAGATCAGCCCGCTCTGGGTGTCCGCCGGGCGCGTCACCATCGGCGCGGCTATCTGCTGGCTGGTATTCTTCGCCACCCGCAAGAAACTGCCCACCGATCCCAGCCTCTACTGGCAGTTCCTCATCCTCGGCATCCTCAACTACGCCATCCCCTTCGCGCTGTTCCCGTTCGCCGAGCAGACCGTCGCCAGTTCCATCGTCGGCGTCATCAACGGCATGACGCCGATGACCACGGTGATCGTCTCGCAGCTCTGGCCGGGTGGCGAGAAGGCCACCTGGAACAAGGTGGTGGGCGTCGCCGTCGGCTTTGCCGGGGCGGTGATCCTTGCCCTGCCCTCGCTCGGCGTGGGCGCCTCGGCACAGATCATTGGCCTGCTCGCCGCATTCATCGCCACACTCTGCTACGCCCTGACCCTCAACTATGCGCGTCGCTTCGCCAAAGTAGAGCCTTATGCCGTGGCCTCGGCGTCGCTCACCGGCGCGGCGCTGATCTCGGTTCCCATCGCACTGTTCTTCTCAGGCATCCCCATCATCACCCGCCCCGAGACCTGGGGCGCCCTGTTTGGCATCTCGGTGTTCTCGACCAGCTTCAGCTTCCTGCTGGTCTACTGGCTGCTGCCGCGGGTCGGCGCCACCAACCTCTCGCTCAACACCTTCATCACGCCGATTTCGGCGATCCTGCTGGGTGTGCTGGTGCTGCACGAGCGCTTCGAGCCGATCCACATCCTCGGCATCGTCGTGATCTTCCTCGGCCTCGTTTTCATCGACGGGCGACTGGTCAAGGGCTGGCGCAAGGCGCCGGCTTGATCCGTTACAACTTGCCTTCTCCTCGCGAGAGAAGGCTCCCGTACCGTACCCTCGATTTGTGCACGGCCGTTCAAGTCCGGTTCAGGTGCACGTCTTAGTGTCCCGGGTCATCATATGACCTGAGGAGGCCACGCGTGTTCATTGGAACCATCGACGAGAAAGACGCCACCGGAGCCATTGCCGACATCTATGCATCAGAAGCGAGCGTTCTGGGCTTCGTGATGGAGGGGACCAAGTGCTGGACGGCCCTGCCCCATGTCGCCCCGATGGTCGAGCACCTGCTGCATGCGGCACGCAACAATTTTTCACTCGGGCTGGTGAGCTGGCGGTTGATCACGCTGGTCGCCGCCAAGCAGATCCCCTCGACCTACTGCTCACACGTTTATGCCAAGCTGCTGATCAGCGACCTGGGCTCGAAGGAGAAGGTGCTCGCCATCCAGCACGATTTCCGCAGCGCCGGCCTTGCTGCGAAGACTGTTGCGATGCTGGCCTATGCCGAGCAGGTGGCGCGTGACGCCAGCCTCATTACCGAGGGTGACATCGAGGCGCTGCGCAAGCACGGCTTCAGTGATCGGGAGATCGCCGACATCGCCTTCTGCGCGGCGTACCGCAGCTTCATGAGCCGGTATTTCGACGCCGTGGGCGCGATGCCCGAATCCACCTGGCTCGATTCCGACCCGGAGTTTCGCGCCGCTATGACGGTGGGCAAGCCTATCTGAGCTACCAGACCGGCCGCGATACGGCGTCGCGGTCGCGCGGCTGCGGCTGATCGATGGCGGTATCGCGATCGACCTCCTCGAGGATCACGCCCTCGCGCATGGCGAGTTGCGCGGTCGGCGTCGATACATCGATCACCATGCCGTTGAGGTCGCGGATCAGCCCGCGGGTCTGCCCATAGTCGAGCGCAATGGCTTCCGACACCACGTCGGCGCCCATTGCCCGGGCGCGATCGAGCACTTCGAACACGTCGTCGACCTCGAAGGTCAGATAGGTCCCCTCGTGCATGCCCCAGGCATGGCGCGGCGTGAACTGGCTCATCTGGTCGATCAGCCCGATCTGCACATTGGGCTGGCCCTTGGGGGTCAGCACGACGAACCAATCGCTGTCGTAGATGGTCTCCAGCCCGAACAGCTCCTTGTAGAATTTTGTGCTGTCGGCGAGGTCTTTGCAGAGGACGTTGAACAGAACACGATTGAGCACGGACATGGCGGCCTCCGGTTGACGAGTGTCTTCGTCAACGACGGGAGCCGGCGAGGGTTCCGGCACCCATGCCCATTCGTGAAGTTGGCGCGCCTGGGATGGTCGCCGCGCGAGCGAGAAATCCGTCAGCCGTCAAACCCCTCGACGATGGCGAAATTCGCGGAACTCGCGCCGAGGCGGGTCTGCATGCCCTGCTGGTATTGCTCGGAGTGGTAGGCACGCAGCGCGTGTTCGTAACTAGGGAACTCGACGACCACGACGCGAGGGCCGACGGTGCCCTCGACAACGCTTTGCTGGCCGCCGCGGACGATGAACCGGCCGTCATTGGTGGCAAGGAACGGGCGAACGAACGCCTGATACTGCTTATAGAGCTCGGGGTCGGTGACCTCGAGATTGACGACCCAGTATCCCTTCGCCACCGGGCCCTCCCTATTCCAGCCCGAGCTTCTTCTTCAAGATCTCGTTCAGCGCCTGTGGGTTGGCCTTGCCGCCCGAGGCCTTCATGGCCTGGCCGACGAACCAGCCGATCAGGGTCGGTTTGGCCTGCACCTTGGCCACCTGGTCGGGGTTGGCAGCGATGATCTCGTCGACCACCTTCTCGATGGCGCCCAGATCGGTCACTTGCTTCATGCCGCGCCGCTCGACGATCTCGGCCGGCTCCCCCTCAGGCTCCTCGGCGATGATCACCTGCAGTAGGTCCTTGGCGCCCTTGGACGAGATGGTACCGGCCGCCACGAGATCGACGATGCCGGCAATCTGGTGCGGCTTGATGTGGGTCTCGAAGGCCGAGAGCCCCTGGCTGTTGGCATAGGCGGCAATGTCGCCGGTCACGAGGTTGGCCACCGCCTTGCCATCGCGCTTGGAACCACCGTGCTTGACCGCCGCCTCATAATAATCGGCGGTCTCGCGCTCCAGCGTCAGCACCATCGCGTCGTAAGGCGTCACGCCGTACTCGGAAACGAAGCGCGCTTCCTTCTCGTCCGGCAGTTCCGGCAGGTGCTGCGCCAGATCGTCGATGAAGGCCTGGTCGAACTCCAGTGGCAACAGGTCCGGATCGGGGAAGTAGCGATAGTCGTGCGCCTCTTCCTTGCTCCGCATCGAACGGGTCTCACCGGTCTTGGGGTCGTAGAGCCGGGTCTCCTGGTCGATCGAACCACCTGCCTCGAGGATGTCGATCTGCCGGCGAGCCTCGAACTCGATGGCCTGGCCGGCAAAGCGGATGGAGTTGACGTTCTTGATCTCGCAGCGGGTGCCGAACTCGCCGCCGGGCTTGCGCACCGAGACGTTGATATCGGCGCGCATCGAGCCCTGCTCCATATTGCCGTCGCAGGTGCCGAGGTAGCGCAGAATGCTGCGCAGCTTGCCGAGATAGGTCTTGGCTTCTTCGGAGTTGCGCAGGTCGGGCTTCGAAACGATCTCCATCAGGGCCACGCCCGACCGGTTCAGGTCGACGAAGCTCATGGACGGGTGCTGGTCGTGGATCGACTTGCCGGCGTCCTGCTCGAGGTGCAGCCGCTCTATGCCGATCTCGATGCGCTCGCCGCCCATGTCGAGGAATACCGAGCCCTCGCCGACGATCGGATCCTTGAACTGGGAAATCTGGTAGCCCTGAGGCAGGTCGGGGTAGAAGTAGTTCTTGCGATCGAAGATTGAGCGCTTGTTGATCCTGGCCTTCAGGCCGAGGCCGGTCCGCACGGCCTGGCGCACGCACTCGTCGTTGATCACCGGCAGCATGCCGGGCATCGCCGCGTCGACGAAGCTGACGTTGGAGTTCGGCGGCGAGCCGAATTCGGTCGACGAGCCCGAGAACAGCTTGCTCTCCGAGGTCACCTGCGCATGCACTTCCATGCCGATGACGATCTCCCAGTCCCCGGTGGCTCCCTGGATGAAGCTCTTGGGGTTGGGCGTGCGGGTATCGATGAGGGTCATGGGCTCAGGCTCTTGTTCATTCCGACTTTGTCTATGGCATAGCCGAGCGTCGCAGAAAACTTCTCTGCGCGCCAAACTTCGGCAAATCCATGCCGCCGGTAGAAAGCGATGGCCCTGGTATTGCTGGCCAGGGTCTCCACCGTTGCATGGTCGTGACCAGCGGCCGCGATCTCGTCCAGCAACGCCGCCAGCAGACGCTGGCCGACACCCATGCCCTGGCGATGTGGCGCAACCCACAGGTCCGAGACCTGCTGATCCCGCTGCTCACGCGCCCCCCAACCAAGCAGTTGCCCATCCCGCTTCGCCACGAGGATGACATCGGGCATATCTCCACAGAATCGACGGAATGCCTCGCGCAGCGCCGCACGGTCGGTACGGCCGGCATCGTGGCGGCCGAAGGCGCTCGCCTCCCACGCAGCGAACCCGAGGTCACCTAGCGTGTCGCCTTCGCCTGGACGGGCTTTCCGAATCCTCACGGCGCCGGTGGCTGACATTCCGGTCAGCAGAATCCGCCTCATTCGTCGTCGTTCACCGGACCGCGATAGGGGGAGAGGCGTTTTTCCAGCCGAACGCTGGTTTGCGGGTCGCTGCCGGTGGCGCCTTCGCGCTTCAGCACCAGGATGCGATAGCCCTGGTGCTGGTAAAAGTTCACCGCCCTGACATTATCGCTCAACGTATCGAGTTGCACCCGATCGGCGCCTTCGAGCTCGATGATCGACTCCATGCGGCGCAGCAGCAGTGTGCCGATGCCTTGGTTCTGTAGCAATGGAGTAACGAACAGGTAGGGTATGTAGGGGCGGCTCCGCGCCCGGGCGCACCAGCCCACCGGCCATCCATCGATTTCAGCGACGATGGTGCGATCGAGCAGTTCGTGCACGGCGATGCCCAGCCGACGCTTCTCGTTGGCCCGGCTCGCCGCCTCGCCGCTGAGGAACGGCTGCAGGTCGCGTTCCCACGCAAGCAATGCGATATCGGCGAGACGCTCTGCCTCGCTCGCCACAGCCTTGCGGATCGTGATCTCCGGCGACGTCATCGAAGCCTCCACTCCGCCCACGCTATCTCAGCCGTGGCGCTTGCGTGCAGCGATAATGCCCTTTTCGTAGTTCACATTCCAGTTGATCAGCGTGCGCCAGATCAACTCCGCCTGATCCTCGTCGAGATCGAGTTCCTCGGCACGCTTGCGCTGCTTGGCGATGATCGCCTCGATGCGGGTCGGGTCATAGGCCTCGTGCGGGTCGGTCTTGATCTCGGCCATCCGCGTCACGTAGCCGTGCCGCTCCGCGAGCAGGCTCAAGAGGGCCTGATCGATCCGGTCGATCTCGACGCGCACATCTTCCTTGGTCTGGCATTCGGCGGGGGCTTTGGTCACGGGAGGCACTCGGCGGATTAGGAGGGAGTTGCTGGTTTGCACCGCCGCGCCATTGTTTGCAACCGACCACTGGTCGTGGCGTCGTTCGGCGGCTATTCATCCGCCGTTCATCGGCGCGGCGATATCGCGACGCCGTCAAGTAGTGGACTGCCCTATGTCTAGCAAAGTTGAGATTGCGTAATACCCCGTCCGCCCGCTGAGCCCTCAGGGCCGGCGACGTGTTTGCGACGGGGTTACTGGGACCAGGCAGCTGCCAGGCGAGATGCTGGCCGCGGCCCTTTTCCACGCATCCTCAGGCTAGATTTCTCATGGATATTTCCCGCCACGAGCAGCGGGTGCTGCACGTCCTGGCACAGGGCGGCAAGATCGTTGCGCTCAAATCCGACAATGGCAAACTCATCGGTGTCGAGTGTTTCAACCGCGATGGCTGGCTGATGCAGCAATGCACCCTGCCGCTGTTCAAGAAGCTGAAGAGCAAAAAGGCGATCGCCTCCAGCAACGGCCACCCATACCGCATCACCAGACGCGGCCTCGAGCTGGCACGTAGCGAGCTGGACAACCGCTGAACGGGTTGGAGCCTCGGACAAGTTCCGGGGCTCCCCCTCACTCCCTCATTGGCCGGTAAGCCTCCTCCACCCTCGACGGTCATCCCGACGAAAGTCGGGACCCACTGCTCGAACGGTTGGTCTCGTGCGAACCGTTCCGGTCCATCACGACAAGGTCGGAGAAGCTTGTGAGAGGGTGATCCCGCGGTGCACTGGGTCCCGACTTTCGTCGGAATGACGGCCGGTGGGTTGCGCCGCGATCGAGCGGGCTGCCCCTTAGTGCTGCGTGACGCCGCTCAGCTCGCGGGCGATGTGTTCCCACTCGGCCGAGACGCTCGCCGTGGCGCGTTTGCGGCCGGCGCGGCGATACCAGTAGTCGGCATTGCCCATGTCGGCTTCGATCCAGTGCAGCAGGGCGTGCACCCAATCGAACTCGAAGGTGCCTTCCATTGCCTGGACGATGCGGTGCGCCTCTTCCCACTCGGGGCCGACGCGCAGCTCGCCCTTCTTCATCCACCACAAAGCCTGCAGGGGCTTAGACATATCCTTGGGCGGGGCCGACCAATCGAGGGTCGTGAACACATCGGCCATGGAGCCAATCCTCTGAAACGAAACCACCGGTCTGGCCGGGAGGTCGACAAGTCTCAATTTGCGCATGGGCGGCAAATAGTGCCGAAACCGCTAGGATACAAGCGGTTTCAGGTGGCTTTGGTTATCACCACCACTTGTCGGGGCTGAAATCGATGCCGGCTGAGCGCTCGATAACACGGCCCGCGGCGAACAGGGTTTCCTCGTCGAAAGGCTTGCCGATCAGCTGCAAGCCAAGCGGCAGGCCGGCGCCGTCCTTGCCGGCGGGCACGGCGATGCCGGGCAGGCCGGCCATGTTCACAGTGACCGTGAAGACATCGTTGAGGTACATCTTGACCGGGTCGGCCTCCATGTCCTCGTCGCCGATGCCGAAGGCCGCCGAGGGGGTCGCCGGGGTCAGGATGGCGTCGACGCCGTCATTGAAGACGATCTCGAAATCGCGCTTGATCAGCGTGCGGACCTTTTGCGCCTGGACGTAGTAGGCGTCGTAATAGCCGGCCGAGAGCACGTAGGTGCCGATCATGATGCGGCGCTTCACTTCACGGCCGAAGCCATCGGCGCGAGTCAGTTCGTAAAGGTCGGTAATGTCCTTGCCGGTGTCACGCAGGCCGTACTTCACACCGTCATAGCGGGCGAGATTCGACGACGCCTCGGCCGGCGCGACGATGTAGTAGGCCGGCAGCGCATATTTGGTGTGCGGCAGCGAGATGTCCCGGACCGTCGCGCCCTCGGCTTTCAGCCAGGCGATGCCCTGCTGCCACAACGCCTCGATCTCGGCGGGCATGCCGTCCATGCGGTACTCGCGCGGAATGCCGATGACGAGGCCCTTGACGCCGCGCTCCACCGCCGCGGCAAAATCCGGCACCGCGAGATCGACGCTGGTCGAATCCTTGGGGTCGTACCCCGACATCGAGGTCATCATGATGGCGGCGTCTTCGACGGTGCGGGCGATCGGCCCGGCCTGATCGAGCGAGGAGGCAAAGGCAACCACACCCCAGCGCGAGCAGCGGCCATAGGTCGGCTTGATGCCGACGGTGCCAGTCAGCGCCGCCGGCTGGCGGATCGAGCCGCCAGTATCGGTTGCTGTTGCCGCAGTGCAGAGCCATGCGGAGACCGCCGCGGCCGAGCCGCCCGACGAACCACCTGGAACGAGCTGAGCATTGGAGTTGTTGGCGCGCCACGGGTTGATCACCGGGCCGTAATAGCTCGTCTCGTTGGACGACCCCATGGCGAACTCGTCCATGTTGAGCTTGCCCAGCATGACCGCACCATCGCGCCACAGGTTGCTGGTGACGCTCGATTCGTATTCCGGCTTGAAGCTATCGAGAATGTGGCTCGCTGCCTGGGTGTGGACGCCCTTGGTGGCGAACAGGTCCTTAATGCCGAGCGGGATACCCTCGAGCGGACCGCCCTGCCCGGCCGCGAGTTTGACGTCACTGGCCTTGGCCTGCGCCCCGGCCTGCTCGGCAGTCACCGCCACATAGGCGTTGAGCTTGGCGTTACCACCCTCGATGGCGTTCAAGTAGGCGCCGGTGAGTTCGCTCGAGGTGAACTCCCTGGCCTTGAGGCCGGCACGGGCAGCAGCGAGGGTCAGGCGGGTAAGGTCGGTCAAAGGCTTGGCTCGCGGGGAAAGGACGCGGGGGGAATGTCGACCGCCGTTCCTATAGCGGCGTGGCGATTACCGCAACATTGGCAACGCGCCTCGCGTCACGCCACGGCGGGTTGCCCGATCTGCTTTTCGAAGAACGCCGACCATTCGCTGTCGGGGTAATCGAGAAACGGCCCGCGCATGGTGAAGCCTGCATTGGTGTAGAGCCGGTGCGCTTCCGACATGCCGGGGCCAGTACCGGTCTCGAGCAGCAGGTGCGAGATGCCCTTGGAACGCGCCAGTTCGGTGATCGCCGCCAGGAGTGCCGACCCCACGCGCTGACCGCGCACCGATGGACGGGTGTACATGCGCTTGACCTCGCCCTCGGTGGCCGAGATGGCCTTGAGCGCACCGCAGCCCACGGCCTCGCCGACGGCATTGCGGGCGACGAACACCGTGGTATCGGCCCCGGCCATCTGCTCGACCGTCATCTTGAATTGGAATTCCAGCGGCGACAGCGGAATCAGGTGCGCGTTGAGCTCTTCGACCAGCCCGCGGACATCGTCCTGCAGCGGCGTCTCGATGGCGATGGTGACGGTCATATCAGTTACTCGACGACCTTGGGCACCATGAAGAAGTTGTCTTCGGTCAGCGGGGCGTTGGCGACGATCTTTTCGGGATAGCCGCCATCGGTAACCTTGTCCTCGCGTCGGCGTAGCGTCATCGGCATCACCGAGGTCATCGGCTCGATACCGCTCACGTCGACCTCGCCAAGTTGCTCGACGAAACCCAGGATGGTGTTGAGCTCATTGCGATAGGTCTCGACTTCGCCCTCCTCGATGCGAATGCGGGCGAGGCGCCCAATACGCTTCACGGTGGCGGCATCTACCGACATGGGGTCACTCCGAAGGTCACGATTTCCGGCGTTCTAGCAACGGAACCCGGGGAAGAACAACGAAAAGCGTTGATGGGCGCCATCAAACTTCCAGCGCCATGCCGGCCTCGAGCGCCACCAGCGCCGTGCCGTCGAGCCGATCGCGCAGAGCTGCGAACGCTCGCTCCACCACGGCATCGGTCGCAGCGATGGCAATCAGTCGCGGCCCAGATGCATCGAGTGCAGCTGCTGCCAACCGGTCGCCCTCGGGCCCGAACACCACGATCACAGCGTCCTGAGCCCAGCGCCCGGCTTTCGGCACGGTCTGGGACAACAGGAGTAGCGGCGCCTCGCCGATGGCCGCAATCAACGCGCCGCCGTCGAGGCCATGTGTCGTCACCTCACCCAGCACATCCTCATCGAGCATCGAACCCGGCCGCCCCGGCTGCCAGAGCACTGGATCGATCTCGGGCAGGCTGCCATCTAGCGCAAATGTCGCGTCCGCCCCCGACACCAATTCCTCAGGATCAACGCCGCCTACCCCCGCGGGATCAGCCACGAGGATCTTACCGCCGATGTGGATGCGGATGGTGGTGCCGCCGAACCAGGTGAGCTTCATCGCTCTTCACGCATGTGCCAGACGCGGAGCACGCGGATGCGATCGGGCGTTACTTCGTAGCGCAGTTCATATTGGTCGACGTACAGTTTTCTAACCTCGCGCCCTCTCACGTCTTCGACGCGCTCGCCGATGCGCGGTCGATCAGTCGCCTTGCCAGCGCCAGCGCGAATGGCGGCAACAGATCGCTTTGCTGCGTTGCGATTCACCGGGGCCAGGAACGCATAGAACCGCCGAAGGTCCGCAAGGGCAGCGTCAGTCCACTGCAGCTTCATTTCTTCGATGTCGGCAGAGGCAGCGGGCTATCCGTGTCAAGACTCTCGATCCACAATCCGACTGCGTCGTCGTCAACCAGTTCGCCCCTATCGGCGGCTTCCAAGGCGTCGAGTGTCATCTTGAGCTTCTCTTCCTCCCACTCAACCCAGTTGGAAAGCGCCTGCTTGACGATCCAGGCGCGCGAGCGCTCCATGGATTCGGCGTAGCGATCGACTTTCTCCGCCAACTCTTCAGGAATATGTGCCGTCAGGACTCGGGTGCTCATGGCAATCGTCTCCAATCAAACCTAATCATAGTGATTGACCGCGATTATGCCAACCGAGAACGACCTTACCGCCCTTCCCGCCACCGGCAAGCTACTGGGGCTCGACCTCGGTACCAAGACCATCGGCGTCGCGATCTCCGACGGCATGCGCTACTCGGCGACGCCGCTTGAAACCATCAAGCGGCTGAAGTTCACCCAGGACGCCATCCGGCTGCAGGAGCTGATCGCCGAGAACGATGCCGTCGGCATCGTCCTGGGGCTACCGCTCAACATGGATGGTTCAGAAGGGCCGCGGGTGCAGTCGACCCGCGCCTTTGCCCGCAACCTCGCGACGAGGATCAGCATCCCCATTGTGTTCTGGGATGAGCGGCTTTCGACCGCGGCCGTCACCCGCACGCTGATCGAAGCGGATATGCGCCGCGACAGGCGCGCCGAGGTGGTCGACAAGCTGGCGGCCAGTTACATCCTGCAAGGCGCATTGGAGAGGCTGCGACGGGGATAATCGACCGACCGGCTTGCGAGTCCGAACCCTACGGGTTAGACCCCCGCGAACATTCGGAACGGAGCGGCATGGCTACTTCCTCGCCAGCATCGGTCACCGGCGGCCAGGGGGTCGCGAGACCTGCTTTCCGTCATCGCCATCTTCTCGGCATCAGCCAGCTCAACCAGTACGAGATCGTTGATCTCCTGGATCGGGCCGAGGCCATGATCCCGATCTCACGGCAGGAGCGGAAGATCCTGCCGACGCTCTCGGGTAAGACCCAGATCAACCTGTTTTTCGAGAACTCGACGCGCACCCAGTCGAGCTTCGAGATCGCCGGCAAGCGGCTCGGCGCCCAGGTCACCAACATGTCGGTGAAGACCTCGTCGGTCGCCAAGGGCGAGACGCTGATCGATACAGCCGCAACGCTCAACGCCATGCGCCCCGACGTGATCATCGTGCGCCACGGCGCTTCGGGTGCGGTGGAACTGCTCAGCCAGAAGGTCGGCTGCTCGGTGATCAATGCCGGTGACGGCGCGCATGAGCACCCGACGCAGGCGCTGCTGGACGCGCTGACCATGCGCCAGCACAAGGGGCGGCTGGCCGGGCTCACCGTCGCCATCTGCGGCGACATCGCCAACTCGCGCGTTGCCCGCTCCAACCTCTTGCTGCTCGGCGCCATGCAGGCCCGCACCCGGGTGGTCGCGCCGCGTACGCTGCTGCCCAAGGGCATCGAGACGCTGGCAACGGAAGTGTTCACCGACATGCGAGAGGGGCTCAAAGGCGCCGACGTGGTGATGATGCTGCGGCTGCAGCACGAACGCGCCAATGGGCGGATGATCCCGTCGGTGCGCGAGTACTACCACTTCTACGGACTCGACGAGGAAAAGCTGAGCTTTGCCAAGCCCGATGCCATCGTTATGCACCCTGGTCCGATGAACCGCGGCGTCGAAATCGACCCGGCGATTGCCGACGGCCCGCGCTCGGTGATCACCGAGCAGGTGGAGATGGGCGTCGCGGTGCGCATGGCCGTGCTCGATACCCTCCTCGCCGATCGGGAGGCCCAGCAATGAGCAGGCCCTTCGTCATTGCCAACGCCCGCATCGTCGACCCCGCCAGCAACCACGACGCCCGTGGCGCCGTACTGGTGGAGAACGGCGTGGTCGCCGGCATCACCAGCGGCGCGCCGCAAGGCATACCTGACGGGGCCGAGACCTATGACGCCCGCGGCCAGGTCGTCGCACCCGGCCTCATCGACATGCGGGTGTTCACCGGCGAGCCCGGGCACGAGTACCGTGAGACCCTCGCCACCGCGGCGGCAGCCGCGGCGGCCGGCGGCGTCACCAGCTTCGTCTTGATGCCCGACACCACGCCGGTGATCGACGATGGCGCGCTGGTGGATTTCATCCTCCGTCGCGCCGGGGCCAAGGCCTCGGTCAACATCCTTCCAGCCGCAGCGATTACCCGTGGCCTCAAGGGCGAGGAGATCACCGAGTTCGGCCTCCTGAAGGAAGCCGGTGCGGTGGCGCTCACCGACGGGCGCGAGTCGATCCAGTCGGCCGGACTGCTGCGCGCCGCTTTCACCTATGCCCGCAACTTCGACCTGCCGGTCATCCATCACCTGGCCGAGCGCTCGTTGACCGGGGACGGCGTGATGAACGAGGGCGCGCTGGCGACGATCTCCGGCCTCAAGGGCATCCCGGTCGAAGCCGAGACCATCCCGCTGGCCCGTGACCTGCAGCTCGCCGCGCTGACCGGCGTCCGCTACCACGCGGCGCAGGTTTCGACCGGCGCCGCCGTGGACCTGCTGGCGACCGCGAAGCGGCGGCTCTCCAGCGTCTCCGCCGGCGTCTCGATCAACAACCTGTCGCTCAATGAGAACGACGTGGCGCCCTACCGCTCGTTCTTCAAGCTGTCGCCGCCGCTCCGTTCCGAGGATGATCGCCGCGCGGTGATCGACGGGCTGAACTCCGGCGCCATCGACACCATCCATTCGGGTCACGACCCGCAGGATACCGAAGTGAAACGCCAGCCCTTCGCCGAGGCCTCGGACGGAGCCATCGGGCTCGAAACCCTGCTCGCCGCGGCACTCCGCCTCGTGCATTCCGGCGATGTACCGCTCCTTACCGTGCTGCGCGCCATGACCAGCCGGCCAGCCGAGCTGCTCGGATTAACGTCCGGCCGCATTGCGATCGGCGCTCCGGCCGACCTCATCATCTTCGATCCGGAGTTCCCGTGGGTGGTGAAGGAAGTGGCGCTGCGGTCCCGCTCGCGCAACTCCGCTTTCGAGGGCGCCCGCATGCAGGGCGCGGTGATGCACACGTTCGTTGCAGGTCGTCCGGTCTTCAGCCATGCTGCGACCACCGAGGGGGCCGATGCATGAACTTTGTGATCGCGACTGTACTGGGGTATCTCCTCGGCTCAATCCCGTTCGGCCTGTTGCTGACCCGCGCGGTCGGTATCGATATCCGCGCTGTCGGCTCGGGCAATATCGGTGCCACCAACGTGCTGCGCACCGGTAACCGCTGGCTCGCCGCTGCAACGCTGCTGCTCGATGCCGGTAAGGGCGCCGCCGCGGTGCTGCTGGCGCGCTACTTCCTCGTCCCCGGCGCCGAGTCGCCGCTCCAGGCCGAATTCATCGTCTACGGTGCCGGTATCGGCGCGTTTTTTGGCCACGTCTTTCCGGTCTGGCTCGGGTTCAAGGGCGGCAAGGGCGTCGCCACCTATATCGGCGTGCTGCTGGCCTGGAACTGGGTGGTTGGGCTGGTCTTCTGCGCGGTATGGCTGCTGATCGCTGTCGCCCGTCGCTTCTCGTCGCTGGCCGCACTTACCGCCGCCGCTACAGCCCCGATCTTTGCCTACACCCTGGCCGGTACCGACATGCAGGGCTTCACCTTCGCCGCGGCCTGTGCGCTCCTCAGCTTCGTGCTGTATTTCAAGCACTGGCAGAACATCCGGCGGCTGTGGAACGGCACTGAGCCGAAGATCGGCTCAGAAAAGTCCAAGGCCTGAGCCATGGCACGCGACGGCATTGTATTGACGCCGTCGCAACGCGCCGCGTGGCTGCGGCTCATCCGCACCGACAATGTCGGGCCGCAGACCTTCCGCCAATTGATCAGCCGCGAGGGCTCGGCTGAAGTTGCGCTGGACGCCCTGCCCGGCCTGCTCAAGCGCCTGGGCACGCCGGCCCGCATCCCCTCGATCGCCGAAGCCGAGGACGAGATCGACCGCACCGAGCGGCTCGGCGCCCGGCTCGTCGGATCGGGCGAACCCGATTACCCGCCGCTGCTCCGGTATATCGCCGGCGCCCCGCCGCTGCTCGCCATCGCCGGCGGCACCAGGCTCGACTGGCAGCACACCGTCGCCATTGTCGGCGCACGCAACGCTTCCACGGCCGGCCAGAAGTTTGCACAGATGCTGGCGCTCGATCTGGGAGAGGCAGGCTACACCGTAGTCTCCGGCCTCGCCCGCGGCATCGACACCGCCGCGCACAAGGCGGCGCTCCGCGCCGGTACCGTGGCGGTGCTGGCCGGTGGGCTCGATCATATCTATCCCAACGAGAACATTCCGCTGGCGCGCCAGATCGTCGAGAACGGCGGCGCGCTGCTCACCGAGATGCCGCTCGGTTGGGAGCCGCGGGCCCGCGACTTCCCGCGCCGCAACCGCCTCGTCTCCGGCCTGAGCCTCGGCACGGTAGTGGTCGAGGCGGCCAAGCGCTCCGGCTCGCTGATCACCGCCCGGCTGGCGTTGGAGCAAAACCGCGAAGTCTTCGCCGTCCCTGGCTCGCCGCTCGACCCGCGCGCCGAAGGCGGTAATGCACTGATCCAGCAAGGGGCGAAACTGATCACCGGGGCCGCCGATATCATTGAGACACTGCGCGAGGCCGACCCGTCGCGCACCAGCCTGTTCGAGCCTGACTGGGTGCCGGAGGGTAGCGGGCTCGAAGCCGCGCCGCCATCAAATGACGAGCGCGCTCGGCTGATCGATGCCCTCAGCTTCACGCCAATCCCGGTCGACGACGTCATCAGGTCCACCGGCATCGCCATCGGACGAGTGCAGACGCTGCTGCTCGAGCTCGACCTCGAGGGCCGGGTTGAATGGTCAAGCGGGCAACTGGTGGCTCTCCGCCCCTGAGCGATCCGGCCACAAGCCCACCATGGCGAACCCGGCCCAGATCACGGCCATCGACAGGGTTGCCGGCATCCAGGCCCCTTGGAAGAAGGTCGGCAGCAGGTAACCGAACAACGGCTGCTCGAACTGCGTCGGTGACATCGGGTCGACGCTGGCCACTACGAACGCAATAGAGAGGCTCACGAGCAGCAGCAGCAGCGCCACCAGCCTGGCGGGCCAACCCGGCGGCCAGGCGAAGGCCAGCGCCACAGCGGCCAGCGGCAGGGCGGCAACGAGGTGGCGCGGCCCGGTCGAGGAACCGCCGTCCCAGTAATAGTAGCCGGCATTGATCAAGAGGAAGCTCAGCAGCGTGCCCGTGACGACGATGGCCACCGCGCGGGTCGGCAGTTGCTTGAACATGCTCCATAGCCCGATGGGCACCAGCAGCAGCACCGGCGCCAGCGGCAGCAGGCCGCGGTAATGGCCGAACAGCAACTCGCCCATCACCATCGGCTGCGGCAGGCCGATGCCGAAGAAGCCCTGCTGCATGCCGGCAAAGCCCTGGACCTGCGAGTAGCCCATGCGGAACGGCGAAGCGAACGCCAGCTGGTTGTAGACCAGCAGCGGCATGAGCCCGATGAGCCCGCCGATCGCGAGGCCGATAAAGGTCGGAACGCGTTGCGGGGAGCGCAGCAGAATGAACAGCCCCACCAGGGCGGCAGCCGGCGCGGCCGTCAGGTCGACGACAAGCAGGAAGCCGAGCAACAGCCCGGCCATCGGCGCCACCCAGGCCGCCGGCCGGTTCAGCACCGTCAACGCCATTGCTGCCACAAGGATCGCTCCGGAAAGCGCGTGCGCGAAGAAGGTCGACGACCAGCCGAAATAAGGCGTTCCCAGCGCCAGGGCACAGGCCGCAAAGCCGGCAGCTCCATGGCTCGCTCCCAACCGCGCCGCCATCAGGTAGACCAGCAGCACCGCCAGCGCGGCCGGCAGCGCAATGCCGACGATCGTTGCGATGCGGATATAGGTCTCGAGCGCCATCGCGTCGGACGGATCACTGGTCGCGCCTGTCGCCTCCAGCACCGCACGCGTCACCATCACCAAGGGCACTGCCAGCATGGAAACGCCAGGCGGCTTGTCGGCATAGTAGTGGCCATCGAAGTAGGATCTATCGATCGTGTAGGCCGCCAGTTGGTCGATATCGACGCGTCCCTCGCTGAGCGACAGGGCGAGCGCGATGCGGGTGACATGCTGCGGATTGAACGGATCCTGCGGCGCCAGGCGCGCGAAGGCGATGAACGCCAGCAGGAAGATGATCGCCGCTTTGACGATGAGCATGCCGCCCCCCAAGACGACATCCGCTTAACACGAGTCCCTTTATGCTTTGCTCCCGCCCAACTTTCTTCCCCCATAGGGGGAATGGCGCAGGGGCGCGCCGGGCTGGTTGACAGCCTATGGACGCTTCACCATGTTGCGCCGCGTTCGAACGCCACTCCCGAAAGCTTGTCCATGAAGCTCGTCATCGTTGAAAGTCCAAACAAGATCAAGACGATCAGCGGCTATCTCGGCAAGGATTATGAGGTCCTTGCAAGCTTCGGCCACGTCCGCGATCTGCCGGCCAAAGACGGTTCGGTGCTGCCCGACGAAGACTTCGCGATGAGTTGGGAGGTCGATACGGCGTCAAAAAAACGCCTGACCGATATCGGCAACGCGCTGAAGAATGCGGACGAACTGATCCTCGCCACCGACCCCGATCGTGAAGGCGAAGCGATCTCGTGGCACGTGCTCGACGTGCTCAGGCAAAAGAAGCTGGTGAAGGACAAGCCGGTCCGGCGCGTCGTCTTCAACGCCATCACCAAGGACGCCATCACCGAGGCGATGCGCAACCCGCGCGACATCGACGAGCCGCTGGTAGACGCCTACCTGGCGCGCCGCGCCCTCGACTATCTCGTCGGCTTCACCCTCTCTCCCGTGCTGTGGCGCAAGCTGCCCGGCTCGCGCTCGGCCGGACGCGTGCAGTCGGTGGCGTTGCGCGTCGTCTGCGACCGTGAGTCCGAGATCGAGAAGTTCCGCCCGCAGGAATACTGGTCGGTCGGCGCACGCCTCAACGAGAAGGGCCGCAGCTTCGAGGCGCGGCTTTATTCGGTGGACGGCAAGAAGACCGACAAGCTCGATATCGGCAGCGGTGCGGAAGCCGAAGCGTTGAAGGCGGCCATCACCGCGGGAACGTTCAGTGTCAGCGCTGTCGACAAGAAGCCGACCAGGCGTAACCCCTACGCACCGTTCAGCACCTCAAGCCTGCAGCAGGACGCGTCCTCGCGCCTTGGCTTTGCGCCGGCCCGTACCATGCAGATCGCGCAGCGCCTCTATGAGGACGGCATCATCACCTACATGCGAACCGACGCCGTGCAGATGGCGCCGGAAGGCATCGAGCAGGCCCGGCGCGCCATCGTGAAGAATTTTGGCGCCGACTACCTGCCCGAGAAGGCCCGCATTTACTCGACCAAAGCCAAGAACGCTCAGGAAGCGCACGAGGCTATCCGCCCCACCGATATGTTCCGTCACCCCGATACGCTGCGGGGCGATCCGGATAAGCACCGCCTCTACGAGTTGATCTGGAAGCGCACACTCGCCAGCCAGATGCGTTCGGCCGAAATCGAGCGCACCACGGCCGACATCTCGGTATTTGCCACCAGCCGCGACATCGCTCTGCGCGCCGTCGGCTCGGTCGTCACCTTCCCCGGCTTCCTCGCGCTCTACGGTGTTGAAGCCAAGGAGGATCGCGATCCGAACGCCGAGGAAGACGAGGACAGCCGCGAGTTGCCGCCCCTCAATGTGGGCGACCGCCCGAAGCTGGAACAGGCGCTGATCGAGCAGCACTTCACGCAGCCGCCGCCGCGCTATTCGGAAGCCAGCCTGATCAAGAAGATGGAAGAGATCGGCATCGGTCGTCCATCGACCTACGCCGCGACGATTTCGGTGCTGCAGGACCGCAACTATGTGCGGCTCGAAAAGCGCGTCCTGATCCCCGAAGATCGCGGCCGCATCGTCACCGCCTTCCTCGAGAGCTTCTTCACCCGTTATGTCGAGTACGGCTTCACTGCCTCGCTCGAGGAAAAGCTCGACCTGATTTCTGACGGCAAGCTTGCCTGGAAGGACGTGCTGCGCGACTTCTGGAAGGACTTCCAGCATCATGTCGAGGAGATCAAGGATCTCCGCGTTTCCGAAGTGCTCGATGCCCTCAACGAGATGCTGGCCGACCACATCTTCCCGGCCAAGGCCGACGGTTCCGATCCGCGCCGTTGCCCCAACTGCGGCGAAGGCCAGCTGTCGCTGAAACTCGGCAAGTTCGGGGCCTTCATCGGCTGCTCGAACTATCCCGAGTGCCGCTACACCATGCAGCTTTCCGACGCGGCGACCGGCGGCGCCAGCGAAGCGGGGGCCGGCGACGGTATCCTTGGCACCGATCCCGAGAGCGGGCTGGAGGTGGCCTTGAAGTCGGGCCGTTTCGGTCCATATGTGCAACTGGGTGACGGGGCCGAGCCGAAACGCTCGTCGCTGCCCAAGGGCTGGACGCCCGACAACCTGACGCTCGAGAAAGCGCTGCAGTTGCTGTCGCTGCCCCGGCCGGTCGGCGACCATCCGGAGACGGGTAAACCGATCAGCGCCGGCATCGGCCGCTACGGGCCGTTCATCCTCCACGACGGCACCTATGCCAACCTGCCCGAGGTCGAAGAGGTGTTCACGGTCGGGCTCAATCGCGCGGTCGACCTGCTCGCCCAGAAGGCGGCAGGCGGCGGGCGCTTCGGTCGCGGTAGCGGCGGTACGCCGGCAGCGATCAAGACTTTCGAGCACGATGGCGGCACCATATCGGTGCGCGCCGGCCGCTATGGCCCTTACGTGAATCAGGGCAAAGTAAATGCCACGCTGCCCAAGGAGGTTAAGCCCGAGGACGTGACGATCGAGCAGGCGCTCGAATTGATCGCAGCCAAGGGCGGCGCTTCCGGCACCAGAAAAACATCGTCGCGGTCCGCCGGCGCCAAGAAGGCGCCAGCGAAGAAAGCGGCAGCCAAGAAGACGACAACCAAACCCGCGGCCAAGGCCAAGTCGACTGCAAAGACAGCGACCAAGCCCAAGGCCGCAGCGAAGACGAAGGCGGAGACACCCGCCTAAAGAAAGAGACAATGGCGAAAGCGCCAAAAACCAAGACTACACCGAAGAGCCCACGGCAGTTTGCCGTCGGCCGGCTCCCCTCACGCGAAGCCATCCTCGAAGCGATGGCGCAGCAGCCGACCCTCGATGGCAAGCGCGACCTGGCGCGCCATTTCGGCATCCACGGCGACATGCGCACCCCGTTCAAGGTGCTGCTCAAGCAGATGGAGGGCGAAGGCTTCATTGCCCGGACCCGCAAGCAGATCCGGCCGACTGCCGCCCTGCCCGCGGTTACCGTCCTCGACATCCCCGCCGACGCCGACCCCGACAACCTCCACGCCTTCCCGGCGCAGTGGAACGACGAGGAGGGCGCGCGTCCGCGCGTCATGATCAAGCAACCGAGGGACGCCCGCGTCGCGCCGGCCCCCGGCGATCGTATCCTTGCCCGCATCAGCGCCGGCGACGGCGAGCTGCCGGACTACACCGCGCGGGCCATGAAGATCCTCGACAAGCCGCGCCGTGGCCAGATCGGCATCGTCCGCCTGGACGAAGACGGCGCCCGGCTGATTCCGGTCGATCGCAAGCAGAAGGAAATGCGCATCGACGGCGGCGATCTCGGCGGCGCCCGCGACGGCGACCTGGTCGAGGTCGAAGTCAAGCTCACCGGCCGGCTGATGATCCCCAAGGCCAAGGTGACGAACGTCATCGGCAACCCGAAATCCGAGGGGGCGGTCTCGATGATCGCCATCCACAACCTCGAGATTCCCTACCGCTTCCCCGCCTCGGTGACGAAAGAGGCCGAAGCGGCCAAGGAAACGACGATCAAGGGGCGCGAGGACTGGCGGCACATTCCACTCGTCACCATCGACCCGGTCGACGCCAAGGACCACGACGACGCTGTCTATGCCGAGCCTGATGGCGATCCCAGGAACGCCGGCGGCCACATCGTCTATGTCGCCATCGCCGACGTTGCGGCCTATGTCCGCCCGGGCACGGCGCTCGACCGCGAGGCCTATATCCGAGGCAACTCGGTCTACTTCCCGGATCGGGTCGTACCGATGCTGCCCGAGCGCATCTCGAACGATCTATGCTCCTTGCGCGAAGGCGAGAACCGTCCGTCGCTGGCCGTACGCATGGTGTTCGACCAGAACGGCAAGAAGCGTTCGCACAGCTTCCATCGCGTGCTGTTCCGCTCAGCAGCCAAGCTCAACTACCAGCAGGCGCAAGCGGCCATCGATGGCAAGCCGGACGACAAGACCGGCCCGATCCTCGACAGCATCCTCCGCCCGCTCTGGGCCGCCTACGGCGCCATGGCCAGGGCTCGCGACAATCGCGGCCCGCTCGATCTCGACCTGCCCGAGCGCAAGATCATCCTCGACAAGACGGGGATGGTCGTCGACGTGAAGGTTCCCGAGCGGCTCGACGCCCATCGGTTGATCGAAGAGATGATGATCGCCGCCAATGTGGCGGCGGCCGAGACGCTGGAAAAGCACAAGAGCGCCCTGCTCTACCGGGTGCACGACACGCCCAGCCAGGAGAAGCTCGTGGCGCTGCGCGACTTCCTGAGCTCTCTGCAACTGCCGGCGCCGAAGTCCGACGCGGTGCGTCCAGCCGATTTCAACCGCATCCTCGACAAGGCCCGCACCGACGGCAAGATCCAGCAGGTATCGGAGATCATCCTCCGCACCCAGGCGCAGGCCGAGTATGCCGCAGAGAACTATGGCCATTTCGGTCTCAACCTCGATCGCTACGCCCACTTCACCTCGCCGATCCGCCGCTATGCCGACCTGATCGTGCACCGGGCCCTGATCAGCGCGCTGGACCTGGGCAAGGACGGGCTCACCGACAGCGAGATCACCAAGCTGCCGGGCATCGCCCAGCACATCTCGTCGACCGAGCGCCGCGCCATGCTGGCCGAGCGCGAGACCATCGACCGGCTGCTGGCGCAGTTCCTCGCCGCGCATGTCAACGCCAAGTTCGAAGGCCGCATCTCGGGCGTTACCCGCTCGGGCCTGTTCGTGCGGCTCAGGGATACCGGCGCCGATGGCTTCATCCCGGCCTCGACGCTTGGCCAGGACTATTATCGCTTCGTCGAGGAGATGCAGGCGATGGTGGGCGACCACACCGGCGAGACCTTTCGCATCGGCGACGATGTGAGCGTGCGCCTGCTCGAAGTCGCCCCGGTTGCCGGGGCCCTGCGCTTCGAGCTGTTGAGCGAAGGCAGCCGCGGCGTTCCGTCATCTGGTGGGCGTCAACGCAAAGGACCATCTAGCAAACGAGGCAAGGCGGGCGCCTATCGCAAGCTCGCCAAACGGAAGAGATAGCGATGGCGGTCGAGATCGGTTTGGTACGCGAGCAGCGCTCGCTGTGGAAGGCAATCGGCAACGGCGTGATGTGCCGCTGCCCGAACTGCGGCAAGGGCAAGCTGTTCCGCTCCTACCTCAAGATCAACGACACCTGCAGCGAGTGCGGCGAGAAGCTGAGCTCGGCGCGTGCCGACGACTTCCCGCCCTATATTGCCATCTTCATCGTCGGCCATATCCTGGTCGGCTGGATGCTGCATGCCGAAATGAGCGGGCCGGTGGATCCGATGCTCTATGTCTGGACCATGATTCCAGCGGCGATCCTGCTGCCGCTGATCATGTTGCCCTCGATCAAGGGCGCGGTGGTCGGCCTGCAATGGGCCAACTACATGTACGGGTTCGACCCGACGCGCGGCGATACCTCGAAGAGCGACGTCTGAAGCCGCGCCGCTTGACATCGGCCCGAAAATCCGTAGGTTCCGGCCAAATTTCCACAGGCCGGTTGGCCGGTTGAATTCACAGCCCCGCGGATAGCGCGCGGCAAGCCGTTTCAAGGAAACACGACCATGGCCAAAGCCGTATCCCTCAAGATCAAGCTCGTGTCGACTGCCGACACCGGCTTTTACTACGTTACCAAGAAGAACTCGCGTACGCAGACCGAGAAGCTCTCGTTCAAGAAGTACGACCCCGTCGTGCGCAAGCACGTCGAGTTCAAGGAAGCCAAGATCAAGTAATCTGGCCTTTTGCGCCGATTACCAAAACCCGCGCTCCCGAGCGCGGGTTTTTCGTTATGGGACCTCACGAAGTACGTGAGGGACGTCACGAACGCAAAACGCCCGCCCCCGTATAAGGGGCGGGCGTCTGAAGAAGCGGCTGGTCCGCGGCGGCATGTCGAAGAGGCCACTCTTGCCCGCTGCGAACCAGCCTCCCTACGGACCCAGGAGTTGCGGCGGACCTGAGGAGAACCGTAGGGGTGACTGCTGACACCGAAAGTGTCGGCGTTGTTTCTATGGGTACAGCTTAACCCTTTCCTGCGTCAGGGCAAGTAGCCGCTCCACAACGTTACTAATCCTTAACCTTAATATTCCGCGCCCGGGCTGATCGCAACTAGGCGGCGTCGACGACCACCCGGTTCCGCCCCTCGCGCTTGGCGCGATAGAGCGCCACATCGGCGCGCTTCAGCAGCAGTTCAGGAGTGTCGGTTTCGTGCTCGTTGAGCGCCATGCCAACCGATACCGTGACCGGCAAAGGCCGGCCGTTTCCGGCCTCGAACCCCTTTTCCGCCACCGCGCCGCGGACCCGCTCGGCGACGCTGTGCGCCTGCCTCGAGTCGGTATCGGGCATCAGCACCACGAACTCCTCGCCGCCGAAGCGGCAGGCGAGGTCGACACCACGAATATTGTGGCGCAGGCGGTCCGCGAACTCGCGCAACACTGCATCGCCGGTGTCGTGGCCATGGGTGTCGTTGACTTCCTTGAAGTAATCCATGTCGATCAGCATCACCGCCATGTCGCGGCCCTGCTGCTGCGCCTTCTGCAACAGGATCGACAGATGCCGCTCGAAGTAGCGCCGATTGTAAAGCCCGGTGAGGTCATCGGTCACTGCCAGCGCGAGAGTGTTGTTGACGCTCTGGCGCAGTTCCACGGCATAGCGCTGGCGGCGAATCTGGGTTCGCACCCGCGCCATCAGCTCGTTGCGCTCCACCGGGCGCATGATGAAGTCGTTGACGCCGAGGTCGAGGCCGCGCACCACCCGCGGCCGATCGTCCTCTTCGGCGATCAGGATGATCGGCAGTGTACGGGTCTGTTCGGCGGTCCGCATCTGCGAGCAGACCCGCAGCGGATCGAAATCGCCCAGCGCCATCGACACCAGCGCCAGCTCATAGTCGCCACCGCTGACCGCCAGCACGGCGTCGGCAGGGTTGGCGAGGATATCGATCCGGTTATGGGCCCCGAGGTAGCCGCGGATGCGCTCGGCGTGGCGGAGGTCGGGATCGACCAGGAGGATCCGGCCATCATTGTGATCGATCGAATCCATCGCCCGCATGGCGTCTTCGATGGCGATCTCCTGGCCGGTGCGCGCCCGGGCCCTGAGCTCGTCGGTCAGCGCCTTGAGACGCACCAGGCTCTTCACCCGCGCCATCAGCTGGATGTCATCGACCGGTTTGGTCAGAAAATCATCGGCGCCGGCCTCGAGCCCGCGCACCCGGTCGGAAGGCTGGTCGAGCGCCGTCACCATCAACACCGGGATGTGACTGGTGCGGCGGTCGGCCTTCAGCCGCACGCAGACCTCGAAGCCGTCCATCTCGGGCATCATCACGTCGAGCAGGATGATGTCGATCTCGCCCTCGGCGCAGATCGCCAGTGCTTCCTTGCCGGAAGCCGCTGTAACGACATCAAAATACTCAGCCGAAAGCCGCGCCTCGAGCAGGCGGACATTCGTTGGAATATCGTCGACGATCAGCACCCGCGCCGTCAAAGACCTCAGGCCCCGCGATTTGAGGAAATCTGCCCGAATGCCATATAGGACAAAGCCTAGTTGGCAGGCCCAATGTAGCGGGCAATGGTTTCCAAAAAGTGAGGCACTGAGATGGGTTTAGAGATGTAACCCTCGCAGCCGCCCTGGAGGATTCGCTCCTCATCGCCCTTCATGGCGAAGGCGGTCACGGCGATGACAGGAATCGCCATCAGCTCGTCGTCTTCCTTGAGCCACTTGGTGACGACGAGGCCGGAGACCTCCGGCAGCTGGATATCCATCAGGATCAGGTCAGGCCGATGCGCCCGCGCGAGGTCCAGCGCCTCCAGCCCGTTGCGGGTCTGGATGATCGAATATCCACGCGATTCAAGCAGATCGTTGAAGAGCTTCATGTTGAGCTCATTGTCTTCGACGATCATGACGGTCTTGGGCATACGGGGACTCAAATCCACCCTGAACGGGGCCGGCGGGCCCTCGTGTTCTGCCCGAAGTTCAGGGTAACATCAATCCGATACCCATCGAGACCCTGCCATTGCCGAAAACCCTCGAACTCACTTCCCGCACCCTGGGCGACCTCTGCCTGCATCAGCTCGCCGAGAACCCAGCCCAACTGGCGGAATTCATGACCATGACGGGCTATTCGCCCGACGCCTTGCGCAAGGCCGCCGGGGGCGATGGGCTCGATCGCGGGCTGATCGACTACTTTGCATCCAACGAAGCCCTGCTGCTGACGCTGTGCGCCAATAACAGCTTCAAGCCGGACGACTTCATGCGCGTCTGGGCCCGGCTGAACCCGGCAGGGTGAGGCAATGCTGGCGATCTGCCGCGACTGCTCGGCGACGATGGAGGCCTTGGAGGCCCCTACCCGCTGCCGCACGTGCGGATCGCCCAGAATCAGGGCGCATGACGAACTGGGCGGGCTCAGTATCGCGCATGTCGACTGCGACGCCTTCTATGCCTCGATCGAGAAGCGCGACGACCCGAGCCTCGTCGACAAGCCGCTGATCATCGGCGGCGGGGTGCGCGGCGTCGTCTCGACCTGCTGCTACATCGCTCGGCAATACGGCGTGCGCTCAGCCATGCCGATGTTCAAGGCAAAGGAACTCTGCCCGCACGCGGTGGTCATCCCGCCCGATATGGCGAAGTACGTCACTGTCAGCCGCAAGATTCGCACGCTGATGGACCAGTTGACGCCGCTGGTCGAGCCCCTGTCGATCGACGAGGCGTTCCTCGACCTCACCGGTACCGAGGCACTGCACAAGGCCAAACCCGCCGTGGTGCTTGCCCGCTTCGCCAAGCGGGTCGAACAGGAGATCGGCGTCACCATCTCGGTGGGTCTGAGCCACAACAAATTCCTCGCCAAGGTCGCCTCCGACCTCGACAAGCCGCGCGGCTTCGCGGTGATCGGCAAGGCCGAGACCATGGCGTTCCTCGCGCCGCAGCCGGTGACCTTGATTTACGGCGTCGGCAAGGTGTTTGCCGAGACGCTGCGCAAGGACGGCTTCGAGACGATCGGGCAGCTGCAGCAGACACCACCCGAGCAATTGATGCGCCGCTACGGCGATTCCGGCGCTCGCCTCTCCCGGTTGTCGCGCGGCGAGGATGCCCGCGCCATCTCCACCGACGACCAGATGAAGACCGTCTCCGCCGAGACCACTTTCAATACCGACCTCAGGACGTTCGAAGATCTCTCGACTGAGCTGCTGGCGCTGTGCGAGCGACTATCCGAGCGGCTCAAGGCCAAGGCGATCCTCGGCGACACGGTAACACTCAAGCTCAAGTCGGCAGGTTTTCGCTTGCGCACCCGCGCCCGGCAATTGATGATCCCGACACAGCTTGCCAACGTGCTCTACGAAACCGGCGTGCAGCTACTCGCTCGCGAGATCGACGGGACGGCTTTCCGGCTCATCGGCATTGGCGTCAGCGGCATCTCAGAGGCTGACGGCATCGATCCGGTCGACCTGATCGAGCCGGGCATTGCCCGGCGTGCCGCCGCTGAACGGGCCATTGATCGTGTACGCGATCGCTTCGGCCGGGACGCGGTGATCCGCGGCAAGCTATACGACCGGGTGAAGGCTCGCGCCGCCCGCAACGCAGACAAAGACGAAGAGAACCAGGATGACCAGCCCCCTCGATAAGCTCCGCGAATATGGCTACGAGCTGCCGCAGCCGAAAGCGCCGGTTGCGACCTATGTGCCGATCACCCGGACGGGCAGTATCATCTATGTCTCCGGCCAGATCTCTTCAGGCGCCGACGGCGTGGTGACGGGCCTGCTCGGCGACACCATGAATGTCGTCCAGGGCGGCAATGCCGCCGAACTCGCGGCGGTTAATTTCCTCAGTCAGATCGTTCATTCGGCGGGCGTCGACCTCACCAAGGTCAAGCGCGTGCTGAAACTCACGGTGTTCGTCGCTTCGACCGCCGAATTTGCTGAGCATCACCTTGTCGCTAATGGCGCCTCCAACCTCATCGTCGGCGTGTTGGGCGACAAGGGCAAGCATGCCCGCTCCGCCGTCGGCATGGCTGCCCTGCCATTGGGCGCCGCGGTCGAAGTCGAAGGCATCATCGAAGTCGAGGAGTAAGGGACGGGCGACGCGAAAGTGTCATGCGGGGCTGCTAGCGGCGGCGCTGCTTCCACCCCATATGACGGCCTAGAGCATGTGCGCCAAACCTAACTTCGATCGTCCCATTGCCCATCGCGGTCTGCATGACCGTGCTCGCGGCATCATCGAGAACACCGCAAGCGCCTTCGCGGCGGCGATCGAGGGCGGCTACGCCATCGAGTGCGACGTGCAGCTCAGCCGCGACGGCATCCCGATGATTTTCCACGATGACGATCTGGATCGCCTGACCGGCGTTGCCGGTCCGGTCGGCGCGCGGACCATGGCAGAACTTGCGAGCTATACCCTGCTCGACAGCGCCGCCGGCGACACGCCGCAGCGTTTCGACGAGTTCCTCGCGCAGATCAACGGTCGGGTGCTGCTGCAGATCGAGCTGAAGCAGCAGCCCAACCAAGCCGCGACCGAAGTGCTGGCCCAGACGGTGATGGATGCGCTCAAGGGCTATCGCGGCCCGGTGACGCTCGAATCGTTCGATCCCAAGCTGATCGTCGAAGTGAGGAAGCGCGGCGCCACCATGCCGGTGGGCATCGTTACCTATGCCTATGATGAGCCGGAATGGGACCAGCACCTCGGCGATGCGAAAAAATTCGTACTGCGCCACCTGCTGCATTGGCCGCTGAGCCGTTTCGATTTCATCTCCTGCCGGGACAAGTCGCTCGACCTGCCCGCGGTGAGGCTGTTCCGCTCATTCGGCATGCCGGTCACCGCCTGGACCATCAAGTCGCCGGCGGCAGCGCTCGCCGTGCTCGGCAAGGCCGACCAGATCGTTTTCGAGGGGTTCGATCCACCAAGTGCCTGACGGAACGCTCAGCGCCGATGTGCTCAGTTCCATCGCGGAGATCCCCGCGACGGTGTGGAACGGGCTGGCGCCGGCGCATGACGGGGTGGTCGACAATCCCTTCCTCGACCACCGTTTCCTCCTCGCCCTCGAGCAGTCGGGCTCGGCCTCCAACCGCACCGGCTGGCAGCCGCAGCACCTGCTGCTGAGCGACAGCGCCGGCACGCCGGTCGGCGCCCTGCCGCTCTATCTCAAGTCGCACTCGCAGGGCGAGTATGTCTTCGACCATGGCTGGGCCGACGCCTTCCAGCGCGCCGGCGGCGAGTATTATCCGAAGCTGCAATGTGCCGTGCCGTTCACCCCGGTCACCGGCCCACGCTTTCTTGCACGCGACGACGCCACACGGGCTGCGGTGATCCGCACGGCCGAAACACTCGCCACCCGCAACAACATCTCGTCGGTGCACGCCACCTTCGTCAGCGAGGCCGAAGCCGAGCTGGCCCGCGCCTCCGGCTGGCTGGTCCGCCATGACACCCAGTATCACTGGCATAATGACGGGTTTTCGAGTTTTGAGGATTTCCTCGGCACGCTGTCATCGCGTCACCGTAAGGTTACCCGTCGCGAGCGCCGCGAGGCGCTGGAGGCGGACGGGCTGACGGTCAAGTGGCTCACCGGCTCTGACCTCACCGAGGCGGTCTGGGATCAGTTCTTCGAGTTCTACCAGGATACCGGCAGCCGAAAGTGGGGCCGCCCTTACCTCAACCGCCGTTTCTTCTCGCTGCTCGGCGAGGCGATGGCCGACCGGGTGCTGCTGATGTTTGCCCATGACGGCGACGAGCCGATCGCCGGCACCTTCTCGATGATCGGCCATGACCGGCTATACGGCCGCTACTGGGGCGCCACGCGCAACGTGCCATTCCTGCATTTCGAGCTCTGCTACTACCAGGCCATCGACTACGCCATCGCCCTTAAGCTGCCGGTGGTCGAGGCCGGCGCGCAGGGCGAACATAAGCTGGCGCGCGGCTATGCCCCGGCCACCACACGCTCGGTACACTGGATCGGCCACCCCGGTCTTCGCGATGCGGTCGCCCGCTTCGTGGCGCAGGAACGCGCCTCCGTCGCTCGTGAACAGGAACAACTGGAACGCTACACCCCGTTCAGACATGGGGACCCGCATTAGCTGGGAGTTGCGTGCCCGCCGGCACTGTGGTTCGAAGGCACCACACTGGACGGGCTCGGGTCTGACGCGGTATTTTCCCGCCTCAGCCAGACCATACTCTCGATAGATATGACGGCCGCCTCCTCCCGAGGCCCTGGAGACCGAATGAGCAAGCGTATCGCCATAGCCGCGATTGGGACGATGGGGGACGTGCAGCCCTTCGTCGCGCTTGCACTGGCGCTGAAAAAGCGCGGTCACTCGGTGGTGCTGTGCGCCACCAACGACTTTGAGGGTTTCGTCACCAGCCACGGGGTCGAGTTCGCGACGCTGGGCAGTGATATCCAGGCCTTCATGCGGCAGAGCCAGTTCGACAACGTCATGTCGAAGAACTCGCTGCTCTATGCACCAAAACTGCTGCGGGACGGCCAGAAGATCATGAAGACGGCCTGCCGGCACCTCTGGGCCACCGCCCAGGACGTCGACGCCATCATCTTTCACCAGACCACCAATTTCGCCGTCGACGTCGCCGAAGCGCTGGATATCCCGGCGATCATGACCGCCTTCCAGCCGATCAACCCGACCGGCGAGTTCCCATATTTCGGCTATGACGGCCCGCCGCCCGAGCCGCTGTTCAACCGTATCAGCCTCGATCCGTTGTTCAACCGGCTGAGCTACGTGGTGCAGGCAGCGCACCAGAGCTACTATGATTTCCCGCGCGACCGGATGCGCGCCAAACTGCTGGGGCTCCGCAGCCGCAAGCGCTCGGGCTTTTCCAAGAATGCCCGCGGCGAGCCGATCCCGGCGCTGCATGCCTATTCGCCGGTGATCTCGCCGAGGCCCGGCGACTGGCCGGAGACCACCACCGTCACGGGCTTCTGGCGGCTCGACGACATCACCGGCTGGGAGCCGGACGCCGCGTTCCGCAAGTTCCTCGATGCCGGCGAAGCGCCGATCTATCTTGGCTTCGGCTCGATGCCCTGGGGCGCGGCGCGCAACACCGAAATCATCACTAAGGCGCTCAAGGAATGGGGCGGCCGCGCTGTGGTCGGCAAGGGCTGGGGCGGCATCAAGGCCGAGGACCTGCCCGATACCGTCTACACCATCGACAAGGCGCCCCACACCAAGCTGTTCCCACTGATGAAGGCGCTGGTGCACCATGGCGGCGCCGGCACCACCTATGCCGGCCTCTATGCCGGTCGCCCGACCTTCGTGGTGCCGCACTTCTTCGACCAGCCCTATTGGGGCCGGCGAGTCTATGAGCTGGGCTGCGGCCCTGCCCCGGTCCGCCTCAGGAAACTCACCCCCGGGATTCTCGCTTCGGCGCTCGAAGAACTGGCCACCGACCCGACGTTCGAGATCGCCGCGACCGAGCTGCGCGACCGCCTTATGCTCGAGGATGGCACCGGACTCGCCGCCGACATCGTCGAAGAGACGATCGAGAACTATCCGGGGAACCTCTACGACACTGACGATGTGATGGAGACCGCCTCGTGACTGCCTACGACCCGAGCAACATCTTTTCAAAGATCATCAAGGGCGAGATCCCGTCGCACAAGGTCTACGAAGATGCGGACGTGCTGGTCATGATGGACATCTTCCCGCAATCCAAGGGGCATGTGCTGATCATCCCCAAGGCGGCATCGCGTAACCTTCTGGATGCGGATCCGGCCGTCCTCGCCCGCACTATCCCCCAGGTACAGCGGATAGCAAGAGCCGCGCAGAAGGCACTGAACCCAGACGGCATCCGTGTCGTGCAGTTCAACGAAGCGCCGGCCGGGCAGTCGGTGTTCCACCTGCACTTCCATGTCATCCCGGTCTACGAGGGGGTCGAGCTCGGCCGCCACGGCCAAGGCAAGGCGGATGACGCCGAGCTCGCCGCGCAGGCCAAGGCCATCGCAGCCGCCCTAGCCTGACGTGACACCCGCGCCGCAGCTCAGCCTCGGCCTGCTGCTCACCGCAGCCGCGGGGATGATCGACGTCGTTGGCTTCATCGAGCTGGGCGGCTTCTACACCTCGTTCATGAGCGGCAACACGACGCAGCTCGGCGCCGGCCTGGCCGACCTCGGCCCGGCGCTGGCGCTGCCGGCCGGGCTGATCGTTATGTTCGTCGTCGGCAGTTTCCTCGGCAGCCTGATCTCGGGGATCGGCCAGCGACACGGCCGCATTGGCGTGCTGGCGATCGTTATCGCCGGCCTGCTGGTGACCCTGGTGCTGCATGCCAACGGGTTCTCCGCCGCCCAGGCCATGCTGGCGCTGGCCACCGCCGCCGGTGCGCAGAATGCCGCGCTGCCGCAAACCGGGGCCGTCAGGCTGGGCACCACGTTCGTCACGGGCACGCTGTTCGCCGTCGGCCAGGACCTGGCCCGGGCAGTCCGCCGCGAAGCTCCGCCGCTGCGCTGGCTGCAGCACCTGCTGGTCTGGCTGGCTTTGCTGCTCGGTGCCTCCATCGGAGCCTTCGCCTACGGCCAGTGGCAGGTTGGGGCGCTGATCCTGCCCGGAGCGATCTACCTCGCTTTCCTGTGCGCCTATGTGGTGCGAACGCCGCGCTAACCGCCCGGCTTTTCGACTCCTGGCGAAGCTGCTAGAACTAACCAATAGTGATGTGCAGCACATCAGTTCGTCGACTTCGTGCACTAGACTTCCTCGTCCAGGCGTTAGCACCGATGATGACCGCCGCTCAATTGCGGGCCGCCCGCGCCCTGCTCGGCATCGACCAGAAGACCCTGGCCGAGATGGCCGGGGTATCGTTGCCAACGATCCAGCGCATGGAAGCAAGCGACGGCACCGTGCGCGGCATCGTCGAAACCCTCACCAGAGTGATCGAGGCGCTCAACGAGGCTGGCGTCGAGCTGATCGGCGACAATGCCCGAAGCGATAGCGGCGGCCGTGGCGTACGCCTCCGACGACCCACCCCGAAGACCGACTGAGTTCCAGACGTCATTTGGGCGATCACGGCCCTTGCCGCCGGTGATTGCCGCGCTTGTTCGCGAAAGGCGAATGATCCGATGGCCCGTTCTGCTCCCACCTCCCGCGCCGCGCCGCCCGCCCTCACAGAGCTTTTCACCCCCAAGCTGATCACCGTGCTGCGCGAGGGATATGGGCTCGCCGACCTCAGGGCCGACATCCTCGCCGGGCTCACCGTCGCCATCGTCGCGCTGCCCCTGTCTATGGCCATCGCCATCGCCTCGGGGACGACGCCCGAGCGCGGATTGTTCACCGCCGCCGTCGGAGGCTTCCTGATCTCGGCACTGGGCGGCAGTCGCTTCCAGATCGGCGGACCGGCAGCGGCGTTCACCGTGCTGGTCGCCTCCACCATCAGCCGCCACGGGCTCGACGGACTGCTGCTCGCGACGATCATGTCTGGAGTGTTCCTGCTGCTGATGGGGGCGTTCCGCCTCGGCAGCTACATCAAATTCATCCCCTATCCGGTGACGGTCGGCTTCATCTCCGGCATCGCGGTCATTCTGTTCGTCGGCCAGTTCCACGATCTGCTCGGGCTGACGCTGCCAGGCTCCGATCCGGCGGACATCATGCCAAAGCTCGTGGCGCTGGCTGGCGCGCTCGGCACCACCAACCCGGCCGCCCTGGGACTCGCCGCGGTCGCGGTTGCCATTATCGTCGGCCTACGGCGCTGGCGCCCGCACTGGCCGGGTATTCTCATCGCCGTGATCGCCACGTCGCTCATCAGTGCACTGTTGCACCTGCCGGTGGAAACCATCGGCACGCGCTTCGGCGGCATCCCGAGCACGCTGCCGATCCCGGCTCTGCCACCGTTCTCGCTCGACAAGGTTCAGGCGGTGCTGCCCGACGCGATCGCGTTCGCCTTGTTGGGTGCCATCGAGTCGCTGCTTTCGGCCATGGTTGCGGATGGCATGACCGGCCGCCGGCATCGCTCCAACATGGAACTCGTTGCGCAGGGGATCGCCAATATCGGCTCGGCGCTGTTCGGCGGCATCTGCGCCACCGGCACGGTGGCCCGCACGGCCACCAATGTCCGCTCCGGCGCCCGCAGCCCGCTGGCCGGCATGTTCCACTCAATGTTCATCGTGCTGTTCATGCTGGCGGTGGCACCGCTCGCGAGTTTCATCCCGCTTGCTGCTCTAGCCGGCGTGCTGGTGGTGGTTGCCTGGAACATGGCTGAGAAGACCGCCTTCGCCACCCTGCTCCGCACCTCACCAGGCGATGCCGTGGTGTTGCTGGCGACGTTCGGGCTCACCGTGTTCCGCGGCCTTACCGAGGGCATCATCGTCGGCTTCGCGCTGGGTGCGCTATTGTTCATCCACCGCATGGCCCAACATGCCGGCGTCGAGGTACACGTCCCACCGGTCGCCGAAGATCAGGCAGACGCGGCCAGCCCTGCCCGCGTGCCCTATGACCCCGCAATCGCCACCGACCCGGACGTCGCCGTCTACCGCATCACCGGGGCGTTTTTCTTCGGTGCGGCGGCAACCGTCGGCGCCGTGCTCGAACGCATTGCCGACCAGCACCGCGCCTTCGTCATCGATTTCGCCGCCGTGCCGTTTATTGACTCGACCGCCGCCAACACCATGGGTGGCATCGCTCGCAAGGCGGCGCGCCATCACGTCGTGCTGCTGATCTCGGGCGCAACCCCAGCGGTGCGAAAGTCCCTCGAAGCCCATGGTGTCAGCGCACCAACGGTGCTTTTCGAGCATAGCATCGAGGCCGCATTCGGTGCCGCCCACACGGAGATCGCGCGGCGCGCGACCTCCGGCCTCGTCGCGCCAGCCTAGGGGCTGCGCGCTAGCTCAAGAACTCCGTCCGGGCCCGCTCGATCACCAGCGAGCGGATCGCGACGTTGCGTGGCTGGGCGAGGACGAACAGGATCGATTCTACGACATCCTTGTCGCTCAGCGCGTCCTCGATGCCGCGCGGATGATCCCAGTTCCCCTCGAGCGGCGAGGTGTCCTCGATGTGGCCGGGATAGACCGAAGTGACGCGCACGCTGGTGCCCGCCATCTCCTCGGTCAGCGCCTGGACGAAACCGTTCTGGGCGTGCTTGGCGGCGACAAACGGCACAGAGGAGCCGCGCATTCGCGCGTATTGCAGCCCGCTCATCGACACCACCGTATGGATATCCGCCTCCGGCCGTTTCAACAGCAGCGGCAGCAGGCGCCGCGTCAGCGCCATGGTGCCGGTTACGGTGGAATCCACCACGGCGGCGATCTGCGCATCGGACATTGCGGTGTAGGCGCCACCGACCCATTGCGAGCCGGAATTGACCAGGATGTCGAGCTCGGGATGCACGGTGGTGATCTTGCTCGCCGCGCCGGTCAGCGACAGCGGGTCGGCGAGGTCGCAGACGAAGGCGTCCGGCCGCTTGCCGGTGCGCTGTTCGATCGCCTCGGCCACGGCGCCGATGCCGGCGGCGTTGCGCCCCAGCAGCAGCGGGATCATCCCGCGGTCTGCCGCGACGATGGCCAGCGCTGCCCCGAGGCCGCGCGCCGCCCCGGTAATCGCAATAGTCTTGCCCTCAAGTCCCATTCAATTCTCCCCCTTCCCCAAGAAAAAGGCCGGGATCGCTCCCGGCCTTGCATAGTCCCTTGGATGTCAAATCCTCGGGATCTCAGCTTTTCTCTTCCGCCGGCTTGTCGGCAGCGGCCTTGGCCTTCTTGGCCTTGGGCGCGGCGATCGCCTTGGGCCGGGCCGGCCGCGGCGGAACCGCGATCAGTTCGAGCTTGGCCTCGGTGCCGACGCCGACCACCGCGACAGTGACCGAACCACCGTTCTGCAGTTCCCCGAACAGCACCTGGTCGGCCAGCGGCTTCTTGACATGCTCCTGGATCACGCGGCCCAGCGGGCGTGCGCCCATGCGCTCGTCATAGCCACGGATCGCCAGCCACTCGGCGGCTTCCGGGGTCAGCTCGATAGTCACGCCACGCTCGGCCAGCTGGCCTTCGAGCTGCAGCACGAACTTTTCGACCACCCGGCGGACGACTGCCGGCGGCAGCGGGCCGAACGAGATGATGGCATCGAGGCGGTTGCGGAACTCCGGCGTGAACATCCGGTTCACCGCTTCCTCGTCGTCACCCTGCTCGCGCTTGCGGCCGAAACCGATCGGCGACTTCTGCAGCTCCATGGCGCCGACGTTCGAGGTCATGATCAGGATGACGTTGCGGAAGTCGACCGACTTGCCGTTGTGATCGGTCAGCTTGCCGTGGTCCATCACCTGCAACAGGATGTTGAACAGGTCCGGATGGGCCTTCTCGATTTCGTCGAGCAGCACCACACTGTGCGGATGCTGGTCCACGCCATCGGTGAGCAGGCCGCCCTGGTCGAAGCCGACATAGCCCGGAGGGGCGCCGATCAGCCGCGACACGGTATGCCGCTCCATATACTCGGACATATCGAAACGCAGCAGTTCCACGCCCAGCGTATCCGCCAACTGCTTGGCCACCTCGGTCTTGCCGACACCGGTCGGGCCGGTGAAGAGGTAAGAGCCGATGGGCTTTTCCGGTTCGCGCAGGCCGGCACGAGCCAGCTTGATGGCCGACGAGAGCGCGGTGAGCGCCTGATCCTGGCCGAACACCACGGTCTTGAGATTGCTCTCGAGGTTGGCAAGCAGTTCGGAATCCGACTTCGATACCGATTTGGGCGGAATGCGGGCCATCGTGGCGATGGTCTGCTCGATATCGGCGACGTCGATGGTCTGCTTGCGGTTCTCCGGGGTCAGCAGCATCTGGCTGGCGCCGGTCTCGTCGATCACGTCGATCGCCTTGTCGGGGAGCTTCCTGTCATTGATGTAGCGCGCACTCAGCTCGACGGCGGCCTTCAGCGCGTCGTCGGTGTATTTCAGCTTGTGGTAGTCCTCGAAATACGGCCGCAGGCCCTTCACGATCTCGATCGCATCGGGAATGGTCGGCTCGGCGACGTCGATCTTCTGGAAGCGCCGGACCAGCGCCCGGTCCTTCTCGAAGAACTGCCGGTATTCCTTGTAGGTGGTCGAGCCGATGCAGCGGATATTGCCCGAAGCCAGAGCCGGCTTCAGCAGGTTCGAGGCATCGAGCGCGCCGCCCGAGGTGGCGCCGGCGCCGATCACGGTGTGGATCTCGTCGATGAACAGGATCGCGTCAGGGTGCTTCTCGAGCTCCTTCATCACGGCCTTCAGCCGCTCCTCGAAATCGCCGCGATAGCGAGTGCCAGCCAGGAGCGAACCCATGTCGAGCGCATAGATCACCGCCTCGCGCAGCACCTCGGGCACATCGCCCTCGATGATCTTGCGAGCCAGGCCCTCGGCAATGGCGGTCTTGCCCACGCCGGCGTCACCGACATAGAGCGGGTTGTTCTTGGAACGGCGGCAGAGGATCTGGATGGTCCGGCGCAGTTCGCTGTCGCGGCCGATCAGCGGATCGATCTTGCCGGCCCGGGCCTTCTCGTTGAGGTTGACGCAGAAATCGGCGAGCGCCGAGCTTTGCCCGTTGCCGGCGCGTTCGCCTTCCTCGCCCTGGCCGTTGCCGGCCGGGGTCTCGGAGCCGCGCACGCGGCGTTCCTCGCTCGGGCCGGACTTGGTGATGCCGTGCGAGATGAAGTTGACTGCATCGAGCCGCGTCATGTCCTGCTGCTCGAGGAAGTAAGCGGCATGGCTCTCGCGCTCGGCGAAGATGGCGACGAGCACGTTGGCGCCCGTAACCTCTTCCTTACCGGACGACTGCACATGGATGACGGCGCGCTGGATGACGCGCTGGAACGCCGCGGTCGGCCGCGCGTCCTGCCCGTTGGGCACGACGAGGCTGTCGAGTTCCTCGTTGATGAAATCCTCGAGGTCCGACTTCAGCGCTTCGATATCGACATCGCAACCGGTCAGCACCGCGATGGTGTCGCGGTCATCGGTCAGCGCCAGCAGCAGGTGCTCGAGCGTGGCGAATTCATGCGCCCGCTCGCGCGCCAGGTTCATCGCCTGATGGAGGGCCTTCTCAAGTCCGCGGGAGAAAGAGGGCATATGTCGGTTCCTATTGCTTTTCCATCACGCACTGAAGTGGGTGCTGGTTCTTGCGGGCCGCGTCCATCACCCTGGTGACCTTGGTTTCGGCCACCTCGAAGGGGTACACACCACATTCGCCGACGCCCTGGTTGTGGACGTGGAGCATGATGCGCATGGCCTCTTCGCGGGTCTTGTTGAACACATCCTGCAGCACCAGGACGACGAACTCCATCGGGGTGTAATCGTCGTTGAGCAGCAGCACCCGATAAAGGCTGGGCCGTTTGCTCTTGGTCTTCGGCTTCGTGATGGTCGCCGTATCGTTCTTGCTTCCCCCATCGCCCTTGCCGCTCTTGCGGTCATCGTCGGCCCCGCGCGGCGGCATCACAGATGCACCAGTGGTCGGGAGCGTCAGTTCGATGGCTGCACGCATGGCTCGGGTCTGGGGAAGATCGGTTCGAAGCAGCATGGTGAGGCCATTATGTAGGCAAAACTCTCTGCCTGTTAAGTGCCGAACTACCTAAACTTTGGAGCAGGTCGCCGTGTTCGCCGGCTCTTAACCAAGTGCCCGAAATCCATCGCATTTTACGGAATGGTAAGACGGGCTGCCTAAGGTGATGAGTAACAGGGAAGGTGGCTGATCTCATTTGGGGAGGATCGGCCGCGGTTTCTCGAGGCGTTGAGTACGGGCGGCGTTTCCGCCCGAGAGTAGTTGGAGTACCGGGTGCTTTCGCAGAAGCATTATTCCCATTCGCGCGCGCTGTTTCGGCGCATAATCGCGGCGATCGCGCTGACCCTGGCGCTGCTGGTGCCGATGATCTCGGCTGCCGAAGCCGCGACCGTACCGCGCAAGTTCGCGGGCATCGTGGTCGACGCCAAATCCGGCAAGATCCTCTACGAGAGTTCGGCCAACGCGGCACGCTACCCCGCCTCCGTCACCAAGGTGATGACCCTCTACGTCCTGTTCCAGGAACTGGAGGCCGGTAACATTACATTGAAGACCAAGTTCAAGGTGTCGAAGTACGCCTCACAGGCGGTGCCCACCAAACTTGGGATCAAGGCCGGCTCGACCATCACGGTCGAGAACGCCATCAAGGCGCTCGTCACCATCTCCGCCAACGACATTGCCCGCGTCATTGCCGAAAACATCTCCGGCTCCGAGAGCGCGTTCGCCAAGCGGATGACTGCTACCGCCAAGGCGCTCGGCATGTCGAACACCACCTATCGCAACGCCTCGGGCCTGCCCGACAAGGGCCAGGTCACCACCGTTGCCGACCAGGCCATCCTCGGCATCGCCGTGTACCAGCACTTCCCGAACTACTACGAGTATTTCCAGACCCGGAGCTTCTCGTACGGCAAGCGCACCTACGGCAACCACAACCGGCTGCTCGGCAATAACGGCGTCGACGGCATCAAGACCGGCTACACCAATGCGTCGGGCTTCAACCTGCTGACCGCGGCGCGCGCCGACGGCCACCATATCGTCGTCGCCGGCTTCGGCTTCGACTCGAGCGGCGCCCGAGACGCCAAGGTGCGCGAGCTGGTCAAGAAGTACCTGCCCAAGAGCCGCAGCGGCGGCTACCTCGACGTCGCAATGATTCCGCAGCCGGGCCGCAAGGGCGCCACCGTCATGGTCGCTTCCACCGATCCGGTGCCGGTGATGCCGGCGCCCTACCCATCGTTCCGCGTCGACGGCGGCACCGTCTCCGTCACCGCCAAGCTGCAGCCGACCGAAGCGACGCAGCAGCCCGACGATATCGTTGTCGCCTCGATCGGCGAGCCGGCACCGCTGCCGGAGGCCCGTCCCGCCGATCTCGGCTTCGACGAAGCCGTGCAGGCCGCGAACACCCTCGCCAGCCGTCCGACCATTGCCAGCATCGCCCCGCAGCAGGAGCGCCCGCTCGATGTGATCGGCGCCTGGCTCAGCGACACCTTCTCGCTTGGCGCGGCTCCTGCCCCGCTCGGCCAGACCTCGCCGTCCGCCCCGCTGCTGCCGCCCGTCGGCATTGGCGAAGAAGGCCAGCCGATCGACCTGATGACCTCGGGCGGCATTGGTGACACCGCGCCCGAGATCATTGAAAACCAGCCCGCTCCCGCGCCGCTCGCTGTGACTGAAGTGGCCGAGGTGCCGCAGGAGGTCAGCGGTGGCTGGATCGTCCAGATCGGCGCTGCGCCGACCGAAGGCGGTGCCAACTCCCTGATCGGCGACGCTTCGTCCAAGGTCGGTAACCTTGCCGCAACCCGCTCCTATGTCGAGCGGTTCGAGAAGAACGGGCAAGTGTTCTTCCGCGCCCGCTTCGGTGGTTTCAGCGACCGCGATGCCGCGGCCGGTGTGTGCAACGAATTGAAGAAAGCCAAGATGAGCTGCCTCGCGATGCAATCCTAAGGATTGAGCTGGTCACGCTTTCGAACCGGAAAAGTCTCGCAACTTTTCCTGAAAGCGCTCCAGGCGAAAAGCAGCCGCCCCAGGGAAGCGAATTTGTGGCCTGTGTTGGAGTAGCCCAAATGAGCGATACGTCTAGCCTCACCGAACTCGCCCGATTTGTAGGGCAGTCGGCCCTCGCGTCCGAAGATGCCGTTGTCCGCAGGCAGGCGGTCAATGCCATGGTGACGCGGTTCAACCCCGGCCTGAAGCGCCGCGGCGTCGGCGATCTGCTGGGCGTGGTAATGGCGCTGAGCGCCCGCACCCGCCGCATGCTGATGCCCCATGTCGAGATCGAACTCGATGTGTTCGACCCGGCCGGCAGCCGGGCCGTAAGGGTTACCCTGCCCCGCCGAACCTAATCTGCCTGCAGGTCCTGAGCTACTCGCCGGCCATGTGCTCGAAATTGGCCGGCTCACCCGCACTGGCCGCCAGTGCCTTCTCGCCTTCGATGCGGGCCTTGGCCCGCTCGCTCACCGGCAGCTTCAGCGCCTCCACCAGCGCCCGGTATTCCTGCCGGGCGCTCAAGTGCGACATGGACGGCAGCCCACCAAGCATTTCCGCATCGAGCGGATCGAACACCGTCATGCCGGTAGGAAACAGCGAGCGGAAGATGACGCGCTCGGCGATCCCCTCGGCAACGCGGCAGCCCAGGCGCACCGCAATCTTTTCGATGGCGCTCTGCACGATCTTGGTCGAGCGCGACGGCAGCATCGAGATGCGGTTGCGCACGATCACCCAGTCGATGGTGCGCCCATCGATCGACAGCCGCTCGGTGCGCGCCCGCTGCACCAGCCGTGCATAATGGCTCATCTCCCGTGGGTCGCCGGTGACCGGGTCGACATGCGCCATGACATCGAGATCGATGATCGAGTCGTTGAGCGGAGTGATCAGCGTGTCGGCCAGCGAGTGCGCCAGCCGGGTCAGGTGGGTATCGAAGCCGGGCGTATCGACGATCAGGAAATCCGCGTCGCCCTCGACCTCGATGATCGCCTGTCGGAACAGGTCGAACTCGACGCGCTGGTTCTCCTTGACCGAATCCGACTTCGACAGCGGCAGGTGGTAATGGGTGGCGTGCGGCAGCTTCAGATCGTGGGCCTGGGCCCAGTTGCGGCGGTTGCGCACATAGTGGGTGAGCGTCTGCTGGCGGCTGTCGACATCGATCGAAGCAACGCGAAAGCCCTGATACATCAGGAAAACGGCAAGGTGGAACGCCGTGGTCGACTTGCCGGAGCCGCCCTTCTCATTGCCGACGACAATGACGTGCGTGCCTGTCCTGCCCATCAGTCTCCCCTGCCGCTCCAGTAGCCCGAAGCGACGCGATTTCGGGATTCGGTAGTTGTTTGCCCGAGCGAACTATTGATGAGACACCCACCCCGTTCAAGGGGGTGTTTCAGCATCAGGCGATGACAGGCACGCAACGTCACCCTAAAGCCGCGCTTCCAGCGCCGCCCGGTCGGCGAGGAACATCACCTGGCCGCGCCGATTGCTCTCGTAGATGAAGTCGCGCAGCGACGGGCTCTCGGTCGTAAAGCGCGAGATGTCGCCCAGAATGGCAACGCGAAAGCCGTACTGCTGGAACTTCTGCAGCACTGCTCCGGCGAGCCCCGTGCTCAACCAGAAGAAATCGTCCACCAGGTGCTCCACCGGGATGGCGATCAGGTCGATGCCCAGCCCGTAGGTCGAGCCGATCACATCGTTGCTGTCCGCTTCGGCGGCAATCGCCGGCCCCTCGTAGAAGCCGACATTGACGCCCTTGATCGCTGTGCTCTGCATCAGATCAGTCCCAGTTTTGCCAGTTCTTCGGCGAGTTCGAGCGAACCTTCCTCCTCGAAACCGCCTATGCCGATATCGGCGGGGGCATCCTTGGGATCAAGGTAGCGCCAGCCCTGGAACGGCGACTTCGGCCGCGGGATGGTGCGCACCATGTCCGGCGCCATGATGATGTCGCAGCATTTGAGGCCCTGCTCATCGACGGCTTCGGCAAGCCTCAAGATAGGCTGGCGGCAGCGCACCACTCCGGAAATCACCCAGTAGATCGAGCCCTGCCCCTCCATCTCGTCCTTGCGCTTGGGCATGGTTCGGGTGCGATGGACGTGCACGTCCTCGCCATAGTCGGCACCCCACCAATGGGCGCGTTCGCTGCGATAGGACTCGAGCTCCTCCAGCGTCGCGACGCCGACACAGAGCTTGATCATGTGCATCATGCGTTGCCGGCCGCGTCCCGCCTGGCTTTGATGATGTCGATCTCGTCAAACTCGACCACCCAAGGCTCCTTCACTGCCTCGGCGAACCATTCCTGGAAGGCCGGCAGCGCGTAGATCGCTTCGACATATTCCTGCGCCAGGTCGCTCACCGGCAACTCGTAGGTGCGGATGCGGGTCGCCACCGGCGCGAACATGGCATCGGCGGCGTTGAACGAGCCGAACAAATACGGCCCGCCGGAACGCGACAGCAGGTCGCCCCAGATCCGCTCGATGCGCTTGAGGTCGTCGGCCACCTCGTCGAAATCGACCTTGCCCGGATGCGACGCCCGGAGGTTCATCGGGGCGGCGTTGCGCAGGGCGCTGAAGCCGCCATGCATCTCAGCCGCAGCCGAGCGCGCGTAGGCGCGCTCCACGCGGTTGGACGGCCAGATGCCCTTGGCCGGGTATTTGTCGTTGAGGTACTCGATGATCGCCGTGGTCTCCGGAAGCACCACGTCGCCATCGACCAGTACCGGCACTTTGCCGCTGGGTGATTTCTTGCGCAGGTTCTGCTGCCAGCCCTCGCCATTGAGCAGCACCAGCTCCTCATCGAACGGGATGTTGAAGTGGCGGAGCACCAGCCAGGCGCGCAGTGACCAGCTCGAGTAGTTGCGGTTGGCGAAGATCAGTTTCATCGGTGGGCCTCAAAAGCGGAAGGGCGCCGAGTGGCCCGGCGCCCTTCCAAAATTCTGTACTATCGAAGGACCTTCAGGTCCAGTTGCGCTCCGTCCTAGGCGCCGGCAACGATAGTGAACACAAGTGACATGGCCAGCAAACAGACGAGTGTCCAGGACACGGTCGGTAAGGCAGAACGCCACCATTCGGTCTTTGATTGGCCTCGCATCAAAGCTCCTTTTTGCCGTTCACGGGCTGCCGCAACCACACACGGTGACGGAATTGCGACAGTAATGATTCGTTAACTCGGCAAGGCCGTGGTTGGGAAGTGGCGGGAAAGCCACAGTGGATAGGTCGAGTATCCCTGTGGAAAGCGGTTCAGAACAGCCCGAACCAGAGCCCGGCCAAGCCCAAAAACGCGAAGAATCCAATGACATCGGTGACGGTCGTAACGAACACTGAGGAGGCGATCGCCGGGTCGACCTTGAGCCGGTTGAGGGTCAGCGGGATCAAAATTCCAGCGCTGCCGGCCGCAATCATGTTGATGATCATGGCCAGGCCGATGACCATTCCGAGGCTGGGATTGGCATAGCGGAGCCAGGTGACGGCGCCGATAAGCACCGCGAAAATGCAGCCATTGAGGAAACCGCCGGTGACCTCGCGGAGGATCAGCCGACGCACCCTGCCCCGATCGAGATCACGCGTCGCCAGCGCGCGCACCGTCACGGTCATGGTTTGCGTGCCGGCATTACCGCCCATCGAGGCGACGATCGGCATCAGCGCAGCGAGCGCCACCATCTGCTCGATGGTGGCGTTGAACAGGCTGATGACGAACGAGGCGAGCATGGCGGTGATCAGGTTCACCACCAGCCAGGGCGCACGGCTGCGCACCGTCGAGAGCACGTTGTCCGACAGCTCTTCGTCACCCACACCGCCGAGCAGCTTGATGTCTTCGGTCGCCTCTTCGTGAATGACATCCACGATGTCGTCGACCGTCAACACGCCGACCAGCCGCTTGTTCTCGTCGACCACCCCGATCTCCACGAGGTCGTAACGCTCGAAGTCGCGCGCTGCCTCTTCCTGATCCTCAGTGGCTTCCACTGTGAGGACGTCGTGGTTCATCAGATTTTCGATGCGCACCTGGCGCTTGGAGCGCAGGAACTTGTCGAGCGGGATGGTGCCCAGTACCCGGTACCCGGGATCGACGACGTAAAGCTGGTAGAACTCGTCCGGCAGGTCCTTTTCCACCCTGAGGTAGTCGATGGTCTGCCCGACGGTCCAGAACGGCGGTATGGCGATGAAATCGGTCTGCATCCGCCGGCCGGCGGAATCCTCGGGGAAATCGAGGCTGCGCTTGAGGCTCAGCCGCTCGAAGGCCGGCAACTGGGCGAGGATCTCCTCGCGGTCGCCGGCATCCATATCCTCGAGGATGTAGACGGCATCATCGTTGTCGAGCGTGGCAACGCCGCGCGCTACGTCCTCGGCCGGCAGCTCCTCGATCAGGTCGGTACGAACGTTGTCGTCGACTTCGGTCAGCGCCAGGTAGTCGAACTTGTCGCCCAGCATCTGGACCAGCGCGACGCGCTCGTCCTGCTCCAGCGCTTCCAGCACGTCGCCGGCATCCGACGCGTGCAGCGGCTCCATCATCTCGGCGACGTCGTGCTCTTCGCCCGCCAGCAGGTGGGCGCGCAGCCGCTCAATCCACTCCTGATTCAGGTGATCGTCCGGGCCGCGAAGCGCGTTCGGATCGGGCCGGGCTTCCCCGATTTCCGCGATGTCGGATTCATTGGTCATGGAGACCCCGGGAGGCAGGCGCTTCGGGTTCAAACGTGGTGTAGCCAATCGGCCGTGGATGCGCCAGACTTGCGGAGCTAGTCGGGCGCTGTTTTTTGCTTCGCTGAGAAGGAGATGGCGATGGGCCGCGAGATGGATCGAATGCTGCGCCTCTGCGCGGCGCTGCAGCTCCCCGAGGTCAGCCAGTCCACCAGCTACGGCGCGCCTTCGCTCAAGGTCAACGGCAAGAACTTCGCCTCGGTGCGCGGCCCGCAGGAGATGGTGCTGCACTGCCCGCTGGAACACAAGGAACTGCTGATGGAGATGGCGCCAGAGATCTACTGGCAGACCGACCACTTCAAAGGCTGGCCGGGCCTGCTGGTCCGGCTCGATGTGATCAGCGACGAGGAGTTGTCGCTGCGACTGGAGGATGCATGGAGGTTCAGGGCGCCAAAGCGGCTGGCGGATGCTTATGCGGCGGTGAAGGGTTAGGTTTGCTCCGCGATCACGGGCCCCGCGCCTCCCTCCCCCTTTAGGGGAGGGATTGAGGGAGGGGGTGGTGAAGTCAGCACCGTGGCCACCTCACCACCTCCACCCCACAGCCCCTCCCCTCAAGGTGGAGGGCTATCGCATATGAACGGCCACCGGGCTCTCCGTGGTCCTCCCCCGCGCAGCGGGGGAGGGGGACCAGCGAAGCTGGTGGAGGGGGCGGCCCCACAAACCGGCGCATCCTGCCGCCCCCTCCACCGCCTTCGGCGGTCCCCCTCCCCCGTTGCACGGGGGAGGAGCACGGAGAGGCCAGTGTGAATGACCCATATGCGATAGCCTTGCCCTCAACGGAGAGGGGAGCAGGGATGGCGCCGGTGAGCCTTACGGCGTCAGATCCTTCGGCGGCGTGATGCCGTTGATGAGCGAGGCGGTCGTCACCGTGTTGGCGAGCAGGCAGACAATGGTCATCGGCCCTACCCCGCCTGGCACCGGCGTAATGGCGCCCGCCACTTGCGACGCCGCCGCGTAGTCGACGTCGCCGAGCAGCCGGGTCCTGCCCTCGCCGCGTTCCGGCGCAGGGATACGGTTGATGCCCACGTCGATCACCGTGGCGCCCGGCTTGATCCAGTCGCCCTTGATCATCTGCGGCCGGCCGACGGCGGCGACCACGATATCGGCACGGCGAACCACGTCGGCGAGATCCCTGGTCTTCGAGTGCGCCACCGTCACGGTGCAGTTTTCGCGCAGCAGCAGTTGCGCCATCGGTTTGCCGACGAGGTTCGAGCGGCCGACGATCACCGCATTGAGGCCCTCGAGCGAACCCAGCGTATCGCGCAGCAGCATCAGGCAGCCGAGCGGCGTGCAGGACACGGGCCCGGGCAGACCGATCTGCAGCTTGCCGACGCTGGCCGGCGTGAAGCAGTCGACATCCTTGTCCGGCGAGATTGTGGCGATCACCTTGTTGGGGTCGATTTGCCTCGGCAGCGGCAACTGCACCAGGATGCCGTGAATGGCCGGATCGGCGTTGAGGTTCTGTACCAGCGCCAGTACCTCGGCCTCCGAGGCCTCCTCGGGCAGCTCGTACTTTTCCGAATGCATGCCGACTTCGACGGTCTGCTTGGCCTTCTGGCTCACATAGATTTCGCTGCCCGGATCATGTCCGACGATCACCACGGCAAGCCCGGGCGTCACGCCATGCTCGCGCTTCAGACGCTCGACATGGCCGGCAATCCTGGTGCGAAGCCCCTCGGCATAAGTCTTTCCGTCGATGATCTTGGCGGTCATGGCAGCTCCCTAGGGTGGAGCCGCCGATATGGAACAACTCGCTCCGCGGTGCAACCTCAGTAAGGAGCGCGAATGGCGATCCCCTCGGCCTCGAGCGCCTGCCGCACCGCACGCGCGATGCCCACCGCTTCCTCGGTATCGCCGTGGATACAGAGCGAGGTCGCCTCGGTCCGGATGATCGAGCCATCGAAGGCGACCAGTTCACCGGCGCGCGCCAGCCGGACGGCGCGCTCGGCGATGGCCTCGGCATCATGCAGCACCGCGCCGGGCTCCGAGCGCGGCACCAAGAGGCCATTGGGCTGGTAGGCCCGATCGGCATAGGCCTCGCGCACCACCAGATAACCCAGGGCCTCGGCCACCTCGGCCTGGGCGCTGTCGTCGATCGCCAGCACCGATAGGCCCGGCACCAGCCCGGTCACGGCGGCAAAGCATAAAGCCGCCACCGCTGGCTCCTCCGCCGCCATGTTGGCCAGCGCCCCGTGGAGCTTCAGGTAACGGACCGGCACGCCTTCTTCCTCAGCGAACTCGACCAGCGTCCGCACCTGGCCGCGCACCTGCTCGTCCAGTTCCTCGGGCGGTAGCAGCAAGCGGCGGCGACCGAAATGTTCACGATCGGCAAAGCCGGGATGGGCGCCGACCGCCACACCCCGTGCCTTGGCCGCCCTCAGCGCCAGCCGCATCGTCGTCTCGTCGCCAGCATGCCCGCCACAGGCGATCGAGGCCGACGAGATGATGTCGAACAGCGCGGCGTCGCCCGGCATGCCCTCGCCGAGATCGGCATTGAGATCGAGTTCGTTCAAACCTTCAGTCCTTCTACGTGCGCCACGGTCACCGGCTCGAACCGTATCGGCGTGCCCGGCCGCAACTGGGCGAACCGATCGAGGTCGGCGGACACCACGGTGGCGATGCGTGGGTAGCCGCCGGTCGGCTGGTGATCGCGCATCAAGACGATCGGCGTGCCGTCGCCAAGGATCTGGATATCTCCCGGCACCACGGCATCCGACACCAGCGACAGAATCTTCGCCTCGGCGAACACCTGGCTGGGATCGCCTAGCCGCACGCCCATACGGTCGAGCTGCGGCGATACCGCGAAAGCATCGGTAACGAAGCGCTGACGGATCGCATTGCCGAAGCGGTCGGCATGAATGCCCCAGATCACGCGGATCGGGCCGCTCGCCACCATTGCCGGCGTCGGATGCTGGCCCCGCCCGCGTGGCAGCGTCGCGCCGAGCGGCAGCACATCGCCAGCCCGCAAGGCCCGCCCATCCAGACCGCCGATCCCGGCGATCGAGCTGGTTCCTCGGCTGCCCATCACCAGGGGTACATCGATATCGCGGTCGAACCGCAGATAGCCATAGTTCCCGGCGGGACCCGGTCGGATATCCACGACGGAACCAGCGCTCAGCAGTGCCCTTGCTGGCCATGACTTCGCTTTGCCATCGATGCTGAGTTCGAACGCCCCGCCATCGACGGCGATGGAAACCGAGCCCTCTGCAACAAGGCCCAGGCCTGCCGTGGTGAACTCGATCCCGGTCGCCCCTACGGCACCGAGCCAGCCGCCTGCCCGCTCGAACGCCGCGCGATCCATCGGGCCGGAAGCGCTGATGCCGTGCCGCAGCAGCCCCGGTCGCCCGGCATCCTGCAACGTCGCCAGCGGACCGGCGCGGGTGATGCGGATCGTACTCACGATGCCATGAACTCGATGCTGTCGCCGGCGCGCACCGTGGTCGGCGGATCTGCTGCGGGGTCGAAATTGCGAAACCCGGTATGGCCGATCACGTGCCAGCCGGTCGGAATGGCGGTGGAGGTCACCGCCGTCTGTCCGGCAGCGAACAGCACCGTGCCGGCCGGCACCTGCCTTCGCACCATGCTGCGCCGCGGCACCACAAGCGCCGCGGGGTGCATACCGCAATAGATGAAACCCGGCGCGAAACCGGTCGCCAGGACGCGCAGTGGCGCGGCGTGGTGGGCGGCAACGAAGTCGGCCATCGGCATGTCCAGCAGTTCAGCCACCTGTCCGAGGTCCTCTCCGTCGAAACTGATGGTTACGGAATGCCGGACGCCCTCAACGATTGCGTCGTTCGTTCCCGAAGCCAGCAGCCTGATCTCGCCGGCCAGCCGATCGAACGTCATCCTCGCCGGTTCGTACCGCACCAGCACCGAGATGAGGTTCGGCACCACTTCGACGACATCAGGGATCGCAGCCGCCTCGATCCGTTGCGAAAAGGCGATGGCGGCCCTATTGGCGTCGTCCGACAGCACCTCGCCGAACCGCACCAGCAGGCCCCGGTCGCCGAGCGGCAGGATCAATGGCAGCAACGGTCGGCTCCGGTAGAGGTTACACCACTGACCTAGAACATTTCACCGGTTCGTTGAAACGGTGAAACCAGAAATCCTGGAACTCTCACCGATGCGGTGCTGGGACAACGCTGGGGCCGGTCCTGGTTCGGAACACGTGCGTTCGCCTGGTTGACGCAAAAAGATCATCGGTTAATATTCATCCAAAAGGATGAATGATGCGCTACAACGGACCGTCGGCAGACCTGGACAGAACGCTAATGGCGCTCGCTGATCCCATCCGGCGGCGAATTCTGCAGCGGCTGGCGGGTTCGGAAACCCGTGTCACCGATGTCGCAGCCGAATTCTCGATATCGCTGAACTCGGTGAGCAAGCACATTCGCCTGCTGGAGCGCGCAAGGCTGATCGAGCGGAATGTCGCCGGGCGTGAACACATCCTGCGCTTTCGCCCCGATCCGCTATCAGAAGCGCAGCAATGGATCGCAGCCCAGCAAGCATTCTGGTCGAGCCGCCTTCACGCAATCGATGACCTGCTGTCGGCTGAAGATGCCGCCGAGCAACCTACAAAGGAGAAGACTCTTGTCGAGAAACGTTGAAGCCAAAGCGGTCCACGAGTTCAAAGCATCGGCCGAACGCGTATTCGACGCATGGCTCGACCCGGTGAAAGTGCGCGCATGGTCGGCGCAACCGGTTCCAGGAATGCCTGCCTTCGACATTCGCAGAATCGAGATCGATCCGCGAGTCGGTGGCAAGTTCACCTTTTCGGACATGCGGGAAGACGGAGAGGCCGTCCATTGGGGCTACTATCTCGAGATCGACCGGCCCCGGAAGCTGGTATTCTCCTGGTTCACGTCGGAAGACGAAGAACAGGAGAACAACTCCCTGGTCACACTCAGCATCGAACCACTCACCAGTGGCTGCCGCGCAACCATTGTACACAGCATGGATGAACGCTGGGCCGGTTGGATCAAGCAGACCGTGGACGGCTGGGCCCTCATGCTACGCCAGATCGACCAGGATCTGGCGGAGAATAATGGCAGCTAGCCTTCTTGCATGATCGAGCTTTGCAGAAGGCAATTCATTCCAATTGCCGCAGCCGGCGCCGCACGCTAGAGCCGGATCATGACCATCCCCGACTCCAGCGTCATCTTCGAAGGCCATGCCATCGTCTCGGTCGACGGCATGATCGCCGCTGCCGACGGCAGCATGCCACCGGCACTCCGCAACGAAGCCGACTGGCGCATCTTCCAGGCGGCGCTCGACGCCGCGGCGCTGGTCGTCCTCGGCCGATTGGGGCATGAGCGGCACCCAAACCCGGGCCGCAGGCGCCTGGTGCTGACCCGCTCGGTCGCTATGCTCGAGCGCGACCCTGCCGATGCCCTGACGCAGTTCTGGAACCCCGACGGGATAGAGATTGGCGACGTTCTTGCCCAGTTGGGCATCACCGAAGGCACCATTGCCATTACCGGCGGCACCGGGACGTTCGACCTGTTCCTGCCGCTGCTCGATCGCTTCGTGCTTTCGGAAGTTCGTGACCTCACGTTGCCCGACGGCATCCCCTGCTTCAACAAGGGCCACCCACGGCTGGTGCTGCCGGGCGCCGGTCTCGAGGCCCGCGACATGGAACTGATCGATCGTGGCGTGGTCCAGACCCAGTGGGTCCGGCCCTGATCAGCTCGGATCCTCGATCCGGAAGCCGACCTTCATGACCACCTGATACTGCGCGACCTTGCCCTCGAAGATCGAGCCGCGCACCTCCTCGACCTCGAACCACTCGAGGTTGCGCGTGGTGCGATGCGCCCGGGCGATGGCGCTCTCGATCGCGTCGGTGATCGAGGTCGTCGACGAGCCGACGAGATCGATCTTCTTGTAGGTGTGGTTTGGCATGTCAGTCTCCCTTCACGTGTCGGACGGGCGATGAGCCTGGGCTGCCGGTCACTCCGGCAGACCAGCCAAGACGCGCTTTTCCGGTGGAGCCGTCAAGAGAACGCGGGGTCGATCGGCAAGGCGCATCTTGACGACGCCACCCCGCAACCGTCACCTACAGCGCCCTCCTCTCGTGTTGTCCTACATGTCACCTCGCCGGATTGAACTCGCCGCCAACCTTGCCGCGCTGGCGGCAGGTGCCCTGCTCTCGCTCATGGTCCACCTCAACGGCGAACTGGCCCGCCAGGGCGGCGCGCTGTTCTCGTCGTGGATGGCACATGGCACCGGAACGGTCGCGGCCCTGCTGGTGATCCCGCTGTGGTGGAAGGCGATGCAGCGTGGCGACGCGCCACGCCAGGCTATTCCGCTCTGGGCCTATCTGGGCGGCTTTGCCGGCGCGGTGACGGTGATCATGACCTCTACGGCGGTGAACTCGGCACTGGCGCTGAGCGGCACGCTGGCGCTGGGTCTCGCCGGCCAGATCGTCTTCAGCCTTGCCGCCGACCGCTGGGGGCTGTTCGGCATCGCCAAACGACGCCTGCGGCTGGGCGACGCCATCGCGCTGGCGCTGATCGTCGCCGGCAGCGCCCTCGTGATCTGGGGCAGCCTATGATCGAAGCAGTTGTCCTTGCCTTCGTCGCCGGCGGCCTGGTCGGCGTCAGCCGCCAGTTGAACGGCCGGCTCGCACTGTCGACCTCGGCGCTGTTTGCCTCGTTCTGCAATCACCTGGTCGGCTTTGGACTGCTGACCGTCATTGGCATCGCGATCGGCGGCCTGCTCAGCGATGGCGCCTTCTCCGGCCCGTGGCACATCTATTTCGGCGGCACCGTCGGCGTGGTGTTCGTGGCGATGAGCAGCTGGATCATCGCCCAGATCGGCGCCACCCGTTCCACCATGCTGATCATTGCCGGCCAGGTGCTCGGCGGCGTGGCGCTGGATTGGGTGCTGACCGGCAAGCCGGTTTCGATAGCGGCCCTCTGCGGCATCATCCTGATCGTCGCCGGAGTGCTCGTCGCGCAGCGGCAGCGGACTGCTACCGCGGCCTAGAGCTGGTGAGGAGGTGGGAGGCTACTTCGGCATCGGAATTTTCCTTGGCCGAACAATGCCTTTGCGGGCGGCGAGGCCGTCGCGCAGGCGGTGCAGAAGCCACTGCGCGGCGCGCATGACGGCGTTCATCCTGCACGCTCCGCCAGAAATGCCCGCCAGCCGCCGAAGCGTGTGATCTCTTCTGCCTCGGCCACCGCATGAGCCTCGCAGAGGAACCCGGAAACGGCAGTACCGTCGTCGAGCGACACCTTGCCGATGCCCAGCGGCGCGGGGATGGCGGCGACGAAGCGGCCAAACGCATCGGATGGCAGCGACCACACTTCGACCTCGAGACCGGGACCGGCGAAGCCGGGTTCGCGCACCATGCCGGGCTTGGGCGGCGTCGTGTTGGGGAGTGCGAAGAGCCGGTAATCCGGGGAGGTGCGGCAGCGCTTCACGAACTGGCCGCCCGATGAGGTCAGTTGCGGGTTGAGCGGCAGGCCGGTGAGATGGGCCCCGACGACGACGATAGGAACCGCGCCGTCTGCTTGGTTCTCGGCCATGTTCAGATCTCCTCTAGTACGATGATGACGTCGCCGGTTTTGACATTGCGCCCCGGCCCGGCCCGAACGTCGCGGACGGCGCCGGCGGTGTGCGCGGTGACGGTGATTTCCATCTTCATGGATTCGATGATGGCGACCGGCTGACCGGCTTCGACATGGGCGCCGTCCTCGACCAGGATCTTCCAGATATTGCCGGGCACCGAACTTGCCACGCCGAAATGGCCGGTCGGGATCTCGCCGGCGTCGGCGGCACTGGCGCCATCGTCGGCGACGAAGCTGTCGAGGCCCTCGTCCTTCCAGCGCTGGCGCTCGGTTTCAAAGGCCGACTGCTGGGTGCGCTTGAAGGCGCCGATGCTGTCGGCGTGGCGCGCGAGCTCGGCCGCATACTCGGCGTAGGAGAGCTTGGTCTCCTCGATCCGCACGGGATAGCCGCCATGCGGGAAGGCGGCGCGCGCTTCGGTCAGCTCATCATGGCTGACCGGGAAGAAGCGGATCTGGTCAAAGAAATCGAGCAGCCATGGCGACCTCGCGAAGGCGGCGGTGCGGCGCCAAGTGTTCCAGACCTGGATGGTGCGGCCGAAGAGCTGATAGCCGCCCGGGCCTTCCATGCCGTAGATGCACATATAGGCGCCGCCGATGCCCACCGCGTTCTCCGGCGTCCAGGTGCGGGCCGGGTTGTACTTGGTGGTGACGAGGCGCTGCCGGGGGTCCATCGGGGTCGCCACCGGCGCACCGAGATACACATCGCCAAGGCCGAGGACGAGGTAGCTGGCGTCGAAGATGGTGCGCCTTACCGCCTCGATATCCGGCAGGCCGTTGATGCGGCGGATGAACTCGATGTTGTCAGGACACCAGGGCGCGTTCGGCCGAACCAGCTCCTGGTATTTCCGCATCGCCAGCTGCGCCTCGGGGTCGTTCCAGCTCAACGGCAGGTGGACGATGCGGGAGGGGACCGTGACCTCTTCCGGGACCGGGAGGGATTGCTCCATCTCCCGCAGCAGCCCGAGGAGATGGCCGCGGCTGATGCGCGTCGAATCGTAGTGGATCTGGAGCGAGCGGATACCGGGGGTGAGGTCGATGATGCCGTTCCCGGCGCCAAGTCTCAGCTCCTGACGGACGGATTCCATCAGCAGGTGGACGCGCAGGCGCAAGGCGAGGTCGAGGGCCATCGGGCCGTACTCGACCAGCAGGCTGTCATCGCCCTGCCGCCGGTAGACCACCGGCACGGGTCCGTCATCGGAATGGCCGACGATCGCCGAGCCAGCCTCGCTCGGCCGGTGGATTGCCGGGCCAGCAACGGTATCGTCGGGCCGGGCGAGCGGAACGAAGCGGATGCTGTCGCCTGGCTTGAACTGGCCGAGCTTCCAAAGCTCGTCGCGCGCCATGACGGCGGGGCAGACGAAGCCGCCGAGGCTCGGCCCGTCCGGGCCGAGGATGATCGGCATGTCGCCGGTGAAGTCGATGGCGCCGATGGCGTAGGCGTTGTCATGCAGGTTGGAAGGGTGGAGCCCCGCTTCGCCGCCATCGGCACGGGCCCATTTCGGCGCGGGCCCGACCAGGCGAACGCCGGTGCGCGCCGAGTTGAAGTGCACCTCGTAGGCCGTCGAGAACAGGGTCTCGATATCCTCGTCGAGGAAGAAGTCCGGCGCACCGTGCGGGCCGTAGAGTACGCCGACCTGCCAGGCATGGGTGAGTGGCGCGGGATCGCCGGCGGGGCTCGCAATCTGCCCGGCGCGGGCGAGGTGGAGGACTTCACCGGCCCGCAATGTGCCGGTGGCATGACCGCCGAACCTGCCGAGCGCGAAGGTGGCACGGGACCCAAGCACTTCGGGCGCCGCAAGGCCGCCGGAGAAGGCGAGGTATGACCGTTGGCCCGGCCCCTCGATCGCGCCGATGCTCAGGATCTGGCCTGCGCCGATCTCGATGCGCTGGTTATGCGGCAGCGGCGCGCCGTCGAGCTTCATCGGCATATATGCGCCTGCCAGTGCGACCGTCGCCGACGCATGAAACCGCAGGGTTGGTCCGGATACGGTGAGTTCGAGCGCCGCCGTCGCATCGGCATTGCCCACCAGGCGATTGGCGTGGCGGAAGCTCCGCTCGTCCATCGGTCCCGATGGCGGCACGCCGACGTGCCACAGTCCGAGCCGGCCCGGCAGTTCCTGCAGCGAGGACTGTGCGCCGGGTGTGACGACTTCCACCACGTCCGGGGTGAAGGCGAAGCTGCGCAACGCCGTGGTCGCCACCAACCCGGAGGCGAGGAGATCGGACGAGGCGATGGCGCGGAGGTAGTCGAGGTTGGTTTCGACGCCCGAGATGCCGGTGCCGTCGAGCGCGGCGCGCAGCTTCTCGATCGCGCCGGGCCGATCATCCGCGGCGACGATGATCTTGGCCAGCATCGGATCGTAAAAACTGGTGACCTCGGTGCCAGTCTCGACCCAGGTATCGACGCGGGCGTCGCCGAACGTCACCTCGGTGAGCAGCCCGGCGCTGGGCTGGAAGTTGGCATGGGGGATCTCGGCGTAGAGCCGGACCTCCATCGCCGCACCCTTCGGCGTCAGCGGCGCGGCGGGGATGACGGATTCGCCGGCGGCCTGGCGGATCATCCACTCGACCAGATCGATGCCGAAAACCGCTTCGGTGACCGGGTGTTCGACCTGCAAACGCGTATTGACCTCGAGGAAGTAGAATTCCTCGCGCACCGGGTCGTAGATGAACTCGACCGTGCCGGCGGATCGATAGTGGACGGCCTGACCGAGATTGACCGCCGCCTCGTGCAGCCTGAGGCGGGTGGCAGCTGAAAGGTTGGGCGCCGGGGTTTCCTCGAGCACCTTCTGGTTGCGCCGCTGCAGCGAACAGTCGCGCTCGCCCAGGGCAATCACCCTGCCCTTGCCATCGCCGAAGAGTTGCACCTCAACGTGGCGGGCGCCGGACACGAAGCGCTCCAGATAAACCCGCGCATCGCCGAAGCTGGCCCGGGCAGTGCGCTGCACGCCTTCGAACGCAGCACTCAGCGCCGCCGCGTCAGCGCAGAGCGACATGCCGATGCCGCCGCCGCCGGCGGTCGACTTGAGCATCACCGGGTAGCCGACCGTCTCGGCTGCCTCGAGCGCCTGCTCGGCGGTGGCCAGCAGGTCGGTGCCGGGGAGCAGCGGCACTCCGCTGGTTCTTGCCAACTCGCGAGCCGTGTGCTTGAGGCCGAAGGCCTCGATGTTCTCGGGCGTCGGCCCGATGAAGGTGATGCCCTCGGCTTCGAGCCGCCGGGCGAAGCCGGTGTTTTCCGACAGGAAGCCGTAGCCGGGATGGACCGCCTGCGCCCCGGTCGCCTTGCAAGCAGCGATGACGGCGTCGACGTCGAGGTAGCTCTCGGTGGCCGGCGCCGGGCCGAGCCGCACGGCCTTGTCTGCGAGCTGAACGGCCTTGGTGAAGCGGTCGGCGTCGGAATAGACCGCGACCGACCCGATGCCCATGCGCTCGAGCGTATGGATGATGCGCACCGCGATCTCGCCGCGATTGGCGATAAGCACTTTGCTGAACATCACTCGGCGTCCCAGATCAGGACCTGGATGGGCGTCGGGTTGAAGCCGTTGCAGGGGTTGTTGATCTGCGGGCAGTTGGAGATGACGCAGAGCACGTCCATCTCGGCAACCAGTTCGACGTAGTCGCCGGGCTTGCTGAGCCCATCGACGATGGTCATCTCGCCCGAGGGCGAGATCGGCACATTCATGAAGAAGTTGATGTTGGGCACGATGTCCCGCTTGCTCATGCCGTGCTTGCTCACTTCGAGCAGGAAGTTGTCTCGGCAGGCGTGCAGGTAGCGGGTGTCGTGGCCGAAGCGGACCGTGTTACTCTCGCATGAGCAGGCGCCGGCCATGGTGTCATGCCGGCCGCAACTGTCGGCAACCACCGTGAGCATGATGTTGCCCTCGCTGGAGACGATTTTCGTGCCGACCCCGACATAGGCCGAGCCCTGGGTCCGCAGCGTATCCTGGGCGCTGTAGCGCTCGGCAAAGTCGTCGGCGCGGTAAAAGATCGTGTCGACGGCCTGCTGCCCCTCGCTGTCGACGATACGGATGGTCTGGCCCTGCCTGACGATGCCGGACCACGGCGCTTCGGCGGGGATGAAATGCGACTGGATGGCGGTGGCTGGCTGACGCATTTCAGGCCTCCGCGCGTGCGTTGTTCTCGAAACCGCGGACGGCTTCGGCGGTGGCGGTGCGACAGAGATCATCGACCGGCACCTCGGCGACGTAGCGGGTGATTGCGACGGGGTTCGGCGCGTAGACCGGCCCGGGGTCGAGCGGGTGTGGGCAGTTGGACAGCGCCACAAGCAGGTCCATTTCGGCGCGCAGGTCGACATAGTGGTTGCCGCCTAGCAGGTCGGACTGCCAGGCGAAGTGGCCATCGTCATCGGAAACACGGACCGGCGCGAACAGGGTGAGCGCCATCGGCAGATCGCGTCGCGACAGGCCGAGCTTGCCGGCGGCCAGGACGAGATTGTCGCGCGTATTGCGGGTGACGGCGCCGGGATACTTTGCGGCGTTGGCAGCGGCAGTGGAGCCGCCGAGCAGCACGTCATGCGCGCCGCCTGAGGAGTCCTCGGTGATCGACAGCATCACCCGGCCCATGTCGGAGAACAGCACCCTGCCCCGCTGAGCGCGGGTATCCCACTGCACCTTGACGGTGTCGGGCAGGTTGAGCCGCTCGCTGGTGTCACGAGCGCTCCAGCAGACGAGCGCGACCGAGGCGAAGCCGTGTGCCTGGGCGATGCGCAGGGCCTCGCCTTGGCGTAGCATGGTCGACCAGTACCAGCCACCGGCCAGGGTTTCGGTGGCGATGACATCGCCCGCGATCGGCGCTGCCGGCACGACGCTCGGTTCGGGCAGCGCCTTGGCGGCAAAGGCGAGGCCCTTTTTCTGGTGTTCTTCGTAGCGGGCGCGGTCGGCAGCGATCTGCTCGGGGGTGCGGCTCATGCCGGATCTCCTTGAGGGGATGGCGCCGGGTCGTCCCGGCTGGCGCCCGCCTCGTGGATCGGGCCGTCCCGATCGGGGCTGTCTGGGTCGAGACCACCGGCACGGCGCGGCGGCCAGATGTCGATGTCGCGGCTGAGCGAGGCGCCGTAGCGCTCGCGCTCGTCGGGCCGGTTGCGCGGCCGCTCGAAGGCGATGACGCGGGTGCCCAGGGTGAAGGCCTCGCGCATGTCGTGGGTGACCATCACGACGGTGAGATTGGTCTCGTTCCAGAGCCGTTTCATCAGCACGTGAATCTCGGCGCGGATGCCGGGATCGAGCGCCCCGAATGGCTCGTCGAGCAGCAGCACCCGCGGCTGCATGATCAGCGCCTGCGCCAGAGCCAGGCGCTGCTGCATGCCGCCGGAGAGCTGGGCGGGATACTTGTCTTCGCTGCCGGCGAGGCCGACTTCGGCGATCAGCCCACGCGCCTGTTCGACGGCGTCGCGACGGGCCGCACCGGCGAGCCGGGCGCGGAAGCGGGAGGCTTCAAACTCCTTGCCGAGCAGCACGTTGCCGAGCACGGTCAGATGCGGGAACACCGAGTAACGCTGGAACACCACGCCGCGATCGGGGCCGGGTTCGGGCGCCAATGGCTTGCCGTCGAGGGCTATGGTGCCCTGCGTTGCCCGCTCTTCGCCGAGCAGGAGCTTCAGGAACGTGGTCTTGCCGCAGCCGGAAGGGCCGACCAGGGCGACGAAGGCCCGGTCCTCGATGGTCAGCGACACGCGCTCGAGGACGATCTGGTCGCCGTATTCCTTCCACACATTGTCGACGACGATCATGACGCCTTATCCAGTTCGGACCATGGAAAGACCCGGACGCGGACGAGATCGATCAGCACGTTGGTGAGGACGGCGAGCAGCGTGATCCAGATGACGTAGGGAAAGATCACGTCCATCGACAGGTAGCGGCGGACGAGGAAAATGCGGTAGCCGAGCCCGGAATCCGCCGAAATCGCCTCGGCCGCGATGAGGAACAGCCAGGCCGGGCCGAGTTGCAGGCGAAGGCAGGTGAGCAGCCGCGGCAGGATTTGCGGCAGGACCACGCGCAAGGCGATCTGCCAGGAATTGCCGCCCAGCGTTTCGGCCTTCACCGTCTGCTCGCGCGGCAGCTCCATGACCTTGAGCGCCAGGTCGCGGATCATGATCGGGGCAACGCCGATGACGATGAGGGTGATCTTGGAGGTTTCACCCAGCCCCATGACGATGAACAGGATAGGCAGCAGGGCCAGCGGCGGCACCATCGAGACGGCGGCGAAGAACGGCGCCAGGAGAGCCCGGGCATAGGGGAACATGCCGACGACCATGCCGAAGACGAGGGCAATAAGCGTCGAAATGCCGAGCGCGGCGAACAGACGGCCAAGGCTCGCCAGCGTATCGGACCAGAGCAGGTACTCGCCGGTGCGCGGGTCGGGCACGAAAGCCAGGCGGTTGACGGCATCGGCGATACTGCTCAGCGCCGGCAGCAGCTTGTCCGACGGGTTCTCGACCAGACGGGCGGTGGAGCCGAGCGCATAGGCCAGCAGCAGCGCGAGGAAGGGCAGCAGCGCCAGGATCAGCTGGTTGGTTCGCGATGGCTTGAGGTTGATAAGACGCATGGGGTGCCCGGTGCTGGTGGAGACCGACGCCTCAGCCGCCGCTCGGGTGCCTTCTCCCCGCGGGGAGAAGGCGAACCAAAGCTGCTGTGAGACGTGTCGTGGCTACAGCGAGCCTTCCGCCGCGGCCTGCATGTAGACGTCCGAGAACCGCAGCTTGATGTTGTTGGCGTCGCCGAGCACCGAGCCATCCGCGAGTTCGATGCCGATGACGTCGGCCGAGGGGGCGCCCGAGCCCAGCAGGCCTTTGTCGAAGAGGAAGGTGCGGACCTTGTCCATGGTGGCCTTGAGATCAGGCGAGCCCGTGAATGCCACGGCCTCCGCCGGGGTCGGGAACAGCTTGGTGGCGGCCAGTTGTGCCTCAAAACCCTGCTGGTCGGTGCCGGAGGCGGCGCCCATGGCGGCACGCGCGGCTTCGCCCTCGGCTGTGTTGGCAGTCATCACCGCCATGGTGTCGTACCAGATGCCGGCCAGCGCCTTGCCGAAGTTCGGGTTGTCTTTGAGGACCGACGAATTGGCGACCATCATGTCGATGATCTCGCCCGGAATCTGCGACGAGTCGAAAACGCTGGTGGCGCCGGGCAGTGCGAGGATTTCCGAGACCATCGGGTTCCAGGTGACCATGGCGCTGACGTCGGCGGTCTGGAAGGCGCCGACCATATCGGGATCCGAGGTGTTGACGACGTTGACGTCGCGCTCGCTCATGCCGACGCTTTCCAGCGCCCGCGCCAGCAGGTAGTGCGACACCGAGAACTCGACCAGGTTGACCGGCAGCCCCTTGATGTCGGCGAGGGCAGTCTTGTCCTTGAGGATCACCGCGTCGTTGCCGGCCGAGAAATCGCCGATGATGACGGCGGTGGTATCGACGCCGCCGGCGGCGGGGATGGAGAGGCCATCCATGTTGGTGAGGGTTACCGCGTCATAGGCGCCGGCGGTGTATTGGTTCATCGACTCGACGTAATCGTTGAACTGGGTGACCTCGATGGTGATGCCGTATTTGTCGGCCCATTTCTTGACGATGCCGTTGTCGGCGGCATAGCCCCAGGGCATCCAGCCGACATAGATCGACCAGGCCACCTTGAAGTCGGTCTTTTGCTGCGCCTCGGCGGTGGTCGCGCCGGCAGCGACGAGCGCCGCGAGCGCGAGGGCAGAAACCAGTTTGGTGATTTTCATGCGCAATCCCCTGTTTCGACTTGGGGATCGGCGATGGCGCGTAGAGACCCGCGCTGCCAATCCCTTGGCTACGAGGTCTCCCGGGCTTTTGTCCCGCCGTGTCCCGGAGGGATGTCTCCCGCTCCGGTGGATGCTCTCGGACCTGACGCGCCGATATGGACCGGCGCCGGAACCCTAGCTCCTAACTCTGGATACAATGGAGCAAGGGCCGTGCCAGACGCGAATGTTGTGTTCTTTCAGCGCCTTAGGCGATGCGACCGTCGTCGGTCCGCCGGCATTTTGTCGAATGCGGGAGCAACCTGCACATAAAGTAGGCGCTGCACGCGCACTGTGCAGCGCTGCCTGCTTCGGGATGGCGGATCGCTAGGCGGTGTGGTGCTGCGCCTGGTCTGCAACGCGAATCGCAAACAATCGGGGGTCGGCGACCGGAGGCTGCCAACCCATTTGCGTGCGATGCTCGCGATGACCCGCTTGTCGGCGGGCGATGGTCAGGCCGGGCTGGCCGAGACGTCGCCCGCACCGAGGTCGATGCCGGCTTCGACATTCGCCGCGGCGACCTGGACCCGCGAGGCCAGGGTGGGATCGCTGATTTCGTTGGCAATGGTGTTGATGGCGTCCGCGACGCGGGCCCGGACGTCAGCGGGCAGGCTCGAGGCGACCGAACCCAGCTCAACCACGAGCTGCGCCAGCAGCGCGTCCTTCTGATCGGCCGGCAGGCCCGCCGCCCTGATATCGGCGATGTAGGCCTCGACGGCCGCGATGCACGCCTGGTCGCTGCCACCGGTGTGGCAGCTGGCCTTGATGTCGGCGATCGATACGCTGGTAACGACGCTTTGGGCAGCCACAGGGGCTATCGCGCCGAAGGTCACCATGCTAGCGACGGCAAGCGTTCCAAGTATGTTTCGCATGACAAATATCTCCGCAGGATGGCGCAAGGTACTGCATGGTACCCGTCGCGGTCAATCTTGCTGACACTGGGTGACTCTCGTGGCGAGAGGCCGGAGCAGGCAGAATTAGCAAGCTTAACCACGTCTCGTTGCTTGAATCACCTGAGTTTTCCCGTGGTAACGCCGATGTCTTGGGGGCACGGCGATGAGCGCTCGGCGGGCTACCGGCGCCCCTGGCCTGCTGCTGCTTTCGCTCGGCTCCATGCTCCTCGCCTTCGGGTCGGCATACGCCCTGTTCGCCGAATCGGGGCCCTATCTGTTTGCCGGCAGCGGGCTCAAGCAGCGGATCGAGGTGCTCGCCGAGGGTCAGTTCTACCCCGGGTTGTCGCGCCCGGCGCACGATCTGATCCTCGACGATTGCGTGGCGGTCGCGAGCTCGCTCTATGGCCTCACCATGCCCACCGAGCGGCGCAACGCCGCGCTCAACACCTGCAGCAGCGCCGCCACCGGCTTTGCCGCGGCATCGCCGACCTATGCCTATGCCCATTATGTCGAGGCGCTGCTGGCCGCCGAACGCGGCGACTCCAGCACCCTCAACGCCGCCCTCGGCGCCTCGCGCGATTTGGCGCCCACCGAGCAATGGCTGGCCGAACTCCGCGTCAAGCTGGCCGAGGATCACCTCAAGCAGTTGCAGCCCGCCGCCATTGCCGGTCACGAGGCCGACCTGGCGCTGCTGGTCATCAGCCAGCGCGGCATCCGGGTGATTGCCCGGCGCTACGCTGCGCTGGCCGGGTTCCGCGAGCGCATCACGGCGATCGTCGAAACCCTGCCGCCCGAGCAGCAGAGGCGGTTCGTCGCGGCCTTGCGCAACGAAATCGCCGCCCGCCGGGCGCCCACCCCCGCTACTCCCTGAGACCTGGAGCCCCAGACGTGACTGCCCTGCCCGACCAAGCCATCGAGCGCACCCGCCGGCATGCCGTGCCGACCAGCCGCGGCAATGCCAACGACCGGCTGGGCGGGGTGCTGCTGCTGCTGATTGGCCTGTCGCCGCTGCCGCTCGGCAGCAATCGGCCGGCCTTCTGGGCCGCCTGGGGAGTGGTGCTCGGCGTGATCGGGCTGTGGTATTTCCTCTCGCTGCGCGCCCGGGGCAGCGCACCGCGCATCGGCCCCTGGCGCCTGCCGGAAATAGCGATCCTGTTCCTCGTGCTGCTGCTGTTCGTCGCGGTGCAGGTGTTGCCGCTGGGCGGCCTCGGCTACAGCCCGATCCAGGCTTTGCCCCGCGGGCTTCAGCTCAGCGCATCCAGCATCAGCCTCGATCCGGCAACCACCAGCCTGACGCTGCTGCAGTTCGCCTCCTACGGGCTGCTGGCCCTGTTGTTCCTGCAGGTAGGCTACCGCAACTCCCGCGCCGACCGGGTGCTCAACGCCATCTTCGTGATCATCGTCGCCTATGGCCTGCTCGGCATCGTGCTGCAGGGGGAGTTGCGTGCCCTGCTCGGCATCCCGGGCGCGGAGAGCATCGCCACCGGCCCCTTCGTCAATCGCAACAGCTACGCCACCTATCTCGCCTTCGGCCTCGCCATCGGGGTGGCGCTGGCCATCGGCCAGCTCGAACAGGGCGAGAGCCGGAGCAAGCGCCATCGCCGCGTCGCGACCCTGGCGCTGATTGGCGCGGGGCTGTTCGTCATCGGCGCGGCGCTCGTTGCCACCCAATCGCGCATGGGCTTTGTCGCCGGGCTGGCCGGCGCCCTGTCGGTGACGCTGCTGGCGCTGGCCGGCCGCCGCCTCGGCACCGGCATCTGGCTGGGTATCCTCGCCGCATTGCTGCTCGGGACGATCGGCATGCTGGCCCTCAATGGCGGCGGCCTGCTGGAGCGCGTCGGCTCGCTCGAAACCGCCGGCGACGTCCGAGTCGATCTCTACCGACAGGTCTGGCAGATGATCCTCTCGAGCCCGCTGGTCGGCTATGGCGGCGGCACCTTCGAGGGCGCCTTCCCGCTGTTCCACCAGCTCCCGGTCAGCCCCGACGTGGTGTGGAACAAGGCGCACTCCACCTACTTCGCACTCTGGGCCGAGTTCGGGCTGATCTTCGGCAGCCTGCCGCTGATCATCGTCACGGCGGCGGCCATCCGGCTGCTCGCCGCAAGCCCCAGCGGCCCGCGCCTCGCGGCGATCGGAGTGATCGTGGTGGCGGCGGTTCACTCGAGCGTCGATTTCAGCCTCGAGATCGAGGCGGTGGCGTTCGTCTTCGTGGCCATCGTCTTTCTCGCCATCGGCGCCGGCATCGGCGCGGCGGAGCAGCGGGACCATGCGTAGCGTCCTGCAGCGCCTGCTCGCCCGGCTGCCGCTGTCGCGCCCCCAGCCGGCGACAGCGGCGTTCGAGGCCCTCAGCGCGGCGGAGGAGCCCGGCACTATCTACGCCATCGGCGACGTCCATGGCTGCCTCGATCTGCTGCGCCAGCTGGAGGCGCTGCTGTTCGAGGATGCGGCCCGGCGAGCGGGTCCCAAATGGCTGGTCATGCTGGGCGACTATGTCGACCGCGGCCCGCAATCGGCCGGGGTGCTCGATCACCTCCTCGCGCCATTGCCGGCCGGCTTCCAGCGGATCTCGATTGCCGGCAACCACGAGGTTGCCATGCTGAAGTTCCTCGAGCAGCCATCGCGCAACTCGTCCTGGCTGGGTTTTGGCGGCATCGAGACGCTGCAATCGTACGGGATTTCCGAAGCGGCGGTGGCCGGCGCCTCGCGCTCGGCCCTGCGCGACCTGATCCACAGCCACATTCCTGCCGAACATGGCGACTTTTTGCGGCAGCTGCCGCTGCTTTTTTCGACGCCCAACTATCTTTTCGTGCATGCGGGCCTGCGTCTGGGCACGCCTTTAGAACAACAGCATCCCGATGACTTGCTGTGGATTCGTAACGAGCCTGCAACGGGTTACGCTGAGTTTCAAAAGCTGGTGCTGCACGGCCACACGCCGACCCCCGACGTAGTGTTCGGCGATCACCGCATTTCGGTCGATACTGGGGCGTATCTTACCGGGCGACTGTCTGCAGTTCGCCTGAGCCGAGAGAATCAGCCACAGTCCTTTTCGGTGCAGGCGCGCATTCCAGGTGCACGTTAAGCGCATATCGGCGGCCACAATAGTCCACTATCCGCCATCGTCCACCGGCCGGGTCCACAGGGGGTGGCAGCAATTGGTGCTTGAATATCTATGACCGACCAAGGTTTCGATCTCCGCAGCATCCTGGGGTTGCTGCGCCGGCAGGCCCGATTGATTGCGATTACCGTGCTCGCCGTGCTGGTGGTTGCTACGGCTGCGGTGTTCACCATGAAGCCGATCTATACCGCGAGCACGCTGGTACTGGTCGATCCGTCGCGGAAAGACCTGCTCGACCCCAATGCGCAGCTGGGCGGCGGCTCGGGTGAGAGCGCCCGGGTCGACAGCGAGGTGGAGCTGGCCAAATCCGAAGCGACGCTGCTGCAGACCATCGAGGACGAGAACCTAATCGACGACCCCGAATTCGGCGTCAGGCTGGGGTTGCGCGATACGGTGCTGAGCTTTTTCCGCATCACCGAGGCGACATTGCCCACCGGCGACGAGGCGCTGCAGAGCGTCATGGCGAAGCTGCGCGAAAGCATCACGGTGCAGCGCCGCGGCCTCACCTTCATGCTGGCCATCCAGGCCCGTTCGCCCAACCCGGCAACGGCGGCGCGGATCGCCAATGCCGTCGCCGCCGCCTATATCAAGGTGCAGCTCGCCGCCAAGATCGGCTCCACCCTCGCCTCGCGCGACATCATCCAGGGCCGCATCGCCGGCGCCAGTGCCGCCGTGTCGCAATCGGAAGGCGCGTTCGACAAGTTCATCGAGGACAATATCGACACCATCACGGCGGAGACCGGTCGTACCGATCTCACCGCGTTGCGCGCGCAACTGAAGGAAGTCGGCGGCAACCGGGCCCGCGACGCGGCAGTGGCCGAGCTGGTGCAGCGCGGGCTCGAACAGCGCGACTGGGCTGCGGTATCGGCCAATCTCGGCTCGCAGGCGATCGCGGCCCTCGCCGAGCAGCGCCAGCAACTGGTCAACAGCCTCGCCGACACCGTCGACAACTCGCAGCAATCGATCGACCTGAGGGCCGAGGTCGCCAAGCTCGACGCCGAGCTCGAGAGCTCGGCGACGGCCGAGCTCACCACCATGCGCCAGCGCGTCGCCACCTATCAGTCGCAGGCCTCCGACATCCGCAACCAGCTGCGCACCAGCATCCTTTCCACCGACCTGCCGCCCGACGTGCTGACCAATATCTACGAGCTGCAGCAGAACGCCGAGATTGCCCGCACCCAGTATCAGACGCTGCTGTCGCGCCTGCGCGAGCTCGAGGCCCAGGCCTATCTGCAGGTGGCCGACAGTCGCGTGGTGTCGCAGACCCTGCCCCCCTCCGAGCCCTCGTTTCCCAACCCGCGCCAGATCCTGACGCTGGCCGGCCTTGCCGCCCTCGGCCTCGGCATCGGCCTCGCCTTCCTGCGGGAGAACTTCGTCGGCGGCTTCACCAGCGAAGCGCAGCTGCACTCGTTCCTGCGCGGCCCGGTGATTTCGGCAGTGCCGCGCCAGAAGGAAGCGCGGACGGGCACGGGCGATGGCGGCATCGGCGAATACATGGTGTCGAGCCCGCTCTCGATCTTCGCGGAATCGGTGCGCCGCATCCGCGTCGGCATAGATCAGTCGCTGCAACGCAGCGAGGCGAGCCGGCCGGCGGGTGGCATCGTCATAATGGTATCGTCGGCCTCGCCCAGCGAAGGCAAATCGACGCTCGCCCTTTCAATTACCAGAGCTTATGCGCTGGCCGGCCATCGCACCCTGTTGATCGATTGCGACCTGCGCAAACCCAGTATTCACAGGCAACTCGGCCTCGAGCCATCCACCGGCCTGCTCGAATATCTCAATCATGCGGTGAAGGAAGATGCGCTGCCATCGATCATGACTGTCGATGATGAAAGTGGCGCCCAGGTTGTGCTCGGCGCCCGACGAAGTGACATTGCCACAGATTCGCTGCTTTCCAGTACGACGTTCGCCCGACTCATTAGTGCGGCGCGTTCCACGTTCGATATTATTGTTCTTGATACCCCGCCCGTCGGCCCAGTGGTTGATGGGTTATATCTAGTGAAACACGCCGATTCTATTGTGTTTGTAGTTCGCTGGGCCAGCACTTCGCAGCACGATGTGCGTCATGCGGTAACGCTGCTGCAGGGCGCCAAGAAGCCGGAGATCGAAATTCTAGCCGTGCTCAACCAGCAGGAGATTTCCAAGTCCGCCTACTCCGGCAAATACGCCGGTTACTACACTGCCACATGAGTTCAATCGGCACTCGCTCATGCGGTCTATTTCCTTCTCTACTCACCACCATCGGTAACAAAGACAAGCTCATCCTGAACGATCGGATTGTCTTTAAAAGCAACAGCGACCACTTACACGACCTAAGCTTATTGAGACCTTGTTGGGACACGAGCAGCGTAAACTACGTACGAAGCACCGAGACTACTCAATTGCGGGGAAACTGATGAATGACGCAGGATGCGGCAAAATCTGCGGAAATTCAGGGAGACGGTCTGGGGGGCCTATGGCCGCCGCATTGGCTGTTGAGCCGGCTGGGTCGCACCCGCGTGCAGATCGCCGGTGCCCTGCTGTTCGGCGTCCTCGTGCCGGTGGCATTCCGCTGGGGCTTCGACGCTAAGGGCTGGCTGCTGCCCGAGCAGATCTCCACCATCGTCGCCACCACCTTCGCCATCACCCTGGGCCTGATCGGGCTCAGGCAACTGGCGCGGCTGCCCGGCGTCGAAGAGAGCATCTATTGCGTGCCGGCCCTCTTGGTGAGTTTCCTCCTGGCGCTGGCGGCCCTCTTAATGCTGCGCCTCGAATACAATCGCTATCTGTTCCCCACCAGCTTTGCGCTGACCATCGTCTGGGTGTTCGTCGCCCACGCCCTCAACCGCCGCTACCGCACCGTGCGGCTTGCCATCGTGCCGGGCGGCGAGGTCGAAACGCTCACGTCGATCCGCGACGTAGAGTGGCTGCCGCTGGACACCCCCACCCTGCCCAAGGGCCGCCTCAACGGCCTGATCGTCGATCTCCGGCAGGATCTCGAACCACGCTGGGAGCGCTTCATCGCCGATTGCGCCCTAGCCGGCATCCGTATCTTCCACGTCAAGCAGATCAGGGAATCCCTCACCGGCCGGCTGGAGATCACCCACCTCTCCGAGAACACCCTCGGCTCGATCAACCCCGACGCGCTCTACCTCAAGGTGAAGCAGGTGGTGGATTGGATCATGGCGCTGGTGGCGCTGGTGGTGCTCTCCCCGGCGCTGCTGCTGGTCGGGCTCGCCATTCGGCTGGAGTCGCCCGGGCCGGCGATCTTCCGGCAGACGCGGGTGGGCTTCCGGGGGCAACTGTTCCGCGTCTACAAGTTCCGCACCATGCGTCACGGTGGGGGCCCCGGCGACACGCTCGCGTCCGCGGTCACCACGGACACCGATCCGCGCATAACGCGCCTCGGCAAGTTCCTCCGGCGCACCCGGATCGATGAGCTGCCGCAGCTATTCAACGTGCTCAAGGGAGAAATGAGCTGGATCGGCCCGAGGCCGGAGACTGCGCCCTTATCGAATTTCTACGACAAGCAGCTGTCGTTCTATCGCTATCGCAACATCGTCCGCCCCGGCATTTCCGGCTGGGCCCAGGTCAACCAGGGCCACGTCACAGGGGCCGACGAAACCCTCGAAAAGCTCCACTACGATTTCTACTACATAAAGAACTTCTCGCCCTGGCTGGACGTGTTGATCGCGTTCAAGACGGTGGGCATAGTGGTGTCGGGGTTCGGGTCGAGGTGACAGGAGGATGGCCCAAACCGCGCTCAGTTAGCGAGCCATTCGTTGCGCCCCTATCGCCAGTAGACGATGCACCAGCAGTTGACCTCGCCGCCAAGGTAATCGTGGCAATCTGCGCATTGAACTTGAACGGCGTCTTCTCGATGGCGCTGGGTATCGAACAGGCAGCGTCACTACTAATGCTGGCCGCATGCCTGCTGCTTATCTGGCGCCGCGGCCGCACCGCGGGTCATATTTCGTTCCTGCTGTTTGTCTCCTCGATCGGCAGCTATCTCCTGCTCGGGGGCCTATCGACCGGACCCACGGCTACCCCTTATCCACCAGAAAAATACTATGGCACGTACGGCGCCACGATTGTGCTCACCTGGGCCATTGTTGGGTACATAACCAGTCTGAATAGCTCTGCGAAGAAATCATTCCTTACATTCACGAGAAATGCGTTCTTCGTTGCCGCCGGGTCGGTCTGGTTCTCGCCGATCCTATATCAACTTTACGTCAACCTTCCCTTCTCGTCTGCACAGCGTGCGGGTGGGTTCTTTGCCAACCCAAATGAAGCTGCAATGGCTTCCGTATTCGCACTGGTGTTGGCGCTCGCCCTGCCGTTCCGACGACCGATCGTTCAGGTGGCTATGCTTGTCATGGCGACCGGTTCGGTCTTTCTTACGTTGTCCAAGACCGGCATGTCACTGGTTGTCCTCCTGTTCGTATGGCATCTGGTGCGGAATCTGAAAGGTCCCGCCATTGCAGTTGCTGTGATCGGCGCAGCGGCCCTAATTGCAGCAATACAAGACCCGCGGGTCGTTCTGACGCTCATTGCTGAGCAGCAGTATGTCGAGTTCGACTCCTACCAGCAGGGACGAATTCTCGCGGTGGCCGACATTCTCGGCGGTCAAATTAACGAAACGACCACCACACGCCGCACGATCCTATGGTCGATGGCCACCGAGCGCGCAGCGCAACAGTCTTTGCTGGGCGGCGGTCTGGGGGCCGCCCACTACATGGTTGGTGGACTGTTCGAGAATGGCGAGTGGATGGGGGCACACAACACCGTCCTGATGCTCTGGAACGAAGGCGGTCCCGTGCCGGCGTTACTCTTTCTGGCCGCAATTGCCGCTGCGGTCGCGGCCTGCATCAGGCATCGCCTTTGGGCGGTTGAGTTGACGTGTTTGGGCGTGCTAGCGGCGGACCTGATGGGCACCCACTCAGCACTTGCCACTCGGTACGAGAATTTGATGCTGGCAGTCGTGCTCGGCTTGATCTCGGCTGCCGCAAGGTCGCATGGTGCCGCGAGGATCGATGCACGTGCACCAAACCACGCTGTGGGGCAAGCATGAGCGTTACCGGCCGAGGACTCGGACCGGTCCGAATGCTTCTGGTGGGTCCGGTGCCGCCACCGACAGGCGGAATTTCAGTGCATCTCAAGCGCTTATCCGCCGTGCTCGGCAGAAGGGGTATCCTGCACGACATCCTCGATGAATCGAAGCGTCAGACGGTGGGAGTGCGTAATGTTAGGAGAATGTTCCCCTGGAGTTACTTGGGAATGTTCCGTGGTTGCGATCTGGTTCATATTCATAGCTCCAACCATTACGTCCGCTTATTTCACACGATCGTTGCCCGCAGCTATGGGCTGCGGGTCGTCCAGACCGTTCACTCTGCAAGGGGATCGCGCCTAGCTCTGACCGCGCTAAGGGCATCGAGCAGGCTGAGCCATCGCATAATTGGCGTAAGTCAGGCGGTTGCCAATGCCGTCGGCACCGAGGCGACGGTGATACCGGCATTCATCGCTCCAATCGAAACCGACGAGCCGCCCCTTCCTACCGATGTGTGGGACTGGCTTGAGGCACAATCAGGCGCCGGGCGATTGGTCATGGCGGCCAACGCCTCGCACGTCTCATTCTTCAATGGCGCCGACCTATACGGCATCGACATGATCGTACAGGCGTTCGAGAGCGTAGAGGTCAGGTCCCGTTATTCTGCAATAATCTGCCTCTCGCGCGAGGGACCGGCATTTGCTCATCTCGAGTCTCTGCGACAGATCGTCGAAACGGCCGGCCTTGGTGACGTAGTAAAATTCGTGATAGGAGAAGTATCATTTCCAGCGGTTCTGCAACGCTGTAATGTGTTTGTCCGACCGACAAACACTGACGGCGACGCCGTATCACTACGCGAGGCACTCTGGTACGGAAAGCCTAGTGTTGCGTCAGACGCCGCCATGCGGCCAGACGGTACTGTACTATTTCGCTCCCGAGATGTGGACGATTTCGTGCAGAAGCTGCTCGGAGTCAGTAGCGGCGTCATCGCCGCGAGCGGTCACTATGATTACGCAGAGAGCATAATTTCGCTTTACCACGAAGCCCTATCCGCATGAGCCCTAAGACTCCAACCGCCATTACGCTTGGGCGCTTGATCTCGGAGCTAGGCCGTCGTTCAGGTCAGGTGCTCGTCACAACGGTACTTATACAGGCGGGCACATTCCTTCTGCTTGCTACCTCTGCTCTTGTACTCTCCAGGTCGCAATTTGCCTCCCTCAGCCTGATCGTCGCCACGACGATCCTTTCTAGCGCAATCTTCGATCTCGGGCTGTCGACCACGACGACCAGGCAGTTCGGAAAAACACGAAACGAAGCCATTTTCTCGACTGCGTTCGCCATACGCCTGGCGTTTTTCCCTTTCGCCTGCATCGCGGGCGCCGCGCTCTTCGCTGCGGGGCTGCCAGACCTAGGCCTGGGTCTTGCTCTCGGAGCACTCCAGAATATCTGGAACGGCGCGAGAGCTACCGATCAGGCCCGCCAAGACTATGATAGTTTCTTGCGCTCCAGCATCGCCTTCGCAATGCTTCGCGCAGCCGCCGGATTGGCCGCGGTCATGCTAATGCCTGAACCTGTCCTTATTGCTGTCGCTATTTATGCAATTCCCCTGTTTGCAACGTACTGGTCCAGCTCCGCCCGCCTGCTGACGAAATGGGCCTCCTTACCGTTCGCTTGGGACTGGGGGCTAACCCGGTACTCAGCTTACGTGTACGTCGCTGCGATGTCCTTCGTAGCGCTACCATACGCCCCGCAGCTGATACTGTCGTCCGGCCAAAATGAGGTGACTATCGCCACTTACGGTGTGATTTTGACGTTCTCCGGGGCAATCAATCTGATCTTCTTTTCGTTGCGCAGCGTCCTGCTGCCAATGATGTTGTCGTCCGACGGGCGACTGGAGAACGCATTGTGGAGTCGGCGCGGCCTGCTAGCAACCACCGGTGTCTTCGCGACAATGGCCATCGTCGGCGTAGCGCTCTCGGTAGTTGTGCAACTTATCTACGCTGGCAAGTATCCGGACATTGTTCCAAGTTTTCTTGTGTCCTTTCTTGGATACGCCGCGACGGCCACGATCGGCCTATACAGTTTGAGTGTCCATACTAGGGGCGTGCCCGAATTGAACGCAGCCGTCTCACTATTGCGGCTGTCAGCACTATTTCTCATGACCATCTTTGTCCCGCCATCGCTCCTGGCGATGGTGTCCTACGTCGCGGTAGCGATGGTGAGCTCCGAACTGCTCCTGACGCTCCTTCTTGCGCAGAGGATGGCTCGATGAAGGTGACACTCGTAGGCCCGTACCCCGAGCCAGGGCAGCCGATAACGGGTGGGGTAGAACGTGTCATCGACACGCTTCTGCCCGAGTTGCGCAGGCACGTAGATGTGACCCTCGTCGTGCCTGGCGCAGCACAAGATCGCGAGAGCGAAAGCCATGGCTCTCGGACCATCTACCTGCGACGCGGACCTGGTCCTGGCGTCCTGCGATACTGGAACGTGGACGCCGCTCGGCTGAAACGAGTAGTATCAACTACCGGAGCCGACCTCGTTCACCTGCACGGCCTAGCTGGCCTTGGGCGGCGGATCAGTACACCGCGCATACTCACGGTGCACGGCATAGCAGAACGTGACTTGGTCGCTTCAGGGCACGGCAACCCCTGGAGCGCAGCGGCTCGTCGTGCTCTGGCTGCGCTGATGCGAAATGTCGAAGTATCCAGCCGACGGCGCATCGGAAACGTCATCCTCATAAGCCCGTATGTGAACGATGTGTTGCCCGACGTAGGCATGATAACCCAGTTCGCCATTCCTAATCCGGTTGATCCGGCATTCTGCGTGCCAAGCCCGCTGCCGACAGCTACACGCACCAACCGAATAATCAGCGTCGGTCGGATCAGCCGCCGTAAGAACACCTTGGGCATCTTAAAGCTCCTGTCCAAGATAATGTCGGAAGACGCGTCAGTTACGGCCTCCTTCTGCGGCGAGCCAATCGATGGCGAATACTTCGAGGAGTGCCGTAAATTCACTGTTGCTAGTGGAATGACCGGAAGAGTTCAATTCCACGGAACGTTGGCGACAGCAGACTTGATAGCCCTGCTTGATACCTCTGCATTGCTCGTTCAAGCGTCTCTGCAGGAAACCGCTCCAGTGGCGGTTGCCGAAGCCCAAACGAGGGGGGTGCCTGTACTGGCGCCGTGTACCTTTGGCCTAAAGTACATGATTCAGTCGGGGTTCGACGGACTGTTCCTTGTGAATGAAGCGGAGGGCAACCTCCAACTGATGCGGTCCGCCCTCGCGTATAATTGGGACAGGGGTGCCATCGCCTCGGTCGCGCGTCACCGCTACGGCGTCGGCAACGTGGTGCAGCAAACGCTGAACGCTTATCGCCGTGTTCTTGCCGAGGAGGATTAGTTGACGGCTCTCGACGCTCGTCGGCAATCTTCGGTGGGAACGATGTACTTCGATCTTGGCACACTCAACCGTCGGCACTTTTCGAAGCAGAACAGCGCGTTGGACTCGGAATGACTATGTCCCTCGCAAACGTCTCGCGTCTGTTCCACACAGTACGGCATCTGCGGCCGGAGCAGCTCTACGGCCGCGCTTGGCGACATCTTTGGACCAGTCAGATCGATGCACAATCGCCCCCCCTCGTCAGGGCAGCGGTAGACTCTTGGGTCACTCCTGCCGCACGAGAACGGTCTCTCTACCCCGGCTGGCGGATGCGCTTCCTCAACCACGACGGCGAGATCGCCCAGCCGGCGCAGTGGGAAGATCCGTCGCAAACCAGGCTCTGGCTTTACAACCTCCACTATTTCGACGACCTCGCCTCGGCGAGCGATGAGCAGCATCGCGCACTACAGCGCCAGCTGATCACCCGCTGGATCGCCGAAAATCCGCCGGTCAGCGGCACCGGCTGGGAGCCCTACCCCGTTTCGCTGCGGGCCGCGAACTGGATCAAATTCTGGCTGGCCGGCAACCAGCCCGAGGCCGGCTGGCGGGACAGCCTGGCCATCCAGTTGCGCTGGCTGATGACGCACCTTGAGTGGCATCTGCTCGGCAATCACCTGCTCGCCAATGCCAAGGCTTTGGTGCTGGCGGGGCTCTATTTTGAAGGCGACGAGGCCGAGGGCTGGCTGCGCAAGGGTCTCGAAATCTATGCGCGCCAGTTGCCCGAGCAAATCCTCAGCGATGGCGGCCACTTTGAGCTCTCGCCGATGTATCACGCCATCATCCTCGAAGACCTGCTGGACGTCGCCAACGCCGGGCGCGCCTACGGGCGGACGGAACCGTTGTTTGCGGCACTGCCACGGATCATCGGGCGGATGCGATCCTGGCTTGCCGCAATGACCCACCCCGACAGCGAGATCGCCCTGTTCAACGACGCCGCCTTCGGCATTTCCGCCTCGCCGAGCGACCTCGAGGCCTATGCCCGTCGGCTAGCGCTGCCGGCGCTGCCACCGTCGAGCGACCGGCTTCGCCACCTCGCTGCCTCAGGCTATGTGCGCCTCGATCGCGGCGATGCCGCAGCAATCCTCGACCTGGCCGCACTCGGGCCGGACTACCTGCCCGGCCATGCCCATGCCGATACTCTATCCTTCGAACTCTCGGTTGGCGCCGAGCGTGTCATCGTCAATGGCGGCACCTCCACCTACGAACGCGGACCACTGCGGGAGGCGCAGCGCGCCACACGGGCCCACAGCACCGTCGAGGTCGCAAACCAGGACTCATCGGAGATGTGGGCAAGCTTTCGGGTGGCCCGGCGCGCTTATGTCGAGGCCACAGTAGTGGCCGATACGGCCCAGGAGACATCTGTCTCCGCTGCCCATAGTGGCTATCGCCGCCTGCCCGGCAAGCCGCTGCACCGACGCAGCTGGGAGATGACCGACAACACGCTCGAAATTCGCGACCAGGTCACCGGCAGCCAACCCGTACCAGCGATCGCGCGCTTCCATCTGGCGCCCAGCGTAGCGGTCACTGGCGACCAATTGATCACCGCCTCCGGGCGTGCCATCCGGTGGCGTTCCACGGCGCCGGCAACTATTGAACAGGTCGATTGGCATCCCCGCTTCGGACAGAAGTTGCGTTCCAGCACCCTAGTCGCTCCGATGCCGGCCGGGGAGTTGATCACCGTTTTCGAGTGGGGCTGATGCGGGTCCTGTCCCCTACCGGCGACATACCGCGCAGGGCGTCTGGCCCCGCGACGCGCTGCTGCAATGGTGGCTACTTTTGGCTGAAGCCGCCGATGCCCTCGGCAGCAGATGGCAAGCAAGGGAGGCGGTAGTTCGGTGCGCATCTTGATCGTGTCGCAGTTTTATCACCCCGACATTACTGCTGCGGCGTTTCGCATTGGCGAGACGGCGGAGATACTTCGCAACCTGGGGCACGACGTGAGGGTGATCACCACCGAGCCCCACAAGTCAGATGCGAAGGTCGATGAAGCGGATGATCGATCGCGTGGTGTGTTGCGTGTGCGCGTCAGCTCTACCGAAGGTGGTGGCACCTGGCGCTACGTGGCGCACTACCTCTCGTTCATGAGTCGAAGCGCTTGGATAGGGCTTTCTCGGCTGTTCGGGCGCTGGCGTCCGCAGGTCGTCTGGGCGACCTCGCCGCCTCTGTTTGCAGGCCTGACCGGATGGTTCCTGGCCCGGATCAATCGCTGCCCACTGGTCTTTGATGTACGTGACATCTGGCCGGAATCCGCGGTAGCCGCTGGGCAGCTATCCAGCACAGGGTTTGGGTTCAGGGTCGGCAAGCTTCTTGAAAAATGGCTCTACGACCGTGCCGACCACATCACCTGCGTATCGAGCCGGATGGCGGCGTATATCGGAACCCGTACGTCGACCGGCACATCGGTGATCTACAACGGCGTGTCGGCCAGCCATGCACGCGCGGCCTCTGCCGCAGCAGATCGCAAGCGGATACTTTATGCTGGCAATCTTGGGCGTGCCCAGGCGCTGGATGCCACGATCAGAGGTTTCGCAGGGATCGCCAACGAAGCCACCGCTAACGGCTGGACTCTGGAGTTCCTGGGAAACGGCGCTCTCAAGAGCGAGCTCCAGGCAGTTGCCGCCAAGTCCGGCGTAGAAGACCGCGTGGCGTTTCACGCCGCGGTCACCAAAGACAAGGCCATGGACGAGCTGGCGCGCTCCGCGGTGCTGCTGATCAGCCTGAAATCCGATGCGGTGTTCGATCTGACCATTCCGTCAAAGGTCTTCGACTACCTGGCCGTTGGGCGACCTATCCTCTTCGGCATAAATGGAGAGGGCCGCGATATCCTCGAGTCGACCGGGGCAAATGTCGGGTTTGCGCCCAACGATGAAGATTCATTCGCCTTGGCCATTCGCCAAATGATGACGGGGTACGAGCAGTTTGACGTTCTCGGCGAGCGAAATCCGGCCGCCGTGACCGACGCCTATTCCCGCGAGGCAAACACCACTCAGCTGGCTGCAATATTCGAGGGAACTCTGCGGCCATGAACAGCAGCAGGATACTCGTCGTCTTCGGCACGCGCCCCGAAGCCATCAAGATGCTGCCGCTGGTCAAGGTGCTGGCGGCCGAGCCGGCGCTCGAGGTTCGGGTCTGCGTCACCGCGCAGCATCGACAGATGCTTGATCAGGCACTGGAGCTGTTCGGGGTGCAGCCCGACTACGATCTCGACGTGATGACAGCGGCGCAAGGGCTAGAGCAGATCACCACCGCCGTACTGACCGGCCTTTCCGCAGTGCTCGACGCCTGGCGGCCGGATCGCGTGCTGGTGCATGGCGACACTGCCACCGCCATGGCCGCTTCCCTTGCCGCGTTCTACAAGAAGATCCCGGTTGGACATGTCGAGGCCGGGCTGCGGTCGGGCGATCCGCTGCAGCCCTGGCCGGAGGAAGTGAACCGGCGCCTGATCGACGTCATCGCCGACCACTACTACGCTCCCACGGCGGAAACGCGCGACAACCTGCTGCGCGAAGGGGCGCGACGCGACACCGTCTATCTCACCGGCAACACCGTGATCGACGCACTGCTGATGATGGTGGCTCGGATCGAGAGCGAGCCGGGCCTCGCCGCAACGCTTGCCGAGACTTTCTCCTACCTCGATCCCGATCGGCCGCTGCTGCTGGTGACCGGACACCGGCGCGAGAATTTCGGCCAGCCGTTGCTCGACATCTGCGCCGCGATTGCGGAGCTGGCGCACACCCATCGGCTGCAGGTGGTCTATCCCATCCACCCCAACCCCAGCGTCCAGGGGCCGGTGCGTCAGGTGCTCGCCGGCAAGCCGCATGTGCATCTGGTCGAGCCGCTCGATTACCTTCCCTTCGTCTACCTGATGAAGCGCAGCCACGCGATCCTCACCGATAGCGGCGGCATCCAGGAAGAAGCCCCGGCATTAGGCAAGCCCGTCTTCGTCACGCGCAACGTGACCGAGCGGCCCGAAGCCGTGGCCGCCGGCACGGTCGAACTGGTCGGCACCGACCAGCGGACCATTGTCGAGCGGGTTGGCCGGGTCTTCAGCCCGGCGGGTGAGCACGAGCGCATGGCGCGCCGCATCAATCCCTATGGCGATGGCGAGGCCTCGCGCCGCATCGCCGACATACTGGTTGGACGCAAGATGAAGGAATTTGAGCCATGACTACCGATCGCACCTGTGTCGTCGTAGGCTTGGGCTACATCGGCCTGCCAACCGCCGTGGTGATTGCAAGAAGCGGGGTGCGGGTCATCGGCGTCGATGTCAACGCCACGCTGGTGGCCAGCATCAATGCGGGCCAATGCCCGATCGTCGAGCCCGGCCTGCCCGAGGCGCTCGCCGCGCTGGTCGACAATGGCAGCATCGTCGCCACCGCCACGCCCCAGAGCGGCGATGTCTACATCATCGCCGTGCCGACCCCCTTTGCCGGCGGCTACAAGCCCGACCTCACTTATGTGAATGCCGCGGTGCAGGCCATCGCCCCCGTCCTCAGGCGGGGGCAACTGGTGATCCTCGAATCCACCGTGCCGGTGGGGACCACCGAACTGGTGGCGCGCTGGATCGAAACGCTGCGACCCGACCTCACCTGCTCGCGGCCGGGCAGCGATGGCGGCGATATCCTCGTCGCCCATTGCCCGGAGCGCGTGCTGCCCGGGCAGATCCTGCGTGAGCTGACCGAGAACGACCGGGTGATCGGCGGGCTCTGCGAGCGCGCCGGCGAAGCCTGCCGCGCCTTCTACAGCGCGTTCGTCACTGGCAACTGCGTCGTCTCGGACGCCCGCACCGCCGAGCTCTGCAAGCTCACCGAGAACTCGTTCCGCGATGTGAACATCGCCTTCGCCAACGAGCTGGCCGAAATCTGCGCCCAGCTGCAGATCGATGTGTGGGAGCTGATCTCGCTGGCGAACCTCCACCCCCGGGTCAACATTCTGAAGCCCGGTCCTGGGGTCGGCGGCCATTGCATCGCAGTGGACCCATGGTTCATCGTTTCCGAGGTTGGCGAGAAAGCCCGCCTGATCCGCGAGGCGCGCTGGATCAACAGCGAACGGCCGCGCCAGATCGTCAGGAAGGTACTGGAAAGCGTGGCCGCCGGGGGCATCCGCTCGATCGGCTGTTTCGGGCTGAGCTACAAGGCCGATGTCGACGACTTCCGCGAAAGCCCGGCAGTGGAGATCGTCAGCCTGCTTGCGAAGGAATTGCAATTGATCGGGTCCAACGTCGAGTTGCGGGTTGTCGAGCCGCACATCACGGGCCTACCCGAAGAGTTCTCGCACTCTGGCCTGGTGACCCTGGTCGACGCGGATGCGGGTCTATCGAGCGACATGATCCTCATGCTGGTGGATCACCGCGAGTTTCGCGCCATCCCGCGTTCGGCGATCGCAAACAAGATGGTTATCGACACCCGTGGGCTTTGGGCAAAGTCCAATCAGCAAGTTGCAAGCCAAGCAGCCTCACATCTTGCGGCTATCAACTGATGATTGCGCGGTCCCTTAACGATAGGATTGCGGCTCCCCATTCGGTGTGAGTGGCTTGCGGGGCCGACCAATAATTAGCACTACACGGTAGAGCGGTCCGATGAACGGCATTGCCTTTAGGATAAGGTCGTCCACCCTCATAGTTGCCCGCATCATAATGTTGTCGGGCTTGGGCAGCATGGCTCGAGAGAGAACGCCGACCGGCACTGAGAAAAGTTGTTCGTACAGGAAGTCTGCGTCCAGTGCCTGACGAATCGCTCGCAGATCCTTCACTCGGAAAGGTCGCTCGTCACTTGTGCGAGCTCTCGGAGTCATTTTTCGAACGGCCCACCCAACCGGGTTGAGATCCATCGGCTCCCCGAACACCACGAGCCCGTCAGGTTTGACCACGCGCACGATCTCTTTAAGAGCGGACTCAAGGTTAAGGTGATGTAGGATGCCGGCGCCGAATACGGCATCGAAGGAGTGATCTGGGAAGTCAAGTTTGTGGGCGTCCATGAGGTGGAAGATCGGCCTCAATGACGATCCCGCCACAAGTTCTCTGCCTTCATCGAGTTCCCGTTCTGAGACATTCACGCAGTGAAGTTCGCCAGGCGCCGCTTTGGGGTCAATCCACAGTGCCCAACTCTTTGACCCAAGTTCCAGAACCTTGCCCCCCGCCTTGGCCGCAAGGGCTGCCTGGGCCCTCTCGCGCATTCGCAAGTCAGCGTAGTGATGGGAGTGCGAGAACAGGTCATTGTAGCCACGCCGCTTCAAACCTTCATTGTAGGCCTCTCGCTCGCGCGCGGCGCGCTCTTCTTCACTATTGCGAACGATGCTCATGTATGCCCCCCTTCAGCCCGGACAATTCTATGCTGCAATTTGTCAGTGGTGCAACGGTAGGTGATCCCGGGAACGCCAGGTCAGTGCTGGACTCCGGCTCAGTCTTCCTTCGCTTCCGCTGCAGGGCCATGCGGCGGGCTGCCTTTTGAAGGTGGCGGCATAGCCGTATGCGACAGCGAGGTTCACGCCCACCTGACATCACGTGACCGAGGGCGTGCACGTTGGCGACGGCAACAACGACGATACGACCGCCTCTCTCAACACGAAGGGTACCGCCCTGCCTCCGAGGATGCCTCATCCTCGCAGCCCTACGTACGCTTCAGCTTCACCACTGGACTGGACGCTGACCGCACCGCAATGAGAACGATTCCGAAGTCTCGCATTTTACTGATATGACAACAAGTTAGCTTCAGAGGTCGTCGGTCGATTGCTACCGCTGGCCCGATCGATTTTGTCCGATGCCGATAAGGATGCGACGTGATGACGAAACTTGCGCTGGTTTGCGGGGCGGGCGGATTTATCGGTAGCCATCTGGTGCGGAGGCTGAAGCATGAGGGGTTCTGGGTCCGCGGCGTTGATCTGAAGTTCCCTGAATTTGCCGACACGGAAGCGGACGATTTCGTGGTCGGCGACCTGCGGGACCAGCGCGTCGTCGATGCCGTCATCGACCGGCGCTACGACGAGGTCTACCAGCTGGCGGCCGACATGGGTGGCGCCGGGTATATTTTCACCGGCGAGCATGATGCGGACATCATGCACAACTCGGCCACCATCAACCTTGGCGTTGTCGACCGGGCTCACAAGCGCAACATCCGGCGCATCTTCTATTCGTCGTCGGCCTGCATGTATCCGGCGTACAATCAGGAAGATCCGGACAACCCGAATTGCAAGGAGTCGTCGGCCTACCCGGCCGCACCCGACAGCGAGTATGGGTGGGAGAAGCTGTTCTCCGAACGATTGTTTCTCGCCTATAACCGGAACCACGGCATGTCGAACCGGGTGGCGCGCTACCACAATATCTTCGGCCCCGAGGGCACGTGGACCGGGGGCAAGGAGAAGGCCCCGGCGGCGGTGTGCCGCAAGGTCGCCATGGCTGCAAACAACGGTGAGATCGAAATCTGGGGCGACGGCAACCAGACCCGCTCATTTCTCTACATCGACGAATGCATCGAGGGCACGATCCGGCTGACGCGATCCGAGTTCGAGGGGCCGGTCAATGTCGGCTCCGACGAGATGGTCACCATCAATCAGCTCGTTGACATGGTTGCCGAGATCGCCGGCAAGACGCTGCACAAGAACCACGTGCCGGGCCCATTGGGCGTGCGCGGCCGCAATTCCCACAATCAGCTGATCGAAGACAAGCTGGGATGGCGCCCGACGCAGAGCCTGCGCAAGGGCCTCGAGGCGACTTACGCCTGGATTGAAACACAGGTGCGCCGCAACGCCGCCTGAGCGGAGGTTCCGCGGCGTTGCGAAGTGAAGCTGCAGCGACCCTCGGCCGCTGCAGCGTCCCTCCCCTACCCCCGCATCATCAGCTTCAGCACCACGACCCAGAACACCAGGCTCGTCAGCAGCAATAGCGGCAGGCCACAGCCCGAAGGGATGTGGTCGAGTTGGTCGGCGAGCCAGGCCCGGGGGCGCTTCATTGGCGTAGCAGGTAGGGCTTGTGGTTGTAGAACACCGTGCCCGGGGCGACTTCGACGCGGCCGGGCGAGCCCTTGGCGTCGAACTTCACCGCCTCGAGATAGGCGAGGTAACAGGCGCTCTGGCACTTGCCCTTGAACAGCAGCGTCTTGCCTTCCATCAGCATGGCGCGGGCATAGCCCTGCCACACCCAGACTTCGCCGCCCGGGCCTGTGAAGGTGCAGACGCTGCGGTCGGCACACGATTGTGGGTAATAGCCCTTGTGGGCCAACAGGTCGGCGCGCGACATTTGCTCGGCAGCCGGCGTATCCGGCAACTGGCGAACAGCAACGCCCGCAGCAAGTGCGGGTACGGCCAACAAAGATGCGAGAAGCACGGCAGAAAGCTGCGTCCGAAGGTCTACCATTCCCAAGCCCCAATCTTGGTTATGGTCCACCGCAGCTGAAGATTAACAGATACTTACCCGCCAACCAAGACGGGCGCTCATCACAAAATGGGTTTGGTGGTTAATGCGACCAGGGCGCCAGCGGTGGGGGATACTGGCGGTTAGGTCGGAATGCGCCCTCTGATGAGGCGCTTCATCGCTACTGCCTTACCTGAGCGGGACTTGAAGTAGTTCTCACGCTCGCGCGCATGGTCCTCAGTTTCGACTGCGACATAGGATTTCAGCACCGCAGGTATGTAGGCCTTTGTCGAAAGGACCTCTCCGGCTTGATGTGACGCATAACGGCGCTTCAGATCGTTCGTGGACCCGACGTAGATGTCGCCATTTCTCGGCAGAAGAAAATAACAGACCACATTGAGTGCCTGTCTCCGCACACCGGTTGGGCTCGGCCTCAGCCGAAGTACATAAGCTATCAGACGGGCCATATCTCCCTGCGCTGCTGCGCAGCTTCGGGAGATCACCCTGCGCCCTGTGTTCTCCGGGTGGCCTGCCACCCGAAGCCCACAGGGCGCAGGGTGGCGGGTAGGGAGGGATTCGAACCCCCGGAACGCTTTCACGTTCGCCGGTTTTCAAGACCGGAGCAATCAACCGCTCTGCCACCTACCCGACGCTGACGCGTTTAGCCGCAGCCGCGGCTTACGGCAAGAGCAGCGTCGAGCCGGTGGTGGCGCGCGCCTCGAGCGCGATGTGGGCTTTGGCTGCGTCGGCGAGCGGAAAGGTCTGGTCGATGGCGATCTTCACCTTGCCCAGCGCGATCACGTTGAACAGCGCCTCGGCGGCAAGCCGCAGATCGTCGGCCGTCTTGAGATAGCCGCCGGTGGTGGGGCGCGTGAGGAACAGCGACCCCTTCTCCGCCAGGATGGTCAGCCTGGGGATGGACACGGGACCAGAGGCATTGCCGAAGCTCACCATCAGGCCGCGCGGCCGGAGGCAATCGAGCGAGGGCTCGAAGGTCGCGGCGCCGACCCCGTCATAAACGACATCGACACCCTTGCCGCCGGTGAACTGCTTGACCCGCGCGACGAAATCATCGCTCCGGTAGTTGATGGTGAGGTCGACGCCGTTGCGAGCGGCGATGGCGCATTTGTCGTCGGAGCCGGCGGTGGCGATCACCGTTGCGCCGATCGCCTTGGCCCATTGCGTCAGGATCTGGCCGGTGCCGCCGGCGGCAGCGTGGATCAGGATGGTCTCGCCGGCTACAAGCGGATGGGTCCAGTGCAGCAGGTAGAAGGCCGTCAGCCCCTTGAGAATCGCCGCCGCCGCCACCTCGTAGCTGATGCCGTCGGGGATGCGCACCACCCGGTCGGCCGGCAGCAGGCGCTCGTCGGCATAGGCGCCGACGGAGCCCTGGTAGGCGACGCGATCGCCAACCCGCCAGGCCGTCACATCGGGCCCGACCGCAATCACCTCGCCCGCGCCTTCGTTGCCGGCGACGAACGGCAGCGCCACCTTGTAGAGCCCGGTGCGCTGGTAGGTGTCGATGAAGTTGAGCCCGATGGCATGGCTTCTGATCTTGATCTGACCCGCGCCGGGCGCCGGAACATCGACCTGCTCCAGCCTCAACTGGTCGGGACCACCGTACTCGTGGACGAAAACGGCACGGCTCATCGGTTACCTCATATAATTCACCAGCGACAGCTGACTGAGCAGCGCGGTGGTCTGATAGCTCGCTTCGAGGCGCGTCTTCAGCGCCAGGATCTCCATGGCGATCGTCTCGGTCGGCGCCGCCTCGATCTGCTCTAGCATGTTTCCGAGCTGGGCGGCGTGCGCGGTATGCCGCTCGGCGATGGCGCCGGTGGTGCTCTGGGCGAGGCCGAGTTCGACAGTGATGGCGGCGAGCGAGCCGGGCTGGTTGTCCTTGGTGTCGGCGAGGCGCGAGGCGTTGCGCGACATCATCGATGCGTAGCGCTTCTCTGAGGTCGGGTCGCTGTCGGGGAAATCCTGCACGGCGATGGCGGCAAGGGTCTGGATCAGGTTGATGAAGCCGGCCTCGTTGGCCTGGACGCCATAGCCGACAGTGGTGCCCTCCCCCACCCGCGCCGTGACGGTGCTGCGCGGATCGGCGCTGTCCTCGCCGGTGTACCAGAGCATGGTGTTGGCCGACGTGCCGGCGATAAGGCCGGTGGCGCTGTCGAAGGGCGGGCCGTCGACCCGCATCACCTGCTCGCCCTGGCCGTTGAAGAAATTCTCGGCGGCGGCATAGGCGGAGGCCGAGACCAGCGTGGTTTCGGCAAGCTGCTTCACCGAGCCGGTCAGCGCCGTCTCGAAGCTGGCGGCGGTGGCATCGGCATCGGCGCCGATCTGGAACTCGCCATCGCCCGGCGTGCCCGTGGTGGCGACGAGCACGATCTGCTCCTCGGTGCCGTCGGGCATGGTGAAACTGACCTGCACCTTGTCGCCGGCCGTGGGCAGCGGCGTGCCGAACTGCACCGTCAGCGCCGGCGGCGGGCCGCCGCCCGGCGCGGTCACCGCGATGTTCGCCGAAGTGGTGGTGACGCCGGAGAGCTTCATGCCGAAGACGGTGGTCTCCTCGGCCAGCGTCACGGTGTCGGCGGCGCGGGTGATATCGAGGCGGCCGAGATGGTCGGCGCCGAGATCGGCGAGCTTGCGCTCGCCCGCCACCTGCTTGAAGCCGGCACGGGCGCCGACGCCGTTCATCACCTCGGACGACGTCGCCACCGGCTGGCTGTCGGTGCGGTTGCCGCCGAACATGTAGCGGCCGGCGACATCGGTGTTGAGCAAGGTCAGCACTTCGTCAAAGCGCGAGCCGGCCAGCGTCGGGGCGGTCTGGAAGTTGATGCCGGAGGTGCCGCCGCCGCCCGAAATCGCCGCGGCGCGCGCGTCGGATTCGATGGTGTCGAGCCGGCTCATCACCGTATCCAGCACTTCGAGCCTGAGGTTCACCGTCGAGATCGACTGCTGGTAGCCATCCATGCGCGCCATGCGCTGGCGCAGCGCCAGGTCGAAATAACGGTCCGAGCCCATCTCGGCGAGGGTCGAGGCCTTCTCGCCCGAGGCCAGCTGGGTCTGCAGCTGATCGTAGCGGGCTTTCATATTGGTGATGTTCTTGATGCCGTTGGCGAGCGGGAACATCGTCTTGCCGACTGAGGTCATGCGCTTGTTCCTTAGAGCTGCATCAGGGAGTCCATCAGTTCCTGCACCACGCTCATCACCCGCGCATTGGCGGCGAAGGCGTTCTGCAGTTCCATCAGGCGCGCCATTTCTTCGTCGACGTCGACGCCGTATTCGCTGTCGAGCCGCTGCGTCAGGGCCGCGAGCGTCTGCTGCTGCGTCTCGTTGTTCGAGATCGCGGCTTCGGCGACGTTGCCCTGGTAGTTGAGGGTCTGCGAGATCAGGTCGGCGACCGTGCCACCGAGGCGTGAGCTGGCGTCGCTCAACCCGCTCCCCTGCCCGCCGGAAAAGCGCATGTCGTCGAGGTTGGAGATCACCTGGTTGAGGCGGTCCTGATCGCCCAGCGGCGTGGTGCCGGTGTATTGCACCAGGAGCTTGTTATCGGCGACGATCGAGGCGTTGACGCCGATGCGGCTGGCAAAGCCGAGCTTCTGGCCGACGCCATCGAGGCTGTTGGTGAAATCGGCATTGTTGGTGTCGACGAACAGCGAGAAGCCGAGAGTGCCGTTCTGCAGCCCCGACGAGGTGGTGCGGGTCGAGAGCGACAGCATGTCGGTGGTGCCGGCGACCCCATCATCCATGATCCGGAGCGTATCGCCCGAGGGGTTGGTGACAGAGAGGCCGCCGCCCAGCTTGTTCTGCAGCTGCGAGGCGACGCCGGCGGCCCCGCCGGAGAAATCGAGCCCGATCACCCGGGCGCCATTGGCATCGACATAGTCGAGCGGCAGCTTGGTGGTATCGTCGACGCGCAGCACGCGAACGGTCTTTTCGGCGCCGCCCTGGGTGTACTTGAAGGTGAACTCGTTGCCGTTGCGGACGCTGGCGAGGTCGACCTCGTAACCGTTGGAGGGGCCCGCGGTAACCTGCGTGCCCTGGGTCAGGTTGGTCGACATGGCCTGCGCCACCGAGGCGGCGATCTCGTCGAGCTGATCCTGCGCCTGCACCAGCTGCTGGTCGCGCAGCTGGATCAGGCCGGCGAGTTCGCCCGATTGCAGCACGTTCTGTTTGACCAGGTCGATCTCCAGCCCGGCCGGAGTCATGATCGAGAGCTTGCCGACGCCGCTCACCGCATCGTTGGGGCTGAAGCGCGAGGCGGCCGACAGTGCGCCGGCGCTCTCGTAGCTGAACACCGAGGCCTTGACGTCGAGAATGCCGACGCCCGAGCGGGTCATCAGCGACACGGTGCCATCGCCGCGGTAATTGACGCGCAGATCCATCTGCTGCGACAGATCCTCGACCAGCCGGTCGCGCTGATCCATCAGGGTGGCGCGCGAGGTGGCGTCGATGCCCTGGTCGGCGAGCCTGAGGTTCACCTTTTCCAGCGATTGCAGCTGGTTGTTGATCGAGTCGACGCTGTTGGAGAGCTTGGCCTCGATCTCCTGGCGCAGCGACTGGATGTCGGAGCTCAGCCGGTTGAGCGTCGAAGCCACGGTCTGGGCCTTCTGCACCAGGTCGGCCCGGTTGGCATAGCTGTCGGGGCTGGTGGCCACGGCGGCGAGGGAACTCTCGAAGGCGTTGTAGGCGCTGTCGATCGAGCCGACGGTGCCGGGTTTGCCGAACAGCGTCTGCACCCGGTCGAGGAAGCTCGCCTGCACGCTGGTGAAGCCGGATTCGGCGGTCGATCGGGTGTAATGCGCCTGCAGCGACTGGTTGAAGGCGCGGCTGAGCTGGCCTTCGCGGGCGTAGGTCGAATTGACGCCCAGCGAGTCGATGACGCTGACCGACCGCCGGTGATAGCCGGGGGTGCCGGCATTGGCGACGTTGTTGGACAGCGTATCGAGCGCGTTCTGGCCGACACGCATGCCCGAGAGCGCATTGCTGAGGGTAACCGAGAGCCCCATACCACCCTGCTCCAGTTGAGAAAGCCCCGGCGCGGGAGGGACCCGCGCCGGGGGGGATCAGGTCCGCGTCAGCGGATCATGTTCAGCGATTCCTGCAGCATCTGGTCGGCCGCGGAGACAATGCGGGTACCAGCCGCGTAAGCCTGCTGGGTGACGATCAGCTTGGTGAACTCTTCCGAGATATCGGTGTTGGAGGCCTCGACGGCCGAACCGATCACCCCGTCGGTATCGAGCAGCGGCTCACCCGATTCCGACGTCGCGGCGAACACGCCGCCATCCATGCGCTTCAGCGCATTGACGGCGTTGAAGTTCGCCGTGACCACCTGAGCCACTTCGAGCTGCTGGCCGTTGGTGTAGGACACCACGACGCGGCCATTGTCGTTCACCCCCACCGAAACGAACTCGCCGGCGGCGTAGCCGTTCTGGTTGAGCGTCGTGACTTCCGCATTGCCGTTGGGATCGGCGAACTGGGTCAGCCCCGAGGCGCCGTGCTGCAGGCGGATATCGCCGATGGTGACGCCGTTGACCATGAGGCCCGGCAGTTCAGTGGCTTCGACCGGCGGGTTGGGCGAGCCGTCCGGACCGAAGGTGTAGTCACCGCCGACCCGCGACCAGGCGGTGCCGGTGCCGGTGGCCTGGGAGTTGGTGAGGATGAACAGGTTCCACTTCTCGGCGCCGCCATTGGCGGTCGAGTTCACCTTGGCCCAGCGCATCTGCACGTTGGCCGGCGCGCCGTTGCCGGCATAGACCGTCACCGCGCCGCCCGAGATCGACTGCGAAACGAACGTATCAGCGTCGTCGGCGCTGATGTTGTCGACCCGCTGCTGCAGGGCGAGCGCCGAAGAAACGGTCGGGTTGTAGGTCCCATCGGCGAGGCCGAGGCCCAGCGACGAGGTGCCGGTGGTATTGTCGGCGATGGTGACGGTGTCGGTTGCGTTGGTGCCGGAGACGGTGATTGCGCCACTGGAGTTCCGGCCGATATCGGTTCCCGGGACCAGCGCCTCAATCGCGGCCAGCATGGCATCGACATCGGCAAACGCGGTGTAGTCGAAATCGGCTGCGGTGTTGCCGCCGCCACCATTGCTGAAGTTGATGACCACCGGAGCACCGCCGTTGATCGAGATGCTCAGCGTATCGTTGTCCGACACGATCGTAGAGGGCAGCGCCGTTCCCGCGGTGGTCGCGCCCGAGGTGGTCGCAGCCGTATCCGGCGGGATGGTCAGGAAGTCCTGGGCCCGCAGCAACTCGCTGCCCGGAACCTTGGAGGCCTGGTAGGCCGCTGTCTTGGGCAGCTGCGGCAGGTTCAGCTCGTAGTTCACCGAAGTGGTCTGCTGCGCCGGCAGGAACGCGCTCGACACCTGCAGCACCTGCGGCACCGAGCTCGAGATGTTCTGCGTCGCCGGATCGATCGGCAGGCCCTTGAGGTAATAGCCCGAGCCGTTGACCAGGTAGCCGTTCTTGTCGAGCTCGAAGTCGCCGCGGCGGGTATAGTAGTTGGCGCCGGCGAACAGCGTATCGCCGTCCGACATGCCGATCGGCGGCTCGACGACGAAGAAGCCGTTGCCGTTGATGGCCATGTTGGTTTCGGTCGAGGTGCCCTTGATGTCGCCCTGGATGTTGTTGGTCGAGCGCGAGTAGGCGAGCACCGAGCCGGCCGTCTGCCGCTTCTGCGCGGCATCGGGGATCATGTCGACGAAGTCGGTGTCGATGCGCTTGAAGCCGGTGGTCTGGCTGTTGGCTATGTTGCCCGAGATGTTCTCGAGCGCGAAGGATTGGGCGCGTAGCCCGGTGACTGCGGTCGAAAGAGCGCCGTAGATGCCCATAGTTTGCTCCATACCCCCATTTGGCGTGCGGACACGCGGGTTCGGACTAAGCAATGCAAGGGCGATGCCAGTTCGGCTGAGCTCTGATTTTGCTGGTTTTTTCGCCTCGCTGGTAACGGGTGTGGCGACAAAGGGGCAAAAGAGTCCGGGCCGGGCGGCAACAATTGCCGGGGTGCGCCACAATGTGTCGGCCATCTCTCCTGTGGGTCTAGGTGGGCACAGCCTCTCCTCCCCATCCGGCTGTCATCCCAGCGAAAGCTGGGACCCAATCATCCACTTGCGCCACCGGCGAGCTGGTTCCCAGCTTTCGCTGGGATGACACCGGTGGTGGGGTCGGGCTCTGTGGCCCAATGCCCGCGTGCACGAAGCAGTGGGGTGATGACGGAGAGACCGTGCCCGCCCCCTGCCCTTGTCGCATCCCCGCGCTTCGTCTACATCGATCACGCCGAACCGGACCCGCCCCTATGCTGTTCAATTCCGCCGAGGATTTCCTGAGCGCGCCGCGTCACGCCGTGACGGTGTTCGGCATGGCCGGGGTCGGCAAGACCTGGCTGGCGGCGCTGCTGCGCAAGCACCAGTGGTTCCACTATTCGGCCGACTACCGCATCGGCACGCGCTACATGGGCGAGTTCATCGTCGACAACTTCAAGGCCGAGGCCATGAAGGTGCCGTTCCTGCGCGACCTGCTGCGCTCGGACTCGATCAAGATCGACAGCAACATCACCTTTGCGAACCTCGACCCACTCTCGACCTATCTCGGGCGCCCGGGCGATACGCGTCGCGGCGGCTTGCCGCTTGCCGAGTATCAGCGGCGCCAGGAGCAGCACCGGGTGGCCGAGATCGCGGCGCTGGCGGATGTGCCCTATTTCATCGAGCGCGCCGACACGCTTTACGGCTACGCGAACTTCATCGCCGATACCGGTGGCTCGCTGATCGAGGTGGTGGACCCGGCCAATGCCGAGGATCCGGTGATCAAGGCGCTGACGGCGAGCACGCTGCTGCTCTACATCCGGGGCACCGAGGATGACGCGCACAAGCTGATCGAGCGCTTCAGGCACAGTCCCAAGCCGATGTACTATCAGCCGCATTTCCTCGTTCAGAAGTGGGACGAGTTCAAGAAGCTCAACAAGGTCAAGGACGACGCCGACGTCGACCCGGACGCGTTCGGCGCCTGGGGCTTTGAAGCGCTGCTCCAGGACCGGCTGCCGCGCTACCAGCAGCTCGCCGACAATTTCGGCTACACCATCGAAGCCAGCGACCTCGCGACGGTGCGCGACGGCGACGAGTTCCTCGACCTCGTGGCTGAGGCGATCCGCAAGCGAATGCGATAGCGCCTTTTGGCGCCGCTTCCGCTCACCCGATCGCTATCCTATCTAGAGGCACATCATGCCCATTCGCATTCCTGACCACCTGCCGGCCGCCAAAACCCTCCAATCGGAGGGTGTCATGGTCATGGACTCCTCCCGCGCCGCCCGCCAGGATATCCGCCCGCTGCAGATCGGCCTGCTCAACCTGATGCCCAACAAGGAGCGGACGGAGACGCAGTTCGCCCGGTTGATCGGCGCGACGCCTTTGCAGGTCGACCTGACGCTGGTCCGCGTCAGCGACCACAAATCGAAGAACACCTCGGAGGAGTACCTCAGGAGCTTCTATTCCACCTGGGAAGAGGTGCGGGAGCGGAAGTTCGACGGCTTCATCGTCACGGGTGCACCGGTGGCGAACATGCCGTTCGAAGAGGTGAAGTACTGGTCCGAGATGCTCGAGATCATGGACTGGACGCAGACGAACGTGCACCACACGATGTTCATCTGCTGGGGCGCGCAGGCGGCGTTGCACCACTTCCATGGCGCCAGGCGCTACCGCATGCCGTCAAAGGCCTTCGGGGTATTCCGCCACAAGCTGGTCGGCCCGCAGACGCCGTGGCTGCACGGTTTCTCCGACAGCCCGATGATCCCGGTGAGCCGCTATAACGACATCGACCGGACCAGCCTCGGCGAGAACCTCGAGGTGCTGATCGACAACGACGACATCGGCGTCTGCATGCTCGAGGACAAGGCGCGCCCTGCCCTCTACATGCTGAACCACCTCGAGTACGACAACCGCTCGCTGGCGGACGAGTATGAGCGGGACGTCAAGGCGGGGCTCGACACGGCGCCGCCGGTGAACCTGTTCCCAAATGGCGATACGACGGTCGAGCCGGAGAACCGCTGGCGCAGCCACGCGCACCTGCTGTTCCAGAACTGGATCAACGAGATCTACCAGACGACGCCATACGAACTCGAGAAGATCGGAACATAGCCGGCCCCGCAGCAGGCGCCCCCTCTCCCTTGGGGGAGAGGGCGGCGGATGAGGCCGAGGGCCTCACCGCGGGGTGAGGGGGCCTTGCCGCAAGCGCCGAGCGCGAGAAAGGCCCCCTCACCCGGCGCTACGCGCCGACCTCTCCCCCAAGGGAGAGGTGGTCAGTGCATCCCCTCGGCCGATTGCTTCAGCCCCTCCAGCATCATGGTCCAGTTCTTTTCGAACTCGGCCTGGGTCTTGGCGTCGACCTCGGTTTCCTCACCTTCGTTGAACTGGCTGAGCGTCACCCTGGTATGGGCGCCCGACGGCGCGAGCTCATACTTGACCACGTGGTAGCTGGGCGGGCGTCGGCCGGAACCGTCCTTGTCGCTCCAATGGGTGAAGCTCAGTTCTTTGGCCTCCGCCAGCGTCTGGATCTCGCCGCGATCGGTGAAGCTCCTGCCCTGCCATTCGCCTTTGAAGGTGATGGGATGGCCGATCTTCCAGTCGGTTTCGATCCTGGTGCCGGGAAACATGGCGCCGCCCTTCATGGCCTTCCACACCGTGGCGCTCGGCGCGGCGATAAAGGTGTCGATTTCAACGACAGGTTTGTGCATTTGCACCTCCTCTGGCTGGGGGTCAAACGCCCGGCCGCAGCATGAGGTTGCGACATCAATGCGAGCCGCGCCAACGCGCTAGCCTTGCATTCCCGAGGGGACCGCCTACCTTCCGGGCAATCCGAGGACCGCCGCCAGTGCCGCAATCGCCGACGACCATCACCGACGAAATCGGCATCGCGCTGGGCAACCTCGCCGACGCCGCCGCTGCGCCGTTCACCCCGACGCTGCGGCTTGGGGTGACCGGGTTGAGCCGGGCCGGCAAGACCATCTTCATTACCGCACTGATCCACAACCTCTTGACCGGCGGGCGCCTGCCGGGCTTTGCGGCGCTGACCGAGGGACGGTTCATCGGAGCGCGGCTGGCCGAACATCCGGATGCCGGCATCCCGCGCTTCGCCTATGAGCAGCACCTCGCCGCGCTGACGGCCAAAGAGCCGCACTGGCCGGAATCGACGCGCAAGATCAGCCAGTTGCGGCTGACGCTGAAGTTCCAATCGAAGCGCTGGGTATCCGGGATGTTCGGGCCGACCGTGCTCAATCTCGATATCGTCGACTATCCCGGCGAGTGGCTACTCGACCTGCCGCTCCTGTCGCTGAGCTTTGCCGAGTGGAGCGCGGAGGCCCTGGCCCGGGCGGCGCAACCCCACTCGAAGGCCGAAGCCATGGCATTCCTGAGCGAGATCGCGCAGACCGACAGCTCGAAAGAGGCGACCGACGTCGACGCCGAACGCCTGGCGGCGGCGTTTACCGACTATCTCAGGCGCAGCCGAGAGGACGGACGGGCGCTCAGTACCCTGCCGCCGGGCCGCTTCCTGCTGCCCGGCGACCTCGAGGGCAGCCCGGCCCTGACCTTTGCGCCGCTGCCCCCTCCACCAGGGCCGGTGCGGTCGTCGAGCCTCTATGCCATGCTGGAACGCCGCTACGAGGCCTATAAGGCCATCGTGGTGCGGCCGTTCTTCCGCGATCACTTTGCGCGGCTCGACCGGCAGGTGGTGCTGGTCGATACGCTCAGGGCGCTGAACGCCGGCCCGGCAGCAGTGGCCGATCTCGAAACGGCACTGACCGACATCCTCGCCTGCTTCCGGCAGGGCGACAACAACCCACTCACCCGGCTGGTGGCGCGGCGGATCGACCGCATCCTGTTCGCAGCGACCAAGGCCGATCATATCCACTCCTCGAGCCACGACCGGCTGGAAGCCGTGATGAACCGCTTGGTCGCCGACGCCGCACGCAAGGCCCGGTTCGCCGGCGCCGAAACCCGCTCGATGGCCATCGCGGCGATCCGTGCGACCCGCGAGAGTGTGATCGAAGACGGCGGCGATAAGCACGAGGTGATCGTCGGCACGCCGCAGGCGGGTGAGGTGCTGGACGGCCAGAGCTACGATGGAAAGACCGAAATCGCGCTGTTTCCCGGTGACTTGCCCGAGCATCCTGATGCGCTGTTCGAAGATGGCCGGCCGATTGCGCTGAACTTCCTGCGCTTTCAGCCGCCGCAGCGGCTGGAAAAGAACGCCGAGGGCAATGTGGTGCTGCCGCATATCCGTTTCGACCGGGCGCTCGACTACCTGATCGGAGACTGGCTGCGATGAAACCACCGTTCGCCCGCCCCGTCTCATCCAACGGCGACGCCGCCGAAGCGCCGCGTCGCCCGCGCGTGTTCGAACCGGCCCAAGCCGTCGCCCTGCCCGAAAGCATCGAGCCGATCACCGATAGCGAGGCGCCGCTGGATGATGCGGTGCGGCCGCCGCGGCTCGTCGGCTGGGTGGGGCGCGTGGCGTGGATCGCCGGCGGGATACTGGTGTCGCTGGCGCTTGGGCTGGCGGCTGAGCGGCTGATCGCCGAGCTGTTCGCGGCGCAGCCGTGGCTCGGCTGGGTGGGCCTCGGCGTACTTGCCGTGCTGGTGCTCGCGCTGCTGGTGATCATCGTTCGCGAAGTGGCTTCACTGCTGCGGCTGCGTGCCCTCGACCGGTTGCGCCACGCGGCGATAGCGGCCCTCAGCAGCGACCGGAACAAGGACGGCGCGGCAATCACCCGCGAGCTGCTCGAGATCTACGGGCGGCGGCCTGACCTGGCGCGGCCGCGCGACGAGCTCGAAAGCAATGCCCGCCACGTCTTCGATGGCGCCGAGCATGTGCGGCTGGGTGAGCGCCTGCTGATGGCGCCGCTCGACATCCGGGCGCGGGCCCTGACCGCTGCCTCGGCGCGGCGTGTCGCGCTGGTGACGGCGGTATCGCCGCGGGCACTGATCGATATCGCCTTCGTCATCTTCGAGAGCGTCCGGCTGGGTGGCGACATCGCCCGGCTCTACGGCGCGCGGCCCGGCTTCATCGGCACCTGGCGGCTGATCGGCGCCATCCTCGCGCATCTCGCCGTCACCGGCGGGCTGGTGCTGACCGATGGCGTGGTCGAGCAGCTGGTCGGCCAGGGGCTGGCGGCAAAGCTTTCGGCCCGGCTGGGCGAGGGCGTGGTCAACGGGCTGATGACGGTGCGGGTCGGCATCGCCGCCATGCGCGTGGTGCGCCCGCTGCCGTTCGAGGTGGTGAAGCAACCGATGGTCAAGGATTTCATCCCGGAGCTGGCCAACGTACTGAATGCTGAGAAGAAGTAGGCGGGGCCACCTGCGTCGGTGCGAGCCGACCCCCACCCCTGTCCCCTCCCCCTAAGAATGGGGAGGGAGAACCAAAACACTGATATCAAGCCTGTCGTCTCCCTCCCCATGTTTAAGGGGAGGGATCAAGGGTGGGGGTCAACTCGCCCCGGCTCCTCCACCCTCTGCTCCACATTGTCGGATTTCTCCAATCTTGTTCCCCACCCCCTCGCTAGAACTGTGGACATCAACACGGGCCTTGCCCCAACAACGGAGAACGTCGATGTCGATCCTCAGCACCAGCACCAAGACCGCCGCCACCCTCGCCTTCGCGCTGCTGGCCAGCGTTTCCTTCGCCGCCGAGACGGTCGTCGACCTGCCGAGCGGCGTGAAGGGTACCCTCTCCACTCCCGATAGCGGCGCCACCGGCCAGGCCGTGGTGATGCTGCACGGTTTCGGCAGCTCCCGCGATGAAGTTGGCGGGCTGTTCGCCCAGCAGGCCGCGGCGCTCGCTGCCGAAGGCATCGCGTCGCTGCGTATCGATTTCCGCGGCTATGGCGAGAGCACCGGCGACATGGCCGACACCACGCTTGAAGGGCTGGTGGCAGATGCCGCCGAGGCTCGCGTGTATCTGAGCGACGTCGAAGGCGTCGATGCGGCCCGGGTCGGGGTGATCGGCTACAGCTTCGGGGCCGCCGTCGCCATGCTCGAGCCGGACAACTTCAAGTCGGTGGTGGTGTGGGGCCAGATGGGCAACCTGCAGAAGGAGTTCCACGAGTTTCTCGGCCAGGACTTCTACGACAAGGCAAAGGCCGAGGGCGTTGCCAGCGTCGATCTTGGCTGGCGCGTGGTGACGCTGAAGCAGAGCTTCTTCGACAGCCTCGCCCAGAACGACCTCGCAGCGCGGTTCTCCGGCTATGCCGGCCCGTTCCTCACCATTGCCGGCGAAGCCGACCCTGCCACCGCCTACTTCGAACAGTACCTGGGTCTCGCCAAGGGCAAGACCGAGTCGCTCAGCATCCCGGGCGCCGATCACATGCTGGGCGTGTTCAGCGAGCAGCCCGAGATCGGTAAAGAGGTGATCGACACCACCACCGCCTGGCTGAAAGACACGCTGTAACAACCATCGCGATCGAAGCCAGGGGCCGGGTTCACACCCGGCCCTTTCCGCGCGACGAACAGTGCGTTCGCCAGTTACATCCGTGTGCCGTCTTGCGCGCGCGGGACCATAGGCACATATCCACCCCCAGTCACATTTCGTAACCAGTGGGGCACCAATGTATCGGGTCGCCGTATTTGTCGGGAGCACGCGCCCGACCTCGTCCAACCTCAAGCTCGCCAAGGCGCTGGAGAAGTTGGCTGCCGGCAAGCTGGAGTTTCAGTACATCAAGATCGATAACCTGCCGTTCTACGACGACGCGCTGTGGAACGATCCGCCGGCCGAAGTGATGCGGCTGAAGCGCGAGATCGCCGCGGCTGACGCAGTTTTGTTCGTCACCCCGGAATACAACCGCTCGATCCCCGGTATTCTCAAGAACGCCATCGACTGGCCGTCGCGGCCGTTCGGCGAAAGCGTCTGGACCGACAAGCCGGGCGCCATTGCCGGCGCGACAGGTGGCGTCAGCGGCACCGCCGCGGCGCAGGTGCATCTTCGCTCGATCCTGCCGGTGGTTGGCGTGGCGCTGATGGGGCGGCCGGAGATCTACTTCCAGTCGCGCCCCGGCGCGATCGACGAAGAGAACACCATCACCGACGAGCGGCTCAGGACCAACCTCAACATCTGGGTGGAGCGCTTCACCGACTGGATCGGCATGTTCGTCAAGCCGCGGCAGGCGGTGGAAGAGATCGAGCGCAAAACCGCCTAGCATTCTCCTGAAAGCGCTCGGGCTTCCTTCACACAAGAGTCGCATCGGCGGGCTACCCGTTCTCCTATCCGGCACGTCGCCGGCGATAGGGAGATGCGCGATGCCCAACTATCTCTTGGTCTACCATGGCGGTGGCGAACCCGAGAGCGAAGAGGCGCAGGCGGCAGTGATGCTGGCCTGGAACGAGTGGCTCGAGGCGACCGGCGAAGCCATGCTCGACCTCGGCAGCCCGGTCGGCGCGACGATGACCGTCGGCTCGGACGGTACGGTCGGCCCAGCCCCAGCCGATCCGGTCAGCGGCTACTCGATCATCGAGGCTGACGACATGGAAGCCGCCCTCGAGATCGCCAAGGGCTGCCCGGTGCTGGCCGATGGCGGCAGCGTCGAAGTCTCCGAACTCGTCGACATGGATTTCGACGACGAGGACGAGGATGAAGACGAAGACGATTGAAGCCCGCCGGTGATCGCGGCAAGGACGCTCCACACCCTCGATGCCTTTTCCCCCGCCAGGGGGAGAAGCGCTGTGGCAGGATCAGGGTCCCCCGCTCGTGATTCCCCCGGCCCGCGATGAACCTGAAACTGGCAGCCCTCGGTGCGGCGATCCTGTGGGGGTTCACCTACATCATCACCACCACCATGCTGCCGCATAACCCGATCTTCATCGGCTCGGTGCGGGCGCTGGGTGGTGGATTGCTGCTGCTCGCATTCACCCGGCAGTTGGTGCCACAGGGCTATTGGCCGAAACTGATTGTCCTGGGAACGCTGAACTTCGGGGCATTCTTTGCGCTGCTGTTCGTTTCGGCGATCCGCCTGCCCGGCGGTGTCGCCGGCACGTTCCAGACGCTTGGGCCGCTGATCACCATCCTCCTCGCCTGGGCGCTGCTGAGCCAGCCGCCGACGCTGCTGAGGGTCGTCTCGATCCTGATCGGCGCAGCGGGCGTAACGCTGGTGATCCTCCGCGCCGATGCCGGGATCGACATGATCGGCGTCGCGGCAGCGCTTTGCAGCGTCGTCGCCGGCTCGCTCGGCGGCATCCTGATCAACCGCTGGGGCCGGCCCGTGGAGATGTCGCTGGTGAGCTTTACCGCCTGGCAGTTGCTGATCGGCGGCACCGAACTCGCCGTGCTGGCGCTGATCATCGGGGATGTGCCCGCTGTGATCAGCTGGACCAATGCGCTGGGGCTGGCGATCCTCGCCGTGGTGCTGACCGCGCTGCCCTTCATCCTGTGGTTCCGCGCCATCGTGGCGCTCGGCGCGGCCTCGGTGATCCCGTTCGTGCTGGTGACGCCGGTGGTCGCCTTCATCCTCGATGCGGTGATCCGCACCGTGGTGCCGAGCCCACTGCAGCTGGTCGGCGTGGCGCTGGTGATGACCGGGCTGATCGTCAACCAGTGGACCGGCGCGCGGGCCGCCAACCGCGCCTGATCACCAGGCGAGGTCGCGTTCCCTTGCTTCGCGCTCGGCGAAGCGTTCGCGGGCTTCCTCGACGCGGTGGCGATTGGCGTGGGCCCAGTTGCCGATGACCTTGAGCGGCCCCTGCAGTTCCTCGCCCATCTCGGTCAGCGCGTAGTCGACGCGCGGCGGGATCGAAGGCGTCACCTTGCGCGAGACGAAGCCGTCCTTCTCAAGGTCGCGCAGCGTTGCGGTCAGCATTTTCTGCGATACCCCTTCGATATGCCGCTTGAGCTCGGAGAAGCGCTTGGGGCCGTCGCTCAGCGCGCGCACGACCAGAATGGTCCACTTGCCGCTGATCTGGGCCAGTACCTCGTGCACCGGCAACATGGCGCGGGTGCAGTCGGCGAAGGTCTCGGGCTCATTCGCCTCGCGGGCCGGCGCCGGCACCATGCAACCCGAGGGGGTCGGCGGTTCCGTGTGGGTGACCAGGTCGTCCATGGGTAACTCCGTCTCGAAATGGTGCCGTCTTGCGCACCGCTGGGGTAGTCACCAACATAGCGCCAGTTACTGACGGTGACTAGGTCTCTGTTGGTGGCTACCCATGCAATCACCTCAAGGCAGACACCCGAATGAGCACGCCACGCATCGGCATCATCCTCTCAACCACCCGCGAAACCCGCTTTGCCGACCGTCCGGCGCAGTGGGTGCTCGACATCGCCAAGGCCCGCGGCGACGCCGACTATGAGATCGTCGACCTCAGAGACTTTCCGATTCCGTTCTTCGACGCCGTCGGCTCGCCGCGCTTCGTGCCACAGCTCAACGAGGTAGCGCTGCGCTGGGCGAGGAAGGTTTCCGAACTCGACGGCTACATTTTCGTTACCGCCGAATACAACCGCTCGATCTCGGGCGTCCTGAAGAATGCCCTCGACCACATCTATGACGAGCCGGCGCGCAAGCCCGCGGCCTTTGTCGGCTATGGCGCAGTAGGCGCCGCCCGTGCTGTCGAACAGTTGCGGTTGATGGCGGTGGAGCTCAGCATGGTGCCGATGAAGGCGGGCGTACACATCAACATGGAACCCCTGCTCGGCATGCTGCGCGGCGGCAAGGACTTCGCCGACTACGATTACCTGGCCCCGACCGTGACCGCCATGCTGGATGAACTGGCCTGGTACACCAGGACGTTGAAGGCCGGCCGCGACGCAGAGGCGCTCGAGCAGGCCGCCTGAGCCCTTGCCCGGCCGACGGCGCCTTCGGCCGCCGTCGGTCGATGATTCTGCCGGGTTCGTGGAACCTACGGACGGTTTGGCGCTTTCATCCCTCGACAAGAACCATGCGCCGCTGGCGCCACTGGTTCTCGGTGAGAAGGGAGCTGAAACTGGCCCGCATGCTGACCTCGGTCGCGCTGTTTTTGACAGTCGCGCTCGCTTCTCTTGGTCTTACCGCTTTCGGTCTCAAATACAGTGCCGACATGATCGGACAAATGGCCGCCGCCACGCCGGTCAAGACCACCAACTTGAGACCGGGCTATGTCGCGCGACCAACCATTGCTCGCGCCAATGATCTCAATGTCGCGCGGTCGGTGCCCGTGGTCTCAGCCACGGCCGACACGCCAATCAAGGTGGCACCGCCTGGTTTCACGCACTCGGTGACCGTCGAGGCCCTCAAGGTCCGCGCTGGCCCAAAACAAGTCGAACCGCAGGTGTTCACGCTCAAGGGCGGCAGCTGGGTAAACATCAGCGACGAGGTAGAGGGCTGGGTGCGGATTACCGACGAGGCCGGCCAGAGCGGCTGGGTCTACGGAAGTTTGCTGCGTCAGGCGCCACAAGCCGAGCTGCGTCAAGCGACGCAGCAAGGGTTGCGTCAAGAAGCGCAACTGGAGTCGCGTCAAGAGACGCAACTGGAGTAACGGGCCGCCTCAGAGCCCGGACGATGCTCCCTGGTGCGCCGCACGGGAGTATACGCGGCAGCGGGCGTCCAGTTTGACCTCCGGACGCCCGCTGCTTGCAGACTGAATGTGGGTCAGGCCGCCTCGGAGTCCTTGGCGGCACTGGGCGCCAGCGTCACGCGCATGCCGTCGAGTTCTTCGCTGAGCAGAATCTGGCAGCTGAGCCGCGAGTTCGGCTTCTTGTCGAGCGTTGAGTAGAGGAGATCCTCCTCGTCATCGCTCGGATCGGGGAGCTTCTCGAACCAGCCATCCTCGACATAGACGTGGCAGGTGGCGCAGGAACAGGCGCCACCGCACTCAGCCTTGATGTTGAGGCCCCAGTCGCGGATCACTTCCATGGTGCGCCAGCCATCGAGCCCTTCGAGCTCGTGTTCAACGCCGGATTGGTCGGTGACGAGGATTTTCATCGCGCGGCGCTCCCGGCGCGATGGCAGTCGGCAGTCGCCAGTCGCCAGTCGAATAGGCTCTCCCAACCGCCATAGGTCGCTCGCGGAGCGCGTCCGACCGCCGACTGCCGACTGCCGACTGCCCTCATCAAACGACCCCGAGCTTCTTCTGCAGCTTGGTGGAGCTGGTGGTGTACTGGAACACCACGCGCTCGCCCGGCGACACCACGGCCTTGGCCGCCTGAGCCATCAAGGCGGCTTCGTGGAAGCCCGAGAGGATCAGCTTCAGCTTGCCCGGATAGTGGTTGATGTCGCCGATGGCGAAGATGCCCGGCACCGAGCTCTCGAACTTCTCGGTGTCGACGGTGATCAGGTTGTCGTTGAGCTCGAGGCCCCAGTCGGCGACCGGACCGAGCTTCATGGTCAGGCCGAAGAACGGCAGCAGCCGAGTTGCCGGCAGCGGCGTATCGCCGGAATCCATAGTGATATGGACGTGGTCGATCTGGCCGTCCTTGCCTTCGAGCTTGCCGATCTGGCCCATGAGGAAATTGATCTTCCCCTCCATGACCAGCTCTTTCATCTTGTTGACCGAGGCCGGCGCCGCCTTGAAGGCGTCGCGACGGTGCACGAGGGTCAGCGAGCGGACGATCGGCTGCAGGTTGAGCGTCCAGTCGAGCGCACTATCGCCGCCACCGACGATCACTACGTCCTGGTCGCGGAAATCGTCCATCTTGCGGACGGCATAGAACACCGACTTGTTCTCGTACTGCTCGATGCCGTCGACCGGCGGGCGCTTGGGCTGGAACGAACCACCGCCGGCGGCGACCACCACGACCTTGCAGAGGAACACCTCGTCGGCGTCGGTCTCGAGGCGGAATGTGCCGTCCTCGAGCTTTTCGAGCTTGGTGACCATGCGGCTGAAGTGGAACTCGGGCCCGAACGGCGCGATCTGCTGCATCAGGTTGTCGGTGAGGCCCTGCCCCGTCACCATCGGGAAACCCGGAATGTCGTAGATCGGCTTTTCCGGATAGAGCTCGGCGCACTGCCCGCCCGGGCGGTCGAGAATGTCGATGAGGTGGCATTTGATATCGAGCAGACCCAGCTCGAACACGGCAAACAGGCCCACAGGACCGGCGCCGATGATGACCACATCCGTGACGATTTCGTTCGACATTCGCTTCTCACATGCAGGAAAGCCAACTCGGCTTTCGCGTTGGTCTCGGTGTCATTCCCGCGCAAGCGGGAACCTCTGTTTACGGAGCATGCCGCAACCACCGCAAACGGAGGTCACCGCTTTCGCGGGGATGACCCCGGTGGATGCGGCCAAATCCTAAGCGTTCTCGACGGCGCGCCGAAGGAACGGCCGGGTGCCGATCGGCACCTCGGTCAAGCCGACCGGCTGGTAGAAGATATCGACGAGGGCCAGCTTGCCGGCTTCGAGCGCCTTGCGGGTCGGCTCGTGCTTGACCACGAAGGCATTCATGCCGCAGCGGCGCATATGCGAGATCTGGTCATGCAGCACATCGCCCACGGCCCGCAGTTCGCCCTTGTAGCCGTAGCGCTCGGCGATCAGCCGCGACGACGAATAGCCGCGGCCATCGCCGAAAGCCGGGAAGTTGATTGCGATCGAGCTGAAGCGATCGAGATCGCCGGCGACCAGTTCGACATTGTCGCCCGGCGACACCAACAGCCCGACCGGGTGCGGGTTGGCGAGGACCGCCTCGCGGTTCTCCAGGAACACCGGCAGCGGGATGTGGGTGTAGCGCACGGTGCCGGCATCATCACCCTCCGCCCAGGCGCGGAACGGGTCGGCGATGAAGGCGCCATCCTTGAAGAGGTTCAATTCCTGAGCGGCCATGGGTTTGGCGATGGCTCCGTTGAAATCGAAGTGGATGCCGCACTCTTTTTTGTTCAATCCGCGCCAGCGGCCGGCACGCGGATCTTCGCCTTCGGCCACCACGCTCGTGCAGGGCGCGCAACCGATCGACTTGTAGCCCTTATTGTAGAGCGGGTGCTCGGGCAACCCATACTTGAGCTTGTAGGTCGTGATATCGGCATCGGAGAAATAGGCCAACGGGTTGACCTTGATACGGTCGTCGCTGGTCAGTTCGAAATGCGGCAGCACGCCGCGCTCGGCGGTCTGATAGCGCTTGCGGCCGGTGACCCAGCCGCCAAAGCCTGAAACCGTGGCGTCGAGCGGCTCGGTCTTCCGGATATGGCAGCAGGAATCGGGATCTGTCTCCCACAGGTCGCCCTTGGGGTCGAAGCGCTCGATATCCTTGCTGTCAGGATGGAGCGCGATGACGTTGGTCAGCCCGAGGTGGCGCTTCAGCGTCTCGACATAATCGAGCGTCTCGGGGAAGTGCTTGCCGGTTTCGAGGAAATAGACCGGCAGGTCTTTCTTCACCTCGGAGACCATGTGCAGCAGCACCGAGGAATCGGCGCCGAACGAGGAGACGATGGCGACGTCGTCGACCAGCAGTTCCTCGACGGCCTGGCGCAGCACCGCAACCCCATCCATCTCGTCGAACATGCCGTTGAGCGACATGATGCCGAGTTCGCGCAGCTTGTCTGGCTTGTGGGTGCGGGTTGGGGCCAGATCAAGCATTGCTTGCCTCCGAGCGTGCTGCAAAGGCCCCCTCACCCGCCGCTACGCGGCGACCTCTCCCTTGGGGGAGAGGTCGGGCCGAAGGCCCGGGTGAGGGGGCCTTTTGGCTAAGCTCAAGCGTTGCCATAGAGCGCCTCCTTGAACGGCGCGTCGCCCAGCCGCCGATAGGCGGCAATGAACGGCTCGTCGGCGCTCTCGCGCTTGGCGATGTAACGGTCGACCAGCCGCTCGATGGCAGCCGGCACCTCTTCGACCACGAAGCCGTGGCCGAGAATGTTACCGATCGCCGCGTTCTCGGTGGCGTCGCCACCCACGGTGATCTGGTAGAGCTCGGTGCCCTTCTTCTCGACCCCGAGAATACCGATGTGGCCCACGTGATGGTGGCCGCAGGCATTGATGCAACCGGAGATCTTGATCTTCAGGTCGCCGATCTCGGCCTGCCGCTCAGGCGAGGCGAACTTGCGGCTCAGCTCCTGCGCCAGGGGGATCGAGCGGGCATTGGCCAGGGCGCAGAAATCGAGGCCAGGGCAGCAGATGATGTCGGTGATCTGCCCGGCATTGCCTTCGGCGAGCTCGTGCTCGACCAGCTTGGCGTAGACCGCCGGGAGGTCGGTGATCCGCACATGCGGCAGCACCAGGTTCTGCTCGTGGCTGACCCGCAGTTCGTCGAAGGAGTAGCGCTCGGCGAGGTCGGCGACGACCTCCATCTGCTTGTCGGTGGCATCGCCCGGCGCGCCGCCGGTCGGCTTCAGCGAGATGGTGAGCGAGACATAGCCCGGCTGCCGGTGCGCATTGAGGTTGCGCTCGAGCCAGCGGCCGTAGGGCGGATTGAGGATCTTCTCCTTCGCCACGTCGACTGTGGTCTCGTTGACCAGCTCGTAGTCCGGCTGCGCGAAGTACCTGGTAATCCGGTCGAGCTCCTGCTGCGGCAGGGTCAGCACGCCGCCCTTCACATGGGCGAACTCTTCCTCGACCTGCTCGCGGATGGTGTCGATGCCGGTCTCATGCACCAGGATCTTGATGCGCGCCTTGTACTTGTTGTCCCGCCGGCCATAGCGGTTGTAGACGCGCAGGATGCTCTCGAGATAGGCGAGCAGGTGTTCGTGCGGCACGAACGGGCTGATCTGCTTGCCGATCATCGGGGTCCGGCCAAGCCCGCCGCCAACCCAAACTTCCCAGCCGATCTCGCCCAGCGCGTTGGTCGCCGCCTGCAGGCCGATATCGTGGAAGCGGATGGCGGCCCGGTCGGTGGTCGAACCGGTCATGGCGATCTTGAACTTGCGCGGCAGGTAGCTGAATTCGGGGTGCAGCGACGACCACTGGCGCAGGATTTCGGCGACCGGACGCGGATCGATGATCTCGTCGGCGGTGGCGCCGGCGAACTGGTCGGTGGTGATATTGCGGATGCAGTTTCCCGAAGTCTGGATGGCGTGCATCTCGACTGAGGCGAGGTCAGCCAGGATCTTCGGGATGTCGCGGAGCTTGGGCCAGTTGAACTGGATGTTCTGGCGCGTGGTGAAGTGGCCGTAGCCGCGGTCGTAGTCGCGGGCGATCCGCGCCAGCATGCGCATCTGCTTGGAACTCATCGTGCCGTAGGGCACGGCGATGCGCAGCATGTAGGCATGGAGCTGCAGGTAGAGCCCGTTCATCAGCCGGAGCGGCCGGAACTGGTCCTCGTTGAGCTCGCCGGTGAGACGGCGGGCCACCTGGTCGGAAAACTGCGCCGTGCGTTCTTTCACGAACGCGGCGTCGAACTCGTCATATCGATACATGGCCGTCCTCGTCGAGATGCTGGCGCTCGAAGCGCGGGGCGGTGGGGCCCTCGGCGCGGATACGCTCACGCATGCGGTCGGGGTGGATCACCCCGTCGCGCAGCGTCACGGTCTCAACCTCGAGACTGACGACGCGCAGTGTCTTCCTGGTTGCGGCCAGCGCGGCTTCCTTGGCCTCCGCCTCTTCCTTGAGGAAGACGCGAGCCTGCTGCAGCTCTTCGACCCAGTTGCCGGCGCGATCGAGATAGACCGTCGCACCGCTCATCAGCTCATTGCCGGTGAGGATTTCCATGCTCACTTACGCCACCTTGAATTCGGAGCTGGCGAGTTCGATCGCTGCGCTCCAGTCGCCGTGAGCGATCGCTTCGCCCACGAAAATGATTGCCGGCCCGTCCTCGAGCGCGAGTGTGCCCGAAGCGAGTGTGCCCAACGTGCCGCGATACAGCACCCGATCCTTACGCCCTGCCCGGACCACCACGCCCACCGGAATGGTCGAAGCAGCACCCTCGGCGATCAGCCGCTCGGCGGTCGGCCCTGCAACGGACTTGCCCATATAGAGCGCCAGCGTCAGCCCCGTCGAAGCCAGCGCCGCCCAATGCTTCAGTTCCTCGGACTCGGCGCCATGCGCGGTGGCAAGGACGAAGCCGGTGGAAATCTTGCGTAGCGTCACCGGAGTCGCCGTATCGGCGGCCGCGGCCAGCGCCGAGGTGACGCCGGGCACGATATGATAGGCAATGCCCGCCGCCTTCAGCGCGTCGATCTCTTCGCCGGCGCGGCCGAACACCATCGGGTCGCCGCCCTTCAAACGCGCCACGCGCTTGCCGGCCTTGCCCAGTCGCACGATCAGCGCATTGATCTCGGCCTGGGTGAAGGAATGGTGGCCCTTCTGTTTGCCGACCAGAATGCGCTCGGCATCGCGCCGGCCCATCTCGACCGCCGCCGCGGGCACCAGATGATCGTGGACGATCACGTCAGCTTCCTGCAGCAGTCGCTGAGCGCGCAATGTCAGCAGATCCTCGGCGCCGGGGCCGGCGCCGATCAGCCAGACGACGCCAGGGCTGTCGCCCTCGGCGCCATGCTGGGCCAGCAGACTCTCGGCCTTCGCATCGCCCTGCCCGCGCAGCAGCGCGACTTCGACTTCCGGCGAGGTGACCAGCTCTTCGTAGAAGCGGCGGGCGCGCACGCCGGGCAGCACGGCGGCGACCCTATTGCGCATCGAGCCGGCGAGCTTGGCCAGGGCACCGAGGTTGGGAGACAAAGCCGCTTCGATCCGGGCCCGGATCAGCCGGGCCAGCACCGGCGCGTCCCCCTCGGTGGCGACAGCAATGGTCACCGGTGCCCGATCGATGATCGACGGGGTGTAGAAATCGCACTCTTCGGGCACGTCGACGACGTTCAGCGGAATGTGCCGGGCCCGCGCCGCGCGTTTGGCCGCTTCGCCGTCCGGGCCGTGGTCGGCAACGAAAACCAATGCCGCATCGACGAGATCGGCATCCTCGAACGGACGCGCCAGCACGGTGACCGGCAGCTCGGTGAAATCGGCAACGATGTCTGAGGCGATAATGACGACCAAAGCAGTCGTCTTAGCGACCAACCGGGCCTTGTTGAGGGCTTCTTCTCCACCGCCGATAATGACGATGCGCTGACCCTGGACTTTGTAGCTGACGGGGAATGTGTTGAGTTCACCCATTCACGGCCTTTCCGAAGCCGGATACATACTGACTTCGGGACTTTGGAACAAGCTATTGAAATTCAATAGCTTTAATGTTTCCCGAAGCAGGTGTGGATTAGAATTGCGTTGAGGCGTGGCACTCCACCCTGACAAAAGAATCCATGCCTGCGTCCGATGGTGGAACGATGACACTGCGACGACCTCAAGCGGGGCTTCCGGTCAAAGGGGCTAGGCGCCTTTGTCGGCGGGATCCGGCAACGAAGTGTCGTATGCCACCACAGCCACTGAGTCTGTAGACGAAGCCTCCGGCAGCAACCGCACCGCCCACTTACCGTCGATGATGTTGACGATCTCGCCAGCCAGAGCGCGGTCGACCAGTTCGTCTAACCTCTTTGCGGCATCTGCCAAGTCGACATCCATCTTGGCCTCCATGCTAGCCTCGCCTGGCAGGGTGAACCGGGCTTGCGGCCAAGTCAAAGCTGCACGTCGTCAGCCCTGCCGCTCCGGCACATGCACGATCAGCCCGTCGATTGCGTCCTTGACCTTGATCTGACAGCTGAGGCGGCTGGTGGGCTTCACCGCATAGGCGAAATCCAGCATGTCCTCTTCCATCATCGAGGGACCACCGACGGTTTCGGTCCAGGCGTCGTCGACATAGACGTGGCAGGTGGCGCAGGTGCAGGCGCCGCCGCATTCGGCGACGATGCCGGGCACACCATTCATGATGGCGGTTTCCATCACGGTCGAACCGACTTCGCCCTCGGTCTCGTGCCGCGTGCCGTCGGATTCGATATAGGTGATGTGGGGCATGTAACTTCGCTCGGGAGGATCAGCCGCATATAGCCGTGCACGCCCCCCGTCGCAAGCGCGCCAAACGGCGAAGGCTCATGCGACCGGCTCAGGCCTCTTCGGCGCTGAGCAGTTCGGTGATGAAGGCCTGGCAGTCGGCGACGGCTGCGGCAATGTCCTGGATGTGCTCGGGATTCACCGGCTCACCGGTGCGCAACGCATCTTCGGCGCGCCTGGCGAGATCGCGGACCCCCCAGGCGCCGATGCCGGCCGCGACGCTCTTCAGCGTGTGCAAGTGTTCGAGCAACAATGGGGTCGAGGTGCTTTCCTCGATGCGACCGAGATAGACTCCCGACATCTGGGCATAAAGGCGGAGAACTTCGTCGCGCAGGCCCGGATCACCCAGCGACTGCTGGTCGAGGTGATCCATATCGATGGGAGCATGGGAAAAGTCCCGGGAGGCCGATCCTGCCCCGGCTTCGACTGCGATATTCCTAACCATCCCCGCAACCCTTCCTACCGCCCGGACCTGGGCTATGGCAGGAAGCTAGCGAGGCCGGATGAAGGGTAGCCGAAACCAATGGGTACAATCTTATCTATGCCCTTAACCGGCCGCATTCCGACCGGAAATTAACCTTCCATTAAGAACGTGTTCGGTTTGCCTCAAATTGTATGTATGTTTGAGGTCCACCTAGCGTGCGGCGGCGTGGGGCATGGGTCGACTGCGGGGCATTTGAATCGCATTTTACCCAATTTGGACGGCTAACCGGAACTCCGGCAGTGGTCCAATGCAGGCTCTGATCGCCCGCCATGTGCCGATGCGAGAGTTGTAAAGAGTTATGGCCAAGAAGACCGCAACACCCCAGAACGATCCTGCTACGCTCGCATTCTCGGCCGTCGAGGACGCGCTGAAGGACTCGGTTTTCGCAAACCTTGACCAGCCTGCAGCAGCCGAAGAGCCGCCGGCGGAGAAGGTGGCACCGAAGCTGCCGCCGCGCGATAACTCGCCCCGTTCCGAGCGCCAGCGCACCGCAGACAAGTTCGCGGCGCAGACCGGGTCGGTCGCCAATGACGACCGTTTCCCCTCGTCCAAGATTCTCTACGGCCTGCAGTCGAAATCGTCTGGCACGCCAACCATGGTGGCCGGGCTGGTGGCGCTCGGCTGGGTGGTGGCGATCGCGCTGGTGGCGATGATCCGCAACGGCGCCGACATGGGCACCGCCTCGTTCTGGGGCTCGAACGATTTCATCGGCCTGCTCGCGCTGGCGATCGTGCCGGTGATCGGCATCTTCGCCATCGCCACGCTGATCCGTCGCGCGCAGGACCTGCGCAACGCCGCCGCCGCAGTGACGCAGGCGGCGATCCGCCTTGCCGAGCCGGAGACCACGGCGTCCGAGAAGGTCGCCTCGGTCGGCCAGGCCGTTCGCCGCGAAGTGAACGCGCTGGGTGACGGCCTCGAGCGCGCCCTGTCGCGCGCCGGCGAGCTCGAAGTGATGATCCACAACGAGGTCACCGCGCTCGAACGCACCTATTCCGACAATGAATCGCGCATGCGCGCCCTGATTCAGGAACTGGCCAGCCAGCGCGAAGCGGTGATCACCAACACCGAGCGCGTGCGCGAAGCGATCACCGAGAGCCATACCGGCCTGGTGTTCGATCTCGACATGATCTCGCAGCGCATCGCCGGCACGATCGTCGAATCGGGTGGCAACCTGACCAAGGCGCTCGAAACTGCCGGTAATTCGCTGAACGGGGCGTTCGGCGAGCGCACCGAGAGTTTCGTGTCGCTGATCGACCAGCGGACCAGCCACTTACTCGTCGCCCTCGACGACAGCGCGTCGCGCCTCAACATCACGCTCGAAGACCGCGCCGGTACCATTTCCGGCGCCTTCGAGAACCGCACGCAGGAACTGAGCGCGGTGATCGACGGTCGCATGCAGTCGCTGACCGAAGCGCTCGACAGCCGCGCTGTCACCCTCTCCGACGCCATCGACAACCGCACCTCGTCGCTGGCCAAGCTCCTCAGCCAGGGTGGCATCACCCTGCTCGACCAGCTGCGTGACCGCGGCCATGAGGTGTCGAGCGCCCTCGACATGATCGGCACCCGCATCGCGTCGGACATCACCGGTCGCGCCCGCGAAGCCGAGCAGCTGCTGTCAGGCCTGTCGCATCAGCTCGACGAGCAGGTGCAGATCCAGGTCAACTCGATGGAATCGCGCCTGCAGTCGGCGATGATCGAGCTGAGCGGCGCCCTCGACGACACCACCGAACGCGCCCGCGTCACCCTGACCGGCGCCGGTTCGCAGAACCTCGCGCAGTTCGACGCCCGCCTCGACGAGATTGCAGTTGTCATCGACAACCGCCTTGCCAGCCTCGACGGCGTAATCGGCGACAAGGGCGACAAGCTGATCGCCGCGCTCGACAAGAACAATGCGAGTTTCGCCGCTCGCGCCAACGTGCTGGAGATGGCGCTCGACGAGAAGTCCGAGCACTTCAACGAGATCGTTTCGCAGCGCACCCGTGAAATGACCGAGACGCTTGGCCAGCGCACCAAGCAGATCACCGAGGCGATCGCCAACCGTTCGCAGGAAATCTCGGATTCGCTGGAAGGCCACACGCAGATCATCGCCGACGCCCTCGACACCCGCACGCAGCTGCTGGGCGAAACGCTGACCAGCCGCCATGGCGAGCTCAGCGCGGCGCTCGACGAACACGTGAAGGCATTCGACGTGACCATTGCCGGCCATGCCCGCGCCATGGACACCAACATCATCACCCACGCCCAGGCGATCGACCTGGCGCTCGGTTCACGCGTCGAGCAGTTCGACAATGTGCTGACCGGTCGCGCCAAGGAACTCGACCAGGCCGTGGCCAGCCGTACCCAGGCGCTCGACCAGTCAGTTGCCACCCGCACCCAGGCCATCGACCTGGCGTTGCAGCAGCACGCCCAGCAGATCGGCGACAGCCTCGATCAGCGGACGGCGACGCTCGACGCCGCCATGCTGCAGCATGCTCAGCAGATCGGTGAGAGCCTCGACCAGCGGACTGCCGCGCTTGACACCACGCTGCTGCAGCACGCTACCCAGATCGGCGACAGTCTCGACCGCCGCAGCCAGGCCATCGACAGCACCCTGCAGCAGCACGCCCGGCAGATCGGCGACAGCCTCGATCAGCGCACCCAGGCCCTGGCAACGACAGTGTCGACCCGTTCGGCCGAACTCGCCGAGGCGCTCAACACGCGCACGCAGCAACTGGCCGAAACGCTCGGCAGCCACACCGTCGGTATCGCCGCGGCGATCGGCGAGCGTACCAGCGAGCTGGCCCGCACCATCGACGCCCAGGGCACCACGGCCCGCGACCGGATCGATGCGAGCCTGCGCAACGTCACCGAGGTGATGTCGGAGCGCGCCGGCGCTGTGTCGACCTTGATCGAAACCAAGGTCTCGGAAGTCAGCGAAGGCCTCGGCCGTGGCATCGATACGGCGATCCTCCGGATGGCCGACGCCGAAGCCGGGGTGAATGCCCGGATCGAAGGCGCGGCAAGCACTGTGGGCGAGAGCGCCCGCAAGGCTGCCGACATTATCGAAACCGGCGTCAATTCGGCCCGCAAGGCCATCACCGACATGGTCGACCAGCGTCTGGGCACCCTACCCGAGGCGATCACCGCCCGCGCCGACATCACGGCCGAGCGGCTTGCCTCGCTCAACACCGCGATCAACACCGCTCTCGTACAGTCGATGACCGACCTCGAGGCCGGCGCCGACCGGATCGAGGAGACCATCTCCCGCCGCATCGTTTCGGCGACGCAGGGCATTGCCGACGACGTGACCTCGACTGCCGACCGCATGGACGTGGCCGTGGGCCGCGCCCTCGCTCAGTTCCAGCAGGCGTCGAGCAATATCGATGAACTGATCTCGATCAAGGCGGTTGCCGCAGCCGACGCCATTGGCGGCAAGGTGGCCGAGATCAACCGCGTGGTGTCGGAAAAGACCGACGCCTTCTCAGCCCTGGTTTCCGACAGCTCGGCGCAGCTCGAGATGAGCCTGCAGAACCACGGCAACGTCCTGGCGCAGGCCCTGATCACCAACGCCTCGCAGGCGGAAGACCTGATGAATCAGTCGACCTCGCGCATCCTCACCGATGTGACGACGGCGCTGGGCAAGCTCAACGACTCCAACATGCTGCTGCAGAAGGTGCTCGACGCCTCGACGGCGAACCTCGCCAACCTCGAGAACTCGGTGGCGCAGCAGACCGCCACCTACTCGACCACGGTGCGCGAGGCGATCGGCTCGACCGAAGAAGCCGGCCGTCTCGTCACCGAGCATGTCGGTGCGCTGCAGGCTTCGATTGCCTCGATGGTCAACGAGTTCGGCTCAATGCTCGGCAACCTCGACGCCGAGGCCAAGAGCCTCGACAGCGCGGCGCACAACCTCTCGGCTTCGGGTACCCTTACCCTCGCCAATCTCGATGAGCGCCGCACGGCAATGGACGAACTGGCGCAGGCCTTTACCGCCCGCGCCGACGAGATCGACACCCGCATGCGCGGTTTCGCCCACTCGATCTCCGATACCGTCGAAGAGACCGAGCAGCGCCTGGTCGCCGCCCGCGAGTCGATGGAGCAGCTCCTCGCTTCGACCACGTCCGGCGTCGCCGAGACACTGGAAGCGACCTCGGGCACCATCAACGCTGCCCTTGCCGACACCACCGGCCAGTTGCACAGCGTGCTGACCAACACCGCCGAGACCGTGCAGGCCGCCCTGGGTGAGACCACCGGCCAGCTCGAATCGGTGCTCACCACCACGGCCGAGAAGGTGCAGAACGCGCTGGGCAACACCACGAGCCAGCTCGAGACGGTGATGAACAGCACCGCCGAGAAGGTCCACAACGCGCTGGGTGAGACCACCAGCCAGCTCGAATCGGTAATGAGTAGCACGGCCGAACGCGTGCAGACCGCCCTGGGCGAAACCACCGGTCAGCTGGAGCAGGCCCTCACCGGCACCACCGACAAGGTGCAGAGCGCTCTCGCCAGCGCCACGGCCGAGATGCAATCGGTGCTCGGCAAGAGCACCAACCTGCTCGAGGAAGCACTGGACGGCACTTCGCACCGCGTGGCGACCCAGCTCGGCTCGTTCACCGATACCGCGGCGAACGAAAGCCAGCGTGCTGCCGATGCCCTGCGCCAGACGCAGGCGACGATGATCCTCGAGATGCAGCAGGCTCTCGAAGCCGCGACCCAGCGCTTCAACGAGACGGCTACCGCTATGCGCGCCACCGCCAAGGAAGTGGGCTCGGAACTCGAGAACACCCGCTCCGAACTGGCGCGTGGCGTGATGGAGCTGCCGGAAGAGACCAAGTCGAGCGCTGCCGCGATGCGCCGCGTCGTGGCCGAGCAGATCGAGGCCCTGGCCGAGCTGAACGCCATCGTCCGCGCGCAGCCGGCGACGCACGATCTCAACGAGCGTCGCCCCTCATCGAGCCGTCCGCCGCGTGACGAAGCTCCGTCGCGGCCCGAGCCGCGTCCGGAACCGGTTCGTCCGGAGCCGGTGCGGGCGGCCGAGCCGGCGAAACCCGAGCCGGCCCGCGCGCAACAGCGCTACACTGCGATGCCCGAGGTGCCCGCCCCGGTGGTAACCGCGCCGCGCCCGCAGCCGGTTGCCGAAGCCAAGCCCGCTGCGGCTGCCCCCAAGACCGAGGAAGGTGGCGGCTGGCTGCGTGACGTGCTCCGGAATGCATCGGGTCCCTCGGCTGCCGCGACAACGCCTGCTGCTCCTGCCCCTGCGGCAGCTGCTCCGGCCCCGGCTCCAGCCGCTGCCCCGCAGAACCTTTCGACCCTCACCGAGGAAATCGCCAAGGCGATGGAACCCTCGGCCCTGGCCGATGCCTGGCAGCGCTACCAGGCGGGCGAGCAGAACGTGTTCTCGCGCCGTATCTACACGCTGGGCGGCCAGGCGACCTATGACGAAGTGCGCAAGCGCATCCAGCGCGACAGCGATTTCGCCAAGACGTCGGCCACCTACATGGCCGAGTTCGAGCAACTGCTGAAGCGCGCCGCTACCGGGACAAACCCGGCCGGCGAGACCCGCGAATACCTGCTCAGCGATCGCGGCCGCGTTTACACCATGCTGGCCCATGCCAGCGGCCGCCTCGGCTGACGCACAACCAGATGACCTCAACTGAGGCCCGCGGAACTCCGCGGGCCTCTTTTGTTGCGGGTCAGATCCAGACGTCGTTCTGAGCCGTACGCTCCCCCGGCGCCGATCCGGTGTTGGTGACGCCGCGCGGCTCGATCAGCATCAGCTTCACTTCGGTTGCGGCGTAGGGCTTGTGCTCGACGCCCTTGCTCACCACGAACATCTCGCCGGGCTTCACCGTCACCGCGCCATCGCGAAAATCGATGCGCAGCTCACCCGCGAGCACGATGAAGGCCTCGTCGGTATCGGGGTGCTCATGCCAGACGAAGTCGCCCTCGATGCGCACCAGCTTGAACTGATAGTCGTTCAGCTCGGCTACCACCCTGGGTTGCCACTGCTCGGCGAACAGCCCGTACTTCTGGGCGAAGTTGATCGGCTGGTAGGATTTGAGCGGATCGTGCATTGGTCTCTCCTGGTGTTACCCAGGAGAGATAGCGCGCGGCGCCGGGTTTGCTAGCCCAGCCGCGCTTCCGCCGGGCGCTTGGGCCCCTGCATGGCGATCGACAGCCAGATCAGCACCGCGCCGAGGAAAGCGAAAGCAGCGGCAACGAAGTAAGCTTGCGCCCCCATCACGCCGGTGAGCCAGCCGAAGGCGATCAGCGCGATGACGCTCATCGCCTGCTGCAGCATCTGGAAGAAGCCCTGCGCCTCGGCAGCAATCTCGTCGCTGGTCCAGTTGGCGATGAAGTTGACACAGCCCATGAAGCCCAGCGCAAAGGTGAAGGCGTGCATCAGCTGCAGGGGAACTAGAAACTCGAGCCCAGGCTGGAAGCCCATGCAGATCCAGCGGAACACCGCCGTCGCAGCCGAGAGGAGGATCAGGGAGCGGGCCGAGAAGCGGCGCGCGATGCGACCGAAGACGAACATGATTGCCGCCTCGGCAAAAGCGGCCAAGGCGAGGAGCGGGGCGATCAGATCGGCTGAGAGTCCCTGCTCCATCCACAGCAAGGCCTGGAAGGCGTTGAGCACGATGTGGGTGGCGTAGACCATCGAGAAGCCGACCAGCGGCAACAGGAAGAACGGCTTCATCACCGCGCCCAGGTGCGTGGCGCCCGTCACCGGCGGCTTCAATTCGCCTTCGCCGGCGCGGAAACGCGGCAGACCGAAGGCGACGAGGCCACGAAGGATCGAGAGACCAACGAACATTGGCAGGAAGATGCCGCCACCGTAGGTGCCGATAATCCAGCCGACGACGAACAGGGTCACCATATAGCCAACAGTGCCCCAGGCGCGGATCGGGCCATATTGCGTACCGCGCCGCCGGGTCATTCGCATGGTGGCGGCATCTACGACCGGGCCGATGACGTTGATAGGCAGGAGCGCCAAGGTCCAGATGATCAGGATGCCCCAGAAGTCGTGGACGTAGAACAGCGCGATCGGGATCAATGCACCGAGCCCGCAGCCAAAGACGATCACCTGCCGCCAGTCTGAGGCCCTGTCGGCGACGCGACCGACGACGATGTTGAGCAGCAGCGTCACCAGCACCGGCACGGCATTGATGATGCCGATCTGTTCTGAGCTCAGTCCCTTCTCAGTGAACCAGATGCCGCCATAGACGTTGAATGCCGCCCCCGCCATGTAGATGGAAAAGTAGAACGCCGTGGCGCGCAGCTCGGGCGTGATGAACGGCTCTGCGGCCGGTTTGGCAGGCATATCAAACCTCAGGGGGCCGGATCGGCTACGGTCAGCTGGTCCGACGTGATCGGGTGCGCGGATGGGGGCTGCAGCTTCAGCGAGAGCACCACGCAAAGCGCTCCGAGAACGGCATAGGCCGCGACGCACAACCACGCCATTGGACCAAAGGCGGCCACGAACCAGCCCATGGCGAGGATGATCACCACGGACATGGCCTGCTGCAGCACATAAGAGAAGCCCTGCGCCTCGGCGGCAATGTCGTCGCTGGTCCAGTTGGCGATGAAGTAAATGCCGCCCAGGTACCCCATGGCGAACGTGATGGAGTGCAAGAGCTGCAGTCCGAACAGCACCCAGACCGGCGGCGAAAATGCCATCGCGGTCCAGCGCAAGGCGGCGACCAGACAGGCGAAGATGATGATGTGACGGGCGGAAACCTTGAGCTTCAGCCGGCTCCAGACGAACATCATCACCGCTTCGGCAGCGGCCATGGTGGCGGTGAGCGGCCCGATCAGTCCCGGCGAGATACCCTGCTCGGTCCACAGGATCGCGGCGAAGGCGGTCATCGCACTATGGGTCGAATAGAGGATGCTGAGGCCGACAAGCCCCATCACGAACCACGGCTTCAACACCTCGCGCAGATGGCGAGCGCCCTTCCTGGCAGCGGCACGATCTTCGCCAGAGCGGAACTGCGGCAGCTGAAACGCCAGCACGGCGCGCAACAGCGCAGCGAAGACGAACACCGGCACGAACGCGTCGTCGCCGACCCAGGCAATCAGTGGTCCGCTCAACAGCGTCGACACCATGAAACCGACCGTCCCCCAGGCGCGCACCGCGCTGAAATCCGTGCCCCGCCGCTGCGTCATCCGGAGCGTCGCGGCGTCGACGATGGGTACCAGCGCGAACGCAGGCATCACCGAGAAGATCCAGATGCCGAGGATGCCCCAGAAGCCGGAGACGAAGAACAATCCGATCGGCACCAACCCGGCGATCAGCGACAGGACTATGATGACACCACGCCAATCCGGCATGCGATCGGCGATGCGCCCGACCAGCTGGTTGACCAGCAGCATGGCGACCAGCGGCGCGGCGTTGATGATGCCGATCTCTTCGGCGCTGATGCCGTGGTTGATCAGCCAGATGCCCAGATAGACCGAGGCTACGCCGGTGCTGCCGAAGACGGTGAAATGATAGATCGCCGCGCGCAGCTCTGGCGAGATGCGCGGGGCGATGGTGGTCGACGACATCCGGATGTGCTCCGGGCGGGAGAATCCGCCGCACCGGCGGACACTGCAGAGCGCCATGAGAAAGATCAACCGGTTCGCGTTAATGCGCGTTACCTGGTGCTGTTATGCCGCTTTGGCCGCCGCTTCGCGCACCGGGACCAGCGCCTCGAGGAAGAGGTCGGCGCAACGAGCCCAGGTGAAGCCGAGGGCGTGGTGGCGCGCCGTCTCACGGCTGAGGGTCAGGGCCCGGATGACGGCGAAGCCGAGGTCCTCGTCGAGGGCCCCACAATTGGGGTCGGTGAGGATGTCGCGCGGGCCGGTAACCGGGTAGGCGGCGACCGGCACACCGGAGGCCAGAGCCTCGATCATGACATTGCCGAAGGTGTCGGTACGGCTGGGGAAGACGAAGACGTCGGCGGAGCGGTAGAGCCGCGAAAGCTCCTCGCCGGTTCTGAGGCCCAAGAACAGTGCATCGGGATGGCGTGCCGCGAGTTCGGCGCGGGCCGGGCCATCGCCGACAATGATCTTGGTGCCGGGGACATCGAGTTTGAGGAACGCCTCGACGTTCTTTTCTACCGCGACGCGGCCGACATAGAGCAGATGCGGGCCGGGCCGATCGAGGAACTCGCTCTTCGGCCCCGGCGAGAAGCGCGAGTGGTCGACGCCGCGGGTCCACAGCCGAACATGTCCGAACTGGCGCGAGGCGAGCTCTTCCTGCATTGAGGCGGTGGGCACCAGGGTTGCGGCTGCCGGGCCGTGGAACCAGCGGAGGAACCCGTAGGTCCACTCGGTGGGGATCGGCATCCGCGCCGCGACATATTCGGGGAAGCGGGTGTGGTAGCTGCTGGTGAAGGCCAGCCCCTGCTCGAGGCAGACGAAGCGGGCGAGCAGGCCGAGCGGGCCTTCGGTGGCGATGTGGATATGGTCCGGCGCCTCGCGGGCAATGACTTGCCCGATGGTCATCGGGGTCACCAGCGACAGCCGGATCTCCGGATAGGTCGGCATCGGGAAGGTCCAGAAACCCTCGGGGGTGAGGTAGCTAACGTCATGGCCCCGCCCCATCAGTTCATGCCCGACCGCTTCGAGGCAGCGCACCACCCCGTTGGTCTGCGGCAACCATGCATCGGTGACGATCAAGACCTTGCGCATCGGACCCATCCATCGGCAAGCGATGGCGTGGGTTTACGGGAGTCGGGTGACAGGGCTGCGAATGGGGTGTGACGGTAGGATGACGGATGGAGCTTGGCTGTCACGAAACCGTCGACTGAGACAGACGCCCCCTCCCATCCTCCCCCATAAAGGGGGAGGTGCCCTCCCGGTGCTTTTGGCACGATCGAAGACAGAGCCTCGACTCTTCACCTCCCCCTTTATGGGGTGGCCGGGAGGGGGCCGTCACTATCGGGGTCTTACTGCCCCGGCACCGCCGGGGCGCGACGAAGCCGCAGCCGCCGCGGCTTGCGCGGCAATGGCGTCTCGGTCCAGCGGACCAGTTCCAGCACACCCTCATGGGTCTCGCAGACGGCAGTGCAGCTTTCCACCCAGTCGCCGGTGTTGACGTAGTGGATGCCCAGCCGCTCGTGCATGTCGGCGTAGTGGATGTGGCCGCAGATGACGCCGTCGGCACCGCTCTCGCGCGCCTCCAGTGTCAGGGCCTCCTCGAAGCGGCCGATGACGCTGACGGCGTTCTTCACCTTGTGCTTGGCCCAAGCCGAGAGCGACCAGTAGGTGAGGCCCATGCGGCGGCGCACCCAGTTAACGGCGATGTTGAGCCGGAGCGCGGCGCGATAGGCCCAGTCGCCTACATGCGCCAGCCATTTGGCGTGGGCGACCACGACGTCGAACTGGTCGCCGTGCATCACCACGTAGGTCTTGCCCTGTGCCGTGGTGTGCACAGTGCGATCGACGAACTCGACCTCGCCGAAATAGGTGCCCAGATACTCGCGCAGGAATTCGTCATGGTTGCCGGGCAGCACCACGATACGGGTGCCGGCAAGCGCCTTGTCGAGGAAGATCTCGACCAGCTGGTGATACTCCGCCGGCCAGTGCCAGGCCTTGGCGAGCCGCCAGCCGTCGACGATGTCGCCGACGAGGTAGATGGTTTCGGCTTCGTGCCAGCGCAGGAAATCGATCAGTTGGAGGATGCGGGTGGGGCGCATGCCGAGATGCACATCAGAGATGAACAGCGCACGTACCCGCCGGACCTCCCTGCCCTCTTCGCTCATGCTTTAGCCTCTCGCTGTCGGGACCGGGAGTCTAGCCCATTTGACCTATGGGACGGGAGCGCTTTCGGCGCGCCCCAGCCACGAGGTGGGGAAAACTCCGGCCCCTCGTAAAGCAACGGTACCGTTGCGACAACCTTGCGACGGCGTTACGGCGCCGGGGTCAGCCTGGTGATCACTTGGCCATGCTGCGGGAAACGGGCCAGCAACTCGGCCCGGGTGACGAGGATCATGTCCTCCATCTCCCAGCCCGGCGCCACCACTTCGCTGACAAGGCCATACTCGCCGGCCGGCAGTTCGGCTGCTTTCCAGACGCCGCCGGCGACGGCGAGGCTGGGGACCTGCCCGGCAGCCAGATCCGGCCCCAGCACCACCGCCTCGTAGCGGCCGTCGGGGTGGATCATGTGGTAGGTAAGCGGCGCGCCGAAGTGGTGGAACTGGATGCCATCCGAGTGCTTGGTGTGGAAGTGATCCACCGGGGAATCGTCGGTCAGCATGTAGTAGATGCTGGTCATGGTGCCGCGCGGGCCGCGGGCCGTTTCCAGCTTGTCGCGATGCGTCGGGCGGAAGCTCTCGCGGAAATAGCCGCCCTCGAAATGGCCGCCCAGCCCGAGCGCTGCAATGATCTCGGCCTTACTGAGGCTGGGCATTGTCGGCTCCGATGCGCGCTTTCAGCGCCAAAATACGCGAAAAGCTCTCTTCGATCCGCGCCTTGAACGCCGGGTCCGCCTCGGCCTCGGCCAGGAGAATGGCGCGGACCTCGTCGCCCAGTGTGGCGCGCTGGTAGGCGGTGTTGGAGAACAGCAGCACGTCCACCCCTGCGTTCACCGCGTTGACCACGGTCTGCTTGAGACTGAAGTGGTCGCGGATGGCGCCCATCTCGAGATCGTCGGTGATCACCACGCCCTCGAAGCCGAGCTGTTTGCGCAGCACATCCTCGATCCACGGCTTCGACAGGCTCGACGGCATGCCGGAGGGATCGACCTTGGTGTCGATCAGGTGGCCGATCATCACCATGTCCTCATAGCCGCCGGCAATCAGCTCGCGATAGGGCTCGAGCTCGCTGTCCTGCCAGGTCTTGGTAATATCGACATAGCCCTCGTGGCTGTCGGCGGTGGATGAGCCGTGTCCGGGGAAATGCTTGAGCGAGGTGAGCAGCCCCGCCGCATGGTGGGCGGCGATCACCTCGGCGGCGTACTGCGCCACCAGCTTGCCGTCCTTGCCGAAGGCCCGGCCGTACTTGGCGATCACCTGGTTGTTCGGGTTGACTGAGAGATCGACCACCGGCGCGAAATTGACGTTGAAGCCCCAGTCGGCGACGCCCTGCGCCTGCTCGTCATAGATGCCGCGGGCCTCAGCCGGCGTGTTCCTGGCGGCGACCGCCTCGGCATCGGGGATTTCCTTGAAACCGGCTGACTTGTCGAGCCGCTCGACCAGCCCGCCTTCCTGGTCGAGGGTGATGAACGGCGGCAGCCCGGCTGGGGCCGCCTCGCGGAACGCGGCGTTCATTGCTTCCACCGCCTTGCGGCTCGCGACGTTGGTCTTGAGGTACATGACCCCGCCGATATCGCCGGCCGCGATCTCGGCCCTGAGCGCTGCCACACCCTTTTCGTCGACGCCGTTGCCGACGAAACCGACAATGATCATCTGCCCGGCCATTTGTTCGAGAGTCTGGGCAAAGGCAGGCGAGGCGGCAAGCGGAAGAAGCGTCGCGAGGAGCATCGTGGCGAGGCGCATGAAGGGGGTCTCTCGGGACTAATGGGCCCGGGCTTGTGGCCTAGGAGTGCGGCAAAAGCTGGTCGGCGTCGACTGATAGAGACGGCCCCCTCCCGGCCTCCCCCATAAAGGGGGAGGTGAAGGTCGAGGCTCTGCCTTCGATCGTGCGAAAACCACCGGCGGGGCACCTCCCCCTCATGGGGGAGGATGGGAGGGGGCCGTCTGCCGCAGGAGACCCTACCGATTCTGCCGGTTCTCGATCAGATCGGTCACCACGCCCGGATCGGCGAGGGTCGTGGTATCCCCGAGCGCGCCATAGTCGTTCTCGGCGATCTTGCGCAGGATGCGGCGCATGATCTTGCCGGAGCGAGTCTTGGGCAGGCCGGGGGCGAACTGCATCAGGTCGGGCGAGGCGATGGCGCCGATTTCCTTGCGCACCCAGTTGCGGAGCTCGGTCTTCAGCGCGTCGTCGCCCTTCTCGCCGGCCATCAGCGTGACGTAGCAATAGATGCCCTGCCCCTTGATATCGTGCGGATAGCCGACCACGGCCGCTTCGGCGACCTTGGGGTGCGCCACCAGCGCGCTCTCGACCTCGGCGGTACCGATGCGATGGCCCGAAACGTTGAGCACGTCGTCGACGCGGCCAGTGATCCAGTAATAGCCATCCTCGTCGCGGCGGCAGCCATCACCGGTGAAGTAGTAGCCCTTGTAGGTCTCGAAATAGGTCGAGACGAACCGCGCGTGATCGCCGTAGACGGTGCGCATCTGGCCCGGCCAGCTGTCGGCGATGCAGAGCACGCCTTCCGCCTTGGTCTGCTCCTGGAGCTTGCCCTCAGGCGACAGCACGATCGGCTTGATGCCAAAGAACGGCTTGGTCGCCGAGCCGGGCTTGGCGGCGATGGCGCCGGGCAACGCCGAAATCAGGATGCCGCCGGTTTCGGTCTGCCACCAGGTGTCGACGATCTCGCAGCGCTCCTTGCCCACGTGCTTGTGGTACCAGAGCCAAGCTTCGGGGTTGATCGGCTCGCCCACCGAGCCCAGCAGCCGCAGCGACGGCATGGCATACTTGTCGGGGATGTCCGCGCCGGCGCCCATCAGGGCGCGGATGGCGGTGGGCGCGGTGTAGAAGATGTTGACCTTGTGCTTTTCCACCACCTGCCAGCAGCGGCCGGCGTCGGGATAGCTCGGGATGCCCTCGAACATCAGCGTGGTCGCGCCGTTGGCGAGGGGGCCGTAGACGATGTAGCTGTGGCCGGTGACCCAGCCGACGTCGGCCGTGCACCAGTAGATTTCGCCCGGCCGGTAGTCGAAGACACGCTCGTGGGTGAGCGAGGCCCAGACGATGTAGCCGCCGGTGGTGTGCAGGACGCCCTTGGGCTTGCCGGTCGAGCCCGAGGTGTAGAGGATGAACAGCGGGTCCTCGGCGTTCATCGGTTCAGGGGCGCACTCGGCGGAAACCTTGGCGGCCTCGTCGGCGTACCAGACGTCACGACCGGCCTGCATCTCCACCGCGTTGCCGGTGTTTTTCACCACGATGACGCGCTCGACTCCCGGCGACTTCAGCAAGGCTTCGTCGACATTCTTCTTCAATGGAATGGTCTTGCCGCCGCGGCGGCCTTCATCTGCCGTCAGCACGATCTTCGAATCACAGTCGTTGATGCGACCGGCGATGGAGTCGGGCGAGAAGCCGCCGAAGATCACCGAATGGACCGCACCAATGCGGGCACAGGCCAGCATCGCCACCGCAGTATCGATGATCATCGGCATGTAAATGGTGACGCGGTCGCCCTTCTTGACGCCATTGGCCTTCAGCACATTGGCGAAACGGCCGAGCCGTTCGTGCAATTGCCGGTAGGTGACCTTGTCGTCGGTGCCGGGGACATCGCCTTCCCAGATGATGGCCGTCTCGTCGGCCCGGGTCGCGAGGTGGCGGTCGACACAGTTGGCGGAGATGTTCAGCACCCCATCCTCGAACCACTTGATCGAGATGTCGGGGTAGACGTAGCTGGTGTTCTTGATCCTGGTCGGGGCCTTGATCCAGTCGATGCGCTGCGACTGCTCCTTCCAGAAGCCCTCCGGGTCGCTCAGCGAGCGGGTGTACATCTCTTCGTACTGCGCCGCCGTGGTCCGCGTGTGTGCAATCGCCGCCGCGCTGGGGGCGAACACCAAACTCTCGCTCATCGCAAATCCTCCCGGGTTTTGCGAACCGTTCTAACCAAGCCCTCAAGGTCGAGCAAGCAGACCACTTGCCGTCTTTCGGCGTAGTGAAACGCTTGGGAAACCCTCGCGGTAAACGCTTTCTCGGCGGTTTGCCGCCACAATGGCGGCAATACCATTTGGAGGCTCCCGATGCCCGAACTCGGCTATCACGCCGCGCGAGCGGACGAACTCGACATGATCCACGCCGAACTGATGGCGGTCATCGACGAGTCGCCCCACTATTCGGAACGCTTCAAGGAGCACGAGAAGGCGCGACTGACCAAGGGCTTCCTCAGGGCTCTGCAGCGCGTCGACCCCTTCCACGTCATCATCCTCACACAGGATGGAGTGCCAGGCGGCGGCCTGATCTCGGGGCCGGAAACCGGTTCGATCTTTCGCTACTGGAGCTGGATCTTCCCCTCGCACCGGCAGACCCGGCTCGGCCTCTACGGCATGCGGGTGTTCGACGAGCACTGGGACAACGGCAAGTTCCACAAGGCCTTCACCTGGGTGCGGCCGGAGAACGAAGTCGCGCTCGCCCTGCTCCGCCGCTATGGCTACGAGCAGGCGGCGCTTCTGCGCCAGCAGATCTTCGGGCAGGACTACGTGGTGATGGAGAAGTTCTACACCAAGGTCACCGAGGACTACGACTCCGGGATGAGCATGGGCCGCATCGCCAGGTTCAAGGCACGAGTGGATATGCTGCTGGGGCGGTGACGGCGCGGTCAAACGCCCTCGAACCCTAGACGTCCTTCACCCGCCGCGCCGCCAGCATTTCTCTCAGCCGCGGCCCGATCGACACGTCGATCCCGGCCAACCGCGTCGCCGTCAGCCACATGGCCGCCGACCAGAAGGTCTGCGCCGCCAGTGCCGCAACCGCGGCGCCCATCAGCCCATGCGCTGGCACCAGCAGAATATTGGCCCCCACCAGCACGCCCATACCGAGCCCGATGGCCGGCAGCGTCGCATATGGCCGATCGTGGATCGACAGCACCAGCGCTGCGGGGCCGAACAGCGAACGGACGCAGAGGGCGAGGCAAAGCACGGCGAGCGGTACGACGCCGGCGTGGAACTCCGGGCCGAACAGCATCAGCAGCAACGGGCCGGTCAGCACCACGATACCGAACAGCGCCACTGAAATGGCGCAGGCGACGAGGTTGGCTTCGCCGATCTGCCTCATGAAACCGGCACGGTCGGCGGCAGCGTTGCGCTCGAACATCTCGGGCAGCGTCACGGCGTAAACCGCCGAGACGCCGAACGCCACCAGCGAGAACACGCGCGTGCAGACGCCAAACACCGCGAGGCTTTCGCGATCGAGAAAGTGCGACAGGATCAACAGGTCGATGTCGAAGAAGAAATCGGTGGCGAGCGCGATGACCACCCAGGGCAAAGCAAAACGCCACCAGCGCTTCCGCTCGGCTGCAACCACTGGAGCGACATCGGGCACCTGCCTGACGGCGCGCAGCACCCAGGCAAACTGGGCGGCGGCGATCGCTGCAAAACCAATGGCGAGGAACCAGATCAACTCGGCGAACTTCGCCTCGGCGTCACCAGCCATGGCGGCGAGCGCGAAGCAAAGGACGATCAGCAGTGGACGGAAGATGGTGTCGGCGAAGAAGCCGGCGAACGGGCGCTTCAACCCGACCAGCAGGGCGCTGTTGCAGTAGACGACAGCGGTAGCCAGCGCCATCAGGCAGGCCGGCACCCAGTGGACGACGAGCACCCTGCCCGGCTCGCCGAACAAGCCGGCCAGGGGATAGCCGGCAACCAGCAACACCACAGAGGTGATTGCGATGTGGCCATAGGCGCGAAGCATGAAGCCGCGCAGCAGCCGGCCCTCGCCTTTCGAGCGATACTCGGCGGCAAAGTAGGTGCCGATGGTCTCGAAACCGAGTGGCATCACCACGGCGACAATGTTCACCGTGGCAATGACCAGCAGGTATTCGCCGAGGATATCGGCGCCCCAGAAGCGGGCGATGGCCGCCTGGGCAAGGAAGATTACACCGGCGCCGAACAGCCGGGCGCCGAAGATCACGCTCGATATCGAAACGAGGCGCTGCCGGAGGCTCATTCGGCGCTCCGCCGTTGATCCGGCTTGGAACGATCCGGCCGCAATCGATCCACATAGCGACCGAGCCGGTGAGCGAGCTCACGACCAGCGAAGGCGCCTTCGCCGATGAGGCGCGGCCACCAGTGCGCGGCGTAGTTGGCGACCGGCGGAACTGGGGTGATGACGCCCCGCTCACCGACCATGCCCTTCTTGAACTGGTGCAGCCCCTGGAAGCCGTCGGTACCGCCGAGATCGTACCAGCGGGCGGCGGTATTGTCGCGCAGCCAGCGGATGATGTGCCAGTGAAGGAAATAGCCGGCCCGCAGCTCGAGCGCCGCGGCGCTGGTGGCGCCGTAGAGGTAGACTGCGCGATCGCCGGCCTTGAAGATGATCGCCCCGGCGACGACCTCGCCGGCGCATCTGACGAAGAACAGCTCCGGTCTCAGCATCGGGTTGTCCATCGCCAGCAGCGCCGGTACGGTGCCATAGGCGGAATGGTCGGGGAATTTCTTGCGGTCGACCATCTGCTCGTAGAGCGCATCGAACTCGGGGCGCCGTTCGGACCCGGCGGGCTCGAAACTCAGCCCTGCCCTATCGGCCTTGTTGAGATGGTAGCGCCACTTCTGCTGGAAGCTCATGCGCTGTTCGGCATCGCTCAGCCGCAGATCGACGATGTAGCGATCCGGAAACAGCAGCTTGGCGCCCCGGCGGAAACCGCGGGCCAGCAGGTGTTCGTATTCGGCATTGGCGGCGCCTAGCGCCGCACGAGGCAGAACCGAGAGCATCATGCGGCGGCGCACCGCGTATTCCTCGGACAGCGCTTCGACCATCCGGGCATAGATCGCGTTGGCGTCTGCCGTCTCGGTGTGGCGCAACATCGGCGCCCATTTGGCCACGGCGATCGATCCGAGCCCGAGCGGCAGCGGCTGCACCATGATCAGGCAGCCGCCGACCACCTCGCCGGCCAGCATGAACAGCTGCGGTTCGAGCGCGACACCCGGCCAGCGGGCGCGGGCGAAGGTCGCGAGCTGCTCCTGGCAGACCCCCTCGAAATCGGCGATCGCATCGTCCCAGGTTTCCGGCTCGACCAGCTTCATGGCGAAGCTGGAGGCGATCCGCTGCGGCGAGGCGGCGAACTGCGCGACGGGGCTGAGTGAGAGGGCGGCGAGCGACATGGACGAAATCCGGCAGAGGACCTGCCGGACGCTATCGCTCCTCGTGTGAGGAAATCCCTACGGCCCGCCTCGCAATGCGAGGAAACTCAGGCCGTGGTTACACGAGGGTTAGTGGACGCCGGGGACGGGGGGCGCGCCCTTGATCAACGGGATCATTGGCAGGGTATGGCCGAGCAGCTGGTCGGCGCCCTCGTAGAGCATCTTGACCGCGACATAGAGGATGATCACCAGGCCAACCCAGGCGATCCAGCGATGCTTGTGCAGCAGGCCGGCGATGAAAGTTGCGGCAACACCCATCAGAATGACCGACAGCCCAAGCCCGAAGATCAGCGCTTCGGTGTGGTGCTGCGCCGCGCCGGCGACCGCCAGAACGTTATCAAGCGACATCGAGACGTCGGCAATGATGATCTGCCAGACTGCGGCCTTCAGCGTCTTGCGGGGCGCCTTGGCCGCAATCGTGCCGTCGGCATTGAGGTCGGCGTCGGCCAGCGCTTCGGTGGCCTCGTGCTCTTGCTCATGCGGGACCGACAGCTCGCGGTACATCTTCCAGCAGACCCAGAGCAGCAACAGGCCACCCGCGATCAGCAGGCCGCCCCCAAGTGCCAGCAGTTGCGTGGTGATCAGCGCAAAACAGATACGCAGCACGGTTGCTGCGATGATGCCGATGAGAATCGCCTTGCGACGGAGATCGGCCGGCAGCCCGGCGGCGGCAAGCCCGATAACGACTGCGTTGTCGCCAGCGAGCACCAGATCGATCATGATAACCTGAAAGAATGCCGCAAAAGCCGAAGCATCAAGGCCGAAGGGCATTCTGGGGTATCTCCGTGAGCAAGGGTGGTGGCGCTATGTAAGCGGAGCGGCGAGCCTTGTGAAGAGCGCCATTAGATCAATTCACGTCCGCCGGCGCTTTGTTCCCCCGCCGATCGCCATCTCCCCGTCAGCCGCGCGGCACGCATGAAAGAGTCGATTCGGCGACTTCGGCCGTTGCTAGAAGGTCGGACGAAGACGCTGCATCGGCTTTGGGCTCGAACAGGTCGATACCTGTTCACGCCGCCATATCAGGGCTTTAGGGGGACTTGGTGGGTGCGCACGGACTCGAACCGTGGACCCGCTGATTAAGAGTCAGCTGCTCTACCATCTGAGCTACGCACCCTGTCCGAGCGGCTGACTATCAGGGGTCCCCCACCTTGTCCAGCACCTATTCGCGTGGCTGTGGACTTTCCTGCTTCTGCCAGATTGGTAAGTTAACGCCGTCAGCGAAACAGCCCATATAGAGCCGATGAACGATCTGCCCACGGACGCGACCGACGCCATCTCCCTGCCGCTCAGGTGGCTCGCCGATAATTCCGTTGGCCTGTTGAGTGCGCTCGTGGTGCTGATCGGGGGCTGGTACCTGGCGCGCGTGCTCTCGCGCATGGTGCGCAACCTGCTGCCGCGCGCCTATGGCGTCGACAAGAATTTTGCCCCGTTGCTGGCGCAGGTCACCCGCTACGGCATCATCATTTTCGCGGTGGTGACGGCGCTGAGCTTTGTCGGCGTCTCGAGCACGTCGATCTACGCGGTGATCGGCGCCGCCGGCCTCGCCATCGCGCTGGCGCTGCAGGGCACGCTCGCCAATATCGCGGCGGGAATCATGCTGGTGTGGCTCAGGCCCATCGCCATCGGCGAATACATCGTCGGCGATGGCGTGGCCGGCGTGGTGGTGGAGATTGGCCTGTTCGGCACGCGGCTTCGCTCCACCAGCGGGCTCTACATTTTCACGCCGAACCAAAAGCTCTGGTCGTCGGCGATCACCAATCACAGCCGCGAGCCGCGCCGACGCATCGACGTGAACATCACCGTGCCGGATACGATCAACGTCGCCGGGGCGCGCCGGACCATGCTGAAAATCGCTACCTCCGACAAACGCGTGCAGGTCGATCCGCCGCCGACGGTGCATGTCGAGAGTTTCGTCGGCGACAAGATCATGCTGCAGCTGCGAGCCTGGGTGCCGACGCCTGAGTACCTGCCGACGCTGCGCGACCTCACCGAAAAAGCCAAGTTCGCCATCAACAAGATGCTGTCGGCCGAGGACGAGCACGTGCACGTGGAGCTGGCTGCCGATCCACACACGCAGAGTGCGGGCGAGCGGACCCCGGATCTGACGTAAGAGAGCGAATAGCGAATAGCGAATAGCGAGTAGCGATAGAAGCTCCCCCTATTCGCCACCTACTATTCGCTACTCGCTACTCGCTACGCCTCAGGCGTGCCCGTCGAGCCCCTTGAACGCGTCCTTGCCCCAGATGGCTTCGACCTGGCCGTTCTTGCCGCAGCCGACGCGGTAGCGGGCGTAGTGCTGGGCGCGGGTCAGGCCGTTCTGCAGCATCTCGCTGCCCTTCCAGAAATCCTGGTGATAGTCCTCGGCCGGCCAGAAAGTCGGGGCCTTGGCGATGACGGTCGCCACCGGCTTGCCAAGCGCTGTGGCGGTCGCCTCCTTACCGGCTTCGGCCACCTTCAGCTCCGCGTCGGTACCGGCGTAGATCGCCGTGGTGTAGCTCTCGCCATAATCGCAGAACTGGCCGCGCGTTTCGATCGGATCGATCAGGTGGAAGAAGGTGTCGACCAGCTTCTCGTAGCTGGTGACGGAGGGGTCGTAGACGATCTTCACCGCCTCGCGATGCCCGGTGGTTTCGGTGACCACCTGCTCGTAGGTGGGGTTGTCGACATGCCCGCCGATATAACCTGATGTGGTGGAAATGACGCCGGGCGCGTGGTCGAAATCGCTCTCGATCGACCAGAAGCAGCCGCCGGCAAAGATCGCGGTCGCCGTTTCGGCGCCCTGCGCCCCGGTCATCCCCAGTGCGCCCACGATTGCCACCGCGAGCGCCAGCTTGTTCTTCATCATGAAAGTCACCCCGAAGGTTCAGATTGGCGCAATGATTGTCCCGCGCCCGCGTCACGCACAACACAAACTAACGTGCGGCCGGGCGATGTAACCATTGAGATACGTGGTGCGAAGGGATGGAGTTGCAGCGCGCTGCCGGGAGGATAAGTTCGCTGCACCATGCGTCCGATCCTCACCCCACTCGCCCAGTCCCTGCCATCGACAGTACCGTTTACCGGTCCCGAAGCGCTGGAGCGGCGAACCGGCGTGCCGTTCCGGGCGCGGGTCGGCGCCAACGAGAGCGGTTTTGGCCCTTCGCCGAAGGTGCTCGCGGCAATCGCCGCAGCCGCTGGCGGGGTGTGGATGTATGGCGACCCGGAGGTGCATGAGCTGAAAGCGGCGCTCGCAACGCATCTCGGCCTTCCCGCTGCGAACGTTGCGATTGGTGAGGGCATCGATGGGCTGCACGGGCTGATAGCCCGGCTGATCACCGAGCCAGGCGATGTCGCGGTGACCTCGCTCGGGGCATATCCGACCTTCAACTACCACGTGGCCGGCTTCGGTGGCCGTATCGTCGCGGTGCCATATGCCGGCCACTACGAGGACCTCGACGGCTTGGTCGCAGCGGCGCTGCGCGAGCGGGCAAAGGTGATCTATCTCTCCAATCCGGACAACCCGATGGGCACGTGGTGGGGCGCCACCGAGATCGAGCGCTTCATCGCCGCGGTGCCGGAGGAGACGCTGATCCTGCTCGACGAGGCCTATTGCGAGACCGCGCCCGCGGGCACCCTGCCCGTGCTCGACATCGCCCGTCCCAACCTGATCCGGACCCGCACCTTCTCCAAGGCCTATGGCCTTGCCGGCATGCGGGTCGGTTACGCCATCGGTGAGGCGAGCCTCATCAAGGCCTTCGACAAGGTGCGAAACCATTTCGGCGTCACGCGGCTGAGCCAGATCGCAGCGATGGCGGCGCTGGCCGACCAGGATTGGCTGACGCAGGTGGTAGCGAACGTGGCTGCCGGTCGCGAGCGGATTTACGCCATTGCGGCGGATAGCGGCCTCAGCGCCGTTCGATCAGCCACCAACTTCGTCGCCCTCGATTGTGGCCGCGATGGCGATTTTGCCATGCGGGTGCTGAAGTCGCTCGAGGCGCGCGGCGTGTTCGTGCGCAAGCCGATGGCACCGGGGCTCGATCGCCACATCCGCATCAGCGCCGGGCGGCCCGAGGAACTCGGTGTCGTGGCGACCGAGTTGCCCGCGGCGCTGCGTGACGCAGCAGGCTGATCACACTTATTTAGTTCTGGTTCCGAACACTTCCTTAGCGAAGCTGCTGTCTACTGCGGGCTCGATTTCTGGGGCCCATCTCATGAGCAGGATGCTCTTTGAGGTTCATCAGCAGACAGACCTGCGCAGACGTAAGCAGCGGCACGGCGGCCTCGTCGCTTGCCTGAGCCTGGGGTTCCAGCTGCTGGCGATGTCGCTCTCTACGGCTTTTGCCCAGGATCAGGCCGTCGCCATCCACCTCATCGACATGGCGCAGGACTCCGAGCTTTCCGCCACTGCCGCGAGCCTCGCAGACGGCTGGTACGACGAAGCCGAGGACAGCCGGGTCTCGGGGTTCGAGCTGTCCGACGGAACGCCAGTACGGTTCGCGGACTGGTACCACACCGACTGGCCCGATACCCGCGTCGATTTCTTGACGCAGTTCGGTGAAGATTTCGGTCTGCTCTGGGGCTTCAGCACCGGCGAGCGAGGCGAGAAATACACCATCGACCCCAGCCTGCGCATCGGCTTCGTGGCGCAGGCGCATCCGACCGCCAATTCGGTGCTCGCGCTCGCCGTGCGAGCCGTAGCCTGGGGCAACCTCAACGAACAGACCTGCGAGGGCGATTATGGCGAGATCGGCGGGGTCCAGACCGTCAATTGCCGTCTCGCTGCAACTTTCCTGCCGCCGGAGGAAACGCTGCAATACCTCACCCATGCCGAACCCAACCGGCTTCACATCTCGCTTAGCTACAGCGCCAGTTTCTAGCGTTCAGGAGTGCACGCCATGACTTCGCGTCTAACCTATCTCATCACCGCCGCCGTTGCCGCCCTTGCTTTGCTCGGCGGCGTTTCCAGTTCAATCGCCCAGACCACCTCGCCGACGCTGCGCAGCTGGATGAGCCCAGACATCGCCGATGCATGGACCAAGGGCTACAAGGGCCAGAAGACCACCATTACCATCGTCGACGACTTCACCAGTGGCTCGAAGTTCACCGGCAATCTGGGCACCGGTTCGTTACTCTATCGGCACGGCGAATGGACGCGCCTCGAAGCCAGCATGATCGCGCCGCTCGCGACGATCAGATCGCAGAGCTTCTATTCGGGCAGGACGGTGCCACTGGCGAGCGGGCTCAATGTGCTCAACCTCAGCTACGGCATGTATGCGAGGGGCACCTACAGTCTCAACCAGTTGGCATGGAGCGCGCAGGAATCCTCGATCATCAGCTATGCCAAGAACGGCAGGGCAGTGATCGTGAAGGCCGCCGGCAATGACGGCGTCGCCATCGGCTCCAGCAACGCCGCCGGCAACAAAGACTTCCTGAATCTGGCGCTGGTTGGCGCCCCGTCGGCGCTCTATGTCGGCGCGCTCACCAGCAATGGTACCACGGCAAGACCGGCCAGCCTTGCCTCATACTCGAACAAGGCGGGCACCAACACGGCAGTGCAGAGCCACTTCTTGGTTGTTGGCGTTGAAAGCAGCAAGACCGGGCTCGCCGGCACCTCGTTCGCTGCGCCGATCATCACCGGCTACGCCTCGATCCTGGGCAGCAAGTTCACCACAGCGACACCGACGCAGATCACCAACCAACTGCTGACCACCGCGCGCAAGGATACGCTGCTCAACTACAACGCGGCCACCTACGGCATGGGCGAAGCCAGCCTGAGCCGCGCGCTCGCGCCGCTGACGATCCGCTAGCAGCGGCGGCAGTTGCCATGGCTGCCGCACGCTCCGTCTGCGGCAGCCCTAGCCCAGTTCTTTTCGCGCACCGAGCAGGATGCTGGTCTCGGTGTTGGCAATGCCGTCGATCTGGCGAACCTTGCGCAGCAGCTCGTCGAACTCGCGCAGCGTCGGCGTCTCGATCTCGGCCACCACGTCCCAACGACCATTGGTGGTGTAGAGCCCGCGGATCTCGGGAAAACCGGCGAGGCGACGGATGATCTGCTCGGAGTTCTTGCCGTCGACCTCGACCATGGTGACGGCGCGCACTGCATCGGCGCGACCCTGCGCCTGCACCACCACGGTGTAACCGGCGATGGCGCCGGAGCGCTGCAGCCGCTCCATCCGAGCCGTCACCGTAGCGCGCGAGACGTTGAGCTGAGCCGCAAGCTTGGCGACCGGCATCCGCCCGTCTGTGCGCAGCAGGGCGATCAGTCGGTAATCGAGGTCATCGAGACCGGATGTACTGTTCGTCATTCCTGTCCGACACTTTGCACATTTTACTGCGCAATCTTATCACTTGTTCGGCTTTTCGCCAGCAGCGCTCTGACCTCACATAGCGAGAATATGCAATCGAGGCCCCGAGATGCTCCACGACCCCCGCGCCCGCCGCCCCTCTGCCGGCAACCGCATCGACCTGATCGGCTTGCCGACAGATGCCGGCGCCTCCTGCCGGGGCGCGGCCCTCGGCCCGGACGACCTGCGCACGGCGGGCCTCGCCGAGCGGTTGGCGAGCCTCGGCTATGCCGTCGCCGATCTCGGCGACATCAATGTGGATCATCGGCACTCGCCCGCAGCGGAAATCGAGGCATTGGCGATCGGCGCCAGCGAGGCAGGTTACCAGAGCCTCGAGAACGGCGCCCGACCGGTTTTCCTCGGCGGCGACCACTCGATTTCCATGGGCTCGGTGGCAGGGGTTGCGAGGCATTGCCGCGACGCCGGCCGACCGCTTTTCGTCTTGTGGTTCGACGCACATGGCGACTTCAACACCTGGGCCACGACGGAGACTGGCAATATTCACGGCATGTCGCTGGCGCGCCTCTGCGGCGAGCCGGGCTTCGCCAATGACGATGCCTGGTTTGCCGGAGTCGATCCCGCCAATGTCATGATCCTTGGGGCCAGGGCCCTCGACTGCGAAGAAGCACAGTTGATCGAGGCGCGCGGCGTCGAGGTGGTGGACATGGATGCCGTCCGGATCGCCGGCGTCGCCGCGCCGTTGCGTCGCTTCCTCGATCGCGTGGAAGCCGCGAACGGTCACCTGCACCTGTCGCTCGATGTCGATGCGATGGACCCCAGCCTTGCGCCGGGCGTCGGCACCACCGTGCCCGGTGGGCTGACACTCACCGAGGGCCAGATGGTGATGGACATGCTGCACCAAAGCGGTCGCGTCGGTTCGCTCGACCTGGTCGAGCTCAACCCTGTTCTCGACCGTCACGGCAAGAGCGCCGACCTGATGGTTGATCTTGCCGCCCGGCTGTTCGGCGAAGCCGCGACGCCGGCGCAGCCGACGAAAATTCCCGGCCTGGCAACTGCCTGACATCCAACCGAAGCCTGCCTGCTTCCCAAAGTAAGAGGCCCCAATGACTCAGTTCATCGGCACCAGCGACATCCGCGCCCTGCTCCACCGCATCGGCATCGAGCCCTTCATTTCCGGCCTCGCCGGTTACATCGAGGCCGATTTCCGCCGCTGGGAGAGCTTTGAGAAAGCCGCCCGGCTCGCCAGCCACAGCCGCGACGGGGTGATCGAACTGATGCCGGCCTCGGACGGCGGGCTCTACGCCATGAAGTTCGTCAACGGCCATCCCGGCAACACCGCGGTCGGCAAGCTGACCGTCACCGCTTTCGGCGTGCTCGCCGATGTGGCCACGGGTTACCCGGTGCTGGTGTCGGAGATGACCATTCTCACTGCGCTGCGCACCGCGGCGACGTCTGCCGTTGCGGCACGCGCCCTGGCCCGTCGCGGCAGCCGGGCGCTGGCATTGATCGGCGCCGGCGCCCAGTCCGAGTTTCAGGCCCTTGCCTTCAAGGCGCTATTGGGTGTCGAGGAGGTGCGGGTGTTCGACATTGACGGCGAAGCGATGGACAAGTTCTGCCTCAACCTCGCGACCAGTGGCCTTCGCATTACCCGCGCCGGTTCAGTCGCTGCCGCCGTTGACGGCGCGGACATCGTCACCACCTGCACCGCCGACAAGACGCGGGCACACGTGCTGACACCCGATCTGGTCGCACCCGGCATGCACCTCAACGCCATAGGCGGCGACTGCCCCGGCAAGACCGAGCTGCATCCAGAGATCGTCGCCAGCGCCGCGGTGTTCACCGAATACACGCCGCAGACGCGGATAGAAGGCGAGATTCAGCAGCTACCGGCAGACTTCGCCGTGATCGAGCTATGGCAAGTGCTGGCGGGCAAGGCGGCCGGTCGCAGCTCGGCCGGCCAGGTTACGCTGTTCGATTCGGTCGGCTTCGCCATCGAGGACTTCTCGACGCTGCGCTACGTCCGGGACCTCAGTCAGGCCGAGATCCGCGACATCGACCTGATCCCCGATCTCGACGACCCGAAGGACCTGTTCGGGTTGCTGGCGGCTCAGCGCCCGGGACTGGCTTCGCGCCTTGGCGATGCCACGGCACCGGTTGATCCCACCGGCGCGAGCGCCTTGCCCGGCGCTAGTCTGCTGCCAGCCTGATCTCGGCCAGCAGTCCGCGATGGTTGGAACCCATGGAGTCGCCCAGGGCATTCACCTCGGTGATGACCAGCGGGGTGCGGGTGAAGACGTTGTCGATGGGAACGCCAACTGGCCCGAGCCGCACCGGCCAGGTGGCAGGGTAAGACGGACCTGGCGACAGGTTCTGGCGGTACAGCAGCCCATCGAGGCTGGCCGACCAGGCCGCGGCGTTGAAATCGCCGGCGAGGATCAGCGGACCCTCGAGCCGGCGGATAACGGAGGCGAGCCTCCCAAATTCCACGGCGACAAACTCGTCGAAATAGGGCTTTACCATGTGCGCCGCGACAATGTTCAGCTTCTGCCCGTCGATCGACGTGCTGGCCGTGACCAGGCGATCCTGCCACACGCCGCTCATCGACTGGACGGTTATGTCGGCGAGCGGGCTGCGCGACAGAATGACCACGCCGCCGCAGCGCGAACCGTCCTCGCAGCCGGCATAGTAGGGATAGACGGCGCGCAGGGTCTCGGCATGGTCGGCAACCGGCGATGCCTCCATCAGGGTGACCACGTCGGCGCCCGATCCGGCGATGAAGCGGGCAATGCTCTCGCCGTTCTGGTTGCCGGTCAGCAGGTTGAAGCTCAGCAGCTTGAGCAGCGGCTTGCCCGAGGCGGCGGCAAGCACGCTGCGCGCCTCCTGCTGGCGGTAGACGATTGCCGCGCCCTGCCCGGCGCTCGCCGCAAAGACCAGCAGGAACAGCAGCGCACGACGCCAGGCCCCGCCGATGAACAGCAGCAGCACGAGACCGAGCAGTGCGGCGGCGATGTGGAAGCGCAGCGACTGCAACAGGGCCTGCCCGGGAATCCCCAGGTCGACGCTGACCGCGAGCAGCACACCGACAACCACCAGGGCCAACGCGGTGAGCCCGCCCCTCAGTTCTCGCAGCATAGACGCCCCAGCTGTTCGATTCGGCGTGAGACTAGCCGATTGGCTTGGTCATCTGCACGCAATTGCGGCCGAAGGTCGCGAGTTCGACTTCGTCCCAGACCTCCGCTGTCCAACCAAGCTTCTGATAGAAGCCGACGGCGTCGCGGGCGGCATTGAGCCATAGCCGCGTCATGCCGCGTGCCTTGGCGTAATCGATGAGCAAGGCCTCGAGCATCGAGCCATGCCCCTGCCGCTGCAGCGCCGGAACGATGGCGACCAATCGAACGATACCGCCCTCGCCACGTGGGTCGAGTCGAGTCGTACCGATCGGCACGCTGTCACGCATGAGCAGGAACTTCGTGTTGTTCGGGTCAGTATCGTGCGGATGCGCCCGGTCGTAGACCAGCCCCGGATGACGTTCTTCGGTGAACAACACCTGGAGCCGGATCCGATGCATCGCCTCCCAGTCCTCGGGGGAAGCCAGCTTGCGCAATTCATACGCCATCGCTGGCTCCTCCACTGCATCTCGTTTCTGCCACGGCCAGAAGGACCGCCAGTTCCCCGGCCTTCTCGGCGCGCTCCAACTCATACCCCATCGTGCCCTCCCGCGGCGCGCGACCGTCCACCGAGCACATAACCGCAGATGGTGAACCCTGCCGAGAGCAATGTCGCACGCGACGCAAGGTTGGCAATGTCGCAGCGCGCCGCTGGAACGAGGCCCGCTGCGCGGCACAGCCGCAGCGTCTCCTGCACCATGTAACGCCCCGCTCCCTGACGCCGGGCGTGCGGCGCGACTTCCATGTGGAGATCAGCATAGGGCGGATTGTAGTGGGTGAGCCAACCGCCGGTGGCGACGATACCGCGCGGGGTATCGAGCACGAAGTCGCCGGCAGGCTCATCGCTGTGGGAGAACACCACGTCGTCCAGCTGCCGCGGTCGCACGACGCCGTCATAAAGGTGGTTCGCCGGTACAGCGGCGCCAAACAGGATCGCCGTTGCGTCGATGTCGGTGGCGCGCTCGAACAATATGCCGCCGAGCAGCCGATCATTGCTCTGCGCGACAATGTGCTGCGCTCCGGACGCGCGAAGCAGCGCGCTGGCTGCCTGCGCGCTGTCCCTTCGATGCTCCGGAAGCAGGTAGAACTCGAACAGCGTGTCGCGGACGCCAGCGGTCGCACCGTCCGTGACGAGGCCGTAGCCGACGGGCCGGCCGGCCGCCTCGAGCAGCCAGGCGTCGCAGCGGTCGCGCTCGTACACGGCGTAGAAGCGAATCTGGTGCCCGGCTTCGCCGACGAAGTCTTGCCGCAGCGGGGCGATGCGGTCACGGTCGGCCCTGCTGGCCGCTATGCCCGCTCGCGCCATTGCAGCCCTAGCCGGCGAGTGCGCCCTGCGCCGCTGCGCCGCGTTCGAGCAGCAGGCGGTTATAGGCGTTGATATAGGCACGGGCCGAGGCGACGAGGGTGTCGGGTTCAGCCGCGTTGCCGGAAACAATGCGGCCGTTCATTTCGAGACGCACATGGGCGCTGGCCTGCGCGTCGGTGCCGCCGGTAACGCCATCGATGGCGTAGAGCACCAAATGCGGGTCCTTGCCGACCGCCTGCTTGATGGCATTGAAGATCGCATCCACTGAGCCGGTACCGTCGAACGAGGCCTTCACCTCGACGCCGTCAATGGTGATGACAAGGTCGCAGTGGTGCACGCCGCCGGTCTTGGAGATGACCTCCATGTCCACCAGTTTGATCCGATCGCCGACCGAACCGGCCTCGTCGTCGACCAGCGCCACGATGTCGGCATCGTAGACGTGCTTCTTGCGGTCAGCGAGGTCCTTGAAGCGGACGAATGCTTCCTGGAAGGCATTATCGCCAAGGTCGTAGCCCAGTTCCTTCAACTTATCCTTGAAGGCGGCGCGGCCCGAGTGCTTGCCCATCACCAGGGTGGTTTCCTTGATGCCGACCGAAGCCGGCGTCATGATTTCGTAGGTCTGGGCGTTCTTCAGCATGCCATCCTGGTGGATGCCGCTTTCATGCGCGAAAGCGTTCTTGCCGACGATCGCCTTGTTGTACTGCACCGGGAAGTTGGCGGCGGCCGAGACCACCTTGCTGGCGCGGCTCAGGTGGGTGGAGTCGATCTCGGTATCGTAGGGCATGGCGTCGCCGCGGGTGCGCAGCGCCATCACCACTTCCTCGAGCGCCGCGTTGCCGGCGCGCTCACCCAGGCCGTTGATGGTGCACTCGATCTGGCGCGCACCACCGCGGACCGCGGCCAGCGAGTTGGCGACGGCGAGGCCGAGGTCGTTGTGGCAATGGGCCGAGAAGATCACTTTGTCGGCGCCGGGGACGCGCTCGATGATCGAGCGGAACATCGCCTCGTGCTCGGCCGGAATGGCGTAGCCAACCGTATCGGGCAGGTTGATGGTGGTGGCGCCGGCCTTGATGGCGAGCTCGACGCAGCGCGCCAGATAGTCGATCGGCGTGCGTGTGGCGTCCATCGCGCTCCACTCGACATTGTCGATCAGGTTGCGGGCCTGCGCCACGGTAGCCGAGATGATCTCCAGCACCTGCTCCTCGGTCTTTTTCATCTGGTGAGCCAGATGGATCGGCGAGGTGGAGACGAAGGTGTGGATGCGGCCCTGCCTGGCGTGGCGCACTGCCTCGCCGGCACGGGCGATATCGCCGGGGATGGCGCGGGCGAGCCCGGCGACCACCGAGTTCTTCACCTGCTTGGCCACAGCGACGACCGCTTCGAAGTCGCCGTTGGAGGCGATCGGGAAACCGGCCTCGATGATGTCGACGCCCATTTCGTCGAGCGCTTCGGCGACCTGGAGTTTTTCTTCCAGGGTCATCGTCGCGCCGGGGCTCTGCTCGCCGTCACGCAAGGTCGTATCGAAGATGAAGACGCGGTCTTTGTTGGAAGAGCTTGCTTTGTTGCTCGCTGCCGCTGCCTGGGTGCTCATTGCTGTTTTCCTATCAAACGGCCGGGGTTCGAAAACCGTCGCGACCGGACAAATCGTTGTTCGGTGAATCTGCGCGCTCCCCTGACCACCCGCTCGTTAGCCGAGCCGTCGGTTATCAGGGGCTGATAAGAAGGAGAAGCAGGGCGGCCGGAAGCAGCAGCAAAGCGGCCGCAATCATCAGCCGGCTCTCACGAGCCTTCTGCTGGGCGGCGGCTATGGCAATGGCGCGGTTGCGCTGCATTCGTCAGACCAAAACTTGCTACGGCGCAGATACTGCGCGAATTCCCGCGCTCGCGCAAGCCTTTGCGCAGCAGCGGCTAGCGGAAGGTGAAGCAGCTCTAGCCGCCTTTCGGTCGCTTGCGGCGAAACTGCGCCTCCAGCAGCAGCCCTTCGGGACCATCGACGAAGAACTGCCCGATCTCCGATTCGGGGATGCCGGTGATCCGGTACGGCCACCCCGCGGCCTCGATGCGCGCTTTGGTCGGCTCGAATTCATAGACCCCGAAGGCCACGTGATTGACCATGCCGCGCGGGAAATCGCTTTGTCTGGCGATGACGTTCAAGTGGATGGCAGGATGGCCATCGACATAGATCCAGTGGCCGGGAAAATCGAAGGGCGGACGAAAGCCATCCTCGGCGCCAAGGACCTCGGCGAAAAACCGCACCATGCGGGCGCCGTCCGACACGTCGATGTTGATGTGGTCGAGCCGCGGCATCAGCTGAACGCCAGCACAGCGAACACCACGATCGCCAACAGCGACACGACGGCGATGATGCGGCCGAGCCGCACTCGTGCGGTAGCGGCCACATCGCCGGCGCGCATCCTGCGTGCCGAAACCGCCGACATGACGACGCCGGTGGCGAGCAGCAGGACAAACGCCATCTTGGCCCAGAACCAGTGACTGACGCCATTGAGGCCGCCATAGCGTACCCAGATCATCGCCGGGCCGCTCAGCAGCAGCACGATGATGCCGTAGTGGCCGAAGCGGGTGAGCAACCGGTTGGTCTGGGGCGCCGCCCCGCCCTGCCCCATCATTCCCAGCAGCGGCAAGAACGCCGCGGCGACCAGCATGAGACCGATCAGGTGGGCAACGAGCAAAAGCGATAAGGCGACGTCCAAGATGACCTCAGTTGCAGGGTAGTTCAGTTGAAAGCGAATACGGCGGAAAACACCACGACGAGGAAGGCGACGCCGGTCAGTTGCCCGAACATCTTCGAACGCTTGCCCGCTTCGGCATCACCCGCCACGGCCTTCTTGCGGTTCACCTCGTTGAGGCTGATGAACACGATCATCGCCAGGATGCCCAGCATCTTGACCCAGAACCACGCGTTGGGAACGACCCAGTTCCACTTCAGCCACAGCGTCAGGACGCCGGTGACCAGCAGCGTCGCAAAGGCGTATTTGCCGACCTTGGCGAACCCTTCGATGATCGAGAACAACAGGCCGCGCTGCTCCGGCGTGGCGGTCGGCAGCTTGGCGCCGACAATCGGCATCAGTACCAGATTGGCGCCTCCCGCGACGAAGGCGACGATGTGGATGAAAAATATCAGTAGTGCGACAACGTACACGGCTTCAGCCCTCCAAATGCCCGCGGGAAGGCTAGCTGAGTTGGCTGCGCCGCACTAGCGCGACCCACGAGCCGAGCGTATTTGTGAAGATCCGCGCGACCACTAGTCGCCGAGGTTGAGGGTGCCCTCGCCGACGATCACCGCATGGCCGCCGATGCCGCCATGGGTGAGCTTGTCGTCGTCTTTGCGCAGTTGCATCGCGATGAGGCTGGGGCGGCCCATCTCGTGTCCCTGGCGCAGGCGGAACTCATGCTGGCCGCTATCGCTGTGGCGGGCCAAGAGGCCGATGAGCGCGGCGGCGGCCGAGCCGGTGGCTGGATCCTCGCCGTGGCCCATGCCGGGGGAGAACATACGCGCCGCGAAGTCGTTGTCGGGCTCTTCAGGCGTCTGGGTGAAAACGTAAATCGAGCCGCGCCCCTCCGGGTAGGTTTCGTCCCAACCGCGCCGCTCGAGACGGATACGCTTCAGCACCGCCGCGTCGCGGACCGGCAACAGGTAGTACGGCACACCGGCCGAAAACAGCGCCGGCTGGTAGGGACCGCAGCCGATATCCTCGGTGTTGAGCCCGAGTGTGGCGGCGATCGCCTCGGCAGAAGGGGCCCTGCCGATCTCTTCTGGCAGCCGCGGCAGGGCGAAGCGGGCGAGCCCGATGTCCTTTTCCACGCGCTCGATCACGCAGGTGATGACGCCGACCTTCTCCTCGAGCCGTACTGCAGAGCTGCGATTCTGCAGCCCGAGCACCACAGCGGCGCCTACCGTCGGGTGGCCGGCGAACGGCAATTCTATGGTCGGAGTAAAGATGCGCACGGCAGCGGCGTGGCGCTCGGACTGCGCCTTCTGGATGAACACCGTTTCGGACAGGTTGAACTCTGCGGCAATCGCCTGCATCTGGTCGTCGAGCAGGCCGTCAGCCTTGAGCACGACGGCCAGAGGATTGCCCTTCAGCCGCTCGGCGGTGAAGACATCCAGCAGTACATAGTTGAGTTTCATTGTCGGGCTCCGCAACCGGGCAGCAGTTGCGGCGGCCCGGTTCGTGGTGTCAAGCCGCCTCCGTGGGGCGCCTCGAACTAAATCTTGGCGAGCGCGAAGGCCGCCCTGTCGAGCCCAAGTTCGTCGACCATGGCATCCACGCCAACCTGATGATCGTCTCGCTCGTGGAGGCCTGAAATAGTGATGCAGCCGATGGGGCCGAAGCCCTTCATGCGGATCGGGAAAGCGCCGCCGGCGAGGACGTAGTCCGCACCGTCGAGCGCCCGATTCGGAGCGAACAGCCGATCTTCGCGGTTCTGCTCCAGCGCCACACGGTAACTCGACTTGAGCAGGCGCTGCGCTGTGTTGATCTTGCGGCGCACCCAGTTCGGATTGTCGGCGGTGGTCCCTGGCATGGCGGCGTAGAACATCTGCCGATCCCAGGTGCGAATGTCGACCACCAATCCGAGTTTCTCGCGCAGGGCGCGCTCGCGCACCCTTACGCCGATCGAGAACGCTATGTTCTCATTGAACTCGCTGAGCTCGAGGCCGCGTTCCTGCTCGATGATTTTGGCGATGTCGTCTGCCGTGGCCATATCGTCCGCTCCTGTGGTTGCGGGGGTATAGCCACGGCACGACCCAGCGGCAAGCCAGCCGGTCAGTCGGCGGACGGTTCCTCGTGCGGCAGCATGAGCGACGCCGGATCGATGCCGAGATGCCGCGCAATCGCGGTCACCACGAAGCCATGATCGTGCCTGCCGGGGACGCCCGACACGGTGATCGTTCCGACGACGCTTACCCCCTCAATACGGATCGGAAACGCGCCGCCGTGGGCCGCAATCTCACTGGGGTCGACATCGTCATCCGGTGCGAAACCGCGCTTGTCGCGCTGCTGACGCAGCGTCAATGCGTAGGACGCGCGGTTGAAGCGGCGGACGCAGTTGCTCTTGCGACGGACCCATTCAAAATTGTCCGGACCGGTGCCCGCCATTGCATAATAGTAGAGCGGCCGGTTCCAGAACCGGATGTCGATCACCAGGGCTGCCTTGGCAGCCACTGCCAGTTGGCGGATATCCTCGCCAAGTTGTAGCGCCGTGGTCTCGTCGAACCGGCTGAACACCAGTTGCCGCTCCTGCTCGGCCACCAGCGCGATATCACTGTCGAAACTCATCATCCCCTCCAGGCATCCGGCCCTCGTGCTAGCATGGCGCGGCGCGGCGCTCCCTCCGCCAGCAAGACGATTTGTTCCGGCAAATTGCGATGGACGGCGTCAGGTCGTCGCGGCTCTCCAGGCATCGTAGAGCGGCTGGCGGTCGGGCGGCTGACCGGGGAAATTGACCTGGGCCTCGTCGATCACTGCCCATGGCAGACGGCTAGCGGTCCAGATGTTGCCGATAGGCAGAGCCCAACCCGGGTCGTCGAGCGTGCCGGGCTTGAGCACGAACATGGCCGGAGATGCCAGCGGCTCATTCCAGAGCTTGGTCCCGCAACGGGCGCAAGCGAGCATGCGCACGGTCCGCCCGCTGTCAGCCGGCTTGTCGTAGGCGACGAGTTCGCCCTGCAGGTGCTCCAACCGGTCACGGGCGACCGGCATCGACATCGAGTGCGTGGCGCCGCTCAGACGCTGGCAGTCGCGACAATGGCAGTTGTAGACGGCAAGCGGCGCGCCGGTGATGCGATAGCGCACCGCGCCGCACACACAGCCGCCCTCCACCGGGAATGCCGGCAACGCGATCTCAGTCATTGGTCTGTCTCCCTGAAGCCCTCGTTCAGAACCGGTTCAACCGGCCCCGGTCATTGAGCGCCGCAACGCCGGATGAGCCGGCCATCACACCAAGGAACAACAAACATGATCCCCGAATTGCTGCTGCTGTCCGACCACCTGCGTGCCCGTACGCCCAACCAGCAGATCGAAGACCGCCTGCTGGCCGATATCGGGATGACGCGCGCAGAACTCAGGAAGCAGAAGACCTGGTTCGGCCGCAAGCCCCGCTAAGGTCGAAACGGTTCATCCGGCATTCATCGATCCGTGGGCATAAGCCCACTCCGCCGATCCCGGCACCACCAAACTGACGAGATGAGAAATGGCTTTCAGCCTGACGTCCATGTTCCGTCGCGCAGAGCGGAAGCGGGTCCTCACCGACCTGATGAAGTTCGACGACCATCTGCTGCGCGATATCGGCCTTACCCGTGGCGACCTCGCCGCGATGCGCGCCGGCCGCCACCACGCTTCGCCCTCCCGCGGCCATGAATGATCCCGCAGTAGGCGATATCCCAAACTGAAGGGCCCCGAGATGATCGGGGCCCTTTCTGATTCTGATATGTTCTCTGGTCAGTTGGAATGGTCGAGGCCGCCGGGATACCCTGCCCGCGCCATCTCCCGTTCGAAATGCCTGATCGCGCAACGCCCCTGACAGGTAGCGAAGGCTGGGCAGGCGGCGCCCTTGCAGCCTGACGATGGCGACTTGACCGGCAGACTGACGAGCCCGGCGTTATCGCGGCGCGCCCCGGAGAGATCGGTGACCGCACCCATCAGGCCGCTCCTGCCGGCTGGGCGAACAGCGCCTCGATGGTCTCGCGATCGGGCCCGGCGATGCGAGTGGCGACGCCGCCAATCATGTTGCGCAGCAGCCGATCGGTCACACTGCGCTCGGCGACCGGCAGATGCCCAGAGATGATGGCGGAGGGGTCGAGCCGCTGGATATCGCTCAAGAGCTCACCGAACCTGGCCTTGTCAACCATACCAAGCCACGGGGCATCGATCCCCGACCACATCGCCATACCGTCGCGAAGCGTCGCTTCCGGGACGGCCGCCAGTTCCTCGTAAGGCGCGTCCATCAGCGCCCCAAAGGAGTCGACGCTGAACAGTACGCGCGTCCTCGTATCGAAGAAACCGGTGGTCTCGGGGGCGTCATAGGTCGGTGGCTTGAGCAGCACCAGCTCGCGATCACCGAGGTCGAGCCGCTGGCCGTGATCCATCGGCCGCAGCCGGCTCATGTCGAAGCCTTCGCGGAGGCCGAACTTGGCGGCTCCCAGGCCTGGCACGACAACCGTGGCGTTAGGCGCCAGTCGCATCACCGCCTCGAGATTGCCGATGTGGTCGAGGTCGGTGTGGCTGACATAGATCCACTTCAGGTCGGTGGGGTCGATGACCTCAGTCAAGGCCGCGATGAACTCGTCCTGGAACGCCACACCGCTGGTATCCACCAGGATCGGCTCGCGAGCATGGATGAAGTGGGCATTGGCCGGCAGGATACCGAGCGGGCCGATGGGAAAGAATCCGGCAAAGGTCGTCACGTCGGGCGCGACCTTTCTTGCGCCCACGAAGGTCGGAATGTCCATTTTCAGCTCCTCTGGAACTCCGTTGCATTTCACGATACACTTATGTGCAATGGAATATGAACCGCAGCTGAATGGCTGCACAACTGTGTGCATTGAATGGTCAGACAGTACAGCAAGGGCAAACGAGCCGAGCAGGAAGCCGAGACGCGGCAGCGAATCGTTGAGGCAGCGCTGGCGCTGCACGGCGAGATCGGCCCCAACAGGACGACGATCAGCATGATCGCCGAACGCGCCGGGGTGCAGCGGCACACCGTCTATGCCCACCTGCCGGACGAGCGGACGGTGTTCATGGCCTGCTCGGACTTGTTCGATGAACGCCAGCCGATGCCCTCGCCCGAACTCTGGGCAGGGCTCAACGACCCCGAAACCCAGATCCGCACGGCGTTGGCGGCGCTTTATGCGTGGTACGCCCGCAACCAGTCGGTGATGGGGCACGTGCTGCGCGACGCCGAACAGAACCAGACGCTGCGCGAGATTTCCGATCTGCGTTTCGGAGTGCCATTCGACACGGTGTTCGCTTCGCTCGCCAACGGACTGACGGATACGCAGCGCGCGGCGCTCGCGCTGGCAATGAGCTTTTACACCTGGCGCACCCTGGCGCAGCAGGCCGGGCTGCCGCCCGAGGCAGCAGTCGATCTGATGGTGGGCAGCGTGATGCGGGCCGAGCGTTAGCATCGGGCCGGCTGGCGACCGGGCGCATGGCATGGCATGAAGGGTTGGCGCACAGTTCGAGACCCATCATGCCCTCGCTCCCGACCCTTCTGGCATTCGCCGGCGTCGCCTTCGCCATGGTGATCGCACCCGGCCCAAACATGGCCTATCTGGTGTCTCGATCGATCGCCCAGGGGCGTGTCGCGGGGCTGATCTCGCTGCTCGGCGTCGCCACCGGTTTCATCGCCTACATGCTTGCCGCAGCGCTCGGCCTCACGGCGCTGCTGTTCGCGGTGCCCTTCGCCTACGATGCGATCCGCCTTGCCGGCGCACTCTATCTCGGCTGGCTGGCCTGGAATGCCCTGCGGCCGGGCGGCCATTCGCCGTTCGAGCTCCGGACACTGGCGCCGGACTCCCCGAAGCGGCTCTATGCGATGGGACTGTTCACCAGCCTGCTGAACCCCAAGGTCGCGGCGCTCTACCTGTCGCTGCTGCCGCAGTTCGTCGACAAATCTGCCGGCAATGTACTCGGGCAGACGCTGGTGCTTGGCGCCACGCAGATTGCCGTCAGCATGACCGTCAATGCCATCTTCATCATCACCGCGGGAACGGTGGCGCTGTTTCTCACCGGCCGGCCGTTCTGGGCCCGGCTGCAGCGCTGGCTGATGGGCACGGTGCTCGGCTTCCTCGCCATTCGCATGGCGACCGACACCAGCCGATAGGGTGTTCTTGGTCTCCGAAAGGCCACACCCACCGCATGTCATCCCAGCGAAAGCTGGGACCCATCTATCCGCTGGCTCGGGCTGTGAGTTGGGTCCCAGCTTTCGCTGGGATGACACCGAGTTGGTGGAGCCATTGTGCCCCTTATGAAGCTCAGCGCCAGATACGACAAAGGGGCCCGGAGGCCCCTCTGCGCATACATCCTGCGAAGGATACCTGGATTAGTTCTTGGCCTTGTCGACCAGCGCGCCGGCCTTGATCACGGCGGCGCGCCAGCGCGCTTCAGATCAAACGTGGAGCAAGGCCCGCTCAGTTCTTGGCCTTGTCCACGAGGGCGCCGGCCTTGATCCACGGCATCATGCCGCGGAGCTTCTCGCCGACTTCCTCGATCTGGTGCTCGTCGGCAAGGCGACGGGTCGCCTTGAAGCGCGAGGCGCCGCCCTTGTATTCCTGCATCCACTCGGAGGTGAACTTGCCCGACTGGATGTCCTTGAGCACGCGCTTCATCTCGGCCTTGGTCTCCGAGGTGATGATGCGCGGACCCGAGACATACTCGCCCCACTCGGCGGTGTTCGAGATCGAGTAGTTCATGTTGGCGATGCCGCCCTGGTAGATCAGGTCGACGATCAGCTTCACTTCGTGCAGGCACTCGAAATAGGCCATCTCCGGGGCATAGCCGGCTTCCACCAGCGTCTCGAAGCCGGCGCGGATCAGCTCGACCAGGCCGCCGCAGAGCACGACCTGCTCACCAAACAGATCGGTCTCGCATTCCTCGCGGAAGTTGGTCTCGATGATGCCCGAACGGCCGCCGCCGACGCCCGAGGCGTAAGCCAGCGCGATGTCCTGCGCGTTGCCCGAGGCGTCCTGATGGACGGCGATCAGGCACGGCACGCCGCCGCCCTTCTGGTATTCGCCACGCACGGTGTGGCCCGGGCCCTTCGGCGCGATCATGATCACGTCGACGGAGGCCTTGGGCTCGATCAGGTTGAAGTGCACGTTGAGGCCGTGCGCGAACGCAATCGCTGCGCCGTCACGGATATTGGGCTCGATATCCTTCTTGTAGATATCGGCCTGCAGCTCGTCGGGCGTCAGCATCATGAGAACGTCGGCCCACTTGGCGGCATCGGCGACCGACATGACCTTGAGGCCCTCGCCCTCGGCCTTCTTGGCCGACGGGGAGCCCGGACGCAGCGCCACCACGATGTCCTTCACGCCGGAATCGCGGAGGTTCAGCGTGTGCGCATGACCCTGCGAACCGTAACCGACGATCGCGACCTTCTTGGATTTGATGATGTTGAGATCGGCATCCCGATCGTAATAGACGCGCATGGAAGTCTCCTCTTGGTGCGTTGGGCCGGTGCGGCCGATTTGATTTCGATCCGACCCCAAGGGGCCGCTGTATTCGCGGGGTAATCCCCGCCAAAGCGGGGACCTCCGTTTCGATTTCCGCCACGACCACCGGCACAATGCAGTTCCCGCCTTCGCAGGAATGACCCGGTGGTTGATGGCTAGGTCGGGTGATGGCTCACCCCATAGATCGCCAGGAACTGTTCCGTCGCCCGGGCCGCGTCGCGCGCGATCTCGGCTTCTTCGGCGGTGAAGGTTTCGCCCAGCAGCAGACGGATCTGCGCGTCGCGCACGACGAGGCCGAAGAAGCTGCGATAGGCCTCCTCCGAACTGTCGAAGCGCAGGAGCCGCGCCTCCCTGCCCGCTTCCAGCACCGGTTTCAGCCGCTTGCGGATGGCAAGCGGACCGTTCTCGAGGACGATCGCTCCGAGCCCGTGCTTTTCTGCCCCGGCATGGCCGATGGCGAGACGGTTCAGCGTCACCGAAACGTCACCGACGATGGTGCCGAGCAGATCGCGGGCAAACTGCTCGATGCTCTGGCGCAGCGAGGCGGCATCGAGCCGCCAGCGATCGACCTGTGGCGCCTTCACCTTGGCGGCCTGCCACTGCACGGTGGCAGTGAGCAGCCCGTCGCGATCGCCGAACCACTTGTAGAGGGTTTCCTTGGAGCACGAGGCGCGGCGCGCCACGGAGGTCATGGTCAGCCGGTCGCCCTGCTCGACGAGCAGATCCAGCGCCGCCGTCAGCACCTGCTGCTGACGCGGCGTGAACACCTCTTCGCTGTTGGCAATGGCAGACGCCACGATGACACCCAGGCCCCACGGGCGCTGATCCGCACCCCGCGAACCCGACGCCCGACATCAATGGCGCGGACCGTACCGTACGTTACGGTTCGGCGCAAGTGGGATGTATGGATGCAATGTCCCGGGCATTTGCGCAAGAAGTCCACAGACAATGTATCGGCCGTAAGGCTGGGTTGTCCGATCTGGGTGGAGATGCTGGTATGGCAGTCACAAGTAGATGGAGGAAGAAGATGAAAACGTCGCTGCCCACCCGCGCCTTTGGCAAGACCGGCATGGAAATCACCCGGCTCGGCGTCGGCGCCTGGGCGATGGGCGGCAACATGTGGGGGCCGCAGGACGACGCTGATTCCGACGCCGCCATCCGCCACGCCATCGACCTCGGCATCAACTGGATCGACACCGCGGCAGCCTATGGCGTCGGCCATTCCGAGGAGGTGATCGGCGCGACGCTGAAGGCGCTGCCGGCTGATCGGCGGCCGTTCGTCTTCACCAAGGGCGGGGTGATCCGCGATGCCAACGGGCAGAACCCGCGCCGCCTCGCCAATCGCGAGAGCCTCCGCAACGAACTCGAGAACTCGCAGAAGCGCCTGCAGGTCGAGGCGATCGATCTCTACCAGGTGCACTGGCCGGCCGACGATGTGCCGCTCGAGGACTATTGGGCGACGATGCTGGAGCTGAAGGCCGAGGGCAAGGTTCAGCATATCGGGCTTTCGAACCACAACGCCGAGCAGCTGGCGCGGGCCGAGGCGATGGGCCATGTGGAAACGCTGCAGCCGCCGTTCTCGATGATCAAGCGCGAGACCGCCGAGGCTATCCTGCCGTGGTGCGCGGCGCATGGCACCGGCGTCATCTGCTACAGCCCGATGCAGGCGGGTCTGCTGACCGGCAGCTTCACCCGTGAGCGCGCCGCGACCCTCGCCGAAAATGACTGGCGGAAGACCAACCCGGAGTTCACCGGCGAGCGGCTTGAGCGCAACCTCGCCCTCGCGGCGGCACTGCGGCCGGTTGCCGACAAGCACGGCACCTCCGTCTCGACGATCGCCCTGACTTGGGTGCTGGCGTGGCCGGGGCTCAGCGCCGCCATTGTCGGCGCCCGCTCGCCGGCGCAAGTCGATGGCTGGATCGACGCGGCGACCATCGCCCTCGACGCAGCCGACCTCGACGCCATCGCCGCTGCGATTAACGCCACCGGCGCCGGCCAAGGTCCGGTTCGGCCGTAGCGGCCCGATCGAGGGGCGGCATTCGATGATCACGAAGCGCGACTACAGCATCACCGGGCCCGAGGCGCAGCGTGCCGTCGAGCGCGGCCTCGCGGCAGCGGAGTGGTACCACACCGAGGTGCCACGCCAGACCATGAAGGAACTGATGCAGCGCTCCGATAGCCCGGCCATCCGCGACAACCTGCTGTGGCTCGGACTGCTGCTCGTCTCCGGTGCTGGAGGTGTGGTTTTCTGGGGCAGCTGGTGGTGCGTGCCGTTCTTCTTCGTCTATGGCGTGCTCTACGGCTCGGCCAGCGACAGCCGCTGGCATGAATGCGGGCACGGCACGGCGTTCAAGACGGCCTGGATGAATAAGGTGATCTACCAGATCGCCTGCTTCATGCTGATCCGCAACCCGACGACCTGGAAATGGAGCCACGCGCGCCACCATGCCGATACCATCATCGTCGGACGCGATGTAGAGATCGCGGTAATGCGGCCGCCTGTGCTGGCGCGGGTGATCCTGAGCTTCATCGGCATTGTCGATGTCTGGTTCGCGCTGGGCGACATGCTGCGGAACGCCGCCGGCAATGTCAGCGACGCGGAAAAGAGCTTCATCCCCAAGGGCGAATGGCCCAAGGTGGTGCGGGTGGCGCGGATCTGGCTTGCGATCTATGCCGCTACGGCGGTGGCGGCCGTCGCCATGCAGTCGATCCTGCCGTTCATGCTGATCGGGCTGCCGCGGCTCTATGGCTGTTGGCACATGGTGATGGTGGGGCTGCTGCAGCATGGCGCGCTGGCGGAGGACGTGACCGACCACCGGCTGAACACCCGCACCGTGCTGATGAACCCGATCAGCCGCTTCCTCTATTCGGACATGAACTACCACGTCGAACACCACATGTTCCCGGTGGTGCCCTACCATCAGCTCGAAAGACTGCACGAAACGATCAAGCACGACCTGCCGCCGCCGACCCCGTCGATCATCGCCGGCTATCGGGAGATGATCCCGATCTGGCTGCGCCAGCTCAGGGGCGAGGATGTCTTTCTGCGCAAGGACCTGCCGCCGTCGGCCAAGCCCTATCGCGAAGACCTGCAGGTCGATGCTCCGATGAGCGGCACGGGGCCGGCGGAGTAGGCCGAGCAACAACCGTCGGACCATCGCCCCAGCGCGGGGTCCGGGGCCCAGTTGCCTCTCCGGATGGGAGACCCAATGCCCCTGATCGTTGCACGCGCCACGATGCTGCTTTGTGCTGCGGTTCATGCGGGTTCCCGTGACGGTCCTTCCCCCTAGGTTGGAAGCGCGTGAAAGCAATGCGCTGAAGCGCACAGAGCTAATCGAAGAGATCGCGACGCACTCTAGTTGGCAGCCTGCGGTACGAGATCGAGCCGGCTTTTCCCGGTCGCCGGGTCCATGGGAAAGGATACGTGCTGGTGAATCATCTGCCAGCGGCCCTCGATACGCTGGAAAATGCGCGTACCGCGCGACCACATTTCAGATTCTACTGCGCCATTGACGTAGTCGGCCATGCGGTTCAGTCCCCAAGTCACAGCAATATCGCCGCGCACGATGATCTGGAGATCTGGAATGTCCCAGCGGAAGTCTGGTCCGGCACGATCGAACCCGACTTTGCACTCCGCACGCATTCTCTCGATGTCGCGCACCTCGAGCGGTATCGAGTGCTCATAGCTGACGATGCCCTTCGCGATCGGGGCCATGGCACCGTCCAGGTCCTTACGGGCTGATGCTGCAAACCACTCCTCGAATAGTGCTTCGACGCCTTCACTGCCGCCGCCAACACGATTAGCCAGCTTGTCCAAACAGCCTTGCCAGCCCTCTGCGACGCCGTCCCGGTGCTGCAAGCTGGTGAAGCCCGTCTGGTGGAAATGCATCAGCGTCCCGCCAGACGAAGCTTCGAACGTGACCGTAATGGTCAACTCTTCAGCGTCCGATGTGAACGATTGATGGAGAGACATGATCAGCTTCGAGTGAGGGGAAAGCTCTTTATAGATACCGTGCTCGGTGAAGCTCTCGCCGGTCGGAGACTGGAACTCCACCATCCAGGCTCCACCCACTCTGGCATCGGCCGCTGCTCTGACACCCGTATACGAGTCAGGAGCAAACCAGTCTTTCAGCGCATCTGCATTGATCCACTGCGCGAAGACAACTTCCGGCAGGGCATCGAACCTGCGCGAGATCGCAATGTCGAGCGGCCTGGGTTCGTGTTTCATCACCTGTTCTTCTCCTTCTCAATGCGTTGTTCCAAGCGGTCGAAGCGGCCATTCCAAAGTACCCGGTAGCTGTCGAGCCAGCGGTCGATCTCGGCCAGTGGTGCTGCCTGGATGCGGCTTGGTCGCGTTTGAGCGGCGCGGCTCCGCGACACCAGCCCCGCAGTTTCGAGCACGCTGATATGTTTGCTGATCGCCCTCGTCGTCAGGTCGAACGGAGCAGCGAGTTCAGCCACCGACGCTTCCCCTTCGAGCAGGCGTGCGAGGATTGCCCGCCGTGTGGCGTCGGAGAGGGCCGAAAATGCCAGGTCAAGTTGCGCGTTTGTCATATGGCACCGTTTAGTTCCAGAACTAACTAGTGCCATACGAGACGATGTCCGTCAATGGTGGGTTCGCGATTGGCAGTATCTGGTGCTATCGAGCGAGATTCCGAAACCGCCGGACCTGCTGTTCAAGCTTCGTGGGTCGCGTGCTTCTCGCAGCACCTGGCGGGATCTAAGAAAATGCCCCGGTCACCGTGGCGAGCCGGGGCATTGATCAGAGGGCTTCGCGTTCTTGCGGGCGCTTTCACCGTGCTGTCGTAACGTGCCCGATGTGGCTTGGTTCCCTTATGTCCGCTTGAACTTGCGAACCCGGAAGGCCAGCATGATCAGCAGCACGCCGGCAAAGATCGAGTAGCCGGCGATGGTCCAGATCAGCGACAACGCCCCTGCCCCGGGCTGGAACAGCAGCAGCAGGCCGAACAGGATGCTGAGCGCGCCGAACAGACCGAGGACCCATTCGCCCTCGATCTCCTTGCGGGCCTGGATGGCGCCCCAGATGGTCAGCACGCCGATGACGATGGCCCAGATACCGATGAAGATGACGAGGATGAAGGCGGTCATGCCCGGCCAGAAGAAAGCAGCAAGACCGGCAAGGATGCTGACCACCCCGCTGATCGCCATCCACCAGCGCGGCCCCATGGCCGGCGAATTGGCGCGACCCGAGATCGCCGCCCATAGTGCGAAGACGCCGTCGACGAGGGTGTAGGCGCCCCAGAGCAGGGTCAGCGAGATGAGCGTGATGGCAGGCCAGAAGATGGCGAGCACGCCAAAGGCAATGGCGGCGATGCCGCGCAGCAGCAGCAGCCACCAGTTATCGCCAAGCATGGCGCGGAGCCCCGCCGGAAAATCGGAAGGCGTAGAAGTCTCTGTCTCGGCCATCATGCTTCTCCACTGTTGCGCGGCAAAGCTCCGGAACCTCCGAGAGCTCCCGCACGGAGAGTAACAGAGTCTCGGGGCGCCGAAAAAGCCAAACACAGGCAGAAATGGCTCGAATATCTAACGGGTTAGTTAGCCGTTCCGACCTCATTCGGCTGCCCCGGGGCCGCTCGGCCGCGGCGCAATCCTGGCGCAATGCATGTCGCATATGGCAAATCGTGGCGCGGGGATTCCTCTATGCGATTGCTACTTGTCGAAGATGAGCCGGAGATGGCCGCGGCGCTGAGCGCCGTGCTGCTGCGCTATGACATGGTCGTCGACCATGCGCGTACCAAGCTCATCGCCGAAGAGGCGATCCTCAGCCACCAGCACGACGCAGTGCTGCTCGATCGGAAGCTCCCCGATGGCGACGGCATCGACCTGGTGCCGCTGTTGCGCAGACGCCACGCCGGCGTGCCGGTGATCATCATCTCGGCGCGTGGCTCGATTGCCGACAAGATCGAGGGGCTCGACACCGGGGCCGACGACTACCTGCCAAAGCCGTTCGCGGTGGAGGAACTGCTGGCGCGGCTGCGCGCCGTGCTGCGGCGGCCGGTCCAGGTGGCGCCGGAGTCGGTGCAACTGGGGGCCTTGTCTTTCGATCTCGACAGCCGCCAGGCGCGGGTTGGCGAGGCCGGGATCGAACTGCCGCGGCGCGAGTTGCTGGTGCTCGAATGCCTGCTGCGCCGGGCCGGCCGCACGGTGCTCCGGGCCTCGCTCGAGGATGCGGTCTATGGCTATGGTGACGAGATCCAATCCAACTCGCTCGATGCCCACATCTCGCGGCTGAGGCGTAAGCTTGCCGACGCCAAGGCGGGCGTGGAGATTCATGGCATTCGAGGCGTCGGCTACCTGATCAGAGCAGCAGCATGAAGTTCTGGCGTCCCCACTCGCTGCGCCGGCGTCTCGCCTGGCGCCTGGTGCTGCTGCAGACCATCACGCTGTCGCTGGCTTCCGCCCTGCTGACCATCCTGATCCTGCAGCTCAATCCGGGCGAGCAGATCGTCGACAGCTCGCTTGCCGAGGCGGTGGCTGCCTCCATGCAACGCGGGCCGAATGGCGAACTGGTCCTTAGCCCCAACGCGGACCTCGAGCGCTATCGGAGGGAGTCGACTACGGTCTGGATGATTGTGACGGACGACCTGGGGCACACCTTCGAAAATGGCCCGGTGCCCAGCGCCTATGGAGAAATGGCCGCCAGCCTGAACCGCCTGTGGTTCGTCGACATTCGCGACTCGGGTGGCGAAGAAGAGCTTGCCGCAGCCTTCCACAGCACCGACACGCCGATCGGAAAGCTCTACGTGCTGGCGGGCGGCGGCGCCTTCGTCAGCACGATCTTCGCAGCGATCCTCGTGGGCAACATCTTCATTCTGCCATTGCTGCTGATGCTCATCATCGCGACGGTGATCGCCATTCCGCTGATCGTCCGCAAGGTGATGCGCGGCCTCGATGCTGCCGAAGTACAGGCCCGCAGCATCAACTTCGACAAACACGGCACCCGCCTGCCGCTCGACAAGGTGCCCTACGAGGTCCGCGGCCTGGTGACGGCGGTGAACGAGGCTTTGACCCGCCTCGACGACGGCTACGAGCGGCATCGTCGCTTTCTCGCCGATGCGGCGCATGAGTTGAAGACCCCGATCGCGATCCTGCAGACCCGGGTGGAGAATCTCGACACCGGTCCGGAGCGGACGCGACTGCTCGCCGATACGGCTCGCCTGGCAGCCATGGCTGAGCAGTTGCTCGACCTGCAGCGGCTGGCCCAGTCGCAGGTCGATTTCCAGGCGGTGGACCTCGTCCCGCTGGCCGAACGCGTGGTCGCGGATCACGCGCCGCTTGCTATCTCCGCCGGCTACGACATTTCGCTCCGGGCGCCCGACCCCGCGCAATGGGTGCTGGGCGATCGCGGCGCGATCGAACGCCTGCTCACCAACCTGGTGCAGAACGCCGTAGTGCACGGCGGCAACGAGGGAGCGATCGAGATCGAGATGGCTGGGCACGGCGCTTTCGAGGTGCATGACAGCGGACCGGGCATCGCGCCTGAGCACCGCGAGAAGGTGTTCGAGCCGTTCTATCGCATCCGCCCGCTCGATCGCGGCGCCGGCCTTGGCCTCAACCTGGTGCGCGAAGTGGTGCGCCAGCACGGCGGCAGCATCGCGGTGCTGCCGAGCCACCTGGGCGGGGTATGTTTCCGCGTGCAACTGCCGATCGCCAAGACACCGGCGTGATTTTCGGCGCGCGCAATGCTCGTGCAATCCCGACAGTGAAAATGGGCGTCGCGGTCACCGTGTGACTGTGGGGTCACTGGGTGACCCTCCCGGGTGCCGAGGGCACACCGGCGCAACGTTCACTGCCCGGCAGCCGGCTCCCTGGCTGCGAGGCCTCGTACTCGCGGAGTTTTCATGTTCTCGAAGCTCTCCTCCCCTGGCCTCGTGGCCGCCCTGCTGCTTGGCGTGCTTCCGGCCACCGCCGCTGACGCGCAGGACAGTCGCTGGAGCGGTCCCTACGATCCGGCGCCGGCATCGGAGTGGACCGGCTTTTACGCCGGTATTCACGGCGGCCTCGCGCCCAGGGCGTCCGACTTCAACATCTTCAAGGATTCAAGCCTGCTGGGCGGCGTGCAGGCCGGCTACACCATGCAGCTTGGCCCGGCGGTGATCGGCGCCGAACTCGAGGGCACCTATGCCCGCGGCATCGTCTACGGCGTCGGCAACGGCGAGCTCGAGCAGAACTGGAGCGGCGCGGCCAAGGTCCGCGGCGGCCTGGCGCTGGGCGGCACGCTGATCTACGGCACGGCTGGCTACGCGGTGGCGCGGCTCGATGCCGGCAACAATGTCGTTTCCGACGACCAGTGGGTCGGTGGCGTGCTATGGGGCGCCGGCCTCGAGCAAAGCTTCGGCAACGGCATGTCGGCCCGGCTCGAGTATACGCAGGCTCGCTACAATGACGTCGACTCGACGCTCACCGGCAACATCCCCCGGACCGACGACCTGACCAACCATGCGGTCAAGGCGGGCCTCAACTTCCGCTTCTGATCCTCCCACCGGGATCGGCGGACCTGTCAGTCATCCCGTCGGTCCCAGGGCGGCTCGCGGCCACCCGGGCCGCCCATTCCCACCCCTTCCAACAGGAGCTTCCAATGGCTCTCGCCAGAACCCTGACTGCCGTCATAATGGCGGCCGCAATTGCCCTGCCCGCGATCTCTCCCGCCCTGTCGCAATCGGCGGCGGACAACCGCATCCTCGTTGCCCAGGCCGAAGACCAGCGCTGGGCCAACTGCAGCGCCATCGACAATCGGCGCGAGCGCGAACGGTGCGAGCGCGACCACTGGGGCGGCCGCCCCGACAAGAAGAAGAACGACGATGATATTGGCGCGGCGATCGGCGCCGGCATTATCGGCCTCACCCTCGGCGCCATCATCGCCGGTTCGGCAGAGAAGGAACGCAGCAAGCGTGACCGCTATGACGCCGAATACGAACGCTGGCTCGATTACTGCAGTCGCAAGTACCGCAGCTTCGACCCGGAAACCGGTACTTATCGGGCCAGCAACGGACGTCGCTACGTATGCCGGTGAGCGGCGTCCGGCCGGCCCGGAGCAATCCGGGCCGGCTACAACGATCGGGCCAGGTGATCGGCGTTGCGGAATGCCAGCGCCATGATGGTCAGCACCGGGTTGAAGCCGCCATTGGTCGGGTGCAGCCCGCCATCCGAGACGAAGAGGTTGTCGTGGCCCCATATCCGGCCATAGGAGTCGGTCACCGAGTTCAACGGGTCGGTACCCATGCGACAGGTGCCGGCCTGATGCTGGCCGCCTGACAATCCGGGATTGGGTGCGAAGCCCCAAGTCGCACGCGCCCCGGAGGCGCGAAGCCAGCCGAGCGCCTTGCCGTGCATGTAATGCGCCGCCCGCACGGTTTCGGCGTGTACCGCGCCCGACAGCATCGCCACCGGCAATCCCCACCTATCCCGTACCGCCGGAGCGACCCGCACTCGCGCCTCGGCGGTGGGGATCTCGTGCACCGGCCCCGCGACGCGCAGTACGTGGTGAAACTGTTCGCGCATGAAGTCCTTGGCGCCCTGCCCCCAGCGCTGCTGCCCTGGCGGCAAGACGTTCTTCCAGAAGATGATCGGCGGCTGCACGAAATCGTCGGCCAGCATACCGCCGCCAACGATGCCCGGGTTGCCGTGGTTGTAGGCAGTGGTCGCAACACTGACACCCGGCCCGCGCGAGGCATGTACCGTCTCGTCGAATTGCCCGTAGGCAACGGCATAGACGTGCCCCTGGAGGTTCCGGCCGACGAGATCGTGGTTGTTGCCCAGACCCTCCGGCTCGCGGGCGGAAGGCGAATTGAGCAGCAGGCGTGCCGTCTCGATGGCGCCGCCGGCCAGCACCACCGCCTTGCCGCGCACCGAGTGCTCTGCGCCGGTGCTGTCCGCAAAACGAACACCGGTGACTATGCCGGCGCCATCGGTGTCGACACGCAGCACCATAGCACCGGTCACCAAGTGGCAGCGGCCGGTGGCGAGCGCTATCGATATCATGGTGTTCTGCGTGCCGTTCTTGGCATTGCTCGGACACGGGAAGCCGACGCAGGTGCCGCAGCCGATACAGCCGTCGCGGCCGTGGCGCGGCTGGCTGTTGATGGCGAGCGGCGGGCGGGTGGTGGTAATGCCGAGCGCGTCGGCGCCGCGTTTCAGCACCGCGCGCGCCGGACTATCCGGCAGCGGCGGCATCGGGTAGTCGCTGGAACGCGTGCCTTCGTGGCTATGACCCGCGCCGTCGCCGGAGACGCCGATCTCCCACTCGGCACGTTCGTACCACGGCGCGAGGTCGTCATATCCGATCGGCCAGTCGACAAGGGAAGAGCCTTCTGGAACGCCGTAGAGGCTCGCCATCTTGTAATCGGCGCGATGGAAGCGCCAGGCCTGCGCGCCATAGACCAAGGTGCCGCTGCCCACCGCGGCAGCTAGGTTCTGGTAGCCGTTCTCGTGCGGGCGCAGCACGCGCTCCACGCCATCGGCACCGACCAGCACCCGCGGGTTGCCGTCGAGATCGGGACCGGTGTTGTGGCCGTAAAGCGCCAAACGATGGTTGCGGAGGTGGTCGCGGTGGCCGCTATCGGAATAATCGCGCAGCAGTCCACGCTCGAGCAGCAGCACGTGCTTGCCGGCCTCAGTGAGCACGCCGGCCGCCACGCCGCCTCCCGCACCGGCCCCGACGATGATCACGTCATAGTCGAGCGCACCGGAGAACGGCGTTGGCGCCTCGCCGTCGCGACCGGCGGGACCGGTCGGCCCCTCGGGCAGGCCGTGCTCATAGCCGACCATGCGCCACGAGGCGGCCCCGGGATTGCCGCCATTGCCCGGATCGGCGTAGACGCCCTCGGCCACCAGTTCGCAGAGCTCACGGAACCAACCGACGTCGCCGATGCCGGCAAGGGTGGCATCCTTTTCCGCATCGCTACCGCTGGCGAAGTCAGCCGGCAGCCCGCTGAGGCCCGCCGCGATGGCGGCGCCCAGCTTGGGCTGGGTGGAAAGGATGGCATCGAGGTAATCCTGTGCGCCAAAGGCGATGGCGCCACCATCCCGATCGGCCGGCATGATGCGGTCGACCACCGCCGCGAGCAGCGTGCGATCCATGTCCCCTCTCCGTCGACGCTTCAGTCGGTGAACCGCACGGCGCCGATATGACCGAGGTTGCGGTTGCGCTGCGCATAATCGATGCCGTAACCGACGACGAACTTGTCTGGAATCTCGAAGCCGATCCAACGCGCCTTGACGCTGGTCTCGCGGCGCGATGGCTTGTCGAGCAGCGCACAAACCTCGATCCGCTTGGGGTGGCGGGTGGCGAGGATTTCGAGCACGTGTTTCAGGGTGTAGCCGGTGTCGACGATATCCTCGACCACCAGCACGTCGCGGCCTTCGATCTCGCCGCGCAGATCCTTGAGGATGCGCACTTCGCGGCTCGACTCAGTGGAATTGCCGTAGCTCGAGACTTCAAGGAAATCGACCTCGACCGGCAGGTCGAGCTCGCGCACCAGGTCGGCGATGAAGATGAACGAGCCGCGCAGCAGCCCGACCACAACCAGCTTGTCGGTGCCGGCGTAGTGTGCCGAAATCTCTTTGGCGAGCGCCTCCACCCGGGCCGCGATCGCCTTGGCCGAGATCATCTCGTCGATCACGTAGTTCCTGGTCGTCATGCCTACTTCAGTGCCCCCTGGGTGAGTCCGCGCACAAAGTACTTGCCGCCGATCAGATACACCAGCAGCGGCGGCACGATCGCCATCATCACCGTGGCCGCCGAGCCGCCGGCCCTGACGCCCATGATCGCTACAGTGATCGGCTGCTGGGCGCCGGAGGTGAACACCATGCCGTAGAGGTACTCGTTCCAGATCTGGGTGAACTGCCAGATCACCGTTACCGCAGCGATCGGGCCCGACAGCGGCAGCATGACGCGGAAGAAGATGCGCCAGAACCCGGCGCCGTCGACTTGTGCCGCCTTGATGATCTCGGTCGGCACGCCGGCATAGAAGTTGCGGAAGAACAGGGTCGAGAACGAGATGCCCATCACCGTGTGGATCAGCAGCAGGCCCAGCACATTGTTCTGCAGGCCGAGCTGTCCGATGATCCAGGCCCAGGGCAGCAGCGCGATCTGGCTGGGCAGGAAGATGCCGAGGAAGATCATCACGAAGACGAACTCGGAACCCGGGAACTTCCACTTGCTCAGCACATAGCCGTTCAGCGCCCCGATAATGGCGGTGGCGAGAGTGGCCGGTACGGTGATGATCAGCGAATTGAGGAAGTTCGGCCCGAGGCCGCGGCACATGCCGCTGACGCAGGCGTCGTTCCAGGCGCGCAGGTAGTTGTCGAACGAGAAACTCTCCGGGATGGCAATGATGCCGTTGCGGAACACCTCCTCGCCATCGCGAAACGAGTTGGAAAGGACCAGCAAGGCGGGCAGCGCGTAGACCAATCCGAACAGCGCCAGCACCGTATAGATGAAAATGCGCGACAGCGCCCACCGGCGACGGGCGCTGGCCCCGTCGCGGTCGGCATAGTCGAGCGTCAGGGTGGTCACGGCAGGGTCTCGTCGAGCCAGGCGACCTGCCGCCGCTCCTGCCAGGTGCCGCCGCCTTCGTGGTTGTTGAAGGTGTAGCTTTCGATGGTCTTGGGGCCGGCCCAGGCGTTGTACGCGCCGTAGACCGTCGAGGGCGGACAGACATCGTCCATCAGCGCCACCGAGAACAGCGCCGCCGCCCTCGAGCGGGCCGAGAAGTGCACGCCGTCGAAGTAGTTGATCGTCTTGTAGGCAGCGGCCGCCTTCTCGCGGTGGGTGGCGAGGAAGCGGACGATCTCGCCATAGGGGTCGCGCGTGGTGAGGCCGACGGCGCGCGGAAAATCGCAAAGGAAGGGCACGTCTGGCATCGCTGCCTTGACCCGCGGTTCGAGCCCGGCAACGGCGATCGAGATGCCGCCGCCCTGACTGCCGCCGACCACCGCCAGCTTCGCCGGGTCGGTTTCTTCGCGACCGAGCGCAGTTTCGACAGCGCGCACCCCATCGGTGTAGACCCGGCGGTAGTAGTAGTCGTGCGGATCGTTGATGCCGCGGGTCATGAAGCCAGGATGGGCCGGGAAGGAGCCCGCCGGATCAGGCGTGTCGCCGCGCGACCAGGAACTCCCCTGCCCGCGCGTATCCATAACGAGGACGGCTCGCCCGGTGGCCGGCCACAACAGATGTTCCTGTGGCAGGCCGCGACCACCGCCATAGCCGATGAATTTTACCACCGTGCCACGCGGCGCGACACCGGCCGGCTTGATGTACCAGCCGCGGATCCGGTCGCCGGCAAAGCCGGAAAAGGTGACGTCCGAGATATCGAACAGTTTAAGTCCGGTATCTACCGGCTCGAACACCGCCTCGAGCGGCTTGGCGCGCGATTGCACAAGCGTCTCGGCCCAGAAACTGTCGAAATCGGCGGGAGCGACGGCGCTCGAGCGGTAGGTGTCGAGCTGGGACTGCGGCAGGTCGAAAAAGGGCATGATCTCTATCTGGTCCGGTTGGCGCGCAATGTTTGTCTGGAATGGTAGCCGGTGGAAAGCACTACGAAGGGCGAGGACGCGAACTGCCGCGGACCACCAGCCGCGGCGACACGACGAAATGGTCGCCCTGCTGTCGGCCGTCGATCCGCTCGATCAGCAACCGCGCCGCCTGCAGCCCCAGCACCTGGCCGGATTGGTCGACACTGGTGAGGCTGTTCTGCGCCAGGTCGCAATAGATGGTGTTGTCGTAGCCGACGATGGCGAGGTCGCCGGGCACCGACAGCCCGAGATCCTTGGCGACGCTGAGTGCATGCAGAGCCACCATGTCGGTCCAGCAGAACAGCGCCTCGGGCCGGTGGCGGGATTCGAGCAGGTGCCGCACTACCGTCTGCACCTCGCGCGCCGTCTGGTCGGCCGGCACGATGTTGATGTGCTGCCCCAACCCGCGCTCTTTCATGGCTTCGCGATAGCCGCGTTCGCGTTGCACCGTGACCACGACGTTCTTGGTGGGGACGGCCAGCGTCACCATGGTGATGCGGCGATAGCCGTTGGCCGCAAGATGGCGCACCACCTGCGCCGCCCCGGCCACGTCGTCGTTATTGGCGGTGTCGAGCGTCGCCAGTTGCGGCACGTGGTAGCCGACCACCGCCGTCGGGATGCGGGTCGACACCGACTCCGCGGTTTCCGGCGGCATGCGCGGACCGATCATGATCAGCCCGTCCATCTGCCGGTCGATCATCGAGTCGATCAGCGACATTTCGATGGTTTCGGCGGAGCGGCTCACCCCGATCATGGTCTGGTACTGGGTCCGCTCCAGCGCTTCGTTCACCCCGGCGAGGATGTCGGCGAAGAACGGATTGCGCATATCCGGCAACAGGATGCCGAGCGTGTAAGTGCGGCCACGCATGGCCCGCGCCCCGGCATGCGGACGGTAGTTCAGCTTCTCCATCGACGCCTGGACCCGGGCGCGGAGTGCGTCGCTTACCCCATAGGCGTCGCGCAGCACCTTGGAAACCGCCGCAACCGACACGCCGGCGTCGGCGGCAACCGTCTTGATCGTAACCCGGCCGACTTTTGGTGTTGGCGTCACAGTTCCCCCCCGAACCGCCCTCCTTCTAGGACATTTCACCGTTTCATTGAAACGACGAAATGCCCAAGTCCTTGATTTGCCGCGCCTTCGAACCGGAAAAGTCTGCAACTCTTCCTGAAGGCGCTCTGCAACCGCCTTTCCACAACACACGTGAGCGATTTTGGCGGATGTTGAGGGCATTTGGCGGTTCGTGCGTTAATTTGGCGGTTCATGCGCGAAACATGCTTGAATTCGTTTTGTAGAACGGTATACGTAGAACGTCACACGGTGACCGGCAGCCAAGGGCGCCGGATGGACCGCAACAGGTCCCTGGGAGGATGCAACAGTGAACGAGACGATGCTCATCCGGGCAGGTGAAGCCGTATCCAGCCACGGCGCCTGGGTCGCCGAAATGATCAACCCCAGCATCGATCAGGGTGTCGGCACGCAGTCGTCATTCCTGCGCAAAAGCTTCAACCTCTCCTCCCGCGGTGGGGCCGGGACGCTCAGGATCAGCGCTCTCGGCCTCTACCGTGCCTTCATCAACGGCAAGCGCGTCGGCGACGATCTGCTGACGCCGGGCTGGACCAGCTACTGGGATCGCCTCAGCTTCCAGACCTACGACGTCAGCGCCCTGCTCAAGGACGGCGACAACACCGTCGACATCTGGCTCGGCGACGGCTGGTACCGCTCGCGGATGATGTGGCCGCGCAACCAGTTGCTCAACACCTGGGGCGACAAAGTCGGCGCCATCGCCGAACTGCGCGGGGCTAACGGCGAACTGATCGTCGGGACCGATGCGACGTGGCAGAGCGGCCTCACGCCGGTCATGAAGTCCGGTATCTATTACGGCGAGAACTATGACGCCCGGGCCGAGAACGCCCCGGTAAGCGGCGGCGCCACGGTGCTTGGCGACTTCGACAAATCGACGCTGCTGCCGGCCGAAACCGCCGGCGTGCATGAGTTGCCCGCCTTGCCGGTGGTCAACTCCTTTGCCGATGCCGAGGGGCGCACCGTCTACGATTTCGGCCAGAACGCCGGTGGCTATGTCGCGTTCACCGTCGAGGGCGAGGCCGGTGCCAGGCTCACCATCGAGCACGCCGAACTGACCAACCATTTGGGGCAGTTCGACCGCGAAAGCATGCGCTCGGCCGAGGCTCGGGTCGAATATGTGCTGAAAGGCGGCGCGCCGGAAAGCTACCGCCCGACCTTCACATTCTTCGGCTTCCGCTTCGCTCGCGTCGCCATCGAGGGCAAGGCGACGATCACCAAGATCGAGATGATCCCGATCAGTTCGGCGATCACTCGCACTGCCAATTTCAGTTCGGCCAATGCGCTGGTCAACCGGCTGGTCGAGAACACGGTGTGGTCGCAGCGCTCCAACTTCATCGAGGTGCCGACCGACTGCCCGCAGCGCGATGAGCGCCTGGGCTGGACCGGTGACGCGCAGGTGTTTGCGCCCACCGCCTGCTACCTGCACGAGAGCCACGGCATTCTGGTCAAGTATGTCCGCGATCTCATCGCCGACCAGCGGCCGGATGGCGCCATCCCGCATGTGGTGCCGGATCCGACGCGCAACCACGAGGACGTGGTACCAGGCTTTTACGGCTCGACCGGCTGGGGCGATGCGATCGCGGTGATCCCGTGGACGCTCTACAGCCACTATGGCGACCGGGCGATCCTCGAGGAAGCGCTGCCGGCGATGGTCAAATGGAACGACTTCGTCTGGTCGATTTCCAATGGCCCGATCGTCCGCCCGCCTTCGGGCTGGGGCGAGCGCGGCTTCACCTTCGGCGACTGGCTGCAGCCGCAGGGCGATTTCGCCAAGCCCTGCCCGACCATCGGCGACGACGCGGCGGCGACGATCTACCTCTACATCTCGTCGCACCTCGCTGCGAAGGCGGCGGAAGTCGTCGGCGACCAGGCACAGGCGAAGCGGCTCAACGAGCGCGCCGAACTGGTCAAGAAGGCTTACCAACGCGAGTTCATCACCGCCTCGGGACGCACCGGCTACAACGACCAGACCTCCTATGCGCTGGGCTTCCTGTGGGACCTGATCCCGCCAGAGCACTATGAAGCGGCCAAGGGCTACTTCAAGGAGACGGTGGCGCGCGCCCATGGCCGCATCGGCACCGGTTTTATCGGCACCCCGGCGCTGCTGCCGGCGCTGGTCAAGATCGGTGAGGCCGAACTCGCCGGCTCGGTATTCCTGCAGGAGGGCCTGCCCGGCTGGCTGTTCCAGGTAAAGATGGGCGCCACGACGATCTGGGAGCGCTGGAACGCCCTCAACGAAGATGGCGTGGCGTTCGATCCGCAGATGAACAGCTACAACCACTACGCCTATGGCGCAGTGTGCCAGTGGCTGCTCGAAGGGGTGGCGGGCTTCCGCCCCGATCCGGCGCTGCCGGGGTTCAAGCACATCTTCTTCGAGCCGACGATCATCCCGGCGCTGTCGCCGGTCGCCGCCAACCATGACTCGGCCGCCGGCCGGATCGAGGCCGGCTGGAAGGTCGAGGGCGACAAGGTGAGCTACAGCATCACGGTGCCCGAGGGCGCGAGCGGCACGCTCGTCCTCGCCGCCGACTATACCGACGCCAGCGTCGACGGCATCGCCGTCAGCGAGCGTGGCACGGACGGAAAAGCGCGCAGCCTGCTGGCGCCCGGAAAGCACAAGGTGACGTTCCGGATCAGCAAGCCCTGAGGGCAGAGGAGCCCGAGGGACTGACAAACTGCAACCGGCCGCCGGAGGACCCATGGCGGCCACAAGGGAGGAACTATCAATGCTGATGCGCAAACTGACGCGTGCGGCGCTGGCAACCACCGGCATCGTCGTGATCATGGCGGGCGCCGCGAGCGCTCAGGACAAGGTCAAGGTGACCTTCCTGTTTGACAACGCGCCCTCGACAGTCGCCATGGCTGAGGCCCTGGCCGCCGCCTTCGAGGCCAAGAACCCCAATATCGACATCGAGACCGAAAGCCGCCCTGGCGGCGCCGATGGCGACAACCTGATCAAGACCCGCCTTGCCACCGGCGAGATGAGCGACGTGTTTCTCTACAACTCGGGTTCGCTGTTCCAGGCGATCAACCCGACGCAGAACCTGGTCGACCTCACAGCAGAGCCGTTCCAGGCCAACGTCATCGACAGCTTCAAGAGTGTCGTCACCGGTACCGACGGCAAAATCTACGGCGCGCCGATCGGCACCGCCATGGGCGGCGGCATCCTCTACAACATCCCGATCTACAAGGAACTCGGGCTGACCCCGCCGAAGTCGTGGGCCGAGTTCATGGCCAACAACGAGAAGATCAAGGCGGCCGGCAAGACCGCGGTGATCCAATCGTTCGGCGAGACCTGGACCAGCCAGCTGTTCGTCCTCGGCGACTTCTACAATGTGCTCGCCGCCGCGCCGACGTTCCCGGCCGACTATACCGCCGGCAAGGCCAAGTATGCGACGACGCCTGCCGCCATGAAAGGCTTCGAGCGCCAGGAAGAGATCTTCAAGGGTGGCTACCTCAACGAGGATTTTGCCGCCGCCACCTTCCCCGACGGCGTGACCAAGGTCGCTACCGGCGAGGGCGCGCACTACCCGATGCTGTCGTTCGCGGTTGCCAACATCAAGGAACTCGCGCCCGACAACATCAACGATGTCGGCTTCTTCGCCATCCCCGGCGACGACGCCGCCAACAACGGGCTCACCACCTGGATGCCGTCGGGCCTCTATATCCCGACCACATCCAAGCACCAGGCCGAAGCCAAGCAGTTCATCGCTTTCGTCGCTTCGATCGAAGGCTGTGACGTCCAGACGGCATCGGCGGGCGCCGCCGGTCCGTACCTGGTGAAGGACTGCACGCTGCCGGCCGACGTGCCGCCGGTGGTCGCCGACCTCCTGCCCTACTTCCAGGAAGGCGGCCACTCGGCCCCGGCGCTCGAGTTCCTGTCGCCGATCAAGGGCCCGGCGCTCGAGCAGATCACCGTCGAAGTCGGCTCGGGCATCCGTTCCGCCGCCGACGGCGCCGCGCTCTACGACGAAGACGTCAAGAAGCAGGCCCAGCAGCTCGGGCTGCCCGGCTGGTAATCGCGCCAGCTGCGTGTGAAACTTGGCGTCCGGCCTCACCGGCCGGACGCCAACACCTAGGACCTGAGGAGGACGGGTATGGCAGTTGCGGTCGCTGAGGGCTCGGTGCCCATCGCCAACCCGCGCCGCAAGTCGCGCACGGCGGGGCTCTATCCGAGCTGGTTCTACCTTCCGGCGGCCATCATTTTCGCCGTGCTGTTCATGCTGCCCACCTTCGCGTCGCTGTTCTTCAGCCTGACCCGGTGGAGCCTGCAGAAGGCCGATTTCATCGGCCTCGACAATTTCGTGCAGTTCTTCCGCGAGCCGTTCCTGTTCCAGGGACTGGTCAACACGGTGATCTACGGCACGGTCACCTCGGCCTCCAAGGTCGTACTCGGCCTGCTGCTGGCGCTGCTCCTCACCTCCGACATCTTCGGGCGCGGGTACCTGCGCGCCGTGGTGTTCTTCCCGGTCCTCGTTTCGACGGTCGGCGTCGGCATCACCTTCACCGCGATGATGCACCCCACCCAGGGCCTGATCAACGAGACGCTCGCCTCGATCGGCATCAAGGGGCCAGGCTGGCTCACCGATCCGCGCTTCGCGCTCTATTCCGTCGCCCTGGTCGACGTGTGGAAGGGTGTCGGGCTCGCCACGGTGATCTATATCGCCGGCATCGTCTCGATCCCGCTCGAGTATTACGAGGCCGCCAAGATCGACGGCGCCAGCTCGTGGCAGCGCTTCTGGACCGTAACGTTGCCGCTGGTGCAGCCGGCGACCGCGACGGTGATCATCCTCAGCTTCATCGGCGGCCTGCGCTCCTTCGACCTGATCTGGGCAATGACCAAGGGCGGCCCCGGCTTCACCTCCGACGTCATCGCCTCGGTGATCTACAAGCAGTACCAGGCCGGCTTCTACGGCCTGTCCACCGCCGGCAATGTCGTGCTGTTCATCATGGTGGCGCTGCTCGCCGTGCCGCTCTCGATGTTCCTCAACCGCAAGGAGGTGGACCGGTGAGGCACGCCCAGCGCTACATCTACGGCGGCATCGCCATCGCGGCCTCGGTAGTGGTCTTCCTCGTGCCGTTCGCCTTCATCATCCTCACCGCGGTGAAGGACCGGCGCCAGGCGGCCACCCGTTCGTTCGACTGGCCGACCACCTGGCACTTCTGGGACAACCTGGTCGAGGTGGTGCGCACGCAGGACTTCATGCTGGTCACCGCCTTCGTCAACTCGATCATCCTCACGGTCGCCAGCGTCACACTGCTGGTGGTGCTGGGCGCCATGGTCGGCTTCGTGCTGCAGCGGCGACCGTCGCGCTGGTCGCCGATCGTCAACTTCCTGGTGCTGGCCGGGCTGATCATCCCGCCCGCCGTGGTGCCGACCATCTGGGTGCTGCAGTCGATCGGCATGTTCAAGACCATGCACGGCATGATCCTGATCGAGGTCGCCTATGGGCTGAGCTTCACGATCCTGCTCTTCCGGGCCTTCGTTGCGACCATTCCGCGCGAGCTGGACGAGGCGGCAATCATCGATGGCGCCGGGCCGCTCAGGCTGTTCTTCCAGGTAGTTCTACCGCTGCTCAAACCGGTGGTGGTGACCGTGGTGGTGGTGCAGTCGGTAGCGATCTTCAACGATTTCACCAACCCGCTCTACTATCTGCCGGGCAAGCAGAACGTCACGGTGCAGCTGACGCTGTTCAACTTCCAGGGGCAGTTCAACACCTCGCTGCACCTCTTATTCATGAACATCCTGCTGATCACCATCCCACCGCTGCTCGTCTACCTGTTCTTCAACCGGCAGATCGTGGCAGGGATGACGGCTGGTGCAGTGAAGGGGTAGTGCGTCGCTGAGGCAGACGGCCCCCTCCCGGCCTCCCCCATAAAGGGGGAGGTGAAGAGTCGAGGCTCTGTCTTCGATCGTGCCAAATGAACCGACGGAGCACCTCCCCCTTCATGGGGGAGGATGGGAGGGGGCCGTCTCTCTCAGTCAGCACTCCCAGAGGCACCGCCACCACGCCCTCGAAAATCCTGCGCCTCATCCTATTCGCCGATATGCACGGCCTGCGAATGATGTATTGGTGCCATACTAGTCATTCGCATCCTCGCCATGTCCGCACCCCTCAGCCCACACGCCCGCAACGTCGCCCTCGTGGTGGCCGCCACCCTGTTCATGCAGTTCCTGGACGGGGTGATCATCGTCACCGCCCTGCCCCGCATGGCCCGGGATTTCAACGTCGGCACGCTCGAGATGAGCCTTGGCGTGACCATCTACATGCTGGCGGTGGCGGTCTGCATTCCCGCCGCGGCCTGGCTCTCCGACCGGTTCGGGGCGCGCCGGGTGTTCGTCGTCGCCATTGGCTTGTTCACGTTGACCTCGATCGGCTGCGGCATGGCGCAGGATCTTGGACAGTTCGCCATCGCCCGCGCCTTGCAGGGCGCCAGCAGTTCGGTGCTGTTCCCGGTGGGACGGATCATCGTGCTACGCACGGCACAGAAGTCGGAGATCGTCTCGGCTATCGGGCTCACCATATGGCCGGCTTTGTTCGCCCCGGTGCTCGGCCCGGCGCTCGGCGGCTTCATCACCGAGTACATTTCCTGGCACTGGAATTTCTGGATCAACATCCCGCTCGGCATCATCGGTATGGCGCTGGTGCTGGCGATCGTACCCAAGGACACCGAGTTCGCCGAGCGGCCGTTCGACGGCATCGGCTTCATATTGACCGGGATCACGCTGGGCTGCCTGCTCTACGGCTTTGACGCGCTGGTCCAGGGCGGGCTGCCGGTCTGGCTGTCGGCACTGCTGATCGCCATCGGCCTCGCAGTGGGGACGGGCGCGGTGTTCTGGCTGCTGCGCGCCGATCATCCGCTGATCGATCTCCGAACGCTGGGTATCCGCACCTTCGCGGCCACCGACGCCAAGGCTGGCGCGATCCTCAGGACTGCGATCAACGCAACGCCGTTCCTGTTGCCGCTGATGTTCCAGGTCGCCTATGGCATGGACGCCTTGAGCGCCGGCGGGCTGGTGGTGATCTATTTCTTCGGCAACCTCGCCATCAAAGCGGTGACCACACCGACGCTGCGCCGCTTCGGCTTTCGCAGCATCCTGACGGTCAATGGCGTGCTGGCAGGCGTGTCGGTCGCGGCGTGTGGCCTGCTCGGGCCGCAGACGCCATACCTGCTGACGGCTGCCGTGTTGTTCATCGCCGGCGCCACGCGGTCGATGCAATTCACCGCGCTCGCGACCCTCGCCTTCGCCGACGTGGACGCCAGCCAGCGCAGCTCCGCCACCACGATATCGAGCATGTCGCAGCAGCTCTCGATGGTGTTCGGCGTCGCCGTCGCGGCGGGATGCCTCAACCTCAGCCAGATGTGGCGCGGGGCGCCGACGCTTGGGGTGATCGATTTCCAGATCGCCTATCTGGTCATGGGGCTGATCATCGTCGTGTGCGCCCTGCAACTGCTGACGCTCGAACGGAATGCCGGCGCAGAAGTATCGGGCCATAAGCGACCGCAGGCCGCCTGACTTCCGCACAACTCCTCGCCGCCAACCCAAGCAGACCGATTGACTGCCCTCATTGCTCTGCTAGCAATTATCTCACGAGAGACGATGCGGCACGGCCTCTCGTCATTGGGGGATAAGATGAATTCAGTATTTCGCATGGCCGCATCCGCGGCGAGTTTCGCATTTCTGGCCGGCTGCAGCGGCGACGCCTGGATCACCGGGGGTGAGCTGATCCGCCCGGGCGAGCCGACCGGCACGATCACCGTGGTCAACGGTACCACCCGGGTGATCGACGTGATCCTGATTTCCGAGTGCGGCGCCTCGACCTACGGCCTCGACCGCCTGCCCGAAAACGTCGCCCTTGGCTCCGGCCAGAGCTACAGCTTCACCGTTTCGGCCGGCTGCTGGGATGTCGATGCGGGCTCGATCGGCTATGGCGAGGCCCGCCAGCGCCTCAGTGTTGCGGCAAACGGCATTACCGAATACACCGTCACCGACTAGCGCATTCAGCAAAGCACACGTTCCGGCAGCAACCGCCGCGCTCAACGCAATCACTTCATCGGCACTTGCCGATGGATGGTGAGCGGTGCATGGTGCCGCCGACTCCAACCCAGTGCAGCAAACCTCCCAGATGTCCCAGCTTTTCTCGCCGTTCACTCTGCGTGGCCTGACCATGCGCAATCGCACGGTCATCGCCCCGATGTGCCAGTATTCGGCCCAGCACGGCCTCGCCAACGACTGGCACTTCGTGCACCTCGGCCGCTTCGCCCTTGGTGGCTTCGGCCTCGTCATCCTCGAGGCGACCGGCGTCACGCCCGAGGCGCGCATCTCTTACGGCGACCTGGGGCTGTGGAACGACGAGCAGATTGCGCCGCTCAGGCACATCGTCGCGTTCCTCAAGGCGGAGGGCGCCGCGACCGGCATCCAGCTCGGCCATGCCGGCCGCAAGGCGGCAACGCCGATTGCCTGGCGCCACGGCTTCGACGAGACCGAAGCCGACAAGCGCGACTACGCCTATGAGACCTGGGTGCCCGAGGCCCCGAGCGCCGAGCGCCATTCCGACAATCCCAATTTCCAGATGCCAGTGGCGCTCGACAAGACAGGGATCCAGCGGCTGGTGCAAAGCTTCGCCGATGCCGCCCGCCGGGCTGACCAGGCCGGTTTCGATACGGTCGAAATCCACGGCGCGCACGGCTACCTGATCAGCCAGTTCCTCTCGCCGCTCGCCAACCACCGTACCGATGAGTATGGCGGCAGCCGCGAGAACCGGATGCGCTTTGCGCTCGAAGTGACAGAGGCGGTGCGTGCCGCCTGGCCCAGGGACAAGCCGCTGATCGTGCGGCTGTCGGTGACCGATGGCAGCCCGGGCGGCTGGGGCGTCGAGGATTCGATCGTGCTGTCCCGCGAGATGCAGGCGCTGGGCGTCGACATGATCCACTGCTCGTCGGGCGGTTTTGACGGCTACGCGCTGAAGGCCGCCCCACTCTACCAGGTGGAACTGTCGAAGGCGGTGCGTGCCGCCGGTATCCCCACTATCGCCGTGGGCCTGATCGATGATCCGCACGATGCCGAGCGCATCCTCGCGGAGGGTGAGGCCGATCTCGTGGCTTTCGCCCGCACCGCGCTCGAAGACCCCAACTGGCCGGTGCATGCCCGCCACACGCTGGAGGGCGGCGGCGATGCCTACCAGCTGTGGCCCAAGCAGGCTCGCAGCCGTATCCGCGATCGCGATCGCGCACTGGGCATTCGACAGTCATAATACGACTCTTGCCAGACGCTTCCGGCCTGACCTAAGGTCTCGCGCCGGGGGCGTCCAGGCGGAATACCCATAGTGAACGAGTCTGATGCCCTCTCCGGGCTGGTCGGCCAGATATACGACGCAGCCATCGATCCGGGCTTCTGGCCCGATGCCCTGCGGGAAACGGCGCGCTTCGTCGGCGGCTGTTCGGCGGCGATCTACAGCAAGGACCCCACCAGTCGTTCGGGCGGCGTGCTCTACGACGACGGCGGCCTGTCGCTGGCTTACCGAAACCTGTATTTCGAGCGCTACATACAGTTCGATCCCGCTACCACCAGGCACTTCTTCACCGAAATCGGCGAACTGGTCGCGACCGCCGACATCATGCCGTACGCCGAGTTCGAGCAATCGCGCTTTTTTCGCGAGTGGGTGCGGCCGCAGCAACTGGTGGATTTCGTCAGCACCGTGCTCGACCGCTCCGGCACCTCGGCTTCGATGTTCGGGGTTTTTCGTCATGAACGGGACGGCGTCGTCGACGAGGCGACGCGCCACCGCATGCACCTGGTAGTGCCGCATATTCGCCGGGCAGCGCTGATCGGGCGGGCGCTGGAGCAGCATTCGGCTCGCGCCGAGGTGCTGGCGAGTTCACTCGACAGTATCCGCGCCGGGATGTTCCTCATCGGCGCCAGCGGTGCACTGGTTCATGCCAACGCCGCCGGCCTTGGCCTGCTCGCCCCGGGTGGGCCGCTGCGCGTTGCCTCAGGCCGGCTGGTCAGCACCGATACCGCACTGGAGCAGTGCCTGCGCGACGCGGCTTCGTTCGACGACGGAGGTGAGGCGCTGCTCGGTGAGCGCGGCATCGCCCTGCCCATCGCCGGCAATGGCGGTGAGGCGCTGGTGGCTCACGTGCTGCCGCTGAGTTCGGGTTTCCGGCGCCAGGTCCGCACCAGCTATTCCGCCGTTGCCGCACTGTTCGTGCAGCGCGCCGAACTGCATGTCGAGACCGCCCCCGAGGCACTGATCCGGGCATATGGACTGACGCCGGCCGAGCTCAGGGTACTGCTCGCCATTGTCGAGATCGGCGGCGCACCCGAAGTCGCCGAAGCGCTGGGGGTCAGCGAGACAACGGTGAAGTTCCACCTGCGGCGGCTCTACGAGAAAACCGGCAGCCGCCGCCATGCCGACCTGGTGAAGCTGCTGGCCGGCTTTACCAGCCTTGCCAGCACATGACGGCCCCTCCGATCGGAGGGCGAAGGCGCCGCGGGGATCGGCAATACCAATGGTACGGGGGGCTCCTCACTGGGAGCCGAATTATGACGAGATCAATGATCCTGCTGACGGTGGCGTGCCTCTGCCTGGTTCCAGGCTTCGTCTCGGCGGCGACGCGGGTTACCGAGACGCAGGTGCGGAACATCTGCGGCAAGGACCTGCAGTCCGGCGGCGGCGCGATCGGCTGCTCGAAGAAGTGCGGCAACACAGTCTGCGACTACGGCTGTTACAAGGACAAGTGCAATGTGATCGTGTTCAGGGCTGCGCCGGCCTCGGGAACACATGTGCCGATGGAGCGCGGATCACTGCTTTCAGGCTCCGGCGAGTCACCCTCCCCGCGGCCGCCGCCAAGCATCGAGTAGCAGCCCCACCCGCGTTGCTGCTTCGATACGGCCGGTGAGCCCCACGCTCATCGGCCGTTCATTTTCCGCCGCTGATGATCCGATTTCCGTCGCATTCGCCGTGCCTGCTTGCATGCCGACCGCGCCGCACCCATTTTCGGGTTACCACTGGAGAATGACGCCGAATGACCAGCAAAGCCGCCCTCTTCGCCTTGCTCGCCATGTGGGGCGTCGGCTCCACCAACTGCCTTCCGGCTTTCGCCGAAGACGCGCCCACGGAAGCCGCCAGCGACGCCAAGATCAGCAAGGCCGGTCTTGTCGACCGCGTCTGGACCAAGGCCGATGGCGACCTACCCGGGGTGATGAAGATCTTCCTATCGGACGGCACGCTGGTGCAGGATTCGTGCTGGGAAACCCACCGGCTCTCGGCCTGGGAACTGACCTCGGACACCGCGCTGAAGTGGAACGAGGATGGCATGGACATCAATGCCGATATCGTCTCGCTCACCGACGCCGAACTGGTGCTGAGCCTCAAGCTGGGCAGCGATGCGGTGGAGGAAAAGTATGTGACGGCGACGGTGCCGTACCTCTGCCCGGATATGCCGAAGAGCTGAGGTCGACTGATAGAGACGGCCCCCTCCCATCCTCCCCCATAAAGGGGGAGGTGCTCCGCCGGTGCATTTGGCACGATCGAAGACAAGCCCTCGACTCTTCACCTCCCCCTTATGGGGGAGGCCGGGAGGGGGCCGTCTGCTTCAGTCATCCCCCAATAGAAAAGGCGCGGAAGTCACCTCCCGCGCCCGCATTCCTTGGTGAGAAAGCCGCTATTCCGCCGGTGCGCCGACGACCGGGGTGACCGTGGTGCGGATGGTCAGCTGAGTCAGGATGAAGGCGAGGATGGCGCAGATGGCGAAGCCGATCACCATCGGGATGGCGGTCCCATCGTGGAAGGCCCCGACGATCCCCATCACCACGGCGCCGAGCACCATCTGCAGCGTGCCCATCAGGGCCGATGCGGTACCGGCAAACTCGCCATGCTCTTCCATCGCCAGGACACCGGTGGTCGGCAAGACGAGGCCGAGGAAGCCGAAGGCGATGAACATCAGGCCCGAGAGCACCCACATGCTGTCGATGCCGGCGACGAAGATGCCCGCCAGGAGCGCCATCGAGAGGGCAAAGCCGGTTACCGCCGTGCGCACCACGCGCTGCAAGCCGAAGCGCTTCACCAGGATGCCCGTCGATTGCGACACCGCGAAGAACGAGATGGCGTTGACCGAGAAGGCGAGGCTGTATTCGGTCGGCGTCAGGCCATAGTGCTCGATGAACACGAAGCTCGAGTTGCCGATAAAGGCCATAAAGGCCGACATGCCGAAGGCACCGATGAAGGTGAGGCCCAGGAAGTTCCAGTCCTTGAGCAGCATGCCGTAACCACGGATGGCGCCGCCGATGGTCGACTCGGTACGCAGGTGCTTCGGCCGCGTCTCCTTGAGGGCGACGACCGAGAGGATCAGGCCGAACACGCCGACTGCCCCCATTACCCAGAACAGCAGCCGCCAATCCCCGAAGGCAATGACGACGCTTCCGGCGAGCGGCGCGAGAATCGGCGAGATCGAGAACACCAGCATGATGAGGCTGAACAGCTGTGCCGCCTCGGCGCCGGTATACTCGTCGCGCACGATGGCGCGTGGCAACGACATGGCGGCGCAACCGCCAATGCCCTGGATGAAGCGCGAGACGATCAGCCATTCGACCGACGGCGCGACGGCGCAACCGATGGAGCCGGCGATGAAGACCAGCGTGCCGATATAGAGCGGCGGCTTGCGGCCGACCATGTCGCTGATCGGACCATAGATGAGCTGGCCAACCGCGAACGCGGCCATGAAAGACATCAGGCTGAGTTGCACCGACGCATCGGTGACGCCCAGTTGCCCGCCGATTTCCGGAAGCGCCGGCAGATACATGTCGATGGCGACGGGGCCGATCACCGACAACAGGCCAAGCACGATGGCCATACGGATGAGTTTTGCGTTCATAGCAGTAAATCCCAACACTGCTTGTGTGACTGAGAGCGAGCAGGCCGTCCGGCAACGAGCGTCGGACAGAGTTTGGCCGCGCGCGGATCACCCCGCGCGTCGTTTGCCTACCTCGCCGGTGTAGCCGGTTCAGCTGCCGCTTGAATGACACCCGAGTCCACAAAATTGGACACTAGTGTCAAAGTGAGTTTTGGACACTCTTGTCCAATTCGTCAAGTGCCATTATCATCTTCGTCATGGAAATCAGCCACGACGTCGTTCGCAGCCCTGCCATGCAGCGGGGCAACTACAACAAGCGCTGCGCCATCATCAGCGCCGCAACGGCGGTGTTCGTGCGCGACGGCTATGTCGGAGCCAGCATCGATGCGATCGCCGAAGAGGCGAACGTGTCGCGGCAGACGATCTACAACCAGATCGGCGACAAGGAGCGGCTGTTCGTCGAGGTGGTCCGCGGGATCAACGAGCAGGGCAGCGCGCGGCTGGTCGAGACCCTCGCTACCTTCCCCGATGCGCCGCAGGATATCGGCCGCGAACTGGTGGAATTCGCCGTCCGGCTGACCCGCAACTGCCTTTGCGACGAGGGCTCGCGCGCGCTGCGCAAGCTGATCGAGAACGAAGGCAGCCGCTACCCCGAGCTGTTCGAGACCTGGAAGGACTATGGCCCGGGCAAGAACTGGCCGGCCATTTCAGCCCGCTTCGCCCGCCTGGCGCGCGACGGCGATATCGAGCTCGATGACCCGGACCTCGCGGCAAGACAGTTCATGGCGCTGATCCGTGCCGACCTGCCGAACGAGCCGGGCGAGACGGTCAGCGACGCCGAGCTCGAACAGGCGGCGCGCAACGGCGTGCGAACGTTCCTTCGTGCCTATGGCAAGCGCGACGCAGCCCTGGCGCTTTAAGAAGCTGGGCTGACGAGCTGAAGCACTCGCAGCCGAGATGGCCCCCGTCCCGCCTCCCCCACCGGCTGTCATCCCAGCGAAAGCTGGGACCCAACTCGCCTCCAGCGCAGGCTGTGAAATGGGTCCCAGCTTTCGCTGGGATGACACCGAGTATGTGGACCATCTAGTGCAAACCCCAATGAGACGATCCACTGTAGCCAACCCGACACACCCCCTGCCCTGACCATGCGCGCCCCGGTTGCCCGGCGCGCCAACCCGGCCTATGGTCCGCCTCCCAAACCGCTGCCCCCAGGGAGATCAGAATGAAAGCGACGCTGTCCCATCGGAAAGGAGCCTATTTCAGCAAGGACACCACGCTTCATGCCTTCTCACTCCCCGCGCGCGAGGAAAAACCCGCAGCGCCCTAACCGCTTTCGCAGCCTCTTCGCCAACCCGACCGATCCCGTTGACCGGCAGCGCAATCGCTCGCGGGTGCGGAAATTCGTTTCCTACTATCGGCCGCACCTGCCACTGCTGGTGGCGGATCTCTGCTGTGCCATCCTGGTTGCCGGCACTGCCATCGCGCTGCCGCTCAGCGCCAACTATGTGACGACCCGCCTGCTCGCCCTGCCCGAAGCCCCCGAGGCGTTCTGGCAGATCCTGATCATGGGCGCGGTGATGCTCGCCATCCTCGCCGTCGAGGTGGCGGCGACGTTCTTCGTTGATTACCAGGGCCACGTCATGGGTGCCCGCATCGAAGCCGCGGTGCGCCAGGAGTTGTTCGAGCACTGTCAAAAACTGTCGTTCGGCTTCTATGACCGGCAGCGCACCGGGCAATTGATGAGCCGGATCAGCAACGACACGCTGTGGCTGGGCGAGCTGTTCCACCACGGGCCTGAAGACCTTGCCATCGCAGTGTTCAAGTTCGGCGGCGCCATGCTGGTGCTGTTCTTCATCGACCCGGTGCTAGCGGCCCTGATCCTCGCGCTCACACCGTTCGCCGTGGCCTACGCGCTGCATTTCAACCGGCGGATGAACCATGCGCTGGAGCGAAGCAAAGAGCAGATCGCGGCGGTGAACGAGCGGGTCGAGGATGCGCTGGCCGGTATCCGGGTCGTCCAGTCCTTCACCAATGAGGCATTGGAGACCGATCGCTTCGCCGAACAGAACCGCCGCTTCGTCGTGAGCCGCGCTGACGGCTATCGTTCGGAAGCCTGGTTCTCGGTGGGGACCGAAAGCTTTGCCCAGTTGGTCACCATCATGGTCGTGGTGGTCGGGGCGCTGCGCATTCTTTCGGGCGAGTTGACGGTCGCCGAAATGCTGACCTTCCTGCTCTGCGTCGCGGTACTGGTCGATCCGGTCAAGCGGCTCGCCAACTTCGCCCGCCTGTTACAGGAGGGCTATACCGGCTTCGTCCGCGCCATGGAAATCCTCGAGGTCGAACCCGACATCGCCGACCGCCCCCACGCGTCGCCGATGCCGGTGCCGCGCGGGGCGATCCGCTTCGACGACGTCACCTTCCGCTATGAATCGGTCGGGCCGCAGGTGTTGAGGAAGCTGTCGCTCGACATCGCTCCGGGTGAGTTCGTGGCACTGGTCGGCCCATCAGGAGTGGGCAAGAGCACGCTCTGTGCGCTGATCCCGCGCTTTTACGACGTGGATGCGGGCGCCATCCGCATCGATGGTCGCGATATCCGCGAGGTGCAACTGGCCTCGCTCCGCCGGCATGTCGCGGTGGTGCAGCAGGATGTCTACCTGTTTGCCGGCTCGGTGGCCGAGAACCTCCGCTATGGCCGACCCGACGCCACCGATGCCGAGATCGAGGCCGCAGCACGCTCCGCCAACGCGCACGAATTCATCATGGCGCTGCCCAATGGCTACGACACCGATGTCGGGCAGCGTGGCGTCAAGCTCTCGGGCGGCCAGAAGCAGCGGCTCACCATCGCCCGCGCCTTTCTCAAGGATCCGGCGATCCTGATCTTCGACGAGGCAACCAGCGCGCTCGACAACGAGAGCGAGCGAGCGGTGCAGCAGGCGTTGCTGACCCTCGCCAGGGGGCGGACCACCATCGTCATCGCGCACCGGCTCTCGACGGTGCGCCATGCCGACCGCATCCTGGTGCTGGGGCGAGATGGGGTGGCGGAGGAAGGCACTCACGAGGAACTGGTGGCACGGGATGGGGTATATGCGGCGCTGCACAGCGTGCAAGCGAGTATCTAGGGTGCTCGAGGGGCGGGGCCCTCACCCCTCACCCGTCTCGGCCTTCGGCCGATCCACCCTCTCCCCGACGGGGAGAGGAATGGTGCCTCGCGCCGGTGCCGGTGGATTCTTCTCCCCGTCGGGGAGAAGGTGGCGCGTAGCGCCGGATGAGGGGAAAGCCACGATGCGTCGGGGGTACGAGCGCTACAGCACCAGATACCCCCGATAGGCCACCAACCTTCCGAACAGCGGCAGGCCGATTTCGACTTCGAAGCGGTGGCGGCCGCCTTCATCGACGCGCTCTTCGGCGGTGATGCGGGGCAGCAGGAAGCCGGGGAGCGGCAGGTTCCAGATGCGACCGGAGACGCGCTGCATGTCGAGCCCGTCGCCGCGCGGCACCAGGCGCATGCGGATCGCTACCGGCCCGAAACGCTCCTCGATCAAGCCGTCCGGCACCGCACTCATCACCGAACGCATCGGGCGGTCGGCGAAGAAACGGGTCCAGTGCTCCCTGCCCTCGCGGCTCTCGATCACCACCCGTACCGGTAGGCGCCCTTCATCGACCGGCAGGCCGAGGCGTTTGGCGAAGAAGCGGGCGAATGGATTTTCGGCCGGCGCCACCACCGCTTCACCCTCGGCGATCACTGCCGGGCGGCCGCGATGCAGCCGCCGCGTCACCTCGGGCAGCCGGTCGAAGCCCTCACCCATGACCCGGCGGTAGAGCGGCTTCTCGCCGCGAAACGCCATCTGCTTGGTCTCGATGGCCAGCCCTTCGAGCCAGGGCTTGATCTGCTCGAGACTGACCACTCCGGCGGCCGGGCGGGCACCGCCGCGCAGCCGGCCACCGAAGGTCAGCTGTTCGATGATCGCTGCGGCCGGCAGCACCGGTACATAGGGCCCGTCGCCATTCGCCGCCCGTAGCCACCAGCGCACCACGCGAGGTTCGCCGCGTGCATCCTGGCCGGCCGCCTCGACCAGCATGCCGCCATCGGTGGTGCCGAAGCGATCGAGCCCGAGCGCGATCTGCGTGCCCAGTCCGGCAAATACCCGTGCCGATTTGATCAGCCCCCAGCGCACCGGCATCGCGGCGACGCCGATCAGCCAGTTGAGCAGCGGCAGCTCCATCCCCGCGTCGAACCCGGCTCGGACGCGCGGCGCAAACCGCGCCGGCAACAGGTCGAGATCGGGGACCTCGGCCAGCATGGCGCGGCGGCGCGGCAACCCTTCAATGCTGACCCAGCGTCCACCACTCCAACCACGGCCACGTTCCCAACCGGCTTCGTGGAACACCCGCACCGGCTGGCCGACCCAGCTCAGGATACCCTCGATCACCGAGCGGCCCTTGGGCGTCTTGTTGCCGGGCACGATCGCCACATCGATGCTGTCGACGGCGAGCCAGGCGCTGGTCACGTGGTCGAGCACCGCGTGGGTCAGGCCCGGTGTCGAGCTGGCGCCGGAGATCACCGAAATGGCGACGGCCCGCGCCGCGCTATCGAACTTGGCGATGCCGGCAACGAAGGCTCTCGAGTCGGCGATGTCGACATAGTGGCAGCGCGCGCCGATTGCCGCTTCGATCAACTGCGTGCCGCTAAGCTGGAACGGGCCGGAGCAATCGACGACGACGTCGCAGTCGATCTCTTTCAGCCGCTCGACGCCGATGCGGTCGCGATCGATCAAGACGAAGCCGTATTCGCCCTGCTCGTCGATGGCTCGCAGCTCGCGCTGCAGCGCCACCGCCCGGCGTTCGGTGCGCCCGCCGAGGCTGACTCGAAAGCCCTTGCGGCGCGCCAGGAGCCGCGCCAGGCGTGAGCCGAACACCCCGGCGCCGCCAACTATCAGGATATGCGGCCGGCTCATGCCGCGACCTCGCGTAACGATTCCGTTTCAAGTTGCAACGCCTTGAGTGGGTTGAGCAACTGTCCCGACACCATGGTGGCAAGCAGCCATGGCGCGGGCGGAACCTTGGCCACCGCCGATACCATCAGGTCCCGCACCACCGGCAGCAGGGCGCCGTCGGACTGGTAGAACGGGGTGAGCGTCAGCGACAGCAACTGGTAGAGGCGCACGTGCCAGCGGCGCAGCCGGGCGTACTCCGCCAGGGCCTCGTCCACGGAGGCGGCCCCGGCGAGGGCTCCGGCAAGCGCCGCGGCATCGAGCAACGCCATGTTGGCGCCCTGCCCGAGTTGCGGGCTGGTGGCGTGGGCGCTGTCACCAATAAACGCGATGCCATCGCCGGCAGGCACGTTAAGCGTGTGGTGGGCATAGCGCGCCAGCGTCATCTCCTCGAATCCGCGGATCGCCGCGAGATGCGGCGCTGTCTCCGGCCAGTGCCCCAGTACTTCGTCGCGCCAGCCATCGATGCCGGCAGCCTGCAGCGCCTCGAAGGTCTCGGGTTTGAGGCTCCAGAAGAATGCCGCGAGTTCCGGTCCATCGCGGTGCTGCCGACCGACCGGCAAGACGCCGATCATCACGCTGGCCTTGCGGTATCGCTGCATCAGCGCATCGCGGCGGAACCCGGTATCGACCCAGGGCACGGTGCACCAGATGGCGCCGAAGCTCAGCGGCCGCGAGCGGCTCGGCTGTTTCGCCTCGACCTTCAGCGGCGAGGCCGATCCCAATGCATCCACCACCAGATCGAATGGCCCTTCCAAGCCCTGCGGCCCGCGCAGCCATTGCTTGCCGCCGGACCGCTCCAGCGCCTCAACGGCAAAGCCGGTGCGAACGGCCAGGCGCGCGGCCACCACCGCATCATGCAGCACGTTGAACAGGGCCGCACGATGCACCGCGATCGCATGCACGTCCGGGCCCAGGGGCCGGTACCCCACGTCGAGCACCACCCGACCGCTCCGCGCATCGGTGCCGATCAACCGCTCGACCCTCGATCCGAGTGCGGCGATTTCCGAGTAGAGGCCGAGTGCCGCCAGTACGGCGAGGCCGGTCGGCTGCAGCATCAGGCCGGAACCGAGCGGACGCGGCGTTTCGAAGCGCTCGAACAGCCGGACGCGATGGCCGGCACGGCTTAGCAGCAGTCCCGCGGCCAAGCCGCCCGGGCCGGCGCCCGCGATCGCAATATCTAGTGATTTCAGCAGTCTCTAGTCCCCGGCTGAGCAAGGGGACTAGATCACCACCTGCGTGCCGATTTCAACCACACGGCCGGTAGGAATATGGAAGTATTCCGTGGCGTCGGTGGCGTTGCGGGCCAGGCCGATGAAGATCCGGTCGAGGAAGAGCGGTGCGCCCCCCTTCAGCGACGGTTTCAACGAACGGCGCGACAGGAAGAAGGACGTCGACATGATGTCGAACTTCCAGCCGAGCTTGCGCGCCAGCGCCAGCGCTTTCGGGATGTTCGGCGTCTCGATGTAACCGAAGGTCACCACCACCCGGTAGAACAGGTCGTTATAGGCATCGATCCTGATCTTTTCCTCGTCGGCGACGCGTGGCCGGTCAGAAGTCACCACAGTCAGAATCACGTTGTGCTCGTGCAGCACTTTGTAGTGCTTGAGGCTGTGCAGCAGCGCGGTCGGCGCGCCCTCGATGTCGGAGGTGAGGAACACCGCCGTGCCGGGGACAATGGTCGGCTTCTTCTTGGCAAGGTTCTCGACCAGGAACTCGAGCGGCACCTCGTCACGCCGGGTCTTCTCAGCCAACCGGCGACGGCCCCAGATCCAGATCGTCATCATCACGGCCACTGTCGCGGCAACTACGGCCGGCACCCAGCCGCCCTGCGAGAACTTGGCGGCGTTGGCGACGAAGAAGCCGATGTCGATGACCATCAGCGGCACGATTATCACCAAGGCGACAAAGAGGTTCCACTTCCACAGCTTCCACATGACGATGAACAGCAGGATCACCGTCACCAGCATTTCGCCGGTTACCGCGATGCCGTAGGCGGCAGACAGGGCGCTCGACGAGCGGAAACCGACGACCAGCAGCACCACGCAGATCAGCAGCAGGAAGTTCACCTGCGGCATGAAGATCTGCCCAGCCACCTCCTCCGAAGTGTGTCGGACCTCAAGGCGCGGCAGCAAGTTCAGGTGCATGGCCTGGCGTACAAGCGAGTAGGCCCCCGAGATCACCGCCTGGCTGGCAATGACAGTGGCCACGGTCGCCAGTCCCACCATCGGCAGCTTGGCCCAGTCGGGCTGCATCTGGAAGAATGGGTTGGTCACCTCTTCCGGGTGGCTGAGGACGAAGGCGCCCTGCCCGAAATAGTTGAGGAGCAGGCCCGGAAACACCAGCATGATCCACGCCGTGATGATCGGCTTGCGTCCGAAGTGCCCGAGATCGACATAGAGCGCCTCGGCGCCCGTCACGGCGAGAAACACTGCGCCCAGAACCACGATCGAGATTCCGGCATGAGTGTAGAGAAACTCGATGCCATGCGCCGGATTGAGGGCCATGAGCACCTGCGGGGCATCGGCGATGTGCAACAGGCCAGTGACCCCGAGTATCACGAACCAGGCCGCCATCACCGGGCCGAAGACCGTCGAAACCCGTGCCGTGCCGAACCGCTGCACCATGAACAGACCGATGAGGATCACCACGGTCAGCGGCACCACCCACGGGGTCAGTCGAGGCTCGACAACCTCGAGACCTTCCACCGCCGACAGCACCGAGATCGCCGGGGTAATGATCGCATCGCCAAGGAACAGCGCGCCACCTACGATGCCGAGACCCAGGATCCAGGCCGGGCGCTTCCTGAAAGCGTTGCTGGCAAGGGTCATCAACGACAGCGTGCCGCCTTCGCCCTTGTTGTCGGCGCGCAGCACGAAGGTCACGTACTTGATGGTGACCACAATGGTCAGGGCCCAGACAATCAGCGAGAGCAGGCCGAGCACTTCGCTCTCGTTCGGATTGCCACCGGCGCCGTGCAACGCCTCGCGAAACGCATAGAGCGGGCTGGTGCCGATATCCCCATAGACGACGCCCAGGGCGCCCAGAATGAGGATGGGGAGGTTGCCTGTGGCGTGGCCGGCCTGATCGGCCGCCGCAGCGCCGGCTGTCACGCCGGACGGAGTAGTCTGCGTCATATGCCCTTCGCTCACCCTGTTGTCGGGGTGGGCGGGTCTCTACACCCGCCCATCGGTCCACTCAACGGTCAATATCCGCTGAGGTTCGCAATTGCTGTTGGACAGTTATGCGGAATTGCGGGGGCACGACAAACAAAAAAGGGACGGCGCCATGGGAAGCGCCGCCCCCGACCGGGGTGCGAAAGGAGGAGAACCCCGGGAAACCAGCCGCGCTTGACCTCAGGCGGCCTTGGCCGCGGCAGCCGCATCGGCCTGGCGGGCGTTGCGGGTGGCATTGGTCCACCAGACCAGGTTGTCGAGCATCTCGGGCACGAAGAAGTCGAAGTTGGCCTTGGTGTCGTCCCAGCTCTTCTGGCCCATCATGATGGGGATGAAGTCCGAGCCGCCGATGTGGACGGCGTGACGGACGGGGACGGCCTGCAGCTCAACCATGATGTTGCGCAGGTGCTCGATGGCGCGGGCGCCGCCCACTGAACCGTAACCGACGAAAGCCACCGCCTTCTTGATGAACGGCTTGTAGGCCCAGTCGATGGCGTTCTTCAGCGCACCGGTGATCGAGCGGTTATACTCGGCGGTGACGATGATGTAGCCGTCGAACTCGTTGAGCTTGGCCTGCCACTTGGCGGCGATCTCGTTCGGGGTCGGCATCCAGAAGTCGGACGCGGCCGCATCGAACAGCGGAAGCGGGTAATCCTTCAGGTCGACGATCTCGACATCGACATCGCCGCGGGCGGCGACGTGGCCGGCGATCCAGCTGGCCGGCTTGTCGCCGAAACGGGTCGGGCGGATCGAGCTGATGATTACGGCAATCTTGGGTTTGGTCATTTGCTGCTGCACTCCGGTATCAAAAGGTGACTAGCGGCAAATAAGTGCCCAAGGTGGTGCGGCACAAGCAGGCACCTCGATGAAGCGAGGGCACACAATCCAGCCCCGGTTACATCCCTGTGCGTGGGGTTACAGCGTTGTGAGTGAAGCAGTTCCGGCGGTTTCGCGGCTCGACGTCAGGCATATGTTGATCGGCGCCGCCCATTCGCACGAGAAATGAAATGCAGCGTTCGCGATTATCGAACGATAGATGACGGGAAGCAGCTCAGCGCAGGCCGAACGAATAGGTCCAGGCCAGCGCCTTGAGGCCGGACTCATCGAGCTCGGGGTGCTTGGGCTGCAACTGCTCGATAGCCCGCTCGGTGAGACTCTTCTTGGAGCGCTTCTCCAGCGCATCGACAGGCTGCTGCAGTTCCTCGAGCAGGCCCAGGATGCGTTGCTTGAGCTCGGTGCCCTCGGCTTCGCCGAAGCGCTGCACCAGATGCGGCGTCTTGGCCCGCGGGAACGGCGAGTTGCCAAAACCGGTATAGAGCACCAGGGCTTCGTTGATCGGGTCGCTCATCGCCTGCTCGTATGCAACTGCTCTCAAAGCCATATGGCAACCCGCCCGATCCGTGGAAGGCTCCAACTTGGTCCATCCACCGTTGAAGCGAAATAAGCGGCAATGGCGGTAGTTAAGTCGGATTTGACCGCCGACCACGGGTTGCCCGTTAACATATGTGCGAAAGCGCACGGTCGGCTGCGCAGTTCTCTACGTCCGGCTGCGGCGTTGGCGTGCAATGCGTAGCCGGATCAGTGTCCGTCTCGGACCCCGACGGTCGTATCGCTGTCAAACAAGCCCTCGAGCGCCTCAGGCGCAGGCGATCTTGTAGTGGCGCACTGTCTCGGCCATGCCGTAGATCAGCGCATCGGCGGTGATGGCGTGGCCGATCGAGACCTCGGCGAGGTCGGGAATCGCCTGCTTCAGTGGCGGCAGGTTGACGAGGTTGAGGTCGTGCCCTGCATTGACCAGCAGACCACCCTGCCCCGGGCGCGCATTGTGGCCTGCTGCCCGAGCCGCATCGGCGGTCTCGCGCAACGCGTCGAGATGCACGGCCTGCACCTCCGGCTTCAGCGACCCGCCATAGGGGCCGGTATAGAGTTCCACCCGGTCGGCCCCGACATTGGCCGCTGCCGCCGGCGCTGACGGTTCGGCATTGATGAACAGCGACACCCGGATGCCGGCTTTGCGCATCCGCTCGATCGCCGGCGTCAGTACGGCGCGGTTGGCCTCGATATTCCAGCCATGGTCCGAAGTCGACTGCAGCGGGTCGTCCGGCACGAAAGTCACCTGGTCCGGCGCGGCGCGCTCGACCAGGGTCAGGAAATCCTCGGTCGGATAGCCTTCGATGTTGAACTCGCGGCCTGGGTAATCCTGCCGCAGCAGCGTCACCAGCTCGAACACGTCGGTGCGCCGGATGTGCCGCTCATCGGGCCGCGGATGCACGGTGATGCCGTCGGCCCCGGCATCGAGCGCGATGCGGGCAATGCCGGTGACACTCGGCCACGGCACGGAGCGCCGGTTGCGCAGCATGGCGACGGCATTGAGATTGACGCTGAGATGAGTCATCGCGGTAGCCTCGGCTGGTCAGGCGGGAGGCTTACCGCATCACACCCCAACCGGCCAATCGAACGTTTTGATGAGCCCGATCAGCGGCGGAGATGGTCGCGGGGCAATGCTCTCACGCCACCGGCACCAGCCGGCGCTTGCGCTCGTCGAGCAGCACGATAGTGAGCCCTGCGGCGACCACGAGCACAATGCCGCTGATGGCGAGGAGGTTGGGGAACTGGCCGAACACCACCAACCCCGACAGCACCGCCCAGAAGGTGAAGAAGTAGTAGAACGGCGCCACCACGCCGGTCGGGCCGATGCGGTAGGCCATGAAAATGAAGAAGTGGCCGAAGATCAGGAACAGGCCCGCCCCGGCAAGCAGCAGCAGGTGATGCGTCTGCGGCACCACCCATTGCTCGGTCAAGAGGTGCATCGCCGCTGCGCCGAGCAGCACCACGACGATCGCCGACATGGCGACGATCATCCCCGGCACCTCGGGCGCAATACGACGCCCGGCAAGATCGCGCACCGCGCAGAGCACCGCATTGGCCAGCGCCAGCACGGCATAGATCGAGATGCCCTGCATGGTCGGCTGCGCCACCATGATGGCGCCGATGAAGCCGACACCGATCAGCGCCATGCGCACGCCGCCGATTTGCTCGCGGAACAGGATCGAGGCGCCGAGCAGCACCAGCAGCGGGGTGATCTGCCCAAGCGCCGAGGCGTCGGCGATCGGCATGTTGGCAAGCGCCACGACGTAGCAGAGGATCGCGACGGTCTCGGCGAGATTGCGCGCCAGCACGCGCCGCTCGAACACCAGCGGCAGTTGCTTGCCATAGCCCAGCGCCAGCATCAGCGGCAGCCCCCACAGCAGCCCGGCGCAACCGCGCAGCAACAGCACCTGGTAGGGCGGCAGGCCTTCGGTCGCGAGCTTCATCAGCGTGTCGTTGATCACATACGAACAGGTCGCGATGACCATGAACAACGGCCCGCGGAACGGGTGCGATGCGAACGACACTGCTGACTTCCCCTCGAAGAAAAGCCGGGATCGCTCCCGGCCCCTGACCTTCTACATGCTTTCCGGCTCGCGCGAAATCGCCGACGCCTTGCGCTGCCGCCGCGCGCTGATCTCGGTGATATGCGCATCGCCCCAGGCGCCCAGTGGCTCCAGCGCCTTGTTGAGCGAGGCGCCCAGTTCGGTCGCCGAATAGACCACCTTGGGTGGAATTTCGTGGAACACCTCGCGGTGCACGATGCCATCGGCCTCGAGCTCGCGCAGATGCTGGATCAGCATCTTCTCGGTAATGCCGGGCACCGCCCGCTTCAGTTCGCCGAACCGGCAAGGCTTTTCGGCGATAGCCCAGAGCAGCAGCGCCTTCCACTTGCCGCTGATTACGTCGATCGCCGGACCGAGCCCGCAGACATAGGGGACCTGCTGCATCGCAATGCTCCTACTGACTTTTTGGTAGGTACCTGACTTAATTGTAGGTTCTTGTGGGAAAGAAAGCCAGACCTACCTTCTGCGGCACCAAAGATGGAGCAGCAGATGACCCGCAAAATCACCTTCCTAGGCCTCGGCGCCATGGGCAGCGCCCTCGCCCGCGCCGCCCTCGCCACAAACCTCGACGTCACGGTATGGAACCGCACGCCCGAGCGGGCCGATCCGCTGGTTGCGATCGGCGCAACCGCCGCGGCAAACAGCACCGCCGCCATCGCCGCGGCCGACCTCATCGTCATCTGCCTGCTCGACTATCCCTCAGTGCGCGCCGTGCTCGACGCGGCGGAAGCGACGCTTAGCGGCAAGACCATTCTCAACCTCACCAACGGCACGCCGGAGCAGGCGCGCGGGCTGGCGGCCTGGGCGGAAGCCGAAGGCGCCGCCTATCTCGACGGCGGCATCATGGCCATCCCGCCGATGATCGGCGGGCCGGAGACGCTGATCCTCACCAGCGGCTCAGCGGCGGCCCGGGCGGTATCGCACGACGTTCTGGCGAGCTTCGGCTCCAGCCGCTACCTCAGTGGCGACCCCGGCCACGCAGCGCTCTACGACCTGGCGCTGCTCACCGCGATGTACGGCATGTTCGGCGGCTACCTGCAGGGCACTGCGCTGCTCCGGGCCGACGGGATTGCGGCAGTCGACTTCGTCGAGATGGCGCAAGCCTGGCTCACGGCGATGCAATCCAGCCTGCCGGAAATGGCGCGGCAGATCGATGCCGCCGATCACGGCCGCAATGTCGGCTCCAACCTCGCCATGCAGGACGCCGCCTACATCAACCTGATCGATGCGAGCCGAGCGCGAAAACTTTCGACCGATTTGATCGAGCCAATGCAGCGGCTGTTGCAGAAGGCGGTGGCCACCGGTCGCGGCGGCCACGATATCGCCAGCATGGCCGAGCTGATCGCGCTCGATTGAGCGGGAGGCCGGCGCGAGTAGAAACAGCCACCGGCTGAAAGGCGGTGGCCTTCTCCCCTTGTGGGAGAAGGTCACCACTTCACGTCCGGAGGCTCATCACATTGATCGCTCTCACATACCTTCCGGCCCGCGCGCGATCGCGGCGAGGCCGGTGCGCACCACTTCGATCAGCCCGAGCGGCACCATCAGCGCGATGAAGCTGTCGATCTTCGAAGGCTTGCCGGTCACCTCGAAGACGAAGCTTTCGGTGGTGGCATCGACGATCTGCGCCCGGAACGCATCGGCCAGCCGCAGCGCCTCGGCGCGCGGCTCGCCCGAGCCACCGACCTTGATCAGCGCCAGCTCGCGCTCGAGCGATTTCCCCTCGCTGGTGAGATCGTGCACGCGGTGCACGGGGATCAGCCGCTCGAGCTGCAGCTTGATCTGGGTCAGCACTTTGGGCGTCGCCACCGTAACCACGGTGATCCGGCTGAGACCTTTTTCGTGCTCGGTCTCTGAGACCGTGAGACTATCGATATTGTAGCCCCGGGCGGCGAACAGCCCGACGATCCGGGCGAGAATGCCCGGCTCGTTATCGACCAGCACGCTCAGCGTGTGCCGCTCCGGCTGCTGGGTTTCCGCGGCGAGGAAGTATGCCGAACCGCTCGGCTGCAAATGTGCGTTCATGACTTTCGTACCCTCTCTTGAGGTCCCTCCTCCACCGGCGTCATCCCCGCGCAGGCGGGGATCCATCTCTCGTTTCGCGCTTGCGGCGCGATGGATTCCCGCTTTAGCGGGAATGACGTCCGTGGAGGCGGCCCTAACTCAAACCAGCTGCCGGCCTTTTTCGTCGATGACCGCGCCGATATCGTCCTCGAAATCGGGCAGGATCATCTCGTTGTGCGGCTTGCCCGACGGGATCATCGGCAGGCAGTTCTCGTGCTTTTCAACGAGGCAGTCGAATAGCACCGGGCCGTCGTAATCGAGCATCTCCTGGATGGCCGCATCGAGCTTGGCCGGATCGTCGCAGCGGATGCCCTTGCCGCCATAGGCTTCGGCGAGCTTGACGAAATCGGGCAGGCTCTCGCTGTAGGAATGCGCATAGCGCCCGCCATGCAGCAGATCCTGCCACTGCCGGACCATGCCCATCCGCTCGTTGTTGAGGATGAACACCTTGATCGGCAGGCGGTACTGCACCGCCGTCGAGAGCTCCTGCATGGTCATCTGCACGCTCGCCTCGCCGGCGATATCGATGACCAGCGCATCCGGGTGTGCCACCTGCACGCCGACGGCGGCGGGGAGGCCATAGCCCATGGTGCCGAGGCCACCCGAAGTCATCCAGCGGTTGGGCATCTCGAACGGGAAATGCTGCGCCGCCCACATCTGGTGCTGGCCGACTTCGGTGGTGATGTAGACGTCACGGCCCTTGGTCGCCTCGTAGAGCCGCTTGATGGCGTGCTGCGGCTTGATCGTGGTGGTCGAGTTCTTGAAGCCCAGGGAGTGCTTGCTGCGCCAGCCCTCGATCTCAGCCCACCACGGGGCGATCGCCTCGGTGCGCGGCTGGTTGGTCCTGGTGCGCCAGATGCGGACCATCTCCTCGAGCACGGCGCCGCAATCGCCGACGATGGCGAGGTCGGTACGGACGTTCTTGCCGATCGACGATGGGTCGATATCGACATGGATTTTGGTCGAGCCGGGCGAGAACGCATCGATGCGGCCGGTGATGCGGTCGTCGAAGCGCGCCCCGATATTGATCATCAGGTCGCAGTCATGCATCGCCATGTTGGCTTCGTAGGTGCCGTGCATGCCGAGCATCCCCATCCACTGTGGATTGGAGCCGGGGAAGGCGCCGAGCCCCATCAGCGTCGAGGTCACCGGGAAACCGGTCAGTTCGGCCAGCTCGCGCAGCTTTTCGGAGGCTTCAGGGCCCGAGTTGATGATGCCGCCGCCGGTATAGAAGATCGGCCGCTCGGCCTTCAGCATCATGTCGACGGCGGCCTCGATGGCCTTGCTGTCGCCGGAGGTCGCGGGGTGGTAGCTCTTGTGGCGGCTCGGGCCGACCTCGTCGATGCCGAGATAGGTGCCGAGCGCAAACTGCACGTCCTTGGGGATATCGACCAGCACCGGGCCGGGGCGGCCCGAATTGGCGATGTGGAAGGCTTCGTGCATGACGCGCGACAAGTCGCTGACGTTCTTCACCAGGTAGTTGTGCTTGGTGCAGGAGCGGGTGATGCCGACGGTGTCGCATTCCTGGAAGGCGTCCGAGCCGATCAGCGTCGTCGGCACCTGGGCCGTAATGCAGACCAACGGGATCGAATCCATCAAGGCATCGGTGAGGCCGGTGACCGCGTTGGTCGCCCCCGGGCCCGAGGTCACCAGCACCACGCCGACCTTGCCGGTCGAACGCGCATAGCCCTGGGCCATGTGGGTCGCGCCCTGCTCGTGCCGGACGAGGATGTGCTGCACCTTGTCCTGCTGGAACATCGCATCATAGATCGGCAACGCCGCCCCGCCGGGATAGCCGAAGATGTGCTCCACCCCATTATCGACCAGGGCCTGGATCACCATCTCCGCGCCTGTCATCTGCTCGGCCATTTTCTCTCAACTCCTCCGGCTCCGCCGGTCTTCTATTCGCTACGCCATCACCGGCGGAAATTCGGCAACAAAAAAGGCCCCGTTAGGGACCTTACAAGCGCACCGACCCTCGCAGGGATTTACCCCACGTGCTCGATGCGCCCCACTACTACGATAAGCTTCTGCACGGATCGTGCTCCAAGATTGGTGGGGAGTTATGGGCGGAGGCGGGCAGCGGTGTCAAGGGGGCTAGTTTGCCTCCGAGGCGGACGGACTGCCCATATGCGAGTCCAAAGGTCTCGATCCTGCAATGCTTGGCGAAATGGTGGCGAGCACGGGCCCGATCCTGAGCAACGACATGCGAGTCATGGGACGTGCGATCGCGGACGATGCGTTCGACCAGGCTGACAGTACGGTCAAGACCATCGCGGGAGAGCTGCGACGGCTCGCTGAACTCGCCGGCACAGTGGAGTTCGCGCAGCTTGCCGCCTCTTTGTTCGCGCGCCCGGGATCTGGGCCGGGGCGACAGGCAGCACAGTGCGATCATCAAGGTGATAAGGGGAGTAGTTGAGACGGTCGACTTACGCCAACCAATGCGTCACGGAGAGCGAGCGCGGCTTCGCTTCCCTATCCGACGAATGGCAGGGCTCCACTCCCCGCCAAATCCGTGCTTAACATACTACCATACCGCTGCCCGCGGACTGAGCCGTCACATCCTCGTAGGAACATCCCATGCCTCATAAACTCCAGGTGCTCACTCCAGAGCAGGCGCAGCACTTTGTCGAAAAGGGCTATGTGCTCGTCAAAGGCTGCCTCGATCCGGAGCTGGCCGAGAAGTGGAAGGCGGAGGCCTATGTACGGCTCGGCTACGATCCGAACGACCGTTCCACCTGGACCAAGGAAATCGTCTGGATGGACCGCAATAATGTTGCGGCGATCAAGGACATCTCGCCCAAGGCCTGGGGGGCGCTCTGCGACGTGACCGGTGGCGAGGACCGCATCGATCACAAGATCATGGAGATCGAGTCGCAGCACTTCACCACCATCGATTCCACCGAATGGTCGGATGCCTTCATTGTCAATTTCCGCCGCGGCGCCGACAAGCCTTGGATGAAGCCCTCGCCCGAGGCCGGCGGCTGGCACAAGGATGGCAGCTTCTTCCGACATTTCCTCGATAGTCGTGAACAGGGACTGCTCACCGTGGTCTACTGGTCGAATGTCGGCCACAAGGGCGGCGGCACCTTCATTGCCCCGGACTCGATCAAGCACGTGGCGCGCTACCTCGCCGACCATCCCGAGGGGGTCGATCCGTCCTTCGACTTCGGCCACCTGATCGACAAGTGCGAGGAGTTCGTCGAGGTCACCGGCGAGGTCGGCGACTTCATCATCCTCCACCCCTACATGCTGCACGCCTCGTCGAACAACCACTCGCCCAACGTGCGGTTCATGACCAACCCGCCGGTGGTGCTGAAGGACCCGATGAACTTCAACCGCGAAGACCCGGCTGAGTTCTCGCTGATCGAACGGGCGACGCTACACGGCCTCGGGCTCGACCGCTACGATTTCCGCCCCACCGGGCCGCGCGACGAGCAGTGGAAGGTGATCGGCTGACCACTGATCCGAGCGCTACGAGCTCGGCGACCACGGCCGCCGGTCTCGCTTGCGGGCATCCATGGCGGCGACGAACTCTTGCGCCCGCGTGAGCTTGACGGCCTTCGCGCCGGGCGCCGCCCAGGTGCTTTCACGCGGGTCGTCGCCATAATCGTTGGCGCCATAGCCGTCGGGCCCCAGGAACATCAGCACCAGCAGCCAGATGCCGCCGATGAACGGCACGAGGCTGATCCAGTACCACCAACCGGACCGCCCGCTATCGTGCAGGCGACGGACGGTGACGGTGACGTTGGGGACTATGTGGATAAAGATGCAGAACAGTGTCAGCGGACCGAAACTGCTCACGCCCCGCCGGAAATACCCAAGCAGCTCATAATCCACATACAGCGCGGCAAAAAACAGCGCGGTCATGACGAGCATGTAGACCCAGTATTGCGTGCGCGAGGAGCGCCCCGCAAACTCGAAGTACCGCAACATGGTGTCGAAGTAACCGAACATCTGGATATTGCCCCTGCCCTTACGAGGCAGACTAGAGCAAGACGATCAACATCCGATATTTGCAAAGCATCGCAATTTAGCGACCCAGTTACCCCCGGAGGCCCGGCGCCTCCTGGCCGGTGCGCGCCACGTATTCGGTATAGCCACCGCCATAAGCGTGGACGCCCTCCGGCGTCAGCTCCAGTACGCGGTTGCTGAGGGCCGCGAGGAAGTGGCGGTCGTGCGAGACGAACAGCATGGTTCCCTCATACTGCGACAACGCCTCAATCAGCATCTCTTTCGTCGCGATATCGAGGTGGTTGGTCGGCTCGTCGAGCACCAGGAAGTTCGGCGAATCGAACAGGAGCTTGGCCATCACCAGGCGAGCTTTCTCGCCGCCCGACAGTACCCGGCACTTCTTTTCGATCTCGTCGCCGGAAAAGCCGAAGCAGCCGGCCAATGCGCGCAGCGCCGCCTGCCCGGCCTGCGGAAAACTGTCCTCGAGCGACTGGAACACCGTGCGGTCGCCGTCCAGCAGATCCATCGCATGCTGCGCGAAGTAGCCGAGCTTCACGCTCGGGCCGACATTGATCGAGCCGTTATCCGGATCGGTACTGCCCGCTACCAGTTTGAGGAGCGTCGATTTGCCGGCGCCGTTGACGCCCATGATGCACCAGCGCTCCTTGCGCCGGACATGGAAATCCAGCCCCTCGTAGATCGAGCGGCTGCCATAGGCTTTGTCGACGCCCTTCAGCAGCACCACATCCTCGCCGGAACGCGCCGGCGGCCGGAACTCGAAGTTCACCGTCTGGCGGCGCTTGGGCGGCTCCACCTTGTCGATCTTGTCGAGTTTTTTCACCCGGCTCTGCACCTGGGCAGCGTGGCTGGCGCGTGCCTTGAAGCGCTCGATGAAGGCGATCTCCTTGGCCAGCATCGCCTGCTGTCGCTCGAACTGCGCCTGCATCTGCTTGTCGCTGAGCGCGCGCTGCTGCTGGTAGAATTCATAGTCGCCGGAATAGGCGGTGAGCGAGCCGCCATCGATCTCGACGATCTTGTTGACCACGCGGTTCATGAAGGCGCGATCGTGCGAAGTCATCAGCACCCCACCCTCGTAACGCTTCAGGAAATCCTCGAGCCAGATCAGGCTCTCGATATCGAGATGGTTGGAGGGCTCGTCGAGCAGCAAGGCGTCGGGCCGCATCAGCAGGATCTTGCCGAGCGCCACGCGCATCTTCCAGCCACCCGACAGCGCACCGACATCGCCGTCCATCATCTCCTGGCTGAAGCCGAGGCCATGCAGCACTTCGCGGGCCCGCGCGTCGAGGCTGTAGCCGTCGAGCTCCTGGAACTGGCCCTGCACTTCGCCATAGCGGGTGATGATCGCATCCATCTCGTCGGCGCGATCGGGGTCGGCCATCGCCGCCTCGAGCTCGCTCATCTCGGCGATCAGGGCGCCGGCGGGCCCTGCCCCCTCCATCACCTCGGCCACGGCAGAGCGGCCGGCCCTGTCGCCGACATCCTGGCTGAAATAGCCGATGGTGACGCCGCGATCGACCGCCACCTGCCCCTCGTCGGGCTGCTCCTCGCCGGTGATCATCCGGAACAAGGTGGTCTTGCCGGCGCCGTTCGGGCCCACGAGGCCAACCTTTTCGCCGCGCTGCAAGGCGGCAGAGGCTTCGATGAAGACGATCTGCTTGCCGTTCTGCTTGGAGATGTTCTCGAGGCGGATCATGCGGTTACGAGGCCCTGCTGAAGTGTCGGGCCTGTGCTGTGTGATCGCGGCCGCGAGTTGGTGGGTGGCGTAAAGCATCCGCAAGGCCGCGACGCAAGCGCGGCAGCGTCACAGGTGCCCTGCGTCACTGGCGCAACGGGGGCTTTACATTATTTGCATTTCCATGTAATTACGTACTCATGCAAACACAAGACGCGCTCACCGCCACGTTCGCCGCCCTAGCCGACCCCACACGTCGCGCCATGCTGGCGCGACTGACCCAGGGGCCGGCGACCGTCAACGAGTTGGCCGAACCGTTCGCGCTCACTCTCCCCACGGTATCGCGACACCTCAAGGTGCTCGAGCAGGCCGGGCTGATCAGCAAGCAGCGCGCGGCGCAATCGCGGCCCTGCACGCTCGAGATCGCGCCGCTGGTTGAGGCCGACGCCTGGATGGCCCAGTACCGCGAGTTCTTCACCACCCGCTTCGACCGGCTCGATGCCCAGCTCAAGGCCATGATGGCCGCCCGCGCCGATGCCGCAAAAACCTCCAATGGAGACCAGTGACATGCCTGCCACCTACGCCCTCGATCGCGGAATGACCCTGCAGCGCACCTTCGCGGCGCCCGCCAGCGCGGTGTTCGAAGCCTGGACCGACCCGGCCTATCTCGACTGGTACTTCAACCCCGAGCAACACACCGATGTCCCTGCCACGGTCGACCTCAGGGTCGGCGGCCAGTGGCGGCAGGAAATGGTGGAAACGCCCGAGAAGCGCTACTTCACCGGCGGGGTCTACCGCGAGATCGTGCGCGACCGGAAGCTGGTGTTCTACTGGGGCGCCGTCGGCGGCTGGCCCGAACTCGACCTCGGCAATCTAGACGAAAGCCCGCTGGTCACCATCCAGCTGACCCCCTATGGCGCGCAGACGCTGATGGATTTCCGCGTGCAGTTTCCGGACCAGTACACGCCTGAAAGGGTCGACTGGTGGATGAATTGCGGCATGATCGCCGGCTGGAACATGACCATCGACCGGCTTGTGGCGGTGTATGAGGCGGCCCGGCGCGCTGGGTAGTCCAGGTCACAGTAAGCCGCAGCGCCGGCGCCCGCTGCGCCCACCCCCTTGATCCCTCCCCGCAAGGGGGAGGGAGACGCAGACTGTGATGTCGTGTGAGGGGACAGGGGTGGGGGGGGGCAGCTCGCACCGGCAGCGCAGCCTCCCCCTCAAACTCAGTCGAAGAAGTTCTCGTCGCCCTCTTCGAGGTACTTTTTGGCTTCCTTGGCGATCAGGTTGACGCCGAGGCCCGGACGGTCCGGCACGTCGATCAGCCCGCCCTTTACCGGCATGCCGTCGAAACCCTCGGTGATGTCGTACCAGAACGGCTCGAAGCGGGCCGGGTACTCGAAGGCGATCAGGTTGTCCGGCATGGTGGCGCAGACCTGGATAAGCGCCGCCAGCCCGAGGATGCCGTTGGCGGTGCCGTGCGGCGCGATGGCGATACCGTGCAGATCGGCGTGCTCGGCCACCCATTTGATCTCGGCGAGACCGCCGACATCACAGGGATCGGGGCCGATGACGTTGACCGCGTGGCTCTCGATCAGCTGCTTATAGTGCTGGCGCAGATAGATCTGCTCACCGGTGTGGATCGGTGTCGTGGTGTGGTGCGTCACGTCTTTATAGACGTCCGGATTGACGTAGGGCGAGTAGTCGCCGGTCACCGTGTCTTCGATCCACATCAGGTGCAGGTGCTCCACCGCCTTGGCGAGGCGCAACGCATCGAGCGGCATGAAGCCCGGGCCGGCATCGACGGCGGTGTTGTAGCCCTTGCCCAGCGTCTCGCGGGCGGAGGTGATGCAAGCAACCAGGTGGTCGAAACCTTCCTTGGTCATTGTGCCCTTGTGTGGGTACGGGAACGGCGCGTCGTGCTGCACCTCGCCGTAGAAGAAATCCGGGAAGTCGCGCACCATCGACGAGTGGTAGGCGCTCGGCAGCTTGAACAGGGTGAACTCGCCCTTGAGCGACTTGCCGTACTCGGCCCAGCGCTTGTAGCCGGCCGGCGTATGCTCGGCGCCGCCAGGCACTTCGGCCTGGTACAGCGTGCGATAGGTGCGGACCTGGTCGCGCACTTTACCCCCGAGCAGGCGATAGACCGGGGCGTTGAGGGCCTTGCCGGCAATGTCCCACAGGGCATGCTCGATGGCCGAAACCGCCGAGCCGAACGGCTTGAAGCCACCGCGCACCCGGATGCGGCGCATGACGCGCTCGACGTCGCGCGGATCCTGCCCGACGATCCAATCCTTCAGCTGCAGCACCTGCTGCTTGACGTAGGGTTTGGGGGTCTCGATCTGGCTCCAGCCGGTGATGCCCTCATCGGTTGTGATGCGTATCACCGGGCTCGAGGCAATGATCGCGCATTTCAGGTCTGTAATCTTCAACGGGAAGCTCCTCAAATCCCTACCATACCAGTGCGGCAGCTATGCCGCATTCCGGAGCAGATTTGAATGCTCCTAATGGGGCATCCTCGAAATTGTCTGCGCGCAGCGCGCGATGGCGATCCCCGCCCCTCCCCCCGTAACCCACAGCGCGTCAGTCTGCCGCGTTTGTGCACCTCGCCATTAGCCGAACCTTAACCGCGGCATAGCAGATTGGCGGCTGAACGAAGCGCCGATGAAGGGCGCTGAAAAGGCCAGGTTTCCGCGCGGCTTCGGGCGGATGGCGAGAAGCAGACAGGAGTCGCTTCGAACATAGAAGGCAGCCGGATCGGACCGCGCCGATCGCTCGCCTCAGGTTCGCAGGACCCCTGTCCCTGATTTAGTAGCGCGGGTCCTGTTTTATGCGTCTCATCATCGGCATTGTCGTGATCTTTGCCAGCGTCATCGGCGGCTATGTCGCCATGGGCGGGCATCTCGAAGTGCTGATCCAGCCCTTCGAGGCGGTCATCATTCTGGGCGCAGCCTTCGGCGCCTACATCATCGGCAATACCGGCCCGGTGCTGAAGCAGACGGCCAGCATCTTCGGCATCCTGTTCCGTGGCCCGCGCTACGACAAGGCCGCCTATGTCGAGCTGCTCGGCTTGCAGTTCACGCTGTTCAAGCTGGTGCAGGCCAAGGGCGTACTGGCGCTCGAGCCGCATATCGAGGACCCCGCCAACTCATCGCTGTTCCAGCGCTTCCCGACCTTCGCCGCCAACCACGACGCGGTCGAGTTCATGTGCGATTACCTGCGCATGGTCACCCTCGGCAGCAACGTCGCCCACGAGATGGAGGCGTTGATGGACGAGGAGCTCGAGACGCATCACCAGGAGCGCGAGCGCCTGGTTTCCGCGGTGCAGGCACTGGCCGACGGCACGCCGGCGCTCGGCATCGTCGCGGCCGTGCTGGGCGTGATCAAGACCATGGGGTCGATCAGCGAGCCGCCGGAAGTGCTCGGCCATATGATCGGCGGCGCGCTGGTCGGCACCTTCCTCGGCGTGTTCGTAGCCTATGGCTTCTTTGGCCCGATGGCCCAGTCGCTGCGCAACATCTTCGAGGCCGAGTCGAAGTACTTCCTGTCGATGAAGGTGGGCCTGCTGGCGCAGATGTCGGGCTATGCCCCGGCCATCGCGGTCGAGTTCGCGCGGAAGGCGCTCATGTCGGAAGTGCGTCCGACCTTTGCCGAGATCGACGAAGCCACTGCCAACCTGCCGGCGCAATGAGGGTTTGAGCCATGGCGCGCAACGACCAGACCATCATCATCAAGAAGGTCAAGCGGGCCGCTCATGCCCACCATGGTGGCGCCTGGAAGATCGCCTATGCCGACTTCGTGACCGCGATGATGGCGTTCTTTCTGCTGTTGTGGCTGATCAGCATGACGACGCCCGAACAGAAGAAGGGCCTCGCCGATTATTTCGCTCCGCCCAATGTCAGTGAGAACACCAGCGGCGCCGGCGGCGTCATGGGCGGCCTTGCCTTTGCCGAAGATGGCGCCAAGATCGCCGTCGAATCCAACAAGGACGCCCTTACAGCACCGGAAAGCAGCGAGGCGGGCCCGAAGATGGAGTCGCGCGGCGGTGTCGCGGAGATCGGCGGCAGCGAGTACGATGCGATCCGCGCCTCGACGGTGACGCTCGAGTCCCGCTACAACGCCGACTATCACGCGGCAGCCGCCAGCATCCGCCAGGCATGGCAGGCCCTGCCCGATATCACCAAGATCGCCGATAACCTCCTGGTGCGCGAGACCGAGAACGGGCTCGACATCGAGATCATGGACCAGGAAGGCCGGCCGATGTTTCCCGAGGGGTCGAAATACCCGTACGAAGCGACGCGCAAGGCCATCGCCGCACTCGCCCCGATCCTGCAGAAGCTCTCGAACCAGATCACCATCTCCGGCCACACCGCCGCCGGCGCCGTCTACGATAACCCGCGCTACGGTGCCTGGGATCTCTCCAGCGACCGCGCCAACGCGGTTCGCTCCATCCTCGGTGAATTCGGCCTCTCGGACGACCGCATCCGGGCGGTGAACGGCAGCGCCAGCTCGGAACCGCTGTTCCCCAACGACCCGTACCTCGCCGGCAATGGCCGGGTGCAGATCACCGTGCGCTATGAAGCGCCGCCGGTACCGGCCGGCCTGAAGCCGTAAGCTCTGCGAGCATCGAGCAACAAAAAAGGCCCCGTGAGGGGCCTTTTCCGTCGTTGCGCCGTCAGGACAAGTCCCTCAGCGCCACGGGGCGTTCTTAGAGCGCCTTGAGGTTCGTCGCCGAAACCTTGCCGTCACGGCCCTTTTCGAGCTCGTAGCTCACCTTCTGGCCTTCGGCGAGGCCGGACAGGCCCGAACGCTCGACGGCAGAGATGTGGACGAAAGCGTCCTTCGAACCATCGTTCGGCTGAATGAAGCCGAAGCCCTTGGTGGTGTTGAAGAACTTGACGGTGCCTTCGATCATGATGGCCCCCTTTCAATTGTCGTGCGCGGGATATTCCCGCTTTGCACGCGTTCCTCGTTCGGCGACATGCCGACCGGGTCTAAACGTTCACAATATCAAGAGGTAGCCAATTAGACCGCAAGCGGCCCGAGCTGGTAGCGCCAGATGGAAGCGAAACGTGCCCGGCTATATCTGCCACCATTGCGCCTTAATCAAGGCCAGCCGCAACGATTACCGGTATGGCGCCAGATCGACCTCGTCGACCACGCGTTCAAAACTCTCGAGTTCGCTGCGCACCCGATAGAGCAAAGGGCCGCTTTCGTGCGGCAGCAGAGCCACCACCTGGCAGACCGCCGCCGAGCGCGCAATATCGCGCGAGCCGCGCGCCATGGTCAGCCGTTGTCCGACATGGAAACGGTGCATTGCGTGCGGCGTCGTGGGCTGCGCCGGCTGGCGCTGGAACTCGGTGGCCGGCCGGTCGGAATGGCGATCGGCCGCTGGCGCAACGGCGTTCGGCTTGGCCTTGCCGGCACCAAGCCGGCGCGTCACCGGCACGGCGATGCTCTTGAAGGTATTCACTGGGGTCCTGGGGTACGAGTCCGGCGTCACGGACGCGACGCTGGTATCACTCCGGCATGAGCCGCAACGGACCCTAGCACAGTCGGTCCCGCGGCGACAGGCGCTTGTCCTGGGGCAGGACACACCATAGCCTCGAGACATGGATCAGTTCTGCACCCTGATCGCCGCCATCAGCTTCGGCCTCTGCTCGCCGGACACGACCACGCCGTATTTCATCGACGTGTCAGCAGAGGCGCTGCCGCCCAAGAGCGGTTCTCCCAACGCCATGGCCGCGACCGCCGCCGACCTCGATGGCGATGGCGATAACGACATCGCCATCGCCATCGAGCTCGGTACCAATCGGGTGCTGCTCAATGACGGCACCGGCCGCTTCAGCGAGACGGCACTGAGCGGCCCCAGCGGCGACCACGAGGACGTCGCCATCGCCGACTTTGACGGGGATGGCGACCTCGACCTGGTGTTCATCGGCGAGGACGACCAGGTGCTGGGTTACCACCGCAATGATGGCTCGGCCGGATTCACCGACGTTTCCGATCGCCTGCCCAACCGCGCCACGTCGAACACCGTGGTCGCCGTGGATGCAGATGGCGATGGGGACGCTGATCTCGTCACAGCGAATGCCGGTCCGGACTTCGTCTGGATCAACGACGGCACCGGTGGGTTCACCGACGAGAGCGCGGCCCGCCTGCCGCAGCATGGCGACATCAGCCAGGATATCGCGGCGGGAGACGTCGATGGCGACGGCGACGCAGACCTGGTTTTCGGCAACGAGGAGCAGAACCGGCTCTACCTCAACGACGGCGCCGGGCGCTTCATCGATGCGCCGCTGCCGTGGCGCGCGACGCCCGAGGAGACGCGGGACGCCGATCTTGCCGATGTGGATGGCGACGGCGACCTCGACCTCTACTTTGCCAATGTCCGCATCTTCAACGCCGACCGCGACCAGCAGGATCGGCTGCTGCTCAACGACGGCCTCGGCCGCTTCACTGACGTGACCGCCACGCATCTGAGCCCCGATGACGAGCTGACCACCGCCGTTGCCTTCATCGACTATGATCGCGATGGCGACCTCGACCTGATCCGCGGCCGCATGGGTGACCTCGCGGCCAGCCGCTCGAACTTTGTGCTGCTCGCTTTCGCCAACGATGGCGCCGGACATTTCTCCGCCGCGCCGGGTGTGGTGCCGCCAGTTGCCGGCGCCAATGCCTTCGACATCGAACTTGCCGATTTCAACGGCGATGGCCGGACAGACCTGTTCGTTGCCAGCCGGGGTGGGCCGGACCGGCTGCTGATCGGGCTCGAGTGACAGCAGTCCAACGAAAATGGCCCGCCGGTTTCCCGTCGGGCCATTGTTCATATCGCTTGCCGCGTGTCAGCCGTTCGGCGAGCACGGTGCCAGATAGCGGCGACCGTTCCGATCTTCCCAGACGCACTTGGTCGGGTCGTCGCGATAGCGGCCGATGAGCTCGCCGGCCACGGCACCGCTGATGCCGCCAACCGTGGCGCCAACTAGCGCACCACCGACAGTGCCGGTGGTCACGCCGCCGATGACGGCGCCGGCAATCGCGCCGGTACTGGCCGTTTTCTCGGTGGTCGAGCAGGCCGCGAGCGTCAACGCCCCAGCCAGAACCACGGCGATGGATAGAAACTTACGCATGAATACCCTCCGGGAGGTTTGTTAGACGCGAGCCCACGACGACAATGCGTGGGCTTGCGATAGGTTCCGCACGAACTTGAGGCAAATCGTTGGCTGAGGTAAGGGTCCCACGCGATTGGGATTACCATTATGAATGAGCCGACAACGGTGCCGGTATCCGGCACCGATGCTTCCACGCCGTCCAGCCGATGGACAACAGAGCTTCGCGCAAGCTTTGCGCTCGCCTGGCCGCTGATCATCGCGCAACTGGCGCAGAACCTGCTGTTCACCACCGATGTGGTGCTGATGGGCTGGCTTGGCCCGAAATATCTCGCGGCCGGCACGCTGGCCGGCGCGTTCCTCGTGCCGTTCCAGTTGACCGGCATCGGCATCGTCGGTGCGGTCGCCCCGCTGGTGGCGCAGGCGCGTGGCCGCGGTGACACCAAGGCGGTGCGTCGCATCGTCCGCCAGGGTTTCTGGGTAGCGATCCTCGTTGCCACCCTGCTGGTGCCTGTTGTCCTCAGCATCCGTCCGATCTACCTCGCCATCGGCCAGAATCCGGAGGTCACGGCGCTGGCCGAGAGCTACATGTTTGCCGGCTTCTGGATGCTCTATCCGGCGCTCGGCATCATGGTGGTGCGCTCGTTCCTCTCGGCCTTCGCCGCGACGCGGGTGATCCTCGTCGTCACGGTGATTGGGGTGCTGGTCAACGGGGTGCTCGCCTATGCGCTGATCTTTGGCCATTTCGGCTTCCCGCGGCTCGAGCTGCGCGGCGCGGCCATCGCCACCGGCCTTGTCAACGTGGTGATGTTCTTTTCCCTGCTTGGCTACGCACTCACCCACCGCAAGCTGAAGCGCTTCCACATCCTGGCGCGCTTCTTCAAGCCGGATTGGCCGCGCTTCCGCGAGATCCTCAGGGTCGGGCTGCCGATTGGGCTCACCGTCGCCGCCGAGGTCGGATTGTTCTCCGTTGCCGCCATCCTGATGGGGCGGCTCGGCACCAACGAGACCGCAGCGCACGCAGTGGCGCTGCAGCTGGCCTCCATGGCGTTCATGGTGCCGCTCGGCCTCGGCATGGCCGCCACGGTGCGCGTCGGCCTCGCCTATGGCCGGGGCGACTCCGAGGGCGTGCGGCTCGCCGGCTGGACGGCCATCGTCATGGGAACCGGTTTCATGGCGTTGACCGCGGCACTGTTCCTCGCCGTGCCGCAGGCGCTGGTGACTATTTTCCTCGACAGCTCCGATCCGGCCAATGCGAGCGCGCTGATGCTCGCCGCCACCTATCTCGGCATTGCCGGCATCTTCCAGCTGGTCGATGGCGCCCAGGTGGTGGCCGCCCATTCGCTGCGTGGCCTCTCCGATACTCGCACGCCGATGCTGCTCGCCATCTTCGGCTACTGGTTCGTCGGCCTGCCGACCGCCTATGTGCTCGGCTTCGTTCTCGACCTGCGCGGCGTCGGAGTGTGGCTGGGCCTTGCGACCGGCCTGGCGTTCGTGGCGATATTGCTGGTCAGCCGCTTCGCCATGCGCGGGCGGCTCGGCTTGATGAAGAAACCCGTCCTTTCCGCCTGACAGCGCTCCAGGATCCTGCTCATGCCTCAGCTGAAACCCGCCGAACAGCGTGTCGCCCACGCCCTTGCCAGCCACGCCCTGCCGGGGCAGGTGATCGTGCTCGAACAACTGGCGACCACGGCGCAGATGGCTGCCGATGCGCTCGGCGTCGAGGTCGGACGGATCGTCAAGTCGCTGCTGTTCAAGGGCAAGGACAGCGGCAGGCCGTACCTGCTGCTGGTCTCGGGCAGCAATCGGGTGCACGAGAAGCGCGCCGGGCAGCGCATCGGTGAAGCGCTCGAGCGGCCGGACGCAGATTTCGTCAAGCTCCATACCGGCTTCTCGATCGGCGGCGTCTCGCCCTACGGGCACCCTGCCCCGCTTGTCACTTATCTCGACGACGCGCTCTACAACTACGGCACTGTCTGGGCAGCGGCCGGCGACCCGCGTTCGGTATTCGAAATCACCGCCGCCGACCTCGAACGCACCACCGGTGCGACGCGCATCGACGTCACCTAGGGCACCATCCAGTTCCAGTCGGCCATCCGGTTGCGGAACCAGGTGCGCTGGCGCTTGGCGTATTGCCGGGTGGCGATGACCGCGCGCTCGATCGCCACGTCCTGGTCGAGCTCTCCGGCCAGCATGGCGGCGATCTCCGGCACGCCGATCGCCTTCATCGCCGGCAAGCTCGGGTCGAGCCCCAGCGCCAGCAGCGCCTCGACCTCCTCCACCGCGCCGCTCGAGAACATCATCTCGAATCTTCGGGCGATGCGCTGGCGCAGCAGTTCGCGATCCGGATTGAGCACTATCCGCTCAAGCGCGAACCCTTCGAGCAATCCGGGCTGCGTTGCGTCCTGATAGCTGGCGAGCGAGCGGCCGGTCGCAATCAGCACAGCGAGCGCCCGGATCACCCGCTGTGGATCGGGCGCCCTGAGACGACTGGCGACGAGAGGGTCGCGCTCCGCGATGAGCCGACCCCGCGCCTCGCGATCGAGGCCCTCCACCTCCGCCTCGGCGGCCGCGAGCGCCGCTGCCGGCACCTCCGGGACGTCCGCAAAGCCGGTGGTGAGCACATCGAAGTAGAGGCCCGTGCCACCGACGAAGATCAGCGGTCGATTCGGCTCCGCCGCGATCACGGCAGTTGCTGCCCGGGCCCATTCGCCGGTCGAGAAGCGAATCGACGGATGCACCTCGCCGTAGAGCCGGTGCGGCACGCCGGCCATCTCGATTTCGGACGGCCGGGCCGTCAGCAGCTGCAGCACGTCATAGACCTGCAACGCGTCGGTGTTGACGATCACCCCGCCCTGCTGCCGCGCCAGCTCGAGCGCCAGCGCCGACTTGCCGCTGGCAGTCGGACCCGCTATCAACACCGCTCGCCTTTCCGGGCGCTTGCCCATCCTGTTCAGGCCCTTCTCACGCACATGACGGTTCTCTGCCTCATCGCCAATCCGGCTGATCCTGCAATTGACTCGGCGCTGGTCGCGGCGATCCAGCACGAGACCAAGGGCGAGATCAACTGGCTGCACCAGCGCATCGCCTGTGAGATCGAAGCGCCGAAGGCGGCGGACCCGGTCGCCGTGGCGCGCGCCGTCATCGGCGCCCGGCCGGTCGACGTGGCGCTGGTCCCGGCGGAAGGGCGCCGCAAGCAGGTGCTGGTGGCCGACATGGATTCCACCATGATCGAGCAGGAATGCATCGACGAGCTCGCCGATGCGGTCGGCATCAAGGCCGAGGTCGCCGCGATCACCGAGCGCGCCATGAATGGCGAACTGGATTTCGAGCAGGCGCTGCGCACCCGGGTCGCGCTGATCAAGGGGCTCGAACGCGCCGCCATCGAAGAGATCCGCCGCGAACGCATTACCCTGGCACCGGGCGGCCGGGCGTTGATCCACACCATGAAGGCCTATGGCGCCTATACCTCGCTGGTGTCAGGCGGCTTCACCTTCTTTGCCGACTATTTCGCCAAGCGCATCGGCTTCGACGAGGCGATCGCCAATGTGCTGGAGTTCGATGGCGACCGGCTGACCGGAACGGTGGCCAGCCCGATCGTCGACAAGTCGACCAAGCTGCACCGCCTCGAGGCACTGGCCGCCGAGCGCAACCTGCCAATGAGCGCAACGATGGCGGTGGGCGACGGCGCCAACGATCTCGACATGATCAAGGCCGCCGGTTTCGGCGTGGCGCTCCACGCCAAGCCGCACGTCGCCGCCGAGGCCGGCATCCGCATCGACCACGGCGACCTCACCGCCCTGCTCTATCTGCAGGGCTATACCGACGAGGACATCGTCAGGTGAGGCTTGAGACCGAACGCCTGATCCTCAGGTCGTGGGAGAGCCGCGACCATGCTCCGCTGGCCGCGATTCTCGGCGACCCCGAAGTCCGCCGGTTTTATCCCACAACCGCAACGCCGGAGCAGACCAGGGCCCAGTTGGAGTTCTCGATCGAGAAGCAGGCTGCCGTCGGATTTCATTTCGGCGCTGCCGAGCTCAAGTCGACCGGCCAGTTCGTCGGCCTTGTCGGGATCGGCTACATCCCCGACGAAACGCGTGCTGCCATTCGTGGCCAGCCGGCCGTCGAGATCGGCTGGCAGTTCGACAAGGCGTTTTGGGGTCAGGGGCTGGCGCCGGAGGGCGCCAAAGCCTGGCTCGATTACGGCTTCGCGGAGTTGAAACTGCCGGAGATCGTCGCCTTCACCTTTACTGGCAATGTGCCCAGCCAGCGCGTCATGGCAAAGATCGGCATGGTGCGCGATACGGAAGCCGACTTCGAGCATCCGCGATTGTCGCCGGGCCACCCACTGCGGGCGCACGTGGTGTACCGGATTGCTAATCCTGCTGCGGGTTAAGTTCGCTATCCAACTACCCTAGGGCCGTACTGTGGGTCCCTTCGCCGAAAACTCCACGCTACCGCCGGCGAGCACCGCGGCTCGACGAATCCGAAACAGACACTAGCCCAGCCGGACCGCGATAAACCGGCTGGTGCCCGTCGGATCGACCACCTTGAACAGCACGGCCGGGCGCCCGGCTTCCTTGGCCTCTGCCACCAGTTCGCTCAGTTCATCGACGGTGCCGATCTCCTTCTGGTTCACCTCGGTGACCAGCAGGCCCGGGATGAAGCCCTTCTGATCGGCGTCGCTGCCGCTCTTCACGCTGGTGACGACGATGCCGTCCTCCTCCGGCGCGATGCCGAACTCAGCGCGCTTGCCCTCATCGAGCAGCGCCACGTCGAAGCCGACGAGGTCCGGCAGCCCCGGCGGCGGCGCGTCTTCCTCCGTCACGGTCGGCTCCGGCGCCGGCTCAGGCAGCGGGGTTGCCGGGGCGTTGTTCCTCGCGATCAGCTGTTCGCCCAGTTCCAGCCGCCCCAACGTGATGCTGAGGGTCTGCTCGGCGCCGTTGCGCAGGATCTTTACCGGCACCGCCTTGCCCACTTCGGTCTCGGCGACGACGCGCGGCAGGTCGCGCATGCGGGCGATCGGCTTGCTGTCGAACTCGAGAATGATGTCGCCCTCGATCACCTGCCCCTCGGACGGGCCACCCTTGGTGACGTCGATCACCAGGGCGCCGGCGGTGCTGTTGAGGCCAAGGCTGCTGGCGATATCCTCGCTGACCTCCTGGATGCCGACGCCGAGCCAGCCGCGGCGGGTTTCGCCAAACTCGGCGAGTTGATCAATCACCGGCCGCGCCAGGTTCACCGGCACGGCAAAGCCGATGCCGAGCGACGAGCCGCCGCGCGCAATGATTGCGGTGTTGATGCCGACCACCTTGCCATCCATGTCGAACAGCGGGCCACCCGAATTGCCCTGGTTGATGGCCGCATCGGTCTGGATGAACTGATCGTAGGGGCCGGACTGGATGTCGCGGTTCCGGGCCGAGACGATGCCCAGCGTCACCGAGCCGCCAAGGCCGAACGGATTGCCGATCGCCATCACCCAGTCGCCGACCACGGCGCCGTCGCTATCGCCGAACTCGACGAATGGCAGGTCGCGGCCCGCTTCGACCTTCAGCACCGCGAGATCGGTCTTGTCGTCCTTGCCGACGATCGTTGCCGGCAGCCGGGTGCCGTCGGTCAGGTAGACCTCGATCTCCTCAGCGCCCTCGATAACGTGGTTGTTGGTGACAACGATACCGTCGGCGGAGATGATGAAGCCGGAGCCGAGGCTGCGCGCCTCCTGCATCTGCTCCTCGTTCAGCCCGTTATTGGGGTTGTGTTCGTCGAACAGTTCCTCGAGCGGCGAGCCATCCGGCAGATCGGGGAAAGGCACACCGCCACCGCCCGGCACGCGCCGCGAGGTGCCGATGTTCACCACCGCGGGGGAAAGCTGCTCAGCGAGCGCTGCCACCGACTCCGGACCTTTGGCGGCCACGGGTGCAACGGCCGACAGGGCCAGCACTCCCGCCACGGCCAGAGACCGCAAAACCCCACCGGCAGCACGCATTCACTTCTCCCCGCAACGACTCAGCCGCGGCTGAGCGTGTCGTGGTCAGCCCCGAAGCAGCCACAAGAGAACAAGTCCGACCCCGGCGCAAGCCAGCGCAGCCGCACGAATGGTTGAAGCTGGCGTCGATTGGATCGACGCCAGCAGCTTCTTCATCGGTTCGGGGAACGCGGCATAGAGGAGCCCTTCGAGGACCAGCACGAGGGCCAGTGCCGAGAAGAGCTCCAGCATTTACTGCGCCGGCGCGGCCGGTGCAGGTTCGGCCGGAGCCGGAGTCGCCGGAGCGGTCTCAGCCGGAGCCGGCGTGAGGGGGATCGTCTCCGCCGGCGCGGCCGTTCCAGCACCGCTGGACGGCTCACTGAGGATCGGGGAGTCCGTGGCGGGCTCCTCGACCAGCGGCGTCGCCGGGATCGGCGTAGTCGCGGCTTCCGGCGGCGGCGTCACGTTGTCGGGGTTCTGGTTCTGGAAGAACCGGAAGAACTCCGAGTCCGGCGACAGCACCATGGTCGTGCCGTTCGGCCCGAGCGCCGCGCGGTAGGACTGCATCGAGCGATAGAAGTCGAAGAAGTCGGTGTCGCGGTTATAGGCATCGGCAAAGATCTGGGAGCGTTGGGCGTCGCCCTCGCCTCGCAGGATTTCCGAGTCACGGCGGGCAGCCGAGAGAACCTCGACGGCCTGCCGATCGGCGATAGCGCGGGCAGTCTGCGCCGCCTCCTGTCCACGGGCGCGCAGCAACGCGGCTTCGGCCAGACGTTCGGCCTTCATGCGGTTGAAGGTTTCGGCCGAAACGCTCGGATCGAGGTCCGTGCGGATGATGCGCACGTCCACCACTTCGACGCCCAGTTGAGCCATGTCGGGGCGGATCAGGTCGCGTGCCTCGAGCATCATCTGCGGACGCTGTTCGGAGAGCGCCTCAGTAAAGGCCCGGCGACCATAGACCTGGCGGAGCGCGGCGTCGAAACGCGTCGACACGCGATCCTCCACCACGCGCAGTTCGCCCTGCGCCCGGGAGCGGAACAGCCGTGGGTCGGCGATGCGGTAGGTGAGGTAGGCGTCGACGATATAGAACTTACCGTCCGACACCTGCACCGTCATGTTTGCGGCGTCGTAACGCAGCAGACGATCTTCGATGATCTGCACGGTATCGACGAAGTTGGTCGGGATCTTGAAGTAGAGACCCGGATCGGACTTCACGTCGGTGATCTGGCCAAAGCGCATGACGATCGCCTGTTCGCGCTCGTTGACCACGAAGATCGACGACACGAAGATGTACAGCAGAGCGACGACGGCAATGCCGAGAATAACAAGTCTGTTCATGGCTTACCTCGGCGTCGCGTCAGCAGGGACGGGCGTGGTGTTAAGGGTCGAGTTCGGCCGGATCTCGGGCAGCGGCAAATAGGGGACAACCCCCGAGCCGGCGCTTTGATCGACGAGGACCTTCTCTGAGCCACTCAGCACCTGTTCCATGGTTTCGAGGAACAGGCGTTTGCGCGTCACTTCGGGGGCCTTGGCATACTCGGAATAGATGGAGAGGAAACGAGCCGCCTCACCTTCTGCCTCCTGCACGACACGGTTCTTGTAGGCCGCGGCGTCTTCGCGGACCTGTGCGGCCTGACCGCGGGCGTCACCAAGAAGCGTGTTGGCATACTGCCGGGCTTCTTCCTGGAAACGGTCCTCGTCCTGCTCGGCGCGTTGCACTTCGTTGAACGCATCGGCCACCTCAGTCGGCGGGGCGGCCTGCTCAATGGCGATCTGCGACACCGTCACGCCCATGCTGTAGCTCTGGACAATCGACTGCACAATGCCGGCGACGTCGCTCTGGATGCCAGCGCGATCGTCGCGGAACACGTCCTGCGCTGGACGGCGGCCGACGATCTCACGCATCGCGCTTTCGCCGATCGAGCGCACCATGTCGTCCGGATCGCGGACATTGAACAGGTAGGCCACGGGGTCGGTCACCGACCACAGCACTGAGAACTTCACGTCGACAATGTTCTGGTCGCCCGAAAGCATCAGCCCTTCGTCAGACTGCGTGCGCGTCGAACCGACTGAGCCGATCTCGGTCCGGTTTTCCGTGCGCGGCGCGCGCTCGACAGTCTCGATCGGCCACAGCGCAAAATGCAGGCCCGCGGGAACGGTTTCCAACGGCTGGCCGAAGCGCAGCTTCACGGCCCATTCCTGTTCCTGGACGGTGAACACCGAGTTGGCCACCCAGAACGCGCCGAGCGCCAGGACGACGCCGATAATCGTCCAGCGACCACCAGGGATGCCACCCTGAAAACGGTCGCGGCCGCGGGACAGAATCTCTTCGAGGTTCGGCGTTCCGCCGCCCCGGCGGCCACCGCCGCCACCACCGCTACCCCCACCACCCGGCGTCTGACCCCAGGGTCCGCCGTTGTTGGAGTTGCGGCCTCCCCCGCCCGTATTGTTGTCCCAGGGCATACGCCACCTTTCAGCCGGATTATCGATTGCCGCCCTATATAGGCAAGCGTTCCCCTGCGATCAACGTGCAGCGGGTTGACGCCGACGATAGACTTTTACCGTGAAGTCGGCGCTGTCGCGGGCGGTGCGCAACAGTTCAGGTACCGCTTCTACTTCCCATTGCTTGGCATCGATCAATGGAAACCGAGCATCGCCGGCGGGCGATGCCGCCACGTGTGTGACGTAAAGTCGCTCCGCCAAGGGCATGGCTTCACGGTAGATCTCGCCACCGCCACCGATCATGACTTCGTCAACACCGGCCGCCGCAGCGATCTGCTGGGCCTGATCGAGGGCCTCGGCAAGACTGTGGAACACCAGAACACCGTCGGGCTGGTAGCCGGACTGTCGGGTCACCACGATGTTGGTGCGACCGGGCAGCGGCTTGCCGATGCTCTCGAAGGTCTTGCGCCCCATGATCAGGGGCTTGCCCATGGTGGTGCGCTTGAAATGGGCGAAATCGGTCGGCAAACGCCACGGGATCGCGCCATCCGAACCGATTATGCCGTTCTCGCCGACCGCGGCGATCATCGCCACCGGGACCGTCATGGGGCGCCAAGCCGCTCGAGAGCCTCGCCGTCGATGCGAACCTTGGTCCACTCGTCCTGCATGATGCCACCCTGCGATTTGTAGAACTGGATCGAGGGTTCGTTCCAGTCGAGCACCCACCACTCGAACCGGCCCAGCCCCTCGCGGACGCAGCGCTGCGCCAGGTTGACCAGCAAGGCCTTGCCGACGCCCAGTCCGCGCGCCTCCGGCACGACGAACAGGTCCTCGAGCCAGATGCCGTGACGCCCCTGGAAGGTCGAGTAGGTGTAGAACCAGAGCGTGAACCCGACCGGTTTGCCTTCCCATTCGGCGATCTCGCAGAACACCTTCGGATCGGCGCCGAACAGATCGCGAAGGATATCCGCCTCGGTGGCCTTGGCCTCGTGCGACAGCTTTTCGTATTCGGCCAGCGCCGCTATGAGGCGAATGATCAGCGCGGCATCAGTGGGCGCCGCGCTGCGGATGACAAGGCTCATGGGGCGACGTCCAGTCGCTTGAGATGGGCGAACCACTTGCGTTCGAGCGCGGCCTCGACGTCGATCTGGTTGTGCCGGCAGAACAGCAGCACCTGCGCCAACAGGTCGGCCGCCTCGTCCTCGAGAGCCGCGCGGATGGCTGCCTCGGAGCGTTCACCCACCCTGCCCCGGCAGGAACCGCGCAGGTACTCGGCAATCAGCTCACCGGCCTCTTCCTGCAGCTTCAGCGCGTACCAGTCATCGTCGCGACGGATGTCGCAACGCTGCGCATAAATGGCGGAGACCTGCTCCACCCGCTCGGTCAGTTCGGTGATCGTCGCCATCAGCCGACGTTGGGTTCGGGGTTCTGCCGGTTGAGGATCAGCACCTCAAGCTCCCGGTTGTAGGGCGGCCACCAGTCCTCGGCTTCCATCTCGAAGGTGGTCGGACCGGTCTTCTTCACCTCACCGTCCCAGCAGAACGACACGAGGTTCTGCGGCAGCACCTTGTCGATGGTCAGGTGGAACTTGCCGACCGGGCCGGCCCAGTTGGCGCCGGTCGACCAGATGTAGCTGACCCAGCTCTCGGTGAACGGCGCGCCATAGGGCTCATCGGGGTTCGGCAGCGTCTTCTTGACGGCGTTGATGAAGCCGTCGTCGGTGCAGTATTTTCGATTGTACTCGACCGCCGGATCATAACCCTCGTAAGGCGGCGAGAGGAACGTCACCGCCACGGTGCCGCCGACGCTCGGCTTGTACTGGTGTTCGACCGTCACCGTTTCGCCAACAGGAAAATGCGCCTCCCAGCTATAGGTGGAGCGCAGCGTCCACACCGGCCAGTACTCGGTCTGCATGCCCTGCCCCTGGTCGAACTCCATTGGTATCACCAGGGCGCGGTGCAGCAGTTCTTTCTTGGTCGCCTCGTCGAGGGCATTGATGGCCTTCACCGTCGCGTCGCCATAGGGCGTCAGCGGCAGGCCGAGGTCGCTGAGATACTGCGTGTAATCGATGTTGGTCGCGAACACATACTGGTGCAGTTCGGCAGAAACGGGTTCGCCATTCACCAGCGTTTCGAAGCCAAAGATATTCTCGGGGTCCTCGGTGGGGATGGCCACCATGAAGTCGCCGTCGCCGGTGATATCGGGCATCGGGAAGGCCACCAGCGCATCGGTGTCCTCCGCCCCTTCGTTCCTGAACTCGTACTTCACTCGAACCTGCTCGGGCGAGACATAGAGATCCTCGCTCAGCATCTTCACGTCGTCGGTCTGCACGAACACCAATCCGCCGGCGCCCAGCGTCGACATGGTGTCGTTGGCGAGGGTCGGCGCCGCCACAAGGGCGGCGAACATGACGGCGGTCGACAGGATCCTCATACTGCGATCTCGGCCTTGATGGAGGGGTGCGCATCATAGCCAGTGATCATGAAATCCTCGAACTCGAAATCGAAGATATCGCGCTTCTCGGGGTTGATGGTCAGCCGCGGCAGCGGGCGCGGATCGCGGCTGAGCTGCAGCCGGACCTGGTCGAAGTGGTTGTGGTAAAGGTGCAGGTCGCCGAAGGTATGCACGAACTCCCCCGGCTTGAGGCCGGTCACCTGCGCCATCATCTCGGTCAGCAGGGCATAGGAGGCGATGTTGAACGGCACGCCGAGAAAGAGATCGGCGGAGCGCTGGTAGAGTTGGCAGCTCAGCTTGCCGTCGGCAACATAGAACTGGAACAGACAGTGACAGGGCGGCAGGGCCATGTCGTCGACCTCGGCCGGATTCCAGGCTGTAACGATGTGTCGGCGCGAATCCGGTTTGGTGGTAATCGACTTCACCACGTTCGCAATCTGGTCGATGGTGCCGCCCCGGCCGTCCGGCCAACTGCGCCACTGCGAGCCATAGACCGGCCCGAGATCGCCGTTCTCATCGGCCCACTCGTTCCAGATCCTGACGCCCCGCTCCTGCAGCCAGCGCACATTGGTCTCGCCGCGCAGAAACCACAGCAGCTCATAGACGATCGACTTGATGTGCAGCTTCTTGGTGGTCAGCAACGGAAAACCCTTGCCGAGATCGAAGCGGGTCTGCCGGCCGAACACCGAGCGGGTGCCGGTACCGGTGCGATCGGGCCGATCGGTGCCGTTGTCGAGGACGTCGCGGAGAAGGTCTAGGTATTGGCGCATCCGCTCAGCTTACTGCGATTCGGGGATGCTCCGACCGGCTTCCACAGGGGCGGTTTGCATCACGCGCCCGTCGCGCCTATATAGGGCTTGCCGGCAACGGCTATGGCGATAAACGGCTAGCGTAATAAACCCATTGGACCCGGGGGCAGTGCCCGGCGTCTCCACCAGAACTCCCCGTCGTGGCGGGCTCATGGGGACGAAACAGGATCGACAAGGGCGTAAAGGTTAGACTTTTGCTCGGCATGGTACCACCGATATCGGGCCATCCTAATAGTTGCCAACGACAACTATGCTAAGGTTGCTATCGCTGCTTAATGCGGCGCCGGCACCTGAACTAGAAGTCCTCCGGGCCTAGCAGTCCGACAGGCGGGGTTCGCAGGCACCTGGCAACAGAAGCCTGCACTTCCCTCACTCCCCCGGCGTCGATGCAGCGCTGCCAAATCACGGGCAGCGGTACCGTTTTGCCTTGAATTGTGCACCTCGCAGCGGTGATATGGCTCCTTACGGGGATTCCCCCGCACGCAAGGACGATATGGCTGAAGACCTGATCCGCTACGATATTCTGGCCCAGGAAGCGCTGCGCGGCGTGGTGCGCAAGGTGCTGTCCGAAGTGGCGCGGACTGGCCTGCCGGGCGACCACCACTTTTTCATTTCCTTCGTCACTAAGGCGCCCGGAGTCCGGATGAGCCAGCGGCTGCTGGAGCAGTACGACAAGGAAATGACCATCGTGCTGCAGAACCAGTTCGGTGCCCTCCGAGTCACTGAGACCGGTTTCGAGGTCGAACTCTCCTTCGACGGGCGGCCGGAACTGCTGGCGATCCCGTTCTCCGCCATCAAGGGCTTCTTCGACCCCTCAGTGCAATTTGGCCTGCAGTTCGACGTCGAGCGGGTGGCTGGCGAAGATGCCGAGATCGAGCCGGAGACCGCTGACGAGCCGAATGCTGGCGTACCGCCCAGGCCCGCCCCTGCCCCCGAAGCGCAGGGCGAGAAGGTCGTGAGCCTAGACAGCTTCCGCAAGAAGTGACCGCACGGTGGAAAAGCGCTCGCTGACCATCGCCGGGCACCGCACCAGCATCGCCATCGAAACAGAATTCTGGGCCGGAGTCGAAGCGATGGCGCTCGCGGGCGGCACATCCATAGCTGCGGTGATCGCCGAGATCGACCAGGAGCGCGAGGTGCCGAACCTGTCGTCGGCGGTCCGCCTTGCCGTACTTGCCTGGTATCGGGATCGCGCCGGCTAGTTTCCCAACCCGATGTCCATCGGCCGGTTGAACTCTTCCAGCGCCTTGCGCAGGTCTTCCTCTTGCTTGGCCTTGCGTGCAGCTTCCTCGTCGGCGGCCTCCTTGGCTGCAGCTTCTTCCGCCGCCTTTTTCGCGACGGCCTCCTCTGCCGCTTTCCTGGTCGCAGCTTCGTCGGCAGCCCGGATGGCGGCGGCTTCTGCAGCAAGGCGAGCCTTTTCAGCCTCTTCGGCCGCGCGCCGCGCCTCGTCCTCTTCGCGCAGCTTCTCCAGCCGCGCCACTTCTGCCTCGTAGGTCTTGACCATGATGGCGTCGACCAGGCTCGAGACGTCGAAGGTCCGCTCGGGCGCCAGCAATGTCCCACCAAGCCGCGCCGCGACCCGGGCCGAACCGGTATCGACCAATGCTGCCGGCGTCACCGCCGTCGGCGCGATGGCGTAGTCGCCGGCCAACCCGAGATCGCTTAGGTGGATCGAGCCGCTGCCGAACACCTGCCCGCCATCCCCCTCGATCGACAGATTGGGGCTGCGCAACACGCCGCCTGCGATGTTGAAACTGCCTGTCACCTGCGGCGCGACGAAAGGACCGTCGTCGAGGCGATCCTCGATCAGTGCGCTCAATTCCTCGGGCTGCATTTCGAGAACCGCTTCGGCATTGGCCACCTGGCTCAGCGCCTGCGGATCGAGCCGTTCGATTTTCAGCCCGCTCACCGTGTAGGTGCCCTCACCCGTCAGCGCACCGAGAATGCCGGCAACTGAGCCGCCAGTGCCGTCGAACCGGCCGGAGGCGTCGAGCGTGCCGTCAAGGGCGTCGGCGACCAGTGGTGGCGCGATGTCATCGAGCGACACCCCGATCAACGAAATGCGTCCGGTGACCTGCTTGTCGGTCAGCGGCCCGGAGCAGCAGACCGCAAGTTCGAGGCCGACCGAGCCGTTGCCGAGCTTGCCGGTGACGTTGCGAAGCCGGGTGGTGGTGGCGTCCCAATCGAGATCGAAGGCGAGGTTGCTGATCAGCGGCTGCCCAGCGACGGCCAGCGCCGGAGCCGTGACGGCAACGCGCCCGGTGACGAGGCGCGGTCCCTCGCCGGTGGCGAGCGGCCCATCCGGCCAGAGGCCGCTGCCCGAGAGCTGCGAGGCCGGCCCGACGAGGGTCTGCAGCAACCCGCCGATCTCGAGCTGTCCTGCGGCGATGCTGCCGCTGATGACCCGGGAGGCGCCGCGGTTCGCCAGCCTGAGGTTGCCGGCAAAGCTTTCCTCGCCGGAGGTACCGGTGATGTCGGACAGCAGAACATCGGAAAAGCCGGTGAAATCGATACTCGCCGATGCCGACATCGCAGGCAGCGAGACGCCACCGGCACCCAGCCAGTCCGCGAAAGCGGTGGGATCGGCGAGCGCCGCCTTGATCGTTCCCTTGCCGCTATAGGCCGCTGGATCGGTGACGACCAGGTTGCCGGAAAAACCCAGCGAGTCGCCGCCGCCTTCGACCAGCACGGTGGTCTCGAGGCTGTTGGCGATATTGCCGTCGATGACGCCCACCAAATGCACCGGCTCGCCCGCGCCGAACAGGCTGACGTCGCCGAGCCCCAGTTGCGCGGTCATCGCGGTCGAGTCCGCCGACTTCATGTCGAGCCGAACCTTGACCGGTCCGGAGAGGGCACGCAGGAAACCGGCCTGCAGTTCGGCGTCGGCGGCGACTTCGGCGGTGCCCAGCCGGCCGGAGATGGCGAGGCTCTGCGCGCCGTCACCGCTCGGCGCATCAAGGCGCAACGCCAGATCGGCCGGCAGGGATGGCGTGAGGAAGCGCTCGATGGCCGGTGAGGCGCCGATCGCCTTGTAGAAGCTCGCCAGCGCCGGAGCGTCGGCGGAGGCGACGGTCAGCGTGCCGGAGCCGGAGAGCTCCGGCTTGGTGATCGAACCGAAGGCGGTGAGCGCGGCCTTGAACTTGACGCCGCCGAGATCGCCGGCGGAGATGTCGTCCACCACCAGCACCCCGCCGTCCCATGAACCACGAGCGGAGAGCGCCCGGCCGCTGAGCCCGCCCAGCGTCATGCTGTCGGCGACCAGCTCGAACTCGCCTTTCGGGAAGCTCGCCGGAAACGCCGCGTCGGCGCTGAGATCGGGCAGCAGGGCCACGAGCGCCGCACTGCGTGCCGCGTCGAGCTGCCCCATATCGGCGGTGATGTGGAGATCCGGCGTCGCGCCCAGCCCCAGCTGCGCCGAGAATGACCGCGCCTCGCCGTCGAGTTCGACCCGCCCGTCGCTGACCGACAGAGTTTCGCCGACCAGGTCGAGCCTGGCTTCGATCGCGCCCGGCATGCCGAACAGCGGGTTACCGTCAGCCGGCTTTCGCCACAGCGTCGTCAGCGCGTCGAGCCGCTGCGACTGTAGCGACAGCTTGCCGGAGAATTCCGGCCGGCCGGTTTCGGTGGAGACTTCGCCGGTCAGCGATAGGCGGGTATCGCCCGGCAGCACCCCCGTCAGCCCGCGGATGGTCCAGCCGCCGGGATGGGCCGTTGCATCCAGCCGGACGTTGCGGAGCGAGAACGCCCTCAGGTTCACCTCTGACACGTCGAGGCCAATAGTGCCCGGGATGCCGGGCACCGTGGGGAGTGGCAGTTCACGCAACAGCCGGACCAGTTCATAGGGCTCGACCGCCTGTTCCGCCGTCGCGTCGCGCGGCGGCAGTGCCAGCAGGCCACCCGAGATTACGGCGTTGAACGCCATGTCGTTGCCGAGCGTCACGTCCGCCGCACCAAGCAGCCGCGTCGCGGCGCGGTTCTCGTCGGGGATCACCACGTAGTCCGAGAGCAGCACCTTGCTGGGGCTGGCCTCGACTTTGCTGGTCATCACCAGATCGCCCTGCCCGGCGTCCTCCGCGCCCTCCTTGACCGGTTTCGTCGGTGGCTGCCGGTACGTCATGGTGCCGGTGAAACCGGGAGTCCGCCCAGACGTCAGAAAGCCTTCGGCGGCAAGAGTAAAGCGCTCGTCGGCGGGCCTCAGGGTCATGGCCAGCGACCCGCCACCCTCGGCGTCGAGCTGGCCGGTGGTGACGCGCAGCGCATAGACGGCGCCATCGACATTGCCGGTGCCCTGAAACGAGAACGGCCCGCGCAGCGCCTCGAGCTTCAGGTCGCCGGCGACGTTGGAAGCGATGTGGGTTTCGCCGGCCCGGGCATCGTGCAGCTTTACGGTGCCGCCGTTGACCACCGCATTGGCGACGGAAATATTGCTGCTCACCGCTCGGGCGAGCGCGATGCCCGTATCCACTGAGCCATCGGCCGCGATGTCGATCGATACCGTCGGCCCATCAAGCTGCAGCTCGGTGACGTTGTAGCGGTCGCGCAGGAAATCGATCAGCGAGAAATCCGCTTCGACCCGCTCGACGGTGAGGTTCGGCGCCTCGGGCGGACCGGCACTGACATTGGAGAAGGTCAGCTTGGGCTGCGGCAGCAGCGAAAACGCGACCTCGCCTTCGATGCGCACGGGCGTCCCCAGCACCTCTCCGGCGATGGCGGCAAGGCGGTCGCGATACTGCCCCCAGGGGATGAAACTGGGCACGACAAAGGCCGCGGCGAGCAGCAGGATCGCGATGACGCCGACAACGATGTAGAGCCGGTTGAGCACGAGAGCCGGTGAATCCTTCAAAAACTGCAGCAGAGTTTAGGCAATGGCTGCCGCCGCGTCACGCGCCGAACAGCAGCACTCGGTTACTATCGCTACAGATTGGGTCGCGCCGGCATCAGGTCGAAAGCTGAGTCCTCTCCGGGACCTACATCCACTTCTTCTTGCGCATGAAGAGGTAGATGGCGACGCCGAGGATGCCGAGGAATCCGGTCACGATCCAGAACGCGTAGGGGCTGTCGTGGAAGGGAATGCCCTCGACGTTCATGCCGAGAATGCCGCTGATCACGGTCAGCGGCATCAGCACCACGGTTGCGGCGGCGAGCAGCAGCATGGTCTGGTTCATCTGCTCGGCGCGGGTATCGAGCAATTGCTCGTGCACCAGCACCGCCCGCTCCGACAGCGTCTGCATCTCATCGCCCAGCCGCGCGGTGCGAGCGGCCGCTTCGCGCAACCGAACGCGATCGCGCGCCGTAAAGAAGCTGAGGTCTTCGATTTCCAGCGTCGTCAGCACGTCACGCTGCGGCCAGATCAGGCGGCGCATGTTGATCAGCGTGCGGCGCAGATGCGCCAGCCGCGAACGGCTGTCGCCGGCCCGGTTCAGCATCAGCGTTTCCTCGATGCTGTCGAGGTTGTCGCCCATGCGCTCGATCAGCGGCTCGATCCGGTCGGCGGCGCGCAGCGCCAGGCGGGCAACGAGGTCCGCCGGGGAAACCGGCGCATGGTGCGTCTGCTGCCACTGGGTGATGCCGAGGAACTCGACGATGTTGAGCTCGGACGCGATGATGACCCGCCCCTTCTCGATCCACAGGGCCAGCAGCTGGCGGCCGACATCCTCCGGGTCGGCGCCGGGGCGGGCGACGCGCAGCACCACCAGCGCCCGGTCGTCGAGCACGGTGCAACGGCTGCGGGTCGAGGGCACGGTGATGAGATCGGCGTTGAAATCGCCGAGCTCGCGCTTCAGCCAGACCTTGAACTCCGGCGCCCGTGAATTGCCCGAAATCAGGGCGAACCCCTTGGCCGGGGTGGTGAAGCTTGCCTCCTCTGCCTCCTCGAGCTTGCGTACGCCACCGCGGCCGTCGAACTGGACGATGGTCATCCAGTCCTTGATCGGCTGGCGCTGGTTGCTGGCCGGCATTGCTTCGCCCATCACGGCTCCGTTAGCTCAGGCGTGACAGAGCCTCGGTGAGGCGGGCACGGCGATCCTCCGCCTCGGCGCGGCGGCTGCGCTGTTCTTCGATCACCTCTTCGGCGGCCTTGGCAAGGAACTGCTCGTTGCTCAGCTTCTTGTCGATCTTGTCGATCTCGACCGTCTCCTTGGCGATGTCCTTCTTCAGCCTACCGCGCTCAGCATCCAGATCGATGACACCGGCCAGCGGCAAGACGAACGTCGCTTCGCCGAGGATCAGTTGCGCGGAATCGCGCGGCACGTCGGAGGTGTAGTCGACGCTTTCGAGCCGGGCCAGCCGGGTCAGCGCCGAGAGATTGGCCTCGACGCGAGTGCCTGTGATCTCCCCTGCCCCTACCACCAGCAACTTCACCTTGGCGCCGGCCGGAACGTTCATTTCCTGGCGGACCGAACGGATGCCGGAGATCAGCGACACCAGCCAATCGAGCTCGGCCTGTGCCTCGGGATCCTCGAGGCCGGCCAGTTCCGGCCACTCCGAGATGATCAGCAGCTTCTCACGCGCCGGGCCGGTCTTGCCGGTCTCGGCCCACAGCTCTTCGGTAACGAAGGGCATGAACGGGTGCAGCAGCTTCAGGATCTGGTCGAGCGCGAAGGCTGCCGTCGCCTGGGTCTCGGCCTTGGCAGCCTCGTCCTCACCGGTGAACACGGGCTTGGCCAGTTCGATGTACCAATCGCAGAAAGTGCCCCAGACGAAATCATAGGCGGCGTTGGCGGCTTCGTTGAAGCGGTAGTCGTCGAGCGCCGCGGTGACGCTGGCCACGGCGCTGGCAGTCGAACCGATGATCCAGCGGTTGATCGCCAGGGTGTTCTTCTTCGGATCGAACGCTTCGACGCGGGCGCAGCCGTTCATCTCGAGGAAGCGCGCCGCGTTCCAGAGCTTGGTGACGAAGTTGCGGTAGCCCTCGACGCGGGAGATGGCAAGGCGCATGTCGCGACCCTGCGCCGCCATCGCGGCGAGGGTAAAACGGGTGGCATCGGCGCCGTATTCGTCGACGAGGCTCAGGGGGTCGATGACGTTCCCCTTGGTCTTACTCATCTTCTGGCCCTTCTCGTCGCGGACCAGGGCATGCATGTAGACGGTGTGGAACGGCTCGGTGCCGGTGAATTCCAGCCCCATCATCATCATGCGGGCGACCCAGAAGAAGATGATGTCGAAGCCGGTGACCAGCACGTCGGTGGGATAGTACTTGGCAAGTTCAGGCGTCTGGTTCGGCCAGCCCATGGTCGAGAACGGCCACAGCGCCGATGAGAACCAGGTGTCGAGCACGTCTTCGTCGCGATGCAGCGGCACCTTGCTGTCGCTGAGCTCGGCGAACGGATCGCGGTGCTTGCGCATGTTCCAGGTCTCGGCGTTCAGCCGGTCGCGCTGGGTGGTATCGAAGCCGCTGACGGCCTTGGCATAGTCCGGCGCATTCACGCCGCCCGAGTAAACCTCGATCTTGCGGCTGCCGTAATAGGCCTGGGCGAGCCTGATCGCTTCCGCCTCGCTATCGGCGACGAAGCACTTGAGGCCGGCATCGCGGTTGTTGAAGTCCGGATCGGTGCTCAGCCGCGGGCCATACCAGGCCGGGATCTGATGGCCCCACCAGAGCTGGCGCGAAATGCACCAGGGTTTGATGTTCTCCATCCAGGCGTAATAGGTGTTCTCGTAGGCCTTGGGGACGAACTTGGTCCGCCCCTCCTTCACCGAGGCAAGCGCCGGCTCGGCCAGGATATCGGCCTTGACGAACCACTGGTCGGTGAGGAACGGCTCGATGACGATCAGCTTGGACTTCTCGTCATAGGGGACCATGATCTTCTTGTCGTCGACCCAGACGAGCACGCCCGAGGCCTCGAGTTCGGCGATGATCTTTGCGCGCGCGTCGAAGCGGTCGAGGCCGCGATACTCTGCCGGCACGGTGCTGTTGAGCTTGGCCGTGGTGGTGAAGATGTTGATCGGCTTCAGGCCATGGCGCTGGCCGACTTCGAAATCGTTGAAATCGTGCGCCGGCGTAATTTTCACCGCGCCTGAGCCGAGCTCGGGGTCGGCATACTCGTCGCCGACGATCGGGATGCGGCGGCCGACAATCGGCAGGATGACGTGCTTGCCGATCAGGTGCTGATAGCGCTCGTCCTCGGGGTGCACGGCCACCGCGACGTCGCCGAGCATGGTTTCGGGACGGGTGGTGGCGACCGTGATGGTCTCATCGCTCCCCTCGATCGGGTAGCGCAGGTGCCACATCTTGCCGTTGGTCTCGATGTTCTCGACTTCGAGGTCGGAAATCGCGGTCTCGAGGCCGGGATGCCAGTTCACCAGGCGCTTGGCGCGGTAGATCAGGCCCTTCTCGTAAAGGGTGACGAACACCTTGCGGACGGCCTCGGAAAGGCCCTCGTCCATGGTGAAGCGCTCGCGCGACCAGTCGGCCGAGGCACCGAGGCGACGCAACTGGTTGAGGATGGTACCGCCGGACTCCGCTTTCCACTCCCAGACGCGCTCGAGGAACTTTTCGCGGCCCATCTCGCGGCGGCCGGGTTGCTGGCGTTCGGCCAGCTGGCGCTCGACGATCATCTGGGTGGCGATGCCGGCGTGGTCGGTGCCGGGCTGCCACAGCACATCCTTGCCGCGCATGCGCTCGAAGCGGATCAGGATATCCTGAATGGTGTTGTTGAGCGCGTGCCCGATATGCAGCGAACCGGTAACGTTGGGCGGCGGAATGACGATCGAGAAGGTCTCGGCGCCGGGTTTTGCCCCTGCCCCGGCCTTGAAGGTACCGGCCTCGTCCCACTGCTCGTAGATGCGGGTCTCGACGGCGGCGGGGTCGTAAGTCTTCTCAAGCATCGGTGGTTTCCAACGGCAAACGGCCCGCGCGCACCAAAGCGCCGGCGGGCCCCAGAACTCAGTGGCTAGGTCTAAAGCAAAGGCGTGAGGGGGAAGTCAACACAAACGCATGTGGTGACACCGTTCGGCCCTTCAAGGGACTACTGAGAGAGACGGCCCCCTCTCGGCCTCTCCCGTGAAGGGGGGAGGCAAAGAGTCGGGGGCTGTGGTTCGATAGTGCCAAACATTGGATGCGGCACCTCCCCACTTGTGGGCAGGGCTATCGCATATGAACGGCCACCGGGCTCTCCGTGGTCCTCCCCCGCGCAGCGGGGGAGGGGGACCAGCGAAGCTGGTGGAGGGGGCGGCCCCACAAACCGGCGCATCCTGCCGCCCCCTCCACCGCCTTCGGCGGTCCCCCTCCCCCGTTGCACGGGGGAGGAGCACGGAGAGGCCAGTGTGAATGACCCATATGCGATAGCCCTCCCCCTTGTGGGGAGGATGGGAGGGGGCCGCCTGCTTCAGGTGTGATGTCTATTTGCCGCCGCGGGAAACCCGGGCGATTTCCTTCTCGACCATCCGCTCCACCACCGAAGGCAGGTTCTCGTCCAGCCATTCCTTCAGCATCGGGCGCAGCATGTCGCGCATCATGTCTTCGATGGTGACGCCGCTGGTAACGGTCGACAACCCGGAGAGGCGCGCAAAGGTGCTCTTTACCGCCGATTGGGTGGTCGGCTCGAGCAGTTCCTCGGCAAGGTCGGCGGAGAGCGACGGATCGGGCATCGGTGCTGCCATCGCTACCGATGCTACCGGTCGGGGCGCCGGACGCTCGTAGGCGGGCGCGGCGGCGCGCGGCGACGGGGTGAAAACCGGTGTCGGAGCCGGCTCTTCTTCCTGCTCGAACGAAATGTCGTCGGGGTCGATCAGCGTTGCGTCCAGTTCGGGCGCCGGGGCGCCGCCGCCCAGCAACTCGGAGAAGCTGAGGCCCGGCTTGGCTCCATCCTCGGCCGCGGTGTCGCGCAGAATCTGCTCTGATGACAACGCCAGCGGCGCGGGTTCGGGCTCTACCGGACGCGGCGCCGGCTGCGGCACGAAGCTGCGGGCCGGCGCAGGCGCCGGCATCACCGGTTTCTTGGGCGCCGCCCCGGCGTCGTCATCGGCGATGATCTGCCGGATCGAGGACAGGATTTCGTCCATCGAGGGCTCTTTGGGCGCCGGCTTGTTCATAACTGCCTCACATTACCCGCCAGATACGCGGCCGCACTTTGGGCGGATTCGGCGACACGACCGAATCAACTGCATCCAATTTAGTGCAAGCAATGGCGCTTTGTGAATCGGTGGCACACCAGCCGTAGCGTCTTCCCCCAGGGATTTCCGGGGGAAGACAGTGGCGTGGCGCTTGACCCGGAGCGTCAGGCGAGCGCGGCCCGGTTGCGGACGATGGTCACGACGAAGATGGCCATGGCGATGATGGTGGCGATCGAAGCGAGTTGGGCCAGCCACTCGCCCTGCCCGGACGTCGCCATGGCGACGCCGATGCCGATGGTCAGGGCGCCGAGCAGTGCCACCCAGAAGTGCACCAGCGCCAGCCGGGTCTGTGCGGCAGCGGGCACCAGTTTATAGTAGACGCCGTAGATCACCATGGTGACGAAGCCGACCAGGTTGTTGTGGGCATGGCCCGGCGCCAGCGTGTGATCCTGCGTGATGGCCATCTGGATGCCCCACGCCATGCCCAAGAGCCCCAACACGGCGCCGACCGCGATGAACCAGAACGGTAGTGCTTTCATTGTTCCCCCAAAAACTGCGGACGCCCCTCGCGGCCGCATCAAAAAGCCGCGACGCGGCATACGCATCGCGGCCTGATTCTGAGGGTATGCCCACGCCCTGCCTCGGTCCATCCGAACCGGCAGAAATGACGGGATATCAGTCGTCGCTCAGGGCGTGGAGCTCGGCCCACACATCCTCGACATTGGCGATATAGCCGTCGGCCGAGTGCACGGCGACCCTGAGGCCCAGCACTTCCGGCGACAGCTTGCCGGCGGCGGCCAACAGCGAGAAGGCGGCGATCATCTTGGTCGAGCGCGCCGTAATCAGCGATTCACGGGCGGTGGTCAGTTCGGCCTGGGCATTGAGCACGTCGAGCGTAGTCTTCTGGCCGACGTCACGCTCCTGGATGGTGCCATCGACGACCAGCTGGCTGGAGCCGACCGCGGCCTGGGCCGAGTCGATCTGCGAGGTGGAGTTCTGCAGCGTCGACCAGGCGGAGATCACCGACTCCTTGATCTCGTCGCGGGCCGACAATGCGTCAACCTCGCTCTGGATCTGCTGGATGTTGGCCTTGCGCAGGCTCGCCGACAGCGCGCCGCCCGAATAGATCGGGATCGACAGCGACAGCTTGGCCGAACCGCCGACGCTGCTGCCGTGGCCTTGCTGGCTGCTGTAGCTGGTGGTGGCATCGATAGCGCCGATCAGGCTCAGCGTCGGACCGAACGAGGCGCTCGCCGCATCGGAGCCTGCCTGCGCCACGCGGATGGCAGCTCGGGCCGACAGCAGCGCCGGGTGGCGCTCCTGCGCCGAACTGATGGCGCTGTCGATCGAAGTCGGCAGCGACTTGCCGAAATTGAACTCAGAGGAGAGGTTCTTGGGCTTGTGCCCAACCCAGCGCTCGTAGCTGGCCTGGCTGGTCTGCAGCGAGGCGATGGCCGAGCGATAGAGCGCCACAGCGGCGACCTGGCGGGTCTTTGCCTGCGACACGTCGATCTTGGTGCCTTCACCGAGGCGCAGGCGATCTTCCGAAGAGCTCACCTGGGCATCGAAGAACGCCATGTTGTCGGAACGCAGCTGCACCAGCTGGGTGTCGCGGATCACCGCGTAATAGGCCTGTACCACCGCCAGCAGCACATTCTGCTCGGCATTGCGCAGCGCGTATTTCGCCACTTCCGTGCCGGCCCGCGCCTGCTCGATCTCGGCGTCGGTCTTGTAGTTGTCGAACAGCGTCTGGGAGTAGTTGACGCCGGCGGTGAAGCTGCCGGCGGTGTTGATGTCGCCGCCCTGCGGCGCTTCCCACGAACCACCGACACTGCTCGAGAAACCGAGCGATGGCAGCATCCCGGACTTGGCCAGCGCGATGTTCTCGGCCGTCGCCTTCACATTGAGCAGCGCCGACATGATGTTGGGATTGTTCTGATAGGCGCTCTCCAGCGCCGCCTTCAGACTCTCCGCCTGCACCGTCGCCGGCAGCACGCTCAGTACAACGGCAAGGGCGCCCGCCCGCATTGCCCCCAGGAAACGCATAGTCAAAACCTCCGACAGCCTTCCGACGTTACGTCGGGCACATGGGACGCACAACCTCGCAACTCAAGTGTTGCGAGGATTTAACCTTGGAAATGTTTGGCCCCGTGATGAGCCGGCAACACTGCCGGCCCGCGGGTCAGTTAGCCAAACAACCGTTCAGAACACGAAGGCCTCCATCCGGGCAGCTTCGGCCAGCGGCGGCAGCGAGGTGTTGAACTCGCTGCGGCCGGCAACCTCGCCGGCGGATCTGACGAAGATATGCGCGACGGCCGGGCCGCCATTGGCGATCAGCGCCACCAGGCGCCCGCCCTCGCGCAGCAGGTGAAACAGCGGCGTCGGTTCCAGAGCGATCGCCCCCTCGACGATGATGACGTCGAAGTGGTCATGCGGCAACCCTGCCCCGTCGAAACTGCCGACGGCAATCTCGGCATTGCCCACCCCGGCGACCTCGAGATTGGCCCTAGCCTTCCCCGCGAGCTCCGCATCCATCTCGAGCCCGGTCACCGAGGCGCCCAGCAGCGCCAGCACGGCGGTCGAGTAGCCGGTGCCCGCCCCGACATCGAGCACGCGATCGGTCGTCTTGATCTCGGCGAGTTGCAGCAGCTTGGCGAAGGGCGCCGGCGCCCCGAGATAGCGGCCGCCGCCCAGCGCATGCGCCACGTCGGCATAGGCCAGCGCTTCGCGATCGGCGGGCAGGAAAGCCTCACGCCGAACGGCGCCCATGGCAGTAAGAACCCGGTGGTCCATCACGCCGCTGGTGCGCAGCTGGTTGTCGACCATCTTGAGGCGGGCATTGGAAAAATCGGCCATATCGGCTCCCTCGGACTGAAGGCGTCAGCCAGGTCCATACGCCCCGCCGATGAATGCTTCAAGGACGGCGGGCCGGTGAATGGGGCGAATCACAGCGGCCTGTGAAGCGCCCCGATCTCTCGATTGTCCCAGGATGACACGGCCTGACGACTGCATTCCGGACGCCGCCGGCATACGCATTTACCCGCACCGGGCGCCAGACGACTGTATTTGGAGCATAAATACTGTTGCGGCCGAGCAACTGCTTTCCCAATTTCTGCATTGCGGCTGAAATGTGGATATCGTCCGGCAAAATCGGGCCTTAACCTATCGGTAATGCATAATGGGTGGGCGCTCGAATGTTGACCGCACGGATATTGCTCGACCGGGTTTGGGGAATTGCACGGTTAACGTTGGCGGCGCTAGCGCTCGCAGCACTACTGGCCATAGGCGGCACTGCAGTTGCGACGGCGGCAAATACGGGCTGTCTGGTCGCTGCCGGCACGGCGAGTTGTACCGACGTCCCCACCGACGGCATCGACTACACCAACCACCCCACCGTGGTGGAAGTCGAGACCGGCAACGGGAACCCCGGGACGACCACGGTCGATAGCGGCGTCATCGGCATCAACCTCAAGAAGAGCGGCGTCAATACTTCTGACTCGGGCACCGGGACGAACTACCAGAACGTCGTTACGATCGACGTGGACCCCGCTCCGGATGTCACGACCAACTGGGACGTTCTGGCCGACTCCAGCAACAATCCGATCCGCATCCCGCCGGGTACCGGGGACTATATCCGCAAAACCGGGGCGGACACCTTCTCTATTGGAGCTCAGAATTTCGCCAATAGCGACGCGTTGGCGCAGTTCCTGCAGAATGCCTCGGTTGCCACCGGTGGGACGGTCAGCGGTAGCCTGACCGTAACCAACAGCAATGGCGGCCAGGGCGCCAACTTCACGACCACTAATGCCGACGGCATCCATGTCGAGTCGCTCGGCGGCAAGGGCGGCAATGGTGGATGTACGACCATTCTGCTCGCGACCTGGTGCGATGACGGCGACAACGGAGGCAGTGCCGGTTCGGTCGCGGTCAACAATGACGGCACCATCGTCGTAAATGGTACGGGCTATGGCGTGTCCGCAACCAGCACAGGCGGCGCCGGCGGCAACGGTGGCGGCTCGTTTGGCCTGTTCGCCTCGGATGCCGGCTCGGGTGGCAACGGCGGCAACGGCGCCGACGTCACCGTGCAGCTCGGCGTGAATTCGAACATCACCACCTGGGGTAACGGTGGTCATGGCGTTTACGCCGTCAGCAATGGCGGCAACGGTGGAGCCGGCGGTTCGCCGTCCGGCGCGGTGGCGCTCGGTGATGGCGGCGGCAGCGGCGGCGATGCCGGCGAGGTAACCGTCAGCAACGACGGCCACATTACAACCCACGGCACCAAGGCCTACGGTATCTTTGCGCAGAGCATGGGCGCAGGCGCCGGATCGGGCAGCAGCTCGGGCGGCATTGTTGCCATTGGCGGCAATGGCGGCGGCGAATCCAGTGGCAACAAGGTGACGGTCAGCAACACCGGGTCGATCGAGACCTGGGGCGTCGACTCGTTCGGCATCCTTGCGCAATCAATCGGCGGCGGTGGCGGTGATGGTGGCAGCAGCGGCGGCTTGTTCGCAGTTGGTGGCCGCGGCGGCTCAGGCGGCGGTTCGGATCTGGTCAGAGTGTTCAACTCGGGCACGATCACTACGCATTCCACCGGTTCGGCCGGTATCTTCGCGCAGTCGGTTGGCGGTGGTGGTGGTAATGGCGGCAACGCCTACTCCGGCAGCGTCGGCGTTTCCGTGGCTGTTGGCGGCAATGGCGGCCTGGGTGGTACCGGCGGCAAGGTCATCGTCAACGAACTGGGAGTCGGCCAGACGGTTGCCGATCTCGGTATCGGCACCATCACCACGGGCGGAGATCGCTCGCATGGTATCCAGGCGCAGTCGATTGGCGGCGGTGGCGGCAATGGCGGTTTTGCCGTCGCGGCCAGCATCGGCCAGGGTTTCAGCCTGAACTTTGCCTTGGGCGGCAACGGCGCTAAGGGCGGCTCAGCTGACAATGTAGAAGTGAACGAGAAGGGACAGATCACCACCACCGGGAATCAGGCGCACGGCATCTTCGCCCAATCGGTGGGCGGCGGCGGCGGCAGCGGTGGCGGTGCCGTCGCAGCGGGTGTGTCAACGGGCTACACCCTCAACCTTGCTATGGGTGGTGCTGGCGACGAGGCCGGGCACGGTGCCATGGTCACGGTGAACGCCATGGGCAGCATCAACACCACGGGGGCCCTGTCACACGGTATTCTCGCGCAGTCGGTCGGTGGTGGCGGTGGTAACGGCGGCTATTCCGTTGCCGGTGGCCTCGGCGCGATGACTGCCTCTGTCGGCCTCGGCGGTTCTGGCGCTGGTGGCGGCAATGGCGGCACGGTCAACGTCGCTGTCAGCGGCATCGACCAGAACGACATGACCATTCACACCCGCGGCGCCGGTTCGCACGCGATTTTCGCGCAGTCGGTCGGTGGCGGTGGTGGCAATGGCGGCTTCGCTGTTGGGGCCGGGATCGGCGGCGGCTCCATCAGCGTCAGCCTGGGCGGCTCTGGAGCCGGCGGCGGCACCGGCGGCCAGGTCAATGTCGAGAACCACGACACCCTGCTGACCGATAGCGCCGGTTCCTACGGCATTCTTGCACAATCGGTCGGCGGCGGCGGCGGCGATGGCGGCTTCTCGTTCGGCGGCGCAGCCGGCGTGATGGCAGCTTCCGTCGCAGTCGGCGGCAAGGGTGGCCAGGGCGGCAACGGCGACGATGTCGGTGTCGACAACTACGGCAACATCACCACCAAGGGTGACCTCAGTTTCGGCGTGCTGGCGCAGTCGATCGGCGGCGGCGGCGGTAACGGCGGCGGCGCGGTCGCCGCGACAATGGTGATCTCGGTCCAGAACATTCCGGCGATTGGTGCTTCAGTTGCCATAGGTGGCGCGGGCGGCACGGCCAGCGTCGGCGGCCATGTCGTGCTCAACAATGACGGTAGCATCATTACGGGTACCAAGACGCTGAACACCAAGGGGACCCTGACCACCGATGACGACGTGTACGACCGCACCGGCAATGGCGCCCATGCGCTGTTCGCTCAGTCGGTGGGTGGCGGTGGCGGTACCGGGGGGTTCGCCGGCGCCGGTACGCTGTCAATCGGTTCGGGCGCAAGCTTTGCTGTCGCAGTCGGCGGGCGTGGCGGCACCGGCGGCAATGCCGGTGTAGTCGAGCTCAACAATACCGGTGATGCAATCAACACCTGGGGCGACGGAGCCGACGGTATCCATGCCCAGTCAGTGGGCGGCGGCGGCGGTGACGGTGGCTTTGGCCTCGCTCTCGCGGCCAGCATCGGCGGCGCGGAAATGACCAACATCAGCGTCGGGGTCGCCGTTGGCGGCTCAGGCGGCGCAGGCGGTACTGGCAACACGGTCACGGTCGACAACTCGGGCGCAATCACCACGGACGGCGCGAAGTCGAACGGCATCCTGGCCCAGTCTATCGGTGGTGGCGGTGGTACGGGCGGCTTTGCCGCGAGCGGCACCGTGACCGTCAGCCAGACCGCCGCGGGTATCGGCGTGGCCGTCGGCGGCGGCGGCGGCACTGGCAACTTTGCGCAGAAAGTCACCGTCGACAACAGCGGCACGATCACCACCTATGGCAAGGAATCGCTGGGTATCATGGCGCAGTCCATCGGTGGCGGCGGCGGCAATGGCGGCCTGTCGGTTGTGGCGCAGATCGGCATCAGCACCCAAGATTCAGCGCAGATCGGTGTCTCGATAGGCGGTGGCGGCGGCAGCGGCAGCTATGGCGGCGAGGTCGAGATCGGCAACCTCGCTGATGGCGACATCACCACATACGGCTTCGGCTCCCACGGTATCCTGGCGCAGTCGATCGGTGGTGGCGGTGGCAAGGGCGGCCTGGCCGTCTATGGCGGCATCAGCCTTAGCGGCCAGGGCACCACGATGAACGCCGGCGTATCGGTCGGTGGTAATGGTGGCACTGGCGGCTTCGGCAACACGGTGACCGTTGAGAACGCGGGCGCCATTCGGGTCGTTGCCGACAACGCCATGGGCGTGGTCGCGCAATCAATCGGTGGTGGCGGTGGCGATGGCGGCGGCTCAATCGCCGCAATGCTGGGCGTTACCAATGTGACCAACCAAGACGCGGCGACCTATCAGGCGGTTGTGTCGGTGGGTGGCGTCGGTGGCAGCGGCAACTATGCTGGGGCGGTCAACGTCACCAACAGCGGCTCAATCGTGACCGGTTCGATGACGGTCGACGGCAAGACGATCAGTGGTCTTGGTGGCACCGGTATCTTCGCGCAATCGGTCGGTGGCGGCGGCGGCATCGGCGGCCGGGCCAACGCGATCAATGTCGTCGCAGGTCCGAAGTGCAGCCTGCCGGTCATATGCGATGGAGCGCCAAACCAGGGCAACAACCTTGCGCTGACTGCAACGGTCGGCGGCAACGGCGGTACGGCTGGCCATGGCGGCATCGTCACGGTAGTCAACACCGGTGAGATTGTCACCATCGGCGACACGGCTGACGGCATCTTTGCGCAGTCAGTCGGCGGCGGCGGCGGCACGGGCGGCAACGGTATCCTCGGCACCGGCGAACTGCTGCCTGTTCCGGTGGAACTGCTGTTCATCCCGGTCGGGCAGACGGCAATCTACAAGGACATCAGCGTGGCGGTAGGCGGCAACGCCGGGGCGTCCGGCAACGGTGACCTGGTGGATGTGTCCAACTCCAAGAACATCACAACCTTCGGCGACTACTCGAACGGCATCTTCGCGCAGTCGGTCGGTGGTGGCGGCGGTGTGGGCGGCAAGGCGGTAATTGGCGCGACCGGCAAGATCGGCGTCGGCGGTGGAACGGACGTGTCGGGCAACGGCGGCAAGGTAAAGGTTGCCACCACTGCCGGCTCTGTCATCGAGACGTTCGGCATAGCTTCCATGGGCATCTATGCCCAGTCAGTTGGCGGCGGCGGTGGTATGGCCGGTGCTGTCGATCGGGCTCTGGCAGCTGGTCTCGACACCCCATTGGGCCACCTCCCAGTCAACCTCGGCATCGGCCTGGCCTTCGGTCAGGGTGGTGGCGATGGCGGCGACGGCGGCGTGATTGATGTCGACGTGACTGGCTCTGTCCTCACGCACGGCGATGGCGCCACCGGTATCTTCGCCCAGTCGGTGGGCGGTGGCGGTGGCGTGCTGGGCGGGCTCGGCAACGACCTGCCGGTGCTCAACCTGCTGTCCTGGCATGTGGGCAGTAACGGTGACGCAGGCAACGCTGGCGTGGTCACTGTCGACGTCACCGGCATGGTCGCAACGGCAGGCAATGCCGCTACGGGCATCTTCGCGCAGAGTACAGGTGGCGACGGCACGGCAAGCGATGTGACCGTCACAGTGGCCGGCTCGGTTCTGACCGCAGCTACCTTTACGGGCCACGAGAATGATCCGCTCCGCGGCTACGGCTCGGTCGGCATCATGGCTCAGAGCGCAGGCTGGGACGGCAACGGCAACGTGATCATCAATCTCAACAGCGCGACCGGTGTGGTCAGCGGTGGCCGTACAGGTAAGATACTGATCGACGACTCCGACCCCAACGACCTGAAGTACGCCGACTACAAGGGCATTGGCGTGCTTATTGTTGACGGCCTAGACAACACGCTCACCAACAACGGAACGATCACGACCGCCGATGGGGTAGATGCCGGATGGGCAATACTGGCCGGTGGCAGCGATCCGGACAACCTGACGGTTGCCAAGCAGCAGAAGGGCGGCAACGAGGCGATTTCCAACTTCGGTACAGTGACCGGTTCGATCGACCTCGGCTTCGGTCTCAACAGCTTCGTCAACGAGAATGACGGGACGACGGCGGGTACCTTTAACTCGGGCCGCTTCGTCAAACTCGGCGACGGCAACCTGCTGACCAACTTCGGTGTGATGGCGGCGGGCGGCAAGAACAAGGTGATGACCACGGCCGTCAACGGCAACATGGTCCAGGACGCTTTGGGCACTTATGCGGTCGATGTCGATCTGGCCAAGAGCCACCTGCCGCCCGACCCGGCGCTGGAAGGCGAGGCCGACCTGATCGATGTCGACGGTACGCTGGAAATGCTGGGCGAGGTCGACCTGACGCTGCTCAACATGGGCAACGCCCTGCCGGGCGAGCATCAGGTGGTGATTGCCAGGTCGGCGGTGGCGCTGACGGGGACGCCGACCCTTACGGCGCCTGTCTCGGTCGTTGCCACCTATGCGCTGTCGCAGACGGAAAAGGAGCTGTTGCTCAGCTATGGCATCGACTTCGATGTCGAGGGCCTCAACCCCAACCAGAGCTCGATCGGCGAGTACATCAACGCCTTCCAGTTGGCCGGCGGGTCGGAGGCACTCGAGCCGGTGGTGGCGTCGTTGTTCCAGATTCCGGATCTCGAGACCTATCAGGAGACGCTCGACAAGCTCAGCCCCGAGCCGTACCTGATCAATGAGACGCTGGCGATGCTGGCCAGCCTGCAGTTCGAAAACTCGCTGATGAGCTGCAAGGTACAGGATAGCGTCGACGCCGAGGGTCAGTGCGTCTGGGCTGCGGTCAACCACAGGAAGACCGAACGCTCGGAGACTGACACCAATCTGGGCTTCGCGCAGACCAGTTACGGCCTCAGCGCCGGGGCCCAGGCCCGCATCAGCGACAACTTCGTCGCCGGTATCGGCGGCTCGTGGGAGGATATCGGCACCGACAGCAACGGCAATGTCTCGAGCACGGGCAACCGGTTCCAGGGTGGTGCAGTGTTCAAGGGTGTCTGGGGCAACACTGTGCTGGCTGGTGCGATTACCGGCGGCTGGTCGTCACAGAACGTCTCGCGCTTCGTCGATCTGCCGCTGGGGCCGAGCTATGTGCTCGAAGGTACGCAGGACATCGGCTTCGCCTCCGCGCACGTACGGCTGTCGCACAGCATCGAGCAGGATAACTGGTACATTCGGCCGATGGTCGATGTCGGCGTGACGCAGGTCAGCATCGCCGATTTCGCCGAGACGGGCGGGCCGGTGGCGCTCGAAATCGAGGGCCGCGACGAAACCTATGTCACGGTCGCGCCATCGATCGAGGTGGGCGGCGAGATGGAGCTCGGCGAGGATGCGATCCTGCGCTCGTTCCTCCGGGTCGGCGCGCTCGACGTGCTGCTCGGCACCAACCCGGAGATCACGGCCGGCTTCGCCGGCGCTCCGGATGGCGTGGCCCCGTTCACCATTACCGGCGATATCGACGAGGCGCTGTTCGACGTGACGCTGGGCTTCGATGTGATTGCCGACAATGGCATGACGTTCCGCCTGACCGGTGATGCCAAGGTTGGCGAAACCATCAAGAGCTATGGCGGCGCCATGAAGATTTCCGCGCCGTTCTAACCGAACTGCCTGGAGAGAGCGGGAGGGGTGCGGGCGGATTGCCGGCACCCCTCTTGCTATGGTGCATGCTATGGAGGCCGCATGCTGTCGCCGGGACTTGCGATGCGTCCTGGTGAAGACGGCAAGCCGCTCCTTCCGGAGATATCGGAGCCGATAACGCGCCTCACCGCTTCAACGAGTTCGCGAGACAGATCCCAGGAAGGGTAGCCGGCCGGGATCGGCGCGCTGGCCGACTCAGTACAGCAAGGGGCGCACGCCGGTTCCCGCATGCGCCGGTCAGGCGTCGCAATCGCTTCAGTGACGTCTGCTACTGGATCTTCTCGTAGGCGGCGGTGAAGCCATTGAGCGAGACCGGAACTGCGATATCTCGCTGAGCCGCATCCTGGAAAGTGATCGACAGGGTCGTACCCTGCTTCAGCGCGGCGAGCAGTTCGGGCGACACGACATTGCCCGCATAGCAGCCGCCACCATCGCAGGTCTGCAGCGGCAGCGTTTCGATCGGCTTGTCATCGATGGCCAGCTTCAATCCCGCCGGGAGGTGCAGCCCGAACGGAGTCTGGATCATCATGACTGGTGTCGTGCTGTCAGGGGGCAGGCGAACGGTGACGGCGGCGAGCAGCTGGCCGCTGTTCGAGAGCACGACACGCTGCTCGATCACGCAATCCGGCGCGGTTGTGCGTGCGGTGCTGGCGCAGCGCGCGCCCCATGGCGCCGGCGGCGGTGGTGCGGGCTCGGCGGCGGCTTCCTGGCCAAGCACTCCCCCTGCCCCGCCCATGGACAGCAACACTGCACCTGGAAGTACAAAATTTCTGACGAACCGCAATGCTGCTCGCATGATCCCGACCGTATTATTGAGCCCGAACAAAGTACTACCGCATCGTCCGCAGTCGGTCCATCGCCGAACGGCAAGCAGATGCTTCACTATAAAAGTTGACGGGGCAGCCCCACCGAGACAGTCCCTCGAGGCTGGGCGGATGGACGGCCCAAAGCGTCGGCGGCCAACCGACGAGCGCGGGCGGTCGCCGCGGACAATACAAACGTCTGTGAGAGAGATTGGAGGCCACATCCGGAATCGAACCGGAATACACGGATTTGCAATCCGCTGCGTAACCACTCCGCCATGTGGCCTCACCGAGGCGGTTCATATGGCAGAGCAATTCTTGATGCAAGCTGAACGCCGACGGGCATCCGCAATTTCGTGAAAAAGAACGCGCTTGGCCCGTGGCGCTGTTGCTGCCCACCGGGGTTGCCTGCTGGTACCACGCCGATGGGGCGGTGACGCTTTCGTCGGCCGCCCGCTGTCAATGGCCGCTGGTTACAGCCACACCACTGAGCAGCCGGGGGGTGTCCGGATGCTTGTCCCTCGATGGACAGCGGACATGGGGTTGGCGGCTGGCGCCAGCAGGTTCTGCACATTGAAAGGGCCCCGCCCGAGCGGGGCCCACCAGATCTACCGCGCGCTCACAGTCATTTCGGCAACAGGACGTCGTCGACCACATGGATGACGCCGTTCGACTGGTTTACGTCGGCTATCGTCACGAGCGCCGCACCACCCGCTTCATCGAAGACGTAGAGGTGTTTGCCGCGGACGACGGCAGTGAGGTTGTCGCCACTAAGCGTCACGAGGTTGTAGCGGCCGCCCATCGCCTTAGCCTTCTTCATCAGATCGGCACCGGAAAAAGTACCCGACACCACGTGTGCGGTGAGGACCTTGACGAGGGTGTCCTTGGCCTCGGGCTTGAGAAGAGAGTCAACCGTTCCGTCCGGCAGCTTGGCGAAGGCTTCATTGGTGGGCGCGAACACGGTGAACGGCCCCGTTCCGGAAAGCGCTTCCACAAGCCCCGCAGCCTTCACGGCGGCAACGAGCGTCGTGTGGTCAGCAGAGTTGACTGCGTTCTCGATGATATTCTTCGTCGGGAACATCGCCGCGCCGCCGACCATCGGGAATTCCCCGTCGGCCATTGGCTCCGCCATCGCCGAGTCGTCGGTCTTGGGCAGCAGCACCTTGTCGATGACGTGGATCACGCCGTTCGACTGGACGACGTCGGCAATGGTCACGTTGGCGACACCACCGGTCTCGTCGGTGATGGTAACCTTGCCGTCGGCCGCCTTAAGGGTCAGCTTGCAGCCACCGACAGTGTCGACGATATGCTCGCCGCCATCGTCCATCGCCATCTTGGTGATATCGGCAGCCATGGCTTTGGCCGCGATGACGTGGCAGGTCAGGATCTTGACCAGTTGATCCTTGTTCTCGGGCTTCAGCAGGGTCTCGACTGTACCGGCCGGCAGGGCATCGAAAGCGGCATTGACCGGGGCGAGTACGGTGAAGGGGCCAGCGCCCTTCAGCGTCTCAACGAGGCCAGCGGCCTGGACGGCGGCGACCAGCGTGGTGTGGTCGGCAGAGTTCACGGCGTTGTCGATGATGTCCTTGGTCTCGAGCATCGGCGCGCCGCCGACCATCGGGTTCTCAGCAAAGGCGATGGTGGTTCCCATCATGACCAGAGCGCCCGACATGAGCAGGCTCCGTACCGAGTTCATACGCATTTCTCTCTCCCTGTTACGGGACAGCGTTCCGCTTTCCCTGCCAAAACTACGGACGCCTCAAAAGCGGGGTTTCGCTGGTTCGTTCACAAATACGTGTCCGGAGGACGCACACCGAACGGGATCAATGACGGCATTTCTCAAAGGAAACGCCTCGTCGCTTGTGTCCGCTTTGGTTTTACGGCCTTGTTCTCCGCAACAGGACCGCGCCTTGCCTTCGACACCCATGCCCAACACTCCGACGAGACCGCACATCGACCGCGTGCAGAAGCGCCGGGAGCTGCTCGCCATCGCCGAACCGGTGGTGCTGCTCGAGGCGCCGGCCGGCATGGGAAAGTCCGTCCTCCTTGCGCAACTGGCGGAAGAGCTGGGGACGAGGGTTCATCGCTCGGCGTCGGCGCCAGCAGACACCGAACTGCCGGTGACCCTGTGGGACATCCCGCCGGGCAGTGCGTCGCCCCCCCTGCCCGAGGCCTTCGTTTCCGGCGAGCGCCGGATCATCATCGCCAAGCGGCCGGAGACACTGCTGCCGTCGCTCGATCGAGCCGCGGTCTACGGCCACGTCCGGCGTCTCGGCGTGTCGGACCTGCTGATCGGTAGAGACGAGTTGCGGCAGGCGATGCCGGCTCGGACCGCCGAGCGCGCCTTCCAGCAGTCGCGTGGCTGGCCGATCCTGCTGGGCCGATCGATGCCGGGGGAAGACGAGCTGGCGCGTTTTCTCGCCAGCGAGCTGCTGGCGCCGATGCCTGCGATCGAACTCGCAGCGCTTGCTGCCTGGCTGGATGGAGTCACCTCTACGAGCGCGCGTTCCGAGCTGCCGGCGCTGCTCGAGCCAGTTCGCCCGGCGCTACGACATGCCCTGGTCACGGAGATCTCAGCCCGACGCGCCGATCCCGAACGGGCGGCCGAACTTGCGAGCGCCTATGCCCTACAGGGCTTGCTGACCGATGCGATCACGACGTGGCAATCGATCGGTGGTTTGGACGACGCCTCCACCGTGTTCGCCGCCGGCGGCGGCCGGTTCTACCTCTATCGGCACGGCGCGGCCGCCTTTGACCGCGTGCTTGCGGGCTTTCCGGCCGACTACGCGCTTGGCAACGATACGCTGGTGATGAGCCTTGCGATGCAGGCGCTCAAGCATGGCGAAGTGGCGCGCGCCCGCCGGCTGCTGGCCGATCGCTTCGGCTCAGGGATCAACGACTTCCACAGCGTCTTCACCCACCGCGAGAAGTATAGCACGGACCTGCTCGCCTTCCGTGTCGTGATGCTGATCTACGAGGACTACCAACTCACCGATGAGCTGTTCGAACAGGTGTTCGACACCTTGGGCGATCTGCCGCTCGACGATCACATCGTGCGCGGCAGCTTCTATAACTCGGTACTGGAGTTCTACATCCGGGGACGGCGCCTTGCGGCTGCCGAGGACGTCGCGCAGCGCGCCCTCTACCACTACGAGCAGGCCAGGGTGCCCATGCTCGCCTTCTACATCAGCCTGCACCAGGCCTTGGTGCGCCTGTTGGTGGGCGACGCCAACAATGCCCGTCGGCACGCCGAGCAGGCGGCGCGCTACCTGCATGCCGTCGGGTTCGACAGCCCGGGCGACGAGCGCTTACTGGCGCTGCTCGATGCCTGCATCGACTATGAAGGCGGCAAGCCCGAGCCGCTGGCGCGCTTCCTCAGCAACGACCTCGACGATTTCGTCCACGGCGAGATCTGGCCCAGCCTGATCGAGTTCGCCCTGCACTATGGCAGCCAGGCGCTGAGCGAGCACTTTTCCACCATTGCGGCGCGCAATTTCCTTGATCGCTGGCGGGTCTACCAGATCTCCAACCGGCAGTTCGGCCTGATGATCGAGTTGCGCGAGGCGGCGATCCTGCAGAATGCCAACCGCTGGCAGGAGGCGGCGGAAAAGGTCGCGGCCCTCGCCACCCGGATCACCCGCTCATGGGTTGCGGCGGCCGGCGAGGAACTCGAGCGACTCAAGGACCGCGACGAGATCGTCCAGGCGATGATCTGGCTCCGACACATCGTCTACGAGCAGCCGACCCGCCCGCATCTCGAGCGGCAGCTCGGTTGCATCATAGGCAACCTGAACCTCACCGGCCGCCAGCGGCTGTGCGCCGAAATCTGGCTGGCCTTCGTCTACAAGCGGCAGCGCAACCTGTCGCGGGCGCGGGCACTGCTGCAAAAGGTGTTCGAGGAAGCCGCGCGGCTCGGGGCGATTGCCCCGCTGGCCGAGGAGCGGGTGTTCCTCAGCGAACTGATCGAACAGCAGCGTATCGGGGAATATCTCGAGATCTCGGCACCGGTCCGCCAGGTGCTGCGGCGGCTGCGTAACGGCGGCCTGCCCAACTCGGCGCTGGGGGCCCAGAACGGACTCAGCCGGCGCGAGACCAAGGTGCTGATGATGATCTCGGAGGGATCGTCCAACAAGTTCATCGCCAACGCGCTCGGCCTCAGCGAGGCGACGGTCAAATTCCACCTGTCCAACGCCTATCGCAAGCTCGGCTGCAAGCGTCGCCGCGAGGCGATAAGCGCGGCGCGGGCGCTTGGACTTGTCGGCTAGAACCTAGCCGATTTAGTCGAAAACCTAGCCTTCTTTGCGCCTTGAGCGGGGTACCCGCATGTTGCGAAGCTTTCCCTATCGGGCTCGTGCGACCGCAAGGTGACGCGGAGCCTTGAGGGGTGCCGGCACAAGCCGGCGATCTCCCGGGCGTGGGGCTCAAAGCGCCGGGGTTGAAAAACACGGGACAGGGAACATCACAGTCATGACCAAGCACAGGCTTCTTGCAGCAACTGCACTTTCGACCCTCATGCTGGGCGCAGCGCCCGCCATGGCGGTTACCGTGACGATGAACACCGTGCAGATCTTCGGCACCATCGATCCGGCCAAGATCTCGGACTACACCGACTACATGGCGGCCGTGAACCTCTATGACGGGCTGGTCACAGTCGATGCCGCCGGCAACATCATCCCCGAGCTGGCCGAAAGCTGGACCGTGTCGGACGATGCCAAGGAAGTCACCTACAAGCTGCGCGACGACGCCAAATTTGCCGATGGCTCTCCGGTCGAGGCCAGCGACGTGGTCTATACGGTCGAGCGCCTGCTGCGCATCAACCAGGGGCCCGCCAACCTGTTCGCCGGCGTGCTGGCGCCCGGTTCGGTGACCGCGGTCGACGCCAAGACAGTGAAATTCACCCTCGCCAAGACCTTCGCCCCGTTCCTCACCACCGTGCCGGCCATCTTCATCCTCAACGAGGAAGTGGTGAAGGCCAACGAGGGTTCGGACGACGGCCAGACCTGGCTCGCGACCAATGTCGCCGGCGCCGGCGCCTACAGCCTCAAGAGCTGGGATCGCGGCAGCCAGATGACGATTACCCGCAACGCCGACTACTATAAGGGTTTCGGCGCCGGTCCGATCGACGAGGTGCACTGGATCATCACCAATGACGAGGCCACGGTGCGCTCGCTCGCCGCTTCCGGCGAGCTGACCATGTCGAGCCAGTTCCAGTCGCCCGACACCTACACCGCGCTGGAGGCGATGGGCCGCTTCGTCATCGCCAAGGAAGAGACCTCGACGGCGTTCTACCTCAAGCTCAACAGCAAGGCGGCGCCGACCGATGACGTACACATCCGCAAGGCCATCGCGCTCGCCACCGACTATGCCACGATCCGCGAAGTGATCTCGCCCGGCGGCGTACTGTCGACGCCGCTGCCCAAAGCTTTTGCCGCCTTCCACGCCGACGATATCCCCGAACCGGTCTACGATCTGGAAGCCGCCAAGGCGGAAGTCGCGCAGTCGAAATATTCCGGCGCGCCGATCCCGATCACCCTCGCCTACGTGGCCGGTACCAAGTTCGAGGAAGAGATCAGCCTCCTGATGCAGGCGAACCTCGAGCAACTCGGGTTCGTGGTGACGCAGCAGGCGGACCCGTGGAACCGCATTACCGAGATCGCCGGCAAGGTCGAAACCACGCCGAACGTCAACCAGATCTTCTTCGGCCCGACCTATCCCTCGCCCGACTCGATGTTCTTCACCCAGTACCACTCGGACGCGGCCGGCACCTGGGCCTCGATGGAGTGGGTGCAGGACCCCGAGATCGACGCGATGATCGACGAAGCCCGTGGCACCGGCGACACCGCCAAGCAGGCCGAGATCTACAAGGCCGTGCAGCACAAGCTGGTCGACCTGCAGTCCGACGTGTTCCTAAACACCCAGACAGTGCAGCACGCCATGGACAAGTGCCTCACCGGTTTCAAAGCCGTGCCGATGATGTCGTTCGACTACGACTTCACCCGTTACAGCTGGACCTGCTGATCGCCAGGCGTCCCCGGCCCCATCGTGGCCCGGGGACGCCACTCTCCCGCACCACCCCTTCTCGGCTCATCAGGGCGGGTTGCTCTTGGAATTCCTGCTTTTCCTGTTCCGGCGCATTCTGTGGTCGATCCTTGTCCTCGTGGGCCTGTCGATCGTCATCTTTGCCATCGCCCGCGTGGTTCCGGGCGATCCGGCGCGCATGGCGCTCGGCCCCACAGCCACGGCGCAGCAAGTGGCGGACCTGCAGGAAAAGCTTGGACTCAACAAGCCGATCGTCGAGCAGTACGGCATGTTCATCGCCGGGCTCAGCCGGGGTGACCTGGGCCGCTCGCTGCTGACTGAGCGTCCGGTCAACGACGATATCCGCGATACCTTTGCGGCGACCTTCGAGCTGGTGCTGGCGACCATCACCCTTGCCTTCGTGCTGGGCGTACCGCTCGGTGTCGCCGCCGCGCGCTGGAAGGACAAATGGCCAGACACACTGGTTCGGGTGCTGGCGATCTTCTCGGCCGTCACACCGAGCTTTTTCGCGGCACTGCTGCTGCAGATCCTTGCCGGCTACGTGCTGCACATCCTGCCGACCACCGGGCGGCTGCCGCACAACATGGAATTCGTCGCGGGAATCACCGGGCTCCTGACCGTCGACTCGCTGCTGGCTGGTCGCCTCGATGTGTTCGGTGAGGCGCTGCGCCACCTGTTGCTGCCGGCCACCGCGCTGGCGCTCGCCACCATGGGGCAGATCGCCCGCATCACCCGCTCGTCGATGATCGACGTGGCAAGCCAGGACTATATCGAGGCGAGCCGTGCCTTCGGCGTGCCGGAGCCGATACGGGTGTTCAAATACATGCTGCGTCCCAGTTTTGTGCCGCCGCTGACCATCCTCGGGCTCGAGTTCGCCTCGCTGATCGGCAATGCCTTCGTGGTCGAGCTGGTCTTCGCCTGGCCCGGCATGGCCGCCTACGGCATCCGCACGATCCTGCAGAAGGACCTCAACGCCGTGATGGGCGTGGTGATGGTTTCGGGCGTGTTCTTCGTCCTGGTCAATCTCGTCATCGACGTGCTGGTCGGCTTCGTCGATCCCCGCGTGCGCATTCGGGGGAGCCGGTAATGGCCCAAGAATCGCTCCCCCCAACCGTTCCCAGCGCTCCGCCGCGCCGACTCTCCAACGCCTACCAGAACTGGTACCGCTTCTCGCGCAACCCGACCGCGGTGATCGGTGCGGCGATCGTCATCCTCGCCATCCTCGCGGCGCTCCTCGCGCCCTGGATCACCCCCTATCCCGAGCATGTCGGCGCGGTGGTGAATTTCCGGGCCCGTCACCTGCCACCTTCGGCGGAGTACTGGTTCGGCACCGACAATGTCGGGCGCGACATCTTCACCCGGGTGATCTTCGGGCTACGCATCTCGCTGCTGCTGGCGCTGGTGGTGCTCGGCATCGCCATCCCGGTGGGCACGACGCTGGGCCTGCTCGCCGGCTATTTCGGCGGCTGGGTCGAGATCGTGATCATGCGCCTGACCGACATCGCACTCGCCATCCCGCCGCTGGTGATGGCACTGGCGGTGGCCGCTGTGCTGTCGCCCGACCTGATCAACTCGATGCTGGCGATCGCGGCGCTGTGGTGGACCTGGCACACGCGGCTGATCTACTCGATCACCCGGCAATTGCGCACGCAGGAGTTCGTCGAGGCGGCGGAGACGCTGGGCGCCAGCAAGTTCCACATCCTGTTCCGCGAGATCCTGCCCAACTGCGTTTCGGCGCTGGCGGTGAAGACCTCGCTGGATGCGGGCTTCGTCATCCTCGTCGGCGCCTCGCTGAGCTTTCTCGGCCTCGGCATCCAGCCCCCTACCCCGGACCTCGGCACCATGGTGGCCTCGGGTTCGGCGTTCCTGCCCGATTACTGGTGGGAATCGGTGCTGCCGGGCTTCGCCATCCTGATCGTGGCGCTCGGCTTCAACCTGCTCGGCGATGGGCTGCGCGACCTGTTCGACGTGCAGGAGGTGCGTTGATGGCCGACGCCCTGCTCTCGGTCCGCAACCTCAGCGTGCAGTTCACCACCTACGGCCAGACCAATCCGGTGCTGAAGGGGGTGTCGCTCGACGTGCCGGCCCGCTCGCAGATCGCTCTCGTGGGTGAAAGCGGTTCGGGCAAGACCGTGACGATGCGGGCCATCATGGGGCTGCTGCGCAGCCCGCCCGCCAAGGTCACCAGCGGCGAAATCCTCTATGATGGCAGTGACCTGCTGACGATGCCGGATCGCGAGCGGCTGAAACTGCGCGGCACCGCCATGTCGATGGTGTTCCAGGATCCGATGAGCTCGCTCAACCCGGTCTTCACCATCGCCGACCAGATGGGCACCATCCTCAAGTATGCCGACCGCCGCCTCGGCCGCAGCCGCAATGGCAGGGAGCGCATGGCGCGGGTGCATGAAGTGCTGGGCCAGGTGCGGATGCGCGACCCTGAGCGGGTGGCGCGCTCCTATCCGATTATGCTGTCGGGCGGCATGCGGCAGCGCGTGCTGATCGCCATGGCGCTGCTCAGCGAACCTCGCCTCTTGATCGCCGACGAGCCGGGCACGGCGCTCGATGTCACTACCCAGGCGCAGATCCTGAAGCTGCTGAAGGACCTGGTCGAGGAGCGTGGCCTCGCCCTGCTGATGATCACCCACAATCTGGGCGTGGTGCGCGAAACCTCGAACTATGTCTACGTGATGAACAAGGGCGTGGTGGTCGAGCACCGGCCGACCGCCGCCCTCTTCGACGCACCGCGCGACGATTACACAAAGGCGTTGATCGCGGCGGTACCGCGGCTGACCGGCGGCACCAGCTTCGGCAAGGCGGGAGCGGCCGCATGAGCGCCATGCTGGAAGTTGTCGGGCTGACCAAACTGTTCCCGATCCGCAACGGCTTTGGACGCAAGACCGGCAATGTGCGCGCCGTGGATGATGTGTCGTTCTCGATTCCGAAGGGCAAGGTCTATGGCCTTGCCGGCGAGAGTGGTTCGGGCAAATCGACCATCGCCCGGATGATCATGGGGCTGGCCAAACCGACCGGCGGCGACATTCGCCTCGATGGCTACAGCATCATCGGCGAAACCGGCACGCGAGCCTATGGCCGCAAGGTGCAAATGGTGTTCCAGAACCCCGGCTCGTCGCTCAACCCGCGCCGCACCGTGGGGCAGTCGATCGCGGTGCCGCTAGCCGCGCACGGGACGCCTGGCCAGGAGCACAGGCGGCGGATCGCTGAACTGCTCGAGATGGTGCAACTGCCGGCGGATTTCGCGCTGCGCTATCCGCACGAGCTGTCGGGCGGCCAGAAGCAGCGCGTCGCCATCGCCCGGGCGCTGGCGGTGGCGCCGCAACTGCTGATCCTCGACGAGCCGACCTCGGCGCTCGATGTTTCGGTGCAGGCCCGCGTCATGGACCTCCTGGTCGATCTCGGCCGGCAGTTGGGCCTCACCTACCTGTTCATTTCGCACGACCTCAGCCTGATGCGGAACTTCGCCGACACGGTCGGGGTGCTTTACCTCGGCAAGATCGTCGAGACCGGCGCCACGGCTTCCGTGTTCGAAGCGCCGCAGCACGATTACACCCGCCTCCTGCTCGCCTCGGTGCCGGTGATCTCGGCCGAGGAAGAAGCGATGCGACCGAAGATTCCACTGATCGACGGGGAAATCCCGACGGCAGAGCAACTTATCGCGCTCCGCGCAGCAGTCTCCCAAAGGATAGAAGAATGATCAGAATTGGCATCGACGTGGGCGGCACCAATACCGACGCGGTCGTCATGGACGGCGCAACCGTCATTGCCGGCGTCAAGGCTGCCACCACCGCGGATGTGATGACCGGCGTGGTCAATGCGCTGAAGGCGGTGCTCGAAGCCTCGAAGCTGGACGCCTCGGCCATCGACGTAGTGATGATCGGCACCACCCATTTCACCAACGCGGTGGTGCAGCGGCGCGATCTGGCGAAGACGGCCGCGGTGCGCCTCGGCCTCCCCGCCACCGCTTCCCTGCCCCCGATGGTCGACTGGCCCGAGGACCTGAAGCTGGCGATCGGCGGCACCGGCTACCTCGCCCATGGTGGCAACGAGTTCGATGGCCGGGTGATCTCACCGATCGACGAGCAGGAACTGCTCGGCATTGCCGAGGACATCAAGGCCAAGGGCATCAACACGATCGCCATCACCTCGGTGTTCTCGCCGGTGACCGGCGAGTTCGAGAAGCAGGCGGGCGAGATCCTCGCCAAAGCCCTGCCGGGCGTTCACATCACGCTCTCCAGCGATATCGGCCGGATCGGCCTGCTCGAGCGCGAAAATGCGGCGATCATGAACGCCTGCCTGCGCGATCTGTCCCGGCACGTGATCGAAGCCTTCCGCAAGGCGATCACCGAGACCGGCATCAGAGGCCGGTTCTACCTGACGCAGAACGACGGCACGCTGATGGATGCGGCGTTCGCCGAGAAGTTCCCGGTGCTGACTTTCGCCTCGGGCCCAACCAATTCGATGCGCGGCGCAGCCTTCCTCTCCGGGGTTGCGGACGCCATCGTCGTCGATATCGGCGGCACCACCTCCGATGTCGGCTCGCTGCACAAGGGTTTCCCGCGCCAAGCCACCGTGGCCGTGGAAGTCGGCGGCGTGCGAACCAACTTCCGGATGCCGGACGTGTTCTCGATCGGCCTCGGGGGTGGTTCGCACGTTGTCGAGACCGGCGGCGCCATCAAGGTTGGGCCCACTTCCGTTGGCTACCGCATCGTCTCCGAGGCGCTGATCTTCGGCGGCTCGACGCTGACCACCTCCGACGTCATCGTCGCCTCAGGCCGCGCCGAACTTGGCGACAAAGCCAAAGTCGCGCACCTCAAGCCCGAGTTCATCGCGCGCACCCAGGCGAGGATCATGTCGATGCTGGAGGATTGCGTCGAGCGCTCGCGGCTCTCGCCCGAACCGCTGCCGGTGATCGTGGTGGGTGGCGGCTCGATCCTCGTCGATGGCCCGATCGGCGGACTCGAGGTGGTGAAGCCGAACCACTTCGCCGTCGCCAACGCCGTCGGCGCCGCCATTGCGCAGGTTTCGGGCGAGGTCGACCGCGTCTATGCGCTGGCCGAGATCGGCCGCGATCAGGCGCTGGCCGACGCCAAGGAGCGCGCCACAGAAGCGGCAGTCGCCGCCGGGGCGCTGCGCTCGTCGATCGAGATCGTCGATGTCGAGGACGTGCCGCTGGCGTACCTCCCCGGCAACGCCACCCGCGTGCGGGTCAAGGCCGTCGGTGAACTGCATGTCGGATAAGGGTTATCTGCTCAAGGAGAGCGACCTGTTGCCGCTGTCGATCGGGGCCGCGCTGCTCGGCACCGGCGGCGGCGGCAACCCCTATGTCGGGATGCTCAGGGCCCGCGAGCTGATCCGCAAGGGCGCCGAGGTCCGCGTGCTACCGCTCGATGCGTTACCCGACGAAGCCTGGGTAGGTGAAGTCGGCGGCATCGGCGCTCCGGTGGTTGGGGTCGAAAAGATCGAGGAAGGCGGCGAGTGCTTTCGCGCCATGCGGGCGGTGGAAGAAACGGCGGGAGTGAAGATCTCAGCCACCATCTCGGCCGAGATCGGCGGTTCAAATGCCCTCGAACCGGTGATCGCGGCGGCTTATGCCGGCCTGCCGGTGATCGATGGCGACGGCATGGGCCGGGCCTTCCCCGAAGTGCAGATGACCACCTTCTTCATCTATGGCGCGAAGGCCGCGCCCGCTGCCATCGCCGACGAAAAGGGCAATGTCGTCGTCTTCAAGGAAGTGATCGACATGTTCTGGCTCGAGACCTTCGCCCGCGGCGTCGCGGTGAACATGGGGGCCGCCGCCGGTCTCGCCATCGCCCCGATGGCTATGGAGTTCGTCCGCCGCACCGCCGTGCCCGGCACGGTGACCCAGGCGCTGCAGATCGGCCACACCGTGCTCGAGGCCCGGCAGAAGCGGCAGAATGTCGTCGAGCGTGTCGTCGCCTCGACCGGCGGCAAACTGTTCTTCACCGGCAAGGTCACCGATATCAGGCGTGAGCTGGTGGGCGGTTTTGCCCGCGGCCATGCGCATATCAGCGGGGTGGGCGACTGGGCGGGCTCCGAGGCCCGCATCGCCATCCAGAATGAGAACCTGGTGCTCTGGGTCGACGAGGTGCCGGTGATCATGGTGCCCGACCTGATCATCAACCTCGAGCTCGATACCGGCGAGCCGATCACCACCGAAGTGCTGCGCTACGGCCAGCGTATCGCGGTGATCGGGCTGCCGGTGCATGAGCTGATGAAGACACCTAAAGCGCTGGAAATCGTCGGCCCCAAGGCCTTCGGCTATCCCGATCTCACCTTCAACCCGCTCCAGCCCCAGCCCGCTTTGGCCTGAGGCGAAAGGAACCGCAGCATGAAGTTTCTTCGCACCATCCATGCCGAGGACATGGAAGATATCGCTACCGGCGGCGCCATTCTCGGGACCGGCGGCGGTGGCGACCCCTATGTCGGCAAACTGATGGCCCAGCAGGCGATCAAGCAGTACGGCCCGGTCAATCTCGTCGATATCGACGAGCTGCCCGACGATGCGCTGGTGGTACCGGTCTGCATGATGGGCGCGCCCACCGTGATGACCGAAAAGCTGCCGCAGGGCGAGGAACTGATCAACGCTTTCCGGGCGCTCGAGCAGTTGCTCGGCCGGAAGATCGATGCCGTGCTCTGCGGCGAGGCGGGTGGGGTCAATTCCACGACACCGTTCGTCGTCGCGGCGATGGCCGGCCTGCCGCTGGTTGACGGCGACGGCATGGGCCGCGCCTATCCCGAGCTGCAGATGGTGACCTTCACCATGCACGGCGTTTCCGCGACGCCGATGGTGCTGTGCGATGACAAGGGCAACTCGCTGGTGCTGGAGACGGTCAGCAATGCCTGGACCGAGCGGCTGGCGCGCGCCGCGACGGTGGAAATGGGCGGCTCGGCGCTGCTCGCCTTCTACTCGATGTCGGGCGCGGTGGCGAAGAAGGCGATCGTGCGTGGCACGCTGACGCTCTGTTCCGAGCTCGGCCGCACCCTGCGCGAGGCCAAGGCCGGCCACGTCGATCCGGTCAACGCCATCGTCGAAAAGCTCGAGGCCGACGTGATCTTCCACGGCCGCATCAAGGATATCGAGCGGCGCACCGTCGGCGGTTTCGCCCGCGGCACAGCCCGTTTCGAAGGTGTCGAAGAGTGGAAGGGGCACAGCTTCCGGCTGGATTTCCAGAACGAATTCCTGATGGCCGAGCGGGATGGCGAGATCATCGTCACGACGCCCGACCTGATCACCGTGCTCGATGCCGAATCGGGCCTGCCGGTCACCGCCGATGCGCTGCGCTATGGCTTGAGGCTCAAGGCGCTGGCCATGCCATCCAACCCGCAATGGCTGACGCCGGCCGGCATCGAACTCGTCGGCCCGCGCTATTTCGGCTACGACACCGACTATCGCGAGTATTTCGGGCGCTGAAGGCGAGCACAATAAGTGCAGTCGGCGCACCCTCCCCCGCAAGCGGGAGAGGGAATCCCGACTGCGCCTTTTCTGCCGGTCGGCGGAGGGGAATTTGTCAATCTCACCAAGGCGGTAGAGCGCTCTGCTATGGCACAGAATCAACACTCGGTCGCCGCTCTGATCCTCGCCGGCGGGCGCGGCGAGCGACTGGGTGGGGTGATCAAATCCGAACTGCCGGTTGGCGGCGTGCGCCTGCTCGAGCGTGTGGCGGAGCGGCTCGGGCGCTGCTCGCCGTTGCTGGTCGGGCACGGTCGAATCGATCCGTCGGCGCTGCACCTCTTGGGTGGGATGACCGCGGTGCCCGATCTCGATGGCGACTATGCCGGGCCGCTGGCCGGTCTCGCCGGCGCCGTCGCCTATCTTGGCGCCCTGGCCAAGCCACCGGAACTGTTGGTCAGCGTCGCCGTGGACACGCCCTTCCTGCCGTCCGACTTCGTCACACGGCTGGTTGAAGGTCTGGGCGAGGCGCCGGCGGCGGTCGCAACTTACGGCGGACAGCCATACCCTACCAATGCGATCTGGCGCGTGGCGCGCTTCCGCGACCTGCCGGAGCGGGTCCGCTCTGGAGCCGCACCGCGCAGCCTCAAGTCACTATGCGCTCAGGCTGGAGGGATCACCATCGAGTGGCCCCAGAGCGCTGCCGGCGATCCCTTTGCCAACGCCAACACGCCGGAAGATCTGGCCAATCTGCAGCAGCGGGCGGCCATGACCGGGGTCCTTCGTGCCTGAGTTTCCGAGATCGGAAATTCGGGCTTGGCAAAGGAAATCAAAACCGCTACACGGGCGCTGCCTTCGCAAGAGGGCACGTGTTCCGCGGTAGCTCAGTTGGTAGAGCATTCGACTGTTAATCGAATGGTCCTTGGTTCGAGTCCAAGCCGCGGAGCCAATCTTTCCCTTCAGATTTGCGACTAACGGCGCGAGCGTTTCAATGAAGCGCTCGAGTGCCTCGACGGGCCCTGTCCCGCCTAACGCGCAGGCCGGGCCCAATCCTCAAACTCGGTGGCTGGCACCCCTCACCCGTCTCGACCTTCGGCCGATCCACCCTCTCCCCGACGGGGAGAGGAAAAGTGGGGGCCACCGCGCCCTCCGGGTTCTTCTCCCCGTCGGGGACGCGGGACGAGGGCGCAGCCCTCGCCCGGAGGTGGCGCGTAGCGCCGGATGAGGGGAAAGCCCCGATGGTGGCGGCTACCCTGCTGAACTAACCAGCCCTAGCACCTATTGCCTTCGCCGGGGTGACACCGTGGGTGAGGTTGCTCCGGGGTGCCCCTACCGATCGGGGCGCCCCAAATCTCACAGCCAAGTGCAGACGCCGGTTAGCGCTTTGTGCGCGCCTCACCAGGCCAACGACTTGCCATCCAGGGCGGCGAGCAGCTTTTCGTCGTGGCCGTAGATGTCGGAGCTGAAGTGGACGCCGTCAGCCTCGACCCAGGCGGTGAGATAGGTGATGTGCACCGGAAGCGGCGTCTTGAGGTTCACCACGGTATTCTTCAGCGACGCCACGACGGAATCGATGCGCTGGTCCGACCAGCCGTCGACGCCCCCGGCGGCCAGCACCTGATCGGCCAACTCCAACGGTCGCGACAGGCGGATGCAGCCGTGACTGAAGGCGCGTTCGGCGCGGCCGAACAGGCTGCGTGACGGCGTATCGTGCAGGTAGACGTCATGGGAATTGGGGAACATGAACTTCACCCGGCCCAGGGCGTTATTGGTGCCCGGCTTCTGGCGCAACTGGAATGGGAAGCGGCTGGGCGACACCTGCGCCCAATCGACCTGGCGCACGTCGTAGACGTCCTTGCCGCGCACCGCCTCGAAGCCGGCGGCGGCGACCGCCGCCGGGTTGGCCTGAAGCTTGGGCAGCTCTTCCTTGGCGGCGAGCCCTGCCGGCACGTTCCAGTACGGGTTGAACTCGAGGTAGCGGATGGCGTCGCTGAACACCGGCGTGCGGCTATAGGGCTTGCCCACCACCACTGCCATCTTCTCCTTGATCTCGCCATCGGCGATGCGACGCAGTTCGAACCCCGCAATGTTGACGATGATGTATTGCCGGCCGAGGTCGTCCGGCATCCAGCGCCAGCGCTCCATGGCGAAATCGATCGATTCGATGCGATCCTCGACCGAGACATTCATGGCGACCAGCGAGGCCGGGCCGACGACGCCATCGACATCGAGGCCGTGCCGCGCCTGAAAGTGCTTTACCGCCTCCACCAGCGCCTCGTCATAGAACTCGGCCTCGCCCGGCGCGGTGGCCGCAGCGCCGTCGGTGACGGCAAGCCGGGCGCGCAGCGCCGGAATGCGCGGATCGGTCATTCCCGGCTTCAGCGTGTCGCCGAGCGGTACGGTGCCCCAACCGCCCAGCACCGCCAGTGCGTGGTAGTCATCGAGTGCCTTGCGCAAGGCCTGGTATTCGGCGTTCTGCGGTTCCCAGGCGTGCAGCACGGTTTCGACGTCAGCCACCTTGGCGACACCTGCCAGGGCAGCGGCCTCGTCGATGCTGCGCGGGGTGAGGAAGAAGTTGGGGTCGACCTTGTTGGGGAGGAAGCGGCCGACCTTCAGGTCCGAGGCATATTCGAGGAAGGCCGCCGAAAAGTAGAGCTCGATGATGGCGAGGCTGCGCTTATCGGTGTCAGCGGCGGCGGCCAACAGGTTGGCGAGCTGCTGGCCAGGATAGTCGTCGGGGTTGAGGCCGTCATCGGTGGCGTTGACGAGGCGGGAGACCATGACGCCGGCGCGAGCGCTGTTGAACCACAGCAGCTCGCCGCTCTGCTCTTCATAGTAGGTGCGCAGCACATCGCGGCGCTGCTTGATCGGCAGCGGCAGGCGCGGCTCGTTGGCCAGCAGGTCGATGATGTTGATCCGCACCACCGCCAGGTCGCGCGGCGACAGATCGACACGATCCTGCGCCACCGCCGGCACGACGAAAAGCAGCGCCAGCGCGACGACGAGCCTGGCGATCAGGTCAGGGCATGGGCGGTGCATAGAGGATCCCGCCTTGGGTCCAGAGGGCGTTGACGCCACGGCTGAGCTGCATCGGTGTCTCGGCGCCGAGATTGCGCTCGAAGACCTCGCCATAATTGCCGACCGCGGCCAGCACCTTGACCAGCCAATCGTCGGCGAGGCCCAGCGCCTTCACCGCTGGAGCCCCCATGGCCTTTGCCGCATCGGCGCCGGCGCCCGCCATCGCCGCCGCGTCCAGTTCCTGCTCCTCGGCATCGATCAGCGCGAACAGAGTCCAGCGGATGAGCGCCGTCCATTGCGGATCGCTGTCCCGCACCACCGGTCCAAGCGGTTCCTTGGAAATGACGTCCTTCAGAATGACGTGCTCATCCGGCGCCGGCAGCGCGGCGCGCTCGGCGGCCAGCGCCGAGCGATCAGCGGTGTAGGCATCGCAGCTGGCCTCCGCGTAGGCGGCGCGCGCCTCGGCCCGCTCCTTGAAGCTCTGGAAGGAGACAGTGAGGCCAGCCTTCTCGAAATAATCCGCAGCGTTGGCCTCGGTCGTGGTGCCGCTGACCACGCAGATGCTGGCGCCATCGAGCTCGAGCGGGCTGATGGCGCCAAAGATGGCGGGGATCATGAAGCCCTGCCCGTCAAAATAGCTGGTGCCGGGGAAATCGAGCCCGAGGGCCAGGTCGCGCGACATGGTCCAGGTGCTGTTGCGCGACAACAGGTCAATCTTGCCGTCGCTGAGCGCGGCGAAGCGCGCCTCGGCGGAGAGCGGCACGTATTCGACCTTGTTGGCATCGCCGAGCACCGCGGCCGCAACGGCCCGGCAGAAGTCGACATCAAAACCCTGCCAGGCCCCTGCCCCGTCCTGCTCGGAAAAGCCGCCAAGCCCCTCGCTGACGCCGCAGATCAGCTTGTCTCGGGCGCGGACGTCGTCGAGCGTGCCGGCGAAGCCGACCGAGGTCGACGCGAGAACGGCAAGCGTTGCTGTTGCCAGTAGGCGTCGGTGCATTGGCCACCCTCATGGCTGGATGCGAACCAGACAAGTCTTGTCCGCAACGGTGGCGGCGCACAAGCCCTTGGGAGACGCCGCCGTTACGTCATCGTTCTTATGCCTCGCGGCGGCGACCTGGCTACGCGCCGCGAGGCGGCAGGTTGGTGCGGGCGCGCGGCACGGTGCGGGTCAGTCCCAGTTGATCAAGCGCCCGCTCGATCTCGGCATGGGTGTACGGCTTTTCGAAGTAGCGCGCCCCCAGCGGCAAGTCCGGAGTTTCGCCGGGTCGCGGTCGCGACACGACGATGATCTCGATGGTCGGCCAGCGGTTGCGGACGGTTTCCGCCAGTTGCGCGCCATCGATGGTTCCTGGCACGTCATACTCGATGAATGTTACGACGATGCCAGAGCGCCCTTCGAGATGCGCCACCGCCTCATCGGAACTGAAGGCGACCAGGGCTTCAAACCCCGCCGCCTCGAACAATTGCACTGCCCCCAGCATGATCATGGGTTCGTCCTCGACGATGAGGACCAGTGGCCGGCTGCTTCCGGTTGATGTCAATTATGAAGACCCGCATTTTTGTCACCCATTCGCACGGCGTTCCCGGCGCCGCGCATTCGAGCCGAAGAGGCACCTCCTCGACTCCGAGCCGAAGAGGCCGTCTTCGACTCGGCCCGATGCGAATCCTTTCGCTCAACGACGGCAAAAGCGCGACCTACGGTTCGCACCCCCGTTCCACGCGCGAGGTGCGCATAAAGACCTAACGAATCCTCGCCGAAATCGTGCGACGATTAGATAAAGCTCCGAACAAAAAGCCTGGCATGGCCGGTTTGCTTGAGTTTTCGGTCTTGGCACGACCATCGCGCCAGTTGTTGCAGCGCAAATCGGCAGCGCTGTCATCCCGTCGTCATCCGCGACGAAATGGGCAAAAACTGCCCAAAAAGTAATCACGCGGCCGTGAGCGTCGGAGCGAGGCACGGTTTCGCCGCAATGCGACCACGCTTCGGGCACGGATGAAATCGGCGTCCAACTGACGCAATGCCGCAGGCCGCGTACGGTTTGGCGCAGAGCCGCCCGAAACACCGCAGGGATGATGACGATCGTACGTCATGCGCCAATCGCATGGCTCTTATGAGTCCGGGTTGCTTCTCAGCTTGGGGGCCAGCGAACAGGCTTTCACCCATCGGATGGCGAACAACGGCCATCCACCGGCAAGGATGCCAATACTAAGCGCCAACAACGATCACTCCAGCGGTGGAGAGTACGTCTGATGTCACTTAGCGTAACGGGGCAAGCGAGCACTTAGCTCGTCGTTCTGTACTCAGTCGTCTCGCAACAACTTGCCTTCGGGCGAGAACAATATTGCTCAACCTTGTGAAAGAGAACCGTCGTGGCCAAAATAAGCGTCTTTGGTATCGGGTATGTCGGGGTCGTCTCCGCCGCGTGTCTGGCGGATGACGGCCACGAGGTGGTGGCGGTCGATCTCGACCCCGCCAAGGTGAGCGCGGTCAATGCCGGCCTCTCGCCAATCGTCGAGAATGGGCTCGACGAGATCATCGCCCGGGCCGTCGCGTCGGGCCGACTGCGCGCCACCACCGATGGCCAGCAGGCCGTGCTCGACACCGATGCCAGCTTCGTCTGTGTCGGCACCCCGAGCGACGAGACCGGTGCGGTCGGGCTCAAATACGTGAAAGGCGTCTGCGCCGACATCGGTCAGGCGATCAGGCACAAGCAGAGCTTCCACTCGGTGATCATCCGCTCGACCATTGTGCCGGGCACCATGGACGAGACCTGCATTCCGGTGCTCGAGGAGGCCAGCGGCATGCTCGCCGGCCAGGATTTCGGCGTCGGCTACTACCCCGAATTCCTGCGCGAGAGCACCGCGATCGCCGACTATTACGATCCGGGTCTCATCGTCTTCGGTGCGCTCGAAGAGCGCACGGCGCAGATCCTCAAGGATATCAACGCCCAGATGCCGGTGCCCTCGCACGTGGTTACGCTGAAGACCGCCGAGGCGGTGAAATACGCCTCCAACTCCTGGCGCGCCGTGAAGGTGACCTTCGCCAACGAGATCGGCAACATAGCCAAGGCGTCGGGCGTCGATGGCCAGCAGGTGATGAAGCTCATCTGCGCCGACACCAAGGTGAACATCTCGCCCTACTTCATGAAGCCCGGCTTTGCCTTCGGCGGCTCATGCCTGCCCAAGGATGTCCGGGCTCTGCAGCACCTCGCGGCCACGAAGGGCGTCGCCTCCCCGCTGCTCGACTCGGTGCTCATCGCCAATGCGGCGCAGATCGATCGGGCCGAGAAGATGGTGGCCAACTCCGGCGCCAAGACGGTCGGCCTCGTCGGCATCGCCTTCAAGCCGGGCACCGACGACCTGCGCGAAAGCCCGCTGGCCGAGCTGGCGAGCCGGTTGATCTCCAAGGGCCTCGAGCTGCGCGTCTATGATCCGTACGTCTCGCAGGCGGTGGCCGGCGGCGTCAGCGCCATGGGCCGCGGCAATGACGTGGTGCCGGACCTGCCGTCGCGGCTGGTCGGCAAGATCGAGGACCTGATCGCCGGGTCCGACGTGATCCTGGTGGGCAACCGCTACGAGGAGACCATCGCGCCGCTCAACTCGGTGTCCGAGTACCGCTCGCTGGTCGACCTGACGCGCATCAACGCGTCGCTCCGCTCCAACGGCACCTACGAAGGCATCTGCTGGTAAGCCATGAACATGCTCGCGCACGCCATCTACGTCCTCTCGGCCACGGCTATTGCCAGCATCGTGCCGGCCTCTGCCTTCTCGGGCGGCGCCGGGGTGTTCCTCACCCTGGGGGTGATCGGGCTCTGGCGCTACAGCTGGGCGCTGGTCAACTTCGTGCGTGCGCACCTCTATATCCGCGTCTTCTACCCTCGGCGGCGCGCTGCCGCCGAGGCGCTCTACGCCACGCGCCGGCCGGCGCACGCCTTCTTCCTCGCCACCAGCTACAAGATCGAGGCGGCGATTACCTCGCGGGTCTATCGTTCGATCTTTGAGGCCGCTCGCCGTTCGCCCGGCGGTTCGACTGTTGTCGCCTCGGTGGTCGATCTCGCCGACGAGCGGTTGATCCGCGCCGTCGCGGCACAGGTGCTCGATGGCACGAACACCGTCGAGGTGGTGATCGACCGCATCGATGGGACCGGCAAGCGCGATGCGCTCGCCACCTCGCTCCGCTCCATTGCCCGCCGTTATCCGAGCGCCGACGATGTGGTGCTGCTGATCGATGGCGATACCCAGATCCCCGAGGATATCGTCGAGCGCGCCGCGCCGTTCTTCGCCAATGGCAAGGTCGGAGCGCTCACCACGCATGAGCGGGCCGAGATCGACGACGCCCCGCTGTTCCGTGACTGGTTCAAGCTGCGCTTTACGCAGCGCCAGATGATGATGTCGGCGGTGGCGCTCGGCGGGCGGGTGCTGACCCTGACCGGCCGGATGTCGGTGTTCCGCGCCGACCTCGCCACGAACCCCGAGTTCATCGCCTCGGTCGAGCAGGACTACATCGACCATTGGCGGCTGGGCCGAGTGAAGTTCCTCACCGGCGACGACAAGTCGACCTGGTTCTGGCTGCTCAAGCACGGCTATGAGATGGCCTACCTGCCGGATGTCGCCTGCGTCTCGATGGAGACCCAGCCCAAGCCCGGCTTCGTCGAAAGCGCCATCACCCTGATGCGCCGCTGGTTCGGCAACATGCTCCGCACCAATGGCCGCGCCCTGGCGCTGTCGCCGACCAGGATCGGGCCGTTCGCCTGGTGGTCGATCCTCGACCAGCGCGTCTCGATGTGGACGACGCTGACCGCGCCGGTTGGGATCGTCCTGTTCTCGGTGTTCGTCGATCCGCTGATCGCGGTGGCCTACATCGCCTGGGTGATGGCAACCCGCTACGCCTATTGCTGGCTGCTCGCCAGCTTCGGCGGCCCGTTCCCGATCACCTATCCGTTCCTGCTCTATTTCGGCCAGCTGTTCGGCGCCGCGATCAAGACCTCGGTCATGTTCCGCCTCGACCGCCAGCGCTGGACCCGCCAGTCGGCGACCAGCGTCAGCAACAGCGGCGGATCCGAGGGCCGGGTCCGTTCCATCAGCTCCAGCTACATGCACGTGCTCGCCCTGGGCCTGCTCGTCGCCGGAGTGATCTTCGTCACGGGGCTCCTCAGCCCCTTCCCGATCCATGCCAACTGAGGGCTCACCAGCAATGACCGAAGCGCATGCAGAACTCGACAAACCAAAAGCCAGCAGAAGCGCCTCGCCTGCCCCGCTCGCGGCCGAACCCGCCGTGCACGGCGAACACCCGGTCATCCGGCTGCCGTTCAACGTCATCATCAATGGCCGCTCGTTCCAGGGCCATGCGCTCAGCATCGTCGGGGCGGAAGCCACCGGGCTGATCGACCCGCAACTGCACGGTCGCGTGCAGCTGGTGACGCTGGTGTTCAACTTCCCCGGTTACGCCATCAGCCTGCCGTTGGATGCGGCGATCGGCGCCGGCGCGCCGGAAGCCGGCACGGTGACGCTCCGCTTCCTCGAGCCGACCGGTCCGCATTTGCCGCAGCTGCGCTACATCCTCAACTCGGTGGTCGGCGGCGACTTGATCGGCGTCGACGGGCTGATCCGTACCGCGGATCGGCCCGAGAAGGTGAAGTCAGAACTGCCCAAGGCGCAGCGCTCCGCTACGCAGGGCCTCATGACCGGCGTGCGCTGGGGCGCCTTTGCCGGCCTCGGCCTGCTGCTGGTCGGCTTTGTCGGGGTGAAACTCTACGAGCGGCTGTTCGTGTTGCCGGTCACCGGGCTCTCGACCATCACGCTCGATGGCATGGACCTGCGCGCCATCAGCCCGGGCCAGCTCGATTTCGTCAATCCGGCGGCGACCAAGGGCGAGATCGCCTTCGCCATCCGCACCACCTCGGGCGAAGTGCTCGCCGTCTCGATGCCGTGCGACTGCGTGGTCGCGCCTGGTGCTGCCCAAGGCGGCGCCACGGTGCTGGCCGGCGACACCGTGATGACCGTCGCGCCCAGGGAGGCGCCGGTGGTGATCTCATCCAAGGTCGACGGCAATGGGCTGAGGGCACTCGCCTCGGGCGCCCATGCCGAAGTGCACCTGCCGAACGGGGCGGTCACCACCGCCTCGCTCGATGCCAAGCAACTGCCGGGGCTGCTGCGGAGCGCCACTGACGGCACCGCTATCCCGGTCACGCTCGTTCCGGCCACCCAGCTCGACCAGAGCACGGTGGGCGCACCCGTCGACGTGCTGATCAAATCCGACCCGCTTGCGGCGGTGGGACGGTTCTTCTCCTTCAACGGACCGGCGAACGAGGGCCACTAAGATGAACGCCATCCATCCAGTCGTGCTTTGCGGAGGCGTGGGTACGCGGCTTTGGCCGTTGTCCCGCAGCCAGCAGCCAAAACAGTTCCAGCCGATCGACCATGAAGGCTCGATCACCTTCTTCCAGACCACCCTGCAGCGGCACCGGGGCGAGCTGTTCCACGATCCCGTGGTATCGGTCGCCGGCGGGCACCTGGGCACGGTCCGTCGCCAGCTTCGCGATGTACAGCGCAATGCGCGTGTTATCGCCGAGCCGGTGGCGCGCAATACCGGGCCGGCCGTGCTGTCGGCGGCGCTGCTGATCGCCCGCACCGATCCCGATGCGGTGATGCTGATCTGCCCGTCGGATCATGTGATCGAGGGCGACCTCAACGCCCGCATCCGGGAGTCGCATAAGGCGGCCTCCGATGGGCTGATCGTCACCTTTGGCATCAAGCCGCGCTACAATGAGACCGGCTACGGCTACATCATCGATGGCGGCGAGTTCTCCAACTATCGCGGCGTGCATCGTGCCGAGAAGTTCATCGAGAAGCCGAACGCCCAGACGGCGCAGTCGCTGATCGAGACCGGCCTCGCCTACTGGGCCTCCGGCATCTCGCTGATGCGCGCCGATACGGTGATCGAGGAATATCGCCGGTTCGATCCGGTAACGTTCGGGGCGGTCAGCGCCTCGCTCGCCAATGCGGGGAGCGAAGATGGCGCGTTGGTGCTGGAGGAAGCGAGCTTCGGCTCGGCCGAGAGCCTCCCCACCGAACGTGCGGTGTTCGAGAAGTCGAAGACCGTGGCGCTGGCCCCGACCGATGTCGAATGGGACGACGTTGGCGCCTGGGCGGCCTTCCACACCATCGGCAAGAAATCCGAAGACAACAACGTCGTCAGCGGCGACGTGATGATGGTCAACTCGCGCGGCAGCTATGTCCGCGGCTCGGACCGTCTGGTCGCGTTGGTCGGCGTCGACAACCTCGTCGTCGTCGATACCCACGACGCCCTGCTGGTGACGACCCGCGAGCAATCGCAGGATGTCAAGAAAGTGGTCGAACAGCTCAAGGCGCAGAGCCGCCGAGAAGCCGAGGATCACTCGTTCGGCGCCACCGACTGGGGCAAGCAGGGTAAGCTCGCCTCCGGCGCCGGCTACATGCTGCGCCACCTCACGGTGAACGCCGGCGCGACGCTGCCGGTGGAGAGCGGCTCGGAGTTCCGCCGGCTGATGGTCGTCGCCTCGGGCGGTGGCATGCTGCACATGGGCAGCCGCCGTCGCGAGATCCGCGCCGGCGCCACCTTCGAGATCGGCCCGGAGCAGACCGCCGAGGTGATCAATGACGGTACAGGCCCGATGCAGGTCATCGAGGTCGCCTGCCATGTGGACGGTCCCCTGACGCACCTGACGCCGCTGCTGGAACTGGCAGCGGTGGCCGACGGGAGCCGCGAACATGCGTAAGGCGTGGGTCTGCGCAGGTCTTGCCGCCGCGGCATGCTCTCTCCCTTGGGCCGCCACGGGAGCCGACTACGCGCGGACCCTCGCCTATGAAAAGACCGTCGCCGCTCTCGCGGCGATGGTCGAGGCCGGCCGTCCGGCCACCGAGCTGCAGTCGGCAGCCGCGCCTCTCGGTTTCAGTTACACCGCCACTGAGCTGAAGCCGGTGAAGGCGGTGAAGCTCGGCGGCGTACAGGTCAGTATCGTATCCATCGACCTGGTGCTGAGCCAGCTGGCGCTGCAGGCCGGCGCCAACTACCACGTAGCGTTGCGCCAGGCACAGGCAAAGCCGGAAGTGCTGCTGGTCGAAGCCGGCGTCACCAGCCTTGCGCAACTCTATGAAGCGGTGAGTGCGGCCAAGCTAACCGGGGTGCTCGACAAGACAGCCGCGGGCTATGTCGCGCACCTGCCGATCGCGGTGTGGAACGGCGCGACGCTGTCGCTGCAACCAGGCGAGACGCTGTTGCTCGATCGCTCCGCCGGGGCGTTCCTCCTCGCTTCCGGCAACCTCCTCGGCGATGCCGCTGCGATCGCCGGGGTCGGGGCGGCGAACCCGCGGCTCAAGGATTTCAACCCGTTCGTCGTGGTCGCCCTGTCGGGCAGCGCCCGGCTGGAGCGGATGAGCTTTGCCGATCTCGGCTATGGGCTGTTCCCGCCGCTCACCGGCGTCACCATTCTCGAAGGTGGTTTCTACGCCAAGCCCTCGCCCTCGGTCGTACGCGACAGCCGCTTCGACAATGTCGGCTCATTGGCCCTGGTCGATGCGGACAAAGCCATAGTCGATGGCAACGTGTTCGGCGCGTCCTCCGGCCCTGCCCTGCTGCTGAGCGGCGGCACCGATATCGCGGCACGCGGTAACGTCGTACTCGCCGGTTCGGCTGCCCACGGCATCAAGGTCACCGGAGGTGCCAAGGCGGTCGAGCTCGCTGGCAACATCGTCATCGACGCCGGGCTCAACGGCATCTTCGCCGATGCCGGCACGGCCAACCTCAGGATCGACGGCAACCTGATTGCGGGCAGCAAGCGCTCCGGCGTCTCGGTCGCCTCGGCCGATTGCCTTGACGTCACCGGCAACCTCTTGCTGCAGAATGCCCAATCCGGCCTCGCCGTGCGTGACAGCGCCGGGCTGAAGGTCAGCGCCAACCGGCTGATCGATAACGGCAATGCCGGGATCAGCGTGACGCACCAGCCCGATTACGGGGTGATCGAGATCGCTTCGAACGAGCTCGACGGCAACCGGGTCGGCATCAAAGGGTCGACCACGGCGCGGCTGCAATTCGTCATGAACGATTTCACCGGCCAGGCGCCGCGGCTGCTCGATGGCGAACTGGTGCAGTTCACTGATCGCTTCTTCAACCTCAGCGCCAGCGACAGCACGCCGACGATCATCGACGGCCTGCAGCTCAAGGCCGGCGCCAAGCTCACACCCACCGGCGCTCTGCGCCCCACTAGCTGTACCTTCGAGGGGGATGCCTGATGGTCTTTTCGTCCGAGACGTTCCTGTTCCTGTTCCTGCCGATCTTCCTCGCCGCGTATTACCTGACGCCGCCGAAGTGGCGGAACCTGACGCTGTTGCTCGAATCCTACCTGTTCTACGGCTGGTGGCGCTTCGACTTCCTGATGCTGCTGTGCGCCAATACGCTGTGGGCCTATGTGTTCTCGATCCTTGTCGAGAAGTATCAGGGCACACCCAGGGCTAAGCTGTTCGTCGCCATCGGCGTCACCGGGCACCTATTGGTCCTCGGGGTATTCAAATACCTCAACTTTTTCATCGACAGTTTTGCCTCGCTGTGGGGGACGACACCCGACGCGCTCGGCATCCACTGGCAGCTGCTGCTGCCGATCGGCATCTCGTTCTACGTGTTCCACTCGATCAGCTACCTGGTCGACGTCTATCGCGGCGACGCCAAGGTCTCGCGCAACATCATCGACTTCGCCGCTTTCCTCGCGCTGTTCCCGCAGCTCGTGGCTGGCCCGATCCTCCGCTACAAGGATCTGGCGCCGCAGTTCGAGCACCGCGAGCACAGCTGGGAGCTGTTCAACGCCGGCTGGCAGCGCTTCCTGATCGGGCTCTCGATGAAGGTGCTGATCGCCGACCCGGTGGCGCCGCTCGCCGACGCCATGTTCTCGGCCCCGAACCCGACAATGGCCGAGTCCTGGCTGGGGGCGCTGGCCTACTCGATGCAGCTCTATTTCGATTTCGCCGGCTATTCGGCGATGGCGATCGGGCTGGCGCTGATGATCGGCTTCCGCTTCGCCGAGAATTTCAACATGCCGTACATCAGCCGCTCGATCACCGAGTTCTGGCGGCGCTGGCACATCTCGCTCAGCACCTGGCTTCGCACCTACCTCTACATCTCGCTGGGCGGCAATCGTAAGGGCACGGTCCGCACCTACATCAACCTGTTCCTGGTGATGCTCCTGGGCGGGCTGTGGCACGGCGCGGCCTTCACCTTCATCCTGTGGGGTGTCTGGCACGGCGGCATCCTCGTCGTCGAGCGGCTCACCGGCTACGACAAGACGGCGCAGAATTACTGGTGGAGCCTGCCGCTCTGCTTCGTTGCCGTGGTGCTCGGCTGGGTGATGTTCCGCGCCCCCGATGTCGGCCAGGCGTTCCAGATGTATGCCGGCATGTTCGGCTTCAACGGCATCGGCATCCGCCCGGAGGTGGCCTGGATGGTGAGCCGTGAGGCGATGACCATGCTCGCCATCGCGATTGCCATCACCATCGCCGAACCGCGCCTGCGTCACATCTGGGAGCCGCAGATCACCGTCAACGCCGACGGTACGGCGACCGCCGCCGCGACCAGCCTGGTCAAGGCCGGAGCCCTGAGTGCGCTCGCCATCTTCTGCCTGATGCGGCTCGCCGAACAGACCTACTCGCCCTTCCTGTACTTCCAGTTCTGAGGCCGGAAATGACACTCGACACCAACGTCAGCGCCAAATCCTCCTGGGCCGCCGCGGCGCCGGCCTTCGCCCTGCCCGTGCTGTTCCTCGGCTACGCGGTGGTCGCCAACTACGAATTCATCACCGGGCTCGGTCGCGACATCGCCGAGATGCCGAAATCGGCCACCGAGTACCTGAACGGCGAAGCCGCCATTCAAATCGACACCTACTACAAGAAGATCATGCCGCACCGGCTGCCATCGATCGATGCGATGGGTGCAGCCCGCTACCTCGCCTTCCGCGAGGGCCGTCCCGGCGTGGTGGTCGGCGATGACGGCTGGCTGTTCTCCAAGGAGGAGTTCGAGGCGACGCTGAAGCGGACCCCGGATCTTGCCGAGGCGGCGCGTGGCGTAACCGAAGTTCGCGACCTGCTCGCTGCCAAGGGCATCGAACTCGTCGTCGTGCCGCTGCCGGCCAAGGCCGATATCTATCGCGAGCATGTCAGCTACCCGGCGATCCCGACCGATCTCGAGCGGCTCTACGAGGACTTCCGCACGGTGCTCGACAATGCCGGGATCAACAACATTGAAACCCGCGCGCCGCTGCTCGAGGCCAAGGCGAAAGGCCCGCTGTTCCTCACCACCGACACCCACTGGACGCCGCTCGGCGCCGAAGTGGTGGCCGACGCGGTAGGGGCGGCGCTCGGCAAGCGCGACACCACCTACAGCATCGCCGACGCCGCGCCGGTGGAGCGTGAAGGCGATCTGTCGAAATTCATCGTTACCGGCGGGTTGGCACCTCTCGTCGGTCTGGGTCCGGAGACTGTCGTGCCGCGCGAGGCGTCTGCGCCCCCCACGGCCTCGAGCACCGACATCTTCGGGCCCTCCTCTATTCCCTTCGTCCTCACCGGCACCAGCTATAGCGCCAATCCGCAATGGAGCTTTGGCGAAAGCCTCAAGGTTTCGCTGGCCTCGGACGTGCTGAACCTGGCTGAAGAAGGCAAGGGGCCGGTGGCGCCGATGCGCGCCTTCCTCGACAGCGCCACGCTGCGCGACACGCCACCCGAAGTGGTGATCTGGGAGTTCCCGGTGCGCTACCTCGGCCAGACCCAGCTGTGGAACGCCGAGCCGGCGAAGGCGGCGGCCGAATGATCCGCGCGCTGGCCGTCCTGGGGCTCGCGGCGGCGAGCTTCGCCGTCGCGAGCCCCGCCAGCGCCGCCACCTGCATGGTGCGGGTGCCGGAGTCGCTGTCGAGCAGTTCGGAGCGGGCGCGGCCGATGGTGCCGGGAAAATGCAAGCCCGGCCATGGCCCCAAGCAGCGCGTCGCCAAGCCGGTTGATCCGCTGAAGCAGATCCGTAACCGGATGATTTCGGGCAAGGACGTCAGCTACAAAGACATGCAGACGCTGGCGGATTCCGGCGACGACCTGGCGCAACTGCATCTGGCCAAGCGGATCGAGGCCGAGAACGATCCGGCGACACTCGACGCCGCGGCCCGCTACTATCGGCGGGCTGCCGAGAATGGCCGAAGTTCAGCGCTCCGGCCACTGATCCGACTGCTCAACGCCGATGTCTTCCTCGATCAGCCGAAGAATCTCGCCTCGTCGCAGCAGCTGCTCGAGAAGCTCGCCGCCGGCGGCGATACCACAGCGCGCGACGGCCTGATCGCCATGTATCGCGCCGGCAAGCCGTTCGGGCTCGATCCGGCGCGTGCCGACGAGCTGCTGGTCGCCGCGGCCAAGGGGGGCGATGGCAAGGCGGCGCTCGACCTCGCCTTCGCCCTGCTTTCGGGCACGCCGGAACCGGCCGAGATCGAGCAAGCCAAGGGCTACCTCAAGGTCGCTGCCGCCTCCGACACCCTCAACATCCGGACCATGGCGGAGAACCTGCTCCGCACGCTGGAGCCTCAACTCACCGCCTCGACGGAGACGTCACTATGACCAAAACCCTGTTGCTCGGTGCGGCGCTTGTCGCGGCGCTTTCGGCCAGTCCGGCGCTTGCCGCCAACTCGGCCTTCGGCTGCAAGCATCTCGAGGACAACCCGACTTTGCCCTCGGTCGAGGGCCGCGATGGGTTCTTTTTCCGCATCTTTGCGGACCTGCGCATGCAGCACCCGTTCACCGACGATACGGTGTCCCAGATGGGTAAGCTCGCCGAGGCGCTGAAAGCGCACGGCACGACGATGCTCTATGTGCCGATCCCCACCAAGAGCGTGACACTGCCGACCTTTCTGCCCGACGAAGCCAAGCTCTTCGGGTTCGACGAAGACGTGGCAGTTGCGGTCTATGAGGATCAGGTGTCGCGGCTCAACGCCAAGGGGGTGATCGCGGTCGACCTCCTGTCGGCGCTCCGCACCACCAATGGCGACGATCCGCCGTTCTTCCGCTCCGATTTCCACTGGACGTCGCGCGGCGCTGAAACGGCGGCACAGGCGATCGGCGGGATGATCAAGCAGTTGCCGGGCTATGCCGATGTCACGCCGGTCAACTACGAGACCAAGGCGACGGGTGCCGAGCTTGCGGTCTCGGGCATGCGCCGCACGCTGCAGGCCTATTGCGTGCTCAGCCTGCCTCCGGTGATCAGCACATCCTACGAGACAGTGGAAGTCGCCAGCGCCGATGCCAGCCTCGACATCTTCGGCGATAGCGGCGGCGCCGGGGAAGGCGCCACCGATGACGAGATCGCGCTCGTCGGCACCAGCTTCTCGGATGCGCTGGTGCCGAACTTCTCGGGCTTCCTGGCGCAGTATGCCAGCCTGCCGGTGGCCAATATGGCGATCACCGGGGGCAACCAGTTCGGCGCCATCACCTCGTATCTCACGTCGCGCGAGTTCCAGGCCGACCGGCCGAAGTTCCTCGTGTGGGAAAACCCGATCTACAACAACCTGGCGCAGTTCGGCACCGGCTCCTTGACCGAGCTGATCGCGGCAGCGCGCAATGACTGCCAGCCGGTCGGCACTGCCCCCGTCATCGACAAGGCCAAGGGGCTGTACCAGGCCGACCTCACCGGTACGCCGATCACGCCGAACCAGGTGCTGCTCGCCGACGCCGGCGACAATGGCAGCCGCGACGTGGTGCTCAATTTCGAGAGCACCGACGGGCGCACCTTCACCCGTGAAGTGCACCGCGGCGACCGTTTCCGCGGCACCGGCCGCTTCTTCATCCCGCTCGAGTCACTCGACAGCCTGGAGCTGAAAAAAGTCTCGATCCAGTTCGATCGCCTCTCCGAGGAGAAGGCGACGATTTCCCTCTGCAACACCTAAGGAGAGCCAAGATGCTGCGCTCAACCCCCAAGCTTTTCGCGCTGACCGCCCTTATGCTGCTCGGCGCCACGCCCTTCGCCCTGGCCCAGGATGATGGGCTCTATGATGCGCCGGTCGATCCGAACTCAGCCTTCGTGCGGGTGCTGGTGCCCGGCGCCGCCGTGGCGGTAGTGAACGGCACCACGGTCGACGACATCACCGAGGGGCTCTCGGCCTATGTGAACGTGCAGCCGGGCGACATTCCGGTCTCGGCCGGCGATGTGTCGGGCTCCGTGACCACCTCGCCGGGCGCCTACTACACCTATGCCTGGAGCGTCGAAGGCGAACCGCTGGTGCTGCAGGACGATCCGGCCTCCGACCCCAGCAAGGCGACCGTCTACTTCTACAACCTCTCCGATCTCGCCAGCGTCGACCTGTTCGTGCCGGCCGCCAAGACCAAGGCGATCGAAGCCATTGCCGGTGATACCGGCAAGTCGGTGGCGCTGAAGGCCCCGTTGACGCTCGATTTCGAGGTGCAGGCCGAGGGCAAGCCGATGGCGACCGTCGCCGCGCTCGACCTCAAGCGTCGCGGCGGCGTGTCGATCATCTTCACCGGCTCGAACGGCACCTACACCGCCGCCGCCGTCGAGAACGCCTTCTTCCGCGCGCAGTAATCGCCTGGTCTTTGCCTTAGTCACGCTCTTGAACCGGAGGCTCCGATGCCCTCATTCGTCCCCCGCCTCGCCACTGCCCTGCTGCTCGGCTCGGGTCTCGTCTCCGCCGCCGTGGCGGCGCCCGTCGAGGTCACCTTCCTGCCACCGGAGATTCCGGCACAGGAGGTCTGTGTTGCCAAGAAGGCCGACCCCGACGTGGTGGCGCGCTGGCAGGCGTGGGACGGGGCTTCGGTACCTGAAGGCGACCCTGAATTGGTGCTGCGCGACGCGCGGCGCCTCCGGGACCTGAACCCGACCGGCAATTTCGAGCTGGTCGACAAGATGCTGACGATCGTCAGCAAGATGCCGGCGCCCAAGGTGCCGGATACCGCGATCGACCGGATCAACCTCTATCTCAAGGCCGGCAAGGTGCCGCAGCTGCGTGAGACCGGTGTCATCGACGGCCTCGAAGCCAACTCAGGCTCGCTGGCGCCGAAGGCCCTCAACCTGCTGTCGACGCTCTATCTCGACGGGCTGGTGGTGAAAAAGGACCGGGAGAAGGGGCTGGGTTACCTGACGCGGGCCGCCATGGGCGGCAATGCCGACGCACTGCTCCGCCTCGCCTCGATGAATATCGGCGGCGAACAGGTGCCGGGCTGGGAGCTCGATCCCAAGCTGGCGGTGACGATGGCGTTCGGCGCCCTGGTGGGCAAGCTCGACCCCGAGATCTGCGACCGTATCGGCCGCATCGCCCGCGAATATTCGAAGGGCCTGGTGGTCAAGCAGGACCACAATATTGCCGAGCAGTGGCTGCGGCTGGCGGCCGATCTCGGCGATGCCGGCGCAGCCTGGAAGGTGGCGCAGTTGCACCTCGAGAGCGAGCTGATCGTCAAGAACAATGACAACCTGCTGAAGTACCTCAACCTCGCCTCAGACCGCGGTGTGGCGGCTGCGCAGGTGGAACTGGGCAAGCTCTACGAAGCGGGCGCGCTGGTGCCCGAGGACAAGAACAAGGCCGAGGCGCTCTATGCCGAAGCTTCGGACCTGGGCAGCCGCAACGCGCTGTTCAGATTGGCGACGTTGCTCGAAAGCGAGCAGGTGATCCCGGAAAAGAAAGAGGCTTACCAGGCGCGGCTCAGCCAACTGGTAAAGATGTCACAGCCGCCGGGCTGGGCATTTTCCAAGCTGGCCAAACTGGTGCTGACCGACAAGGGACGCTGGGCCGGCGAGGCCGAGGCCAAGGCGCTGCTCGAACAGGGCGTAGCACTTGAGGATGCGGATTCGGCGCAGGAACTGGCCTTCATCCTGTTGCGCCATCGCGACGAGCCGGGAGTGTTCGAACGGGCAACCGAGCTCCTCAGCTTCGCGGTCACCAATGCCGGCAAGATCGATCCGATGACCGACCTGCGGCAGGCCTATCTCTGCCGCGCACCAAAAGGCGCCGATATGCGGCTCGCCGGCTTCTGGCAGCGCACCGAAGACGCGGCGGGCAACTCGACCGAGTTCATGGATTCGGGCGATATCGACGCGCTCGACCCCGAGGCCGATCCGATCGCGCTGGCCAAGCTGCAGACTCACGCACTCTACGGCCGGCCGAACTCGGTGGCGTATTATGTCGACTACCTGAACCGGAACGGCGCCAGCCCGGAGATGCTGGCATTCTGGCAATCGCGCATCGATCCGGTGCCGGCGACCGTCGATGCGCTGGCGCGGCAACGGCTGACCATATCGCCGACGCCCGAAGTGATCGAGGAGTCGATCGCGGCGCTGAAGCGGGCGCGCGCGGACGGCTTGCCGCGTGCGGCCGTGGACCTTGGCTCGGTACTGCTCGACTACTTCCCGAACGACGCCGAGAAGCGGAGCGAGGCCATCGGCTATTTGACCGAAGCGGCCCAACAGGGCTCGGGCGAGGCGATCCTCCGACTGCTGCCGATCATGCAGGCCGAGGGCTTCTCGGACACGGATTTGCTGGCGCAGTATCAACAGGCGATCGAGCAGCGCGGCGACGCCGATGCGTTGATCTTCGCGGCCTCGAACACCACGGACGAGGCGCAGCGCCACGATTACCTCTATCGCGCCGCCAGCGTGGTCGATTGCACGTTCGAAAACACCATCAAGCTGGCGGGTGCTTTCGTTGCCACCGAGGACGACAGCGAGACCGAGCACTGGCTGCAGGTCAGCCTGCGGCTCGCCGGCGAGGATGGCTGGCGCCACACCGCGATTGCCGATCGCTACATGGCGATGGGCGGCGAGGAGCGGGCCAAGACCGCCATCGAGCTGTTCGACCAGGCGGTGGCGCTCGGCGACGGCACGGCGGTGAGCCGGCTGGTGAAAATCTATGCCGATCCGGACAGCGAGGACTATGCCCCGACCAAGGCAGTGGCGATGTTCAAGCGGATGATCGACAGCGCCCTGGTGGCCGATCTCGGCACGATCCGCGAGAAGGTGCTGAAGGCGCCACCGGCGATCCAGACGGCGGTGATGGAAGAGGTTGACTGGTCTGCCCGCTACGCGGCAGCGGCGGCCTCCGGCGACGCAGTGGCGATGCGCGAGCTGGCGCTCTACCTTCGTTCGACCGGCACCACAGTGGCCGAAGCCCGGGATGCCAGTTCGTGGCTGAAGCGCGCGGCGGAAGGCGGCGACGCCATCGCCATGGTGGAACTCGCCAAGGCCTACGCCATGGGCATCGGCATCGCGCCGTCAATCCAGGAGGCCACTGTGCTGCTGAAGGACGCAGCCGGGCTCGGCAATCCCGAGGCGCAGCGGCTGCTGGCATCAATGGCAGTGGAGAACTGAGATGCGGTATGCCCTTCCCCTGATCGCGACGATGACGCTGATGCTCGGAACAACGGTGACGCGTGCCGAGGACAAGCCGTTCGCCTGCCCGGCGGTGCCTGCCCCGGTGGTGGCCCTCAACTTCGGCAGTCGCTACACCGACGACAGCAAGACCCGCTCGGATATCGACGAGGTGTCGAATGCCGAGGTCGATCGCGCCCTGCAGCCGGTGGAGAAGTTCATCGGTGAACTGATGAGGATGGCCAATACGGCGCTGATGGACGGCGATGCTGCCCGCGGCGCGTGTGTGCTTGAGTGGCTCGACCAATGGGCGGCAGCCGGGGCGCTCACCGAACTCGAGACGTTGAACGTAAAACTGGCGATCCCGGCCCGCTATGCCGGGCTCGCGATTGCCTTGCTGCAGGCAGAGACCGCGGGGCCGCTCGATCCGGTCAAACGCCAGCGCGTCGTCGCCTGGCTCACCGATGTGGGTGCCGCGATGGAGCAATTCTTCGACAATGACGCCCCGAAGAATGCCAAGCGGGCGAACCTGCGCGCCTGGGCCGGGCTGGCGGCGGCGGCAATCGGGCGGCTGAATGGCGACGCGGCGATGCTGGATTGGGCAAAAGGCAGCTTCGAACTCGTCACTTGCCAGGCCTCGCCGGATGGCAGCCTGCCGCTCGAAATGAACCGCGCCGACAAGGCGCTCAACTACCAGCTTCACGCCACCGCCCCGCTGGTCGTCACCGCCGACCTGCTCAAGGCCACCGGGTATGATGGCTATGCCGCCTGCGACGGCAAGCTCAGCACGATTGCCGCCTTCAGCCTCAGGGCCATTGAGGATCCGTCGATCGTCGAGAAGATCAACGGCAAGGAACAAACCTTCCAGACCGGCAAGCAAGCGCTGGAGCCGTTCATGCTGGCCTGGGTGGAACCGTTGCTGCGCCACGCACCCGACCCCGCGACCGACGCGTTCGTCGAAACCCTGCGTCCGCTGGCGCACGCCAAGCTCGGCGGCAACCTGACCCGCCTGGGCGATTGGGTTGCGAAGCTTCCGGCATCAACTAGTTAACCCTTCCGTCCGAATGAAGGCGCCGCCTGCCCCATATAAGGCAGGCGGCGCTTTTCATCGTCGGTTCAGGTAGGTACCGTTAGAGCGCGGTAGAAAACTGCGCTTAAGCTCTGTTGCTTGGCCCATAGCGCGCTTTCCGAATGAAAGCGAAATTGTACTTTGTCCAGGAAGCGTTCCTTAAAAGATTCTGCAGTAGGCCCGCGCCCGAACAGTCGGGGGCTCGTCCGACTTCGCCGCTCCCTTTCAGAAAGTGTGGCCGTGGTCTCTGCAACTGGTGTTGATGCGCCCGCCGATCTGGGTGCCCGTTTCTCATCCGTCCTCGCCAAGCTCGATGGCCGCAAGGTCAGCACCGATGTACTGTTCGAGACGTTAAGACTCGAGACGCTGGACTGGGGCATCGACAACAATGTCGAGACCTCCCCCGTCGCGCTCGAACAGAAGCCAGTCACGGCAGACGACGAACGCTAAGGCGTTGCACCGCGATAACTTCGCGCTGCGCACCAGCGCAGCGGGCGCCTGAACGACCGAAAATGCGTCATAAGTTTGGCAGCGCCCCTTGCCAGACGCGAGTTATTGCAAGCTCACACTGTACGAAATCGCACAATTGACTTCGATCGCGCGCGATTCCTGCTGATCATCCAACAACATATAGACACTTCGCACCGTTTCGCACAATTGTTGGTTGTTTGTCGAAATTGCAACAACCACCTGCATTTTCCGACTTGTTAAGGACTCCCGGAACGAGTCCCCCTAAACTCTTCGATGCATGGGGCGTCTTCTCGCTCTATTATTGGAGGGTTGACTATGCGGACGAGACTCTTTGCTCTCGGTGCGACCTGCGTTTTTGCCACTGGCGCGGTTGCGGCCGACATTCCAATCATCGAGCCCATCTACTCTACCCCGCTCTACGACTGGAACGGGTTCTACGCCGGTATCAATGCCGGGTATGGCGGCGGGCTGTTCAAGCATCCGTTCCAGATCATCGGGCCCGAGCCGGTTGAAGAGGAACCGGTACCGGCGCTTGTGCCGCCCGGCCCAGGCGAGATCATCTTTGCCACCGGCTCGGCCGATGTCACGGCCGGCGGCTTTGTCGGAGGCATCCAGGCCGGCTACAACTGGCAGTGGAGCGAGAACTTCCTGCTGGGTATCGAAGCCGACATTCAGGGCTCGTCGATCGACGGCCGCGTCTCGCTCAGCATCACCGACGAAACCGGCGAGTTCCTGCCGCCCGGCGAATCCGCGGATTTCGACCTCGGCACCCGCCTCGATTGGTTCGCGACGCTGCGGCCGCGCATCGGCTGGGTGAACGATCGCTTCGTGGTCTACGCCACCGGCGGCCTGGCCTGGGCCCAGACGACGTCGTCCATCAACGGCACCATCGTGGGGCAGACGGTCATCGACGAGTCGATCACCAATGACCGCTTCGGCTGGACCATTGGCGCCGGCATCGAGTACGCGCTGACCGACAACGTGACGTTCAAGACCGAGTATCTCTACACCGACCTCGGCAGCGAGCAGATCATCGATGCCGATTTCGGTGACGGCTTCAACTTCTCGGCCGACAGCGAAGTGGCGTTCCACGTCGTTCGCGCCGGGCTGAACTTCCAGTTCTAGAGCGCCTTCAGGAAAGACTGCTCCAGACAGACGCGAGCAACCTGCCCCTCGGCGCATCCGGCCGAGGGGCCTTCTCAGGCTCCGCATTAACTTTAGCGCAAACAGTTGATGGCACGGGAGCTTGCAGCAACCCGCGCTTAGTGCTTTGTTAACCTACCCGTTTTGCGGCGGATCAGCACAAATCGGGCGCCTGGCGCCCGCATTTGATTTGGAGTTGGTCATGCGTAAACGCGATCTTCTACAGCTTGCCGGCGCCTGTGCGTTCGGCATGCTTGCGACGCTCTCGTACTCTTCTGCGGCCACCGCCGCTGGTCTTTCCGACAAGCAGAGGGCTCATATCGAGGAGTACATTCACTGCAAGATCCTGCTGTTGACCGACCTCGCTGCCTTCGAGGCCGAGCCGCCGTGCGGCGGCACCGCTGTCGAAACGCGGTCGATCTTCCCCACCGGCAGTGGCGGCGGCCAGCCCCGCAAGCCAAGCTGCGAATACCCGACGCCCTCCTTGCTGGCGCAATCGGAGTATCCGCCTTCCTGCGAGTATGTGAGATAACCGTTCAGCTTCCCGCTGCGGTGACGTAGCAACCGCCGCCATCAGCCTTGATGGCGGCGCAGATTGCATGGCCCGCTCAAGCGAGAGGGCTGGAAGCTCGGCACCGATGCGCTGTTGGATTGGGCATCGACAACAGTGTCGAATGCCCGCCCGTCGTGGTCGGGCAGCAGCAGGTAGCCGGCAGCCACAAACGGTCCTTGCCCAGGTCACCGTCGCCTGACAACCGAGTCGAAAAACGCCTTGAGCGGAGCTCTCCAGGTCGCCTCTCGGCCGGCGGTAAGCGCCAGAGCATGTCCGTCGCCGCGAACCGCCGAAAGCAGGTGGTATTCTGCATCCCCGCCAGCCGCCTTGAAAGCATCGGCCATGCGCCGCGACAGCTCTGGCCCGAAGTAGGTATCGTTCTCGGCATAAAGCCAGAGTGTCGGGATCCTGGCAGTCCGCCCGTAGGCTGCGGCTGCGGCAACCAGCTGGTTCGGCGCGCAGTTGTTGTTAGCCTTGTTGCGGTCCCGTCCGCCCCTGCCACCTGAAAAGTCGACCACCGCGACGACCCCGTGCGGATTGCGGCTCGCCAGCGCCAGCGCAGCCCAGCCGCCGGCCGAGTTCCCGATGACCACGATGCCGTCGGACTTGATGAAGTTCTGCTCACGCATGAAGTCTATCGCATTCTCTATACTGCTGGCGGCAGCAAGTCCGGCGCGCACGAAGTCCGGATTTCCACAAGACCCCTGCCCCTCGAGGTAACGCCCACCGGTAATACCGTGTCCCGGTCGCTGCGGCACAAGCACTGCGTAGCCACGCGCCAACAGCCACTCGGTGAGCGCTGGGAATTCCGGCATCGCGAGCTTGGCGCGCTGCGCCCGGTCTTCAGCGGAGCCGTGGTTGATTATCGCCAGGGGAAATGGGCCGTCTCCCCGGGGCCTGTAGAGGGTGGAGTGCATCAGCACATCCTTCAGCGGCGACGGCACCAGCCAGATCTGCTCGCGCTGCGGCCCGCCTTCAGGTCCGACCGGTCCGGCACCGGCGCCCCGGGCAGCCTGAGCAATGTGCGGGCCCCCGACCGGTTGAACGACTGTCAGTATCGCAACCGCCAGGATCGCAACTATCCCTCGATGGAAGCTTGGCATACCGCCCTCCGCCACATGTCCACTCTGGCACCGCTTCGCCACTGTGGCGACGATAACGAGGCTTCGTCGCGACATTTTCGTGACCGACGAGTCGTTGCCAAGACGATCGCGATTCGCTTCGAGTCCATCTCGACCACTGACCCGCTTGATGCAGATGAACTATGCCGATCTACATGACATCGCTATCAATTGTCTTGCCATCACGCCAGTTGTGGCTCGCCGGCAACACATGAAAGACTCCAACGCGAGTCCGCACACCAGTTGTTAGACTCTCCTTGCTGTAATCGGGGAGTCCACCTAAGCATTTTGCTATCGCGTGGTAATCGGCCACAGGCGCCCACAAGACGTGCGTCGCCGGCGGCAACAGAAGGACGGGGGACTGCATGTCGAATACGGTCAAGCTGAAGACGGGGAAGCGCAATCGTCGCGCCGGGAACTCCAGCATCCGCATTGTACGTGTAAGGAGTACGAACCGCTCATGGTTGCTGGCTGGCACGGCGCTGTTCGCCGGCGTCATGGCTGGCGGCCTGGTGGGCGCGTCCCCGGCCTTTGCCGAAACCCTGGGGGTAGCGTGCAACATCAACCCGGCGAACTACTATACCTGCGCCGGTCCTGAGACCACGCCGCTGGTGCTTGAGCCTACCGGAACGTTCCAGGTGGACCTCGGGCCGAACCCAAACACCAATCCACTCGTACTTGATGTGAACGATGCGGCACCCGCCCTCACCATCGATGCCGACGGCTACTCGACCGAGAACGACGGAATCCGGCTCTACCCCGGTTCGTCCATCAACAACGACTTGGGCACCGGCGTTGCCATCCTGAACCCCGGATCCGAAGACGGCCCGGTGGTGTTCCGGATCGAGAATTGGGACGATCCCAACCTTGACCCGGCCAGCATTACTGGCGGCACCAACGGCATCTATGTGGGAAACACCTACAACAACGATGGCCACATTCGTATCGAGAATAACGGGCACGTTGAGGGGCTGAATGGCGCTGCGATCGAAGCCACCGGCGGCAACGAAGACGGCAGCCTCATTTTCGAACTGCAGAACCACAGCTATATGTCGTCGATCGGCGCTGTCGATGGCGTCTATGTTCACGATGACATCATCTGGACGGAGATCAGCAACGGCAACGGCCTGATCGCCGGTCTCGGCAACCACGGCGTCAACGTCTACAACGTCGACAACACGAACCCGGATCGAAACGCGGTTCAGGTCAACAACAACGGCGCCGGTATCATCGCGGGCTACAATACCGGCATCTATGTGTATGACGTTCAAGGCGTCGTCGACGGTAATGGCAACGTCCAGATCAACAATGATGCGTACTACGATTGGAACGGTACTGACGAAGATCCCAGCGATGATGTCCTCCGGCCCGGCGGGTTGATCGTTGGCGTCAACGAGGATGGTATCTACGCTGGCAGCGTCAGCGGCGACGTGCGCATTAACAATGGCGGCACGCTTGATGTTGCCGCTGACCTGTCGGGCCTCGACCCGCGGGTGTACACTGGCGCCGGTGGGGGGCTGCTGAATACCGACTTCCTGTTTAACGACATCGCGCCGACCATGGGCATCTGGGGTGAGCAGCGTGGCGTCAACATCTATGATGTTGGCGGCAGGGTTGAAATCAACAACGGCAGCTACACCGACAACTTCGACCGTCTGATCGAACCCGGCGGCCTGATTGTTGGCGTCAACGGCGATGCGGTCCATGTCAGTGGCGTTGAGGGCGTTTTCAACGGCGACCGCTACGAGGCGGTCTACCTCAACAACGCCGACGGCCTGATGTGGGGTAACGACGACGGCGTCTATGTCAGGGACGCTGATGGCAGCGTCTCCGTCGACAACTGGGGTGGTACGATCTACGGTCGCGAGGATGGCGTGCAGATCGACGACACCTGGAGGGGTGACGCTTTCGTCGGTAATGGCGGCGGACGGATCGTGGGCTTCTATGGCGATGCCATCAAGATCAGGGAAGTCGACTCGTATGATGGCTTCGGCGGCTGGGCCGGCGTCGCGAACGGCGACTTCGGCGGCGAAACCGATCCCGAGAGTGAGGACTACAATCCGAACTGGGGCACCGATGGTGGCCTGATCTGGGGCGCCGACCGGGCCATCAATATCGAGTCCGAGCGTGCCTGGATCGGCAACGGCGTTGGCGGCATCATCGTCGGCGACGGCGACTGGCAGCAGCCGGTCATCCGGCTCGAAACGTCCAACGACGAGAACCAGGGCGCCGATGTCGTCAACCTCGGCCTGATGACCAGCGGCAACATTCCGTACTTCGAGCGCGGCTGGACGGCGCCGGATGCCAAGAATGTTCCGGTCGATCCTCTGGACGCGGCCGACATCGAGCAGCTTGAAACCGACTACGCCGATGTCACAGACTTTGTCTGGAGCGGTGGTCAGGCGGGGGATATCGGCAATCTCGACCTCTACGCCGAAGCCGCTTCCGATATGCTGATGTGGACGCGTGGCGGCCGGACCTACACCGAGAACTACGGTGTGATGATCGGTCGTGTGAATATGGACGGACACACCGGCGATTGGCCGGACGTGGATGGCAACGGCATCAAGAACTTCGGTACCTGGTTGGTCACGGATAACGGCGAGTGGGGCACCGAGCTGCGTGGCAGCTCGAACGACTGGATCAACAATGCCGGCCTTATCCAGACGGCGTTCGGCTGGGACACCTACGAGACTGCCAATTTTGGTGGGGTGAACAACTTCGTCAATGGTGGCTATTACGACGATGGTTTCCACGCCGAGGCCGGCCTGCTCAGCATGATCGACGACGGAACGGGCGACTATACCTGGATCGACCACGACTTCCGCGGTGGCGACGAAGGCAGCCTCACCAGCTTTGTCGGTCTCGATGTGAACTTCGGGCCGGCCGGGCCAGTCGACGTCATGGATCCATCGACTTGGCGGGCTGACTTTCTTGATATCTATGACACGATCGAGGGCTCGACTGGCCTGATCATCAACAAGGTTGGCTCGGCGGGCACCGATCAACTGGGCGACAGGATTTATGTGGCCTATGCCTCGTGGGACAATAACAACTCCGACATGATGTGCTTCGATCGCGCCTGTGCCGAAGGCGACACGATGTATATCGACGCTGCGTCGGAGGGTTACATCAACGTCGACGGCGTCGGAGCTATCCAGGATGGCTTCTATGCCTGGTATCTCTACGAGGAAGAAAGCGTCATGGCGCTTACCGACGCCCCCTCGGAAACTGCCACCGATCCGTTCTTCGTGCTCGAGAGCAGCTGGGCGCCGCAGGCCGCGCAGTTGCCGACCCTGATCACGGCCGCCCAGAATATCTGGCACGATACGGCCGGCGTGGTTGCCGACCACATCTACGGCAATCACTTCCCGCTTTCGGGCAGCGGTGGCGCCGGTGCAGACCTGCCGGTCGGCGAACTGCCGATCGCGCCGGATGCTGCTCCAGGTGTGGCGGTGTGGGCCAAGGCGACGGGTAATTGGACCGACCAGAACACCGAGGTCATCCAGGACATCCCGCCCGGCGCACCGGTCACCATCGACACCAGCTTCGTGCAGAACACCTTCTCCATCCTTGGCGGCGCCGACTTCCAGCCGATGGGCGGTGGTGAGGACGGCCTGCGGGCTGGCGTGTTCGGCGGCTATGTCGGCTCGAACCTCGAATTCGACAGCTACGGAGCGGCTGCAGACTATAGCGGTGGCGTGATTGGCGCCTACGCAGCCTTCACCAGCGGCGGCTTCTATGCCGACGCCGAGGTCAAGGCCGACCTGCTCAACGTCACTTACACTGCGCCGATCAACCCTGGCTTCGAAGTCTCGGGGGCCTCGACCAGCGTGGGTATTCTCGCCAACACGGGCTATCGCATGGAGCTCGGTGACAGCGCCTTCTTCGAGCCGATCGCGTCCGTAGCGTTCGTCTCGACCCAGCTCGACGGCTTCGACGCCGGCGGCGCCTCGGTCGAGTTCAGCAACGGGTCGAGCCTGCAGGGCGGCATCGGCGCCCGTGCCGGCGTGACGCTCGGTACCCCGGGCGACACCACCACCGAAATCGCGGTGATGGGCAAGATCTGGAACGAGTTCGAGGACGCGAACCAGATCACCATCAGTGACGGGGTGAACAGCACTACGTTCAGCGACGGCATCAGCGGAGTGTTCGGTGAACTCACTGGCACTGCGACCATGTACAGCGCCGACCGGAGCTTCTCGGCCTTCGGCTCAGCGGGTGTGAAGTTCAACGAAGAGTTCACCTCGATCGACGCCAAGGCAGGCGTGCGCAAGGGCTTCTAAGGCAACCTCCAAAGCCAGTCGAAGGGGCCGGTCGAAAGACCGGCCCCTTCTCTTTCCGGAGACGCATCCGGCACCGACTTGTCGGGCGCTGCGGAGGCGAGCGGGAGCGAACTCCTCAAGCATCCGTCCCTCCCGGCGGACAGCCCTCGCGCTTCCACGACAAATGTGCGGGCACATATCGTCCCGCGGCCGGGCTGGCTGGTAGGCCCGGGCGATACGACAGTGAGACGCGCTAAAGCGCTTCCCGCCTTGTAACGTCTGCCAGGACATGTGCTGCCGTGCCGAAGGCATCCAGGTGCCAGCGCCGGCGCGCCTCGTGTTCGGCTCCGTCGATGGCACGCAACGGCGCCTGGAAACTCGAAGAGAAATGCCAGGTATTGCCGCCGGGATTGAGCTCCAGCACATAGAGCTGGTCGGTGGCGGCATCACGGATGATGTCGCAGCCTTGCAACGGCGCCTCGGGGACGGCCCGATAGGCCGCCCGCGCCAGCGCCACAACATCGGCGCGATAGAGGAAGGTCTTGGTCTTGCCCAGCAATACATTCATTGCAATGGGCGCTGTCTCGATCGTTTCGTCCGTGCTCGACAAGTCGACCCGGTTCTCGGCGGCCTCCGACAGCTGGCAATAGAGCGGCTCACCAAACAGGGTCAGCACCCGATAGTGGGGCATCCGCGGGCCCGAATTGATGAACTGCTGCACCACGATCGGCCCGCGGCGTCCGGGATGATCCTCGGGGTAGTCCTCCGGTTTGATGTAACGCACCCGCGCGGTCCGCATCAGCTGAATGCCTTTGCCATGCGACGAGGTCGAGATGTCAGTGGGTTTCAGCACCACGAACTCCCCCCATTTCGCGGGGTCGAGCCTGGTGTCAGGTTGCAGCAGGGTGCTCATCGGCACGCGAACCCCGCCGGCTGCGAGGCGCATCAGTTGCTCGAACTTGTGGATCAGGCGGCCGTGGTAGACTTTTCCGCGCTCCGGAACAAAGGCGCGAAGCGGTCCGGCAGAAAACACCAGGCTGGGTAATGTCGCAGCCTGTTTCTGCAGCTCGGGGTCGGGACGATCCGCGCGGACAATGAACACCCCGGTCGCCGGATCGATGCGTCGCACCTGTTGCGCAATCTCGTACCAATCATCCAGAGCCTGCCAGCCCGGCTGATGCACGATGACGAGATGGCGCTGCAACCCCGGCAAGGTTCTCGTTGGCACGAGCGGCTCTGACGCTGACTGCGCTGCCGGCTTACTTTTCGCTCGTGCCACCTTGTGCCCCTACCAGTTATCCCCATTCGACAGAACGACCTGACGGCGGATGCCCTCTCCAGCCACAGCGTGTCTCACAAGCCGGCGGGTGCGAGAACGAGGAACTCCCAACGCCTTACGTCCGCCTGGAACGCTCAGGTCGCTTCACGGCGCGTCACCTCTGCCAGCACGTGCGCGGCCGTACCGAACGCGTCGAGGTGCCAGCGTCGCTGGTGCTGCAGTTCCGGCCCCTCGAATTCTCTGACGTCAGCCTGAAACGACGAGGAAAAGTGCCATGTATTTCCGCCAGGGTTCAACTCGAGGATGTAAGGCAAACCGGTTCTCGCATCGCAGACGATATCGCAGCCCTGCAGCGGCACTTCGGGAATAGCTCGATAGGCGGCGCGCGCCAAAGCCGCGATGTCAGCGCGAAACACAAAGCTCTTCCGCTTGTCTTGCTGCGACAGGCCCTGATTGGCGACAACTTCCGCCTCGATCCGCTCGTCTGTGCTGTCGAGGCCGATACGGTCGAGCTTGCTCTCGATGTACTGAATGTACAGCGGCTCGCCGAACAGTGTGAGAATCCGGTAGAGCGCGATGCGCGGGCCCGTATCGATGTACTTCTGCACGAGCATCGGCCCCCTCCGGCCGGGGTGATCCTCAGGGTAATTTTCGGGTGGGATGTAGCGAACGCGCCGCGTGCGCATCAGCTGAATGCACGCGCCATGCGAGGAGCTGCCAATGTCGGTCGGCTTCACCACGACGAACTCACCCCAAAGGTCGGGGTCGAGGTTGGTGTCGGGCTGCAACATTGCGGTCGGCGGCACCCGCACTCCTGCCTGATGGAGGCGAAACAGCTGCTCGAATTTGTGGATCGGTCGACCGTGATAAACCTTGCCTCGTTCTGGCGTGAACCTACCGAGCGGCCCGGCCGAAAACACCAGGCTCGGTAGCGCCGCGGCCTGTTTCTGCAACTCTGGGGGAGTGGGGCGATCGGCGCGGACGATGACCACACCGGTCGTCGGATCGATGCGGCGCACCATTTGCGCAATCTCGTACCAGTCACTCAGAGCCTGCCAGCCCGGCTGGTGCACGATCACCAGATGACGCTGCAGCGCCACCTGAACGGATCTCTTCACCTCGGTTGCCGGTTCAGCCGCAGGTTTGGTCTTCGATGATGCCATGCTCGTCCGCCACCAGTTGATGGTCCACGATAGGGTAAAATTCGGGACGACGAAAGTTGCAGATTGCAGTACAGCTCAAAGACTTAGTGGCCTAGCCGCCCTCTGACGACTTGCCCTGCCCGACGTCGTTCTGGTACATCCTTCGGTCGGAGATATCGCAACGAGGGTTGGGTAGATGGGCCTGCGCCGTTTTCTTTATATTTTCGCCGTCGCCATGAGTTTGTCTGGCGCAGGACCGATTTCGGCACAAGAGCCGGTTCTCGGGGGCGAGGCCGAAGCTGCTCCCGCCCCTACCGCGCAATGGAGTGGCCGCTGTGTCTCCGCTGACCGCCAAACGGGTGCCGAGTGCACGATGGTCGAGCGTGCTTTCGTCGGCAGCAACCGCCAGGTCGTCGGCACGGTTACGCTGCGATTTCCGCCTGCGGGGGCTGCCCCAAGCCTGCATGTCTCCGTGCCGCTCGGCATCTATCTGGGAGCGGGAATCGGTTTCAACATCGATGGCACCGCCACGCAGCAGCTGGAGCTGCAGACGTGTGACCGCGGCGGCTGCTATGCCAGCGGGGCGGTATCGCCCGAAGTCCTCACTGCGATGCAGAACGGGCAGAAGCTGAACATCCTGTTTCAAAGCATGAGCAAGCAGGCGGTGACGCTCGAGATGTCGCTGGTCGGGTTTACCGCGACCTATCAGAAGCTGAAGTGATGCTGCGCATGGGCAACCGCTGACGACAGCGCCCAGCACAATGCGAGCTAATGACGAAGGACCGGTCCCTATGCCGCGGTCACCGAGAGTCGAGCCACAGTTCGACGACTATCCCGAGGACGACGCGGCGCCGCGGCGCCTTTCAGGTGACGAGCGCGCGAGGCGCCGCAGGCGCCCGTGGCTCGCATGGCTCCTGTCTATTGCATTTTCTGTGCTGCTGGTTGCCGGAGCTGCCGTTGGCTACCTGCTGTGGAGGCAATCACAGCCTACCGTCGCAGTAGTGGATCCTGCTCCCGCTGCAGCGGCCGTTCCCGAACAGACCGCAAAAGCAGCGCCCGCAACGCAGGGCGCCGTTGGTGCGGCGAGCAGTCCGAAGGTTGAACAGGTCAAGGACTGGTTCGTGATCTGCCCGGCGGACGAAGCGTCAGCCTGCATCATGGAGCAGCAGCTATCCGCCAAGGAGGCAAAAGGCATCGTATTTGCCTGGACGGTATGGCGGGATGCCGAGGGCGTCGTCCATGCCACATGGCGCACCCCCGCCGATGTCGCGACCAAACGCGGCCTGACCCTCGATATCGGCGATGGCAAACTGCGAACCGTGCCTTTCGTCAACTGCAGCGCTGGCAAGTGCATGGTTCAGGCGATCCTCGCACCGGACTACCTGAACAAACTCCAGACTGCAGCCAGCATCTCGGCCATCGTCGTGCCTGCCGCTACCGGCAAGCCGGTGAGGTTCGCCTTGAGTTCCAACGGTTTTGCAGAGGCCTTGGCGCGGCTGACGGCAAGATAGCGGTCCGCGACGATCACCAGCCAAAAGGAACTTCGGCCGCCGGTGCAGCCTGGCCGGGTTCGGCTGGTCGAAGGGTGCACTATTGTCGCCCACCGATGGGTGACCCGACCGACGGCGCGAGCGCGGTCGAGATGGTACAACGCCTCGCCCTCGCCAAGCTCGATAGGCCCCTTCTGCAACGACTGGCTGAGCTTGTGCTGGTTGAGCCTGGCGTAAGCGCAGCTCTCCTCTCCGCCCTGGCGCTCCGCGCTTCGTCCACCAGGACGATCAGCCGCCCCCATCTGCAATCCGAACAGAGCCCCTGCGGCTGCCGGGCCGGGCCGGGGTTTTGCATTGTCCGTCGGACGATCAGCCGCCGGTACCGGTCACGTAACAGCCGCCACCATCCGCCTTGATCGCCGCGCAGATGGCGTTGGCGCGCTCGAGAGAGGGCGTCGGCAACTGCACACGGTAGACATTATCCGCGGTTTCGACGACTGCCTTGGCTTCGCCGAACAGGGAGCTCCAACGGCCCTCGACATAGGCGCGTGACCGCTCCGCCTCGGCGGCGCTCGACTGACTGGAAAGGTGGACGATCGCCGCGCCGCCGGTGCTGGCGGGATCGGCCGGTTGCTCGAGTGCTACCGTAATCCTCAGCGGATCGCCGCTCAGGATGCCGAGTTCGCCGAGTTCGGCCGTGCTGAACACATACATGTCGTCGGGCGGCGTGCGCAGCATGTGCGAGATCACCTGCTGGTGGACGCCAAACTCCTCGAGCGCATCAAGCACATCACCGAGCGTGGTCTGCGCCAGCACCAGGTCGGCGACCTCGGCCGAGATCTGGTGCACGCCGAGTTCGCCTTCGGCCTGCCGGTCGATGCCGGCCAGGAAGATGTAGGCGCAGGCGGAGTAGCAGCCCATGTCGCGGGGCACGAAGGTGGTCAAGCCGCGCCTATGGATCTCGTCGGCCATTTTCAGCGCTGAATCGACCGAGCCGCCGGGGCTGTTGAGCGCCACGACGCGAACATTCGGGCGGGCGGCGAGGGCGCGGTCGAACTCGGCCGAGGTCTGGTCGGTGATATCGGCGTTGAGAAGGATCAGCTCCGGCTGATCGTCGGGCAGGACGAAGGCACCGCGCGGCGGCGCCCCGCCAGTGCCCTCCGCCTTCTTCAGCTCGTCGGGCGGCGGCAGGTTGCCGAGCGGGGTGAAGTGCGAGGCGATATAGACCGAGGTCACGGCGCCCTCATGGGCGTAGTCCTTGCCCCAGGCGAGCGAATAGCCGACGGCCTCGCCGGCGGTGCTGACGAACATGGTGTAGAACGAATAGTCGCCGATCTGCCCGGAGACGACGAAGCGCCCGGCCCCAAAACTGCGATAGGTGACGGTGCGCTCCGGATCGGGGCTGGTCATCACGTCGAACAGCGCCTCGAACGACTGGTCGGCCAGCGAAACATGCATGGTCTCCAGCGAAAACTCGCCGTCCTCGCTGACGTAGGAGGTGCCGGCATCAGTCGGGTTGCGGATCGACAGCAGCCGCAGCGGGATCATCATGGCGACATGTGCCGGCGTGTCGCTGACCAGCTCGATGCCGAGCCTGCTGTCGACCTTTCCGGCCAGATCGCGCAGCGCGCGGCGCTCGAAATCGGTGAGCACCCCAGTGCCCGCCCGGCCCTGGCTCTTCTGGAACGCAGCGATGGCATCGAAGGTGCCGCGGCCGAACTGACCGTCGACCAGATATTGGTAGTGCCCGAGCAGAATCAGGTCGGTCTGGGTGGCGGAGCGCTCGTCATCGCTGAGGCGTTCGAACCATAGCTTGGAATCATCGAACGAAGCGTGCGCGGCAGCGGTCGATGCCCAAAGGAGCAGCAGCCACAACAGAAGCCGGAACGCGTTGCGCATGAGATACTAGCCAATCAACCCGACCCGCATTGTCGCATCGATCGAGGGACGGCGCCAGCCGATGGCGAGGTGTTCACAGGGGAGTCGCGCCGTGTGCGCTCCGGCCCGGCCTGGCGTCCCTGTGTTGGCCCTGACCTGTCAGTGTGCTCGACCTCGCCTCCCCCACCGGGTCATTCCCGCGAAAGCGGGAACCTCTGTTTGGGGAGTTGCGGCAGGCGCCGAAAACGGAGGCCCCCGCTTTCGCGGGGGTGACACCGAGTGCGTGGCGAGAGCGTGCCGACAAATAATCGACTAGATCGAGTAACCCGTGTCCCACTCGAAGACGCGGGCGTAGAGATCATCGGCCATCTGGACCGGGTCGTGCAACGCGCCATGCAATACGATGTCGGGCTTCTCCGGCGCCTCGTACGGGCTCGAAATGCCGGTGAAATTCTTGATCTCGCCACGCCGCGCCTTGGCGTAGAGGCCTTTGGGGTCGCGGGCCTCGCATACTTCGAGCGGGGTGTTGACGAACACCTCGGTGAACTTCACGTCGCCGGCCACTTCGCGCGCCAGCCGTCGCTCGTTGCGGAACGGCGAGATGAACGAGACGATGACGATCAGGCCGGCATCGGCCATCAGCCGCGCCACTTCGGCGACGCGCCGGATGTTCTCGACCCGGGCCTCGTCGGTGAAACCGAGATCCTTGTTCAGCCCATGGCGGACATTGTCGCCGTCGAGGATGTAGGCGTGGCGGCCTTCGGCGGTGAGTCGCTTTTCGATCAGGTTGGCGACCGTCGACTTGCCGGAGCCCGAGAGCCCGGTGAACCAGACGATCTGCGGGGTCTGGCCCTTCATTTCGGCGCGGACCCGGCGGTTCACGTCGAACGACTGGTAGCTGAGGTTCTTGGCGCGCTGCAGGCCGTATTCGATGACGCCGGCGCCCAGCGTGGCGTTGCTGATCCGATCGATCAGGATGAAGCTGCCCGACAGCGGGTTGTCGCCATAGCTGTCGAAGGCGATCGGCTTGTCGGTAGCGATGGTGACGGTGCCGACCTCGTTCAATTCCAGAGTCGTTGCAGCCGATTGCTCGAGGGTGTTGACGTTGGTTCTGAACTTCAGCGCGGTGATCGAGGCGGGCACCTGCTGGGCGCCGAGCTTCAAGAGGTAGGAGCGGCCCGGGATGGCCTGCTCGTCGCTCATCCAGACCATGCGGGCCTGGAACTGGTTGGAATAATCCGGTGTCTCGCCGGGGTGGACCAGCACGTCGCCGCGCGAGATATCGATCTCGCGATCGAGCACCAGCGTCACCGCCTCACCGGCGATGGCGTGCTGCTGGTCGCCATCCATCGTGACGATGCGGCTGATCCTGGCGGGCTTGCGCGAAGCGGCGACCAGGATGTCGTCGCCAACCTTGACTTCACCCGAGGCGAGCGTGCCGGAGAAGCCCCGGAAATCGAGGTTCGGGCGGTTCACCCACTGCACCGGGAAGCGGAGCGGCTTGGCAGCACGGTCGGACGCGACTTCGATGCTCTCGAGAAAGGGCACAAGCTGCGGGCCGGTGTACCACGGCGTCTGCGCACTCGGCGCCAGGATGTTGTCGCCCTTCAGCGCCGACAGCGGGATGGCGGCGAGCGTCTCGAAGCCGAGATCCCTGGCGAAGGCGCGATACTCCGCCTCGATGGCGTTGAACACGTCGGCGTCATAGCCGACGAGGTCGATCTTGTTGACCGCCAGCACCACGTGCTTCACGCCGATCAGGCTCAGGATGAAACTGTGGCGGCGGGTCTGGGTCAGCACGCCTTTGCGGGCGTCGATCAGCACGATGCCGAGATCGGCGTTGGAAGCGCCGGTCGCCATGTTGCGAGTGTACTGCTCGTGGCCCGGAGTATCGGCGACGATGAACTTGCGCTTGTCGGTGGAAAAGAACCGGTAGGCGACGTCGATGGTGATGCCCTGCTCCCGCTCGGCGGTGAGGCCATCGACCAGCAGCGAAAAATCGATGCCTTCGTCGCCGGTGGTGCGGTTGCGGCTCTCCTTGCGGAGGCTGGCAAGCTGGTCGTCGAGGATCAACTGGCTGTCATAGAGCAGCCGGCCGATCAGCGTCGACTTGCCGTCGTCGACCGAGCCGCAGGTGAGAAAGCGCAGCAGGCTCTTGTCGGTCTGCTCGGTGAGCCAGAGCTCGAGGGCGGTTTCGGCTGAAGGGGCAGTAGCGAAAACGTTGCTCACGAGGGGAAACCTCCCACAGCCACGGTATCATTCCCGCGAAGGCGGGAACCCAGTGCCGCACCCACGGCAGTGAGTTCGGCACTACCCCACTGGTTCCCCGCCTTCGCGGGGAGGACGGCGGTGGAGTTGGCAACAACGGAGGAGACAGCAGCAAGCGACATCAGAAGTACCCTTCCTGCTTCTTCTTTTCCATCGAACCGACACTGTCGGAGTCGATGAGGCGCCCTTCGCGCTCCGAGGTCCGCGAGGCCTGCATTTCCATGATGATCGACGGCAGGTCGGCAGCGTCGGAGCGGATGCCGCCGCTCAGCGGATAGCAGCCGAGGGTTCGGAAGCGGATCATCTCCTCGCGTGCCGTCTCGCCGGGATTGAAGCGGAAGCGATCGTCATCGACCATGATGAGGGTGCCCGAGCGCTCCACCACCGGGCGGCGGCGAGCGAAGTAGAGGTCGGGGATCTCGATGCCCTCGGCATAGATATAGGTCCAAACGTCGAGCTCGGTCCAATTGGAGATCGGGAACACCCGCATGCTCTCACCGGGGGCCAACCGCGTGTTGAAGATACGCCACAGCTCGGGCCGCTGGTTCTTCGGGTCCCAGGCATGCTGGGCGTTGCGATGCGAGAAGATGCGCTCCTTGGCGCGCGACTTCTCCTCATCGCGGCGGGCCCCGCCAATGGCTGCGTCATACTGGCCGGCATTGAGGGCCTGGCGCAGGGCCTGGGTCTTCATGATGTCGGTATGCACGGCCGAACCATGGTCGAACGGGTTGATGCCGGCCGCCAGCCCATCGGGATTGGTGTGCACGATCAGGTCGAGATCATGCTGCTTCGCCATGCGATCGCGGAACTCGATCATCTCGCGGAACTTCCACCTGGTATCGATATGGAGAACCGGAAACGGGATGCGGCTGGGGAAGAAGGCCTTGCGCGCCAAATGCAGCAGCACGGACGAATCCTTGCCGATGGAATACATCATCACGGGACGCTCGAAGCTTGCCGCAACTTCGCGGAAGATTTCGATGCTCTCGGACTCGAGGGACTTCAGGTGGCTGAGGCCACGCTGGCCGACGGAACTCATGTACTGGAGAACCATGTTGGGCGCTGGGGAACCATGTTGCAACGGCAGTGAAATACGCGCTCAACCGGTAGGCGGCAAGCGCCACTAGACTACCAAAAAACTCAACTATTCCACCCGTTTGCGCGTATCCGGCGTTGTAAAGGTGGAGCTTGTCGCATGATCGTCACGACAAGAACGGCTCTGTCGGCGATACCGAGCAAAGGAAAATCTATTCCATGACTGGAACTGCGCTCGTCTGGCTCAGAAACGACCTGCGGATCGCCGACAACCCGGCATTGGCTGCGGCGCTGAGGCGTGGGACAGCGCGCGCCATTCACATCGAAGCGACCGATGCCGCGCTGCGCAAGCGCGGCGGGGCCAGCCGCTGGTGGCTGCATCACAGCCTCAACCGGCTGGCGGAGGCACTGGCGCAGCTTGGTGTGACGCTCGACACCATCGAGGGCGAGGCTGAGGCCGAGTTGTTCAAGGCGATCGGTGCGCATGGCGCCGATGCAGTGTACTGGAACCGGCGCTATGGACCGGCGGAACGGGAAATCGATTGCAGCATCAAGGCGAGGCTGAAGCGCCAGGGCATCGAGACCGAGAGCTTTGCCGCCAACCTGTTGGTCGAGCCGTTCGAGATGGCGACCGGTGCGGGCAAGCCGTACTCGGTCTACACGCCGTTCTGGAACGCGCTGAAGAAACGCGAGATCGGCAAGCCGCTGCCGAGGCCAAGGCACGGCGAAACGATCAGGCCAGGGCAAGTCGATGCCGATTACCGCGAAGCGGACTGGGGTCGGAAGCTCGGCCGGCACTGGCACATCGGCGAGATGGCGGCACGCGACCGGCTCGATCGCTTCCTCGACGAGCTGGTTCTGAACTATCCCGAGGATCGCGACATTCCGTCAAAGGCAGCTACATCCGGACTGTCACCGCACCTGGCGTTCGGCGAGATCAGTCCACGGCAAGTCTGGCACGCAGCGCAGGCGATGGCGCAGCACGTGCCAGCCAAGGCCTCGGCTATCGACAAGTTCCTGTCGGAGCTTGGCTGGCGGGACTTCAACTACCACCAGCTTTACCACCGCGAGGACATAGCGACGGTGCCGATGGTCGAGAAGTATCGAGGGCTCAAATGGCGGCATGCCGATGCGGCGCTCGAAGCCTGGCAGCGTGGACGAACCGGCATTCCGATCATCGACGCCGGGATGCGCGAGCTTTGGGAAACCGGGGTGATGCACAACCGGGTGCGGATGCTCACCGCGTCGCTGCTCGCCAAGAACCTGTTGATCGACTGGCGGCAGGGCGAACAGTGGTTCTGGGATACGCTGGTCGACGCCGATCCGGCGAACAACCCCGGCAACTGGCAGTGGGTGGCGGGCAGCGGGCTCGACGCTTCGCCCTATTTTCGGATCTTCAACCCAGTGACACAGGGCGAACGGTTCGATCCGGCCGGTGACTATGTGCGGCGCTGGGTGCCCGAGGTGGCGGGGTTGGCCGACAAGCTGGTGCATCAGCCGTGGGAGGCAGGCGGAGTGGACAACTATCCCAAGCCGATCATCGACCTGAAGCTTTCGAGAGAGCGCGCGCTGGAAGCGTTCAAGGCGCTGTAGCAAGGTCCGAAATTCCGGCAATCCCGGCGCTGGCGCGAAATCCTGCCCTTTCTCTCGCGAGCCGGAAAATCGCATACCATTCCGCCGCTTAAGCCTTGGCAGTGGGCGGGCCGCCGCCTAGGTTCTGCCAACCTCCACAGCCCACCTTCCGGCCCCATGACCAACCACCGCGACGTTATTTCCGCCATCGGCAACACGCCCCTGATCCGGCTCAACCGCGTGTCCGACGCGACGGGCTGTGAAATCTGGGGCAAGGCGGAGTTCCTCAATCCCGGCCAGTCGGTGAAGGATCGCGCGGCGCTGTTCATCATTCGCGATGCCGAAAAGCAGGGGCTGCTGCGGCCGGGAGGAACGATCGTCGAAGGCACGGCCGGCAATACCGGCATCGGGCTTTCGATGGTGGCCAATGCGCTGGGCTACAAATCGGTGATCGTGATCCCCGAAACGCAGAGCCAGGAAAAGAAGGACGCATTGACGCTGCTCGGCGCCGAACTGATCCAGGTGCCCGCCAAACCGTACAAGAACCCGAACAACTACGTGAAGCTGAGCGGCCGCCTCGCCGAGAAACTGGCCAAGGAGCTACCGGGCGGCGCGATCTGGGCCAACCAGTTCGACAACACCGCGAATCGACAGGCGCATATCGAAACGACGGGGCCCGAGATCTGGGAGCAGACCGGCGGCAAGATCGACGGCTTCGTTTCGGCAGTGGGTTCGGGCGGCACGCTCGGCGGCATCTCGATGGCGCTGAAGGCGAAGAACTCCAACATCCAGATCGGCCTCGCCGACCCCGAGGGCGCGGCGCTCTACAGCTACTATACCACCGGCGAACTGAAGAGTTCGGGCAACTCGATCACCGAGGGCATCGGCCAGGGGCGGATCACGGCCAACCTCAAGGACATAGTCGTCGACCGCGCCTACCAGATTCCGGACAGCGAGGCCCTGCCCTATGTGTTCGACCTGCTCGAGCACGAGGGCCTGTGCCTCGGCGGCTCTTCCGGCATCAACATCGCCGGCGCGGTACGGCTGGCGCGCGACCTGGGGCCGGGCAAGACCATCGTCACCATCCTTGCCGACTACGGCAATCGCTATCAGAGCAAGCTGTTCAACCCGGCATTCCTCCGTTCGAAGAACCTGCCGGTGCCGCATTGGCTTGAGCCGAAGACGCCCATAGACTGGCAAGCGGTGGTTGAGGCGGAGCCGGTTGCGTGACTGAATTCATCTTTCGAGAGGACAGCTATGTCCGCTCGCTGCCGACGCTGGTCACGGCGATCACGCCCGAGGGCGGGATCGTGCTGGACCGGACGATCTTTTACGCGACCTCGGGCGGCCAGCCCGGCGATACCGGCCGGCTGGAGCGGGCCGATGGCTCGTTCGTCAGCCTCGGGGGCACCATCCACCCCGATGGCGACAAGACAGTGATCGTGCACCTGCCGGCCGAGGGCCAGCCGCCACTGGCGGTGGGCGATGAGGTGATCGCACATCTCGACTGGGAGCGCCGGCACAAGCTGATGCGCATGCACACGGCGCTGCACCTGGTGACGGTGGTCCTCCCCTACCCGATCACCGGCGCTGCCGTGGGCGAGGACAAGGGTCGGGTGGACTTCAACCTGCCGGATGTGCCCGACGCTACCGAGGTCGAGCGGAAGCTCAACGACCTGGTCGAGGCGGCGCTGCCGGTCTCGGCCGAGTGGATCACCGATGCCGAGCTCGAAGCCAACCCCGGGCTGATCAAATCGATGAACGTCAAGCCGCCCATGGGCCAGGGCCGTGTGCGGCTGGTGCGGATCGGCGACGTCGACCTGCAGCCCTGCGGCGGCACACACGTCAAGAACACCAGCGAGATCGGCCCGCTGCGGCTGGGCAAGATCGAGAAGAAGGGCGCGATCAACCGGCGCGTGTCGGTGGTTTTCGGATAGCTCTTCCCTTCTCCCCTCAGGGGAGAAGGTAGCGCGAAGCGCCGAATGAGGGGTGAAGCTGTGCAATACGCGCGCGTTGAGTAGCTGAACCCCTCACCCTAGCTTCGCTACGTCGCTGCGCTCCGAGCTGCGCTACCCTCTCCCCTCAGGGAGAGGGGCACCAGGGCCCGGCGCCCCTCACTCGATCGGTGGAGCCCAGAGCAGGCCGCCATTGATCCACAGGGCGTTCTGGCCGCGGACCACAGCGGCGCCGGTGGCGGGGCCGAAGTTCCGCTCGAAGATCTCCCCATAATTGCCGACGGCCCTGATGACATTGGCGATGAACATCGAGTCGAGCCCGATGCTGGGACCGAAGGTCCCTTCGAGGCCGAGCAGGCGGCGGATGCGGTGGGTCTTGGCGGCGGCGAGCGAGCCGATATTGAGCGAGGTGACGCCGGCCTCTTCGGCATCGATGAGCGCGAACAGCGTCCACTCGACGATGTCGAACCACTGGTCATCGCCGGAGCGGATCACCGGGCCGAAGGCATCCTTGGAGATGCGCTCGGGCAGGATGCGGTGCGTCGCCGGCTCCGGCAGGCTGCGGCGCATGGCGTTGAGGAAACTGGCGGAGGCCGAGACGGCATTGCAGCGGCCTTCGCGGTAAGCGACGGTCAGGTCCTCGCGATCCTCGTACAGTACCTCAGTATAGGTCGCCTGGGTGCCGAAGAAGAACTCACGCAGGTTCGCAAGCCCCTCGGGCGCATCGACGATGCAGACGCGGACATCGTCGAGCTCATAAGCCGAGACGACGCCGAGCGACTGCGGCACCATGATCGCCTGCCCGTCATAGAACGAGGTGGCGACATAGCTGGCGCCGTAACCGGTATCGCGGCGCATGGTCCAGGGGGCGTTGCGGGCGATGAGATCGATGCTGCCGGTCTGCAACTGGGCAAAGCGGCTGTCGCCCGAGAGTGGCACGAACTCCATCTTGCTGGCGTCGTTGAATACGGCGACCGCCACGGCACGGCAGAAATCCACGTCGAAGCCGGTCCAGCGGCCATCGGCGCCGGGCTGGGCGAAACCCGGCAACGGGTCGGCGGTGGCGCAGATCAGGTGGCCGCGATCACGGATCGCCTGCAGCGTCGGACCTGCCGCCGCCGGGGCAGCGGGCTGCGCCGAGGCCCAGGATGGCATCAGCATCGCAATAACAAGAATGACGCGGACGAGGCCACGCCAAACGGCCTGAACCGTCATGGTCTAAACGCTGCTCCAACTCGCCCTCGGCGCGCAATATCCCGATCGGGGGTGGCGGGGTCAAGGCGGCATCATGACTGCGGGGATGAAGGAGTTGTGGGTGCCGTCACCTTTGGCCGCCCCCTCCACCACCCGACGGGTGGTCCCCCTCCCCCGCCACGCGGGGGAGGATCACGGAAGCATCGTAGCCAGCGCTAGTGCAGGATCTGGCTGAGGAAGAGCTTGGTGCGTTCGTGCTGTGGGTTGGAGAAGAACGCCTCGGGCTCGTTCTGCTCGATGATCTGGCCCTGATCCATGAAGATCACGCGGTTGGCCACTTGGCGGGCGAAGCCCATTTCGTGGGTGACGCAGAGCATGGTCATGCCTTCCTCGGCGAGGCTGATCATCACCTCGAGCACTTCCTTGACCATTTCGGGGTCGAGCGCCGAAGTCGGCTCGTCGAACAGCATGATTTTCGGGTTCATGCAGAGCGAACGGGCGATGGCGACGCGCTGCTGCTGGCCACCGGAAAGCTGCCCTGGATACTTGGCCGCCTGCTCGGGGATGCGGACCCGCTCGAGATACATCATCGCCGTCTCTTCGGCCTGCGCCTTGGGCACGCCGCGAACCCAGATCGGAGCGAGCGTCAGGTTCTGCAGGATCGTCAGGTGCGGGAACAGGTTGAAGTGCTGGAACACCATGCCGACTTCGCGACGCACTTCATCGACCCGCTTCAGGTCGGAGGTGAGCTCGACGCCATTGACGATGACCTGGCCCTTCTGGTGCTCCTCGAGCCGGTTGATGCAGCGGATCAGCGTCGATTTGCCGGAGCCCGACGGCCCGGCAATGACGATGCGCTCGCCCTTCATCACCTTGAGGTTGATGTCGCGCAGCACGTGGAAATCACCGAACCACTTGTTCATGCCGATGATCTCGACCGCCACCTCGGTCTTTGAAACCTGCATGTTGGTGGTGTCGATATCGCGATCGACGACGACTGGAGACACGTCTGACATCAGCTACCTCTTGTGGCCGGTGTTGAGCCGGCGCTCCCAGTATCGGGAGTAGCGGGAGATTGAGAAACAGAGCACCCAGAACACGGCTGCAGCAAAGATATAGCCGGTGACCGATTGCGTTGGCGATGCCCATTCGATGGCGTCGTTCTTGGTCTTCACCGCCTCGAGCAGATCCTTCATGCCCACGATGTAGACCAGCGAAGTATCCTTCAGCAGCGAGATGAAGTTGCCGACGATGCCGGGGATCACATGCTTCAGCGCCTGCGGCAGGACGATGAAGCCCATGCGCTGCCAATAGCCGAGCCCCAGGGCCGCAGCCGCCTCATACTGGCCGCGGCCTATGGCCTGCATGCCGCCGCGTACCACTTCGGCCATGTAGGCCGAAGCGAACAACGTGACGCCGACCAGCGCGCGCACCAGTTTGTCCACAGTCGTTCCCTGCGGCATGAACAGCGGCAGCATGATCGAGGCCATGAACAGGATGGTGATCAGCGGCACGGCGCGGATCAGCTCGATGAAGCAGATGCAGAGGGTCTTGATGATCGGGAGCTTCGATTGCCGGCCGAGCGCCAGGAGGATTCCCAGCGGCAGCGACAGGCTGATGCCGACCACCGAGATGATCAGCGTAACGAGAAGCCCACCCCACTGTTCGGTCGGCACGTAACGAAGCCCGAACATGCCACCCGAGAGCAGGACGACCGAGACGATCGGGAACACCACGAAGAACAGGATGGCGTTGGCCACCTTGAACGGCGCCGACGGCCAGAGCAGCGGCAGGCCGATCAGCACCAGCAGGGCGAACACGATGTTCGGGCGCCAGTATTCGGCCATCGGGTAGAAGCCGTAGATGAAGAACTCGATCTCGCTGGCGATATAGGCCCAGCAGGCACCGACATTCTCGACCCGGCATTGCTCGACCGTGCCGCCCGGCGGGACGGCACGACCGATCAGGAAGCCGTAGAGCGCCGGAACGATCCACAGCAGCAACAGCACCGCAGCAACGGTGAGGATAGTGTCCGAGACGCTGGCAAACAGGTTCTTGCGCAGCCAGGCGACGAGGCCGGTCTGGCTGCGGGGCGCCGGCTGGGCTTTCTCGATCTCGGAGCGGACGAAGGCGATATCGGTCATCTGCCGCTCCTAGCGTTCAACCAGCGCCACACGGGCGTTGTACCAGTTCATGATCGCCGAGGTGCCCAGCGACAGGATGAGATAGACCAGCATGGTGAGCGCGATCACTTCGATGGCGCGGCCGGTCTGGTTGAGCGTCGTGCCGGTGAACACGTTGACCAGCTCGGGGTAGCCGATGGCGGCGCCGAGCGACGAGTTCTTGGTGAGGTTGAGATACTGGCTGGTCAGCGGCGGGATGATGACGCGCATCGCCTGCGGGACGATCACCAGCCGCAGCCGGTCGCCATCCTGGAGGCCAAGCGCCTGCGCCGCCTCGGTCTGGCCATGGCTGACCGACTGGATTCCGCCGCGCACCAGTTCGGCGATGAAGGCGGCGGTGTAGATGGAAAGGCCGAAGACCAGTGCCACGAACTCGGGCGGCAGCTCGAGCCCGCCCTTGAAGTTGAAGCGGTTGAGCACCGGCGGATCGAAGGTGACCGAAGCGCCGCTCACCACCCAGACGAGGCCGACGATGACCAGGGTCAGGGCGAGGCCGCCAAGGAAGACCGGGAAGCGCTTGCCGGTGCGCTCGAGGCGCGCCTTGGCCCACTGCCGCAGCACCAGCCACAGCACCAGGGCGACGGCGAGCCCGACCCAGACCCAGACGAACTGCTCGTCGGGGATGGGCTTGGGCACGAACAGGCCGCGCTGGTTGATGAAGGTATCGAGCGGCAGCGCCAGCGAGTCGCGCACTGCCGGCATGGTCTTCAGCACCGCGAAGTACCAGAAGAACAGCTGCAGCAGCAGCGGGATGTTGCGGATGGTCTCGACGTAGATCGTCGCCAGCCGGGACACCAGGTAGTTCGAACTCAGCCGCGCGATGCCGATGGTGAAGCCGATGACGGTGGCAAAGAAGATGCCGATCGCCGCGACGAGAATGGTGTTGGTGAGGCCGACGAGAAACGCCTCCCAGTAGAGCGAGGTGCGATCGAACGGGAACAGCGTGAAGCTGATGTCGAACCCGGCCGTCTTCCACAGGAAGTCGAAGCCCGAAGTCTTGTTCTGCGCCTTGAGGTTGATCGCCGTGTTGTTGACGATCCAGACGAGAAACGCCACCACCAGAACCGCGACGACGACCTGGTAGATGACGCCCCGTACGACGGGATCGTTGAATGAGAAGCTCCGCGGCGGTGGTTGCGCCGTGTCGATGGATGCCATGAGCTATGCATCTCCCTGCCCAGGAGAAGAAAAATAACCGGCGCACGCGGGTTCCGCCAGCCGCTCGCCGGAAACGGTCAGCCCGGCGCTGGAGCTCAGCGCCGGGCTGCAGAAGGTTTAGCGGATCGGCGGCGAGTACTGGATGCCGCCGTCTTTCCACAGGGCGTTCAGACCACGGGCAAGGCCGATCGGGGTGTTCGGGCCGACATGCTTGTCGTAGACCTCGCCGTAGTTACCGACCAGCTTGATGATCTGGTAGGCCCAGTCCTTGGTCAGGCCGATCGGGGTACCGAAGTCGCCTTCAACGCCGAGCAGGCGCTTGATCGCCGGGTTGTCGGAAGCCAGCATCTCGTCGACATTGGCCGAGCTGACGCCGAGCTCTTCGGCTTCGAGCAGCGCGTAGTAGGTCCAGCGGGCAATGTTGAACCAGCCATCGTCGCCCTGACGCACCACGGGGCCGAGCGGCTCCTTGGAGATGATCTCCGGCAGGATGATGTGGTCGGCCGGGTTGGCGAACTTCGAACGCTCGGCGGCGAGCGCGGAGGAGTCAGTGGTGTAGACGTCGCAGCGGCCATCTTCGTAGGCCTTCACCACTTCGTCCTGGTCGACGAACACCACGGTGTTGAACTCGAGGTTGTTGGCGGCGAAGTAGTCGGCCGCGTTCAGCTCGGTGGTGGTGCCCGACTCGATGCAGACGGCGGCGCCGCTGAGATCGAGCGCCGAAGCGATGTTGTCGGCCTTGCGGACCATGAAGCCCTGGCCATCATAGAACATGGTGCCGATGAACTTGATGCCCAGCTGGGTATCGCGGCTCATGGTCCAGGTGGTGGTACGCGACAGCACGTCGATTTCACCGGCACTGAGAGCCGTGAAGCGCTCCTGCGAGGTGAGCGGGGTGTAGCGGACCGAATCCGCGTTGTTGAAGATCGCGGCCGCCAGAGCGCGGCAGTAATCGACTTCCAGGCCCGACCAGTTGTTGTTCGCGTCTGGAGCGGAGAAGCCCGGCACGCCGCCAGTCACGCCGCATTGGACATAGCCCTTGGCCTTGACTGCATCGAGCGTCGCCGAGGTTGTCGTCTGCGCGTAGGCGGCGGATGCGGAAAGGCCGAGGCCTGCCGCAAGCGCGACGGAAAGAAGCGATTTGATCATTGTTATTACCTTGTTTCCTGACCCTGTTCGTCGGGCAGCGTGGCCCCAGCCTGTTGCCCGGCGGCACCTCCGCCTTGGAGGGCGGATGTGATGCTGTTAAGCATCGAAGCGGCAATTGACGGTTGCGTCAAGCGCTATGGCCGAAATGGGGCAGCAAACCTGACTGTTTTTTGCCCATATTTCTCGGGTGACTGCGTTTTGGGCAGAGTTGGAAATGACTGATAACAACGGGAAAAGCGGCATACCCGCATCCCTCGCGACCCTCCTCACCCACGGAGGACGGGCCTCGGACGAGCACCTGGGTTTCGTCAACATGCCGGTGTTCCGCGGCTCGACGATCCTGTTCAAGTCACTGGACGAACTGGAAGATTACAAGGCGCCGTACCGCTATGGGCGGAACGACAACCCGACCACGCGGGCGCTGTGCGACCTGATCAGCGAGCTCGAAGGAGCAGCCGGCACCATCATTGCACCATCGGGCCTGTCGGCGGTGTCGACGGCATTGCTGGCCGCCGTTTCAGCGGGCGACGAGCTGCTGATGACCGACTCGGCCTACGAGCCGACGCGCACTTTTGCGAGCGAGGGGCTGGCACGGTTCGGGGTGACGACTCGCTATTACGATCCGCGGATCGGCGCCGGCATCGCCTCGCTGTTCACCGAGAAGACGAAAGCCATCTTCGTCGAGACGCCTGGATCGCTGACCTTCGAGATGCAGGACCTGCCGGCGATTGCCGCGGCGGCGCAAGCCCGCGGCATCACGGTGATCGTCGATAATTCATGGGGCACGCCGCTGTTCCACCGGCCGCTCGAGCTGGGCGCGGACATGGTGATGCACGCTGCGACCAAGATGTTCGTGGGACACTCCGACGCCATGGTTGGCACGGTGTCGGCGAACGAGAAGCTGTGGGGTCGGCTGAAGCGCACCCACCGCATCCTCGGGGTGGCCGTATCGCCCGACGATTCGTATCTGACGCTGCGCGGCCTCAGGACGCTGGCAGTGCGGATGAAGCACCACAACGAGGCGGCGCTGGCGTTTGCCGCGTGGCTGGAAGGGCAGCCGGAGGTCGAGGAGGTCTACCACCCTGCCCTGCCAAGCCATCCGGATCATGCGCTGTTCAAGCGCGACTTTACCGGCGCAGGGAGCCTCTTCGCCTTCCGGCTGAAGAAACGCTCGCGCGACGCGCTGGCGGCGATGGTCAACGGCTTTACGCTGTTCGGCATGGGCTATTCCTGGGGCGGCTACGAAAGCCTCTGCATCCCGTTCGATCCCTCGAACATTCGCACGGCGGTGAAATGGGACGCACCGGGACAGATGTTCCGCGTGCATGTGGGGCTCGAGAGCCTCGACGACCTCAAGGCGGATATGGCCGCGGCGCTCGAGCGCTACCGCACTATCGCCTGACGATCAGGGTGCGCAGCGCGGTGAAGGGCCGGCGCTCCGTGCTGCCGGCGGTATCGGCGAATAGCCAGCCACGCGTCACGAACAACTGCCGCACGGCATAGGCGCCGAGCACGCCGAGCAATGCGCCAGCGGTGATGTCGGTGGGGTAGTGCTCGCCGGCGATGATGCGGGAGACCGCAATTGCCGCGGCAAAGACCATCATCGGCCAGAAGGCTCGCGGCCAGAGGAAGGCGATCACGGCGGCGAAGGCGAACGCCGTGGTCGAGTGCCCGGATGGAAAGCTCTGGTAGTCGTAAGCGCTCGAGTTGAAGCTCTGGAAGCTGAGCGGGGCATCGGCGGTCCAGGTTTCGGGCCGGCCGCGGCCGATGGCGCGCTTCAACAGCGTGGCCACCAGGCCCGGCAGGCCTACGCCAAGGAAGATGAAGCCGGCGAGGGCCGCCAGTTCCTGCAGCGCGAGCCGGAGGTTATCGCGTGTCAGCAGCGAAAGCAGCCACGCCACGAGCCAGGCGATGAAGGTGGGAATCAGGATCCAGTCGGATTTCCCCCACTCGGTGATCCAGAAGAACACCGCCCGCACAGTGTCGGGGAGGCCCTGCCCCCAGGCGGAGATCGGTCGATCGAGCAGATGCAGCACCGCGATAACAGCGATGAAGCCCAGGATGAACCAGGGCGCGCGGCGGCGGGAGAGGCCAAACGGCCAAGGTTTGCTCAGATCGATCATCGGGCTCTTGTCGGCGGAGAGGCCGGCTCACGTCAACCGGCTGCCAAATGGATTTGCCCTGCTTGCTCTTTGCAGCAACTCCCGATAACGGAAGGGCGATAGTTCGGGGTATAGCTCAGTCTGGTAGAGCACCGGTTTTGGGAACCGGGGGTCGAGTGTTCGAATCACTCTGCCCCGACCATCGCTAAGGCAGCAGGCGTTGGAGCTTGCAGCGCCTCGTGGCTGAGCCGAGGCTCGTCCAAGCGTCTCAAGCGTCTGCTATGCGCCAAAGCAGACTTTCGATGGTCCCGCTTGGCGTTAGCCTACCTTGCTCAGGTGTTCACGCGAGCGCATTCACTTCACCTCCACCAGAAGAGTCGGCGCGCTTCACGAAACTGAGGTAGAAGGTCGTTCGATAGGTGAAACCCAAACCCTCGTAGAGCCGGATGGCGGCAGTGTTGCCGTCATCTACCCCCAGAAACGGGGTACAGCCGGCACCGGCGATTTCCTGCATCAGAGCTGAGACTACCGCCTTGGCATAGCTCCTACCGCGATAGTCGGGGTGCGTGCAAACACTGGCAATTTCGATGTAGCGGTCGAGGCGAAGTCGCTCGCCAGCCATGGCGACAAGTCTGCCGCCATCGAATACGCCCTGAAAGCTTCCCAGTTCCAGCGCACGCGCGCCAAGGGGGCCGGGGCGCGCCAATTCCGCAAGAGCCAGCATCTGTGCGAAATCGTCCGGCCCCAGCCGCAGCGTGGGCACACCGGGGACAGCCGGCTTGGGCTGCTCCGCCACCATCTGCAACACCGGCTTGACGGTCAGCACCTCCAGTTCAGCCGTGGCCCGAACCGGCTGCGGTGCGATGACGAGCACTTCCTCCCCGGCAGACAAGGCCGCGGCGAGTTCCGACAGGTTGGCCGCCGAGTCCTCCTCAATCGCACACACCCTGCCGATGTCAGGCGAAAGCAGCCGGACACGACCTGCGAAGCGACTGTAGCGCGCAAGGGGGCCGTTCAGTGCCTTCCAGAGGTGATTGTCCAGCGGGTGAAGACTCATTCCGCCATCCAGTCGACCGCTCGCTCACCACCGGGCAACCACTCCCACGCGGCGCCGTGGCGGCGGACGCGCCCGAGCCCGGGAAAGGGCATATGATAGGCCATCAGCAGGCTGGCATCCGACGCGGCCGTGTCGAGCAGCCGCCGGCGCGTCTCGACCACCGCCGCCGGGTCGTAGTCATCCTGCGACACCCAGCCCTCGATGGCGAGGTTCTCCGGCTGGTAGAAGAGGTCGGCGACGAACATCAGGACGTCTCCCTCGCTCTCGATGCGTACGACCGAGTTCCCGGGAGTGTGGCCCGGCGCCGCGATCAACGTGACGCCGCGTACGAGTTCGTCGCCATCGTCGGCCAGTTGCAACCTGTCCCCGAGCGCATCGAGGGCGATCGGCGGAACCGTGTTCACCCGTGAACGGAAATCCTCGTCATAGAGCGGGCTCGGCACCAGGCGGACCGGGCGCTGCTTCCAGAAGTCCACCTCCGCCCGCGTGATGACATGAGGTGCACCGGGAAAGTCGACGTCACGGCCGTTGAAGGTGCCTCCGATATGATCGAAGTCGGCGTGGGACAGAACCACGACATCAATCGACGCTGTGTCCACGCCCGCATCCTTCAGACGGGCCGCGAGGCGGCCGGGATCGCCCGGATTGTGGACGCCGACGCCCGTATCGATCAACAGGCGCTGCTCGCCCTCCACTAGCAGCACGTTGCGAGCGCCCTGGTCGGCGTCGGCTATTGCCGTGCACCTGAAGCGGCCGACCTCGAACCGATGGGTCGTCTGAACCATCACCGCCTGTCCTAGTGGTATCGTAGGGCCGACCGCATGGTCGGCAACAGCATCCGCGAAGTTGGTGGCCCGCTCAGATCGACATCCGACCGTGCCGTCAGACGAGCGAGCGTCTCGGCATGTCGCCCGGCGGCCTCCGGCTCGCGGTGCGCCGTCACCACGATCAGTTCATTTTCGTCGCGGATGACCTCCTCCTCCCAGCCGTCCGTTCGCTCCTCCGCCACCAGCAGGCCGCGCAACTCGCTCTCCTCAGTTGCTAACGAAGCGTTGCGAAGAGACTCCGCCAGTTTGTCGCGCTGCCCGCTCTCCGCCACCCGCAATATGTCGATCACGACGACACCCGTCTCTACCGAACACGTGCCGGACGCGAAGGCCGAGAGGGTCGAGGCCAGTGTCGCCCCGGCGGTAAGGTCCGTGCCGGCGAGCGGCCTCAGCAGGCGCACGGTCAGCGGCCGAAGGAACAGCGCCCTCGAAATTTGACCGTGACGCTTCCAGACCTCCCCGGCATAAAAGGCCCTGAGAGAAGGCTCACGCACGCTCAAGTCGGAGTACCCGCGCAGCCAGACGAAGCAATCGGGATCGTCCATGACCCGGAACTGCCCCATGACGAGCGCCCCGAAGCGTTCGATCTCCTCGAGATAGTGGGCTTCGAAATTGTCGATGAAGCTGTCGCGACCCAGCGGCCTCATGGGGTAGCTGCGCAGCTCGATGACAGTTGCAGTCGTACTCGACCCGGTGCGCATGACGAGTTCCCCTCTCGCTGCCTCACCCGCTCGCGTGTGTCAGCGAGGCTACTCACCTAGGGCAAGTGCGCTTCAACTATCGCAGCTTCGCGCACCGCGCGCAAAGGGCTGTTGCGTCGCTGATGGAACGGTCATCCAACACACCGGCGTTGCACCGCCGATAACTCCCGTTGTCGAAGTTTACTTCGAACCACAAGCAGTCGTTGAGGCGTTGCGTCACCCTCACCGGCTAACGCGGCTCGATCGCATCTAGGAACGCAGTGATGAAGTCCGCGCCGGCACTCGGTTCGCTGCCGACACGCACGGCTTTGGCGAAGCCGATGGCCGAGGAGATCGGGTTGTGGCGGCCGGCGCCGGTGCGCAGGTTCACCTCCAGCGTGGGGCAGAGTAACAGGCCGAGGCGGATCACCTGGCGCCAGTCTGCCGGAGGGGGCAACAATGGCTCAGTCCGGTAGAGCACCGGTTTTGGGAACCGGGGGGTCGAGTTCGAATCACTCTGCCCCGACCATCTTGGAAGGCGGCAGGCTCTGAAGCTTGTAATGCCTCTTGTTCGAGCCGAGGCTCATCCTAGAATCGGACACTGCGTAGGTGCGTATCAGGCGCCTATTGTCGGTCGTCCGGCAGCGTCTGCCAGGCCCGGATCAGTTCGCTTACCGAGCGCAGCCCCATTTTCCGCATGGCATTGCTGCGATGGAGCTTCACCGTGACCTCGCTGATCCCCAGATCGAAGGCGACCTGCTTGTTCAGCCGGCCACGGGCCACTTGGCCGAGGACTTCCAACTCCCGGGGGGTCAATGCGCCGATCAGGTCGATCATGCGCTGGCGTTCTGCGGCCGCCACGCGCTGGGCCGCATCCCGGGCCAAGGCAAAGGCAACGGCATCGAGCAGGGTCTGGTCGCGTACCGGCTTGGTGAGGAAATCTACCGCGCCGGCCTTCATCGCGTCCACGGTCATCGGGATATCGCCGAAGCCGGTGAGGAAGATCACCGGCTTCGCATTACCATTGCTGTTCAGCTGGCGTTGCAGGTCAAGGCCGCTGGCGCCCGGCATGCGGACGTCGAGGATGAGGCAACCAGGCGCCGAAAGAGCGTCGGATTCGAGCAGTTGCGCGGTCGACGCGTAGGCCGCAGTGGCGTAGCCCGCGGACTGCACCAGATCGGTCAGCGCTTCGCGGACGGAGCCATCGTCATCGACGATGACGACTACCGGCTGGTCGTCCGATCCGGACTGCGGCGTACCTTGCGTGGAACGCACGGTTCTATTCGGCAGCATGGTCATCTCCTCGATCGGTGGAGCGAAGGGCATCCCCGATGGCGGCGAGCAGCGACGGTGCGTCGAACGGTTTGCGGAACACCTGGTCGATACCGCGCGAGCGCCCGCGCTCTGCCAATTCGTGACGGCCGGTGACCAGGAAAATCGGCAGATCGGGGCGCTCCTCGAGGGCAATGTCGCGCAGTTCGAACCCGTCCATGGCTGGCATGCCAATGTCGGCGATTACCAGGTCGAACGGGCGCAGACCCGCCGCGAGGAGGGCCTGTGCGGATGGAAATGCTAGCGTTTCGTAGCCACTCGACTCCAACAGGTCCTCCAGCGATTCAAGCATTCCGGCATCGTCGTCCACCACGGCGATCGTGGCTTTGGCTCTGGTCACGTCACTTCTCGTTTTCTGGGCAGCGTGAAGCTGAATCGTGCGCCGCCTTCTTGATTGGTTTCGGCCCACAGCCGGCCGCCATGCGCTTCGACGATGCTGCGGCAAATGGGGAGGCCCATGCCCATCCCGTTGGGCTTGGTGGTGAAGAACGGGTCGAACACCCTGTCGGGCGACACCACACCCGGACCGTTGTCGCTCACGTCGATCTGGACAGCACCGGGCGTTTCGAGCAGCGCGACCTCTACAAGGGGCCGTGCCGACGTCACTGCCGCTTCGAGACCGTTCCGCATCAGGTTGACCAGCACCTGCTGGACCTGGACGCGGTCGAGTTGGAGCGGTGGCAGGCCGGGTTCGGCGTCCACCTTGATAATCGCGCCGCGCCGCAATGCTTCGTTGGCCAACAGTTCCTTTGCCTCGAATACCACCTCTACGATGTCGACTGCGGTACGGCTGTCGTTCGATTGCTTGAACAGTGCACGAATCCGGCTCAGCACCTGCGCCGCCGTATTGGCGTCGCGCACGATCCGGTTGCCCGTTGCCGCGGCCCGGTCGAGGTTCGGTGGTTGGGCCGCAAGCCACCGCTGCAGCGCATGCGAGTTGGCGACGATAGCCGCAAGCGGCTGGTTCACTTCATGCGCGATCGAGGCGGATAATTCGGCAAGGCTTGCGGCTTGTCCGGCACGGGCCAACCGGTCTTGCGAAGACCGCAACTCTTCCTGTGCCCGGACCTCCGCATCGATATCGAGGCAGACGCCATTCCACTGCACGATATCGCCCGCGGCGTTGCGCATCGGCGCAGCCCTGGTCTCCATCCAGCGATACTGTCCGTCATAACGGCGCAGGCGATGTTTCATCTGATAGAACTCGCCGGTTGCAAGGCAGCGATAATACTTTTCCTCGACGGCAGACTGGTCGTCCGGGTGGATTGCCCCGCCAAGGATGTGCGGCAGTTGAACCGTGTTGTCCTTGCCTGTGATACCGAGAAAGTCGCGAAGTTGGCGGCTGCGATACATCGGCTCGCCGTCCGGTGTGGCGCAGTAGACCATGGCGGGCATTGTCTCGACGAGTTGCCGGAACTGCTGTTCGCTTTGGCGCAGCGCCGCCTCGGAATTCATCTGGTCTTCGATATCGTTGGACAGGCCGTACCACTGGACAATCCGTCCGGTCGGGTCGCGCAGAGGTTCTGCACGACCATCGGTCCAGCGATAGACGCCATCCGCGCGCCGCAACCTGCACCTTGCTGAGAAGGTCTCGCCCGTGACCAACGAGTGCGTGAGCGCTTCGCTCAGGGCATCCGCATCATCGGGATGGACTGCAGTTGCCATCATGGCCGCCAGCTGGGTGAAGGCTGGGTCGTCGCTGGTGGCATCGAGCCCGAGATAGTCGATAAGGCGCTTGTTGTAGAAGTTCGGCTCGCCGTCAGGGCTCAAGCGCCAGATATAGCTGGGGAGCATATCGACGAGATGGACAAGTTCGCGCTCTCGTTCGCGAAGAGACTCCTGCGCGGTCACCATGTCGTGTATGTCCACTGCGACGCCGTACCACTGGACGACATTGCCCAGCTCGTCGCGCAGGGCTTCCCCGCGGCTCTCGGTCCACCGATAGGAACCGTCGACACGCAGCTGTCGGTAGGTCATCGCGTAGGGCGCGCCGGTCTCCGCAGACCGTGCAAGAGCCTGTGCTACGGCCAGCCGCTGATCGGGATGAACGACGGCAAGCATGCGTGGCCCACCGGGTGCCACCATCGCATCCAGCGTTACGCCAGTGGTTTCGGCAAGTCGCCGGTTGACATAAGACACCGTGCCATCCGGCGACAGGCACCAGAGCATCGCGGGCACAGTGTCGATGATCTGCTGCAGGCGTTGTTCACTGGCCCGCAGTGCTGCCTCGGCCCTTTTCTCAACGTCGACGTCATGTCCGATGCCGAACCAGCCTGTTATCCGACCATCCGGAGCTCGTGTCGGCCGGATCGAGAAGCGGTGCCAGACATACTCGCCGGTCGCGCGAAGCACTCGATACTCATGGTTGAAGTGCGCCCCGGTTCGCATGCACTGGCGCAGTGAGGCTGCGGCCGCCTCATAGTCTTCCGGATGCACTCCCAGCTTCCAGCCGAGATCACCGCCATCAATGAATGCAGCACCCCCATTGAGCGGACGGTTCAGGTCTTCAATGGTCATGGCGATGGAAGTCTGGGCTACCGGCGTTGCATAGGTAAAGTTCCCCTTCGCATCGAAGGCAAAGGCCGCGCCATAAAGCTGCTCAATAACCCTGGCCGCCGCCACGGCCTCAGCCGTCTCTCCAATATCGTCGGCGACCGTCCAGGGTTGGTCCGGAGTCTGTATCATGGGGGTCACCGGAACGCTGACCGCATAGCCCGGCTCGGCGCGGAACTCGCTCATCGCATAGCTGCCATCCGGCTGCAGTTGCCGGCAGTAGATGATCTGCGGCACGCCATTCCGAAAGGCGCGGGAGATCGCCTGCGTCGCAGCCGGCCGGTCGTCGGGATGAACGTGACCGACATGGTTCTGACCAGGGCTACGCAATGCTGAGGGTTCCGTGGTCGCCTCCTCTCCGGTGCTGCTGGCTACCTTCGATAGCGGCAGTTGCAGCGTTGGGCATCTGTACGAGGGTATAGGATCGACCCTGGAACAGGTAGAGCCGGACGGGTGAAGCGCTCGCCTGCCATTTCGTCGGCCGTGGGGAGAAACCGGAAAAACCCCCACGCTCGCCATCGCCGTCGTGTCCGGTTGACACGGCTCGGCGTTCGAAACTGAAGGGCCCGGTCCCGGTACCCAATTACGCGACCGGTGGATCGAAGCACCGCATAGGAATGTCGATCCCCTGCCCCTCGGCATGGTCAGACCCCTGCCTTCGGCTTGCCTCTTCAATCCCTCGGCGCAGTGCCGCGCATTACTCCCCTGCCGCAAGCTTGATCGTCAACCAAGAGGATCAAGCCATGAAACTGTACTATGCACCCCTAGCCTGCAGCCTCGCCGATCACATCGCGCTGCTCGAAGCCGGCGTCGAACCGGAACTCGAACGGGTCGACCTCAAGACCAAGCTGACCGCGTCGGGCAGACCGCTGGCCGAGATCTCCGGCAAGTCCTACGTGCCGGCGCTCGTCCTTGATGACGGCGAGGTGCTGACCGAGAATATTGCCGTGCTCGACTGGATCGCGGGTGAATACCCGGCGCTCGGTGTCGCCGGTCCGCTCGGTCGCACGCGGCTTGTAGAGGCGCTGACCTTCGTCAGCACGGAGATCCATCGTGCTTTCAAGCCGTTCTGGCATGCGGGAAGCAGCGCCGACAGGAAGCGCGCGGCCGAAACGATCCGCCGTCACATGGAGTATTTCTCGAAACGACTGGACGGCACGTATCTGTTCGGCGCCATGCCCACAGTTGCCGATTTCTACCTGTTCGTGATGCTGCTCTGGGCGCAGCGCTTCGACGTCGAGGTTCCGGGGCGCCTGGCTGCCCTGCGTGAACGGATCGCCTCTCGTCGATCGACGCGGGCCGCGATGCTGCTGGAAGGAACGGCTTAGTCTAGGAACGGATACTGGAAGCAAAGGGCCGGCCTTGCCGCCGGCCCTTTGCTGCGTCAGTTCGAGGCTGCGGCCTCTTCGATGAGCGCCGTCACTTCATCCGGATGCGACACCATCAGGGCGTGCGAGCCCCCCTCGATGGCCACGGCATCAACCACCTTCGCGCGTTCCGCCATGAACTCCTGCACGCCGGCCGGGATATTGTGGTCGGCCGAACCGTACACCGTGTAGGCTGGAATGCTCTTCCAGGTCGCTACGGTGGTCAGTTCCTCGAGTGCCGCCTGTGTCACCGGGCGCTGCGTGGCCGCCATCAGCCCGGTGACGTCGGCCGGAACGTCGCCGGCGAACTGATCGTGGAACTTTGCTGGCTGGATGTAGAGATCGACGTTATCGTCAGCGAGCGGCACGGGCTGCAACGCATCACCGAGCGTCGAGCCCGGGAACTTGCCCGACAGCACAAAGGCGGATTCGCCGACTTCGGGGATGAAGGCGGCGACGTAGACCAGCGCCTTGACGTTGGCATTGCCATTGGCGGCCTCGGTGATGACCAGCCCGCCATAGGAATGGCCAACCAGCACCACTTCCCCGTCGATGGACTTGACCAGCGCCGACAGGGCCGCAGCGTCACTCGCCACGCTACGCAGCGGATTGGCCGCCGCTATGGTCTGGTACCCATCCTTGTTGAGCCGCGCGATGACGCTGCCCCAGCCAGAGGCGTCGGCAAAGGCGCCGTGCACCAGGACGATGGTCGGCTTCGCGACATCCTGCGCTACGCCGCCGGCGGTGCCGCCGAGAGCGGCTGCCGCTGCGAGAGCGATAATTCCGAGGGTCTTCTGCATGGAATTTCTCCGTTCGGCCGGGATTGGCCGTGGGGCGACCATGAGCCACTGGGGGAGGGCAGCCATTCATGCCTGGGATGCAGTCGGGCCGCACGAAGGACGAAGACCATCCAGCCGACCGCACACATTTCGAGACCAGGCCGCTGCGATGCCTACGCCTTCTGCTCTAGGCATCCTGACCCTTCAGCAGGATGGCCGGTCAGGACCCGTTCGCCGGAGATGGGGCGGAGCGACGACCGCTCCTCATCACTGCGATCGAAAGGATCCTGAAGTGAACAAGCTCATCTCTCCCACCCCGATCCTGGACCCCACCGTCCAGACCTTCCTCGACGGCCTTGCCGGTGGCGCGCCGATCCAGACCCTCAGCATCGCCGAGGCACGGAACGTGCTCTCCAGCGTTCAGAAGGTCCCCGTCACGCTCGCCGATGCTCAGGTAAAGGACGTTACGCTTCCGCTCGGCCCCACCGGCAGCACCAGCATCCGCGTCGTCCGGCCTGCCGGAGCCACCGGTCCGCTACCGGCTATCGTCTACATGCATGGCGGTGGCTGGGTGCTCGGCGATTGCGACACTCATGACCGGCTGATCCGCGAACTGGCGATCGGCGCCCATGCCGCGGTGGTGTTCGTCGACTACGAGCGTTCGCCCGAGGCCCGTTTTCCGGTGGCTCTCGAGCAGGGCTACGCCGTGGCCAGGCACGTCGCCGACAACGCCGACAAGCTGATGATCGATGGCAATCACATCGTCATCGCCGGTGACAGCGTTGGGGGCAACATGGCGGCTGTGATCGCCCTCATGGCCAAGGAGCGAAAGGGCCCGGACCTCAAGGCCCAGGTGCTGTTCTATCCTGTGACGGATGCGTCGATGTCGACGCGCTCCTACGAGCAGTTCGCTACCGGCCCGTGGCTCACTGCCGACGCCATGTCCTGGTACTGGGGGCAGTATATCCCCGAAGTCGGCCAGCGGGCTCAGAGTCACGCCTCGCCAATCAATGCCACGCGTGAAGAGCTCGTGGGCCTGCCGCCGACCCTGCTGATCGTGGACGAGAACGACGTCCTGCGTGACGAGGGCGAGGCCTATGGCCGTAAGCTTGCCCAAGCCGGCGTTCGCGTCACCTCAGTGCGCTACAACGGCACCATCCACGACTTCGTCATGCTGAATGCCCTCGCCGCAACGCCCGCCGTGCGTGGCGCTGTCGGACAGGCGATCGGCTACCTCCGCTCCGTTTTCTCGCGGGCCTGACCGCAGATGCGGCGGGTCGTGTCCCGCCGCATCTGCCGCCCTACCCCACAGGAGAGCCACCAATGTCCGAGATTCTTCCGCCGCTCGCCCAAGACACCTCAGCCGTGCTCGTCCACGACATCGGGAACTACATCCAGATTGCGATGTCCGCGATGCGGCTGATGTCGCGCGACGACCGTTTGGCCGGCTCGACAGCGCTCGGCGCAATGCTGGCGCAGGCCGAGGATTCACTGGACCGGGCCGGCGCCCTCATCCGCCTGTCGCGGCACGGACCGCAGATCGAGGAAGAGACCGAACTCGGCACCTGCCTGACGGAGATGGCGACGCTTCTCCGCTATGCGACGGGACCGCGTATCAGGGTGCGCCTGCATGTAGGGCTCGTGCCCCGCCTTCGTATCAGCCGCGTCGGCCTGCAGAACGTCCTGCTCAATCTCGCGATCAATGCCCGGGATGCCATGCCCGCCGGCGGGATGCTCACCATTTCAGCGCTGCTGGCCGACGGTCCGTCGACCCCCGAGGTAGAGATCGTGGTGGCAGATACTGGCGCCGGTATGTCCGGCGAAACCCTTGCACGGGCGTTCGAGCCGCGTTTCAGCACCAAGCCGGCTGGCGGCGGCATGGGTCTGGCGGGCGCAAGGCAATTCATTGAGGCGGCTGGCGGCCGGATCGGCATCGACAGCTCACCCGGTCGCGGCACGGCGGTAACGCTGCGCCTACCGGCAACGGCATGACCCAGCCTCCGGACGTATGCCGACTATCCCATCGGCATAGGGCCGCACGTCCGCCGCACGATGGCCCGGGTCGACGGCTTCGGCGAGGCTGACCTGGCAGATCAACCAGCACAGGTGAACATCATGAAGATCGTAGTGATAGGCGGCAGTGGACTTATCGGCTCCAGGGTGGTCGGCAGGTTGCGCCAGGGCGGACACGACGTCGTCGCCGCTTCACCCTCCACCGGCGTGAACACCGTATCGGGCGACGGCCTGCCCGAGGCGATGGAGGGCACCGAAGTTGTGGTCGACGTCGCCAACTCACCCTCGTTCGACAGCGCCGTGGCCTGGGACTTCTTCTTCAACTCAGGCCACAATCTGTTCGCCGCCGAGAACGCGGCAGGTGTCAGGCACCACATTGCCCTTTCCGTCGTCGGCACCGAGCAACTTCTCGACAGCGGCTATTTCCGCGCCAAGCTGCTGCAGGAGCAACTGGTCCAGGAGTCCGGCCTCCCCTACACGATCCTGCGCGCAACACAGTTCTTCGAGTTCATCAACGGCATTGCCGGCTTCAGTACAGCGGATCAGGTAGTGCGCCTGCCGCCTGCACTTGCGCAGCCCGTGGCAGCCGACGACGTGGCCGAGACCCTGGCGCAGATCGCACTGCGAGCCCCCGCCAACGGCACCGTGGAATTGGCCGGGCCAGAGCCCTATCAGCTGAGCGATGTGGTCGGACGAGTATTGGCCGTCAATCACGACGAACGCCTCGTCATCGCCGACAGCCAAGCCGGGTATTTCGGCGTTCATATTGGCGAGCGCACGCTCGTTCCCGCCGGCGAGCACCCATATATCGGCACGATCAGCCTCGACGAATGGCTGGCGCGAAGCCGCGTCGCGGCGGCTTAGGGCCATGCTGATCACCGCCCTCGCCGAGATGACAAGGGCCCGCCTCCGGGTCCTGCGCGAGCAGAGCCCGGTGCGGACAGCTGCCGATGCCTTTGCCGACCAACGCGTCGGGCTGATCATCGTCGCCGACGAAGGTGAGGCGGCTCGGGGCGTTATCAGCAAGTCGGACCTCGTCCGCCACCTCGCCGGCAACGGACGGGTCGACGCCCCCCTCGTCGAAGTGATGACCCGGCATGTGGTCTTTGCCGCGCCGTCCGACGACCTCCACGCGACCTGGCAGCTGATGGTCCGCCGCCAGCTCCAGAACCTGCCGCTCATCGACGCCGGCCGCAGGCCGGTGGGAGTTCTCGACGTTCGCGACGCCCTCGAAGCGATCCTCATGCAGGAGGAGCGCCAGGAGGATCAACTCATCAACTACATCGCCGGCACCGGCTACCGCTGAGGAGACCGCAAATGACCTACCCGACCGATCCCCATGAACGACTGCCGCGCGGCGACAAGAACCGGCGACTGTCGCTGGGCGCCAGTCGCGAGGAGATGGCCGCGGCTGCCGGCATCACGGTCGAGCAATTGCACGACTATGAACACACCCAGCCGGATCGACACTTCAGCATTGCAGTAGCGCGCCGTGTCGGCGACGCGCTGGAACGCCTGGAGGCGAAGCAGACGCCCCACGTCTACAACGGTCCGGTGCCTTCCGATGATGCTGACTGACCACCTCAGGCAGATCGAGACGCGGACCCTCAGCGTCGGCTACTCCGACCTGGGACCCGCCGGCGGGCCAGCCGTGCTCCTCCTCCACGGCTGGCCCTACGATATTCACACCTATGCCGAAGTCGCGCCATTGCTGGCAGTCCATGGCTTCCGTGTCATTGTCCCCTACCAGCGGGGCTTTGGCACGACCCGAATTCGGGACGACGAAGCACCGGGCAACGCGCAACAGGCCATGCTGGCGCTGGACGTGATTGCCCTGATGGATGCCCTGGGGATCGCCAAGGCAACGCTGGCGGGTTGCGACTGGGGCGCCCGGGCTGCAGGTTGTGTGGCGGCCCTATGGCCAGAGCGATGTTCCGCGCTCGTGCCAGTCAGCGGCTATCTCATCTCGAGCCAGGCAGCAGGAGCCGTACCTTTGCCGCCATCTGAGGAACTGGCGTGGTGGTATCAGTACTATCTCGCAACCGAGCGCGGTCGCCTCGGCTACCAAGCGTACCGTAAGGAGTTCGCTCGGCTCATCTGGCGCACGGCATCACCGCGGTGGAACTTCGACGAGGGCACGTTTGACCGCACCGCCCTGTCGCTCGACAATGCCGACCATGCGGCCATCGTCATCCACAACTACCGTTGGCGGATCGGATCGGCGGCGGGCGACCCGCGACTCGACGATCTAGAGAAAGGTCTGGCCACTAGGCCCTTGATCAGGGTGCCGACCATCAGCCTCGAGGGTGACGCCAACGGTGCTCCCCATTCAAGACCCGACGCCTATGCGGACAGGTTTGTCGGGCGGTACGAGCATCGGACCATCACCGGCGGCGTCGGGCACAATCTGCCCCAGGAAGCCCCGGCCGCGTTCGCCGCGGCCGTTGCCGAAGCTGCGTCTTGGTCGTGAAGGAGCGGTCGACGTCAGAGGAAGTAAGTGCAAGGGTTCCTTGCGCTGCGATCCAAGTCGGCTTCGGCCCACAAGCGGCCCCTGCCCAAGTCCGCTTGGCGCCAGAAGCGGTCGTTGAGGCGCGACAGTGACTACCCCTTCACCGCTCCCGTCGTCATGCCTTGCACCAGCTGTTTGTGAACCGCCATGACCAGGACAACCACCGGCACCAAGTGAATGGTGGACATTGCCAGCAATTGTCCCCACCTGGCGCCGTCCGGATTGGACATCGCGATTGCTATGGTGACTGGCGCGGTCCTGGCGTCAGTGGAAGTGAAGATCAGCGCGAACAGGTATTCGTTCCAAAGTCCCACTGCGACGAATACCACCACCGCCGCGATGCCCGGCGCGATCAGCGGCAGGGTGATGCGGACGAAGGCCTGGAACTGGTTGCAGCCGTCGATCATCGCCGCCTGCTCGAGTTCGACCGGAATGTCGTCGATGAACGCCTTCAGCAGCATAGTGGCGATGCTCACCGAGAACGCCGTGCCGGCAAGGATCAGTGGCGTCACCGTATCGAGCAGGCCAAGGGCGCTCATCAGCGGAAACAGCGGAATGATCACCACGATTGGCGGGAACATGCGTATGACGATGATCAGCAGCCCGGGCAGCTTCAGCCAGCCGGTGCGGATGCGCGAGAAGACAAACGCGGCGGCGGCGGCCGTCAGGATCGTGAGCACCACGCCGCCAAGCGTAACCTGCAGGCTGTTTCCCAGGTCGCGGAAATAGGTCGGGCTGTAGCGGCCGATCTCTTCATAGTTGCCAAGGGTCGAGCTGCTGCCCCACAGCCCCGGCGGATAGGCCCATATCTCGCCAGGCGGCTTGAACGAACTCATCACCATGAAGACGATCGGGAACGCGGCCCAGAGTAGCACGGCGGCCAGCAGCAGCCATTTGACGATACCGAAGCCGACTCGGCGAAGCTGGTAGATGTTCATTACCGGTCCTCCGGGAACATGCCGCGATAGGTACGGCGGATGAGAAAGCTGGAGAGCAGCACGGTCACCGCCAGCATGATCCAGCCGATCGCTGCGCCGGCGCCGAAATCGGAATACCGGAAGGCCTGCTTGTAGAGGTAGATCGAGAGTATTTCCGTGGCCGTCCCCGGGCCGCCCCCGGTCAGCGTCCAGGGGATGCCGAATTCGCGCAGCGTGAAGATGATGCGGAACAAAAGGACGATCGCGATGGCCGGCGCGATCAGCGGGATCTTTACGTAGATCAGGTTCTGCCAGGGGTTGGCGCCATCGACATGCGAGGCCTCATAGAGCTCCTTGGGGATCGATGTCAGCGCCGCGAACAACACGATGGTAGTGAAGGCAAACTCCTTCCACACCGCCACGATGATGATGACGGCCATGGAGGTCGTGGCATCGGTCATCCACGGCACAGTCGGCAGCCCGATGCTGGCGATGGCGTAGTTCACGATGCCAAAGGTCGGATCCAGCATGTATTTCCACATCACCACCGCGACGATCGGACTGACGGCGAAGGGCGCGAGGATGATGGCGAACCAGAGCGAGCGCAGCGGAAAACGCATCTGCAGCACCAGTGCGATGGCGAAGCCGACGCCCACTTCCAGCACCACCACCACGAGGACGAAGGCGATGTTGCGGACCAGCGCCGCGATGAAGGCCGGGTCACTCAGCACATAGCTGTAATTATCGAGGCCGATGAACTCGGCCGGCCGCCCCGGCGTCAGGTTGGTGAGCGAAATCCAGAGCAGCTGGAACGCCGGCACGACGATGAAGAAGCCGAGTGTCGCCAGCAGCGGGGCGAGCAAGAGCAGCGCGATGACCGAAGGTCGCGAAAGCCGCAAGGTAAGTCTCCGAACCAAGAGGAAAGTCGCGGCCGGCCGCTGGGAGAGCGCGCCGGCCGCCTGTCGTCAGCGATAGAGACGCTCGAGCCGCCGGGCGAGCCCATCGAGCTCGGCCTGCGTATCGAGATCGTTGACGACGATGTTCTGGATCGTCTCGCCCAGCGCATCGCGGATCTGGTTGATGTTCTCGTTGACCGGCAGCGGGTTGTTGGCCGCCGCGAAGATCTCCGCCTGGATCGCCATGGCCGGGTCGGTCTCGGCCGAAACCGCGAGCTCGGCCGCCGTGCAGGGTCCCGAACCGTTGACCGCCAGCGCATGCACGGATGCGGGGTCGCTGATGTGCTGGATGAACTTCCAGGCCTCTTCCTTGTGTTGCGAGCCCTTGAGGATTCCGAGCCCCCAGTAAAACACGGTACCAGCGCCAGACGAGCGATCGGCGGTCTGCAACTCCTGGACCAGCGGCCAGCGCGTGGCGACCGCGTGGCCACTGACCAGGCTCTGCCCGTCATTGAACGTCTTGTTGTAGTTTGTCCCGCCCAAGGTCATCGCTACCCGATTGTCTCTGAACAGCTGGACGACGCCAGTCTGGTCTAGCGTCGCCCAGTTGGGCGGCATCAGACCGTCCTTGAACAGGCGCTTCAGGAGATTGACCGCCTCGACCACCGGCGGCTGGTTGATGGTGACGGTGCCGTCGGGCAGCACCATGTCGCCACCATAGGCGCGGGACAGGGCCGCCAGATCCTCGGTGATGCTCCAGCTGGTGCCGCGGAATGCCACACCGAACACCTGCTCGCCATTGGCGCGGGTGTAGGTCGCGGCCTTGGCGATATCGTAGATATCCTCGGGCACCTTGGGGCCGGCGCTGAGCCCGCGTTCGGCAAAGATCTGGTCGTTGTACCACAGGGTCATCGCCCCGCAGCGGAACGGGATGAGGTAGCGCTTGCCGTCGAATACTGACGCGGCGCTCACCCCCGGCGCCCAATCGTCGGGAAAGCCAGCGATCGGCGCTGTCGCGAGATATCCGTCGAGCGGCTCGAGGAAATCGGGCAGCCGTGCGTTGGTGTCGAACTGGTGGACGAAGATTACGTCTTCGGCCGTGCTCGACAGTGGCCCCAGGCGCTGCAGCGCTTCCTGCAGTTGCGGGTTGGTGGCGGCGCTCCAGCTGACCTTGACGCCGCTTTCGGCCTCGAACGGGCCAAGTATGTCGGTGCCCCCTGCCGCCGTGCCGATGGCGCGCATATTGTCCTCGTGCCCCTGCCCGCCCATCACCAGCAGCGACTTGTCCTGGGCAGCAACGCTGCTCGCACCTGCCAGCACCGCCAGCAATGCGACCGAGCAAGCCAGCCGGCGCGCCCGCGCCACCCCCTCGTTTCGATACGATTTCGTCACGTCACCCTCCTCTGTGCGCCGGATGTTCCCCGGGCGTCGTCTCATACTCCGCACCAAACTCGACGAGAGTCAATCGATTTTGCGAAACGTTTCTCAGCGTGCATTGACAGCAATTTAGGAGCATGATCTGTCTGTGAACAAGATGTGGCGACAAAATTGAGAACCGTTTCTCACGTCGCCTAAGACGCGACAACCGATCGCGCGAGAGGGAATGACCGACGCCATGGGCAGATCGATTGCCACCATCAAGGACGTAGCGCGCGAGGCCGGAGTGTCGATCTCGACCGTGTCCTCGGTCGTCAACGGCAACAAGCCGGTGTCGGAGGACCTCGCTGCCCGCGTTCGCGACGCGGTGCATCGGCTCAATTTTCAGCCTAACCACATGGCGCGTTCGCTGCACGCCAAGCGGACACAGACGCTGGCCTATCTCACTCCCGATATCACCAACGTGGCGTTCCTGAGGACCTTCAAGGCCATCGAGACGATCGCCCATGCCCGTGGGTATTCGGTATTCCTGCTAGGCACCGACGGCTCGGTGAAAACGACCGAGGAAGCCATCGACCGGGTCATTGGGCTGAAGATGGATGGCGCCTTCTTCACCATGAGCTGGGCCCTGGCGCAGACGGAGCTTCGCCTGCATCGACTGGCCGACCGCGGCATCGCCATGGTGGGCGTTTCCGGTTCCTACGATCTCCCGGAGATCGATTGCTTCCTGCGTGACGAAGAAGGTGGCGGATACCAGGTCGGCGACTACCTGGCCCGTTTGGGACATCGCAACATCCTCTGTGTCGGGCCACTCAGCAGCCGCGCTGCGGACATGCGCTGGGGCGGGCTGCGCACGGCGCTTGCCTCGGGCGGCGGTGACGTCAAGGTCACCATGGCTGCCACCGAGGGCTACACAGCAGGCGCTGCGTATGGCGCCGTGCAGGCAGCAATTGGGGCCCGCTCCGGATTCTCGGCCGTCGTCGCCTTCAACGACGCCATCGCCAGCGGCGCGCTCGCCGCCCTTACCGACAACGGAATCGAGATTCCCACGGGCGTCTCCTTCGTTTCGTTCGGAGACGCGCACATGGATTTTCATCGCCCGCAGATCACCTCGGTGACCTTCGATGAGGAAGGGATCGCCGCTCTCGCGGCCAACCGGCTGATTGACCGCATCGAGGGCATCGTCACGGCGCCCGCCGCACACGAGCGGCTGCCGCTCAAACTGTCCATCCGGCCATCGTCGCGGCGCGTCGAAAGCTAGGGCATGCGCCGCAATTGGCGGCCAGCCACAACCCATCACTTCAGGAATAGTCCATGTACGACGCCACCGCCCTGCAGATCGGCCGCCACCCGCAGCTGTTCGTCGATAACCTGCTGATCGAGCAGACCGACTGCCTCACGCGCCGCTGGCACAAGCCGCAGCGCCTGACCTCCGAGCCGGTCATCAAGGCGGACCGGCCGTGGGAGGATACGCTCTACTTCACCTATTCGAACTTCAACGTGCTCAAAGACCCCACCGACGGGCTGATCAAGTGCTGGTACGAGGACATCGGTCCGATCACCCCGCACCGCGCCCACCCGTGGAAGAACCGCATGCTCTATGCGGTTAGCCGCAACGGCGTCGATTTCGAAAAGCCGGCGCTTGGCAAGGTGTTCATCGATGGGCACGACACCAACATCTACGCCGGCTATGTCGAGGGCGCGGCGCCCAACGCCAACAACCCGTGGGCCGATGTCGGAATCCACTCGGCCGCCGTGGTCATCGATCCGACCAGCAGCGATGCCCGCTATCGCATGCTGTTCTCGTTGGCGCGCGAGGGCCACCGCCACCAGATGGTGTGCGGCTATTCGGCCGACGGCATCAACTGGCACCCCTATTCCGAGCGGCCGACCTTCGGCACCTCGGGCGGGCAACTCTCCGACGTGTCGACCATCACATTCGATCCGGAGACGCGTCTATTTCTCCACTACACCCGCCATGGCGGCATGCATGGCGCTGGCGTGCCCGAATCTTCGCCAGGGATGAGCTGGCTCGAGGGCGCGCGCTTCCAGACCTACTTCCCTGGCCGGCCCGACCTGATGAACAAGCGCAGGGTGTTCCGCACCGTGTCTGCGGATTTCCTCCACTGGGCCGATCCGGTCGCCATCTCCACGCCGGACGAAGTAATCGACAATCTCGACACGGCGCATTACGGGCTGAGCCAGTTTCGCGTCGGCGCCATGCACCTGGGGACGCTGGGTGTATTCCACTACGTCGACAATGAGATGGAAGTTCGGCTGCTCTACAGCCATGACGGCATCAACTTCCGACCCGCCGACAATGGCGCGCCATTCCTCGCGCCGCGCCGCGGGAACGCCTGGGACCGGCACATGGTGTCGATCATCAGCCCGCCTGTCCGACTAGGGGACGAGTGGTACTTCTATCACGGTGGCTCCGAGGCGCATCACGACTGGTGGTGGGCGGGACCGCATGAACTTGATCACGAGGAAGCCCGCAATCCCTCTGACCACGTACGGTTCGGGATGGGCATCGCGACAATGCGATACGAGGGGGTCGCGTCGCTGGACGCGGTTCACCCACGGGCAGGACGGTTGGTAACCAGGCCGCTCAGCTTCGATGGAAAAGCGCTGTCGATCAATGCCCGAGCCAGAACGAACGGTTCGATCCGGGTTGGATTGCTCGACAGCAGCGGTGTCCCCGTCCCAGGCTTCGGCCTGGCCGACTGTACCCCATTCAATGGCGACGACGTTCGCCACCGGGTGAGTTGGCGCGGTCAATCCGAACTCCCGGCGCCAAATCACCCAGGCCAGTTCCGGAAACTTATCATTGCCATCGCGGAGGCGGAGATATTCGGGTTTGTTGTCGAGTGACGGTATGAGTGACCGCTTCGGGCCACAAGCAGTCGTTGAGACGTTGCGTCAGCGGCGCTGCGTCGCCCAGCCAGCAGTGCTTAACGCGGCTCGATCGCATCGAGGAATGCGGTGATGAAGTCCGCGCCCGCACTCGGTTCGCTGCCGACACGCACCGCGTTGGCGAAGCCGATGGCCGAGGAGACCGGGTTGTGGCGGCCGCTGCCGGCGCGGAGGTTCATCACCAGCGTCGGGCAGAGGAACAGGCCCAGGCGGATCACCTGGCGCCAGTCAGCCGGCAGCAGGTTTTGATCCCGTAAGCTCTGCAGCAGTGGGCGCCAGGCGCGCTCGGCCTTCACCCGGAGCAGGTCCTCCCGGACCGGCGTCAAGGCCCAGTCGGTGTCTATCGCGAGAGTGCCGTCCCGATAGGTCGCGGTTGCCGTGTACCGGTCAGCGGCTTGCTCGGGATCGTAGAGCCACAACGGGTGGGCGATGATGTTGTGGAAGGTCGTCTTCACCTCGGCGAGCAGGGTCGGCACGTGTTCGCCGGCGAAAGCCGGATCGAAGAAGGAGAGGCTCGGGCCACCCAGCCCTTCCTCGTACCAGACGTTGGCATTGTGCGCGTCGCCATGCGCCACGACGCCGCCTGCATCCGCCAGGCGGGCGGGGTTCAGGCGGCGATGGGCCAGGTCGAACAACTCGCCGATCGAGTGACGGTAGGCGACGCCGTTCACGCTGACCCTGGCAGCGGCAAATTCATCACAGCTCAGCGTGACGCCCGGAAACTCGAAGCTCTGGCCGACGTAGAAGCTCTTGAGGCGGCCGCCCGGATAGGCGCCGGTGGCGGGGTCGATGAGGCGCTCGAAAAACAGCCGATGGATCGGCTCGCTTTGCGCCTCAGCCGGTGTGATTGGGTGCAAGCTCTGGCGGTAGACCTCGGTGACGCGGTCGCTCAGTGCCACCTCGGCGCCGACCGCAGCACCGCGCTCCGCACCATCCGAAAGATCGAGGGCCCGCAACACATCGGAAAAGCGCGGATCGGTGCGGCGGCGGTAGACGAGGATCTGCTCGCCGGGGAGGGTCGAGGTGTAGACCGCCTGATCGACCGGCAGACCGGCACGAGCCAGGATGTCGGCGCGGTAGTACTCGCCGCTCATCTGCTCTTCGCCCTCTTCCTGGTGGAACTTGAAGAAGAAGGCGCCCTCGACGGTGTCGAAGAAGCCGTTGAGCGAGTTGAGGCTGTACTGGTCGCGATTGATGGCGACGTTCCGCGCCTCGATCTTGAACAGATCGGCAAGGAGCGCCGCGAGCAGCGGTTCCGCCCGGCCGTCAGCGCACTTGGCGGCGGCGCGGATATCCGCCGTCCGGCTGGAATACTGGGTCATGGTCGGGTCTGCCGGGCTAGCGGATGGAGATGATGGTCTTGAGGCCTTTGACATTGCCCGCCAGCAAACGCTCGAAGGCGGCCGGCACCTGGTCGAGCCCGATCTCCTCGTCGATCAGCGAGAGCAACTGCTCGGCGAGGGTGTTGGCGAGGGCGATGGCTTCGGGCAGCTCGTCCTTGAAGGCGTGGCAGCCGACCAGCTGGATCTCGCGCTCGACCAGGTGGTTGGGATCGAGGTCGAGCTTGCCGTGACTGATGCCGACGAGGCCCAGAACGGAGTTTGGCCCGATGACTTCGAGCAGCTGCCGCAATGCGGCGATGCTGCCGGTGGCGTCGATGGCGAAGCGCAGCGGCCGGCCTTGGTTGGCGGCCGCGATGGCGACCGGCGTGAGATCGACAACCTGACCGCCGGTGACCTTGGCGACCATCCGAGCCCGATCGGCGTTGCGATCCGCCAGGAGGAGCGGTCCGTCATGGCGATGCGCGAGGGCGAGCGCGCAGAGGCCGCCGATGGTGCCGCAACCGACCACCAGCACCGCAGCACTGTCCGCCGGCGCGACCTTGTTGATGGCATGCAGCGCGACCGCGAGCGGCTCGCTCATCGCCGCAACGCGCGGATCCATTGCTTCGGGTCGCGGCTGCACCAGGCGGGCCGGCAGGATCACCTGCTCGGCGAAGCCGCCGTCACAGACTTCGCCGACAAAGCCCAGGCGTTCGCAGGCGTTGCGATGGCCGTCGCGGCACTGCGGGCACTCGCCGCACCAGAAGCGGGAATCCGCCACCACGGCCTGCCCGACCGAGAAGCCGGATACACCCTGCCCCACCGCTGCGATGCGGCCGCAGAACTCGTGGCCGGCGACGCTTGGCTTGCGCGAAATCCACTGGCCGGTCGAGAAATTGTGGAGGTCCGAGCCGCAGATTCCGGCAGCCTCGACAGCGATCAGGACCGAGCCAGGCCCCGGTTCTCCGGGCGCCTCAACCTGTTCGAACCGCAAGTCCTTGACGTCGTGGAGACGCACTGCGCGCATGGAACGCCTACCGCACGAACTGCTGGCGCAGGTCCGAGACCGCCAGGGCGTGCGACGAGAAGCCCTCGTAGATCGCGAGCTCGTGCGCATGCCCGGCGAGCAGCGGGAAGCCGGCGGCGGTGACGTAGCCAATCGAGCTGCGCTTGACGAAATCGGTCACCGAGAGCGGACCGTAGGTGCGGGCCCAGCGGCTAGTCGGCAGCACGGCATTGGGGCCGAGGCCAAAGTTGCCGATGCTGCAGGGCGTGTGCTGGCCAAGCAGGATTTCGGAGGCCTCGGTGATCCTGCCGAGGTGATCGTAGGGCTCGGTGGAGAGGATCTCGAGGTGCTCGGGGGCGTAGGCGTTGACGAAGTCGTAGCTCTCCTCCACCGACGAGGTGAGGATGATGCCACCGGTCTTGCCGCCGGTCAGTACGGTGCGCGAGAACGCCACCCGCTGCTCGGTCATTTTGGCCCAGATGCCCGGCAGGGCGGCGATGGCTTCCTCGGCCACCCGCCGGCTGTGGGTGACCAGATAGGCCGAGGAGTCCGGGCCGTGCTCGGCCTCGATGAGCAGATCCAGCGCGGCGAGGCCGCCATCGATGGTGTCGTCGGCAAAGATCACCGCCTCGGAGGGACCGGCAGGCAGGCCGGTATCGATCACGCCGGAGAGCAGGCGCTTGGCGGCCACCACCCAGGGGCTGCCCGGGCCGACGATCTTGAGAGCGGGCTTCACCGTCTTCGTGCCATAGGCAATCGCGGCAACCGCCTGGGCGCCGCCGGCCTTGTAGACCGTTTCGACGCCAGCGAGGCGGGCCGCCACGAGGGTCGCGGCATCGACGCTGCCGTCGGGGGCCGGCGGGGTGACGATCGCCAGGTTGGGGACACCGGCGACGACGGCCGGCACCGAGGTCATCATGGTGACCGAGGGGAACGAGCCCTTGCCGCGCGGCACGTAGAGGGCGACCGACTGGATGGGAGTGAAGCGATCGCCGGCAAAGGCGCCGGGCCGGATCTCCTTCATCCACATGGTCTCGGGCTTCTGCTCCTCGTGGAAGCTGCGGATGTTGTCGATGCCGAACTGGATCGCCTCGATGACCTTCTGGTCTACCGACTGGAAGGCGGCATCGAACTCGGCCGGCGTGACCTGCAGCGTCGCTTGGGTTACGTTCTCAGCCTTGTCGAAATCCCGCGCAAAGCGGGCGAGCGCGGCATCGCCTTCGGTCCGCACCGCCTCGATGATCGGCTTCACCTTCTCGATGACGCCGGAGAGATCGGCCTCGGAACGCTTCAGCAGCGCCGCCCGCTGCTCGGCCGAGAGCTTGGCGTAGTCATAGAAGGACACATCAGACATGGTTCGTCTCACTTTGCGTACGGACGGCAGGCCGTCACTTCGATTTGAGGAAGATGTCGAGGCCGACCAGGCGGTCGATCAGCGCGATCACCAGGGTGGCGCAGACAATGAAAACCACCGAGATCGCCGCGAGGTCGGGCGTGATGATCGAGCGGATCGAATTGTAGATCTGCACCGGCAGCGTCACGGTGCGGGCATCGGTCAGCAGCAGGCTGACGAGGAACTCGTTCAGCGCGAGGATGAACATCAGCAGCGAGCCGCTGATGATCCCCGGCATGACGCCCGGGATGGTGACGTGGAAGAAGGTCGAGATCGGCCCTGCCCCGCAATTGGCCGCCGCCAGTTCGAGGTCGGGATCGAGGCTCGCCGCACTCGCCATCACCGCCCAGATCATGAACGGCAGGTTGATGACGCAGCAGGCGAGGCCGATCGGCCAGATCTGGCCGAGGATGCGCATCTCGCCGAACAGCAGCATCAGCCCGATGCCCGAACCGATGAGCGGGATGGTGAAGGGCAGCAACAGGTAGATTTGCAGAGTGCGCTCGAACTTCAAAGCATACTTGCTGAGCGCGATGCCGGCGAGGGTGCCGACCGGGATAGCGATCAACATGCAGATCAGCGCGACGGCGAGCGAGCGGACGAAGGCGCTGCGCAGGTCATCGGCCAACGCAATCTTGGCATACCACTGCAGCGAAAAGCCCTGCGGCGGGAACTGGATGATGTTGCCCGAGGTGAAGGAGGCGCCGAGCACGACGATGGTGGGTGCCGACAGGACGATCAGCACGAGGACCACCATCGCCCAGATGACGATGGATTTGCCGAGCGGCTGCTGGGTCATTTGCGGTCCCTCCCCATGGCAAGGGTCCCGGCCCCGAAAATCGTGAAGACGATGCCGACCACCAGCGAGCCGATGCCGACGAGGATGAGGGTGAGCGCCGAGCCCATGCCCTGGTCGGAGGTGCGGAAGAACTGGTCGTAGATGGCGTTGGCAATGAAATCCTGCGAGCCCCCGCCGAGGATCGCAGGCATGGCAAAATCGGTCAGCGACAAGGTCAGGACGACGAGGCCGGCGCCGATCAGCCCGGGCTTGGCCATCGGCAGCACGACATGGATGAAGCTCCGCCACCAGTTGGCGCCGAGGCTGCTGGCGGCGGATTCGATCTCTTCGGGGATGGCGGTGAGGGCCGGCGCCAGCATCAGCACGGCGAAGGGGATCATGTACTGTACCAGCCCGAACAGCACGGCCGGGTAGTTGTAGAGCAGCCGCACCGGCGACACCCCGACCAGCCCCAGCACCTCGTTCACCACCCCCTGGTTGCCGAGGATGATCAGCCAGCCATAGGCGCGCACCACCTGGCCGATGAAGAACGGCAGGAACAGCGCGATCAGCAGGAACTTGCGCAGCAGCGCCGAGGGCGTGCGCACCATCAGGTAGCTGTAGGGAAACGCAAAGACGAGGCAGAGCACGGTGACGATCACCGAGCCCAACAGGCTCCGCCACAGGATCGACCAGTAGAGGCCGCTCAAGAAGATCTGCTCGTAGTTGGCCGAGCGATAGTCGGTCGAGGGCAGGAACGTGCTGGTGTCGAGAACGCGAGCGCTCTGGTCGGCGATCTGCACCATGCCGATCACCAGGAGCAGCACCAGCAGCACGGCGGGCAGCACCATGACATAGGGGAGCGCGCCCGACAGGCGTCTCGGCCAGACGGCGGCCACGGCGGCCTCGATCCCGTCCATGATCCGCCAGTGCAGCGGATAGGCCTTTCGGTATGTTCGCATGCTGCTCCTCAGGGGGGTAGGCACGGGGCTCTCAGTCATCCTCCCCCGCGTGGCGGGGGAGGATCGCCGCACCGCCGGTGGTAAGGGACGACGGCAAAGCGCCGTCCCTCGCGAGATCAGCCCTGCATGATCTTCTTGAACTCGCCGAACCAGGTGCTCTCGTTCTCGACCTGGACCTGCGAGGAGATGCGGATCAGGTGTTCGAAGTCTTCCGGCTTGGTCGGGTAGGACGCATCGCCGACGAGATCGGCCGGCGGGGTGAGGCCGGGGACGACGCCGGGCAGCCCGAGGCCGTCGAGCCACACCTGCTGGGCTTCCTTGGTGATGGCGAAGTTGATGTACTGCTTGGCCCAGTAGAGCTCGTTCTCGGGCAGGCCCTTGGGGATCCACAGGCCATCGGTGTCGAACTTGGCGCCTTCCTGAGGCACGGTCCAGGCGATATTGACGCCGTTCTTTTTGGCTTCGCGGGCATTGGTCGAGATGGTGACCGCAAGGTCGATCTCACCGTTCTGGAACCAGGTGGTGAAATCCGGATCCTCGCCCAGCAGCGGCGCCTGCTCCTTGACTTTCCTGATGAAGTCCCAGGCCGGCTGCATGTTGGCGGGGATGTCCTCGAGCTTGCCGCCGCCGGCGACCTGGGCCGGGAAGTGGAAGCCGATACCGTCGTTGTAGAGCGCGATGCGGCCCTTGAACTTGGGATCGAGCAGCACCTGCAGCGAGGTCGGGGCGCCATCCGGGAAAGCCTCGGGACGGTAGGCCAGCACGTAGACATAGCCATAGGTGTTGACGATCGGGTAGCCCTCGAGCCCGACGGGCTTGGCGAGCTCGGTGGTGCCGGCGAGGTTCGACAGATCCGACAGATCCTCGGTCACCCCGCGCAGCGCCGACTTGGTGGCGTTGGTGGTCGTATCCCAGTTGATGTGGATCGGCGGCACCCGGTTCTGCGCCACAGCGGCCCATACCTTGGGCTGGATCTCGTTGTCTTCGGTCAGATCGTGGCGGACGGCGATGCCGGTGGCCGCGGTGAAGGGATCGGAGACGCCTGCCTTGAGGCTGTCGACCCAAGAGCCGCCCCAGGCGCGTACGATGATTTCGGCGGGCTTGGCCGGTTCCTGGGCAAATACTCGCGTCGCAAAGCCGGAGGCGGCGAAGCCGCTCAGCGCTGCGGCGCCGCCGAGGAACTTGCGGCGGGATAAGGCAAGAATGGATTTCTGGTCGGTCATGGTTCTCTCTCTCCTGTTGTCTCTACCGGCGGGCTCAGTTGGGGAAGGTCAGCACGTCGCGTGCGTTCCAGCCCATCGCCACGTTGTCCCCGATGGCGAATTGCTTGTGAGCCGCTGGATCATGGTCGAACACGCGCAGCAGCGTGCCCGGGGCCAAGTCTATCTCGTAGACGAGGCGCTCACCCTCGAAGATGGCGTCACGGACGACGCCATGGCGAGTGGTCTCACAGCCGGAAAGCTCGGCTTCAGACGATCCCAATCGCACCTGCTCGGCGCGCAGCGCACCGGTGACCGAAGCGCCAACCGAGGGTGCAACGCCTGGCGCCGCCCAGGTGCCGGTGACCTCGCCGCTGCCGATATCGAAGCTGACCGTAGCGCCTGAGGTCGCTGTGACCTTGCCCGAGATGAAGTTGGTGACGCCGATGAAGCCGGCGACGAAGGCATTCGACGGCGTCCGATAGGTCTCAGAGGGCGGCGCTTTTTGCTGGATGACACCCTTGTCCATAACGATCACCTCGTCGGAAACGACGAGGGCCTCGCGCTGGTCATGGGTGACGTTGATGGTGGTGACGCCGAGCTCGCGCTGGATGCGGCGGAACTCGAGCTGCATCTCTTCACGGAGCTTGCGATCGAGCGCCGCCAGCGGTTCGTCGAGCAGCAGCAGATCGGGCTCGAATACCAGGGCGCGGGCAATGGCGACGCGCTGCTGCTGGCCGCCCGAGAGCTGGTGGATGCGGCGATCGGCATAGCCGCCGAGATGAACGAGATCGAGATAGCGCTGCACGCGCTCCGGGATGGTGGTCGCATCGAAGCGGCGCATCCTGAGCGGGAACGCCACGTTCTCGGCGGCGGTCAGGTGCGGAAACAGCGCCAGCTTCTGGAACACCATGCCGATCGAGCGCTTGTGCGGCGGCGTGGCGCTGACCGGCTTGCCGTTGATGAATATCTCACCGGCGCTGGGCTTTTGAAAGCCGGCGATCATCCGCAGCAGCGTCGTCTTGCCGGACCCTGAGGGCCCGAGAATGGTGAGGAAGCGCCCATCCTCGAGGTCGAAGGAGGCGTCCTTGACGGCATGGAAATCGGCAAAGGTCATATCGACGTTGCGCACCGATACGGCGACACGAGCCACCTGGGCGGAACGGCCTTCGATGCCGGCTTCAATGGTCATACGTACCCCTCGAACAGGCCAGTCGCAGCCCGTTTACACGCATAATGTCTATACATATAGACCCATGAGTCAACACGACTTGTGCAGTTTTCATTTCTGCTCAAGGATTGAGCAAATGGCGCGTCAGATGGAGGCAAGGTAGCCTCCATCGATCGCCAGGCACTGTCCCGTCACATAGGCCGCGGCGGTGCTGGCGAGGAAGACGACAGGGCCGCCGACATCCTCAGCCAACCCGAAACGGCCCTGCGGAATCTTTCCCAGCATGCCGGTGGCCCAGGCCTCGTCGGCATAAAAGCCTTCCGTCATCTCGGTGCGGAAGTAGCCCGGTGCGACCGCGTTGACGCGGATGCCATGCCGAGCCCATTCCGCCGACAAGGCGCGTGTCATGCCGAGCAATCCGGATTTCGATGAGCCATAGGGGACTGCGGTCGGCACGCCCACATAGGAGGTCAGCGAACAGAGGTTGATGATCGAGCCACCGCGACCGCGCGAAGCCATGCCGCGCGCCACGGCCTGGGCGCAGAAGAAGCTGCCCTTGAGGTTGGTGTCGACGATGCTGTCCCACAGCGCCTCATCGACATCGAGCGACGGCGCGACGCTTTCGAAGCCGGCATTGTTGACGAGGATGTCGATGGGCCAGCCCGCGTCGAGTTTGCCGATGGCTGCAGCAATGCCGGCGACATCGGAGACGTCGAGCTCGAGCGCCCGGCCGGACGCACCCAGCTGGCTCAGCGTCGTGTCGAGGCTGGAGCGGGAGCGCGCCGTAACGCACACCTGTGCGCCAGCTGCCGCGAGGGCAACGGCAATGCCCTGCCCCAGGCCGCGGCTGCCGCCGGTCACCAGGGCGCGCCTTCCCGTGAGGTCGAAGGCAGATTTGCTAGACATGCAGCCTCCTCCCAGAGATGCAGTTGACGAGTATCAGCACTTTCGGTCACTCATGTCTATACATAATATCGGTAAGATCGAGACCCGACCGGCGCGGTCACGACGACGGGGTGAAAGTGGCGACGAGGGCGTGGCGATCCCCCGGATAGGTCAGCCGCACCTGGGTGACGGCAGCGCCGGCGCTCCAGGTGCGCCGCTCGATCACGAGGCAAGCGGCGCCCTGCTCGATCCCCAGTTGTTCGGCGGTAATACCGTCCGCCGCTGCCGCATGAATGCGGTGTTCGGCCGAGCTCCACGGCACCTGGCTCAGCAGCCACTGACCGGGCGGAACCTTGGTGAAATCCGCCTGGTCGGCGCCCTCGACGCCGGCAAGGTTGATCAGGCGCTGCTCAAGGCAGAACGGCTTGCCGCCGGCCAGATGGACGCAGGTGATATCGAGGATCGCCGTACCGACCGGCACGTCGAGCAGCAGCCGATCGGCGCCCTGGGCCTTCCGCTTCGCTACCCGCGGAACAGTGAATGCATAGGGGAGCTTGAGCGACTCCACTTCCTTGCGGATGTCACTGATCTCGAGCACGGCGGATTGGGTGTGCGGCTGGCTGACGAAGCTGCCGCTCTTTTTCACCCGCTCGATCAGCCCGGCCCGCGCCAGCTGGGTCAGGACCTTGTTCACGGTCATGCGCGAGCAGCCATACTCGCGCGCGAGATCCACCTCGAACGGGATGCGGTGGCCGATGGGCCATTCCCCCGAAACGATCTTCCTTTCAATGTCATTGAGGATGCGCTGGTGGAGTGTGCCGGCTTCGGTGTCACGCTCGGCAGTCACTAATGTGCTCACGCTCATCCAATCCCGTGCTTCAAACCAAAGCTAACCGATGTTCCGCCGATTGGGTCAAGCCCCAAGCAAGCGGCGCATGGTCGACTCGAACCGGCGCCGAATGGCGTCGGACTTAACATGTTTGCCGCCGATCACCTGCTTCTTGCCGCCGACCCAGACATCGGCCACCGACACGCCGGTGGCGAATACGAAGGCGTCGAGCTGGTCGCCGAGCGGGAGGTAAGGCGCTCCGGTCGGCGCGAAGGACACCAGGTCGGCTGGATTGCCGACTGTGATGCCGGAGCGGACCCCCAGGGCCAGTGCTCCGCCCATCGCCACGCGGTGCAGCAGCTCGGCGGCGGTTGATTGTCCTGAAGCCGCGATGACGTTGCGGCTGCGCTGGGCGAGGCGCTGGCTGTATTCCAGCTGACGCAGCTCACCGGCCAGCGTGATCTGGACATTTGAATCCGAGCCGACGCCCAGGCGACCGCCTTGGCTGATAAACTCGGCGCCAGCAAAGATGCCGTCGCCGAGGTTCGCCTCGGTGATCGGGCAGAGGCCAGCCACCGCCCCACTGGCGGCGATGCCGGCAACCTCGCCGGCGGTCAGGTGGGTGGCGTGGATCAGACACCAGCGCTGATCGACCGGCATACTCGCGAGCAGCAGTTCGACCGGACGCGCGCCGGTGGCGGCTATGCAGTCCTCGACCTCAAGCGTCTGTTCGGCGACATGGATGTGAACCGGCCCACTCTGGGCGAGCGGCAGGATCTCCCCGATCTCAGCGATGGTTGCAGCCCGTAGGCTGTGCGGCGCAATACCGACCACTGCCCCCTCCAGCCCATCGACCGCGCGCCTCGACGCCGCCATGAGGGCAGCGAAGCGCGAGGGATCGTTGATGAACCGCCGCTGCCCTTCGATCGGCGGCTTCGGACCGAATCCGGCGTGTGCGTAGAACACCGGCAGGAGAGTCAGCCCGATGCCGGCCTCCCCGCTCGCCGCCGCGATGCGTTCCGCCATCTCGGCGATGTTGGCATAGGGCCGGCCGTCGATATCGTGGTGCAGGTAGTGGAACTCGCCCACTCGGGAGAAGCCCGCCTCGAGCATTTCGACATAGAGCTGCGCCGCTACTGCCTCGACATCGTCAGGGGTCATCGACAGGGCGAAGCGATACATTTCGGTGCGCCAGCTCCAGAAGCTGTCGGCGCCGGGTCCGCGCTTCTCGGTCCGCCCCGCCATGGCCCGCTGGAAGGCGTGGCTGTGGAGATTGGACACAGCCGGCGCCAGAAGCGCGTGGCGTTCAGCAGCAGCAGCCGGCGAACTCCCCCCTTCCACCGATGTAATCCGCCCATGCTCGATATCGATGCTGACGTCATAAGCGAGCCCGCTGGGAAGCAGCGCTGCGGCCGCAAAAAGCCTGGTCATCGGGCGGTCCTCACGAGACGGGCACGGGACACTTTCAAAAACTCCCTTGTCAGCGACCTGATTATGTCTATACATCTTTTAGGACGATTGAAAGCGGACTTGCAATGCCGACACCAATCCCCAATCCCGGCGCCGACGTGAAACTATGGCGGAACGCCCGGCTCGTGACGATGGCTCACCCATCGGTCGAGCCGATCGAGGACGGCCTGATCGTCACCTCAGGCGAGCGTATCGTTTTCGCCGGCGCTGCGTCTGACGCACCTCAGATCGATGGCCCGCACGAACAGATCGACCTTGGCGGCCGGCTGGTGACGCCGGCGCTGATCGATTGCCACACCCATATCGTTCATGGCGGCAACCGCGCGCGTGAGTTCGAGATGCGGCTCGAAGGCGCCAGCTATGTCGAGATCGCCAAGGCCGGCGGCGGCATCGTTTCGACGGTGCGAGCCACCCGGGCGCTATCGGTCGAGGAACTGGTCGAGCAGGCCCTGCCGCGTCTCGATACGCTGCTGGCCGAGGGCCTCGCGACCATCGAAATCAAGTCGGGCTACGGGCTCAGCATCGAAGCCGAGCTGAACATGCTGCGCGCCGCGCGCGAGCTCGGCAACCGTCGTGCGGTGCGGGTGATCACGTCGTATCTCGGCGCTCACGCTACACCCGAGGAATACAGAGGGCGAAACGCCGCCTATCTCGACGAGATCGTGCTGCCAGGCCTCAAAGCGGCGCATGCCGAAGGGCTGGTCGACGCGGTCGACGGCTTCTGCGAGGGCATCGCCTTTTCGCCCGAGGAAATGGCGCGGGTGTTCGACCTGGCGAGGGACCTCGGCCTGCCGGTGAAGCTCCATGCCGAACAACTGAGCCATCAAGGTGGCGCCCGGCTGGCCGCGCGCTACGGAGCATTATCGGCCGATCACCTCGAATACATCGACGATACGGACGCCGCCGCAATGGCTGCCGCCGGCACCGTTGCCGTGCTGCTGCCGGGCGCCTTCTACGCCATCCGGGAGACACGCAAGCCCGATGTCGCCGCGTTGCGCCGGCATGGCGTCGGGATGGCTGTCGCCACCGACTGCAACCCCGGCACCTCGCCGCTCACCTCACTGCTGCTCGCGATGAACATGGCAGCCACCTTGTTCGAACTGACCGTCACCGAATGCATGGCCGGAACGACGCGGATGGCAGCGCAGGCGCTGGGGCTAGTCGACAAGACCGGCACGCTCGAGGTGGGCAAAGCCGCCGACTTCGCCGTCTGGGACTGCGCTTCGGCGGCTGAACTCACCTACCGCATCGGCTTCAACCCGCTGCATCGCCGCATCTTCAAAGGCAAAGCTATATGACTCTCACCCTTACGCCGGGAAGCGTTTCGCTGCAGACGCTGGCCGACATCTACTGGAACGGCACGCCCGCCGTGCTCGCCCCCTCATTCGAGGTCGCGGTCGGCCGCGCTGCCGCCCGTATCGCCCAGATCGCTGACGGGAATGCCCCGGTTTACGGCGTCAATACCGGGTTCGGAAAGCTGGCCTCGATCAAGATCGATGCAGCCGATCTCGCGACCTTGCAGCGCAACCTCATCCTCTCGCACTGCTGCGGCGTTGGCGCGCCGCTGCCCGAGAGTATCGTGCGGCTGATCATGTCGCTGAAGCTGGTGTCGCTCGGACGCGGCGCATCCGGGGTGCGGCTCGAACTGATCCGGCTGATCGAACAGATGCTGGCGCTGGGTGTGGTGCCGCTGATCCCGGAAAAGGGTTCGGTCGGCGCCTCGGGGGACCTCGCGCCGCTTGCCCATATGACGGCGGTGATGATCGGTGAAGGAGAAGCATTCTACCAGGGCGAGCGCCTCGGTGGCCGTGAGGCGCTGGATCGCGCCGGCCTTGCCCCCGTGGTGCTTGCCGCCAAGGAGGGCCTGGCCCTCATCAACGGCACGCAGACCTCGACGGCACTTGCGCTGGCCGGGCTGTTCCGCGCCCATCGCGCCGCGCAGGCGGCCCTGATCACCGGCGCCATGTCGACCGATGCGGCGATGGGCTCTTCGGCACCCTTCCACCCCGACATCCATACGCTCAGGGGGCACCAGGGCCAGATCGATGCGGCGGCGGCGCTCCGCACGCTGCTCGCCGGCTCGGCCATCCGCGAGAGCCATGTCGAAGGCGATGAGCGGGTGCAGGACCCCTATTGCATCCGCTGCCAGCCGCAGGTCGACGGCGCCTGCCTCGACCTGCTGCGCATGGCGGCGCGGACGCTGGAGATCGAGGCCAATGCCGTAACCGACAATCCGCTCGTGCTGGGTGACGAGAGCGTCGTATCGGGCGGCAACTTCCACGCCGAGCCGGTGGCCTTTGCCGCCGATCAGATCGCCATCGCGGTGTGCGAGATCGGCGCCATTGCGCAACGGCGCATCGCGCTCTTGGTCGACCCTGCCCTCTCCTATGGGCTGCCGGCCTTCCTCGCCAAGCAGCCGGGGCTCAATTCCGGACTGATGATTGCCGAGGTGACCTCAGCGGCGCTGATGAGCGAGAACAAGCAGATGGCGCATCCGGCCTCTGTCGACTCGACCCCGACCTCAGCCAACCAGGAGGACCACGTGTCGATGGCCTGCCACGGGGCGCGCCGGCTGCTGCAGATGACCGAGAACCTGTTCGGCATTATCGGCATCGAGGCGCTGACGGCGACGCAGGGAGTGGATTGCCGCGCGCCGCTGCAGACCGGCACCGAACTGCTGAAGGCCCGTTCGGCGCTGCGGGCGGTGGTCCCCGAACTCGAGCTCGACCGCTACATGGCTCCCGACATCGCCGCCGCGGTGACGCTCGTCGCCAATGGCGGGCTGGTCGGCGCCGTCGGCCCAGGGATCCTGCCGGAGCTGGTGCGCTGATGGAGATCTTCGAACTCCACCAGGGCACGTCGCCGGTCATCCTGGCGTTCCCGCATACCGGGACCTACCTGCCGCCCGACATTGCCGAACGACTGAACGATAACGGCCGTATCCTCGCCGATACCGACTGGCATATTCACGAGCTCTATCGCGGCCTTTTGCCCGGGGCCTCGACCATCCGCGCCACCCACCACCGCTACCTCATCGACGTGGGTCGCGACCCCACCGGCGTCAGCCTCTATCCGGGCCAGAACACCACGGGCCTTGTCCCCGAAACCGACTTCGACGGCGTTGCGATCTGGAAAGACGGTGGCTTCGCCGACGCAGCCGAGATGCAGCGGCGGCTCGCGGCATTCCACACCCCCTACCACGCGGCGTTAACGGCGGAGGTTGCGCGGGTGCGTGCGACGCATGGCGTCGCCATCCTGTTCGATTGCCACTCGATCCGCTCCAACATCCCGTTCCTGTTCGAGGGCACCCTGCCGGATTTCAACGTCGGCACGGCCGATGGGAAATCCTGCAGCCCGGCTGTCGAAGCCGCCGTATACGGTGTCGCCCGGCAAGCGCCGGGCTACAGCTCGGTGCTCAATGGCCGCTTCAAGGGCGGCTGGACGACACGCCACTACAGCGACCCGGCAGGTGGCGTGCAGACCATCCAGCTCGAGCTGGCCCAGGCGACCCACCTCGCCGCGGAAGCGCCGCCCTTCGCACTCGATGCCGTGAAGAGCGAACGCCTGCGCGCCCATCTGGGCGAAATGCTGCAGCGCCTCGAAGCGCTGGCCCCCTCACTCGCGGAAGCAAAGCCATGACCGACCCCCGCCACAATATCCGTGAAGTCCGCGCAGCGCGTGGCACCGAGCTCAGGGCCAAAAGCTGGCTCACCGAGGCGCCGCTGCGCATGCTGATGAACAACCTCGATCCCGATGTCGCCGAAAACCCCAACGAACTGGTGGTCTATGGCGGCATTGGCCGGGCAGCCCGCACCTGGCAGGATTTCGACCGCATTGTCGCGGCGCTCGAAAAGCTCGAGAGCGACCAGACCTTGCTGGTGCAGTCGGGCAAGCCCGTCGGGGTGTTCCGCACCCATGCCGATGCGCCGCGGGTACTGATCGCCAACTCCAACCTGGTGCCGCATTGGGCGACCTGGGACCACTTCAACGAGCTCGATAGGAAGGGGCTCGCGATGTACGGCCAGATGACGGCCGGGTCGTGGATCTATATCGGCACCCAGGGCATCGTGCAGGGGACCTACGAGACGTTCGTGGAAGCCGGCCGGCAGCACTATGGCGGCAGCCTCAAGGGCAGGTGGATCCTCACCGGCGGACTCGGCGGCATGGGTGGGGCGCAACCGCTCGCCGCCGTGATGGCGGGCGCCTCGTGCCTTGCCGTCGAGTGCAACCCGGACTCGATCGATTTCCGCCTGCGCACCCGCTATCTCGACGAGAAGGCCGCGACGCTCGACGAAGCGCTCGAGATGCTCGAGCGCTGGACCAAAGCCGGCGAGGCGAAGTCGGTGGGTCTGCTCGGCAACGCCGCCGAAATCCTGCCGGAGATGGTGCGTCGCGGCATTCGCCCCGACCTCGTCACCGACCAGACCTCGGCGCATGATCCGATCAACGGCTACCTGCCCAAGGGCTGGACGATGGCTGAATGGCGCGAGAAGCGGGAAAGCGCACCCAAAGAGGTGGAGAAGGCGGCGCGCGCCTCGATGCGCGACCATGTCGAGGCGATGCTGGCCTTCTGGGATCGCGGCATTCCGACGCTCGACTACGGCAACAATATCCGCCAGGTCGCCAAGGACGAGGGGCTCGAGAATGCCTTCGCCTTCCCCGGCTTCGTTCCGGCCTATATCCGCCCACTGTTCTGCCGCGGCATCGGGCCGTTCCGCTGGGCAGCGCTCTCCGGCGACCCGGAGGATATCTACAAGACCGATGCCAAGGTCCGGGAATTGACGCCGGGCAATACCCACCTTCACAACTGGCTCGATATGGCGCGCGAGCGTATCGCCTTCCAGGGGCTGCCGGCGCGCATCTGCTGGGTCGGCCTCGGCGACCGGCATCGGTTGGGTTTAGCGTTCAACGAAATGGTGCGGACAGGCGAGCTGAAGGCGCCCGTGGTCATCGGCCGCGATCATCTCGATTCCGGTTCGGTGGCCTCGCCCAACCGCGAGACCGAGGCGATGCAGGATGGCTCCGACGCGGTGTCGGACTGGCCGCTGCTGAACGCGCTGCTCAACACGGCGTCAGGCGCGACCTGGGTATCGCTCCACCATGGCGGCGGCGTCGGCATGGGCTTCTCGCAGCATGCCGGCATGGTGATCTGTGCCGATGGCACCGACGATGCGGCTCGGCGCCTCGAACGCGTGCTGTGGAACGATCCGGCGAGCGGCGTCATGCGGCACGCCGATGCCGGCTATGACATCGCCCTCGATGTGGCACGCGAGAAGGGCCTCGACCTGCCCGGTATCCTGGGCTGAGCCATGGTGCGGCTGCTGCGGTTTCACGAGCTTCCGGCCTCGCCCTGGCGGAACGGTGGCGGCATGACCCGCGAGATTGCTGCGCTCAGGGACAGCGATGGCGCCGAGTTCCTGTGGCGGCTGAGTATCGCCACGGTCAATGCGGACGGCCCGTTCTCGACGTTCGCCGGGATCGACCGCACCATTGCTGTTCTCGCCGGACGCGGCATGGAGCTTGAGCTGCCCGATCGCACGGTTTCGCTGAGCGCCGGGAGTGAGCCCTTCGCATTCGGCGGCGAGGAGCCGGTGCATGCCAGGGTTGTCGCGGGGGAGACGACCGACCTCAATGCGATGACGCGGCGCGGAGCGTTCACCCACACCATGCGCCGGCTGCAGTCCAGTGGCCGTTGCTCGGTCACCGGCGTGGCTGATGAGACGGCGCTGGTCTTTGGCGGCGAGGCGGTTGTCGAAATGGCGGGAACGGGATTCGAAGCGGGTCGCTTCGATGCGCTGGTGGGTCTGGCACCCGGCGAACGCATCACGGTCACGGCCGAGCCCAGCGCCACAATCCAGCTTATCGAGTTCTTCCGCTGCTGACGGGAACAGAAGGACTCGAAAGAGCGGCCAGAAACCCCTATGAGTTAGTCCAAATCGGACAAGAGGACTCGAAGTAACGATGACGGCACGAATCTACCGGCCTGCCCCCAATGCCATGCAGTCCGGCCGGGGCAAGTCCAAGGAATGGGTGCTGGTGCATGAGCCGGCGGCGGCGCGCACGATCGAGCCACTGATGGGCTACACCTCGACCACCGATACCCGCGCCCAGATCCGCCTCACCTTCGACACGCTCGAGGAAGCCGAAGCCTATGCGCACAAGAACGGCATCGCCTACCAGGTGCTGCCCGACCACAAGCCGACGGTGAAGCGCACCACCTACTCCGACAATTTCCGCGCCGATCGCAAAACGCCCTGGACACACTGAGGACGTGCGGCGATGAGGACTTTCCTCCGCCGCGCCCTGCCACTGCTGGCGCTGCTGGCCGGGCTAGCACCGGCGGCGACGCTGGCGGCTCCCGCTTTGTGGCGGGTCAGCGATGCCGACAGTTCCGTCTGGCTGTTCGGCTCGATCCACATCCTCGATAAGGACCGGGACTGGCGGACGCCACGCTTCGACGCGGCGTTGGCGGAGGCCGACCACGTCTATTTCGAGATCGTGCTCGATATGGACGCCTACGCGACATTCACCCGGCTCTCGCTGGTCTATGGCAGGAATCGCGACGGACGACAGCTCAGCGATTATCTGACCAGCGAACAGCAGGAGCGGCTGCAGACCTTTCTCGATAAGCATGGGCTGTTGCGCGAACAGATCGAGACGATGCGGCCATGGATGGCCGATATGACCCTGATGGCCACCTCGCTGACCACAGGCGGCGAGGTCGGCATGGGCGGCCAGGCCGGGGTCGAACTGCTGCTGCTCGACGAGGTTGCCGAGGCGCGCCGGCGCGAGCTCGAAACGCCCGAAATTCAGTTCCGCATGTTCGCCAGCCTGCCCGACGCGGAGCAGGTCGCCTCGCTGATGCGCACCATCGAGAACGCCGATAGTCCCGACCAGCAACTGGGTAGCGTTGCCGAGCTCTGGCACTCGGGCGACGTGGAGGCGCTGGCGCGGCTGATGAATGCAGCGATGGGATCGACGGACTCGGCGCTGTACCGGCGTCTGCTCACCGACAGGAACCGGCGCTGGACGACTGAGATCGCTGAGATGCTGGCTAGTAACGAGGACGCGATGATCGTCGTCGGCGCCGGACACCTCGCCGGTCCGGTCGGGGTGCCGACGCTGCTCGGCGAGGCCGGCTTCAAGGTCGAGAGGATGGACTATTCGGTGGCGCCCCCCAGCTCAGCCGGCCGGCCGAACCGGCGCCGGTAGCAGCATGGATCAGGTGCTGGTGTTGATCGCCGTGGGCGCGGCGCTGGCTGGGTTCGCGCAGGGGGTCTCCGGCTTTGCCTTCGCGCTGGTGTCGCTGTCGGTATGGGCATGGGGCGTCGATCCGCGGTTGGCTGTTGTGCTCTCGGTCTTCGGATCACTCGTCGGGCAATTGGTGACGCTGCCTTTTGTCTGGCGCGGCTTCAGCCTCAAGGCGGCACTGCCGTTGATCATCGGCGGGCTGATCGGCGTGCCGATCGGGGCGCAACTGGTCGGTGCGGCCGACCCAAATCTGTTCAAGTTCGGACTGGGTCTGTTCCTCATTGCCTATTGTCCGCTGATGCTGCTGCTGAACCCTGATCTGCAGTTCAGCTGGGGCGGCCGGGTGGCCGATGCGGTGAGCGGCTGGATCGGCGGGGTGCTGGGCGGCATGGCCGGGATTTCGGGTCCGATACCCACGCTGTGGACCACATTGCGCGGCTGGAGCAAGGACGAGCAGCGCGGCGTGCTGCAGGGGTTCAACATCGCCATGCATACGGCGACGCTGACGGTCTACCTGATCGCCGGAACGCTCGAACCCGCGATGCTTGGCGAGCTGGCGCTGACCGGCGTGGTGCTGGTGCCGTTCGCGATCCTCGGCGTGCTGGTGTTCAAGCGGCTGACCACGATCGGGTTTCGGCGCGTGGTGCTGGTCGGCCTGACAACGTCCGGGCTGGTGCTGATCTGGGGCGCGGTGACGGCTTGGGTGTAGACTGCACACTGCCGATAGCTGGGATCGCCTCCCTCCCCCTTGAGGGGAGGGATTGAGGGAGGGGGTGGTGCAGTCAGCACCGAGCGTCCCTCACCACCCCCACCCCAACCCCTCCCCTCAAGGGGGAGGGGCGCGGAGAGGCCGGTGCGAACTAGACCTCGCTCAACTTGGTCCACTTGCCGTCGGCCTTGGACGAGGCGACGGAGGCCATGATGAACTCCATGCCTTCGACGCCATCGGCCAGGCTGGGGAGCAGGCCCGCTACGTCCTTGCCTTCGCCGCGGATGACCTGGGCAAACTGGCTGTAGAGCGTGGCGAAGGCTTCGAGATAGCCCTCCGGGTGGCCGCCGGGAATGCGGACGTTCATCGAGGCGGCGGGCGGTGCGGAGATGGCGCCGCCGCGGGTCAGCAGCTGCTTGGGTTTGCCGAACTCGGTGTACCACATGTAGTTTGGGTTATCCTGCCGCCACTCGAGCCCGGCCTTTTCGCCATAGACGCGCAGCTGCAGGCCGTTCTCATTGCCCACCGCAACCTGGCTGGCCCACAGCATGCCCTTGGCGCCGCCCTGGAAGCGCAGCTTGATCTGCACGTCGTCATCGAGCTTACGGCCCTTGACGAAGCTGGTGAGTTCGGCGCTCACCGCCTCGGTCTTCAGCCCGGTGACGAAGCGCGCGAGGTTGTAGGCGTGGGTGCCGATGTCGCCGATGGCGCCGCCGGCGCCGGAGCGCTTGGGATCAGTGCGCCAGCTGGCCTGCTTGTTGCCGGGGTCGGCGGCATTGGTCAGCCAATCCTGCGGGTATTCGACCTGCACCACCCGGATCTTACCCAGCGCCCCCGATTTCACCAGCTCACGCGCCTGCCGCACCAGCGGATAGCCGGTGTAGTTGTGGGTGAGCAGGAATTTGGCGCCCTTCTTGGGCTTGATCGCAGCCAGCGCCCGCGCATCGTCGAGCGTCGAGGTCAGCGGCTTGTCGCAGATCACGTGGATGCCGGCTTCGAGGAAGGCCTTGGCCGGGCCGAAATGCACGTGGTTGGGGGTGACGATGGAAACCGCCTGGATGCCGTCCTTGCGGGCGGATTCCCTGGCGGCCATTTCCTCGTAGGAGGTGTAGATGCGATCCTCGGCGAGGCCGATGTTCTTGCCCGACTCGAGCGCCGTCGCCGCGTTGGACGACAAGGCTCCGGCGACCAGTTCATAGTCGCCGTCGATGCGGGCGGCGACACGGTGGACGTAGCCGATGAAAGCACCGGTGCCGCCACCGACCATGCCCAGGCGAATGCGCGGAGCGCCGTTCTCTGCCATTTTGTTCCTGCTCCCTTGTGTTGTTGGCTAAGGTCCCGCCGCACTTGCGATGTCACCCCCGCGAAAGCAGGGGCCCAACTTTCAGCCCGAGTGGGCGGAGGCTTGGATCCCTGCTTTCGCAGGGATGACACCCGAGCGCGGGGCGAGCCCCGCGCCTGTTCCTCAGCTCAGACCCAGAATCTTGCGGTTGGCCGCTCGATCGGTGCCCGACGACGCAAAATCGTCGAAGGCCTTCTCGGTAACATTTATGATGTGGCTTGCGATGAACGGCGCGCCTTCCGCAGCACCCTGCTCCGCCGACTTGATGGCGCATTCCCACTCGAGCACGGCCCAGCCATCGAAGCCATAGGCCGAGAGTTTTGAGAAGATGCCGGCGAAATCGACCTGGCCATCGCCGAGCGAACGGAAGCGCCCGGCCCGGTTCACCCAGGACTGGAAGCCCGAATAGACGCCCTGCTTGCCGGTGGGGTTGAACTCGGCGTCCTTGACGTGGAACATCCGGATCCGCTCGTGGTAGAAATCGATATACTGCAGGTAGTCGAGCTGCTGCAGCACGAAGTGGCTGGGATCGTAGAGCAGGTTCGCCCGCGGGTGGTTGTTCACGCGCTCGAGGAACATCTCGTAGGTGGCGCCGTCGAACAGATCCTCGCTCGGATGGATCTCGTAGCAGACGTCGACGCCGTGCCTGTCGAACTCGTCGAGGATCGGGGTCCAGCGGCGCGCCAGTTCATCGAAGGCTTCTTCGACGAGGCCGGCCGGACGCTGTGGGAACGGATAGAGGTAGGGCCAGGCGAGCGCACCGGAGAAGGTGGCGTGAGCCTTGAGACCGAGATTCTTCGATGCTGCGGCGCAGGCCTTGAGGTGTTTCACCGCCCATTCCTGCCGCGCGGTCGGATTGCCGCGTACTTCCGGAATGGCGAAGCCGTCGCTGAGTGTGTCGTAGGCCGGATGCACGGCGACGAGTTGGCCGATGATGTGGCTGGCGAGCTCGGCGATCTCGAGGCCATGGCTCTCTACCGTCCCCTTCACCTCATCGGCATAGGTCTTGGAGGTCGCGGCCTTCTCGACATCGACGAAATGCGTGAGCCAGGTCGGGATCTGCACGCCCTTGTAGCCGAGGTCCGCTGCCCAGGCGCAGATGTTGTCGAGAGTATCGAACGGGGCCTTGTCGCCCGCGAACTGGGCGAGGAAAATCGCCGGCCCTTTGATGGTGCGCATCAGAATACCTCCCTTGGACGGCGCGGTTCCGCCGTACTACGTGCACGTACCTCAGATCAGTCCGGACGCCCTGCCCGCTTGGAGTTCCGCATGTGGATGGAGCCGGGCCGCCGCTGACATGTCTGCAGCTACCTTCATGCTCGGCTCGGAACTGTCAAGGTGATGGAACGCGGAAACCGGCAGGGTTTATGCGGCCTTTGCTCAGGGCGCCAAGCTCTCAAGTACCAAACGCTCGATGGTCTCCATCAACCAGACCAGCCCGGCGTCCATCAGCCCGGCACGCGGCGCGACCAGATGGACGAAGCTGGGATCGCCCTGATCGAACGGCACCGGCGCCGTTGCGAGGCCGAAACGACGGGCATAGGCGCTGAAGACCGGTACCGGGATGGTGCCGATCAGATCGGTTTCGGCAATGGCGGCAAGCGCGACGATGAAGTGCGTAACGGTGAGTTGCACCCGGCGGGTGCGGCCGAGCGAAGTCAGCACGTCGTTGGTGTAGCTGCCGAGGTCACCGCGCGCCGAGACCATGACGTGATTGGCGGCGCAATAAGCATCGAGCGAGGGATTCTCAAGGAACGGGTGCCCCTTGCGGGCAACGACGGCGAAGTCGCCGTGATAGAGCGGGCGCGACACGAACCGGGACGGCACCTCGCCGAATGTTACCGCGGCGAGATCGACGCCACGCGAGTCGAGTTCCTCGAACGCGGTTTCCCACGGTCGCGCGCGGGTTACGTCCGGCATGATCTGGCGGGTGCCGATGTCGATGCCTGGAGCCTTGGCGGAGAGCTCGGCGAGCAGCGCCGGCAGCGGCGCAATGGCGCTGCCGTCGGGCGAGCCGATCATGAAGCGGCGCCGCGACGTCAAGGGATCGAAGGGCTCGGCCGACGATACCACCTGCCGAACCCGCGACAGAATCTCGGCAATCGGCTCGGCAAGGCTGAGGGCCCGCTCGGTGGGCACGACGCCGCGGGGGGTCTTGAGGAACAGCGGATCATTGAGCTGGGCGCGCAGCCGGCCGAGACCGTGGCTGACGGCGGAGGGCGACAGATTGAGGCGTTGAGCTGCCCTGCCAACGTGCTGCTCCTGCAGCACGACTTCGAAAAGCACGAGCAGATTCAGGTCGGTACGGGATAGATCAATCTGGTGCAGCATATCAGTGCATTCATATCACTGGATTCAGGATGCGGCAATCGGGCATCCCGGCGCCACGGGTGGGCAACCTGAGGACTTTCGAATGTACCTGACCTTCATGATGATCGGCGACCGCTGGGCGGCGCGCCACAATATCTCCAGGCCGAAGCCCGTGCCGGCGACGACCCGGCTGCTGCCGCCGCCGGCTGCCCGCAGGGGGGCCGGCAGATGATGCTCGTCCAGTTCTCCGGGGAAACGTCGGACGAGGCGGTGCAGCTCATTGCGTTCTGGCGCAAGGCCGGGCGCGAGCTGTGGTTCGCCAAGGACGCGGCGTTCGATGCGCTGTTCACCGAGAGCTTCATCGAGCTCTATGAACAGGCCGCCAAGGGGCAACTCGACCATTGGACCAGCACGGCACGCGGTTCACTGGCGCTGCTCATCCTGCTCGACCAGTTCCCGCGCAACGCGTTCCGGGGACAGGCCAGGGCCTACGCCACCGACGCTCATGCGCGGCGGATCGCCATGCTGGCAACCAGTTGGGGTCAGGATCTGATGATCGATCTCGAGCTCAGAGTGTTCATGTACCTGCCGTTCGGCCACTCCGAGAGCCTGGCCGACCACGTGCGCGGCGGCGAGCTGCTGGAACATATGGGCCGGCCCTATACCGACCACGCGAAAAAGTACCGGGCGGTGATCGAGCAGTTCGGACGCTTCCCTCACCGCAACTCGATCCTTGGCCGCGAGGCCACCGGCGCCGAGGAAGCGTTCCTGCGCAACGGCGGGTTCTCAGGCTGAAGAGAGACGAACATGGCAATCATGATGATCTCGGAGATCGAAGGCCAGACCGCCGAGGGCTACGAGCGCGTGCTCGACATGGTGCAACCGCACTATGCCGACGCCCAGGGTTTCGTCATGCACTCGGGCCACGCCACCGACAGCGGTTGGCGGGTGGTCGAGGTGTGGGAAAGCCGCGAAGATGCGGGGCGATTCTTTGCCCAGCACGTCGCACCCAACCTACCCAAGGGCATCCACCCCAAGGCACGGTTCGAGCCACTGCACACTTTGGTACGACGCTGAAGTCTTTGGGTGAACGCCGAAAGAAAGAGGCCCGGGTGACGCCCGGGCCTCTTCAAGACTGGATGGCGACAAGGGCTCAGCGCAGCAGGGCGCGGGCTTCTTCGATGCCGAGGGCGGCGGGGCGCTCGCAGGTGGTCTGCAGGGTGATCACCTGCCCGGTTTCGCCGGCGCGGAGGATCGAGGTCAAGACGTCGACGGCATGCAACGCGACGTCGAGGTCGCAGCGCGCCTTCTTACCGGTCTCGATCGAGTCCATCATGTCGCTCAGGCCCGCATTGCGGTAGTTGGCGCGCGGATTGGGCTTGTCCAGATCCTGGTTGGCCTTGCCGAACGGATGATCCCAGGGGGTTACCTTCTCCTTGGTGCCGGCGCGATCGGTGATCGTCACGTCGCCGTTGAAGAAGTTCGGATCGGGCACATAGACCGAGCCTTCGGTGCCATAGAGCTCGATATTGTGGTGGCCATGGCTGGAAACGTCCCAGCTGGCGCCGAGCGTGATGATGGCGCCCGAGTGGAATTCGAGGATGGCGTGGATCGTCGTGGGAGTGCCGACCTTGATGAACGTCCCCTTGAACGGCGAACCTTCGGTGGTCACCTCGCGTTCGGCGCGGGCCGAGCCGGTGAAGGCGGTAACGCGCTTGATCGGGCCAACGAGGCTGATCAGGTCGGTGATGTAGTAGGGGCCCATATCGAGGATCGGACCACCGCCGGGCTGGAAAAAGAAATCCGGATTGGGATGCCAGTGCTCCATGCCGCGGCTCAGCACGTGCATGGTGCCCGATGCGATCTTGCCGACCTTGCCCGAGTCGATGATCGAGCGGGCCTGCTGGTGTGCGCCGCCGAGGAAGGTATCGGGAGCGGAGCCGACCTTGAGCTTGTGCTCGTCGGCCAGCGCCTTGAGCTGAATGCCCTCTTCGACGCTGAGCACGAACGGCTTCTCGGAATAGGCATGCTTGCCGGCCGAGAGGATTTCCTTGGAAACCGAGAAATGGGTCGAGGGGATCGTGAGGTTCACGATCACGTCGACCTCGGAGTTCTTCAGCAGCTCGTCCGGGGTCTGTGCGGCAACATTGTATTCCCCTGCCCGCTTCCTGGCAGCCTCGGGGAGGATGTCGGCGATGGCGCGGACTTCGAGGTTCTTGAACAGCGGCGCGAGGCGCAGGTAAGCGGCCGAGATGTTGCCGGCCCCCATGATGCCGACGCCATAGGTCTTTGCCATGATGTTACGCTCCGAGGGTCTTGATGAAGGCGATCGAGCGCGAGGCGAAGCGGTCGATATCGTTCGGGTTGTCGTGTTCGGCGATGAAATACTGCGCCTTGGTCTGGGTGCGGACGATCGGCCACAGCGTCTTCCAGGGCACGATGCCCTGGCCGGCATCGGCCCAGCCGTCTTCGTCGGCGTTCTGGCCTGATGGTGCGATGTCCTTGACGTGGATAGCGACGATCCGGTCGCCGAACTTGGGCAGCCAGGTGGCCGGGTCGGCCTTGCCGCGGACGATCCAGGCGACGTCCGCTTCGACGTTCACCGCCGGGGCGGCTTCAAGCAGCCAGTCCATGGCATACTTGCCGTCGTACTCGACGAACTCGAACTCGTGATTGTGGTAGCCGAAGGTGAGCCCGGCATCCTGGAACGGCTTGCCGATCTTCTGCAGGCGGTCAGCGAACGCCTTCCAGCCATCGGCGGAGGTCGGCCGATCGGCCGGAGCGAGCCACGGACAGACCACCACCTTGATGCCGAGCGTTTCGGCCAGTTTCAAAGTCTTCGACGTATCCTCGAGGTCGCCGAGGCCGATATGCGCGGTCGGCATGGTGAGGCCGTTGGCGTCGAGCTGCGCCTTCAGCGCCACGGGGTCGGTGTAGAGCGAACCATAGCCCTCGACATGGGTGTAGCCGAGCGCTGCGACCTTCCTGAGCACGTCCGCGAGCGGGTAATTGCGGGCGCTGAACAGCTGAAAACCGATATCCATTATGTGGCCTCTTTCACTTCCAGGCGGTGACGGCGGCGATCGAACGAGATGCGAAGCGGTCGACGTCGGCGGGGTTGTCGTGTTCCATCACCCAGTAGCGGGCGTTGGTGTGGGCTTTGACGGCGTCGGCGAGCGCCTGCCAGTCGAGCGTGCCATGGCCGACATCGGCCCAGCCGTCTTCGGTGGCGTTTTCGCCTGATGGCGCGATGTCCTTGACGTGGACGGCGTTGATGCGGCGGCCGTGCTTCTTGATCCACTCGATCGGATCGTGGCCGCCCTTCACCACCCAGGCGACATCCATTTCCCAATCATTGTTGGGGGCGGTGTCGAGGATAATGTCCATCGGCAACTTGCCGGTGGCGGTGGGGCGGAACTCGAAATCATGGTTGTGCCAGCCGAAGCCGAAGCCGCGCTTGCGGAAAGCCTCGCCGAGCCTGGCGAGCGTCTCGCCGAGCTCGATCCACTTGCTGTCGCCCTGCCCTGCCTCGCGCTCCTCCTTGGGGATCGCCGGGCAATAGAGGAACTTCATGCCGAGCGTTTCGGCGATCTTCAGCGCGGCCTCGGTATCCTTGAGCTGGGCGAGACCGAAATGGCCGGTCGGCATGGTAAGGCCGTGCTGCTTCAGCGATGCGGCGAGGCTTTCGGCCTCGGCGTAAAGCCCGCCAAAACCTTCGACCTGCTTGTAACCGAGCTTGGCGAGGCGCCCTAGCACGCTGTCCAGCGGCGGGAAATTGCGGGCGCTGTAAAGCTGAAAAGAAAAGTCCAACGATTGTCTCCTCCAGTAATGCTTCCGCCCCGGTCGTTGCCGGGGCGGCGCAGTGCTGCTTTCGGTGAGCTCGTAACACCCCCGCCGAAACGCCGCTACGCATCCGGTAAGGTGGATGAGCCGAAAGGTCAGATGCGGTTGCCGCTCGCTGCGTTGAAGACGGAACCACGGCCGGGATCAAAGCCGATCAGGACCTTCTGGCCCGGCTCGAGATGCACTTCGGCGGCGGCGCGGAAGGTCAGCGACTGGCCGGCGATTTTGGTCCAGCCAATGGTATCGGCCCCCATCGGCTCGATGATCTCGATCTCCGATTCCATCTGTACCGGCATTTTCCTCGCTTCTTCACCGACGACTATGTGCTCGGGCCGGATCCCCAGCACCGAGGCGCCATTGGTCTGATTGGCGAACTGGTAGTTGCTGAGCGGAATGCTGGCCTGGCCATCGACGCTAAGCGTGGTGCCGCTCAGGTCGCCCTTGATGAAGTTCATCGAGGGCGAGCCGATAAAGCCGGCGACGAACAGGTTGACCGGCTTGTTGTAGATGGTGTGCGGGTCGGCCAGCTGCTGGATCACGCCGTTCTTCATGATGGCGATGCGGTCCGCCAGCGTCATCGCCTCGATCTGGTCGTGCGTGACGTAGATCATGGTGTTCTTGAGCCGGGCGTGCAGCCGCTTGATCTCGATGCGCAGGTCATTGCGGAGCTTGGCGTCGAGGTTGCTGAGCGGCTCGTCGAACAGGAACACATCGACGTCGCGCACCAAGGCGCGGCCGATGGCGACGCGCTGCCGCTGGCCACCGGAGAGCTCGACAGGTTTGCGCTGCAGGAGCGGCTCGATCTGCAGGATTTCCGAGGCGCGCTTGACGCGGGCATCCACTTCCGCTTTCGGCATGCGGGCGACGCGCAGGCCGAACGACAGGTTCTTCTCCACCGTCATCTGCGGGTAGAGCGCATAGGACTGGAACACCATGCCGATGCCGCGGTCCTTGGGTTCGTCCCAGGTGACGTTCTTGCCGGAGATGAAGATCTGCCCGTCGGAAACGTCGAGCAGGCCGGCAATGCAGTTGAGCAGGGTGGACTTGCCGCAGCCCGAAGGCCCGAGCAGAACGATGAATTCGCCGTCGGCGATGTCGAGGTTCAGTTGGTCGAGCACGGTCACGCTGCCGTAGCTGAGGGAAAGGTCCTTTATTTGTACGCTGGTAGCCATAGTTAGCCTTTCACGGCGCCGGCGGCGATGCCACGGACGAACCACTTGCCGGAGACGAAGTAGACGATCAGCGGCACCGCACCTGTAAGAAGGGTTGCCGCCATATTGGTGCTGTACTCGAGCGTGCCGGTGGAGGTGCGCACGATGTTGTTGAGCTGCACGGTCATGGGCAGGTTCTCACGACCGGCGAAGACCAGGCCGAAGATGAAGTCGTTCCAGATCCCGGTAACCTGCAGGATGACGGCAACAATGGTGATTGGTACCGACATTGGCAGCATGACAGAGAAAAAGATGCGCCAGAATCCTGCCCCATCGACACGCGCCGCCTTGAACAGCTCAGCCGGCAGCGCGGCGAAGAAGTTACGGAATAGCAGCGTGAGTATCGGCATGCCGAAGATGGTGTGGACGATGACGATACCAGGCAGAGTGCCGAACAGGCCAACACGGCTCAGCCCGAAAATGATCGGATAGACCAGCACCTGGAACGGCACGAAGGCACCGAACACCAGGATGCCGAACAGCAGCTCGGATCCCCGGAAGCGCCAGAAGCTCAAGGCATAGCCGTTGATCATGGCAATGATGATCGAGATCGGCACCGACAGCAGCGTGATCTTGGCGGAGTTGAAGAACCCGGGTGCCAGACCGAAGCAGTCACGGCCTGTGCAGGCCGAGCTCCAGGCTTTCACCCAATAGTCGAGTGTCGGCTGCATCGGGAGCGCGAAGATATTGCCGCCGCGAATCTCGTTCATCGACTTCATCGAGGTGAGGATCATCACGAAGAGCGGAACGAGGAAGAACAGCGCAGCAATCAGCAGGAACGCATAGATGCCGATCCGCGCAGCCGTAACGCGCCTGGGCTTCGGGCCTGCCGGTTCGATGGCGAAGCTACCTGCGCTCATGCCGACCTCCCCTTGCGCTGGGCCCGCCAGCGCAAGATCGCCTGGAGCAGGATCAGTGCAGCTATTGGGGCCAGCATGCAGGTCGCCGCCGCCATGCCCTGGGCGACGTTGCGCGAGTTGATATTGTCGATGACGTAAGTGGCCGGCATCTGCGTGGAGATGCCCGGGCCGCCACCGGTCATGGCGATGACGATGTCAAAGGTGCGCACGGTGTTGACCACCAGCAGGACCAGCGCCGTAGCGGTGGCGCCACGCATCATCGGAATGACGATGGAGACGTAAGTACGCCAGGTCGGAATGCCGTCGATCCTCGCCGCTTTCCAGATTTCCTCGTCGACGCCGCGAAGGCCGGCGAGCAGGATCGCCATGGTCACACCGGCGCCGTTCCAAGTGCTGGCGACGATCATGCCGATCAGCGCGGTCTCGCCATCGGCGAGCGGCGCGAAGGTGAAGTCGGCAAAGCCGAGGCTGCGCACGAAGGCCTGCAGGCCCCAGATCGGATCAAGCATCAGCTGCCAGACCAGACCCGTGATGACCGCTGACAGGGCGAACGGATACAGGAAGATGGTGCGGAACGCATCTTCACCGCGAATACGCTGGTCCATGAATACCGCGAGCATGAAGCCGCCGACGAGACACAGCGTGATATGACCGAAGCCGTAGAACCAGATGTGCTGGACCGACGCTACCCAGCGCGGTGTGGACCAGAGGATGTCGTACTGCCTCAGCCCGACAAAATCGATATTGATGAGAAAGAACTTGGTGTTGGTGAATGACAGGATCACCGTGAAAGTGATGCCGATGACGAACACCCCAATCGCAACGACCATCATTGGAATGGTGCCAATGATAGCGGGCAGCTTGCCCAGCATTCGCCGACGATTGGCCTTCGACTTGAGCTGGCTCGTCGAGAGCTCCCGCTCAGCAGCAGTTATGGTGGTCACTCGAGCTCAATCCCCGCTAAAAGCCGGATGGCCAAAATAAGATGGCGGCCCAGCATAGCCGGACCGCCATCAGAACAATACGCTCTTACTCGGCGTTCTTCAGCAGTTCGACGAACTGCGCCTGAGCCGCTTCCGGAGTGGTGTTGGCGTTATAGATCAGGTCCGAGAAGATGGCGTTCTGAGCCGTCGCGAAGGCCTCGTTGCGCCACACGTTCTGGTCCGGCACCACGGCGCCCGGCTGCGAGAAAACGGCAATACCCTTCTTCATGCAGTCATTGGCGAGCGACATATCGACATCGTCGCGGATCGGGACCGAACCCTTTGCCGTGTTGAACAGCGCCTGGGTGCGGGGATTGACCATGGTCGAAGCCAGCGACAGCTGGGCGCGCTCCACTTCGGGATCGCCCTGCTTGAAGAACACGAAGATATCCCCAGCGATACGGACGTTCTTCGGCTCGGCAAGCAGCGGCCCGAGCAGACAGGCATAATCAGTGCCGGCGACCTTCTTGGCGATCTGGAAGTCGCCCTGAGCCCAGTCACCCATGACCTGGAGAGCTGCCTGATCCTGGATGATCAGTGCAGTGGTATCGTTCCAGTTGCGGTTGGTCGAACCCGAGTCGGCATAGGTGCCGAGGGTCTTGAGCGTCTGGAAGGCCTTGAGCACCTCCGGCCCGCCCGCCAGCGCCAGATCCTTGTCTTTCCAGATCTTCTCGACGGTTTCTGCACCGAGGCTGGCAAGCACGAGCTGGTTGGCCATGAGGCTGATCTGCCAGCCGCCACCGTCACCGCCGACGGCGAACGGGATGACGCCGGCTTCCTTGAGCTTGGGCAGGTCAGCAACGTACTGATCCCAGGACGCAGGCACTTCGAGGCCGGCCTTCTTGAACGCCGGAATCGATGCCCATGCCCAGTTCAGCACGTGGATGTTGACCGGAACGCACCACCATTTGCCGTCGATCTTGCACGGGGCCACCGCTTCGGCGGGACGGATGAACTTGTCCCAGCCTTCGCTTTCGGCGAGCGGAGTGAGGTCGAGCAGCAAGCCGGCAGCAATCAGTTCTTCGTACTGACGGCCCGGATTGAACTGCGCCGCATCGGGCGGATCGCCGCCGAGGGCACGCTGCATGATTGCTGCACGGGCGGTTTCACCGAGGGCAATCGCGTTGTCGACCCACTTGTCGCCGGTCGCATCGAACTCCTGCGCGAACACCGAGACGGCTGCCTGCTCGCCGCCCGAAGTCCACCAGTGAATAACTTCAACGTCGGCAGCGCGAACGGCCGTGCTGCCAAGCATGGCGGCGGCCGCCATGGCCACCACCGGGAAAAACGACTTCATAATGTATCCTCCCAACATTCCCGAGGAGCGATGCGCCCCCAGCGAAACCTGCGCCCGTCGACAAGGGCCTCCCACCATGAGGGATAGCGTCCTCTGTCAACGGCGTGTAATCGATTACACCATGCCATCCGGAAGTTCAATGCAATCGATTGCAGAAATCTCAGACATTCCTTGCGCAGCTGTCAAGGTCGATCTAGACAAAGCGGGCGAGCAGCGGTGAGGGAGCGCTGCGAACTCATGGTTTCGGCAAGAAAAACACCGACGATTCAAGACGTTGCCCGTTACGCAAGTGTGTCTGCGGCGACGGTCAGCCGTGTCCTCAGTTCGCCCGAGAGGGTGACCGAGACGACGCGTGAGCGGGTTTATGCTGCGGTGCGCGACACCGGCTACACCATCAACCAGGCGGCAAGATCGCTGCGGCTCAAATCGGCGCGGACGATTCTTATGGCGGCGCCCAATATCGGCAACCCGTTCTATTCGACCATTGTCGACGCGGTGATCCGCGAGGCGGCCGAGCGCGGCTACAGCGTGCTGGTGGCGAGCCGCATCGGCGACGACCCCAACCGCTGGCTCAGCGACTACCTGCTTTCCAACCGTGCCGACGGGCTGCTGCTGTTCGACGGCTCGCTCGACACCAACCGGCTGCATGGCCTGCGCGACGACGGCGTCGCCCTGCCGCTGGTCGCCGCCTACGATGAAATCCCCGACGCAAAGGTCCACTCGGTGATCACCGATAACCGGCTCGCGGCCAAGCGGGCGATCAGGCACCTGGTAGAACTGGGGCATAGCGAGATCGGCCACATTATCGGGCCATCGCGCAACCAGTCGACCAACGAGCGCTTCATCGGCTTTGCCGAGGCGATGCAGGAGGCAGGGCTGACGGTGCGCGAGGACTGGCTGTTCCCCGGCACCTACAACATGGAGTCGGGCATCGGCGCGGCCGAGCACCTGCTCGCCAGCGGCAAGCTGCCGAGCGCGGTGTTCTGCGGCAATGACGAGATGGCGCTTGGCCTGATTCACCGGCTGCGCCTCGACGGTATCGACTGCCCACGCGACATTTCAGTGATTGGCTTTGACGATATCGCGGTGGCGCGCTTCTTCGATCCGCCGCTGACCACCATGCGGCAGCCGCGCGAGGATATCGGCCGGATGGCGACCAGCTCGCTGATCGACATCATCGAAGGGGTGGTGCCGGAGGACGAGCCGATCCACGTCGTCCTCACCTCCGACCTGGTGATCCGCGAGAGCACGCGCGCAATCTAACGCGCCCATTTGCTGTTGCAGTTTGTCGCTTTCTCTGGGCGATATAGTACAAATTGCGGCATCTTTGGGGGTGAAGTGGCTGTAGACGGAGTTGCCGACATCGGGTCGGCGCGAACACGCGCGCCGCGACGCGATCTACTGGTGCTGCAGCTGGCCGCGGGCGGATTTTTTCTGCTGCGGCTGGCCTATGCCGTGGTGGTGCCGCCGGGTGGCGACGAGGGATACTATTGGCTGTGGGGCGGCCACCTGCAGCTATCGTATTTCGACCATGCGCCGATGGTCGGCTGGACCTCGGCGGTCGGCCGGCTGCTGCTCGGCTGGACGCCGGCTGGCCTGCATTTTGCCCCCGTCGTCACCTCGCTGGTGGTAGCCTGGGGCATTTATCGGTCGGCACGCTGGCTGGCGCCTGAGGACCCGCAGCGATTCTTCTGGCTGACGCTGGCGATTTACAGCGCGTCGCCCCTGCTGAATGTGCTCAGCATCCTCAACTATCCCGACCACCTGCTGATCTGCTTTTCAGCATTGTGCCTGCTGCAGATGGGGCAGTATCTGGGCAGCGTGCTGCGCCGCGACGAACGCGTGCTGCACCTCTATCTCGGCGCCTTGTTCATGGGGCTCGCCGCGCTCAGCAAGTACAATGCCGTGCTCCTTGCAGGCGGCATGCTGGTTGTGCTCATTGCCGAGCCGGGGTTACGCCGGACCTTCCGCTCCCCGCATCTTTACCTCGCTGGCGCACTGACCCTGGCGATGACCCTGCCGGTGATCCTGTGGAATTCGGAGCACCGCCTCGCCAGCCTCGAGTTCCACTCCGAGGACCGGCTGATCAAGGATGCCGACCTGTTCACGCCGTTCACGCTGGTACGGCTGATCATTTACTCGGTGCTGATCGTCTCGCCGTTCCTGATGCCGGGCTTCGTCCGCTTCCTGTTCGGCAAGCTGCCGGATGGGCCGCAGAAGGGATACCTGCTGATCGCGCGTGGCACGGCGCTGGTCTCCACCCTCATTTTCCTGCCGCTGGCGGGCTGGGGGGCGATCAGCCGGCAGGTGAGCCCCCACTGGATGGTGCTCAGCTTTCTGCCGTTCCTCTTGGTGGCACCGCTCTACATTCGCTGGCGCTGGACCGTCAGGCTGCACCTGATCTGGGGGGCGCTGTTCGCGCTTCTGGCGACGCTCTACTATCTGGCGGCGCCGATCCCGACACAGTTCCTCGGCATCAGCGATGGCGAAGCAACGATCACCTTCGGCCAGGATCAACTGGGCGCCGCCACCAAGCGCGCCGTCGAGGAGCACGGCGCCGAGCTGATCGCCACGACGCTCTATACCCATGCCGCCCGGCTCGCTTTCGGCATGGGTACAGACGAGAATTTCATCACCCTCGAAGGGCATACCGACCAGATCCGGCTGTGGCGCCAGGGCAAGGACGACGCAGGCAAGACCGCCATCATCGTCGCTGCCGGCACGTCGACGCCGGACCGATTCGCCAAGTATTTCGACAGCGTCGAGGACCTGGGCCCGGTTGTCGCCGAACGTTTCGGCTATGAGCTTGCCACCTATCGCCTGCTGCTGGGGCGTGGATTCCGGCCCTGACACGGCCTGCCCAGCAGCCCCACTCGCGGCCCTGGAGAACAGTTGCATCACGCCGGGGCAACAGTCCCTCCGCTATGCCATGCACTTGTCTCGTTGCGCAGACGCAACCGCGAGCCGCATTTGGGCGTTCAAGGCCCGATCGGAGAGCAGGTGATGACGACGGTGAGAATTCTCGTGCGGCACGATGGCGCCGGCTGGCGCATCGCCAGCCCCGGCCGCGATCTCGACACGTCATCCGGGCCACGTCCTTACACCCAGCGCGACGAGGCCATTTCCGACGCGCTGTTCGCGGCGCGGATGCTGCGGGCGCTCGGCGAGACGGCGTCGGTCTATGTGGAGAACAGCGACGGGCTGCGGCTCGTTGCCGACGAAGACATACAGGTCTGGCGCAAACATTGAGCGCCGACAAAGGGGGGAACCGGATGCCGCCCGATGGGGACAGCACCCGGCCCACCCGATAGCGAGTGTGGACGCAGTGTCGGGCATGGCAATTAGTCGCCATGCCCGCCGCTGCCACAATCCCGACTAAGGTCGATATGTCTCTGGTTGCACTGGGAAATTGCCGGATCCAGCGGTGGTGCGGAAGGCGCGACGAACGCAGCACGTCGATTGGTGGCGACCTCGGGAGGATTCGAACCTCCGACCAACAGCTTAGAAGGCTGCTGCTCTATCCCCTGAGCTACGAGGCCGTGGCGGGGGTGTAGCGCAAACAGACTCGATTGTCAGGCCTCGGGTTTGCCGACTCCCAGCGACGATGGCAGGGTGGAGGCGAACGCGAGACCCCTGCCCTGTTCCCCTACCTCACGCGGATTTTCTGGCTGCTGGTGCAGCCCCTGTCGCTTGTGGCGTTGCTCCTGCTGCTCGGACTGGCGCTGAGCTGGCTCAGGCGGCGGTGGATTTCGCGGCTGGCGGTGGGCTTGGCGCTGTTGCTGCTGTTCATCTGCTCGTTCACCACCTTCGGCTATGTGCTGATCACGCCGCTGGAGCAGCGGTTCGAACGGCCAGCCGAGCCCACCGAGATCGACGGCATCGTCGTGCTGGGCGGCGGCCTGGACGGCGAAGTGAACTCGGTTCGCGGCGGCTATGAGCTCAACCGCTCGGGCGATCGCTTCGTCGAAGCGCTGCGGTTGGCGCTCATCCATCCCAACGCCAGGATCGTCATAGCCGGAGGACCGGCAGCGCTGGTACAGCAGGAGCCCGAAGCGCTGGCCGGCAAGCGGTTGTTCGAGGCGTTCGGCGTCGCCGCCGATCGCATCCTGCTCGACGATCAATCGCGCAACACCGAAGAGAACGCGCTGTTTGCAAAACAGTTGGCCGGCGCAACCGAGGGACAGACCTGGCTACTGGTGACCTCGGCGTTCCACATGCCGCGCGCCGTTGGGCTGTTCCGCAAGGCAGGCTTCCCTGTCGTGCCGTGGCCAGCGGATTATCTTGCAAGCGGCGCGGAAGGCGTGCGGATCAAAGCGGACCAGTCGCCCGAGAACATGGCGGTGAGCAGCATTGCCCTGCGCGAATGGACGGGGCTGCTGGGGTATTATCTCACCGGGCGGATCGATGAGGTGTTGCCCGGGCCGTGAGTGGCAGAGTCGCTCCGACAGTGAGGGCCCCTCCCCCTTGAGGGGCGGGCTATCGCATGGGTCATTCACACTGGCCTCTCCGTGCTCCTCCCCCGTGCAACGGGGGAGGGGGACCGCCGAAGGCGGTGGAGGGGGCGGCAGGATGCGCCGGTTTGTGGGGCCGCCCCCTCCACCAGCTTCGCTGGTCCCCCTCCCCCGCTGCGCGGGGGAGGACCACGGAGAGCCCGGTGGCCGTTCATATGCGATAGCCCTGCCCTTGAGGGGAGGGGCTGGGGGTGGGGGTGGTGAGGAGCGCTCGGTGCTGACTGCACCACCCCCTCCCTCAATCCTAGCGGACGCGCAGCGCCGCGGGGGAGGGAAGCTCACGGCTGGTGCATGCGGCTCTGACTTACCGCGCATGCGCGAAAGCCGGGAACTCCGTTTGCGATCGTGCGGCAGGCACGAAAACGGAGGTTCGCGCCTTCGCGGGAATGACCCGGTGCGTGAGCTAACAATGAGACCTAGAGATCGAAGAACGACAACTGCGGGGTCTGTTTGGGCGGTGGCGGGGCCTGAGGCTCGGCCTTGGGCCTCGCGACGCGGGGCTTGGCCGGCGCCTTGGGCTTGGCGATTATGATCGGCTTCGGCTCGTCGGCGAACGGCTCCAGTTCCGGCGCAGACTCGGCGGCAACCACGACAGGCTCGGGTGCGGGCACCGGCGCTTCGACGATCGGCGTCGGTGCGACGATCGGCTCGTCGACCACCGGATCGCTCGCAACCGGAACAGGCGCCTCGGCAGCGACCGCTAGCTCGGCGGAAACAGCTTTTCTCGCCCTGCCCGGCTTCTTCTGATGCGTTTCCAGCCAGGCGATGCCGACCTTCAGTTCGTCGCGCTGGAACGAATAGAGGTTCTCGCGCCCCTGCTTCACCTCCTGCACCAGGCCGGCTTCCTTCAGCACGCGAAGGTGCCTCGAGATGGCCGGTCGGCTGATATCGAAGGCGGCCGCCAGGTCATGCACCGGGCGGGCCTTGTCATGCAGAAGTTCGAGCACCCTGAGGCGGGTGGGATCGGCGAGGGCGGAATAGAGGTCGGCGAGACTCATTTCGTCTTCCGAAACAATGGTGTGCGCGGACAGTTGTAACAACTGCGTTACGTGTCAAGCGTTGGGAGTGCGGAATGGGTTGACTGTGACAGTCCGATGACGGGATTGTCACAGCTTCTTTCCTTTGACACGCCGTAGAGACCCAACCAAACGTGACGACCGAGACGAACATTGCCCGCACCTGGTGGACCCGAGGCCGCCCCTTCACCCTGCCCGAGCTGATTGCGGACGGAGTGGTGCATGGCATCGGCATTGTCGTCGCGGTGGCGCTCGGGGCGGTGCTCCTGGCCTTTGCCGGCTACGAGACTGCGCCGAACGAGCTGCCGGCGCTGGTGCTCTATGTCGGCAGCCTCCTGCTGGTGCTCAGCATTTCGCTCGCCTTCAACCTCTGCCCGATCGCTTCGCCGGCGAAGCGCACCCTGGCGCGGCTCGACCAGGCGGCGATCTTCCTGTTCATTGCCGGCACCTATACGCCGTTCCTGGTGCTGCTGGGGGCGACGCCCTCGAGCATCATCATCGGCCTCTTGATCTGGGGCGCGGCGCTCACCGGTATGGCGCTGAAGCTGTTCGTGCCGCATCGATTCGGGCGCGGCGCGATCGTGCTCTATCTGGGCATCGGCTGGAGCGGGGTGTTCGTGTTCCAGGCGCTGGCCTCGCATCTGCCCGGCGTCGCGCTGTGGCTGCTGGTGGCGGGCGGGCTCTGCTACAGCGTCGGGCTGATCTTCCACCTGTGGGAACGGCTGACCTTCCACAACGCGGTGTGGCACGGCTTCGTCGTCGCCGGCGCCAGCCTTCACCTCGTGGCGGTGCTCGACTGCATGGTGATCAGCCGGCTGTAGCGCCGTTCTTGATGCGATCGTGCACGACGCGATCGCCGGCGGCGATGCCCAGTTCCTTGGCGCGGCCGCCGGGAATTTCCAGGACGAACATCACCGGACCATCGGAAGGGATCGAAGTCAGGTCGAGCGGCCGGGCGTTGGCGTGGATATTGGCCACCAGCCCCTCGGCGGTGATGAACACCATGTCGAGCGGGATCAGCGTATTGCTCATCCAGAAGCTGACCGGGCGGGTTTCCTTGAAATCGAACAACATGCCGGCATCGGGTGCCAAGGCTTCCCGATACATCAGGCCCTTGGCGCGCGTCTCGGGCGTATCCACCACTTCGACGGTGAAGGTGTGGTTGCCGTTGCGCGACTCGATCACCAGCCGGTCATCGGAGGCGCAGGCGGTGAGTGTCAGCAGCAGGAGGGCGAGGAAGGCGCCGTGCAAGGCCCGGAAGATGTTCATGAGGAGCATGGGGTTGGTGCGAATTGCCGGCACCTTAGCGCGGTGCCCGGCGTTCGGGAACAGCGTCGAAGCGGTCCGGCGCCCCCCTCACAGCAGGCTATCGCTTTTGGGAACTGCTGGGGGAGGGATAGCCCAGGTGGCTCCCCGCGCCCCCTCTCTGGCGAAAACTAAGGACTTAGCTGCGCTAAGCCCAAGTTTTCGCTTTCTCCCCCGCCAAGGGGGAGATGATGGTGGCCTCCATCCGCATCGGAGCATCAGTCGGGACTCTCCCCCTTGGCGGGGGAGAAAGCGATTCCTTAGGTTTAGCCGTTTGGCTAAGCCTTAGAAATCGCAAGAGAGGGGGTCTTGGAGGGCACGATGGTTCCTCCTCCTGTTCGGGGAGGAGCAGTCAATCAGTGCGAGGACGGCGCGTCGCCCCAGCCGTCGGGGCGGATCTCGGCGACCATCAGGCCCTTCGGGCCGTTGCCGTAGCGCACCAGCACGTGCTGGCCGGGCCGCAGTTCGGTGATGCCGAAGCGGCGCAGGGTTTCCATGTGGACGAAGATATCCGGCGCGCCATCGCCGGCCGAGAGGAAGCCGAAGCCGCGGATGCGGTTGAACCACTTCACCTCGAGGCGTTCGAGGCGGCTGGTCGGCTCGACGGTGACGTGCGTGCGCGGCGCCGGCATCTGCGCCGGGTGCTTGGCGGTCGAATCGTCCATCGAAAGGATGCGGAAGGCCTGCAGCCCACCCGGACGCGCCAGTGCTTCGACGACGATGCGAGAGCCCTCATAGGCGGTCTGGTAGCCGTCGCGCCTGAGGCAGGTCACGTGCAGGAGCACATCAGGGCGCCCATCATCGGGAACGATGAAGCCAAAACCCTTTGAAACGTCGAACCACTTGATCGACCCAACCACCTCGATGACATCGAGATTGGCGTCGCCGCCGTGGTCGGATGCCGCGTGCTGGCCGAGCGGGCTGGTCTCGTCGGACCGGAACCCGGGCTCGTCACCGTCGGCTGTAAACTTGGCCCCCATGCCTCAAGCCTTTTCGTACTCGCCCCGCCGCTGTTCGGGGTACGCCACACATGAGGCACTGTGTCCGATTCAGCCGGGGAAGTTAAGAAGCGTTTACGATTTTGTCAGGAGTTTTTCGCAACCACTTTGGAGCGACTGCAATACCTAGGCCCGCAAGGGTCCGAACCTTGTCGTCAGGGCCTTCACCGCCAGGTCATTGCCCATCGGGCCCATGCTGTTGATGGCCCACAGATGCGCGACCGTCGAGGTCGGCAGGTCTGCACGTAGCCCGGCCGATTGCGCCCTGCGATAGCGGCTGCCGTTAAGCTCCGCCATCCAGCGCAGCCATAGATCGTCGCACGTCGGCGCCAGGGTCTGGAACAACTCGCGGTCGGTCACCCTCGGGTCGAAGGCTCCGGGTGGATAGAGAATGCCGGCGACGCCGGTCGGGACCACGATGTCATCCGGCCGTTGATCGCCGATCTCGCGCTCCCAACTGGCATAGGTGGCCGGCATACCGTCGGCTTCGAACCGCATGCGGTGGGCACGGTGGTAGGCGATAACGACCGAACCTGAAGCGGCGGCAAGGCTGGAGAGCCAGTCGCGGGGATAGATCTGGTCGTCGTCCGCGGTGGCGATATAGGCATCGGGGTAAAGTTCCAGCGCCGGAATGAGCTTCTTGTAGGAGCGCAGGCCATTCTCGCACGGCATGATCCGCAGGCCGAGACGCTGCAGCGCCCGCACGCCTGGTGGCAGCGCCGCGAGATCGGCGGCTTCCAGCCACAGTAGCAGGCCATCGGGCCGCACGTCCTGCACGAAGAGGCTCAGCAGACACTGACGCAGGTACTTGTAGCGCGGCGGGTGCGAAGTCAGGCTGATATAGAGGGGCGACGGCAGTGCGTGCCGCGGATAGTGACGGATGCCAGGCAGCGCCAGCCACAGTTGGATTTCTCGTCTGAGGACCCAGGGCCGCATCGATCCCCTCCGGGCCGCGACGCGCTGCCGGGGCCGCCCGCAACAGACCACGAAATCGGGCAGCCTGGCCACACCGATGGCAAGGCGCACCGATGAACGAGATCAAAATCGCGCGTTCAAGGCGGAAAAATCTGCAACTTTCCCGAACGCGCTCGGCGTCCAACTTGATGCCGGCGGCCAGCTGTTGTAGGCCGCAACTACCATTCTACCGGAGGACCGAGACGTGAAATATCTCCACACCATGGTGCGCATCACCGATATCGAGGCGAGCCTGAAATTCTATCGCGACGGGCTTGGGCTCGAGGAAATCCGGCGCACCGAGAACGAGAAGGGCCGTTACACGCTGATCTTCCTCGCCGCCAAGGGCCAGCACGAGACGCCGGTCGAGCTCACCTATAACTGGGATCCCGAGGTCTATACGGGCGGGCGCAATTTCGGCCACCTCGCCTATGAGGTCGCCAACATCTACGATTTCTGCGCCCATATGCAGCAGCTCGGCTACACCATAAACCGCCCGCCCCGCGACGGCCGCATGGCCTTCGTCCGCTCGCCCGATAACATCTCGGTCGAAATCCTGCAGGAAGGCGCGGCCCTCGCCCCGGCCGAGCCGTGGCTGTCGATGCCGAACACCGGCGCCTGGTAAAGCGCCCTCCCGTAACCGCCTGCTAACCAATCGGCTTAGCAGGCGGTTAGCCAAGACTTTGTAGCTTCCTCGCGAGCGCCGGCCGGGCAAGGGCCGGCGTTCTGCTACCGCCCTGACGCGCGGCTTGGGAAGTGACGAATGATCCGACTGATTACGGCGCTTGCGAGCGCCCTGCTGCTGAGTGGCTGCTTCTTCCTGGGCGGCGGCGGGGGCGGCGCCTCGTACAAGGGCTACGTGCAGCGGGCCGGCATGTTCCTGTCGTCGACCGATGTCGACAATTCCTGTATCTCGCCAAAACTGCGCTCGGTGATTTCCTCGTTCGAACGCCGCTTCGGCAAGAAGATCGTGGTCAACTCCGGCTATCGCGATCCGATCCGCAACATCATCGGCGGCGGCGAGGATTCGAGCTACCACATGCGCTGCATGGCGGTGGATTTCTTCATCCCCGGCGTTTCCAAGGGCCAGCTCGTCGCCTTCGCCATGCGCAACGAGCAGGTCGGTGGCCTCGGCTGCTACCCGGGCCGCGGCTTCATCCATGTCGATGTGCGCGACCGGCCGCGCGGCTGGAAGAAGCCCGTCACCTTCTCGGGCTGCTGATTGCTCGTGAGGGCTGGAATTAGCGCGAGGTTCTTCGAAAAACACCCTTGCCAGCCCGAATGAACCTCCCTATACGGACGCCACCGCGGCGCCCTTCGTCTATCGGTTAGGACGGCACCCTTTCACGGTGCAGAGAGGGGTTCGACTCCCCTAGGGCGCGCCACTCTCCCCTCATGGGCCAGTGGTTGACGGTACGGCGCTCATCGCCGATAAATGAGTTCCTCCGCGCCCATCGTCTAGCGGTCAGGACACCGCCCTCTCACGGCGGGAACAGGGGTTCGATTCCCCTTGGGCGCGCCAAACTTTTCAAGCACTTAGCTGGCACGACCCCACAATCTGTGCAATATGCGCGGAATAAACGCGTGCGCACGGCAGTGCACGCCTATGCACGGCTTGCGCGTTGGTCAGTCGCAGGCATTCGACCAGCCACCTCCTCAGGGCGGGCTAAAGAGTGCCGGACACCGGAGTCCGATCTTGTGTGCGCAGTAGGGTCTTGAGCGAAAGCCTCGCTGCGCTGATATTCGCGGTCGGTCTCCGAGGCAAAACAGCATGACACTTCCGCGTTCAACCCCTCCGCTGGTCATGCCGGTCAAGTTCTATCTGGGCTCGTGGCGCGCAGTATCTGATGTTCGCTACGGGATAAAGTCGATGTCTGAGGCAGAACTCACCCACGGGGGATGGCGCCACCAATGGGCGGGCCTTTGTGCGCTTCTGAAAACCTCAGTCCACTTGATGCGAATTGACGCTGCGCGTTGCTTTGCCGAGGACATTCGACGTGAGCTCCTCGAGAGCTACCACCGTCTGCGGCGCGACAAAGCAAGCTACCCGCTGTTTTGGGGGTTTGTTGATAGGGAGCGCAACAACATTCTAAAAGAGTACGAGTTCTCGGCGTATCAAGGTGTCATCAAGGAGGACGGGACGATAGCCGCGAGTGTCAGCCTCATGTCCCTGCTCAACGGCCCGCAGGACCTCTTCATACGCGGCGGCGACTATGACGGGCGAAGGGCGATGGACGTCGCCGAAGAAGCGGCCGACTGGATTGAGGGTTACATTTTCGAAGCGGTACATACGGCGGGCTACGATCCTGAGGAAAACATCAGGTCTACCGGGTTCCTCTATCAGAGGGTCAAGGACGACCCCCCGCTGCCCGACGGACTCGCCACCTTCCTCGCCGGGAAGGAATAGCTGTTGGCATGGGATTGTGGCGCGCAGCTATCGTCGCCCCTAGCTCAGCTAGCCGCCGGCACAGGCCGCGTTTCAGCGCTGGCCGGGACAGCAGTAGCGCTGACCACTGAATCTCGCTGTACGCTCGGCTGTGCCAAACGGCGCCACGAAGGAGCCAGCCAGGACCAGAGTCCGTCGTCATCTCACAGGCTCAAGTGATGCCGCCTCTTTCCGCGGCTCAAGCAAGCTCGCCACATGCTGCCGAACCGCTGAGAGCTGCTCAGGATCGTGCTCCAGCAGCCAGGAGGTGAGCGACTTGCCGTGCTCGATCTTGTTGTAGATTTGATAGCGGCCGTCAGTCAGGCGCGCCAAGAGGGCAACGATAAGCTTGGCCGCGTCGCAAGTCTGTGTCGAAACGTTCTTGACGCCCGCTACGGAGTGCTTTGAACGCTCGCTTTCTAAAAAGGCACCTACCACTTCAACGGTGTGCCCGCTTTCGCCGGGCAATCCGTTGAGCAACGCCGTCAACGCACCTGCGTGCAGCAAATGTGTCTCGTACATCATACCGGGAAGGAAACTGGCTGCGCCTTTTGCCGCCCGAACAATATCGACGATCTGCGTTTCCGTACGACCTTCCCTATCAAAACTAAACCGCGTCAGCTGTGGAAGAATGGTCCCACCCTCCACTGCCCGCCGATAGATGTCGAAAAGCGCACTCGGATCTCTTACCGAGAAGGCCGACGCTTCTCGCATCGGGACGAAATTGATAGTGAGTTTATTGCCATGCGGCACCAGCAGGGGGAAGCAAGCTGCCTCAGTTGGCCCTTCTACAAAGACTACAACGTCGAAACCAAATACGTCACCGACGGCGACACCTAGCTCTCCGAGCGCAAGCTTAATCTGCTGAACGTCTGCACCGCTGCTAGACGAGATGTTCGTCTCGCCGAGTTCTGCGTTCCAAGTCAGCAGCAAGAGCACCTCCGGCTCAACGATAGAAATGACTTCTGCCGTGTGGGTGGTAAGCAAGAACTGATGGTTTTCGAAGCGCTTGAGCACGTCTAGAAGACGTCGAGTAGCGCCGGGATGTAAGAAGCTGTTTGGCTCGTCAATCACGATCTGCGCACTCCTGTACGCCACCGCGACGTACAAGATCGCCAATACCTGTGCAACGCCGGTGCCGCTTTGATCGAGAGGGATCGCCAAATCTTCCCGATAGGATGGGTCGGACTGTATCGAGATCTCCACTTGATTTGCTGCCGGTGCTATAAGCACCCTTCGAATGCTCGGCAGTACTTCTTTCACTAGTATCTGAAAGCGCTCAAATCCGGCATAGTCCTTGCTTAGTCGCATCAGCATGTATGGAAGATTACCGGCGTCAGCTTGCAACAGATTTGTTTCGCTTACTGCGCATCGACCGATGTTATATCGCTCGGCATCGAATACGAATGTACTGTCGGTCATCATTTCATACATATTGTTCTTAGTAACGTCTTCAGTATTACTCCTTTTCAGAATTTGGTGCGGCAATAGATCATCACGATCGTCGTTCACACGTGCCACAGCGATACGATTGCTACCGTCGTCCTCAAATAGGTCGTACGTCGGGCCGTTCAGCATAAGCAACTGCCCCTCCGCTGGTCGGTATTCGACTTCGTAGATGTTCTCGCGTTCGTAATGAAGCGCAACAACGTCGGATTGCAAAATCTGCGAAGTGGGAAGGGTGGAAATACCACGTTGGACAGCTTTCCTCTTATGCTCCACTCCCTCGACCAGCAGACGGTAAGCAAACCGCGAACGCGGAAGGGGTTCACCCGGGGCGCGTTTCGAGCTTCGATGTGGCACATCGACGGGTGACCGGCTCGCCACTGCAAAACTCTCCAAGAACGCGGATTTTCCAACGTTGTTCTGGCCAACCAACACCGTGAAGTGGTTCCCCAGTTGCACCCAGCCGGTGTCGGCGAAAGACTTGTAGTTCTGTATGCGGATTGCGCGAATTTTCATTAGCTTCCCCCAGCAGTTGTCAGAGACGCTAGCCTAGGAAGATCGAGACTGTAAGGCGCTAGTAGCCAGGGCGCGCAAACGTCCCGTTGCTGGAAGTCATATCCGCCGGCCTATTCGCCCGTGGGCTGCGCGGTTGCCGGTCTGACGCCCTGCATTGCGGTCTGCAGCACAGCTTCGGCCTGCTTTGCTGCAGCACTTCCCGCTTCGGCGCGTTCCTCAGCGAGCAGATCCCTCATCTTCTCGGTGGTCGTCCGAAACGCCGACGCTGCGTTGTTGAGGAAGGTAAGCGCGGTGTCGATGTTCTCAAGCTCCTCGCTCATCTCCGGCGTATGCTCGTTGAGGAAGTGCTCGATGGTCGTCTCGACGGGCACCGTGAAGGTGCCGGTCAATAGCGGACTCGGAGAGTGCTTGATGGCGGCGATGACCACACGGTCGCCCTGGTTGATCGCGTACAGCGCACCGCAGCGTCGCGGTGCTTCTAGTTCATGCTGCGCAAGGACAACGCTTGTCGGCTTCGATATCCTCGGGGGCAATGGACAACGATGGTCCCCGGAGGGCTCAGTGACCGATCTCATTCTGCTGCAACTCGGCTGGTTGGCCGTCGGCCTCACGGCGGCGGTGCTGATTCAGATTGCCGGCCTCAGCCTGATTTCGCGGCTGGTGACTCGCCTGAGCGCGCGGCCCGACGGGATGGCGCAGACGTGGCAGATCACAATCATGGGGCTCGTGGTGTATCTGCTGTTCGTGCTGCATTTGGCGCAGATCGCCATCTACGCCGCGATCTATGTCGTCACCGGCGCGATCAGCTCGGTGCACACGGCGCTCTACTTTTCGGCGGCGACGTTCACGACGATCGGCGGGGGTGTGGTGCAGACCGAGGAGCCGTGGCAGTTCTTCGCTTCGCTCGAGGGGCTCAGCGGCATCATCATGGTCGGGTGGTCGATTTCCTTCCTCGTGGCCGTGACCAATCGGCTCGGCATGTGGACGCAGAAGGCGTCGAGGAACTAGCCGCGTGACCAGCCGCTCCGGCCGTTTGGAGGATTGCAGATGTTCAAGATACTGGCCGTAGCGGCTTTGCTACTGGCGCAAGCGCAGCCCGTCTCCTCCCCGGCGACGGTAGACGAGCTCGTTGCCGCTTCGGTCGCCGACTTTCGCGCCCACCAGACCCCGCCGCCGACGGACTTCCGCGCGGTTCGTGCCGGCACTCTCACCAATGCCGACGGCAGCCGGCAGCTGTTGCTGTGTGGCGAAGCGCTGGTGACGCCGGAAGCGGTAGCGACATGGCTGCCGTTTGCGACACTGCAGACTGGTGGTTACGAGCAGTGGCTGGGCGGTCATGCCACCGACCTGTGCACACAACCCGGCATCGAATGGCAGCCTGCCGAGGACCTGGCGGCAACGATGACAGCTGAGTTCGCGAAGCTCGGCTGACCACAGCCCTGCTGGCGCCTGGCTCACTTCACCGTGGCCCCCTCCCCCGCTATAGAGGGCGGCAAAACGGAGGGAAATCGATGTCGGCTGTGGGTCATCTGTCGGAAGGGGATCGGGGACAGGCGCGGATTACCGCGATCAAGGCGTTGCGGCTCGATAGCGGCTTCTGCCTCATCCGCATCGATACCGATGCCGGCATTTCCGGCTATGGCGAGTGCGGCGACCTCGATGGCGACCTGGTGCGGGCGGCGCTGCTCACCCATGCGGAGGGTGGCGCGCGGCTGCCGCATTTGCAGCTCATCGGCAAGGATCCGCTCGATATCGGGGTGCACCACCACAACCTGTTCTATGCCTACCGGCAGCGGCCGGCGCACATCATGATCTGCTCCGGCCTCGACATGGCGCTGTGGGACCTCGCTGGGAAACTGCTCAGCCAGCCGGTGCACAAGCTGCTGGGCGGCGCGTTCCGCACTGAACTCGAGCTCTATTCGCACTGCCCGCATTTCGACCTGACCGATGCCGGCGCCTGGGCGGAGGCGGCAGCCGACCTCAAATCCGATCCGCATGGGTTCAAGACGTTCAAGGTCGACATCCACGACGCCATCGGCATTCCAATGCAGGAATATGTGCCCAGCCTGTCGCCGGGCGAAATCCGCAAGATCGCCCGCTCCTACGAACTGGCGCGCGAGCACCTGGGCGACGAGATCGACATCATCGTTCACTGCCACAACGAACTCGACGCCCCGAGCGCCATTGCGGTGGCGGAGGCGGTGGAAGCGATCAAGCCGATCTAATACGAGGACCCGCTGCAGCCGGGGTTTTCGGAGAACTGGCTGGCGCTGCGGCGCTCAACCAACATCCCGATCATGACCGGCGAGAACATCGAGCTGCCGGAGGGGGCGCTGCCCTTTCTCCAGCATCAGGCGGTCGATTGCCTGCAGCCCGACATCATCTCGTCGGGCGGCATCACCGGCACCAAGGCGATCGCCGACCTCGCGGCGCTCTATCGCACGCCGATCACGCTGCACAATGTCAGCGGGCTGCTGATGAACGCCGCAAGCCAGCAACTGGCGGCCTCGGTGTTCAACTGCCCACGCATCGAGTGCACCCGACGGGCTGATGGTCTCGAATGGGCGTCGCCCAATCCGCTGGTGGTTCGGAATGGGAAGATGCAGGTGTCGACGGCGCCGGGATTGGGGGTGGAACTGGATCAGGATTGGATCAGCGGGCACCGGTTTGCAGGGGAGCCGGACTGGAACTGAGGCTATCTCTCCTTCGCTTCTCCCCTCAGGGGAGAAGGTGGCGCGTAGCGCCGGATGAGGGGTGAAGCGGTGCCACATGCTGGAGGAGCCAGCATGCTGGGAAGCTGAACCCCTCACCCCGGCCCTCTCCCCTCAGGGGAGAGGGGGCGCTGAAAGCCACCTTCGCAGGCATCAGGGCAGCCGCTGGGTGTGGGTCGGCTCGAGTTCCGCTTTGCCGAAGGTCCCAGGCAGGTTGGTGTTCATCCACTCATAGGGGTAGCCGAGCTTCAGGGGCATGGCGTCGGTGAGTTCCTGACGCACTTCTGCCGGCAGGTCGAAATCGCCGGCGTCGAGGTTTTCGGCGACCTGGTCGACGCGGCGGGCGCCGATGATGGCGGCGGTGACCCTCTGGTCGCCGAGCAGCCAGCTGAGCGCCACCTGGCTCGGGGTGCGGCCGAGGCGGCCGGCCACTTCGACGACCTTGTCGATCATCTTCAGCGAATCCTCGAACCAGTAGCGCGGCAGGGTGATCGCCGCCTGCTGGCCGATGCGGGACTGCTCGTCGGGCTTGACCTGGTCGCGATACTTGCCGGTGAGCATGCCGGCGGCGAGCGGGCTCCAGCAGATCATGCCGAGGCCCTGGTCTTCGCAAGCCGGCAGAATCTCGCGCTCGATGTCGCGGCGGACGAGGTTGTAGAGGTGCTGCGCCGAGACCAAGGGCTCATAACCCTTGAGCGCGGCGACGCCGTTGGTCTTGGCGATCTGCCAGCCATAGAAATTCGAGCAGCCGAGATAGCGCACCTTGCCGGCCCGGATCAGGTCGTCGGCGGCGCGCAGGCTCTCCTCGATCGGGGTGTAGGGGTCGGGACCGTGGAACTGGTAGAGGTCGATATAGTCGGTATCGAGCCGCTGCAGGCTCTTCTCGCAGGCTTCGACGATGTGCTTGCGGCTCAGCCCACGCGAGGTCACCGCCGGGTCGGCCGGGAACCAGCACTTGGTGGCGATCACCAGCTGGTCGCGGCTGTGATCCTTCAGCGCCACGCCGAGCATGGTCTCCGAGGCGCCGCCGGAATAGCCATTGGCGGTATCGATGAAGTTGCCGCCACCTTCGACGAAGCGCTTGACGATGGCGCTCGAGGTCTCCTGGTCGCAGCCCCACTGCGAGTTGCCAAAGGTCATGGTGCCGAGGCACAGGCGCGAGACCAACAGGCCGCTGCGGCCGAGATAGCGATACTTCATCAGTTTCCTCCGAATATGAGATGGAACAGGCAAAAGGCGGATCACTCGGTCGGGTATTTGAGCCCGATCTGCTGCCGGATGGTGTCGAGGCAGGCCATGATGGCGACGCTCTCGCTGGGCGACAGGATGGTGCCGGCGGTCTGATTTTCGGCGACGAGGCGTTCCAGTTCGGCAGCCTGGTACTGCATGCCACGGCCTTCGACTTTCGAGACGTACTCTTCGACGACGCTGTTGCTGGCGTCGTAGCGGCGGAAGCTGGTGGGGGTGTACCAGACCTTGTCGATCTCGATGCGCCCTTCAGTGCCGTGAATGGTCGCGATGTTGCGCCCGGCGGTGTCGCTGCCGGAGAGTGTGAGCGCGATGGCGCCGGACTCGTAAGTGAACATGGTGGCGACCGTGCCGTCCGCCCCGGTATCCTTGAGCCGCGCGGTGGCGGCGATGGTCTTGGGCGCGCCGAGCACGTCGAAGGTGAACGAGATCGGGTAGATGCCCAGATCGAGCAGTGCCCCACCGCCGAGCTCGAGCGCGTTGAGCCGGTGGGCCGGGTCATCCGACAGGTCCTGCGTGTGATCGGCGACCACCGAGCGTATCTCGCCGAGAACGCCCGAGCGGACGATCTCGCGGATGCGCAGCATATGCGGCAGGAAACGGGTCCACATGGCTTCGAGCACGACGAGGCCCTTGCCGGCGCCGAGATCGACGAGCTCCTGCGCTTCGCCGGCGTTGACGGTGAAGGCCTTCTCGATCAGCACGTGCTTGCCGTGGTTGAGCGCCAATCTGGCATTGTCGGCATGCATCGGATGCGGCGTCGCGACGTAGATGGCGTCGACATCGGGATCGGCGCACAGCGCCTCGTAGCTGCCATGGGCCGTTGCGATGCCGAACTGAGCGGCGAACCGGTCGGCGCTGGCCTGGCTGCGCGAGCCGACCGCGATCACCTTATGGCCGTGCTGGTTCAGGTCTTTCACGAATTGCTCGGCAATCCAGCCGGTTGCCAAAATCCCCCACCTGACGCTGCCGGCCATTATCGCTCTCTCCCGAAGTCCGATCGTTGCGGCCCCGAGGTGTAACGACTTGGTCCGCCTGCGCAATGGTCCGGAAGGCTAATCCTGTCCGGCGAGGCTCGCTGCATTGGCCGCACGCAGCCGCCGCCCGGCTGCCTCAGCCTCGACCTGCACTTTATGACGCCCGCCATCGGCGGTGACGTTCACCTGCACGTCCATGCCGAGATAATCCGCACGGTCGCCGATAAAGCTGCCGCTGAGTGGCTTGGCCTGCCGCGGCTCGCGCGCCACCCCCACCCGGATCAGATCCTTGTTGCCGATGATGCCGTTGGTCGGATCGAACTCCACCCAGCCGGCGCCGGGCAGGAACACCTGCACCCAGGCGTGGGTGGCGCCACCGCCACGCATGGCCATGCCCGAATCCCGCGCCGGCACATAGACGTAGCCGGTCACGAAACGCGCGGCGAAGCCGAGGCTGCGGCAGGCTTCGATCATCAGCAGCGCGAAGTCGCGACAGGTGCCGGTGCGGGTGGTCAGCGTCTGCAGCGGCAACTGCGTGCCGGGGTCCGTGCGGCGGGAGTACCTGAAACTTTCGCGGATGCCGGCGGTCATGGTCATCAGCAGATGTCCCGTCTCCATCGACACGCTCGAATGAGCGAACTTCCTCGCAAACGCCTCGACTTCCGGCGCCGGATGGTGCGGCCGCATGTAGGGGGTAAGGTCCGGTAGCGTCCCGGCGTCATATTCGAATGGCCACGACTTGGCCCGCTCCTCGGTCTTGAACCGCGGCACAGTCAGTGGCGTGTGGTCGAGCATGATATCGGTCTCGAAGCGCAACTCGCTGGCCGCCTCACCGAACTCGGCGACGGTGATACAGTTGCCGAACACGTCGTGGATCCAGTGGACCTCCGCGTCCGGAGACACGGTGATCGCCGAACTCAGCAGCCGCTGGTCGTGGCTGTCGCGCGGGCGAAACAGCACCCGATGCTGGCCAAAGCGCACAGGCCGTGCGTAGCTGTACGTCGTGGTATGGCGCACTCTCAAAACAGTCATCGCCGCTTCCGTTTTTTGCCCCTCGGTCAGAACAGCCGAACTGTCGCAGCGGTTCCGCGGAACTTCCCGACCTGCCCCGAATTGAGGCACACAACTGGGTGGTGTGATGAAGTTTTCCGTGGACTGCAGCCTGCAATACGATGTGGTGGCCGATACGACGCTGATCCTCAATGTCGAGGCGCAGCGCAATGCCGGCCAGAATATTCTCGCCGAGCGTTTCAGCATTTCGAGCGGCGTGCCGACGGATGCGCACGTGGTGCCGGAGACGGGCAATCGGTATCGACGCATGGTGTTGCCGGCCGGCCAACACCAGATCAGCTACACGGCCGATATCGAGACGACGCCGTTCGTCGGCGACCCCGGCCAGATCGCACAGGTACCCGTCGCGGCATTGCCGTTCGACGTGTTCGGCCACCTGTCGCCATCACGCTATTGCCAGTCCGACAAACTCGGCCGGTTCGCCTGGCGTACCTTCGGCGACATCGCCAACGGCCACGAAAAGGTGACGGCGATCTGCAACTGGATTTTCGAGAATGTCGACTATCTCGAAGGCTCCAGCGACGTCAGCACGTCGGCCTACGACACTTTTACGCTGCGGGCCGGCGTGTGCCGCGACTTCGCGCATCTGGGCATCACCTTCGCCCGGGCGCTGGGTATCCCTGCCCGATTTGTCTCGGCCTATGCGCTCGATCTGGTCCCGCAGGATTTCCACGCCGTGTTCGAGGCCTATCTCGGCGATCGCTGGTATCTGTTCGACGCGACACGGCTTTGCCCCATCGACGGCATCATGCGGATCGGTATCGGTCGCGACGCGGCGGACACCGCTTTTGCCAGTTACTTCGGCCAGTTGAGCGGACCGCCCAAGCTGATTTCGGTGAAGCGCACCGACGACCAGCCGCCCAGCGCCTGGACCGTTGAGGCGGTGAGCATCTCAGCCAACTAGACACTTAAGCATTCACTTAGGTATTGACAACCGCCATGCGTCGCGATACTTAAGATCATGCTTAACCAAGAGACAGAGCCCCTCGACCTTATGTTCCAGGCATTGGCCGACCCGACCAGGCGGCGGATGATCGAACGATTGAGCCGGGGATCCGCATCGGTCAGCGAGCTGGCCGAGCCGTTCAAGATGAGCCTGCCCGCCATCGTGCAGCACCTGCAGGTGCTGGAGCAGAGCGGGCTGGTGACGACGCAGAAAGTGGGACGGGTGCGGACCTGTACCATCGACACGGGAGCGCTCAGCATGGCCGAGAAGTGGATCAATGATCGACGTATCGGCTGGGAGCACCGGCTGGATCGGCTGGGAGCGTTCCTCGATGCGCTGCCCACCAGCCCGGACAAGCCGGCGAAGTAACGCGCCCGACCAGCGCATACGGACAGGACTGAGACAATCGGCCGGAGACAGCGTTTCCGGCAACGGGTGAGCTTTGCCCGCTGAAACAGGAGGACCGAATGGCCAAGGTGGTGCTGAACTTTTCGATGTCGCTCGACGGCTTTGTGGCTGGCCCGAATGTCTCGGTTCGCGACGGCATGGGAGTTGGCGGCGAACGGCTGCATCAGTGGATGTTCACCGAGGGCACCAAGGCCGGCGATGGCAGCTACAGCAGCGCCGAGGCCCAGGACGCAGCCGAGATCGACCTCGCCTTCAGCTCGATCGGCGCGGTGATCGTCGGCCGCCGCACCTACGATGTGGGCCTCAGGCACTGGAACGACACGCCCTACCCGGTGCCCTCGTTCGTCCTCACCCATAACCCCAAGCCCGAGCAGCAGATGAAGAGCGCCAGCTTCCGCTTCGTCACCGATGGGGTGGAAAGCGCCGTGCGGCAAGCCAGGCTCGCGGCAGGCGACAAGGATGTCGTGCTGATGGGGGCCTCGGCGGCGCAGCAGGTGCTTCGCGCCGGCCTCGCCGACGTGATCCGCGTCCAGGTGGTCAGCGTGCTGCTGGGCGGCGGCACGCGCCTGTTCGACAAGCTCGGCGATGCTCAGATCGAGCTCGCCCGAACCCGGGTGGTCGCGGCTTCGCCCGGCGTCACCCACCTCGAATTCAACGTCATCAACCAAGCCTAGAAAGAGGAAACCCAAATGACCGAACGTTCCATCGCCCATGGCAGCTTCACTGTCGAGCGCAAATACAAGCATGCGCCGAGCAAGGTGTATTCTGCCTGGTCCAACCCCGAGTTCAAGCGCCAGTGGTTCGGCTCGCCGAGCCCGGACAAGCCAAAGGACGTGATGGATTTCCGCGTCGGCGGCCGTGAGTTCAACGAGGCGGAGATGGGCGGCGACACCTATGTGTTCGACGTGACCTATCGCGACATCGTGCCCGACAACCGCATCATCTACACCTACGAGATGCTGAAGAACGGCGACCGGATCTCGGTGTCGCTGGCCACGATCGAACTGTTCCCCGACGGGGACGGTACCCGCATGGTGGTGAAGGAAGACGGCGCCTTCCTCGATGGCCTCGACAAGATGGCCGATCGCGAAGCCGGCACCAACTACCTGATCGACCTGATGGGGAAGTGGCTCGACGAGCAATGAGCGCCAAGTCGCACAGCGTGATGATCGGCAACCTCGAGGTGCATTACCTCGAGGAAGGCCGCGGGCAGCCGCTGCTACTGCTACACGGAGGAACGGCAACGGCCGACTCCTGGGGCGAGGCGATGCCGCGGCTGGCCGACCGCTACCGCGTCTTCGCCCTCGACACCCGGGGGCACGGCAGATCCAACAACCCCGCGCAGAAGATGAGCTATGCGCAGTTCGCCGACGACGTCGCCGGCTTCATCGCGGCGCTCGGGCTCAGGAAACCGCTGATCATCGGCTATAGCGACGGCGGGCAGACGGCACTGGAATTCGGGCTCCGGCATCCCGGCAAGGCTGGGGCGCTGGTGCTGGGCGGCACCATCAGCCGGCCGACCGAGGCCTATCTCGAGGGCCTCCACGGCTGGGGCTTTCCGGCGCCGGGCAAGGTCGATTTCGACCGCGTGGCGGCCGAGTACGGCCCGTATTTCGAGCAGATCAAGGTGACGCATATGCATCACTATGGTCCGGACTACTGGAAAGCGTTCCTCAGCCAGATCTCCGAGCTGTGGCTCACCCTGCCCAGCTACAGCGAGCGCCAGCTGGCCTCGATCTCGGCGCCGACGCTGGTGATCATGGGCGACCGCGATCACCTGGGTGGCGCAGAAGAAGCCAACCGGCTCTACCGGCACCTCGGCGCCGGCGAGCTTTCCATCATTGCCAATGTCGGCCACGAGGCCGTCAACAAACCGCTGTTCTGGGACGCCGTGCGCGAGTTCCTCGCCCGGCACGACGCGCGCCAGGACTAACCAACTCATCGGGAGACAGACATGAGCAGCACCGTTTCCAAGGACGGGACCGCCATCGGCTACGACAAAATCGGCACCGGTCCGGCCGTCATCCTCGTTGCCGGCGCGACGCAATACCGCGCCATCGACCAGCAGACGCCCGAGCTGGCGCGGCTGTTGTCGGAGGCCGGGTTCAGCGTGATCAACTACGACCGTCGCGGCCGCGGCGAGAGTGGCGACACCCTGCCCTATGCGGTGGCCCGCGAAGTCGAGGACATCGCCGCGCTGATCGAGGTGGCAGGCGGGCGCGCCTCGCTCTATGGCGCATCGTCGGGCTGTGCGCTGGCGCTCGAGGCGGCGCAACTCGGCCTGCCGGTCGACAAGCTCGTGCTGTACGAGCCGCCCTACGTGGTGGATGACAGCTGGGCACCGCCGCCGAGGGACTACTTCGAGAAGCTGGCGGCGTTCCGCGAGGCCGGCGACAAGGCGGGGGCACTGACCTACTTCTTCACCGCCTCGATCCACATGCCGCCCGACCAGGTCGACAGCATGAAGAAAAGCCCGTTCTGGCCGATGCTGGAGCCGGTGGGGCACACCATCGAGTACGACGCGCTCTGCATGGGCAGGGAAGCCGTCGAGGGCGGGTTGGCGACGACTGAGCGCTGGAATCGGGTGACACAGCCGGTACTGGTGGTGGATGGGGACGCGAGTTTTCCGTTCATTGCTGCAGGGTCCAATACGGTAGCGAAGGTGCTGGGGGCCCGTCGGAAGACGCTGCCGGGGCAAGGGCACGGGCCGGCGCCGGAGGCGATTGCGCCTGTCGTGGTGGAGTTTTTGCGGGGCTGACTACGCGCAGAGCGTGGGGCCACCCCCACCCTCATTCCCTCCCCACAAGGGGGAGGGAGGCCGATCGAGTCTGCCGAACCATCAGTCGTCTCCCTCCCCTTGATGGGGAGGGATCAAGGGTGGGGTGGGGCCACAGGCTCCAGCCCGTCCCTACTCCGCCGCCGCCTTCAGCCGCGGCTTCACCCGGTGCCGGCCCACCGGCACGATCATCGGTGAATGCGAAACCGGGTCGTCACACACCTCGGCGTCCATGCCGAATACCGACTTCACCAGTTCAACCGTTACCACTTCGGCCGGCGGGCCGGAGGCGGCGATCTTGCCGTCGCGCATGGCGACGATGTGGTCGGCGTAGCGACAGGCGAGGTTGAGGTCGTGCAGCACGGCGACCACGGTGCGGCCGCGCTGCTGTACGAGGTCAGTCAACAGGTCCAGTACTTCGACCTGGTGGTTGATATCGAGAAAGGTGGTCGGCTCGTCGAGCAGCAGCAGCTCGGTTTCCTGCGCCAGCGCCATGGCGATCCAGACGCGCTGCCGTTGCCCGCCGGAGAGCTCGTCGACGGCGCGGCCGGCGAGATCGAGCGTATCGGTCGCCTGCAGCGCCGTTGCCACCGCGGCATCATCGGCGGCGACCCACTGGCGGAACCACCCCTGGTGCGGATAGCGGCCACGACCGACGAGGTCGGCGACGGTGATGCCGTCAGGCGCCACCGGGGTCTGCGGCAACACACCGAGCAGGGTCGCGACCTCGCGGGTCGGCATCTGTTGGATGGCGCGGCCATCGAGATAGACCGTACCGGCGCTCGGGGTCAGCAGCCGCGCCAACCCGCGCAGCAGGGTGGACTTGCCGCAGGCATTGGCGCCGACGATGACGGTGAACTTGCCGGGCGGGATCTCGATGCTCAGCTTGTCGACGATGGTGCGATCGCCATAGCCGAGGCTCAGGTCGGCGGCCGAGAGCTGGTGGGTTACTGTCATCCTGGGCCTCCGATCAGCCGCCACGGCCCGAACGATGGGCAGCGGCGAGCAGGTAGATGAGGAACACGGCGCCGAGCGCGCCGGTGACGACGCCGACCGGCAACTGGTTGCGGCCAAGCATGTGCTGGGCGACGAAATCGGCGGCGTTGGTGATGAGCCCGCCGACCAAGGCCGCCGGCAACAGCGCATTACCGGACGGCCCGAGCAGCCGCCGCGCGATCGGCCCGGCGATGAAGGCGACGAACGATACCGGGCCGACGGCTGCCGTGGCGAATGCGGCGAGCAATACGGCAACGAGGATCAGCCCGAGACGGGAGAACTCGACCCGGGTGCCAAGCGCCCGCGCGGCGTCGTCGCCCATCTGCAGGGTCCGCAGCGAACGCGACAGCAGTGCGGCCGGCGGCACCAGCACAATGAGCGCCACGGCGAGCGGCGTGAGGTTCTCGAAGGTCGAGCCGTTGAGGCTGCCGGTGAGCCAGCTCAGCGCCTCCTGCACCTCCATGATACGGGCGCGCGTGAACAGGTAGGACACTATCGCCCCGGCCAGCGCCGCCATACCGATGCCGATCAGCACCAGGCGGTAGGGCGTAACCCCGTTGCGCCAGGCGAGGCCGTAGATCAGCAGCGCGGTCAGCACCGCACCTCCGCAGGCCATCACCGAGACGCCGAGCCCCGACCACTTGAAGATGATGATCGCCAGCACTGCCGCGGCGCTGGCCCCGGTGGTGATGCCGACGATATCGGGGCTGGCAAGCGGGTTGCGGAGAATGGTCTGAAAGATGATGCCCGAGAGCCCGAACGCCGCCCCCGACAGCAGCCCGGCCATGACACGGGGAAGGCGCACGCCGAGGACGATGAAATCGTTCGCCGCATCGGCATTGCCGGTGAACGGCGAAAGCAGCGAACGCACCACATCGGCTAGCGGCAGCGGATAGTCGCCGACCGACATCGAGAGGCTGGCGACGGCCAGCGACAGCAGCGCCAGGCCGAGCACCACGAGGCCATAGCGGCGCTGCAGGCGCTTGCGCACCGCAACGACGGCGCCGACCGGAGCAAAGCTCGTGGCAGTGCTCATAGCTCGGCCAGCTTCCTGCGCCGCACCAGCGCGATGAAGAACGGCGCGCCGAGTGCCGCGGTGACGATACCGACCTGCAACTCGCCCGGCGGCACGATGATGCGGCCGATAATGTCAGCGCCGAGCAGCAGGATGGGCGCCAGCAGCATCGAGTAGGGCAGGATCCAGCGGTAGTTCGGGCCGGTGAAGGCACGTGCGAGGTGCGGCACGGTAAGGCCGACAAAGGCGATCGGGCCGGCGGCGGCGGTGGCGGCGCCGGCAAGGATCACCGCAGCGAAGCCAACCATGCCGCGGCCGCGCTGCACCTTGAGACCGAGGCCGCGGGCGACGTCATCGCCCAGCGCCAGCCCATCGAGGATACGTGCGGTGAGCAGCGCCAGCAAAATGCCGGCCAGAATGAACGGCGCCACCTGGAAGAGGATTTCGGTGGTGCGGCCGGTCAGCGCCCCGACCTGCCAGAAACGGATCTGGTCGAGGGTCTCGACATTGGTGATGAGGATGGCTGATGTTACCGAGGTCAGCGCTGCGGTGACCGCCGCGCCGGCCAGCGCCAGCTTCACCGGGGTCGCGCCCTCGCGGCCGAGCGAGGCAACGAGATAGACCACCAGCATCGCCGCCCCTGCCCCGAGGAAGGCCAGCCAGACATAGCCGGAGAGCTGGGTGATGCCGAGCACCGAGATGCCGAGCACCACGCAGAGCGTCGCGCCGGCATTGATGCCGAGGATGCCGGGGTCAGCCAGCGGATTGCGGGTTGCGCCCTGCAGGATCGCGCCGGAGAGCCCAAGCGCCGCACCAACCAGCAGGCCAACCAGGGTGCGCGGCAGGCGCAGGTCGAGAATGATTCTGTGGTTGGTCTGCGTCGGGTCGAACGCCGTCAGGGCGTTCCAGATGTCACTGAGCGCGATCGGACGGGCGCCCACGGTGATGGAGAGCACCAGCACGACAGCGAGCGCCAGCGCCAGCACGGCAAAGCCGCCGGCGCGTGCTGCCGGCGACAGGCCGGCCGCCGATGTGGCGGAGGCCGGCACTCAATCGCCGATGCTGGCGTCGGCAGCGGCGATGGCGGTGCTGAGCTTGTCGAGCTCGCGGGCATAGGCGGCATAGTTGCGCAGCCAGAACGCCGGCCAGTCGGTCACCTGCCCTGCCGCGGCGGCGCGCAGCGTCGTCCACGTGGCCTGGGCCTTGGCGGTTTCGATGGTGGTCTTGGAGCGGTTGTCGACGAGGATCAGGTCGGGCTGGTACTTGTCGGCATTCTCCCAGCTCAGCGTCTCCCAATAGCCGCGGTCATCGGCAATCACCGGATCGATCAGCTTGAGGCCCCAGGAGGCAAAATCCAGCAGCTCGGACGAGCCCGATGTGGCGGCGACATAGAGCGCGTCAGTGCCGGCCCAGACCGCCAGCGCCGAGAGGTCGGGTTTGGCCGCAGCGGCTGCCTTGAACCTTTCGCGCGCGCCTTCGAAGGCGGCTTTGTCGGCGGCCACCTGCGGAGCCGAGAGATCGGCGCCGAGGCTCGCGGCGAGCTTCTCGTAATCCTCGATCAGGGTGACGATCGAAGCGCCCTGAATCGGGCCGGTTATCGGGGCCAGCGGCTTCAGCGCGTTGACCACGTCGGCGCCGCCGCTCCAGGTCTTGTCGAGCGGCCACCACTCGCCGACGATGAGGTCCGGCTTCAGCGCCGCGGCCTTCTCGACGCTGACCTCGCCCCAGGCTTCGCCGATGATCTCGATACCGGTCAGGTCAAGCCCTTCGAGCGCCTTGGCGTCGGCGATGGCGCTGTCGGCATAGATGCCGACCGGGCGGATACCGAGCGGGATCAGGCCGGCCGCCGCGTCCTGGCTGGCGATGATGCGGGTCGGCACGTGGTCCACCGTCACGGTGTTGCCTGAGCCGTCGGAATAGGTCCAGGCCTGAGCGAAAGCGGCGCCAGGCACCGAGAGCAGCAGTGTCGCAAACGCAGTCGCGGCGAGCGTCTTGAGGGACATCGTGAGGGACCCGGATATGTTGATTATCGGGGTCACGTATCCGCGCGCTATGCTGATTAGTCAAGTCATGTTTCGGCCGCGCGGCGGCAAGTCATGCGGGTTTCACCAATCGATGCTATGACTTGGCAGCCAATGCGAGACCGGATCGTGATCGAGCTGCCGCCGGCCATCGAAGAGTACTGGTACGCCTTCGATTGGGACGTCGAGGCGCTGTGGGCGCTGGACCTGCCGGCCGAGGCGTTTCCGCTCGACAAGCTGTTGTGGCACCTCGATGTGCCGCTGTGGGAACTCGACGGCCACCGCTATGCGCTGACACCGCGCCAGGTGCTGCGCTCGCCCTATCGCTACGACAAGGAGTATCGGCGGGTGCGAGCGGCGAGCCTGGTGTTCCCGATCGAGATCACCCGGCTGAAGGGCCGCTGGCTGATCCTCGACGGTGTGCACCGGATGACCCGGGCGCACGAGGACGGGCACGAGGAGATCTTCGTGCGCAAAGTGCCCCGGAAGCTGATCAGGTAGCTGATCGTTCCTGCCAATGCCCAACGCTGGATGTCATCCCCGCGAAAGCGGGGACGCAGTTTGCGATGGTGCCTCCGGCGCGAAAACAGAGGTTCTCGCTTTCGCGGGAATGACCCGGTGGTCGATGCCAGACAAGAGAGTGAAAAGAGAAGAACTAACTCGCGACTCGATACGGGCTGAAGGTTCGGCCGTTGTCGGAGAGGCTCGACCAGACGACCCAGTAGCGGCCGTGCTCGTCGGGAACCAGCACTTCGGCCTCGCGACCGCTATGGGCCTGGAACCGGGCCAGCGACTGGGCTTCGAGGGCAGCGTTGGAACGGGCGGGGAACGGGCCGTGTGCCTGGCCTTCGAAATCGACCCACCAGTTGTCGCGGCTCTGAATCACGAGGTAGAGCGCCTTGGCCATCTAGTGGTCACCCCTGCTGTTCACGGAACCGTTATCACCGATTCTGGTGGCGTTCCGTCATCTGGAATGAGTTTCGCACAAGTGCGCAGTCCGAACGAGAGCATCAAGCGTCGCATATTTTATGCAAAGATGGGCCCAAATTGGGCGGATGCAAGCTTAGGGGCGCGCGATACCTTGGCGCCGAACCCCTCGAACACTTGGCGGGTGCAACTAACGCGAGCGGGCTGAGCCCGCACTGCCCACCGCCTTACATGATGGGGGCGACCCACCCAAGTATTGGGCAGCGAGACGCGGAGGCTGGCGCGACTTCGCGGCGGCATGCATGATGTCGGGCATGCAAACCCTCAAAGTCATCTACGACACCGACCCTGGCGTCGACGACGCCATGGCCCTGCTGCTCCTCGCCCGCCACCAGCGGATCGAACTCATCGGGGTTACCACGGTGTTCGGCAATGCCGACATCGCGACGACGACGCGCAACGCGCTCTACCTCAAGCAGAAACTCGGGTTTTCGGCACCCGTGGCACAGGGCGCCGGGACGCCGCTGGTGGGCGAGCCGGATGCACCTCCAACCTTCGTCCACGGCATGAATGGGCTCGGCGATATCGACCTGCCAGCCATTACTGCCACCGCCGACCCGCGCCCGGCGCACCAGTTGATCATCGACCTGGTGAGGGCCAATCCGGGCGAGGTCACCATCATTGCCGTGGGCCGGATGACCAACCTCGAGCGCGCCATGCGCGAGGCGTCCGAGATCGTCGGGCTGGTCAAGCAGATCGTGGTGATGGGCGGTGCCTTCGGCCGCAATGGCCATACCGGCAATGTCACGCCGGTGGCCGAAGCCAATATCTGGGGAGATCCCGACGCTGCCGACATCGTGTTTGGTGCGGCCTGGCCGATTGCCATTGCCGGGCTCGACGTGACGCAGGAGACGGTGATGAGCGAAGCGTATGTGGCGGACCTCGCTACCGCCGCCGGCGAGGATGGAGCGTTCGTGCGCGCCATCTCGGCCTTCTACCAGAACTTCCACCGCCAGAGTGCCGGGCTCGACGGCTTCTACGTGCACGACTCGAGCGCCGTGGCGCTGGCGCTGCATCCGGAGTTCTACCAGACCGAGACCGGCGCCGTCCGGGTGGCCACCGAAGGCATTGCCATCGGGCAGACGATTATCAAACCGGATGGACGGAACTATCCGCCTGGCGCCTGGGATGGCCGGCCCAGCCAGACCATTGCGGTGGGCGTCGATGCCGAGGCGGTGCTGCGGTTCTATCGCAAGACGCTGGTGGGGTAGGTTCAGGGCGCCGCCGCTCTGGCCTTTCCCTCGATTGTCATCCCAGCGAAAGCTGGGACCCATTCCTCAGCCTATGCAAGCGGCGAGTTGGCCCCTGCCTACGCACATGTGCGCTAAGTTATGGTCGTGCCCCACCCACCGGGTCATTCCCGCGAAAGCGGGAACCTCTGTTCTCTCTCCCGCGGCAACATCGCAAACGGAGGTCCCCGCTTTCGCGGGGATGACCCCGAGCTTGGGGAGCGTTCGCGTGAGACGGCTACTCACACCGGCCGCCGGTACTGGTAGATGCCGACGTCGATCGAGCCTTCGAAGAAGCCTGCCTCGCAATAGCTGAGGTAATACACCCACTTGCGGCGGAATTCCTCGGTGTAGCCGAGTTTCTTGATGTCGTTCCAGCGCTCGAGGAAGCGCTCGCGCCACAGCTTCAGCGTCTTGGCGTAGCTCAGCCGGAAGGTCTCGACGTTCTCGAGGATCAGCCCGACCTTGTCGCCCTGCTCCTGCATGGCGGTCTTGGTCAGCAGCATGCCGCCGGGGAAGATGAAGCGCTGGATGAAATCCGGCCGCGCCCGGTAATCGTGGAAATCCTGCTCGCCGATGGTGATCGCCTGGATCGCCGCGGTGCCACCCGGCTTCAGCCGGTCGTGCAGGGTCTTGAAGTAGCTCGGCCAGTGCTCCTCGCCGACCGCTTCGATCATTTCGATCGAGGCGACGTGGTCGAAGTCGCCGCGGGTGTCGCGATAATCCTCGAAATGCATGGTGGCGAGCTTATCGAGCCCCTGCCGCTCAAGGCGCTCGTTGGCGTATTTCAGCTGCTCGGCCGATAAGGTGATGCCATAGACTTCGGCCCCAAAGTCCCTGGCAGCGGTTTCGGCGAAACCGCCCCAGCCGCAGCCGATCTCGAGCACCCGGTGCCCCGGTTTGACGCCGGCCATCTCGGCGACGCGGCGGTACTTGGTGAGCTGTGCGTCAGTGAGCGACTGCTCGTCGGAAGTGAACAGGGCCGAAGAATAGGTCATCGAGGGGTCCAGCCACTCGGCATAGAAATCGTTGCCGAGGTCGTAGTGCTCGGAGATGTTCTTCTTGGAACCCTCTTTCGAGTTGTGCCGGCTCAGGTGGTAGGTGATGTCCTGGGCGGCGCGGCCATACCAGGAGTTCTCGCCGCTATCGAGGACGTCGCGGTTCTGCACGAAGTAGCGGAACAGCGCAGTCAGGTCCTCGATCTCGACGTCACCGTCGATATAGGCCTGGGCGAATCCGACGGTGCCGCGCTGCAAGGTTTTCTGCAGCACCTTGAAGTTGTGCAGCGTCAAGTGCGCATGCACGCCGGTCGACGGATCGCCGAAGGTGCGGATCTTGCCATTCGGGAAAGTGATGGTAACGGCGCCGTGCTTTGGGCGGCCGATCAGCCGCTTGCCAAGAAAGGCCGCAACGGTCGAGAGCAGATGGGTCCACGGCGTGGGCGACGCTGCCCTCGTTTCAACCGCAAGCTTATCCATGACGCAACATTCCAGACTAAGTCCGCTCCGCCGAGCGGCCAACCAGCGCCGTGGCGGGGCCGCAAGACACGACCGGGCAACGGGGCTCCCCGTGAATTAGGGCAGCACTTTAGTCGTCATAAGTGGATATGCAAGCATGACTTTCAACCCTCGTAGCAGCTGTCGGGGCAGCTAGCGGCCGCCCGGCCGGGCGGCGTCCAGCAGGCGGAACTGCACCTCTTCACGGCCCTGCCAGTGGTCGATCGACAACGTTCCCGCCATGTGCAGTGGTGTGTCGTTGCCGGCGCCCAGCAGCGCTTCACCGAGCGCGGTGGTCGCCGCGCGGAAGGCGATGGCCTTGAGTCGGGCGCCATCGTCGGCCGTCAGAGTGAACTTCACATGCCCGCCGGTGCCGACAATCTCGGCGAACTTCGCCTTGTGAGCGGGAAAGGCAAAGACCGGTTGCGGGCTGCCGGCGCCGAACGGCCCTGCCCGCTCGATCTCGTGCACGAATTGCGGGTTGGCGCCGCGCGCCGTCATCGCCGCATCGATCTCGAGTGCGGTGAGCGCCCGCGCGGCGCTGACGCTGTTGCCCAGCCGATCGGTGACGTGCGCGCGGAACGGCCCGAGCTGCCCGGGCTTCAGCGTCACGCCCGCGGCCATGGCGTGGCCGCCCCCCTTCACTGCGAGACCCAGCTCCACCGCCTCGATCACCGAGCTGCCGAGGTCGACGCCGGGCATTGAGCGCCCCGAACCCGTGCCCGAACCGTCGGGGGCGAGCGCTATGGCAAAGGTAGGACGTTCGAAACGTTCACGCAGCCGCGCCGCGATCAGGCCGACCACGCCGGGATGCCAGTTGGCCGAGGCCAGCACCAGCACGGGCGGGCCATCGCCGCCGCCGATCTCAGCTTCAGCGGCACGCGCCGCCTCCTCTACCGCCTCGACTTCGATGCGCTGGCGTTCGCTGTTCAGTTCGTTGAGCTGCGCCGCGATCATCAGCGCCTGCTGCTCGTCGTCGAGTGACAACAGCCTCGTGCCGAGCGCGGCATCGCCGATGCGGCCGCCGGCATTGATACGCGGGCCAATCAGGTAACCCAGGTGATACGCGTTGAGCGGGCCTGAGAGCCGAGCGGCCAACGCCAATGCGCCGATGCCGCGATTGGAACCGGTGCGCGCCACCTCGAGGCCGCGCGCCACGAAGGCGCGGTTCAACCCCTTCAGCGGCACCACATCGCAAACAGTCGCCAGCGCCACGAGGTCGATCATCGTCATCAGGTTGGGTAGGCCCGTATCGCCGCGTTGCTTCAGCAGCCGGTTGGTCGCCACCAGCACCATGAAGGTGACACCGGCGGCGCAGAGGTAGCCGAGGCCGGAGATGTCGTCGGGACGGTTGGGGTTCACCACCGCATTGGCGGGCGGCAGTTCGGCGTCGGACAAATGATGGTCGACCACCAGCACGTCGAGCCCGCGCTCGCGGGCATGGGCGATCGGACCGTCGCTGGTGGTGCCGCAATCGAGCGTGATCAGCAGTTTGGCGCCGCCATCGACCAACTTATCGATCGCGGTGGTGTTGGGCCCGTAGCCCTCGAAGATGCGATCGGGGATGTGCACCTGTGGATCGAGCCCGAAATGCCTCAGGTAGCGCGCCATCAGCGCGCAGGAGCAGGCGCCGTCGACGTCGTAGTCACCGAACAGCGCCACCGGCTCGTTGTCGGTGATGGCCTGGGCCAGGCGCTCGGCGAGGGCATCCATGCCGGCCAGCGTCGAGGGATCCGGCATCAGTTCGCGGATGGTCGGCTGCAGGTAGGTCTCGGCGGCATCGACGCCGACGCCCCGCCCGGCGACGATGCGGGCAAGGATCTCCGAGAGACTGGTGCGCTGGCCGATAGCGGCGGCAGTCCGCACTGCTGCCGGATCGAGGCGATCCACCCAGGCGCGGCCCAGGGCGGAGTTCGATACGTCGAGAAAGTTGGGGCGCGGCTCGTCCATTGCCCCGCGAGGTAAGCAGAATGCGAGGGATAGTCGAGGGTGCGACCGCGCTTTTCCTCGCCGGCATCAGCGGAGCCGGGGGTGGCCGGGCGCCGGGTCGACGAAAATCGGACCTGCAGGAAACGAAAGGTCTAGCGCAGAACCGCAAAGGCCCCCATATCAACGCCGACGTTTCAAATGGGGAACCACAATGTTCGCTTCGAAGGGCTTCCGACTGTCAGCCCTCCTTGCCACGCTGATCATGGCCTTCTCGCTGGTTGCGGTGGATACCGCCGAGGCGCGGCGCGGCGGCAGCTTCGGCAGCCGCGGTATCCGCACCGAGCGGAGCGTGCCGTCGACACAGGTGTCGCCGAACACCACGGCGCCGGTTCAAAACACAATGACCAACAGCACCAGCCGCAACACGGTGGGCAACGCCACGACGCCGGCTCGCCCCAGCCTGTTCGGCGGGTTCGGCGGGGCGCTGCTCGGCGGCTTCCTGTTCTCGGGCCTGTTTGGCATGCTGTTCGGGTTCGGCTTCGGCGGCTTCGGCGGCATGCTTGCCCTCTTGGTGCAGGTGGCGATCATCGGTCTCATCGTCGCCTTCTTCCTCCGGCGCAGGCAGCAGCGTCCGGCGATGGCCGGCGGCCCGCTGAACTACGAAGCGGAGAACAGCGCCCGCAACTTTGGCGGCGGCGGTGGTGGTGCGGCTCCGCGCGGCCCGCGCTCGGCCGCCTCGCAGCGCGCCGGCCGGCGTGACGAAGTGGGCATCACCGACCAGGATCTCGGCAGCTTCGAGAGCCGTCTCAAAGAGCTGCAGGATGCCTACTCGCGCGAGGACTATGCGGCGCTCCGGCAGATCACCACCCCCGAGGTGATGAGCTATCTCGCCGAAGAGCTGGGCGAGAACGCCTCCAAGGGCCTGCGCAATGAGGTGTTCGACGTGAACCTCCTTGCCGGCGACGTGGCCGAAGCCTGGCGCGAAGGCGGCACCGACTACGCCAGCGTGGCGATGCGCTACGAAAGCCGCGACGTCACCCGCAACCGCGGCACCGGCGAGATCGTCTCGGGCGACGACAAGGTCACCGAGACCACCGAGGTCTGGACCTTCCAGCGCCAGAACGGTGGCCGCTGGCTGATCAGCGCCATCCAGGAAGCGTAAGCTTCGGGTTACTGAATACGAACGGGCCGTCCAGTGGGCGGCCCGTTTTTTTTGTGGGCTCCCCGCGTGGTCTTCGTCACCGGCAATGCACCAAACTCGGTGTCATCCCTGCGAAAGCAGGGACCCAACTATCCACCTGTGCAGGCTGCGAGTTGGGTCCCAGCTTTCGCTGGGATGACAGCCGGTGGTTTAGGCGGCTTTTGGAGCCTCTCAAGAGGCCGTAGCGCTTACTGCTACCGGTGATGTTCCGCCGTGATCCAGCGCACCGTCTGGCTCCACGAGCGCATCACCACGGTGTTGGTGCGCACGGTGTTCTTGCCGTAGCGCACGCCGCTCAACAGGCTTCCATCGGTCACGCCGGTGGCGGCGAACAGCACGTCGCCCGAGGCCAGCTCGTCGGTGCGGTACTTCCGGCTCGGATCGGTGATGCCCATCTTCAGTGCCCGAGCGTGCTTGTCGTCGGTATCGAGGATGAGTTTGCCCTGCATCTGCCCGCCGATGCAGCGCAGCGCCGCCGCAGCCAGCACGCCTTCGGGAGCACCGCCCGAGCCAAGATAGATATCGATGCCGGTCTCCTCGGTGTTCACCGCGTGGATGATGCCAGCGATGTCGCCGTCCGAAATCAGCTTGATGGCGACGCCAGCCGTGCGCAGGTCATCGATCAACGCGGCATGGCGCGGCCGATCCAGCACACAGGCGGTGATCTCGTTGACCGGCACGCCTTTGGCCTTGGCCAGCGCCTTGACGTTGATGGTGGCGGCCTCGTCGAGGTCGACCAGGCCCGCGGGGTAGCCGGCGCCGATAGCGATCTTGTGCATGTAGACGTCGGGAGCATTGAGCAGCCCGCCGCGCTCGGCCATGGCGAGCACGCAGATCGAATCCGGCTGGTTCTTGGCGCACAGCGTCGTGCCCTCGAGCGGATCGACGGCGATATCGACTTCCGGGCCGTCGCCGGCGCCAACTTCCTCACCAATGAACAGCATCGGCGCCTCGTCGCGCTCGCCCTCACCGATAACGATCCGGCCGTGGATGTGGACATTGCCCATCTCGCCGCGCATGGCTTCGACGGCAGCGGCGTCGGCGGCCTTCTCGTCGCCCTTGCCGCGCCAGATCGCGGCAGCCAGTGCCGCCGCCTCGGTGACACGCACCAGCTCGAGGGTGAGCGAACGATCGATCGCCGCCTGCCGGTCGGTGTCGGACTTGCTGAGCTTCATGAACACTCCCTGCCCCGCCGCACGGGGATTTTCGTGGCCTATGCGGTCGCCGTCCCGAACCCCTAGCCGGGAAAGCTGCTAGAGCTGCTCGATCCGGATCATCTGCGGATCGCCGACGATGAAGCCGTCGCCCTTGATCGCCTGGAGGGCGTCGCGGACGGTCTGCTCCATGGTGGAGTGCGTGAGCAACACCACCGTGCGGGACTCCGTCCCCGTCACACCCGGCTCGGTAACACGCAGATCCGGACGCTGGATGACGCTCTCGAGAGAAATGCCGGCGGCACCCATGCGGGTAGCAATAGCGGCAAACGCCCCAGGCACATCCCTGACATTTAGTCGGATGTAATAGCCGCCCTCGTGCTCGCGGATCGGTGCGCGCCGATACGGTGTCAGTTCGGCGCTGGGTACGCCGAGCGGCGGCACCTTGGTGCCGCGGGCAATGTCGAGGATATCGGAGAGCACCGACGAGGCGGTCGGCGGGCCGCCGGCGCCGGGGCCGGCCAGCAGCAGTTCGTGCACATGGTCGGTTTCGAGCGCCACGGCGTTCAGCACGCCATCGACACCGGCCACCGCCGAGGTCTTGGGCACCAGCGTCGGGTGCACGCGCTGGTCGATGCCGTCGGCCGAGCGCTGGGCGATGCCGAGCAGCTTGATCTTGTAGCCGAGGTCGCCCGCTACCTTGATGTCGGCCTGGCTGATGCTGGTGATGCCCTCGACGAAGATCTCGTCGGGCGCGATCTCGCAGCCGAAGCAGAGCGAGGCGAGGATAGCGAGCTTGTGCGCCGTGTCGAAACCCTCGACATCGAACGTCGGATCGGCCTCGGCGTAGCCCAGCTTCTGCGCGTCGGCGAGACACTCGGCGAAGCTGATGCCCTCGTTGCCCATGCGGGTGAGGATGTAGTTGCAGGTGCCGTTCATGATGCCATAGACGCGGGCGATGCGGGCCGAGCCGAGGCCTTCGCGCAGCGTCTTGATCACCGGGATGCCGCCAGCCACGGCCGCTTCGAAACCGAGTTGGGCGCCCGATTCTTCGGCCGCCTTGGCGAGGTTCACGCCATGCCGCGCCAGCAGCGCCTTGTTGGCGGTGACCACCGGGCGGCCAATCTCCAGAGCGGCCTTCACCGCAGCCAGTGCCGGCCCGTCCTCGCCGCCGATCAGCTCGACGAACAGGTCGATGCTGTCGGATTTGGCCAGCGCCACCGGATCGTCGAACCATTCGAGATTGCTCGCATCGATCCCGCGGTCGCGGCTGCGCGATCGGGCGCAGACGGCGGTAACGGTGATTTTCCGCCCGAGCTTGCGGGTCAGCTCTTCGCCATCCTTCTGGATAATGCGGACCAGCGTCGCGCCGACATTGCCCAGCCCAGCGACGCCGATGCGCAGCGGCGCCTCGAGCGCGGCATCGGCATGATCCTGCATCGACTTCAGAATCCGGGTCCGCGTATCCGAACGCGGCTCGCGCCCTTCCCTGAGATCGAACACAAAGAGCGGGTCGCCCGCAATGGTGCGTCCGAACCGGGTCGGGGTCCAACCGCGCGCCGCAATGAAGGCTTCGACGGATTGGCGGAACGACTGGATATCGGACATAGAACAGCTCTCGGAATTGGTGCGAGAGCTATGGATAGGAAAGACCCTATCCGTCAATAGGATTGATGGGCCGGAAGAGCAGTGCTAGCATTGCTTGCACCCGTCGGAACCCTGCACATGTCAACGATCACCATTCGCAATCTCGACGATCAGACCAAACGACGCCTGCGCGAACGAGCCGCAGCCAACGGACGCTCGATGGAAGAGGAAGCGCGTGTCGCCTTACGCGCACATGTTGCAGCGACGCCGAGCGGAAATGTCTACGACACGATCCGGAAACGTTTCGAGCCGGTACTCGGCACGGAACTGCCACGGCTGCCGCGCGGCAGGCTGCGCCCTCTGCCTGACGTGTTCAAGGAATGATCGTCCTCGACACCGACGTCATTTCGGAAGTCTTGAGTCTGGTGCCGGATCCGGTGTTTGCGGCACGCATGAGCCAGGTCGACATGAGCGACGCCTATGTCACAACGATATCGTTCGGCGAGATGCGAGCCGGAGTTGAACTTCTGCCGGCCGGTCACAAGCGGGATTTGCTCGACGTTCAGGTCAACATCCTGTTCGAGCGGGACTTCGCGGGTCGCGTACTGGATTTCAACAACAGCGCGGCATTCGAGTTCGGGGAAATTGCAGGCAAGCTGGGCGAGACTGCCTTCGCAGAGCTGCTGATGGACGCCCAGATTGCCGCAATCGCCCGCGCTCGCGGCGCGTTGGTTGCGACGAGGAACGTCAAACATTTCAGACTGTTCGATGTCCCTCTGTTCAACCCGTGGGACGCCTGATCGCTGCCCTATTTCCCCACGTGCGCGGCCGCCGCGGCGACCTTTTCGAAGTAGCGCGGCATGCCCCACTTGATCGACAGGGCGCTCGAGGAGATCACCGCCATGTTGAGGATGCGATCGTCCATCCTCACATAGGCGCCGCTCTTCACCTGCGGGGCGCTGTCGATGTAGGGCTGGGCGAAGAACTCGTCGGCGAGTTCGGACGAGTTGAAGAAGCCGATGAGGATATCGGCCGGGATCCGGTCGAAGTTCTCGTAGCTCAGCGGATACCAGAAGCCCTGCAGTTCGCCGCCCGCCGGCGAACGCTCGGGGATCACCAGCCCGGCCAGCGCCAGCAGCTTGGCGCGTGCATCGTCGGCCGAATGGATGGCGGCGGCGCCGTTGTAGTCGATCAGCGTCACGGCGCTCTTGCCCGCCAAAGCCGGGTACTTGGCGGCCTCGGCCTTGATGAAAGCCTCCAGCTCGGCAACCAGCGCAGTTGCCTCGCTGGACTTGCCCATCGCCTCGCCGGCGATGGTGATCACCTGTTGCCAGGTCGCCGTCCATGGCTTGTCAGGGTAGGCCACCACGGGAGCGACCTGGCTGAGCAGCTTGTACTCATCCGCTGTAATGCCGGAATAGACCGCAAGAATCAGGTCGGGCTTCAGCGCGGCGATCTTTTCGATCGGCGCGCCGGCCGTGTCGTCGAAAGTCACCGGCGTCGGCGCACCGGCCTTGGCGATCCCCTCCTCTACCCACGGCACGATATCCTTGTCGAACCCAGCCGAGCGGAAGCTCGGGAAGCCGACGGGCACCGTGCCGAGCGCGATCGCGGCATCGGTCGAGGACCAGCCGAGCGTCACGATGCGCTGGGGCGCGGCCGGGATCACCGTCTCACCCAGCGCGTGCTTGATGGTGACGGGGAAGCTCTGCGCCAGCGTGGGCGAGGCCAGCAGTGCGACGAACAGCGCTGCGGCGAGGTGGAAGACGAGTTTCATCCTGGATCTCATTTCTTGGCGTTGCGGGCGGCCGCAGCGATGATTTCGGCGTAATGAGGAAAACCCCAGCGCAGCGACAGCGCGCTCGGCGGCGAAACAGCGGCGACGTATTCGACGCCGACCAGCGAGGCGAAGGCGCCCTTCAGGTATTGCGGCTGGCTCTGCGCATAGGGCTTGGCAAAGAACTCGTCCGACGCAGCCTGGGTTTCGTAATAGGTGATGAGGATGTCGCTCTTGAGCTGATCGAACAGCTCGTAGCTCAGCGGGTAATAGAACGAGCCATCCTTGGGCGAGAGCTCGGTGACACTTGGCGCCAGCACCAGGCCGATATCGATGAGGAACTTCATCCGGGCGTCGAGCGCATCATAGACGGCGATCGAGCCGTCAAAGTCATTGACCCCGGCAAAGCTGGTGCCGGCGATCTCCGGATACTTCGCCGCCTCGTCGGCGATGAATTTCAGCGTGTCGGCAACCAGTTGTTCGGCCTCTGCCGGCTTGCCGACGATCTGCCCGATGATTCTCGTCACGTCCTGCCACGGCGTGCTCCATGGCTGGTCCGGATAGGCGATGGTCGGCGCGATCTGGCTGAGGCGGGCATACTGTTCGGCATCGAGGCCCGAGAACACCGCGACGATCACGTCGGGCTGCTGGGCGGCGATCTGCTCGAACGGGATGTCGGAGCTATCGGAAAGCTGCACCGGGGTCACCGCGCCCAGTTCGTGCAGCTTCGCCTCGACCCACGGGTGCAGGCCGTTATCGCCACCGCCATAGGTGGAGAACGGCATGGCCGCCGGCACCACCCCCAGCGCCAGCAGCGCATCATGGTTGCCCCAGCCCCAGGTGACAATCCGCTCGGGGACCTTCTCGATCACCGTCTCGCCCAAGGCGTGTTTGATGGTGACGGGGAAGGACTGCGCCAGCGCCGGAGCGGCGGCGAAGAGCAGGGCAAACGCAACAAGAAGTCGGCGGAACATGACGTGGCCTCCAGCAAGCTGAAAGCTGATAATCATAGTCATGTTATAGGAGCAAGCGGATTCGGGCGTTCCCGCACCCACCGGGTGAGGGGACGCTGTGGTGGCGCTCACAAACGCAAACGGCCCGGTCGCTGACCGGGCCGCTGCAACTCTCTACCGTCCGCCCTACTTCGCGGCAGTGATCGGTATCACGTTGTCGTGGCTCGGCTGGCTCTGCAGGAACTTCTTGATGTTGCGCGCCGCCTGCCGAATGCGCTGTTCGTTCTCGACCAGGGCCAGGCGAATGTACTGATCGCCGTATTCGCCGAAGCCAACGCCCGGGGCGACGGCGACGCCAGTCTCCTGGATCAGCAGCTTGGCGAACTCGAGCGAGCCGAGATGCGCGAACTGGTCGGGGATCGGCGCCCAGGCGAACATCGTCGCCTTGGGCGACGGGATATTCCAGCCGGCGCGGCCAAAGCTCTCCACCATCACGTCGCGGCGGTCGCGATAGACGGTGCGCACATCCTCGATGACGCTGTCGGAGCCGTTGAGGGCGGAAGCAGCGGCGACCTGGATCGGGGTGAAGGCGCCGTAGTCGAGATACGACTTCACCCGGGTCAGCGCGGCGATCAGCCGCTCGTTGCCGACGGCGAAGCCGACGCGCCAGCCGGGCATCGAATAGGTCTTGGACATCGAGGTAAACTCCACCGTGATATCCATGGCGCCTTCGACCTGCAGCACCGAGGGCGGCACTTCGTCATCGAAATAGATCTCGGAATAGGCGAGATCGGAGAGGATGAAGATCGAGTGCTCGCGGCAGTACTTGACCACTTCCCTGTAGAAATCCAGCGACGCCGTGTAGGCGGTCGGATTGGCCGGGTAGTTGAGGATCAGCGCGATGGGCTTGGGGATCGAGTGCCTGACGGCACGATCCAGCGCGCGCATGAAGTTCTCGTCCGGCTCGGCCGGCATGGAGCGGACGACGCCGCCGCTCATGATGAAACCGAAGGCATGGATCGGATAGGTCGGGTTGGGCACCAGCACCACGTCGCCCGGGGCGGTGATCGCCGCAGCCATATTGGCGAAGCCTTCCTTGGAGCCGAGCGTCGCCACCACCTGGGTGTCGGGGTTCACCTTCACGCCGAAGCGGCGGCCATAGTAGCTCGCCTGGGCCTTCCTCAGGCCCGGGATGCCCTTGGAGGAGGAGTAGCGGTGGGTGCGCGGATCCTTCACCGTCTCCTTGAGCTTATCGACGATGTGCTGCGGCGTCGGCATATCCGGGTTGCCCATCCCCAGGTCGATGATGTCGACGCCGTTGGCGCGGAGCTTGGCCTTGATCGGATCGATATGGGCGAAGACGTAGGGCGGAAGGCGGCGGATGCGGTGAAAATCGTCGTTCATTGGAACCTCGGTGACCCGCGACGCACTTGCCAGTGCCGCGACGCCTTCAGTGAGGCGCCGATTATCGCGGAATTATGGTTTTGACTCGGTTAAGCAGCGATCACGATCGCGCTCTCGGTAGGTTCCGCTCTCCCCAGCCGCATGGCGGCGCTCGGGGAGAGCTAGCGAGCGGGGGCCTTAGCGCGCGCGACCGCTCCGGCTCCAAAGCCGGCGGCTGCGATTGGCGCTGCTACTCCCTGAGTCATGTCCAAACCCTGAGCGAGGATTGCGGAGCTTTAGTGGCGGAGACGGCTCGTGGTCAAGTGGAATGCGGGGCTCGTAAGCGGAACCAACTCGTAAGCATGCAGCTGATCCCGCGTTGCTTGTAGCTCACCGTTGCTGGCTATCTGTTGTCGATGCCTTGGGAGATGAGGATGTTCGGCAAACTGCCATTTGGCAAGATAGCGTTCGGCAAGCGAAAGACCGCTCCTGCGCCGACAGGCGAGGTATCCGAAGTTCCGCCGAAGTGGCCGCCAACCGAAGCCGAACTTCGAGCTCATGTTGCGCGGCGTATGCCGGTCATCGCAGCACCGCGGCCGAACTTCCCGCCGCCCTGGCGCGAGCAGTGGCGAATGATCACTGAGGCGCGGCGCGATGCGGTCCTGATGTTGCCGATCGTGCCCTCCGATCGTTCAGAATCGCCGACGAGTTTCATCGGCGGCCTGCCTTATGTCAGCGGCGACTTCGCCTGGCCCCGCGGAACCCCTTACCGCAACGCCAACCCCAAGAAATACGAGCGCCCACAGCCCGTTCGCGCGCCGGAATCGCGCAGTTTCATCGGGCAGATCGACTGTCTCCAGATACCCGAGTTTGAAGGTAGGCACCTGCTGCCCCAGCAGGGACGCCTTTGCTTCTTCTTCGACTGGATGGTCATGGAGAACCACGCCCCCTACGACCATCCGCACGCCGATGCCGTTGTGTGGGACAATGGAGAGGGGCCGTTGGCGGAGGCCGCGGTGCCGGCGGACCTGCCGCCGTGCCAAGGGGACGCGAGTGGGCACTATTATGGGTGGATCTCGAAGGCCGAGCCCCAGCGCTTTCCACGAAAGTTCTGCAAGTGGGCGCTGGAGCTCCGAACCATCCAGACCTACCCTGACGAGAGCTACCTCGATCCGACAGGTGCGTCGCAACTGGTGTACCGGGCGATCGTCAATCGCCTAATGCGCGAGCAGTTCCGGCTAATCGTGCGCGATCCGCCGGCTGCCCGCAGATTCACGGCGACCCCGGGCCTGCCGCGCCCCAGTGCCACTTTCCCGGAATGCTGGATCCACGTCGACATTGCCACAGGCAAGCTGATCGAGACGCTGCGCGTGGAGATCGACTCGCAACACACTCCTCCGGAATTGCGACAGGAGTATCGCGCCACCATTGAAGAGGCGGCTCAGGCAGCAAACGAGGCGAGGTCGAGATCACCATTCGATGTACTTACTCAGTTTGAACGGGACGCATTTTTCGCCTGGTACGTGTCGCTCGTCGCACCGCGGCGCGACGGTGTGAGAGACCAGCGAACTCTGACTTACATGCGTGGCCACATCGAAACGGCATACCGGGCCGCTGCCGAGATGCTGGCAGCCGAAGGAGGCGAGCTTTCACGCTTGCTCGACGAAGAAGCGCTCAATGCCGTTCGCTTGCGGCACTTGCCCTATCACATAAGGCAAGACGGCCGATCTGAGGCCAGCGGTTGGCATCAGATGTTTGGGCACGGAGCTAATGTTCAGATCGCTGCCGAACGCTTCCGCGGATCGCACGTGCTGCTCGCCCAGTTTGCATCGGCCGGTCCGTTCATGTGGGGTGACGCAGGCGTTCTGCAATACTGGATCGATGCTGGCGATCTGGCAGCGCGGGACTTCTCCCGCGTGCTGACGACGGTTGAATCCCACTAGTAGAGCGCCACCACATCGGGCCCCGAGAGCGCCCGCTCGAGCTGGCCGAACCAGGTGCCCCAGCCTTCGTTCAGGGCGCCCTGCTCCGCCTCGTCCATACCCGGGCCGTTCCAGGCGTTGGTGAAGCGCATCTCAGTGCGGCCGCCCGACAGAGGGCGGAACTGCATCTCGATATACTCATCGGTGAAGCCGTGCGGCTCGGTGCCCTCGAAACTGAAGCTCATGACGATACGGCGAGCCGGCTCCAGCACCAGGTACTTGCCGACATGGGCGAACTTGCCGCCGTCGCCGGACGGGTTTTCGACCCGATAGCTGCCGCCGACCACAACATCGGCTTCGACCAGATGGCCGAACCAGCGGCGCATCGTGTCGAGGTCGGTCCAGGCCGCATACACCTCTTCCGGTGTCGCCTCGAAGATGCGGACGATTTCCAGCCTGTGCTGCGTCTTGCTCATTGCTTGCTGGCCTTCCCCTGCCGGAATAACGCGTCGAGCGCATCGAAACGCTCACCCCAGAACTGCTCGTAAAAGGCGAACCACGAACTGGCGTCGGCCAGCGTCTCCGGCGCCAGCTTGCAGATGTGCGACCGGCCCCGCACTTCGCGGCGCACCAGCCCCGCCTGCTCGAGCACGCGCACATGCTTTGAAGCGGCGGGAAAGGACATGTCGAACGGTTGTGCCAGCTCGCCGATATTATGTTCGCCGTCAGCCAACGCGCGCAGCATGGCGCGGCGCGTCGGATCGCTGAGGGCGTGGAAGACGGCGTCGAGACTTTGTTCTGAAACCATTTGGTTTAGCTAGCAGGCTCAACGCCGACTGTAAACCATTTGGTTTATGATTTGAGCTGGCCGGCGTAGCGGAGCGAGTAGACGACGCCGATCAGGATCGGCGCGAAGACGCAGCCGAGCAGCCACCAGATCAGGGCTGGCGCGGGGAGCAGCACAGCCGCAGTAATCAGCACGAGACCGGAGATGATGCACAGCAGCCCTGTGAGGCGATGCGTCGCCTGCCAGTTGCCGGGGTCGCCCAGCGTGGTTGGCAGCCGGAGGCCGGCGAAGCTGTTGGGCTGCGACTTTGGCATGGCGTTGCCGAGGACGACCAGCAGCACGCCGAGCGCGAGACCGATGATCTGCACCATGTTGACGGCCACGCCGATGCCGATCAGTACCGTAGCCGCCTCGATGACCAGGGCGAGGCCGGTCAGCGCGGTGATCACCACGCCGGTGGTATGGCGTCCAGCGGCAGCATCGGACGGCCGGGCGAAGCGTCCGACCGCGTAGAAGATGCCCCAGACGAACAGCACCAGCAGCACCGGCATGAGCAGCGCCCACTCGCGCGGCAGGAAGCCGTCCGCCTCCCCGCTCACTCCCCAGTGCACCGGCAACATGGTGCCCGTGGGCACCAGCAGCAGCCCGGCGGCAAATGTCGCAGCGAGGGCAACCAGTAGTGCAATGCGGATCGGAGTGAAGAGCGGACTCATGACTTAGGCTCCCTGAAACTCAGAAGGCCGGAGAGGGCCTCTTCGAGAATGGACATGTTGAGGTGGTAGATGAGGCTGGTGCCCTGTCGCTCGACGGCGACGAGTTCGGCCTCCTTGAGCTTGGCGAAGTGCACAGAGAGCGTGGGTTTGCTCAGCGTGAAATGCTCGGCCAGCGCGCCAGCCGACATCGGCCCGCTCCTGAGGAGTTGGAGAATTTCCCGGCGCACCGGGTGCGACAGCGCTTCGAAGACGGCGTTGATACCCATAAGATCCGCTCGCGTTATCGACGGACCTTATTTAGACAATGCTCTAATTAGAGTCAAGACGAAGGAGCATTACCCTTCATCGGCAGGTATTTCAGGAATTGGTCCGCGCTGGCGGTCCAGGAAAACTGCTGGGCGTAGGTCCGGCACTCGTCACGGGAGATGTGCATGGCCTTGAGCGCTGCGGCCTTCAAGTCGTGGCCAAGAACGCCCACCGGGGCGTCGCCGATCACGTCGATCGGGCCGGTTACCGGGAAGGCAGCCACCGGCGTGCCGCTGGCCAGTGCCTCGAGCAGCACGAGGCCAAAGGTGTCGGTCTTGGACGGAAACACGAACACGTCGGCCGAAGCGAATAGCCTCGCCAGTTCCTCACCCTGCTTGGGGCCGACGAACACCACGTCGGGGTACTCTGCCTTGAGCTTTTCGAGGCTCGGGCCGCCACCGACGACGAGCTTGGTCCCCGGCAGGTCGAGCGTCAGGAAAGCCTCGATGTTCTTTTCCACGGCGACGCGGCCGACATAGAGGAACACCGGGCCGTCATAGGCGAGTGGCTCGCGCCGCGCCGGGTTGAACAACTCGGTATCGACGCCCTTCTGCCAGATCACCGCATTGCTGAAACCGCGCTGCTCCAGCAGCATCTTGAGGTGCGGGGTACCCACCAGGCAGTACTTTGCGGCGCCGTGGAACCAGCGCAGGAACCGGTAGCTCCAGCGCAGCGGCACCGGCAGCCGGGCCCGCAGGTATTCCGGGAACTGGGTGTGGTAGGCGGTCGAGAATTCGAACCGGTGCTTGCGGCACCAGCGGCGCGCCATGATGCCGAGCGGACCTTCGGTAGCGATATGGATGGCGTCGGGCGCCGCGGCCTCGATCCGCGCATAGACCGGCTTCATCAGCGTGCGGCTCAGGCGGATCTCGCCATAGCCGGGCATCGGGAAGGTCTTGAACTCGTTCGGGGTCAGGAGCTTCACTGCGATCCCGCGCTGCTCCATCTCCTTGATCACCAGTTCGATCGAGCGCACCACCCCATTGATCTGCGGGTGCCATGCATCGGTGACGATGAGAACGGTCTTGGGCTGCATTGGCTGCTCGGTTAGCGGGCGGCAATGGGTATCGCGGACCGGGTGGGCTCGCAAGCGTCGCAGATTGCCGGGCTCCACAAGTCGCCGTAGGGTGGCCCTACTCAGGGGGGCCTGGCACGGTGCCGTTCTTGTCCGACCTCGGGTGGTCTCGCTACCGCCCGGCGCCTCGCGGGCCAAGCGAGGCAGATCTGGCGCTTGCCCGCCTGTTTTCGACGGATGCCCCGGCCGAGCAGCGCTATGAGGCGCTGGTGCGATACGTCCTTGAGGGCTTTCTCGCCGTTGCGACGCCTGACTTCGAACGTGCTCAGTATCGCGGCATGGGCAGTTCGCATGGCTATCGCGTCGCCGGCGTGGAAGGGTTCGCGCGGACCGCACCATTGTTCGCGGCCTGGATCGCCAGTGGCCGGAATCCCGTGATCACTGGCCTGACTGGCGGCCGCAGTGTCGACCTGCGACAGCTACTTGCTGCCGCCTTCACAGCCGGCTCCGATCCGCAACACTCGGGTTACTGGAGCGACCCAAGCGACTTTGCCCAGGTGCAGGTGGAAGCCAGCGATATCGCAATGGCGATCTGGATCGTGCGCGACAGCGTCTGGCCGCTGCTCACCGCACGCGCGCAGTCCAATCTGCTCGCCTGGCTGCGACGGGCCGCCGTCTCGGACCGGCCAACCAGCAACTGGCTGCTGTTCGGCGCTACCTGCGATGCCGTGGCGGCGGCGCTGGAAGGGCGCACAGTCACCACCCTGCCCGCCTACGAGCGGTTCAGGCCGCACTACCTCGCCCATGGCTGGTTCTCGGATTCGGCGTCGCACCGGATCGTCGATTACTACAACGTCTGGGGCATCACCTATCAGCTGGCGTTTCTCCATTTGATGCACCCCGGCTACGATACCGAGTTCCTGCGCAGCGCGGTACTCGCCTCCGCCGACCTGACCGCGCACCTGATCAGCCCCAACGGCATCCCCATCATGGGCCGCAGCGTCTGCTATCGCACCGCGGCCAGCGCCCCGCTGTCGGTCGCCACACTGCTCGAGCCCACGCCGAAACGCTTCGGCCTGTCGCGCCGCGCCAACGATTGCGTCTGGCGCTATTTCCTCGCGCATGGCGCGCTGCGCGATGGCACGCTGACCCAGGGCTATTTCGGCGACGACGCACGCGTGCTGGACAGCTATTCGGGCCCCGGTTCTAGCCACTGGGGGCTGCGTTCGCTGATCCCGGCATTGCTCCATCCGCCGGGCTCGGCGTACTGGACGGTGCCCGACCAGCCGCTGCCGGTGGAAACCGGTGATTACACGCTCGAGCTGCCCGAACTGGGGTGGCGACTGGAGGGCGAGCGGGAGACCGGCGAAATCCGGATCATCATTGCCGCCAATGCCGGGCAACGGCCGGCATTGCAGCGCTATGGGTGGCGCCACCGGTTGATGGAATGGCGCAGCCAGCGCGCCAGCCGGCCCAACAACCGCAACGCGGCCTATAACGCCGAAGTCTATTCGGCGCTCTCCCCCTACCCGCTGAGGCGCTGAGCGCAAAAAGAAAGGCCCGCCGAAGCGGACCTTTCCAGAACTCGGGTGAACTCGAAGCTTAGCGCTTGGAGAACTGGAAGGAACGACGGGCCTTGGCCTTGCCGTACTTCTTACGCTCGACCACACGGCTGTCGCGAGTAAGGAAGCCGCCGGCCTTCAGCACGCCGCGCAGCTCGGGCTCGAAATAGGTCAGAGCCTTGGAGATGCCGTGACGGACAGCGCCAGCCTGGCCCGACAGACCGCCGCCGGAAACGGTGGCGATGACGTCATACTGGTCGACGCGCGCGGCGGCGACGATCGGCTGCTTCAGCACCATCTGGAGCACCGGACGGGCGAAGAAGGCGTTGAACTCCTTGCCGTTGACGGTGATCTTGCCGGCACCCGGCTTGATCCAGACGCGAGCGATGGCGTTCTTGCGCTTGCCGGTGGCGTAGGCACGGCCCTGCGCGTCGAGCTTCTGTACGTGCACGGGAGCATCGGCGGCAACAGCGACGACGTTGGCAGCGCCCAGGTCTTCGAGCGAATTGATGGTCTCGGCCATTACTTGGCCCTCACATTCTTGGAGTTGAACGAAGCGACGTCGAGCTTCACGGGCGACTGGGCCTCATGCGGGTGGGTCTCACCGGCATAGACGCGCAGGTTGCCGTACTGCTTGCGGCCGAGCGGGCCTTCCGGGATCATTCGGCGGACGGCGTTCTCGAGCACGCGCTCGGGGAAACGGCCCTCGAGCAGCTGACGCTGGGTACGGTCCTTGATGCCGCCGGGATGACCGGTGTGCCAGAAGAACCGGCGCTGATCGAGTTTCTTGCCGGTCAGCTTCACCTTGTCGGCGTTGATCACGACGACGTGGTCGCCGGTATCCATGTGCGGGGTGTAGGTCGGCAGGTGCTTGCCGCGCAGACGCATGGCGATGATGGAGGCGACACGGCCAACCACCAGATCCTTGGCGTCGATCAGGATCCACTTCTTCTGGATCTCATCCGGCTTCGCCGTGTAGGTGCTCATTTCGTTTTCCTTGAAAGCAGGCAGAATGTCCCCTGCCCCGTATTCGTGGCGCGGATATACGGACGACGCACAAACGCGTCAAGCGGAAAGATTTTCAGTTGTAACTTCAATGACTTGCAACGTTGGTATTATGATACCACATTACAAGTCATTGATATTGCTCAATATGACCGCATCACCCGCCGGGTCATTCCCGCGAAAGCGGGAACCTCTGTTTTCTCGCGTGAGGCAAGATCGCAAACGGAGTTCCCCGCTTTCGCGGGGATGACACCGAGTGCTTGGACAGCCTGTGCCTATGCCCGCCGAGCCGTCGTATCCGCCAGATACGCCGTCACCAGCCCGGCGAGCATGAAGGCCAGCGCCTGGTGGCCCAGCGCCAGCGAGATCGGCACCATGCTGAGGAGCGTGGCGATGCCGAGCCCGACCTGCAGCAGGATGAGCAGCGAGATGCGCGGCAGCCAGCCGTGCACGCCGCCGAAACCACCGCGCTTCGATTGCCGCCACAGCAGCCAGCCGACATAGAGCACCACGGCATAGGCGATCATCCGGTGGATGAATTGCACGGTGAGGGTGTTCTCGAACAGGTTCTTCCAGAACGGCTCGATCGCATCGAGCCCATGCGGGATCAGCGCCCCATCCATCAGTGGCCAGGTGTTGTAACCCATGCCGGCATCGAGCCCGGCAACGAAGGCGCCGGCGACGATCTGGATGAGGATCAGCGCCAGCAGACCCCAGACCGGCCAGCCGGCCGGGCTTACGGACTTGGCGGGTTCGAGCCGTCGCGCCACCCAGATCAAGGCAATGAACAATAGCGATGCGGCACCCAGATGCGCGGCGAGCCGGTATTGCGACACCGAGGTCAGCTCGGAGAGGCCGGACGAGACCATCCACCAGCCGAGAAAACCCTGGAAACCGCCGAGCACGAACAAGCCGGCGAGTGGCGCGGCGAGGCTCCAGGTGAAGCGGCGCTGGACCAGGAACACCGCGAACGGGATGGCGAAGGCGAAGCCGATGACGCGTCCGAGGAAACGGTGCGCCCACTCCCACCAGAAGATCGACTTGAAGTCCTCGATCCCCATCCAGGAGTTCTGCACGCCCTGCGGGATCTGCTTGTAGGCGTCGAACTCGGCCTGCCAGTCGGCATCGCTGAGCGGCGGAATGGTGCCCGAAATCGGCTTCCAAGAGGTGATCGACAGGCCGGATTCGGTCAGCCGGGTCGCGCCGCCGACCACCACCATGATCAGCACCAGCAACGCCATACCGTAGAGCCAGATACGGACCAGCCTTAGCCGATCGGTAACGGGCGTTGTCGGTGTGGCGGATTGTGCTGTTGCGCTGAGAGCCAAGATGGGTTCCTTTCGGCCCCGACCTACTCCCGGCAGCGCCCCCGTTCAATGGTCGCGATGCCGCATCGCACCGGCAAGGCAATGACCCAATCCACCCGCAAGCTCCTCGGCACCGTCCTGATCCTCGTCTCGCTCGTCGTCTGGTCGGTGCTGGGGATGTGGATCTACATGAGCTTCCTCGGCGCCGCCGCGTGGTGGCTGCTCATCGGCTTTTTCGCCCTGATGGGGATGAGCTGGTTCTACCCGGCAACCTGGATCATCCGCTGGATGGCAAAGCCAGACCAGGAGTAGCCGGGACCTCTCCCACGCACCGGCTTGCCTTCTGCCCTTGAGGGAGAAGGCAGTAGAGCCGAAACTGTGGTGACGCCCCTACTCCCAGCGCACCTTGGCGCCGAGTTTGGTGAGCTTTTCGACGAAGTGCGGATAGGCGCGGCGGATCGGGTCGGCGTTCTTGATGCGGGACTCGCCGGGGATCTGGATGGCGGCGAGCAGCAGCGCCACGACGACACGAATGATATACGGCGCTTCGACCTGCGCCGGGCGGAGCGGATTGCCGCCGAACACCACGAGGCGGTGCGGATCGGACAGATGCACGCGGGCGCCGAACTTCAGCAGTTCCGCGCTCCAGCCGAGCGCTCCCTCGTACACCTTGTTCCAGAACATGATGTCGCCGGTGCAGCCGACCGAGATGCCGATGGCGTGCGGCAAGAGGTCGGCCGGGAAATACGGCCAGGGCGCCGCTTCGATCTTGGGCAGCATTTCAGCGGTGTAGGGTTCGGTGACCTTGCGGGTCCAGCCGGTGGCGGTGACCTTGCCGTCCTCGACTTCGAACTCCAGCCCGAGCTTGCCGAACTGGCGGAGGATCAGCGTCAGCTGCGGGCCCATGTCGGTCTCGACGGTGAGCCGGCCACCGGTGACAGCGCCGATGGCGAGGAAGGTCGCGACCTCGTGGTGATCGTCCGGCACGCGGGCGGTGGCGCCAGCGAGCTTGCCCACGCCACGCACGGTCAGTCGCGAGGTGCCGATGCCGTCGATATCGGCGCCCATCGCTGCAAGCATGTCGCAGAGCGCCTGCACATGCGGCTCGGAGGCGGCGTTGTTCATGGTCGAGGTGCCGTGCGCCAGCGCCGCGATCATCACGAAAGTCTCGGTGGCGGTGACCGAGGCGTAGTCGGGCCAGAGGTCGACGCCCTTGATCTGGTTGCGGCGCTCGATGCGGTAGGGGTGGGTGCCGGCGATCGTGCCACCGAAGCGCTCGAGGATATCGAGGTGCGGGTCGATCTCGCGCACCCCGAGCGCACAGCCCTTCGCCTCGGTGTCGAAGATCAGGTGGTCGCTGCGCAACAGCACCGGGGCCAGCAGCAGCACGGCGGCGCGGATACCCACCGGCAGCTCGGCATCGGTCGTGGCGAAGGCCTTGAAATCATGCTGGATGGTCAGCGTCTGCGCCTCGAGGCTGCGCAGCACGCGCGAGCCCTTGGAGCGGAAATACTCGACCAGTTTGTCGATATCGCTGATCTCGGGGACGTTGGTGAGCGTCACCTCTTCGTCGGTCAACAGGGTGGCGCAGAGCATGGGCAGCACCGCGTTCTTGTTGCCGGACGGGCGGATAGTGCCGGACACCGGGTTAGCGCCATCGACGATGAGGTCAGCCATGAAAGCTCCGGGGAATCAGGACGAGAAGGGACATGAGAAAGAAGCGATCAACCGGGCAGCATTGCGAACACGGCCGGGGTCGCGAAGACATCGACATAGCGTTTGGACTGGAACAACCCGTTGAGGGACACCCGCGGCAGCGAATGGAGGCTGTGCCGGTGCCCAGCATATAGTCCACCGGGCCGCGTCGTCACGGCCGTTCTGAGCCCCAGCTCGCGCGCCAGCGAAAACTCGCGCGGCCCGGCCGAGGCAGCGCCGCCAATCGGGTAGCTCAGATGCAGCGGCGCCTTGCCGAACTGTGCCTTGAGGATGCGGACCGATTGCTCGATCTCGTTGCGAGCATCGAGCGGACCGAGCTTGGCCAGCTCGTAGTGGTGCACGGTATGGGCGCCGATGGTGCATAGCGGATCAGCGGCGAAGTGCCGTAGTTCGGTCCAATCCATGATCAGCTCGCGGCAATGCTGCTTGAGGTCGAACCCGTACTGCCCGGCGATATCGCGGATCAGCTTGACGCGGTCGGCCTCGGGCATGGTGCGCATCCGGCGGTAGAGCGCGTCATAGGCCCGTTGCTTTTCCTCGAGGTTGGCGGTGGCATAGTACTCGGTCTCGCCGGCATAGGTGACGGCCAGCGCATTCTGGCCGGCGATGATGTCCTCGAGCGCCTGCCACCACACCTCCCCCACCCCATCGACCAGGGCGGTCGGCACGTAGAGCGTGAACGGGCATTGCTGCCGGCGCAGCACCGGCAGAGCGAACCTGAGGTTGTCGCGGTAAGCGTCGTCGAAAGTGAAGACGGCGAAAGGCTTGCCCGGCTGCTCCGCCTCGATACGGCGCGCTGCCTCGTCCATATCGACGATATCGAAGCCCAGTTCGCGGACGCGGGCGATGGCGAAGGCGAGGAAGTCGGGCTTCACCTGCAGAATGGCGTTGGGGGCGAAGTCGGCCGGATCGTCGGGCAGCACCCGGTGCAGCGTGAAAATCAGGCCGCGCGCCTTGGAGCGCTTGCGGATCAGGTGCGTCACGCCGCTCGCCCACAGCAGTTCGAAGGCGGCGCCGATCAGCCTGTACTTGAGCGTCACCACAGGCCTAGGCCACGTCCGCCCTGACGGCGGGGAGGCTGACGACGCGACCGAGCTCAAAGCCGAGTGCCACGATATCGCGGCGCGCCACGCCGATCGCCACCGGGCTCGCATCCGCGCTGGTGACCAGCACCACGGTCGCCCGCGCACCCGAGAACAGCGGCAGGCTGGAAGCGACCCCGACCCGGCCGGTATCGACGAGCACCACGTGATAGATATCGGCCAGCGCCTCGATCAGCGTCGAAGGGCGGGAGGACCGGCGGTCGAGCGAGGCGAGGCGACCCCATGGCACTTCGGCGAGGTTATCGCCAGCGCGCTGCATGACGTCGCCGTAGTCAGCCTGCTCGGCAGCGAGATCGGTAAGGCCGAGCTGAGCGCTGGTTTCGCCACTGCCGGCATCCACCACTACGGCGCTGAGATCGCTCATCAGCGTGTCCTCCAGCAACCGGTCCATCACCATCAGCGTCTCCTGGCCACCATCGAGGCTCGCCAACAGCACGGTGCGCAGCTGGTGCGTGGTGACGGCGGCCGAGAGCTGCGCCAGGTCGTCGTCGGCCGGGCGGGCCGCTCTCGGCGGCGAGGCGATACCGGTTTCCACGGCATGCTCGAGTTCGTCATCGATCGCGTCATTGCCGGCCACATCGTCGTCGACCAAAGCGGCGGGGTCGAGGTCATAGCCTTCGTCCTCCGACTCGGCCGCCCGCGACCGCTCGGTCAACGCCCTGCCCGACATCAGTTCACCGAACAGGATCATGCCGATCTGCAGCGCCAGCGCGACGAAACCGACGGCGCCGAGGATCAGCGGGATTTTCGGTGAGGCCGGCTCAACCGAGGGCGCCGCTTCGCTGACGATGCGGACATCGGGGAGCGCCGAATTCGAGGCGGTGCGCGAGGTCGCGTCGGAATAGCGGGCGAGATAGTTTTCCAGCAGGTCGCGCTGCGCCTTGGCTTCGCGCTCGAGGCTGTCGAGCGTTACGCCGCCCTTGGTGGCGTCGCCGGCCGTCAGCTTGGCGCGGGTGAGATCATCGCGCAGCCGCTGCTCGAGGTCGGCCTCGACCTTGGCTTCGGCATCGAGCGAATCCGCGACGCGATCGGCCTCGCTGGTGATCTGTTTGTTGAGCTCCCCGATCTGTGCCTTCAGCGCCTTGATCGTCGGGTGGTTCGACAGCAGCGTCGTCGACTTCTGCGCCAGCTCGGCCTGGAGGTTCGCCTTGGTTTCGAGCAGCCCCTGGATAACCACCGAATTGCGGACGTCGTTGATGCCGTCGAGCGACTGGCCTGAACTCAACAGCCCGCGGATCACCTGCGAGCGCGCCTGCGCGTCGTTCTTGCGCTGCTGTGCCTCGGCGATCTGGGTGGCAACCACGGTCAGTTGCTGGTCGGTCACCGGGATGCTGTTGGCGCCAACGAACAGGTCGTTGTCGACCTTGTAGTTCGCCACGGCCGTCTCAGCTGCACTCACCTTGGGGCGGAGCTTGTCGATCTCCTCCTGCAGCCAAACAGTGGCATCGGCAGTGTCCGTCAGCGACTGCGCCCCGCGGCGTTTCACATGCGCGGCAGCGATGGCGTTGGCGATCTTGGCGGCGAGCTCGGCGTCGGTCGAGCGCACAAAGATCGAGATCACCGCCGAGTCGCGCTCGCGGATCACCGTCATGCGGTCGGCGAGGTTGGCGAGAACCGTCTCATCGACACTGCGCTGCTCCGGCCCTCGCCCGATCAGGCGCAGCACGAAGCCGATGGGTGAGAAGCCGGCATTGGAGAATTCCGGCACCGAGCGGAGGTTCTCCGCATCGACCACTTCGAGCAGCAGGTCGCGCGACTTGATCAGCTCGATCTGGCTCGACATCAGCGCTTCGGTGTTCACCGCATTGCCGTTCGAGCTCACGTCCATGGCGGCGCGGGTGTAGATGTTGCTGCGCGGCTCGACCAGCAGGCTCGCCGACGATTCGTAGCTCTTGGGAATGAACAGCAGGACGGCGGCCGAGGCGACAAGCAGCAGCACAGTGACGAGCAGGATGCGCAGGCCGCGCGACAGCACGGCAGCGATCAGCGCCTTCACATCCATCCGTACATCGTCGGCGCGCTCGAAATCCGAACTCAATCGCCCGCCCTCACTGTTACCTCCGAGCTATGAGGCCAGCGTGGTAAGCATTCAGTTAAGCCGGCTCGCAATCTGACCTCCCGTAGGCAATTTTCTAAGCAGAATGTTAACCATAGCGCCGCGACACTGGGACCCTGATCAGAGTTTCCGGGATAGCCATGCGCTGGCTGCGTTTCCTTCTCATTTTGCTGCTCGTGCCGCTTGCGGCCTGTGCCACCAATGGCAGGCCGTCGACCTATCTGGTCGAGGTGAAGGGGCCTTACACGCTCGATACCGGCGACGTGGTACGAGTCAGCGTCTATGGCGAAGCCGAGCTTTCCAAGAGCTATCAGGTCGATGATGGGGGCGCCGTGGCGCTGCCGCTGATCGGGCCGGTGAAGGTGCGCGGCAAGACCACGCAACTGGCCGCCGCTTCGATCACCGCGGCGCTGGCCGAAGGCTATATCCGAGAGCCGAGTGTCGCAGTCGAGATCGAGACTTACCGGCCGTTCTTCATCCAGGGCGCAGTCAAGAACGGCGGCCAGTTCCCCTATGTCTACGGCATGACGGTGCGCGCGGCGATCAGCACCGCGGGCGGATTCTCCGATACGGCGGACCGCGGCAAGGCGGTGATCTATCGCCGGCAGGGCAACCAGATGGTGAAGGGATCGGTCAATCTCGACTTCCCCATTTACCCGGGAGATACCATCGTCGTGGCGGAACGCTGGCTCTAAAGGGTTCGGAAACCCCGCGCCTTCTAACGCTGGGGCATGTCCAGCGCATCTCGTCCGCTCCGCATCCTGCAAATCCTGCGTGCCCCGGTCGGCGGGCTGTTCCGGCACGTCTACGACCTGACGCATGAGCTGGCGGCACGCGGCCACGAGATCGGCATCGTCGCCGACAGTCTTCACACCGACGCGCTCACCGAACAGCGGCTGGAAAAGCTCCGTCCGCTGGCGCCGCTCGGTATCCATTCGCTGCCGATCCCGCGCACCTTCGGCGCTGCCGACCTCAGCACGCCGCTCAGGGTTCGCCGTCTCGCCGACGCATTGCAGATCGACGTACTGCACGGCCATGGCGCCAAGGGCGGGCTCAATGCCCGGCTGGCCCGGATCGGCGCGCGGCAGCGGGTTTCGCTCTACACGCCACATGGCGGGGTGCTGAATTACCAGCCCGGCTCGCCGGCCGGCCAGGTGTTCCGCTTGATCGAGCGCGCGCTGCTCGGCGCGACCGACGCCATCGTCTTCGAAAGCGCCTTTGCGCGGCAGGCCTATGCGGTGCAGATCGGCAAACCCTCCTGCCCCGGCCCGGTGATCCATAACGGGCTGATGCCATCGGAGTTCGAGCCGATCGTCCCCGGGCCTGAGGCGGCCGATTTCGTATTCATCGGCGAGTTCCGTGCGGTCAAGGGCATCAACTTCCTGCTCGAGTCGCTCGCCGGCCTTCGCACGCCCGAGGGACGCCCGGCGACGCTGGTAATGGCTGGGGGCGGTCCGGACCTCGACGCGATCAAGGCGCAGATCGCCAGCCTCGGCTTGGCCGAGCGCGTCACCCTTGTCGGGGTCAAGCCCGCCCGGCCGACACTCCAACTGGGACGCATCGCCGTGGTGCCCTCGCTCGCCGAGTCGCTGCCCTACGTGATCCTCGAAGCCGCTGCCGCCGGCCGGCCGGTGATTGCCACTGATGTGGGCGGCGTAAAGGAAATCTACGGCCCCACCGCCGCGAGCCTGCTCCCGCCTGCCGATGCGGCCGCGCTGCGAAGCGCCATGCAGGCCGCGCTCGATAATCCAGCCACGGCAGTGCGTGAGGCCGACGTGCGCCTGGCCCATATCCGGGCCGGCTTCTCGGTCGCCCACATGGCCGATCAGATCGAGGCGCTCTACCGGCAGGTTCTCGCTGCCCGGGCGCCCGCCGGCATCGCTTCCTCTACCGCGCTCACGTCCTAGCGCCTCACACAACAAGAGCCCAGCAAAGAGCCCCCGATGTTCCACCTCGATCCCCAACAGGCTGTCCTCGAGCATGTCGCGCAGCCGCCCAAGGCAAAAGCTGCGCCGACGCGACTGAGCGACCTCGCCGCAGCGCTCGCCGATCAGCCGATTTCTCCGACCTACTCGGCGGCGGTGGTGGCCGGCGTGGCGCAGGTGGCCGAGATCACCCTGCTGATCGCGACCGGGGTGGCACTGTTCGGGCTCAATGGCGGCGATACGCTGCTCAGCGTCGTCACGACGCTCGGTGTCGTCGCCGTAGCACAAGTGTTCATCAGCCTGATGCGGCTGCACGGCATTGCGGCCTACCGGCTCGGCGTCTCGCAGCTGTGGAAAGCCGCTGTCGCCTGGACGGCCGCGTTCGCGCTGCTCGGCGGGCTGGTGCTGCTCTATGACAGCGGGCATGCACTGTCGCGGCCGTGGATACTCACTTTCTGGGCGGCCGGGCTTGGGGTCCTCGCGGTCTATCGCATGGCGCTGCACCAGGTGGTGATGCGCTGGACTCGGCAGGGCAAGCTCAAGCGCCGCACGGTTATCGTCGGCGGCGGCAAGGATGCCGAGGCGCTGATCGAGTCGATCCAGAGCAGTGGGCGCGACGATATCGACCTGCTCGGGCTGTTCGATGACCGCAACGACGATCGCTCGCCCGAATCGGTCGCCAGCCTCGCCAAGCTCGGCCGCGTCGCCGAACTGATCGAGTTCGCCCGGCAGACCCGGATCGACCTGGTGATCGTATCGATGCCGCTGTTTGCCGAGCACCGGGTGCTCGACATGCTGAAGCAGCTCTGGGTATTGCCGGTCGATATCCGGCTCTCCGCTCATATGAGCAAGCTGCGCTTCACCTCGAAGGCCTACTCCTATGTGGGCGGCGTTCCGGTGTTCGACATGGCCGACCGGCCGATCTCGGACTGGAACCTCGTCTTCAAGTGGCTGTTCGACAAACTGGTCGCCATTGCCGCCCTGACCCTGCTCTCGCCGGTAATGATCGCCACGGCGATCGCCATCAAGCTCGAGAGCAAGGGGCCGGTGTTCTTCCGGCAGAAGCGGCACGGCTTCAACAACCAGCTGATCGACATGTGGAAGTTCCGCTCGATGCGGACCGACATGCTCGATGCCCATGCGACCAAGCTCGTCACCAGGGACGATCCGCGCGTCACCCGCGTCGGCAAGTTCATCCGCAAGACCTCGATCGACGAACTGCCGCAGCTCTTCAATGTGCTGTTGGGCGAACTGTCGATCGTCGGCCCGCGGCCGCACGCGCTTTCGGCCAAGGCCGACAACCAACTCTACTACGATGCGGTCGAGGGTTATTTCGCCCGCCACCGAGTAAAACCGGGGATGACCGGTTGGGCCCAGATTCATGGCTGGCGCGGCGAGACCGACACGGTCGACAAGATCATGCAACGAGTCAAATGCGACCTCTACTACATTGAAAACTGGTCGCTCTGGCTCGACGTGAAGATCGTCGCTATGACGCCGATCTCGCTGTTCACCCAGCGCAAGAACGCGTTCTGAGGCTGAGCATGCGCTGCGGTAATGGCCCCCTCACCCGGCCTTCGGCCGACCTCTCCCCCCGGGGAAAGGTGCGATGGGGCGCGATCTTGCCGCAGCACCACCTCTCCCTGGGGGGACGCGGTAGCGCCCCGAGGGGAGAGGTCGGAAGGCGCAGCCTTCCGGGTGAGGGGGCCTTGCGGCCCGCACGATGACCACAGCAACGCTCCCCTCCCCCACTCTTGCCACCACCTGGCTGCGGGCTCGCGCCACCACGCTGCTCGATACCCTCGTCGTCCTGTGGATCTTCGCCGGGGGCCTCGTCATCACCGAGCCGTCGCCGTACGAGCTGGCGTTCCTCGCGGTGCTCGGGATCTCGATGTTCGCTGGCTTCACGCTGCGCCGCTCGACGCTGGGGCTGCTGGTGCTGTTCGCGAGCTTCGTACCGTTCGCCATTATTGCGGCGTTCCAGGTGAAATTCAGCACCATCCCGGACGCGCTGATCTACCAGGCGGTGACGATCTTTCTGTTCTTCACCTCCTATTGGGTGGCGAACTATGTCGCCGACGCGCCGCAGGCCCGGATGCGGCTGATCATCGGCGCCTACCTCGCCACCGCGCTCGTCTCGGCGGTGCTTGGCACGCTCGGCTATCTCGGCATCGGGCACGAGCTGTTCACCCGTTACGACCGGGCCAAGGCGTTCTTCAACGATCCCAACGTCTTCGGCCCGTTCCTGGTGCTGCCGGCCATGTATGTGCTGCAGCGCGTGCTGCTGGGGACGCGGCGCCGCGCCAGCTGGGCGGCGCTCGCCTATGGCGTCCTCGTCGTCGGGGTGTTCGCCAGCTTCTCGCGAGCCGCCTGGGGGCACGTCGTCATCTCCAGCGCCATTGTCTACGTGCTGGTGTTCGTTCTCGAAGCGCAGGCCCGGCAGAAGGTCCGCATGCTGATTCTCGCCATGGCCGGCCTGATGCTGCTCGTCGTGGCCGCGGGAGGCGTCCTGTCGATCCCGCAGTTCCGCTCCTTCATCGAGCTCAGGACCCAGTCGCAGAACTACGATACCGGCGAGAGTGGCCGTTTCGGCCGCCAGGGTTATGCGTTCGACCTGGCGCTGCAGCATCCGCTGGGGCTCGGGCCGCTGGAGTTCCGCAACCTCCGGGTCAAGGAAGAGCCGCACAATACTTACGTCAACGTGCTGCATGCCTATGGCTGGGGCGGCGGGTTCGTCTTCATCCTGTTCATCGGCGTCACGCTGTGGCGCTGCGCCAGCTTCATCGCGCGCCCCGGTCCCAACCGGCTATTGTTGATCCCGCTGGTCGCGGTCTTCGTGCCATTGGCCGGCGAAGCCGCGATCATCGACATCGACCACTGGCGGCACTTCTTCCTCGTTGCCGGGCTGATCTGGGGCGTCACCGCTGCATACGGGCGGGTCGACGAGCGATTTGGCTTGGCGGCGCGGGTTCCCTGAGAGCATGATCGCTGCCGATGCGACAGGGGGCAGCCGTGGAACCTCAGAACAGCTCGATGCAGGCGGTACTCGCCTCGACCGTCGACCTTGCCAAGGTCCGCTACGACACCGGCGATATCCTGATCAACGAGGGCCCGAGCAGCGGCGTGCTCTACATCCTGGTCGAGGGCGCTGTCGAAGTATTGCGCGGCGACGTGCGCGTCTCGCTGGTCGATGAGCCGGGTGCGGTGTTCGGCGAAATCTCCGCCCTGCTCGGGCGCCCTCACAGCGCCACGGTTCGCGCCATCGAACCGGTGGTCGTCCACCGCATCGAAGACGCCGAGAGCTTCCTGCAGATGCGACCGGAAATTGTCTTCCACGTCGCCCGCATCCTCGCCAGCCGGCTGATCGATGCCACAACCTATCTGGCCGATCTGAAGCACCAGTTCGCCGACCGCAACGACCATCTCGGCATGGTCGACGAAGTGCTCGAGGCGCTGGTGAACCAGCAGCTTCCGGTGCAGACGGCGGCTCCGCTCGGTGCCACCGGCAAGCCTGATCCGCGGCTCTAGACCGCCTAGGCCACTACTGGAGCCCGCGGTAACCAGGCCGGCCACTCGAGCATTTCTTCGGGCGTGCCGCCACTGCCCCAGTCGAGCGTTCCGGCCCCCTCGAACGAGAACCATGCTGCCCGCTTCAGTTCGGTATCGACCACGACGTGGGTCGGCACGTCGCCAACCTGCCGGCCAGGGTTGAAGATCCAGGTGTCGCCCAGCCGCGAGGCCCATGAGCCGCCGCGCGCAAACGGCGCTTCGTGCACGTGGCCGCTGAACACCAGTTGCGGCTGGTACTGGGCGATCCAGCCCGCCAACTCTACGTCGCCGTAGTAGCGCGAGCCCGACCAGCTCACGGGCGTTTCGGCTGGCGGAGCGTGATAGACCCAGAACCAGCTCCGCCCGCGGGTCAGCGCTGCCTCGGCCAGTTGTCGGCCGATCGCGTGCTTGGCGATGTCGCCATCCCACCACGGGCAGACCGTGATGCTGTCCTCGCCGATGGCAAAGCTCTCATTGTCGGCATGGGCGCCGTTGCCCCGCGCGTAGGGTACCCAGCGCGCATAACGCTCGCCGGTCGAATAGGCATGGTTGAGATCGTGGTTGCCCGAGCAGACCACCAGCGGCACGATGGCGCGCAGCCGTTCGAGATACTTCAGCACCACCACCATCTGCGCGCTGGTGGTGACGAAGGAGCTGCCATCCAGCAAATCTCCGGCGATGACCAGCAAGTCATAGCGGTTGGCGGCCGCGACGAGCCAATCGAACTGCGGCAGGTTGTAGTGTAAATCGGCGACGGCGAGGATGCGCATGGCGCCCTCCCCGGTCGTCAGCGGCTGAGATACTTTCGCGCCATTGTCGCCGTGTCCAGTGCAAAGCGCTCTGCGTGCGATTTAGCCAGGTCGGTTTCACCGTGCGTGCCGATCCAGGCCAGCAACGCCATGCGCCGGAGCAGGATCAGCGTATCGATCATCTTAAGATCCTCCGGCTTCAACGGCCGGATTTCCATATAGGCGCCGAGCCAGGCGCGGATCAGCGCCGGCACCTGCGGCGAGGTCTCGATGAACGACAGGCTGGCCGCCAGATCGTAGAGGAACCAGCCGAAGCCGGAATCGTCGAAATCGAGCAGCACGGTGTGCTCACCATCGACCAGCAGGTTGGCGAGCCGCATGTCGGCGTGAATCAGCCCGAAGCGGTCGATGTCGGTGCCATAGGCCCGGAGGTCGGCGCGCAGCGCCGCATCGAGCTCGATCAGTGTCGCCAAAGTGTCGCCCTCGACCTGCGGCGCCTTGCGCCAGTCACCCCACAGGCCTGAGGCCTCGAGAATGCCCACCGCATCCCAGATCGGCCGGACGAATTTTTCGGGCTGCTGCCAGCTCGCGATGTGATTGTGCAGCGTCGCCGCATAACGCCCGAGCGTGGCGAACAGCGGCACGAGGTCGGCATCCGGCAGCGGCTCGGCGCCGTTCTCGAAAGCAAACAAGGCGGCGAAGCGGTCTGGCGCGACTTCCTGCACGATCTCCCCGTCCGCCCCGGGAATCGGGCGCGGCACCGGGATTTCGGTGTCGTCGGTGATCGCCTCGAGCCATGCGAGCTCGCTGCCTATGGCGGTCCTCGACTGGTAGCGCGGCCGGTGCAGGCGCAGCACGTGGCGGGAGCCATTGGCCCCGTCTATGCGGAAAGTGTGATTCTCGGAAAGGTTGATCAGGACCGGCGTGCCGCCTGCGGCAACCGGCCAGCGCTCGAGGCTGCCGGCAACAAGCGACAGTTCCTCCGGGAGCGGATCGCTGGGGGCAATATCCAATCCGCTATCCTCTAGGCTTTGGAAGAAATGGTCGGAGTGGCCGGATTTGAACCGACGACCCTTTGTCCCCCAGACAAATGCGCTACCAGGCTGCGCTACACCCCGACTGGTGCGGAGGCCTACAGAAACCAGCCATTTGAGGCAAGAGGCATTTTTGCGGCAATGCGATCTAGGCGTAACAACCGGATCACCTGTCGATCGCCTCCGGGCGCGTAGCCAGCTGCATCAGACGGTCGTCGACGCCGGCAGCGGTGGTGGGGAGAATGCCCAGCATCGGGGCGATGCGCTGGATGATCTGCCCGCTGACCACCGCCACGTTCCAGCCGGCTTCGCGGGTGGAGCGCGCGTTCTCGGCCTGGGCCTCGTCGAGCATCACCAGCATGGCGTAGCGTGGATTCTCCATGGGGAAGGCCGAGGTGAAGACGGTGACGTTCTTGGTCTTGGAGTAACGGCCGTTGATGGTCTTCTCCGCGGTACCGGTCTTGCCGCCGGTGCGATAGCCGATGGCCTCTGCATCCATGTTGCGGCCCGAACCCAGCAGTGCGTTCATGCGGAACAGGTACATCATCTCCTCGCTGGTCTTTTCGCCGACGATCGAGCGGGCGAGTTGTTCGGCTTCGGCCTCGTTGCGGCGAAACAGTGTGGGCGGCACCAGCCGGCCCTTGTTCATCAGCGCTGCCACCGCCGTGAGCATGTGCATGGGAGTGGCAGCAAAGCCGTAGCCATAGGAGGCGGTGGCGGCGCCGACATCGGAGAAGCTCTCCGGCACACGCGGAGCGGCGCGCTCGGGCAATTCGATGGACGAACGCTGGTCGAACCCTGCAGTGCCGAGGAAGGCCCGCAGCCGGTCCTTACCCATCAGCTCCATGATGCGGATGGTGCCGATATTGTCGGAGTAGCGGAACACGTCCGAGACCGACATGATCTCGTGCCGGCCGTGATCGAGCAGGAAGCGACCGAAGCGTGCCCCTTCCCGCGCGTCGATCATATCGTCGATGCCGACGGCGCCGCTGTCTAGCGCGGCGGCGATGGTGATGGTCTTGAAGGTCGAGCCGAGCTCGAACGTGCCATTGGTGATGCGGTTAAGGCTTTCGGGCCGCAGCGCCGTGGCGGGCTCGTTGGGGTCGAAATCCGGCAGTGACACCATGGCGATCACCTCGCCGGTCCTGACGTCGACGATCGCTCCGGCAGCGGCGATGGCGCGGAAGCGGGCGAGCGCGGCCAGCAGCTCGGAGCGCATCACGTATTGGACGCGGGTGTCGATCGACAGCACCTTGGGCTCGAGCTTGGCGCCGCGCGCCAGCCCGACTTCCTGCAATACCGCCAGATCGTCGCGGTCGATCGCCAGTTCCATCCCGGCGATGCCCTGATTATCGACATTGACGCTGCCGATGACATGGGAAAGCTCCGAGCCTGCCGGATAGAAGCGCTTGCTCTCCTCGATGAAATCGATCCCCGGCAGGCCGAGCGCCATCACCTTATCCTCGATCGCCGGAGTCAGCTCGCGCTTCAGCCACACGAAGCCCTTGTCGCCAGTCAGCCGCTGTCGCAGCCACTCCTCGTCGAGCTCCGGCAGCACCGTCCGCAACTGGGCAGTCGTGCCGCCAACGTCGACGATGCGGCGGGGTTCGGCGTAAAGCGAGGGGACACGGATATCGACGGCGATGGCGATGCCGTTGCGATCGACGATCGGCGGACGGGAGGCCTGAATGATGTCACGGGTGACACCCTCGATGGCGTCATCGAGTTTGCTCTGCCCCAGTTGCACCAGACGGGCGCCGATCAGCAGAAACCCCGCCATCAGCAGCAGTGCGACGAGGGCGATGCGCCCGCGGGTGATGCGGTTGTGGATCCGCGCCGTGCCGGGAACTTCGATGATTTCGGGATGGTTTTGGGCAGGACGCACGGGTCCGGCTCCGTCGAGGTGGTCGGCGGTGGTCATGGTGGGTCAGCAGTGAGAGGCAGTTACTGAGCGCTGAGGTTCACCAGCCAAGGCCGCCGATCAATGGCATTTGAGCCACCAGCTTAACGAAAGGTTAGCGACGCGAACTTCGGCGTGGAAAGCCACCCTATCGCCCCCGCGCCTCCACAATCTCGACCACTTCGGCGGTTTCGACCTGCATGCCGAAGCGGCTGTCGTAGATGTGGTGCATGGCATCGTGAGTGGAGTCGGCGGACGAGCAGATCGCGTCGGTGGCGATGACGACGCGGTAGCCCAGATCGATGGCGCCGATGACGGCAGCCAAGACGCAGACTTCGGTTTCGGCGCCGGAGATCACCACGGTGTCGACGCCGGCGGCCATGAGGTCGGCATGCAGGCGGCTGCCGAGCCAGGGGCTGTAGATCGGCTTGTCGAGCACGCGGGCGGGCGGCGCGTGCAGCGCCAGCGCCGGGATCAGCTCGAGCAACCCGGGGTCGAGACGCTCGCCGGTCATCGAGGCCCAGCGCTGATAATAGCGACGCCAGGTGCCGCCGACCTCATCAGCCGAGCGGGCGGGGATGAAGCGGGTGAACACGGTGCGTTCCGGTCCCATCTCGACCAGTTGCACGACTTTCGGCAGCACCCGCTCCATCCAGGGCGCGTGCCATTCGGTCTCCTCGGCGAACATGCGCTGCATATCGATGCAGAGGTGCACCCAGTTGGCGCCGAGCGGGCCAAAGTGCAGACCTTGTGGAGCGATGAGATCGGCTGTGTCGGTCATCGACATGCAACTGACGGCGCCGCGTGCCGGTTCCGCGGGCTCGCCAACATTCGGGTTCGACACGAAGTTTTCGAAGCGCCTGCCACGAATTGCGGGTTTGCGCGTTGAGCATGGACCTGCATTTCCGCAGCGTCACGGAGACTTCAGATGTCCGTCCTCATCGGAATCCTCATCACTTTCCTCGTCGTTGTACTGATCCTGTGGCTGGTTCAGCGCCTGCCGGTCGATGCCCGCGTCAAGCAGATCATCCAGATCGTGGTGATCATCATCGGCATCGTTTCGCTGCTGAAGTACCTGGCGGTCTTCTAAGCGACGAGATCCACCAGCTTCGCTTCCGTAACGCGAGCTGCGTCGGCCGGTGTCAGCCCTACAAGCAGGCCACGCTGGCCGCCATTGATCAGCACTTCATCGAACAGTTCGGCGGTCTCGTCGATGGCAGTGGGAACCTTCTTGCGCTGCCCGAACGGGCTGATGCCGCCGACCTTGAAGCCGGTGAGACGCTCGGCGTCCGCCGGTTTCATCATGTTGGCGGACTTGCCGCCGAACGCCGCGGCGAGCTTCTTCATGCTGACTTCGCAGTCGGATGGGACGACGACGCAGACCGCCTTACCGTCGACCTCGGCCATCAGTGTCTTGAACACCTGCTCGGGCGCCTTGCCCAGCGCCTCGGCCGCCTGCAGACCGATGCGCGGCGCGTCCGGGTCGTAGTCGTAGGGAAAATGTGTGAAGGCGATCTCGGCTTTGCTCAGCGCCAGGGTTGCCGCGGTGGTCTTCGACATCAGCCGACCTTGGCCGGCCGGCGCCTGGGCTTGAGCTCAGCCTCCGGCTCTTCCAGCAGCGCCCGGACTTCGGCCGCCGTTTCCGAGAGTGCATTGGCGTCGGTGGCCCAGGTGCTGAAGCGATCGAGCAGGTTGGCAAACACGATCAGTTCCGATTCCTGCCACTGGCCCAGGGCGCTGGCGAACAGGCCCATCTTGCTCTGCCGTATGGCATCGACGAAGCGTCGGCCCTTGGGTGTCAGCTCGAGGCAGATGCGGCGAGCGTCCTGCTGCGAGGCGACGCGGCGCGCGAAGCCCCTATCGACGACGTCGGCTGAAACCCGGCTGGCGCGAGAGGGGTCGATTCCCAGCCGCTCGGCGATCAGCCCGACGGTCACTTCCTCCGGATCGCCCTCGATGCGGTAGCTTATGGCACTGATCACGTCCATGTGGGCGACTTCGAGGTCCGGCGCGATCTGTGCCAGCACGACGCGGCCAAACTCGCGGCGCATAATGTTGCGTCGGATGCGGGCCATCACGCCGTCGATGGCAGCCACCGCCTTGGCAGCCTCCTCGCTGAGCCCGCGGGTGCGCGCCAGCGCCACCAGCTCCTGATCGCCGATGGTGGTGCAGGCCAGCGCCGGCAGGGGCATATCGTGTCGGTCTTTCATGGCTCCGCGCCTAGCAGATTCATGTGCTCAGGTCAATTGCATGCTTCTGTCACATAATTGCTGTTGACACACATGTGAGGCAGGCACATAACCCGCTCCAATTCGGAGATCGCTTGATGAGCGTAGACACCAACCCCATTTCCGGCGCCGCGCCGGTTGCCGAGGCGCCGGAAATGCGCCCCGACCGCGCGACGCTACTGGTCTATTTCGGCGCGCTGATCGCGATGTTCATGGCGACGCTCGACATGCAGATCGTCGTCACCGCACTCCCCACCATCGCCGGCGAGCTCGGCAACCTGCACCTGTTCGGCTGGGTCGGCTCGGCCTACCTGCTTTCCACCGCCGCGGTGGCGCCATTCTACGGCAAGCTCGGCGACATGTATGGCCGCAAGAACGTGGTGATGACGGCGATCGTGCTGTTTCTCATCGGCTCGGCGGCCTGCGGGCTCGCCTGGTCAATGGAATCGCTCATCGCTGCCCGCGTGCTGCAGGGCATCGGCGGCGGCGGACTGATGGTCTCGGCCTTCGCCATGATCGGCGAGTTGTTCGGGCCACGCGACCGCGCCAAGTACCAGGGCTACTCGTCGGCCGTGTTCGCCTTGAGCTCGATCCTCGGACCGGTCGCAGGCGGCTACATCACGAGCCTGTTCGGCTGGCGTTGGGTGTTCCTCGTCAACCTGCCGGTCGGCATCATCGTCCTCGCGCTTATCTTCGTCGCCATGCGCTCGAAGTTCGTCGAGAAACGGCACAAGGTCGATTACCTCGGCGGCGTGCTGCTGGCCGTCGCAACCACTGCCATCGTCTACTGGGGCGACCACGTGATCGACCCGGCCGGCCCGGATCTCCTCACTTTCGCCCTGCCCGTCATCGGCGTTGCGGCGGCCATCTGGTTCGTGGTGACCGAGCGTCGCGCCCCCGAGCCGATCGTGCCGTTGCGGCTGTTCCGTAACCACACGATCACCATCGTGACGCTGGTCTCGCTGCTCGCAGGGGTCGTAACGCTCGGCCAGTTCTTCTACTTTGCGCTCTACTTCCAGGTGATCACCGGGTTCGGCCCCGCCGAAGTCGGCTTCCTGTTCCTGCCGGCATCGGCCACTTCGATGGTCGTCTCGATGCTTGCCGGGCGGATCATTGCGGCTAGCGGCCGCTACAAGTGGATGCCGGTGGCGGCGATGGCCATCGGCGCGCTGCTGATGGTCGGCTACACCTTCGTCGACGCGCACACGCCCGTCTGGATCATGGCGCTGCTGATGGCGGTGTTCGGCATCTCGATGGGGCTGCAGTTCCAGGTGCTGATGGTCGCCATCCAGGCCGCCGCACCGCTGCAGGATATCGGCGCCGCCACCGGGCTCATTACCCAGGCGCGCACCATCGGCGCCTCGCTCGGGCTGGCCGTGAACGGCGCGGTCATGACCTGGGCGCTGACCCAGCAGAGCGCGCAACTCCCCGCAGACGCTGCGGCGGCGGTGCCGGGCGGGCTGACCAGCCTCAGCCCACACATCGCTGCCGGCCTGCCGGGGGCGACGCGCGAGGTCGTGCTCAGCCACTACACCGCCGGCTTCAACACGCTCTTCCTGTTCCTTGCCGGGGTCTATGTGCTGGCGATGATCTTCACCATCCTGCTAAAGGACGTGCAGATCCCGAAGCGCGGGTGACGCAGGCATTGCAGCGAACAAAAAGAAGCGGGACCCAGTGGGCCCCGCTTTGACTCAGACTGTATGGCGCGCTTAGTCGAGTGCGCTGCCGAACGCCGCAGCGCGATAAGGCTGCGCTGAGGTTGCCAGCGGGTTGAGCGCCTTGGCCGCAGTGTCGGTGTCGCCGATCGGGATCGACAGGCCGACCTTGAAGGTGTGCGTGGTGCCGGTGTCGCTTTGGTCTACCGCGTCGTAGGAGGCATACTCATAGCCAGCGGTAACGTATGCGCCGAAGTCGGTTGGAAGGGCCAGGGCCCCCTTGATACCCGCGGTCCAATAGTTGCCGCTCTCATCTGGCTCAGTGAAACGGTCGGTGGCGCCGTAGCCGGCGTCGACCATGATCGCCAGGTCATCGCTCAAGGAGAACACCGCGCCGCCGCGCACAAAGGCACCGATGAAGCCCGCCGCCGGATCGGTATCCGGGGTCTCGGTATCGATGCTCGCCCAGCCCACCTGGCCGAACAGGGAAACGCCGCTGACGTCGACGATGCCTTCCACACCGGCGGTGTAACCACCGCGAAGCTGATCGTCACGATCGAAGACGCCGCCAACCGAGCCGAACACCCCGACCTGGCCGCCATCGAAACCGAAACCGAGATGGGCGCCGAGGAGACCGGTCATTTTCGGAGCTTCGTTGGCGGTTTCGAAGTTGGCCCACTCGCCAAAGCCATCGATACCCCATACGAAGCTATCTGCTCCGCCGGAAATCGCGCCGCTGATATAGGCGCCCGGAGCCCAGCCCTCGAACGGATCGCTGGTGTTGTCCACGTGCTGGCCCAGTGCACCGAACTCGACAACGCCGGAAATGCCGGACGATACCGTCTCAACCACCACCGGCTCTTCGATCACCAGATCGGCCGCCTGAACGGCCGAAGCTGCGACGAACAATGCCAACACCGAAACGGTAAGCTTCATGATCTGCCCTCTTCGACTCGAGGCGTCCGCAACAGGGCCCCGCATGTAGCGAAGGATGGCAGACTGACTGCTTAACAACAATGTAGGGCAATCGGTTTTCCTGCTGCCGTGGCGGATGCGACACAGCTCCCAAGTAATTCCCGGGAGCGGCACTCCACCGAGAAGCCCTCAGCCGCGCTCTTCCTGTTCAACCAGCATTGCGGCGCGCATGAACTCGAGCAATTGCTCATTGGAGTATGGCTTGGCGAGAATCGGGCGATGCCGGTGACGCTCTGCGATGACCTCGGGACCGGATGCTGTCGCGAAGAAGAATGGCACGTTGCGCCGGCTCAAGTCGTCGGCGAGGCCGAAACTGTCCAGTTGACCGATCTTCACATCGAGGATGGCGCATTGCACAGCACGCAAAGCCACCCGAGCCTGCGCTTCCTCAGGGTTCCGGCAGACGATCACCTCTGTTGCTCCCAGATCGAGCAGGAAGTTCTCCATCATGATCGAGACCAGCACCTCGTCCTCGACGATCAGCACCGTTCCGAGACCCGAACCATCCGATTGTGTGTTCAGCAGCACTGGCTGTCTCCTTCCCTCTCTCACATGCGCCCTCAAGGTCGGCAAATCGAGGAAAAAGGGAGTTAGCGCATGGCCGCTTTGCAGCGGCTTGTGGCGAATGAGTACACCTCTGGCGTGCAACCATTCTGCGGACAATGAGTTGAATGAGTAACGTAACCTCACCCACGCCTCGCGATGTCAGAGAAAACCTACAAGGGCAACGATTTGGTTCGCGGCGAGCGGCTGCAGATCATGCTTGAAGCCGAAGAGTTGCGCACGCTCGACGACTTCCGCTTCGCCAACCGCATGCCAAGCCGTGCCGCAGCGGTCCGCGAACTGCTGCGTCGCGGTCTTGGTGTGGATGGCGCCATTCCGAATAGCGGCAACGGCTCATCACAGTCGTTCGGCGTGCTCGATCCGACTCAGTCGGAAGAGACGGAATCTTGAGCCAGGCGACCTTCGGATGGCTGGGTAAAAAGCCGATATCGAAATGCAAAAGGGGCCCTCGAGGGCCCCTTCCGTTTGCACACCTGAGTATGCCTCAGTCGATGACGTCGCCCCACGACGCGGCCCGGTACGGCGCAGTGTAGGTGGCCAACGGGTTGAGGGCCGAAGCAGCAGTGTTGCCGTCGCCGAACGGGATCGCCAAGCCAACCTTGAAGGTGTGCGTCGTTGCCGACTGGTCTTCTGCGATCGAGTCATAGAAGCCCCATTCATACCCGGCCGTGATGAACGCATCGAAATCGGTCGGGAGGGCAAAGGCGGCCTTGATGCCGGCCGTGGCGAATGTACCTTCGGCCTCGTTATCGGTGAAGTGATCGGTGCGGCCATAACCGGCATCCGCCAAGATGGCGAAATCGTCACTCAGACTGAACACGACACCGCCGTGCACGAACGGCCCCATAAAGCCCTCTGGGTCCGCACCATCAGCTTCAACGTTGACGTGAGCCCAACCCAGCTGGCCGAAGAAGGCCAGGTTGTCGAGTTCGACGATGCCCTCGATGCCCGCGCTCGCACCACCGCGCGTCTCGCCGTCCTGATCGGACGTGAGGCCGATCGAGCCGAACGCGCCAATGGTGCCAGTGCCGAAGCTCAGGCCCGCGTGGCCGCCCAGGACGCCGACAAACTTGGCCGCGTTATCTGGATCGAAACCGTTGCCATCGAGATAGCCGTCGAGCCCCCAGACGAAGCTGTCCTCGCCGCCCCACAACGCTGCACTGACGTAACCGCCGCCGGCCCAGCCGGTGAACGGACCTTCTTCCTGATCGACGTACTGCGCCAGAGCGCCCACCTCGACGGTGCCGCGCAGACTCGACGCCGCAGTGTCCACAACCACGGGCTCCTCGATGACCAAGTCCGCCGCCTGTACGCCGGACGCCGCAATCATCAGAACCAATACGGATGCCGCAAATCTCATTTCAAGTGCCTCAAGACATCTACCCAAGGCTCTTCTGGCTGGCCGAGGTTACTTCGGCAACAGGAATATGCTGGCATCCGCGGGTATTTTCGTTTTCGCTATCAAGGCGTTACTGAGATGCAACAGCGACCACGAGAACGGGGCCGCCCCGCTGCCTGCACGATAGCCTCACCCCTCGCGGGCTCGCTCCAGCAGCCGCTTGCAGTCGAGCAGTTCGCGCAGCACGTCGGAGAGCTTGTCGCGATCGGCCGTGGTGAGGCCGGTAGGCTTGGGCTTGAAGCTCGGCAGCTTGAGCCGGGACGGCGCCGGCGGAGCGTCGGTCATGTCGTCTTCGGGGATCACCGCCGACTCGGAGCTGAAGTCCTCCTCCGGCTCGGTGTCGGCAGGCAGGCGCTCGAGCGCCTCGACCGGACGGCCCTCGCCGATGCCGATCACATAGCGGATGCCCTGATCCTTCAGGATCCGCTGCACGCCCTTGATGGTGAAACCCTGGTCGTAGAGCAGGTGCCGGATGCCCTTGAGCAACAGCACGTCTTCGGGCCGGTAATAGCGCCGGCCGCCGCCCCGCTTCAGCGGCTTGATTGTGGAGAAGCGCGTCTCCCAGAAGCGCAGCACGTGTTGCGGCAGGTCGAGCTCGTCGGCTGCCTCGGATATGGTGCGAAACGCGTCTGGAGACTTGTCCAAATGGACTCACCCGCCCGGAAAGAGTCTTATTTTCCAGACCGGACCATAGATTTGTTGATCTTGGATTTCAACACGTTGCTGGGTTTGAACACCAGAACCTGCCGCGGCAGGATCGGCACTTCCTCGCCGGTCTTGGGATTGCGGCCGATCCGCTCGTTCTTGGAGCGCACCTGGAACGAGCCGAACGAGGAGAGTTTCACGTTGTGGCCCTCCACCAGCGCGTCGCCGATAAGATCGAGCACCCGCTCCACCAGTTCGGCCGACTCGGTGCGGGACAACCCCACCGCTTCGTAGACCGCTTCCGCCAAGTCGGCTCGCGTGACCGTTCTCTGCGTCATATGCCGCCCCTCCGTTCGTTACCCACTTGGATACAGGTGCCCGTCAGGCGCCCCCACCCACGGATTTTCAGAAAGATTAACGCGCTGTCACGCCACTGGCAATCTGGCTTACCAATCAAAGGCGTGAGGCATTCGAACTAATGGCCGCAATGGGCCGAGACCCGCCGGAACATAGGCGACACAATATAGTTCCGCCCTACCCTCCGCTCCGACCACCGGCCTGCAAGCAGAAGCAGACCCACACCGAGTTAACCCGGAATTCGGACTTCTCGTAGAGAGTTTTTGTCTGCGGCGCGGCCCCGGGAGCGCGCCCGAGCTCCGGTATTTTCTTTGCACAAGCTGATCATCCAGATCCCCTGCCTCAACGAGGAAGCAACCCTCGGCATCACGCTGGCAGACCTGCCGCGCACGGTGTCCGGCTTCGATCGCGTCGAATGGCTGGTGATCGATGACGGTTCCACCGATCGCACCGTCGAGGTCGCACGACAGCATGGCGTCGATCACATCGTCTCGCTGCCCACCAATCGCGGATTGGCGCGGGCCTTCATGGCCGGGATCGAAGCCGCGCTGAAGCTCGGCGCCGACGTCATCATCAACACCGATGCCGACAACCAGTACGACGCGCGCTCGATCCCCGCCCTTGTCGCGCCTATTCTCGCCAGGCAGGCGATGATCGTCGTGGGCGCCCGTCCGATCGAGGAGATCGCGCATTTCTCGCCGATCAAGAAGCTGCTGCAGCGGCTGGGCTCGTGGGTGGTGAAACAGGCGAGCGGCACTGTCGTTGCCGATGCGCCGAGCGGCTTCCGCGCCATTCATCGCGATGCGGCTATGCGCATGAATGTCTTCAACTCCTACACCTACACGCTCGAAACCATCATCCAGGCCGGCCGCAACGGCATCCCGATTGCCTCGGTGCCGGTGGGGGTCAATGGCGACCTCAGGCCGTCGCGGCTGGTCAAAAGCGTCGGCAGCTATGTGTGGCGATCGATCGTCACGGTCCTGCGCATCTTCGTGCTCTATAAGCCGCTGCGCTTCTTTTTCGGGCTGGCGGTTCTCGCCGCACTGCCGGCGCTGGTGGTGATCGTGCGCTTTCTCTATCATTTCGCCATCGGCGAAGGCGCCGGCAACATCCAGTCGCTGGTCATCGGCGCAGGGCTGCTGGCGGTCTCGGGGGTGCTGGCCGTCGGCGGCATCCTCGCCGACCTCATCGCCACCAATCGCCGGCTGCTCGAGGAGATTCGCGAGCGCCAGCTCAGGGCCGAGCTGACGCAGGCCGTGTCCCCGACCCGGGAGCGGGTATCGTGACGCCGGCCGGTGGCAGCGCCATCGGAGGCGGCTACGTCAACGTTCCCGGCAATCACTACGACAAGTACAACACGCGCAACCCGATCGCCCGGGTGCTGATGAGCGGCTTCCTCGGCGCGTTCGACGAACTCACGGGGCTGACAGGCACTCGCTCGGCCTACGAAACCGGCTGCGGCGAGGGCTATCTCAGCATGCGGCTCCACGATCGCGGCTGGACGATGCGCGGCTCGGACCTCGAGGCCAGCAGCGTGGCGCAGGCGAATGCCCAGTGCGCCGAGCGCGGCCTGGCTCCCGCTTTCGAAGTGCGATCGCTCTACGACCTCGACGAGGGACAGAGCAGCCCGCTGGCGATCTGCTGTGAGGTCCTCGAACACGTTCCGGATACCGGGCGTGCGCTGGCCGCACTCCGTCGGATCGCAGCGCCCTACCTGCTGGTCAGCGTCCCGCGCGAGCCGATCTGGCGGATGCTTAACCTCGCCCGCGGCAAGTATGTCACAGAATTCGGCAACACACCGGGGCACATCCAGCACTGGTCTTCAGCCGCGTTTGTCAGGTTGATCGAGCGGCACTTCGAGATCGTCGAAGTGCGCCGCCCCCTGCCCTGGACCATGATCCTCTGCCGTGGCCGATGAGTTCGGCACCGATGTAGCGGCACCTTCCCGGCTTCGCCCCTGGGTGAAGGCGGCAGGTATCCTCGTTACGATTGGGGCGCTGATCTTCGTCACCATCGCCGTGCTGCGATCGTTCGGCCAGTTGCAGGCCGATCTCAATAAACCCGGCTTCCTTGCCGCCATAGCGATCGGCAGCTTTGCCTACGCCCTGCTGCTCGTCCTTCTCGCCATCGCCTGGCGCGGCCTCCTGGTTGCGATTGACGGTCCGGTCGTGCCGTTCGGCGCGGCGCTCGGCATCTATGCCCGAACGCAGGTCTACAAATACCTTCCCAGCAACGTGCTCCACATGGTCGGCCGCTATGTCGAAGCTCGCCGGGCGGGGGCTTCGCACCAAGCCCTCGGTGTCGCGCAGCTCGTCGAGATCGCGTTGCTGACGGCGGCCGGTGGATTGGTCGCTGTGGTCCTCGCCTTGCCGCTCCTGCGCAGCCAGCTGCGGCATTACGACCTCGAGCACTGGCTGCTGCCGATCATCGTCATCGGTTGTACGGCCATTGCCACCGGCCTTATCGCGCTTGTTGCCCGGCGGCTCGAGGTCCGCCGGCTTGCGGGCGCCATTGTCGTCCGCGGCGCGGCTGCGTTCGTGCTCTACCTGCTGTTCATGCTGGGCAGCGGCGGCCTCGCCGGGGCCCTCGCCAATATGCTGGGTGGGCCGGCCTCGCTCGAGATCATCGGCATCACCGCAGCGGCGTGGCTGATCGGCTTCCTTATCCCCGGAGCTCCAGGCGGGCTGGGCGTCCGCGACGCTGTGTTGATCGCCGGGCTCACGGCCGCTGGCGTGCCTGGCGCCACCGCCATCGCGCTCGGCCACCGGCTCATCACCACGCTCGGCGATGCGCTGCTGGCTTTCGCCGGCTTCATCGCGCGCCGACGACCCTAGCAGCGCGGCTCGACGTCGGCCGGATTGGTGAGCAGAAACAACCCACTCGGTAGCTGCACTGCGCAAGTCAGTCCCTCGACAGCCGGCGCATCGGAGATCAGCCCGGCACCGGCAGGCAGTGGCCCATCGGCATCGCGGAACGACGTCGCGAGCGTATACTGCAGGTGGTACGACCACAGATTGTGGTCGCGCACCGCGTCGGTCCAGTAGAGCGACACCGGTGCCGCGCTCCGGATCACGGCCGCATCGGCCGACAGGAATTCCAGTTGCTCCCGCGCCTGGTGCGCGGTGAACGCCGAGACGACGATGCCTGAGCCGACGACGAAGACGACTGCGAAAGCGATCTGCCCGGTCCGGTTCAAGACCAGCAACAGGCCGGCGGCCACGGCGATGAACAGCGAGTTGACCCCGAAAAACTGCAGCGGCGTCGAACCGATGCGGAAGATCCAGCCAATCCCGGCAACATTGTTCGGATGGGCCGGTTCGAGCCCGGTCATGATCGGCAACATCGCCAGAACGAGGCCAGCCGCGAGGATGGCGCCGACCGCGATCCATCCGGCGATCCGCTGGCCCTCACGCCGCTCGCCTAGGATCAGCCAGCACAACCCAAACCAGATCAGCACCAGCGAAGCGCCATCGACATAGCGGCCATAGGCGACGTGATCGACGCGCTGCGGATCGAGCATCTGGCCGACCGAAGCGAGCCCCACAGCGCAGACGGCAGCCAGCACATAGCCGGTCGCCAGCCGAAGCGCGGGGGCGCGTCCGCTCGTTGCGACGCGCAGCACGAACCAGATGCCCAGTGCGGCGAGGCCAAGGCTGGCCGCCAGTTGATACCAGACCTGGCCGAGCAGCACCGTCAGTCCCGTCAGCAAAGCCGTTAGTTTGAGCAGCCGGGCCAGCAGTGCGGGCGCCGTTGAATGACCACCTCCGTGCCAAAGGGCCCCGTGCAGGGCGTCCATGGCCAAAACCGCTCCGGCGGCAACCAGCACGAAAGCAATGAGGGCCGCCGCCAGCGCCCGCGTGTCGAGCACCCGCATTACTCGCAGCGCGATCAACGCCGCGGGAGCCAGCAGCAGGATCAGCAATGCCTTGGGATGGATCGCATAAAGCGCCGCGGCGCTGGTGGCGAACAGCAGGGTCCAAGCGAGGTGTGGCCGCTGCGCCAGCCGCAGCAGCGCCCACGCATGCGCGGCGAACACCAGCCGGAACAGCGCCTCGGACCAGGCATAGTGAGCAACGAAGAAGCACGACGGCCAGAGCGCCACGACCGCGGCGGCGGCAACCATGACGAGGCTCCGCCGATAGCCCAGCGCTGCTCCGATGCCGACCAGCAGCGGAACGAGCAGCGCCGCCAGCGCGGCGTTGATCAGCATGAACCCCTTGTAGGCGAGCAGCGGATCGTGGGTGACCCACCAGACCGGGGTCAACAGCAGCGAGTAGCCGAAGTGATAGTAAGGCGCCGAGCCCATGTTGACTGCCGGCACGCCCGCCAGCAGTTGAGATTGCGAGATGAAGCCGAGCTCATCCTGCGAGATGACCGGCAAGGTCCGCATCCAGGTGGATGCCGCATAGATCGCAAACACCGCCAGGGTGACCGGCAACACAAACCGCCAGCCGAGTTCAAGCGGTTGCAGGCGAAGGCCGGCTTCTTGCTGCACGTCGACGATCCTGTGAGATTCGGTGAGCCCGGTGCAGGATGTCCGGCCGCACGACTCTCAGCAAGCGTCTACCAGCGGATCAGCGAAGCGCCCCAGGTGAAACCGCCGCCCATGGCTTCGATCATCACCAGGTCGCCCCGCTTGATGCGGCCATCGGCGACGGCGGTGTGAAGCGCCAGCGGCACCGAGGCGGCGGAGGTGTTGGCGTGGCGATCGACGGTCACCACCACTTTTTCGGGCGGCAGGCCGAGCTTCACCCCGGCGCCATCGATGATGCGCTTGTTGGCCTGATGCGGCACGAACCAGTCGAGGTCATCGATGGTGTGGCCGGTATCCTCGAGCACCTTGTAGACCACATCGGTGATCATGCCGACGGCGTGCTTGAAGACTTCCTTGCCCTCCATGCGGATGTGGCCCATCGACTGCGTCGAGCTGGGGCCGCCATCGGTGTAGAGCTTGTTCCAGTAGTGGCCGTCGGAGCGCAGCGAGGTGGCGAGCACACCGCGCTCCTCGCCGGCCTTGCCCAGTTCCATCACCACGGCCCCTGCCCCGTCGCCGAACAGCACGCAGGTGGTGCGGTCGTTCCAATCGAGGATGCGCGAGGCGGTTTCGGCGCCGATCACCAGGGCGCGCCGGGCAAGACCGTTCTTCAGATACGAGTCGGCCGTTGCCACGGCGTAGACGAAGCCCGAGCACACCGCCTGGATGTCGAAGGCCGCTCCGTGGTGCATGCCGAGCTTCTGCTGCACCACTGCCGCCGTCGCCGGGAAGGTCATATCCGGCGTCGTCGTCGCGACGAGGATCAGGTCGACGTCGTCGATGGTGATGCCGGCATTCTCCATCGCCTTGCGCCCTGCGGCAGCGGCCAGGTCGGAGGTGTTCTCGCCCTCGGCAGCGATATAGCGCTGCTTGATGCCGGTGCGCTGCTGGATCCACTCGTCGGAGGTGTCAACGGTCTTGGCCAGTTCGTCATTGCTCACCACGCGCGCCGGCAGGTAGGAGCCGACACTGCGGATGATGGATTTCTTCTCGGTCACGCGGATTTCGCCTCGGTTTCGGGAGCCGGCGCCGCTTCGATCGGAGGCGCCACGCTGAGGGTGGGGAAGCGGCGCATGCCTTCGCCGATCTTGTCCATGACGCGGCTGCGCGCCATCTCATAGGCAAGGCTCAGGGCGCCCTTGAAGCCGACCTCGTCAGTGCCGCCATGCGACTTGATGACGATGCCGTTGAGGCCGAGGAACACGCCGCCATTGATGTTGCGCGGGTCGAGCTTCCTGCGCAGCGCCTGCAACGCCTGGCCGGCAATGGCGGCGCCCAGCATGGATATGATGTCGGCCTTCAGCGCGTTGCGGATATAGGCGCCAACCTGCCGGGCGGTGCCCTCGGCGGTCTTCAGCGCGATGTTGCCGGCAAAGCCTTCGGTGACGACCACGTCCACGGTGCCCTTGCCGATGTCGTCGCCTTCGACAAAGCCGTGATAGACGAAGCCCTCGCCGCTCGCGGCCTGCAGGATGCGTGCGGCTTCCTTCACCTCGTCGTGGCCCTTCATCTCCTCGGTGCCGACATTGAGCAGCCCCACGGTCGGAAGTTCCTGGTCGAAAAGCGCCCGCGCCAGGGCGGCGCCGAGAATCGAGAAATCGGTCAACTGCTTGGCATCGCCGCCGACGGTGGCGCCGACGTCGAGCACGATAATGTCGGTGCGCAGCGTCGGCCACAGCGCCGCGATGGCCGGACGGGAAATGCCTTCGATCGGCCTGAGGCAGAAGGTGGCCATGGCCATCAGCGCACCGGTATTGCCGCCGGAGATCGCCACGTCGGCCTCGCCGTCCTTCACCGACTGGACCGCCGCCCACATCGAGGAAGTGCCGCGGCCTTTGCGCAGCGCCTGCGACGGCTTTTCCTCCATTGAGATGACGATGTCCGCGTTGACGATGCGCGAGACCTTCTTGAGGTCCGGGAACTCGTCGAGCAGCGGCTTCAGCTCGGCATGTTGGCCATGGAAGATGAAGCTGGTGTTCTTGCGCTCGCGCCAGAACAGACGTGCACCTTCGACGGCCACACGGGGGCCTTTGTCGCCGCCCATGGCGTCAACGGAGATACGGATGGAATCGCTCATCGCCGCCTGGTCCAACGTCCCCCGACGGAGACGGGTTTCAACATACTCAAACGCTTACCCCAAGCAAGATATCACCCGGCACGGCCCGGGCCCTAGCCCTTGTCTTCGGGAGTCTTGAGGATTTTGAGGCCGGCGAAAGGCAAATCGCTTTCGGTGTCACCATCGTCGCGCAAGGCGCCCAGGGTTTCGCCCGGCTGGCGCGGATAAGGATCGAGCGCCAGCGCCAGGGTTTCGACAATCAGCGCCGACAGGTCGGCCTCGTTGCCCTCGAAATGGTCCGGAACGTCCTCGCCTTCAAGGTCGACGAAGATTTCCGCGTCGGCCGGCCCGGCATAGGCCTTCTCGCCACCGGGCAGGAACACCCGCTCAATCGGCTCTGCGATCTCCTGGATAACCGGTTCCAACGACACCACGCTCGGCTGTACAGTAGTGGCGAGCAACCGGCCGGTCACCCGCATGCCGCCCTTGAAGCGGACGGCGTGCAGTTTCACCTCGAGTTTTTCGACGGCGGTGATCCCGAGTTGCTCGGCGACCGCCAGCCGGTCGGCGGCATCGACCTCCAGCGCCAGGTCGCGCCCGGCGACCGGCATCGAATCAAGCCGGATACTGGCGTCGGGGATGCGGAACTGTTCGGTGCTCATGCGGCCGCCGCCATTTCGAGGCGCCCCCCGGAGATGTCGGCCAGCGACTGGCTGGCGAGCTTGTCGTATTGGGTGAACAGGTAAGCCGCCAATTGCGGCGCGTGAACCGAATGGGCCTCAGGGTAAACGTTGCGGCGCAGCACCGCCTCGACACCCGGCCGATCATCGCGGTCCATCGCTTCATTGAGGCTGGTCATCAGGCCGTAGAAGATCTCGCTCATCTTGCGGACTTTCTTGGGCACGGCCATGTCCCCTGCCCCCAATTCGCGCAGCGAGCGGTCCATGTCCTTGAAAAACAGATCGAACAGCGCCTGGCTGAACTCGTGGCCGGCCTGCTTTTCGACTCTCAGGCGCCGGAACAGCAGCGACAGATGCAGCGAGATCATGTCGAAGCGGCCGGTCACCGTGTCGGGAATGCCCCAGTCGGCATAGAAGACGGCCTGCCGGGATTGCGCCACAATGGCTGTATAGACGGCATAAACAGCGTCGGAGGACGGGTTTTTCCTGAACAAGTTCAATATCATCAGTCGCACTCCGCGGTTTTGCGGGACAAGGTGCTGCCGGTGTGGAAGGGTTCGGGCAAGGACGCAAGCCAGCTTGCCAGCGGGCGCCTTTGACAGCTACACAGTGCCCGGCCGGCCAAGGCCGTGCTAATAGTAGACAGCGATCGGGAAAGTCAAATTGATGCCTTTGCGCACCGTCACTAGCCGCCTCTTCCCGATGACCGCCGCCGTGCTCGTCAGCCTGTCGCTCGCCGCCTGCGGCAGCGGCATGAGCCTCACGCAGTCGAAGGCGCGCGGCTACGAGATTTCGGAAGATGCGGTGGCGCAGATTCGCGTCGGCCAGAGCGCCGCGCTGGTTACTGCCGTGCTGGGCTCGCCGCAGGTCACCAACTCCTTCGCCACCGAGACCGCCTGGTACTACCTCGGCGAGAAGGTGCAGCAGACGGCATTCGGCATGGAGTTGAGCAAGGAGCGCACCCTGCTCGTCATCTACTTCGACAAGAAGAACAAGGTGGTCGATACCGAGCGCCTCGGCGTCAAGGACGGCAAGAGCTTCTCGATCGAGAGCCGCCGCACCCCGTCCTACGGTCAGGATCGCACGTTCCTCGAGTCGATCATCTCATCGATTTAAGATCGATCATCTCGTCGATCTCAAGCTGGCCAATTCTAGCGGTCATCCCGGCGAACGAACGCCGAGAGTTCGGTGGCCCACCCCTCACCCGTCTCGGCCTTCGGCCGATCCACCCCCTCCCCGACGGGGAGAGGAATGGTGCCATCACCGCCACCTCGGGATTCTTCTCCCCGTCGGGGTCGCGGGACGAGGGCTTAGCCCTCGCCCGGAGGTGGCGCGTAGCGCCGGATGAGGGGAAAGCCACGATGGCTCTGGCTGCTCACAGCTTTGGTATACGCCTTGCCCCGTTGGCTGGGATGACGTCCGGTGAGTTGCCTCGCTAGCCCAGTTGCCCTTGCGTGTTGCCCGGCCGGAAGCTGACCCAGGCCAGCGCCAGGATTGCCGCCGCGGCGACCGGAATCGCCAGCAGATTGATGGCTTCCCAGCCGATCAGTTGCAGCAGCAGCCCCGAGGCGATCGAAGCGACCGCCATGACCCCGAACACCACCTGCTCATTGGCGGCCTGTACCTTTGCCGCCTCCTCCGGCCGATAGGCGGCTGAGAGCATGGCGGTTGCGGCGATGAATCCGAAGTTCCAGCCAACACCAAGCAGGATCAGCGAAATATTGAAATGCATGGTGGTGATGCCGTGGAGGTTTACCCCGGCCGCGAAGAGGATCAGCAGCAGCCCGATTGCCGACGTCAGCTTCGCACCGATGCGCTGGATGACGGCGCCGGTGACGAAGCTCGGGGCGAACATGGCAACGATGTGCCACTGGATAGCGAAGGCGGCCTCTTCGGTGGTGTGGCCACAGACATAGACCATGGCCAAGGGTGCAGCGACCATGACCAGCACCATGAGCGAATAGCTGATTGCCGCGACCACCATCGGTACCCAGATGCTGGTGTCGCGCAGCAGCACTGCCAATGGACGGCCGGCCTTACGATCCTCCGCGCGCTTTACCGTAGGGGCGAGGCGGGTACGGCTGATCACTGCGATGGCAACCAGCGCCAGCAGGCCCATCACCAGGTAAGTGGCGGCGAATTCATGCCCGGGGATCCAACCCTTCGTGTGGGCGGCGACCTGCGGACCAAGAAAGCCCGCGACCACCCCTCCGAACAGTACCCAGGAAATGGCGCGCGACTTGAGGTCGGCAGGCACGCTGTCCGCCGCCGCGAAGCGATACTGGTTGGCGAAGGCCGCCGGGATGCCGAACACTGCAAGGGCAAGGCAGAACAGCCAGAACTGATCGAGCCAGGCGGCGAGCGCGGCGATGATCCCGGCCGGAATGGCGATCGCGGCGCCGAGCATCAGCCCCTCGCGCCGCCCCAGCGAATGGATCAGCAGCGCCGCGGGGCCAGTGGCAAGCGCAGTACCGATGATCATCAGGGTAACGGGTACGGTGGCAAAGCCCTTGTCCGCCACCATGGTCGCGGCAGTCAAAGAGGCGATCGACATGATGATCGCCTGGTTGGAGCCAAGGATCGCCTGGGCTACGGCCAGCAGCCCGATATTGCGGAGCGGCGAGCCGACACTGGGGGCGCGCTCATCCATCTTGCCCTACCTGGCCTTCACGGCATCGTCGTCGCGGCCGGCCGCACGGGCCACACCGTCAAGCACGGCGTTGACCATCTTGGGCGCATCGTCCTCGTAGAACGCCTTGGCGACGTCGACATACTCGGTGATGACCACGCGCGCCGGGATATCCTTGCGCCGCAGCAGTTCGAACGTCGCCGCCCTGAGGATGGCGCGGAGCGTCGCGTCGATGCGCGGCATCGGCCAGCCATCCACCAGCGCGCTATCGACCGCCGGGTCGATCTGCAGTTGCGCCTTGATCACGCCGGTGACGATCTGGCGGAAGAAGTCGGCGTCGGCCGGCAGGTATTCCTCGCCCTCGACCTCGCGGCCGACATGGATGGCGCTGAACTGGCTGAGCGTATCCTCGAGCGTCTGGCGGCCGACATCCATCTGGTAGAGGGCCTGGACGGCGGCGAGGCGGGCCGCACCACGTTGGTTGGCGGTACGGGGCGCGGAGGGATCACGCGGCTTGGGCTGGGCCATATTGGAAAGTCATTCTGTTGTGCGCGCCGAAACGCGCAATGTTCTGCCCGTTGGCTTAGCCGGGGGGAGCGGGAACCGCAATCTCAATCGTCGTGATTGGGCTTCAGGCGCTCGTCGTTGCCCAGTTCGGTCAGGAACGAGCGGAAGTCGTCGGCGGCGGAGAAATTCTTGTAGACCGAGGCAAAGCGCACGAATGCGACGTCGTCGAGGCCCTTCAGCCCCTCCATCACGAACTCGCCGATCTGATCGGAGGTCACCTCGACGTCGCCGAGGCTTTCGAGCTGGCGCACGACGCCCGAGATCATGCGTTCGACCCGTTCCGGTTCGACGTCGCGCTTCCTGAGTGCCGTGCCCACCGAGCGCGCCAGCTTGTCGCGATCGAACGGCACCTTACGGCCGGATTTCTTCACCACCAGCAGCTCGCGCAGCTGCACGCGCTCGAAGGTGGTGAAGCGGCCGCCGCAGGCGTTGCAGATCCTGCGGCGGCGGATGGCGTTGGAATCCTCGGTCGGCCGGCTGTCCTTGACCTGCGTATCGTCATTTCCGCAATAGGGGCAGCGCATCGTCAGGCTCCAGTAGTGCTCCGCGCAGGCGAAGCTATGCTCAGTCGGCGTAGATCGGGAAGCGCGAGGTCAACGCCACGACCTTGTCGCGCACCGCCGCTTCCACGGCGGCGTTACCGTCGTCCGAGTTGGCTTCACGCAGGCCATCCAACACCTCGACGATCAGCTTGCCGATCTCGCGGAACTCCGCCTCGCCGAAACCGCGGCTGGTCGCTGCCGGGGTGCCGAGACGAACACCCGAGGTGACGAACGGCTTTTCCGGGTCGAACGGGATGCCGTTCTTGTTGCAGGTGATGTAGGCGCGGCCGAGGCCGGCTTCCGCCCGCTTGCCGGTGGCGTTCTTCTTGCGCAGGTCGACCAGCATCAGGTGGTTGTCGGTGCCGCCCGACACCACGTCGAGGCCGTTCTCGATCAGCGTCGCGGCGAGCGTGCGGGCATTGGCCACCACCTGGCGGGCATAGGCCTTGAACTCGGGCTGCAGCGCCTCCTTGAAGGCCACCGCCTTGGCGGCGATCACGTGCATCAGCGGCCCACCCTGCAGCCCCGGAAACACCGCAGAGTTGATCTTCTTGGCGATCGCCTCGTCGTTGGAGAGGATCATGCCGCCGCGCGGGCCGCGGAGCGACTTGTGCGTGGTGGTGGTGGTGACATGGGCGTGCGGAACTGGCGAGGGGTGGACGCCGCCGGCGACGAGCCCGGCGATATGGGCCATGTCGACCATCAGGTAGGCGCCGATTTCATCGGCAATCTCGCGGAAGCGGGCCCAATCCCAGACGCGCGAATAGGCAGTGCCGCCGGCGAGGATCAGCTTGGGCTTGTGCTCGCGGGCGAGGCGGGCCACTTCGTCCATGTCGAGCAGGTGGTCGTCCTGGCGTACGCCATAGGAGACGACCTTGAACCACTTGCCGCTCATGTTGACGGGCGAGCCATGCGTCAGGTGCCCGCCGGAGTTGAGGTCGAGCCCCATGAAGGTGTCGCCGGGCTCGAGCAGCGCCAGGAACACCGCCTGGTTCATCTGCGAGCCGGAGTTCGGCTGGACGTTGGCGAAGTTGGCGCCGAACAGCTGCTTGGCGCGCTCGATCGCCAGGTTCTCGGCGATGTCGACATACTGGCAGCCGCCGTAATAGCGCTTGCCCGGATAACCCTCGGCATACTTGTTGGTCATGATCGAGCCCTGGGCCTCGAGCACGGCCTTGGACACGATGTTCTCGGACGCGATCAGCTCGATCTCGTGCTGCTGCCGGCCGAGTTCGAGCTTGATGGCTTCGGCGATCTCAGGATCGGTCTCGGCCAATGTGTTGGTGAAGAAGCGGGGAAAGAGCGGAAGGGACGTGGCGGCGCTCATTGGGCGTCTCCCGGGGCAGTAGGATTGGGGTTTCGGCTGGCGTGCGTGTAGCACGCTGGCCCAAGCGATTCCAAGCTGAGGTCAGCCTGGCCATATCTGTGGATCGTCCGGTTCATGCGGGCTCCCATGACGTTTCGGTTGGGTGCCCAGGCGAGCGGCAGCTGCTCGTTCGCGTTCCCCGATGGTGCCCCATCTGATCTCGCCAGTCGCGCGAACGGCTCTTTATCGCAGAGTTGCCGGAGCTGTGAAAGCCCCTGCCCGCACCGTGCGGCAACTATGCCGGTGCCGCTGCGTTGTCTGGGCAAGCGTCAGCTCAACAAGAAGACTAGGAGTCCTCACATGAAGAAGCTCGCTTCCGCCATCGTCGCCAGCGGTCTCGCCGGCATCATGTTGATCCCCGCGCCGGCCAGCGCCGCCTCGGTCAACATCAGCATGGGTCAGCAGCAACGCTATGTTTCCGAGCGCTGCCTCGAACATCCGAACTGGCGCGGCTGCGATGACTGGCGCCGCAATCACAACCGCTGGGGCAAAAACGACTATCGCAACTGGTATCGCTGGAACCAGCCGAACCTGGGTAGCGTCGCGGCCGGCATCTTCGGCTTTGCCGTTGGCGCCGCCATTGTCGGCAGCATGAACCGCAACAGCGACCGCTATGACGGCTTCGATGGCCACGTCGCGGCCTGCGAGGCCCGCTATCGCTCCTACAACGCCGAGACCGATATGTTCCTCGGCTATGATGGTCGCTACCACCGCTGCAATCTCTGATCGCGGCATCGGGGGCGCCTGAAGAGGCGCCCCAACTTCGTGCTAGCTCTTGGGCGGTCGCAGGTAATGCAGCAACCGCCCGCAGCGTGGCATCAGGTCGGTCCAGCTGGAAATCTCGCAGTCGATCACGGCGATCCCAGCGGTTGCAAAGTTTCCGATGGCCTCGCCTGCGGTGCTGATGGCCAGCGCCGTTTGTTCGGTTGCGCTGTTGTGCCCTACGACCGCGAGGACCTTTGCGTCGCCTCCCTGCGCCGCGATCAGGCCGAGATAGTCGTGGTCGCGCCGGTCATAGACAGCGTCGCTCCAGATCACATCGGGTTTCGGGCCATTGGCCGGCAGGCGAGCCATCGCCAACTCGAGCGTTTCGCGCGTGCGACGCGAAGTGGAACAGACGATGTGGTCCGGCAGCCAGCCTTGCCTGGTCAAGGTTTCACCGATCCACGCTGCGGCCGAGATGCCGCGCAGGGCCAGCGGCCGCTCGAAATCGCTGAGCCCCGGGTCGTCCCAGGCGGATTTGGCGTGACGAACGAGGATGAGGCGAAGCATGGGCTCAGGGTAACTGAAGCCGGGACCGGCGCAACCATTGGCGGCGGCAATGGGCGCTACCTGGGCCACGGTTTTCGTGCTGGCCTGTGAGCGCATGCTAAACCCCGGGGATGCGGCCTCGCTGCATCCCCGGTCCGAGGCCTCAATCGCTATAGTGCGAAAATGATTCGCATGACTGAGACCACCCGATGAGCGACGATCCGGACACCCTCCCGCCCGACGGTGAGAACAAGCGGGTCGTAGATCTCCGTGAAGCGCTCGAGGAGCGCTATCTCTCCTACGCCCTCTCCACCATCACCCAGCGCGCCCTGCCCGATGCGCGCGATGGCCTGAAGCCGGTGCATCGCCGGATCCTCCACGCCATGCGGCTGCTGCGGCTCGACCCCGGCGGCGCGTACAAGAAGTCGGCCAAAGTGGTCGGCGACGTGATCGGTAGCTTCCACCCGCACGGCGACCAGTCGATCTACGACGCCATGGTCCGCCTGGCGCAGGATTTTGCCATGCGTTACCCGCTGGTCGACGGCCAGGGTAACTTCGGCAATATCGATGGCGACGGGGCGGCGGCTTACCGCTACACCGAAGCGCGCATGACCGAAGTGGCCTCGCGGCTGCTCGAGGGCCTCAGCGAGAACGCGGTCGACTTCAAGCCGACCTATGACGGCGCCACCGAAGAGCCCTCGGTGCTGCCGGCGAACTTCCCGAACCTGCTCGCCAACGGCTCGACCGGAATCGCGGTGGGCATGGCGACCTCGATCCCGCCGCACAATGTGGATGAGATCTGCGACGCGGCGCTGCACCTGATCAATAACGGACGCGATGGCACCACCACCGCCGACCTGATGCATTACATCCCCGGTCCGGATTTTCCGACCGGCGGCATCCTGGTGGAGAGCCAGGCCTCGATCCTCAATTCCTACGAGACCGGCCGCGGCTCGTTCCGGCTGCGCGCCCGCTGGGAACGCGAAGACAAGGGGCGCGGCGTCTACCAGATCGTCGTCACTGAAATCCCCTATGGGGTGCAGAAGTCGAAGCTGGTCGAAAAGATCGCGGAGCTCTTGCTCAACAAGAAGCTGCCGCTGCTCAAGGACATCCGCGACGAGAGCGCCGACGATGTCCGCCTGGTGATCGAGCCGCGCGCCGGCACGGTGGACCCGGCGATCCTGATGGAGCAGCTGTTCAAGCTGAGCGATCTCGAACAGCGCATCTCGCTCAACATGAATGTCCTCGACCGCGGGGTCGTGCCGCGGGTGATGAGCCTCAAGGAGGCAATCGTCGCCTGGCTCGAGCACCGCAAGGACGTGCTGGTCCGCCGCACCAACAACCGGCTGGCCGAGATCGCTCGACGGCTCGAGGTGCTCGACGGCTATATCGTCGCCTATCTCAATCTCGATGAGGTGATCCGCATCATCCGCGAGGAGGATGACGCCAAGGCATCGCTGATGGCGACGTTCAACCTCACCGATGTGCAGGCCGAAGCGATCCTCAACATGCGGCTGCGCTCCTTGCGCAAGCTCGAGGAAATCGAGCTCCGCACCGAACACAAGACGCTCAGCGAGGAGCAGGCGCATCTCAATGCCCTGATCGCGTCCGACAAGAAGCAGTGGGGCGAGATCGCCAAGCAGATCGCCGACCTCAAGAAGGCCTATCCGAAGTTTGAGAAAGACGGCGTCACGCGCCACCCGCGCTGGGGCCGCAAGACCGATTTCGCCGAGGCGATGGATATCGACCACGAGGAAGTGGCGACGCAGATGATCGAGCGCGAACCGATCACCGTAATCCTCTCCGAGAAGGGCTGGATTCGCTCGATGCGCGGCCACACCACGGAGATCGACGACAAGGGCTTCAAGACCGGCGACCGGCTGAAACTCTTCCTGCACGCCCAGACCACCGACAAGCTGCTGCTGCTCTCGACCGGCGGCAAGGTGTTCACACTCTCGGGCGACCGCCTGCCGGGCGGCCGCAGCCAGGGCGAGCCGGTCCGCCTGATGGTCGATATCGAGGAGGGCCAGGACCTGGTCGACCTGTTCGTCTACCGGCCCGGCCGCAAGCGGGTGATCGCCTCGCGCAAGGGCGATGGCTTCGTCGTCGCCGAAGACGAGCTGATCGCCAATACTCGCAAGGGCAAGCAGGTGCTCAACGTCGGCGATGCCGAGGAAGCGCGGCTGATTGCGCCCGTCGAAGGCGACATGCTCGCGGTGATCGGCGAGAACCGCAAGATGGTGGTGTTCCCGCTCGACCAGTTGCCCGAAATGGGCCGGGGCAAAGGTGTGCGGTTGCAGAAATACAAGGATGGCGGCCTGTCGGACCTGAAGAGCTTCCCGTCCGGCGTCGGCCTCACCTGGACCGATTCATCGGGCCGCACCTACAGCAAGACGATGGCTGAGCTGACCGAGTGGCTGGGCGATCGCGCCTCCGCCGGTCGCCAGCCGCCGACGGGCTTCCCAAGAAACAACAGGTTTGTCGGCTAGAGCGTCCCGAACGCGCTGGCTGCTTGCTTTCATGCATGGCTTTGCCCCGAAACCGGTACCCGCTTTCGGGGTACATGCTGCGACGGACGACCCGAGTTGACTGAAGCGAGAACCCAAAGCGACGCTGGCCGCCGCGACTGCGCCGTGTTCGTGACCCATATCTGGACGCCGGAAGTCGCTGAGCATTACGCGCGCTTGAAGCGCGAGGCAGGCACGGTGCTCGACGTCTTCCTCGCCTATCAGCGCGACGAAGCCGGGCTCGTCACAGCCGAAGAGCCGGAGGCGGATTTCGTGATCCGCATGGCCGACAGCGCCAGGCATTTCCCGCTTCGCTACGAGGAGTTCCTGCAACGCCCCACCCCTTGGGGCTATGTCGACCTGGTGTGGATGACGGCGTTTCTCGATCCCAGGCTGGCGGGCTATGATCGGTTCTGGCTGGTCGAATACGATGTCGACTTCTCGGGCGATTGGGCCGATTTCTTCGGGCCCGCCGCGAGCTACGAGGGGGACCTGCTGACAACCCGCATCCATCCGCTGAGTGCCGAGCCGACCTACTTTTTCGCGCCGATCTATCGGCAGCCGGATTACGCGATCGAAGATCCGCTGCTGGTGTTCATGCCGATTTCCCGCCTGTCGCGACGGCTGCTTGAGCACTATTGCCGAACGCTGCTGCAGCCCGGCTGGCACGGCCATTTCGAGATGCTGCTGCCCTCGATGGCGCGGGCGGATGGCTTTTCCATCGCGGAGATCGGCGGCAATGATACCGAGACGCCGAGGGAACGCTGGGGCCATCATTATGACGGCACCCATCTCGATATCCACACCATGGGCACCACCCACGCCTATCGGCCACCACGCGGATTCCGCTATTTCGTCCGGGCGCCCCGGCAGTTCCGCCAGCCGAACCGCATCTACCATCCGATCAAGGTGGGGTTGTCGTTGCGCCGACGACTGCACCTGCGATACCTGCCAGAACTGAAGAAGCTGCGTGCCTTCTCGCGCTGGTTGCGAGGCAAGGCCTGAGGCTACTCGAGGCGCCGCCAGCCCAGCGGGCCGCGCTGCACTTCGAGCGGGCGGAACTGCCCCTTGTAGGCCATCTTGGGCGAATCCTTCACCCAGTAGCCTAGATAGACATAGGTGAGCGCCGCCAGCTTCACCTGCTCGATGTGGTCGAGGATCAGGAGGTTGCCGAGCCCACGCCGATCGAGCAGCGGGTCATAGAAGCTGTAGACCATCGACAGCCCGTCCGGCATCACATCGGTGAGGGCGACGGCCACCAGCGGGCGTTGCGGGTGCGAGGTGAGCCGGTATTCGACCACCACCGTCTGCACCGGGGTATCCTCGACCATGTACTCGTAGTCGACGAAACTCATCTGGGTCATGCCGCCGCCGGCATGACGGGCATCGAGATAGCGCTTGAACAGCGCGAACTGCTCGGCGGTGGCGCGCGGCTGGCAGACCTCGACCGAAATGTCGGCATTGGCCTTGCGGATGCGACGGTAGCGCGCCGATGGCACGAATTCCTGCGCCACGATGCGCACCGACTGGCAGGCCGAGCAGCCGTCGCAGGCCGGCCGGTAGATCAGGTTCTGGCTGCGGCGGAAACCGTTGTCACTCAACAGGTGATGGAGCGACGCCGCCCGGCGACCGGTCAGGTGGGTGAAGAGCTTACGCTCCTGACGCCCCGGCAGATACGGACACGGCATGGCCGCGGTAAGGAAGAGCTGGGTGTTCTCGGGCGTCTGATCGGTCATCGTCGTCCTTCGAGCGATGCCCAGAGGATAGACGCGACCCGATGGGCCGGCAATGGCCCATCATGTCTCAGCGCACCGTGATCAGTTCCTCTGAACCCGCGCTTTCGGATCAGGCCGAGTGCATGCCGCCGGATCGCCAGAACCGCTGCATCGGCGAGCGGCGCAGCATCAGCGTACCCACGACCAGGTCGTGCAGCATCTGCTGGCGCGGCGTGAACAGCGCGATGAGGATCGAGAACGGCCAGGAAATCCACACCGTCACCCAGAACAGGATCGGGTGGATCAGGATGCTCCAGCCGTTGAGCGGCGTACCGCGCACCGGCGTCAGGACGATGTCCATCATCTGCATGCCGACGGTGGCCCGCATCGGCGAGCCGAGGGTTGCGGCATAGTAGCCGAGGATGGCTAGTGGAATGATGATCGGCAGCGCCAGCAGCCCGAGCCCCAGCGTCACGATGCCGAAAATACCGCCGACCAGCAGCGCGGCGATGGTGATGAAGGTGATGATCACGCAGTCGATCAGCCACGCCGCGGCGCGGCGCAGCAACACGCCCTCGAACAGTTCCGGCGCGTTGGACGGGTCGGGAAGGTGATCGCTCATGGTGTTGCCCTGGTTCATGAGGGGAAAGATGGGGACCATGAGGTCCCACACAAGTGGGGGCATGAAAAAACCACTGGCCAGCGGTCGAGCCCGACGGCACTTTGCGCAGCAGTTCGTCCGCCCGGGCAAGCGATCGTGGGCATCGACATGCTTGATCTAAGCCGTTCTGCCATCGAGGTTCCGGTCCATCTCAGGGATGTGCGCTACAGTGCCGGCCATTTCCCGGGCGCACCTGGTGTATTTGGGGTGGAGGGCGGCGCGAACTGCCAGCTATACGCCTACGCGGTGCTCAGACAGCACGGCTTCGTCCTGCCCGACCTGCGGTCAGACGAGCTTTGGCGGGACAGCGAGCACACCGTCGTGGCCGATCGCATGGCGCCGTTCGACCTCGTGCTTGTGCACGATAATCCCGCCAGTTGGGGCGCGCATGTCGGGGTGTGCGTCGGTGCGGATCTGGTCCTCCACCTCTCGAAGAGGATCGGCGTTCCCGCGATCGAAACGCTCGCAGAGCTACAGCAGCGGGACGCGTACCGATGTCTGATCGGCTACAAGCGTCCGTTGCACCGCCTGGCCGTCGAGGCAGGCTAGGCGTTGAGCAGCCGCGCCGCCTCAAGGGCGAAGTAACTCAGCACGCCGTCGCAGCCGGCCCGCTTGAAGGCCGCGAGGCTTTCCAACATGGCGCCCTCGCCATCGATGGCGCCGGCTTCGGCGGCGAAGCGGATCATCGCGTACTCGCCCGATACCTGGTAGGCGAACAGCGGCACATCGAAGGTGTCGCCGACGCGCTGCACGATATCGAGATAAGGCAGCCCCGGCTTCACCATCACCATGTCGGCGCCCTCGGCGATATCCTGCGCCACTTCGCGCATCGCCTCGTCCGAATTGGCGTAATCGAGCTGGTAGGTGCGCTTGTCGCCGATCAGCCGGCTGCCCGAGCCGACCGCCTCGCGGAACGGCCCGTAATAGACCGAGGCGAACTTGGCCGAGTAGGCCATGATGGCGACGTGGTCGAATTCCTCGGCATCGAGCGCGCGGCGGATGGCGGCGACGCGGCCGTCCATCATGTCGGAGGGGGCAATGATGTCCGCCCCTGCCCGCGCCTGCATCAGCGCTGCCTTCACCATTGCCTCGACAGTCTCGTCGTTGAGGATCTCGCCGTCACGGACCAGCCCGTCCTGGCCATCGGACGAATACTCATCGAGCGCCACGTCGGTGATCAGCCCGATATCGACCCCGGCGTCGCGGATGGCGCGCAGCGCCTGTGCGGTGAGGTTATCCGGGTTCCAGGCCTCGCTGCCGTCGGCGTTGCGCCGCTCGTCCTGAGTATTGGGGAACAGCGCCAGCGCCGGGATGCCTTCGGCGGCGGCGGCCTTGGCCGCTTCGACCACGAGGTCGACGCTCAGCCGTTCGACGCCGGGCAGCGTGCGGATGGCGGTGCGCTCGTTGCGCCCCTCGATGATGAACAGCGGCCAGATCAAGTCGTGTGGCGTCAGTACGGTCTCGCGCACCATGTTGCGCATCCAGCCGGTACGGCGCAGCCGGCGCTGCCGCCGCCCGCCGAGAAAGCTCATGTCGTGCTTGGGCCAGTTCGTGCTCATGGGGCGCTCCATATGATGCGGGGCTTCTATCAGGCACGGCGGTCCTGCGCCAAGGCTTGCGCTTGTCGCACCATCCCATCCGCGCTATCCACGCCGGATGGATTTCAAGAGCGAACTCGCCGGGCGCTATCTCAGGATCATCGCGATCATCGCGCTGCTGCTCGGCCTCGCCGATGCGTCCCGGCTGCTCGGGGTCTCCTCCGGCGCCATCAGCCCGATCGCCCAACTCGGCCCCACCGGTTTTGCCTTCCTCACCGTGTTCTGCCTCGCAAGGCTGTTCGCTGCGGTGGGCCTCTGGATCCGAGCCAGTTGGGGCGCCGTGCTGCTGGTCGGGGCGACGCTCATCGAGCTGGCGCTCTATCTGGGCGGGGTGCCTGGAGTGGAGATGGGAGCCTTTGGTTTCGCGCTGAGGCTGCTGCTGGTGGGCGGCATCGCGGTGTTGTTCTTCCTCAGCTTCCGGCTGCGCCGCGCACACGACTAGCACCCGGTAACGGACGATTCAGGTTACAATTTTCTGACCTGCGGTTACCTCTCGTAAAGCCAAATTCCTGAACTTTTTCCGTAAGATAGTTTTAAGTCTACGGCTTAAGGCGATCTTATTTGGGCCCCCGTAGTTTGGGGCCTATGAGACGCGAAGAAATCGCGCAAGACGACAGGACAGTGAGGCAACAATGGCAATCAAATCCAACGCCGCAGAGGCAATGGTTCCGGAAGAAGCCCAGGGGCTGAAGCCGCTCTACCTAGAAGCCGTCAGCCGTGTCGAACGGCTCCATCGCCGGCTGCTCGACTTGATCAAGGACGAGTTCGACCGGATGGGCTGGGACGATATCAACCCGGTCCAGGCGCTGCTGATGTTCAACATCGGCGATGCCGAGATGACCGCCGGGGAGCTCCGCTCGCGTGGCTACTACCTGGGCTCGAACGTCTCGTACAATCTGAAGAAGCTGGTCGAGACCGGTTACATCTTCCAGGAGCGGTCGCGTTCCGACCGCCGCTCGGTCCGCATCCGCCTCACCCCCAAGGGCGAGGAAGTGGCCGAGGTGATCGACGAACTCTATGATCGCCACCTGAAGTCGATCGAAAAGGTCGGCGGCCTCAACGGCGAAACCTTCGAGGGCCTCAACAAGGCACTCGGCCGCCTGGAGCGCTTCTGGGTCGACCAGATCCTCTACAAGCTCTGACACCAACCAGTGTGGCATCATTGCCACAGCAGCTTCAGCAAACGCCGGCCTTAAGCCGGCGTTTCTTATTTATGCCCAGAATGCGGGTATGCATCGCACCAATTGCAGGCTGATCCCTCGTCACTGCAAGTCCCTTGGTTTCGTGTGCTCAGACGTCCGGCAGTTCAAACCTGCTTGACCGCGTTGGAGCCATACTGAGGTCGGTGCTATGAGGGACGACCTCTCGGAATAGCGACTTTGGGTGACTTGATGCGGTTGAATCGACGGAACCTCCTGACCTCCATGGCGGCGATGAGTGCCGGCCTTGCGATGCCGGCCATCGTCAGGGCAGAGGAAGACAACTTCTGGGACTCGTTCAACAAAGAAAAGCGGATCAAGAACGTCGACCAGGAAGGTAACACCGCCACCGCCAAGAGCCTCGTCGATACGATCGAGCCGATCCTCAGCTACGACACCTCGTACAACCTGCAGCTGGCGATCCAGAATTATGAGGCGTTCATTGCCGCCAATGGCAGCTGGGAAGCGCCGACGCGGGAAACCTTTGGGCTGAAGCTGGGGGAGTCGCGCCGCGCTGCTGCGCTGTTGAAGCGCCGCCTGATGATCAATGGCGACATGCCGCTCGAAAAGCGCGTCAACGACGAATTCGACGCCGGCCTCGATGCCGCGGTGCGCCTGTTCCAGGCCCGCCACGGCCTCGTCATCAACGGCGCGGTAGACGAAGCGACGTTCTACGCCCTGTCCGTGCCGGCCGATTACCGGCTCAACCAGCTCCGTCTCAACGCCCAGCGCATCGACCAGTGGGCCTCGGCGCTCTCGGATCGCTATGTCGTGGTGAATATCCCCGCCGCCATGGTTGAGGCGGTCGAGGGCGCGCAGGTGGTGCAGCGCCACAACTCGGTGGTCGGCAAGGTCGACCGCGCCACGCCGATCCTCAACTCCAAGATCTTCCAGGTGAAGTTCAATCCTTACTGGACGGTGCCCAAGAGCATCATCGAGAAGGACATGATCAAGTACATGAACGAGGATCCGGAATACTTGACTAAGTTCCGCATCCGTATCTTCGACGGCAAGGGCAACGAGATCCCTCCCAGCGCCATCAATTGGCAGACCACCGAGGCGGTGAAGTACACCTTCCGGCAGGATCCGGGCGGCGAAAACTCGATGGGCCACTGCAAGATCGACTTTTACAACAAGTACGACGTCTACATGCACGACACGCCGCAGAAGGCGCTGTTCGGCGAGAACGCCAGGTTCCACTCCTCGGGCTGCATGCGCTGCGAGAACATCGAGGAACTGGTCGCCTGGCTGCTGCGCGACAATGGCGGCGGCTGGACTCCGGAAAGCGTCATGGCCGCATGGGAACAGGGCATGCGCGAGGACATCAAGCTCGACGTGCAGATCCCGATCCACACCACCTACATCACCGCCTGGGCCAACCGGCAGGGCACGGTGAGCTTCCGCGACGACGTCTATCAGTTCGACGCGCAGGGCATCGTCAGCTTCGGCGAGGGCTGATGGCAATGGCCGGACCCGACAATCGTCCGTCCGGCCAACAGCCTTCCGGGCATAAAGTCTTCTTCGAATTCACGCAACTGGGCCAGCAGATGCGCGTCGCCGCGATCGACGAGGCGACGGGGACTGAAGTCGTGGTGATCACACCGCTGACCGCCACCCGCTTCCAGATGCAATCGCTGGCGCTCGGCAAGCTCCGCCGCCGGCTCGGGATGGAAGAGCCACCCCCACCGCCTGGGGCAAAGCCGGCGAAGTACGCTTAGATTTGCTTTCGGTTGGGCCACCTTTGGCTCCCCACCCGCGGTGTAACCCCGGCGAAGGCCGGGGCCCATCCTGAGATGCCGACATGATCCACCAAGTCCGCAAAGTCCGCTGACTGGATCACGCAAGGCATGCTTGAGTGCGGCGATGAGCAAGATCTTCATCGTCTACATCATGGCGAGCCGCAAGAACGGAACTCTCTATGTCGGGATCAGCAGCAATCCCCTTGGCCGCATCTGGCAGCACAAGAACGATTGGTTCGAAGGCTTCACCAAGCGGTACGGCGTCAAGCGACTGGTCTGGTACGAGGTGCATGAAGATGCCGAGGCAGCCATTCAGCGCGAGAAACGACTGAAGGAATGGCACCGCGCATGGAAGATCCGGCTGATCGAGGCACGCAATCCGGACTGGCGCGATCTATACCCAGAGTTGACCGGCGAACTGTGACCTACAGCGACATCTCAGGATGGGCCCCGGCCTTCGCCGGGGTGACACCGTGAGTGGGATAGTTTGAGGACAAGCAGCCGCCCTCCCGCTACTTCCCCGTCACATACTTCGCCAGATTCTCCAGCGAGGACCTCAGCCCGGCGTGATGGTCCTCCTCCCCGATGCCCGGCGGCACGTCTTCGGCGAGGATGATGACGCGGGTGCCGCGATCGGCGGGCTCGAGGTCCCAGACCATGCGCATGGTGCCGACGAAGGCCGGATCGTCGCTCCTGAAATGCACCAGTTGCACCACGCGATGACCAGGGACCAGTTCGGCGAATTCCGACTCCACCAAGTCAGTATCGTCGGTGGTCTTGCCGTGGCCGGGAACGCTGTAATGCAGCGCCATGCGGAAGGCGCCGCCAGGGCGCGGCTCGAACTCCAGCATCTCGCCGGTCATGCCGTCGGGCGGCAGCCAGGCCAGCAGCGCGTTGGGGTCGATGAAGGCCCGGTAGATCGCCGCGGGCGGTGCGTCGATGATCAGCGATGCGGTGTCGATACGCAGGGGTTCGGCCATGGCGTTGCTCCTTGCACCAGCAACGCGCGAGAGGCGCCGATGGATCACTCAGTCGGTTTCGACACCAGTTCGATGAAGGTCTCGCGGATCGCCGGCGGCTCGAGCTGGCGCGCCAGCCAGACATGCATATCGAGGAAGTGCCCGGTCAGCGCGAAGGCGTTGCCGACATCCTCGAAGGTCGGATCGGCCGGGCCGATCAGGAACTGCGGCAGCCGCAGCAGCCGCGACAGGTAAGGCTCGGCCGCCGCGCGGCTCACCGCCCGTCCGGATTTGGGCGAGACGTGCGTCAGGTCGCGTGTCACGCCGGTGGCGGCGCAACTAGAGAGGTCGAGACCGAAGCCCAGTTCGTCAAGCAGGATCAGCTCGAACCGGGCCACCGAGGCGCCGAGCTCCAGCACCGACCCCTCCTGGTCGAGGATGCGGATGGCTAGGCCAAGCAGCCGATCATGCGGATCGCGCTCCGGCAGCAGCCGCAGATGTTCGCAGACAATCTGGCTGGCGTAGAGTTTTACCCGGTCGGCGATCAGTCCGGCAGCGCGCGCTTCCAGCAGTTCCAGCGTGAAGGTGCCGAGGTGCTCTTCCAGCCGGGCACGCCAGCTGACCTGCACGGAGTTTCCCGGTTGCAGCGTTGCCGCGAGCTTCGAGGAACGGCCACCCCGGATCAGCCCGAGATGCCGGCCCCTGCCCTCGACCATCACCTCGGCAATGACGCTCGACTCGCCGTGGCGGCGAACGCCGACAATGAGGCCTTCACCGTCCCATTGCATGGCCTGCGGCCCCTGGCAGGAAGGCCCCCTCACCCGCCGCTACGCGGCGACCTCTCCCCCCAGGGAGAGGTCGTGCTGGGGCACGATCTCGCCGCACCGTTACCTCTCCTGGGGGGAGAGGTCGGCCGAAGGCCGGGTGAGGGGGCCTTTGGACGCCCTCACTTCTGGTGCGGGTACTCCAGCCCCATTTCGCGATAGCGCTCGGGATCATCGCCCCATTTCTCACGCACCTTGACGAAGATGAACAGGTGCACCGGCACCTCGAAGATCTCCATCAGCTCCTTGCGCGCTTCGGCGCCGATCGCCTTGATGGTCTGGCCGCCGGCGCCCAGCACGATCTTCTTGTGGGTGTCGCGGGTGACGTAGATCACCTGGTCGATCCGATACGAGCCATCCTTGTTGATGGTGAACTTCTCACCCTCGACCGTGGCGTTGTAGGGGATTTCGTCGTGGACGCGGAGGAACAGCTTCTCGCGCGTGACTTCCGCAGCGGTGATCTGCAACGTCAGGTCGGTAAGCTGATCCTCGGGGAAGTGCCAGGGGCCGAGCGGGATGCGCTTCAGGGCCCAGTTGAGGAAGTCCTGCACGCCACTGCCGTTCAGGGCCGAGACCATGAAAGTCTGTTCGAACCGCAGACGCCCGTTGAGCGACTCGGCCAGTTTCAGCAGCTTTTCCGGCTTGATCAGGTCGACCTTGTTGAGCACCAGCACCTTGGGGTGCGGGACGTTCTCGAGCCCCTCAAGCAAGGCCTCGATTTCCGGGGTGACGCCGCGCTCGGCATCGACGATCAGGGCGACGAGGTCGGCATCGCCCGCGCCGGTCCAGGCGGCCTCGACCATGGCGCGGTCGAGCCGGCGCTTGGGCGCGAAGATGCCCGGCGTATCGATGAAGACGATCTGGCCGTCGCCCTCGGTCACCACGCCGCGGATCATCGAGCGCGTGGTCTGCGCCTTGTGGGTGACGATCGACACCTTGGTGCCGACCAGGGAGTTGAGCAGGGTGGACTTGCCGGCATTCGGCGCACCGACCAGCGCGACGAAGCCACAGCGGGTGTTCTCACCGGCCACCGGCAACTCGGCGGCCTCGGGCATCTCGTTCTTGTCGGTCATATCGTGTCGCGCCAGACTTTCTCTCGCATCAGGAAAGCCTCGGCGGCCTTGTGCTCGGCGAGCTTTTTGGAGGGGCCGGTGGCGGTGATGGCGGGGAAATCGCCCAGCCGCACGGCAATGGTGAATTCCGGCGCGTGGTCGGGGCCGGTGCGCTCGATCTCGGCATAGAGCGGCGGCTCCAGCCCCCTGCCCTGCGCCCATTCCTGCAGCGTGGTCTTGGGGTCGGCGCGGACGTGGCCGGCATGGTTGAGCTGCTCACCGAACAGCCGCTCGACGATCTCGTAGGCCTGCCCCAACCCGCCGTCGCAGAAAATGGCGCCGATCACCGCCTCGGCAATGTCGCCGAGGATGGCATCCTTGTTGGCGCCACCGGTCCGTGCCTCGCTGTCGCCGAGATTCATTTCGGAGCCGAGGTCGAGCTGCCGGGCGATGGCAGCGCAGGTTTCCTTGCGCACCAGGGTGTTGAGCGAGCGCGACAGCTCACCTTCATTGGCCTTGGGCATCCGGCGATACAGCATATCGGCAATCACAAGGCCGAGGACGCGATCGCCGAGGAACTCGAGCCGCTGGTAGGAGCGCTCGATGCGCTTACCGGGAGAGACGGCGCTGGAGTGGGTCAGCGCCCGATCGAGCAGGTCCGGGTCGGCAAAGCGATATCCCAGGCGAGCTTCGAGCTTTTCGTGCGAGCGCCCCTTGGCCATCAGTTCACGGACTGGAACATCCGGTCCCAACGCACGTTGGCCGGCCATTCCCACAGCTGCCACGGCGGCAGGTTGTTCTTGATCGAGAAGAACCGCGCCTCGGCCTTGCCGATCAGGTTGTCGAGCGGCACGTAGCCGACCTGGCTCAGCACGCGGCTGTCGGCAGAACGATCGCGGTTGTCGCCCATCATGAAGAAGTGCCCGGCCGGAACGACGTACTCGGCGGTGTTGTCGAGCTGTTCGTTATCGGAGATTTCCTGGATGGTGTGCTTGACGCCGTTGGGCAGCGTCTCGGTGTAGACGGTTACTGGCACGGTGGTCATGTAGCTGTCGGTATCGGTCGCGGTACCGGTCTGTTCGCGCTCGACCATGGTGCCGTTGATGAAGAGCCGCCCCTCTTTCATCTGGATGCGGTCGCCCGGCATGCCGATGACGCGCTTGATGTAATCTTCGTTGGTGATTTCGTTGCGGAACACGGCCACGTCGCCGCGCTTGGGCTCGCTGCCGAAGATGCGGCCGTTGAACGGCAGCGCGATCGGGAACGAGTACTTTCCGAAACCCCAGGTCCACTTGTTGGCGATGAAATAGTCGCCGATCATCAGCGTCTGCTGCATCGAAGCGGTAGGGATCGAAAAGGGCTGGTAGAGGAAGGTGCGGAAGATCAGGGCGATCGCCAGCGCTTCGATGATGACGACGATCGTCTCGAGCAGCTCGTTCTTCTTTTTGCCGGCCTTGGCTTCGGCTTTCGACATGGACTGGCTCATTTCTCGCCTCTACCCCTGGGGGTCAAGTGGTTACGGGAGGGCCGCCGCCTGGTCAATCGGCAGCGCCTCGATAATGACGAACGCCTGGGCCATGCCGCCGTCGTCGGTAATGGTCAGGTGGATATGTGGCTTGTGACCGGCAGGGACAAGCCGCTCCAGCATGCGGGCAGCGCCATTGGTCAACTTCATGGTCGGCTTGCCCGAGGGGAGGTTCACGACGCCCATGTCGCGCCAATAAACGCCGAAACTAAGGCCGGTCCCCAGTGCTTTCGAGCAGGCTTCCTTGGCCGCGAACCGCTTGGCGTAGGAGGCGGCGCGCTGCGCCCGCCGGTCCGATTTCTGCCGTTCGAGTTCGGTGAAGATCCGATGCGTGAAGCGATCGCCGTAACGCTCCAGGGTCTTTTCAACCCGCCTGATGTCGCACAGGTCGTTACCGAGACCGATGATCATGAGTACGTCTCCACCTGGCGCGATACCTCGGTGATCCTTCCCCGTGCAACGGGGGAGGGGGACCGCCGAAGGCGGTGGAGGGGGCCGCCAAGGGTGCGGTGCGTGTGGCCGCCCCCTCCACCAGCCTTCGGCTGGTCCCCCTCCCCCGCTTTGCGGGTGAGGATCAATGCGCGCTCGGTGGTCATCACGAAAGCCCCCGCGACCCCGGCTTGATGGCCGGGATGGCCGCCAGCTCGGGCGGCAGGGCGTCGGCCGGATAGGCCGGTACCTTGTACTCGACCAGCGAGACCAGCGGCACGCCGACATCGGCCTCACCGGCGGAGCGATCGATCAGGCACGCCGCAGCGACCACATTGGCGCCGGTCTTCCGGATTGCCTCGATGCACTCGCGGATCGAGATGCCGGTCGAAACGATATCCTCGACGATGATCACCTTCTCGCCGGGCTGGAGCTCGAAGCCACGCCGCAGCTCGAACTTGCCCTCGACCCGTTCGGTGTAGATCGCCGGCACGCCGAGGTGCCGCGCCGTCTCGTAGCCCGGAATGATCCCACCCACCGCCGGCGAGACGATCTGGCTCACATCGCCATAGCCCTCGGCGCGAAGCTTTTCCGCCAGGGCGCGACAGAGTTTTTCCGCCTTTGCCGGGTGCATGAACACTTTGGCTTTCTGCAGGAAGATCGGCGAGCGGAGGCCGGAGGAGAGGATGAAATGCCCCTCGAGCAGCGCGCCGCTCTCACGGAACAGGTCCAGTACTTGGTCGGTGGTCACGCGGGCTCCTCTTGCCGTTCGGGCGCTGTCCATTCCAGTCGATCGAGCGCCCGGGCTTCGGCGACCGTGGCGCGCTGCACGTCCGAGATCCCGGCCGCCAGTTTCAGCGAATTCAGCACGTCGGTGAGCTGGGCGAGGTCACGGACCTCGATCTGGAAAATGAACCGATGGAAATCCGGCGATTCCATGCGCATCACCAGATTATGGATGTTGGCCTCGCAGGCGGCAATCACTGTGGAGATCTGCGCCAGCGAGCCGGGCTTGTTCTGCGCCTGCATCGAGATGACGCAAGGGTGGTCGCGATCCTCCCGGCCGGCAACGTCCCAGCGCACATCGATCCAGGCGACATCGCTGTCATAGAGCTCGGACAGCGCGTCCGAATGGATCGGATAGATGATGATCGGGGTATCCGGCGTCATGATGCCGACCAGCCGGTCGCCCGGCACCACGCCCTCCGGCGAGACTTCGACGCGGGTGTTGAAATCGAGCTGGGTCAGCGCCGCCTTGGCCCGCGGGCCGGAGCGCGGGTTGCCCGGGACGCGGAAGCGGAACTCGTCGGTTGCCTTCAGCGCGAACCAGCCCTCGGCCTTGTCGGGCACCGGCAGGTCGATCTTCTTGCGCCGCCGTTTGATGCCCTTGACCTCCATCACCTGGGTGTCGAGGTCCTCGCCGCTGATCTTGCCTTCCCCGAGCGCGATCAGCAACTCGCGCTTGCCCGGCTGGCCCAGCTCTTCGGCAAGCAGCTTGAACTCGCCATCGTCGAGCCCGCTGCCTTCGCGTTCGAGCAGGATCGAGACCATGTGCTCGCCGAGCGCATAGGCGCGGGCCTGCGCCTGCAGCCGCACGGCGCGGCGGATGGCGGCGCGGGCCTTACCGGTCGCGGCGATGGTCTCCCAGTTCGAGGGTGGCAGGTGGTTCTGGTCGCGAATGATCTCGACTTCGTCACCGGAACGCAGCTGCGTCACCAGCGGCACGATCTGGCCGTTGATCTTAGCGCCGACGCAGGTGTCGCCGATATCGGTATGGAGCGCGTAGGCAAAGTCGATCGGCGTGGCGCCGCGTGGCAGCGCGATGAGCCGGCCACGTGGGGTGAAACAGAACACCTGATCCTGGAACAGCTCGAGCTTGGTGTACTCGAGGAAATCTTCGGTCGAGGAGCCGGCCGTCAGATGGCTGATGGTCGAGCGCAGCCAGACGAAGGCCTTACTTTCGTTCTCGATCTTGTGGATGTCGGTGGCGCCCTCCTTGTAGAGGGCGTGCGCGGCGATGCCGAGCTCGGCGATGCGATGCATCTCTTCGGTGCGGATCTGCAGCTCGGCGCGCTGCCGCCCTACCCCGACGATGGTGGTGTGGATCGAGCGGTAGTCGTTGTGTTTGGGGACCGAGATGTAGTCCTTGAACCGCCCCGGCACGACCTTCCAGTTGGTATGGACGATCCCCAGCGCCTGATAACAGTCGGCGATCGTCGGCACGATCACCCGAAAGCCGATCATGTCGGAGAGCTGCTCCAGCGCGATCTGCTTGCGCTCGATCTTGGTGAAGATCGACCAGGGTGACTTGACCCGCGCCGAGACCCGCGCGTCGATGCCGTCGCCCTTCAGCTTCTCACTGAGCTCGGTCTTGATGGTCTTGATGGTGTCGGAGAATTCCGACTTCATTTCGTCCAGCCGGTCGGTGATCGCCTTGTAATGATCGGGCTGCAGCACCCGGAACGCCAGATCCTCGAGCTCCTGGCGCATGTCCTGCATGCCCATGCGACCAGCCAGCGGCGCATAGATATCCATCGTCTCGGTGGCGATGCGCTTGCGCTTGTTCTCGGGCATGAAGTCGAGCGTGCGCATGTTGTGCAGGCGGTCGGCGAGCTTGACCAGCAGCACCCGAACGTCGGCCGAGATGGCGAGCAGGAGCTTTCTGAGATTTTCCGCCTGCGCTTCCTCGCGCGTCACCAGCTGCAGCCGTTCGATCTTGGTCAGCCCATCGACGATGGCGCCGATCTCCGGACCGAACAGCTGGTCGATTTCGGCGCGGGTCGCGTCGGTGTCCTCGATGGTGTCGTGCAGCAACGCCACGGCGATCGAGGCGTCGTCGAGCTTCAGGTCGGTGAGGATGGCGGCAACTTCGAGCGGGTGCGCGAAGTACGGATCGCCCGAGGCGCGCTTCTGCGTGCCGTGCTTCTGCATAGCGTAGACATAGGCCTTGTTGAGCAGTGCCTCGTCGGTATTGGGGTTGTAGGCCTGCACCCGTTCGACGAGTTCGTACTGACGCATCATAGGGTTACCGCACTCTCCTACGCGGCCCCGCCTCGGCGGCTCATGTCGCTTCGGCGCGAGATTGCCCGGAAACGTCCAACGACCTCTTCCTGACCTCGCTCGAGCGACTACGCAAACAAGAAACGGTTGGCAAACAAAAAAGCGCCGGGCGGAAACGCCCGACGCCTCAAGACTATATATGCGAGATCAGCCGCCGATCAATCGGCGCTTAGTCGTCGCGACGCTCCGGCGGCGCCAGCGATTCGATACCGCGCAGCAGCTCGTCTTCGCTGATGGTGTCGAAGGTGTCGCTGTCCTCGTCGGCGTTGGCATCGAGCAGCGGCGCGGCGTGCTTTTCCGGCTCGTCGACCTCGACATATTTCTGCAGCGAGTGGATCAGGTCCTCGCGCAGGTCTTCAGGGGAAATGGTGCCGTCGCCGATTTCGCGCAGCGCCACGACCGGGTTCTTGTCGTTGTCGCGATCGACGGTGATGGACGAACCGGCCGAGATCATGCGAGCGCGGTGCGCGGACATCAGCACGAGGTCGAAACGGTTCTCAACCTTCTCAATGCAGTCTTCGACGGTGACGCGGGCCACGTACGTCTCCAGGATGTTGTGGGATCAAGCGGCCCTCATACACGAGGTGGTCGGTGGGCACAAGGTTTTCAGTCTCGGGACACAGAAGCGTGTTTTTACCACAGGGATATGGCGCCTACGTAGTTTTTGTTTCGCGTGACGGAACAATGGCTTGAGGCGCTCTACGGAATTTCGACCGGTTGGCTCCAGATTTATGGGGATTGCAAATTCCCGGGATTAAGCGCGTATTCCGAACTTAGGGAGCGGACCACGCCTTCAATGGGCTACCCTTCGATCCTAGCGGTAAGCCAACGATAGTTTATGCCGGGCAGCCTGAGAGGCCGGCCGCCCCGGTCAGGAGAACAGGCATGTCAATTGATCCGCGCGAGAAGATAGTTCTCTTCATCGATGGCGCGAATCTCTATGCGACCAGCAAGGCCATCGGCGTCGACATCGACTATCGCCGGCTGCTCGCAGAGTTTCAGTCCAAGTCCTACTTGCTGCGCGCCTACTACTACACCGCCCTGGTCGAGGACCAGGAATACTCCTCGATCCGGCCGCTGATCGATTGGCTCGACTATAACGGCTTCACCGTCGTCACCAAGCCGGCCAAGGAATTCACCGACGCTTCCGGGCGCCGGAAGATCAAGGGCAACATGGACATCGAACTCACCGTCGATGCCCTGGAGATGAGCCAATACTACGACCACCTGGTGCTGTTTTCCGGCGATGGCGATTTCACCGCGCTGGTTGCGGCGCTGCAGCGCAAGGGTAAGCGCGTCACCGTGGTCTCGACGCTCACCACGCCGACCCCGATGATCGCCGACGATCTGCGCCGGCAAGCCGATTTCTTCATGGATGTCGCCGATCTGGCCAAGATCGTCGGGCGCACGCCGCCGGTCGATCGCACATCGCCGCAGGTGGAACGGAGCGCGCCGGTTGACCGGACCATGGCGACCGTGGACCCTAAGGGAAGCTGAGTCCCTATTGTCTGACGGTTGCCATTGCCTGAGACCAACCCGCCGCACGATTGCCCGCGCTGCCCTCGCCTCGTGGCGTTCCGCCACGACAATCAGCGCGCTTATCCGGATTTCTTCAACGCGCCGGTGCCCACCTGGGGTGACGCGCATCCCGGGCTGATGATCGTCGGCCTCGCGCCAGGCCTCAAGGGCGCTAACCGCACTGGCCGGCCGTTCACCGGTGATTACGCCGGCGATCTGCTCTATGCCACGCTCGAGAAATTCGGCCTCGCCACCGGCCACTACCAGCAACGTCCGGACGATGGGCTCGAACTCAAAAACGTCCTCATCGCCAACGCGGTCCGCTGTGTACCGCCACAGAACAAACCGACCGGCGACGAGATCAAGACCTGCCGCCCGTTCCTCGGCGCCGCCATAACCCATCACCGTCCCCGCGCTTTCCTGGCGCTCGGCCGCATCGCCCACGATTCCCTGTTGTCGACACTGGGCGAGAAACGCGCGAAATTCGCTTTCGGCCACGGCGCCGAGCATCGGCTCAGCAGCGGCGCCACGCTGTTCGATAGCTACCACTGCTCGCGCTACAACACGAACACCGGCGTTTTGACCACGGCGATGTTCGAGGACGTGGTGGGCCGGGCGGCGCGGGCGATCGCCTGACACGCCTCCTGGTCGCCCCCGGGTGCAACCGTACCGTTCGCCAAGCGCGGCTCCGCGTCCGTTGACATCCGCGGATGCCGGGTGACACCTTCATCACATTCTCTCTGCACCTTCAAAGGAAGCGCCTATGCAAGCGGTGAAGACCGGAATGACTGTCCTGGTTGCCTCGTTCGCCCTCGTTGCCGCGACGATGGCGCAGGCGGAAACGGTGAGCGAGGTCACCGTGATGAACGGCGCTCGCGCCGTGCCGGCCACGGTCGTCGTTCCCGATGGCGAGGGTCCATTCCCGGCGGTCGTGATGAATCACGGCCATGGCGGCGGGCGGCAGGAAGGCGGTGGCTTCACCCGCCTCGCCAAGGCGCTGGCCGATGCCGGCATCCTCACCATCCGCATGGATTTCCCCGGCAGCGGCGACAGCAAGGAGCCGTTCACCGCGGGCTATCTCAGCAACATGATCTCGGACTCGAACGCCAGCCTCGCGTACCTTCTCGCAAACTACCCGGCCGATCCTGCTCGCCTCGGCATTCTCGGCTACAGCATGGGCGGCCGGATCGCGCTGACCATCGGCGAGACCGAAGGCAATCCGTACAAGGCGATGGGGCTTCTTGCCCCGTCGGCCAACCCCGGCAAGGATCTGCTGCTGTTCTTCGCAGGCGGGTCGGAAACCGAGTACGAGCGGCTTTATGCCGAGGCCTCCAGCGACAAGGGCTATGCCGACTACACCACCATGTTCGGGCAGCAGCAGCAGTTGGGCAAGCAGTGGTTCGATGAATTGCTGGCATCCAAGCCGCTTGAAACCATCAGCGCCTACAAGGGTGCCATGCTCGTGGTGCACGGCGACAAGGACGTGGTGATCAAGCCGGCCGAGAATGAAGCAGTCATCGCGGCCTACCCCGCTGCCTCGATCGTCCTCATCCCCGAGGCCGATCATGGCTACGGCTTCTACAGCGATCAACCCGAGGTCAGTGCACTGGTCGAAAACTCGTTCGCCAAGTTCTTCAGCGAAGCGCTGAAGTAGGGAGCAACTGGGGGGCGGTGCGTGAGGTCCCCGCGCACCGGCTGGGACACCCTTGATCCCCTCCCGATAACGAGAGGCGATGGAACGGAAGCAGACGGCCCCCTCCCGGCCTCCCCCATGAAGGGGGAGGTGCCGCATCGAGTGTTTGGCACGATCGAAGACAGAGCCTCGACTCTTCACCTCCCCCTTCATGGGGGAGGCCGGGAGGGGGCCGTCTCTATCAGTCTGGAATTGCGGCCAAAGCCCAGCGACAGCGAACGAGACGGGGCTACCCCCGCCCGCCTTCCTTCATGATCCGGGATTTGTCGCGGTTCCAGTCGCGGTTGCGTTCGGTTTCGCGCTTGTCGAAGCTCTTCTTGCCCTTGCCGACGCCGATCAGCAGCTTTGCTCGGCCCTGCTCGTTGAAATAGAGCTTCATCGGCACGATGGTGTTGCCGGCGCGCTCGACGTCCTGGCTCAGCCGCGCCAGTTCCTTCTTTTTGACCAACAGCTTACGCGGCCGCTTTTCCTCGTGGTTGAAGCGGTTGGCCTGCAGGTATTCCGGGATATGGGCGTTGATCAGCCAGAGCTCGCCACGCTCCGGCGAGGCGTAGGCCTCGGTGATCTGGGCCTTGCCGGTGCGCAGCGATTTCACCTCGGTGCCGGTCAGGACGATGCCGGCCTCGAGGGTGTCGGTGATCTCGTAATCGTACCGGGCCCGGCGGTTCTCCGCGATCGGGCCGGTGACGATCATCGCCGGTTTGTTGGGTGTCTTTGCCATAGAGGTTAGTTGGGCAGCAGACCCGCATGCGACAAGGCCGCGTCGATGACCTTCTCGTTGTCCTTGGACACCGGGACCACCGGCAGGCGGAACTCGTTCTGGCACAGCCCCAGCCGGGCGGCGGCATATTTGACGCCGCCGGGATTGTTCTCGAGGAACAGCGCCTTGTGCAGCGGGAACAGCTTGTCCTGCAGTGCCAGAGCCTCGGCGAAGTTTCCCTGCTGGCAGGCATTCTGGAACAGGGCGCTGAGCCGCGGCGCCACGTTCGAGGTCACCGAAATACAGCCGTGGCCACCATGCGCATTGAAGCCGAGCGCCGTCACATCCTCGCCCGAGAGCAGAATGAAATCGGCGCCCAGACGCATTCGCTGCGCGCTGGCCCGCTCCATGTTCGCCGTCGCATCCTTGACACCGATGATGTTCGGATGCGCCTCCTTGAGGCGGACGATGGTGTCGACGGAGAGATCGACCACAGTGCGGCCCGGCACGGAGTAGAGGACGATCGGCAGCGCCGTCGCCGACGCCACGGCGGAGAAATGCTGGAACATCCCTTCCTGGGTCGGCTTGTTGTAGTAGGGTACGACCGACAGCACCGCATCGGCGCCAACTTCCTCGGCGAAGCGTGTCAGCGACACGGCTTCGGCGGTCGAGTTCGAGCCGGCGCCGGCGATCACCGGGACACGCTTGGCCGCCACGTCGACGCAGATTTCGATGACGCGACGATGCTCTTCGTGGCTGACGGTCGGGCTCTCGCCGGTGGTGCCCACCGGCACCAACCCGTGCGAGCCCTCGTTGATTTGCCAATCAACGAAATTGCTGAAGGCTTTCTCATCCAGCGCCCCGTTCGCGAACGGAGTGATGAGCGCTGTGATCGAACCTCGCAACATTTCGGGTCAGTTCCTCGTCGTATGGGCGCCGCCCCTTGGCGGTCGCAACTCTGGGTTGGTGGGCCCGTATGGCCAGAATGTGGCCACATCCCGATCATCGGGGGGCCATAGTCGCGCACCATAGTTTCTCTCGTGCGGCGCGACAAGCAAGCTGTCGATAGAGGGCGCGACGCACACCCACAAGGACCGAGTGGCTAACCAAACGTTCACGCGCGCCGTGCAACTCTGGGACGCTGCAAGGGTGGGGGCACCTTGTTGGACTTCGTATTGCGGACCAACAGGACGGTTACCATGGTTGTTGCGAGAGGCGCCCGTCGCCTGATCGCCACTGGAATTGTTGGCCTCTGTGTGCTCGGCGCTGCGACGCTGCCGATCCTGTTGTCACGCGCCAATGATGCCGCGACTGCCGATGTGGTGGCGCCTGTCGCCCGGCCGTCCGTGACGCCCGCCGTAGAAGCCTCCCTGCTCGATCCCGTCACCACTGGCTCGATCCCTGCCAAGGTCCCCGTCGCCGATACGAAGGCTGCTTCCGCCAAGTTCACCGAGGCGCTGGAGCTGCTCGCCGACGGCAAGCAGGCGGACGCCTTTGCGCTGGCCGCGGGCATCACCGACACGGCCGAACGCCACGCCATCCAGTGGGCCGCGATCTTTTACGGCAACGGCGAGGTGCCAGCTGCCGCGGTGCAGAAGTTCATCACCGACGCGCCCGATTTCGCCACCAGCCCAGTGTTCAAGACTCGCCTCGAGGAGGCGTTGACCAGGGAGAGGGCCGATGGCGCGACGCTGATCAAGGCGCTCGGCGGCGCCATGCCCAACACGCTGGGGGCGCAGATCGCGCTGGCCGAAGCCTATGTCGCCGGCGGCCAGGAGGAGCGCGCAGCGCGCATCGCCCGCGCCATCTGGACCGAGAACTTCCTCGACAAGGCCACCGAAGCCAAGGTGCTCAGCCGGCTCGGCAGCCTGCTCGATCGCGATGCCCATTGGGCACGCGCCATGCACCTGATGATGCATGACCGCGCCACCGGCGTTGAGCGGCTGATGCAGTACATGACGACTGCGCAGAAATCGCTGGCAGTGGCGCGCAACGCAGTGTCGCGCAACGCCAAGAACGCCAAGAAGCTGCTCGATGCGGTCGACCCGTCGATGCGGGCTAACTCGGTCTATCAGTTCAGCCGCGCCCAGCGGGCCCGGCAGTTCGAACTCTGGGACGATGCCATCAACTGGCTCGACAAGGCCAAAGGCGAGCCAATCGATGCCGCCGAGTTCTGGTACGAGCGCCGCACCCTGGCACGCCAGCTGCTGGCGCTGGGCGAAGTAAAGCGAGCCTACAAGGCGGCCGACGGCTATCGCGAGGGCCCCGATGGCCGGCTGGTCGAGGCGCATTTCCATGCCGGCTGGATCGCACTGTCGTTCCTCAAGGACGCCAAGGCGGCGGCCCCGCATTTCGAAGAGATGACGAAGCACTCGACCCTGCCCGACTCGATCACGCAGGCGAACTACTGGCTTGGGCGGGCCCGGCAGGCGCTGGGCGACGAGCCGGGCGCTGCCGAAGCGTTCGCCAAAGCCGCCGCGTTTGGTACGGTCTATTATGGCCAGCTGGCCCGCGCCGCCCTCGGCAAGCCGTCGACCGAACTGCGTGATATGCCCGCCTGGAAGCAGGCCGAAGCCGGTTTCGAGAGCCGGGAACCAGTACGCGCCGTGCGTCTTCTCGCGGACAACGGCCACAAGGAGCTGGCGGTCCCCCTGCTCCGCAGCTTTGCCGAGAGCCTTACCGATGGCGCCGATCTGCTGCTTTCGGCCAAGCTCGCCCAGACGCTCGATGCGCACCATCTCACCATCGCCATCGCCGACAGCGCAGAAAAGCGCGGCACGCCGCTCGACCTGTTCAACTTCCCCAAGGATGGTCTGCCCAGCACCAAGCTGGCTGCGATGGACACGGCCGCGATCTACGCCATCACCCGGCAGGAGAGCCGATTCCAGGTCGATGCCATCTCGTCGGCCGGGGCCCGCGGCCTGATGCAACTTATGCCGGCGACCGCCAAGGAAACTGCTGGCAAGCTCGGGGTGAAATACTCCGCCAGCCGGCTGACCAGCGACGCTGAATACAATGCGCTGCTCGGCTCGACCTATCTCAAGGCGCAGCTCGAACGCTTCGACGGCTCGCTGCTGCTGGCTGCGGCGGCCTACAATGCGGGTGGCGGCAACGCCCGCAAGTGGATCAGAACCTTCGGGGATCCGCGCTCCGACGCGATCGATCCGGTGGTGTGGGTGGAACTGATCCCGGTTCAGGAAACGCGGACCTATGTGAAACGCGTGCTGGGCAACTATCTCGTCTATCGGGCCCGTCTGGGCCAGGACGACCTGAGCATCGGCGAAGCGCTTCGAAAGATCCCGGGATAGTCGGCGGGCCGGTGGTTGGGACGACTTGAAACTCTGCTATTGCTCGATGATGTTTTACCGCCCACGCCCCTCGCCAGATGATCACCGCATTTTCGCCGCGCTGCCGGTGACGCGCTACACCGTCGGGCCGGCGGACGAGCAGATCGCGGTCCACATTTCCGGCCGGCTGGCCATTGGGCGCGTCCCGCTGGTCTGCGTGCCGGGCTACCAGCGCAACATGAGTGACTTCGCCGACTTCGCGAACCACTTTCACCGTGTCTATGGCGACGACTGGCCGATCGTCCTGATCGACCTCAAAGGCCGTGGCCGTTCATCGGATCGTGCCGACAAGTCGCGCTATATCTCGACCGTCGACGCGCTGGAATTGATCCAGGTGCTGGCCGCGCTTGCCGTCGATGGCGGGATCCTGGTCGGCCAGGGCTATGGTGGCCAGGTGGTGATGGCGTTGGCCGCCGAGCGGCCGAACCTCGTGACCGGCGCGGTGCTCATCGACGCAGGCCCGGTCTCCGATCCGCGTGGACTGGTCCGCCTGCGCAACAACCTCAGGGATCTCGAGGGGAACCGCTCCGAGGCAGGCTTCCGCACCATGTCACGCCGGATGCTGGCGCCGGACTATCCGGCGGCCACCGAGGGCCTGCTCGATGTACTGGCGGCCCGCAGCCACTTTCTCGACAAGCGCAACCGCGTCCGCGCGCTGTTTGATGGGCACCTCACCGCGTCGCTCGAGGCGTTCGAGCACGACGATATCCTGGTGCCGCAGTGGCAGTTGTTCGATGCGCTGGCCGGCGCCCCGCTGTTGCTGATGCGGACGCAACTCACCGAGCAGGTGCGGCGCGAAACCTTCGAGGAGATGCTGCGCCGCCGTCGCGACGCCGAAGGCTATGTGATCGAGGGCTCGGGATCCCCCGCCCTGCTCAACACGCCCGAGGATGTCGGGCCGATCGCCGAGTTCGTGCGCAAGCTGGTCAAGCGGCGCGCCAAGGCGGCCTGAGGGGGAGCGGGAACCGTCCGAGCGGAGCGAGTGAAGTCAGGCCGCACGCACCAGCCGGCACCCTCCCCTTGACGGCAGGGCAATCGCATATGAGCCACCGACAGCAGTCGGAGTACCTTCTCCCCTTGTGGTCGCGGGACGAGGGGAGAAGGCAAGAGGTGCCCTCTACCGCCATATGCGATAGCCCTGCCCTCAAGGGGGAGTGATGGGGTGGGGTGTGCAGCGTGCAAGATGCCGCTGGAAGCACCGGACAATCATCGGCACTTGCTCACCCCCCTGAGGGGGAAGTGGGCGCCGAGTTCGTGGCTCGACCCTGGGCCGGCCCTGCAGGTCCCTACGCTTGCAACGGGGAGAGTCGCGAGCTCCTTGTTGGAGCTACTGCTGCCCCGCCGCCTTCTTTGTCTCGACCGTCGCCGGGATGAGTCCCCGCGCCTGCTCGCGCCAATGCTCACGCGCGATCCGGCCGGCGATGCCGAGATGGTTTTCGATCCAGCCGGCATTGTCGTCGCTCAGCTCGGCAATCTGATCGAAGTGATAGAGGCCGAGGTTATTCAGCGCCGTCTCAATGATCGGCAGGATGCCGATGATGTGGGTCAGGTCGTCCTTCACGCCCAGGCGTGGCGCAGCGATGCCAGAGGGTTTGCCGGGAGCCTCGGCGGGTTCGGTCGCCGTTGCGAGGCCGGCGGCCTCGGATGCCGATGCCACTGCGGCCGCCGACGCCACGATGGCAGCCTCGGCTGAGAGCTCCGGCAGGGCTGCCCTGCGGGTCCGCGGCGAAGCGGTGCGACGCGGCGACCAGTTGCCCTCGATGGCCCGCATGGCGGCAGCTTCGTCGTCTTCGGTGCTGGGCTCCGGCGAAACGATGGCCAGTGGTTCCGGCGCTGCCGCTGGCTGTTCCGGCGGAGCCGTCAACTCGGATTCAACGATCTCGGTTGCGGTGACGTTCTCGAGGGCGTTTTCGAGAGACGCATCCGCTGCGGCCGAACTCGCCTCGGCCTCGGGAACGGGCAGCTCGGTTGCAGCAGACGCCTCGGTCGCGTCCGCGATAACCGCATCAGGCTGCACCACCTCGTCCCGAGCAGCAGTTGCCTGCTCAATGACCGGCTCGACCGCTGCCTCGGCCACAGATTCGGCCTCGGGCTCGGGCTTCGACACCTCTTCAGCCACGACAGGAACGACCGATTCAGCAACCGGCATGGGCATCGCCACAACGACAGTCGGCGGTTCCGGACCTTCTACGGCAACCTTGTCGAGCGGGAACGGAATGACTTCGGCGCCGGCCCCTTCCAGCGCGGTGCGAACCGGCTCGGCGGAGCTGCGCGGATGCGCCACGACCCGACCCGACGTGGTCTCCCCTGCCACGCGGGCCGGCCGCATCGGCTCGGCCGGCTTGGTCACGGCTACCGCAGGCAGCGGCGCAATAGTCGGCATCTGGATCTGACTCGCGGGGCTACCCGGCTTGTCGCCCGCAAGTGCCAGCAGCGCTTCGGTGAAATCGAGGGCCGGGACCTCAGCGGGAGCCGTTGGCGTAGGTGTTTTCACCACTTCGCCAATGACCGGGGCGGCGACCAAGGCCGGCTGCTCCTCTGGCTTGGGCGGCTCTGCGACGACAACAGGCGTCGGGCCAAGCGCCCTGGCGGGCATGAGGCGTGCCACTGCCAGGCGTACGAGCGCGCCAAGAACTGCGCCGGCGAGGAACGCGACCAGCAAGAGCAGTGCGATTTCGAGAATGTGGGCAGGGTTCAGCATCCGAGCCTCATCCCTTCCGAGTGCGAACTGAGAGCCAGCCGGTGACAAGGCCGATTGCACCTGCACCCAGAACGAACGGCCAGTAGACCTCGAGCAGATAGATCAGAGAATCCAGGGTCATTGGCGTTCGCTACTCGTCCGCGAGGGTGAAGGCGATGCGGCGGTTGGCCTGTTTGCCAGCGCGCGTCTCGTTGCTGGCAATCGGCAGGCTTTCCCCATAGCCGATGGCATAGAGCCGCTCGGGCCCGATGCCACGCAGGATCAGCGCATCGACCACAGCCTCGGCGCGCGACACCGACAATGCCAGGTTGGCTTCATCCTCGCCGTCGGCATCGGTATGCCCTTCGACGTTGACCGACGCCTCGGGGCAAAGCGTCAGGTAGCCAGCCAGTTCGTCGATGGCCGGAACGGACTCCTCGGCCAGCAGGGCGCTGCCGGATTGGAAAACGATGGCGTTGCGAGCCGCAAACGCCGTCACCTTGTCACGGCAGACGTCCAGCGGAGGCAGCAGGGTGACGCTGGTTTCCCACTGACCAGGCGTGGGAACCGTTGCCAGCGCAGTCAGCGCCGCCTGCTTGGCTTCCTCGGTCTCGGCCCGGCCGATCAAGACCCAGCGCTCGCCATCGAGCCCGAACTCCCCATCGGCCAGCAAGGCCAGCGCTCGGCTGCCGGCATCGGCATTGGTGACGAAATCACCAGGCAGGTCGGTACTGATGGTCAGCGCCTCCGATGGCTCGCCACCAACGAGAGCGGCGAGATGCTGCCGCATCGGCTCCGCCGGCACGGCGCCGGAGAAGCTGATCGGACCGCCGCGTGGTTTCTTGACGTCGAAGCGATAGTTGCGGACCACCGGTGTTGCCGGTTCCGCCGCAGGCTGCGGTTCCACCGTGGGTTCGGGCTCGACCGCTGCGACCTGCTGTTCGGCGGGCGCCGCTTCGAGCGCGGGGGGCGGCTCGACGGCGGGCTCCGCGACGGCTGCCGCGGGTTCGGGCTCGACTGCCGCGGCTTCCGGCTCGACAGGCGCCGGCTCGGCGGGCACCGCCGCAACTTCGGCAGGCACTGGCTCCGCCGGTTCCGTCACCACCGCCGGAGGCTCGGGCGCGACCTGAGTGGGCTCGGCCAAAGCCTCTATCCACCCTGCCCCGCCACCCGAGGCTGTCGCGATGGCGGCGCGCGCCGCGTCGGCGTCAGCGGCGTAGAGCGGCTGGCCGGAGATGGACCAGGATTTGCCGTCGTATTTCACCTCGCCACTCTCCAGCTTCAGCAGGGCGTCGAGGCCCGCCAGCGAGTCGGCGATAAAGCCCTGCGGCTCACCCGACCCCACCAGCGTGGTGTCGCTGCTGACCTTGCCGGCACGCACCGCCGCAAAGCGGCGCACCTGCTCAGTGGGCACATAGCCGGAGAGGGCGAAGCTGCCGTCGGCGCTCTTGACCGCCGACCAGACGAACGGCGTGACGACCGGCGCCGCGTCGCCGGCCTGGATGGCGACGTGCCAGGCCGAGGTGTCGGTTGCAGCGCGCAACGCCGTTTCGAGCTCGTAGCGGCCGGTGGTGGTCGGCAATTTCCCGGTCAGCGACCAGCTTCCGGCCGAAAGCGCCAGCGTGCCTTCATCGAGCCCCAACAGGGCATCGAGACCACCGATGGAGGCGGCGATGAACCCTTCGGGTGCTCCCGCGCCCAGGGTGGTTCCATCGACGACGTCGGTGCCGGCGTGGGCCACGAGGTAGCGCTTCAACTGTTCGGTGGGCAGGAAACCGGTGAAGGAGATCGTGCCGTCGGCCGACTTCTGCGCCCGCCAGACATAAGGATCAACCACCGGCAGCGCGGCCGTTTCGACGGCGGCCGGCAGGCTTACGGCGTAAGTCCAGCCAGCAGCACGTAAACCGGTTGCAGCGAATGCGGACTCGGCCGCAAAGGCCTTCTGCGGCGTGTCGACCGCACCATTGAGGCTCCAGGTTGCGCCGTCATAGCTGAGCTTGCCGCTATCGAGCAGTTGCAGCACCCCGAGCGCCTTGAGCGCGTCCGCCTCGAAATCGGCAGGGTGGCCGTCGGCGATGACGGTGGTGTCGGCGGCTACAGCCGGCAGCCCCGCAACCAAGGCCTTGCGCGCGGCGGCGCCGGGCACGTAGCCCGAGAGCGCGAACTGGCCCGTGGCGGTCTTCTCTGCGGCAAAGGTGAATGGCGTCGCCAGCGGCGGCTTCACGGTGGTGCTGGCGAGAATCAGCCCCTGCGGTGCACCAAGCTCCAGCCGCGTCTCGATGGCCTCGAAGTCGGCCACCGTGGCGGCGCGGCCCTCGACGGTGATCACCGTGCCCTGGATGGTGGCGTGCCCTTCGCTCATCCGGCGCAGCGTCTCGAGCACGAAGTCGATGGCGGATTCAAAACGCTCCGGCGCGCCACGCCCCAGTTCGAGCCCGGCGGCATCGACATTGTCGAGCGCCTCGAGACGATCGCGGAGCGCCGCGTCAGGGACGAAACCGTCGAGGACGATCCCAGCGGCGCCGCGTTCGGCGCTCAGCCAGTATTCGCCGATATGCGGCGGGCCGAGGGTCACGGCCGCGCCTGAAGGCGTCATTGCGACACGCACGGATTCGGCCGCCGCGGCATTCGCCGGGGAGCCAGTCAGAGTTGACGTATTGTCTGAGATTGTTGCGCTACCATTCTCCAATTTCAGGAGATTTTGCAGCAACAGCTTGGCGGACGAAGCGAACTCGGCCGGCGCGCCTGATGCGAGGACGAGGCTTGTCGAGACGCTCGTCCCAGCAGGCGCAAGCGCCTCGAGTTCGCCAACCAGCGACTCGCTGGGCGTGACCCCCGATAGGGCCAGCTTCCGCCCATCGTACTCGGCCCGCCATTCAAACGGCGACACCAGCGCCGGTTGCACCTCGCGGTAAGTCAGCGTGACAGAGCTCGGAGCATCGGCCTCGCCCGTTGCAGCGAGCGCGGCGTAGGCCTCGGGCGATTTGGCTCGGCCGGAGATCGTCAGATCGAGATCAGCGAGCACAACCTCGCCCTCATCGAGCTGCGTGGCATAGCCAAGGGCGTAGGTGACGGCGGCCATCCAGTTTGCCCGGTTCGGCGCACCCGACATCAATCGCGTCTGGTCACGCGTCCCCTGCCCGGCGACCGCCAGGATCTCGGCGCGGGCCTCCTCGTCCGGGAGCCCGCCGGAGAGCGTGAGCACGCCGTCGTCAACCGTGGCGATGAACGGGAACGGGCTAACATACTCCGCGAGCACCACTTTCGAGGTGACACTGCGCACGCCGTGCACGGCTGCAACTTTCGCCACAGCCGCGTCGATCATCGCCTCAGTGGTGGCCGTGCCGGAGATCGTGGCATCGCGCATGTCGAAGCTGAGCTTGACCCACTCGAATTCGGGGCCCGCGATGACGGCGCTGCTGCGGCTTGCCAGGTCCGGCGGGATAGCGCTGCCGCTCGTCGCCACCGCAGCGACCGTGCCGCCGATGACTGTGACGAAGGCTGGTACACCCCAGCGCAGGAAGATGCCGCTCATGCCGCCCCCGAAACAAGAAATCCGCCGGCAGCGAGCCGACGATGAGCCATAGCGCCAAACACTGAATCGGAGAAGTGCGTCAACGCCACTGACAATTTCTGAATGTCAGCATGAACCGATAAATGCGGCCAAATGAACGAAGCCTGACAACTCTGTGAACGACCTCCACAAACAGAAAGGCCCGGCTGACGCCGGGCCTTTCCAATCCGATTGGGCCGTAAGGCTTACTCGAAGGTCTTCTTGAACTCGGTCTCGATCTTGTAGCCGATTTCCTGGCCCGGATCGTCGGTCGCGGACGTAACAGTGCCCTTGATCGAGGAGGTGTAACCACCGCCCGGTGCCCAGGCCAGCTTGGCCGAACCGTAGAAGATGTCGTCCCAGCGATCCTGCACGTAGCCGATTTCGCCAGTGACGGTGATCGACTCGGTGACAGCAGCCGAAACGCCAGCCGCAACCTGGTAGTTGTCGGCGCCGGCGTCGTTGATGTTCGCCTGGTACCAGCGACCACCAACGTTGATCGTCACGCCTTCGGTGACACCTACGCTGACGGAGCCCGACGCACCGTAGTCGGTCACGCCGTTCTCATCCACTGCCTCGACAGCACCAGCGATGGTGAACATGTCGAAGCTCGCCGAAGCGGACGCCAGGACGTTCCAGTACTCATAACCAAGGTCATCGTTGTTGCCATAGGCGCCAGCAAGCACGACCTTGAAGTTGTCGAACGTGCCAGCAAAGCCGGCATGCACGCCCCAAGCCTCAACGTCACCATCCAGCACGCCAGCAGCGGCGGCAGTGATGTGAGCCGAGATCCCTTCGCCGGCATAGGCGATCACGCCAACAGCGGTACCGGCATTGCCAAAGGCATTGTTGCCGTCGAGTTTCTCGAGGCCACCGCTGAGGGTGAAGCCATTGCCGAGGTCAGACGTCACCTGAATGACGTGACCGCCATCCGGAAGACCACGGTCGGTATCGAACGGGCCCCAGCTCACGCCACGATCAACTTCCTGGGAGTTGAACAGGTCCAGCCACGTCAGGGGCTCATCATCGCCCTTGTTCATGATCGAGCCCTTCTTGCCCGCCATGATCACGGTCGAGTCGCCGATCGAAACGTAAGCTTCGTCCAGAACAACCTGGCCGCCGTCCGGGTCCGAACCAGTGGTCGAACCAGCGTAGAAGCGCGCACCTTCGTCTTCAACGCGCGCGTCGGTGACCTGCTTCAGCTTCAGGACGGCCTTGGCCGGACCGAAGTCGGAGTCGGCGGTCGCAACGAACTTGATCCACGCGTCAAAGCGGGACTGCCAGTCGTTTTCGCCGTTGCCACCGTCGAAGGTGACGTCACCGGCACCGGTCTCGACCTCGATGTCTTCGTTGATGTAGTCACCCCAGACGAACTTGTACTTCACTTCGCCGGTGATCTGCAGGCAGTTGGTATCGGACGAGATCGTCAGACCCGACAGGCCCAGCGCGTCGCAAACGTCGAGCGACGTCAGAACGCCGAGATCGGCCGCGAAAGCGCCGCCGGTCGAGAGACCCGCTGCCGCCACAGAACCCAGAAGAAGGCTCCTGATTTTCATTATTGACCTCCAAAGTCAGTCATTCGTTTTGCCAGTTGCCCGGCGGCTTGTCGAAACGCGACCACACTTTTGTGTGTGTTGCCGTCGCGTTTGCGACCGACAAACGATCCCATGCATGGATTCGCAAGACCCACTCTACGCAGGAGTTCGGGAGGCGCAATCGCAGAATGGCTGAATTGGGGCAAGGCCAAGGTGGTTGCAGACCGGCTGTTGCAAATTCGGCACAGGTTTGGAAACGGGGCGTTAACACTTGCGGCCGAGTCCCCCGGAAGGGGCCAAGCCCGACGTCGCACAGGCAGCGTCACGTCCAGAGTTCGGGGCGAGCAATTTGCCACGCCGCCATGTGCGCCGAATGATTGGCGACACGCTCATCGCTCGACCAATCCCCCTGCTGCGGCTCCGATTGGGCCGGCGCAAGGCATGCCTCGTCCCAGTCGGCGCCCAGGAACTCCAGCAGGCTCTCTGTCATTGCGCGCCGGTCGGACATCAGAGCGCTAAGGTCGAGATCGTGAACGAAGCCCGGAAAGCGCTCGTGCCAGTCGCTCATCAGCTGCGAGTAGGCCAGATGGTAACCTCGCAGCTCGCCGAGCTCGTTCGAGTACTCGAAGCCGGCGCCGGTGAGGTACTTCTCGAATATGGCGACGCGATGCTCGGCCGGCGAACGCACGCAGTGAACGATCCTGGCGTTGGGCAGGGCGAGGCGGATGAAGCCTAGGTAGTGATAGTTCGACGGCATGGTGTCGATGACGCGCTTACCTTCGGGAATCAGCCGTTGCGCTTCTTCCACGTAGGCGCGCCCGAGTGCAGCGAAGCGATCCGCAGGTATCGCCGACAATGGAAGGCCACCGGCTTCCCGAAGCAGTTCACGCACCAGCCTGCCTATGGTGGGCAGCTCTCCGGCGCCCGCAAAAGACGGATGCGAGGCGAGGACCCGTTCCAGAGTGCTTTTGCCCGACCGCGGCAGACCAACGACAAAGACCGGGTTGGCCGCTGCGGGGGCGCCGCTCAGATGCGCCTCATCAACACCACGAAAACGCTCCACTTCCGTCCTCAGCAAGTCGGCCTCGCGGCTCATCGAGAAGGTGACACGCTGCCGCTGCATGCGGTTTGCTTCGATGAAGGCCGCGATGGATCCGGAATGATCGCCGATGTCTGCCAGCGCCTTGCCAAATGCGAAGCCGGCAAAGATGCGGTCGACGGCGTCGACATTCTCTGACCGGAACACGCTTTCCATTGCCGCTACTGCGCTGTCGCGGTTGCGGTGGCGTCTCGAGGTAGCGCGCTGCAGGTGTGCCTCGCCATATGTCGGACGCAGCGCAAGGGCGAGGTCGAACCCGGCGATCGCCTCGTTCATCGCGCCGCCCGCATAGAGAGCGCGCGCGCGCTGCATGTGAAGGGTGGGCTCCTGGGGAAGGAGGGCCACGCCCCTGTCGAGCAACTGCAGCGCCTCCGCCGCGCGCCCCTGGTCGATCAGAATGAAAGCAAGCCGATCATAGGCCTCGGCATCGCCGGGGCGCAGCTCGATCGTCTTGCGATAGGCCGCTTCCGCCGCGAAGTGGTCCCCGGCCTGACGGAGCATGCTGGCCAGCCTGAAGTGGAAGGCGGGCTCGGTCGGCCGAAGCTCGGCGGCATGCCGATAGGCATCGGCGGCCTCATCGAACCGCCCAAGCGCTCGATACGCCATGCCGAGATTCGAATAGGTTTCCGCCGAGGCCGGCTGGATGCCCACGGCGCGCTTCAGCACTTCTGCCGCCTCGTTGTTGCGACCGGCGCTGTTCAGCGCCACGCCCATATTGGCCAAGTATTGCGGGTTAGCGGGCTCGGCCTTGAGCGCCACGGCGATGTGACGGATGGCGGCTGCAGGTTCTCCGAGCTGCAACTGCGTGAGCCCGAACAGATGATTGGCTGTGGGGTGGCCGCCATCGCGGCGCAGAATCTGCTGGTACAGGCCAGATGCCTCTTTTCCTCGCCCCGCCTGATGGAACTCGATGCCACGCTGCAGCAAATCCTCCACCGTCCGGCTTTGCAGTTGCTTGGGAGGCGTTCGGCGAGAAGGGGACATGGGTCTCTTGCTAATGGCTGCCTTGCCTATGCCGCAAGTCCTCGTCCATATGACGGCAACAAAGGGCGGGAAAGCGGAAAATGACAGACGGCAAGGTGGCGGTGGTGACCGGCGCGACCTCGGGTATCGGGCGGGCGACGGCAATCGGGCTGGGTAAGGCCGGGTATCGCGTGGCGATTCTGGGGCGGCGCGAGGCGGAGCTCACGGAGACGGCGCGGCTGAGTTCGGCGCAATATAGCGGCGTCTGCGACGTCACCGATCCGGCATCCGTGCATCGCTATTTCACCGATCTCAAGGCGAAACTGGGCCGGGTGGATGTGGTGTTCAACAATGCCGGCCGGTTCGCGCCGCAGGCCAGCTTCGGCGATACCGATATCGGGACCTGGCAGGGCATGGTCGACGTGAACCTCAACGGCGCGTTTTACGTGGCGCGGGAAGCGTTCCGGGCCATGCGGGACCAGACGCCACAGGGGGGACGGATCATCAACAATGGCTCGATCTCGGCTCACGTGCCGCGGCCGGGCGCTGCCGCCTACACTGCGACCAAGCACGCGATCACCGGGCTGACCAAGGCGATTTCGCTGGATGGACGGGCCTTCAGCATCGCCTGCGGGCAGATCGATATCGGCAACACCGCCACCGACATGACGGCCAGGATGACCACCGGGTCACTACAGGCCAACGGCACAATGGAGCCGGAGCCAACCTTCGACGTGCAGCACGTGGTGGATGCCATCCTCTATATGAGCGGGCTGCCGCTCGAGGCGAATGTGCAGTTCATGACCGTGATGGCGACCACGATGCCCTATATCGGCCGGGGCTGAGGAGCGGTTAGCGGTGCCGAGGCACCCTCTTGCGATCTACTCGCTGTTCGCCGCTGCCCCTTAGCTGTTATGCCCCGCAGAGCTTCTTAGCTTCGACGAGCCGGACCGCAATGTCCCGCGATAAACGGTGCCGTCGGTGAGTTAGGACTCATCCCGCAACAAAGGGCGGGAGGGTGATTTGAGCTACCCCGCTGCTCAGACCCAAAGCTCCGGCCGGAGTTCTCGCCAAACAGCCATGTGCTCCGCGCGATTGGTTGCGACCCGCTCGGCCGACCAATCGTTCATCTCAGGCTCCGAACGAACATCCGCAAGGCACGCGTCATTCCAGGACAAACCGCAGAACTCCAGCAGCTTCTTTGCCCTCACACCTCTATCAAATGCCAGGCTGCCTGCGTTGATATCGAGAAGGTGCCCCGGGAACAGCGCATCCCAACGGCTCATCAACTCGATGTAGGCGTCATGGTAGGCCTGCACCTCATCAAGGTTGCTGCTGTACTCGTAGCCCCGCGCTGCCAGATGCTTCTCGAATATAGCCACACAGACATCGGCCCGATCACGGGTGCAGTGAACTATCTTGGCATTTGGCAACGCCCGTCGGATGAAGCCGACGTGGCGGTAGTTTGAGGGCATGGCGTCGACAAGCCGCTGGCCTCGTGGCACGAGGCTCTGCGCCTCCCTCATATAGGCCCGCCCCAGTTCGGTGTACCGGTCAGGAGTGATCTCCGTTGCACTCGCCTTCGGCTGCTCCCGGATCAGTTGGCGCACCAGGCGGCCCATCGTGGGCAACTCGCCCACGCCGCATGCTTCCGGGTGAAGCGCAAGGATCTTCTCGATAGTCGATTTACCGGCGCGCGGCAGACCCACGATGAATATCGGCGCCGCGTCTCGAAACCCCCCGGCTGTCGCGTGATCGCGCCCGTCACTAAACCGATCGGCGTCCGCCCGCAGTTCGGCGAGAATACCCTCAAGCGAAAAGGACACGCGCTGGCGCTGCATGAAGTTGGCCTGCACGAAGGCCTCGATCGCCTGGCGGTGCTCGCCCAGGTCGGTAAGCGCCTTACCCAAACCAAACCCGGCGAACACACGCTCAGCGATTGGAGCAGAGTCAGATCGAAATATCTCGGCCATGGCATCCACCTCGGGGCCACGCGCTTCATGACGAACAGCGTATGAGCGATGCACAAGCGCCTCGCTGAAATCAGGCTTCAGTTCCAGCGCTCGATCGAAACCGGCGACCGATTCATCGACGCGTCCCTGGCGATACAGAAAACGCGCCCGTCGCATGGTCAGCTCTGCGCTATGCGGGGTGTCATGCAGGGCAGTTTCGATCACCTCAAGCGCTTCATCGGTGCGGCTCTGCTGATCCAGAGCCATCGCAAGTCCGTTAGCAGCAGCGGAGTATCGGGGGCGATGGAGAATGGCTCGACGATAGGACGACTCGGCTTCAAAAAGGTATCCCGCATCGCGCAAGGCCGTCGCCATGTTAAAGTAGAACCCAGCCTCCTTCGGCTTCAGGTGCAGCGCCTGGCGGTAGGCGGTGATGGCCTCTTCCAGCAATCCCATTCCTCGCAGCGCGATGCCGAGGTTAGAGTAAGCCTCGGCGAAATCGGGATCGATAGTCGTGGCACGCCTCAAGGCGTCAACCGCCTCGGCGTTACGGCCCATGGCATTAAGGGCGACGCCCAGATTTGCCTGAAACTGAGCGCTCTTGGGCTGGTGTTCAACCGCACGCGCGATGAAATCTGCGGCCTCGGAGGCGCGCCCTTGTTGAAGATTGACTAAGCCTAGCAGATGATTGGCTGCGGGATGTTTCGCGTCCTTTGCAAGAACCTGTTCGTAAAGTCTCGCGGCCTCACTGGGGCGCCCGGATTGGTGCAATGCCAACCCCTGCTCTATCAGGTAAGACGCTGACGTCTTTTGTCCACTCTTCTTCATTCTTCACGAAACTCGGCTGGGGGCGCGTCATGACCTGCAGATGCAATGCGTTGAAGTACCCGCCGCCAAGGGGAGGCACAAGTCCTGTCACCCGGTTGGGGCGTTGGCGAAGCCAGCGCGAAGCGTCCTGATGGCAAGTGAGCACCGCGCTAAATTTCTCGCGTTGGGACGCCTGTGGACTATACTGTCAGCAATGCAGTCGGGTCAGAACCTGGCCACTGGCCCCTTCCCGTACCCCTTGAGCTGCCCCCGGCGTGGGGAGGCCCCTTAGTCGCCGAACACCTTCGCCCCGCCAATCCAGGTCGAGCGAACCTTCAGGTCGTCAGTCAGTACCGCAAAGTCGCCGCGAGCGCCTCTCCTGAGGTGGCCGCGGTCGGCCTGGGCGTGGATGGCGCGGGCCGGATAGAGGCTGGCCATGCGCAGGGCCTCGTCGAGCGGGACGCCGATGGTCTGGTGGACGTAGCGGATGGCGTCGATCATCGCGAGGTCGGCGCCGGCGAGGGTGCCGTCGGCGAGGCGCAGGGCGCCATCCTTCCTGTAGACGGTGCGGCCGGTGAGTTCGAACTCGGTCCAATCGGTGCCGGTGATCGACATGGCATCGGAGACGAGGAATATCTGGCCCGAGCCGCGCTTGGCGCGAAGTGCGATGCCGAGCGAGGTCGGGTGGACGTGGATGCCGTCGGCAATGATGCCGGCATCGAGGCCCGGCAGGTCGAGCACGGCGCCGACGAGACCTGGCTCGCGGTTACCGATCTGGCTCTGGGCATTGAACAGGTGCGTCGCCATCGAGGCGCCGGCTTCGACCGCGGCGGCGACCTGCGCATAGGTCGCGTCGGAATGGCCGATGCTGACGATGATGCCGGCCGCAGCCAAACGGGAAATCTGTTCCGGGCCAACGGTTTCGGCGGCAACGGTAATGAGGAGAGTCGGGAGCGCGCGCTTGGCAGCGAGCAGCCGCTGCAGGTCGGCCTCGTCCATCGGGCGGATCAGCGCCGGATCGTGCGCACCCTTGCGGGCAATGGAGAGGTGCGGGCCTTCGAGGTGGAGACCAAGGAAACCTGGCACCCCCTGCTCCACCGCCGCGGTACCGGCAGCGATGACCGCCTCGTTCTTGGGCACCGTGTCGGTGATCAGCGTCGGCAGGCAGGCGGTGCAACCGAACTTCGTCAGGGTCGCGCAGATGGTGCGAATCGCTTCGAGCGTCGGCGTGTCGTTGAGCAGCGCGCCACCGGCGCCATTGACCTGCAGGTCGAGGAAGCCGGGAACGATCATGGCGCCGTCGGCCGGGACGCGGATGGCATCGGTGGGCGAGTCGGCGGCGATCAGGCCTTCCACCTTGCCGTCGGTGACGACCAGCGCCATGTGGTCGTGCCATTCGGCGCCGTCGAAAATGCGGGCTCCGGTGAAGGCTTGTTTCTGTGACACTGCGAACTCCTGGTTCTTTGGGCACGTACTCTCGGTCATCTCTCCCCTTGCGGGAGATAAAGCGATTTCCTGGGCTTGGCGTTTGCTAAGTCCTGGAAATCGCAAGAGAGGGTATCTGGGAGGACACGATGGCTCCGCACCCCCTCTCTTGCGAAAACTAAGGCCTAGCGAAGGGCTAAGCCTAAGTTTTCGCTTTCTCCCCGCCTAGGGGGAGATGAGTTGGGGCGCTATTCTGGCCCAACCCATTGTCAGATCGTTTCCGTCACCTTCTTCAGGTGCGGCGGGCGATCCGGGTCGAAGCCGCGGCGGCGGCTGAGGGCTTCAACGAATCCGTAGAAGCTGACGATCAGCGCCAGTGCGTCGGTGATGGGGTGCCCGGAGGCGGCGAAGGGGAGGCGGTCGGCGCTCCGGGCATTGACCGAGGTGATGAAGGCGCGGGCGCCCTGCCCGGCCAGCCGCTCGGCGACTTCGGCGACCGAGGCTTCGGCGGCGTCGCGGGCTGCCAGCACCAGCACCGGGAAGTGATGCTCGACGATGCGGGCGGGCCCATGAATGACTTCGGCGGCACTGTAGGATTCTGCGTGGATGCCGCAGGTTTCCTTGAACTTCAGCGCCGCCTCGTTGGAGATGGCGAAGGCCGGGCCACGACCCAGCACATAGAGCGACTGGTGGCCATCAAGCGCGCCAAGCAGCGGCGACCAATCGCAGGCAATGGCCTCGGTGAACAGCTGCGGCAGAGCATCGAGGGCCGCAAGCAGCGCCTGGTCCTGCTGCCAGTGGGCGACAATGCCGAGGCCGGCAACCACGGAGGAAACGAAGGTCTTGGTGGCGGCCACGCTCTTTTCCTCGCCGGCGAGGAGGTCGATGGTGACATCGGAGGTGGCGGCCAGCGGGGATGCGGGCGTGTTGGTGATGGCGAAGGTGGTGGCGCCGTCGCGCCGCGCGGCTTCCGCCATGGCGACGATGTCGGGGCTCTTGCCGGATTGTGAGATCGAGATGGCGGCGCAGTGCTTGAGTCGCAGGTGCTGGCCATAAATCGAAGCGACCGACGGGCCGATCGAGGCGACAGGCACGCCCGCGCTGAGCTCGATGGCGTATTTGAGGAAGGTCGCGGCATGATCCGAGGAGCCGCGGGCGATGGTGACCACGGTGTTCGGGTCGCGCCGACGCAGCAGGTCGCCGGCTTCGGCAAGGCGGTCGCGGCTGCCTTCGAGCAGACGGGCAACGGCCGCGGGGATCTCCTCGACTTCCTGGCGCATATGGGTGGCGTTGATCACTTGCGGGAACCCTCTCCGACTCTCAGCTCAGCTACAAAATCATAGGTATCGCCGCGATAGACCGAGCGGGTCAGTTCGACAACCTTGCCCGAAGGCAGGTAGGCAATGCGCTCGATATGGAGCGCGGCGGCGCCCACGGGGATTTCGAGGAGGCGTGCGTCGTTCTCCTCGAGATTGGCGGCACGGATGCGCTGGATGGCGCGGACCGGGCGATTGCCGGTCTTGTCGAGATGCAGATAGAGCGACGAGCCGACGGAAGCCGGGTCCGGCAAGGTCTCGGCCGACAAGGCGGCGCGCTCGATCGCCAATGGCATGTCGCCGGACAGGCGGAGGCGCGCCACGCGGGCGACGCGATCACCGGGCGACAGTCCCAGAATGACCGTCTCGTCGGGCGATGGATCGTAGATGCCGCGATCGAGCCAGATGGCACGAACGGCCATACCGCGGCGCGCCATATCCTCGGTGAAGGAGGTGAGCTGGCTCAGCGACTGCTCGACCCGGCTCTGCTGCGGCGCGACGAAAGTGCCCGAACCATGACGCTGGATCAGCAGTCCGTCGCGCACCAGATGCTGCACGGCCTTGCGTACCGTGACGCGGGAGACCTCGACCCTCGCGGCAAGATCACGCTCGGAGGGCAGCGCATCGCCGGGCTTGATGGCCCCGCGGGCCACGGCATCCTCGATCCAGCGCTTCAGCTGCAGATAGAGGGGCCCACCCTGGGGCAGGATGATGGCTTCGGCGCTGAAGAGGTTGCTGGTCAAATCGCCTGTCCCGGACCAAACCGCCGGGCAAATCGGCCCGGCGCGGGTGTCATCTCACATTCAACCTATAATACCAATAAAAGACCATTGACCAAGCAGTTTCTGGACTGATGCGCCTGGAATCTATGAGATCGGTCCCAGGCCGGCCCGTTGAGGTGCCTCTCGCGACAGTCGCGCTCGACAAGTGGTATGTTTTTGGCATTAATACTCGCGCGAGATGCGCACCGAAGGGAGCCAGGTCCAAATGCCGGGAATGTCGTCCGTGCTGGCGGGTGCCGCCATCGTCGAGATCACGCCTCCGGCGGGGCTGATGATGTCCGGCTATGCAGCTCGGACGCAGCCGGCCACCGGTAGCCACGACGCGCTGACGGCCCGCGCCATTGCTGTGGACGATACTGCGATCGTGGTAGCCGACGTGATTGGCCTGCATGAAGACAGCTGCGCGCGCATTCGCTCACGCTGCGTGCTGCCGGACGATCGCGTGGTGGTTGTCGCGACCCATACGCATGGTGGGCCGGTGAGCATGGCCGACCGCGGCGGCACCTCATTCGATGCCGCTTACCTGGCGCAGCTGGAAGACGGTTGTGTGGAGGCGATCGACCGAGCCGTGGCAACGCAGCGGCCGGCCACCCTTTCTGCCGGGCTCGGCGACAACCCGGGCGTCGCCTTCAACCGGAGGCATGACGGTGGGGTCACCGATCCCAATGTGCCGGTACTGCGCATCGACGGGATCGATGGCCGACCGATCGCCATCCTGACCGCCCACGCCTGTCACCCGGTGGTGCTGGCAGCCTACAACAGGCAATATACGGCGGACTTTCCGCATTACGTGCGCGAAGCGCTTGAGCGCGCTGACCCGGGGATCGTCGCGGTGTTCCTGAGCGGCTGTGCTGGGGACATCAGCACAGGCCACTCGCCGCACTCTTCGATCAGCACGGTTCCCATGGCGGATCGCACCTACGCCGAAGCGGAGCGTCTGGGCACCAAGATTGCCGCCAGCGCTGCTGCAGCGAAGTTGCATCGGCTCGATGGCAAAGTGACAGCGGCAGCCCAATCGGTCGCACTCGATTTTGAGCGCAACGAAACCAAGCCCCTGCCCGTGCTGGCGGCCGAATGGCGTGCCAAGGCAGCCGAGTCGGACCCGGCCTGGGCGACGCTCTACGAATGCTGGGCGGACTGGGCCGGAACGATCGCCCTCCACCCGCTCAAGCCATGGACCGGCAAGGTGACGGTATTGGACTGGGCCGGGGCGCGGCTGAGTTTCATGCCCGGCGAGATGTTTGCGCAGTCTGCGCTTAACGTGCGCGGCGATACGGCGCGGGTACATTTCGTCAACGGCTTTGCCGACGGCGTGCCTGGCTACATCCCGCCGGAAACCGAGTATCCGTTCGGCGGGTACGAGGTGCTGGAAGCGCACCGGTACTATGGGCTGCCGGCGGCGTTCGCCCCCGGATCGGCCGAGCGACTCGAAGCGGCGGCCATGGAACTGAACGCCAAGCTGGACAGATCGGCAAGGTGAGTCTCTTCGCGCGCTCCGCCATCCTTGGGATGGTCCCCCTTCCCTGCCGCGCGGGGGAGGAACAAACAAACATCTGTACTTGGAGAAGCCAATGAGCGTGCGTGTGCTGGTCGCCGGTCTCGGAAACATGGGGAGAAGCCATGCGCTGGCCTATCACCGCCACCCGGGGTTCGAAATCGTCGGGCTGGTGAACCGGCGGGCGCCGAAGCTCGAGCCGGAACTCAGCGGCTACAGGGTGCTGACCGACTATCAGGCGGCGCTGCGCGAGTTGCAGCCGGACCTGGTGTCTATCAACACCTATACCGACACGCATGCCGATTACGCGGTGATGGCGCTGGAACAGGGCGCGCATGTGTTCGTCGAAAAGCCATTGGCGATGACGGTGGCGGATGCCGAGCGGGTGGTCGCGGCGGCCAAAGCCAACGGGCGGAAACTGGTGGTGGGCTATATCCTCAGGCACCACCCGAGCTGGATCCGCTTCATCGACGAAGCGCGGAAGCTCGGCGGTCCCTATGCCTTCCGGCTCAACCTCAACCAGCAATCGAGCGGCGCCAACTGGCAGACGCACAAGACCCTGATGGAGACGACCTCGCCGATCGTCGACTGCGGCGTGCACTATGTCGACGTGATGTGCCAGATCACCGATGCGAAGCCCGTGGAGGTGCGCGGCATGGGGGTGCGGCTCTCCGATGAGATCGCCCCGGACATGTACAATTACGGGGCGCTGCAGGTGCTGTTCGAGGATGGCTCGCGCGGCTGGTACGAGGCGGCGTGGGGTCCGATGGTCTCCGAGAACGCCTTCTTCATCAAGGATGTGATCTCGCCGAACGGCGCCGTCTCGATCGTCATGGAGCCTGGCGCCAGATCGGACGATCTCGACACGCACACCCGCACCGACCAGATCCGGGTGCATCGGGCGGAACTCAAGGCCGATGGCAGCTTCGCCAATGCTGACGAACTTATCTCGATGCAGGGCGAACCGCACCATGATGCGCTCTGCGCGCGAGAGCAGGACTTCGTGTATCGGGCGATCGTCGAGGATATCGACCTGGGCCGCCACATGAACGACGCCGTGCAATCGCTCAGGATCTGCATCGCGGCGGACGAAAGCATCCGCAGCGGGCTGGCGGTGAAGCTTTAGCCCCAGGGGGAAGCGGGGCCGACCTGAGGCCGGCCCCTGCCCTCGTTACATCGCCGGAAGGATGGCGATGTCGCGGATGTCGCCTTCGATGGCCAGGTCAACCGTCTTGGTGGCGGCGCCGGTTTCGAGATTGACGGTGTGCAGCGCACCACCCGCAGCAAGATAGGCGGTGTTGGTCAGGTCGGCCGTTGCAGCGATGTCGAAAGCGTAGACCGTGCCGGTGACGCCGAGCGCACCGCGAGTGGCGAGGACGCCATCGTTGGGGGTCGTCTGCTGCAGCAGGCCCAGCTTGGAGTCGATGTCATACATCGCGGTCTTTTCGGGCTTGCCCACCGAGTTGGTGTAGGCGACCGCGACGACGCTGGACGTGGCTGCGGCATTGGCGTCCGCCGCATCGAAGTTGAGTTTGCCGTCGACGGTGGTCATGCCGTCGTCGACGTTGGCGCGCAGGTTCGTGCCATCCGAGCCGACAAGGCGGAGCCGGTCAGCGACAGGGTTGAAATCGACACTGGCGGACACGCCATCCGGCAGCTTCTCCGACAGCATGCTCTTGGCGGTGGCGGCGCCGGTTGCGAGATCGATGGTGACAACCGAGCCGTCGGCGGCCACGCCATACAGGGCTTTGTCGGCGGGGCGGACGTCGATGCCAAGCAGGCTGTCGACGCCGGTCACCTCGACCGATGCGCCGGCAGCGCCGGTCTCGGTGTCGAAGCTGACGAGGGTCTTGTCGCCGACGAGGGCGACGGCTGGGGCGGCAAGAGCTGCGCCGGGCAGTGCGGCGAGGCCGATAGCAGCGAGAACGGCGAGAGAGGTGCGGGCAGTCATGGATATCTCCTTGGCTTTTCGTCTCTTTGAGGAGCAGCGGCGGGATGTTCCCCGGCGCTCTCACAGGGACTACCCGCGGCGAATGGCCCGTGGATGCAGTGTGCAGAAAAACTTTCGTGCGTTGCATCCTGGGGGATCGATGGCGTGTAATCGTTCCATGGAGCGTTTGGTGAGCGACATCGGACCGGCCCTCAGCCCGGAGACTCTGCTGGCGCGCATCGCCCGGGCGGAGCGCGCGGCGCTTGCCGCGTTGTTCGAGAGCGAGGCCGGGCGGCTGCTGGCGATTGCACGACGCATCGTCAGGCGAAGCGATCTGGCCGAGGAAGTCGTGCAGGAGACATTCGTCGCGATCTGGCAGCGCGCCGGGCAGTTCGACCCGGAGCGGGGCAGCGCGCGTGGCTGGCTGACCACCATGGTGCGCAACCGGGCGCTGAACCTGCTGCGCGATGGCGGGCGGCTGGAGTTCCACGATATCACGACGCTGGAGGCGATGCAGGGACGCGAGCAGGACGCGGTGCTGGCCTTCCAGACTCTGCCCGACAAAGAAGGGCTGAAGCACTGTCTCGGGCAGTTGGACGAGACGAAGCGGCGGGCCGTGCTGCTGACCTATGTGGTGGGCATGAGCAATGGCGAAGTGGCCGAGCGGCTGGACGTGCCTTTGGGAACCGCCAAATCCTGGATAAGGCGCGGCATTGCGGCGCTGCAGGAGTGCCTCCAATGAGCGCCGCGTTCGACGACCAGGTCGGCGACTATGTGCTGGGAATGCTGGACGGCGCCGAACTGGCGGCGTTCGAGGCGGCAATGGAGCGTGATCCGGCATTGGCGGGGCGGGTCGAGGCGTTGCGCGGCAGGATGCAGGCACTGGACGATACGGTGGTCCCAGCGCCCGTACCGAGCGCCCTGTGGGGCCGGATCGAGGCGGAGCTGCAGCCGGCAGCCGTGGCAGTGGCGCGGCAGGCACCGCTTCGCCGGCAGAGCTGGCTGCTGGCAGCAAGCATTGTGATTGCGGCCGGCATCGGCTTCATCGCCGGGCAGCAGTTCAGCAAACCGGCGCAACCGGTGGTGATCGCGGTGCTGGTATCAGAGGACGCGATGCCGGGGGCTATCGTCGAGGCATTCGCCAACAACAGCGTGCACATCGTGCCGCTGGAGGCGTTCGAAGTCCCCACGGGCAAGGTGCTCGAAGTGTGGACGAAGCCGAACGAGGAGATCGGGCCGGTGTCGCTGGGGCGGTTCGCGCGCTCGGAGGAAATCGTGCTGGATGGCGCGACGCTGCCGTTGCCGCAGGCGGGACAGCTCTACGAGATTACGCTGGAAGACGCTCCGGGCTCGCCCACCGGCAAGCCGACGGGACCGATCCTGGTCAAGGGCCTGGCACGTTCGCCTATCTGAGCACTGTGCGGCAGGCGATCGCGTGCTAACATGTCAGCCGAATTTCACTCCAAACGGCTGATTTCATGCGCATTATCGATACGCACCTGCACCTGATCTATCCCGACAGGTTCTCCTATCCGTGGCTCAGCGGTGCGCCGGCGATCAACAAGCCGTGGCGGGTCGAGAGCTACTGGGCCGAGGCGACTCCGCTCGGCATCGAGGCAGCGCTGCATATGGAGGTAGATGTCGCCGAGCCGCAGATCGGCGCCGAAACCGAGTTCGTGCTCGGGCTCGATCGGGTGATCGGCGCGATCGCCAGTGGACGGCCGGAGCATGCGGATTTCGAACGGCATCTCGAGAAGATGCAAGGGCTGAGTCGGGTGAAGGGGATCCGGCGGCTGTTGCAGGGGCAGCCGGCCGAACTGAGCCAGACGCAGACCTTCATCGACAACATCCGGCTCTTGCCGCGCTATGACATGACCTTCGATATCTGCGTCAAATCGCACGAACTGATGCTGGCGCCACCGCTGATCGAGGCGTGCCCCGAGACGCAGTTCGTGCTCGACCACTGCGGCAACCCCAAGATCGCCGAGCGCGAATGGGAAAGCTGGACCACGCGGATGGAACGCGTCGCCGAACTGCCAAACGTGGTGTGCAAGGTCTCGGGTATCCTCGCAAACGTCGACGACACCTGGACGGTGGACACGATCCGGCCCTATGTCGAGTTCGTCATCGAGACCTTCGGCTGGGATCGGGTGGTGTGGGGCAGCGACCATCCGGTGGTGACGCTGTTCGCCGACCTGACCAAGTGGGTCAATGCCAGCCGGGAGATCGTCGCCGGGGCTAGCCAGGTAGAGCAGGAGAAGCTGTTCTCCGGCAACGCGGCGCGGGTGTACCGGATATAGTCAACCGCCGCCGAGCAGTGTGATTTGACTGACTTCGTCGGGGCATGCTCTAGTCCCCGGCGAGGGGACTATGAAGTACCACAGTCTATCGCTTATCGTATCAAGACATCAGCGAACGATATTCATCGCAGCACTGATAGTGATAGGCGTTTGTCTGCTGGCGGCGACCGCTTGGGTGTCGCTCTGCGTACCGATGGCGATTGAGGATGAGGGCAGTCTGATCGGAGAACTTTATCGGGCGCCTTGAGGTCCCGGGCCGCTGGCACCCCTCACACCTACTTTCTGTAGGTGCGGAGGTCCAGTTCATCCCAGAGCCAGCTGGGGTCATAGGGGGCGCTGATGTCACGGTTTCGCTCGTGAGCGTTCTCCAGATATTTTATCCAGTCCGCTACCTTTCGCCGGCCCGCCTCGCTGCTGACAGCAGCGCGAGGAGTCTTCCCGTCCAGCATCGGCACCGGCTCATCAAGGGTTCTGAGATAGTGCTGACGCAGGCGCTCCTGCATGGATTCGACGTCTAGGGACGGCTCGACCAGCTCGTGCGCTGCGAAGTCGTCATCGAGCTCCGCATCCGTCTCCTCCTCTATGACGGGCTCGCCGACAAGTCCCTGCAGCGGCCCCGCCAGTCGCGACACCGCCTCTTTGGCCCGGGCAAGGGAGTTGACCGAAACATTGAGGGTGCGGCCCTCGAGATCGATATCGGCGAAGACGGCACTGTCGTCTGCGCGGGCGGCAAAAAACAGCAGGTCGTCCTGCGTGCGCTGCCCAGTCTCATCGGGGACCAGCCAGAGCCAGAAGCTGCGGCCGTGGGGATACATATCATCGACGTGTGCCAATGCGTCGCGGACCTTGGCCTGGGAAACACCGCGTTTGAGTTGGTAGCGCACGGAAACGTATTCGAACAGTTCGTCGTCGACGGTGGTGAGTAGCAGCGGCCGCTTCCCCGTCAGGCGCTCAAGCAAATCTCGAAGCCAGGCGGCGCTCAGGATCATTGCGCTGCCTTTGAGCACGAAGGCCGTGAGTTCCGGCTCGCGCCTGGGAGCGTCGGGGAGATTGGCTGCCATGAAGTCTGCGCGAACTGCGGCAATGTCGCTGAGGGCACGCTCAACCGCCGTCGGCGTGAATTGAAGGGCAGCGCCGGTCATCACTGTCTTGCCATTCACGGTAACCAGCCGCGCCGCCATGCGGTCCCAAGTGAGCATGGTCTGGGTCGCGGTTCGCTCCGTAACCAGCACCGGCTCGCCTCCCTGGACGAGGTCTCGCGCCATGAACGAGACGCCGGGAATGACGTCGCTGACTTCGTAAAGGCTCATCACCGAGTCGCGCATCGCCTGCATGTAGGCACGGGTGCTGGCGCCCTCCTTCCAGCCGCGCCGCTTGATGTAATCATTGACGATGTTTGAGTCATCCTCGTAGGTCGTCGCAACAAGATCTTCGAAGGCGCAATGGTGGAGCTCCATGAACCGATCACCGAGGAGGTCGGAGAGCTGCTCCGGGTCCAGATCGAACTCATTGGCGGCTACCAGGTGCGACAAAATCACGTCGTCGAAGGTGTCGCGCCAGGAAACGCTCATGGCCCATTTGATCAGCCCTTCGATCTGGTAGCCCATCGTTGCCTCCGCGCTGCGCCGCCGGCCTTCACCGGCGATGTTGAGTATCCGGAAGAACCTCTGCTCCGCCCAGCTTGTCACAGGAATCAAGCTGTCCTCTAGTGTCGGCAAGTTGGAGGGGACTGACAATGGCGGGGCAACCGCATTTCGTTATCGTGGGCGGCGGCACCGCCGGCTGGATCGCCGCCTTCATCATCCAGGACTCGATCAAGCGGCTTAAGCTCGATGCGAAGCTGAGCGTGGTGGAGTCCTCCAAGATCCCGACAGTGGGAGTGGGCGAGGCGACGACCGCGGCGTTCCACGTGTTCCTGACGCATTTCGGCATCGATATCTTCGAGTTCTTCAGGAAGACCGAAGCTACCTACAAGCTGGGTATCCGGCACGAGGACTGGCGGCGGAAAGGCTACACTTACTATGGGCCGATCGACGACCCGCACGCGGTGGTGCGGCCGCCGCCGGGCGCGCCGTCGGACTATCTCAACGTCTACGCGGTGTCGGTGCACGAGCCGGTGCAGGACATGCACCTGTTCGGTCCGCTGCTGAAGCAGAAGAAGGCGCCGTGGGCGAAGAAGGCCGACGGCTCACTGATCCCGCTCGGACCGTTCCTGCCGGCCTATCACTTCGACCAGTCGCTGGTGGGCAAGTTCCTCAAGGAGAAGTCGGAGGGAGTCGAGATCGTCGACAACGTGCTGACCGGCGTCGAGCGGAACGGCGAGAGCGGCGACGTCACGGCCCTGGTGTTCGAGGATGGGCAGAAGCTGGAGGGCGATTTCTTCATCGACGCGACGGGGTTCAGGAAGCGCCTGATCGTCGGCGAGATGCAGGCGCCGTGGATTTCATACCAGCATGAGCTGCCGGTGAATCGCGCCCTGCCCTTCTGGCTGCCGGTTGAGCCCGGGGAGGAGATCGCCAACTATACCCGAGCCTGGGCGCAGGAGGCCGGCTGGATGTGGCAGATCCCGACGCAATATCGCTATGGCTGCGGCTACGTGTACTCCGATGAATTCCGCACCCCCGATGAAGCGCATGCCGAGGTGGAGCGGGTGCTGGGGCGCAAGATCGAGGTGCGCGGCGATATCCAGTTCAAGATCGGCCGGTTGGAAAAGGCGTGGATCAACAATGTCGTGGCGGTCGGACTGAGCTCGAGCTTCCTCGAACCACTGGAATCGACCTCGATCCACGGCACGATCGTCCAGATGATGATGTTTGCCGGGCAATACCTGCGCGATCCCGCGCAGATGAACCAGGCGCTGCGGGACGATTACAACCGGCGGGTCGGTCGGCAGGTCGATGACTTCCGCACCTTCGTCAACACCCACTATATGACCGAGCGGGACGACACGCCATTCTGGCGCGAGGTGCGGGAGCACCGCATCCACCCCGAGACAAAGCAGCGGCTGGAGCGGTGGAAGACCGAGATGCCGCGGCGTGAGCACTTTGCCGATTACCTGTTCGGGCTGCCGCATGTGGAGACGCAGCTGCACTATCCGGTGCTGGACGGGCTGGGGTTGCTCGACCCGGCTGTCGCGAAAGCGGAGATGGCGCGCGATCCTAAGCTCAGGAAGTTCGCGCGCGAGACGCATGCCGGGCTGGTGAAGGAATACAAGCAGGCGGCCAGCAAAGCGCTGGGGCATGCGCAGTTTCTGGAGCTGGTGCGAGGGATGGGGTGAGGTTGCCCCTCTGCATCCACCGGCCGGTGAGCGAACCGAGGCTCTGCAAGTGCCCCACACTCGGTGTCATCCCGGCGAAAGCGGGGAACTCCGTTTGCGATCGTGCGGCACGCACCAAAACGGAGGTTCCCGCTTTCGCGGGAATGACCCGGTGGGTGGGGCACGACCCTGGCTTTGCGCGCTCTGGGCTTTTCGCCGGGATGACGGCCGGTGGAGGGATGACTGAGGACTACTTCAACTCGTAGCTAAGTTCATAGTGCACTGTCTTATCGTGCTCGGCCGCGTAACTGCCCTTCCCGGTGATGCCCTTCAGCTCGCCAGTACCGGAACCGTCGACGATCTGCCATTTGCTGGCGGCGATGCCGTTGGTCCAGTCGCCGATTTCGTAGATGATGAACTGGCCGGACTTACCGTCGAGCGTGCCGTCCATGACGAGGTAGCCGGCATAGTGACAAGTCTCGGCGGTGGGGTATTGCATCAGGTAGCGACCAGGACCGGTGGCTTCGATGGCGCCGTGCATGACGATGTCGATTTTCGCTTCGGTCGATTTCAGCGTCGCGGCTTCGTGGTAGGGCTTTTCGTCCCAGTTGTTGTGCAGAATCGTGCCTTTGGCGGTCTTCATAGGGTTCTCCTTGCCTGGCGGGGAAGCTAGCGGAGCACGGCTGCGAGGAATTGTAGTTTCGCGACAGAGGAGTGAGCCGATGATCCTGCGCCAATGGTCGGCCCGTATCCGGACCGCGGACGAAGCGCGCTACGTGGCTTATATCGAAGAGACCGGGGCCGCCCACTACGCTGCGACCGCAGGGAACCTCGGCTTCCAGATTCTCACCAGCGCCGAGGCTGGCGGGCTCAGCACCATCACAACGCTGAGCTGGTGGACCGACCTCGAAGCGGTAAAGCGCTTCGCTGGCGAGGATTACCAGCGGGCGCAATACTACCCCGAGGACGACGCATTCCTGGTGGAGCGGACCGAGTTCGTGCAGCACCACGTGGTGCGAACCTCCGAGATGAGCGGCGTGAGCTGACGGTATGAGGCAAGGGGATCCCAAGCCAATCGACCCGGCGGTAAAGCCGGCGCGCGGGTTGCTGCACAAGCAAACCAGCTTCGAGCATTTCGAGCTGACGCGGTTCGAGCCGTCGGACGACCTCGCCGACTGGGTCGAGCACCACTGGATGATCCTCTACGACCTGGGCGATCGCCCGCCCTACACGCAACGCAACCTCAGCCACCCCAACCAGCACGTGGTCATCGACTCGCGCGGCGAGACCGGGATTTTCGGGGCGGCCACCGGGGTGTTCGAGACAACACTGAGTGGCTCGGGCCGGGTGTTCGCGACCAAGTTCTGGCCGGGCGCCTTCCGGCCGTTCTTCGGGCGGCCGGCGAGTGCGCTGAGCGATACCTGGCTGCCGGTGGAGACGGTGTTCTCACGGACGTCGACTGCCATGCAGGCGGAGTTCGCTGGACTGAACGATCCCGTCGGCATGGCCGAGCGGATGGAGGAACTGGTTCGGGCGCGGTTGCCGGAGCCGGACGACAAGTCCGGGTTGGCAAGGCGGATCGTGCAGTTTGCCGAGGCAAACCTCGAACTGGTCTCAGCCGGCGAGCTGGCCGGCGCGTTCGGGCTGGGATTGAGGGCGTTGCAGCGGCTGTTCGACGACTATGTCGGGGTGTCGCCCAAGTGGGTGATCGACCGCTATCGGATGCTGGAGGCGGTGGAAGTGCTGAACGCCGGTGGCACCGAGACGCTCACCGAACTGGCGCATCGGCTGGGGTACTTTGACCAGGCGGCGTTCAACCATGCGTTCGAGAAGCTGACCGGCGCGGCGCCGTCCAGCTTTCTGCCGCGATGAGGGTCGAAGTGCCTTCCGAATAAGGAAGGGCGTGAGACCACCCTAATGCTGGCTGTGCATGCCGCCGGGTTCGGAGATTTCCTGCAACGCGTGGGCGCTCTCGCGGCCGCTATCGGCGAGTGCGACGTCGCCCAGCGAAATCATCCCGACAAGACGCTTCTGGCGGTTGAGCACCGGCAGCCGGCGGATCTTGAACTCGGCCATATGGTCGGACACGTCGGAGAGTTCCTCATCTTCGAAGCACCAGCGCGGGCTGGAGCTCATCACCTGGCGGACCCGGGTTTCAGGCCCCATGCCCTCCGCCACGGCGCGGATGCAGATGTCGCGGTCGGTGATCATGCCGACGAGGCGATCGTTCTCGCCGACCGGCATCGAACCGGCGTCGATCTCGCGCATCGTTTTCGCAACCGAGCGGATGGTGTCATCGGGCGAGCAAAGCTCGACGTCGGTGCTCATGCATTCGCTGACTTTCATGGCCGTTCTCCCTGTTGCAGGGCGGCAAGGGAGTCGCCGCCCCTGAAGCAGGGAGAATGCGGCAGACGACAGAGAGTTCAGCGCGAGGGGTGAAACAGATTTCCTCAGGCGGCGTCGTAAGCCGTAAGCAGCAGCGGCAGGATGCTGATCTGCTGGGTTACCGGATTGCTATCCTCGATGTCCCAGGCAGCGCTGAGGGCGGTGTGCGCCGAGGCCCAGGCGAGCAGGTGCCGGCGTGCGATCCCGGTGCGAGCGGCAATGGCGTGGGAGTGGCGCATGATGCGCGGCGCACTGAGGACGAAGTCGTCGCCTTGCTCGGGGTTGAGGAAGCTGTTGGCGTAGTCATAGGCCGGATCGCCGATCAGGCCTTTGGGGTCGATCGCAACCCAGCCACGGCTGCTATGCGCGATGTTGTCGTGGTGGACATCGCCATGCAGCGGGATGGCTTCCATCGGCCGGTCGAACAGATTATAGGCGATGCCGGTAGCGCGGCCGACAAGGTCGCGGGCCTGGCGCGGCCAGGCGCCAGCGCCGACGCGGAACAGCGCCTCGAAGCGCTGGCGGAGTGGGGTAAGCCCAGCAGGCGGCGCGGCATCGCGTGGCGCGTGCAGCTTTGCGACGGTGTCACAGAGGATCTCGGTGGCTTCGGCGTCGCGACCGGCGCGGGCGACATCGCCCAGGGTCTCGCCATCGGCCAATTCCATCAGTACGGCGTCGCGCGCGAGGCCGTAGACGGCGGCCGCGCCGTTGCCGGCGTACCAGACGAGCAGGCTGCCGCCATTGCGCTCGTCATCGCCGGTGCCCGGCTTCAACAGTTTCAGCACCGCGGGCGGCTGACCCGTGCGCTCGACGCGATAGACCAGGCTGGTGCCGGTCTCGGCGATCAGGGTCGGGCGGGTCAGCGACCAGCGCGCCAGGGCGCGGCTGAGCATGGTGGCGTCAGGAGTGGGATTGAGCAGAGTGGCCATGCGATTGCATTAGCTCACAGGGGTAAAAAAGAAACCCCGCGGGACGCCGCGGGGCGAGGTCGGGGTTCGAGGCCCTGTCTTCGATCGTGCCAAGCTAACCGGCAGGACACCTCCCCCTTAAAGGGGGAGGATGGGAGGGGGCCGTCTCTATCAGTCAGCGCGCATTAAGCGACGCGCTGCTTCTTTGCAGGGCGGGCCCAGGCCGGGATCCAGTCGCCGTGGGCGGCGAGCAGGTCGTCAGTGAGGTTCCAGATCTGTTCGAGGTCGAGCTCGGCTGCGGTGTGCGGATCCATCATCGCGGCGTGGTAGATGTGCTCCTTGTTCTCGGTCATCAGCGCCGCAACCGTGAGCTCCTGCACGTTGATGTTGGTGCGGATCAGCGCCGTCAGCTGTGGCGGCAGGTCGCCGATATAGGTCGGCTGGATGCCCGAGGCATCGACGAGGCAAGGCACCTCGACGGCGGCATTGTACGGCAGGTTGGTGATGACGCCGTTGTTGCGCACGTTGCCGTAGATGACGCCGGGTTCGCCGGTCCACACCGAATTGACGATCTCGGAGGCGTATTCCTTACTTTGCTTGACCTCGATGGTGTTGGCCTTGCGGTACTCGTCGGACGTGGTCTTCCACTTGGCAATCTGCTCGACGCAGCGCTTGGGATACTCGTCGAGCGGAATGCCGAACTTCTCGATGATGTCCTCGCGGCCTTCCTTGATGAAGTACGGGGTGTACTCGGCAAAGTGCTCGGAGCTCTCGGTGACGAAATAGCCCAGCCGGGTCAGCATCTCGTAGCGCACCTTGTTGGGGCAGCGCGGGTTCCAGGTCGGCTTGGGCGCCCTGCCCTCGCGGTAGGCGCGGACCAGATCCGGGTAGAGGTCGCGGTACGAACCGTCGGGCTGGCGATGCTCGAACTTCAGGTAGAAGGCCATGTGGTTGATGCCGGCCGAGCGGTAACGGATCTCCGAGTAGGGAATCTCGAGATCGTGGGCCAGTTCCATCGCCGTGCCCTGCACCGAGTGGCAGAGGCCGACCTGCTTGATGGTCGGGTACTTCTCGGCAATGGCCCAGGTATTGATGGCCATCGGGTTGACATATTGCAGCATCACCGCCTCGGGGGCGACTTCCAGCATGTCCTCGCAGATCGACCAGAGGTGGGGCACGGTGCGGAGGCCGCGCATAATGCCGCCGACGCCGAGGGTGTCGGCAATGGTCTGGCGCAGGTTGTACTTCTTGGGCACCTCGAAATCGACCACGGTCGAGGGCTCGTAGCCGCCGATCTGGAAGCAGACGACGACGAAGTTGGTGCCGTCGAGCGCTTCGCGCTGGTTCGAGAAGGTCTTCACCGTGGCGGGGACACCGAGGGTGTTCACGAGCTTGCCCGCAATGATGGCGCTCTCTTCGAGGCGCTGCGGGTTGATGTCCATCAGGCGGATCTCGGCGCCAGTCAGCGCCTCGCGCTGCAGGATATCGCCGACGATGTTCTTCATGAACACGGACGAGCCGGCACCGATGAAGGTGATCTTGGGGTTAGCCATCAAAATGTCTCCGCTAGTATGGCTGGGCCGTTAGGCCGCGATTTCGAAGGCGGCCCGGACGAGCCGCGATGTGTATTCGGTCTTGGGGTTCTCCAGAACCTCGTTGACCGGCCCCTGTTCGACGATCTTGCCGTACTGCATGACCATCACCCGGTGGCACAGAGCTTTGACGACCTTGAGGTCGTGCGAAATGAAGAGGTAGCTGAGGCCCTTCTCCGCCTGGAGTTTGCGCAACAGCTCGATGATCTGGGCCTGCACCGAGAGGTCGAGCGCCGAGGTCGGCTCGTCGAGCAGGATGAACTCGGGCTCGAGCGCGATGGCGCGGGCGATGGCGAGGCGCTGGCGCTGGCCGCCGGAGAATTCGTGCGGGAAGCGGTTGAGAATGGTGTCGGGCAGCCCCGCATCACGTAGGGCCTGGCGAACCCGCTCGACGCGTTCACGCGAGGTGGCGCCGAGGCCATTGACGATCAGGCCCTCCTCGATGATCTGCCGCACGCTCATGCGCGGGTTCAGCGAGGCAAACGGATCCTGGAAGACGATCTGCATGCGGCTGCGCAGCGGCCGCATCCCCTTGCGATCCTTGGTGTCGATGCGCTCGCCATCGAACAGTATCTCGCCGCCCTGGTTGCCGATAAGGCGGATCAATGCCTGGCCGAAAGTGGTCTTGCCCGAGCCGGATTCGCCGACGAGGCCAAGGGTTTCGTGCTTCTTGAGGTTCAGCGACAGCTTGTCGACGGCCACCAGCTCGAAGAAATCGGGGCTGAAGAAGCCGCCACGCTTCAGCGTGAAGGCCACCTTCACGTCCTTGCCCTCGAGCACGGTGGGCGAGTTGGCGGCGATCGGCTTGGCCGAGCCCTTGGGCTCGGAGGCCAGCAAATGCCGGGTGTAGCTGTGGCGCGGATTGGCGAACAGCGCCTCGGTGGTGTTGTGCTCCTGCACCTTGCCGTTCTGCATGACGTAAACGTAGTCGGAGAACTGTTTGACGATGGTCAGGTCGTGGGTGATGAGGATCACCGCCATACCGTATTTCGACTTCAGATCCTTGATCAGGTTGAGGATCTGGGCCTGCACGGTGACGTCGAGCGCCGTGGTCGGCTCGTCCGCGATCAGCACGTCGGGCCGGTTGGCGAGCGCCATGGCGATCATGACGCGCTGGCGCTGGCCGCCCGACATCTGGTGTGGATACTGGCGGAGCCGAGCTTCGGGCTCGGGGATCTGCACGTCCTCCAGCAACTGCCGGGCGCGCTTCATCGCTTCGGCGCCCGAGATGCGGTTGTGCAGATGGAGGATTTCGCACAGCTGGGCCCCGACGGTGTAGATCGGGTTCAGCGAACTCATCGGCTCCTGGAATATCATCGAGATGTCGTTGCCGCGGAGCTTGCGCATCCCGGCATCGGGGAGCTTCAGGATGTCCTTGCCACCAAGCGTGATGCGGGACTTGCCGCTGATCGTGGCGCGCCTGGTGAGAAGGCGCATCACGGTGCGGGCGGTGACCGACTTGCCGGAGCCGCTCTCCCCGACCAGTGCGATGGTCTCGCCCTTGTGGAGCTGGAACGACACATCGCGCACGGCATTGACGATGCCGCCCTCGACTTTGAAATCGACCGCGATGTTGCGGGCGTCGAGGATCAGTTCGCGACCGTGACTGCCCAGGTCGTAGCGCTCGGGTGGTGAGAGATCGTTGGTATCGATGGTGCTCATCTCTTCACCTCAATAGGGATCGATGGCGTCGCGGAGGCCGTCGCCGAGTGCATTGAAGGCAAACACGGTGATCAGCACGAAGACGACGGGCGAGAGAATCCAGGGATAGGAGCCGATCACCGAGAAGGTGCCGGTATCCTGCAGCATCAGACCCCAGGAGATCAGCGGCGGCTTCACGGCAAAGCCGAGGTAACCGAGGAAGCTCTCGAGCAGCACGACGCTGGGGATGGCGATGGTCACGGCGACGATCAGGTGGCTCGAGACGTTCGGCAGGATGTGACGCAGGATGATGCGCCAGTCGGATGAGCCCACCGCGACGGCGGCGCGCACATATTCGATGCGGGCCAGCGCCAGGGTTTTGGAGCGCACTTCGCGCGCCAGCTGGGCCCAGCCGAGCACCGCCATGACGCCGATGACGAAGGCGATGAACACCGGCGAAGGCGCCGTCACCGGGATCAGCGAGGCGAGCGCCAGGTAGAGCGGCAACTGCGGGAAGGCGAGGACGAGGTCGACGAAGCGCTGCACCCAGGCATCGAGCCTGCCGCCGATATAGCCCGAGGCGATTCCGACGAGCGTACCGATGCTGGTGGTCAGCAGCACCACGACCAGGGCGATGGTGAGCGATATCTGCGAGCCGACAATCCCGCGCGAAAGGATGTCACGGCCGAACTTGTCGGTGCCGAGGAAATGGATCGGGCGGCCGTCGACCGAGCCGAAGAAGTGGATGTTAGCCGGAATGACACCGAGCAGATTGTAGCGATGGCCGGGGACAAAGAAGCCGAGCGCAGTGGGGTTGGCCTTATCCGGACCGGTCATCGGCTGGAAGGTAATGGGGTCGAATTCGCCGGTCTCGACGATCGGGTAGACGAAGGGAATGAGGCTGAAGCCGCCATCGGGGGCACTGAACTCGACATGGTCGGGCGGCGCGAAGGCGATCTCGGCTCGCTTGGGGTCCATCGGCGCGAAGAAATCGCCAAAGATCGCCATGACGATCAGTGCGACGGTGAGCACCAGCCCGATCATCCCCATGGTCGAGCGGCGGAAGCGCCGCCAGACCAGGGCCGCGTAGGTCTCGTTGCCGTGGGCAAAGCGTCCGGCTGGCGCGGCCGGCTGGCCATCGCCCGGCGGGTCGGCCGGCGGCAGCTGGTGCCCGGTCGGGGTGGCGAGTTCAGCCGTCTTGGCGGCGCCGGTTTCGGTGGTCGAGAGAGTTGGTTTGTCGGCGATGGTGCTCATTCGCGGTTCTCCCCACCAAGGCGGACACGGGGATCTACCGCGGCGAGCAGCAGATCGGCGATGATGTTGCCGATAATCAGCGTCGCAGCGAGGACCAGCACGAAGGTGGCGGTGACGTAGACGTCGCCGACGGCCATGGAGCCGACAATGGCCGGCCCGACAGTGGCGAGGCCGAAGACGATGGCGACCTCGATCTCACCGGTGAGCATATAAGGCAGCGCCACGCCCTGGTAAGCAATGAGCGGATGCAGCGCATTGGGCACGGCATGCTTCATGATCACGGCGCCTTCCGACATGCCCTTGGCCCGGGCCGTCTCCACATACTGGCTGTTGAGCACATCGAGCAGGTTGGCCCGCATGACGCGCATATTGTAGGCCAGGCCGCCGAAAGTGGCGATGAAGACGACGGGCCAGACGTGCTGCACCAGGTTGACGAACTTGTCCCAGCTCCAGGGCGCGCCTCCGTACCTCGAGGAGAAGAAGCTTCCGAGCTCCTGCACGTTCAGCCTGAAGGCGAGAATGTAGATGATGATCAGCGCCAGGAGGAACCTGGGTACGGTCATCCCGAGGAACGAAATGATGCCGAAAGTGGTGTCGATCCAGCTATATTGTCGGGTGGCAGCGATGATGCCCATGCCGATGCCAATCACCGACGCAAAGAAGTGACAGGTCAGCGCCAGGAGTACGGTGCGGGGCAAGCGCTCGGCGACGACGTCGCTGACGGGTTTGTTGTAAAACAGCGAGTGGCCGAAATCGAAGCGGGTGACGATGCCCACCATCCAGTTGACATATTGGACCGGCAGCGGCTCGTTGAGACCATTCTGCTCCCGATAGATATCAGCCTGCCTTTCGGCCTCTTCCATCGTCGCGCCACCCTGATTGATCAGCATGGAGCGGATGTAGTCGCCGTAGTCGCCCGGAGGGGCCTGGATGATGGCGAAGGTCACGACGCTGAGAACCAGCAGGACCGGCAGGGCAGCCAGCAGTCGCATCACCAGAAAACGCAGCAGGTGCATATCAGTCTCTCCTCCGGTCAGGTGGCAAGGGGACCAAGGCCCCCTTGCCGCGGGTTCCGTACGATGCGGCTAGAGTGAAGCCGCGCCGGCAGAACCCGGCTCACCCGGGAGGGTGTTCGGGTGCAGCTCGTAGGCCTGCTGCTTGTCAGCGGGGACGTAGACGCGTTCGCGCATGATGTTGTCCTCGGCCCACTGGAACATGTAGATCGGCGCGCCGGCCGGGATATTGGCGAAGCGCTTGTTGATGATCAGCGCACCCGGGTACTGGGTGAGTCCGATGCCGAACAGGTTCTCGGTGTAGAGCTTCTGGTAGGTCCGCATCAGCTCGCTGCGCTTGGCGGCATCGTCGGTGGCGATGAACGCGTTGACGCTGTCGACCAGTTCCTGCTCCCACGGCAGCAGATCCAGGGTGCCATCGGTGCCGGCGCGATGCGATCCGTTGACCTGCGGACCGGTCGGCGCGAGTGCCGAGGTGTTCTGGACCACCGAGATGAGCTCGGAGCCGTTACGGGCAACACGCCAGTCGAACTTGCCCGACTGGTAGGTCGCATCATGCTGCGTACCGGTCAGGAAGTTGGCGATGACGCGAATGCCGAGCGGCTCCATCATGGCGATGACGCCTTCGGCAAGGTTCTTGTCGGTCTGGTAGTCGGCGTTGGCGAGCAGCGTGATCTCGACATCGGCGCCACCAGCGGTCCCGGCGGGGAAGTTCACCACGCCATTGCCGTCAGTGTCGACGAGCCCTGCCTTGGCGAGCAGTTCCTTGGCGGACTCGAGCGAGAACGGATAGTAGACCGTCGACTCCTTGTCGTAATAGGTCGTGCCGGCATAGAGGCCGCCCGGATAGATGGCCGTGAACGGCCCCTTCACCAGAGCTTCGCCGAGGCGCTGACGGTCAATCGCGTAGGTGATCGCCTTGCGGAAATCAGCGTTGCGGTTGAGTTCGCGGATCGCCTGGCCACGTGCATCCGGCTCGCCCCAGCCATTGCCGCTAAGGTTCGGATAGAGCGTGTAGCCGATGGTACGGGCACCGAAGGCGAGACGGGCCGGCGCGTTGGGATCAGCAGAGCGCTTCAGCGCCTCGACATAGCTTTCGGCCTGCTCGAGGTTGGAGAAGTCGCCGGTGCCGGCCACGGCCTGCACGTCACGGTCCGCCCAGGTCGAAAGGCGGAAGTGCACTTCGTTCAGGTAGGGCAACTGGTTACCCTTGTCGTCGACCTTCCAGTAATAGGGGTTGCGGCGCAGCACGATGATATCATCCGGACGGTACTCGACCGGCACCCAGGCGCCCATCACCGGGATGTTCATGTAGGTAGGCGGAATGGCGTTCTTATACTCGTCGTAGGTCGCGCCAGCCTTGTACTTGGGGTGGAGCGGCTTGAAGATATGCGCCGGGCCCGGACAGAAATTGCCGTGCGCCATCTGGTAGAGGTACTGCTTGGGGAACGCTTCCTTGAAGGTCCAGAGCAGGGTGTACTTGTCCAGCGCTTCAAGCTTGGTCCCCTCGCCGAACATCTCGGGCGATGCACCGTTGAGCGGGGTGACGTTCGGATCGATGACGTTATCTTCCCAGTAGAAGATCGCGTCGTCGGTGGTGAACTCCACCCCGTCCGACCATTTGGCGCCCTCGACCAGGTGCATGGTCAGCTGGTGGCCATCCTCGGACCATTCCCAGCTCTTGGCGAGGTTGGGCAGCGGCGCGAGTTCCTCGGCCTTGATCTCGAACAGCGGGCCGGTGCGCGTGAGGCATTCCATGGTGGAATTGTCCACGCCGCCCCAGCCCTGCGACTGGCCACCCATGTAGTTCCAGCCTTCCGGCCGGCCGCCGATGACGTGACGCATGACGTCGCCGTAGACGCCGATGCCGTCAGGCATGTTCGACGCCTTGAAAATCAGCGGTTCCTTGGGCAGACGCTCGGCGACCGGCGGGAGCTTCCCGGCGTCGACGAAGGCCTTCACGAAATCGGGCTCGTGGTATTCCGGCAGCGTGCCGTACTCGTAGATATCCTTGGCGCCGACGAAGACAGGGGTTCCCTGTGCATCGAATTTCGGCGGATCAGGCGGGGTCGTCGGCGGAACGATCTGGGCCTGCGCAGCGAAAATCGAAACGCCGAGCAGCAGCCCTGCCCCGCCAAGGGCAAATAGGTGTTTACGCATGTTTCCTCCCTAGGCTCGAGACCGGCACAACACGCACCCGGCGGCAGGCCTCCAACCCGCCACCACTTGTCCCAGCTTCAAAAGGGTAGACCTTGCACTAAAGCGAACAATCCGATTATCTGAATGAGTATTTCCGGTTTTTACAGATTGCCACAGGACCGATGAACGAGCAGCCGCAGCATTTCCTGCCGGGCAAGCCGCGCGAGAAAGCCACCGCCCCGGTGCCGAGGCCGGACCGGCGGTTTTACGCGCAGACGCAAGCGTTTGGCCGCTTCGGTATCCGCTGGTTCGATCCGCAGATCATGCCGGAGGAGCACTTCCACGGTCATATCGAGTTGAACTGGCTCACCACGGGCAGCATGGACTACGTCATCGACGGACGGCCGCTGCGCATCCCATCGGGCCGGCTGGTGCTGTTCTGGGCCGGCATCCCGCACCAGACCACGGCGATCGACTACGGCGCGAACCATGACAGCCGGCAGTGCAACGTCTACCTGCCGCTCGACAGCTTCCTCCACATGCCAAACCTCGGGCAACTCACCGAAACAATGATGGGCGGCGGCGTGGTGATGCTGCCGCCCGAGACGATCGGCGCCGACACGCTGGCGCGCTGGTACCAGGATTATCGCTCCGGTGATGCGGAGCGCACCGACATCCTCAAGGAAGAAATCGCGCTGATGCTGCGGCGGGCGGCGGTGACCGGCTGGGATATCCTGATGGAACCGTGGATCGAGAGCGTCGGCTCGACGACACGGGCCGCCTCGCCGCTGCGCTACGTGGTGGCGATGATCCGGCACATCCTCGAAAACCTCTCCGAGCCGCTGAGGGCCGAGGATGTGGCCAAGGTGGTGGGGCTGCACCCCAATTATGCACTCAACCTGTTCACCGAGGTGATGCGGGTGCCGATGCACAAGTTCGTGGTGCGCATGCGCCTGATCCGGGCGCGCTCGCTACTGTTCGAGGGTAGCCTCTCGATCGAGAACGTGGCGTTCGAGAGCGGCTTTTCGGCGCTGAGTCAGTTCTACGTGCAGTTCCGCAATGCCTATGGACTTACCCCGCGACAGATGCGGGCGCACTATCTGCGGTGATCACCCTCAACGCCGGTGTCGGCTGACCCCCACCCCTGTCCCCTCCCCCTAAACATGGGGAGGGAGACCAGAACACTCGCGTCCAGGCATGCGTCTCCCTCCCCTTGTTTAGGGGGAGGGATCAAGGGTGGGGGTCAGCCCTCTCCGGCCGTTCGGGATGCTCTTGCGCACCAGTTCCTGATCGGCTGGACTCGCGCGCAACGCGTACGAAGGCCCCTGCCCCGATGACTGACCCGATCCTTTTCATTGCCGCCGTGCTGACGCTGCTCGGCACACCCGGGCCGACCAACACGCTGCTCGCAACATCGGGCGCGACGGCGGGTGTCCGACGGTCGCTGCCGCTGCTGGTCGGGGAACTGGTGGGCTACCTGATCGCCGTCGGCACGATCCGCATCGTCCTGGGGCCGGTGATCCACAGCTATCCGCTGGTGGGCGTCGCGCTCAAGGCGGCAGTGGTCGCCTACCTGATCTGGACGGCGATCAAGCTCTGGCGCCACAATGCCGGGCTGACGCAAAGCCAGGCGAGCATCGGCATGCAGGCGGTGTTCGTCACGACCCTGCTCAACCCCAAGGCGCTGATCTTCTCGCTCAGCATCATCCCGACCAACCATGCGCAGTTCGCTTGGTATGTGCTCGGCTTCGCCCTGCTGGTGCCGCTGGTAGGGTTCGCGTGGATCGTTGTCGGGCGGGCAATCGGCGCGGCAGCCGGCGACCGGCACACCGGCGTGGTGCGTAAAGTGGCATCGGTGGCGCTGCTCGGCTTCGCCGGGTGGATCGTAGCTTCGGTGCTGGGGTAGGCTCGTGACAAAGAAGCGACAGCGCGAGAGCATTCCGATGGTGACGGTCGTGATCAACGGCCGTCCAATGTTGGTGCCCGATACCACATCCGAGGCCTTTCACCGCCAAGCCCACCAGGATTCACTTGCCATCGCAAACAGCCCGACAGAGGCGGAAGATCAAGCCTTCATCGATGCCATGCAGGAATGGGGCAACCCAGAGAGCGATAACTGGTGGGATGGCGAGCTCACTACTCCCGACGAACCGTCCGACAAGAGCAGTTCATAGCTCCAGCACAAACCGCGCTTCGAACCGTTCAGTGCCCCACCACATCGGGAAGTTGGTGCCCCATTTGTTGTTGTGGAGGTTGAAGCGCAGCCCGGCGGAGAAATCCGGCGGGTTGGAGTTGAAGGGCATGAATTTCGTCGCCGCTGGAGCGACCAGCGGGGTGTCGAGCGGACGGAGTTCGATTCCGCTTGTGCGGACGGCGCCGACCGCCTGAAGCTGACCACCGCCCTTGCTGGCAATGCGGTTGGCCGAGAGCCACTGGCCCATCTTGAGGAACTGCCAGTCGTGCGCCCCTGAAGGCGTGAAGGTGACGAAGCTCGCTTCCGGCATTCGGTTGGCGGGCTTGTCGAGCAGTTCGACGGTGATATCGAGGCGACGGCTGTCGAGCGCGCGGAAGCGGTAGGCGATGCGGGCGGGAGCGCCAAGAGTGGCATGCGCTGCCGCATCGAGGGTCGCGGCTCCGTCGACCAGTTTCGGAGTGAAGCTGGCTGAGCGGGCGGTGGCCGCCTGATCGAGGCCGGGCCTGATGTGGTCGAGAATGGCCCACTCGGCGCGGTGCGTCAGGTAGGTATCCATGTGGGCGGCGACATCGGAAGCGTCATAGCTCTCGTAGCGGTAGCCGAGCAGGCTGCCATTCGCGCCACGCAGCTCGACGCCGGCTGGCGAGCGAATGAGGATCACGTCACCGCTATTGGGGTCGGTTTCGACGAACCAGCCGGTGCCCTCGATCGCCGGATCTTCGGCGGCTTCGGCCAGCGCACGATCAGCGGGCTCGAGCTCGGCAACTGCGGCATCGAGATAGGCGCGCTGCTCGGCCCAGGAGGCCTCGGAATACTGGAAGCGATAGTCGGCGGCGCGAGCCGCCTCGAACGCCGGACGATCCCACGCATGGTCGTCGCGCAGATACGATTTGATGTCGACGCCCCAGGTGTGCTCGGCGACCATGGTGAGGCCACGGCCGAAAGCTTGCCGGCTGGGGGTGAGCGTTTCTTCCGCGAAGCGGTCGTAAAGGCGCTGCAGGTGCAGGAAACGCTTGAGCTTGTCCGGATCGGTGCCGGCGCCGTGGATCCAGTTGTCGCCGAGTTCGAGGTCGACCACCGGGAACTGGTCGCGGCGAGCCCAGAGGATTTCGCCATAGGCATCGAGGGTCGAGGCGACGATCTCGGTATCGGGATTATGGCCCTGCAACTCGCGCCAGGCGTCGGCCGTCTGCGGTACGCTTTGCGGGCCCATATTGTCATTGGTATGGGCGAAGCCGAGGCCCTCGTCAAAACCCTCCGGGAATGAGGTTTCGCCATAGGTCTTCTGGTACAGCACGACGATCTCGGAACCGGCCGGGGCGCGCCAGCGGAACACGTCGGGGACGTCGGGCGGCGGCGAGGCCGAGTTGACGCCGAGGTGCAGGAACTTCACCCCAGCTTTGGCCAGCAGCGGCACGATGCCGATGGTGTGGCCGGGCACGTCGGTCATCTTCGAAGCGATGGTGGTCTTGCCGAAGCGTTTGTCGAGCTCCTGACTGTAGCTCAGGCCGGCGCGAAACACCGCCGGGGACATCAGCTCGGAATGGGTGGTGAAGGGCAGACCGTGCCAGCGGATCAGGCCGCGATCGATGGCGCGCTCGAGGCGCTGCACCCGCTCCGGCGATTGCGAGTTGAGATGATCCCAGATCAGCCAGGCGCCGGTGGTCCAGATGAATTTGGGATGCTCGGGATCCTCGGCAAAGAAGTGCTCCCCGGTATCGATTGCCTGAGGGATGAAGCGGTCGTGGTACTGGGCGCGAACCTTCGCCGCGTGGTCGGTGAAGCCGATATCGAGATGGGTCTTGAAGACCAGGTGGATCTTGCGGGTCATAACTCTGGCGATCAGCCCACGGTGCCGCGGACGACCAGCCGGGTCGACACGGTTTCGGTGAGCGAGGGTGAGGTGGGGTGCTTGAGGCGGCGAAGGATCAGGCGCAGCAGCGCCTGGGTGCGTTCGGCGAGGTCGAGCTTCACCGTGGTGAGGTTGTAGCTCTTCCAGTGCGACTGATGGATGTCGTCGAAGCCGACGACCTTGACGTCCTGCGGGACGCGCAGGCCGAGTTCGGTGCGCAGTGCATCGATAGCGCCGAACGCGCCTACGTCGTTGGCGGCAAAGATCGCATCGACCGGCTCGCCGAGACGGAACTGGTTCAGTGTCTCGCGATAGGCAGTGTCGTACATGTAGTCGCCCTGGATGCGGATCGGCGATGGCAGGCCCCGCTCGGCCAGGATCTTGCCGACCATGCGCTCGCGCGACTGGGTGGCGAGCGAGTTGCTCTTGCCGGCGAGGAAGGCGAAGCGGCGGGCGCCATAGCCTTGCATCAAGGCCACGGCCTGTTCTATGCCCTCGCGCTGCAGCACGTCGAGCCGATCGAACAGCGGCGCGGCCTCGGCTTCCGCTGCATCCTCATCAGGATAGCCGACATAGATCGGCACGGCCCGATCGAGCACGCGGGCGAGCGTCGTCGGTCGCACGTTCTCGGCATAGGCAATAACCGAATCCGGGTTGAAGCCCTTCATGTAGGTAAGCAGGGTTTCGTCCATCGACAGGTCGTCGCGGGTGCGGAACAGCAGCGTTGCAAACCCCTCGGCCTGCAGCGCCGTGGTCATGGCGTCGAGTTCCTGGCTTTCCCAAGGCCCCGAGACATCGGGGACGATGATGCCGACGAGGTGCGAGCGACCGGTGACCATCGAGCGGGCGGCCATATCCGGCGTGTAGTTCAGCTCCTGCGCCACCTTCAGAATCAGGTCGCGCTTCTCCGGCTTGATCGAAGCATGCGGGTTGAAGGCACGGCTGACCGCAACGCGCGACACGTTGGCGGTGCGAGCCACCATATCGGCGGTGGCGCGGCTGCGATTGCGGATGGCCGGATCGCTCAAAAGGTCTGCCCTGCTGCCCTAAATTGAAATCGTGTGCAAAACTGTTCTGCCGGTTCGTCTTGCAAACTGTCAAGCCGATCCGAACACGCATCAGGCTAACATGCTGATATTGCGCAATAATGACTACCGGTACGGCATATGGAACAAACATTCCATCCAGGCGTCATCACCTTGTCATTCGCAACAGGCATTCTACGTCTTGACGATGAATGAAAGCGTGTTCATTCTGAGTTCGTGAGCTGCGGCGGGGAGAATTGACCGCCGCGATCGCCAATTCGGCGCCCGCGAAGTGGCGCCACCAAGGGAGGAATTTCGCGATGAGCAATCGCCTGCGCGCCCTGTATCTGGGCCTCGCCACTGCCACTACGATGATTACCCCGGCCTTCGCCGTGGACCTGACGGTGATCTGCCGCTGCGTCGTCGGCGGCGTGAACAGCGAAACCGCCACCTGGATCAAGGAAAGCGTGATCCCGGGTTTCACCGAAAAGACGAAGGCAGAGGGCAAGGACGTCACCGTCTCGCTGAACGAGTTCGGCGGCAAGGACGAGCAGATGACCCAGCAGCTGGCGCTCGACTTCTCGACCGGCGCGGGCGCCGACGTCGCCGCGTTCGACGGTTTCCTGATCCCCTCGTTCGTCGAAGGCGGGCTGTTGAAGCCGCTCGATGAAGTGGCCGGAGCGGACGTGAACAACTGGGAAGGCTGGAGCCATATCTCGGAAGGCGCCAAGTCGCTGATGAGCTATGGTGGCAAGGCCTATGGCCTGGCGCTCGGCACGGACGTGCGCGCCATCTTCGTGCGCAAGGAGCTGTTGAAGTCGGCCGGGCTCGATCCCGAGACCTTCCAGCCGAAGTCGTGGGCCGAGCTGCTCGACGCTGCCCGCGCCATCAAGAAGGCGAACCCGGACTCCTTCCCGCTGCAGCTCAACGCCGGCGTGAACATGGGCGAAGCCACCACCATGCAGGGCTACTACATGGCGATCCTCGGGACGGGCGAAAGCGTCGTCGACGAGAACGGCAAGTACATCGTTTCGAGCCAGGGCATCCTCGACACCCTCAACCTCTACAAGACCATCTATGTGGACGAGCAGTTGGGCGACCAGCGGGCGCAGCTGCTCGGCGATGGCCGCAACCGCACCTTCACCAACTTCCGTGACGGCAAGACGGCGCTGCTTGTCGAAGGTGATTGGTTCTTCAATTCGGTGATGGCGCCGGGCGCCGAATTCGGGCTCGAGAACCGCGATGCCGAAGTCACCTGGGCCTCGATGCCGGCGCAGGAGCCGGGCAAGGGTTATCGCGGGCAGGACTATGTGACGGTTTCGGGCGGCACGGGGTTCGTCCTCAACCCCGCAACCAAGAACCCGGCCGAAGCGTGGGCGCTGCTCAGCTACATGAACAGCCAGGAATCGCTCACCGCATTCCAGGGCTTCCGTGAAGCCCGCCGCATTCGTGACGACGTGGCGACGCCGAACAATGTCTACCTGCAGAAGACGCAGGAGAGCCTGCTGCCGTTGACCACCGCTCGCCCGAACGACCCGAACTACAACAAGGTGTCGGCCGAGATCCAGCGCATGACTGAAAGCGTGGTTTCGGGCGAAGCCAGCCCCGAAGACGCTATGGCGGCGTACAAGGCGGCGGTGATCGCGATTGTCGGCGAGGCCAACACGGTTTCGAAGCTCTAACTGAGCTTCGCAAGACGTCCTCCCACGCCCGGCCCTCCCTGAGCCGGGCGCTCCCTGGGAACGCCTCCCCGGCACCCTGTTCGCGGCCGGGGAGGTTCCTTTTTTCGATTGGGGTTTGTCACATTGAGACGGTTGGCTGAGACACCCGGTTGGCTAGCGGTGGAGCCGGAGCATGCTGCCCCCCACCCCTGTCCCCTCCCCCCAAACAAGGGGAGGGAGACCAAAACACTGGCGACCGTAATCGGCGTCTCCCTCCCCATTCTTAGGGGGAGGGGACAGGGGTGGGGGTCGGCTCGCGCCGGCCTATTCGCATGACCACAAAGAAGAACTTCTCTCTCCTCTCCCATCGCGCCGGTGCCGCGTTCCTCGCGCCTGCCGCGGCGCTGGTCGGCGTGTTCGTGCTGCTGCCGTTCTTCTGGGTGATCTTCGTTTCGTTCACCAACCGGACGCTGCTCGGCAAGACCGCGCTCAGCCCGGAATTCGTCGGGCTCGCCAACTATTTCCAGCTGTTCGACCCGGCAACTTTCTTCACCCGCGGCCAGTTCGGCTTTTCGCTGATCCTCACCACCCAGTTCGTGCTGCTTTCGGCGCTGGTCGGCCAGGCGCTGCTGGGCCTGCTGCTGGCCTGGCTGATGCAGACTATCCCTCCTGCCCTGAAGCGGATCGTCGAGACTGCTGTCATCGCGGCGTGGATCCTGCCCGAGGTGGTGATCGGCTTCGCCTGGTTCGCCTTCCTCGACTACGACAATGGCACGTTGAACATGATCCTGCGCGGCCTCGGGCTGCCGGCGGGGGATTTCCTGCTGCAGCAGCCGTTCTGGGTGATCGTCATCTTCAACACCTGGCGCGGTGCGGCGTTCTCGATGATGCTGTTCAACTCGGCCTTCGCCTCGATCCCGCCGAGCTACTTCCAGGCGGCAGATGTCGCCGGCGCATCGAGCTGGCAGAAGTTCCGCGACATCGGGCTGCCGCTGATCCGCGGCCACGTGGTCACCGACCTGATCCTCATCACCATGTGGACGTTCAACGTGTTCACGCCGTTCATCCTGACCAATGGCGGGCCGAGCTACCGCACGGAGCTGCTGTCGATCTACAATTACCGCATCGCGTTCCGCGAGTTCGACTTCGGCAAGGGCGCGGCCGTCGGGGTGATCATCATGCTGATCAACCTGGCATTCGCACTGATCTACCTGTCGTTCGGCAGGAAGAAAGCCAAGGCGGTCGAGGAATGAGGCTGAGCTTCCCGCAACTGCTCGCCCGCATCGGCTTTTCGGCGCTGGCAGCGATCATCGGCATCCTGTTCGCGCTGCCGCTGATCTGGTTCATCTTCGCGCCGTTCAACGCGCGGGCGGAACTGGGCATCGCCATCCCCGACCCTTGGACGCTGCAGAACTTCCTCACGGTGTTCGGCAATGGCTTTGCCATGCGCGGGCTGCTCAACAGCCTGATCCAGAGTGTCGGCGGGGTGATCCTCGTTGCCGCTGCGGCGACGCTGGCGGCGTATGCGCTGAGCCGGTCGTCGATCCCGGGCAAGAGCATCGTCACCTACGTGCTACTGCTGTTCTCGTCGGTGGTGTCGGGTACGGCGGCGATGGTGCCGATCTTCCTGATCATCTCATCGGTCGGGCTGATGGACACCCATATCGCTGTCATCCTGGTGTTCGCCGGCGGTCTGCTGCCGACCGCGATGTTCATCCTCCGCGATTTCATCGACGGCATTCCCAAGACCTACGAGGAAAGCGCCATGGTCGCGGGCGCTTCGCCGGTGCAGGCGTTCTTCGACGTGGCGCTGCCGGTGATCCGGCCGGGCATCGTCGTCGTGGTGGTGTGGGCGTTCGTCAACATCTGGGGCTCGTTCCTCATCCCCTTCATCCTGCTCCGCTCCGATGACCTGATGCCGTCGTCGGTCGCCATCTACTCGTTCTACTCGGAGGCCGGGACGCCGATCGTGACGCTGCTCGCGGCCTACTCACTGATCTATTCCCTGCCCGTCGTCGCCCTCTATCTCTTCGTCAGCTGGAAGTTCGGCTTCCGCTTCTTCGGTGGAATCAAAGCGTAATGGCCTCGGTCGAATTCCAGAACGTCACCAAGAGCTTCGGCACCTTCAATGCCGTCTCCGACATCAGCTTCAAGGTTGCAGATGGCGAGTTCATCTGCCTGCTCGGCCCATCGGGTTGCGGCAAGACCACCAGCCTCAGGATGATCGCCGGGCTCGAAACCCCGACATCGGGCAAGATCATGATCGGGCCTGATGATGTGACGCACCTCCACCCCAAGGATCGGCAGATCTCGATGGTGTTCCAGGATTATGCGCTCTACCCGCACATGAACCTCGCCGACAATATCGCCTACCCGCTGAAGGTGCGGGGCGAGAGTGTCGAGAAGCGGCACAAGCGGGCCAAGGAAGTGGCGGACGTGCTGAAGATCGGCGAGTTGCTGAACCGGCTGCCGAGCCAGATCTCGGGTGGCCAGCAGCAGCGCACCTCGCTGGCGCGCGCGCTGGTCTATCCGAGCCGGGTGTACCTGTTCGACGAACCGCTCTCCAATCTCGACGCCAAGCTCCGGCTGGAAGCCCGCGGCTTCCTCAACCACCTGCAGCGCGACATGGGGATGACGGCAGTCTACGTCACGCACGACCAGGCGGAAGCCATGGCGTTGGCGACGCGGATCGCGGTGATGGATCGCGGGCGGATCGTGCAGTTCGCGCCGCCGATCGAGATTTACCGCCGGCCGGCGACGACGTTCGTCGCCAACTTCGTCGGCAACCCGCCGATGAACATGATCCCGGTGGAAGGCAGCATCGAGGGCGAGCGGCTGCAGTTGCGCGCCCATGGCGTTCTGGTGCGCGACCTGCCGACCTCCACGGGGATCAAGGCAGCCCTCGGCAAGGGCGCCGGGCTGACGCTGGGCGTGCGGCCCGAGCACCTCAGCATGGGCACGATCAACGACGTGAACATGGTCAGCGGCAAGCTGTTCGCCAACGAGAACATGGGCCCCGAGAAACTGGTGACTTTCGAGCGCCAGGATGGCGGGCGGGTGACGGCGCGGATCTTCACCGACGATGCGGTGGAGACGACGGAGAACGTGGCGTTCACGTTTAGTGGGACGCATGCGACGCTGTTCGACGCGGAGGGCAAACGCATCCCGGCGGATGGGGAGCAGCCGCTGTGAGGGTGACGGTGCTGACTGAAGCGCCGGTGCGGGCCACCCCCCACCCCTGTCCCCTCCCCCCCAGGGGACGACAAGAGGTCGCCCCGAGGGGGAGGGAGACCCTCACACTGAATGCTGAGTTCTCGTCTCCCTCCCCCTCCTTCAGGGGGAGGGGTCAGGGGTGGGGGTCGGCCCGCGCCGGCGGTGCGGCATGACTCAGATCGTAAGAACCCACGTCACGCGCGCCGACCAGACGAAGAACCCCTACTTCTACATCCCTGTCGTCGTCCCCGAGGGCACCACGCGGATCGATGTGACCCTCGCCTACCCCAAGGCCGATGACTGCGTGATCGACCTCGGCATGTTCGACCCCGGCGTGACGCCCTACCCGTCCGAGGGCGGGTTCCGCGGCTGGTCCGGAGGCTTCCGCGAACAGTTCCATGTTGCGACCGACAGCGCCACGCCCGGCTACATGCATGGGCCGATGCCGGCTGGCGAGTGGAACGTCATTCTGGGGCTCTACAAGGTGCCGCCCGGTGGCGCCGATGTGACGGTGACGGTCGAACTCGACGACAGTGCCCGCCCCACCAACCCGCAACCGGAACGGACCTTTCCGGTGCGCGCCGGTGCCGGCTGGTATCGCGGCGACCTCCATTGCCACACCTTCCATTCGGATGCAGCCGGTTCCCCGGAGACGCTGCATAAGGCGGCTATCCAGGCGGGCCTCGATTTCCTCGCCATCGCCGACCACAACACCATCACGCAGCGGCGCTACTTCCACCCTGCCTCGTCACCGGACCTGGTGTTCGTTCGCGGCATGGAGGTGACCACCGCCGTGGGCCACGCCAATGTCTACGGAGTCGACAAGTGGATCGACTTCCGCATGACCAAGCCGTCGGACGCGCATGTGCTGGCCGAGATGGTGCACCGCGAGGGCGGGCTGCTGTCGATCAACCACGACAAGCCGACCATTCCCTGGGACTACGAGTTCCCGGCCGCCGATTGCCAGGAAGTGTGGCAGTCGACCTGGATGGCCTGGAACTGGGTGTCGCTGGGGCGCTGGCAGGAGCGGCTCGCCTCGGGCTTGCGGATCTCGGCGATCGGCGGCAGCGACTATCACCAGCCGGCGAAGCTGCAGCCGGAGGGTCCGCTGGTGCTGGCGCGCCCGACGACGGTGCTGTGGCTGCCGGAGCTCAGCGAAGACGCCGTGCTTGCAGCGATGAAGGCCGGAAGGGGCTATGTCACCGAGGGCCCGAAAGGGCCGCACCTCGAAATCACCGTCAACGGCCAGCCGATGGGCTCTGCAGTGACGGCACCGCTGCACTGCGAAGCGATCGTACGCGGAGCGCGCGGCGACGTGCTGCAGTGGATCGACGCACGCGGCATGATCACCGAGCAGGAGATCACCAGTGGCGACTGGCGAGGCGAGCTGGCGCTGCTCGACGGCGCCGAAAAGTTCGTGCGCGCCGAGATCATCGCCAAGGCCAGCCGGCCTTGGCTGGTGGAGGAATTCACCAAGGCGGCGAGCGAGCGCGGCGAACTGCCGTGGCAACTGCGGGGATCCCACCTAGCGGACGAGCCGATCCGGCGCGCCATTTCCAACCCAATCTACATCGATCAGGACTAGCTCATGCTTATCGGCAATGCCCCGTGCTCCTGGGGCATCAACTATCCCACCGGCAATGCCTACACCTGGCAGGAGTACCTCGATCAGGTCGCGGCCTCGGGCTATCGCGGCACCGAGCTCGGGCCGTTCGGCTTCCTGCCCAAGGACAAGGCAGTACTCGGGCCGGAACTCGCAAAGCGCGGGCTGACGCTAATTGGCGCGACGCATGTGCACACGTTTGGCGATCGCGCCTCGGCCCCGGTGCTGATGTCGACGCTGCGTGAGCTGGCCCCGCTCCTGAAGGACCTCGGCGCCAAACACCTCGTCATCATGGACGAGAGCAACTGGTACCCGGAGGGCCAGGAAGGCGTGCTCGATCGAGACGGCTGGAACGGCCTCACCGCCACGGTGCGCGAGGCGCAGGCAACTATCGAAGGCGAGTTCGGGCTGAAGGCGAGCTTCCACCCGCATATCGGCACCGCGGTGGAGTTCGAGCGGCAGATCGACCGGCTGCTCGAGGAAACCGAGATCGACCTCTGCTTCGACACCGGGCACCACGCCTTCTGGGGCCAGGATCCGCTGGCCTACATGGAGAAGGTGTGGGGGCGGATCGCCTACATGCATCTGAAGAACGTCGACGCCGCGGTGCGGCAGCGCGTGCTGGACGGCAAGTTGTCGGTGGCGGCGTCTTACGGCGCGGGGGTGATGGCCCCCCTGCCCGACGGTGCGGTCGATATCCAGGCAGTGATGCGTTTCCTCGACGCAAAAGGCTTCGATGGGCCGATCGTCGTCGAACAGGACGTGGCCGAGCAGGCGGCGGAGACACCGCTCGAACTGGCAAAGCGCAACTACATTTACATGCAGGCGATAGCGTGATGGCAAAGCTCAGGGTTGGCCTGATCGGCCTCGGTGAAGTGGCGCAGCTGATGCACCTGCCGCTGCTGGCGGACGACCAGCGCTTCGAGATCGCGGCGGTGACGGACGTGTCGCCCAGCCTTGTCGCGCATGTGGCGGAGCGCTACGGGGTGAAGACCCGGCACGCGACGGCGGAGGCACTGATCGCCGACCCGGCGCTCGATGCGGTGTTCATCCTGACGCCGGATTTCCTCCATGCGCCGCTGCTCGAGAAATCCATCCGCGCCGGCAAACACGTGTTCATCGAGAAGCCGGCGGCACTGACGGCGGCGGAGCTGAAGCCGCTGCTGGAGCTCGAGAAAACCAATACAAAAACCGTATTCGTCGGCTACATGCGGCGCTTCGCGCCGGCCTTCACAGCGCTCAAGGAGCGGCTGCCGCCGCGCGAGGAGATCCGCCATGTGCGGATCCGCGACCTGATCCGCGAGAGCCAGTTCTTCGTCGACCAATCCCGCAATATCTTCCGGCCCGACGATGTGCCGGCCGAGGCTATCGCCGACGGCCGGACGCAGACCCAGGCGCTGCTGAAATCGGTGATGGGCGAGGCCCGGCCGGACCAGTTGCGGGCTTACCAGGTGCTCACCGGGCTCTCGTCGCACAGCTTTTCTGCGATGCGCGAACTTTTCGGCGCGCCGCACTCGGTCGCGGCAGCGCGGCAGCATCGCGGCGAGAACGTCCTGGTGATGTTCGACTACGGCACGTTCACGGCCCTCTACGAGGCAGTGATCCATGACGTGGCGCGGTTCGACGCGGGGATCGAAGTGCTGACGCTGAACCAGCACTTCAAGATCAACTACGACACCCCGTATGTGCGGAACCTGCCCACCCGGCTCGAGATCACCACCTCCGATCTCCACTCGACCGGCACCGAGATCATCGGGCCGTTCTACGAGGATGCTTTCCGCGTGGAGCTCGGTGCCTTCCACCATGCAGTGACAACTGGGGAAAAGCCGAAGACGTTGCTGACCGACTCTCTGGCTGACCTCGAACTGTTTGCCGAAGTCGGTCGTCATTTCCTCGAACAACACTGACATCACTATCGCCCTGAAAGCCCCGTAAACCGGGGCTTTGCTGGTGTCATCGGGCTGTCATCGGAGTGCGGTCTAAGCGGCGGGAAAGCGCTCGCGGAATAAATCAGGCGCGCGCTGTCACAATGGAATTTCCGTTCCATTTTTCGCTTGCCAGCGGGCCAACCGAGATTAGTCTGGTCCCTACGGTCGGCGTCAGATTGACCTGCCGCGGGATGGCCCCGCAGGCGAACCTGGGAGAGACAACGATGAAACGTCGTGCGTTTATGCTTTCGGTCGGCGGCGCAGCCGCCGGCATGGTGCTGCTGCCGCGGATGGCCTTCGCCGAAGCCGGCAAGATCGATTGGTACACCTCGTCGGACACCAACATCCTCGACTTCTGGACCAATGTGGTGAAGCCGAAGTTCGAGGCCGCCAACCCCGGCGTGCTGCTCAACCTCGTGGATGCCGGCGACAGCGCCGGTCAGTTGGCGATCGCCGACCGCGCGCTGGCCGCGCTGCAGACCAAGACCGATCCGCAGGCCGACTATTTCGAGTCGGGCGAACCCCGCCTCCCGGCCGGCGCCATCGAGGCAGGCCTCTACGTGAACCTCAAGGAAGCCGGGCTGTCGAACTGGTCCAAGGTCAATCCGCTCGGCATCGACACCGACTACTCGGTGCCTTACCGCGGCTCGCAGGTCCTGCTCGCCTACGACACCACCAAGCTCGACCCGGCCAATGCGCCCAAGACCTGGGCTGAGCTCGTCGCCTGGATCAAGGCCAACCCCGGCCAGTTCATCTACAACCGCCCCGACAAGGGTGGTTCGGGCGGCAACTTCGTTCGCCGCGCCATCTATGAGGCCAATGGCAAGGACCCGAAGGCGTTCACCACCGATAACTTCACGGCCGAAGCGGCCGAGAAGGCGCTGACCCCGGCCTGGGACATTCTCAAGGACATCGCGGGCTCGCTGTTCGACAACGGCGCCTATACCGGTGGCAACACCCCGTCGCTGCAGCTGCTTGGCCAGTCGGCCGTCACGATGATCCCGGCCTGGTCGGACCAGGCGATTTCGGCGATCAATACCGGCGTGCTGCCCGAGACCACCGGCCTGGTGCAGCTGCAGGATCTAGCCCTGCCCGGCGGTTTCTCGCGTTCGGTCGTCTTGTCCAACGGCGTCAACAAGGATGCCGCGCTCAAGCTCGTCGACTTTGTGCTCTCCGAAGAGATCCAGTCGGCCGTGCTCAGCGAACTGGGCGGCTTCCCGGGCGTCGGCTGGGACTATGTCAGCCAGGACCTGCGCCAGAAATATGCCGACGTGATCCCGACCACCATCCCGTCCTTCCCGGCCGGTGACTGGGAGAAGGCCATCAACGACGGCTGGTATCGCAACGTTGCCCCCAACGTGGACCGCAACGCGTGAGCCTTAGCGCCACGAGCGACATCGTCGGAACCAAGACTCGCAGGGGGCTCACGGGCCTCCTGCTGGTCGCCATTCCGGTGTTCCTGGTCGGCTGGATGATTATCTGGCCGATCATTTCGGCCATCGGGCGGACCATCTGGCTGCCCAATGATGGCGGGACGGGCAGGAGCTTTTCGCTCGAGACCTATAGATTCTTTTTCACCGACCAATACAGCCTCAACAACCTCAGCGTGACGCTGTGGACCACGGGCATCTGCGCCCTGCTGCTGGTGCTGATCTGCCTGCCGATCGCGCTCTACCTGCGCTTCGCCAAGGGGCGGCTCGCCGCCTACGTGCAGGGGCTCGCGATCTTTCCGATGTTCGTGCCCTCGATCATCCTGAGCTACGCGATCATCCGCGTGCTGGGCCCGAACGGCACCGTGGACCTCCTGCTCAATTCGGTGGGGTTACCGCATATCCGCTCGCCCTATCTCACCCCGTGGGGGCCGGTGATCGGGCTGGTGTGGGACAATATCCCGCTGACCGTGTTGATCCTCCTCTCGGGGCTGGGGAACGTTTCCAACCAATCGATCGAGGCGGCACGCGATGTCGGCGCCGGGCGGTTCGCGCTGCTCTGGCACATCATCCTGCCGCGCATCTCCAATTCCATCCTCGTAGCGGTGAGCTTCACCGTGCTGGGGATCTTTTCCGCCTTCACCCTGCCTTATGTGCTGGGGCCGGCGGCGCCGGAAATGATGGGGCCGTTCATGCAGCGCACCTTCCGCGACCTGAACGATCCGACCAACGCCATCACCCAGGCGGTGATCGCCTTCTGCTTCTGCATCGTGTTCGGGCTGTTCTACGTCCGCTCCGTCGCCAAGAACCGGAACCCGTGAGATGGCGCGCGCACTCGTAGAAAAACGCATCGACTGGACCGGCATCTTCTTCGCGGTTGTGCTGACACTCGTCATCGTGGTGCCGCTCCTGGTGGTGGGGACCTGGGCCTTCACCAATGTGTGGCGCTACCCCTCGGTGATCCCGCAGGAGTTCGGCCTGAAGTTCTGGCAACAGACACTGGCACGGGCCGACGTCTGGAGCTCGATCACCATGAGCCTCAGCCTAGCGACGGTGGTGACGCTGCTGTCGGCGATCATCTGCCTGCCGGCGGCCTATGCCTTCGCGCGGATGGACTTTCCCGGGCGCAACATCCTGTTCTTCTCGTTCCTTGCCGGGCACGCCTTTCCCAAGTTCGGCCTGCTGGTGGCGATCGCCGGCATCTTCCTGAGCCTCAACCTGATCGGGACGTTTTGGGGCGTGGTGCTGATCCAGCTGGTGGGAACGCTCCTGTTCATGATCTGGATCCCGGTGGCGGCGTTCCAGTCGGTGGACCGGCGCATGGAAGAGGCGGCGCGCGACGTGGGCGCCGGCCCGTTCCGGGTGTTCTGGTCGATTACCCTGCCGCAGGCCGGGCCGACCATCGCGGCGGCGGTGCTGCTCAGTTTCGTCGGCACCTTTTACGAGACCGAAGGCGCCTGGCTGATCGGCGCGCCGCAGATCCGCACCCTGCCGGTGCTGATGATCAGCTTCATCAACAACCAGCCGGTGATCCAGTATGGCGCGGTGCTCTCCGTGCTGCTCTGGGTACCGAGCTTCATCGCGCTCTTGTTCGCGCGTCGCGTCATCAGTTCGGGCAGCTTCGCCCGCGGCTTTGGCGGATAGGAACCCCATATGTCCGTGCTCGACATCAAGAACGTCACCAAGAGTTTCTCGACCACCAAGGCGGTGGACGATTTCACCCTCACTGTCGGTGACGGCGAACTGGTGTGCCTGCTCGGCCCTTCGGGCTCGGGCAAATCGACGCTGCTGCGGATGATCGGCGGGTTCGAGACGCCGACCTCCGGGCTGATCACCATCGACGGCGATGACGTGACGCGGGTGCCGCCGGAGAAGCGGCCGACCGGCATGGTGTTCCAGAGCCATGCGCTGTGGACGCATATGAACGTGTTCAAGAACCTGGCGTTCGGGTTGAAGCTTCGGCGACTTCCGGAAGCGGAGATCAAGCGCAAGGTCGATGCGGTGCTGGAACTGGTCGGGCTCGGCGGCTTCGGGCATCGGGCGACAACCCAGCTCTCCGGCGGCCAGCAGCAGCGCGTGGCACTGGCGCGCTCGCTGGTGCTGGAGCCAAAAATCCTGCTGCTCGACGAGCCTTTCGCGAGTCTCGACCAGCACTTGCGCGAGCGTCTTCGCGAAGAGGTTCGGGATATCCAGCAGCGGCTGAAGATCACCACGCTGTTCGTAACGCACGGGCAGGACGAGGCGCTGGCGCTGGCCGACCGCATCGTGGTGATGCGGGACGGACGGACCGAGCAGGCGGCGGCGCCGGACATGGTCTATCGCGCGCCGGCGACGCCGTTCGTCGCGGGCTTCATCGGCACGATGAACCTGGTCGAAGGCGCGGTGGCGAACGGCACCTTCACCCATTCGGGCTTCACGGTGCCGCTGCCGGTGGGCGACGGTGTCGCAACACTGGCAGTCCGCCCGGAGGCGTTGGAGATCGTTTCGGCGAATGGCGGCGGCATGGCCAGGATCCACCGCGTCACCGACTATGGCACCCACGCCATCGTCGATATCGAGCTGCCCGATGGCACGCGGCTCAAATCGATGACCAGCGAGGCGCGGGACTGGTCACACGGCCAGCCGGTGGACCTGAAGCCGAGAGCCTTCGCCGCCTATCGCGATAACGCGGCGATCCACCGGAGCAACTGACCGATATGGCCGACGCGATCTCGGTGACCCGCGAGGGTCATCGCACGTTTTTCAAGTGGCACCGCGGACGGCGGACCGGCACCGATCCAGTGTTCACCGGGCGCCGGATCATCGAGGGCATGCGGCTGGGCGCCAGTGTCGAGGTGGACCTGGTGATCCACGCCGATAACGGCATGGCGGTGCTGCACAACCTGTCACTGGAGCGCGAAACCACCGGCAGCGGCCTGGTGCGCGAGACCCGGGCGGAGACGCTGCGCGGGTTGCATCTGCGCGACAATGATGGCCAACCGATCGCCGACAAGGTGATGCTGCTCGAGGACCTCGCGGCGCTGATCGCGCGCGACGGGGCGCATCCCGAGGGATTGCTGCAGCTCGACTACAAGGAAGACGCCGCGGCGCTCAATCCTGAGGTGATCGCCAACTTCGCGCAGGCACTAGGCCCGGTGGCGCCGCATTTCATCCTCTCGTCCGGAGACGCGGAGTCGGTGCGGATCCTCACCGACAGCACGCCGGGGCTGAGGATCGGCTACGACCCCTGCCACAAGGGCGCGCTGGAGCGTCTGATGGAAACGCGAGACTACACCGCCTTCGTCGCCGACGCCGTGGCCGCGTCACCAAAGTCGGAGCTCGACTACCTCGAATACCGGCTGGTGCTGGAGGCCGACCGCGACGGGTTCGACCTCATCGGCGCGTTCCATGCGCATGGTCGCCGGATCGATGCGTACACAGTGCGGCGAGCGGATGATGAGGGCATGGCGGTGGTCCGCCGGCTGCTGGAACTGAAGGTGGATCAGATCACAACGGATGATCCGGTAGGCGTGGCGGCGGCACTGGGTTAGGTCCAAGCGTGTGGCCACCCCCACCCAGCTTCGCTACGGCTTCGCCTAGCTACGCTACCCTCCCCACAAGGGGGAGGGAGGCGATGGCCGCGCGGTCTCGGTTGGAGCGTCTCCCTCCCCCTTGTGGGGAGGGATCAAGGGTGGGGGTGGCCCCACGCACAGTAGCTAGGCCCCCTTCGGGTGCCCCGGCTCCTTCTTCGGCACATCCTTCAGCTTGTCGATCAGATAGGCGTGCGTCGCCTTGTTGGCGACGATCATGGCGCCGGTCTGCTCATAATATTCCGGGCCCCTGCCCCACCAGTCGGTGACGATGCCGCCGGCTTCCTGGACGAAAAGGATCCCCGCTGCCGTGTCGGTGAAGCCCGTCTCCTCGTAGTAGCCGGTGAGCCGGCCCATCGCGACATAAGCGCAGGAATTGGCGGCGCTGCCGACGATCCGCACGGCGCCGACCGGGGCGCGGATGGCGTCGAGCCGCTCATAGGCGCCGGGATAAAGCGAGAGGCCCGGCGTGGGCAGCCCCGTGCCGATGTTCATCAGGCCGATATCGGTCTGCTCGGAGACCGCTAGACGCTCGCCGTTGAGGAAGCTCCCCTGCCCTGCGATCGACGTGAACATCTCATCGGCCGGCGGATTGTAGAGCACGCCAACCACCGTCTCGCTGCCGCGGCGCAGCGCGAGCGAGATGGTGTAGTGCATGCCGTTGATGAAATTGGTGGTGCCATCGATCGGGTCGACCAGCCAGCGAAATTCCTGATCGGCCTTGTCGACCGGCGCGAATTCTTCCCCGGTAAAGCTCCAATCCGGATAGCGCTCGAACAGGAATCTGCGGATCAGCAGTTCGGATTCCTTGTCGGCGTCGGAGACGAAATCCGCCGGCCCCTTGATGCCGATCTCGATATCGCGGAAGCGCTTGAAATAGCCCTGCGTCAGGGCTCCGGCCTGGCGCGCGACAGCGACCATGTCGGCAAGGATGGCGTCGTAGGAAATGCTCATTTGAATCACTCGCTGCTTGACGCGGAAGCCTAGCGCGAGACGGCTTCGCATGCAGGCACAATCGCCTATTCCGCCCCATCCCGGGTGCGCTGGATTAATGGTGAAGACTGAAACTGTTTGCTTGCGGCGGCGCGGCGCGCTTAATCAACTGACCTGATTGAGACAACGACTGATGCCGGCGCATGGCTGACAGCACAGCAACAAGAAGGACCATACTCGTTCTTTCCCTCGCACTGCTGTGCGGCGGCGCGTGGGTGGGCTATCGCGAGGCATCACCGTATTTCAGAAGCGGTATCGAGGATTCCGAACGCTTTGCCGCGCTTGCGCAGGCGCCCCCTACGCCGGGCCTCTCGATCGCGTCGGAGCGCCTGGTGCTCGATGGCTGCGTGCGCGTGATGTCGTCGGTGTACGGGAGATTGCAATCGGCGGTACGCAAAGCCGAGGTGAACCGAAACTGCCTCAGGGCGGCGGACACAGCGGCGCAGGCCAACCGCAGCTCCTCATATGCCTGGTATGTCGGGGCTCTGACTTCGGCCCAGCTTGGCGACATCACCGGGATGAACGAGCGGCTGCTGCGGTCCCAACAGACGGGGCCCGCTGAGCAATGGATCGCCGAACTGCGGGTACCGCTGGCGGAAGACCACTTCAATGATCTCTCCCCGGAGGCGCGGGTCAACCACGATCGTGACCTCAGGATGCTCGTTGCCAGCGCGCGCGGAATCTCCAGCATCGCCGCGCGATATGTGAATGAAGCCGCGTTCCGCGAGCGGATCACCGCCATCGTCGAAACGATGCCCGAGGCCGACCAACGCCGCTTCGTTTCCAGAGTCGATTCCGCCTCCGGCCCCGCGGTCGGAGGCTAGCATGTCGCAGATCGAGATCACGGCGACGCAGTCCGAACGGCCTCGCCGCATGGCGCGCCCGACATTGTGGAGCCGGCAGTCGCACCTGAACGACAGCACGGCATGGCTGCTGATGCTGGTTGTAGCGCTCGCTCCCATCCCTCTCGGCAGCAATCGCGGGTTCTTCTGGGCCACCACTGCAGTCGCGGTGGGACTGATCGGCGTCTACTATGCATTTCGGCTGAGCCTGCTCGGCGAGAACGCCCGCTACAGCTTCAGGTACATGCGCTTGTCGGCTTTCCTGGGTGTGCTGCTCGGCCTGTTCCTGGCCATCCAGACCGTGCCATTCGAGTTCTTCGGCCCGTGGGCCGACCTGGTGCGGCTGCAGTTCGCCATTGAGACGCCGGCCGGCGCGGTCCTTACGCCCGACACGATCAGTCTGGCCCCGCAATCGACATGGCTGATGCTGCTGCGGATGGTGACCTACGCCGCGTTCTACCTGCTGATGCTGCAGGTCACGACCAACCACCGGCGCAAGACCTTCGTGCTCAACGCAACGCTGATCATTGTCACGGCCTATGCCCTGTACGGCTTTATCTCCCTGGTGCAGTTGGGCGACACGATCCTCGGCCTGCCGAAATGGGCCTATGCCGGGTCTGCAACCGCCACCTTCGTCAACCGCAACTCATTTGCCACGTTCCTGGCGTTCGGTGCGGTTGTCGCCATGGCACTGACGATCGGAAAGCTGGTTCCGGGCGACGACGGCGAAGGCGGCTCCCCGGTCCGCCGCCAGTTCGACCCGGTGATCCTGCTCTACCTGCTCGCTTACGCGGTCATTCTGGCGGCTTTGTTCGCCACCCAATCGCGCATGGGGTTCGGCGCCGCCATGGCCGGCAGCCTCACGATCATCATTGTCAGCACATCGCAGGTTGGCGGTCGTGGTCGGCTGGTGGCGGTGCTCTCGATCTTTGCCCTTGCCGTCGCCCTGGGGCTGGTTACCTACGGCCAGGGCCTGCTCGAGAGACTGGGATCGGTGGAAAGCGCGTCCGACGTGCGTCTCGACCTTTATGCACAAGTGGTGCAGATGATCCTGGCTCGCCCCTATGTCGGCTATGGCGGGGGAGCGTTCGAACTCGCCTATCCCCTGTTCCACCAGGCGCCGGTCAGCGCCGACATGGTTTGGGACCGGGCTCACAATTCCTATCTGGCGCTCTGGGCCGAGTTGGGGCTGATCGCCGGTTCGATCCCGATCGTACTGCTGCTGGCCGCCGGCTTCCGCATCGTCGGCGGATTAGGCAAGGTTCGGCCCGACTGGACGGCGAAGCTCGCCGGACTTGGCGTATTGGTGGTTGGCGCAACCCACTCGCTGGTCGATTTCAGCCTCGAGATCCAGGCCAACACGCTGCTGTTCCTCGCCATTGTCGCGACCGGGGTTGCAGGCGTCGCGCGCAGCGGTCACTCTCCTACGCACTGATGCTCGACGCCCTTCGCACCCTGCTCGGCCGGAAACGGCCTGTCGCTGCCGCCGTCGCGCCACGGGCGCGGCTGACTGCGGCCGAGTGGCCGGCAGTGGTCTACGCCATCGGTGACATCCATGGGTGCCTCGACGAGTTGCGGCTGCTCGAGAAGCTGATCGCCGAGGACGCCGCCGACGTTGGCGATGGCGAACGCTGGCTGGTGACGCTGGGGGACTACATCGACCGCGGGCCGCATTCGGCACAGGTGATCGGGCACCTGATGTCGGCTCCCCCTGAAGGCTTTCGCCGGATCGCGATTGCGGGCAACCACGAGCAGATGCTGCTCGACTTTCTCGCGGACCCAGCCGCCAATGCGCAGTGGCTGGAGTTCGGCGGGCTGGAAACGGCGCGGTCCTATGGAATGCGGGATCGCCCGGCCTTGGGGGGACCGCGTTGGGCGCGCGCCATCGCTCGCGACCTCGCAGGCCTCATTCCCGAGTCGCATCTCGAGTTCCTCCGCGCGCTGCCGATCAGCCTGACGGTCCCCGGCAACTTTTTTGTTCACGCCGGCATCCGTCCCGGCGTCGCTGTCGACGAACAGGCGGACGAAGACCTTCTGTGGATCCGTGAGCCGTTCCTCGAACAGGGGATGCCCGGCGGCGTTCTGGTGATACATGGGCACACCCCGGCGAACGAGCCGGAGCTCCGCGCCTGGCGCGTCGGCATCGATACCGCGGCGTTCGCCAGCGGGAGGCTAACGGCCGTGCGTTTGAGTCCGGGCGCGACGCCCACCTTCCTTTCCACTGGCCGATCGTGACAGCGACCCGCTACGATCTTAAGACTGTTGACAGTTTGGCAGTTGCTGCGTCCCAAGGGATGGGTAATTGCTCCATCTGCGCAGCCGGCAACATCGGGACTTTCAGACGATGACCATGGAAGACACTGAACTCGATATCCGTGGGATGGTCGGCCTGTTGCGCCGGCAGTTGCGCCTGATCTTGGTGATGACGCTGGTCGTCATGGGGATTGCCGGCATTGCCGTCTACTCGCTGACGCCTAAGTATTCGGCGTCAGCACTGTTGCTTGTCGATACCAACGAGAAGAACCTGCTCGATCCAGGCTCCGTTGCCTCGGCTGTCGAAATCGACAGCGCCCAGGTCGACAGCGAGATGGAGATTCTCAAGTCCCCGGCGGTCCTGCTTAAGGTGATCGAGGAAAAAGCCCTGGTGCGTGATGAGGAGTTCGGCGCCAAACTGGGGCTTGCTGACCGGATCATGGCGTTCCTGCAGATGGCACAGCCGGCACCGCAATCCAGCGAAGCGGCCCTGGCCAACGTCCTGAGCGGGTTCGAGCGGGCGACCAGCGTTGAACGCCTTGGCCGCACGAACCTGATCAACGCGACGGTGACCTCGGAAGATCCGGCGCGAGCCGCCGAGTTGGCGAACGTCTGGGCCGACGCCTACATTCGCGAGCAAGTGAGCGCCAAGGTCAACAGCAGCCTTATGTCGCGCGACGTGCTCGAGGCGCGCCTGGTGGATTCCCGGGATGCCGTGACGAGCAGCGAGGCGGCGTTCGACCAGTATATCAACGACAGCCTGACGCAGATCGTGAGCGAGACCGGGCGCGCCGACATTGGCAGCATGCGTGACCAATTGGAGAGCCTCGCTGCCTCGCAGCAGGCCAACGCAAAGCGGGCCGAGCTGGCCCGCGCGAGCCTCGAGCAGCGCGACTGGACCGCCCTTGCGACCACACTGCAGTCGGAAGCTCTGCGCGAGCTTGATCGCCAGCAACGAGAACTATCGACGCGCATCGCCGTCGCAACCGCTTCGCAGTCGGTCGACCTGAGCGCTGAACTGGCCCGGATCGAGCAGCGGATTGAGGACACCGCGACCAATGGGCTCTCCACCCTGCGGCAGAGCATCGTCGCTGCCGAAGCCCAGCAGGGCGAAGTTCGGCAGCAACTTCGAGCCGCGGTGCTCAGCAGCGCCCTGTCGCCGGAGATCCTGGCCAGGATTTACGAACTGCAGCAGGGTTCCGAGGTGGCGCGGGCGCAGTACCAGACCTTGCTCAGCCGCATAAAGGATGCTGAGGCTCAGGCTGCGGTGCAGGTCGCTGACAGCCGCGTGGTATCCCCTGCCCTGCCCCCGTCGCGCCCCTCGTTTCCCAATGTCGGCCTCACCATGGCCTTGGCATTGCTCGGCGGCGCCGGATTCGGTGTAGGCCTCGCATTCCTGCGCGAGAACCTCGTGGGCGGCCTCGTCACCGAGGGACAGGTCGCCGCCGTGTTGCGAGCGCCCGTCGCGGCGGCTCTGCCCCGCGAGAGAGCAACAAGCGGAAGCGGCGGCCTGGCGGACCTGATGGTCACTTCGGCGCTGTCGTCGTTCCCCGAAGGCGTGCGGCGCATCAAGGCCTACATCGACCAGGCCAGCCACAGGCGGGCCCTGCGGGCTGGCCTGCCGCGCTCGACGACCGGCGGCGCCCGCGTGATCATGATGACCTCCTCCACGGCCAACGAGGGCAAGAGCACGATCGCATTGTCGTTGGCGCGTGCCTACGCGTTGGCGCGGCAACGAGTGGTCATCATCGACTGCGACCTGCGCAAGCCCTCGCTGCATCGTATGCTCGAGTTGCATCCCTCGCCGCTGCTCATCGACCATCTCATCGACGGGAACGCCGAACTTGATCCTGCCAGCCTGGTCGCGGTCGACGCTGCGACAGGGCTGCACGTCGTCATCGGGGCTCAGCCGAGCGACGTGCCGACGGATCAGTTGATCGCTGGGCCGGCATTCGCGCGTCTGCTGGAGCGCATCAAGGACGCATACGACGTGATTATCCTCGACACCCCGCCGGTCGGCCCCGTGGTGGACGGGCTGTATCTCGCGCAGGCCGCGGACTTCATTGTCTTTGTCCTCCGCGCAGGCACCACCTCGCAAACGGAAGCCCGCATGGCCCTGCAGAGCCTCAGGGGCTCCAAGGCGCCGGATACCGAGGTGTTCGCCGTGCTGAACCAGCAGGATCGCGCGAGCGCGACCTACAAGAACAAGTACCAGAGCTACTATTCGGAGTCCGCGTAGGGGAGCCGGCAGGCTGGCCTATCCGTTCGGTTGACTTCAGCCGGCGTCGCTGATGGCCGCCCGGTAGATCGCCTCGAGTTGGGGCAGATTTGCCTCCTGGGAGAATAGCGTCCGATAAGCGGCGTGGCCTGCTGCCGCGAAGGCGGCCCCCCGATCGTGCAGCGCCAGTAGCTGTCGGAGCTTGGCAGCCAGGTCCTCGGCATCCCCGGTCGTGAAGTGCAACCCGGAAACGCCGTCCCTTACCACCTCGGCGAGACTTCCTATGCGAGAGACCACCAACGGCACGCGCGCGGCGTACGCCTCGACGACAGTCAGCGGAAAAGCCTCATACCAACGGGAAGGCACGACAAGACAGGCGGAGGTCAGCATCGCCTGCCTCACCGCCTTGGCGCCAACACGCCCGCCAAAGGTCACGTTCGGCGGCGCCATCGCCTGCAGGCTGGCTCGTTCCGGTCCGTCGCCCAAGACGTTGAGGGTGACATCGGGCAGCCTCCGCATCGCCTCGATGAGTACGTCCACGCCCTTTTCGCGCGAGAGTCGGCCGACAAACAGCACCCCGCTGCGCCCCGATGGCGAAGGAGCCGGCCCGCCGTCTCCGCCGACGAAGAAGTTCGGCTTTACCATCAGGCGCTCGGCAGGCAGACCTGCCTCAATGAACTTGCCGCGCTGGAACTCCGAGAGCGCAATGAACCGATGGACCGACGTGTCCCACGTCCTGTGGCGCGCGGCACGAAGCTGCATCGCCACCGCGGGGAGGGATTGCAGGCGCGAGTTCCGGTAGCACCCATGCGCGAGCCCCCAGAGCCGGCTTCCACTCACGCACTTCTCACAGATGTGCCCATTCCTGAGGAGCAGTCCCCCGACGCAGGTCAGCCGGAAATTGTGCAGCGTCTGCACGACCGCCACGCCGCTGCGAGCCACCGCCTCGTGTACCGACGGCGACAGCAAAGGGAAGAAGTTGTGAATATGGACCACTTCCGCGCGGGTCCGACGGGCGAGGTCCACCGCCCACTGAGCGCTCCTCGGGTTGTATGCAGCAGTGAGGAACGCATCAGCCTTGGCGCGAAGCCTGGAAATCGTTTCGTTCGACACAGTCTCGAAGAAGACCTCGTGCCCCGCGGCCCGCAGCATCGCGACCTCGTTTCGAGCGACGGTATCCTCTCCGCCAGGCTGCTGATAAAGGTTGTGCAGCACAAGTACACGCAAACCCGGTTGCTCCACCTTTGTCAGGTCATGCACCACTGTATCTCACGGGAAACCTGCGGCGAGAAGCTTCGGAGGACGGCATGCTGCTGCTGAGGCGCAACGCGCGCGACGGGCGTGGCTGATATGAGGGTTCTTCATAGCGCGCTCGCCAAAGTTCGCGAGATGGCCGTCAGGAAGCGTGTGGCCGCATCAACGATCCGCGACCAGCTGCTGCCGGTTCGCGCAGGGCTGTGGCTGATCGGCTCAGAGTTCAGCCGGCACAGCCGGATTGCCTCGCTGCCTGAGCCGTTGAGTTCTGCCAAACAGCCCGGCGGCTGGCCCGCGAGCCGCTACTACGCCCCATTGATGAGAGTAGCCGCATGGATCAGCCCTCCATGGTTCTCCGTGTCTCGGGGGACAGCATCGAATGTTGCGGCAGACGTCGTCCTCATCAACAAGGCTCACGAGCCTGTTGGCTTCGATCTGGCGCGGCGCCTCGTGCTGAGACGCGGAACGCAGGCTGAAGCCGCCCAGCGTTCGGCGCGCCACGCAAGACTCCATCAGACTTATCTTTGTGCCAGCGTCAGCTTCGATCAGAACCTTGGTTTGGTGGTGGAACCGCTCGTTTCGGGCCGCGGCTTAGCCGTTTGCACGGGCGAGGACCGCGCCACCTGCATCGCCCAGATATTCGCACAGTTGACCGCCGCTCCCGTCGTACCGGTCCCCGCGGAGACTGTCAGCCGGTGGGAGGAGCTTACCGACCAGACGACGCCGCTACTCGATTTGCCGGAGACCGTTCGTGCCGATGTTGCGCGCCAGGTGAATGATCTCATCGGGAGGGCTAAGCGGTGCTGGATCCATGGCGACCTGTCCGGCGACAACATTGTCGTTCAGGACCGCACTTTCACTGTCATCGATCTCGATACAGTTGTCGCCGGTCCGGCGTTTGCCGACATCATGACGCTGTCGTTTGCCGAAGCGCGGGTGAGGCGACGCGACTTTCTCGACCGCCTGCTGACCGGCATGTACGACGATCAGCTAGTGGCTCTCGGGTGTGACATCTCCCCCGGCGAGCGGGATGCCAGCTACACTGCCTTGTTTGTGACGTGGCTCGCATGGTGTCGGGTCAGCGGGGACTTCCCAGAGAAGGATCTGGGGCGCTTCATAGCACTGTGGACTCAGCATCGTGGCGATTCCGCCTTGGCTCAGCTTCGGTAGATCTGCCGGACTGGCGGATGTAGGCGATCCAGGCGAGCGCCAACGACGATCCGAACAGAAAGTTCATCGACACAAAGGCCGAGTTCACGGCACTCGAGATGATGACGAGGCATGCAAGCGACGCAGCCAACCGACGACGCCAGATGTCCCCCTCCTTGCCCGGATATGTGACGGGCACGAACCACAGCATGAACAGGATGATCCCGGGAACACCCGTTTTCAGCAGGACGTCGAAGAACGAGCTGTGTGTGGCGACGAATATGCGGTCGGCCGCAAAATCGTCCTTCAACTGCCAGTCATCATCCCGGATGTCGATGAAGTCGTTCACGGTGCTCTCCGTGCCAAACCCCACTCCAGCGCCGGCGGTGTCCCAGGTAGCCACCAGCACGTCGCGCCAGAAGAGCGATCGTATGGCCGTGTTCGGATCAAAATAGTACAGGCTTCGCATGAACAGGGGCGAGATTAGAGCTAGGGCCAAAGCGCCGATCAACACTGTCGCCACCGCGAGGTGAGGACGCTTCGAAAAAGCTACCAAGGCGGCGCACACGACGTAGATCGGCGCCTGTGCCGAGCTCGTCACCAGCAGCATGACTGCAAAGAGGATACCGAGTGCGACGGTAGATCGGGGTCGCCTGAGTATAGCCACCGTCCCCAAGACCAGGACGAGCGCGTTTTCATTGGTCAGCGTGTAGATCAGAAACGTCTGTTCGAAGCTCGTCTCACCGCCGAGCAGGAGCGATGCCCGGGTGACGACATAGACCAGCGCCAGCAGCAGTATTGCGTTCTTCTCGATGAAGGGCCCACAAACGTTCAGCAGGGCGCGGAAAGCTGTGAGCAAGACCAGTAGGATTGGTATCCACGACCACTGCCGGACGGCCGCCGACGCGTCGTAAAGGGTCGTCCAAGCGCGTGGCATCACCCGGGCAAGGGACAAAAGCAGCACCACGCTAGCCAGCAAGGCGAAAATCAGGAGCCGCGGCGAGACCCAGATTCGCCTCGAAAACAGGCACGCGAGGAGCGCGGAGCCCACCGCCAGCACCAGCGGAACCTCGCCGAGGGGACGCATCGCGGTGAACAGGCAAGCGTAGAGGATCGCCGGCAGACAGAGTGCGATCACCAGCAAGTTCGCGGAAGCAGGGGGTGAGCTATCCCATGCGCCGGCTGCTACCACTCGAACGGCTTCCGCCGGAAGACTGCTATCGGTGCTCATGGCTCGTGGCCCGGAACTCGGCGACTAGCATGACTACCATGAGCGACTGTCCGGCGACGATCCCGATGACGGCACCCAGCATGCCGAAAACTGAGACCAGCGGTAAGGCTGCCACCAGCATCAAGACGCTGGTCCACAACTGGCTCCGGAAAATCACCTGCCCCCGCTCGTTGGCCATGAAGGCGTATCGCAGTGGCATTGCCGCCGCCATCAGCACAAACTTGAGCGCAAAGGCTCCGACGATCGCGCCGAGGCCAATAAAGCCTGGGCCGAACAACAGGGACATCCACAGATCGGCCGGGAGCCAGCAGGCCAGCCCGACTCCCGTTGCGAAGATGGTGGTGAACAGCAGTACGTCCAGTGTGAGCTTGCGCAGCGCCGAGGGGCCGCCTCGAGAGTAGGTACGAGCCATCCTCGGCAGAAGGACCGCGTCACCAACCTGGAAGAACACATTGAGCACCCCGAGCAGACTCTGCGCCGCCCGAAGAGCTCCCGCACTCGCCGGCCCCAGTATGGCGCCCGTGGCGAGTACGAACACGTTGCTCGACAGCCATTGCAGAAGCGCTGAGCCAACCAGCCACCGCGACAGCTTCAGGTTGCGTACCAACCAGGTGGTGCCAACGGGCAGTGGCCACAGCGGAGGGAGTTCTCGGATCAGGATGAGAGCAGCCACGGCGCTGGCGAGGGCCACCAGCCAGAGGACACTGACGACGTCGGCCTGGAAGAGGTCTCCAAGCAGAAGCAGCGCCAGCGAACTCAGTTGCACGGCGTACCGAACGGCGTCGCTGACGAACACGAGAGCCGCGTGGTCGGTCACGACACAGTACCGACGGAGAAAGTCCTGAACCTGAGCGAACAAGATGCAGAGGATTAAGGGCAGAGCCGCCGACCCAATGCCGAAGCCCAGCCCTGTCCAGGCCTCGAGCAATGCATACCCTCCGATGAGAAGCGCAGCCAGGAGGCACACGGCCAACTGCTGGTAGAAGGCGGCGCTGTAATACTCGGACGCACGTTCATCGCTCTGCTTTGATCCGATGCTGGTCATCGGAGAAATAACGGCCGCGACCGACATGCTTTGAACGAAGAGGACAACGAGCCAGAGCAGCGAGAACACACCAAACTCCGCCACTCCGAGGAATCGCGCCACGAGCACAGCGGTGAGGAAGTTGCCGCCGCTGACCAGCAACTGATCGCCTATGGTCCAGCCAACTTGCTTTCGTTTGGTTGTCGACAGGGAGGAACGGAGGCGCGACACGCCTTCCCTGATTGTCCGAGCGGTCGCCGCCATCATACCGGCATCCAAGTCATCATGGCGTCAATCGAGCCCAGCGGAGGGACCATCCCCCCGAAACCGTCGTACGGCCACTCTCCACACGAACCGCGGCCCCAGCACGAGGTAGCGGCGCCATAGGCGCTTGGGGTCGCTCCATAGGCGGTGCAACCATTCGAGCCCGTTGTTGCGCATCCAGGGTGGAGCACGGCGAACTGCTCCGGAGTGGAAGTCGAAGGCGGCACCAACCCCCAGGAATACGCCGCGCCCAATCAGGGGGGAGGCCTTGCTCATCCACCACTCCTGTTTCGGGCTCGACAGGCCGACCCAGACAAAATCGGGGTTGAGGCGCCTTATCGCCGCCAGTTCTCGCCGGCCCTCGGCGTCGAAGGTGAAGCCATTGGAGATGTCGCGCATCGGCGGGCTGAGCGTGCCCGCGACCCTCAGTCCCGGATAACGCTCGGTAAGTCGCCGCACCATCTGTTCCGCCACGCCGGGCTTGCCGCCGTAGAAGAAATGCGCCTGCCCGGTCACGAGGGACGCCCGGCACACCGCGTCGACAAGATCGGCGCCGGCGACGCGACCAATGGCGGCTTCGCCCCGCCCCCTGCCCAGCCACACCAGCGGCGTACCATCGGGAACGACGAGAGACGCCTGATGATGGAGCGCCAGCAACTCCGGATCCTCGACGGCGAGCATCAAGCTCGCGACATCGCGGACGAATACCGTGTGTGCTCGATCACTTCGGCCAAGCGCCAGGACTGCGTCCACCGCCTTGGTCATATCGACAACGCTGACTGGAACGCCCAGCACCTCAATGCGGGGAATGACGTCCATGCCGCCTAGCTCCTCTCCCGCCCCTTCAGTTTGCGTTGCGAAGAACCTGCTGCTCAATCCATGCATAGGTCGTTTCTAACCCGGAACGCAATGATGCCGAAGGCCGCCAGCCCAGCTTTTCCTCGATGAGGCGATTGTCGGAGTTCCGGCCGCGCACGCCCTGCGGGCCGGGAATGTGGTGCTTGTGCAGGGTTTTGCCGGCGATGACCGAGACGATATCGACCAACTGATTGATGGTGACCATCTCGTCGGACCCGATATTGACCGGTCCCTCAAAGCCCGAACGCGTCAGCCTGAGCGTGCCTTCCAGGCATTCGTCGATGTAGAGGAAGGACCGTGTCTGGTGCCCGTCGCCCCAGATCTCGATCTCGCCGTTGTTCCTGGCCTGGGCAACCTTGCGGCACACAGCGGCCGGCGCCTTCTCCTTGCCTCCCGTCCAGGTCCCTTCAGGCCCGAAGATATTGTGATAGCGGGCGACGCGGTTGCTCATTCCGAAATTGCGGTTGTAGGCGAGAAACAACCGCTCCGAGAAGAGCTTCTCCCAGCCGTACTCGCTGTCGGGAGCGGCAGGATAGGCACTCGACTCGGCAAGATTTGGATTGTCGGGATCTTCCTGGTTGTACGCGGGGTACATGCACGCCGACGACGAATAGAAGACCTTCGTGTTGTTGCGCTTGTAGGCACTGTCCGAGACGTTCAGGTTGATCGTCGCCGAGTTGTGCATGATCTCGGCGTCGTGCTCGCCGGTGAAGATGTATCCAGCCCCGCCCATGTCTGCCGCCAGCTGGTAGATTTCATCGAAGCGGCGGTCGATCACGCGGTCGACGACATTGCGATCGCGGAGATCTCCGATGACGAAGTCATCTGCATGAGTTTCCGAGAACTCCGGGAACTTGAGGTCAGCGCCCCTCACCCAATGTCCCTCGGCCTTCAATCGCTTGACCACGTGGCTCCCGATAAAGCCCCCAGCGCCGCAGACCAATGAAGTTTTCATGACCGAATTCCAGTTGTTACAACAGCAGCATACGGCATGTTACCGGTCGCAACACCTCTATTGTTCAGTAATGGCAAACACGAATGGCTAACACAGCACTCGCCTGCTGCCGCGCAGGCGGCCGATGGGAGGGGAGCGTTCGTCGAACAACGCGAATGGAGCCGTGGTGATGACAATCGGGTGAAAACTTGGCGGGTCTAGGAAGCCAGTAACCCTTGCAGCCACGGCGCAGTGTTCCGGTCCCTGGTGGATCATCGATCACTTCAGAGTGGAAACAACCACGTCCACCGCGCCGGGCGACAACGGCCCAGCGGCGCAAGCTTCTGCCTTTTCGACCGATGCACAGAGGTCACGAACCGCGCGGATCGTCGGCCCACCGAGCATGCCGTCTGGCTCTCCCTCGAAAAGACCCTGTCGCCGAAGCAGATGCTGGACCACGTAGACATAGGTGTTCTCGTCAATGGCCAGCAGGCGCGGCAGCATGGCGACGCGACGTTGCAGGTCGAGCCGTTCGAAGCGCTCGGCAGTCTCCGCGCGAGCCGCCGGCGCGTTGCGGCCGGCAGCGTCGAGCAGCATTTGCTCGAACAGGCTGTCCTGGGGATCAAGGCGCCCCGCGACCGAGACGAGAAGGTCGCGGGCTGCGGCCGGATCGGACGGGAGGCCCTCCGCCCCTTCGAGCAACAGTCCGATCAGGCGGCGCGACGCGGCGATGTCGCCGGCCTCGCTGGCCGCGCGCAGAATTGGGATCGCCGCGGCAGGTTGCGCCTCGATGGTGCCGCCCTTGATCAGCACATCGGCAAGCTGCACGGCGGCGCCGGGAACGTGCTTCTCGGCAGCCTCGCGTAACAGGTCCACCCCCACGGAGGGTTCGGCAATGGTTCCGTCGAGATAGCGCGCCGCGAGATCGAACAGAGGCGCAGTTTCGCCCGCCACGGCTGCATCAAGGAAGACCCTGCCTGCCGCCGCATAGTCGGGGGCAAGGTCGCCGATGCCGAGGTATAGCCGCCCGAGCTTCGTGAGCACCGTGCGATCGCCGGCCTCCATCGCCGCTTGATAATAGCGGACGGCACGTAGTCCGTCTGTCGGAGCGGTGCCGCCTGGAGCAAACGCATCACCCAAGGTGACGTAGGTGGCGACAGGAAGCGAGGCGGCGCTGTCGTCGTAGTAGTCGGCGGCGGCAACCAGGTCACGGGGAAACAGCGAGCCGTCGAAGTAGACATCGCCAAGCCTCCGGGCGGCCGTGACATCGCCCTTGGCAAGAGCCTGCGTGTAGTACGACACGACTCGCGCACCGTCCCCGGCATCGCGAAGCCGGTCGCCCAGCTTCACGAGCAGTTCCGGGGCAAGCTGGTCAGCAATCCGGTCGTAGTAGGCTGCGGCTTTCGCCGGATCGGCCGGTAGCAGTTCACCATCGAAGTAGAGGTCACCGAGCCGCAGCGTTGCGGCCTGCTCGCCGGCGGCATCGGCCTGCTCGTAGTAGGCGATGGCCTTGGCGGAATCCTGTGTCACCCCTGCGCCGTCACGATAGGCGTCACCCAGTGGAATGGCCGCCTTGAGAGGCACTCCTTCGGCCGACTTCTGATACATGACCTCCGCCGCTGCGAGGTCGGCTTCGACAATGTCCCCCGCTAGGTACAGGTCGCCAAGGCGACCGTAGGCGGCCGGATCGCCGGCCGCGGCGGCGGCCTCGTAGAGCTTGACCGCACCGGCGCCGTCGGGTGCACCAAGACCGCCGTCCCGCAGCACGTCGGCGACGGCCATGCTCGCCTCGGCCGGTACGCCGCCCGGCATCTGCAGGAAGTAGCGGGCCGCCTCGACATCGTTGCGAGCGACGGCCCGGCCCTCCAGGTACAGGTGTCCGAGTTTGTCAGCGGCTTCGGCTTGCCCCTGCCGGAGCGCCTCGATCAGGTAGGCGACGGCGCGCTCGCCATTCGCCTCGCCGTCAACGAGCAGGGCATCACCGAGCTCAAGGAGCCGACGCGGGGGCACGAGATCCGGCGCCATGTCGTACTTCTCAGCGGCGGCGACCGCATCGCCGGCGGCCAAGCTCAGATCCCCCAGTCGAATGGCTGCTTCTCGCTCGCCGCCAGCAAGCGCCATCCCGTACAGCTCACGGGCCGAGTTGCTGTCAGCGCCCTCGATCTGCCCGGCGAGCATTGCTTCAGCGATGCTCATCAGAGCCTTCTGCGGGATACCGGCGGGCGATTGGCCATAGTAGCGGGCGGCCTTGGCCAGGTCCTGCGGAACGAGCGCCCCGTCGAAATAGATGTCGCCGAGGCGCGCCGCGGCCTCCGTGGTCCCTGCATCGAGGGAGCGATGGTAGAGTTCGACCGCCCGCGTGGCGTCAGCAGGCACTCCGGTGCCGTCCCGGAAGAGGTCGGCCAAGGCGAGGAGCGACGCCGGATTGGCAGCTTCGCCGGCATTGGCGAACTCGACGTAGGCGCGCTCCGGGTCTCTGGGGACGACATTGCCCGCCAGGTAGATATCGCCCAGACGTGCTGCTGCGAGAGGCACTCCAGCAGCTCGGGCCCCTTCGTAGTAGGCAATGGCCTGTTCGGGGTGGGTCGAAATCCGCAGGTCGGCGACGTCCAAGAGCGCCCTATTCGGGACCCCCTGTTCGGATTGCTCGTAGTAGTCGGCGGCTTTGCCGACGTCGCGCGGCACCACGACGCCGTCAAAGTAGAGATCGCCCAGCGCGGCCGCTGCGGCGGGATCGCCTTCGGCGCGGGCCTGCTCATAGAGCGCGGCGACACGCGAACCATCCGGAGTTCCCAGTCGTCCGCTACTCAGCAGGGCCGCAAGCTTGAAAGCAGCCCCTCCCTCGCCGGCGCCAACGCCAGCCTCGTAGTGCGCCGCGGCGGCGGCAGGGTCAGCGGGCACGCCGTCACGGCCATCGACGAGGAAATCGGCCAGGCGCATCGCTGCTGGCACGGGTTCAGTTGCGAGAGCCTGGGTGTAGTAGGCAACCGCCTTGGCGGCGTCCCTCTCCACTCCCGCGCCGTCGCGGTACATGTCGCCGAACGCCATGAAGGCCTTCGACGGGACAGCCTCCGGCGCGCGCTGATAGTAGGATTCTGCCTTCGCCAGGTCCTGTGGCAGCAGCGCGCCGTCAAAATAGATATCGGCGATGCGCTGCGCTGCAGTCCTATCGCCCGCCTGCAGCGCCCTTTCATAGAGGAAGACGGCGCGTACGCCGTTTGCCTCAACGAGGATACCGTCTCTGAAGATGTCCGCGAGCCTCATCAGGATGCGCTCCGGTACGCGGTCAAGGACAGGCTCATAGTAGGCCACCGCACGGGCGGGGTCGGCGCCGACGATATTGCCTTCGAGGAACAGGTCGCCGAGCTTCACCGCCGCTGACTTGTCGCCGGCGGCGAGGGCCCGCTCATACTCAGCGACCGCGCGATCTGCATCGAGGTCGACCAGCCGGCCGGAGCTGAACAGGTCACCCAGTCGGGTCCAGCCACCAGCGGCACCGAGGCCTGCAGCCCGCTCATAGTAGGCGATAGCACGGTCAATGTCCCGCGGTGCGAGATCACCGCCGCGATACACATCGCCGAGCCGGATCGCTCCGTTGCCGTCACCGGCGGCGAGGGCCGTCTCGTAGTGCGAGATAGCCTTCTTGCTGTCGCGCTCGCTGCCCTTTGCCTCGGCGTAGAGGTCGCCCAACTGCAAATGGCCGGCCAACTGCCCCTGCTCTATCGCCCGATTGAAGAGCTCTATGGCGCCGTCTCGGTTGCCATCCTCGAGCGCAAGCTCGCCGAGCGTGAGGGCCGCCCCGGGCTCCCCCTGTTCGAAGGCGGCCTGATAGTAGCTGACGGCCTTTTCCCGATCGGGCGCAACGATCCTGCCTGCGCGGTAGGCGTCACCAAGCCGAAGCAGTGCGGAACGCCTCCCGCCCGCAAGTGCCTGCTCGTAGAGCATAATGGCCTCATCGCCTCGGCCAGTATCGGCCGCGAGGTCGCCGAGACGCATGGCCCCATCCAGTTCCCCCATGTTCAGGGCCTGCGTGTAGTACTCGCTGGCTCGCTCGGGATCGGCTACGATCTGCTCGCCGTCACGGTAGAGGTCGCCGAGCCGGATAGCGCCGCGGGCGTCTCCGGCTTCCAGTAACGCGTTGTAGTAAGACTTGGCCCGCTCGAGATCGGCAGGGACCAGACTGCCGTCGCGAAACACGTCGCCGAGGCGTTGCAGTCCGGTCCGCTCGCCCGCGGCAGCGGCCTGCTCGAAGTACTCAAGCGCCTCGGCACCATCGCCGGCTGCCGCGTGGGCGTCGCCAAGCCTCAACAAAGCAGAGGTGCTCCCAGCAGAACGTGCGGCCTCATAGTAAGCGATCGCCTTGGCGGAATCGGCGGCCACGTATTTGCCGTCACGGTAGATGTCACCAAGTTTGGTGAGTCCGCCTGATTGGCCCAGATCGGCCGCCTGCTGATAATACGCCAGCGCCGCGCTTAGGTCGGCCTCCACGCTGCCGCGACCACCGAGGTAGATGTCGGCCAACCGAAGCGCCGCCTGCGACTCTCCCGCGGCCAGCGCCCTTGTGTAGTAGTCGACTGCCTTGGGAACGTCCGCATCCACGACTTCGCCGTCGCGATAGATGTCCCCGAGGTCGACGAGAACCGATGCGTTGCCGCTCGACGCGGCCTGCTCATAGTAGCCAATCGCGCGTACAGGGTCGGCGGGGATGGTACCCTTGCCGTCAAGGTAGACGTCAGCCAGCCTTACCGCACCCATTGTGTCGCCGCCGCTGAGCGCCCGCTCATAGTACGCCACCGCGCGGTCTACATCCACCGCAACCCCGGTACCCTGCTCATAGAGATCGCCGAGATCCAGCAATGCAGCCTGCTCACCGAGGCTCAGGGCCTGCTCGAAGTAGGTGGCAGCACGCTCACCATCGACATCGATGACTTCGTCCTGCGAGAATACCTGTCCAAGAAGGTAGATCGCAGCCGGGTTCCCAGTATGGCCGAGGCGGTCGAGTTCGGCGATCGCCTGACAATGCTCCGCCGCCCGCGCGGAACTAGCGAGAATCTCCCGAAGCTCATTAAGCGGCCGCACACTGCTGGCTACGGCAGGTATCTGGCTGGCGATGCAGCGCTCCGCAGCCGGACTAGCGGATGGGGCGGCCACGCCCAGTACCATGATTGCGGCCAGCAACACTGCCCACCGTGGACCCATCGAACTACTCTCCCTACGCAAGTCGATGCCGCGGGTGTACTTTAGCCTAAACCACACGACTGGCGATACAAAATCACTAGAAGTAACGCGAGTGTCTTCTCCGGAGCCCGTTGTGCGCGAGCCGCGTGAGCGGCATGCGCACTTATTGAAGCACATGGAGCCTCAGCGCTAACCGCGAGCGCGAGGGCCGGAGCCCGTCGGGCCGCGAAGGACCTGCCGGAACCAGATTTTCCGATCCCGTCCAGCGGCCGAAGAGCGTTCCCCGCCGGGCTCTGCAGACAGTTGTATTACACCAGCAAAAGCATAGGGTTTTGCGACTGGACACGGTATCTAGTTGCCAATGTGAGACCGCTTTCATCCACGCGGTCCATGCCCACAAGGAGTTCCCCGAATGAACCAGATATCCATCCGCCGCGCGCTGGTCGCCGCAGCGCTCCTGGGCAGCGTTGCCGTGGCGCCGCTCGCCCTGGCGCAGGAGTTCGATGCCGATGCGACGATCCGCATCGGTTCGCTCTATGAGCCGCAGAACCTCGACAACACCGCCGGCGCCGGCCAGGGTATCAACGAGGCGTTCAACGGCAACGTCTATGAGGCGCTGTTCCAGCTGACCGATGCAGGCACGGTGGAGCCCAAGCTGGTCGACAGCTACAGCGCCAGCGAAGACGGGCTGACCTATACGTTCAAGCTCAAGCCGGGCGTCAGCTTCCACTCGGGCGACCCGCTGACTGCCGCCGACGTGAAGTACTCGATCGAGCGCGTTATTGCCGAGGCCTCCAAGAGCTCGCGCAAGAAGAGCCTGTCGACCATTACCGGCATCGAGACGCCCGACGATCAGACCGTGGTGATCACGCTTTCGACCCGCTCGATCTCGCTGCCCTACAACCTCAGCTATGTGTGGATCGTCAACGACAAGGCGACCGACATCACCGCGACCGAAGACGGCACCGGCCCCTATACGCTGGGTGAATGGCGCCGCGGTTCGGCACTGGCGCTCGCCCGCAACGACAAGTACTGGGGCACAGCGCCGAGCAATGGCGAAGTGATCTACACCTACTTCACCGACGCGACGGCGCTGAACAACGCGCTGCTCACCAACGCAGTGGACGTGATCACCTCGGTGCAGAGCCCGGATTCGCTGGCCCAGTTCAGCGGCAACCCGGCCTTCACGGTGACCGAAGGCGCTTCGACCACCAAGGAGCTCCTCGCCTGGAACGATCGCGTCGCGCCGTTCGATAACGTGAAGGTGCGCAAGGCCCTCGCCAAGGCCACCGACAAGGCCAAGCTGCTCAACTCGATCTGGGGCGAGTACGGCACGCTGATCGGCTCGTTCGTGCCGCCGACCGACCCGTGGTATGTCGATCTCACCGGGGTCGATGCCTATGACGTGGACGCGGCCAAGGCGCTGCTGGCGGAAGCCGGCTACCCTGATGGCTTCGAGTTCACGCTCGATACGCCCGACTACGACCCGCACCCGATCGTCGCGCAGTTCCTGCAGGCGGAATATGCCAAGGTCGGCGTGAAGGTGAACATCAACATCATCACCGCCAACGAGTGGTACGAGAAGATCTACAAGGCGCACGACTTCCAGGCGACGCTGCAGGAGCACGTCAACCACCGCGATATCGTGTTCTACGGCAACCCCGACTTCTACTGGGGCTACAATAACCCCGAGGTGGTGAAGCTGATCGCCGATGCCGAAGCCGCCCCGAGCGAGGCAGATCAGGTGGCCAAGCTCACGGACGCCAACAAGCTCATCGCAGAAGATGCGGCCAGCAACTGGCTCTACCTTTACCCGCAGATCGTGGTGTCGGCCGCCAACGTCACCGGCTACCCGGTGAACGGGCTGAACTCGCAGTTCTTCGCCTACGGGATTCAGAAGGCGAAGTGAGCATTTCAGGGGGCGGCGCGCGTCGCCGCCCCCATCCAGCCTGCCATCAACCTCGATGTCATCCCCGCGCAAGCGGGGATCTCTGTTTTCTGCTGCGGCATCGCAAACAGAGATTCCCGCTTGCGCGGGAATGACCCGGTGGGTGGGGCACGGTATGGTTGAAACATCCAAGAAATCGAAGGCCACACTCCCATTCTCACCTACCTCCTCCGGCGCTTTGCCATCCTGCTGCTGTCGCTGCTGATCGCGGCAGTGGTGCTGTTCGTGCTGCTGCGGCTGCTGCCGGGCGATCCGGCCAATGCGCTGCTCGGCGTGGGCGCGACCGAAGCGCAGATCGCGGCAGCGCGGACGCAGGTGGGCTCGGACCAGCCGCTGCTGACGCAGTTCGTCGGCTTCGTCGGGAACCTCGCGCGGTTCGACCTCGGCACCTCGTTCGTCAGCAAGGCAAGCGTTCTGGGCGAAATCGGCAATCGGCTGAGCGTTACGCTGCCCCTGACCATTCTCGGCTTTGTCCTCGCCATCGTCATCGCGCTGCCGCTGGGCATCGTCGCTGCGGTGAGGTCCGACCGCTGGTACGGCGCGGCAATCTCGATCGTCAGCCAGTTGGGGATCGCCATTCCGGTGTTCTGGCTCGGAATTCTCATCGTCACGCTGTTTGCCATCAACCTGAGGCTGTTCCCCTCGGGCGGGTTTCCGCTGAAGGGCTGGGCGAATTTCGGCGAAGCCGCGGTGGCGCTGGCGCTGCCGGTGCTGACGGTGGCGCTGGTGATCGCCGCATCGCTGCTGCGCTACGTGCGCTCGGCGACGCAGGATGTGCTGGGCAGCGACTATATCCGTACCGCCCGGGCGCTCGGCTCGGGCTTTGTTGAAGCGCTGCTGCGGCATGGCATCCGCAACGGCGCCGTGCCGGTGATCTCGATCCTCGGCATCGAGCTCGCAACCACCTTCCTCGGCGCCGTGGTGGTGGAGAAGGTGTTCGCGCTGCCGGGTCTCGGCTCGATGCTGCTGCTTGCCATCCAGCAGCGCGACTATCCCAACGTGCAGGGCGTGCTGTTCATTTCAACACTGCTGGTGCTGCTGATCGGCTTTGCCGCCGATCTCTTGCAGCGCTTCATCGATCCGCGGCTGCGCGGCCGGGCGGGTGCGCAATGAGTGCGGTGGCCGCAACTGCGCCGCGCTCGCGCGGGTCGCTGACGCTGTGGCTGGGGCTGGGGCTGGTCGGCCTCCACGTCGCGGTGGCGCTGCTGACGCTGGTGTGGACGCCTTACGATCCAACGGCGCTGACCGGCGGACGGCTGGCACCGCCGTCGTGGGAGCACTGGGCGGGGACCGACCGGCTGGGCCGGGACTTCTTCACCCAGATCATGATCGGCTCGCGCATCGCCCTGATCGTCGGGATCGGCGCCGTAACGATCGGCGGGCTGATCGGGGTGACGCTCGGTGTGCTGGCGGCGTTTGCGACACGGCTGCTCGACGATGCACTGGCCGCGACGCTCGACATCCTCATCGCCTTCCCGACGCTGCTGATCGCCATGCTGGTGGTTGCCGCGAGCGACACGGCCAGCCTCGGCACGGCGGTGCTGGCGCTCGGCATCGCGCTCTCGGCGATCGTGGCGCGGCTGACCCGTATCCTTGCAAAACGGGTGCTGCTGATGGACTACATCACCGCCGCACGAACCTCGGGCACCTCGTCAATCGGCATCGTGTTCCAGCACGTGCTGCCCAATATCTGGCCGACCCTGTCGGTCAACTTCGCGCTGCAGTTCGGATTGGCGGCGATTGCCGAGGCCTCGCTCAGCTACCTGGGCCTGGGCGCTCCACCGCCGAATGCCTCATGGGGCCGGCTGCTACAGGAAGCGCAGGGTACGGTGTACACCGCGCCGATCGGGGCGATCGCGCCCGGCATTGCGCTGGTGTCGCTGGTGATCGGAGTGAACCTGCTCGCCGACGGATTGCGCGATATCGGCGATCCGACGCGAAGGGGTTCGCGATGAGCCTCCTCTCGATCGACAAGCTCAACCTCACCGTCGATGGCAAACCGCTGGTCACGGACCTTTCCTTCTCGATCGGGGCGGGCGAGCGGTTGGGGCTGATCGGCGGGAGTGGTTCGGGCAAATCGCTGACCGCGATGGCGGCGACCGGGCTGTTGCCGCGGGCCATCACCGCGACGGGCTCGGTGACACTTGGCGGACAGCAGGTGATCGGGGCGCCGGAGCGGCTGCTGAACAGTTTGCGCGGCAGGATGGCGGCGTTCGTGTTCCAGGAGCCGCTGACCGCGCTCGATCCATTGCTGCGGGTTGCACAACAGGTAGCAGAACCGCTGCGGCGGCGGGCCCGGCGCGACGGGCGCGAACTCGCAGGCAGTGCGCTCCGGCGCGAAGTACTGGCGCTGCTCGAGCAGGTCGCCCTGCCCCAGCCGGAACGCGTCGCCCGCTCCTATCCACACGAAATATCCGGTGGGCAACGGCAGCGGGTGGCGATTGCCATGGCGCTGGCGTGCCGGCCGCAGCTGCTGATCGCAGACGAGCCGACGACGGCGCTCGACGTGACGACCCAGGCGGAAATCCTGAAGCTGCTCGACGGGCTGGTGCGGGAGCGCGGTATGGCGCTGCTGTTCATCAGCCACGACCTGCCGGTGGTGGCGCAGATCATCGAGCGCGTGGTGGTGATGCAGCGGGGCGTGGCCGTGGAGACCGGGCCCGTACGCGAGGTGTTCGGCGCGCCGCAGCACGACTACACCCGTTCGCTGGTCCTGGCCGCCAGGGCGTTCGACGACGCACTGGAGAAGATGTCGTGAGCCTCGTCAGTGTCGAGAATGTGAGCTTTGGGTACAGCCGCGATCGGCTGGTGCTCGATGGGGTTTCGCTCACGATCCGTCCGGGCGCCAGTGTCGGGCTGGTGGGGGAATCCGGTTCGGGCAAAACCACCCTGTTGCGGTTGCTGCTGGGGCTCACCCGACCAAGCGCAGGGCGGATCCGCTTTGACGGCGCGACGCTCGATACGCGAAGCAGCGGCTTCATGCGCGACTATCGCCGGCAGGTACAGGCGGTGTTCCAGGATCCGTACTCCTCGCTCGATCCGCGCCAGAACGTGCTCGGCATCGTCTCGGAGCCGTTGCGCTCCCTCGGCATCCCCGGTGATCGGCGCGCGCTGGTCGAGGCTGCGCTGGTTTCGGTGGGGCTGGAGCCTGATATCCTCGGGCGCTATCCGCACGAATTCTCCGGCGGGCAGCGCCAGCGCATCGCCATAGCCCGCGCCATTGTCGCAAAGCCGAAACTGCTGCTGGCCGACGAGGCGGTCAGCGCGCTCGATCTCTCGACGCGCATCCGCATCGTCGAGCTGTTGCGGCAACTGGCGGCCGAGATGACGCTGGTGTTCGTCTCGCACGATCTCGGCGTGGTGGCGGCGCTCTGCGACGAGATGGTGATCCTCGAGAAGGGCCGCATCGTCGAAGCCGGCGCCACTCGCAGAATCCTCGCCGACCCCCAACATCCCTATACGCGGAAACTGCTGGGCAGCGTGCCGCGCATGCCTGCCTGAACTTCGACCGTCGCGACCCCAAGGACGACTCCAATGACAGCCTCCACCGACTATCTCGCCGCGCTCGATGCCTGGAAGGCGAAGCGCCTCAACAACCTCAAGGCGCCGAATGGCTGGCTCAACATCATCGGCCGCTTTGTGCTCGACCCCGGCACTGCCAGCGTCGGGACCGCCGGGGATAATGACATCGTCATTACCGCCGGCCCGGCGCATCTGGGGACGGTGACGCAGGAGACGGACGGTACGGTGACGTTCAAGCCGACCGACGGTGAGGCAATCCACATCACGCCCAACAAGAAGAGCCCGCCGAAATTCCAGCTGGGCACCCTGCTGTGCGAGATCACCACCGTGAACGACGACAACGCGCTGCGCATCCGCGACACCGCCTCGGCGGCGCCTGGCGCATTCCCGGGGATTGAGTATTTTCCGGCGCAGGAGGAGTGGCGGATCGTTGCCGAGTGGGTGCCGTTCAAAGCCCCGTTGGAGATGGATGTCGATACCACCGGCAATATCCGCACCGGCGTCGCGGTAACGCACAAGGCGGTGTTCACCCACGACGGCAAGAGCTACGAGCTGATCGCCACGCACGGCACGCCGGAAGCCCCGCAATTCGTGATCCGTGATCCGACCTCGCGGGATTCGACCTACCCGGCCTCGCGTTTCCTCTATGGCGAGCAGGTCACCGAGAACAGCATCGTTCTCGACTTCAACAAGGCGATCAACCCGCCCTGCGCCTTCACCGAGTTCGCGGTGTGCCCGCTGCCGCCGCCGGAAAACGTGCTGCCGTTCCGTATCGAGGCGGGCGAGAAGCGGCTGGCCGAACTGCACTAGCGGTCAGGCGGTCTGCAGCTCCAGCGGCAGCACTTCGCCGCTCGCGTCCCGCATCTGCGCCAGCGTGGTGCGATCGAGCACTTCGGCGATGGCGTTGCGGACATTGAGCATGGTGTGGCGGACCTGGCAGGTCGCCACCTCGCAGTCGTCGCAGGCCTCGTAACGGGTGTGGCTGGCGCAGGGGATCGGCGCCAGCGGACCATCCAGCACGCGCACGATCGCGCCGACCTTGATCTCCTCGGGCGGCCGAGCCAGGCGATAGCCGCCGCCCTTGCCTTTGCGGCTCTGCACGATGCCGGCGTTGCGCAGGTCGCCGAGGATGGCGTCGAGAAACTTCTTCGGAATCTTGTTCGAGGACGCGATATCGGCGACCAGTGCCAGCTCGCCGGGCGGGAACTGTGCGAGGTGCACCAGCGCCTTGAGGCCGTATTTTCCCTTGGCAGTCAGCATGGCCGAAATTCTTCCCAGGCAGCGGTTGGCGCCCAAGATATAAATTCCAGCGATTTGCTGTACAAGTGGAGCTTGTCGGCCGGGCTCAAGAGACCTGGCGCCGACCGATGGGGAAGTAGGTGAGCCCGGCGTCCTCGACGACCGAGGGTTCGTAGAGGTTGCGGCCGTCGAAGATCGCCTTTCGCCCGAGGCCCCTGGCCAAGGCGGCAAAATCGGGGTTCCGGAAGGCCTTCCACTCGGTGATGATCACCAGCGCATCGGCACCCGCGACGGCCGCCATAGCCGACTCGACGAAAGCGATCCGCCCGATATCGCCATTGAGATCGAGGGTCAGGACGCGCTTCGCCTCGGCCATCGCCACGGGATCATGGGCGCGGATCGAGGCGCCGCGACGGACGAGATCGGCGATCAGCACCCGGCTGGGCGCATCACGCATGTCGTCGGTATTGGGCTTGAACGACAGGCCCCAGATGGCGAAGGTCAGGCCAGTGAGATCCTCGCCGAAACGGTCCCGGACCTTGGCTCCCAGCACTTCCTTCTGCGCCGTGTTCGTTGCTTCGACGGCGGCGAGGATCCGCAGCTCGCGTCCGTGCTCTGCCGCAGTACGACGAAGCGCGCTCACATCCTTGGGAAAGCAACTACCGCCATAGCCGGTGCCGGCATACAGGAAGCTATAGCCGATACGCGGGTCGGAGCCGATGCCGCGACGAACCAGTTCGATATCGGCACCCAGGTCTTCGGCCAGATTGGCCAATTCGTTCATGAACGAGATGCGCGTCGCCAGCATGGCATTGGCGGCATATTTGGTGAACTCGGCCGAACGGACGTCCATCACCATGGTGCGATCGTGGTTGAGGGTGAATGGCGCGTAGATCTGGCGGATCAGCTCGAGCCCACGCCGGCCGGACGGCGTGCTGTCCGCCCCGATGATGATGCGATCCGGACGGTTGAAGTCGGCGACCGCCGCGCCCTCCTTGAGGAATTCCGGGTTGGAGATAACGGTGAAATCGGGTTGGCCGAGGCGCGCCCGTTCGGCCGGATCGGCGGCAAAGCCGCGCTTCAGCAGTTCGGCGGTGATGGCCTCGGCGACGCGATCGCCGGTCCCCACCGGTACGGTGGATTTGTCGGCCACCACTTTGAAGCCGGTGAAATGCTCGCCGATGCCACGTGCCACGGCGAGCACATATTTCAGATCGGCCGACCCGGTTTCGTCGGGCGGCGTACCGACGGCGATGAACAGCGCCTCGCCATGCGCAACGCCGGCCGCGGTATCGGTGGTGAAGGAGAGCCGGCCCGCGGCACGGCTGCTGGCGACGATCGCCTCGAGCCCCGGCTCGTGGATCGGAACCTCGCCGCTATTGAGCAGCGCCACCTTGGCGGCATCGATATCGACGCAGACGACATGGTTGCCGGCATCGGCGAGGCACGCCCCGGTGACGAGACCGACATAGCCGGAGCCGAATACTGTTACTTTCATCCATAGCCCCGAACAGAACCCGCAGCCTATATGCATGGCAACGCAGATGCATCGCAACCACCGGCGAGATCAGACGCGGCCGAACTCGTCTTCGATGCGGATGATATCGTCTTCGCCCAGGTAAGAGCCGGTCTGCACCTCGATCAGCTCGAGCAGGATCTTGCCGGGGTTGGCGAGGCGGTGCACGCAACCGAGCGGCAGGTAGATGGATTCGTTCTCGGTGAGCATCGTGACCTTGCCGTCGACGGTCACTTCGGCGGTGCCGCTGACCACCACCCAGTGTTCGGCGCGATGGTGGTGCTTCTGCAGGCTGAGCTTTTTGCCGGGCTTGACGAACAGACGCTTCACCTGGAAGCGATCGCCATTCAGCACCGAGGAATAGCCGCCCCACGGACGGTAAGCGGTGCGGTGGATCTCGGTCAGGCCTTGAGTGGCCGGATCGGCCCGCAGCGCCTTGACCATCGTGCCGACCCGCTGCGCGTCCGACAGGCGGCCGACATAGATGGCGTCCTCCGAGGCGATGATGGCGACATCCTCCAGCCCCTCGACGGCGATGTGGGCGCGCTCCGAGACGATCAGCGAGTTGCGGGTATTGGACAGCGTGGCATTGCCATTGCTGACAACGTTGCCGGCGGCGTCCTTACCGGACACCTTCCACACCGCGTCCCAGGCGCCCAGGTCCGACCATGGGAAGGTCACCGGCACCAGGGCCACCTGCCGCGACTTTTCGAAGATGGCGTAATCTACCGAGATGTTGGGCGCCGTACTGAAGCCGGCTTCATCGAGGCGGATGAAATCGAGATCAACCCTCGCCGCGGAAACAGCGGCCGCGGCAGCAGCGAAGGTCCCGGGCGTCAGCGCCTCTACTTCACGCAGGAAGCTGGTGACGCCGAGCATGAAGGTGCCGGAGTTCCAGAAGTAGCCGCCGGCGGCCAGCAGTTTCTCGGCGGTGGCGGCGTCGGGCTTTTCGACGAAGCGGGCCACGGCGCGTACACCGTTGCCGAGTTCGGCGCCGGCCTCGATGTAGCCGTAGCCGGTTTCGGGTGCGGTGGGGGTGATGCCGAAGGTGACGAACCGGCCGGCCCGAGCGGCCCCGGCTGCAACGTCGACGCTCCACCAGTAGTTGTCGTCGGCATCGACGGCATGATCGGAGGCGAGAACGTGGATCACCGCATCGTCGCCGAAGGTCTTTCGCACGTGCAGCGCCGCGGCAGCGATGGCCGCGGCGGTGTTGCGGGCCACCGGCTCGAGCAGCACTGCGGAGGTCGCGACCCCGGCCTCCTGTGCCTGCTCGGCGACGAGGAAGCGATACTCCGCATTGGTGACGATGACCGCCGGATGGTAGCGCGAGGGGTCGGCGACGCGCAGCAGCGTCTGCTGATAGAGCGACGTCGGGCCGGTCAGCGGCAGGAACTGCTTGGGGCGAGCTGCACGCGACATCGGCCAGAGCCGGGTCCCCTGCCCGCCCGCAAGGATCACCGGTACGATCAAGCTGGCTTCAGTCATCGATTTTAGGCCTCGGCGTAGGTGCCCGCACACGTGCCGCGATCGGATGCGAGGGGCTGGTTTGCTTCACTCAGGATGGTTCGGATCGGGGCGCCGTCGGATTGGCGCGAAGCGACGATGCCATGGCCGTCCTAACGTCCTGTTGCGGCGTGCTGGAGAACACTTGCCACGAACGCGATAGCATCCCTCGGCCCCGCCAGATAGAGGGTGATCGACAACCGGTCCGTCGGGCGAGATGCCGAGCGCAACGATGTCGAGGTTCGCCGAGCCATCGCAACCGACGCGAAAATTATCCTTACCGAGCGGTTACCGACCACCTGAAGAGCGGTAGCTGATAGGGATGCGCCATAGTATCGCGTGAGGTTGAAGTTGCGTTTCGCGTCGAGAGTGTTGCCGCTGGCTGGCGCCCTGCTGCTGAGCCTGTCGGTTGCCGCGCTGCCGTTGCAGGCGGCCGACCTGGGCCCTGCGCCCTCGCAAGAGGTGGCGCCGGCGACACTGACCCTGCGCGAGGCGCTGTCGCGCTACCTGTCACTGGAGATGATCCGTGCGACCTTCGACGTGAGGCCGCGCGAGGAACTGGCGGCGGGACTCGAGGAACAGGCATTGCGCTGGGGCAAGGCAGCGCCGCCAGCCGAGGCGCTGGCCGAGCTCGACCAGCAATTGCTCAGCGAGGCGAGCTACTACCTGGTCTCGCTCAGCTATCTGGTGCAGGTGGGCGGCGCGGCGTTCCCCGCCGACCGGGCCGAGATGGTCTATGTCAATGATACGATTTCGAAGCTCGCCGATCTGCGGCGGCAGCTGTTCGAGGCGATCGAGACGGGCGGCGACGTGCTGCCGGTGCTGGTCGAGGCGGAACGGATCAGGGCACTGACCGAAGGCTATGCCAGCGCGCCGGACGATTTTGGAGTGTTTGCGGAGCATGAGGCGGTGCTCGACAGCGTCCTCGACAAGCTCGAGCGCGGCACGCCGACCTGAGCCGGCTTGCCGGTCAGCTCCAGCTGCGCGGGTTGGCGCCCGACATCGAGATGATGCGGTAGCCCGACTGGCTGAGCGGCTTGATGCTCGCGGTGAGGTTGTCCAGCACCAGGTCCTTGCCATTGGTCTTGACCACCAGGATGGCATGGCCCTCGCCCTTGCGGGTCTTGACATAGGCGATACGCAGAGAGCTGGCCGGAATGCCGGCCTTGATCAGCGCCTTGCGTTTGGCCAGCACGTAATCTTCGCAATCGCCCGAGGTGGCGCTGGCCGACCACACGTCGGCACCGCTGTCGTAGCGCGGCTTGATCGTGCGGTTGACGTGGCCGTTGACGCGCTTCAGCGTCGACATGATGTCGGCCGTAAGGGCAACCTTGGCTTGGCCGCCGCCCTGGCATTCGGCCGGGTTCTTGAGACACATCACCTGATAGCCGAGCGGCGCGTGCACGTTGCCGGCGGTCGCGGCAGTCGATATCGCGCCGGTGGCCAGGGAAATCATGGCCGCGATCACCGCGGCAGCGATCCTCGTGTTCGAACCGGTAGTTGCCTGGACGCTCATGCAATCCCCCTGCGGCGCAACTGGCGCGCGATCATTGGGAACACCATGACAGCCGGACTTTGCTGCCCGGTTCAGCGCTTGAGTAAAATTTTATGCGATCACGCGCGGGTGAGGACCATCGGTCGCCGGATGATCAGGCCGAGCATCAAGCCGATATTGAAGGCGACGATAGAGAGAGCGGTCCATCCGAGGGCAGTGACCAGGTCGGCATGCGACGCGAAGGAGGCCGTCGCGGTCGTCACGAGCAACAGGTTGCCGATGACGATCCACCCGACCGTCGAATAGTAGCCTCCGGCTATCAAGCCTAGTCCGCTGGCGAGCAAAGCGGCCAGCACAGTCGCACCCATCAATGCACTCCTGATCTGGAGGCAGCTTCCAACATTGCGTGTTAAGTGAGCGTTACGTGTACGTCTCGGCTAGGGCCATTTGATGTCAGCGGAACCAGCGCCGGCCTCGGCCTTTGCGTCCGAGCTGCTGCTGGCCCTGAGGCTGCTGATCCCGTGATCGGGTCGGTACTAGTCGCCGATCACCATCGCATCGCTCTCGCCCGGCACCAGTTCCATCGACCACACACGGTGCACGATGCCCTGCGGATAGATGTCGGCATAGGCCGGCATCGAGGCCAGGAGCGACTCGCCAAGCGCGATGCCGAGATCGCGCAGCGACATGCGGAAACAGGTGAGCGAGGGCGACAGGAATTTCGCAACCAGGCTTTCGCGGAAACCGATGATCGCCATATCGCGACCGGGAACCAGTCCGGCCTCGTTGAGCCCGCGGTAGAGCCCCAGCGCAAGGAGCTCGTAAACCAGGATGACCGCGGTCGGTCGCTCCTCCATGGCCAGCAGGTCATGCGCGAGCTGGTAGCCGCCCTGCTCCGACGAGGCGACGCGCAGCACCAGTTTGGGATCGAACTCGATGCCGTGCCGCTTCAGCGCCGCCTTGTAGCCGTCGAGGTAGACGAAGCTCAGGTTGATGTCGTTGCTCGGCGCCCCGACGGCGATGCGGCGGTGCCCCTTGGCGACGAGGCGATCGATCGAGCGGTTGGCGACGCCCTCGAAATCGAGGTCGAGCCAGGGGTGCGGACCCGGCGTGCCGGAACGGCCAAGCGCAATGAACGGGATGCGCGCCTTGTTCAACAGTTCGATGCGCTCATCCCTGCGATGCGTGGCGGAGATGATCATGGCGTCGACGATGCGGCGGGTCACCATGCGCCGGACGTAGCCGGTCGGGTCCTCGTCGGTAGAGCATGGCAGCACCACGAGATCGAGGTGATGGCGGCCGAGGACGTTCTGCACCCCGTCGAACACGCCGAAGAAGAAGTTGTCGGAGTTGCCGGCGATGCCGCCGCCGGACTCGATCATGAAGCCGATGGCATTGGTGGTGCCCTGGCGCAGGCTCCGGCCCGACTGGTTTGGCACGTAACCGAACTCGGCCGCCGCCTCCAGCACACGCCTGCGGGTCGCCTCGTTGACATCGGGGCGACCATTCAGGGCGCGCGACACGGTGCCGATCGAAATGTTGAGACGCTCGGCTAGCTGCCTGATCCCCTTCATGTTTACCCCATTTCTCAGTGGTCGAAACTGCGACTGGAAACGTTTACGAAAGCCTATTGACACGGAAGCGACGCCGAATATAGCGTCGTAAACGTTTACGGAACAGCTCGGGCGAGAACGCGACAACGCGCCGCCGGGCCCCCGTCGGGAGGATCATCTTGCAGTATCGTGCCGTTCTGGCCGGGTGCGGAGCTATGTCCAGAGGTTGGCTCAAGGCGATTGCCGAGACGCCGGCGCTGAGCGAGCGCATCAGCATCGTAGGGCTCAACGACATCAACGCCGACGCGGCCAACCGGCTGGCGACGGAGTTCGGCCTCAACCGCGCGGCGGTCGAGACGGACCTCGAAGCGCTGCTCGCCGGGACGAGACCCGACCTGGTGTTCGACGTGGTGATCCCGGACGCCCGGCACGACGTGGTCGCCACAGCCCTCAGGCACGGCTGCCATGTGCTCTCCGAAAAGCCGATGGCGACCAGCCTCGCCGATGCGCGCGAGCTGGTGGCGCTCGCCGCGCAAACCGGAAGGACCCACGCCGTCGTCCAGAACCGCCGCTTCAACGAGGGCATCCGCCGGATCCGAGCCACCATTGACAGCGGTGCGCTCGGCACGCTCAACGCCGTACATTGCGATTTTTTCGTCGGCGCGCATTTCGGCGGCTTTCGGGAGCAGATGGAGCATGTGCTGCTGGTCGACATGGCCATCCACACGCTCGACGCGGCCCGCTACATCTCGGGCAAACAACCGCTGGCGGTCTACTGCCACGAAGCCAACCCCAGAAGTTCGTGGTACGCGCATGGCTCGGTCGCCAACGCCATCTTCGAGTTCTCCGACGATGTGCTGTTCACCTATCGCGGGTCGTGGAGCGCCGAGGGCGCCAATACCAGCTGGGACTCGGCGTGGCGCATCATCGGCACGAAGGGCACCCTGCTGTGGGACGGCGCCGATCGCTTTGAAGCCAACGTCGTCGCCGGCAGCGACGGCTTCTTCCGCCCGCTGACCCCCCTGCCCGTCGCGCCGCCGGCCCATGCAGACGAGACGCATGGCCATGCCAGCGTCATCAGCAACTTCATCGATGCCATCGAGGCCGGCAGGGCGCCGGAGACGGTGAGCTCGGACAACATCAACAGCCTCGCCATGGTGTTCGCCGCCATAGAGAGCGCCAGGACGCGCCAGCGCGTCACCATTGCAGCTTGAGGACACCGAATTGACCGACCCCGCCAAGGCCATCCGAATCGGCACCATGATCTCCGCCAGCTCCGGCCATGCCGCTAACCGCATCGCCGAGATTGCCGATCTCGGCTTCGAGAGCTTCGAGCCGTTCTTCTGGCAAACCACCAACGGCCAGGATCTCGCCGAACTCGGCAAGCGCTGCCTCGATGCCATCGGTAACCGCGACATCACCATTTCGACCCTTGGCATGTTCGGCAATCCGCTGGAGGACCAGGAAATGGACCGCCAGACGCTGGAAGGCTGGAAGGCCTGCATCGACAATGCCCATCACTTCGGCGCGACGACGGTCGCCGGCTTCACCGGTCGGGTGCGCGGCAAGCCGCTCACCGACAGCCTGCCGCAATACAAAAGGATCTGGTCGGAGCTGGCCAGGCGTGCCGCCGACAAGGGCGTACGCATCGCCTTCGAGAATTGCGCCATGGATGGCAACTGGCAGACCGGCGACTGGAACATCGCCCACAATCCCGACGCCTGGGAGCTGATCTTCAACGAGACGCCCGACGCCAATATCGGGCTCGAGTGGGAGCCCTGCCACCAGTTGGTCTACCTGATCGACCCGCTGCCGCAGATCCGCAAATGGGCGCACAAGTTCTTCCACGTGCACGGCAAGGACGCGACCGTCCGCTGGGACGTGATCAAGGAGCACGGCATCTTCGGCAAACAGAAGTTCGTGTTCATGCGCACGCCGGGGTTCGGCGACAGCAACTGGACCGACATCATCTCCGAACTACGCCTCGCCGGCTGGTCAGGCTCGATCGACATCGAAGGCTGGCACGACCCGGTGTATCGCAACGCGCTCGAAATGACCGGCCAGGTCCGGGCGCTCAACTACCTCAAAGAGGCTCGAGGCGGAGACTTCGTAAACCTGGCGGCGAATTACGAGGGCGGAGACCCCTCGCTGCGACGCGCCAGTTGATGCGTGGTGCCGGCGGGGGAGCCGGCACGCAACCCGTGCACAGCACGAAAAGGGAGGACGTGACTATGACTAGGATTGCTCTGAAGGCACTGACGGCCGCCGCCTTTGCAACTGTCGGTATCGCCTGCCTGACCAGCGCCGCGATGGCCGAAACACTGCGTGACAACTGGTGCAGCGACGTCAAGATCAGGTTCTTTGCGGGCGGCGCCGAGGGCGATGCCTTTGCCTCGATCGTCTATAACGGCGCGGTTCAGGCGGCCAAGGATACGGGCGCTCAAGTCGATTATGTGTTCTCCGGCTGGAGCTCGGAAAAGATGATCCAGCAGTTGCGTGAGGCCATCGGTGCCGCTCCCAATGGCATCGCCATGATGGGTCACCCGGGCAATGCCGCGATCATGCCGCTGGCCGAAGAGGCCTCCGCCGCGGGCATCAAGATGATGTACCAGAACGTGCCGGTCGACGAAGTTACCGCCAAGTTCGGCGGCGCCTATGTCGGCGCGCAGCAGAAGCCCCAGGGCAAGGCCCTGGGCGAGGAAGCCATTCGCCGCTTCGGCCTCAAGGCCGGCGATGTGGCCATCGTCATGAGCGACTGGTCGCAGATCGAGCGCGCCGAACGCGAACTGGGAACGCTCGAGGCGTTCGAGGCCGCCGGCCTCAAGGTGGTCAAGCTGCAGTCGCCGCAGGAACTCGGCACCGACCCGAACACCGGTATTCCGGTGATCACCGCCGCCATTACCGCCAATCCGGACGTCAAGCTGATCGCCTATCCGGGCGGCCAGCCGCTCGGCAATGCCGCGACCTATATGCAGGCGGCCGGCAAGAACGCCGGCGACATCATCAATATCGGCTTCGACACCAGCCCGCAGATCGTCGAGGCGTTCAAGGACGGCTGGGTCCAGCTGACCTCCGACCAGCAGCCGTTCCTGCAGGGATATATGCCGATCCTGTCGCTCTGCCAGCAGGTCGTCTACGGCCTCGGCGCGATCAACGTCGATACCGGCGCCGGGTTCGTTACGCCCGATAACTACGGAGCCGTGGCGGACCTGGCCAAGGAAGGGCTGCGCTAACAGCTCCTGGCGGCCGGGGTCCGGTTCCGGCCGGCCCCCGGCCCTTCATTCGCAGCGAGGGCATCGTGCAAAATCGCATCATCGAGCTCAGGGACATCAAGAAGTCCTATGGGCAGGTCTACGCCCTGGGCGGCGTCGACCTGCATGTCGACCAGGGCGAGGTCGTCGGCCTTGTCGGCGACAATGGCGCCGGCAAGTCGACACTCATCAAGATCCTCGCCGGCGCTGTTCGACCGACAACTGGCGAAATCCTGGTCCGCGGCACGCCGGTTTCGAACTGGAACGCCGGACGCTCGCGCGAGGCGGGCATCGAGACGGTGTTCCAGGATCGGGCGCTGGCGGTGCAGCAGACCATCATCTGGAACATCTTCATGGGCCGCGAACTGGTGGGCCCGCTTGGTTTTCTGAAGGTCCGCAAGCAGCGCCAAGAGGCCGAACGGCTGATGCGCGAAATCGGCTTCACCTCGAAGGTCTTTGGCCCGAGTTCCATCGTGGGGCAACTGTCCGGCGGTGAGCGCCAGGGCGTGGCAATTGCGCGGGCGATGTACAACCAAAGCGACCTGATCATCCTCGACGAGCCGACGACGGCGCTCTCTCTGACCGAGACGGCCAAGGTCTTCCATTTCGTCCGGCAGGCGCGGGCAGCGGGGCGCTCGATCCTGTTCATCGGTCACAACATCCACCACGTGTTCGATATTTCCGATCGCTTCGTGGTGCTCGATCGCGGGCGCGTAGCGCTGCAGGCCACCAAGGCCGAACTCGGCTCGGCGGAAGCCCTCGTCCGCTTCATGGAGGAGCTGGCCCATCCGGGCGGCGCCGGCGTTCAGTCCACAGGAGGGACGGTATGACCGATACAGCCAATCGTGACGGTCAGTCTCCGGCTAAAGCCCTCGATGCGGACAAGGTCCGCCGTGTTGCCGAGGGCAGGCACGCCGACCGGTCCAGACTTCGCCGTTTCCTGATCGACCACCGCCCGGCCATCGGTTCGCTCGTCGTGCTGGTGGTCATGCTGGCATGCTTCTTTGTCGGCAATCCGGAAGTGTTCTCGCAATGGAACATGTACCGCGCCGTGCTGATCGGCCTTCCCGTCGTCCTTTTCGTTGTGGTGCCACTGGTCTACGTGGTGACTGTTGGCGAAATCGACCTCTCCTTTCCGGCGACCATCGGCATGGCAGGGTGGGTCTTCGCGCTGGTGGTGCAGGCGGGCTTTGACCCGTTCCTCGGTATCATCGCAGCGGTGCTGACGGGCCTGGTCCTCGGGCTTTGCGTCGGCTGGCTCGTGGTCTACGCCAATCTCTCGTCGCTTATTGCGACGCTTGGGATGAACTTCATGCTGCGCGGGCTGATCCAGATCAACACCGAGGGCAAATCGATCGCCCTGGTGGGCCTGCCAAAGACCCTGACTTTCCAGATTTTCGGCGGCCAGTTCTTCGGCATCCCCGTGCAGGTGCTGTGGGCCCTGCTGTTCGTGGCGATCTGCTCGTTCATCTACAACAGGCACCGTTTCGGCGTGCATGTGCACATGGTTGGCGACAACCCTGACGCGGCACAACAGATGGGCATCAACGTCAAGCTGGTGCGGCTCAAGACTTTCGCCTTTGTCGGCCTTGGCGCAGCGCTCGCCGGCGTTGCCGCCGTGATGATCAACTACACGTGGTGGCCGACTTCCGGTGACGGGTATCTGCTTCCTGCGCTGGCCTCGGTGTTCGTCGGCGGCACGGCGCCATGGGGCGGCATCGGCACGATCATTGGCAGCGCTATCGGCAGCTTCACGGTGTCGTTCATTCAATCCGGCGTCGTGGGGGCGGGCCTCTCCGGCTTCTATGTGCAGTTCTTCTACGGGCTGATCATCATCCTGTCGCTGCTCGGGCACCGCTGGAACCAGGTCCGCTATCGCTAGAGCCGTTCCCCCGATCGCCCTGTCATCGACATCTCGTTCCTCCCCATCTTGCGGGAGGGACGAGGGACGGGACGGCGGCTCCAGCGCATCGATTTTGGGCTTTCAGGCGCCGGCGTCGAGGTGGCGGCGCAGGTGCGAGATGTCGTATCCGGCGCCCAATGCTCCCGCGTTGTGCGGTGACCGCACCTGCCCCCGGCCTCAGGCCGTGGTCAGCACGCGGTCCAGATTCGAGATGTGCCGATAGGCGCCGTGCCAGTAGAGCAGCGGCTCGGCCGCCTCGCGGGTGCGAATGGCGCGGACGCGGCCGATCAGGATGGCATGCGAATGCCGCTCGATCGCTTCGTCGAGCTCGCAGTCGATCACCGTCAGCGCATCGGCAAGGCCCAGCGCGCCGGTGACGAGTTCCTGCCAGGCAGCGCCCTCGTAGCGAGCGACGCCCGTGGCGCCACCGCGACCGCTGAAGCGATCGGCGACGTGCAACTGGTCGTGTGCCAACAGGTTGATGCAAAAGCTCTGATACTCCTGGACTACCGGCCAGGACGAGGATGAACGGTTGAGGCAGACGATCATCGCCGGCGGCTCCATCGAGAACGACGAAACCGAGGTCGCGGTAAAGCCGGTGCGCTGCTCGCCGCGCCCAGTGGTGATGACGCTCACCGCCCCCGCCAGGTGACGCATCGCGCGTTTGAATGTGGCCGCATCGGCTGGTGCATCCTGCAGGGCCGTAGGGGCCACATTGGGATCGAGCAAAGTCATCACGCAACTCCGTGGGTCGGGATATAGCGACGAGGCGCAGCCGAACGGGAGCCGCGAGCGCTGAGCGACCACAACAGCTGTGGCAGGTTCCGGCGGCGTTGCGAGGTAGCGTTCGACATGGGGCAAATTGCACCACGACAGGCCGCTGCGGCGCGAGAGCAGCCGTTGCCAATCTCGGCAGCCCCTTACAAATTGTGCCGCGAGAGCCGGCTTGATTGAGAACGCCATGCTATTTTCAGATTTAGTCCATAATTTTAGTGGACTAAATGGCGCAACGACTCCGGCCAAAGCGTGGAACGCTCGGAGTCCGCATCAGCCTATTGGTCGTCGCCCAGGTGAACGATCGCGCCCAGCGATACCTGGAAGCTCAGCCGCCCGCGAAAGGCGCACCGCCCGGGGCGAAGGCGAGGTGCCAAGCCCCGGAGCGATTGCTTGGCTGGGCCGAGTTCGAGCAGGGCTCTGACGGGAACGCTTGCGCCAGTCGAGGCTCAAGCGCCGTCGGGGCGATCCCAGAATCTCAGCTCGGCGCAGCGCCTCAGAAAACTCTTCGCATCTGCGACGGTGTCGAGGCCGATGAACCCGTCATCGAGGTCTTCGGGTAGCCCGACTTTTTCGAACAGCTTTGTAGCCGCGGCCGTGAAGCCGACGAACTTGTAGTGGGCATACGCGTCGGACACGAAGTCCCGAGCCGGCGGCAGCTTCAACAGACCCAGTATCCCCTCGTCGGCGATCAGCAGGGCTACAGCGTCGAATAGCACCGACGGTGCGCCATCGATCTTGTGCTGTGCAGCAATGGCTGTGCCGTCGCTCGCCACCACGCCGCCGACCGTGGGGGCGACAAGTTCAACCGTCACCCCGTTTGCGGCGGCCGCGTTGCGCAGTTCGCCAAGCAGCACCGCATCGGCGCCATCGGTGATCAGTACACCGAGCTTCCGGCCCTTGAACGACGCCGGCGCGCGCTTCAGTATGCTGAGCGGATCCGACGGCGCCAGATCAACTCGCGGTTTGACCGCGGGCTCGGCCGGCGTCGGCAACTGTTCGATGCCAAGCCCCTCGGCAACCGCATCCGCCAGTTCGTCATGGATGTTCTGCAGGTGGCTGAGCATCCGCTCGCGTATCCGCGGGACCTCGCATTTCGACAGCTCGAACACCAACGCATCCGCAATGTGTCGCTGCTCGACGAGGGTCTGGCTCTCGTAGAACTGTCGGGCTTGGCTGTAGTGATCGGCAAAGCTCTCGGGCCGCTGCCGGATTTTCGGCCCTTCGGGCGCCTCGGCAAAGCTGGTGAAGCCGCGCTCGGCAGACTCGCGCGGACCGCCGATCTCGGGTCCCCAGGAGTTGGGCTCGTAGTTGGCGCGGCCCCTTGGATTGTGGAATGCCATATGGCCGTCCTGCTGGAAATGGTGGAACGGGCATTTGGGTGCGTTGATGGGCAGGTGGGTGAAGTTCGGGCCGCCCAACCGCTTCAGTTGCGTATCGAGATAGGAAAAGTTGCGCCCCTGCAGCAGTGGATCGTTCGAGAACTCGATGCCCGGCACGATGTTCTGAGTCATGAATGCCACCTGCTCGGTCTCGGCAAAGAAGTTCTCCGGCATCCGGTCAAGCACCAGTCGCCCCACCGGCAGCGCCGGGACCTGCTCTTCGGGAATGAGCTTGGTCGGGTCGAGCACATCGAAATCGAAACTCTCGGCGAACTTCTCGTCGAATGTCTGCAGACACAGTTCCCATTCGGGGAAATCGCCGTTCTGAATGGCATTCCACAAGTCGCGGCGATGGAAGTCGGGATCCGCGCCGTTGATCTTCACCGCCTCATTCCACACCACCGACTGCAGCCCCAGCTTGGGCTTCCAGTGGAACTTCACGAAAGTGGATTTGCCTGCCGCGTTGACCAGCCGGAACGTGTGGACGCCGAAGCCATCCATGAAGCGGAAGGAGCGCGGGATCGCACGATCCGACATGATCCACATGATCATGTGCATCGACTCAGGGGTCAGCGAAATGAAGTCCCAGAAGTTGTCATGGGCACTCTGTGCCTGAGGGAAATCCTTGTCTGGCTCCTGCTTCACCGAATGTACGACATCGGGGAACTTCATCGCATCCTGGATGAAGAAGACCGGGATGTTGTTGCCGACGAGATCCCAGTTGCCTTCCTGGGTATAGAGCTTCACGGCGAAGCCGCGCACGTCGCGCGCCAGGTCGAATGACCCCTTATTGCCCGCAACGGTCGAGAACCGAACAAATACCGGGGTCTTTTCTCCCTTGCGCTGGAACAGGTCCGCCTTGGTGAGTTCCGGGATCGGCTTCAGCGTTTCGAAAAAGCCATGTGCGCCGTAGCCGCGGGCATGCACGACGCGCTCGGGAATGCGCTCGTGATCGAAATGGAAGATCTTCTCGCGAAAGTGGAAATCCTCCAGCAAGGCCGCGCCGCGCGCGCCCTGGCGCAGGGTGTTCTGATCGTCCGACACCGGGGTGCCCTGCTGGGTGGTGAGGGTTTCGTAACCCTCTTCGGCGGTCTGGTGCGTTTCGCCCCCAACCCCGCGAACCACCCGCTGGTCGCCATAGACTGCCTGTTCGGTTTTGCCAGCCGCTTTGCGTGCCATTTCCAACTCCCTGAGAGATCGCTCAGGGGGGAAGTTCGTTGCGAAAAGAACGTTCCGACACCCGGACGGATCAGCGCGGCAGTGTCTCGAGATGGAGGTAGGTCGGGTCGAACTGGGCCAGTTCCATCAGCAGCGGCCAGTTGTGGATCGTCACCACGCCGCCCTCCCAATCGAGCGCCCCGGTGCGCCTGAGCCGCTGCAGCGTGCGATTGGTGTGGACGTAGGAAAGGCCAAGCGCATCGCCGAACTGCATCTGCGTCAGCGGAAACGGATAGGCATTGCCGGTGGCCAGCCCGGCAGTCCGGGCCCGCACATATTGCTCGCAGAACAGGTGGGCCATCTGCTCGTCGGCGGTGAGGCGCCCCTTGGTCACCATCCACTGTCGATGGATGGCGCCATCGAGCAGGGTGAGCATCCACAGCACCCGCGTCAGGTGCGGATGCTGTTCCGTGATCTCCACCAGCCGCGCATGTGGAAAGCTTATGATCTCGGTTGGGCCGATGGCGGTGACGGCATGATCCATCAGCTTGAGCGGGAAGGAATGCAGGTCGACGAAATCACCGGCGATATGGAGTCCGGTGATCTGCCGCCCGCCATCTTCGACCGTGGAGTAACGGCCAGTCATGCCCTTGGTCACCAGCGTGCTCGACAGCGGCCGCTCGCCCTGGTCAACGATATCCTCGCCGGCGGCGTAGCTGCGCGCCTCACCGGCGGCGGCAAGGATGGTGGCGCGCTCCGCGGCGGAGAGCGTGTCGCGAGCCGAAACCATGGTGAAAAACGGCTCGAACGCTTCTGGGCGTGGCCTTGCCATTACGAGTCCTCCCCGTCGCGCAGGTCCGCGAGCTCATAATCGAGCGTCACGTCGAACTGCGGTCCCTGGTCGGTGCGCACACGGATGGCAAGGCTGTGTGTATCGCCATCGCGTGGCAGGTAGTCCCGCGCCATGTCGGTCAGCGCGATCGTCGCCTGGAGGCGCGCGGCATTGAGATCGGGCAACTCCACCCCGGCATCGTCTTCGGTGAGTTCCCCGCCATCGCGAATGTCGAAGTAGAACTTCATCTTTTCCGCCCGCTGCCTCTCGCTGCAGCAGCAACGGCGAATGTCTGCATCTGTTCCGTCGACATTGCGGCGGGCGCCTCGCAACCATTCGCGCGCAGTCGGGTTGGCCTGATAGTCGAAACGCGAGGTACCGCACCATGTCTACAGATCTCCCCACCCCCGCCCCAACGCCGCGCCCGGCCGTGCCGCCCGACGGCGAAGCCGACCTGCCGGTCCGCGAAATCGATGAACTCGGCGACGATGAGGACCTGCCAACCGAACCCGGCACCGGCGAGGACCCCGCCGAGGAACCGGCGCCCTGGCCCAGCAGCGCCCCGGCTGAGCACGTGCCCATGACCTTCCGCGACGCCGACGGATATGTGCATCTCACCGCCGATATGCGGCCAAGCGAACAGCGCCGCGCCCACCAGACACCCGCCGCGCCGATCGGCACCGTACCCAGCCTGCTGCGTGCTTGAGGCGGGGAACGCATCCCCGCCACTCAAGTTGTGCCAAGGCGAGAAATTGGATGTTCCTCGCATGTCCCTGGACGGGACCCCGGGCTTTTCCTGGCCGGGGTCCCTCCAGGCAGCCGGAGATAAGGGATGGATGCCCAGGTCGACTCCCACGCCTTAAGTGCAATGCTCACCGCACCATGGTTCATCGTGGTGGTGGCGGCTTCATCTGTCTGGGTCTCGCCATCGCCTATGGCATGTCGCGCACCCGTCGACAGGTGGCGCGCGACCGTGCTGCGGCCGCCGAGCAGGGCCGGAAAGAAGCCGACGTCAAGCCCCACTAGCCAAGATCGTCCAAGCCGGCGCGAGGTCGCTTGGTTTCAGCCAGCCACGGGTTTCTGCGTTCACCCCCAGCGGAAGCCGAAAGGCGCTGGATGCTGACAAGGGCAAAGAGCAGTCCGCGCGGTTGGCACATTAGCCCTTTATCTCTTGGTCGCAGTGAACTCATGTCCCACCGTTTCAAGAAGTTGAAAAAGCCCAAGGCGCTGCCGTCCGCCGAAGAGTTTGCGGCACGGCACGGCATCCGTATCGATACGTCGCGCGCCATTGTCGAGCAGGCCGAGGAAGCCAGGAATCCGAGGCGCCTGGTCGCGTCCAGCTAGGCAAAACCATCGCTCCGTCGGCACTTGCTCCATTGCATGCAACCAAATCGCTGCATGCAAGTTTGCGTTGCGGGTAAGCCGATAACTTTGGGGCCGAATGAACAACTCCGACAATTTCGACGCGTCGCTGAGCGACGACGGTCGATACCGCCTGCTGGTCGAGGCGATCAGCGACTATGCCATCTACATGCTCGACCCCAACGGCGTTGTAGCGAACTGGAACGCGGGAGCGCAGCGTTTCAAGGACTACCTGCCGCACGAGATCGTTGGCCGGAACTTTGAGGTTTTCTACACCGAGGAAGATCGCGCCATCGGACGGCCGGGGATCAACCTGCGCCGGGCTGCCGAGGAAGGTCGGTTCGAAGACGAGGGATGGCGCGTTCGCAAGGATGGCAGCCGCTTCTGGGCGCATGTCGTCATCGATCGCATCACGGACCCCGGCGGCAAGCTGGTCGGATTTGCCAAGATCACCCGAGATCTTACCGAGCGGCACCAGGCTCAGCAGGAACTCGAGCAGGCCAGGGAAGCTCTGTTTCAGTCACAAAAGCTCGAATCCATTGGTCAATTGACCGGAGGCGTAGCGCACGACTTCAACAACCTGCTGATGGCGGTCATCGGCAGCCTCGAAATCGTGCAGCGCCGCATGACTGCCGATCCCACCATCAGCCCTTTCATCGAAAATGCCCTGCAGGGCGCCCGGCGCGGTGCCGTGCTGACCCAGCGGATGTTGGCATATGCACGGCGGCAGGAACTGAAGATGGGGCCTGTCGACCTCAAGAACACGGTCGATGCCATGGTTGATCTGCTGGAGCGCTCGATTGGGCCGGCGGTAGTGGTGAGGCGGGATCTGCCCGACGATCTGCCGCCGGTGAGGACCGATGCGGCACAGCTTGAAACCGCCATCCTCAATCTGGTGGTGAACGCTCGTGACGCCATGCCCAAGGGAGGCACCGTTCGGCTGACGGCCAAGGAGCGGCGCGGCGGCAAGGATCGACCGGGCGACTATGTCGTCCTGGGCGTTACAGACGAGGGCGAAGGCATGGATGCCGAGACGTTGGCCAAGGCGACCGAACCGTTCTTTACCACCAAGGGTGTCGGCAAGGGTACAGGGCTGGGCCTGTCGATGGTGCACGGGCTCGCGCAGCAATCAGGAGGTTTCCTCGAGATCTCAAGCCAGCCGGGAGCGGGAACGAATGCGGAAATCTGGCTGCCGGTCACCGATGAACGCGCCGAACTGCCTGACGCACCCAAACCGGTTGACGGCGACAGACCGCAGACACTCACCGTGCTGGCAGTCGATGACGATCCGCTGGTGCTGATGAACACGGTGGCGATGCTCGAGGAACTTGGCCACCGCGTGGTCGAAGCCCATTCCGCGCCTGAAGCGCTCGAGCACCTGCACGAACAGCCCGTCGATCTGCTGATTACCGATCAGGGAATGCCCGGGATGACCGGCGCTGAGCTGGCGCAGCAGGTACAGGCCACCTGGCCACACATCCCGATCCTCGTCGCCACCGGCTACGCCGAGCTTCCCGACAAGTGGGCTCGTACTTTGCCGCGCCTGGCCAAGCCGTTTGGCCAAGCCGACCTCGTAACCGCCATCGCCAATACCTTGGGAGGATCGGCTGCTCGACTGGGAACCCGACGCCCACCAGCAGATTAGCCGTTCGAGTGTCGGGGCGCGTCAACCGGACGCGGTGGCATGGTGAACCTCGTGGTTTTTCCGGTTTCCCACCAGGGCCAACGAAACGGCAGCCGAGCGCCTGTCCCACCCGTCCCGGCACTCGACTTCAACTGGAGCATCGAAATGAAACTGGCGAGTTGCAGGTGCGGTGCATTGACCGCAGAGTGCGAAGGCGAGCCGGATAGCATTACGGTGGGTCGCTGCATCGCGAGTCCAAGCCGCGCCGACAGCGCGCACGGTACCGACGCGCAATACCACTCCCATCAGTTGGTGTTTTCCGGCGAAACGGCCACAATTGCGCGAACCGTTGAGAGCGGCGATCTCGTTATCCACCACTTCTGTGCCCGGTGCGGGGCCACCGTCTGGTCCTACAAAGAAAGCCGGCCCAGCCTTCTCACCATTCCCATCGGCGCTTTCGCCGACCCTGTGGTATCGCCTGCCCGCATCAACCACCGCCGGGCGGGTATCGAGCTCTAAATCTAGCCGGGTTCCCCCTCCGTGGCGTCAAGCACATCCTCGACCATTTCAGCTGCCTCCCTTTCGATTTCCCGGGCGTCCTTGTGCTTGCGCCCCGGCAACGAGGATGACGCCGCTGACCACGATGGCTGAGATCGAGAGGAAGATGTTGAAGCCGAACATATAGTTCTCATCGAAGCGCAACGCCGCCCCGATCCCGGCGATCAGCACCAGAAACACGGCGACGAAGCCGCGCCAGCTGGAAAGGAAATCGGCCAACAGGTTGATGAAGCCCCTGACCCGCGAGACGGATGGTTTCTTGCTCATGGTGGGGTGGGCCGCACCCGCCTTGAGGTGAAATCTGCTCAGCCCGTTTCCGCGAATGGAACGCCCTGCCCGCACGCTCATTGAGCCCTGACACTGCCAGGAGACCTGCTTTGCGTGTCGCTTCCACTGTCTTCGTACTCACCGCAGTATTCGCTGCCGCGCCGGCGCTCAGCCAGGCCGACTGGATGGCTTACGAGAATGCCCGCTTCGGCTACGCCGCATTGCTGCCTGTCGCCGGCTTCACCATGAGCGAAACCGACAACGGCTTGACGCTGCTCGAGGAAGGTGGCCGTGGCCAGATCGACCTTTATGGCGCCACCAATCCCGAACGGCTTGGTCCGCTGCAGTATCAGCGTGTGCTCGCCGATGCGGACCGCATCAGCACGATCACCTACAGCCGGCGCGGAAACTCCTGGCTGGTCGTCTCGGGCTATTACAAGGCCGACCCGCAGCGCGGCGACAACCTCATCTTCTACGCCAAGTTCATGTTCTCTCCCGACCGCGGCAGCATCGCCGCATTCGAGGCGAGCTATCCGGTCGAGGAGCGCGACAAGTTCGACCCGATCATCGAACGCCTCGAGGATCACCTGACAGGGCCCAAGTGAGTGGTGGCGCCCAGACGTGTACGAGGGGCCGCGAATGTCCGCTGATCTGTTTGGCAACCCTCTGGTACCCGGCTTCGAATACCGGGCGGACCTGCTGACCTCCGCTGCCGAAACTGCCTTGCTGGCGCTACTGCCGACCTTGCCGTTCACGGCGTTCGAGTTCCACGGCTTCGAGGGCAAGCGCCGGGTCGTCTCGTTTGGCTGGAAGTACGATTTCAGTGCGCAGAGACTGCTGCCGGTCGAACCCGTCCCAACCGAGTTCGCCAGCGTGCGGAATGCCGCAGGCCGGGCGTTACAGGTGCCGCCCGCTCGGCTCGAACAACTGCTGATCACCGAGTACGGACCAGGCGCGGCGATCGGGTGGCACAAGGACAAGGCGAGTTTCGGCCAGATCGTCGGGGTGTCGCTGGGCGCGCCCTCGACGATGTGCCTGCGCCGCAAGCATGGATCGGGATGGCTCCGCCACAACCTCGTGCTGGCACCGCGTTCGGCCTATCGGTTGAGCGGCGAAGTCAGGAGCGAGTGGGAACACAGCATCCCGCCGGTCGACGCCCTGCGCTATTCGCTGACCTTTCGGATTTTGGTCCGGCGCCCGGACGTCTGAGGTTCAGAGGGTTGAACCTTGTCGGGCTGATCAAGTTTGCCTGTTATGAGGAGACCGACCATGGCCAACAAGACGGTAAAGCGACAGCAGGACATTCAGGACGAGGTGGCCGCGGCCGACGCCACGGCCAGCAAACGAAAAAAGCAAGCCATGCAGGCTGGCGCGTGGGCCTACCCCGAGCCGCCTTTTCCCAGGCAGCACCAGCCCAAACCCGGCGCCGAGTTCATGCTCGACCCGCCGCCGATGTATGACGCGCCGTTCTACCGGGGTTCCGGCAAGCTTCAGGACAAGGTGGCGCTGATCACAGGCGGCGATTCCGGCATCGGCCGCGCCGTGGCCGTGCTGTTCGCGCGCGAAGGCGCCGACGTGGCAATTGCCCACCTGGCCGAGGATCGCGACGCCGCCGACACGGTTGCCGCCATCGAACAGGAAGGCCGCCGCGCCATCGTACTGAAGGGCGACGTGCGCAGCCGCGCCGTCTGCCAGGATGCGGTCAACAAGACCGTAGCCGAGTTCGGCAAGCTCGACATCCTCGTCAATAACGCGGCCTTCCAGGTGCATAGCCAGCGTATCGAGGACCTCAGCGAGGCGCACCTCGACGAGACGCTGAAGACCAACCTCTACGGCTACTTCTTCATGGCGCAGGCCGCCGTGGCGGTGCTGCCTCCCGGCTCGGCCATCATCAACACCGGCTCGATCACCGGAATCGACGGCAGCGCCGGACTGCTCGACTATTCGATGACCAAGGGCGGCATCCATGCGTTCACCCGCGCCCTCTCCAGCCAGTTGGTGCCGCGCGGCATCCGGGTGAACTGCGTGGCGCCCGGCCCGGTGTGGACGCCGCTCAACCCCTCGGATCGCCAAGCCGAGGAGGTGAGCAAGTTCGGCGCCAAGCAGCCCATGGGCCGGCCGGCCCAGCCCGAGGAAATCGCTCCGGCCTACGTCTTTTTCGCCAGCCCGCAGATGTCGAGCTACATCACCGGCGAAATCCTGCCGATCATCGGCGGATATGGCGATTAGCGCTGATCGCGACTGCTGCAGCCAGGAAACCTTGCCTGTGATTTTGCTGATACTGCGTTTCAGGTTCCTATCAAGCGCCGTCCTCTAGCCTCTCTGGCAGTTGCAGCCGCCGCCCTCCGAGGACCTCATGCTCAAGGTCATCACCTTTCCGCCCGAACTGGCCGAACAAGCCATCGGCACCATGCGGCGGCTGGTCGAGCTCTCCACCAAGCAGCTCGAGATGTGTCAGCAAGTAAGCGAGGAACTCGAGTTCGCCGGCGAATTGCAGAAGGATTTCATGAAGCGCCTGATGCGCATCCAGTCCGAAATTCGCAAGGCGCGCGGCACGCTCAGGGATCTGTCGAAGCCGCCGGAAGCTGCCGAGTCCGGGAACGATGCATGATGCGGCAGGCCAGCCGCATAAACCATTTTTGTTAGGCCCAATAGAGATTTTGAGTAGCGCGAACCGCTCCGTCATGATGTCTGGCGGTGCGACCTAAATGGACGCACGGAAGCCGGGGGTTTCTGCCGCAACGGGACGTCCGGCTTCCACCTTGTTTACTGGCTCGATATCGCAGGCGTGGCGAGTGTCGCCCGATCTATTGGGCGAAATCGCGGGCCAACTGTACCCGGTCACCTCACCCGCAATATTGGCTGCCACTGCGATGCGTGCAGTCTGTTGCGGCCCGAGACTCCAATCAGCCGATGCGCTAGTCTCCTGCCGCCGGACGTTGCGGAGGATCCAATGCTGCCTGTCGTGTCGCCGGAGGCGGCGAACCTCTGGGAAATGGAACCGGGCCGGGCGGCCGAGTTCAGAATCCTTTCGTCACAGACCGCCGGAGCTGCGGCGGTGTTTGAGGAAGCCGTGCCCCCGGGCGCCCGGGGCGCCGGCACGCCGCTTCACATCCACCACCCAAGCGATGAACTCATTTTCGTACGGTCCGGACGCTTCAGGTTTCGCACCGGCAGCGAGACTGCCGAGGTGGGACCGGGAGCCTGGGTCTATGTGCCCCGTGGGCTGGTGCATGGCTGGCGCAATATCGGCGACGAAATGGGCGAACTCTCCTTCGTCTTCACCCCAGCCAGCGGCGCCGTGTGTTTCGAAGAACTCGCGTCCGATGGCCGATACATTCCGGATATGCCCGAGCCCGAACTCACTGCCACCTTTACCCGGCATGGCTACGAACTCGTCTTGTTCGAATGGGACTAATGCGCTGGCCGCCGGCGAGCTCCCGGGCCACTGCTCCAGGTTGTCCTGCATCTGGATGAGCCGCGAGACATCGGACTGGATGCCGATCGCGTGGGTCACCTGTCCATCGGCCGCAAGGACGGGCTGCAGGGAAATCCGGTTCCAGAATTTCGAGCCGTCCTTGCGATAGTTCAGCAGGTCAAGGATCAGCGCTTCGCCGCTGGAAAGCGCTTCCGGCCCAGCGCTTCCTCGCGCCGATGGCCCGCGAGCCGCTCCCCCCCTGTTGACGTAGATCAGGGGACAATCCGGACGGCGCGTCGGCCAGGCTGATCGAATGCACCGATGGATCGATCCGACGATCGGTGGGAAGCGACGGAGGACTCATGTTGCTCTTTCCAACATTGAGCTCTGCCATTTTTGCGTCACCGAAACCACGGTAGGCAACGGTCCTTCTAGCTCCGTCCTGATCCTCGCACCGTACAGAGATCGGTCGCGCACCAGCGGCAATCGCCGCGTCGACGATGGTACGCGTCGTCCGCACTGTCCGCATATCGCTCGACCACTCCAGTGATCATCTGGTAGCTGACCAGGAAGCGCACGACCTCCCCCCTGTCCCCTCCCTGCCGGATGGGTCGGCTCGCCCTAATGCGCCACCATGACGATAGTGACGATGATCGCCGAAACAACGGCAATCACCAGGGCGTAGATCACCACCCCCGAAGTATCGTCCTTGTTGCGGCGCCGCTCAGCGCGGGCACTAGGCACGACGCCGGAATCGGGCTCGTTCGGAGCAGGCATCAGCATTCTCCCTGTGGGCTTAGCCGACAACCAAGCGACTTATGCGCCGGTGGCGCTGATGGCGGGTGGCTCGGCCCGCACTCCTGCAATCCGCGGCCAGTTCGATTGCCTCGGTCAGCATGGTCTCTGGAGCGGATAGCCGTCCGAAGTGGTGGCGGTGAAACAAGTTGTTCTCCATTTTCGCAGAAGAAGTAACGCAGCCAAGGACTTACCGTTCCGCGCACACCAGAAGCCCCATACACTTAGCTTAGGGGGACAACCGCGCGACGGACGCCAATCCGTCCTCTGCCGCTGCTCATCATGACGAGGATGGCAGTCACCGGCAGGCCAGCAAAAGGCTGCCGGTACTCAAGGACGGGCGTCGCCTCGACGATAACTCGCGGGGCTTGCGCAGCGGCATACCCGGCTTGCCACTCCGTGCTCAACTGCACCTCGCTAGCGCCGCACCAGGCCACTGCACTGGATTGTCAGAGAAGTCCGCAACCGGCGACTTGCTCCTCCGAGTCCCTTGTGCTGGTCTCCTAATAAACAAATGGAGGTACCAGTGACCGTTTTACTGCATCACGTGGCCTTGATCTCAAAGGATCCCGAGCATTCGGCTGCGTTCTATCAATCTATCTTCCGGCTGGAGCGCCTCGACCGACCGCCGTTCAACATCGAAGGGGTCTGGCTCGCCTGTGGACCGAGCTTGCAGTTGCACCTCACAAGGCACATGGCCGGAAACTTTCGCACCCGCGGAGTTGACAACAACGACGTCCATTTCGCGCTGCGCACCGATGACTTCGAGGGCGTGCTTGCGCGGCTGCATGCGGCTGGGTTCGGCGAAGCGGCACCCGAGGACGACGGCAAACGGCTACTGGTCAACCGTTCCGGCCTTGCCGGCTTTCTGCAGCTTTACGTGATGGATCCCGACCGCAACATCATTGAAGTCAATACGGCGTCCTAGGCCTCTCCCGAGACAGGAACGGTGGCATCGGACCGGTTTCACCAAAGCCCGCATCCATGTGGTGCCGAAACCTTAGTGACCGAACGGCGTTCGCCTGCAGAGAAAAGGAGAATGCAATGGCCACCAAACCTGTTGAGCGGGAATTGAACAAGACCCGCGACATGAACAAGGCGCCGGAGAAACGCGATGGCCTACCCACGGGGAAAGGTACAGCGGCTACCCGGGACGTGAGCGATCCCCACCCCTCAAACGAGGAACGCTACGATCGTCAGCATCGACCTGGCGGGCCAAAGCCTCGCGAGCCGGACTTCGGTCCTAACGATGCTGCTGGCGAGAACGTGCCGCAGCGATCCAAATAGGATCGCCTGGTGATGGATCAACCCGCCAGCCTGCTGGATTTCGGCCGTATCCTGTTCGGTTCGGAATCCCCACTGTTCCTGTTCGAAATCGTCCTGCGAACAGCCATCGTCTATATCTACGCCCTTGTGCTTCTGCGTTGGCTCGGCAGCCGCACGATCGGCCAGCTTTCCACAGTCGAATTCTTGTTGGTCATCGCGCTCGGTTCGGCGGTTGGCGACGCAATGTTCTATCCGGACGTGCCCCTCATCCACGCTTTGCTGGTGGTGACGATCGTGGTGCTGGCCAACAAGGGTCTCGATATCCTGATCGCCCGCAGCAAGACGGCAGAGAAAATGCTGGATGGCGTGCCGGAGGAGGTCATCGTCGACGGGGTGGTGTGCAGGCAGTTCCTGACGGATAGCTCGCTTGGGGTCAGCGAGTTGCTCCAGCAGCTTCGGCACCGCGGCATCGAACACTTGGGGCAGGTAGCGCATGCCTATATGGAACCCGACGGGGTGTTGACGGTTTTCAGGTCGAAGGAAGAACGCCCGGGCCTTCCGATCGTGCCACCGTGGGAGATCGAGCCCTTACTGCCCATAGTGGCACACCAGATCCTGGGGACCCCCAGCCTCTTGGCGTGCATGCGTTGCGGGTACCTGCACGAAACGCCGGCCGATAGCGTCCCAGGGGCTTGTCCGCATTGCGAACACGACCATTGGACCACAGCTCGAACGGAGGCCGAGTACCGGCGTCAGTGACGACTGGTTGGCCGCTCGATGGTCGATCCGTCCCTGAAAGCTATGCTCGCACCGCCTTTTCGCGTTCAGGCCAGGAGACTGTCCCTGCCCTCGCAACGGCGTCCAGCAATCCATCGGTCGAGAACGGCTTAGGCAGGAAGCTCGCACCGGCAAAGGCCGCGCCAAGATCATCGAGGCTGATATTCCCCGAGCACACGACAAAGGGGATTCCAATATCCCGCAGGTGATGTGCCAAGCCGGTAGTGTCGCCGGCCTTGAGTTGAAAATCGAGGATTGCGAGGTCGACCCCATGCTCAAGGTGCTTGAGCGCCTCGGCAACCGTGGTCGCCGAAAACACCTCGTGACCCAGCTGGTGCAAGGTGGCCTCAATATCCAGGGCGATGAGCATTTCGTCTTCAACGAGCAATATGCGCTTACAGGACATTCCGCCCTCCAGCCTAGAGGACCGGTGTGCAGGATAGCACCACCGGCATAACCTCTAATTTGATTGCGCAAGGCGACGCCTGAAGAGCGAGTGCCAGTGCTGGACGCAAGCCAGCGGCCTCTTCAGTCTGCGTCTGGTATAGCTCCCTGCCCATCCCGCCGCATTAAACAATGACATGCGGTGAGTTAGCAGCCTGAGCGTCGTTATCATGGGTTAATGCCAGGCCGGTGGAGACGGTGGAGGATGCCCGTTCAAACTGAAAGGACGGGTTGATGAGCACTCCTGACGTTCCGAGCCGCCGGGCCACCAATACCGATGTCAGCCTGAGCCGCCAGGTGGTGGCCAAGGTTCATCCGGTACGCGAACGGATCGGCGAATGGCAATCCTCGGCGGTTCGCCTCAGGACGCACTACCAGTTCGAACAGACCGGGTCGGGTAAGCAACTGTTGGCGCACGAGGCGCATGAGCTGCTGCAGGAAGTGGCCCGGACCTCGGACGAGCTGACTGCCGAAGCCGCTTCGCTGCCGGAAGCGATTACCCACCACTCGCGTTTCCAGGACGTGCTGCGCGCCCTGGATTCGGTCCGCGCCACGCTCGAAAGCTTCGCCGCACCGGCCCAGCAGGCGCCGAGACACTGACGGGTATTGATCCGGTTGCAGACTTCTTGAAGGATAGGCAATCGCTCCTAGATTTTCTTTGGTTCACGCCAACCGGAAGGAGGTTTCACATGTCGAAAATCGTGGACTGGGTCGATGGCTGGGAAATCCGGCTCCGGGACGACCGGGGCTATGGCGTCTATGACGATCACGGCCTGGTCGCCGGCCCCTTCGGGACGGAGGAGGCCGCCATCCAGGCAGCCCTGTTGTTACCAAAGCGAGGACGCTGGGAATCGTCGACGCCAACCGCAACCCGCCCGTAATGACAACAGCTGTGGCCGGATCAGGTTTGCTCCTGCTCCGGACCGGCACGCAGTGCGGTTTCCTGCAGCTTTGACTTGATGAGCTCGATTTCGGCGCGGCGCTGCGCCTCGTCAGCTTCCGCCGGCAGTGATCTGGTCTCGAGTGCCCCCAATTCCATCACGGCTTCGATCGCTGCGGCGGTCAGCGGCTTGCGCAGGAATCTTGCCCCGGGAAACAGCATCGGATCGGTCCGATCACCCGGGCGAACGATGAAGGCATAGGGGACGCCTGCCGCGGAGAATAGTTCGGCGACGGGCGTCGCGTCAGTGCCGTCGCCCAGATCCCGCTCAAGGAAGGCGAAATCGATGGCCGCCGGTTGGACCTGCATGGCGTCCTCCAGCGCATGTGCGACCTTGGCGACGACATGGCCGCACTGTTCGATCAATGACGCCGCAGCACCAGCCTCGACGCGGTCGCGCTCGAGGAGGAAAACCCGCTGACGTGCCATCTGAGCCTCCTGGAGGTTGATGCGAATGTTCAGCTTACTCCTCGGTGTGCGTTTCGGAACGACATTCAGTCGACCTTCAGACCCGCGTAATCGACCGGAAACAGAAACTCGCCCCGCAGAACCCGTACCGGTCCGCTGTCGTCGAAGACCCCACTGTCGTCTTCGACGACGGTGTAGAGCTTCTCATTGCGGAAGGCGCTGGCGACCACCTGCGTAGTGGTAGGCGGCACACCGTGTGCTCGGATGCTTGCCTCCTCGAGTGCAGCGATGGCGCGCGCCTCGCCGCTCGAATGGGCATGGACTACCACCTCGCCATGGTTGAGCGCGAGGTCCCAGCCTGGATCATCGGCGGGCGCTGACGGCAGAAGTCGGTAGATTGTCATTGGCTTCACCATAGGCAGATGCGGATGTCGCGAGGCGACGCCCGCAGGACACAAGACCTGGTTGCGATCGTCGCCACCCCAGCGGAAGGCCGACCGGCGTGACTAGGGCGGCAATCACCAACAGCCAGAAGAAGATGCGCAGCACTCGCTCACCCATATGAGCCTCGGGAGATCGCACCGCAGGTGACGGTCAGCGCGATGCGGATAGCGATGCTGAGCCCGAACAGCAGTCGGCGCACCCTCTCCCGCAAGCGGGAGAGAGGGAACCTGACTGCCGGCTTTTGGGCGACTAATGCACCCCGCGCGGCACCGACGTGTCGCGCAGCTCATCATAAATCTGCGTCGCGCCGTCTTTGCCCTTTTCATAGAGCTCGGCAGCCTTCTCCTTGCCGGCCTCGTAGAGTTCGGAGGCCGCGCCGGCGGCTTGCTGGCGGGTCTTGTCGGCAACTTCGCCGAGCAGCTCGTCCTCTTGCCTGGTATGCGGCAGCACGCTGCCGAGTGCGGCGCCGGCGGCAAAGGCCAGCGCACCTGCCACCAGCGGCTGGCTGTTGAAGGCCGAGCCCACCAAGCTGCCGGCGCGGTTGAGCTGGTGCTGGGTGCCGCTGGCGAGGTGCTTGGCCTGCTGGCCCGCCTGCTCGATCGCTTCGCCTATGCCTGCCTGCACGTCGTGCCAGCGATGTGAAGCCCAGCCGGTTGCTTCCTCCAGCTTGTTGCCGGCTTCGTCCTGGAAATCGCTCACTCGGTGACCGGCTTCGTCGATAAAGCCGCCGAACTTGCGGCCGGCATCATCTACAAAGGCGCCGAGGCGATGGCCCAGCTCGTTGGATTCGGCCTTGTAGCGCTTGCCGCCGGTATCCTCGAATTCGCTGAGCCAGCGCCCGGTCTCGTCCGCGCCATGCGAGATGCGTCGCATGCGGCCCCCGGTGGCCGTCGCGTAGGGATAGTCGGGCTCGTTGCGGTGCGCTGGCCGGTGTTCGGCATGCGTCACGGGATTGGTTCCCTTGCCCGACATCAGCCAGACCAGGCTGATGCCGAGCAAGGCTGCGGGCAGCGGATTGGCAGTGATCGTATGGCCAAGGCCGGAGGCGAAGTTCATGCCCCCATCCTTGGTGTAGCTCAGCACCTCGTCGACCAGTTGGCCGGGCGACAGGCGCTCGCGAATCTCGCCGATGCGGTTTTCGACGCGACGGCGCTGTTCTTCCACTTCTCGTTCAAGTTGGGCGGAATCCTTGCCAAAGCTGCTCATCAGAAGCTCTCCTTCACGACCTCGGCGTCACGCGCGAGGGAATTGGTGGTGCGGTTGAGGTTGAGCCGCGAGGCCTTCCAGGCCTCGAGGCTTTTGGAGATGAAACTCCAGGCGATGCCGCCGACGACCAACGCCACCGCCAGCGCGGCGACGAACTCGGACGCGGCCTCGGACATGCCGAAGGCGACAAGCAGCCAGCTGAGCCCGGTCACCAGCGCGGCGAGGAACACCCCGAGCGCGCCGATGGCGAGCACGCCACCGATGACGAGGCCCTTGGAGGCATCGAGGGCATCATCGAGTTTCTCGCTCGCTTCGGTCTTGGCGAGCTGCACTTCCTTGCGGAACAGCCCGGAAATATCGCCGGCCAGCGAACCGAGCAGGTCCGTCAGCGATCGTTGTTGCTCAAATTCGGGCATCGCTGCCTCCCGCTCCCTGGCGGACCACGCCGGCATAGGAGTTCGGCTCGGTCGAAGGGGTCGTCCTATCTGACTGCACACGATTAGCGCTGGCGCTGACAAAACGGCTGGCGGCAAAACCGAGCAAGGCCGCAAGGCCAAGGAAGGCGGCGGGCTGTTTCCGGCCGAAATCCTGCGCGATGCTCAGAACGTCTTCGACGCTGTTGTCGCGCAGCGTGCTGGTCAACCGCTGCGCGCCGTCGGCTACCATGCGCACGTACTGGGCGCTGGTTTGGCTGTTGGTTTCGAGCTCACCGGCAACTTTCTGCAGCGCGTCCGACACGCCACCCAGTTGCTCGGCGAGCAGGTCCATCTGCTCGCCCGCCATGCCCTTGGCCTTGTCGGCGAGTTCTCCTACCTGGGCCTTCGCCTCTTCGCCCAGTGCGGCTGCCTGCTGGCTGACCTCCGTGCCGAGATCGGCGATATCGGTCTTGGCCGTCTCGGTGAGGTTTGTGTCGTCGCCATTGCCGGAACCCGACTGCGGGGAAGCGGCATTGCGTTGATAGACGTTATCCGGGGCGCTCATCGTGACATGCTCCATGAAGAGTTCGAGCTTGCCGGACCTTGGCGTCCGACCAGTCTCCTGAAATCAATTTCGATGTGCGGGCACGGTTCCTCACCTCGGGGGATAAAACGCCGCCGGGACGGGCAGCAGCCGTTTCGCGAGGAAGCCGACAGCGACGCCGGATGTGAGAAACCCGCGGAGCTTAGCTTTTGTTAATGGGGACAATTCGGACTGCGGCTAGTGCTTTGACCAGCGCCAGCAACGACGGAAACCATGCCCGACTCCGGTACCATTCGACGATCCCTTACCGGCCGCCGCGTGTCCTGCGGTCCGTCGCTCCGGCGCGTGGTGCAACCTGCCCGGCCGGTTGCCTCATGGACCTGACGCGGTTTTCGTCTTTTGCCGCGCTGGAACCGGACGATCTCAGGAGCTTCGAGCTAATTAGCGGGCCGACGAGGACGGTGCGGCGCGGCGCCTATCTCAGGCACGAAGGAGCGCCCGACCCCGAGATTTATCGCCTGCGCTCGGGCTGGCTCGCCTGCAGCCTTTCCACCGCCGAGGGCGGCCGCCAGATCACCCGTTTCCATGTGGCTGGCGATCTCGTCGGGCTGCCGAGCCTTGCGAGCCACGCCGCTTCAGAGACCATCCAGGCGCTGACCGAGGTGGAAATCGAGACCATCCCGCTGCAGGCTTTCGGCCGCGCCTTCCGCGAGTATCCGCGGCTCGCGGCGCTGCTGTTCCTATGGGCGCAGGAAGACAGCGTGCACCTGATGAATCTCCTGGCGCTGGTGGGCCGCATGCCGGGCCACCGTCGGGTAGCGGCGTTGATCCTGATCCTGCATCGCCGGCTGCTGCTCAACGACCCCGCACAGGGGCTGAGCTTCGCCGCGCCCCTCACCCAGCAGGATGTCGCCGACGCCACCGGCATGAGCATCGTCCACGCCAACCGCACCCTCAGGGCCCTGCGAGGCCGCGGCATCGCCACCTGGCAGGACGGCATGGTGACCATCCACAATGCCGAGAAGCTCGCTGAACTGGTGAACCTCCCCTCATCACCGAAGCGCAGCCTGCACTGGCTGTAACCGAACTGCGGCGCGAAGAGCGGCCGGCGCTGATGTGACGGACCCCTTAAAAATTGTGCCGCGCGAGTCGGCCTGATTGAGGCGGCGCAACGACTCCAGCCCAAGTGTAGAGCGCGCGGAGTCTGCATCCGCCTATTGGTCGTCGCCCAGGTGAACGATTGCGGCCAGCAATGCCTCCGCGCGCAGCAGGCTTGCGCCGGCCGACACAACAAGCGGCGGCAGCGACAACCACTCGAGGGTCCAAGCAGCGCCTGACCGCTCATTCTCGTGCACCATTGCATGATTGAGCGTTCCCGAGAGACCGGCGGCATAGTGCGCCAACGCCACCAGCACCTCGGCGTTGACGGGGTTGTGCTTGTGGGCCATGGCGGAAGAGCTGCCGCCGGCGGACAGCACAGCCGCACCCACCTCGGTCTGCGCCATCGCCGCGACGTCGGCACCGATCTTCCCCAGTGAGCCGGCCAGCATGGCGAGGCGCGCGCCAAGCCCGGCGATACGGTCTCTGGCCGTATGCCAAGGCGGTGCGACACCCAGGGTTAACCGCGCGGCCACGCCTTCGGCGACCTGCTCCCCCCGCTCGCGAAAACTCGAGCGGTCGCCGATGGGGCCACCCAGCTGGACGACGAGCAGGTCCGGCGAGGCTGCCAGCAGGGCATCATGATGACGACCAAGAGCATCGTCCCAGTTGCGTAACTTATCGGCGACGGTGAACGGCAAGGCCGCCTGCATGCGCGTATGCGCCATCAGGCGATTGGCGCCATGGCTTGCCGCAAGCGACGCCAGCCGTGACCGCAGCAAGGTGATGCGTCCCAGCAGGATGGGCAGGATCTGGGCCAGCCGCAGCATCAATGCCGTGTCGATGGCGTCCTGACTGGTCGCACCCCAATGCAGCGCCGCCCGATGCGGCTCCGGCAGCGCGGCGCGGAACTGCCCGAGCAATGCCGGCACCACGACGCCATCGCGCGCCATGCCGGAACGCAGCTCCGGCCAGTCGGGGACGAACCCCGCAGCGGCCGCTCCGATGGCCCGGGCGGACTGCGGATCGATCAGCCCGACCTCCGCCTCAGCCTCGGCCAGTGCGACCTCGAAACGGACGATCGCTTCGACCTCTGCCGCGTCGGACAATATCGCCGCGAGTTCGGCGTCGCCGGCCAACGCTGCCAGCAGGCCAGACATCAGACCGCCTCGAGCGCGACGGCGAGGCCCTGCCCTACGCCGACGCACATGGTCGCCAAAGCGCGCCGCCCGCCGTGCTGCGACAGCTCCATCGCCGCGGTGCCGACGAGGCGCGCGCCCGACATTCCGAGCGGATGTCCCAGGGCGATGGCGCCGCCGTTCGGGTTGACGTGCGGGGCATCCTCGGCCATTCCGAGTTCGCGCAGCACCGCAATGGCCTGGCTGGCGAAGGCCTCATTGAGTTCGATGACGTCGAAATCGCCCGGCGCCAGTTTCAGCCTGGTGCAGAGCTTCCGCGTCGCCGGCACCGGCCCCATGCCCATGATGCGGGGCGCCACGCCCGCCGCGGCGCCACCGAGCACGCGGGCCATCGGCGTAAGTCCGTACTTCGCCGCGGCTGCTTCCGAGGCGATGATCAGTGCGGCGGCGCCGTCGTTGACGCCGGAGGCATTCCCGGCTGTCACCGTCCCGCCCTCACGGAACGGCGTCGGCAGCTTCGACAGGGCTTCGAGCGTGGTATCGGCGCGAGGGTGTTCGTCCGCATCGACGACGACCTGATCGCCCTTTCGCCTGGTCAGCGTGACAGGCACGATCTCGCGGGCCAGCCTGCCGCTCTTTTGGGCGGCAATGGCGCGCTGCTGGCTGCGAACGGCAAAGGCGTCCTGGTCGAGCCGCGATACGGCATGGTCGGCGGCGACATTCTCGGCGGTCTCCGGCATCGAGTCGATGCCGTACTGGGCCTCAAGCAACGGGTTGACGAAACGCCAGCCGATGGTGGTGTCGTAGATTTCGGCGTTGCGGGAAAAGGCACTCTCGGCCTTGGGCAGCACGAAGGGCGCGCGGCTCATCGACTCGACGCCACCGGCGATGACCAGGTCGGCTTCGCCGGCTTTGATGGCGCGAGCGGCCGCGATCACCGCATCCATGCCCGACCCGCAGAGACGGTTGATGGTGGTGCCGGAAACCCGGACGGGCAAGCCGGCCAGCAGCAGCGCCATGCGGGCGACATTGCGATTGTCCTCGCCCGCCTGGTTGGCGCAACCGAGGATCACGTCATCCGCCGCGTCCCAGTCGATGCCGGGGTGCTCGGTCAGCAGCGCCTTGAGCGGGATCGCCGCCAGATCGTCGGGCCGCACCGATGCCAGGGCGCCGCCGAAGCGACCGATCGGGGTGCGCCGGTAGGCGCAGATGAAGGCATCGGGCATGCTCTAGAGCTCCGGCACGGTGAGCGCGGCGACACTACCGCTGACCAGCAGTTCGCCGCCGGTGACGGCCTGCAACGCCGCGATACTCAGCCCCGGCAGGATTTCGCGCAACACGAAGCGCCGGTCCTCGATGTCAATGACGGCGAGGCTGGTGTAGACCCGCGTCACGCAGCCGACGCCGGTGAGCGGCAGGCTGCATTGCTGCACCAGCTTGGGCCTGCCGTCCTTGGTCACGTGGTCGGTGATGACGGCGACCCGCCTGGCGCCGTGGACCAGATCCATGGCGCCGCCGACTGCCGGCACCCCCTTGGGTCCGGTGCTCCAGTTGGCGAGGTCGCCGCTCTCGGCCACCTCATAGGCACCCAGGATCGCCACATCGAGATGGCCGCCGCGTACCATGCCGAAGCTGTCCGCGTGGTGGAAGAAGGCAGCGCCGGGCTTCAGCGTGATGGCCTTCTTGCCGGCATTGATCAGGTCCCAGTCTTCCTCGCCCTCGGCCGGGCTCTCGCCGAAATTCAACACGCCATTCTCGGTGTGAAAGATCGCCTCGCGGCCAGGCGGCTGGAACTTTGCCACCAGCTCGGGAAAACCGATGCCCAGATTGACATAGGCGCCATCCTCGATGTCCTGCGCGGCGCGCCAGGCGATCTGGGCGTTGGAAAGTTTGCCGGTCATGCGTAGGCCACCCCGGCGCGCATCAGCGCCTCTTCCTGCTGCGGATCGGGCACCGCAACGACACGATCGACGAAGATGCCGGGGGTGATGACGTGCTCGGGGTCGATCTCGCCCGGCGCGACGATGCGGCTGGCCTGGACGATGGTGAGTTTTGCAGCTGCCGCCATCAGCGGCGAGAAGTTCCGCGCGGCCTTGCGGTAGGTGAGGTTGCCGAGACGGTCGGCCAGCTCGGCCTTGAGTAGCGCCGCGTCGGCCTTGAGCCAGCGTTCCTGGACATAGGTCCGACCCTCGAACTCGGCCACGGACTTGCCCTCTGCCAGTGCGGTGCCGACACTCGAGGGGGTGTAGAAGGCAGGAATACCGGCACCACCGGCGCGGATGCGCTCGGCGAGCGTCCCCTGCGGTACCAGTTCGAGCCCGATCGCGCCGGCGAGGTATTTTTCGGTGAAGGCGCGAGGGTCGGCCGAACGCGGGAACGAGCAGATCATCTTTGCCACCATCCCGGCATCGATCATCGCGGCGATGCCGACGCGGCCATTGCCGGCATTGTTGTTGATCACCGTCAGCCCACCGGGGCTGCCGGTCGCCTTGAAGCGGTCGATCAGCGCATGGATCAGCTCGATCGGCGCGCCCGAGCCGCCGAAACCGCCGACCATCAGGTGCATGCCGTCGGCAATGCCGGCGACGGCTGCGGCGAGATCGGGAACGGTCTTGTCCATCGGCCTGTCCTAGATATCGAAGAACACGGTTTCGTTGTCGCCCTGCAGGCGAATGTCGAGATTGTAGACGGAGCGGCCGTCACCGTCGCTGCGCGCTGCGATCAGGGTGCGCCGGCGGCGCGGATCGACGATGCGGTTGAGGACGAAATCGGTGGCATTGGCCTCCGCCTCGTCGTCGAAATAGAGCCGCGTATGGAGGCCCACATTGATACCGCGGGCGACGAGCCACAGCGTGACATGCGGGGCCATCGGCCTGCCGTCGGGTCCGGCAACCCGGCCAGGCTTGATGGTGTCGAAGCTGAAGCCGCCGCTGCCGTCGCAGGCGACCCGGGCCCAGCCATTGCCGTAGTTGCCGTCGGCATCCGCCTGCCACAGCTCGACCACCGCATCGACCACTGGGGCAGCAGCGCCATCGAAGATGCGGCCGGCGACAGTGATGCGTGGGCCGCGGCCGGCGAGGGGTCCGGCGCCGAGGTCGCCGATATTGGCGCCGCTGATGCCCTCGAGGCTCGGGGTGAGGCCGATATGCACGTAGGGCCCGGCGGTCTGCGACGGGGTTTCCCGGAGCGGCGGCAAGCGGTTGAGCATCAGTTCCCCTCCGGCCGGTTCTCGAACAGGGTGGAGCGGCGGCCGCGCAACACGATGTCGAAGCGATAGGCCAGCGCATCCATCGGCGTGGTGTTGTGCCGGTCGAGCCGTGCGATCAGCTGTTCGACCGCAGCACGGTCGGGGATCGCCAGCGCAATCGGATCCTGCCAGATCATCGGGTCGCCCTCGAAATACATCTGGGTGATCAGCCGCTGGGCGAAGGCGTGGCCGAACACCGAAAAGTGGATATGGGCCGGCCGCCAGTCATTGCCGCCGTTGGGCCAGGGATAGGCGCCCGGCTTGATGGTGCGAAAATGGTAGTAGCCGTTGTAGTCGGTGATGGCGCGGCCGCAGCCGCCGAAATTGGGGTCGAGCGCCGCGAGGTAACCCTCGCGCTTGTGCCGGTAACGGCCGCCGGCATTGGCCTGCCAGAACTCCACCAGCGTGCCGCGCACCGGACGGGCGTTCTCGTCCAGCACCTGGCCGTAGACGATCATCCGCTGCCCGATCGCCTCGCCGCCGTCCTGGCTGAAATTGCGGATCAGGTCGTTGTCGAGCGGGGCTAGCACGCCGTGCCCGAAGGTCGGACCGGTGAGCTCGGATCTGGTTTGCGCAAGCGACAACAGCGCGTGGCGCGGCGCCCTGATCGTCGTGCTCTTGTAGCCCGGCGTGTTGGCCGGCGGATGCCAAAGCCGATCGCGCGGATAGAAGGCGCCGTCTTTTCCCAGCGGCGGGATCATATCCGCCCCTCCAGCTCGCGTTTGGCGATCCTGAATGCCCGGTTGGCGGCGGGAACGCCGGCATAGACGGCGACATGCAGCAGCGCTTCCCGGATGTCGTCGGCGCTGGCGCCGGTATTGGCGGTGGCGCGAACGTGCATCGCCACTTCCTCGTCGTGACCGAGCGCGGCGAGCAGCGCGATGGTGATCAGCGAGCGCTCGCGGCTCGTGAGCCCGGGGCGCGACCAGACGGAACCCCAGGCGCCTTCGGTGATGAAGCGCTGGAACGCGCTGTCGAACTCGGTCGTCGCCGCCTCGGCCCGCTCGACATGGGCATCACCGAGCACGGCGCGACGCGTCTTCATCCCCTCTTCGTATCGATCAGGCATGGCCGACCTCCAGCAGGTATTCGCCAATGAGCTGCGCCACCCGCACGGGCTGATCGATACAGGGCAGATGCCCGGCCCGTTCGACGGTGGCGAAATGCACGGCCGGCAGGCGGTTGGCCATCGCCTCGACCAGAGCCACCGGCGTCGCCTGATCAGCAGCCCCCGCCAGCACCAGCGTCGGCTGGCGAATGGCGCCGATCTCATGGGTGAGGTCGGCATCGCGTAGCGCGGCGCAGGTGCCGAGATAGCCCGCGGCCGGCGAACGCAGCAGCAGGTTGCGCCAGCCATCGATCTCCGCCTCGCGTCCGGCGCGCAGCTCGTGCGGGAACCAGCGCTGCATCACCGCGTCGGCAATGGCCTCGAGCCCGCCCTGCTCTACTGCCGCCATACGCTCCGACCAGAACCCGGCGTCGCCGATCCGCGGCGCCGTATCCGCGAGCACCAGCCCGGCGAGCCGCTCCGGATAGTCGAGGGCGAAACGCTGGGCGACGAGGCCGCCGACCGAGATACCGACGATAGCAAAGCGCTCGACGCCGAGGGCATCGACCAGTTCGCGCAGATCGGCGGCAAGCTCAGCTATGCTGTAGGGCCCCGACGGCACGCTCGAGAGACCATGGCCGCGCTGGTCATGACGGATCAGCCGGTAATCCGGGGCGAGCTCAGCGACGACGGCATCCCAGATGCGGCTATCGGTGCCGAGCGAGTTGCAAAAGACGATCGGCAGACCGCGCGGCTGACCACTGCATTGATAGTGGACGGTACCGAAACTGGCGGCTGCGAACCCCATCTCCATCACGCCGCCAGGCGGCCCAGCAGGGCCTTGACCGCGATCGGATACCCCTCGGCCCCGAACCCGGCCATCACCGCGGTGGCGATCATCGAGACATAGGAGCGATGATAGATCGGCTCGCGCCGGTGGATGTTGGAAATGTGCAGCTCGATGATCGGGCCGGGGAACATCTTCAGCGCATCGAGCAGCGCCAGCGAGGTGAAGGTGAAAGCTGCCGGATTGATGATGATCCCTGCCCCCTCATCGATCGCCTCGTGCACCAGCTCGATCAGCTTTTCCTCGCTATTGGTCTGGTGAAAGCGGATCGGCCGGTCGCCGGCAGCGGCGCGGCACATGGCTTCGACCTCGGCCAACGTCGTGGTGCCGTAAATCTCGGGCTCGCGCTTGCCCAGCCGGTTGAGGTTGGGACCGTTGAGGACGTAGATCGGCTTGCTCATGGCGATACACTCGGGCTCACGTAGCCGAACAGCCTGGGCAGCCAGAGCACCGTGTCGGGTACGAAGGTGAATACCAACAGCGCGACGATAAGGCCGATTAGGAACGGCGCCACGTCGGCAACCAGGGCACGCATCGGCGTATCGGCGATGCGTGTCATGATGAACAGCAGCAGCCCATAGGGCGGCGTGATCAGCCCGAGCATGATGTTGATCACCACGACGACGCCGAAATGCACCATGTCGATGCCAAGCGCCTGCGCCGTCGGGATCAGCACCGGCACGATGACGAGGAGGATCGTTGTGCCTTCGAGGACGCAACCGAGCAACAGCAGCAGGATGTTGACGGCGATGAGGAACATCACGGGGTCGAGATCCCAGGCGAGGAGCGTCGCGCTGATGGTGCGGGGGATATTCTCGACCGTCACCACGTAGTTGAACACCAGCGCGCCGGCGATCAGCATGCCGATCGAGGCCGTGGTCTTGGCGCTGCTCAACACCGAACGATAAAGATCGGGGAGCTTGACCGCGCGGTAGACCACCACCGAGACGATCAGCGCGTAGAACGCCGCAACCGCCGCTGCCTCGGTCGGCGTGGTGACGCCGCCATAAATGCCGAACATCAGCACCGCCGGCATCAGCAGCACCGGCAAGGCGTACCAGGTGATGCGCGGCAGCTGGCGCAGCGGCACCGGCTGCTCGACCGGGAAACTCCTGAGCCGCGCCGTGACGGCGACCTGCAGCATCATGGCGCCGGCCATCAGCAGGCCCGGCACCACGCCGCCGAGGAACAGGTAGCCGATCGAGGTGTCGGCGACGAGCGCGTAGAGCACCATGGGAATGGAAGGAGGGATGATGGGCCCGATGACGGCGGTGGCGGCGGTGAGGGCCGCGGCATAGCTCGGCGTGTACTTGCCGTCCTTGGTCATCATGTACTGCATCATCTTGCCCGAACCGGCAGCATCGGCGATGGCCGAACCGCTCATCCCGGCAAAGACGATCGACTGCAGGATGTTCACCTGCGCGAGGCCACCGCGGAACCGTCCGACCACGGCATTGCACCAGTTGAGCAGCCGCTCGCTGAGCGAGCCCGAGTTCATGATCTCGGCGGCGAGGATGAACAGCGGCACCGCCAGCATGATGTAGTTGGTGTACATGCCGTTGAGCAGTTGCTCGGCGGCGATGCCCATGTCCTGCCCGCGCATCAGCAGGTAGAGGATCGAGCCGGTGATCATCGAGGCGCCCATCGGCAGGCCCATGAAGGCGAGTGCCGTGATGAGCCCGAGCGACAGGGCGAAGGCAAGCGACATCAGATCCCCGACTTGATTTTGGTAACGTCGATTTCGTCGCCCGGCTTGCGCCAGATCGCCTGGCAGCCCAGCCAGAGCTGGCGCACGATCATGGCGACCGCGAACAGGCCGTAGATCGAATAGAGCCAGTCGAAACGGATCTTGAGGTAGGCGGTCCTTTCCACCTTCATGAAGCCGATGTAGTCGAACACCGCTGGCAGCGAGATGGCAAAGAAGAACACCACCACCACCGCGCAGATCACCACCATGGCGCGCCGGGTGCGCTCGCTGACTGTCGAATAGAGCAGGTCGAAGCGGATCTCCTCATGGTCGCGCACCACGAAGGCAGTGCCGAACAGCACCAGCCACACCCACATGATGACGCTGATCTCGTGGGTCCAGCCGATGGGGAAGTTCAGCAGGTAACGGAAGACGATCTGCACGATGAAGACGACGAACATCGTCGCCAGCATCGCTGCGAGCAGGTTCTCCGCGCGGGCATGCAGCCAGGCGCCGATCCGCGTGATTGAGGCCATCTGCCGCTCCGGACAAAAGGATGGGCAGCGCCCGCGAGGCGCTGCCCATGTAAAGCACTAGAGCGCGTTGATCTTGTCCAGCGCCCCCTCGGGCCAGCTCTTGGCGAGCTCGGACTCGAGATAGAGCTGCTGGGTGTTGGCGCGGAAGGCGTCGACATCGGGCGCATAGATCTTGAGTCCGTCGGTCTCGAACTTCTTCAAGAGCTCGGCCTCGCGCTCGACGTGCTTGGCCTGGCTGAAATCGATCGCCGCGGTAGCTGCCGCCTGCAACGCATCCTGGTCGGCCGGCGCCAGCTTGTCCCAGGCCGCCTTCGAAATCACCAGCAGGTCGTAGCCCACGAGGTGGGAGGTCAGGACGATCTGCTTCATCACTTCGTAGAACTTCATGTTCTCGACATTGGGCAGCGGATTGTCCTGCCCGTCGATCGCCCCAGTCTGCAGGCCCGTATAGACCTCGGCATAGGCCATCGGCGTCGGGTTGGCGCCGAGCGCCGTGCCAAGAAACTGCCAGGCATCGCCACCCGGCATGCGCAGCTTGACGCCGGCCATGTCCGCCGGGGTCTTGATTTCCTTGTCGATGCGCAGGCCCACCTGCCGGATGCCGAAATAGGTCGGCCCGAGGATGCGGATACCCAGTTGATCCTCCGCCATCTTCTTGAATTCGGCGCCCACTTCGCTGTCGAAGAACTTGCGCAGGTGCTCTGCGTCGCGGAACAGGTAGCCCGAGGTCAGCAGCGACCAGGCGGGGATCTGGTTGGAGACGTCCTGCGGCGCAATATTGCCCATTTCGAGATTGCCGCGCTGCAGCGCAACAAGCTCAGTGCCCTGCTTGAACAGGTTGCCGCCATAATAGGGCTCGAGGGTCGAGAAGCCGGCAACGGCTTCGCCGAACTGCTTCATCATCTCGGCGCGGATATCCTGCTCCGAGAACACTGCCGAGAAGCGCAGCACGGGCTTGTCCTGCGCCAGCACGGGCGTCAGCACCGTTGCCGCCAGAAGCGCGACGGCTCCGAACAGGGTCGCTCGCCGTTGAATACGGAAAGTCATGTCCATCCTCCACATTGGGAGCCTCACGGCCCCGCTACCCGCATCGCGGGCAATCCCTCGATCAGCCCGCCAGAACGGGCACTCCCTCGCCTTCCGGATCTTGTCGCCCATCCAGCTTCAGCCACTTTGTACGAAACGGTTCGTACATGTCAATCGACAGCATCGCCTGTCGGCCGCTCGCCATAGGCCTCGGACACTGGACCCGCTTCTTGTCATTCGTCAATATCTATTTTATCGGATGATCATGGTATCATCCGATATCAAACGAGGCGGACATGGACGACGCAGCGGACAGCATAGGCGAGGTGACGTTCCGGACCATCCGGAGCGACATTATCCACGGCGTGCTCCGCCCGGGCGACAAGCTGACCCTCGACCGTCTCAGGCAGCGCTACGAAGTCAGCGTCGGCACCTTACGCGAAGTGCTGACCCGGCTGGCCAGCGAGGCCTTCGTCGTCGCCGAGGGCCAGAAAGGCTTTGCCGTCGCGCCGGCGTCGGAAGCGGACCTGCGTGAACTGGGCGCGCTGCGCCTGCTGCTCGAGAACCACGCCCTGGCACTGTCGCTTGCCACTGGCGACCTCGAATGGGAGGGCCGTGTCGTTGCAGCGCACCACAAGCTCGCAGCCATCGAGAAGCGGCTGCTTGGCGGCGAGAGCAACCGCACCCCCGAATGGATCCGTTACGATCGCAACTTCCACGAACAGCTGATCTCGGCCTGCGGCTCGCGCTCGCTGATGGCCATGCACACTTCGGTGTTCGACCGCTTCGTGCGCTACCACATGCTGGCCGGCAGTTTTCGCGGCAAACCGGTCGCCGACGATCACCTCGCTTTGCTCGAAGCCGCCCTCGCCCGCGACGGCAGGACGGCGCAAAGACTGCTCGACGCGCACGTGAACAAGGGCATCGAGCATGTGATCAAGAGCGGCACGATCGGGGGGTAGCGTTGAACGTGCAGTTGGGACTCAGCGGCGCTGCAACGTGCGGCCTCAGCGGCTCTCCGCCCTGAAATGCGCCAGCATCGCCGCTCGATCCGGCGCGATGCCGGTGAACAGCTCGAACGCCTTCACCGCCTGATAGACCGCCATCCCGGTGCCTTCAAGCGTGCGGCAGCCCAGTTTGCGGGCCGATTGCAGCAGCGCCGTATCGGCGGGGAAATAGATGACCTCCGCGACCCAGTGCGAAGCGCGCAGCAGTTCCACCGGAAACGCCAACCCCGGATATTTGGCCATTCCCACGGGCGTGGTGTTGACCACCCCCGTGGCGCCGGCGAGCGCAATTGCCGGATCGTCGGTCGCCTCCACTTCGACGTTGAACCGTTCGCCCAGCCGCATGGCAAGCCGCTTCGCCCGGTCGAGTTCGGTATCGCACAGCGTCAGCCGGCGGCCGCCCAGGGACAACAGGGCGTGACCTACCGCAGCCCCGGCGCCCCCTGCCCCGAACTGCCCGATAGCCTCCATCGATGCGCCCGAGAGTCCCTCGCAAAAACTCTCGGCAAAGCCCCAGCTGTCCGTGTTGTGGCCGATGCGGCGGCCGGCGCCGAGCACCACGGTATTTACAGCTCCGATCGCTGCAGCTTCGGGCGCCAGGTCGTCGAGCAGCGGCAGCACCGCCTGCTTGAAGGGGTGGGTGACGTTGAGGCCGGCAAAGCCAAGCGCCTCGGCCAGTTCGATCATCGCCCCGAGATCGTGATCGGCCAGCTGGAGCGTATCGAAATCGATCAGCACATAGGTGTAGCCGACACCGATGCGGCGGCCTTCCAGCTCGTGCATGCGGGGCGTCTTCGAAGCCTGGATGCCGCGCCCCAGCAACCCGACGACAAACTGCCGGCTACCTGCCGGTTCGGCCTTGCGGCGCGTCGCGACCAGGTCGCCCAGTTGCCTCCGGGCCTCGTCGACAACGGCTGAAATCACACTCGTCTCCACCAGCCGCCCCAGGCGCCGAGGCGCCTTCGAGCGCCACACCCTTGTCATTCGGCCCGCCCCGCCGATAATGGTCAGGCTACGTACGCGAAGTGATGTACGAACTGGTTAGTTTAGTCAATCTCTCCGTCGGGAGGGACGGAGGAGCGGCTTACATGGCGCCCAAGGCGGCAAAATCCGAAGCTCAGAGCGGGGTCCGCACCCAGGATCCCGAGGGCACGCGGCAGAACATCATCGAAGTCGCCTCGGAAGAGTTCGCACTCAACGGCCTGTCAGGCGCCCGAATCGACGAGATCGCGGCGCGCACCCGCGCCTCCAAGCGGATGATCTACTATTACTTCGGCGACAAGGAGGGCCTCTACCTGGCGGTGCTGGAGGACGCCTATCGCAAGGTGCGCGAGGGCGAGGCCAAGCTCGATGTCGACGGGCTGTCGCCGCTCGATGCGCTGCGCCGCCTGGTGGAGTTCACCTTCGACCACCATCACAAGCATGAGGATTTCATCCGCATGGTGATGATCGAGAACATCCACCACGCGGAGTATCTGGAGAAATCCAAAGTCATCCGCCAGCTCAACGTCACCGCGATTGCCACCATCGAGACACTCTACGAACGCGGCGTTGCTGACGGCCTGTTCCGGCCCGGTCTCGATCCGATCGAACTGCACTGGCAGATCAGCGCGCTCTGCTTTTTCAACGTTTCCAATCGGGCGACGTTCTCAAAGCTGTTCGGCCGCGACCTCAGCACTGCCAAGGCCCAGGCGGCGCTGAAGCGCAACTCGGTCGACATGGTGCTGCGCCATATCGTCAGGGCCGACAAGCTGCCGGCCGACTAGCCGCTGCAACGCAACTTGACCGCAACGGGATCAGCCTTTACCGATTATGTACGAACTAGTTCGTATATCGGAGGAGCGATGCGAACCTCGATTGCCACGGTGTCGATCAGTGGCGAGCTGCCGGACAAGCTCGCCGCCATTGCCGAGGCCGGCTTCGACGGCGTCGAGATTTTCGAGAACGACTTCCTGGCGTTCGACGGCAGCCCAGCCGATGTCGGCCGGATGGTGCGGGACCATGGGTTGGAGATCAGCCTGTTCCAGCCGTTCCGCGACTTCGAAGGCATGCCGCTATCGCACCGGCAACGCACCTTCGATCGGGCCGAACGCAAGTTCGACGTCATGCAGGAGCTCGGCGCCGAGTTGCTGCTGGTCTGCTCGAACGTCTCGACGCTGGCGCTGGGAGGCATCGATCGGGCCGCCGACGATTTTCGGGATCTGGGCGAGCGGGCCCGGAGCCGCGGGCTGCGCGTCGGCTACGAGGCGCTGGCCTGGGGCAAGCACATCAACGATCATCGCGATGCCTGGGAGATCGTCCGGCGCGCCGACCATCCCAGCATCGGCCTCGTGCTCGACAGCTTCCATAGTCTCGCCCGCCGCATCGAGATCAACTCGATCCGCTCGATTCCCAAGGAAAAGCTGTTCATCGTGCAACTGGCCGATGCGCCATTGATCGATATGGACCTGCTGTTCTGGAGCCGGCATTTCCGCAACATGCCCGGCGAGGGCGACCTGCCGGTTGCCGATTTCACCGCGGCGGTCGCCGACACTGGCTATGACGGCTATTTCTCGCTGGAGATCTTCAACGATCAGTTCCGCGGCGGCTCACCGCGGTCAATCGCCGCGGACGGTCACCGTTCGCTCATTTACCTCGGCGATCGCGTCCGTCGCCTCGGCGGCTCGCACAGCCTTCAGCTCGAAGCGATCCCCGACCGCATCCCGGTCGAGGGCGTTGCCTTCGTGGAGTTTTCCGCCGACGACGCCGATGCCGCAGCCCTCGGCGCGCTGCTGACGACGCTGGGCTTTACGAGGATCGCCGAACACCGCTCGAAACGGGTGACACTCTACCAGCAGGGCGACATCCGCATCATCATCAACACCGAGATTTCGGGCTACGCGCACACCGCTTTCGAGGCGCAGGGAACCTCGGCCTATGCGGTGGCGCTTATCGTCGACGACGCCAGGGCCGCCCTGGCGCGAGCGCTGGCGCTCGGCGCCGAGCAGTTCGAGCAAGCGGTGGCGCCGGACGAGCTCGACATCCCGGCCATTCACGGCATCGGCGGCAGCCTGATCTACCTGGTCGACGACGCCAGCACCCTGGGGCGCTTTCAGCAGATCGATTTCGAGCCGATCGGCCTCGATTTCGAAGAGCTGCCGCGGCCGGCAGGCCTCAGGAGCATCGACCACCTGGCGCAGACCGTACCGTACGACCAGATGCCGACCTGGCTGCTGTTCTACACCTCGATCTTTGCGGCCGACAAAACCCCGGTAGTCGACATCGTCGACCCTTCGGGCGTGGTGCGCAGCCAGGTGATCGAGAACGCTGCCGGGACACTTCGCCTCACCATGAACGGCGCCGAGAACAATGCCACCCTCGCCGGCCATTTCCTTGCCGACAAGCTCGGCTCGGCCGTCCAGCACATCGCCTTCGTCAGCAGCGACATCTTCGCGAGCGCCGCCGCCCTAGAGGCCAACGGTTTTCGCTCGCTGCAGATCTCGCCGAACTACTATGACGATGTCGAGGCCCGCTTCGGGCTCGAGCCGGAGTTCACCGAGCGGCTGCGCGAGGCCAACATCCTCTATGACCGCGATGAGCACGGCGAGTACCTGCAGCTCTACAGCACCACCTTCGGACAAGGCTTCTTCTTCGAAGTGGTCGAGCGCCGCGGCTATCGCGGCTACGGGGCAGCCAACGCCATTTTCCGCATCGCGGCGCTGAAGAAGGAAATTCGCCGGGTGGTCAGGTAGGGCAACGACCAGGTCGCCAGGAGAGCTGCGCGAACTGCTCCCTTATCGGCCCGCCTGCCCGACCCCAGCATCGCCGACGCGCCGCACTAGGCTTCGGAAGGTCGTGCGATGTGTGAAGCCCAGTGCCTCGAGAGCCGGATGGCTGCGATGTTGCCATCGTCCACACCGAGGAACGCCGTGCTGTTCGGCTCGAGCGCCAAGCTTAAGCTCAAGGGCTTTTCGCCCTTTAGTGCCTGATAGGAAACGCAAAAATCCTGAGTCGCGAGTCACCATGCATTCGTATGCAGAATCAGTTTGCATTCGTATGCAAAACTGTCATAGCGTTTGCGCATCGCAGGCACGGCGCCCCCGAAACGCTCCTTCGTCCCTCGGGTCTGTCGCAGTTCCTGCGCGGGAGAACATCACCTGGGCATGAGGAACAGCCCGGTGAACACAGGAGAGACGAGATGAAGCATTTTCTGGCGGCCGGCGTATCCATCGCGGCGCTCTGCCTCGGTGCAGGCGCAGCCTTTGCCGATTGCGGGATCACCGCGGGTTCGGTCCGCATTCTGTCCAACGATTTCGAGGCGCTGCGCCTCGTCAACAGCACGGCCGAGGAGTGCGCCACCGATGCGGTGAAGGTCACCGCCAATGCCACGGCCGAGCACAAGAACCTGCAGGTCCCTGCCCTCTCGATCAATCCGGCCGAATACACCGTGGCGGTGGTCGCCAACAATTCGATCGTGCCGCTGCTCAACGACAACCTGATCCGCCCGCTCGACGACCTCGTCGCCAAATACGGCCAGGACCTGCAGCCCAACCAGTTGATCAAGATCGACGGCAAGGTCATGGCCATCGCCTTCATGGGCAATGGCCAGCACCTGTTCTATCGCAAGGATATTCTCGACAAGGCCGGCGTCGCCGCGCCCAAATCCTGGGATGACGTGCTGGCCGCCGCCAAGGCGATCAAGGATGCCGGCCTGATGGAAACGCCGCTGGCCGCCAGCGTCAAGCCGGGCTGGGATCTCGCCGCCGAGTTCGTCAACGCCTATCTCGGCACCGGTGGCGAGTTCTTTGCCCCCGGCAGCGCCGAGCTCGCCATCGACAACGAGAACGGCGCCAAGGTGCTCGAAGTCATGAAGGCGATGACCGCCTATATGGACCCCGATTACCTGACCTTCGACGCCAATGGCATCAAGGCCGAGTACGAGGCAGGCAAAGTCGCGATCATGAACGAGTGGGGCTCGCTCGCCGGCGCGACGCTCGATGATGAAGGCGCTGCCGAAGGCGTCGTCGCCAACACCGTGCTCGCGGCCGCGCCGACCATTGCCGGCCAGTCGATCCCCGGCGCGGCGCTGTGGTGGGATGGCTTCACCATCGCCAAGAACATCTCGGACGAAGACGCCGAAGCCTCGTTCCGCGCCATGGTGCACGGCATCAACCCCGATATGGTGGCCAAAAACGCCGCCGTCGCCACCTGGCTGGTCAAGGGCTACACCCCCGGTCCGGCAGCGGTCGGAGTCATCGCCAACGCCACGGCCGGCGCCCGCGCCTACCCGATGCAGCCCTATATGGGCCTGCTGCACACAGCGCTCTCGGCCGAGCTCGCCGAATTCATGGCCGGCCAGGAGGATGCCAAGCAGGCGCTTGCCGACGTGAAGGCAGCCTATGACACTGCCGCCAAGGAAGGCGGTTTCCTCTAAGCCCGGTTCATCGGGAGAGGCCACCGTTCTCCGGCCTCTCCCGACTTCTGCCAGCCGATTGGAGGCGCTCGATGCCGCACAAGACATTCTTCGCCTTCATTCTCCCATCGCTGATCGCGATGGTGCTGTTCATCGCCTTGCCCATCGTCTCGGTGGTGGTGCAATCTTTCTATGTCGAGCACGGACGCATTCTCGTCGAAGTCGAGAACTGCCAGCCCTTCGGCGGCTGCACCAAGGAAGTGCGGGTCGATGCCGAGGCGACGGCCAGGCTCGAACAGGAACAGCCGCTCGGCCAGTTCAATGGCTTTGGCACCTACCTCAACCGCGGACACCTGGCAGTCGACGAGCTCGGCGCCATTTTCGCCGACAACCGCGGCCTCGCCGATGTACTGACCCGCATCTACAACCTGCCCTTCTACAAGGCGCTCGCCTTCACCCTGGTGTTCTGCTTCGTAGTGACGCCGCTCGCCATGGCGCTGGGCTTTTTGATCGCGCTGGCGGTCAACACCATCCCGCGCTTCATCAAGGGCCCGGTGATCTTCTTCTCGCTCCTGCCGATGATCATCACGCCGCTGGTCGGCTCGTTGATCCTCTACTGGATGATCCACCCGCAAGGCATTATCGGCGCTACAATTCAGGACATCTTTAACGACCCACGCCTGTCGCTGCGCGCGTCCCCGGTGCTCACCTGGCTGTCGCTGCTGTTCTATGGCGTGTGGACCAATGCACCGTTCTCGTTCGTGGTGTTCTACGCCGGGCTGCAGACCGTGCCCTCCGACACGCTGGAATCGGCGATGATCGACGGCGCCTCGCGCTGGGAGCGCATCCGCTACGTCATCATGCCCCACCTCGCGCCGCTCGCGACCTTCGTGGCGCTGGTGCAGCTGATGGACAATTTCCGCGTCTTCGAGCCGATCGTCGGCTTTTCGGCCGAGGCCAACGCCACTTCGCTGAGCTGGATGATCTTCAATGACCTGTCGGGCGATGCGCAGCTGTTCGGCTCGGCCGGCGCCACCTCGGTGTTGACCATTGTCGGCGTGGTGATCCTCCTCATGCCGGTGCTGCTACGCACCTGGCGCGAATTCAACCACAAGGTGGTGTGACGATGTCCGACTCCATCGCGCTCCGGCGCCCGTTGCCGCTCAGGCTGATCGTCTCCGCCTTCATCGTCCTGTGGGTGATCCTCGCCGCCTTCCCGTTCCTCTGGACGGTGTGGGGCTCGTTCAAGGTCGAGGTGGATTTCTTCTCCCGCGAGAGCTGGTGGAACGCCATTTTCGGCACCAACACCATCAAGCAGACCGGCGAGGCCTTCACCGGCGACGGCTATTACGGCGCCTGGGTGACGCGCGAATTCTGGCGCGCCGTGTTCAACACCGCGATCGTCACCGTGTCGGTGACCGTCATCTCGCTGACGCTCGGAACACTCGGCGGTTACGCCCTCGCCCGCTCAGGCCAGCGCTACGCCTTCTGGATCCTGATCGCCGCCCTGGTGTTCCGCGCCATGCCGCACATCACGCTGGTCTCGGGGTACCTGCTGCCGTTCTTCCAGCTCAACATCTGGGGTGTGCTGCCCACCTCGATCATTGTGCTCGTCGCCATCAACCAGCCGTTCACGCTGTGGATGCTGCACTCGTTCTTCCTGTCGATCCCCAAGGATCTCGACGAGAGCGCCATGGTCGACGGCTGCTCGCGCTTCGAGGCGTTCCGCCGCGTCATCATCCCGGTGATGTGGCCGGGGGTGGTGACCACCGGGCTGTTCAGCTTCCTTCTCGCCTATAACGACTTCGCCACCACCTCGATGCTGCTGAGCGCCGACAACCAGACCATGGTGCCCAAGATCTCGAGCTTCCTCGGCTCGGTGCAGGAACAGGGCAACGTCATGTACGCGGTGGCCGCGGTGGTCTCAGCAACGGTGCCGCTGTTCATCCTCGTCCTCTTCTTCCAACGCCAGATCGTCAGCGGGCTCACCGCCGGCGCAGTGAAAGGCTGATCCAGATGGCCCGGATCCAACTGAAGAACGTATCGAAGCGCTGGACCAATTTCGTCGGCGTCAAGGAGTTCAGCCTCGATATCGCCGACCAGGAGTTCCTGGTGCTGCTCGGCCCCTCGGGCTGCGGCAAGACCACCACCATGCGGATGATCGCCGGGCTCGAGGATGTGAGCGACGGCGAGATCTGGATCGGCGACCGGCTGGTCAACAAGCTCGAGCCCAAGGACCGCGACATCTCGATGGTGTTCCAGAGCTACGGGCTCTACCCCAACATGACGGTGTACGAAAACATCCGCTTCCCGCTGAAGGTGCGGAAGGTGCCGCAGGAGCAGCACCATGAGCGGGTGATGCGGGCGAGCAAAATGGTGGAGCTCGACGAGTTCCTTGAGCGCCGCCCCGCTGCGCTCTCGGGCGGGCAGCGACAGCGCGTGGCGCTGGCCCGCGCCATCGTCCGCGAACCCAACGCCTTCCTGATGGATGAGCCGCTGAGCAACCTCGATGCCAAGCTGCGCGTCTCGACCCGGGCGCAGATCAAGAACCTGCACCACACTTTGAAGACCACCACCATCTATGTGACGCATGACCAGATCGAAGCGATGACGCTGGCCGACCGCGTCGTGGTGATGAGCCGCGGTGTGGTGCAGCAGGTGGGCACGCCCATGCAGATCTACGACCGCCCAGCCAACACCTTCGTTGCCGGCTTTATCGGCTCGCCGGCGATGAACCTGGTGCAGGGCGACATCGCCGACGGTGTGTTCCGCGGCGAAAACATCGAAGTCGCCGGCCTGCCCCGCGGAGCAAAGGGCCCGGTGACGCTGGGCTTCCGCGCCGAGGATGCAACGCTGGCCGGCGAAGGCGGCAACGTCACCGCGCCGATCTATTCGGTCGAGCTGCTCGGCGAGGCCACGATGATCTCGATGCGGGCTGGCGGCGAGCTGATCTCGATCAAGACCGCCAAGGATTATCGCGCCCAGATCGGCGACGTGGTGCGCGCCAGTATCGCACCGGCCGCCTGCCACCTGTTCGACCGCCAGAGCGGCGAGCGCATCGAGGCGACCGCCTGATGCCCGATACGCCAAGCAGCGCAGAGCTCGCAGAAGCTGCTAGAAAGCAGCGGATTGCCATTGCGCCCGCCGAACTGCGGGTGGTGCTGGCCGGAGCCCGCTGGCTCGAGGACTGCATGGCGCTGTTGAGGAAATCGGACCTGCTGCGTTGAGTGCTGCTGACTATTCGATCGGAACCGCCGGCGCGCGCCTGCGCGACCGCACGCTGACCGCGGTGGCGCTGGTCGAGGCGCACCTCGAGCGCATCCGGACGCGCGACCCGCGCTACCATGCCTTCGTCACCGTGACGGCGGAACGGGCGCTCGAGGATGCCGCACGGGCCGACCAGGAGCTCGGCGAGGGGGTCGATCGCGGCCCGCTGCACGGCATCCCCATCGGCCTCAAGGACCTGATCGACACGGCGGGCATCCGCACCACTTCGGGCTCGCGGCTGTTCGCCGCCCATGTCCCGGCTCGCGACGCCGCCGTCGCCGAGCGGCTGCGCGCCGCTGGCGCGGTGCTGGTCGGCAAGCTCATGACCTATGAGTTCGCCCTGGTCGGCCCCAGCTTCGACCTGCCCTTCCCCGCCTCCCGCAATCCGTGGAATACCGAGCACATAACCGGCGGATCGTCTTCGGGGTCGGCCGCGGCGGTGGCCGGCGGCCTGCTGCGCACCAGCATCGGCACCGATACCGGCGGTTCGATCCGCAGCCCCGCCAGCTATTGCGGCGTCGTCGGGCTGAAGCCCACATATGACCGCGTCTCGCGCGACGGCATCTTCCCGCTCTCACCCAGCCTCGACCATGTCGGGCCGATCAGCGCCAGCGTTGCCGAGGCGGCGCTGACCCTCGACGCCATCGGTGAGGGCTGCAACGCCTCGGCGCGGCTTGCCGAGGGGATCGAAGGACGACGTATCGCCTATGCCCGCGCGTGGTTCGCCAACGACCCCGCGACGAGCCCGGCAGTCATCGCCGCGATGGACGATGCCGCATCGGCCCTGTCGCTGCAGGGCGCACGGATCGAGGAAGTCTCGCTGCCGGACTATCACCTGTTCGAGGCGGCCGGGGCGGTGATCATCCAGGCCGAGGCGCTGGCGGTGCACGCTGCGTTGTTGCGCAGCCGCGGCGACGAGTACGGCGTGCTCGCCCGGCGCAACCTGCTGAGCGGCCTCAGCCTCAGTGCCGACGACGTCGCCCTCGCCCGGCGCGCTGCGGACGAGCTGGCCCGCCGCATCGAGGCCGAAATCTTCGGGCGCTTCGATGCGCTGGTGACCGTCAATACACTCACCCCCGCCCTGCCCTTTTCCGCTTTCGACGGCGAAACCTCGGTCTGGACGCATATGCGCACCCTGCCGTTCAACCTGACGCGCAACCCGGTGCTGGCGCTGCCGATCGGCTTTGCCGCCGGCCTGCCGCTCGGCATGCAGGTAGTCGGCCGGCTGGGTGACGAAGCCGGCATCTGCGCCATTGGCCAGGCGTTCGAAAACGCCACCGACCACGCAGTACAGCGCCCTCCCCTAAGGTCTGATATCGATCTGCAGCCCGCCTGAAGTAGGCTGCAACTTACCTCGTTGCATACGTATGCAACGTAAGCTAATGTGACACAACAACTCAAGAAGCAGTGCGGGAGCGGCAATGGCGCGTTGGTTGAAGCAGAGCAAGACGGTCGAGGAGCGCGCCGAGGCCAACAAGCAGGTTCGCCTGACGGTCGAGACCATCCTCAGCGACATCGAGAAGCGCGGTGACGCGGCGGTGCGTGAGCTGTCGCAGAAGTTCGACGGCTGGGACCGGCCTGACTACCGCCTGAGCCAGGCCGAGATCGATGCCTGTATCGCTCAGCTGAGCGAGCAGGATCTGGCCGATATCAGCTTCGCCCAGACTCAGGTGCGCAACTTCGCCATCGCCCAGAAGGGCACCATGCAGGAGCTGGCGATCGAAACCCTGCCCGGCGTGACGCTGGGCCACAAGCACGTGCCGATCGCCTCGGTCGGCTGCTACGTGCCCGGCGGCAAATATCCGCTGCTCGCCTCGGCCCATATGTCGGTGCTCACCGCCAAGGTCGCCGGCTGCGGCCGCGTCATCACCTGTGCTCCGCCGTTCAACGGCAAGGCGGCCCCGGCCATCGTCGCGGCGCAGCACATGGCGGGCGCCGACGAGATCTATGTGCTGGGCGGCATCCAGGCGGTCGGCGCCATGGCCATCGGCACCGAGAGCATCAAGCCGGTCGACATGCTGGTCGGCCCGGGCAATGCCTATGTGGCCGAAGCCAAGCGCCAGCTGTTTGGCCGCGTCGGCATCGACCTGTTCGCCGGCCCCACCGAAACCCTCGTCATTGCCGACGAGACGGTCGATGGCGAGCTTTGCGCCACCGACCTGCTCGGCCAGGCCGAGCACGGCCCCACCAGCCCCGCCATTCTCCTCACCAATTCCGAGAAGCTGGCGCGCGAGACCATGGATTATGTCGAGCGGCTACTGCAGATCCTGCCGACCGGCGAAGTGGCCCGCCAGTCCTGGCTGGATTTCGGCGAGGTGATCGTCTGCGACAGCTACGAGGAAATGGTGGAGGTCGCCGACCGCATCGCGTCGGAGCACGTGCAGGTGATGACCGATCGCGACCTGTGGTTTCGCGACACGCTCAAGAACTATGGCGCGCTGTTCCTCGGGCCGCGCACCAATGTCGCCTATGGCGACAAGGTGATCGGCACCAACCATACGCTGCCCACCATGAAGGCGGCGCGCTACACCGGCGGGCTGTGGGTCGGCAAGTTCCTCAAGACCTGTACCTGGCAGATCGTCGAGAGCGACGAGGCCTCGGCGCTGGTCGGCGAATATGCCTCGCGCCTGTCGATGCTCGAAGGCTTCGCCGGCCATGCCGAGCAGGGCAATATCCGGGTGCGCCGCTATGGCGGGCGCAACGTCCCCTATGGCACGGCGGCGAGCCCCAAGGCGGCTGCCGAGTAAGATGAGCCTGCCGCGCACCCCCAGCATCCGGCTCGACGGCAAGCGCGCCCTGGTGACAGGCGGCACGCGCGGCATCGGGCTGGGCGCTGCGGTGGCGCTGGCTGAAGCCGGTGCGGCGGTGACCATCACCGCGCGCACTGCCGCCGATGTCGAGGCAGTGGTGGCCGAGATGCGAGTTGCGGGCCTCGCGGTCGAGGGCGCGACGCTCGATGTCACCGACACCTCGGCGACGAGGGCGTTCGTTGCGGCGGCGGCGCCGTTCGACATTCTCGTCAACAGCGCCGGCGGCGCCCGGCACGGCGATTTCCTCGCCGTTTCGGAGGCCGATTACGATGCGGTGGCCGAACTCAACCTCAGGGCGTTGCTGTTCGTCTCGCAGGCGGTGGCGCAACGGCTGGTCGAAGCGGGCAAGCCCGGCTCGATCATCCATGTCTCCTCGCAGATGGGCCATGTCTCGGCGCCGCGGCGGGCCGTCTATTCGGCCACCAAGTTTGCGGTGGAAGGCCTGAGCAAGGGCATGGCGATCGAGCTCGGACCACACAATATTCGCGTCAACACGATCTGCCCCACCTTCATCGAAACCGAGATGACGGCGAAGGGCCTCTCCGATCCGGCGTTTCGGCGCTGGGTGCTGGAAAAGATCAAGCTGGGGCGGCTGGGGCGGATCGAGGACATCATGGGGCCGGTGGTTTTTCTTGCCTCCGACTGGGCCGCGATGATCACCGGGTCGGCACTGATGGTGGATGGCGGATGGACGGCGGAATAACCAAGAAGACGCCCGTCACCTCGTCGCAGGTGGCCGAGCATGCCGGCGTCAGCCAGTCGGCGGTGTCGCGCACCTTCACGCCCGGCGCATCGATCTCGCCCAAGACCCGCGCCAAGGTACTGGCCGCCGCCAAGGAACTGGGCTATCGGCCCAATGCCATCGCCCGCTCGCTGATCACCAACCGCTCGCGCATCATCGCGGTGGTGATGGCCTACCTCGAAAACCTGTTCTACCCCGACGTGCTCGAGGAACTGGGCCGCCGGCTGTCGGCCGAGAACTACCACATGCTGCTGTTCACCGGCTTCAAGGACCGCGACAGCGACCCGGTGTTCGACCAGCTCATGCAGTATCGCGTCGATGGCATCATCCTCGCCTCGACTTCGCTCAGCTCCGAGCTCGCCGCCGAATGCGCCGTCGCCGGCATTCCGGTGGTGCTGTTCAACCGCACCACCGAGCGCGACGAGACGTCCTCGGTCACCACGCGCAACCGCGAAGGCGGCCGGCTGCTCGGCGAGTTCCTCGTCGCCGGCGGGCACAAGAGTTTCGGCTACATCGCCGGGCTCGAGAACTCCTCCACCAATCGCGACCGCTTCGGCGGTTTCCGCGAGGCGCTCGAAGCGCACGGCATCACCGATATCGCGGTGCGGACCGGCAACTATTCGCGCCTCGAGGCCGAAGCCGCGGCGCGCGAACTGCTTGCCCTGCCCCGGCGGCCCGAAGCGATCTTCGTTGCCAACGACCACATGGCGGTGGCGGTGATGGATGTGGCCCGGCACGAGTTCGGCCTCACCATCCCCGATGATCTCTCGCTGGTCGGCTATGACGATGTCGGCCCGGCCCGCTGGCCCAGCTACGATATCACCTCGGTGACCCAGCCGATCGGCCCGATGGTCGAAGCCACGGTCGATATCCTGATGGACCAGATCCACTCGGGCGAAATCGAGCCGCATCACAAGATCCTGCCCGGCGAGCTGATCGTCCGCAGCTCCTCCCGGCTGCCCAAGGCCGGCATCGTCGAGATCGACGGCCAGCGCGTCTACCGCCCGGGGAGCGCCACATGAACCCCGCCTTGCCGGCGCGCGCTGTGCATACGAATGCATCTGAAAAGGAAAGGATATTCCAATGAGCGACTGGACCCAGGAGGCGATGGAAAAGCGCCTCGTCCGCTATGCCGATCTCAAGGGCCTTCGCAACGCCTTCATCGATGCCCGCACCCCGGGCTCCGACCGCAAGGAGAACTTCACCATCATCGGGCCGGGCGTCTCCGAGAACAAAGCCCAGGTGGTGCACATTCCCGAGGCGCACGGCTTCAATTTCGGCGCGGCGCGCCAGCCCTTCGGCTGCACCAACTCGCAGCACAGCCACCTGACCGCCGAGACCTTCCTCGTCCATACCGGCAAGTGGCGCTTCGTCTTCGGCGCCAACAAGGATGAAGGCTATCTCGATGTCGAGCCGGGCGATGTGGCGACCGTGCCGACCCATATGTTCCGCGGCTTCGAAAAGCGCGACGAGGGTACCGGCTTCCTGGCCGTGGTGCTCGGCCATGACGATCCGGGCAAGGTCGTCTGGGCCCCCTCGGTGTTCAAGATGGCCGAGGATTTCGGCCTGAAGCTGTTGAAGGGCGGCAAGCTGATCGACACCACGCTCGGCGAAAAAGTGCCCGAAGGCGCCGAAATGGAACAGCCGCCCGATGCGGCCAAGCTCAGGGAATTGGCCACCCCGCCAATGTCCGAACTGGCAAAATACGCCATCAAGGCCGCCGACATGCGCGCCAACCCCAACTCGCCGCTGGCCGGCGAAGGTGTCGAGGAAGCCGCACTAATCGGCGACGTCGATGCCGCCGACGGCTTTGCCGCCGGCCCGATCATCGGCCACTGGCAGCACGGTTTCGCACTCCGGCGGCTGAAACTCGAAACCGGGGCCAGCATCCCCGCCCACGCCCGCTCGGAGCAGGAAGTGATCTTCGTCCAGTCCGGCACGCTCGAGTTCAGCTGGGATGGCGGCAAGCTGATCCTCGGCGCGGGCGACACGCTGACCGTGCCGATCGGGCTGATGCACGCCTACCGCAACCCGGCTTCCGCCGATGCCATCGCCTTCGTCATCCGCGGCGCCGCGGCGCCCGCCGCCCCGGTCTTCGCCGCGGCCCAGGCGGCGGAATAGGAGGAGCCAATGCCGGCGATCAGTGCCGAAACCCTGGCGCTGCTGCGCCGTAACGATACCCCCACCGTCTGCAATGCGCTCGAGCATGTGATGGGCGGCCGCACCGCCGAGGGCTTTACCAAAAGCCCGACGGTGTGCGCCGACCCTGGCCTGCCGCCGGTCGTCGGCTTCGCCCGCACCGCGAAAATCCGCGCCTCCTCGCCGGCCCACAAGCCCGCGGCCGAGGTGCGGGCGCTGCGCATGGCCTATTACGAGTATGTCTCGGCCGGCGCCGGGCCCAACGTCGTGGTGATCGAGGATACCGACTGGCCGCACTGCATCGGCGGCTTCTGGGGCGAGATGCAGGTGGCCCAGCACAAGGGCCTCGGGCTCGCCGGCACCCTGACCAACGGCGTGCTGCGCGACCTCGGCATGCTCGACCCCGGCTACCAGGTGATCGCCGGCTCGGTCGGCCCCAGCCACGCCTTCGTCCACGTCACCGACCTCGATGTTCCCGTTACGGTATTCGGCATGGCGGTGAAGCCGGACGACCTGATCCACGCCGACCGGCACGGCGCCGTGGTGATCCCAGCCCAGCACATCGAGGCGATGCCGGCCGCGATCGACATCGTGGTGCGGAAAGAACAGCCGATCCTGAAGGCCGCGAGGGCGCCGGGCTTCACGGTGGAGAAGCTGCGGGCGGCATGGGCGGAGGCCGACGGGATACGCTGAAGCCGGCAGTCGGCGAACCTCTCCCGCTTGCGGGGGAGGGGGACCACGCTTTAGCGTGGTGGAGGGGGGAGCCCCACGCACCGGACTATTCCTGTCCCCCACGCGCGGAGCTGATCTTGCGGGCACCGGACTTCATTCGCGAGCGGGCAAAAAAACCTGCGTCGCACCATGACGCAGCCTGAACGCATCCTTTGGTTCCTGCTCCGCCGCCAGAACCTGCACTTCCGCCGTCAGCACCCGATCGGACCGTACATCCTCGATTTCTACTGCGCTGCGGCAAAGCTCTGCGTCGAGGTGGATGGCCCGGTGCATGATGAGCAGCCTGAGCGCGACCAGCGACGGACGGCATGGCTGGCGAAGGAAGGAATCCGCGTGCTCAGGTTCTCGGCGGAGGACATCCAGGTGAGGTCTGCGGCGGTGCTGGCGGCTATCGACAGCGCGGCGCGCGAGGCCAGGAGCGCTCCCAGCGTGGGGGCTCCCCCCACCCACCGCCTGACGGCGGTCCCCCCTCCCCCGCAAGCGGGAGAGGGCTTCCCGACTGCAAGCACCGGGTGGGCAGTCGGCGCAACCTCTCCCGTTTACGGGGGAGGGGGACCAGCCGACAGGCTGGTGGAGGGGGGAGCCCCACGCACCGGCCTTGCCTAACCGCTACCCCTGCATTCGATCGAGCCGCAGTTGCGCTGCCCGCCTGTGTCCCTCGAGCGTTTCGCTGGCGCTCTGCCGCGCCGCCGGCGGCGCCACGGCCTTCACCCCGCGTTCGTCGAGCCATTGGTGCGTGGCGATCTTCACATAGGCGCCGACCCATAGCCCGCCGGTGTAGCGCCCTGCCCCCATGGTGGGCAGCGTGTGGTTGGTGCCGACGCATTTGTCGGAATAGACGACGCTCGCCAGCTGCCCGATGAACAGCGAGCCGTAGTTGCGGAGCTTCTTCGCCATCGCCTGCGGGTCGGCCGTGTGGACCTGCAGGTGCTCGGCCGCGACGTGGTCGGAATAGGCGATGAGCGCCGCCTCGTCGTCGCAGACGACGATCTCGCCATAGTCGCGCCAGGCCACCCCGGCCACCGGGGCAGTGGAGAGCGTTGCGAGCTGGCGCTCGACTTCGGCGAGCGTTGCCTCGGCCAGCGCCCGGTCGGTGGTGATCAGCCCGACGCGGGTGCGCACATCGTGCTCGGCCTGCGCCAGCATGTCGGTGGCGATCATCTCGGCGTCACCCGTCGCATCGGCGACGATGAAGATCTCCGACGGACCGGCGAGCTGGTCGATGCCGACCGGGCCGAACACCTGGCGCTTGGCCTCGTTGACGAAGGCATTGCCCGGCCCGACGATCTTGTTGACCGCCGGCACGCTCTCGGTGCCATAGGCCATGGCGGCAATGGCCTGCGCCCCGCCGATCCTGAAGATGCGGTCGGCGCCCGAGAGATGGCAGCCGGCGATCATCGCCCGGTGGGCATTGGGCGGCAGGCAGGCGATCACCTCGTCGACGCCCGCCACCTTGGCCGGCACGATGGTCATGATCGGTGCCGAGAGCAGCGGATAGCGCCCGCCCGGCACGTAGCAGCCGACCCGCTCGATCGGGATGACGCGATGGCCCAGATGCACCCCCGGCAGCGTCTCGATTTCGAGCGGCAGGATGGTCGAAAGCTGGGCCTCGGCGAACCGGCGCACATTGGCGATGGCGAACTCGGTATCGGCGCGGGTCTGCGGATCGAGTTCGGCCAACGCTGCCTCGCGCTCGGCCGCCGTCACCTCGAACAGTTCGACTTCGGCCTTGTCGAACTTGAGGCTGTACTCACGCACCGCGGTGTCGCCGCGCTCGCGCACATTGGCGATGATCTCGCTGACCAGCGCCTCGACCGGCGCATTGTCGCTCACCTGGTTGCGCGACGGCGCCTTGACGAAGCTGATGCCCTGAGGCGCGCGGGTTGAATCGGACATGGGCTAGCGGCCTCCGGTATGAAGGAAAAGCTGGGTATTGCTGGTGTTTCGAACCTTGCCGGCTCGTCGCAGAAACCTCTTGCATACGTATGCACTATTTGCCAGTGTTTTCTTCGCCGATGCCGGTCGGCCTTTCGTAGGCCCACTCAGCCGGCAGAAGCCGACCCGAAAGAACCGATGCCAACGGCTGTGCTCCAGAGTTCCGAGATTTACTGCGCCCAGAGCTTGGCCGCGCGCCACTTCGGCTTTGCCGCTAGGATCGCCCGATGACGACAGCCGGCGCCCCCCTGCTGATGTTGCCCGGAACGCTCTGCGACGAGCGGGTGTTCGCCGCCGCGACCGCTGGGCTCGGCCGGCAACGCTACACCGTGGCGATGGTGGGCGAAGTGAGCGCGCCGCAGATGGCGCGGCGGGTGCTCGAACTGGCGCCGCCCCGCTTTGCCCTGGTCGGCTTTTCGCTCGGCGCCATTGTCGGCCTCGAGGTGGCGGCCCAGGCGCCCGAACGGCTCGAACGCCTCGCCCTCATCGGCTGCAACGCCCGCGCCATGCCGGCCGAACGTGTCGCACCGCGCCGCGCCAGCGTCGGCAAGGCGGCCGCGCACGGCACGGCCAGCTACATCGCCGATGTCTGGGACCTTTCGGTGCCCGCCTGGCGCCGAGACGATGCCGGGCTCCGCGCCGAGCTCGAGGCCATGGCTGCCGGCACGCTGCTCGCCACCTTCGAGGAGCAGATCGAAATCTCGATCAATCGGGCCGACCGGCGCGGTGGCCTTTCTGCAATCGCCGTGCCGACACTCGTCGCCTGCGGCGCCGAGGATCGCGTCTGCCCGCCCGAACTCAGCCGCGAGATCGCCGACGCCATTCCCGGCGCCCGCCTCGCCATTGTCGAGCGCGCCGGCCACTACCTCACTCTCGACCAACCCGACATCACCGGGCGGCTGCTGGCCGAATGGCTCGCCGCCCCTGCCCCACCCCAGAGCATCGCCTCCAAGGAGTTCTCATGAGCGACGACGACAAGGCCAAGACCGCCCGCATTTCCCGCATCGACAGCCCCAAGGAGCAGGTGCTGCAGGTGGAGCGCCGCGATTACCCGGAGCTGGCGCCGACCGACCGGCCGCGCAGCCAGTCGCTCGAGGGCTTTGACGAGGTCTATACCGACATCGTCGACTACATCGTGCGCTGCACCCACAAGATCTGGGACGAGCGCGATATCGGGCTGATCTATACCCACTACACCCATAACTGCGTGCTCTACGGCACCATGGGCACCATCTACAACCGCGAGGACGTGGTGCGCGACACCATCCAGCGGCTGGTGAGCTTCCCCGAGCGCCGCGGCATGGCCACGCAGGTGATCTGGAACGGCAACGACAAGGACGGGTTCTACACCTCGCACCTCGTCACCGGTTCGGGCCGCCACACCCAGTTTGGGCATCTCGGCCAGCCGACTGGCCGGCCGTTCGTATCGCGGACCATCGCCGACTGCATGATCCTGAGGAACAAGATCTACCGCGAGTGGGTGGTGGCGGACACCGCGGCGATCATCCGCCAGCTCGGGCTCGACCTCGATGCCTTCGCGCTGCGCTTCGCCAAGGCGGCGCTCGACCGCGGTCAGGCCAACCTCGACATCGGCGAGAACCGGCGCCTGCTCGGCCAATATCCGCCCGAGACCGAGGCCGACACCTCGATCGCCAACAACGACCTCGAAGCCGAGACGCTGCGCTGGACCCACGAGGTGTTCAACAAGCGCATGTTCGGCAAGATCAGCGAGGTCTATGCGCCGACCGTGCAGTATCACGGCCCCAACATGAAGGAGCTCTACGGCATCGCCGCGGTGATTCACCAGCATCTTGGGCTCGTCGGCTCGCTGCCCGACGCCGCCTATATGCCGCAATACATCTGCTCGGTGCCCAGCGAAGAGGGGGGCACCAAGGTCGCCGTACGCTGGATCATCGAGGGCCACCACCTCGGCTACGGCATCCTCGAAAGCCTCGGCGAGCACCCGACCGGTAAACGCGTCCAGGTGATGGGCATGACCCACTACCACTACAAGAATGGCAAGATCGTCGACGAGTGGAACGTCTATGACGAACTGAGCCTGCTCACCCAGGTGAAGCTGGCGCAGCTGACCGACGCCCCCGCGGTCGAGTAGGCATCACGATCGCGCTCGGTGCGGGGGGCAGCGCCCTCACACCTGGGCAAAGTACAGTCGCGAGAACAACGGCCTGGCGGTGGTGAAGCATGCACCATCGCTAATCCAACGCCCAGGCGAACGCGATGCGGTGTGTCACTGAAGGGGAAGTGGCGGAGAGGATGGGATTCGAACCCACGAGACCCTTTAGAGGTCTGCGCCCTTAGCAGGGGCGTGCCTTCGACCACTCGGCCACCTCTCCGTCGCCGGTCCTGATAGGGGCAATCGCCCGGGCGGGCAAGGGGTTTTTCGGGGGCGGTAACAACGCAGTAGATGGCCGGCGCCGGGCAAGTGATGCAGAAGTGCCGCGGCGGCTACCGCGCCGCGATACTTGCCGAACTTTGCCATTGATTTGACCAGAGGCTGCGTAACGATAGCCGCAGTTGCCGCGATTGGGGAGTTCTCCTCGATTCGAGCGGACCGGATGGGCGATCTTTGCGGAGGATGACCCCATGGCCTGGTTACACAAGCTGACGAGCATCGTGGCGATATCGGTGGCGCTGGGTGCGGGCCCGGCGGCGGCGCAGCAGACGCTGCCAGCGCTGATCGAGGGGGTGTGGCTGACAACGGCCCAGACCGAACTGACGATCATCGCCTGTCCGGTCGGCTATTGCGGTCACATCACCAAGATCGTGATCCCCGAGGCGATCAAACAGAAGTATGGCGATCAGCTGGAAAGCCTTGATCCGGCAGCGTTTACCGACGCCAACAACAAGGATCCGGCGCTGCAGGGCCGGCCGATCCATGGGTTGCAGATCCTGGCGCTGCGGCAGACCGGCAACCCGATGTTCTATGAGGGCGAGATCTACAATCCCGAGGATGGCAACATCTACTCGGGGTCGGTCGAGGTGCTCTCGGCCGATCTGATCCGGCTCAAGGGCTGCGTGCTCTATGTGCTGTGCCAGGAGCAGGATTGGTCGCGGGTGCCGGTGGAAGTTGTGACTGAGTAGCGTGTCTTCAAGCTTTCGCTGGGGCGACCAATCACGGCCGCCGGACCACCGCACAGGTGGGTTCAGCAAGCCTAGTGCGCTTGGCACACCCCACCCCATCCCGGCCATTCGAGCATAGCTCTCATGGCCTTCTCCCCAAAAATCGCTCCACTGGAGCGATTTTGCCTGCGGCCGGCTCGAAGCCCGTCAAGGGAGGGTGCCCGCTGGTGGTGTGGGTTCGATCCTGCCACTCACTCGGCGCCCACCTCCCCCTTGACGGGGAGGCAAGCGGATAGCGACCCAGCGGCGCTCGGAGGGGGTGTGCGGAGGCACGATGCTTGTGGCCGCCCCTCCACCAGCTTCGGCGGGCCTTTCGAGCATAGCTCTCAAGGCCTTCTCTCCTCAAATCGCTCCACTGGAGCGATTTGCCCTGCGGGACGGTTCGAAGCCCCTCCCCCGCCACGCGGGGGAGGATCACCGAGAGGCCGGTGCCGTAAGCCCTAGCCCTGCCTCAGCGCTGGTTGAACAGGATCTTCTGCGCTTCCTTGTCGGTGGCGGCGCTGATCTGCTGGCTTTGTTCGAGCGTGATGGCGAGGGCGCGCTGTACTGCCGGGCGATCGGTAACGCGCTGGCGCCAGGCGGCGAAGGTAGGGAACTCGGTGATGTCGATGCCGTGGTTGTCGGAACCGCGCGACCAGTCGAAGATGGCCATGTCGGCGATCGAGTACTCGCCGGCGACATAGTGCTTGCCGAGCTCGGCTTGCTTTTTCAGGTGGGTATCGAGCACGCGATAGAGCCGGTGGCTCTCATCCTGGTAGCGCTTGATGGCGTAAGGGATCTTCTCGGGCGCGTAGCGCGAGAAATGGTTGTTCTGCCCCAGCATCGGGCCGAAGCCGCCGACCTGCCAGAACAGCCACTCGTCGATCTTGATCCGTTCGGACCAACTGGTGCCGTAGAACTTGCCGAACTTCTCGGCCAGATACTTGAGGATGGCGCCGGACTCGAAGATCGAGACGGGCTTGCCCTCAGGACCCTCGGGATCGACGATCGCCGGGATCTTGTTGTTGGGCGAGATGGCGAGGAAATCGGGCTTGAACTGGTCGCCGCGGCCGATGTTGATCGGGTAGATGGCGTAGGGCAGCGCCAGCTCTTCGAGGATGATGGTGATCTTCCGGCCGTTGGGCGTGGCTGCGTAATAGAGATCGATCGGCAAGGTCTGGGTGGTCATTGGTGAAGTCCCGGGTCTGCTGCTGAAGTGGTGACGGAACGCCACCGGAGGACGAGGGCTCCATATATCGGCAACTGCCGATGGAAGACAACCCGCACACGAGAATGACAACGGCGGAGCGAACCCCGCCGTTGAAAATCAATTCTCAGGACGTCCAGTGATCCGGAAGTCCTCTCAGGCGCGCCCGATGCGCATATGCGGTTCACCGTCGCTGGTGCGTGCCGCCGAGATGCCGCGCAGGTCCACCGTCGCCCGCACGCGCTGGCGGTAGATCGGCCCCATCAGCTCGGATTTCGACACATTGACGGGGCGATCGAACTTCACCGTCACCTCGTAGTGATTCATGTCGGCGAGCAGTTGTACCCCGATGACCATGCCGATGAACGGCTGGCTGAGGTAGGTGCCCTTGACGCGCTGGCCCACCTGCACCGGGCTGACCGCGCGCTCCGGCATCGCTGCTGATGCGGTGTTCCAGTCGCGGTAGCCGTGGCGGCGGGCGATTTCTTCGAGCGCGGCGCCCTGCCCCAGCGGATTGCCGGCGAGCGCGCGTTCCGCGCGCAAAGCCTTGGCCTCGGCCTTGAGCGTGGTGGCACTGGGGGTATCGAGAGAGAAAGTCATGTCGATCCTCTTCAACAGAGGCGGATTTCTTCATGGGGCTCGCCTTGCCATGAACCGCCTCGAAGGGAGCGATCATGAGATGCGTCACGGATGATCCGCGGCTGGACTTGACCATCGGGTTTCCCCGGCGAGCGGCAGGCGCCAGCAGCACGGCGAGACATGTGGTGGACTGGCGCCCGATTGTCAACTGCAGCGCGCGTAGCCGCACCATCAGTCGCGATGGTGGCCCATATCAACGGTTTCTCGTTGGCGATCGCGCGCCGGAGGATGTAGCAAGGCGTCGCACCCAACCGGACCAGTCCCTTGAACGAACTGATGCTCTTCGTCGCCGGCCTGATAACCGCAATCGTCAACGCACCGCCAGAGCCGATGCTGTTCGTCGCCGGACTCATCGCCGGCACCATCAATACGCTGGCGGGCGGCGGCTCGTTCGTGTTGTTTCCAGCGCTGATGGCGGCCGGCGTGCCGCCGGTGATCGCCAACGCGTCCAATACCTATGCTTCGCTGCCGGGCTATATGAGCGGAGCGGCGGGCTTCTGGAAGGATATCGTCAAGCATCGCGACAAGCTGCTCCCCTATACCGCCATCGCGCTGATCTTCGGCTTCGTCGGAGCGGAGCTGCTGCTGCACGTGTCGAACGAAGCGTTCGGCAAGATCGTGCCGTGGCTGATGCTGTTCGCCGTGCTGCTGTTTACCTTCGGCGGCCGGATCAATGCGTTCGTCGCCAGTCGCGCCGGCGAGGCGCGCGGCATGAGAATTGCCGGCACGGCGGCGATCTATGCGCTCCTGGCGGCGCTGTGCGTCTATGGCGGGTTCTTCAATGCCGGGCTGGGCATCCTGCTGCTGGCGTTCCTGGCGCTGGCCGGGTTGCCCGACATCCACGCGATGAACGGGCTGAAGAGCTGGATTTCGAGCGTGGTGGCGCTGATCGCGGTGGTGCGGTTTGCGCTCTCGGGCTCGATCGACTGGTATCACGGCTCATTCGCGCTGGTCGGGGCGACGATCGGCGGCTATGTGGCGGCGCGTCTGTCGCACCGGGTGCCGACCAAATGGCTGCGGCTGGTGGTGATCGTCTATGCGAGTGGCCTGACGCTGTGGTTCTTCTGGCAGGCTTACGGCGCGAGATAGACAACGGCCCTCTTGGCGAGTCGAACAACTTACCTCTATCGCCGCGCCAGGCGTTGATTTACTGTCCCCCGTGCGGCGCTGGGTGCAGGTTATTGCAATGAATGTATTGGCAGCGGGAGTTTTCGCTGCAGTTCTGATGCTGGGCGGGCAAACAATTGCCGCCGAGGCGACGGGAACTGCCGTGGCGGTGGATGTCGACGCGCGGGCCGAGTTCGGCGACGACGTCCGGGTGCTGGTGGCGGGGGATGGCCTCAAGATCGGCGAGACGGTGGTCACCGACGCGCGCGGCCTGGTGCAGATCAAATTCTCCGACGAGACCGAGCTCGTTGTCGGCCCCAACTCCGAACTGCTGCTCGAGGACTACCTGCTGCGCAATGACGGCTCGGTGGGGAAGCTCGCCATCAACGCGCTGTCCGGTTCGTTCCGCTTTGTCACCGGCCAATCGAACAAGGACGACTACTCGATCAAGACGCCGACCGGCACCATCGGCATCCGCGGCACGGCGTTTGATTTTGCCGTAGAAGCAGTGAAGACGCGCATGCTGATGTACCACGGCACATCCACGCTTTGCGGCGAAGGCAATTCCTGCGTGACGATGCAGCAGACCTGCGAGGCCGGTGAAGCCGGGACAACCCAGGCGCACTCGCTCGGCCTGTCGTTCACTGCCGATGATGCCCAGCGTCAGTCGCTGCAACAGAGCTTCCATTACGCGGATTTTCAGAAGCCGCTGCAATATGCTTTTCGCGTCGACCAGGTGCCGATCTGTCAGTTGATCGGCCCTGCCCGGTTTGCGCCGGCGAGCATTGCTGCGGTCATGGAGATCTGCAGCCCGGTCATAGCGGAGCAGTACCAAGGTATCGTCGAGCGTTGGGGCTATTGCAGCGCCGCCGTGGCAGGCTACCTCGCCGCCATCGCCGAGCCGTTCGACGAGCAGGTGGCCGACCTGACCGCCGAACTGGTGGAGCTGTTTCAGCCCGGCACCGGGTGCAAGGTCCACGAGACGGAGTTGCCCGAGGCACTCTACGTTGCAGCCCTGAAATCGCCGGACGCCGTGCAACAGGCGGCGATCCGCGAGATCGGCGCGACCATCCGCGACTGCCAGCAGGTCCGGACCGCCGCGATCCAGCCGGTACAGGCGAGCGCGAACTGAGCTTGGATTTGGTCGCGCTTTCGAACCGGTAAAGGCTGCGACTTTTCCTGAAAGCGCTCTAGGGGCTCAGCCCTTGCGAACCCACACCGAGGTATCGTGGAACGCCGCGCCGCCGAAGGGGCGGACCGGGTCGGAGCCGATCAGGGTGTTGATGCCGTGGCCGTTGCGATGCGCCGAGTTGGGATGAATGCCCTCGGCGATCAGTACGCCGCGTTGCATGCCGCTAAAGAACACAGCCTTCAGTGCGACCTCACCGCGCCGGTTGCCAAGGGTGACCGGGTCACCGTCGGCGATGCCGAGTTCAGCCGCATCGTCGGGGCGGATGAACACCGTCGGCTCGGGCTGGCGCTTCTGGCTGCCGGCGGTTTCAGCGAAGGTCGAGTTGAGGAAACTGCGCGACGGGCTGGTAGCGAGGCGGAACGGGGTCTCGGCGTCGATGCGCTCGGTAACGTCCCAGTGGTCGGCGAAGCGCGGCATCTGGGCGGGATCGCAGACCCAGGTGTAGCCCTTGAGCCGCGCCACCGCGTCCCAGTCGGGCTCGAAGCGATAGCGCCTGTCCGGCCAGGCGAAGCCATCGGCGAAGCGGGCCTTCTCGTCTGGCCAGGCGCCATCGATGAAGCCGGTCTTCTCGATCTCGTCGAGCTCGCCGAAACCGGAGCGGCGGAAGGTCTCGGCGACCATCTCACGATCGGAAAGGTGCATCGAGGCGTGATCGGTGCCGAGGCGGCGCAGCAGCTCGTTGACCACCTCGAAGTTCGAGCGGCATTCGCCGGGGGCGTCCACCAGCTTCGGGCCGTAGAGCAGCCGGGTGTGACCGCCACGACGATAATAGTCGTTGTGCTCAAGGAACATGGTGGCTGGCAGCACGATGTCGGCGAGCCTGGCCGTATCGGTCATGAACTGCTCGTGCACGACGGTGAACAGGTCCTCACGCTCAAAGCCGGCCCGGGTCAGCCCCTGCTCCGGGCTGACATTGACCGGGTTGGTGTTCTGGATGAACAGCGCCTTGACCGGACCACCGCCGTTCAACGCCTTCGCGTCGCCGGTCAGCACCTTGCCGATCTCGGACATGTCGAGCTCGCGACCGCCCGGCCCCATCTCGGCCCCGGTGATGATCGATTTGTCGAGCTTCCACGAGCCGGAGTTCGAGTGGAAAGCCCCGCCGCCGTGGTACTGCCAGGAACCGGTCATCGCCGCGACCGAGAGCGCGGCATGCATCGAGGTCGAACCGTTGCGCTGCCGGGTGAAGCCGTAGCCGAGGCGGAAATAGGTTTTCGGCGTGGTGCCGACGAGCCGCGCGAAGGCCTCGATCTCGGCCACGGTCAGCCCGGTGATGGCCGCGGCCCACTCAGGCGTGCGGGTAGAAAGGTGCGCCTCGAACTCGGGCGAGAAGTCGGTGTACCTGGCCAAGTAGGCGCGGTCGGCGAGACCGTCGCGCAGCAGGATGTGCATCACCGCCACGGCCAGCGCGCCATCGGTGCCGGGGCGCACGACGAGCGCCATGTCGGCCTGCTCCATGGTGCCGTTGCGGTAGATGTCGATGGCGACGATCCTGGCTCCGCGTTCCTTGCGGGCACGGATGGCGTGGGTCATCACGTTGACCTGGGTAGCGACCGCGTTGGTGCCCCAGATGACGACGCAATCGCTCTCGGCCATGGTCTCGGGGTTCGGCCCGGCCAGCACGCCGGTGCCGGCAATGAAGCCGGGCCAGGCGGTGCCGGTGCAGATGGTGTCGTATTGCAGCGAATAGCCGCGGGCGTGGCGCAGCCGCTCGATGCCATCGCGATGCACGTGCCCCATGGTGCCAGCATAGAAATACGGCCAGATCGCCTCGGGGCCGTCGGTGCGCTCGATCTCGAGCCAGCGCGCGACGATCTCGTCGAAGGCGTCATCCCAGCTGATCTGCTGCCATTCGCCGGCGCCCTTTTTGCCAACGCGACGAAGGGGATGCGTCAAGCGGTTCGGGTGATGAATCCGCTCGGCGTAGCGCGCCACCTTCTCGCAGATGACACCGGCCGTGTACGGATCGTCCTTGGCACCGCGGACCCGGCCGATGGTCTGCGCGTCGATCAGTTCGACGTCGAGAGCGCAGGTCGAGGGACAGTCGTGCGGGCACACCGAACGGGCGGTGCGGGGTGTGGTGAGGGCGTTCATGGCGCCGAGATTTATCACGAGGGATTGGGCGGCAACAGGTCCACCGATTGCCCATGAGACACCCGCCCTCACCTCACCCCGCCCAGGGTGCTCAAACAATGGGCAGTAGTGGATGGCGATCTTGGCTGTTCGGGGGTGAAACCGGGCCGATCCATGCAGGCGCGGCACTGCCCCCATGCACGTCGTTGCGTTCCCCGATCGCCGGTCGAAGCGGAGCCTTCACGCATATTCGGGAGGATTTTCAGCATGGCCTATTATCCGCCTAGCATCGATCCGGACGCCCTCGATGGCACCGACGGCTTCAACATTACCGGCGCCACCACCGACGACCGGCTGGGGACCAGCGTCGAGAGCGCCGGCGACGTCAACGGCGACGGCTTCGACGATATCATCGTCAGTGGTCGCGACCGGTTGGGCGGCGCGGTCTACAACTACGTCGTCTTCGGTTCGGCCGAGCCGTTTCCGGCCGATTTCAACATCACCGAACTCGATGGCAGCAACGGCTTCGCCATCGATACGGTGGACAAGCCCTGGTACGTCCAGTCCGCCGGCGACATCAACGGCGACGGCTACGACGACCTGATGGTGGGCACCACCAACGACAGCGACCAGTACGGCTACGAGGACGTCCATGTCGTCTTCGGCAAGGCGGATGGGTTCGAGCCGTATTTCTGGCTCGAGGAGCTCAACGGCGAGAACGGCTTCACCCTCAACGGACCGCCGCGATCGACGGCCAGTTACACCATCGCCTCGGCCGGGGACACCAATGGCGATGGCTTCGACGATGTGCTGATCACCACCGACTACGAGGCCCGGCTGCTGCTTGGCAAGGCGGACGGTTTTGCGGCGGATGCGATCGTCACCGACGTCACCACATCGATCTTCAGCCAGTTGGAGCGCGGGTACGAGCCCCCATCCGGTATCGGCGACATCAATGGGGACGGGTATGGCGACGTCGCCATTGGCGAGGCGGTGATCTTCGGCGGGGCAGATGGCTTTCCTGCTGGCCTCACCATCGACATGCTCGATGGCAGCAACGGCTTCCGGCTCGACCCCGATGTCACCCGCTCGGTCGCAGCGGCAGGCGATGTGAACGGCGACGGCATCGACGATTTCATCATCGGCAATCCGAATGCCAGGCCGCACGGCCATATCGACGGCGGCCAGGCCTATGTGGTGTTCGGCAAGACGAACGGCTTCGACGCTTCGCTCGACCTCGAGGCACTCGACGGCAGCGACGGCTTCGTCATCCGCGGTCCGACCCTGTCGCGGCTGGGGGTCGAGGTGGCCGGCGCCGGCGATGTCAACGGCGACGGTTTTGACGATGTGCTGGTGCAGACCGGCTATGGCCGGGCGCATGTCGTATTCGGCCGGGCGACATTCCACACGCCAGGATTCGACGTCGATGATCTCGACGGTCGCAACGGCTTCGAGATCGACAGTGCCGACCCCTATTCCGGTGTCGAAGACCTCGCCGGGCTCGGCGACTTCAACGGCGACGGCTTCGCTGATCTCGCTTTCGGCAACAGCAACGCCAGCCCGGGCGGGCTCTATCTCGCCGGCACCACCGCCGTTGTCTTCGGCCTGAAGCCCACAGAGGCAGTGACGCGCATCGATGCGGCCGGCGACCAGACGGTGCGTGGCGGGCTCGGCAACGATGTGTTGATCAGCTATGGCGGCGACGATCACCTGATCGGCGATGCCGGCAACGACTCGCTGCGCAGTGTCGCGGGCGCCGACACGTTGGAAGGCGGGCTTGGCAATGACGAGTACTTCGTCTTCGCCGACCGCTCCGACACCATCATCGACACCGGCGGCACCGACACCATCCGCACCACGACACACTGGGATCTCGACGACAACCCAGAGATCGAGAACCTGGTGCTCGCCGATGCCGGGGACTGGCACCTCAGCGGCAACAATCTCAACAACCGGTTGGCCGGCGGCTTTGGCGACAACGTGCTCTCGGGTGGCAACGGCGATGACCGGCTCGAGGGTGGTGGCGGCGACGACATCCTGATCGGCGGCTTTGGCCGCGACGTGCTGTTTGGCGGCGCCGGTACCGACCGGTTCGATTTCGCCAGCTACCAGAGCGGACCGACAGCCGGTCGCGACGTGATCGTCGACTTCGAAGCGGGCGAGCTGATCAACCTCGCGGGCGTCGATGCGAACGTCTGGCGTAACGGCAACCAGGCCTTCACGTTCATCGGCGACGGAGAGTTCACCGGCAAATGGGGGCAACTGCGCTACCACTACTTCACCTTCACCAACGGCGAGGTGGTGACCATCGTCGAGGGTGACACCGATGGCGATGGGCAAGCCGATTTCGGCCTCGAACTGCGCGGCCAGCATGTGCTGACCGCAGGCGATTTCATCCTCTAGGGGGACTTCAATGGCCTACATCATGGGCACGGATGCCGCCGAGACGCTGACCGGCAGCGACGCGAACGACTCGATCCTCGGTTTTGGCGGCGACGATCACATCATCGGGTTCGGTGGCAGCGACCAGCTGTTCGGGCATGGCGGCGCCGACCTGCTCGAGGGCGGGCTCGGGGACGATATCTACCAGTTGTTCGACGACCGCACCGATACCATCATCGATACCGGTGGGTGGGACACCATCCGCGCGACGCTGGGTGTCGATCTCGAGGCGTATCCCGAGATCGAGAACCTCACGATGGCCATCGACTATTCCGGCCGGCCGTTGCTGGGCAATGGGCTCGATAACGAGCTGATCGACTGGGGCGGCAGCAACCGGCTCGACGGACGCGAGGGCGACGACGATCTCAACGCCGGGGCCGGCAATGACCTGCTGATCGGCGGGCTCGGCACCGACTTCATGCTCGGCGGACAGGGCCGCGACCGCTTCGATTTTCGCGCTGTCGAGGAGATCGGCACGGGCGAGACGACGCGCGACGTGATCTGGGACTTCAAGCCGACGGCGGACAAGATCAACCTGGGGTCGATCGACGCCAATGAGCAGATCGCCGGCAACCAGGCATTTCAGCTGCTGGGGTTCGCCGAGTTCACCGGCACGGCCGGTGAACTGCGCTGGGTTTACGAGCAGCGCGCCGACCTTTCCGCCGTGACACTGGTCGAGGGCGACACGGACGGTGACGGTGTGGCGGATTTTCAGCTCGAACTGAATGGCCGGCTGCCGATGTACGCGGCCGATTTCATCCTCTAGATCATTGCGTTCAAAGGGCCTGCGTAAAGGTGCATGGCCAGCGATGGCTGGTCCGGCTGCGGGTGGCGCTCAGACGGCAAGCGGCAGAAAGACGGTGAAGATCGTGCCGCCGCCCGGGCGATCCGAGACGGTGATGCGGCCGCCATGGCGATCGAGAATCTGCCTGACGATCGCCAGCCCAAGCCCGGTGCCGCCGTGCGAGCGGCTGCGCGACCCCTCGACGCGGTAGAAGGGCTCGAAGATCAGCTCGCGTTCGGCGAGCGGAATGCCCGGACCACGGTCGGCAATGGCGATGAGGGCTTCGCCGGCGGTGACAGTCACGCTGACCTCGGCTTGCCGGCCATAGGTGATGGCGTTGCCCACCAGGTTGTGAAGCACACGGCGGAGCGCCGGCTCGCCGATGGCGACCTCGAGCGGGGGATGGCCGGACCAGGCCAATTCCGGACGATCGGCACGCATGCCGTCGAGGGTGGCGGAGACATCGGCCCGGCCCTCGCCCGGCTTGTCGGCAAGCGAGGCAAACTCCAGTGCCTGCTCGACCAGCGCCTGCATGGCCTCGACATCGGCAACGGCCTGATCGCGACCCGGCGAGGGTGGCATGAGCTCGAGACGAAGGCGAAGCTTGGTCACCTGGGTTCTGAGATCGTGCGACATCCCGGCGAGGATGAGGGCGCGATCGCGGATCAGCGCCGCGATCTGGTGCTGCATGGCATTGGTGGCCCCGATCAGCGAACGCAGATCGGATGCACCGCGCGGCTCCAGCTCGCGCGGGGACACAGTTCGGGCGAAAGCCTCGACATTGGCAGTAAGCGCGGCCAGTGGCCGGGTCTCCCGCAGCACAAGGACGACGGCGACGCCGAGCACGAGGAGGCCGACCAGCGCGGCAATGGCCGCCAGGATGCCGCCATAGACGTAGGAATCGACCTCGCCTGCTGGGTTGATGACGAGATAGGCGCCGCCCTCCAGCGCCACCGTAATCCGCAGGTGCCGGCCGACCAGGCGGGCGAACGGGCCGTCGCCTTCGCCACGGGCAGAGCGAACGTTACTCACCTCGATGCGGTCGCGATCGAGCCCTTCGGCCGCAATCCGGTCGGCGGTGATGCGGGCACTCCATCCCAGCAGCAGGCCACCGGTATCGGGCGCCGGTGGACTATCCACGACGGCGACGTCGAAGCGGGCGTTGTTGAGCAGATCGAGCGCGAGGCTGCGGCGAAGCGGCGGCAGCCGATCGAACAGACGGACCAGGCTGACCACCTGGCGGGCAAAGGAGGGGCGAATACCGCCCAGGGTGAAACCGTCATCGCGCGTCACCTGCACGGCGAACGCCGCCATCTGGAGCAGGAAGATGGCGCCGGTGACTATCAGCACCAGCCGCAGCGACAGGGGGAGGCTCCGCATCAGGCGTCCTCGACCGGCATGGCGAAGAGATAGCCGCCGTTGCGCACAGTCGTGATGGCGTCGACGACGCGCGGTGCAACCGGGGCGAGGCGGGCGCGCAGGCGCGAGACGGTGACATCGATGGTGCGATCGAACGGATCGGCGGTGCGACCACGCGTCCAGTCGAGCAACTGGTCGCGGGAGAGGACGCGGCGCGGCCTTTCGATGAAGCAGGCGAGCAGGTCGTACTCGGCGGTGGTGAGGGGCACCAGCGCACCGGCGCGGGTGGCGATGGCGCGGCCGTCGAGGTCGACGATGAGTTCGCCCACCGCCTTGCGGCGCGAGGCTGGCGCGGCGGGCGGCACCAGCGCGGCCGAGCGCCGGAGCTGGGCGCGGATGCGCGCGAGCAGTTCGCGGGGATTGAAAGGCTTGCCGAGGTAGTCGTCGGCGCCGACTTCCAGCCCGACGATCTTGTCAACGTCGTCCGACCTGGCGGTCAGCATGATGATCGGAACCATGCTCTCGATGCGGATGCGGCGACAGACGGAGAAGCCGTCCTCGCCGGGCAGCATGATGTCGAGGACAACCAGCGCCGGCGCAAAGCCCGCAATGGTCTGCGTCGCCAGCCGGCCGGTATCGAGGGTGCGCACATTATAGCCCTCACGCGTGAGAAACTCGCCGAGCAATGCCCGGAGGTCTGGATCGTCCTCGATGACGAGCAGGCGTGCTGGGTCCATGAAGCGGCCGGTTGTCTGAGCTGTCGCGCTGTCGAAACAATTAGGTCGGCAATAAATCCGCCAGAGCGCTGTAGCGGTTACACCGATGAGGCGGCAACCGCCGCGCTGCCACTGTTACAAATCGTTACACGAGGGCGCCTGCGTGCAACAGCGGTGCAAAGACCCGGGTGCATCGTCTCCCCATCGAAACCAGGAGACCACAAATGCAAAAACTCATCGTCGTCCTTTGCCTTGCCACGGCAACCCTCGTGGGCGGTGCCGCCAGCGCCTCCGCCTGGGAGCGCAAGGTGACTATCGACACTGACCGCGGCACCCTCAGCCGCTCGGCAGAGGTCTACTGCTTCCAGGGCGCCTGCTATCGCGAAACCGAGCTTACCGGCGTCAACGGCAACACGCTGAAGCGCTCGGGCATGTGCGTCCGCGTCGCCTATGAGCAATGGGATTGCAAGGGAACGGTGACTGGTCCGGCCGGCAACAGTCACAGCCGCCGGTTCCGCGTCACCGCATACTGATCGGCCACGACCCGGCCGTGGAGCGGGGCAGCCCCCGGGACCCCAACCGCAGGGCTCCCCGCTTCTTTCTCACAGGAGTATACAATGAAACGAGGTCTGGTGCTCGCGCTGTCCGGTCTGCTGTTCGCAGCGACAGGGGCGGAGGCAACACAATTGAACCTGATGCAGAAGATGGAACTGCGCCGCGCCTGCCAGCACGACTTCCAATTGTCCTGCGGCGATCAGAAGCCCGGCGAGGGCCGGCTGGCGCAATGCATTCGCGAGAACGCTTCGAAATTCTCCGAGCCCTGCCGAAAAGCCATCGACGAGGCGCGCAGCAACTTCCCCGACGCCACCGAAGAGGCGATGGACTATTAGTCCGTCGCCTATTCCTCGGCGCGGATCTTTTTCAGCTCGGCATTGTAGATGCGCAGGCTGAGATAGATGGCGAATGTGAAGCAGACGATGCCGGTTATCTGCGACAGCGGCAGACTGGAAAGCAGCGGCAGATGCTTGGCGATGATCAAGGCAACAACAAGCATGAGGACAGACACGACCTCAGCAGAGCGGAACAGCATGGCTCCCCTTTACTTTCTTTTCGAGATGCGCTGACGCTCGGCGCGGATTAGCTCCGCCTGACGGAGCCCCCGCAAACCACGTTACGGAAAAGCTCAGAAGGTTCCATCAACTTTTCTGTTATCCCGAGATTTTCATCGATGAGGCTGGCACCGAAGCCACAGCCGGCATCTCAGCTGACCAGCTTCAGGCCGACGATGCCGGCGACGATGAGGCCTATGCTGGCGAGCCTGAGGGCTGTCGCCGGCTCCTGAAAGATCAGGATGCCGAGCACGGCAGTGCCGACCGTACCGATGCCGGTCCAGATCGCATAGCCGGTACCGACCGGCAAGTCACGCAACGCAATGCCAAGCAGCACGACGCTGGCAACCATCGCCGCCACGGTGATGGCCGTCGGGGCGATCCGGGTGAAGCCTTCAGTGTACTTGAGGCCGATGGCCCAGACGATTTCCAGCAGGCCGGCAACGGTGAGGTAAACCCACGCCATAGGAGTTCTCCTTGAGCGCGGGCCGTCCCGCCTGAGTACTGGGGAGTGTCGGGGTCGTCCCCAACGGGAGCGATATAGGTTCAGGCTGCGCCGCTGTGAAGTGCCCAGGGTGCAGATCTGCTGGTCCTCGACCGACACGGGCCCCGCCAAACTGAACGCTCCCTGAACAGGCCTGGTCACAAGCGCGATGGAATCCGGTTTTTGGGTCTGGAAGCGTCGTTTTGCCTTGTGTAGGAGACCGCCAATCGCACCCGCCGGGGGGCCGGGCGATGTCCATGTCACTGCCTACCGAGGACGCGTATGCACCCCCTGATATGGCGAGCCCCCCTCGCCTGCGCACTTGCTGCGTTCGGAATTATTGCCCTTTCCCTCCCCAGTGTCGCCGCCAGCGGCAAAGCGCTGGGTGTCGACCCGGCCGCCGCGGTCGAGACGAAGACCGACCGCAAGACGCTGACCGTTGGAGCCGACATCTTTATCGGCGACCGGGTGGTCACCGGCGCGAAGGGCCAGGTGCAGATCAAGTTCAGCGACCAGACCGAACTGGTGGTCGGGCCGAACTCCGCACTGCTGATCGAGGACTACCTGCTGCGCAACGATGAGTCGGCGGGCAAGTTCGCCATCAACGCGCTCTCCGGCACCTTCCGCTTCACCACGGGCCGGGCGCCGAAGGACCGCTACATCATCGAAACGCCGACCGGCACCATCGGGGTGCGCGGTACGTCGTTCGATTTCAACTCGAGCACCCAGGAAACCAAGGTGCTGCTCTATCACGGCCAGGTGGTGCTCTGTAACCTCGACAACGCCTGCGTGACGCTCGATGACACCTGCGAGCTGGGGGCCTACGACCTCGGCAAATCCGAGATCCTGGGCCATACCGACGATTTCAAGGGTGCCGACCGCGATGATCTGAAGGCCAACTTCAAGTACGCCCAGTCACAGGCACCGCTGCTCGGGGCGTTCCGCGTCGAGGAGGCCAAGGAATGCTTCCACAAAGGGTTCGTGGACAATACCCCGCAGAGCCTGCTCTATGGCGACAGCGACGGCGCTCGACGGCAAGAGCCCGAACCCAACCCCGACGACATGCCCCCGGATGATGTTCCGCCACCAGATGATGATGGCGACAGTTGCTGGCCCGACGACAGCGTTCCCGGCGGCGTTTTCTGTCTCTAGCTCGTCGAGGCTTCCGTCCACCAAAAATGGCGCCGAAATTTCTCCCATACTGGCGCTCGCCCCAGGACTTGTGTAGTAGACGTTTCAAGTACGCTCGCCGGGGGGCCGGGCACTCTTCATGGTAATACACTGTCGAGGCTGCAGATGTACAAGATGATATGGCGATCCTCCCTCGCCGGCGCGCTGGTTGCGTTCGCACTCTTATCCCTTTCCACCGCATCGTTTGCCGCCAGCGGCAAAGCGCTGGGTGTCGACCCGGCCGCCGCGGTCGAGACCAAGGCCGACAGCAAGACGCTGACAGTCGGGGCCGACATCTTCATTGGCGACCGGGTGATTACCGGCGCGAAGGGCCAGGTGCAGATCAAGTTCAGCGACCAGACCGAACTGGTGGTCGGGCCGAACTCGGCGCTGCTGATCGAGGACTACCTGCTGCGCAACGACGATTCGGCGGGCAAGTTCGCCATCAACGCACTGTCGGGCACCTTCCGCTTCACCACCGGCCGGGCGCCGAAGGACCGCTACATCATCGAAACGCCGACCGGTACCATCGGGGTGCGCGGCACGTCGTTCGATTTCAACTCGAGCACCCAGGAGACCAAGGTGCTGCTCTATCACGGCCAGGTGGTGCTCTGTAACCTGAGCGATACCTGCGTGACGCTCGATGACACCTGCGAGCTGGGGGCCTACGACCTCGGCAAATCCGAGATCCTGGGCCATACCGACGATTTCAAGGGCGCCGACCGGGATGACCTGAAGGCGAACTTCAGGTACGCCCAGTCACAGGCACCGCTGCTCGGGGCGTTCCGCGTCGAGGAGGCCAAGGAGTGCTTCCAGAAGGGCTTCGTGGCCAATACGCAGCGGAGCCTACTCGACGGCGACAGCCAAGGAAACGTGGTGCCGGACGACGAAGAGCCGCCGCCGGAGTGCGAGTGCTACGACCAGTATTGCTGCGACTAACGGGAGCCCGTCCCAATTCATTGGTCAGCCTCCCCGACTCTCCCTTAGGGATCGTCGGGGAGGGACTTGAATGCGCGATGCGCCTGAACCACGCCTGCCGATGGCGGCGCTTATTTCTGCCAGCCTGCTGTCGATCGGCGTGGGCTACGCCTCTACGGCGCCCTATGACGCGATCATCGCCATCGACGCCTTGAATATCGGCCACGGCAATTTTGCGCTGATCCTGTCCGTCGCCTCGATCGTCGGTGTCGTCGCTTCGGTGGCGCTCGGCTGGTTGTCCGATCGGATCGGCGACCGCCGCCTTCTCATGCTGGCAACCGCCCTGCTCGGCGCCGCCGGCATGGGGCTGATGTACTGGCTGCGCAGCCCGATGGCGTTCGTCGTCGCCTATTGCGTGATCCTGCCGTTCGGCAACTCGGCGTTCAGCCAGACCTTTGCCTATGCCCGCGTCTATTATGACCAGACCCGTCCAAAGGATGCCGAGTTCCGCATCACCGTGCTGCGCTCGATCTATGCCGCGTCCTGGGTGATGGTGCCGCCACTGGCCGGCTGGATCGCCGCGGTTTACCAGGTTTTCGACGTCTACCTCCTGGCGGCCGTGGCCTATCTCGTTTGTGGCGCCATTTCACTGGTGATGCTGGCCGATCCTGCCACCAGCGTCGTTTCCGCTCCGCCCAAACCAAGCACCGACGGCAAGGGCGGTATCGCATTGCCGATGCTGGTCGGCATCTGCGGCGTGCTGTTGATCAACGTGGCGATCAAGGTCAGCGGCACGGCGACGCCGCTGGCGATGGTCAGCCATTTCGGCGGCAATATCGGCGACGTCGGGATCGCCGCCGGCATCGGGGCGTTCCTCGAGATCCCGCTGATGCTGGCCTGGGGCTTTCTCGGCCGCCGCTTCAGGAAACACACGCTGATCGCCGCCGGGGCACTGATCTACGCGCTCTACCAGGTGCTGCTGACCCAGGCGAGCGGGGTCACCGAAGTGTTCTGGCTGCAGGTGCCGCGGGCCGTCGCCATCGCGGTGCTGATGAGCGTGCCGATCAGCTACATGCAGGAAGCGATCCGCGGCCGGGTCGGCCTCTCGACCTCGTTGCTCGACGTGACGATCGTTGCTTCTGGCATGCTGTCGGCCGGGATTTTCGGGCTGGTGGCGGCGCCGGGCCGCTATCTCGAGCTGTTCTGGGTGGCGGCTGGGCTGGCAACCTGCGGCGCATTCGTGCTGGTACTGGCGCATAACGTGCTGCAACGACAACCTGCCGCGCAGCATTGACAGCAGGCGCGGCCCGGGCAAGCTCCCGAGTTGAGGAGACAACGCGATGGACGAGGCAAAGCCCGAGCACGGCCTGACGCGCCTCCGCTCAACCTTGCGGCTGCTCTACCACGGCAGCTCGACCATGGCGCTGCGCTTCCAGTTCGCGGTGTTGCTGGTCGACCTCGCGATCATCGCCTTCTTCATTGCGACGCCGCTGTTGCGTGACCGGCCCAGCTTCATCTGGATCGACATCGCGGTGGCCGTGCTGCTGATCGCCGACCTCGTGGCGCGGGCCCTGGCGTCGACCGACCCGTTGCGCTGGCTGAAGCAGCCGACGACGATCGTCGACATCTTCATCCTCATCACGCTGCTCTTGCCGGCGTGGCTCGCCAATTTCGGCTTCCTGCGCATCCTTCGTCTTTGGACGCTGTCAAAAAGCGGCGTGCTGTGGCGGCCGCTCAAGAAGTTCAAGCTGACGCAGTACCGCGAACAGGGCGAGGCGATCGTCAACATCGTGACGTTCCTGTTCCTCGTTTCGGGGTTCGTGCTCACTTTCTTCGGCAGCCCGGATTCCGGCATCGAAGGCTATGTCGATGCGCTTTATTTCACCGTCACCTCGGTGACCACCACCGGCTATGGCGACGTAACGCTGCCCGGCACGGCCGGCAAACTCACCTCGATCGTGGTGATGATCATCGGCATCTCACTGTTCGTGCGGCTGGCGCAGTCGCTGTTCCGGCCGCACAAGGTGTTCTTCCCCTGTCCGCAATGCGGCCTGCAGCGGCACGAGCCGGATGCCGTGCATTGCAAGGCCTGCGGGCACGTGCTGAACATCCCCGACCCTGGTCAGTAGCCTAGCGCGACAATGCCCTGATCTCGGCATTGGCGCGGCGCAGTCGCTCAGCGAGGCTCGCCCCGACGGCCATCACCAATGCGTTGTGGGTCGCCGGAGCGTTCGCTGCCAGATCGTCAAGCGCATCGCGATCGAGCACCAGCGCCGTCCCCGTGCTCACCGCCACCACATCGGCGGTACGCGGCGCATGACCGAACAGCGCCAACTCACCGAAGACGGTGCCTGGCTCCACCGTGCTCACCCGATGGCTTGGCGCATTGCCGACCCGCACGGTGATATCGACATGCCCCTCGATGAGGAAGAACAGTTCGTCGGCGCGCGCGTTCTGCGCGATCAGCCTGGCGCCCGGCTCGAACGGCTGCGGCCGCAGGCGCCTGGCAAGGGCGGCCAACATGGCTTCGTCCAGTCCCGCCAACAGATCGAACTCGGCGAGTGGTACTGCCGCATCAGTCTGGCCGCTTCCTGCCTGGTCGAGCAGACGGTCCTCGAAGTACTCGAGCGCCTGGTCGACGTTGGGAAAGTGCATGTCCTGCTCGAAGGTGTGCGGCAATTCCCCGGAGATGGACACCACTGCAAACCCCTTGCCGGCTTCCTGCAGCGTGCGGCGCGCCGTGTTCAGTAGCGTGACGGCAACGCCGTCGATCCGCAGCACCCGGGTCAGGTCGACGACGAAGTAGTAGGCGCTGTCGAGATCTTCGATGATCCGGCGGGTCACCCGCTCGGCCTCGATGAACCCCAGTTCGGCCTGCAACTCGTAGATGGCGATCAGGTGCCCATAGCGGTCGAGCTTCCTTGCTTGCTCGTGCCGGCGTACGCGCTTGGAGTGCACCTCATCGGAGCGATAGACGCGGCGGAGCGGGACGAGGCCACCGCCACGATCCTCGAACAGATGCAGACGGAAGTTTGCCGAAATGTCCTCGCAGACTTTCACGCCGCGGGCACTGTTGCCGACCGCATCGAGCCGCGGGGAGAAGGTGCCGATCCCCAGTTGTCCGGGAAGGACGGCCGCGATGCCGCCCCCTACCCCGCTCTTGGCCGGCAGGCCGACGCTGAACTGCCAACCGCCGGCGTAGTCGTACATGCCACAAGTATTCATCACCGAGAGAACGGACCGGACATTGTCGGTGGAGATGGCGCGCTGGCGGGTCACCGGGTTCACACCGCCGTTGGCCAGGGTCGCGCCGATCATCGCCAGGTCGCGCGCGGTGACCAGCAGCGAGCACTGGCGGAAGTAAAGATCGAGATGCTCATCGACATCGCCCGCTATCATGCCGGCATTGAGCTCGAGATAAGCGATCGCCCGGTTGCGATTGCCGGTCAGACTCTCGGAGCGGTAGACCGCCTCGTCGAGGTCGAGCATCCGGCCTGTGAACCTTTGGAAGATATCGAGGATGCGCTGATAGCGCTCGGTGTGGTCGGCGCCCTTGATCATTGCGCTGGCGGCGATCGCACCGGCATTGACCATAGGATTGAACGGCCGGTTGTTGCGTTCGTCGAAGGTGATGGAATTAAACGCCTCGCCCGAGGGCTCAACGCCGATGTGCCGCAACACCTCCTCACGCCCATGGTCCTCGAGCGCCAAAGCGTAGATCACTGCCTTGGACACCGACTGAATGGTGAACAGCGCGCCAATATCGCCAACCTCGTAGACGAAGCCGTCGGTGGTGGCGAAAGCCAGCGCGAACTGATCGGGATCGACTGCCGACAGCTCGGGAATGTAGCTCCCCAATTGCCCCGACTGGTTGGGGCGATGCCGCGAGTAGAGTTCGTTCAGATACTGCCAGACCGGCAGTTCCTTAGGTGAAAGCCCAGCAGAGCGGAAATCGACCTGTTGCATACAGCTGACTCATTGATGCTTAATGCGTGAGCACTCTATGCATCCGGCCATGGATTGAGCAATAGCGCCATTGGTCGGGTTCAAGACATCAATCGATTGATGAGTTCAATGGGCCGATGTGCAATCGAACACAGCAGGCAGCCGGCCACCCCCGGCGGCCGCTGCCAGCAGTTCCGACCGGACGACGCCGGTTACATCTCGTCGAAGGGCACGCCGCCCCTCGACTTGCTGTCTTTCGGACTCTCGACGATCTGCACGACGACACGTTCGGCCGGGACGCTGAAGTTCTTCACCACCGCGTCGGTGATGTCCTTCATCAACGCCTTCTTGCTCTCTTTCGAGCGGCCTTCGACGATGTGAACGAGGACCTCGGGCACGTCAGGCCTTGATGGTCTTTGGCTTCGCCTTGGCTTTCGGCTTGTCCTTGGCCTTGGTGACCTTGGCTGCAGCCCTGGCCTCGGCCTCGCGGATCTTGGCCACTGACGTACCCATGTGGCCCCAGTTCTTGTTGTCGACCTCTTCGATGACCACGAAGGTGTATTCCGGCTTCTTGTTCAGGATCCGGACCAGCATCTCGGTGGTCTCTTTGTAGATCTGCAATTTCTGCTCGTAAGTCGCGCCGTCAGTGATCTCGATACGGACATAAGGCATGGTTTCCTCCCCAAACGCCGGGGGGAGGATGCGGCAGTCGAGGTACGTTCGTCAACCGAGCGGATCGTAGCCCTTCTTCGGCTTCTTGCGCGGCGCCTTGGCGGCGGCGTCGACCGGAGGATCGCGCTTTTCCCGGCTCTTGTATTTCGGCTTGCCCTTATCCTTGGGGTTCACCTTCGGCTTCTCGCTGGGCTTGCGATTGTAGAGCACGGGCTCGCGCGCGTCCTGGGCGACCGGCGGGGTGATCTCGCGGGCCGGCTTGGTGGCCAGCTTGGCGCCCTTATCGGAGCGAACCTTGTAACGCGGACCATCGTCGCGGGCCGGGCGCTCCTCGCGCGGCTGGTAACGCGGAGCGGCATCGTCGCGCTTCTGAAAACGCGGGGCGCTGTCTCGGTTGAATTTCTTCTTGTTCGCCGTCGAGGGAGGACCCGATGCGGCGATGGTGGTGTTGGCCTCGATCTGACCGCCGATGCGGTCGATCGCGGCAGCGAAGGCGTCGGCCTTGTCGGCGGCAATCTCGAAGCGGGTCTCGGTGTCGAGAATCTTGATCGAACCGACATCGCGCTTGGTGACGTCGCCGGCCTTGCAGATCATCGGCAGCAGCCACTTGGGATCGGCGCGGCGGTTGCGGCCGATCGACAGGGTGAACCAGCGGCCGTCCTGCATCGGCTCGGGTTTGCCGCGGGGCGCCCCGTCTTCATCGACGAAGCGCTTGTCGCGACGCGGCGGTTTCTCGCTGAAGGCCGGGACGGGCTGCTCGGACACCTCTTCAGGAGCCGGGCGTGCCGCCAGTTCGCGACGGATGTAGGCGGCGGCGAGCTGTTCTGGGGTCAGGCGCTCGAGCAGTTCGGCAACGAACGGCGCCTCGATCTCGTTCGGGGCAGTGACGGCGACCGCCGTTGCGATGATCTGCTCGCGGTTGCGCGCGTCGATCTCGGCTATGGTCGGAGCACCTCGGCTGGTGGCTTCGAGGTTCGCGGCGCGCAGCACACGGGCGGCGGCACTGCGGCGGTGCAGCGGTACGATCAGCGCACAGATGCCCTTGCGGCCGGCCCGGCCGGTACGGCCAGAGCGATGCAGCAGCGTCTCGGGATTGGATGGCACATCGGCGTGGATGACCAGATCGAGATTGGGCAGGTCGATGCCGCGGGCCGCGACGTCGGTGGCGACGCACACGCGAGCCCGCCCATCGCGCATCGCCTGCAACGCGTTGGAGCGCTCGGCCTGGGTCAGTTCACCCGACAGCGCCACCACCGGGAAGCCGCGGTTGGCGAGGCGGGCAGTCAGATGCTTCACCGACTCGCGGGTGTGGCAGAAGACGATGGTGTTGGAGCTGTCGTGCAGCAGCAGCATGTTGATGACGGCGTGCTCGCGCTCGTCGTTGCGCACCACGACCTGCTGATACTCGATATCGGCATGCTGCTCGCCGGCGCTGGTGGCGACAAGGCGGAGCGCATCGCGCTGGAACGTCTTGGCGAGGTCGGCGATGGCGCGCGGCACGGTGGCCGAGAACAGCAGGGTGCGGCGGGTTTCGGGCGCCGCTTCGAGGATGAACTCGAGGTCCTCGCGGAAGCCGAGATCGAGCATCTCGTCGGCCTCGTCGAGCACCACCGCGCGGACCTGGCTGAGATCGAGCGCGCCCTTCGAGATATGGTCGCGCAGCCGCCCCGGCGTGCCGACGACGATATGCGCGCCGCGCTCCAGCGCCCGCCGCTCGGTGCGGATGTCCATGCCCCCTACCCCGGCGGCGATCTGCGCGCCCGTCTCGGCGTAGAGCCACTGCAACTCGCGCTGCACCTGCAGGGCCAGTTCGCGGGTCGGAGCGATCAGCAGCGCCAGCGGCGCGCTGGCGTGCCCGAACCGTTCCGCCTCGCCCAGCAGGGTCGGGGCGATCGCCATGCCGAAGGCCACGGTCTTGCCCGAGCCGGTCTGCGCCGAGACCAGAAGGTCGAGCTCCGCAGCCTCGGGTGCCAGCACGCTGAGCTGCACCGGGGTCAGCGTGTCGTAGCCGCGGGTGTTGAGGGCGGCGGCAAGCGCGGGATGGATGGTCTCGGGTAGGTTCACGGGGTGCATCTTTGCTGTTTGCTCCGATGAGTATCACACCCACCGGGTCTTTCCCGCCAAAGCGGGAACCTCTGTTTTCTTGGCTGCGGCACGATCGCAAACGGAGGTCCCCGCTTTCGTGGGGATGACATCGTGGTTGCGGCACTAGCAAAACAAAAGGGCCGCCCGGAGGCGGCCCTCGGAAATCACTATCGAGCGGCGATCAGCCGACGATCTCGTCGTCAGTGAAGAAGAACTTGATCTCCTGCGCCGCGGTCTCGGGAGCGTCCGACCCATGCACCGAGTTCTCGCCGACCGAAACGGCGTAGAGCTTGCGGATGGTGCCCTCGGCGGCGTTGGCCGGGTTGGTGGCGCCCATCACTTCGCGGTTCTTCAGGATGGCGTTCTCGCCTTCCAGCACCTGCACGACGACCGGACCCGAAGTCATGGTCTCGACCAGCTCGCCAAAGAACGGACGCTCCTTGTGCACGGCATAGAAGCCCTCGGCCTGGGCGCGGGTCATCTTGATCTTCTTCAGCGCGACCGGACGCAGGCCATTCTTTTCGAACACGGCAAGGATGTTGCCGATCAGGTTGCGGCGGACCGCGTCGGGCTTGATGATGGAGAAGGTGCGCTCAATGGCCATGTGTCTGGTCCTTGGAGTGGGTCTGAATTGGGTGCGGCCTTCTAACGGGAAGGCGTGACGGGCGCAAGACGGGCGTTCGGTCACCAGTTGTGCAGCTAGCGGAGGGCCGATGGGCTCCGGATACACTATTCGCCCGGCAAAGGCCGATGATCACCCGGCGCTGGTCGCCATCGTCTGGAAGACGGTGATGGCCAGTGAACGCGATCGCGACACGCTACTGGCGCACCCCGAAGCGGTGCAGGTGCCGCTTGAACAGTTGACGGCGAGGACGGCGTGCGTGGCCGACGCCGCCGGCACCACCGCCGGTTTCGCCGTCGTGCTGCCGAGGCCGGATGGGGATGCGGAACTCGACGGGCTGTTCGTCGATCCGGCGATGCAGCGGCTCGGCATCGGGAGCCGGCTGGTCGAACGGACCAAGGAGCTGGCACTGGCCATGGGTGCGTCGACGCTGCACGTCGTCGCCAACGACGACGCACTGGCATTCTACCGAGCGATGGGCTTCGTCCAGACCGGAGTGGCGCAGACCCAGTTCGCTATAGCGCCGCAGATGCGCTTGACGTTGCGCGCCCCCTCTGACTCCGCGGCCAAACGGGAGTAATATGGCGGCAGCCGGGATCAACCGGAGGGGACGAATGTCTTCCGTTGGGTCTGCCCATCTGCCGCATGAGAGCGCCGCTACCACCTGGCGTGGCCGCTGGATATGGGCCGACAGGCGGGTTCTGGTCGGCGCCCTGATTGTGCTGGTCGCCCTGGCGATCCCACTGACTGACTATGCCGGGTTCGGCTACGCCTGGTCCCATTTTTCGCGAACCGACGAGACCAGTTCATCGGCAAGTTCGGCATCGACGAGCGAGGTGTTCGGCGGCCTCGAGGCGAAGTTCCGCGACTACAATACTTACTCGCGCGACATCTTCCTGATGGAGGAGCGCAGCAAAGTCGATGCGCCCTACCTCACGACCATCGCGAGGCTGCTGGAAAGCACCGCGGATAGCCGAGGCGCGGGGCCGATGATCGAGGCCTTCCTGGACCTACGGAATGCGCTCGACCTCGAGCCGTCCTGCACCGCCGGCTATCCGTGGTCGACGCTGGTCTGGAGCGCAAGACGCGACATCGATACGATGGCCGATGGCAGCAAGCTGGTCTCGCTGGATCTGTTCTTCTGCCTGTTCACGGTGCCAAGAGACGAAAGCGGCATTGTTCGATACCCGATCGCCACCGTGACGCTTACTGCGGACGAGAGCCGGCAACTGGCGTCGATCTACTCCCATATCAGCGCCGACGACACGAGGAATGCATTGCGCTGGCTAGAGGCCGTGGTGAGTGGCGAAGTCGCGCACCTCAAGCGTCTTCTCGCGCTCAGGAACCAGTCGAGAGCGTCTCTGTCCGACGAGATCGACGACCGGCTGCAGCAGTACCTGCGGACCAATCGGGCGGCGGTTGAGCACGGCGTGGCGATGACGCTGACCCGGGCCGTGCTGCTGACGGTTCTGATTGTCCTCGCGGCGGTGTCGCTGAAGCTCGCGCTCCGCGACCGACCGAAATGACGGGGCCCGCGAGCCGGCATTGCCTGGCTCGAGTGCCCTACTCCTTGGGCGCCGGCGGTACGCAGTCCGGGGTGTGGGGGGCGATCTCGACCTTGCCCTTGGCCTGCACTTCACCGCCTGGGCTGACCAGTTGCACCTCGAGAGCCGTGACATCGTCGACGGCGTTGATGGCGCCGGTATGGGTCACCTTGACCACCTGCATGGTACAGACTTCGGCGGTGGAGACGATCGGGATGGTGACCGTGGCCGTGCCGGATTCGACCAGCTCGACGCTGCCATTGCCGGTCTCTTCACACGCGCCGCCATCGTAGCTGAAGCTCAGCGACACCAGTTCTGCATCGAGGCGGCAGGCCTTGAGGTCGTTGAGCGGGGCCAGCTCCTGGGCGAGGGCCACGCCGGAAGCGAGGCACAGCGCAAGGGTGAGTGGGACGAGGCGCATTGGACTTCTCCGGGTTCTCGGTCTATTGGGTCGCTTCGATTTGACCCTATTCCTCTCGTAACGCATTCCGCGCGCCGCGGATGCATCGGCCGTGCCATGTTGACCATTACCGATCTCAGTTATCGCATCCAGGGTCGTCCCCTGTTCGAGAATGCCTCGCTGGTTCTCCCCGACGGTTCAAAAACCGGTTTCGTGGGCAAGAACGGCACGGGCAAGACCACGCTGTTCCAGCTGATCCTAGGGCAGATCGCGCCTGAGGGCGGCACGATCGAGGTCAACAAGAAGGCCCGCATCGGCGCGGTGGCGCAGGAAGCCGTGGCGAGCTCGATCAGCGTGCTCGACGTGGTGCTGTCGGCCGACAAGGAGCGCACGGCTCTGCTGGCCGAGGCCGAAACGGCGACCGATCCGCACCGCATCGGCGACATCCACACGCGGCTGGCCGAGATCGATGCCCATACCGCCGAAGCGCGGGCCTCGACCATCCTGAAGGGCCTGGGGTTCGAGAAAGACCGGCAGTTGGGACCGACGTCGGAACTGTCGGGCGGCTGGCGCATGCGCGTGTCGCTGGCCGGCGTCCTGTTTTCGCAGCCCGACCTGCTGCTGCTGGACGAGCCGACCAACTACCTCGATCTCGAAGGTACGCTGTGGCTCGAGAAGTACCTCGCGACCTACCCCTACACCGTGTTCATGATCAGCCACGACCGGGACCTGCTCAACAAGGCGGTGAACTCGATCGCGCATCTCGAGCATCGGAAACTTACCTTCTACAAGGGCAACTACGACACGTTCGAAGAGACGCGCCGGATGCAGATGGAGCTTAACAACAAGAGCCGCGAGAAGACGCTCGACCAGATCGCGCACCTGCAGAAGTTCGTCGACCGCTTCAAGGCCAAGGCCACCAAGGCCAAACAGGCGCAAGCGCGGGTGAAGATGATCGCCAAGCTGAAGCCGCCGGCGGCGATGTTCGACGAGAGCTCGTCGCCGTTCAGTTTCCCCGACCCCAAGAAGATCCCGGCCTCGCCGATGATGACCTTCGACAACGTGTCGGTGGGCTATGGCGACAAGGTGATCCTCCGCCACATCACCAACCGGATCGACCCGGACGACCGGATCGCGCTGATCGGCGTGAACGGCAACGGCAAGTCGACCTTTGCAAAACTCCTGTCGGGCGACCTGAAGCCGATGGGCGGCGAGATGCGCAAGGGCAAGGGGCTGGAGATCGCCTATTTCGCCCAGCACCAGCTCGACAAGCTGAAGCCGGAGCAGACGCCGTTCGAGCATGTCGTCGACCTGATGCCCTATGACAGCGAGGCCAAGCGCCGTTCGCGGGTGGCGCAGATGGGGCTCACCACCTCACGCATGGACACCAAGGTGAAGAACCTCTCGGGTGGCGAACGGGCGCGCCTGCTGCTGGGGCTCATCACCTTTGGCGGCCCGGGCATGCTGATCCTCGACGAGCCGACCAACCATCTCGATATCGACAGCCGCGACGCGCTGGTGGCAGCGCTCAACGATTATTCGGGCGCCGTGCTGATCATCAGCCACGATCGTCACCTGATCGACGCCACGGTCGACAAGCTGTGGATCGCGCAGAACGGCACGATCGAAGAATTCGACGAAGATCTCGATACTTACCAGCGCCTGTTGACCTCCAACAGCAACGGCAAGGGTAGGAAGGAAGCGGCCGCCCCGGTGGTCGAGGATCGGAAGGCGGCCCGGCAGGATGCGGCGGCCAAGCGCGCCGAAGTGGCGCCGCTGCGCAAATCGATCAAGGACCTCGAGCAGAAGCTCGGGCGGCTCAAGACCGAGTTGGCCCGGGTGGATGGCTTCCTCGCCGACCCCAAGACCTATGACGGAGCGCCGGAGCGGGTGATCCTGCTGGGCAAGGACAAGGCGCGGTTCGAAGGCGAGATCGCCAAGATCGAGGAAAGCTGGCTGACGCTCAGCGAGGAGCTCGAGCAGGCCGAGAGGGCGATGGGATGAGGGCGATGACGGCTACCGAGATCGTTGCCCTGCTCGGGCTCGAACCGCATATCGAAGGCGGTTTCTACCGGCAGACCTTTTCCGACGGCCCCAACGCCATGGGCCGGCCGCACTCGACGTTGATCTATTACCTGCTCACCGACCGGCAGTCGGGCGCCTGGCACCGGGTGGACTCGGCCGAGGTGTGGCACTGGTACGCCGGTGCGCCGATGACGATCGGCATCTCCCGCGACGGCAAGAGCGTTACCAAGCATGCACTGGGCAACGACCTGGCTACTGGGGAACGCCCGCAGGTGGTGATTCCTTCCGGCGCGTGGCAGCAGGCGACCTGTCTCGGCGACTGGACGCTGGTCGGCTGCACAGTGGCACCGGGGTTTCAGTTCTCGAAGTTCGAGCAGGCGGAGGATGGGTGGGAGCCGGGCTGACCGCAAAGCCGGTGCAGGCTGCCCCCCACCCCTGTCCCCTCCCCTCAAACATGGGGAGGGAGACGCTCTCACCAAGGGCGGTGTTTTGTCTCCCTCCCCATTCTTAGGGGGAGTGGACAGGGGTGGGGGTCGGCAGCCGCCGGCCGATCCGCCGGCACCCTACCCCTTCTTCGCCCACCTGCCGTTGCCGTCCTGCTGCCAGTAGGTGACCTCGTTGCCGTCGCGCAGTGCCTTCCAGGCGGCCCGCGCTTCGGTCACCGCGTCGGGGTCGTGGCCGGAGAACATGAAGACGATGCGCTGGTAGCCCTCGCCCGATTGCGGTACGGCGCGGTCGACGAAGAAACGCACGTCGGCCTTGTTGGGGTTGTGGGGCCGCGTGGTGATCAGCACCGGCTGCAGGTGATCCGCGTCGCCGCCGGCCAGCGAATGCGGCAGGAAGCTGTCGTCGCGATAGGTCCAAAGCATATCATCGAGCACCCGGGCACGCTCGTCACTGCTGGTCTCGACCACGACGCTCCAGCCGCGCTCCAGCGACTTTTCGAGGAGCACCGGCAGCACGCGCTCGAGCGGCTGGCTTTCGAGGTGATAGAACAGGATCTCGGTCACGCGGCCTCCTCGGTCGGCGGCACGGCGCCGTTGCGGAGCGCCAGGGCGGTCAATGTCTCGGCCAGCAGCTTGGCCGGGCGGTCCATGCCCCGTACCGGAATGTTGGCGAGGCCTGCCGCGGGCTGACGAAACCCAGCGGTGCCGGCGCGATAGGGGCTGAGGCGGGTCTCGCGGGGGGTGTTCAGCGCCAGGAGGACGCCGCCGCCGCCAGGCGCCGGGGCGACCTCGACGACATCGGTCCAGGCGATCGGGCTGTCGGTAACGCGGCGATCGAAGACGCCGTGCTCGTCGATGGTCAGCACCGGGCGCTGGAGGCGGAGATCACCGAACACCACGCTGCCGACGGCAAGGAAGAACACCGCAACGGCCAGCGTCGGCAGCGCCAGCAGCGTCAGCTCGACGCTTGGGTGCATACCGAGCAGGCCGACGAGGCTCGCCACCAAAAGGAGGCTCGGCAGCAGCGCTACCAGACCGGCGAACAGCGCCATCGCCGCGATCGGCAGCAGCCACAGGCGCGACGGATTGGCGACGAGCGGCAGATCAGGCAGCACGCCGTTCATTTGGCCTCGTAATTGTCGCGTACGAGGCGGTCGAGCAGCGCCACGCCGAAGCCCGAGGCCCAGGCGGTGTTGGTTTCGCTCGAGGGTGACGCCAAGGCCACCGCGGCGATATCGAGATGCGCCCACGGCACATCGTTGACGAAGCGAGCGAGGAACTGCGCTGCGGTGATCGAGCCGGCGGGGCGGCCGCCCGAATTCTTGATGTCGGCGAAGCGGCTGTCGATCTGCTTGTCGTAGGCAGCGCCCATCGGCAGGCGCCAGAGTTTTTCGCCCGTGGCGAGGCCGGCAGCCAGCAGCCTGGCCGAGAGATCATCGTTGTTGGAGAACAGCCCCGCATGATCACTGCCAAGCGCCACGCCGATGGCGCCGGTGAGCGTCGCAAGGTTGATCATGAACTTCGGCTTGAAGCGGTCCTGGGTGTACCAGAGGGCGTCGGCGAGGACGAGCCGGCCCTCGGCGTCGGTGTTGACGATCTCGATGGTGGTGCCGCTCATGGCGGTGAGGATGTCACCCGGTCGGTAAGCCGTGCCCGAGGGCATGTTCTCGACCAGACCGATGACGCCGATGGCGTTGACCTTCGCCTTGCGGCTGGCGAGCGCATGCATCAGTCCGGTGACCGCGGCGGCACCGCCCATGTCGCCCTTCATATCCTCCATGCCGAGGCCGAGCTTCAGCGAGATGCCGCCGGAATCGAACACCACGCCCTTGCCGACAAAGGCGATCGGCTGCTCCTTCGCCTTGCCGCCGTTCCAGCGCATGATGACAAGGCGGGGCGGGCGGGCCGAGCCCTGCGCCACGCCGAGCAGGGCGTTCATGCCAAGCTTGCGCATGGCCTTCTCGTCGAGCTGCTCGATCTCGACGCCGAGCTCGGCGAGTTTGGCAGCCTCGGCGGCGAACTCGAGGGTGCCCAGCACGTTGGGCGGCAGGTGGATGAGATCGCGGGCGAGGAGCGTGCCTTCGGCGGTGGCCTGGCGGTCGGCGATGGCCTTGTCGACAGCGGACCTGCCCTCGACATGCAGTGTGACGGTCAGCGCGCTGTCGCCGTTATCGTCGGCCTTCGCCGGCTTATAGCGGTCGAACTTGTAGTGACGGAGGCGGAGGCCGGCGGCGAGTTCGCCGATCCGCTCGGGGGTCGCTTCAGGGTCGTCCAGCAGCACGGCGGCTTTCGTTGCCTTGACCGCCGCCAGCTTGCCGGCGAGCGAACCGCCACGGTCGGTCCACGCCGACAGGCTGTCGCCCTGCCCTGCCTTGCCGCTGCCGAGCAGCAGTAAACGGTCGGCCGCGACACCGGCGGGCGCCAGCAGGTCGATCACCTGTCCCTGCTTGCCCTTGAAGCCAGCGGCAGCGGAGACCTTCTGCCAGTCGAGCCCGGCGGCCTTCCAGACCTCGGCGGCGACCCCGGTGGGCGCAGCGCCTTCGGCGACATAGACAACCAGCGTCCCGGTCGCCTTCAGCGGCAGGGCGGCGGTCTTGATCTCGATCCGGTTCGGCATGGGCGAAAATACCTTGTGGCAATGGGGCGGACGCATGGTCCGAGGACGGCAGGCTCACGACTGATAGTGGCTACGCCCGTCGCGTCAATCCCGCAACACCCCGATGGCCGACCGCCTTGCCCCTGCCCGATTGGCTTGCCAAGCCATGTCGGGGGCGGGCAATGTCCGCCCGTTCACCTGCCCCGGGGGCAGACCGGAGGTGAGCACGCGTCGGAACCAGATCGTCGATATGACTCGGCTAAGCACTTATCTCTTCAGGCTTTTTGCTGCCGAGGCCGCTGCGCTTTTCGGGGTCGCGCTGACGATTCTGTACCTCGTCCAACTGCTCAGAATCGTTGAGGTGGGGGCGGTTCGCGATCGCGGGCTGGGCACGCTGTTCTGGCAAACCATCCTCGGCCTGCCACCGCTCTCGATCGCCTTCCTTTATGTGTGCCTCGCCATCGGGCTGGCGCGGGCGCTGCGCGCCATGCAGGCGTCGCGGGAGCTGCATATCATGCATGTCTCGCAGCGGCTGCCGGCATTGATCGGGACGATCATTGGCTATTCCTCGATCGGCACGCTGATGGTGCTGCTGCTGGCGCATGTGATCGAGCCAATGGCAAGCCGCGAGAACAATCAAATCAAGGCCCAGGCTGCGGCGGACCTGGTCGGGCGTTCGCTGGTGCCCAACCGCTTCGCCGAACTGGGGGATGGAGTGACCATCACTGTCGGCGGTCGCGGGGCCGACGGGCAGATCACCTCGTTCTTCGCCGATGACCGGCGCGACGCCGATACCCGGCGCACCTACATCGCCGACTCTGCGCTGATCACCGCCGACGAGCTCGGCTACGTGCTGCAACTCGAGGATGGGACCATCCAGTACCGCACCGCCGACGGGCAGTTCTCGGAGATCTCGTTCGAGCGCTACGACATCGCGCTGGAGCGCCTGACCGGTGATGAAGATACCGGCGAGCGGCGCGGCGACCAAAGCACCTACGGCATGATCATGCGCGGGCTGACCGCTGGGGAGTGGCCCGCCGAGTCGCTGCGCCGCATGGCCGAGCGAACGTCTGACGGCTTCCGGGTGCTGGCTCTGTGCCTGTTCGTTGCCGCGATCAGCGCCTTCCCCTCCGGCCGGCGCAAGGAGCCGGCGCTGCCGGTGGAGATCACTGTGCTTGGCGCGGTCCTGTTCGAACGCGCGGTCACCTCGTACGCACCGGTGGCGGGCTGGGCGCGCGAGACCAGCGGGGTGATCGTGCTGATTGTGATCGCTGTGGCCATACTCCTCTATCGCTTGCGGGTATTTGCTCCGCTGGGGCAGGAGGCGCACAGCCGATGAACCGGATCGACTGGATCATCGTCAGGCGGCTGGCTAGCAATGTCGGACTGACGCTGGTGGTGCTGTTCGGCATCGTGCTGCTGGTCGAGTCGCTCAATACCACTCGCTTTGCTGCCCTCTCGGCAACGGGTGGGGCGCTGCTGGCGCTGACCGCCGTGGCGCTGGCGGCGGCGCGCTGGATCATCGATACGCTGCCGTTGACCTTCCTCGTCGGCACCGTCGCGGGGCTCCTGAACCTGCAGGCGACGCGCGAGATGACGGTGATCAAGGCATCGGGACGGTCGGTCTGGCGGGTGATGATCGTGCCGCTCGCTGTCACCCTCGCCGGAGGCGTGCTGGTGACGCTGGTGGTCGACACGGCGGTGATCCAGTTCAACCGCACGCTGTCGCCGAGCGCGACCACGAGTGGCGAGGTGGGCCGTTCGGGCACGCTGTGGCTCGACGAGCGACAGGGCGATGTCCATTACATCCTCGAAGCCGGGTTCGTGAACCCTTCGGGCACGGCGCTGGGCAGCGTCAATGTCTTCCTGATGGAGGCGCCACGCGATCGGATCGAGGCGGCAGCCGCCGAGCTGGTGGGCAATGAGTGGGTGATGGCCGAGGCGACGCGCTATCGCTCCAACGAAATACCGGAGGCGATGACCGATTTCCGCCTGCCAACCGCTCGAACGGCCGGCGACATGCGAGCCCGGATCGCGTCGATCAAGGATATGACGGTATGGGAACTGGCGGGTTCGCTGGCGGCCCGGCTCACCGATTCCCGGGAACGGGCCGAGACGGAAACGCGGTTCCTCAGGCTGCTTGCACTGCCGCTTACGCTGTGTGGCTCACTGGTCATTGCCTTCGCGTTTACGGCCGGTTATCGAAGGACCAATAAGTATGGTGGGGCGGTGCTTTATGGTATCGTCCTTGGCGTCCTGGTTTATGTAGTGACCGAGATGGCCGGACGCGCCGGGGGTGCCGGCGTGATGCATCCGGTCATCGCAGTTGCAGGGCCGGCGGTAGTGGCTATCGTCATCGGAGTGACGGTGCTGCTCAACAGGGAAGACGGGCGGACGTGAGCATGATGCGCCGCGACCGGGGGCTGAGGATGCGCCTGCGCCAGTTTGGCGCGGCGCTGGCGTTCGCCCTGGTGGCCGCGTCGCCCGCCGCTGCGCAGTTCCTGCCGGAAGGCTTCTTCGCCACGCTGCCCGAGCCCGGCGCCCCGGCAAAGGTCGAGGCCAACGTCCTCTCCTACGACAGGAGCAGCGACGTGATCAGCGCGCAGGGCCGCGTGCTGATGCAGTACGAAGGCTATTCGATCGCCTGCGACGACTTGCGCTATGAGCAGCAGACCGGCAATCTCAACTGCATCGGCAATGTGCAGTTGGTCGATCCGGCTGGCACCAAATACACCGCCGACAGCGTCGAAGTGACCGACGGAATGAAGCAGGCGTTCCTGCAGTCGCTGACCCTCACCACCACCGACGGCGCGCGGATCACGGCCAGCGACGTGCGGTACTCGAGCACGCTCGAAACCGTGCTCAACCAGGCGACCTACACCCCGTGTGGCGAGTGTATCGACGCCAAGGGTAACCGCATCGGCTGGAAGGTGAAGGCCGCCAAGCTGATCCAGAACGCCGAAACCAAGACGATCTATTTCGAGCAGCCGTCGCTGGAGGTGTTGGGCATTCCAGTGGCGTGGCTGCCTTGGCTGTCGCTGCCCGATCCGAGCGCGAAGCAGAGCAATGGCTTCCTGCTGCCGAGCGTGAACTACAAGGCCGCGTATGGGGCACGGATCACCGCGCCCTACTTCATCAATATCGGCGACGACATCCAGATCCTGCTCGCCCCGACACTGATGTCGCGCCAGGGCTTCCTGATGGCTGCCGAATGGCGGCAGCAGTTCGATTACGGCTCGTTCACGGTCAAGGCCTCGGGCCTCTATCAGCTCGATCCGGGCGCCTACACGGAACTGGGTAATCGCGAATGGCGCGGCGCGATCCAGAGCGCCGGCCGATTTGAGCCGGTGGCGGACTGGACGGTCGGCTGGTCGTACAGCGCCTTCTCCGACGCCGCGTATTTTGACGATTACGACTTCAATGACGATGACTGGGTGACCAACGAGGCCTACGCCACCCACCTCAGCAGGGATTTCTACGCCGATTTGAGGGTGCAGGAGTTCCTGAAGCTGGGGCAGTACGGCACCAATGCCGCGGCTGACCTGGCACAGTCGCAGCAGGCGGCGACCCTGCCCAACGCGCGTGGCGCCGGCTATTTCGATCTCGGCGACTGGGGCCAGGTGCGGGCCAACGGCAACCTGCTCGGCGTGTACCGTGCTGAGAACTCCTCAGCGCTCTACGGCGGCGTCCCCTACGTCTTCGGCTACGAGGGCTCCAAGACCCACGCCTCGGGCGAACTCAGCTGGCAGAACCAGATCATTGCGCCAGGTGGCGTGGTGGTGACGCCCTATCTCGGGCTGCGCGCCGACATCGCCAATTATGACAGCGGCAGTCTTGGCAACCCCGTCGTCGGCGACCCCGAACCTGCCGATCAGTTCCTGTTCGCGGCAACTCCCATCGCAGCAGTGGATTTCCGCTGGCCGCTGTTTGCCGCCAACGGGCTCGATACGCATCTGCTCGAGCCGATTGCGCAGCTGGTCTATCGCGGTAGCGACACCTCGCTGGTGGGCATCACCAACGACAACGCGCACAGCTTCGTGCTCGATGACACCAACATCTTTTCCTACGACCGTTTCACCGGCACCGACCGGCAGGAAACCGGGCTGCGCGCCAATGTCGGGGCGCGCTACCTCGCCAATTTCTCAGGCGGCCAATGGCTGGAAATCGTCGGCGGACAGAGCTTCCACCTTGCCGGGGTCAACGCCTTCGGCGTCGATGATCCGGTCAATACCGGGGTGAGCAGCGGCCTCGAGGACACCGCGTCTTACGTGGTTCTGGGGGCGCGCGGCTCGCCCTATGACGGGCTGACGCTGGGCGCCAAACTGCAGGTCGACCCCGATGGCCCGCGCGTGGCGCGTGCCGGCGTGGGCGGCAACTTTGCCTTCGGCCCCTACTCGGTGGGCAGCGACTACGTCTACCTGCCGGCCGATACAGCTATCGGCGTGCCGGTGGATCAACACGAAGTGACCGTGCGTGGCAGCACGCCGCTACCGCTCGACTATTGGCGCGCCATCGGCAGCGTGTCGTGGGATATCGCCGCCAGCGAGTGGCTGGAGGCCCGCGGTGAGCTGATCTATGACGATGGCTATTTCCTTGCCGGCGGTTTTGCGCAGGCCAATGGGGCGACGCATGAAACGCCGAACTCGGTGACGTTCGGCGTGCAGTTCAAGCTGAAGGCGCCTGGCGCGCAGTTCGATATTCTCAACTACTAGAGTTCCTGTTTGTCGCGAGATCGAACCGGAAAAGTCTGCAACTTTTCCCGATCTCGCTCCGGTCGGCACGATCCGCCGGCCAACCGACCCCGGCCAACCGATTTTGGCCGTATTCTTCCAACATTGAGATGGCCGAGCCGGGGGCGATCCGGCGGCCTTCCCAAAGAACTGAAATGGTGACGACAATGCTCCGCCTCATCGCTGCAACGCTGATCGGCCTTACTCTGAGCGTCATGCCGGCTTTCGCCGCGACCAAGGTTACGGTCAACGGCGTGCCGATCTCGGATATCGAAATCGCCCAGCGCACCAAACTGCTGGCGCTGGAAGGCGGTGGCGGCACCAAGAAGGCGATGGAGCAGCTGATCGACGAGCAGCTGCAGATCCAGGAAGCCAAGCGGATGAACATCGTCATCTCCGACCAGCAGGTCGATGACGCGTTTCAGCAGGTGGCCCGCAACATCAAAGTGTCGAGCGACAAGCTGCGTCAGATCCTGCAGCAGGCCGGCGTCAACATGGACACCATGCGCGCCCGCCTCCGCGCCGCCATCGCCTGGCAGCAGGTGAGCGGCATGGTGGTCGCCTCGCGCGTCAAGGTGTCGGACCTCGACCTCGAGAAGGCCGCCGAGGCCAAGCTCGACCAGGCTTCGAGCTATGACTACATCCTCAAGGAAGTGCTGTTCATCAGCTCGACCGGCAATGCTTCGGCGCGTACCGGCCAGGCCAACCAGTATCGCCAGGCCTTCAAGGGCTGCGACAGCGCCGTGCAGGTCTCGCTGAACTTCACCGACGCCGCGGTGCGCGACATGGGCCGCCGCCACGCCACCCAGTTGCCCGAGCCGCTGGCTGCCGAACTCGCCAAGCTCAACGTCGGCGGCATCACCAAGCCGCGGGTGACCGAGTCGGGCGTATCGATGCTGGCGATCTGCGCCAAGAACGAAGCGCGCGACACCACCTTCCTCAAGAACAAACTGCGCAACGAGCAGGGCGGCGAGCAGATGAAGGCGGAAGCCGAGAAGTTCAAGACCGAGCTCAGGACCAAGGCCAAGATCGTCTATAACTAACGGACTGTTGCAGGCCTTAGGCAAATCGACCGCAATCGCAGCCTTTTGGCTTAGCGAGTCCATGCTAGTGGCATCCTTGGCGCGGCGACCGGCTGCGCCAAGACGAAGCGCCGGTTCTTTGCCCCGACGCTTTGATTTGGGACTTTGATTCTGTCGCGCTTTCGAGCCGGAAAAGTCTGCAACCTGTTCTGAAAGCGCTCAGGTCGTACGTTTGGACACGTGAGGGCACCTTGGCCGAGACTCTATCGCCGCTGGCCGTGAGCATGGGCGAACCGGCGGGGATCGGGCCGGACCTGATCCTCAGGCTCTATGCCAATCGGGAAAAACTGGGCCTGCCGCCGTTCATCGTCTACGGCCATATCGATTTCCTGCGCGCCCGCGCCGCCCGGCTGCGGCTGCCGGTGGCGCTGATCGAGAGCACGCCGCTCGAGGCGGCGGCCCGCTTCGCCGAGGCGCTGCCGGTGGTGCATATCGATGGCCTCGTGCCCGACAAGCCGGGTGATCCGACGGCGCTCTCGGGCAAGGTGGTGATCGAGGCGATCAGCCGCGCGGTGGATGACAGCCTCACCGGTGCCTGCCGCGCCATCGTGACGGCGCCGATCCACAAGGCGGTGCTCTACGCCGCCGGCTTCAAGTTCCCTGGCCATACCGAGTACCTGGCAGCGCTCTGCGCGCAGGGCGGCGTGGCGCCGATGCCGGTGATGATGCTGGCGCATGAGGCGCTGCGGGTGGTCCCGGCGACCATCCACGTGCCGATCAGCGCCGTGCCGTCGCTGGTGACCTTCGAGCTGGTGGTGAGCACCGGGCGGATCGTCGCGCACAGCCTCAGGACCCGCTTCGGCATCTCCGAGCCGCATATCGGCTTTGCCGGGCTGAACCCGCATGCCAGCGAGGGCGGCAATATCGGCAGCGAGGATTATGACATCGTCGGCCCGGCGATTGCGCAGCTGCAGCACGAGGGCATCCGCGCCGAGGGCCCGATGCCGGCCGACACGCTGTTCCACCTGCCGCACTGGCGGAAATATGACGCGGTGATCGCCATGTACCACGACCAGGCGCTGATCCCGATCAAGACGGTGGCGTTCGACCAGGCGGTGAATGTCACGCTCGGGCTGCCGATCGTTCGAACGTCGCCCGACCACGGCACGGCGTTCGACCTCGCCGGCAGCGGCAACGGGTCCGATGCGAGCTTCCTCAATGCGATCCGGCTGGCGGATGAGCTGACGGGTGGCGTGGTGCAGCGGGCGGCGGCGCAGTAGGGGTTACAAACGCAGCAGACGGCCACCTCCCATCCTCCCCCATAAAGGGGGAGGTGCCCTGCTGGTGTGTTTGGCACGACCGAAGACAGAACCTCGACTCTTCACCTCCTCCTTTATGGGGGAGGCCGGGAGGGGGCCGTCTCTATCAGTATGTTACTGGGGCTGCTTCTCCAGCCAGGCCAGCATGTCGGCGATCTCCTTCTCCTGCGCAGTGATCACAGCCTGAGCCATCTCGCGGGCCCATGGGTCATCGCCGTGCTTGAGTTCGGCCCTGGCCATGTCGATGGCGCCACGATGGTGCGGGATCATCGAGCAGACGAAGGCGACGTCGATATCGGTGGCGGTACCGCCGGCCATCATGTCGGCGTTCATCGCGTCCATGCCCGCCATCAGCTCGCTATGGGCCTCGGAGGCCCCTGCCTCGTGCGGCATGGCCATGGGCGCGGTCGCTTGAGGGGCATTGGCGAGGCAGATGGCCGGAAGGTTTGCGGCCGGCGCGGCGCCGTGAGCGCCATGATCCTGCTGCGCCATCGCGGGGGCAGCGAATGCCAGCAGCAGGGCGGCGGCGAGGGTGAACTTGTGCATGCTAATCTCCTTCCAGATCTGGCCTGATTCAATGGCCGTACTCTGTTCCTGCACCTTCCCATCGTGGCAAGGTCAAGCGTGTTCTGCGGCACCCATTTGCCTTCGCTGATAAATCCGCTATCCCCGCTGCCATGCAGATCGACAATCTCCCGCCGCTTCGCGAGGTCATCGCCGCACACGACCTGAGGGCCAGGAAGGAACTCGGGCAGAACTTCCTGCTCGACCTCAACCTGACGGCGCGGATCGCCCGCGTCGCGGGCCCGCTGGAGGCCGCGACAGTAATCGAGGTCGGGCCGGGTCCGGGCGGGCTCACCCGGGCGCTGCTCGCCGAGGGCGCCAGGAAAGTTATCGCCATCGAGCGCGACGAACGTACCCTGCCCGCGCTGGCGCAGATCGCCGAGGCCTATCCCGGGCGGCTTGAAGTAATTGCCGGCGATGCGCTCGAGGTCGACTATGCCGCGCTGGCTGATGGCCCGACGCGCATCGTCTCGAACCTCCCCTACAATATCGGCACCGAGTTGCTGACGCGCTGGCTGACGGTGGAGGCCTGGCCCCCGTTCTTCGAGAGCCTGACGCTGATGTTCCAGCGCGAAGTGGCGGAGCGGATCGTCGCCAAGCCGGGCGACAACCACTACGGCCGGCTCGGGGTGCTGTGCGGCTGGCGAACCGAGGCGCGCATCGCCTTCAACGTCGGGCGCGAGGCGTTTACCCCACCGCCCAAGGTGACCTCCAGCGTGGTGCACCTGAAGCCGAGGGCGACCAATGATGGCGTTGCGGTGCGCGACCTCGAAGCGGTCACCCGCGCTGCCTTCGGGCAGCGCCGCAAGATGGTGCGCCAGAGCCTCAAGTCGCTCGGCGTGCCGATGGAGCCGCTGCTCGCAGCGGGCGAACTCAGGGGCGACGAGCGCGCCGAGGTGCTGCCGGTCGAAACCTTCCTGAAACTGGCGAAGGCGCGCCGCGCATGAGCGGCATCATCGCCATCGTCACGGCGCTACTGGCGTTCGGCATCCCGATCGCCGTGCCGCTGTTCGCGCAACGCTGGCGGACGCTGGCGATCCTCCTGGGGCTCGGCGTGCTGTTCTTCGGCTGGGTCACCATCGACCTCGCCTCACCCGACGGCATTACCCAGGCGCTGGGGCCGTTCACCTTCGGCCTGATGCTGTTCGGTTTCGCGGCCGGGGTGATCGCGAAGTTCGTGATGCTGGTGTCGCGGCGATAGGCGATCGCACCAAAGCCGGTGGCTGTGGCCCCCACCCCTGTCCCCTCCCCGCAAGGGGGAGGGAGACCAAAACAGTGGCTTCTCAGTGTGCGTCTCCCTCCCCCTTGCGGGGAGGGATCAAGGGTGGGGGGCAGCCCGCACCGCAGTGTGGGTTTGGCGAAAAGATCAGCCGCTGACGGTCGGACGAGTAACCGCACCGTCGCCGCCGACTTCGATCTCGGCAACCGAGACGGTGCGTTTGAGGATGGCGGCGGCCTTGACGAGGAGCGCGGTCTTGATTTCCGACGGGCTCATATTGTCGTCGGTGTTGGCCCAGACGCGCAGCGTGAGGTTGTGGTCGAAGGTTTCCCGCGAGCGGACCTCGCGCAGGAGCACCTTCACCTTGGCCTGGGTCCGGTCGGCAAAGGTCGGATGGCGCTGCATTTCGTCGATGCTGCACGCTTTCACTTCGAACGGCATGCTCAAGTCCCCCGCGAGGGTAGGTTCCGCCCAATTCCGAAGTTTCGGAACCGCAGCCAGCGAACCATCCACAGATGCCCATGGCTTATCCACAGGCAGCTATCGGAAGAGTTAAGGTGTTACCTTAACAATTTTATTGCGCCTTGCTGACGCTCTGAAGCTCGCGACCCTCTCCCCAATTGCTAAAGAGAGTCGATCTGATCCTGCAAGTCTTTGACGAACTTATCCAATTGGATAAATCGCGGCCGGGCGAGCCGGGCCGCGGCAAGAATCGTGCGCACCCGCGAGGTGGAATCCTCCAGATCCTCGTTGACGAGCACATAATCGTACTCGCCGTAGTGCTCCATCTCGATGCGGGCGTTCTTCAGCCGCTTCTCGATGGTGCCGGCGCTGTCCTGGGCGCGTCGCTCGAGACGCTTGCGCAGCTCCTTGATCGAAGGCGGCAGGATGAAGATCGTCACCATGTCGCTGCGGCACTTCTCGTAAAGCTGCAACGTGCCCTGGAAATCGATGTCGAACAGGATGTCGCGGCCAGCCGAGAGCCGCTCTTCGACGCGCGAGCGCGGCGTGCCGTAAAAATTGCCGTGCACCTCGGCGCTCTCCAGCAGCTCGCCGTCTTCGCGCATCTTCTTGAAGGTTGCTACGTCGATGAAGTGGTAGTGCTTGCCGTCGATTTCGTCGGTGCGGCGGGCTCGCGTGGTCACCGACACCGACAGCGCGATGTTCGGATCATCTTCGAACAGGGCCCGGGAAATCGAGGACTTGCCTGCGCCGGACGGCGAGGCGAGAACCAGCATCACGCCGCGGCGGGTGAATTCCATTCGTACTTCGTCCTCTTGCCCTGACACAGCTTCTCGCCGCTCTGCGGCGCTCGCCGGGCTATTCGATGTTCTGGACCTGCTCGCGGAGCTGATCGATCACGGCCTTCAGGTCGAGGCCGATGGCAGTCAGGGCCACGTCGTTGGATTTCGAGCAGAGCGTATTCGCTTCGCGGTTAAATTCCTGTGACAGGAAGTCGAGCTTCCTGCCCACCGGACCGCCGCCCGAGATCAGCTGCCGTGCTGCGGCGATGTGCGCGCCGAGCCGGTCGAGCTCTTCGCGGATATCGGCCTTGGTGGCGAGCAGCACCGCTTCCTGCGCCAGCCGCTCGTCCGACAGCGTCGGGCTCGCCTCGCTCAGTTCGGCCACCTGCTGGCGCAGCCGGGCGAGGATGGCATCGCGGCTGCGACCGGGGTGGATCTCGGCGGCCTTTGTGAGCGCGGCAATCTCGTCGATGCGCTCGGAGAGGATGGCGGCGATCCGCGCACCCTCCTCGCGCCGGGCCGCGACCAGGCCGGTCACCGCCTCCGCAACGGCACCGAGGATGGCGGCATTGAGCGCCTCCTCCTCGTCGGCCGACATCGCCGTCTCATGCTGCTCGAGCACGCCGCGCAGCGCCAGGATGCCATCGAGGCGAGGCTTGTCGGCTTCGACGCGGCCTTCCAGCCATTTGAAGCCTTCGAGCACCGCTTCCAGCGCCTGGTGATTGACGACGACGCGGCCGCCCTCCCCCTCGCGATCGACATTCAGCGACACGGTCAGCGAGCCGCGAGTGATCGACCTGCCGATCAGGCGGCGGATTTCGCTCTCCAACGCATCGAAGCCGGAGGCCAGGCGCATCCTGAGATCGAGGCCGCGGCCGTTGACCGACTTGATCTCGATGGTGAAACCGACGCCCGGCAGCGTGCCGCCGGCGCGGGCGTAGCCGGTCATGCTGGCAAGCGACAGCGCCATCAGGTGGCGGGCTCGACGGTCTCGCCGGCGTCCTCGGCCTGCTCGGCCTCCAGCGCTTCCTTGGCGGCCTCCGCATCGGCCTCGGCGGCCGCTTTGCGATAGAGCGAGACATTCTTGCGATGCTGGGCATAGGTCTCGGCGAACAGGTGCCCATCAGCCGGGTTGGCGCTCTTGGCGACGAAGTAGAGATCCTTGATCGCCGCCGGATGGGCGACGGCCTTCAGCGCGTCCTCGCCGGGATTGGCAATCGGCCCGGGCGGCAGGCCATCGATCTGATAGGTGTTGTAGGCGGTCTTGGCCTTAAGCTCCAACGAGGTCGGGCTGCGGTTCAGCACCGCCTTACCCTCGGTGACGCCATAGAGGACCGTAGGATCCGTCTGCAGGCGCATCTTCTTCTTCAGCCGGTTGATGAACACCGCAGCCACCTGCGGACGCTCGGAGGCGACGCCGGTTTCCTTCTCGACGATCGAAGCCATAGTCACCAGTTCGGCCGGCGACTTGATCACCGAGTCGATGGCAGGGTCGCGACCGGCCCAGATTTCATCCACCGTCTTCTTCATCTCGGCCTGCATTTTTTCGAGCACCGAGATGCGGGTGTCGCCGGGGAAGAAGTCGTAGCGCACGGCGAGCAGCGTGCCTTCGGGAGGAACCGGGACCGGTTCACCGGTCAGGTTCGGGCCCTCGGCGTTCAGCCGTTCGGCGACCTGGAACGAGGTGTCACCTGGAATGACGTTGACGAAGAAATCGAGCGGCTTGCCCTCGGTCAGCTCGGTGAGGATATCGGCCATCGAGGAGTTCGGTTTCAGCGCATAGACTCCGGCCTTGAGGTCGCCCTCTTTCTTCAACGCCCTGGCACCGCCCCAGAACAACCATTCGGAGGGCAACAACTGGCCCTGCGGGATCAGCCCCTGCTCTTCGAGCCGGCGGGCCGTGGTCATCACCGACGAGCCCTTTTCGACCGTGAAGCTGGCCTCGGTCTTGACTGCGCCGGGGGCGTAGAACTGGCTGGCGCCGTAGAGGAAAATGCCGACGGCGACCAGAATGCCGATGACGACGAGGGTCAGCAGCGCGTTGATCACGCTGAGCAAGCCGCCGCCCCGCCGTCTTTTGCGGGCCCGCTTGTCGCTGCGCTCGTTGGCCATCGGTCGAACCTCCACAAACGCGGGCAATAGTCGCTGAAAAAGTGACATCAATACGAACCCGGCGCCACGACGGCGCCCGGGTCCGGTTGCTCTAGCTCGCCTTGCGGAAGATCAGCGAGGCATTGGTGCCGCCGAAGCCGAAGGAGTTAGAGAGGGCAATGTTGACCTCCTTCTTCTTGGGCTTATGGGGCACCAGGTCGATCACCGAGGCGACCGAGGGATTATCGAGGTTGATGGTCGGCGGCACGATCGAGTCGCGCATGGCGAGCAGGCAGAAGATCGCTTCGACCGAGCCGGCGGCGCCGAGCAGGTGCCCGACCGCCGACTTGGTGGAACTCATGGCCGCCCTGGGGGCTGCGTCGCCCAGCATGCGGGTCACCGAGCCGAGTTCGATCTCATCGCCGAGCGGCGTCGAGGTGCCGTGGGCGTTGATGTAGTCGATCTCGGAGGGGTCGATGCCGGCGCGCTTGACCGCCATCTGCATGCAGCGGAATCCGCCATCACCATCCTCTGAAGGCGCGGTGATGTGGTAGGCGTCGCCCGACAGGCCATAGCCGATGACTTCGCCATAGATCCTGGCGCCGCGGGCTTTGGCGCGCTCGTATTCCTCGAGCACGACGATGCCGGCGCCCTCGCCCATGACGAAGCCGTCGCGATCCTTGTCATAGGGACGCGAGGCCATTTCCGGGCGATCGTTAAAGCCGGTGGAGAGCGCACGGCAAGCAGCAAAGCCGGCGATCGAGATACGGTTGACCGGCGATTCAGCACCGCCGGCCACCATCACGTCGGCGTCGCCCAGCATGATCAGCCGGGCGGCATCACCGATGGCATGCGCGCCGGTCGAGCAGGCCGTCACCACCGAGTGGTTCGGGCCCTTCAGGCCGAAGCGGATCGAGACGTTGCCCGATGCCATGTTGATGATGCGGCCCGGGATGAAGAACGGGCTGACGCGGCGCGGGCCCTTCTCATGCAGGATGATCGAGGTCTCATAGATACCCCCGATACCACCGATGCCCGAGCCGATCAGGGTGCCGATGCGGTGCTTTTCTTCTTCGGTCCTGGGTTCCACCCCGGCATCTTCGATCGCCTGGGTGGCCGCCGCCATGGCGTAGATGATGAAGGGATCAACCTTGCGTTGATCCTTCACGTCCATCCATTCGTCGGGATTGAACTTGCCGTCGGCGTAGTCGCCCAACGGGATCCGGTGTGCGATCTGGCAAGCGATATCGTCGACTTGGAAGTCGTCGATGCGCTTGGCACCGCTCTTGGATGCGAGAATGTTGGCCCAGGTTGGTTCGATCCCGCAGCCCAAAGGGCTGACGATCCCCATCCCGGTGACGACGACGCGGCGCAGTTCCATCGAAGAAGAGCCGTTAGCGGTCGGCGATCAGCCGACGGCCTTGGTCAGATAGGCGACGGCGTCACCGAAGGTCTGGATCGATTCCGCGGCATCGTCCGGGATCTCGACGTTGAACTCTTCTTCGAAAGCCATGACCAACTCGACCTGGTCGAGCGAGTCCGCGCCCAGATCGTCAATGAAGCTGGCCTTATCGACGACCTTCTCCGCATCGACGTTGAGGTGTTCGACCACGATCTTGCGGACGCGATCAGCGATATCGCTCATATTTGACTTCCCTTGTTACCAAACAGGTTGTTCGTTCGTACGCGGCCCCAGACACCGGAATTGCCCGGGCCCACCGACCTTTGCCGCCGTTCGCGGCAGACTGTAGGCGCGGCTTCGTACCCTCGCAAGTACGGGCCGAACCCGAAATCAGCGGCGGAGGTAACATACTTCCCCCGCCATTGCCATATTGCGCAAGGCCCGGTTTCCCCAGCCTTCGCGCTTGCAGTCCACTTGCGGATACCGTGATCTCCGCTCCTCTTCCCCACCGGGGAGCCACCTCGTCCCCCGGGATCGAAGGGCTTCAAGTGGCCTACAGCATCACCATGCCGCCGTTGACGTTCAACGTATGGCCGGTGATGTAGCCGGCTTCGCTGCTGGCGAGGAACACCACCGCGGCGGCGACCTCGTCGGCGGCGCCGAGCCGGCCGGCCGGCACCTTACCCAGAATGCTTTCACGCTGCTTATCGTTCAATTCGTCGGTCATGGCCGAGCCGATGAAGCCCGGCGCCACGGTATTGACCGTGATGTTGCGCGAGGCGACTTCGTAGGCCAGCGCCTTGCTCATGCCGATCAGACCGGCCTTTGAGGCCGCATAGTTGCCCTGCCCCGGGTTGCCGACGACGCCGACTACCGAGGTGATGCCGATGATACGGCCGAAGCGCTGCTTCATCATCCCGCGCAGCACGGCGCGGGTGAGGTGGAAGGCCGAGGTGAGGTTCACCGCCAGCACCTCGTCCCACTCCTCGTTCTTCATGCGCATGAAGAGGTTGTCGCGGGTGACGCCGGCATTGTTGACGAGGATATCGATGCCGCCCAGCGCCGCCTCGGCGGAGGGGACGAGCTTGTCGACCGCATCGAGGTCAGAGAGGTTGGCCGGCAGGATCGGGTGATCGCCACCGCCGAGCAGGTCGCGGGTCTCCTCCAGCGCCCCGACGCGGGTACCGCTGAGCGCAACGCGGGCGCCGGCGGCCCCCAGCGCCTTGGCGATCTCGCGACCGATGCCGCCCGAAGCGCCAGTGACAAGGGCGCGTTTGCCCGAGAGATCAAACATTTAGCGGCTCCTTTGGAGAGTCTGATTCATGCACAGGTGGCGGGAACCCCTCACCCGTCTCGCGCTTACGCGCGATGCACCCTCTCCCCGACGGGGAGAGGAATGCGCTGTGGCCCGATCCTGGCCCCCTGTTCTTCTCCCCGTCGGGGAGAAGGTGGCGCGTAGCGCCGGATGAGGGGTTTCAGACACCGACTTCCACCAAAAACGCATCCACATCCGCCGGCGTCCCGATCGACACCGCCGCCGTTTCCGGCGAGATGCGCTTGGCAAGGCCGCTCAGCACCTTGCCCGAGCCGAGCTCGACCAGTTGCGTCACGCCGCCATCCTTGACCAGCCAGCCGACGCACTCGGTCCAGCGGACCATGCCGGTGACCTGCTCGACGAGGCGCTGCTTGATCTCTTCCGGGTCGCTGATCGGCTTCGCCAACACGTTGGCGACCACCGGCACGACAGGGGATTTCACCGTCACCTGGTTGAGCGCGTGCTCCATGGCGTCGGCGGCGGGGCGCATCAGCGCGCAGTGGAACGGGGCGCTGACCGGCAGCGGCAAAGCGCGCTTGGCGCCGGCCGCCTTCAACAGCTCGATGGCGCGGTTGACCGCGCCGACATGGCCGGAGATCACCACCTGGCCGGGGGCATTGTCATTGGCGACGCCGCAGACTTCGCCGTCCTCGGCGTCGTTAGCGGCGCGCAACACGGTTTCGAGGTCGAGACCAAGGATCGCCGCCATGGCGCCCTGCCCGACCGGCACAGCCTGCTGCATGGCCTGGCCGCGGATTTTCAGCAGCCGCGCCGCATCGGCGAGGCTGAAGGCGCCGGCCGCGGCCAGCGCCGAGTATTCGCCGAGCGAGTGGCCGGCGACGTAAGCGGCATTGTCTTTCAGCGCGAAGCCACGGCTTTCGAGCACGCGCGTTACCGCGACGGAGACGGCCATCAGCGCCGGCTGGGCGTTCTCGGTGAGGCGCAGCGTCTCATCCGGTCCCTCGAACATGATGGCGGAGAGTTTCTGGCCCAGTGCGTCGTCGACTTCGGCGAAGACGTTGCGGGCTTCCTGGTAGGCGTCGGCGAGATCCTTGCCCATGCCCACGGCCTGACTGCCCTGCCCCGGGAAGGTGAATGCGCGCTTGCTCAAGGTGGTGGCCTCCGCCGTTGTTCTTGGTCGTTGCGGCCGAGCCTAAGCCCCGCCCGGACAGGCGTCCAGTTGGCGGCGGCGTTTGCAGGAGGGGGATGGCAAAGTCAAGGCGGGAAGGGCCGCGCATTGAAATGCGCATCAAGTGATGCTATTTTTGATGCAAGGAGATGCTCGATGCGCACGACCATTACAATCGACGATGAGTTGCTCAAAGATGCCCAGGAGTTCTCCGGCATCAAAGAGAAGTCTGCCGTGATCAACGAAGCACTGCGTTGGTTCGTAGCGCGCGAGGCGGGAAAGCGCTTGGCTTTGCTCGGCGGCTCGGCACCTGACTTTGATACCCCCCGGCCTCGCCGCCTTGGTGGCGCATGATCCTTCCGGACACCTCGATCTGGATCGATCATTTCAGGCGGGGGATAGCAACAGTCGGCGAGCTTGCCGCACGCGCCGACATCCTGATGCACCCCTTCGTGTTGACCGAGTTGTCCCTTGGGTCGCTACCCGACCGAGCGATGACGCTACGCTTTCTGCGCCGCTTGCTGCCGCCGACCGTGTCGAGCGAGGCAGAGGTTGCATTGCTAATTGAGAACGAGAAGCTCTTCTCAACCGGGCTGAATTTCGTCGACGTACATCTACTCGCCTCGGCCAGACTGACAGTTGGCTGCGAGCTCTGGAGCCGCGATGACCGGTTGAACAAGGCCGCCGCGCGTCTGGGCGTCGCCGTTCCAAACCTTTAGTCGAACTTCACCGCGGTCGTGTTGGCACCGCAAAGCAGTACGCCGACCTTTTCGCCGGGCGCCGGAACGTAGCGGCCCGACAGAACAGCGGCCATGGCGGCAGCGCCGCCAGGTTCCACTGCCACCCGCAGCACATCCCAGATCGCCTTCTGCGCCGCGACGATCGCCTCGTCGGTAACCAGCACCGAGCGATCGATGAAGCCGGAGAGCGCAAAGCTGAGGCTGCCGATGCGGCGGGCGCCGAGGCTGTCGGCGGCGACGCCGCTGACCGGCACGTCGACCGGGCGACCGGCCTCGATGGCGTGGTTGAGGGTAGGCGCGTTCTCGGGCTCGACGCCGATCAGCCGGACGCGGCCGGCCGCCGCGGCGGCAATGCCGCCGATCAGGCCGCCGCCGCCCACCGCCACCAGCAGCGTATCGAGCCCGGGAGACTGCTCCAGCCATTCGAGCCCCACCGTGCCCTGCCCGCATAGCGTCTCGAACATGTCGTAGGCGTGCACTTCGAGCAGGTCGTGCTCGCTCGCGAAGGCGTGGCTGGCATTGTAGGCATCGATATAGGTATCGCCGCCGACGACGATCTCCGCCCCGTATTGCAGGATGCGATTGATCTTGGCCTCAGACGAGATGCGCGGCACATAGATATGCGCCTTGATGCCGAGCTTCTGCGCCGCATAGGCGACGGCGGCGCCGTGGTTGCCGCCCGATGCCGCGACGACGCCGCGGGCCGCGCCGGGGCGGATCAGCAGGTTGGCGAAGGCGCCGCGGGCCTTGAAGGTACCCGAGTGCTGCATGAATTCGAGCTTGAACGAGAACGGGGCCCCATCGAGCCCGAAATCTGAAGCTGCGACCTCCACGACCGGGGTGCGCCGGATCTGCGGGCGGATTACTGCCTCGGCCGCGCGGATCGCGTTGCGATCGGGCGGAGCAGACGCGACGGCTTCGGTGGTGGTCATGGCGGTCTCGACAAGGATATCATAGTGGAGCCGCCCGGCCTGCCTAGCGCAAGTGTCGGGACGATGAAAGAGGGCGCGAGGATGGGGAAGATCAACTCTGAGTGGCACCGCGAACACAAGATGCCCGCCAATGCGACCAAGCAGCAGCGCGCCGCCTGGCACTACGAGCACGCGCAGCATTGCGGCTGCCGGGCCCTGACGCCGTCGATCACCTCGCTGCTGGTGTCCGAGGGGTACGACGTGCCCAAGCGTTACAGCGAAGCACCTGCCTCGACCTGACCCGGATCAGTCGAGCGGCGGGGTTTCACGCTCGGACGGCGTCGGACCCGGATTCAGCAGCGGATCACGCCACCCAGGCATCCCCGGCAGCGGGCCTTCCGGCAGGTCCTTCTCAATCGGCTCGGCATCGGGAATGTCGGATGGAACCTCCTCGGGCTGGACGGCTGGTACTGGCTTTTTGGGGTCGGTCATTGCGCTCTCCTTGAAGTAAGAAGAATGGGCCGCCAGTCGATATCGTTCCCCGCTCGCCTGCGGATCCCGGCGCCAAAGCCCGCGCGCCGCTTGCGTTCCCAGAGGTTTTCCCCTATAGCCCGCCTCGCATTCGTTCGGCCGGGGGCTGAACGGAGGGTTCGTGCATTTGTACGATAGGGTTCGCCCGTCCTCCCGTGTTCCCGCTCTTTAGAAGACTGCTTTGATCGCCTTTCCGGCTTCAAAGGGGCTCCGCGCCGAGTGGAAGTGTTGTGAACCAACTTGAAGGAAGGCGCTTATGGCCCTTTACGAACACATTTTCCTGGCCCGCCAGGACGTTTCCCCGACGCAGGTGGAAGAGCTGACCGCGGCCCTGACCGAAGTGCTCAGCAACGGCGGCGGCAAGGTCACCAAGAACGAGTACTGGGGCCTGAAGTCGCTCTCGTACCGCATCAAGAAGAACCGCAAGGCGCACTACACCCTGCTCAACATCGACGCTCCGCACACCGCGGTGGCCGAGATGGAGCGCCAGATGGGCATCAATGAAGACATCCTGCGCTTCATGACCATCCGCGTTGACGAGCTCGAGGAAGGCCCGTCGGCCATGATGCAGAAGCGCGATCGCGACGACGATCGTGGCGACCGTCCGGGTGGCCCGCGTGGCGACCGTGGTGGTTTCGACCGCGGCGACCGCCGCCCGCGCCGCTTCTAAGAACTCGGAAGGATCCAGCCAAATGGCCATCAAAGACCTGACCACGACCACGGCCCGCCGTCCGTTCCAGCGTCGCCGCAAGACCTGCCCGTTCTCGGGCCCGAATGCGCCCAAGATCGACTACAAGGACGTTCGCCTGCTGCAGCGCTACGTGTCGGAGCGCGGCAAGATCGTCCCCTCCCGCATCACTGCGGTCTCCGCCCTGAAGCAGCGCGAACTGGCCAAGGCCATCAAGCGCGCCCGCTTCATCGGCATCATGCCCTACGCCGTTCAGTAAGAACCGGCGTCAGGACCAGGGCGGTTGGCGCTATAGACGCGCGTCAGATCGCCAAGCTGGGGTGGCCGGATGGCCGGCCGCTCCTAACTGCCCAAGGGCAGGACAGCACAAGGAAAGCATCATGAAAGTCATTCTCCTCGAGCGTATCGGCAAGCACGGCCACATCGGCGACGAAGTGGCGGTGAAGGACGGTTTCGCCCGCAACTTCCTGCTCCCGCAGCAGAAGGCGCTGCGCGCCACCGAAGCCAACCGCAAGAAGTTCGAGCGCGATCGCGCCGACATCGAGCAGCGCAACCAGGAGCGCCGCGAGGCCGCTGCCGGTATCGCTTCCGGCCTCAACGGCAAGTCGGTGGTCATCATCCGCCAGGCTGGCGAAACCGGCCAGCTCTACGGTTCGGTGTCGTCGCGTGACGTGGCCGACGCGCTGATTTCGGACGGCTTCACCGTCTCGCGTTCGCAGGTCGACCTCGCCAACCCGATCAAGACCGTCGGCGTCCACCCGGTGCCGCTGCACCTGCACGCCGAAGTCGCCGTCTCGATCACCGTCAACGTGGCGCGCTCGGAAGACGAGGCCGCCCGCCAGGCCGCCGGTGAAGACCTCACCGCGATCAACTACGACGACGAAGCGGCCGAAGAGTTCGCCGCTGGCCAGGCCGAAGTCGGCTCCGCCGCTTCCGAGGCCTTCGGCGACGAAGAGTAAAACCGTATCGCATCGATACGAGAAAGGGCCGGGAGCGATCCCGGCCTTTGTGCTTTCAGCGCGCCTCGGCGAGCGCCTTGATGCCCTCGAGCCATGAGGCGATCTGGGTTTCGAGTTGCGGGCTGCTGATCGCCTGCTCAGCCAGGGGGCCACGCATCGATTCTGCCGCGGTGAGCCGGGTGTGCGAGCCGATAGGTTCAAAGCGATAGACGTGTACCGCCTCGAGACCGTCCGCCAGTGTGCACCAGGTCAGGGTGCGGCCAGGCTCCGTAATGGCAAAGCGCGAGCGGACCTGGATCGGCCCGGTGGACCAGGTGAAGACGCCGCCATCCAGGGCGATCACGTGCTGAACATCGGCACGGATCTCTGGCCAGTTTGCAACGTCGTGGAGCAACCGCCACACGGCTTCCGATGGCCGAGCGATGGCGATGCTCCCGGAGGCGGCAACCGGTGCCGAGGGATCGAGCTTCCCCTCTTGCGCGAACCTCCAGGCCAGCGTGTCCTCGATGTGGAGCAGGTCGTCCGTGGTCATGATCATTTCTCTTTCGATACGATGTATCGATACACTGTATCGATCCGGCATGGGATCGTCAAACCTATGGTGGGACGGCGCGGCGGTGCTAAGGAGTGAGGATCATCAGCCCGGAGACGGTCTTGGCCGGCAACGACACCGATAGCTCCCTTGCCGACACCATTGCGCTGCTGTGGAGCGACCATACCCGCCCGGTCGGGCGGAGCGGGCGCACCATCAGCGATTTCGTCGCGGCAGCTACCGAACTGGTGCGGACCGAAGGCCTCGAATCGCTGTCGATGCGCGCCATTGCCGCTCGGCTTGGGGTGCGGACCATGGCGACCTACAGCTTCGCGCCGGGCAAGGCGGCGTTGCTGGCGCTGATGGTCGACCGAGCCTATGCCGGCCTCTATCCGGATCGAGCCCTGCCGCATGGCCGCAACTGGCGGCAGGGATTGAGCGTGGTCGCCGAGGCGAACCACAGGCTGTTCCTTGCCAATGCGTGGCTGGCCGCGGCGCGCCCGGCGCGTTCGCCGATGGGGCCGCACGAGATCCAGAAGAATGAGGCGGAACTGGCGGTGCTCGAGGGGATCGGCCTCAGCGATTTCGAGATGGAACAGGCGCTGGCGGCAGTCCTCAACCACGCGGCTCACACTGCCGCGCTGCAGTCGGGGCTGCTGGCGGAACGGCAGCAAACGGGGATGGGCGACACGGACTGGTGGCGCCAAGCCATGCCGCAACTGGAGCGGGTGGTCGATCCGCGCCGTTTTCCCCTCACGGCGCGGGTAGGTCAGGCTGCCACAGCGGCGCGGCAGGGCGAGTTCTGGGGCGAAGAGGCCTTCCGCTTCGGCCTCGAGCGGCTGCTCGATGGGATCGAAGCGCTGATCGCCAGGCGCTAGAGTGCGGGAAGCGTTGCAGACTTTTCCGGTCATAAAGCCGACCAGCTCAAAGACTTAGCAGTTTGACAATGCAACGAAACGGTGAACAGCGCTAAGCCGCCCCAATACCCATGCGAGCCAGCAGGCGGTCGCGACGGATGAACTGATGGTAGAGCGCGGCGCCAATATGAAAGGCGAGCAGGCCCAGCATCAGGCGCGAGACGATACCGTGGACAGCCCGCGGCAGAACGGTTTCGAGGTTGGGGAGCGTGGCCGAGCCGATGATGGCGGGGAGCGCCCCCGACAGGATGATGGTGGCAATGCCGCTCGAGGCGGTGACGACGACCACCGCATAAAGCGCCAAGTGCACCGTTTTGGCCATGAGCTTCTGCCAGCCGGGCTGACCGGCAGGCGAAGCCGGGCGCCGATCGATGGTGAGCCACCAGACGATGCGCAACAGCGTCAGCACCAACACCCCTGCCCCGAACGGAATGTGAGCGCGGAGCAACGCCAGCTTGGCGGCCGGATCGACCTGCGCGGCGGCGAGGAGACCCGTAGCGAACAGCGCAACGATCAACAGCGCGGTGAGCCAGTGGATGGCGATGGCGACGCTGCCGTAGCGCGTCGAACTGCTTGTCGCGGACATCGAAGCCTCCTTGCGTTTCATCGCCAACGGCGATTACATAGCACACTATGAATTTAAATAGCAAGCTATGCAAATGAGCTATGTTCGCGAGACCTCGGCCGGCTACCTCACCAACTGGGCAGCGCGGCTGTTTGCGCGCGCCATCGAACGGCGGCTGGCGGGCGGCAATTCGGGCCCGATGCCGGTGTTCTTCGCGCTGCAGGACGGTGGAGCGATGACGCAGAAGGCGCTGGCACAACTGGCGGCGGTGGAGCAGCCGACCATGGCGAACACCCTCAACCGGATGGAGCGCGACGGGCTGGTGGCGCGGACGCCCGACCCGAACGACCGGCGCAGCGCCCGGGTGTCGCTGACGCCGCTTGGGCTCGAGCGAGCCCGGGCCGCCTTCGTTTCGGCGATCGAGGTCAACGGCATCGCCACCGATGCGCTCAAGCCCGAGGAGCGCGAAATGTTTTACGGCATGATGCGCCGGATCATCGCGGCGCTGGAGCGCGACGCCGGTACTCAATAACGGGTACGAATCGGCGATCCGCCGGGCACCGCGAATGTAAACGTGCCGCCTTGGTTTCCCCCGCTTTCAACACTACGCACAGGCGACGTCGCGGTGACCCGATTCGGCCACCGCAGCGTCACATTTTGTAGTCGTGCGGGCCGGCGCCGCTGGTAAACCAATCCTTACACTTTGGGAGGAGACTTCGAGTCGCCATGGCCGACAACAACGTGCATCGCCTGCGTCCGGAAGACGAGAAGGGCTTCCGCCTTGCGCCCCACAACGTGGAGGCGGAGCAGGCTTTGCTGGGAGCGATCCTCGTCAATAACGAGGCGTTCTATCGGGTCAGCGACTTTCTCATGCCCGAGCATTTCTACGAGCCGATCCACCGCACGATCTATGAGGTGCTGGCCAAGATCATCCGCGCCGGCAAAACCGCGACGCCGATCACCGCCAAGACCTACCTCGCCGATGCGCTGACCGCCGAAATGACCATGCCGCAATACCTGGCGCGGCTGGCGGCCGAAGCAACGACGGTGCTGAACGCGGCCGACTACGGCCAATCGATCTACGACCTGGCGATCCGCCGCAACCTGATCCAGATCGGCGAGGAGATGGTGCAGGTCGCCTACGACTCCGATGTCGAAGCGACGGCCAACAAGCAGATCGAGGAGGCCGAGAAGGCGCTGTTCGACCTGGCGGAAAAGGGCCGCTACGACGGCGGCTTCCAGAGCTTTTCGGCAGCGCTGACCGAAGCCATCAAGATGGCCGGCGAGGCCTATGGTCGCGACGGCACGCTCAGCGGCACCTCGACCGGGCTCACCGATCTCGACCGGCTGATGGGCGGGCTGCAGCGCTCCGACCTGATCATCCTCGCGGCGCGTCCTGCCATGGGCAAGACCTCGCTCGCCACCAACATCGCCTTCCATGTGGCCAAGAGCTTTCGCGGTGAAGTGCAGGCCGACGGGCATATGAAAACCGTCGATGGCGGGCATGTGGGGTTCTTCAGCCTCGAAATGAGCGCCGAGCAGCTGGCGACGCGTATTCTCGCCGAGCAGGCCGAGATCTCCTCGTCCGACATCCGGCGCGGCAATATCCACGAGAGCCAGTTTTCCAAGCTCGTCGACACCTCGAACCTGATGGCTCAGGTGCCGCTCTATATCGACGATACCGGCGGCATCTCGGTGGCGCAGCTGGCGGCGCGCGCCCGGAGGCTGAAGCGCCAGAAAGGCCTCGACCTGCTCATCGTCGACTACCTGCAGCTGCTCAGTGGCTCGTCCAAAAAGGCGAGCGAGAACCGCGTGCAGGAACTGACTGAGATCACCACCACGCTCAAAGCGCTGGCCAAGGAGCTGGAGGTACCGATCATCGCGCTCAGCCAGCTCAGCCGTCAGGTCGAAAACCGTGACGACAAGCATCCCCAGCTTGCGGATCTGCGCGAATCCGGATCCATCGAACAGGACGCCGATGTGGTGCTGTTCGTGTATCGCGAGGAGTACTACCTCAAAAACAAGGAGCCCAAGGAGGGCACGCCGGAACACATGGCGTGGCAGGGCGAGATGGAACAGGTGCACGGCAAGGCTGAAGTCATCATCGGCAAGCAGCGTCACGGCCCGACGGGGACCGTGCAGGTGAGCTTTGAGGCGCAGTTCACGCGCTTCGGCAACCTGGCACGCTCCGAGTACCTGCCCGAAAGGATGGAATAGTGATGGCGGCACCGGCCATTGCGACCGGTTACGGCGGGCGGCTGACGGTCGACCTGGGCGCCTTGAAGCGTAACTGGCAGGCGCTCGACAAGGTGAGCCGCGGCGCGCTGACCGGCGCGGTGGTGAAGGCCGATGGCTATGGCACCGGCATCGCCCAGGCCTCGCGCGCCTTCTACGAGGCAGGCGCCCGGTTCTTTTTTGCGGCGACGCCTGACGAGGGCATCGCGGTGCGCGCTGCGCTGCCCGAGGATAGCCACATCTTCATTCTCTCCGGGCTCTATCCTGGCTCGGCGCCGCTCTATGTCGGCGAGCGGCTGATGCCGTGCCTCGCCTCGATCCCGATGCTGGAGGAATGGCTCACGGCCTGCGCCGCCTCCAACCAGGCGCTGCCGGCGGCGCTGCATTTCGACACCGGCATCAACCGGCTCGGCTTCCGGCTCAACGAGACCTCGATCGTCAAGCGGCTGATCGACTCGATCGGCTATGCGCCGCAGATGATCATGAGCCACCTCGCCTGCGCCGATACGCCGGCACACGAGAAGAACCGCACGCAACTGGCGCTTTTCACCTCGGTCATGGCGCAGTTCCCGGGCATTCCGGCGTCGCTCAGCAACTCGGCCGGGCTGATGAGCAACCGCGACAACCATTTCCAGATGGTCCGCCCGGGCATTGCCCTCTATGGCGGCCGGGCAGTCGCCGGCCGGCGCAACCCGATGGCGCCGGTGGTAACGCTCGAAGCGCCGGTGCTGATGACCAAGGACGTGAAGACCGGCGAGACGGTCGGCTATGGCGCGCTGCAGACGATGTCGCGCGACAGCCGCCTCGCCATCGTCGCCATCGGCTATGCGGATGGGTTCTTCCGCTCGCTCAGCTCGTCGAACAACCACCGCGGCACCCATGTGGTGATCGATGGCCAGCCCTGCCCGGTAGTGGGGCGGGTGTCGATGGACATGATCGGGGTGGATGTCACCGACCTGCCGCGGCCCCCGGCGCCGGGCGAAATGGCCGAGATCATCGGCAAGCAGATCACCATCGACGACCATGCCGACATCGCCAACACCATCGGCTACGAAGTGTTGACCAGCCTCAAGGGCCGCTACTCGCGCAACTACACGGAAAGCGCCGCGCCGACCGCGTGAGCGATAAGGAGGAACGGCTTTGGCAGCGCTGCATTTCGCCACCCGCCTCAACTCCTTCGCCTCTCGGCCGGAAACCGCATGGCCCGGCCTGATGGGGAAGCCGAGCGTCCTGCAGCTGGCGGCGCGCGCCGCCACGGCGACCGGACTTACGCATGTCGATCTCAACTACCCCGATCATCTCGGCGCCGGCGTCGCTGCTACGGCGCGAGGCATCCGCGACCTGGGGCTGGAGATCAACGGCCTCGCGATGCGTTACTACACCGAGCCGGCTTTCAAGATCGGCGCATTCACCAACCCCGACCCGGCGATCCGGCGTGCCGCCATCGATCTGACCAAGCGGGGCATCGACGCCGCGCTCGAGATCGGCGCACCATTGATGACGCTGTGGCTGGGCCAGGATGGTTTCGACTACGCGCTGCAGGCCAATTATGATCGCCTGTGGTGGATGGAGATCGAGGGCATTCGCGAGGTCGCAGCGCACCAGCCGGAATGTGACATCAGTATCGAGTACAAGCCGAACGAGCCGCGCTCGTACTCGTTGCTGCCCGATTGCGCCACGACGCTGCTGGCGATCGGCGACGTCGGGCTCCCCAATTTGGGCGTGACCCTGGATTTCGCCCATTCACTCTACGCCGATGAACAGCCGGCCTTTGCTGCTGCGCTGATCAAGCGCCACAGCCGGCTGCTCGGGGTGCATCTCAACGACGGCTACGGCAAGCGCGACGATGGGCTGATGGTGGGCGCGGTCAACACCCTGAAGACCATCGAACTGCTGCGCCAGGTGCGCCACGACGGCTACGACCGGCCGATCTACTTCGATACTTTTCCCGATATGACCGGGCTCGACCCGGTGCACGAATGCTCCGTCAACATCGCCACCGTGACCTCGATGTTGGAGGTGGTCGACCGGCTCGATGCGTCCAACGGGCTCGACGAGGCGATGGCGCGACAGGACGCCGTATCGGTGCAGGCGATCGTACAGGCGGCGTTGTCCGCCCCGCGTCGCGCATGAGCAGTACCGTCGTCGTCTTCGGCAGCCTGCATTATGACATCACGGTCGAGGCCCGAGGCTGGCCACAGCAGGGCGAAACCGCAGTCGGTCGGGCCTGGGCGCCAAAGCTTGGCGGCAAGGGTCGCAACCAGGCAGTCGCCGCAGCGAGGACGGGCGCCAGCGTGGCAATGATCGGCGCCATCGGCGACGACCAGTTTGGTTCAGCGTTGCGAGCCGATCTCGAGGGCAGGCGCATCGACCATTCGCGTCTGCGAGTGAGCCATGCGGCGGGCACCGGCATGAGCGTCGCGCTGTTCGACGAAACCGGCGACTACCGGGCAGTGATCGTCTCCGGCAGCAACCTGACGCTCGGCACGGCGGACGTGCCGGACGGCTCTTTCTGGTCGAACACGAGTGTGCTGGTGCTGCAAAACGAAGTTCCGGACCCGGCCAATGCCCTCGCCGCCAGCGCTGCGCATGCAGTGGGCGCGATGGTCATCCTCAACGCCGCCCCTGCCCGGCCATTGAGCGCCGAACTCACGGCAGTGGTCGACCTGCTCATCGTCAACGCCGTGGAAGCAGCGAGCCTTACCGGATCACCAGAGCCCGGCAGTCTGGAAGAGGCAAAGTCGGCTGCACTGTCTCTCGCTCGCAGCTTCCCGCAGGTGGTGGTGACGGCGGGGTCGGCCGGTCTCGCATATGCCGCGGGCGGCGAAGCGCTGCTGATCGCTGCTGAACCGGTCGCAGTGATCAGTACGCACGGCGCCGGCGATGCGCTCGTCGGTACGCTCGCCGCAGCCCTGGCCGGCGGGGCGCCGGTGCGCAGCGCGCTGGTGACGGCCAACCATGCCGCGGCCTTGCATGTCTCGGGCAAGGTGTCTCAGTAGGTCAGGCGTTGCCGGCCGTGGTTGCCTTGCCCGGTTGCCAGCGCTAACTTCACGCCAAGGCCGCTCCAGCCCAACCTGCCGCCGGGTTGAAGGGAGCTCTCCGAACAGCTTGCAACCCGACCTCAATCCCTGGTCGATGCGTAATCGGCGGACGTCGACCCGAGATGAGGTCTGGCATGCCGTTTGGAATTGCGCCCTTCACGCGGGCAGGACTCCTGTCGATCAAGCATGCGGTGCGCGACCGCTACCCCCAGATCAAGTCGGGGCACTTCGACGAGGCGATGGCCTATTCCCTGGGCTTCGATACCTATGCCGCGATGCTTCCGGTGATCGAACTGGCCGAGAAGTCCGGCGACATGTCGGCGGTAGCGAAGCCCGATTGGTTCCTCGTGCGGCTGAGCGATCTCGGCTACGACCTCAACGACATGAAACCGCTAAGCGCATTCCTCTGGAGCCTGCCGATGGAGTTTGCCGTGTCCGTCATGGCAACGGAGCGCGCCGAACGCGCTCGATCGCTGCTCTCTCCGAAGGCAGCCAACGATGGCTGAGGGCGTGCGCCTGCTGATCACCGGGAATGGCGGCTCCGGCAAGACCTGGCTGGGCGAGCGGCTGGCGCAGTGCCTGGCGGTGCCGCTGCTACGCCTCGACGACTTCTACTGGGACGGCGCCTATGGCGGCAAGGAGCGGGACAAGCGGGTGGTGTTCGGCGAGGTGGCCGAACGCGCCAACGAAGGCTCGTGGGTGATGGAGGGTGTCTATGGCTGGCTGCTGCCGGCCGCCCTGCCCCGCGCCACAGAGTTCATCTTCCTCGATCTGCCGGTCGAAGAGTGCCTCGACAATGTGCGGAGCCGCGGCAACCAGGGCGGCGGCGACGAAGCGTCCTTTGCGGCACTGCTGGCGTGGGTGGCGGAGTATCCGGCCCGGACCAACTCGAACTCGCGACAGGCGCATCAGCGGCTGTGGGAGGCGTTCTCTGGAGCGAAGACGGTGCTCCGCAGCCGTCAGGAGATCGACGCGTATCTCAGGTTCCGGTGAAAGATCACCGCTTGCCGCGCACCCACTGCATTATGCCGAGCAGCCGGAGCAGCAGCTTTGCGCGTGAAGGCGGCGGGATCTTGCGGGTGTCGCCGATGGTGCCAAGGCGAACGACCTTGGCGGTGGGGTCGATGACGAAAGCGACGACCACCGAAGCGGTCTTTGCCGTGATGGCGAGCTTGCCGCCGCCGACCAGCAGCCCCTGCTCTGCCTCGCTGAAGCGCTGGCCGCCCGCTTCGATGTCGCCGGTGAAGACGTAGAAATAGATGTCGCGGTGGGGGATATCCGGAAGTGCGACGCTGGCGCCGGCGGTAAGCCGGATGTCGAACATGTCGATCGTGTTGCGAACGAAGAAGGGGGCGCTGCCGCCTTCCGGGCCGAACAGGTGCCGCCAGACATTCGGCATCCAGGGCGGGAGCGGCGCGTGCTGGAGGTTGGGCTCGAGGTCGGCGGTGTGCGGACGCACCATGATCTGCAGCATGCGCAGGTGCGGATCGGTGGGCGCTGTCTCTTCGGAGTGCCAGAAGCTGGTGCCGGCGTTCATGACCAGCATATGCCCGGGGTCGGTTACGAGGTTGCCGCCGGCCCGATCCTTGTGGCGCATCGCGCCCTCGGGCACCCAGGAAATGATCTCGTCATTGCGGTGTTCATGCATGGCGATGAGACGGCCAGGCACCATGAACGACTCGACGATCAGCGCCAGGGCGCCATGACCGTGATCGGCAGGACGAGGAAACAGCCAGCCGGGCATGTTGAGGCGGATGACGAAACCGCCCGAGTCGCGGGTAATCTGGCTGCGTCCGGCCTTCAACAGCATCGGCTCATCCTCGCAGGATACGCGACACGAGCTTCGCGCATCCTGCGAGGAGAATGAAGGGTGGGGCGGGATTACTTGCCCCAGAAGCGGTCTTCGGCCGCCTGGTCGGAGGAGAACAGCCACACTTCGACGATCTTACCGTCCACGATACGCATCAGATCGACCCCGGGTTGATCGAGCTTGATGCCGTCGCGCTCCGCTGCGAAAGCCAACTGGATCGCGACCCGATCGCCGTTGGCCATGTAGTGATCGGCGCGGGTGATGGAGAAAGTGCCGCGCGAGATTTCCATCATGCCGCCGAGCATGGCGCCGACCGCGGCGAGGCCATGGTGTGTGCCCGAGAAGCGGTTGTCACCGGGCTGATGCCAGACGACGTCGGGCGAGACGGCGCTCGCCAGCAGGGCCTGGTCCCCGGTCTGGGCGGCGCGGATGTAGGTCTTGGCGATGTCGATGTTCTTGCTCATTGCTGGCTCCGTTCTGGTAATGGGCGCGGGTGCTGCGCTTGAGCGGAGGTAATAAAGCGCCATAGGCTGCTCCGTCGTGGTTGGAACTTGCCTCTTTCAGATACTTATCGGACATTCGTGCCGACACAACCAAACGAGGACACCGACAATGACGCCGCAGCCCGAGCGCCAGCGTGATGTCGCCCGGCTCGACTACAGGCCTTACGGTGCCCCGCTCGATATCGAGATCTTCCCGTTCGCGGCGCTGCGACAGCGGGGCTCGGGACCGCGCATCGGGGCGACGCACCGATACGCCTTTCACATGCTGGTCTGCGTGACCGAGGGCGCCGTCCGGCAAGTGATCGATTTCGAGCCGGCCGAATGTGCCGCAGGCTCACTGCTGGTACTGCGGCCCGGACAAGTGCACAGCTTCGGCGCGGCAGACGGCTGGGAAGGGTGGCTGGTGCTGTTCCGCGCCGAGTTCCTGCCCTCTGCCTCCGAAACGGTTTCGGAGCTGCTGCCGGTGCTGGGGCTCGACCGGTTGCCGGATCAGATGCACCTGCCCCTCGATGACCTCGAGGCAACCACCGAGACGCTCCGGCGCATGTATCGGGATGCCTCGGGCGACACGCCGCCCAAGGCGCTGCACGCTCTACTGCGCTACGAGCTGTGCGCCCTGTTGCTGCGCCTGACGGTGCTGCACGACCGCCGGCAGGGCACGAAGGCAGAGGAGCGGCGAGGGCTACAGCGGTTCGCGGCGTTTCGCGGCCTGCTCGAGGAACAGCATGCAAACTGGCACCAGGTTGCCCGCTATGCCGACGCGCTGGGCTGCACCGAGAAGAGCCTGACGCGCGCGGCGCAGGAAGCAACCGGACGGAGCGCCAAGGCGGTGATCGCCCAGCGTATCGTGCTCGAGGCGAAGCGGCTGCTGGCTCATACCGACCGCCCCGTCTATCTGATCGCCGACGGACTGGGCTTCCAGGAAGCGACCAACTTCGCGAAGTTCTTCCGGCGCGAAGCGGGAGTGACGCCCGTCGAGTTTCGCCGCCGCCATGCGGCTTGAGCGTCAGCCCTCCATGATCAAATCATGCAGGCCACCCGTCATGATGCCGCCCTCGACCGGCAGGTTGATACCGGTGATCCATGACGCATCGGCCGAGGCGAGAAAGGCCACTGCAGCGGCGATGTCCTCGGGCTCGCCGATGCGGCCGAGCGGGTATTTTCGGGCGCGCTTGCCGCCGTCGTCCTCGCGGACGGTCCAGTTGCGGGTGCGGATGGTGCCGGGGCTGATCAGGTTGAAGCGGACACCCTGTGTGCCATAGCGCGCAGCGAGGTTCTTGGTGAGGATCTCGAGCCCGGCCTTGGCGGCCGAGTAGGCGTAGCCGCCAAAAGCCCAGTTGCCATTGATCGAGCCAATGGTGACAACGCTGCTGCCGGGTCCAGCGGCGATCAGCGCCGGCAGCGCGGCGCGGACGCAGCGGAACACGCCGGTTAGGTTGACGTCGATCTTGCGGTCGAACAGCTCGTCGGGGATGTCGCCTAGTGCCGGCTCGTTCCAGTCGCCGCCGGCAGTGTTGACGAGTACGTTGAGCTTGCCGAAGCGTGCAACGCTATCGGCGATGGAGGCATCGACGGCGTCGCGGCTGGTGACGTCGCAAGTGGTGGCGAAAGCCCGCGCACCCGTCGCGGCGATTTCGGCGGCGACGGCCTCCGCCGCAGGCCCATCGACATCCGAGACGGCAATCGCTCCACCTTCGGCTGCAAGGCGCAGCGCGGTGGCGCGGCCGATACCATGCCCTGCCCCGGTGACATAAATCGCTCGGCCCTCGAACCGCATGCCGTACTCCCTGTACCTTCACGTGGGCGGGCACCGTAGCGACCGAAGCGCAATCGGGCCACCTTGACGGCTTGCTCTCATCAATATTCAACAATATCATTGATCAATGTTATCATTGAATATGGAGCCCGAAATGCCGACCAAACCCCCAACCTTCACCAAGACCATGCAGCTGGGCATTGTGGTGCCCAATCTCGAGGCGGCGGTTCGCGCCTATGAAGAGCAATACGGCATCGGGCCGTGGGAGTTCATGGAGATCGGGCCGGAGAACGCCGAGAACGTCCTGGTCGACGGCAAGCCGGCGGCCTGGCATTCGCGTATAGCCATGACGATGATCGGCGATGTGATGTGGGAGCTCATCGAGCCAAGGGACGCGAACGACATGTTCGGCAAGTTCCTTGCCCAACGCGGCGGCATTGGCGGCGTGCACCATGTCGCGGTGCGCACGCCGGATTTCCGGCAGACGCTGGCCGACCAGCGGGCGCGCGGCGGCCAATCCACCCTGAGCGGCAGCTTCACCGGCATCGAGGTGCACTATCTCGACAGCGCCCCCGATATCGGGGTGATCCTCGAAGTGTTCAGCGGCATGCCTGGAGAGTAAGCGAAGGTCCGAGGGCCCCTCCCCCGGTCGCGCGGAAGGGTCCTCGACGAGTTTACGGCCGGACGATACCGCCGTCGCGGCGGCGGTCCTCGGCCATGTAATGCGACTTCGCCGCCTTGTCCGGATCGAGCAGCGCCGCGGCCTTCTTGATGTCGATGTCGATACCGAGGCCTGGCTGCTCATTGCCATAGAGATAGCCGCCTTCCAGCACGGCGTGGCCTGGGAACAGCTCATATTCCTCGGGCTTGAAGTGGTTCTCCTCCTGAATACCGAAGGCGGTGGAGGCGAGGTCGACATGCATGGCAGCCATCTGGTTGACCGGGTCGTTGTCGCCGCCTTCCTGCCAGGCGGTCTGCACACCGAACCATTCGCAGAGCGTCGCGATCTTGCGCGCCTGGGTGATGCCGCCGCCCTTCGAGATGCGGACGCGGACGAAATCGATCAGCCGTTCGGTGATCAGCGGCAGGTACTCATGCGGGTTGACGAACAGCTCGCCCATGGCCTGCGGCGTGGCGCATTGCTGGCGCACCTGGCGATACCAGCCGACCTGCTCGGGCGACAGCAGATCCTCGAGGAAGTAGAGCCGGTAGGGCTCGAGGAGCTTGGCCAGTTGCACTGCGTTGGTGGGCGCCAAATGCTCGTGCACGTCGTGGGTGAATTTCGGCCCCCAGCCGAGCTTGTCGCGCAGGTGGGCGAACATCTCGGGGATGGCGTGCAGGTAGGCGTCGTCGTCGAAGGCCTTGTCCTGCGGCCAATGGTTCTTGGGCCCGCGGGCATTGGCGCGATCGAGGAAACCGCCGCCGCCATAGTTGCCGAGTTGGCAGCGGATGACGGTGTAGCCCTCCTCCCAGTAGCGGCGGACATCGTCCTCGAGCTCGGTGAGCGAGTTACCCTGGGCGTGGGCATAGGCGGCGACGGCGCTGCGGGTCTTGCCGCCGAGCAGCTGGTAGACCGGCATGCCGGCTTGCTTGCCCTTGATGTCCCACAGCGCCATGTCGATGCCGGCCTGCGCGGTGTTGCCGATCGCTTCGTTGCGCCAGTAGCTCTGGGTGTAGACCGATTGCCAGATGTCCTCGATCTGGCTGACATCGCGACCGATCAAGAGCGGCGTGACGTTCTCGATCGCCGCCTGCACCACCTTGGCGCGGTAGTGGTCGGAAGCCGAGCCGATACCGTAGAGGCCGGGCTGGTCGGTCAGAACCTTGACGAACAGCCAGGTGCCGTCGGCGCGCGTGCGGATCGTCTCGATCCCGGTGATCTTGGTCATCTCTTCCCTATGTCAGCTTGTGCCGGCCGCTGGGTGGGCCGTTCGGAGTCGCGATGAGCTTCGCAACGGCTGGCGGCGGAGGCAAGTTGGGCAAAGGTCGAGCGCACCGCCTCCATACGATTTGTTCTCTTTTTGTTCTTGACTTCCGCTTGACCTCGCTGGTTCCTTGTCTGTCCCTGAGACGGAGGACCGATGAGATGACCGATCTGCCACAGCTGTCGATGTTCGCTGAGGACACAAGGCCGCTCAAGTCCATCCGGGTGCCGCCGCGCCAGGGACGCGACCCGGTTTTCTTCGCCGTGCTGGTCGGCGGCGGGATCCGCCCGGCATTGCAGGAGATCGTCGACGAGCAACGGCGCCTCCACGGCATCACGGCGGCGCTGCTGCCGGCCACGACGCTCCATATCTCGCTGGTCGGCGTCGGCTTCTATCAGGAACTGAGCGGCAGCGATCTCGCCGTGGCCATGGCGACCGGTGAGGCGATCGGCTTTCAGCCATTCGACATCGCCCTCACCCGGCTCGCGAGCTTCCGCCGCAAGGTGGGCTCGCCCCCATTGGTGCTGCGCCCCGGTTCGGACACTCCGCTGGTCGAACTGGCGCGGTTGCTGCGCTGGGGCATGCTGGAGCGCGGTTTCGAGGTGCGCTCGGCAGCCAGCGAGGCATTCTACCTGACGCTCTGCTACGATCGGGTGTGCGCGCCGGAGGTGGTGCTCGAGCGGCCACCGACATTGCGGGTGGACGGGTTCGCGCTGGTGCGGGGCTTTTATGGGCAGGGTCGATATGAGGTGATCGGGGAGTGGCCACGGCGGTGATTTGAGCTAGCCGTTGCCACTGGACCCATCTCCCCCTGGCGGGGGAGAAAGCGAAAACTTGGGCTTAGCGCAGCTAAGTCCTTAGTTTTCGGAAGAGAGGGGGACATGAGGAGCCACCGTGCCCTCCAAAATCCCCTCTCTTGGAATTTCTAAGGCTTAGCCAAGAAGCTAAGCCCAAGAAATTCCATTCTCCCCCCGCAAGGGGGGAGATGAGGCCGGTGCGCGACCGACAAATGTTCACTCTTCGTTCTTGCCTTTGCCCTCATAGTCGGTTACCTGTCGTCGACTCCCCGGGGCATCTCATGGCGCGTACCAAAACCTCCTATGTCTGCCAGGCCTGCGGCGCCGCGACAACCAAGTGGCAGGGGCGGTGCGAGGCCTGCGGCGAGTGGAACACCATCGTCGAAGAAATCGTCGATACAGGCGTCGGCGCCGGACCGAAATCGGCGGTTGCCGGTGGCCGGCCGATCGAGCTGTTGCCGCTGGCCGGCGAAACCGAGACGGCAGCGCGGGTCGAGACCGGCATTGGCGAGCTCGACCGGGTGACCGGCGGCGGCTTTGTCATGGGTTCGGCGGTGCTGATCGGCGGCGATCCGGGCATCGGCAAATCCACCCTGCTGCTGCAGGCAGCGGCAGCATTGGCCGAGCGCGGCCGGCGCATCGTCTATGTCTCGGGCGAAGAAGCGGTGGCGCAGATCCGGCTCAGGGCGCAGCGGCTGGAGCTCGGCGATCGTCCGGTGCTGCTGGCGTCGGAGACCAATGTCGAGATCATCCTCGCGACGCTGCAGAACGGCCCACCGCCAGACCTGGTGATCATCGATTCGATCCAGACGCTGTGGACCGACCGGGTCGAAAGCGCCCCGGGCACCGTGACGCAGGTGCGCACCTCGGCGCAGGCGCTGACCCGTTTCGCCAAGAAATCCGGCGCCGCCGTGGTGCTGGTGGGGCATGTCACCAAGGACGGGCAGATTGCCGGGCCGCGGGTGGTCGAGCATCTGGTCGATGCAGTGCTGTATTTCGAGGGCGATGCCAGCCACACCTTCCGCATCCTGCGCGGGGTGAAGAATCGCTACGGCGCCACCGACGAGATCGGCGTGTTCGAGATGTCGACGCTGGGCCTGCGCGAGGTGGCCAATCCCTCGGCGCTGTTCCTCGACCAGCGCGACAAGGATGCGGCGGGCTCGGCCGTGTTCGCCGGCATGGAAGGCACCCGCCCGATGCTGTGCGAAGTGCAGGCGCTGGTCTCGCCCTCGCCGCTCGGCACCCCTAGGCGCGCGGTGATCGGCTGGGATTCGTCGCGGCTGTCGATGGTGCTGGCGGTGCTGGAGACGCGCTGCGGAGTTCGCATCGGCGCCAACGATATCTATCTCAACGTGGCGGGCGGGCTGAAGATCAACGAGCCGGCGGCCGACCTGGCGGTGGCCGCGGCGCTGATCTCGTCACTGACCGGCTCACCGCTCCCCTCCTCCAATGTGTATTTCGGTGAGATCTCGCTGGCCGGCGGGGTACGCCCGGTGGCGCATGCGGCGCAGCGTCTGCGCGAGGCGCAAAAGCTCGGCTTTCTGGGCGCGGTGACCGGCCGGCTGGGCAAGGGTGACGTGCCGAACGGCATTGCGGTGGGCGAGTATGCCGAGCTCGCCGAGCTCATCGGACGGATCGCCGCGCGTGGTCAGCGGCAGGCAGCGGAGTAGCGCTTTGGCCACGCTTTCTGCTTTCCGTGAACATCGGCCATGCACCTTCTCCTCGGTGCTTGGCTTTGCCACGATTAATGGTTACACGGGACCGTGAAGCGGGTCCCAGGGGCGGATTTTCTCTATGTTGACTGCATTTGACGTCGGCATCGGCGTTCTCGTCCTGATTTCGGCGATCCTGGCTACGGCCCGCGGGTTTACGCGTGAAATCCTGTCGCTGGCGACCTGGGCGGGCTCCGCGGCGATTGCTGCCTATGCCTATTTCAACCACAAGGACATCGCGCGCGGCTACATCGCCGAACCGATCGTGGCCGACATCGTGACGGTGCTCGGTACCTTCATCGTCGCGCTGATCATCCTCCACCTGATCACCATGCGGATCGCCGATTTCGTCGTCGACAGCCGCATCGGGCCGCTCGACCGGACCCTGGGTTTCATCTTCGGCGTCGCCCGTGGCGTGCTGATTGCGGTGATCGTGGTGGTCTTCGGGCTCTGGCTGATGCCCTCGAACCTGCCGTCATGGGCGGCCGAGTCGCGCTCGCTGCCGATCCTCAGGAATTTCGGCGACAGCCTGATTTCGCTGTTGCCGCCCGATCTCGAAAAGCAGGTGACCGATATCCTGCAGCGTGGTGCCGGTGGCGCCACCGGCGAGGATGCGTCGCCCGACGACGTGCCGACGCCGGATGCCGATGTGCCCAACGAAGAAGGCACCGACCAGCTCGAGAATGATGCCCCGCTGGAGCCGCCGGCCGAGGGAGCTGCAACCAACACCTGATGAAATTCGGGTGAGCGCATTGCATATTCGTGACCGGGGCCGCATCTGCGGTCCCGTCTTGTTTGGACCTGAACCCTGGGGTGACCGATGACCCAAAACGCCAAGCCGATCGCGGAATGGGACCACGATACGCTGCGCGAGGAGTGCGGCGTGTTCGGCATCCTCGGCCACCCCGAGGCGGCGACCCTCACGGCGCTCGGCTTGCATGCGCTGCAGCACCGCGGCCAGGAAGCGGCGGGGATCGTCAGCTTCGACGGCAAACAGTTTCATTCGGAACGCCAGCTCGGCCTCGTCGGCGACCACTTTACCGACCCGGCAACGGTCGGGCGCCTGCCCGGCCACCTCGCCATGGGCCATGTGCGCTACTCGACCACCGGCGAGACGATCCTCCGCAACGTGCAGCCGCTGTTTGCCGAACTGGAAGTCGGCGGCATCGCCATCGCCCATAACGGCAACTTCACCAACGGCCTGACGCTCAGGAAGCAGCTGATCTCGCAGGGCGCCATCTGCCAGTCGACCTCGGACACCGAGGTGGTGCTGCACCTGATCGCCCGCTCGAAGAAAGTCGCGTCCTCGGATCGCTTCATCGATGCACTGATGCATCTCGAGGGTGCGTTCGCGCTGGTGGCGATGACCCGCACCAAGCTGATCGGCGCCCGCGACGCCAACGGCATCCGCCCGCTGGTGCTGGGCGATCTCGACGGCAAGCCGATCTTTGCGTCGGAGACCTGCGCGCTCGACATCATCGGCGCCAAGTTCGTGCGCGATGTCGAGAACGGTGAAGTGGTGATCTGCGAGACGCAGCCGGATGGTACGATCACCATCGATTCGGTGAAGCCCTTCGCGCCCCGCCCCGAGCGCATCTGCCTGTTCGAGTATGTCTATTTCGCCCGCCCCGACTCGATCGTTGCGGGCCGGCCGGTCTATTCGGCGCGCAAGCGCATGGGCATCAACCTCGCCAATGAAGCGCCGGTCGAGGCAGATGTGGTGGTGCCGGTGCCCGATGGCGGCACGCCGGCGGCGATCGGCTATGCCCAGGCGAGCGGCATCCCGTTCGAGCTGGGCATCATCCGTAACCACTATGTGGGCCGGACCTTCATCGAGCCGACCCAATCGATCCGCGCCTTCGGCGTGAAGCTGAAGCACTCGGCCAACCGGGCCGAGATCGAAGGCAAGCGCGTCGTGCTGATCGACGATTCGATCGTGCGCGGCACCACCTCGGTGAAGATCGTGCAGATGATCCGCGAAGCCGGCGCGCGCGAAGTGCACATCCGCGTCGCCTCGCCGATGATCTTTCACTCCGATTATTACGGCATCGACACGCCGGATCCGGAGAACCTCTTGGCCAACCAGCATCCCGACCTCGAATCGATGTGCAAGTTCATCGGCGCCGATTCCCTCGCGTTCCTCTCGATCGACGGGCTCTATGATGCGGTTGGCGGGGTGAAGCGCAACCCGCTGAGTCCGCAGTTCACCGACCACCACTTCACCGGCGACTACCCCACCAAGCTCACCGACCTCAACGGCCGCAGCAAGAACGATCCAAAGATGCTGTCGCTGATGAAGGAAGCAAGCTGAGGCGGGCAATCTCTTGCCCGGCGTGCGCTGACCCCCACCCCTGTCCCCTCCCCGCAAGGGGACGACAAGAGGTCGCCCCGAGGGGAGGGAGACCCTCACACCGGCATTTCAGTAAGCGTCTCCCTCCCCCTTGCGGGGAGGGATTAAGGGTGGGGGTCCACGGCCACCGGCCTATCCGGCCTACCGCTGTGACACCTTTGCCCTTCCCCATCCTCAGCTCCGCCGCTAGAACCCGGGCCGAAACTCACGGAACCCTCACGCATGACCAACTCCCTTGCCGGCAAGATCGTCCTCGTTACCGGCGCGTCGCGCGGCATCGGTTATCAGGCGGCGCTCGAGGCGGGGCGGCGCGGGGCGCATGTGATTGCGGCGGCACGCACCATCGGCGGGCTCGAAGAACTCGATGACGAAATCCAGCAGGCCGGTGGCAGCAGCACGCTGGTGCCGATTGACCTCATGGATTTCGACGGTATCGACCGGCTCGGGCACGCGATCTTCGAGCGCTGGGGGCACCTTGACGGCTTCGTCGCCAATGCGGCGATGCTGAGCGAGTTACGCCCGCTGGCACATGTCGAGCCCAAGGAGTTCGACAAGCTGATGGGTCTCAACGTCACCGCCAATTATCGGCTGATCCGCTCGCTCGACCTGCTGCTGCGCCAGTCGGTGGCGGGTCGCGTGGTGGTCGTCTCCTCGTCGTCGGCGCGTTCGGCGCGCGCCAACTGGGGACCCTACGCGGCGAGCAAGGCGGCGGTCGAGGCGCTGGCCAAGAGCTACGCGGCCGAAGTCGGCGGCATCACCCCGGTGCGGGTCAACGTCTTCTATCCGGGTGCCGTGCGCACTGCGATGCGGGCCAAGGCGATGCCGGGCGAGAACCCCGACACCCTGCCCCGGCCTGCGGCACTGGTGCCCAAGCTGATCGACATGATCACGCCGGAGTTCACCGAGAACCGCATGCTGTTCGACTGGGAAAAGTCGGAACTGCGGCCGCTTTAGGCGCGCCGCCCACCCACCGGGGGAAATCCCTGCGGTCGCGCATGAGCAAAGCAATGTCGTGCCCACCCACCGGCGTCATTCCCGCGCAGGCGGGAACCTAGTGGGATACTGCGGCGCGAGTGGAGGCTGGGAAATCGCACTGGGTCCCCGCCTTCGCGGGGATGACGTCGGTGGCATGGCCAGCCCTGGTCGGGTGCTGCGGACTCACTTTCGCGGGAATGACTCCGTGGGTAACGGTCACCCACGGAGCGCATAGGACGCCGGCTAATTCAGCCGCGTCACCAGAATCTTGTCGATCCGGCGGCCGTCGAGATCCAGCACCTCGAAGCGCCAGTGGCCGCGCTCGAAGGTTTCGCCCACCGCCGGCAGGTGGTTGAGTTCGGCCAGCACGAAACCGGCGACGGTCTCGAACTTGGCGTCCTTGGGGACGGGCACGCCCAGATGCGCCTGGAACTCGTCGACCTGCATCCAACCCGAGACGAGATAGGAGCCGTCCTCGCGGGTGACATAGGCCTTCTCGTCACCCTCTTCTTCCTGGAACGCGCCGGTGATCGCCTCGAGAATGTCGCCCGGGGTGACGATGCCTTCGAAATGCCCGTACTCGTCGAACACCAGCGCCATGTGCACCAGCGAACCGCGGATGGCCTTGAGCACATCGAGTGCACTGGAGCGATCCATCACCACCGGCGCCTGCTTGACCAGCGTGCGCATATCCAGCGGCTCGCGGGCCAGGACGTTCTCGACCAGGTCCTTGCGGACGATCACGCCGATGATGGAGTCCACGGCGCCATCCTGAACCGGCAGCACCGAGTGGCGGGTGGCGCGGAGCTTCTCAATCATTTCTTCCTGCGTTTCGGAGAGATCGAGCAGTTCAACATCGAGACGGGGGGTCATCAGGCCGCGCGCCGAACGATCGGCGAGACGCATGACGCCCGAGATCATGTGACGCTCTTCGGTCTCGAGGACGCCGGCATGCTCGGCCTCGGCGATGAGGGTTTTCACCTCCTCATCGGTGACACGCTCATCGGTCTCGCCAGCCTGGCCGAGGAGCCGCAGCACCAGCTTGCCTGAGACGTCGAGCAGCCACACCAGCGGCGCCGCGATCGAAGCGATGAAGGCCATCAGGGGCGCAACACGGGCCGCCACCCCCTCGGAATCACGCAATGCGATCTGCTTGGGCACCAACTCGCCGACGATCAGCGACAGGTAGGTGATGATGATGACGACGATGCCGACGCCGAGCGGCGCGGCGATCGAGGGATTGATACCGGCGCCGATCAGGGTGTCACCGAGGCGCTCGCCTAGCGTCGCGCCGGAGAAGGCGCCGGAGAGCACGCCGACGAGGGTGATGCCGATCTGCACCGAGGAAAGGAACTTGCCCGGATCTTCCTGCAGCTTGAGCGCCACGGTGGCGCCGCGCTTGCCTTCGGCGGCGAGGACTTTGAGGCGCGCCGGGCGGGACGAAACTACCGCCAGTTCGCTCATTGCGAGAAGGCCGTTGACCAGCGTCAGGACGGCGACAATCAGAATTTCGAGGAACAATGTCGTTTCAAGGTTGCGGCCCCGCACTCAGCATCGGGTCGCTTGGAAGGCAGAAACTATAAGAGAGTGAGTAGCGAATTGCGAGTAGCGAATATGGCAGGATGAGCCTGCTACTCGTCATTCGCCATTGCCTACTCGCCCTTCTTGTCGAACGGGTTCTTGCCGCCGCGCAGCCATAACCGGATCGGGGTGCCGGGCATGTCGAAGGCGTCGCGCAAACCATTGACCAGGTAGCGCTGGTAGGCGTTCGGCACCGCTTCGGGGCGCGAGGCGAACAGGATGAAGCTCGGTGGCCGGATCTTGGCCTGCGTCATGTAGCGCAGCTTGAGGCGGCGGCCCGACACGGCCGGCGGCGGGTGGCTTTCGGTCATGCCGCTCAGCCAGCGGTTGAGCCGCGCGGTCGAGACGTGGCTGTTCCACTTGCGTTCGATGGCAAAAACCGCCTGCATCAGCTTGTCGATATTGCGGCCCTGCAGGCCGGAAATAGTGACGAGCGGGATGCCCTTGAGCTGCGGCAGGTAGCGCTCGCACTGCTCGCGCAACTCGGCAAGCTTGGCGTTCTTGTCTTCGATGGTGTCCCACTTGTTGACCGCGATCACCAAGGCGCGGCCTTCGCGCTCGACCAGATCGGCCAGCGTCAGGTCCTGCTTTTCGAACGGGATCTGCGCGTCGAGCAGCAGCACGACCACTTCGGCGTATTGGATCGAGCGCAGGGACTCGCTCACCGCCAGCTTTTCGAGCTTGGCCTCGATACGCGCCTTGCGGCGCATGCCGGCAGTGTCGACCAGGTTGATGGTCCGCCCGTCATACTCCCACGGCACCAGGATAGAATCGCGGGTGATGCCGGCTTCCGGCCCGGTCAGCAACCGGTCTTCGCCGACCATCCGGTTGATCAGCGTGGATTTGCCGGCGTTGGGGCGACCGATGATCGCCACGTTGAGATGGCGCTTGGGATCCCAGCGCTTGACCGGACCTTCCTCGGTCGAGCCGTCATCCTCAGGCAGGTCGACATCGACCTCGGGCATCACATCCAGCGACGGCGCCCGGGCTTCCGCCTTCTCCGCGGCCGCATCCACGGCTTTCGAGACAATGGCGTGGAGGTCGGCGAGGCCAAGCCCGTGCTCGGCCGATAGCGCCACGGGCTCGCCGAAGCCGAGATTGTAGGCCTCCAGGAGACCCGGATCGGCGGCCTTGCCTTCCGCTTTATTGGCGATCAGGTGCACGTCCTTGCCGGCGCGGCGCAGCACCTGGGCGAAGCGCTCGTCGAGCGGCATCACCCCTGCCCGCGCGTCAATCATGAACAGGATGACGTCGGCGTCGCGGATTGCGATCTCGGTCTGCTGGCGCATCCGATCTTCGAGCGAGCCGTCGGTCTTGTCCTCGTAGCCGGCGGTATCGAGCACCTTGAAGCGCAGATCGCCGATGCGACCCTCGGCCTCACGGCGATCGCGGGTGACGCCCGGCGTATCGTCGACGAGCGCGATCTTCCGCCCGACCAGACGGTTGAACAGCGTCGACTTGCCGACATTGGGACGGCCGACAATGGCGACGGTAACGGTCAAGCGAGACCCCAGTACTTAGAGCCGGACGCGAACTTCAGTTCGCGGGCGCGGCGGGTGCTTCAGTAGACGCGGGTGCGTCCGTGGCCGCGGGGGGGACGGCTTCCATCGCGGGCGCCTCCATCATCGCAGGCGCTTCCATGGCAGGCGCTGCCTCGGGAGCCGGAGCGGTATCGAGGGCCGGCGCGTCGCCGACCGAAGTCGCCGCGGGGGCCGCAGTAGCGGGATCGACGACCACGGGCGCTTCAGTCGCCGCGGCTTCGGTTGCCGGCGGGGCAACACCCTCGGCCACCAGTTGCGCCAGATAGACGGTCAGCCGGCTGCGCAGCTCCTGGCTCGCCTGCGGATCGTTGGCCGCATCTTCAAAACTCTGGCGGGCCCCGGCGAGATCGCCGGCCTTGTACCTGGTGAGGCCAAGCGCCTCGCGAGCGGCGTTACGCATCGGGCTGGCAGAGCCGACGAGACCGCCGACGCGCTGCTCGACCTGGGCGACATCGCCGCCATCGACCAACAGGTTGGCGGCGAGCACCAGCGCCAGTTCACGCAGATACTTGTTCGGCTGGCCGGCCGCGAGCGCGTCATAGGCCGCCACGGCTTCGGCGTTTTTGCCGTCTTTGGCCAACAGCGCGGCCTCGCGGAAGCGCGCGAGAACCGGATAGCCGCCGTGATTGGCCGCGATCACCTCGTCGAGTGCCTGCTTGGCCGCCTCGGCATCGGTGCCGTCGGCAAGCTGCAGCGCCGCATAGAACTGATCGGACGATTGGGCCGAGTTGGAACTTTGCCACCAATCCCAACCCTCTTTCACCGCCACGATGAGGACGATCGCCACGGCTGCGCCGATGACAAAGGGACCGAACCGGCGCCACAGGTTGCGCGCGCGGTCGCTGCGCAGTTCCTCGTCGATCTCGCGGATGATGTTTTCGTTGGACATGAAGCTCAAGTGAAACGGGGGTCGATTTTCGGCGCACCATAGTGAGGCGTCCGTGCGAATGCAAACCCGGACACACAAGTGCTCGCAAGGGATGCGCCATGCCCGCCGGACGGACGAGCTGCCCCGCCGGACGGACGAGCTGCGCCCGCCGGACGGACGAGCTGCGCTCGCCGTGGGGTCACGAGCGCGTGAGGTGCAGATGCAAGCGACCAAATTAATCTGAATGCAACGCGCTCGGGAGAAGCTTTCGCCAGCGCCAGTACGAGTAGATCAAGATGTTCACCCGCGTTTTACTGCTTGTCGCCTTCCTTGCCATTGCAACACCCGCCGCAGCCGCCAACGTTTCCATCGTCATCGACCTTTCGGATCAGCACATGCAGGTCTCGGTGGGCGGCGCGCCGAAATACAGTTTCGATGTTTCCACCGGCCGTAAGGGTTATGCCACGCCCAAGGGCAGCTATGGCGTACAGCGGATGTACAAGGAATATTACTCCAGGAAGTACGACTGGTCGCCAATGCCCTATTCGATCTTCTTCCGCGGCGGCTACGCCATTCATGGCACATATGACACCAAGCGCCTCGGCCGCGTCGCCTCACACGGCTGCGTTCGCCTTTCTCCCGAGAATGCCCGCCGGCTCTACAACCTGGTGTTCAAGCACGGCAGCGGGAATGTGAGCATTCGGGTGAAGGGATGAAATCGGTAGGCGGAGAGCACAGCCAGTTCGGCCCATGGTCCTGCGCCGGACTCGGCATCGGGTCGACGGCGCTCGGCACGAGTTCGCCCAACCCTGGCCCAGTGCAGTGGGGCACATAGCCCGCCACCTGCCCTTGGTTATCGAGTGTCTAAGATCGCCGCCCGACTGAATGTCCCCGAGCGACCTTGCAGTCGTGGGGAGGGGCATGTCGAAATCTGGAAATCGCTTCGCGCTGGGCGTGCTGACTGCCGTGTTTGCGGTCAACCAGCTCGACCGCAACATCCTCGCGATCACGCTCAACCAGATCGGCGTGGAGTTCGCGCTGTCCGACACACAACTGGGTCTGCTGTCCGGTGCATTGTTTGCATTCGTCTATGCGATCTTCGGCTTTCCCGTGGCCTGGATGGCGGCCCGCGGCAGCCGCCGAAACATCATCGCCGCAGCGGTCGCTATCTGGAGTTCGCTGACCATTGCGATGGCCGGGGCGCAAAGCTTTGTCCAGTTGGCGCTGGCACGCCTCGGCGTAGCCATCGGCGAGGCGGGTGCGATTGCGCCGGCCCATTCGATGATTTCCGACCTCTACCCACCGAACAAGCGCACTTCGGCCATGGCGACTTTTGCCGCCGGGGCGAATATCGGTGTGCTGCTTGCGTTCCTCGTAGGCGGCATCATCGGCGAAGCGCTGGGCTGGCGCTGGGCTTTCGTGATCGCCGGCGTGCCGGGACTGGTATTGGCCCTGTTGCTGCGCCTTAGCGTGGCCGAACCGGCTCGCACCGAGACAATTTCCATCGGCCCGCTGTCGCTATTCAGCAAAACCGTTCGGACGATCTTCAGCGACCGCGGCCTGTTTCACGCCATGTGCGGCATCGCGGTCACCGGCATCGTCACGTTCGGCGCGCTGGGCTGGAATGCCGCCTTCATCATCAGGGCACACGGCTTGAGCCAGGCGCTGACCGGCGTCTATCTCGCGCTGACCTTGGGCATACTGGGTGGAATCGGTACCTGGGCCAGCGGTGCATTCGCAGATCGGCTGGCCAACAACGGGAGCCCGCGGTGGCGCCTCGGCATTGTCGTGGTCGCGATCCTCATCTCCAAGCCGTTCGCGATCGGCTTCCTGCTCCTGCCATCGACAATGGGCGCCCTCGCCTGCCTTGCGGTATCCGCCAGCCTCGCCACCGTGTTCTGGGGGCCGACCTACGCCTTCCTGCATGCGCGCGTCGAACCACGAATGCGGCCGATGGCCACCGCAATATTCCTGTTCGTGTTCAATATTGTCGGCGTGGGCATCGGGCCGACGGTGATCGGCCTCGCCAGCGAGACGGTGTTTGCCGCACAGGGCACCCGATCGCTGGGCTTTGCCATCCTGACGGTACAACTGGCAGGGGCCTGGGGGGCCTGGCACTATTGGCAGGCAGCAAAAACCATCCGGTGAGCAGCACCAGGACGGTGACCTACCGGTATGGCGCGCCCAGTTCCTTGATCGTCTCACGCAGCCATGTATGGGCCGGATCGGCGGTCAACTCCTGATGCCAACCCATGTGGCACGGCTCGACGCCACCGGGGACGGGCATGGCGAAACTCTTCAGTCCCAGGCTCCGGGCATAGCGCTCGGCAAGGTAGCGTGGCACCGCGGCAACCAGATCGGTCGAGGCCACCATATGGAGCACCGACCAACTGCGCGTCGCCTTCATCACGATGCGGCGTTGGCGGCCGGAGGCCATGGCCTCCTGGTGGAACTTGACGCTCCGCCTGATATCGTCGCCGAGCACCACGAAGCCGGCCTCGAAGAAATCGTCCTGTGTGAACGTCTGCGAGTTGCCGTATCGCGGGTGACCGGCGCGCACCACGATAACGATATCCAGGGTACACACCTGGGTCGAGCGGATGGCCTCGTCGTTGAAATGGCCCGGGAAGATGGCGATATCGGCCTCGCGTGACAGCACCATGGTCTTGTAGCCCGGCGACTGAACCGGAAGCATCTCGAAGGTCAGCCCCGGCATGTCAGAGGCACGCTCGAGCAGCGGATGCACCAGCATAGGTTCGAGCGACTCCGGGATCATCATGCGGAAGGAGCGCACGCTGGTCGCCGGGTCAAACTCCTGGTTGGCGCCCAAAGAACGCTCCAGCGCCCGCAGCGCCTCGGCGAGGACCGGCGCGATGCGCCGTGCCGCCGGCGTCGGCTCCATGCCGTTCGGCCCGCGCTCGAACAACGGATCATCCAGATGCTGGCGCAGACGGTTGAGCGCGTTGGAGACGGCGGGCTGGGTCAGGCCAAGCTTGAGCGCTGCCTGCGTCGTGCTGCGCTCGGTGTGAATGGCATCGAAGACTCGTAGCAGGTTGAGATCGAGATTTCTGAAATTCATGCGCTGAATATCTAGCATCAGGACTCGAAATTGGCCAGTCCGCCCACTGCATGGCACATCGGAGCATCAGTCAACGATGGCTATGGGCGGGCGTCACCGTGCGGTTTCTGCGAGATCTTATTCACGGCGCGAATGGTGGTGTCGGTCGGTTTGGGAGGGTGCGGCGAGCCCGGCTTTTTGCCTTGCTGGCGTCGACCGCGCTGACGGCCCTGCTGCCGCCGGCGGGGCTGGCAGCAGATGAGGTCATCGATGGCGGAGCGGTCGAAACGATCAACACTCCCTGGAACATCGACGGCACGCTCATTGTCGGAGATACCAGCACCGGCACGCTCACTGTTTCCCCCGGCGGCACAGTTACCAGTACGTCGAGTACGACGGTTGGCAATACTGTCAGCGGAATGGGCGTTGTGAATGTCGAGGGTAGCGGATCGAGCCTTACAGCGAATGGCAATCTCAACGTGGGCGACGATGGCCAAGGCACGCTCACCATTTCCGACGGCGGCACGGTAAGCACCTTGTTACTTGGTTACGTCGGTGGCGCGAGCGGCGTCGGGATGGTCGAGGTAACAGGTGAAAACTCGAGCTTCAGCACCGGCGCCCTTCTCTATGTCGGCTTCTACGGGGATGGCACGCTCGAGATATCGGCAGGCGGAGCAGCCAGTAGCGCAGCCGACATTCGGATCGGCCACGATGCCGGCGCGATCGGCATAGTCGGCGTCGATGGTCCCGGCTCAAGCCTGACGGTGGATGAAGACCTCTATGTCGCCGACTTCGGCACGGCCACACTCACCGTTTCCAATGGCAGTACACTGAGCAGCGACGTCGGCTATATCGGGCATGAAGCCGGCTCCCACGGCACCGTCAGTGTCACTGGTGCGGGCTCGAGCTGGGCCAACAGCCGGGCGCTTGCGGTCGGGTACGGTGGCTTCGGCACCCTCACCATCTCTGATGGTGGCGTCGTCAGCAACACGACCGGTAGTATCGGCTTCGCGCCCGGCTCCGAGGGAACTGTTACGGTCACGGGCCCCGACTCTGCCTGGATCAACAGCGGGGACGTGTTCGTAGGGCGCGGGGGGACGGGCACACTCACCATCTCCGCCGGCGGGGCTGTCAGCGGGGAGTATGGCTTCATCGGCAGCGCCGTCGGTTCCACCGGCACCGTTGCCGTGACGGGTGCTGGTTCGAACTGGGCGTTGACCAGGGACCTCGAGGTGGGCGACTTCGGTACCGGCACGCTCACCATTTCCGACCAGGGCACCGTAACCAGTCGTGGCACGGAGATCGGCTACGAAGCGAATGCCGTCGGTACAGTCACCGTGACCGGCTTGGGTTCGAACCTCACCAGCACCGAAGACATCTATGTCGGGGTGAGCGGCACCGGCACGCTCAATGCGCTCGCGGGCGGCTCGGTCGACGGTGGCGACATGTATGTCGGGCTGTGGTTGGACTCCACCGGCACAGTCGAGGTGGCCGGAGCGCAGTCGAGCATCACCGCTGATCGGTTCGTATATGTCGGGTACGAGGGCAGCGGGACGCTCGAGATCTCGCAGGGCGGCACCCTCAGCCACGCCGACAATGGCTGGGTCGGCTATGCGGCGCAGGCCGTCGGTTCGGCCAGTGTAAGCGGGGCCGGTTCACAATGGAGCATGGGCGACGATCTCTACATCGCCGAACTCGGAACCGGGACGCTCACCATCTCCGACGGCGGTTCGGTCAGCAATGACAACGGCTATGTCGGGCACGGAGCCGGCTCCGACGGCACCGTAGATGTCACCGGCGAGGACTCGAACTGGACAAACCATGCCGACCTGTTCGTCGGCTATGAGGGGTCCGGTAAACTCACAATTGCCGATGGTGGAACGGTCAGCAGCACCCTTGGCTATATCGGGCATGAGACCGGTTCGGAGGGCACCGTCGTGGTGACCGGCGCCGGCTCCAACTGGTCGGTTCATGGCCTGCTTGCGGTGGGCTTTGGAGGGGCCGGGACCCTGACGATCTCCGACCATGGCGAGGTGGACAGTTTCTCCGGCGTTGTGGGGTTTGATCCGACCGGGAGCGGCACGGTCGAAGTAACCGGCAATGGATCAAGCTGGTCCAACGACGGCGCCCTGCTGGTCGGCTACAGGTCGGCAGGCACGATCGCCATCTCCGCCGGGGGCTCGGTCAGCAGTGCCAGCGCCCAGATCGGGCTCTATGAGGCCGGCATCGTCAATGTTGCCGGGCCGGGCTCCAAGTGGACGAACAGCGGCGACCTCGCCATCGGCTTTGTCGGGGAAGGCACGTTCACGATCTCCGACGGGGGCACCGTTACGGCGGCGGCTGCGACTCTCGCCAGCCTCGGCAGTGCTACGGGCACCCTCAACATCGGAGCGGCGGCCGGCGATGCGGCCGCTGCGGCAGGCACACTCGATTCACCCACGCTCGAGTTCGGGTCCGGCGAAGGGACACTGGTTTTCAACCATACCGGTACCGGCCACCAGTTCGATACCGATATCAGCGGCTCGGGCACGATCCGCCACCTTGCCGGCACCACGGCGCTGACCGGCGACAGCGTCGGCTTTTCCGGTGTGACCGAACTGGAAGGCGGAACGCTCCTGGTCAACGGCGCACTGGGCGGCGCCTTGAACGTAACCGGCGGCACGCTGGGCGGATCCGGCAGCGCCGCCACGGTTACCGTGGCAGCTGGGGGCAGTCTGGCGCCCGGCAATTCCACCGGCACGCTCGGCGTCGCCTCGGCCACTCTGGACGCCGGCTCCCTCTATGAGGTCGAACTGAACGATGGGGGCTTCGTGCCAGGCACCAACAACGACCTGCTCCAGGCCTCGGGAACCGTGACAATCAACGGCGGCACGGTCCATGTCACGGCGGAGAACACCACCGATAGCGGTTCAACCTATACGCCGGGCACCTACACGATCATCACCGCCGCCGGCGGTGTGACAGGCACGTTCGACGCTCTGACCGACGACTTCGCCTTCCTCGACTTCGCGCTCGATTACGGCACCCTGAACCAGGTCGACCTGATCTCCAACCTTTCCGGCGGGGGTAGCGGCACCTGCCCGCCGGGTCTCTCGTTCAATCAGCTTGCCAGCTGCGGCGGCGTGCTGTCGGCGGGATCGGGAAGCCTCTACACGGCAGTCATCAACCTCTCGAATGCCGAAGCACCGGTTGCGCTCGACCTGGTTTCCGGCGAAATCCATGCCTCGCTTCCAGCCGTCCTGGTCGACGACAGCCGCTTTGCCCGCGAAGCCGCCATCGACCGGCTGCGCACCGCGCTGGGCGGGGGCGATGCCGGCACGACGCCGGGCACCAACCTGTGGGCCGAAGGCTACGGCAACTGGAGCCGCAGGAACGGCGACGGTAACGCGGCGACGGTGGACCACTCCACCGGCGGGTTCCTGGTGGGCGCCGACGCCGAGGTCATGGGTGATGCCTATTTCGGGCTCATGGCAGGTTATGGCCGATCGGCAGTCACCATTGCCGACCGCACGTCTTCGGCGACGATCGACGGCTACACGCTGGGGGCCTATGGCGGCGCTGCCTGGGACGGCCTATCCGTCAAGGGCGGAGCGGCATGGAGCTGGCACGATCTCGGCACTACTCGCTCCATCGACTTCACCGGCTTTTCCGACAGCCTGAGCGCTTCCTACCAGGCCCGCACGCTGCAGGCCTATGCGGAGGCATCCTATGCGTTCGATGTCGGGCAAGCGCGGCTCGAACCCTTCGCCGGCCTCGCGCATGTGCACCTCGACACTGACGGCTTTGCCGAGAACGGCGGCGCAGCGGCCCTGATTGGCGAGGCGGCTGACCAGCGCGGCACCTTCGCGACCCTGGGCCTCCGCTCTGAGGCCGAAGTCGAGCTTGGCAGCGTGGACGCGGTGCTGTCAGGCGGCATCGGCTGGCGTCATGCTTTCGGTGCAACGCCGTCCGCAACGCACCGACTGGCCTCGGGTGGCGACAGCTTCAGCATCGCAGGCGCTCCATTGGTCGAGGACACCATCGTCCTCGACGCCGGAATCGAGCTGACCCTGGCCGACAACGCCAAGCTCGGCGCGTCCTATAGCGGCCAGTTCGCCCAAGGACTGTCCGATCACAGCGCCAGGGCGAGCCTCACCGTGGGATTCTAGAGCGTTCAGGAAAGGTCGCAGAGCTCGCGGGAGCTCGCTATCGTAAGTGCTGCCGCCCGGGCATCACGACGGTTCCGGCCGCGATAGCACGTACCAGGCGCAGGCGCCGAATACGCCCAGCACGAACAGTGCCAGCGGCAGGTCGGGGCGCGCGCCGATCAGGAACAGCACATAGCCGAGCACCATGCCGCCTGTGGCGAGCGTCTTGCCGCGACGCGAGATCGCGCCCTCGGCCCGCCAGGCCTTGATGGTCGGGCCGAAACTCTTGTGTTCGAGCAACCATGCCTCGACCCGACGATTGGAGCGGGCAAAGCAACCGGCGGCGAGGATGACGAAGATGGTGGTCGGCATCAGCGGTAGAAAGGCGCCGATGATGCCGAGGGCAAGTAGCGCGAAGCCGGCGATCAGGTAGGCGAAGCGGACGGCTCTCGCCTGTGGCCCGGCTGCTTGCGTCGGCTCATCAGGCTCAGGTTGCATTGGTGCTCGCGTGATGGTGCGGATGGTTCCGCGAGCCGACCAGCCGACTCCTGCGGCAACATACTCTCCCGTTCGTTCCTCTGCCACAGCGCCGCTGCGCGACTGATCTCCCCTCGGCGCGCCACGCGCTGGCCACCGTGCGCTCCGCGCTTGAGTTGACGGTCCGCCGCGGCGCACCGTGGTGCAACTCAGCGCAACCCGGCGAGCCGCTCGATGAACTTTGGCTTCTTGTCGTGCCGCAGCCGGATCGAGGCCAGGCGCCGGCTGAACTCGGACTGCCCCCCATCCTCTCTGGCCAACGCCTCGAGATCGACGAGCAGGCTTGTCGCGCGGTCGTAGCCGGAGGCATTGCGGCGCTCGATCTCCGCCTCGATCTCAGGCCAAACGGCCCCGCCGCGCTGCCTCAGAACTTTGAGCCGCGCATCGCGCGCTGCCTCGGCTTCCTTCGCCCGGCGCAATCGCTCCGCCTCGAGCCGTTCGAGCTCTGCCCGCTGACGCACTTGTGCCATCTCGCCCGCCCGAACCCGCAGCTCTCCGACGGTACGGCGCCGCGTCGAGGTGGTACGGCTGTCACGCGCCTTGTGCCTGAGTTCGGCGGCGACATGGGGATCGCCATCAATGACGCGCAGCAGCAGCTCGGTCATTTCATCGCTGGGGATGGCCGCGACGATTTCGCGGAGCTCATTGTTCGACGCGGCCGCCGAGGCTCCATCCAGCGCGGCCGCTGCCGCCAACAAGTCCGCATCAAGGTTGAAGAAGTCTGCGAAAGCCTCGAGTGGATCGGTCAGCGGGCCAATGCCTGGCAGGGGTTCCAGCTCATCGTCGGCGACCAACTGATACTCGACGGCCATGAGCCACAAGAGATAGAACATCCTGAGATCGCCCGACAGAACGTCGGCGCGCAACGGAGCGAGCCGCGCAAGCCAGCCTGAGCCATCTTCATCCAGATACTCCGGCGCTTCGAGCTCCGGAGCGATGTCGATTATGAGGCTTTCACCGGAGGCCCAGACCTCGACCCAATCCACTACGGTAAGGAACGTCGAGAGCTTCTCAAGATCCAACAAGCGCGCCGGCAGCCGCATCGTTAGCCGCCGGTCGCCCCAGTTCGCGAGATAGAGATGGAGGTCGAACCATTGTTCGACCAACCGGCGTGGATCCCCCTTGAAGTCACCCCATTCGTAGTGATTGGTGAAGCTCGTCGCCGTGATCCGCGCTCGAGACGAAATCGACCGCAAGGCATCCTGCCCAGCGCGGTCAATAGGACGATCGATCGCCAGAAATTCGTAATACTGATACTCGCTCATAGGCGGGCCTCGCCAAGAATTGGGCACGTTGGTGTTGACCAGGTCGGACAACCCGAACGTTACCGAGTCGGAGGATTCTGAACATCCGTCAGGGGAGGATCTCACCTCTGTTTACAACTCGAGTTCGCAATCGTGCGGGCCCGCGCGTGGCGGTTACCGACAACCTTACGGCATCAGTCATGATGGCCGGAAAGGACAGTATGCGACGATAGCCGACCGAGGCGCATGCCGCGACCGGATGCCAGCCGCCATCGACGGTTCGAGCCTCCATTTGCAGTCGTTCGACCTGCTGCCCCAGTGCGATGTCCTCCTCGACGATCACGGCGCCGATTTGCCGCTGTCGCGGCCACGCCAGGACGAGACTGCCCCCAGTGGCGTCGATGCTCCAGCGGCCTTGCTGGTCGACTGCGCCGGCAGGCGACACCGTGGCCTCCGGGGAGAGATCGGCGGCGTAGAAATCCGCGATCCGCCTGCCCAGTTGCGACAGCACGCGTCGATCGGCTGCACCGACAAGGCCGGAGCGGTCCGGTGGCACGTTGAGCAGGAACGTCGCGTTGCCGCCTACCGCGCCGCAATAGATGCCGAACAGTTCCTCGGCGGATCGCAGTTCGGCGTCTTCCTTGGCGTGGTGGAACCAGCCCGGTCGGATCGAAGTGTTGACCTCGGCCGGGTACCAGACGAGGGCATCGCTCGATGCTGCGATCGCTTCTCTGCTCCCCAGATCCTGCTCGTCCGAACGAACCTGGCGCGAGAATTTGCCGTCGTCGACCTGCTGCGAGTTGGACGCGGTGCGTTCGGAGTCGCGCAGTGACGCGGGCACCACGCTCCATTCATCGGCCCGGGTATGCCCCGCCTCGTTGCCGCACCAACGCACATCCGGTCCGCAGACGCTGATCACCGCGTCCGGCTGCAGTTCGCGCATCACGGCGAAATAGCGATCCCAGTCGTAGTACTGCTGCTTGCCGCCGGCGCCTTCGCCGTTGGCGCCATCGAACCAGACCGAAAAGATCGGGCCGTAGCCCGTTAGAAGTTCGCGCAGCTGCGCGACAAAGAAGTCGTCATAGCCAGTCCCGGTGCCGTAGCTCGGCTCGGTGCGGTCCCAGGGAGAGAGGTAGACGCCGAACTTCATGCCGCGCCGCGCACAGGCCGCCGAGACTTCGGCCACTAGGTCTCCGGCGCCGGCCCGCCAAGGGCTCGACGCCACCGAATGGCGGCTGAGCGCGCTGGGCCAGAGGCAGAACCCGTCATGGTGCTTGCAGGTCAGGATCAGCCCGCGCATGCCGGCCGAGGCGAGGCACTCGACCCATTGATCAGCGTCGAGTTCCGCCGGATCGAACAGGGCGGGATCCTCGTGCCCAAGACCCCATTCCCGATCGGTCATGGTGTTCATGCCGAAATGGATGAAGCCGTAGAACTCGAGCTGCTGCCAGGCCAGTTGCCGCGGCGTCGGCCGAACTGCGGAGGCCTCGGCGACGCGGCTGGCCGAGATCACTCCCACTCGATCGTGCCGGGGGGCTTCGACGTCACGTCGTAGACAACCCGGTTGATGCCGCGCACTTCGTTGATGATGCGGGTGGCGGCGCGGCCGAGGAAGTTCATGTCGTAGGGGAAGAAATCCGCCGTCATGCCGTCGACCGAGGTGACGGCGCGGAGCGCACAGACGAACTCGTAGGTGCGGCCGTCGCCCATCACGCCAACGGTCTGCACCGGCAGCAGCACGGCAAAGGCCTGCCAGATCTTGTCGTAGAGCCCGGCCTTGCGGATTTCGTCGAGATAGATGGCGTCGGCGCGGCGGAGGATATCGAGTTTTTCGCGTGTCACCCCGCCCGGCAGACGGATGGCGAGGCCGGGGCCCGGGAACGGGTGGCGGCCGACAAAGCGGTCGGGCAGGCCGAGTTCGCGGCCGAGCGCCCGCACTTCGTCCTTGAACAGTTCGCGCAGCGGCTCGACCAGCTGCATGTTCATGCGGGCAGGCAGGCCGCCGACATTGTGGTGCGACTTGATGGTGACCGAGGGGCCGCCCGAGAAGCTGACGCTCTCGATGACATCGGGGTAGAGCGTGCCCTGCGCCAGGAACTGCGCGCCACCGATCTTCTTGGCCTCTTCCTCGAACACTTCGATGAACAGCCGGCCGATGGTCTTGCGCTTGGTCTCGGGGTCCGCCTCACCCTCCAGCGCGCCGATGAACTTGTCGGCTGCGTCCACATGGACCAGCGGGATGTTGTAGTGGTCGCGGAACATCGAGACCACTTCATCGGCCTCGTTCATGCGCATCAGGCCGTGATCGACGAACACGCAGGTCAGCTGGTCGCCGATCGCCTCGTGGATCAGGAGGGCTGCCACCGACGAGTCGACGCCGCCCGACAGCGCGCAGATCACCCTGCCCTTGCCGACCTGAGCGCGGATCTTGTCGACGGCGCGCTGACGATAGGCCGACATGGTCCAGTCGGACTTGAGCCCGACGATGTTGTGCACGAAGGCTTGCAGGAGCTTGCCGCCATCCGGGGTGTGCACCACCTCGGGATGGAACATGGTGGTGTAGTAGCGCTTCTGTTCATTGACCGCGATGGCGAACGGGGCGTTCTCCGAGGTGCCAATGACGGTGAAACCTTCGGGCAGCTCGGTGACGCGATCGCCGTGGCTCATCCACACCGGATAGCGCCCACCGACCTGCCAGAAGCCATCGAACAGCGGGCTTGCTTGTTCGATTTCGACATCGGCGCGGCCGAATTCGCGCGCGTGCCCACCTTCGACCTTGCCGCCCTGCTGCAGCGCCAGGGTCTGCTGGCCATAGCAGATGGCGAGGATCGGCACGCCCGAGTCGAATACTGCCTGCGGGGCGCGGGGGCTGCCCTCGTCGGTCACCGAGGCGGGGCCGCCCGAGAAGATCACGCCCTGAGGCTTCATCCGGGCGAAGGCCTCGGCCGCGCTCTGGAACGGATGGATCTCGCAATAAACGCCGGTCTCGCGCAGGCGGCGCGCGATCAGCTGGGTCACCTGGGACCCGAAATCGATGATGAGAATGGACTCGGCGGGGGCGGCGGCGATGTCTGTCATGGCGGGGAAATAAAGCCCGGCCGGGGATTGTGCAAGCCTCCTCCCCGGCAGACCCCCTATGCCGAGGCGGGCGCGACCCTCGTGGAGTTGGACCGCACCAGCTTGCCGACGAGGTTGCGGTTCAATCCGGCCTCCATGGCGCGGTGAATGGCAGCATCGGACGCCACTGCAGCGTGCAGCCTTTGCTGGTCGAATGCGAGGACTCGCATCGGTTTGGAAGCGACCACGGTGGCCGTGGCCGGCTCGCCGCTGAGGAAGCTCATTTCACCCAGATAGTCGCCCGGTCCGCAGACCGCGATGATCCGACCGGCGCTTTCGATGCGCGCCACGCCAGTGGCGACATAGAGCAGGTCCCTTACCACCTCCCCTTCGCGCACCAGCACCTGGTCGGCCTGGACTTCGCGGATGGTGGCGAAGGCGAGCAGCCGCTTCAGGGCCCGCCGTTCGACGCTGGGCGGCATGCTGTCGACGAAATGGCGCTGGTCGTCGGTGAAGCGGTGGTGGTGTTCATAGTACCAGATCAGCAGCAACTGGCCGATGTTGACGAGGACGAACACGGTTTCCCACAGGACGCTCACCGGATCGAAGACGAAGAACGCCCGGTAGACGATCTTGGCGACGCCCGAGGCCACGGCAAAGCTTCTGAGCCACACCATGCGCCGCATCAGCATCGAGACGATCAACAGGAAGTAAGTGAAGTGACCAAACAGGATCACCGGGTTGGTGAGACCGGTGAGCAACTGATCGAACAGGCCGGACATCGTGCACCGCAAAGCAAACAGCGAAGTCGAGCCCCTTGCCTGCTCCCACTGTCACAAACAAGGGGCTCGATGATCTCTAGACCGTTGCCACTCGGTCGGGATGGGTGGCGTTAGCCTTGGCCAGCTTGCCGACGAGGTTGTGGTTGAGGCTAGCGTCGAGCGCCTGGCGGAGGTCGTTGTCGGCCTCGAGGGCAGCCCGCAGCCTCGCCTGTTCGAAAGCGAGGTAGCGAAGCGGCTTGGCGGCGATGGCGGTGGCCGAGGCCGGGGCACCGGTGACAAAGCTCATCTCACCGACGAAATCCCCCGGTCCACATACGGCGACGATGCGTCCGGCCTGCTCGATCTGCATGACGCCATCAGCAATGAACACCAACTCGGTGACGGGCCTGCCCTCTTCAGTCAGCTTCTCGCCCTCGTGGGCATGGCGAAGCCTCGAGAGGCGGAGCAGCCGGCGGATCGTTCGCCGGTCAATGCCGGCGGGGATGACGGATGCAAAGCGCTGCTCATCCTCAGAAAAGCGATGCCGCCTCGCGTAGTACCAGAGAATCAGCAGTTGAACGACGTTCACCGCTACGAAGATCACCTCCCAGAACACGATAATCGGGTCGATCTCAAAGAAAGCGCGATTGATAATACGAATTATGCCGGCAGCGATGGCAATGGCGCGGAGCCAGCCCATGTCATTCATCAGCATCGAGATGACAAGCAATGCATATGGCAAATGAGTCAGCAGATGACTTGGATCAATCATCCGCGCGACAAAATCCTGAAAAGTCATTTGGCCTCTACACGATAAGTATTGCCTTACTAGGACGCAGCTCCAGCCTCGCGTCAATCGCTACCTCCCGCTTGTCGCCCACGCGTTTGCGACGCGCGCAGAGGGGTTGCACAGCAGCCCCGGGCGGTGCCAAATGAAATCGATTGCACGAGCTACCGCGCGGCAGACGTGGCGTGCGACGCGAGGGGAATCGATGACTGATAACCGCCTGAATGGCGCGGATTTCATGCGCGCAGCCGCGTGCCTGACGGTGCTGTTCCACCACCTGGCGCAGCGCATGAGCTGGCAGGATCAACTCGGCGGCGTCGAGTGGTTCAGGGTGTTCGCGCAGATCGGCACGTTCGGCGTGGCGATGTTCTTCGTGCTCTCGGGCTTCCTCTTGTCGCGGCCGTTCTGGCAGGCGCTGGATCGAGGCGAGCCGGCCCCGCCGCTGCGGGTCTACGCCATGCGGCGCGCTGCCCGCATCCTGCCCGGGTTCTGGCTGGCGCTGCTTGTCAGCTTCGTCCTCAGCATCGCAGTGTTCGGCGCGGTGCCCGACGGGCAACTGGTACTCCGCCTTGTAGCCGGCATCTTCACCGTCGCGGATTGGCACTGGATTACACTGTTCCCGGTCGAGGTGAATGGGCCGCTGTGGTCGATCAGCTTCGAGGTCACCTCGTACCTGCTGCTGCCGCTCGGCTTTGCCGCGCTGTTCTTTCTCGGACGCTGGAGCGGCCAGGGCTGGCAATCGCGCCTCTTGTGGGTCGGGGTGATCGGGCTGGCGCTCGTCGCGCACTGGCTGTTCGCGCGCTACGTCCAAGTCGACGCGCAGCAGCGCGGCTGGGACTACGGGCTGATCGGCGGCGCCAAATACTGGATGCCGCGCTTCAACCCGTTCGGCTTCTTCGCCATGTTCGCCATCGGCGCGCTCGCCGGTGGGTTGCAGGTGCGCTGGGCGAAATACCGGCACGCGCTGTTCGACCTGATCGCGCTCGCAGCGTTCGCCTGGGGCATTTACCTCATGCAGCAGCAGCTTTCGGCCGAGACGTCGGATGGCTGGGGCTGGCTGGGTGTGCCCTACGGCTTTCCCTGGTTTGTACTGGCGGTCGGTTTGTTCCTCTCGACTTCGCCGTCAAGCGCAGTGCTAGGCCAACTGCTCGACAACCCGGTGACGCGTTACATCGCGAAAATCTCGTTCGGCGTCTACATCTGGCACTATCCGGTGCTGGAACTGGTGCGCGTTTACTGGGACCCGAAGATCGATCACGGGCAATCGTCCGATCCGACCCGCTTCGTCGTCACGTGTGCGATCATCACGGTCATCACTTTCATCGTGGCGCACCTGTCGTATCATCTGGTCGAGAAGCCGGTGATTCAGTGGGCGCGAGGCAAAGAGCGGCGCAGGGTGGGTTCGGCAACAGTCAGTGCAGCGGCGGAATGACCTGATGAAAACCGGCAAGACACTCTGGCGCAATCAGCCGCCGTTCTACGAAGAGCGCGGCGATACGCTGACGGTGCAGACCGGCCCCGAGACTGACTACTGGAACAACACGTTCTACGGCTTCAAGCACGCCAACGGACATTTTCGCGCCACCGAGGTGAGCGGCGATTTCAGCTTCGAGCTCAGCTTCGCCGCCGACTACCAGCGCCTCTACGACCAGGCGGGGGCGATGCTCTACGTCGATGCTGACAACTGGCTGAAATGCGGCGTGGAGTTCACCGACGGCGCGATGCACTTTTCGGTAGTGGTCACTCGCGACGACCAGTCGGACTGGTCGGTGCTGAAACTCGATCGACCCCTCGACGGGGCAGTGACGCTGCGGTTGACACGCCACGCCGAAGCCCTGCGGGTGCAACTGCAGGGCCTCGATCAAAGCTGGCAGCTGGTGCGACTGTGCTTCCTGCGCATGGGCGAGACGGTGGAGGTGGGCCCGATGACCTGCTCACCCACCGGTGAAGGGCTGAAGGTCAGCTTCAGCCGACTGGAGCTGGGTGAGCCGATCTCGCGCGAGCTGCATTAGCGCGGTCAGTTCAGCGTCGCGATGGCGAGATTCAGCAGGCTCGCGAAGCCGACCCATGCCGCATAGGGCACAAACAGCAGCGCGGACAGGCGATCGCGGTTCCAGCGATTGGCGATGAAGATGATGATCAGCGCCAGAATGGCGATGATCACCACAAAGGCCGGCCACAAGAGGTGCAGCGAGAACCAGACCGGCGACCACAGCCAGTTGAGCGCCATCTGCCCGCACCAGAGCTTCATGCCGGTGCCGTTTGGCTCGCTCAGGAACGTGCGCCAACCGGCGATGGCGATCAGCACGTAGAGGGCAAACCACACCGGCCCGAACAGCCAGTTGGGTGGATTGAACGGTGGCTTGGCGAGATTGGCGTACCACTCGCCTGGTGCGGTCAAGATGCCGATAACGGCGCCGACGCCGATCACCACGGCGAGAAAAGCCACCAGCAGGATCAGGGCTCGCGGGGTCTTGAGGTCGGATATCGTCAGAGTGCTCATGCCGCCAGTAACGTGCCAGGCGGCCGCAAGTTTCACTCGTTCTCGGTGCAATCGGCAGCGATGTTCAAGGGGAACTTGCCGCCCTGCCCCTCGGCGTCGGCATAGACGATATCCACGATCTGCTCGTCGCTGGCCCAAAGTGGATAGACGTTGAGCAACACCGGATGCGTGGCGGTGAGCGGAACGCTGCAGCCGCGGCGGGACTTACTGCCATCGGCGGCACTGATCTCAGCGATGATCCGTCGCGCGCAGGTCTCGCCGCACTGCTCGCCGATGTCGAGCGCGATGCGCCCGGATGGCGAGACGAAATGATGCTTGGCGCTGCCGCCCGGAATGGCGAACCAGATGATCGCGCCAACGATCAGCAGGAAGGCGATCGAGCCGATCGTGAAGATGAACAGGGGCGACAGGCCGCCAGCATCGTCGCGGATCATGCTCAGCCTCGCTGCATGGCGATGACGTAAAAGCCATCGGTGCCGGTGAGGTGCGGGGTGAGCGACACCCCACCTTCGGGCGAGAAACGGGCGCGCAGCCTGGTGCCGGAGAAATGGCTCATCCAGAGCTTGTTGCCGGCAATCGCCGTGAAGTCGGGGTGAGTCTCGAGGAAAGAGGCGGCCTGCCGGGCGTTCTCCTCGGGCAGCACCGAGCAAGTGATGTAGACCAGTGTGCCACCGGGCTTCAGATATTTCGCCGCTTCGACGAGGATGGCGCGCTGCTCCTCGACGCGAACGGCCAGTTGCTCAGGCGTCAGCTTCCACTTGGCGGTCGGCTGGCGGCGCCAGGTGCCGGAGCCGGTGCATGGCGCATCGACCACCACGCGATCGAGCTTGCCGATGAGGTCGTCCAGCACGCCCTCGCCCGGAGCACGGACTTGCACGTTGCGGGCGCCGGCGCGCTTCAGGCGGTCATAGATGGGAGCAAGTCGCGTGCGGTCGCTGTCATAGGCAAAGATCTGGCCGCGGTTCTGCATCGCGGCGGCCATCGCGAGGGTTTTGCCTCCCGCCCCGGCACAGAGATCGAGCACCTGCTCGCCACCGCGCGCGCCGCCCAGCGCGGCAACGATCTGGCTGCCGAAATCCTGCACTTCGAACCAGCCCTTGATGTAGCCTTCCTCGCTCTGAACGTTCGGCGTGCGGCTGTCGCGGTCGCCGGCCGGAAAGCGGATGCCCTCGGGGATGGTCACCGCCGCATCCGGGGCGAAACGGCTGAGCGCCCGTAGCGCCTTGTCGCGGTTGGCCTTCAGCGTGTTGACGCGCAGGTCGAGCGGTGGACGGCCGGAGAGATCATGGGCCTCGGCGACCCAATCCGCGCCAAAGCTCTCGGCGAGATGCGGAGCGACCCATTCGGGCACATCGCCGCGCACGTGATCGGGCGCCCCGGCGAGTGGATCGGCGGCGGTGAGCCTTGCGGCCTCGTCCGCATCGATCTGGGCGGGTGCAAAGCGGTCGCCCTCAAAGCTCTGGTTCAACTCATCGATTTTTTCGCCCCACTCGCGCACCACGACGCTCAGTACCAGGGCACGCGGCGCATCGGAGCCCATGGCCCAGGAGTGCGAGCTCTTCCGCCGCAGCGCGTCGTAGACGAGGTTGCCGATGGCAGCGCGATCGCCGGCGCCGGCAAAGCGGTTGTTCAGCCCCCAGGCCTTCAACGCCTCGGCCACGGGGCGCTTATGCGCATCGATATCGGCGAGCACAGCGATGGCGGCGGCAATCCGGCCGGGCAGTCTCATGCGGCTAGTCCTCTTCTCGTCAGCCGCGTCCGTGACACGATGCGGCACGCGGATCAAGGGCGCTACAGAGCCAGCACCAGCCGCACCAGCAGGTCCAACCAGTATACGCAGAGCAGCAGCAGCCCGGCGAAGTATGCCGCAAAGCGCCGGATCACATGGTTGTCGGTCACATGCACGAAGGCATGGATGTAGCGGGACACGACGAACAGCCAGGCCAGCACGACCTCGAACAGGGTCGGGCCGAAATAGAGCGCCAATCCCGCTCCGACATAGAACAGCACCGGCAGCTGGAACTGGTTGTCGAAGGCGTTCGATGCCTGCCACTCGCGCTTTGGCCACCCCTTGCGCTCCAGTGCGATATCGTCGATCCGCACTTCGCCGCGCATCACCATCGGGATGCGGATGGTACCCAGATACCAGAGCAGCCCCAGGGCGAGGGCGCCCTGGGCAAGGATGGCGGCGATCAGCCAGAGTGCTGGCTGGGCAATAGTCAACGGGTCACCTCGATATGTCCGGCGATCACCGGGTCATTCCCGAGAAAGCTGGAACGACCCGACAGGATTGGCAGCAACGAGGGCAAGCCCGGTTCAGTTGCCGCCGCGGTAGTTCGGGCTCTCGCGGGTGATCGAGACGTCGTGGACGTGGCTCTCGTTGAGGCCGGCACCCGATATCTTCACGAACACCGAGTTGTCGCGGAAGGCCTGGAGGTTCGGTGCGCCGGTATAGCCCATGGCTGCGCGAAGACCGCCGGCCAGCTGGTGCAGCACGTTGCCGGCTGCCCCTTTGTACGGCACCTGGCCCTCGATACCCTCGGGCACCAGCTTCAGGCTGTCGTTCACTTCCTGCTGGAAGTAACGATCGGCCGAGCCCCGAGCCATGGCGCCCACCGAGCCCATGCCGCGATACGACTTATAGGAGCGGCCCTGGTAGAGGTAGACCTCGCCCGGGCTCTCGTCGGTGCCGGCGAGGAGCGAGCCGACCATGGCGCAAGACGCACCGCCGGCCAATGCCTTAGCCAGATCGCCTGAGAATTTGATTCCGCCGTCGGCGATAACCGGGATGCCGTGCTTGTCGCCCTCTTCGGCGCAGGCCATGACCGCCGCCAGCTGCGGCACGCCGACGCCAGCGACGATGCGGGTGGTGCAGATCGAGCCGGGGCCGATGCCGACCTTCACCGAATCCGCACCGGCATCGATCAGCGCACGGGTGGCTTCGGCCGTCGCGACGTTGCCGGCGACGATGCGGGTGGAATTGCTCTCGCGCTTCACCCGCTCCACCGATTTCAGTACGCCGGTCGAGTGGCCATGGGCGGTGTCGATGACCAGCAGGTCGACGCCAGCATCGATCAGCGCCAGCGAGCGCTCGAACCCGGCATCGCCGACCCCCGTCGCCGCGGCGACACGGAGGCGCCCCTGCGCATCCTTGACCGCGTGCGGGTTGAGCTGGGCCTTCTCGATGTCCTTGACGGTGATCAGCCCGACGCAGCGGCCATCGTCGTCGACCACCAGCAGCTTCTCGATGCGGTGGGCATGCAGCAGGCGCTTGGCCTCGTCCTTGCTGACGCCATCGCGAACGGTCACGAGGTTCTCGTGCGTCATCAGTTCGGCGATGCGCTGGCGCGGGTTACTGGCAAAGCGCACGTCGCGGTTGGTGAGGATGCCGACGAGACGGCCGATCTTGCGGCCGCCCTGCCCGCCGTTCTCCACCACCGGAATGCCCGAGATGTGGTTGGCTTGCATCAGCGCGAGGGCATCGGCGAGCGTGGCGTCGGGGCCGATGGTGATGGGGTTCACCACCATGCCGCTTTCAAAGCTCTTTACGGCGCGGACATGCTCGGCCTGCACCAGGATATCGAGGTTCTTGTGGATCACGCCCATACCGCCGGCCTGCGCCATGGCGATGGCCATGCGGCTCTCGGTTACCGTGTCCATGGCCGACGACAGGATCGGGATGTTGAGGGAAATGTCCTTGGTCACCCGGGTGCGGATGTCGACATCGGTCGGCAGCACATCGGAGCGCGCAGGCTGCAGCAGCACGTCGTCGAACGTCAGTGCGCTATCGCCGGTGATGGAGGTAATGATCTTCGCCAAGGGTCGGGCCCTTCCCTTCTGAGCATCAGAAAAACGGAAGCCCGTGAGCGGAACGACTCGTCGCCGGCTCACGGGTTGGCGAGGGTGATTACCACCGGAGTTGGGGATTGGGAAGGCGCTTTGCGCATGGCTGGTACCCCGGCGCGAGTGGACCCCCACCCCTGTCCCCTCCCCCCGAGGGGACGACAAGAGGTCGCCCCGAGGGGAGGGAGACCCTCACACCGATATCGAGGTCTTCGCCTCCCTCCCCATGTTTAGGGGGAGGGATCAAGGGTGGGGGTCAGCCCGCGCCGGCCCAGCGGCCTTCCACAGCCCCCATCGCCCGATTGGCTCCGCTCTCCCGGAGCGCTACAGTACCCCCGCGGACGCGCCTCAACGGTGCGAGGGAACTGCACCGGGGAGGACGTCGCCAGAGGAACAAATCACGAACGAGGAGGAGTAGATGGCAAACGACAACGGCAGACAAGCCGGGCCCCGGTGCATCGCGCTGGTGGGGCCGTTCGCGAGCGGCAAGACTTCGCTGCTCGAAGCAATCCTCATGCGCACTGGGGCCATTACCCGACAAGGCCACGCGAGAGACGGCAACATGGTGGGCGATGCCGCACCGGAAGCCCGCTCGAATGGCATGAGCGTCGAGGTCAACGTCGCCGAAACCGAGTTCATGGGCGACCGCTATACGTTCATCGACTGCCCCGGTTCGGTCGAGTTCCAGTATGAATCCCTCGCCGTGCTCGCCGGCTGCGACATGGCGGTGGTGGTGGCGGAGGCCGACCCCAAGAAGGTCGCGGCGCTGCAGTTGATCCTGAGGGATCTCGAAGCGCGGAAGCTCCCGCACCTCATCTTCCTCAACAAGATCGACAAGCTCTCGGGCCAGGTGCGCGACATCCTCCAGATGCTGCAGCCGGCAAGCCGGGTGCCGCTGGTACTCAGGCAACTACCGATGACCAAGGCTGGCGTGGTGACCGGCTGTATCGACCTGGCGCTCGAGCGGGCGCATGTCTACCACGAGGCTAAGCAAAGCGAGATCATCGCCCTGCCCGACGGCGAGAAGGCCGACGAGGTCGCGGCCCGCACTGCCATGCTCGAGCAGATCGCCGATTACGACGACGTACTGATGGAGCAGCTGCTCGAGGACGTGCAGCCGGAAAAGGACCTGATCTTCAAGGATCTGGTGGAGGAGATGCGCGCCGGCAAGATCTGTCCGGTATTCATCGGCTCGGCCGAGCACGGAAACGGCATCACCCGGCTGCTGAAGGCAATCCGCCACGAGGCGCCGACGGTGAAAGAAACCCGTGCTCGCCTTGGACTTACCGACGGCCCCGGCGCCGTGGTGCAGATCATGAAGACCATGCAGACCGCGCGCAGCGGCAAGATGTGTGTGGCGCGGGTGCTGAGCGGCAGCGTCGCCGACAGCGCGACGCTTCGCTCCGCTGACGGCCGCGAGAGCAAGGTGTCGGGTATCTTCCGGGTGATGGGCCAGGAGACGCAGAAGCGCGAGGCGGCCAAGGAGGGAGAGACGGTGGCGCTCGGCAAAGTCGAGGCGGCCCGCACCGGCGATACGCTCGCTGCCGGCCGCATGGTGCCCGACCTGATGCCGCCGCCCGAGAGCATGCCGATGATGGCGATCGCCGTCTCACCGAAGGAACGCAAGGACGACGTGCGGCTGTCGACGGCGCTGCAGCGCATCCTCGAGGAGGACCCTTCGCTGCACCTCACCCATGTGCCCGAGACCGGCGAAACGGTGCTTGAGGGCCATGGCGAGATGCACCTCCGCGTCGTTATAGAGCGGCTTACCGGGCGCTATGGCGTGCCGGTCACCACCTCGGTGCCGCGCATCGCCTATCGCGAGACGATCAAGAAATCTGCCAATGTCCGCGGCCGGCACAAAAAGCAATCGGGCGGGCACGGCCAGTTCGGCGACGTGGTGCTGACCATCAAGCCGCTACCGCGCGGCGGCGGGCTGGGATTCGACGAAAAGATCACCGGTGGCGTGGTGCCACGGCAATATATCAGCTCGGTGGAGGCCGGGGTCCGAGAATACTTCGGCATGGGCGGCCCGCTCGGCTTCCCGGTGGTCGACGTGGCGGTGACACTGACCGACGGCTCGTACCACACGGTCGACAGCTCAGACATGGCGTTCCGGCAGGCGGCGCAGATCGGCATGCGCGAAGGCATGCCGCAATGTGAGCCGGTGCTGCTCGAGCCGGTGATGGAGGTGACGGTGCACTGCCCGAGCGATGCCACGGCCCGCATCAACGCCATCCTGCCTCGCCGCCGCGGCCAGATCGTCGGCTCGGACACCCGCGCAGGCTGGGACGGCTGGGACGACATCCACGCTTACGTTCCGGCCTCCGAGATGCAGGACCTGATCATCGAGCTCAGGTCAGCGACGGCTGGGGTCGGCAGCTTCGAGCAGTCGTTCGATCATCTGGCGGAGATCGGCGGACGGTTGGCCGAGGAAGTGGCGAGCAAGTATGGGAGGCAGGTGGCTTAGGCCGGCGCACCTGTAGTGCGGGAGGCGTGGGGGGAGCCACTGTGCCCTCCATGCCCCCTCTCTTGCGATTTCTAAGGCTTAGCCAAACGGCTAAACCTAAGAAATCGCTTTCTCCCCCGCCTAGGGGGAGATGTCCGACTGATACTCCAGTGCACCGGGCAGGCACCGATCTTCTCCCCCTTGGCGGGGGAGAAAGCGAAAACTTGGGCTTAGCGCAGCTAAGTCCTTAGTTTTCGCAAGAGAGGGGGTCTTGGGAGCCGCGACGCCTCAAGCCTCGACGCTCACACCCTTCACCGGTTCCGGCAGATCCAGCGCCTCGATCTTCTGGATCAGCGGCTCGATCCGTTCCACCGCATCGATGTGGCGCTGTTCCATGACGAAGTTCACCGTCATGTACTCGCGGCCGGGGCAGAAGGTCGCAATATTCGAGGCCGGATGGTAGGCGCCGCAATAGATCGGCTCCATCATCCACTGGGTAACCGGACCGAGCGTGCGGTGCGGCGGCACCAGGGTCAGTACGGTGTCGACGCGCCCCGAAAAGCGCCAGAAGCGCTCCCCGTAAAGGAACGGGAACCAGCTGTGGAGCTTCCTGTGCATCGCAAACAGCGCCAGCACCTGGGTCTGGAACGAAGTGATGTCCTTGCTTTCGATCTGGCTCACCACATCATCGACCGAGCGCACATACTCGACGAAATCTTCCTTGTAGGGGAACTTCGCCTGTAGCGCCCGGACGCGGAAGAAATCGTCATCGGCATCGGTGCGACGGGTATCGAGCATCGTATATGCCGCGGCGATCACTGCCTCGTTGAGGCGCCGGTCGGTGTCCGAATGCAGCGCATGGGTGACGATGGCGAAATAGAGCGAACGCTGCCGCACACCGAGGCGGCTCGCCAGCCGGCGCAGCCGGTCGCGGCGCAGCGGCAGGGTCTTGAAGCCGAACGGCTTGTCGGGCGGCGACAGGATATGGGCGAAGAACAAGTGCAGCGACACTCCGAGTCCGGCCTTGAGTGCCCCCTTCAACCGATCGCCGAAGCTGACCTTGTTGTCCTTGTTGGACTGGATGCCGTGCCCCGCCGTCTGTGAGCGCGACAGCAGCGCGGAGTCCGAGCCTTCGAGCACGCAATGGGCGGCACGCACCTGGATCACCGAGATACGGCCCTCGGCATCCGGCCCGTCCTTCAGCGTTGCCGCCATGAAGCGGAACAGCGGCAGATCGGGATGGTCAAAAATGTCGGCGCTTTTGCCGAGCCACTTGTCCGGGTAGCCGTCAAAACTGTCGACCAGCTCCACCGAGGTGATGGCGTCGAGCTGGCTCTCGGTAAACGGGTGCCCGGGACGGGCGCCGACGAAGCCGTGCGTCAGTTGCGGCGCCAGCGCCACCACCTGCGCCACCAGGTCCTTGAGCTTCTGCTTGTCGAACTTCTCCTTGGAGAAGGCGGTAAAGAAGATCGTGTCCTTGCCGGTGTACAGGAACCACTGGAAATTGGTGAACAGCGCCTGTGGATTCTTCTGCACTGCTGCAAAGGCAAGGTCGAGCGCCTCGGCATGATTGCTGGCGAAGCTCGACGACGAAAAGCTCTTCATGATCCAACCCGAACAAAGTGTGACCACAATAAGCCACGTGTGGGCTCACAGGGTCAATCGCTTAGGACCCGAGCGATTAATGCCTCTGCTACGTGTTGCGTTGCGGCCCCACGCACCGTAAAGCTCACGCCGATAGTTTCAATCCTAACATTGCCTCGCCAGTGAGGCTTCCCTCGTGCGCATCATCCCCCTCGTCCTTGCGGTCGCGCTGTTCATGGAAAACATGGACTCGACCGTCATTGCGACCTCGCTGCCGGCGATCGCGGCGGATATCGGGGCCGAACCAATTTCGCTGAAACTGGCGCTCACCGCCTATTTCGTGGCACTCGCCATCTTCATTCCGCTATCGGGCTGGATGGCCGACCGGTTCGGCGCCAAGAACATTTTCCGCCTCGCCATCGTGGTGTTCATGGCCGGGTCAATCTGCTGCGCCTTCTCGGATTCGCTCTTGACCTTCGTGCTGTCGCGTTTCCTGCAGGGCGTCGGCGGCTCGATGATGACGCCGGTGGCCCGGCTGGTGCTGGTCCGCGCGACGCCGCGCAACGAGCTAGTGTCGGCGATGGCCTGGCTGACCATCCCAGCACTGATCGGCCCGATCACCGGCCCGCCGCTCGGCGGCTTCCTCACCACCTATCTCAGCTGGCACTGGATTTTCTGGATCAACATCCCGATCGGCATCATCGGACTGATCCTCGTCACCAAATACCTCAACGCGGCCGACGGCCGGAACGAGCGGCCGGTGGATGTTCCCGGGCTGATCCTCTCGGCCATCACTTTTGCCGGCATCATGTTCGGCTTCTCGGTGATCAGCCTGCCGGCTATCCCGACTGTCGCCGGCTATGGCTCGATCGTCATCGGAGTGATTGCCGGGCTGCTCTATCTCAGGCACGCCAAACGCACGCCGTTCCCGATCCTCGACCCCAAGATGTTCCGGTTGCCGCTGTTCCGCAACGCCATCATCGGCGGCTCGCTGTTTCGTATCGGCATCGGCGCCTTCCCGTTCCTGATGCCGCTGATGCTGCAGCTGACCTTCGGGCTCACGCCGTTCGAGTCCGGACTCACCACCTTCATTGCAGCGATCGGGGCGATCCTCTCGAAATTCGGCGCCGAGAAGCTCTATGCCGCCTTCGGCTTCCCGCGCACGCTGATGGTCACGGCGGTGCTCGGCTGCACCTTCCTCGCGATCAACGGCTTCTTCACCCCCGAGGTCCCCCACTGGCTGCTGATGGGCGCGCTGCTGTTCGGCGGCCTCACCCGCTCGTTCTTCTTCACCGGGGTCAATGCCCTGGTCTTCGCCGATGTCGACGAGGCGCACGCCAGCCAGGCTACCGCGATCAACGCGGTGAGCCAGCAGCTCAGCGTCGCGGCCGGTGTCGCGGTGGCTGGCGGCGCACTGGAGATCGCCTCGAACCTGCATGGTGGGGAACTGGTGCTGGCGGATTTCCACATTGCCTGGTTCGTCGTCGCGGCGGTCGCCATCTGCAGCGCCATCCCGTTCATGCGGCTGCCACCCGACGCAGGCAGCGACGTGTCGGGCCACAAGATCAAGCCCATCGCCAAGCCGGTTCCCGCAACACTCTGACGCCCTGAAAGCTCCAATGTCCGCGCTCCGCCTGACCCCGCTGATCCTCGCCGTGGCGCTGTTCATGGAGAACATGGATTCGACGGTGATCGCGACCTCGCTGGCGGCCATCGCGCATGACATCCAGACCGAGCCGATCGCCCTGAAACTGGCGCTCACCACCTATATGGTGGCGCTGGCGATCTTCATCCCGATTTCGAGCTGGATGGCCGACAAGTTTGGCGCGAAACGCGTTTTCGCCTGGGCGATCGTGGTGTTCATGCTCGGGTCGGTGTGCTGCGCCATCTCGAACTCGCTGCTGACTTTCGTGATGTCGCGGTTCCTGCAGGGCATGGGCGGAGCAATGATGACGCCGGTGGCGCGGCTGGTGCTGGTGCGGGTGACGCCGCGGCAGCAACTGGTCGATGCGATGGCGTGGCTGTCGATCCCGGGGCTGGTCGGCCCGATCGTCGGGCCGCCGATCGGTGGCTTCATCACCACTTTCGCCAGCTGGCACTGGATCTTCCTGATCAACGTGCCGATCGGCATTCTCGGGATCATCCTCGTCAACAAATACCTGCCGGAGTGGCACCGGAACGAACCACGGAAGATGGATTTCACCGGCTTCCTGCTTGCCGGGTTGTGTTTTGCGGGCCTGGTCTTCGGCATCTCGGTGCTGACGCTTCCGGCGCTGCCCGCGAGCTTCGGCTATGGTTCGCTGTTCCTCGGCGTGGTGGCCGCGGTGGCCTACTGGTTCCATTTCCGCCGCACCGAGTATCCGCTGCTCGACCTCAGGATCTTTCGCCAGCCGCTGTTCCGGCTGACGATGATCGGCGGCACCATCTTCCGGCTGGGCACCGGAGCGATGCCGTTCCTGTTCCCGCTGATGCTGCAGCTCGCCTTCGGCTTGAACCCCTTCGAAAGCGGCATGGTGACTTTTGCCTCGGCGGTCGGCGCCTTCACCATGAAGTTCATGGCCGAGCGCTTCATCGCGCGCTGGGGTTTTCGCAGGGCACTGGTAATCGCCTGCACCATTACCGCCGGAGGGGTGCTGGCGATGGGGCTCTACACCCCGGATACACCGACGCCGCTGATGCTGGCTCTGCTGGTCATCACCGGGTTCTTCCAGTCGCTGTTCTGGACTACGACCAATGCCTTCATCTTCGCCGACGTCGCCGACAAGGATGCCGGACAGGCCAACGTGCTGAGCCAGGTGAGCGTGCAGCTATCGCTCGCCTTCGGCGTGGCGATCGGCGGCGGCATCTTCGAGGGGGCGCATCTGCTGCATGGCGGGGCCCCGCTGCTCAACGATTTCCACGTCGCCTTCTGGGTGATGGCCACGGTGACGCTGATCGCGGCGCTGATCTTCCTGCGCGTGCCTAAGAGCGCGAACATGCATAGCCACCAGGCCGAGGGCGCGCCGGCCGAGTGATCAGGCCCGTGCGCCGGCGATCAGGCGCTCGGAAAAGCGGACAAGCTCGGGGCCGATAACACCCCAGTCGTAGGCGTCGAGGCGGCATACCGACGGCCGCTCGGCGGTTCTGACCCAGGCCGCTGCATCGCGCAGGACGGCGCCCGTCAGCTCACCGTCGTAGAGATAGACCCACTGACCGCCCACCGCGTCGCGCAATTCCGACAGGCCGCCGAGCGCCGGCGCGATCACCGGCCGGTTGCGCGAGAGCGCGAAGAGCGCCGAGCCGCTGTTGAGAATTTGGCGATACGGCAGGATAGCCGCGTGGCTGGAGTCGACGATCCGCTCGAATTCGATTTCGTCGAGAGGAGCGGAGCGGAGATCGAAATGCAGCGCCGCAGCGGCGGCGCCCTGTCGACGCAGTTCCGTCCCAAAACCCTCCGCGGCAAAACCTGCCACGCCGAGCTCGGTCTCGACATCCAGGTGGCGCGCCGCCTCGACCAGCCGCTCGAGGTTCTTGTAGGGCCTGATCTGGCCGACGAACTGCAACCTGGTTGTCCGCAGGGGTCGCCGCCAAGGCGCGGGTGGCGTGAGGGCGCCGGTGCGATAGTCGCCATGGCGGGTGACCAGGTGGGGCAGATTGGAATGCTCGGGGTGATCCGCCGCGAAGGTCTGGCGCGATTCCCGCGACAGAAAGACCAGCCCGTCGAGTTCGTTGGTGAAAGCCCGCCAGAGCTTCGGGTCGCCCGCTTTGCGATCGTGCGGAATGAGATTGTGCACCACCCAGATCCAGCGCACGCCGAACAGCCGCCGCGACGTGGTCATCAATGCGATGCGGGCCCAGCTGAGCAGCCGCGACCTGAGATCCGGCGAGGCGTAGAAATCGTCGGGCCAGTGGAGGATCATGAGGCGACCGGCAAGAACTGGTGCGATGCGCCAGTTCAGCGTCGCCACCTCCCAGCCCGCCTGCTCGAATGCCGCGGCGAAGAGTTCCGCGTAACGATTGTGGGGCGAGCTTTTCGGACGGATGGCAACCTTCACGCGCCGACTAGTCCGGGCTGTTGCCTTTGAAGCCGCGCGCCAGGAGGTAGGTCTCGGCGGAATCGGCGCGGCTGGCCTTGGGCTTGGCGTGGATGGTGGTGGTGAAATGCTGCTTCAGCAAATGCAGCAACTCGTGCTCGGTGCCGCCCTGGAACACCTTGGCGACAAAGGTCCCGCCCGGCGCCAGCACCTTGACGGCAAAATCGGCGGCGAGTTCGACCAGTTGCATGATCCGGATGTGGTCGGTGGCGCGGTGCCCGGTGGTCGGCGCCGCCATGTCCGACATCACGATATCGGCCTTATGCCCACCCAGCGCAGCGATCAGCGCCGCAGGGGCGTCGTCATCGTTGAAGTCCTTCTGCAGCAGGATAACGCCTTCGATCGCATCCATCTCGAGATAATCGATCCCGACGATCAGCGGTTTGTCCGCGGTGGTGCCGACGATGGGCGCCGCCACCAGCGACCAGCCGCCGGGGGCCGCGCCGAGATCGACGACGCGCATGCCCTTCTTGAACAAGTGGTAGCGCTCGTCGAGTTCCTTGATCTTGTAGGCGGCGCGCGAGCGCAGCCCCTCGGTTCGCGCCTTGGCGACATAGGGGTCGTTGAGCTGGCGCTGCAACCACAGGGTCGAGCCGATCTTCCGGCCCTTGGCGGTCTTTACGTGAACCTTGAGGCCCGACGCCGATTTGCGGCCGGTCCCCTGCCCTGTTCCCTTCGGCATCAGCGGCTCCTGCGATTGCTGGCGCGACCGGCCCGGTCGGCGTCGATCAGTGAAATGAGAATGCCCTCGCGAAGGCCGCGGTCGGCCACACGCACCCGCTCGGTCGGCCATTCACGGCGGATCGCCTCGAAAATGGCGCAGCCGGGCAGCACCAGGTCGGCACGGTCCTTGCCGATGCACGGATGGGCAACGCGGCGGTCGAAGCTCATGCCCAGCAGCGCCGTCATCGTCGCATCGACATCGGCGCGGGTCATCCACAGGCCGTCGACCTTCTGGCGCTCGTAGCGCTCGAGGCCGAGATGGAGCCCGGCCAGCGTGGTGACAGTGCCGGAGGTACCGATCAGGTGCACCGGGTGCTCGGCGATCATCTGGCGCAGCTTCTCGCGGCCGCGGAACTGGCGCAGCTGGCCGGCGACGAACCCCACCATGTCCTCGAAGGTCTCGGGCGTGACGTTCACCCCGCCGAACTTTTCGGCAATCGACACTACGCCCACCGGCAGCGACTGCCAGGAGCGGATCGACGACGACATGCGGCCCTGGCGGCGCGGCCGGCCACCGCGAAAATCCAGCCAGGCGAGTTCGGACGAGCCACCGCCGATATCGAACATCAGGGCGCCGGAGGAGGCTTCCTCGATCAGGTCGGCGCAGCCGGTGACGGCGAGCGAGGCCTCGGTCTGGCGGTCGACGATCTCGAGCACGAGGCCCAGCTCACGCTCGACCCGGGCAATGAACTCAGCGCCGTTGGCGGCCGAACGGCAGGCCTCGGTGGCGATCAGCCGCATACGGGTCGGCTCATGCTCGCGCAGCTTGTTGCGGCAGAGGCGCAGCGCCTCCATGGTCCGCTCCATCGCCGCATCCGACAGCCGGCCAGTGGTCGAAAGCCCCTCGCCCAGCCGCACGATGCGGGTGAAGCCGTCAAGCACGCGAAAGCTGTTTTCGTGCGGGCGGGCGATCAGCAGGCGACAATTGTTGGTGCCGAGATCGAGCGCCGCATAGAGCGGCCCTCGCGACCGTCGCGAAGAGGGATTCCCTGCGGGGTGCGTCCGCCGCTCCGCTCCGCCAGGCCCAGGTTGCCCCCCAGGATTCGCGGTGGTCTGGGCGGGGGTGTGGCCCTGCCCGTCACGGTGCCGCTCCGGGCTCTCGGCCCCGGCTGCGGCGGCGGACCGATCTTGATCGGTCAACCTTGCTCCATTCCCCGCGCAGTCGCCAGCAGCCGGCCGAAGCCGTGGGCGCCCGACACGGGCATATTTCAGTGTCGCCGATGAGGGTAGAGGATGATCGGGGGCAACGCAACGCCCTGAATCTGCCGCAAACTTGAACGGCGGCAGCTCGATCACAAAGGCTGAAGAATGCCGCAAAAGGGGTGTTGATCAGACGATCGATTGCCGCTAGAAGGCGCGCACCAAATGCTGACGGCACCGCCGACGGCATCCAGGCTCAGCGCTTGGGGAATAGTTCAATGGTAGAACTACGGACTCTGACTCCGTCAATCTTGGTTCGAATCCAGGTTCCCCAGCCAGCCCTCTCCTTCTGACATTTCCGACGATTAGCGTGTAACTGTTGTGGCGGCGCGCACCACGCGAACGCGGGGATTCCTGCAATTGTGCTGACATGGCGGCTCAGCCGGAGATCAGGGCGGCTTTGCTATCTGGGTGGCGCCCGCGGGAACGGGCATCCCCCAATTGTTGAGGCCACGCTCATGAAATCACTATCACAATTCGCCCTCGTCGGACTACTCGCGCTTTCGCCGCTGGTGGTCGGGAGTTTGAGTGGCGCCCTGGCTGGCGGTCGTCCTGACAGCCCGGGCAACTCCGAATCCGCACACGAGAACGCCGGCAGCGAGAAGGGCAACGGCGGGGGTAACGGCAACGGCAGCCTTGCCTCGCAGGCTGGCGGCGGCAATGCGGCGCATGCCTCCGAGCAAGGGCTGGCGCATGCCAGCGACAAGTCAATGGTTGGCAAGGTTCGCGCCTATGCCGCGCTTGATGCCGCCGTAGAGTCTGGCGAACTGCAGCAGGCCGTCACGGACGCCCAGGCCGCCTTTGACCTGGCCTATCCCGACTTCGACACCCTGACCGAAGAAGAGCAGGCGGCAGCGCTCGCGAGCCCCGAGGGGCAGGCGCTGGCCGACGCCCAAGAGGCGCTGGACGAAGCGGTCGGCGAGCGCGATGCGGCGCTGGCGGCGATCACCAAGGCCGACGACCCAGCGGTTAAGGCCTATATTGACGCCCTGCTCGCCGACTGATCCACGACCTCGCGATGGGCCGGGTTGCCCGGCCTATCGCGGCTCGCCCCGTAGCGGGCCATCGGTCATCACGAAAAGCCGCCGGTGCCACCTGTACCCCCGGTGCCACCTGTACCCCCGGTGCCGCCCTGGCCGGCATTGCCCCCCGTACCGCCCTGGCCGCCGGTGCCCCCTGTGCCACCCGAACCACCACTGCCGAAAAGCCCGCCGGATCCGCCGCTGCCGCCGCTCCCGCCCACGGCCCCGCCTGTGCCACCGGAGCCGCCCGAACCACCATTGCCAAACAGCATGCCGCCGGAACCGCCGCTCCCTGACGTCCCTGCAGGTGTCAGTGGGCTGCTTGCGGCGGGCGAACCAGGTGTCCCCGGACCACCAGCAGCAACTCCAGCGGGAGCTGGAGCGGCACCTGCGCCCGGCTGGCCGGCCAGCGGACTGCCAGACCCATCGACAGTCGCGGCGAGGCCGTTTCCAGCCTCGCCCGTGTGGGCGGTGCCGCCGGCGTTGAGGGTTTGTTGCCAGCCTTCGCCTCGGCATCGTTCGGCGTGGAGTGCCGCATTGCCAGCGAGCAGTGCGGCACACTTCATCGTCGCCCGCAGATAATTCGTTGCTCTGCTGTCGGCCGAGGCTGGGGCCGTTGCCAGGCACCCTGCAACGGTGAGGACCACCAGCGACAACCCGAAAATACGTTTCCTACCCATGCTCATCCCTCCACAATGTCTAAAAATATCGTGATCTATGAAACCTGTCGGCCAATCACAGAATTATCATGCAAGTTTATTCAGCACTAGTCGTTGCTTCCAAAAGTGAAGTGCGCCAGCACCCTCGGCAACACATAATCTTACTCGAACCTTGGTACGCTGGCGAACTCGCACTCCCCGGCGGGGAAGATGCAGCCGCCGCTGCCACGCGCAATGATGGTGCCCACTGACGCCGAGCATGCCCCTTGACCGATGTCGTTATAACGTCATAACTCTATGACGTCAGGCGGGCATAGCGCTCACTGGCAGCACAGGGAGAATTCAAACATGCAGCTGTTCCAGGCTTTCACGCGCACCGCGGGGGCGGTCGCGGTCCTGCTTTCGAGCACCGCACTGGTCCAGGCCGCGGATGTGTCGTTCCTCACCCATTGGGCACCGGATACGGTGGCCAAGCTGGAGGCGGCGGCCGCGACCTATACCGAGGCGCACCCCGATACCAAGATTACCGTCCGCGCCGTACCGTTCGGCGACCTGCTGACGACGCTCCGCACTTCGGGCGGTGGCGCCGGTGGGGCGACCATTGCCGGCATCTATGACGCCTGGCTGCCGGACCTCGCCAAGGACCAGCTGGTCGCGGCGGTGCCCGATGCCATTGCGGCCGACACCAAGGCTAACTGGCCGGCCGGCGTGATCGGCGCGGCCTCGATCGGTGGCGTGCTCTACGGCATCCCCAACGAGATCGACGTTTACGCGCTGAACTACAACAAGAAGCTGTTTGCCGAAGCCGGCATCACCGAGGCGCCCAAGACCTGGGACGAGTTCCTCGCTGCGGCCGAAAGGCTGACCGACAAGTCGAAGGGCCAGCAAGGCTTTGGGCTGATCAACTCGTGGGCGGCGGGTGTGCTGCACCCGTTCTCGTCGCTGCTGGTTTCGAACGGCGGCGACCTGGTAGTCGACGGCAAGCCGACCCTCGACAGCGAGGCGGCCAAGCAGACTTTCGAGCTCTACGAAAAGCTGATCAAATCGGGTTACTCAGACCCGGCGATGGCGACCGCCGACGCCAACACCACCGGGCCGTTCCTCGACAGCTTCGTGTCGGGCAAGACCGGCATGATCATCATGGCGAACTGGTGGGAATCGGCGCTGAAGGCCGGCATGGGCGACAGTTTTGCCGATATCGCCACCGCCCCGATCCCGGTCGGACCGTCCGGCGATACCGCCCGCTCGATCTCCTACTCGTGGATGACCGTGGTCAATGCCAAGGCTTCGGCCGAGGAGCAGGCGGCGGCCTGGGATTTCCTCAACTGGCTCAACGGGCCGGAGTCGGGTCCGAACGGGGCCTCCGCCATGGGCGATATCCTGATGTCGATGGGCATCCTGCCGTCGCGCACCTCGGACGGCACGGCGTTCGCCGACCGGCTGTCGAGCGATCCGTTCCTCAAGGGCTATACCGAGACCTTGGCCAACGCCAAGCCGTTCCCGGTGGTGCTGGGCGGCCAGGAATTCTCGGAATCGCTGCAGAAGACACTGGAAGCCATGCAGTTCGGCCAGCTCTCGGCCGCCGATGCGCAGGCGACGGCTCAGGCCGACGCAACCGAGATCCTCGAGCGCAACGCGAAGTAAGTGTCGGGGCGATTTCGCCCCGATTGACCAACAACCCACGGTGTCATCCCGACGGAGGCCGGGATCCATCTCGAGATTTCACAACCCGCAGCGGATGTGGAAAGACCTCAGGATGGGCCCCGGCCTTCGCCGGGGTGACACCGGTGGATGGGAAGCAGTATGCCCTCGACCAACACCCAGCACCGATCAGCGGTCTTCATGCTGGCGCCCGCGACCGGGCTGCTGGCGGTTTTCATCATCATTCCGATGCTGCTGACGATCTGGCTGAGTTTCCAGAACTGGTCGACGCAGACCGGGTTCGAGACGGCGAGCTTCGTCGGCATCCAGAACTTCATCGATATCTTTGCCAACAACTCGGTGGGCCGGGACTTCAAGGCGGCGCTGGTCAATACCGCGCTCTACACTGTGGGGTCGGTGGCGATCATGCTGCCGCTTTCGGTGCTGCTGGGGCTGCTGGTGCACCAGAAGATCGCGCCGGGCGGGGTGTTCCTGCGCACCGTGCTGTTCTCCACCTACATGGTGCCGATGATCGCGGTGGCGCTGGTGTTCTCGAAGCTCTATTCGCCGACCGAAGGGCCGCTGAACCAGATCCTCGGCTGGGTCGGCATCCCGCCGCAGACCTGGCTGAGCGCGCCGCAGACGGCTCTGTTCTCGATCGTCATCCTCAATGTCTGGCAGCAGGTCGGCTACTTCACCGTGCTCGCCGTAGCCGGGCTGACGCAGATCCCGGATTCGCTCTACGAGGCCGCCAAGATCGATGGCGCCAACCCGATCCAGCGGTTCTTTTCCATCACCCTGCCCTTGCTCGGCAATACGCTGCTGTTCTCGTCGGTGATCGCCATCATCAACGCAGTGCAGGTGTTCGAGCCGGTGGCGCTGATCACCCAGGGCGGGCCGGTCAACGCCACCAACGTGCTCACCTATCACATCCGTCGCGTCGGCATCGAACGCGCCCAGGGCGGGCTCGGTTCAGCCATGGCGGTTACGTTGATGCTGGCGCTGATCGTCGCGATCGCGCTGTTGTTCGCCTTCGCCCGTTCGCGGGAGGCGAAATCCGCATGACCACCGCAGTTGCAGACCGTCGCAAGCTCGAAGGCCCGCGCTTCAAGGCGACGCCGGCCAGCGCGCTGCTGGTGCTCGTGATCATCGTCGTGGCAGTAATCGCGGCGTTTCCGCTGGCCTGGATGATCCTCACCAGTTTGAAGACGCCGCAGGAGACCATGCAGGTGCCACCTGTGTGGCTGCCGACGGCGCCGAGCCTCGACGCCTATACCCAGGTGGCCGAAGTGGTGAGCCTTGGACGCTCGTTCCTCAACTCGGCGGTGATCGCCGTGGTGACGACAATCGCCATCATCGTCACCAGCCTGATGGCCGGCTACGCCTTTGCCAAATACGAGTTCCGCTACAAGGAGGCACTGTTCGCGCTCCTGATCGCGACGATGTTCCTGCCACCGATCGTGACGCTGATCCCGCTCTACCGGATCACCGGCTATCTCGGGCTCAACGCCAGCCTCGCCGGGGTGATCGTTCCCAACCTCGCCAATGCCTTCGGCATCTTCCTGATGCGGCAGTTCATCAAGGGCGTGCCGGACGAGTTGATCGAAGCGGCGCGGGTCGATGGGGCGTCGGAGTTGCGGGTGCTGTTCCAGATCGTCGCGCCGGCAGTGATGCCGGCCATCGCAGCGCTGGTGCTGTTCGCCTTCGTCTACCACTGGAACAGCTACCTGTGGCCGTTGACCGTGCTGCAGGGGAGTGCCGACCAGTACCCGATCGTTATCTCGCTCTCGCGGCTCCTGAGCTACAACCGCGGCGCCATGAACACCGGCCTCGTGATGGCCGGAGCAACCCTCGCGGTGCTGCCGCCGGTGCTGCTGTTCGTGATCCTGCAACGATTCTTCGTCGATTCCGTCGTCAGTTCGGGGGTGAAGGGATGAGCACGATCCTCGCCGTTGACCTGGGTGGGACGCGGTTCCGGGCGGGCGTGGCCGAACCGAGCGATCCGGGTGCGGTGCAAGCGGTGGGCGAATGGGCCGCACCGCAGAGCCTCGAAGCGTTCATGGATCTGCTGCGCGGCCAGGTGGCGGAGCATGGGGCGACGCGGCTGGGTATTGGCATACCAGGCCTCGCGCAGGGCACGGTGTGCCGCTGGGTGCCTAATCTCGGCTATCTCGATGGGCTGGACCTCGCGGCGGAGCTGCCGGGGCTGGCGATCGGGCTCGGCAATGATGCGCAGTTAGCGCTGCTGGCCGAGGTTTCGGCCGGGTCGGCGAAGGGTCTCGAGGATGCAATCCTGCTCGCCATCGGTACGGGCATCGGCTCGTCGGTGCTGGCGGGTGGACGGATCGTCGCCGGCAATGGCGGAGCGGCCTGTTCGTTCGGCTGGGCGGTGGCGGACCTCCGCGACCCCGGCGAGGACCGCAGCGGCTGGCTGGAGCGGCAGGCTTCAGGGCGGGCGCTCGATGCAGCGGCAGAGGCGATCGGGTTACCTGACGGCGCCACGCTGGTGCGTGCAGCGCGCGGGCGCGATGCTGCGGCCATCGACGCATTGACGCCCGCCATGCAGGCCCTCGGCACCGCGCTGGCGGGCGCGGTTGCATTGCTGGCGCCGCAGGCGATCATTCTTGCCGGCGGGGTGGCAGCTTCGCTCGACGTGCTGAAACCGCTGATCCTGCCGGCGCTGCATCGGCAGCTGCCGCCGCATCTGAGAGCAATCGACATCCGCCCCGGACAGTTCGGGCCGAAGGCGGGACTGGTGGGCTCGGCATTTGCCGGGGCCTATGGGCCGAACTGGAGGAATGGGCATGGATGAACCAGCAGGTCTCATAAAGCCCGATCGGCGGCGGCCGGAGCCGCTGTGGCACCAGGCCGAGATGGCGCTGCGCGAGCTGGTCGAGCGCGGCGAATGGAGCTCGGGCATGCAGATCCCCAACGAGGATCGGCTCGGGGAGATGCTGGGCATTTCGCGCATTACCCTGCGCCATGCGCTGCGCAACCTCGAGGAAGCGGGGCTCTTGCGGCGCGAGCATGGGCGCGGGACGTTCGTGCGGTCGGCCACCGTCGTCGCCGGCGTGCGCGGGCTGACCAGCTTCACCGACGAGATGAAGTCGCTGTCGTTGCAGGCCGGCACCCGGCTCATCGAAGCCAATCGCGTACCGGCCGATGAAGAGATGGCCGATGCGCTGGAGATCGCGCTCGGCGATCCCGTCGTGCAGCTCAAGCGCCTCAGGCTCGGCAACGGCATGCCGATCGGTATCCAGGCCAGCCACCTGCCCGAGGCGCGGGTGCCGGGGCTGCTGGCGGACGCTGCGAACGTGCAGTCGCTCTATGGCTGGCTGAAGGAGCACTGCGGCATCACCCCGGTGAAGGCCAAGGAAGTCTACCGCGTCGGCAGCGTCGCGGCGGCCGATGCCGAACTGATTCAGCTCACGGCGGGAACGCCGGCCTTCGAGGTCGAACGTATCGCCTACGACGCGAGGGGGCCGTTCGAATACGCCCTCTCCACCATGCGCGCGGACCGCTACGAGATCCGCTCCACACTCTACGTGTAACGCTTTGTTCTGAAAGGCAAACCAATGTCCACGCTCTATATCAGCAAGCTCGTGAAGATCGCCGAGGCGGCGGCCTCCGCGAATGCCGAAGCCTTCGACAAGGCCTCGTCCGCGGTGGCGGAAACCCTCGCCAACAAGGGCCTGGTGCACCTCTACGGGTCCGGCCACTCGGTGCTGCCGGTGCAGGAAACCTACCCGCGCTACGGTTCCTATGTCGGCTTCAACCCGCTGACCGACCCGCGGGTCATGTGGCACAACATTCTCGGCGCTGGCGGCGTGCGTGAGCTCTTGTGGCTCGAGCGCACCGAGAACTATGCCGACAAGTTCCTCGACCACCAGCCGCTGAACGCCGGCGATACCATCGTGATTTTCGGCCATTCCGGCTCGAACGCTTCGGGGATCGATACGGCGCTCTATGCCAAGAAGCGCGGCCTGACGGTGATCGCCATCACGGCGAAATCGAATGCCGGCAAGCCCGCCTCGCACTCGTCGGGCAAGCGCCTGCCGCATGCGGCCGACATCGTGATCGACACCGGCTCGCCGGTGGAAGATGCGATCGTCGACATCAAGGGCTGGTCGCGTCCGGTAGCCGGTTCGTCGACCGTACTCGCCATGATGATGATGCATGAGCTCCTCGCCGAGAGCGCACAGAAGCTCGCCGACCGCGGCATCGAGTTGCCGGTGTTCGCCTCGCCGACCATTCCGGGCGTGACGCTGCACGACACCGACATCATCTACGGCCAGTACCGCGAGCGCATGCTGGAAGCGCAACAGAAGCACCTGCCGCAGTTCAAGAAGTCGATGGCCAAGGAAGGCTGACGGCAACGTCCCGGGCGGAAGCTGACCCTGACGCCCGGGATACCCTGTTGTGGGTCGCCGGCCTCTCCGTGATCCTCCCCCGCGTGGCGGGGTCGCGGTTGAGCGCCAATGGGCGCTCACCGCTGGGGGACCAGCGAAGCTGGTGGAGGGGGAAGCCAGACTCACGGCGACTTCTACCGCCCCCTCCACCGCCTTCGGCGGTCCCCCTCCCCCGCCACGCGGGGGAGGATTACCGAGACATCGAGCCCCCCATGTCCCATATCATCGCCTATACCGGCGCCCGCATCTTCGGTGGCGAGACGTGGCATGATGATGCCGCGCTCGTCGTCGCTGACGGTGTCGTGCACTCCATCGGCAGCGCTCCCGCTGGCGCCTCGCACGTGCCCCTCGATGGCGGGATGCTGGCGCCTGGGCTGATCGATCTGCAGGTGAACGGCGGTGGCGGACACCTGATCGGGCCTGGAACCACCGCGAACGACTTAGGCGTGGTCTGCGCCACGCACCGCGCGTTCGGGGTGACCGGGCTGCTGCCGACGCTGATCACGGACACTGCCTCGGTCACCGATGCGGTGCTGGCGGCCGGTGCCGAGGCGGCGCGACGCCAGGTGCCGGGGTTTCTTGGGCTGCATCTCGAAGGGCCGCATCTGTCACTGGCGCGAAAGGGGGCGCATGATCCGGCGCTGATCCGGCCAATGGATGAGGCGGACCTGGTGCGGCTGGAACGGGCGCGCGGCGCCCTGCCCCATCTGCTGGTGACCGTCGCCGCCGAGACGGTAACGCCGGAGCAGATTGCCCGACTGGTGCGTGCCGGCATCGTGGTCAGCATCGGGCATTCGGATGCCTCGTTCGAGACGAGTTCGGCGGCGATCCGGGCGGGTGCGAGCATGGCGACGCACCTGTTCAACGCGATGAGCCAGATCGGCAACCGCGACCCCGGCGTGGTCGGCGCGGCGCTGCATCATGGCAGCGTGTCGGCCGGGCTGATCGCCGACGGCATTCATGTGCACCCGGCGACGCTGCGGCTGGCGCTGCGGGGCAAGATGGGTCCCGGGCGGATCTTCCTCGTCTCGGATTCGATGTCGCAGGCCGGCACCGAGATGACCAGCTTTGAACTCAACGGGCGCATGATCCATCGCCAGGACGGCGCGCTGCGGCTCGGTGACGGGACGCTGGCAGGGGCCGACCTGACCCTCGATGCGGCAGTGCGGTACCTGCACCTCGAGTTCGGGCTGGAGTTGGGTGAGTGCCTGAGGATGGCCTCGCTCTACCCGGCGCAGGCGATCGGGGCTGATGGGATCGGGAGGCTGGTGCCCGACAGCGCGGCGGATTTCGTCTGGTTCGATGAGGGACTGACAGTGCGGCCACTCCCTTCTCCCCTCAGGGGTCGCGGGACGAGGGCGCAGCCCTCGCCCGGAGGTGGCGCGTAGCGGCCGTTGAGGGGTGAAGCGGTGCCACAAGCTGGACGAACCAGCATGCCGAGAGGCTGAACCCCTCACCCGAGCTTCGCTAACTCGCTGACGCTCGCAAGCTGCGCTTGCCCTCTCCCCTCCTAGGGGCGCGAGAGCGCCCCGGTGGGCGAGGGGGCGGGTGGCGACGTTGCAGCAAACCTAATCCCGAAAACTATAACGCGGGGCGGTTTCGGGTTGGAGCAGGATGGCGCGAAGGTCGCTGTCGCCGGCGGCATAATCCACCGTTTCGGCCGGCGGCCTCGACATGGCCTGTACGCCGATCCAGCCGGCAATGAGCACACCGACCAAAATGCCGGCGCCGGTGAAGCGGTACTTGCGGGCGCGCTTGGCGATGCGTCCGGGCAGCAGGAGCAGCCAGAGCACTGGGATCAGCAGCAGGAGAAAGAGCAGTTCCATCCTGGGAACCTCGCACTCATTCCCGCAGACCCTAGCGGATCGTGGTTAAGGATTGGTGTGGAGCACTGGTCCAGCCAGTCGCAGGCCGTAGACGCCACGCTTTCCCGCTGCTACGCATAGGCGTCTAGTAAAGCGGTTTACAAGAAACAATGACAAGCAAATTCAAGACGGTTTTCGGCGACAAGAAGCCGGTGATTGCCATGGTGCATCTGGGGGCCCTGCCGGGCTCGCCGCTGCATGACTACGAGGGGGGCGTGGAGGCCATCGTCGAGGGGGCCCGCAAGGACCTCATGGCGCTGCAGGCCGCCGGGTTCGATGCCGTGATGTTCGGCAACGAGAACGACCGGCCGTATGAATTCAAGGTCGATACCGCCTCGACGGCGACGATGGGCTACGTGATCGGGCGGCTGCGCTCGGAGATCGCCGTGCCGTTCGGCGTGAACGTGTTGTGGGACCCGGAGAGCTCGATCGCGCTGGCGGCGGCGACCGGGGCACGCTTCGTGCGCGAGATTTTTACCGGCACCTATGCCTCGGACATGGGCCCGTGGACGCCGGATGCCGGCAAGGCGATGCGCTATCGCGACCGGCTGGGGCGGCAGGATCTGGCGCTGCTCTACAACGTGTCGGCGGAGTTCGCCTATTCGCTGGACCAGCGGCCGCTGAGCGACCGGGCCCGCAGCGCAGTGTTCTCGTCGATCCCCGATGCGATCCTCGTCTCCGGCGCCATCACCGGCGAGGCGGCGAAGATGGTCGACCTCGAGGCGGTGAAGAAAGCGCTGCCGACCACGCCGGTGCTGGCCAATACCGGCGTCAAACACGCGACGGTGGCCGACGTGCTTGATGTGGCTGACGGCTGTATCGTCGGCTCGTCGCTGAAGGTCGACGGCGACACCTGGAAGGCAGTTGATGCCGATCGCGCGGCCGAGTTCATGCGGCTGGTCCGCGCAGCGCGGGGGTATTGATGAGTTTGAAGCAATGGGTAATCGACCTGATGCTCATTCCCGGGCTCTCGGGCTATGAGGGGCGGGTCAGGAAATATCTGAAGGCGGCGATGGCGGGGCTGGGGATCACCTCGACCACCGACCGGCTGGGCAACCTGATTGCGACGCTGCCGGGCGACAAAGGCGCCCCGAGCGTCATGCTGTTCGCCCACATGGACCAGCTTGGGCTGATCGTCAGGAAGATCGAAGCCAACGGCATGGTTCGGGTCGAGCGGCTGGGCGGCGTGCCGGAGCGGGCGCTGCCGTCGACGGAGGTGCTGTTCTGCATCGGCGAGGGTAAGGATGTGCCCGGGCTGATTGCGCATAAGAGCCACCACGCGACGGCGCAGGACGAAAAGTACAAGGTGCTGCCCTACCCCGAGCTCTATATCGACGCCGGCTTCAAGTCGGCGGCCGAGGTGCTGGCGGCGGGGATCGATGTGGGCACGCCCATTGTCTACGCACCCAAGGTGACCGAGCTGGCCAATGGGCGGATCGCCGGCACGGCGGTCGACGATCGCGCCGCCTGCGCGGTGATGATCGAGGTGGCGAAGGCGCTGGTCGAGGTCAAGAAGCGGCCAACCATCCACTTCGTCTTCTCGGTGCAGGAGGAGTTCAACCTTCGTGGCGCGGTGACGGCGGCGCAGGTGCTGATGCCCGATGTGGCGATCCAGCTCGACCTGATCCTCGCTACCGATACGCCAGACATGGCGACGCGCGGCGACGTGAAGCTCGGCGGCGGGCCGGCGATGTCGCTCTATTCGTTCCATGGGCGCGGCACGCTCAACGGCACGCTGCCGCATCCGGCAATGGTGAAGCTGTTCGAAGACAGCGCCGAAGCCAGGAAGCTGCCGTTGCAGCGCAGCGCCCATATCGGAGCACTGACTGACCTCAGCTACGTGCAACTGGTGGGCCAGGGCGTCGCGTCGATCGATGTGGGCTTCCCAATGCGCTACTCGCATTCGTCGCTGGAAGTCTGCGACATGGGCGATCTCGAGCAGTTGACGACGCTGCTGGTGGAGGCGCTGCCGCGGATCGACAGCAAGTTCAGCCTCGACAGGGACGATTACATCGGATGAGGCACTATCTCGGCATCGATATCGGGACGTTTGAATCGAAGGGCGTGCTGGTGGATGCGGAGGGGCGGATCGTCGCCAGCGCCGCCCGGCCGCACAAGATGCTGGTGCCGCAGCCCGGCTGGGCCGAGCACCGGCCGCGCGAGGACTGGTGGGGCGACTTCTGCTTTCTGAGCAACAAGCTGATCGCCGACAGCGGCGTCGCGCCCTCGGACATCGTCGCGGTGGCGGCGAGCGCCATCGGCCCCTGCATGCTGCCGGTCGATGCCGAGGGCGAGCCGCTGATGAACGGCGTGCTCTACGGCGTCGACACGCGCGCAGCCAAGGAGATCGAGGAGCTGACGGCGCGGATCGGCGAGGATGTGCTGCTGAGCCGCTGCGGCAATGCACTGACCAGCCAGTCGATCGGGCCGAAAATCCTGTGGCTGAAGCGGAACCGGCCGGAGCTCTATGCCAGGACCGCCAAGATCCTGACCTCGACCACCTACATCGTAGAGAAGCTCACCGGCCGCTATGTGATCGACCACTATTCGGCAGCCAACTTCTCGCCGCTCTACGATGTCGAGAAGCTCGCTTGGACCGACGAACTGGCCGACGACATTATCGGGCTCGACAAGCTCCCCGAGGCGATTTGGACCACCGACATCGCCGGCACGGTTACGGCCGAGGCTGCGGCCGCGACCGGGCTTGCGGTCGGCACGCCGGTGACCACAGGAACCATCGATGCCGGAGCCGAGGCTCTGAGCGTTGGGGTGCTCGACGACGGCGACATGCTGCTGATGTATGGCTCGACCATCTTCATCATCGAGATCACCCCGGTGCGGGTACCCGATGCGCGGCTCTGGTATGCGCCCTGGTTCTTTCCGGGCAAGCACGCAGCGATGTCGGGGCTCGCGACTTCGGGGACGCTCAGCCACTGGTTCCGCGAACAGTTCGGCAAGGAGCTGGATCCGGCGACGGCCGTTATGGCGCTGGCGCTGGAGGCCGATGGCTCGCCGCCCGGCGCCAACGGGCTGGTGATGCTGCCCTATTTCTCGGGCGAGCGGACACCCATCCACGACACCGAGGCCAAGGGCGTGCTGTTCGGGATGAACCTGACTCACACCCGAGGCGACGTCTATCGTGCGCTGTTCGAGGGCATCGCCTTCGGCACGCACCATGTGTTCGAGACCTATGCCGATGTCGGGCAGCCCCCAAGGGCGATCCTCGCGGCCGGCGGCGGCACCAAGAACAAGGTGTGGGCGCAGGCGACTTCGGACGTCTCGGGCCGAACGCAGATCGTGCGGCAGAAGACGTTGGGCGCCTCCTATGGCGATGCGTTCATCGCGGCGCTGGCCATCGGCGATGTGCAGCCGGACGACATCCGGACATGGAACCCGGTGGATCATGAGATCACGCCGGACGAGAATTTGCGCGAACTCTATCAGCGGCGCTATCGGGTGTTCCGCGAACTGTATGAGCGGAACAAGGATCTGATGCGGGAGCTTTGAGTTCTAGGCAGCATCCGCTAGCGGCTTCGCCCGCGTAATCCGCTTCACCTCTTCAGGATCGTGAATCGCCTGCCACAAGTTGGTACGGCGCTGCACATTCAGCCAGAAGTCGGCGCTATTGCCGAACACACGCGCAAGGATAAGAGCCGTCGGCGCCGTCACCGTGCGGCGATCGTTGCACAGTTCGTTGACGTGCTTGCGAGGCACACCCATGGCCTCGGCGAGGGCTGCCTGGGTCAGACCCAGGGGGTGCATGAATTCCTCAACGAGGATCTCGCCAATGGTCGCCGGCTTGCGCTTGGTGGTCAGCATTCAGTTCACCGTAGCTATAAGAACTCTACGCCGGTATTGAGCCCTTGGCCCACCCCCTCCGAGCTGCGCTAGGTCGCTTTGCTCCCAAGCTTCGCTTGCCTCCCCCGTCGAGGGGGAGGTGGGGGCCGGTAGATTTGGTGGGGTTGGCGTCCCAGCACCGGCGAGCACCCTCCCCTTGACTGGGAGCGTGGGGAGGGGTGAGCAGTCGGGCGCGGCCACGGGGTCCTACCCCTTCACTGAACCGGCCGTCAGCCCGCGGATGATGTAGCGTTCCAGCAGCACGCCCACGACCACCAGAGGGGCGATGGCGGCCGTCGAGAGGGCGGCCATGCTCCACCAGTTGATGCCCTGCGAGCCGGTCTGGCTGGCGACCATCACCGGCAGGGTCTTGGCTTCCGCGCCGGTGAGGAGCGCGGCGAAGAAGTATTCGTTCCAGCAGAGGATCAGGCTGAGGATGAAGGCCGCGACCATGCCGGGGAGCGCCATCGGCAGGATGATGCGGAAGAAGGTGCCCCAGGGACCGAGGCCATCGACCTGCGCGGCTTCGTCGAGCTCGATCGGGATGGTGTCGAACTGGTCCTTCATGATCCAGATGACGATCGGCAGCACGGTGAGGGTGTAGAGCAGCACCAGCCCGATGATGCTGTCGAGCAGCGCCAGCTCGCGATAGAGCACGAGGAAGGGCAGCGCCAGGACGACCGGCGGCAGGATCAGCTGGCTGAGGAAGAAGAAGCTCAGATCCTGGTTCTTCATCCAGAGGAACTTGTACTGGAAGCGGCTCAGGCCATAAGCGGCGAGCGAGCCGATCAGCACGGCGAGGAACGAGGCGCCGAAGGCGGTGTAGATCGAGTTGAGGAAGCGATCGAGGAACTCGTCGCGCACCGTCGACACCTGCCCGATGGTATCGGGCGACAGCCCGAGCGAACGCCAGCCGAGCCAATTGGGCTGAAAATCCACCCACGGGATCAGGCGGCCCAGTTGCACGTCCTTGGCCACCTTCATCGAGGTGGTGATGGTCCAGTAGACCGGAAACAGCGAAACGAAGGCCCAGGTGACCAGCGCGGCATAGATGCCGACCTTGCCGGCAACATGCTTCAGACGCCGGGTGCCGGCGCCGCTGTCGGCGGAAGCCGGGGCAGATATCGTTGCTTCGGCGGCCATCAGGTCATCCTCTGCATGTGCCTGCGCAGGAACTTCAGCAGCAGGGTGATGAAGGTCACGATCACCACCAGATAGAACATCGCCAGCATGGTGCCGTAGCCGACGTTCGAGCGATCGCGATACTCGCGATAGATGAAACTCGAAACGCTGTCGGTGGCGCCGCCCGGACCGCCGGAGGTGACGGTGATGATGATGTCGGCGAGCTTGAGCTTGAAGATGATGCGCAGGACGATCGCGGTGATCGAAACCGGCAGCATCAGGGGGAAGATCACCTGCCAGAAGCGCTGCCAGGGCGAGGCGCCATCGACCTTGGCGGCCTCGATCACCTCCTTGGGCATGGCCTGGAGGCCGGCGAGCAGGAGGATCATCACGAACGGAATCGATACCCAGGCGTCCATCGCCTCGATCCACAGGCGCGCGACCCAGGGGTCGGTAAAGAAGCTCGGGTTGTTGAAGCCGAGCCAGCGGGCGAAGCGGGCCACCGGGCCAAAGCGGTATTCGAGCATCGACTTGCCGACCATCCAGCTGACGGCGACGGGCGACAGCATCAGCGGAATGAGGAAGACGACCCGCCAGAATTTGCGCGCCCGGATCTCGGCGTTGAGCAGCAGCGCCAGGCCGAAGGCAACCGCGTACTCGACGAGGACGAAGAGCACGTAGATCACCATGTTGCGCATGGCGTTCCAGTAGAACGGATCGCCGATCAGCTGCACCAGGTTATCGAAGCCGTTGAACTTCTGGCCGGTGAGCGAGGCGAGATTCCAGTCGGTGAAGGCGATGGAGAGGCCGAACAGGGTCGGAAAGATCGCCATTGCCGCGGTGAACAGTGCCGCGGGCAGGATGAACAGCGCCTTGAGGCCGGCATCGCCGCGCATCATCACCTGGCCCACACCGAGCGCCACGGACCAGAGCAGAAAGGCATAGAGCGTCGGGCGCCAATCCTTGAGACCGAGCGGCAGCACACCGGCTGAGTTGAGCGCCTGCAGCAGGCCGACGACGAGAAACAGGACGGTGGCGGCGGCAATGAGCGCCCTGCCCCCATCCTTGCGGCGACGCGAAACGGCGCCGTAGCTCGGTGATTCAGTCAACGCCATCCACGCCTCATCGGATAGTTCGGGCTGGGAACTAAATCGGCTGGTGACGGTCCGCCACCAGCCGTGGATTGTCAATCACAGCAAGCGCGGCATTACATGCCGAGCGAGGCCTTGTAGAGCTTGATCTGGTTGTCGCGACCGATCTGGTCGGTGATCTTCTCCCATGCCGCTGCGATGGCGTCGGCAGTCTCCTGAGCACCGGCGTACTGGCCGTTGATGCCCTTCACCAACTCGTCCTCGGCGATCGAGTAATACTGGAAGATGCCGGGGATACGCGGCTCGATCGCCGCATTGGGGTGGTTGTAGCTGTCGAGGTTGGAGCCGAGATAATCCTCGACAAAGGCGCGGTCATAACCTGCGGCTTCCCACTCCTCGTACTGGAAGTGCGAGTTGCGGTAGGGCTGGAAGCCGGATGGGTACGCAGCGGTCCACAGCGAGATATCCTTGCCGCCCAGATGGGCTGCGGCGGACCAGGCGGCCTTGCGCTTCTTCTCGTCGGCCGACACTCGGCTCGTCACGTAAACGCCCCAGCCGATATAGGCCATGTTGGGCGCGAAGTTCTCCTTCTCTTCCCAGGCGCTGGTCTTGGAATTGTAGACCTTCTTGGCGCCGGGGTTGATCGAGAAGCCGACGACATCGCCGACCACCGAGGTATCGGAGGTGCGGGCGTTGGAGCCGACGTCGCCCCACCAGGTGAGCGCCGCACCGGTGCCGCCGAGGAACTGCGAGAAGGCCGTGGCGTTCGGATCGGCATTCAGCTGATCAGGCGGATAGGCGTTGGCCTTGACCAGGTCGAGTACGTCCTGGATCGCCTGCACCCAGGCCGGGTTGTTGACGCGCGGCTTCATGGTGTCGGGGTCGAACAGCCAGGCCGGATCGTCCGGATGTTTGGCGTAGGCGGCCGCGCGGTCTTCGAGGAAGTAGAAGCCGAAGCCACCCCACTGGTACTTCAGCGGATCGATGAAGCCGTAGGCCGGCGTTCCGGTGATCGGATCGTTCTTGCCGGCAAGGGCGGCGGCCAGCGCCGGGAAATCTTCCCAGTGCGTCGGCACATCGGCCATGCCGCTGATCGAGCCGTCGCCGAAATAATCCTTGCGGTAGGCGAAGGTGTGGCAGTCGCCATCGATGTTGATGCGGTAGGTCTTGCCCTCCCAGGTGCCGACCGGCGCCTGCAGGTAGCCCACGAGGTCGTCGGCCTCGATCTGGGTCTTCACCCAGTCGGGCATCTCGTCGAGCAGGCCCTTGCTGGCGGTATCGCCCTCGAAGGGTGCACCCATTTCGACGATATCGAAATCCACCGTGCCGGTCGCAATCGACTGCTGCAGGCGCGGATTGTAGTCGGCCTGCGCCAGGTCGATCCAGTTGATCTTGGCGCCGGTATAGGCCTCCCACGGCTTCAGGAAGCCGCGGAACAGGAAGTTGTGCAGGTTCTGGTTGTTGAGCCCCATGAAGGTCAACTCGACGCCGGCGAACTCGCCCTCGGCGACATTGGCCTTGGTGGCGGCGAGGCAGAGTTCACCGACCTTCTGCCAGTCGGCATCGGTGGGCGAGCCCTTGCCGACGCCGGGGATCTGCAGGATCTGGGCGCGCACACTGTCCTGCGCGAAGGCGCGGCCGGCGAAGGTGGTGCCGAGAGCCGTGCCGGCGGCCAGCGCGGCCGCGCCCTGCATGAACCTGCGACGGCTGGCCTGCATGGCCATAACCCGGTTGTAGAGTTCCAGTTTCACGTCTGTTCTCCCTCAAAGCGCCGCTTCCAGCGGCGTTGTCGCCTCCGCGCCGGCGCTCGATGGGAATTGAACGTGCAGGTCGGGCCGCGCCACGGCGCAACCCAAGTCCCTCAACCCCTGCCTACGTCCCTCCCCAGGGAGCTCCCTTATGTGCGGGATGCTGAGGAATGGTATGAAGCTGACATGTTAGAAGTCAACAGCTTGGCGTGGGGGCGGCACGCCCCGAACGCACAAAGTGGGGGTTGCATTCATTGGTGAGTAATGCCTGCTTTCACCAGTGAATGCACAGTTTCGACTGGATCGCCTCCCGGCTTTGCCGGCGCGGCCGGCGCTCCAGGTGTTTGGCCGGGTGCGCCTTCGCTTCAGGCCTCGGGCGGAAGCACGCCCTTCTTGAAGATGAAACAGCCATAGAACCGGCGCTCGCCGGTCTGGATCACCACGTAGGATTGCTTGGCCGCCTCGTAGAAGGCGAACCGCTCTATCGAGCCCATCGGCGACGGCTTGCCCTCGGCCTGGTCGATCGCTGCCTGCACCTCCTGCTGCACCGGCGGCACCTCGTCGGGCTTGCCGACGATTTCCATGCGCAACGCCGGATGCGGCACGAAGCTATCGAGCGGCAGCAGCGAGAGGATCGCCTCGGCGGCGCGGCCGGCAGTGACGTTCTCGAGCTTTAGCAGCTTGCCATAGACAGTCTGGCGGGCAATCGAATCCGAGGGGAAGTTCATGTCGGCAATAACGAGGTCGTCGCCGTGGCCCATCGATTTGAGCGCGTGCAGCACGTCGGCATTCAGAACGGGATCGAGCCCCTTGAGCATGGTGTCCTCCTCCAAGGATGAGGGGTGATTAGCATGGGGCGGGCGGGCGTGCACGGGGCGGCATGGCGATCGTTCCGGCCACCAGGACGATGTCTACGCAAATGCCCTCTGTGCAACGAGGAGATTGGAGAAACGTTCTACACACTCTCGATTCGTCCAAACATCGTTGGCAAAGCTTTGAGCTTGCACGCAAAAAATGTCCCCAAGCAAAGCCGCTTGATCATTCAGTGACACTAGCTATGTTGCACAGCGCAGTCGTCAGTGTGGACCGTCGACAATGCCCTGCCCCTCGGGCTGGGACTTTGAAGGTTATGTGGTTATGCGGCGCAGACATTTCGGTCTTCGCGTACGTTGGCTTGTTGCGAGCTGGTGTGCGATGGATGGGGACCATGGGCGATGACGGCGGCTGGGGGGCGGCTGGCAGTGCTGATGGCGACCTACAACGGCGCCCAGTTTATCGACGAGCAACTGCGCTCGATCGACCAGCAGACATGGCCGGCAATCGACGTCTGGGCATCGGACGACGGCTCGACCGACGGGACGGCAGCCGCTCTGGAGCGTTGGGCGGCGTACTGGAGCAAGGGTAGGTTCACCCGAATAGCGGGCCCGAGCCGCGGTTTCTCTGCCAACTTCCGCTCTCTGCTGACCAATCCCGCAGTCGATGCGGACTATGTTGCGTTCTGCGACCAGGACGATGTGTGGCTGGCTGAGAAGACGCAGGTTGCCGTCGCAGCCCTCGCGGCCCACGGTTGCCGGCCAGCGCTTTATTGTGCACGCACCATCATCACCGATGCGGACGGGCAAGACGTGGCGCGCTCGCCGCTGTTCCGGCGTCCGCCCGATTTCGCCAATGCGCTGGTGCAGAATATCGGCGGCGGCAACACCATGGTGCTCAACCGTGCAGCGCATGAACTGTTGCGGCAAGCCGCAGAACGGACAGACTTCATCAGCCACGACTGGTTCGCTTATCTGATCGTCGCCGGCGCCGGCGGGCACGTCACCTATGACGAGGTCCCGCACGTGCGCTACCGCCAGCATGGCAAGAACCTCGTTGGCTCAAACAAGGGCTGGGCGGCTCGTGTTGCTCGGGTGAAGGCGGCCTTCAGGGGGCGTTTCACCCTGTGGAACGACGGCAACTTCGCAGCGCTCGATGCCTGTCGCGGCCTGCTTACGCCGGCGGCCACGCAGGTGTTCGACCAGTTCCGCCAGGCACGCTCCGGCCCCCTGCCCGGGCGGCTAGTCAGCCTCTGGCGCTCCGGCGTCTATCGGCAGACGGCGCTGGGCCAGGTGTCGCTCTACGCGGCAGGCCTGCTCGGCAAGCTTTGACGCGTAGCCGACCATGAACATTGCCGCTAAGGTCCGCGCGCTGAAAGGGACAACACGACCATGACCATCCTGGTGACCGGTGGCGCCGGCTTCATCGGCTCGAACTTCGTGCTCGACTGGCTGGCAGCCAACGACGAGCCGGTGGTGACGCTCGATGCGCTGACCTATGCCGGCAACCTCGCCAATCTTGCCGCGCTGGACGGCGACCGCCGACACCATTTTGCGCGCGGCTCGATCGGCGACGGCGCCTTGGTCGGCCGCTTGCTGCGCGGCCATGATGTGCGGGCGGTGGTCAACTTTGCCGCGGAGAGCCACGTTGACCGGTCGATCTCGGGCCCTGCCCCGTTTTTCGAGACCAACGTCATGGGCACGCTGCACCTGCTCGAAGCGGTGAAGGCCTATGCCGCAGGACTCAATAAAGAAAAACGGCAGAACTTCCGGTTCCTGCATGTCTCGACCGACGAGGTCTATGGCACGCTCGAGCGAGACGAAGCGCCGTTTGCCGAGACCAACCCGTACAAGCCGAACAGCCCCTATGCGGCCTCCAAGGCCTCGTCGGATCACTTGGTGCGGGCCTATCGCGAAACCTATGGGCTCGCGACCATCATCACCAACTGCTCGAACAATTACGGGCCGCTGCAGTTCCCTGAGAAACTGATTCCGCTGATCATCCATAACGCGTTGAACGGCAAGGCTTTGCCGATCTATGGCGATGGGCTGCAGGTGCGCGACTGGCTGTATGTCGGCGACCACTGTTCGGCGCTGCGCCGGGTGCTCGAGGCAGGCGTGCCGGGCGAGACCTACAATATCGGCGGCGACAACCAGAAGACCAATATCGAGGTGGTGCGGACCATCTGTGCGCAGCTCGATGTCAGGCGCCCGCGAGCCGACGGCGCGAGTTACGCGGCGCAGATCACCCACGTAACCGACCGGCCCGGACATGACCGGCGCTACGCGATCGACCCCACCAAGCTCGCCGGCGAGCTCGGCTGGCGCCCGGCGGAAGCGTTCGAGGGCGGGCTTGCCAAGACGGTAGACTGGTATCTCGCCAATGAAGCCTGGGTCGCCGACGTGACCAGCGGCGCCTACCGCGAATGGGTGGCGAGGCAGTACGGATGAAACTGCTGATCCTTGGGCGCGACGGCCAGGTCGGCACGGCGCTGACCCAGTTGCTGGCCCCGCTCGGCACCATTGTTGCACTTGGGCGCGATGGCGCGGACCTCGCCCAACCGGACGCGCTGGCGAGAGTCGTCGACCGCGAGCAACCCGACGTGATCGTCAATGCCGGCGCATACACTGCCGTCGACAAGGCCGAGAGCGAACCCGAACTGGCGCGGCTGGTGAACGCCGAAGGGCCGGGCGCCCTGGCCCGTGCCGCGGCGGAGCTGGATGCCTGGCTGATCCACTATTCCACCGACTATGTATTCGACGGCGAGAAGTCGGAACCCTATGTCGAGGATGACGCCACGGCGCCGCGCAATGTCTACGGCGTGACCAAGCGTGCCGGCGAACTGGCGATCGGTGAGGCCGGCAGCAAGCACCTGATCTTCCGCACTAGCTGGGTGCACGCACCGGGTCGCAACAACTTCATCGCCAAGATTCTGAGCCTGGCGCAGAGCCGCGACGAACTCAAAGTGATCGACGACCAGATCGGTGCACCGACCAGCGCCCGGCTGATTGCCGAGGTGACAGCTCGCGCTATCGAGCGGATCGGCCATGACCGGCCGCTTGCGAGCGGCATCTACCACCTGGCGGCAGCAGGCGAGACGAGTTGGCACGGCTATGCGAGCTATGTCATCGGCGAGGCGCTGCGCCGCGGAGTTCCGCTCAAGGTGGCGCTGGAGCGCGTGCTGCCGGTGCCCTCCACCGCCTTCCCCTCGCCGGCGAAGCGGCCGCACAATTCGCGCCTCTCCACACACAAGCTGCGCAACGCGCTCGGCATCGACCTGCCCGACTGGCAAGCCGACGTGCTGGGAACGCTCGACACCCTGGTTCCGGAGACCACCCGATGACGCGCCGCGGCATCATCCTCGCCGGCGGCGCCGGCACGCGCCTCCATCCCGCGACGCTGACCGTCTCCAAGCAGTTGCTGCCGGTCTACGACAAGCCGATGATCTACTACCCGCTATCGACGCTGATGAGCGGCGGCATGCGCGAGGTGCTGGTGATCTCGACGCCCGAAGACTTGCCGCGATTCCGCACCCTGCTCGGCGATGGCCGGCAGTGGGGGATGGAACTGAGCTACGTGGTGCAGCCGAGCCCAGACGGGCTGGCTCAGGCCTTCATCCTGGGTGCTGATTTCGTAGGGAGCGGCCCGTCGGCGCTCATCCTTGGCGATAACATCTTCTTCGGCCACGACCTGGCAAAACTGCTGCAAGGCGCCGATCGCCAGACGCAGGGCTCGACGGTGTTCGCCTACCATGTGAACGATCCGGAGCGTTACGGCGTAGTGGAGTTCGACGACGCGGGCGCAGCGATTTCGATCGAAGAGAAGCCCAAGGTACCGAAATCCAGCTATGCCGTGACCGGGCTCTATTTCTATGACGCCGAGGTGGTCGACCTGGCGCGCAGCCTCAAACCGTCGCCACGCGGCGAGCTGGAGATTACCGACCTCAACCGGCTCTATCTCGAACGTGGAGCGCTAAACGTGCAGCGGATGGGGCGCGGCTTCGCCTGGCTCGACACCGGCACACATGACTCGCTGCTCGAAGCCGGGCAGTTCATCGCCACACTGGAAAAGCGACAAGGCTTCAAGGTCGCCTGCCCCGAGGAAATCGCCTGGCGCAACGGCTGGATCGACGACGAAGCGCTGGCGCGACTCGCCGAACCTCTGAAAAAGAGCGGCTACGGCATGTATCTGACAGCGCTGCTGCGCGAAGGGCGAGACTGATGAACGTCCAACGACTGGACATCGACGGATTGATGGTGCTCGAACCGCGCGTCTTCACCGACGAGCGCGGCGCCTTCTTCGAGAGCTTCAACGAGGCGAAGTTCCGGGAGGCCACCGGCTTCACCGGAAGCTTCGTGCAGGACAATCACTCGATCAGCCACAAAGGCGTGCTGCGCGGGCTGCACTATCAGTTGCCCCCGCATGCACAGGGCAAGCTCGTGCGCGTGGTCGCGGGCTCCGCGTTCGACGTGGCGGTCGACATTCGTGCGGGTTCGCCGACGTTTGGGAAGTGGGCGGGAGTTGAGCTGAGTGCAGCGAACTGCAAGCAGTTCTGGATCCCGGGCGGGTTCGCGCATGGGTTCCTGGCGCTCGAGGACGGGACGGAGTTTTTGTACAAGACCACCGATTTCTGGCACGCCGCGAGCGAGCGGAGCATCCGGTGGGATGATCCGGAGATTGGCGTGGAATGGCCGCTGGAGGGAGCGCCGGTGGTATCGGGGAAGGATGCGGGGGCTGGAGGATTGGCTGGGGCGGAGGTGGTGGGATGAGGCCACGTAGCCTACCCTCCTTCACCTGGGGTCGATTATCACCGTGACCATCGTCGAACCGAACTCGCCTTCCCTTGTTAGGAAGCGCTGCGTGTTAGTGCTCGGAATGCATCGCTCCGGGACCAGCGCAACAGCCCGGCTGCTAAGCCTGCTGGGCGCCTCCCTGCCGCCAGAGCTTATCGCTGCCGACGACAGCAATCAGAGCGGCTACTGGGAGCCGACTCGAATCAATTCCTTTAACAATGAGATGCTGAAGGAAGCCGGCAGCAGTTGGGACGACTGGTGTACGTTTGACATTGACCGCGCCCTTCCGGACCGTGCGTCCTACTATAGGACAAGGCTCCGTGAGATCTTGTACGAGGACTTCGGCTCAGCACCCTTGTCGGTCCTCAAAGATCCGCGTGTCGCTCGCCTAGTACCCTTATACGCCGAGGCTTTGAATTCTCTTGGCATCGAGCCGCTGTACCTGCTGGTGTTGCGAAATCCGCTATCCGTGGCTGCCTCTCTCGCATCGCGCGACGGCATGCCGCCTGAGCAAAGTTCGCTATTGTGGCTCCGCCATCTGCTCGACGCAGAACTGTCAACCCGGAATGCCACCCGAAGCGTCATCACCTTCGAGTCCTTGATCGAGAACTGGCGGACTGTCGCAAGAAAGATCTCGACCGACCTCAACCTCGATTTGCCTGCGATGTCCCGCGCCACCGAGGACGCCATCGATAACTTTCTCTCCGGTGATAAGCGGCACCATGATTTTGACGCCGGGTCCTTGGAGCGAAACGCCGGCACTGCGAGCGCAACGAAATCTGCTTTTTTTGCCGCTCTGGATCTGGAGCGGACACACGAGACCAGTACCGCGATGGCAACGTTGGACGGTGCCCGCGAGACGCTGAACGCCCTGGAGGAGCTGACAAACGGGCGGATGCCTATCCCTCAGGGGACAGCGGCTCCAACGCTGCTGGGATTTGAAGGCTGGCTGAGGCGGCACAATCTCGTCAACCTGTCTGAGGTCGAAGTAAGGGAGGAGAGGCTCACCGCAGCACTAGAAGTTGCTGATGAACGGGCACGCATCGCCGAGCAAGAAAAGCAAGAACTCGAGCGTCGCCTGTCACTGCTGACGGAGCACCTCGCGGCGAGCAGGAGCGAAGTCGCGGCGAAAACTGCTGCCCTGGACGAGACTCGGCGCAGCACCAGCTGGAGGATCACCACCCCAGTCCGCCTCGTCAAGATAACGGCCCTGCAACTGAAGCGTTTCGCTAAGACACAGATATTGCGAGTGGCGCGTAGGGTCTGGCATCGGCTCCCGATGTCGCAGTCAGACCGGCAAACACTAAAGCGGTGGCTGGTGCGGGCGGCTCCCAGTCTTCTTTCTGCCTATGCGCCGCCGCCGGGAGTCCATGCGTCGGAAGTGCCAGCCAGCGCGCTCGAACCTTACCGAGCTCCAGCGTCCGGGTACGTTCCGCGCCTCGCAGATGCAGCGCCGTTGGCACCTTCCACCCGCGTTATTGCCTTCTACCTACCTCAATTTCACTCGATCCCGGAGAATGACAAATGGTGGGGCGACGGCTTCACCGAATGGACCAATGTAGCTCCTGCAAAGCCCCACTTTATTGACCATTATCAGCCGCATGTACCAGATGATCTCGGATACTACGACCTTAGCGATACGTCCGTACAAGAACGTCAGATCGAGTTAGCGAAGCTTTATGGCGTTGGTGGGTTCTGCTTCTACTTTTACTGGTTTGCCGGGAAACGCCTCCTCGAAACGCCGATACTAAATTACCTCGATAACCCATCCCTCGACTTACCTTTTATGTTGTGTTGGGCGAATGAGAACTGGAGCCGCAGGTGGGACGGGCTCGAGAATGAGCTTCTGATTCGACAAGAGCATTCGCCGGACGACGATCTGGCGTTCATCCAGTACATATCGAAATACCTGCGCGATCCTCGCTATATTCGGATAGATGGAAAGCCGGTACTGGTAATCTATCGCCCGTCGCAACTCCCGTCTGCGACCGAGACCAGCAAGCGCTGGCGGTCCTGGTGCAGAAGCAATGGCATAGGCGAGATATATCTGGCCTATACGCAGTCGTTCGAACATGTTGACCCAGCCGTCTACGGCCTTGACGGTGCAATCGAGTTCCCACCAAACAACTCTTCGCCGCCCGACGTCACGGATACGGTGACGGCGCTTGACGACAATTTCACCTCGCGCGTGTACGACTGGTCAGCCGTCGCCCAAAGGAGTGAGACCTACCGCCCCGTAGGCTATGACCTTTTTAGATCAGTTTGTCCGGGGTGGGACAATACTGCTCGGAGAAAGAACAAGGCGAGCGTGTTTGTTCACAACACGCCCTATGGTTTCTCCAGGTGGCTTGCCAATGCAATCGCCGACACGGCGAAGCGTTTCGAATCCGAGTCAAGTCGACTGGTCTTCGTCAATGCCTGGAATGAATGGGCAGAGGGGGCGCACCTTGAGCCGGACGCGCGGAACGGTTACGCCTACCTTGAGGCGGTGAGAGTAACCCTTCAGCGATCGATGGCGGTGAAGACCGCCAACGTGGAGCAGGAAATCCGTCGGCCTGTTGTCGTCCCGGCTGCGGCAATTGTGGTTCACGCATACTACCCTGACGTACTCGATGAGATCCTTGAGCGCGTTACGAAGCTCGATGAACGTCACCGACTGTTCGTCACCACTGACAGCGAACACTGCCAGCAAGTTCAAGGAAAGCTGGAGGCAACTGGCCGGTGGTTCAGCTTGCACGTCATCGAGAACCGAGGGCGCGATGTCCTACCGTTTCTCAAGGTGTTGAAACACGTGCGCGCTGAGAAACTGGAGTATGTTGTCAAGGTGCACACGAAGAAGTCGCTGCACCGGCAAGACGGTGCGGAATGGCGGCAGCAGCTTTATGATGCGCTGCTATCTCATGACGTCGTAGAGAGAGCCCTCAGGGCTTTCGTCACCGATCCAACCTTGGGTATGGTCGGCCCCGATGGCCACTTCGTTTCGATGGAAACGTACCTCGGATCAAACAGGTCTCACATCTTCAGCATCGGCCAAAGGCTCGGCCTGACTTACGATCAGATCATGAGTCAGGGCTTCTTCGCCGGAACCATGTTCGCAGTGAGGCTTGCCGCACTGTCACCACTTTGCAGCCTGTCGTTCAGCGATGAAGACTTCGGCGAAGAAGCAGGGCAGATCGACGGTACGCTGGCGCACGCGATGGAGCGCGCATTCGCTTTGTCGGTGAAAGCCTCGGGGCAGAAAATGATGAGCACTCAAGAGTTGACGTCGGTGGGTGTCGCCGCTGCCCCAAAGTCAAAATATGCCTTCGGTGGATCCGATGGCCAATCTTCGCACACCGCCACACAGGGTCATCAATAAGCAACGGGGGTTGAAGTGCGCGTCGCCGTCGCAGCCATACTCAAGAACGAAGCGCCATATCTCCTGGAATGGATTGGGCACCATAGAGCGATCGGTGTGCAGGAGTTCTTTCTCGCCGACAACATGAGTTCTGACGGGACGACAGAACTCCTTCTGGACCTGCAGGATCGCGGCTGGGTGAGGCGGGTTCCTTTCCCCGACCCCCAAGACGGAGGTACGCAGGCGGCCGCCTACTCACTTCTCTACGACACGTTTTCCGACTACGCCGATTGGATCGCTTTTATCGACGGTGACGAGTTCATTATGCCCGATACGGGCGACCTGCCGGGCTATCTGGACGGCATTGCGCGACCCGAGATAGGCGCCATAACCTTGAACTGGGCCATCTACGGGTCAAGCGGGCAGGTGTCGGCAGACGACAGACCCGTGATGGAGCGATTCACGCGTCGAGGCCTGCCAAATGAGGGCGCGAACGCGCACTACAAGAGCATTGTTCGCTCCGGCATAGGTGCGCGGGTCAATCACCCCCACCATGCGACGCTTCCGACTGGCTACTTCGCTGTGAACTCCAGGGGTGATCTGCTGAGCGTGAGCGACACCCTGGGCATAGCCACGAATGTCTGCTGGGAAGGCGCTCGGATCAACCACTACGTGGTGAAGTCGCTCGAGGAGTTCAGGAACAAGCAAGCACGGGGACGAGCGGAAAAGCGCTTGGGGTCCAGGCCTGACAGCTACTTTACAGAGCTGGACATTAACGACGAGAGTGATCCGGTTGGCGCTGCGATAATCTCCGCGGCAATTGCAGAGAAATGGCGTCTGGTTTCTCAACGTGCGGCTGCGGCCCAGCCGCAGCCGCACGTTGAGGCACCAGCTCCGCGCATCGGTGCTCCAGCGATGAAGCCCGACGAGACGGAACTCTATCAGCGCCTGCTGGCATCGAGACCTGCGGTGGTCGAGTTCGGCATGGGGGGCTCGACGGTACTCGCGGCCCGTCGCGACGGCGGCGTAGTTCATTCAATCGAAAGCGACACATCGTGGGTGCACGCTGTGTCACGTGATCCTGACGTACGAAGAGGCATAGATAACAGGCGCGTCTACTTGCACCATGCCCATATCGGCAAAACGCAGTATCTGGGCTATCCAGCCGACGAGAGCCAAGCCGTGCGCTGGCCTCGCTATTACACGGGCATCTGGGACAGGGTCCGGCCCGAGGACATCGATATGGTGTTTGTAGATGGCCGTTTTCGAGTCGCATCTGCGCTGACGGCCGTCGCCCATTGTCGAGCAGACGCCCTCGTCGTCATTCACGATTTCTGGAGCCGTGATTCTTACCACTGCGTGCTCGAGTTTACCGATGTCCTGGACCGGGCAGATGACCTGGCTGTTCTTCGGGTAAAGCCCTCGGCAGATTGGCGGAGTCTGGCGCTGGTGCTGCAAAAGCACGCTCTTGACTGCCGCTGACGACCTAAGAGTTCCGTGGGGTCGGGCCAGGGGTGGCGCTCCCTCGCAACGCTACAGTGGTGCGACGACCACGGATCAGACCAAGGCAACCGTTCTGCTCAACCGAATGATTTGACCCTCCCCTTCTCCAGCTCCAGCCGTTTGTTGCAGGTCTTCTTGAGCAGCTCTTCACTGTGACTGGCGAGGACGATGATACCAGCCTTGTCGGCCAGTTCGTCCATCCGCTGCTTGGCCTTCGCCTGGAACGAAGCGTCACCGGCGCCTATCCACTCGTCCATAAGTAGAATCTCCGGCTCCATCGTCGTTGCGATGGAGAAGGCCAGGCGGGCGGCCATGCCCTGGCTATAACTCTTGAACGGCATGTCAATGAACTCACCGAGCTCCGAGAACTCGATGATTTCCTCGGTCCGGGCGGAGACCTGCTCCTCGGTCCAACCGTTAATCAGGCCACGCAACAGGATGTTGCGGCGGCCGGTGGCTTCCTGTCGGAAGCCAAGGTTTATGTTGAATAGTGCGTCGACCCGGCCACGGATATCAAGTGAGCCGCCGGTCGGTTCGTATATCCCGTAGAGCACCTTGAGCAGCGTTGTCTTGCCGGCACCATTGACGCCGACGAGGCCGAGCCGGTCGCCGGCTTCAAGTTGGAAGCTGACGTCGTCGAGGGCAGTGACGAAGCGGTGGCTACCGCTGCCGGAAATGGTGCCGCCGGTCTGCGACGGCAGCCGCTTGTCGCGCGGGCGGAGCGTGAGCCGCTCGCGCACGTGGTAGGTAAGACGCAGGTCTGTGGCGCTGATCGATACCATCAGATGACCAACGCGACTTGACGGCGGAGTGAACCGAGCAGAAGCAAAGCCAACGCCCATAGCATCAGCCCGATTGCGAGGCAGGCCCCCAGCGCATGCAGCGGCAACGCGCCGTCGACAATTGGTTGGCGCACGATATCCAGCATGTAGGTAAAGGGATTCCAGTGGTAGAGCGCGCCGCGGATACCGCCCTCCCCTCCGTGTATCCAGAACACGGGTGTGGCAAACATGGCGACGCGCATCAGGTTGGAAACGATGAACTGGCTATCGGGAAAGAAAACGCCGAGGAAGGCGAAAACCACGATCATGGCCGGCGACATGAGCAGGACGACCAGCACGCCGAGCAACGCCCAAAGCCAAGCCATCGTAGGAGCCACGCCCACTAGCAGCAACACGGCCGCACACCCTAATGCAGCATAGCCGGCGCGGATCACGTTCTGCAGTGTCAGTCGCATGACATAAACAGAGAGGGGCAGCGTGGTGCCTTTGATGAAACTCTCTTCGCGCTGGAACAGCGTCACGGCCTGAGTCACGTTATCCGTGAGATAGGTCCAGACCAGCAGGCCGACGGCCACGTACACGGCATAATGCTGATCGACCGGGCCGGGGTTGAAGACAAAAATGAAAGTGCCGGCGAAAGCCAGGTAGTTGATCAGCAACCAGAGCGGGCCCAACGTGGTTCGGCGGTGCTGGTCGAAGATGTCTTCGGTGGCCAGCGCGATCCAGACGCGGCGCTGCTCGTAGCCGCCGACAATGTCGGTGAGCGCGTTGCGGAGAATCTTGAGCATAAGGGCCCCAGGCCGATGAAACGAGTGCTCGCGTAGCACAGGGCGCGGCGAAGGCCAATTGCGGCAGTGCCACGGCTGGGGATTGCTGCCGCACGCCGACTGACCGTTGGGGGAATGTGGGTCAATCGGTGATCAGCCGCACCACCCCCACCCTCGATCCCTCCCTTTCAAGGGGGAGGGAATCGATCGCATCACCGAAGGTGGTCTATCCGCGCCGGTTCGTTCAAGCCGGCTGCATCTCCGGCTTCACCTCCTCGAGCTCGATCAGCGTGCCGTCGAAATCCTTGGGATGCAGGAACACCACCGGCAGGCCGTGAGCGCCGAGCCTGGGCTTGCCGTCTCCAAGAACACGGGCGCCGGCTTCGACCAGGGTGCGGATTGACGAGGCGATGTCGGGGACTTCGTAGCAGACGTGGTGCATGCCGCCGGAGGGGTTGGCAGCGAGGAACTTGCTCACCGGCGAATTCTCGCCGAGCGGGGTCATCAGTTCGATCTTGGTGTTTTCGAGGTGGACGAAGACGACCGTGACGCCGTGTTCGGGCAGATCGTGCGGGGGGTGCACGTCGGCGCCAAGCAGGTCGCGGTATTTCGCGGCGGCGGCGGCAAGATCGGGAACGGCGATGGCGACGTGGTTGAGGCGGCCAATCATGAGGAGATCATCCGAGCGTGTGGCGAAGGCCCCCTCACCCGCCGCTGCGCGGCGACCTCTCCCCTCAGGGAGAGGTGAAGGGTGCCAGTGACGGCGCCGCGGCGCACCTCTCCCTTGGGGGGAGAGGTCGGCCCGCAGGGGCGGGTGAGGGGGCATTTCACCTTCATCGGTTACCCAGCCTCCCCTCGATCTGGTTCAGCACGGAGAACGCCGCCTCCAGCACGTTGGTGCCGGGGCCGAAGATTTCGGCGACGCCGGCCTGGCGCAAGAACTCATAATCCTGCTCGGGGATGACGCCGCCGACGATGACGGTGACGTCGCCGAGGCCCCTGCCCCGGAGTTCGCCGATCAGTTCCGGCACCAGGGTCTTGTGCCCGGCGGCGAGGGAGGAGACGCCGACGGCGTCGACCTTAAGCTCGGCGACGTGGTCGGCGACTTCAGGGGCTGTCTCGAAGAGGTCGCCCATATGGACGACAAAGCCGAGATCGGCGAAGGCGGTGGCGATGACCTTGGCGCCGCGGTCGTGCCCGTCCTGTCCCATCTTGGCGATGAACAGGGCCGGCGGACGCTTTTCCTTTGCCTCGAAGGCAGCGATTCGTTCGGTGAGCTGGGCGAATTGCGGATCGGCGGCGTAGCTTTCGGCATAGACGCCGGAGATGACGCGGGTGACGGCCGAGTGGCGGTTGAACACCTGCTCCAGTGCGGCGGAGATTTCCCCCAGGGTGGCGCGGGCACGGGCGGCGGCGATGCTGGCGGCGAGCAGGTTGCCGTTGGACCGTGCCGCATTCTGCAATGACGCGAGGGCAGCGGCCACGGCGTCAGGGTCGCGGGTGCGGCGGATGTCGGAGAGACGCGCCACCTGTTCGTCGCGCACGTTGTTGTTGTCGATCTCGCGGATGGCGATCGGCACCTCGTTCTCAAGCCGGTAGCGGTTGACGCCGACGATGACATCCTCGCCGCGATCGATACGGGCCTGTCGCAGAGCGGCGGCCTTCTCGATCTCGAGTTTCGGCGTGCCGGCCTGCACGGCAGCGGTCATGCCGCCTTCGGCTTCCACCGCTGCGATCAGCGCACCGGCACGCTGCACCAGGTCGGCAGTGAGACTCTCGATATAGTAGGAGCCGCCAAGCGGATCGACTACGTCGGTGACGCGGCTTTCATGCTGCAGGATCAGCTGGGTGTTGCGGGCGATACGGGCGGAGAATTCCGTCGGCAGCGCAATGGCTTCGTCGAAACTGTTGGTGTGAAGGCTCTGCGTGCCGCCGAGCACGGCGGCCAGCGCCTCGATGGTGGTGCGGACGATGTTGTTGTGCGGGTCCTGCTCGGTCAGCGACACGCCGGAGGTCTGGCAGTGGGTGCGCAGCATCAGCGACTTGGGGTCTTTGGCGCCGAGTTCGGCCATGTACTCCTGCCACAGGGTGCGGGCGGCGCGGAGCTTGGCCACTTCGAGGAAGAAGTTCATGCCGATGCCGAAAAAGAAGCTCAGCCGCGGCGCGAAGGCATCGATCTCGAGGCCGCGCGCCTGCGCCGAGCGGACGTATTCGATGCCGTCGGCGATGGTGTAGGCGAGCTCCTGCACCGCCGTCGCTCCGGCTTCGTGCATGTGGTAGCCGGAAATCGAGATCGAGTTGAACTTCGGCATGTGCTCGGCCGTGTAGGCGATGATGTCGCCGACGATCCGCATGCTCGGACCGGGCGGGTAGATATAGGTGTTGCGGACCATGAACTCCTTGAGGATGTCGTTCTGGATGGTCCCGTCGAGCTGGGCCTGTTTCACCCCCTGCTCTTCCGCCGCGACGATGAACATGGCGAGCACCGGCAGCACGGCGCCGTTCATGGTCATCGAGACGCTCATCTGATCGAGCGGGATGCCGTCGAACAGGATCTTCATGTCCTCGACGCTGTCAATGGCAACGCCGGCCTTGCCGACATCGCCGGTGACACGCGGGTGATCGCTGTCATAACCCCGATGGGTGGCGAGGTCGAAGGCGACGCTCAGGCCCTTCTGACCGGCGGCGAGGTTCCGGCGATAGAAGTCGTTGCTTTCGCGGGCGGTGGAGAAGCCGGCATATTGCCGGATGGTCCAGGGGCGGTTGGCGTACATGGTGGCGCGCACGCCACGGGTGAACGGGGCGGCGCCGGGGAGGCCAGCATCGGCGCCGGCATCTTCGGGGAAATAGGCCGGCTTGATCGGGAGATCGCCGTAGTCGCGGTTCAGCGACTCCACGGGGATGTCGCGCAGGTCTTTCTGGGCGAGCTTGGCCCAATCGGCGAAGGTGGGTTTCCCAGTCATCGGGGCTCCTCTCCCCCCTCCCCAACCCTCCCCGCAAGGGGGAGGGTGCCTGCTGGTGCATGGGGCACGATCGAGACAGATGCGCTGAACGGCACCTCCCCCCTTGCGGGGGAGGCTGGGAGGGGGGGAGCAGTCGGCACGGGCCTCATACCGCCTCGAACTCCAGAATCACCTCGTCCACTGCCAGCACGCTGCCGGGTTTTACCCGGACCTTGCTGATCCGGGCGCGCTTTTCGGCTTTCAGCACGTTCTCCATCTTCATCGCTTCGACGATGGCGAGGGTCTGGCCGTCTTCCACGATATCGCCTTCCGCAACGTCGATGCGGACGATCTGGCCGGGCATCGGGCAGAGGAGGAACTTCGAAAGGTCGGGCGGCACCTTCACCGGCATCAACGGCATCAGGTCGGCGACATCAGGCAGTAGCACCCTGGCGACGAGATCGGCGCCGCGCCAGCGCAGGCGGAAGCCGCCGGTGACGCGGTCGAGCTTGACGTGGTGCAGGCGCCCGTCGACGCGGGCGATGCAGAGGCTGTTGCCAGGCTTCCAGCCGCTTTCGACCAGCAACTTCCGGCCGTCGGGCGCGGTGAGCCAATATTCGATGCCGTCGGCGCGGACCGAAAAATCCCAGCGCTCGGCGCCGATGATCACGGCGCGCGGTTCGGGCGTCGTCGGATAGAGCCGCTTGTCGAGGGCGAAGGCAGAGCAGCAGGCAAGCGCTGCCAGATGAGTCAGTGATTCCGCATCCGGCGCTACGCCGCTGAAGCCGCTGGGGAATTCCTCGGCGATATAGCCGGTGGTGAGGCGCCCGGAGCGGAAGCGCTCCTGCCCCATGACGGCGGAGAGGAAGGGGATGTTGTTGCCGACGCCCTCGAGTTCGAACTCGTCGAGCGCCACTTCCATGGCGTCGATCGCCTCGGTGCGGGTCGGCGCCCAGGTGCAGAGCTTGGCGATCATCGGGTCGTAGAAGGTGGAGATTTCGCCACCTTCGGCGACGCCGGTATCGTTGCGGACCTCCAGTTCGGCGCCAGCCTCTTCGGCCGGTGGGCTGTAACGGGTGAGCCGGCCGGTGGAGGGCAGGAAGTTGCGGAACGGGTCCTCGGCGTAGATGCGGCTCTCGATGGCCCAGCCGCTGATGCCCACATCGGCCTGGGTGAGTGGCAGCTTTTCGCCGGCAGCGGCGCGGAACATGAGCTCGACCAGGTCGAGACCGGTGATCAGTTCGGTGACCGGGTGCTCCACCTGCAGCCGGGTGTTCATCTCGAGGAAGTAGAAGTTGCGATCCTTGTCGACGATGAACTCGACGGTGCCGGCCGAGGTGTAGCCCACCGCCTTGGCGAGGGCGACGGACTGCTCACCCATGGCCTTGCGGGTTGCGGCATCGAGGAAGGGCGATGGCGCCTCCTCGATGACTTTCTGGTTGCGGCGCTGGATCGAGCATTCGCGTTCGTTGAGCCAAAGCACGTTGCCGTGCTGGTCGCCGATCAGCTGGATTTCGATGTGGCGCGGCTCGGTGACGAACTTTTCGATGAAGATGCGATCGTCGCCGAAGCTGGAGGCGGCCTCGGACTTCGAACGCTCGAAGCCCTCACGGGCTTCGGCGTCATTGTGGGCGATGCGCATGCCCTTGCCACCACCGCCGGCCGAGGCCTTGATCATCACCGGATAGCCGATGGAGCGCGAGATGGTCACCGCCTCCTCGGCGTCGCCGATGAGTCCCATATGGCCGGGCACGGTGGAAACGCCGGCCGCGGCAGCGAGCTTCTTCGACGTGATCTTGTCGCCCATCGCCTCGATGGCTTTGACCGGCGGGCCGACGAAAATGATGCCGGCCTTTTCCAGCGCCGCGGGGAAGGCCGGGTTCTCCGAGAGAAAGCCATAGCCGGGGTGCACGGCTTCGGCGCCGGTCTCTTGGCAGGCAGCGACGATCCTGTCGATCGACAGGTAGGAGTCGCGTGCGGCCGAGCCGCCGATATGCACGGCCTCGTCGGCGAGCTTGACGTGCACTGCGTCGCGATCGGCGTCGGAATAGACGGCGATGGTGCGGATGCCCATGCGCTTGGCGGTGCGGATAACGCGACAGGCGATCTCGCCGCGATTGGCGATGAGGAGGGAGGAGAACATTCTAGGGGGTGCCCTTATCGGGGTACGAGTTCGGGGCTTCCCCCCTCCCAACCTCCCCCGCAAGGCGGGAGGTGCCGATCGAGTTTGTGGCTGGGTCTGTACCAAGTCCACCGGCGGGCACCCTCCCCCTTGCGGGGAGGGTTGGGGAGGGGGACGCCGCGCGCTGGTTGGTTCGGCGTGTCACGAGGATGTCGGAGATGACTGTGTAAACGCCTTCGGGGTTGGTCATCACGTCGTCATTGGTGAGCCGCAGGACATGGAAGCCACGGCCCCGGAGGTAGTCGTCGCGAACGGCGTCGTTGGAGCGTGCGACGTCACCGCCGTGGGTCTCTCCATCCAGTTCGATAACCAGACCAGCATGCAAGCAGGCGAAGTCGACGTAGCAGCTACCGATCTGCATCTGCTTGCGGAAATGATAGCCGCCGGTGCGAAACGGGTGGAGCAAGCGCCACAGACGACGCTCGGGAGCGGTCGAGTTGTGACGCAGTTTCCTGGCGAGTTCGATGCTCATCGGCGGGACGCTGAGCGCGTGGCTCCCCCCTCCCCAACCCTCCCCGCGAGGGGGAGGGTGCCGCTCCACTCCTTGGGCTGCATAGAGCCTCTCACAGCGGAATGTTCCCGTGCTTTTTCAGCGGCACGCTCTGCTTCTTGTGTCTCAGCGTCTCGAACGCCCTTGCCACCCGGCGCCTCGTGCCGTGCGGCATGATCACGTCGTCGATGAACCCGCGTTCGGCGGCGACGAAGGGGTTGGCGAACCTCGCTTCGTAGTCGGCGGTGCGCTTGGCGATCTTGTCTTTGTCGCTCAGTTCGGAGCGGTAGAGGATTTCCGTCGCGCCCTTGGCACCCATCACGGCGATTTCGGCGGTGGGCCACGCGTAGTTGACGTCGGCCCGGATGTGTTTGCTCGCCATCACGTCGTAAGCGCCGCCATAGGCCTTGCGGGTGATCACCGTGACCTTTGGCACAGTGGCCTCGGCGTAGGCGAACAGCAGCTTGGCGCCATGCTTGATGATGCCGCCATACTCCTGGGCGACGCCGGGGAGGAAGCCGGGGACATCCACCAGCGTCAAGATGGGGATCGAGAAAGCGTCGCAGAAGCGGATGAACCGCGCGGCCTTCTTCGAGGAATTGATGTCGAGGCAGCCGGCGAGCACCAGCGGCTGGTTGGCGACGACGCCCACCGTGCCACCGTTGAGCCGGATGAAGCCGACGAGGATATTGCCGGCATGGTCCTTCTGGATCTCGAGGAAATCCCCCTCGTCGGCGATTTTGAGGATCACCTCGCGCATGTCGTACGGTTTGTTGGCGCTGTCGGGGATGAGGGTGTCGAGGCTGGGTTCGGCGCGGTCGAGGCTGTCGTTGACGGCGACGATCGGCGGTTTGTCGGCGGCATTCAGCGGAAGAAAGTCGAACAGCCGACGCACTTCGAGCAGGGTCTCGATGTCATTGTCAAAGGCGGCGTCAGCGACCGACGAAACCTTGGTGTGGGTCGAGGCGCCACCGAGTTCCTCATGGGTGACGATCTCGGAAGTGACGGTCTTCACCACGTCCGGGCCGGTGACGTACATGTAGGAGGTGTCCTTCACCATGTAGATGAAGTCGGTCATGGCAGGGGAATAGACCGCGCCGCCGGCAGTGGGGCCCATCACCACCGAAATCTGTGGGATGGCGCCCGAGGCCTGGACGTTGCGCCAGAACACTTCGGCATAGCCGCCGAGCGCCGCAACCCCCTCCTGGATGCGGGCGCCGCCGGAATCGTTGAGGCCGATAACCGGCGCACCGTTCTGCACGGCGAGATCCATGATCTTGCAGATCTTCTGGGCGTGGGTCTCGCTGAGCGAGCCGCCGAACACGGTGAAATCCTGGCTGAACACATAGGTGAGGCGGCCATTGATGGTGCCCCAGCCGGTGACCACGCCGTCGCCGGGGATGATGTTCTGCTCCATGCCGAAATCCACCGCCCGGTGGGTGACGAACATGTCGTATTCCTCGAAGGAGCCGGGATCGAGCAGCACGTCGAGCCGCTCGCGGGCGGTAAGCTTGCCTTTTCCGTGCTGGGCGTCGATGCGCTTCTGGCCGCCGCCGAGACGTGCCTCGAGGCGCCGCTGATCGAGTGCGGCGATGATCTTTTGCATGGAGTCCCCTGAGCTTTGATCATTCACCGTTCTGGCGAACGGCGAATGCCCAATTCTTCTTTGTTGGTCGCGCTTTCGAACCGGAAAAGTCTGCAACTTTTCCTGAAAACGCTCCAAGCCCGTCCTGCACCAACCATACATGCTCTAGCGACGGGACGAGAGACAGGAATGTGTGGACCTGTTAATTCTGCAAAGTTGCAAACTGTGAAATTGCGAACTTGCGAATGGCTGACCGAAAGATCTTCGCCGGGGCTCGGGTGCGGGCGGCGCGCACCAAGGTGGGGCTGACGCAGCGCGAGTTGGCGCGGCGGCTCGAAATCTCGGTGTCGTATCTCAACCAGATCGAGAACAACCAGCGGCCGCTGACGGCGTCGCTGATGCTGGCCCTGGCCGAGAATTTCGGGCTCGACCTCGGGGAGCTGACCTCGGAAGGGGCCGATCGGGTGCTGGCCGATCTGCGCGAGGCCATGGCCGACCCGCTGTTCGGCGAGGCAGCGCCTGGGCTTATCGAACTCAAGTCGGTGGCGGCAAGTGCGCCCGACACGGCGCGCGCGTTGCTGCGGCTCTACGAGGCCTATCGCAAGGCCAACGAGCGGCTGCTGGGGGCGGACGCGGCGATGGTCGGCGGGCCGGGGCTACAGACCAGCTACGAGGAAGTGCGCGATTTCTTCCACTACGCCAACAACTATATCGATCCGCTGGATCTGGCGGCGGAGAGCCTTGCTGGGACGATCGGGCTTGCCCTGCACGGGCGGCTCGAGCGGCTGGCCAGCTATCTCGCCACCCAGCACAGGATCTCGGTGGTGTTCGAGGAGCCGAACTCGCCGGACCAGTTGCGACGGTTCGAGCGCGGATCGCGCACCATCGTGCTGAACGGGCGGCTGGCATCGGCGACACAGTACTTCCAGCTTGCGGTACAGCTGGCGCTGATCGAGCAGGCGGGGCTGATCGACGAGATCGTCGGCGGGGCGGAGTTCAAGACGCGACAGGCAGCCGATATCTGCCGGCTGGGGCTCGCCAACTATTTTGCCGGCGCGCTGCAGATGCCATATGGCGCTTTTCTCGCGGCAGCCGATCGAACCGGTTACGACATCGAGGAACTGGCGTTCGCGTTCGGCGCATCGATGGAGCAGGTCGGGCACCGGCTGTCGACCATGCAGCGGCCGAAGGCGCGTGGCGTGCCGTTCTTCTTCGCCCGGGTCGACGCCGCCGGAACCATCACCAAGCGGCACTCGGCGACGCCGCTGCAGTTCCCGCGCTTCGGCGGCGCCTGCCCGCTATGGAACGTGCATCGGGTGTTCGGCGAACATAGTGGGCGGATCGCGCGGCAGCTGGCGGAGACGCCGGACGGTAACCGCTACCTCTGCCTTGCGTGGTCGGAGGAAAAGCATACCGGCGGGTTCCGCGGGCCGGTACGGCGCTATGCCTATGCGCTCGGCTGCGAGGTGGCGCATGCGAGCAAGCTTACCTATGCGGCGGACCTCGACCTGACGCGCGGGTTCGAACCCATCGGGATCAGCTGTCGGATCTGCCCGCGCACCAACTGCATCCAGCGCTCAGTACCGCCGATGGATGCGCGATTGGAGATCGATGTCGATCGGCGCGAGGTGGTGCCGTATCGGCTGGGCTGAGTGGTGGGGGCCGCCTGCGAGCTTGGCCGGTCCTCTTCCCCCCGGCGCGAGGCAGGATCACCGCGGCACCACGGCCCGCAAAAGAAACCCGCGCCGTGGCGCGGGTTTCGAGCTTGTCGTCAAATAGGCGCCTTCGATCAGACCTGGCCGCCCGAAACCAGGGAGGTGATGCGGCGGACGGTGGCGCGGCGGTTGGCCCGTTCAGCGCCGTCGGTCTCGACCTTGAGGTAGCGCTCGCCGTAGCCCTGCGTGGTGAGGTTCTCCGGCGGGATGTCGTAGAACTCGGTCAACAGGTCGGCGATGGTACCGGCGCGCTCGTCGGAGAGGACTAGGTTGGATTCGTCCGAGCCGACCGCGTCGGTGTGCCCCTCGATGAGGAAGGTCTCGCCCGGGTTGCGGGCAAGGATATTCTTCATGGCCTCGGCCACCTTGCCGAGCGAGCCGACCTGGTCGCGGCCGAGCTGGGCCGAACCGGTCTCGAAGGTCAGGTCACCGATTTCGACACGACGGACGGTGTCGCGAATACGGGCCGAACGCTTCACTTCGTCGACGGTGTACACCCGGGCGGCCTTCTCCAGCGGCGGCTCGCTGAGGAAACGCTCGATGTCGTCCTCGTCGGAGCGCTCGCTGTAGAGCACGTAATCTTCCACCGGGATCGGCAGGTAGAACGGCGGCAGGTCGTCGCCCGGATCGCGCCACTCATCGTCCCGACGGTCATCGGGAGCGAAGACCAGGATGATGCGGGTGCCGTCGGGTAGTACCTTCACCCTTCGGATGATCTCGCCATAGCGGTTCCACACCGTAACGACGCGGGTGCCGTCAGAGCGGATGACGGTCTGGCGATAGCGGCCGTTGTCGAGCTCCTCATAGTAGACCTCGTCGCCGCGGCCGATGCGGTCACGGTCCTTGTAGGGCGTGAAGATGTCGATGTTGATGCCGATATTGATGATCAGCCGGTCACCGTCTTTCTTGGCCTCCTGTGCGGCAGGAGGGGCTTCCGGGGCCGGTAGCTGTTCGACGCGCGTGCCTTCGGCAGCTACTGCGGCCTCGACCTCCTCGGCCGGCGGCGGAGCCTGGGTCTGGGCCTCGGCATCGGTAGCCGGCGGCGGGGCCTCGGCGGCAGGCGGCTGGGCCGCAGCGGGCTGCTCGGCACCAGCCTCCTCGGCATCCTTGGCGCTGTCGAGCACGGGGGCGGCGGGGGCGTCAGGCGTTTCCTGATCCGGGACCACTTCGAGCGGCTGGCCGGACGGGTCGGTCGCCGGAGCTTCGCCCGGCTGGGCAGGCGTGGCCGGTTCTGCAGGGGTGGCGGGCGCCGCGGGAGCACCGCCCATCAAGGCGAGACACTCATCGAGCGACTGGATGCCGAGACGGTTGCACTCGGCGAGGAAGGCTGCCTCGGCCGTAGCCTTGGCGTTGGCGTCTCCGCCCGAGCTCGCCGAGATGTAAGCTTCGAACGCCGCAATGAGGGCCGGATCGCTGGCTGCGGACGGTTGTTCGGCAGGAGCGGGTTCGGTGGAAGCCGGTTCGGCTGGCTGTTCAGCGGCAGGCGGCTGTTCCGCGGGCGCCGCAGGTTGCTCAGCCGGCTCTTCAGCCGCAGGCGCAGGCTGCTCAGCAGGGGGCGCAGGCTCCTCAGCGGGAGGTGCGGGCTCCTCAGCCGGGGGTGCAGGCTCCTCAGCCGGGGGTGCAGGCTCTTCAGCGGGGGCGGCCGGCTCTTCAACAGGCGGCGCGGGCTCCTCGGCGGGCGGCGCAGGCTGTTCCACCGTCGCCGCGCCGGTGGCGATGGCGACACATTGTTGCAGGTCGGGTGCACCGATCCGCTGGCACTCGGCCAGGAATGCCGCTTCGGCCGCAGCCTTGGCATCGGCATCGTCGCCACTCTGGGCTTCGACATAGGCATTGTAGGCCGCTGTCAGCCCCGCATCCTGCCCCAGCGCAGTGAGGGGGAGCAGCGAGAGCATGCAAAGGCTCGTGGTGGTAAGCAATAAGCGCTTGAGCTGCATGGATTTTTCTCCGTTCTTCTTGTGATGCAACAGCCAACCCGCCCAGAACTGGCGCTGGGTCCCAACGAGTGCGAACCGGATTCGTTCCGGCTGCGGAGATAACGGCCGGACGCTGCGGCATTGCGTGGGGTGGCCCGGTCGCGTAAACCGCTCGCCGCCAGCACCAGAGCCCCAGACATGCGCGACACCCTTATCGGCGCCCTGCCCCCAGCCCTCCTCGAAGACGCGGTTCACCGCGCCCTGGCCGAAGACCTGGGGCTGGCAGGCGATCTCACCTCACAAGCCACCATCCCGGCCGAGGCGGTGGCAACGGCGACACTGTCGGCCCGCGAGGCTGGCGTAATCGCCGGGCTGCCGCTGGCGCTCGAAGTGTTCCGGCAACTGGGCGGTGATGTGTCGTTCGATCCGCGGGTGGCGGATGGTGCGTCGGTCACCAAGGGCGACATCGTCGCGGTGGTATCGGGCAATGCGCGGCAGCTCCTCGCCGGGGAACGCACGACGCTCAATTTCCTGAATCATCTCAGCGGCATCGCCGCATATACGAATAAGTTTGTAGAAGCCGTGGCCGGGACCGGGGCGCGGATCTGCGACACCCGCAAGACCACACCGGGCCTCAGGGCCTTCGAGAAATATGCGGTGCGCTGCGGCGGCGGCGCGAACCATCGCTATGCGTTGAGCGACGCCATCCTGATCAAGGACAACCACATCGCGGTGGCCGGCGGGGCCGGGAAGGCCTATCGGGCGGCGCGGGCCGCGGCGGGGCACCTGGTGGCGATCGAGATCGAGGTGACCAGTCTCGAAGAGCTGGCCGAGGTGCTGGATGCCGGGGCGACGGTCGTCATGCTTGACAACATGGACAATCAGCTGCTGCGCGCGGCGGTGGAGCTCACCGCCGGACGGGCCAGGCTCGAGGCCTCGGGTGGGGTGACGTTGGAGCGGGTGCGCGGCATTGCCGAGACCGGGGTCGACTATATCTCGTCGAGCCAGATCACCATGGGCGCCAAGCCGCTCGATCTCGGACTGGACGTCGAAATCCAATGAGACTCGATCCGGCGAGCCAGGCGTTTGCCCTGTTGATGAACCGTGCCGCGATTGCCGCGGCCGAAGTGATCCTCGAGGTCTACCACCGCCCGGTGGTGGCGATGGAAAAGGCCGACGGCTCGCCGGTAACCGAGGCGGACCAGCGGGCCGAGGCGATCATCCTCGAGTATCTGTCCGAGACCGGCTTGCCGGTGCTGGCCGAGGAGAGCGTGGCAGCAGGACGAATTCCCGAGCTGGGGGCGCGCTACTTCGTGGTCGATCCGCTCGATGGCACCAAGGAATTCCTGAAACGCAACGGCGAGTTCACCGTGAACATCGCCTATTGCGAGGATGGCCACCCGATCAGCGGCGTGGTGCTGGCGCCGGCGACAGGCGAGATCTACTGGGGCGGACCGGATGGCGCATCCGCGGGCCGTGTGGTTGCCGGCAGCGTCGCAGACGTAGCGCCGTTGCAGGTGGCCGAGGCCGAGCATCCGCTGCGCATCGTTGCCAGCCGTTCGCATGGGCACGCCGCGTTGGCGGAACTCTGCGACACGCTCGAGGTGGCCCAAGACGTGTCGGTCGGCTCGTCACTGAAGTTCTGCCTGCTCGCCAAGGGCGACGCGCAGCTTTACCCGCGGTTTACCCCAACTTCGGAATGGGACACGGCGGCAGGCCAGGCCGTGCTGCAAGCCGCGGGCGGCGTGGTACTGGGAATGGACGGGTTGCCACTTACCTGCGGCCACCGTGACGACAAGTTCCTCAATGCCTGGTTTGTGGCCGCGGCCAGCGAAAAGCTGGCGCTGCGGGCGCTCACGGAGATGGTTCGGTTCGTCGACGCCTGACGGAAACCGTTAGTATTCAAACGGTTGGCCATGAAGAAAATGCATGGCAGCCCCTCTTCGAGCCCTTGTTGCGCTTTTTTCCAGCTCCATATATAGGCCCGGCATATGCTGGTTCGATATATACCAGCCGGATAGGAAGCCAATGAACGTCAGAACCATCTGCCTTGCCATTCTCTATGATGGCGACGCGACTGGATATGAGATCCGAAAGCTCTCCGTTGAAGGGGAGTATTCGTATTTCATCGACGCCAGCTATGGGGCGATCTATCCGTCGCTCGCGCGCCTCGAACAGGAAAAGCTGGTTACGGCGCGCGTTGAACAGCAGGACGGCAAGCCCGCCAAGAAGATCTATTCGATCACGCCGGCCGGCCGCGCTGCCTTCATCCAGTCGATGTTCGAGAAACTTGGCGAAGACGAGTTCCGCAGCGAGTTTCTGCTGTTCCTGCGCTTCGCCTCGGAACTCCCACAATCGCTGGTCGAGCAGCGGCTCAACGAACGAATCGTCGAAATCGACGCGACGCTTGCCGATTTCGACCGGCTCAAACAACAACACAACCACCCCGGAGACGCCTGGGTCATCGATTATGGGCGGACTTGTATGCAAGCGGCCCGTGACTACATCGAGGCGCACGGGGATGAACTGATAGCGCTGGCCCGTTCCGACAGGGACGATGCTGCAGCAGCGGAATAGAGGGTCTTCCAACTATGCGTGCAATTTATTCATACGGCGTGGCCGGGCTGATCGTGGTTGCCGCGGGGGCGTGGCTGGTCAGCGGAACGTTCGTCGCGGGCGGCAATGGGCCCGGCAACGGTGAGAAGCGCATCATCGGCATGCTCACCAACGATGAGAACGCGGCGGTTACCCACCACGTCGAGGGCGCCCCGGATCCGCACCTGACGATTGCCGAACGCGTGGCCGAGAACACCGGGGCCGCGGCTCCCGCGCAGTCGGTGCGTACCGAGACCTACACCATGCAGGCGATGCCGGTGGAAGTGCCGCTGCGCGGCCGCACCAAGGCCAAGACGGTGACCACCGTCACTCCCGAGACTTCGGGCGTGGTGACGGCCGTCAACGTGACCAAGGGCCAGGCAGTCAAGCCGGGCGATATCATCTGCACGCTCGAGGAAGGCACCCGCGCCGCAGCCGTGGCGCAAGCAGAGGCCGCGCTGGCGCAGGCGCAGAATGCTTACGACTCCAACAAGGCTCTGCGCGAAAAGGGCCTGGCGGCCAGCAATACCGGCATTGCGGCTGAAAGCGCACTCCGCCAGGCGCAGACGGCGTTCGACCAGGCCAAGCAGGAATTCGACCGCGCCAAGGTGACCACCAAGGTTGCCGGCATCGTGCAGGATCCGGTGGCGACGGTTGGCAGCGTACTGAGCCCCGGCCAGCCGTGCGCCACGGTGGTTGAACTCGACCCGATGCTGTTCGTCGCCAATGTGCCAGAGGCCCGCATCGCGCGCGCCGAGCTCGGGCTGGCGGCAAGCGTCGAGACGGTGACCGGTCAGAAGGTCGAGGGCAAGGTGAGCTACATCGCCTCGCTCGCCGACGAAGCGACCCGCTCGTTCCCGGTCGAAATCGAGATCCCGAACGCCGACGGCAAGGTGCTGTCGGGCGTGACGGCGACCGCCACGGTCACCATGGGCACATTGCCGGCGCACCTGTTGCCGCAATCGGTGCTGACGCTCAACGACGAGGGCGCACTTGGGGTGCGCACGGTCAAGGACGGCGCGGTTGAGTTCTACCCCGTGACGATCATTTCGGACTCCCGTGAGGGCGTCTGGGTCACGGGTCTGCCCCCGACGGTCGATGTGATCACGATGGGTCAGGAGTATGTCGTGCCGGGTCAGAAGGTCAACGCGACCAACGTTACGGGCAAGCCGGAATCGGTTGAGGCCGAAACCGCCGCTGAAGGGGTGCACTCATGATGAATTTCCTCGAACGCATCCTGCGCATGCCGCGGGTTGTGTTGACGGTGATGGCCCTGCTGCTGTTCGCCGGTTTCAGCGCCTACATGTCGTTGCCGAAGGAAAGCTTCCCGGCGATCGACATCCCGTACTTCTACGTCTCGACCAGCCAGACGGGCGTTTCCCCGCGTGACGCGGAGCGGCTGCTGGCCAAGCCGATCGAGGACCGCGTCAAGGATATCGACGGGCTCAAGAACTACACCTCGACCGCGACGACCGGTCATGCCTCGGTGTTCCTCGAGTTCGACGTCAATGCCAACAGCGACAAGGCGCTGGCCGATATCCGCGCCAAGCTGGACGGCGTCGCCTCTGAGCTTCCAGACGACGCAACCGAGCCGTCGGTGACGGAAATCTCGTTCACCAATATGCCGACGATCTCGGTGGCGGTGTATGGCGACGTGCCGGAGCGGGCCCTGGTGCAGAGCGCCAAGGACCTGCAGGACCGGCTCGAGGAAATCCCGACGGTGCAGAGCGTGACCATTTCCGGGTCGCGCGACGAGATGCTGGCGGTGACCATCGATATGAGCCGGCTCGAGGCCTATAACCTCACGGCCGGCGAACTGCTCGATGCCCTCGCCAAGAACAACATGGTGGTGCCCGGCGGTACGCTCGACACCGGCCGCGGTTCGTTCAACGTCGAAGTGCCGGGCCTCATCACCAACGCCCAGGATGTGTACTCGCTGCCGATCAAGGCGGATGGCGACAATGTCGTCACCTTCGGCGACGTGGCGACGATCACCCGCACGTTCGAGGACGCGACGCAGTACGCGCACGTCAACGGGCAGCCGGCGATTACCCTGGGGGTGATCAAGGAACTCGGCACCAACGTCATCGACATCTCCGACCAGGTTCGTGCGGCCACCGAAGAGTTCACCAAGGACTGGCCGTCCGGCATCCAGCACAGCTTCCTCGTCGACCAGGCAGATTCCACCAAGAACCTGTTCCGATCGCTCGAGGCCGCGGTGATGACCGCGGTGGCGCTGGTGATGATCACCTGCGTCGCCACGCTCGGTGTCCGCCCTGCCCTGATGATCGGTACCTCGATCCCGATCTCGTTCATGATCGCGTTCCTCGTCGTTCAGATGCTCGGCATGACCATCAACATGATGATCATGTTCGGCCTGGTGCTGGCGGTGGGCGTGCTGGTCGACGATCCAATCGTGGTGGTGGAGTACGCCGAACGAAAGCTGCAAGAGGGTGTTTCCAAGAAGGAGGCCTTCATCCTTGCGGCGCGCAAGATGTTCGTGCCGGTGGTTTCGGCCACCTTCACGACGCTGGGCGCGTTCGTGCCGCTGTTGTTCTGGCCGGGCATCATCGGCAAGTTCATGAGCTACCTGCCGATCATCGTGATCGTGGTGATGTGCGCGTCGCTGCTTTCAGCGCTGGTGTTCATGCCGGTGATCGGGGCGATCATTGCCTCGAGCCATGTCGACGCCAAGGCCAAGGAAGCCGCCGATATCGTCATGTATCCCGACAAGTTCGATGTGAAGAAGGTGAAGGGGCCGACGGGCGTCTATGTGCGCACGCTGCAGCACCTGATCCGACATCCGATCCTGTCGCTCCTCGCAGGCTTCACCGTCGTCGGCTTCATGTTCTACGCCTACATCGCCAACCCGACCGGCATGGAAGCTTTCCCCGCTTCCGAGGCCGAGTTCGGTACGGTCAACGTGATCGCCCGCGGCAACTATTCGCCGGTCGAGATCCGCGACATGCTGGCCGAGGTGGAGACGCAGATCCTGCAGGTGCAGGGCGTGCAGGACTCGATCATGACCTTCTCGGGTGGCGGTGGCGACGGCATGTCGAGCGCCGGTCCGCCGGACACTATCGGTCAGTTCAACCTGCAGTTGATGCCCTGGAACGAGCGCGTCAAGGCCGAGGAGATCTTCCAGAACATCCGCGACCGGGTGAAGGACATCTCGGGCCTCGAAGTGCAGATCGCGGCGCAGGAAAACGGCCCGCCGGCCGGCAAGGCGATCAACCTGACGGTCGAAAGCACTGTCTATTCCGACCTGACGCCGGTGGTCACCAAGCTGCGCGACTACGTGGAGAACCAGCTCGGCGACACCATCGACGTGGAAGACGGGCGTCCCTCCCCCGGTATCGACTGGGAAGTGACGATCGATCGCGTGGCTGCCGCCAAGTATGGCATCGGCGTGCGCGAGCTCAGCCCCTATGTGCAGCTCGTTACCTCGGGTGTGAAGCTCGGCTCGTATCGGCCGGATGATGCGGATGACGAACTGGACATCCGCGTCCGCCTGCCGCTCGACGAGCGCAGCTTCGACAGCCTCGACTCGTTGAGGATCGTCACGGCCCAGGGTCTGGTGCCGGTGTCGAACTTCATCAAGCGCGAAGCCGTGCCGAAGGTTGCCAATATCAGCCGCAAGAACGGCCTCTACGTCATGGGCGTGGCGGCGAACCTGGCGCCTGGCGTGGCAGCCGATGCCAAGGTCGAACAGCTCAAGGAGTGGGTGGCGACGCAGGATATCCCGGCGACGACCAAGATCGCCTTCGGCGGTGCGGACGAGCAGATCGGCGATACCAATGCCTTCATCATGCAGGCACTGGCGGCTGCGCTGTTCATCATCTTCCTGGTGCTGCTGCTCGAGTACAACAGCTTCTACCAGGTGCTGGTAACGCTCTCGACCGTGGTCATGTCGCTCGCCGGCGTGATGCTGGGCATGACGATCACCGGAATGAGCTTCTCGGCGATCATGACCGGTCTCGGCATCGTGGCGCTGGCAGGCATCGTGGTGAAGAACGGTATCGTGCTGATCGACACCTACAACCACTATAACCGTGGTGATGGGGTGGAGCCGGTTAAGGCGATGCTGATCACGGCGGCCCAGCGCGTGCGGCCGGTGCTGCTCACCGCAACGGTGACGGCACTGGGCGTGATCCCGATGGCGGTGAACGTCGAGTTCGACTTCATCCGGCGCGAGATCGTCTGGGGCGGCCTCGCCGGTTCGTGGTTCACCCACCTCAGTGCGGCGCTGGTTTCGGGCCTGTTCGTCTCTACCGCCCTCACCCTGGTGATGGTGCCGGTGATGATCACCGCCCCGAGCGTCATCCGCCACGGCTGGATCGGCCGGCTGTTCGGTGCCGTGTTCGGCGCCATCGGCAACGCCATTGCGTGGCCGTTCCGGGCGATCTTCGGTGGGCGCAAGCACACCGCGGTCACGCCGGAAGGCGAGACGGTCGAGATCCCGGCCGACATCGACAGCTCGAAGCGGTTCATCAAGACCGAGGGTTCGGGCCTCGTCGAAACCGAGCAGGACGGCGTCACGGTGGTGAGCCGCCAGGCCGCCGAGTAAGCCGGACGTCAGAAATGAGTTGAAGGGGCCCGGAGCGATCCGGGCCTTTTCGTTTGAGCGAAGCAATGCAGAATTGTCGTTGGAGGTCGCCATGAAAGAGATCACTGCGACGAAGGCCCGCCGGAAATGGGGGGACTTCATGAGGAGCGTGCAGGAGGAGCCGGTGCTGGTGAGCAAGGCGGGCAATCCCACGGCAGTGGTGCTGTCTGCGGAACTCTATCATCAACTGGTTGGTGACCCGGCGGACGCAACAACCGCGCCCCCCGTAGGCCACTAAGCCTTCGCCTTCGCGCCAACCAAAAGAGCGCGCCCTGCCCTCCAGGCCACCGCCAGGCCCAGACTGATGGTGAAGCCGATGGCGATCATCAGCCACGAGTAGCGGCCGAGCCCGAGATTGCCGGCGAGGACCTTCAGCACCAGCAGGTGAATGAGGTACGCGCCGAACGTCGCCTGGCCGAGAGTCGACCAGATCGGGCTGTGCAGTTCCATGCGCATGAACAGGATGGCGACGGCAAGGCCGTAGCCAAGGGTCGACAGCGAGTAGTCGTGGCCGAGAGCGTAACGGCCGACGACGAAGTAGCCTTCTGCAACATGCAGCGCGGCAAAGGCCACCAGCGCCGCGACGATTGCCGGGATCGGCAGGCCGCTCAGCGCATCGCGGTGGTGGCGCAGTACGATGCCTGCAACGAGGAAGACCGGGGCGAAGAGCAGCCCATTCCGATCCATCCAGAACGGGTTGCCGTGACCGAACAGCGGCTTCGAGTAGGCGCCGATAAGGGTGCCTACGAGGTAGAGTGCCAGCGTGATGGCGATGGTCCAGCGGAGGCCGGTGAACTTCACCAGTGTCGCGACGACGGCGCTGCCGAGGACCAGCGCTGGCAGGAACCACAAATGAAAGGCTGGCCCACCTGACCAGAGGAGGAGGAGCAGGCCACCGGGTGTGAGCTCGAACCCGGGACGTCCGCCTTCGAAGAGGCGTAGCGCGATGGTGAGGGCGAGGATCACCACAAAGGCCGGCATGACCCGGAGCGCCACCTTGCCGGCGAGGCGCAGCGGCGAGACGAGGTCGGCGTCCTTCCAGAAATAAGCCGACATCAGGAAGAACACCGGCACGGCGAAGCGGCTGAGCTCATCCACCACGAAGCCGAGCGGCTTGTTGTCGGCGAAGCCGCCGCCGGCGACGTGGAGCGTCACGATGCCAAGCAGGCTGAGGACGCGCAGGGCGTCGAGCGAGGCGTTGCGAGGGGATGCTGAGGTCATTGGCCGACGCTGTTTGGTCGGAGCCAACGGATTGGTCAAGGGGTGGGTTCCAGGGCAGCGCGACTGTTCCGCAAGGTGTCACAGTGCGGACTGATAGAGACGGCCCCGGCCTCCCCCATAAAGGGGGAGGTGAAGAGTCGAGGCTCTGTCTTCGATGGTGCCCAATGAACCGGCAGGGCACCTCCCCCTTTATGGGGGAGGATGGGAGGGGGCCGTCTGTGACGGCAAGCCTCCCCTACTCCGCCGCCGGCAGACCGCGCTTGACGAAGCCTTCGGGGTCGTTGGCGACGCGCTGCATGCGCTCTTCGGCTTCGCTGGCTTCGCGCTGGCGGTTCCACATCTGGGCGTAAAGCCCCTGCTTGACCAGCAGGCGGTGGTGGGTACCGCGCTCGGCGATCTGGCCGTCGCGCAGCACAATGATCTCGTCGGCATTGACGACGGTCGAGAGCCGATGCGCGATCACCAGGGTGGTGCGGTTGGCCGAGACCACGTCGAGGGCGGACTTGATGTCTTCCTCGGTTTTGCTGTCCAGAGCCGAGGTGGCCTCGTCGAGGATGAGGATCGGCGGGCCTTTGAGGATGGTGCGGGCAATGGCGACGCGCTGCTTTTCGCCGCCGGAGAGCTTCAGACCGCGTTCGCCGACCGGGGTGTCGTAGCCCTTGGGCAGGCTTTCGATGAAATGGCCGATCTGCGCCAGCTCGGCGGCCTTCCTCACCTCTTCATCGGTCGCGTCGGGGCGGCCGTAGCGAATGTTGTAGGCGATGGTGTCGTTGAACAGCACCGTATCCTGCGGCACCATGCCGATGGCGGCGCGAAGGCTCTCCTGCGTGACGTCGCGCAGGTCCTGGCCGTCGATGGTGACCCTGCCTTCTATGACATCGTAGAAGCGATAGAGCAGCCGCGAGATGGTGGATTTGCCCGCACCCGACGGGCCGACGACCGCGATGGTCTTGCCGGCGGGAACCTCGAAACTGATACCCTTCAGGATCGGGCGATCGGCGTCGTAGTGAAACTTCACGTCCTCGAACTTCACCACGGGGCCGGTGACATTGAGCGGCTTGGCACCCGGCTTGTCCTGGATTTCGGGAGCGCGATCGAGCAGCTTGAACATCTCTTCGATGTCGGTAAGGCCCTGCCGGATTTCGCGATAGACGAAGCCGATGAAGTTGAGCGGCCGGTAGATCTGCATCAGGAAGGTGTTGAGCAGCACGAAATCGCCCAGCGTCAGCGTGCGGTTCATCACTCCGAGCACCGCCATGATCAGGATGATGACCGTACCGGCATAAAAGATCAGCGCCTGGCCGAAGTTCAGGAAACCGAGCGAGGTCCAGATACGGATGGCGGAGCGTTCGTATTTCTCCATCGAGGCATCGAAGCGCTGCGCTTCCATCTTCTCGTTGGCGAAGTATTTCACCGTCTCGAAGTTCAGCAGGCTGTCGATGGCCTTGCCGTTGGCGTCGGTATCGCTGTCGTTCATGTCGCGGCGAATGGCGATGCGCCAGTTCGAAGCCTTGATGGTGAACCACAGGTAGAGCCAGACGGTGACGACCAGCACGCTCAGGTAGCTGATGCCGAACATGACGATGAAGATGACGCCGGTGATGACGAATTCGACCAGCGTCGGCGCCGTGTTGAGCATCGTGAAGCGCACGATGGTTTCGATGCCCTTGGTGCCGCGCTCGATCACCCGGCTCAAGCCGCCGGTGCGGCGAGCGAGGTGGAAGCGCAGCGACAGCTTGTGCAGGTGCTCGAAGGTCTGGAGCGCGAGCTTGCGCACGGCATGCTGGCCGACCGAGGCGAACAGCACGTCGCGCAACTGCTGGAAGCCGGCATCGATGATGTTGCCGACGCCGAAGGCGACCACCAGCACGATGGGGATGGCGATGCCCATGACCAGCGCCGTATCGGGCGTGGTGCCGTCGAGGCTGTCGATGATCCACTTGTAGACAAAGGGGATCAGCGTGGTCGCGACCTTCGACACCAGCAGCGCGCCGATGGCGAGGACGACGCGCCACTTCAGGTCGGGGCGACCCTCGGGCCACATGTAGCCCCAGAGGTTTCGTACAGTGGCAAGCAGGCCACCCTCCTCCGCGCTGACGGTGGGGCGCTTGGGTGCCTCATCGGCGGAAGACATCAGGCGAGCTCTTTGACCGGGTGATCGGTGAGGCCGGTGAACAAGCCGGTGCAGGCGACACCGAAATCGGCGAGCCGATCGGCGCGCAGCGAGTAACAGTTGCGCGTGCCCTTGGGGTGACGCTCGACCAGTCCGGCGTCGAGCAGCACCTTGATGTGCTGGCTGACGGTGGACTGGGCCAGCGACAAGTTCTGAGTGACATCGGTGCAGCAGCAATCGCCCGCGCGCTGGGCGGCGAGGATGCGCAGGATGTTGAGCCGGACTGGATGTCCCAGGGCCCGCATCACATTGGCGATGTCGTCGTCATGCATCGGGTTCATCGTTATTCAGCGATAAAAGATCGGCCACGCCAAGGCAAGGCGAAACCACCTGCCTGACTGGGCAGTTGAACCGGATTCGCGGCAACACCCTGTCATGGAAAGCGTCAGTCGTCGGTGACCAGCGGCAGGTCGAAGATCTGGCCGGGAAAGATGCGCGAGGGGCGGCGGATCAGCTCGCGGTTGGCGTGAAAGATGGTGCGGTAGTGGATGCCGTGGCCGTAATAGCGGCGGGCGATACTCCACAGCGTGTCGCCACGGCGGATGATGGCCTTGCCGACATTGTAGCGACCCTGATCGGGATCGCCGAACGGCAGCAGGCGGAGGATTGTGACGGGTTGGCCGGAAGGCGGTGCGGGCGGTGGCGGGTCGATATCGAACTCTGCAATCAGCGCCGGCGCGTCGGGCATGGGCAGGACGACGGTCGATGCGTCGTCGCTGCCCTGCCCGATCGGCGGCAATATTGTCGGCTCGAGCGTTGAGGGGGCAAGAATCTCGACGGACGCCGACTCGCCGCGCGGAACCATCGCAGCCAGCGGCGGCGGCGGTTCGGGTTCGACCTTCGGCTCGACACCGGCAAGTTCAGGCTCGGCGACGACCAGCGCCGGCGCTTCGGCGGGTTCATCAGCCGGGACGGCAGTGACAGCCGCCGGCTCGTTGTCGGCGAGTTCGGAAGGCAAGGTCGCGGGCGGAAGGGCTGGTGACGGCGCGACGGGGATCGGCTGGGGCTGAGGCGCAGGCGCGACGCCGCTGCCGAGATCCGGCGTTTGCTCCTGGGGCTCTTCTGGTGGCGAGCTGCCTTCGGGCAGCTCGATCTCTACCGTGATGGCGGCGACCCCCAGCAGTCTTCCCGTTTCGGGTTCGATTGCTTCGACCCGCAATTCGCTGCGCTGGTTGTCGAGCAGATTACTGCCTTCGACCAGCCAGCGTCCCTCCTCCACCGGGCTTTCGCCTACCAGGTCGCCATCGGCGAAAAGGCGCATCAGCGCGCCTGCGGGGCCGGAGCCAGAGACGAAGCTCTGCCCGGCATCGAGCTCGATGGCGTCGATTGTGGGGGCGAGGACGACTGGCGCAGCGATTGTCGGGGCCGGCGGCTGAGCAGTGGCCGGTTCGGCATTGGCGACGACGAGGGGCGGCGGCGAGCTGATAACCGGCGATGAAAGCGGAGCAGGCTCGTTTGACGTGTCGGATTTCGCCGCGGCTGGCTCGCCCGCCGGTTCGCCGACCTCGACGTCTGGTTCAGGCTGCGGTGTCGCGGGCGGGAGCGCAACCGGCGAGGGCTGCGCGCCAGGCACCGGCGGCTGCGGTTCGGCAACAAGGGCGGCAACGGGCGGTGCCTCGGTTGCAGGATCGGCTTGTTCTGGCTCCGGAGCCGCGCTCCAGGTCAGAGCACTGTCACCAGGCTTCGTGGCCTCAGGCTCGGGCTCGGAAGCAACAGCGACGACCTCCGGCACGATAGTTCCCGGTTCGGCGCCAACAGCCTCCGACACTGGCTCAGGGGTGGCCGTCATTTCCACCGCGGCGGAAGCCGCTGGCTTCGGGGTGGCGGAAGTGGTTTCGATGGCCGGGGATACTGGCGGCTCAGCCGCCGGCTCCGATAACGAAGCTGGAACAGCGACGTCGACCGGTGCGACGACGGCATCGGCCGCCGGCGCCTCCAACGGACCGCCCGAGGCGGCTGGGGTTTCGGTCTCGGCGACGATCTGGGGCGCTGGCGCCGGGATATCGGCTGGCGCAGTCTCGGCGACTTGCCCGGGGACACTGCCCGGTAGATCGAACTTGCGATCCGCCATGTCGCGCAGGCAGGTGATGACGCCGCGTGGATCGGCCGAGCAGGCGTTGACCGCAGGGAGACCGATGACAACGAGCGCGACAGCCAGCGTCACCCCGGCAGCGCCGAGGGCGAGCAGCAAATTTCGACGGTCGTCGGTCCGGCTCAGCGGGGCCTCCGGGGAACATGGGGCAACCTGCCCATACCGTTCCGGCGTCTCAGGCTGCCTCTGATTTCATCAACTTATAGGTAATCGACTCGTAAAGCGCCTCAAATGAGGCGTCGATGATGTTGGGGCTGACCCCGATGGTATACCAGCGCTCGCCGGTCCCATCGCGGCTCTCGATCAGCACACGGGTGACCGCGCCCGTGCCGCCGTCGAGAATACGCACCTTGAAGTCGACCAGCTCGAGATCGGCAATCCGCGACGAGAACACGCCGAGGTCCTTGCGCATGGCGAGGTCGAGGGCGTTGACCGGACCGTTGCCTTCGGCGACCGACATCAGCAGCTCGTCGCCGATGCGGATCTTCACCACCGCTTCGGTGACGGTGACCTGTTCGCCGCGCGCATTGTGCCGGCGCTCGACGCTGGTGCGGTAGCTCTCGACTTCGAAAAACTCGGGCAGCGTACCGAGCACCTGGCGGGCGAGGACGACGAAGCTTGCGTCCGCGCCATCGTAGGAATAGCCGCGAGCTTCGCGCTCCTTGACGGTACGCAGCAGCCGCTCGAGCCGCGGATCGTCCTTGCCAAGCTCGATGCCATGGCGTTTCAGCGCCGCGAGCAGGTTGGATTTGCCGGCCTGCTGGCTAACCATGATGTTGCGCTCGTTGCCAACGCTCTCGGGCGGCACGTGCTCGTAGGTCGAAAAATCCTTGGCCAGCGCCGAGGCGTGAATGCCGGCCTTGGTGGCAAAGGCTGAAGTGCCGACATAGGGCGACTGGCGGGCCGGGGCGCGGTTCAGCAGATCGTCGAAGGCACGGGAGATCGATGTGAGGTCGGCGAGCCGTTCGCTGCTGACCCCGATCTCGAAACGATCGGCGAAACCTGATTTGAGCGCCAGGGTCGGGATGATGGTGACGAGGTTGGCGTTGCCGCAGCGTTCGCCGATGCCGTTGAGCGTGCCCTGGATTTGGCGGACGCCGGCAGAGACGGCGGCAAGCGTGTTGGCAACGGCCTGGCCGGTATCGTCATGGGCGTGGATGCCCAGGTGATCGCCGGGCACGACCTTGCTGACCTCGCCGACGATCGCAGCGACTTCGGATGGCATGGTGCCGCCATTGGTGTCACACAGCACGATCCAGCGGGCGCCGGCATCGAGCGCCGTGCGGACGAACTGCAGGGCATAATCCGGGTCGGACTTGTAGCCGTCGAAGAAATGCTCGCAATCGACAAGCGCTTCCTTGCCGGCAGCAACGGTGGCCTCGACGGTCTCGCGCAGGCTTTCGAGGTTCTCCTCGAGCGAGATGCCGAGCGCGACCCTCACCTGGTGCGACGAGGATTTGCCGACGAAGCAGGCGGCATCGGACACGGCGTTGAGCGTTGCCTGCACGCCGGGATCGTTGCCGACCGAGCGCCCTGCCCGCTTGGTCATGCCGAAGGCGGTGAAGATGGCGTCGCGGGTGCGGCTCTCGGCGAAGAACTGGTCGTCGATGACGTTGGCGCCGGGATAGCCGCCCTCGACATAATCGACGCCGAGGCGCTCGAGCAGCGCGGTCACCGAAATCTTGTCCTCGAGTGAAAACTCGATGCCGGCGGTCTGTGCACCGTCGCGCAGCGTGGTGTCGAAAAGGTAGAGCCGTTCCTTAGCTTGGGCAGTCATGGCGAAATACTCAGTTACGGGGCGGCCATTCGGCCGTGTCGTGATCGGGATGCTGGTGATTGCTGGCGCGAACCCGCGCCACCGCTTCGACGCCATCGCCCTCCTCGGTGGTGCCGATCTGCTCGGCGCCCGGAACCGGGCGAAGACCGGGATGACGGCCTTCGAGGCCCATCTCGTAGAGGATCGGGATCAGGTGCGGGGTGTCGAACGAACCGATGGTCATCGACACATGCGGGCCACCGAGCGAACGATAATAGAGTGGCGTGCCGCAATTGCTGCAGAAGCCGCGCGCCGCCACATCGGAGCTATTGAACTCGCTGGGCTTGCCGCGGGTCCAGGTCAGGTGCTCATGACGGATGCCGACGAGATCGATGAACACATTGCCGGCCGCCTTCTGGCACATGCGGCAATGGCAGAAATGCGGGTTGTCGCGCAGCTCAGTGGCGTACCAGCGGACGGCGCCGCACTGGCAGCCGCCCGAATAGTCACGGAAGCGATAGCTGTCGTCGCTCATTACATTCCCCCTTCGGCGAAGCGATCGGTCGCTTCGATCAGTTGATTGAGGATGCCGGGCTGGCTCAGCGCGTGCCCTTGCCCCTCGACCATGATGAACTCCCCCTCCGGCCAGGCCTGGTGCAGATCCCAGGCGGTTTGCGGCGGACAGGCGATATCGTAGCGGCCCTGCACGATGACGCCCGGGATGTCGCGGAGCTTGCCGGCATCGCGGATCAGTTGGCCCTCGTCCAGCCAGCCGGCATGGACAAAATAATGGTTCTCGATGCGAGCGAAGGCCAGCGCGTACTCATCGCCATAGAAAGCATCGCTCACCTGCGGGTCGGGCAACAGGGTGATGGTTTCGCCTTCCCAGCGCGCCCATTCGCGCGCCGCACCGAGCCGGATCTCGCGATCCGGGCTGGTCAGCCGCCGCCGGTAGGCAGCGATCATGTCGCCGCGTTCGGCCGGCGGGATCGGGGCGATGAAGCGTTCCCACTTGTCGGGGAAGAGCAGCGAGGCGCCGTGCTGATAGTACCAGAGGAGCTCCCAGCGGCGCAGGGTGAAGATGCCGCGCAGCACCAGTTCGGTGACGCGATCCGGGTGTTTTTGCGCGTAGGCCAGCGCCAACGAGGAGCCCCAGGACCCACCGAATACCAGCCACTGCTCGACGCCGACCATCTGCCTGAGCCGCTCGATATCGGCGACGAGATCCCAGGTGGTGTTGTGCTCGAGCTCGGCGAAAGGCCGCGACTTGCCGCAGCCGCGCTGATCGAACAGCAGCACGTCGTAGCGCGCCGGATCGAAGACCCGTCGCTGGTTGGGGCTGAGCCCGCCACCCGGACCGCCATGCAGGAAAACGGCAGGTTTGGCGCCGGGTGTGCCGACGCGCTCCCAGTAGACCTGATGGCCGTTGCCGACATCGAGATGGCCGGAGGCGTAGGGCTCGATCTCAGGGTAATAGGTGCGAAGGGTCACGCCGGGAAACCTTGTTTCGGCGGCCATTCGGCCGTGTCGTGGTCGGGGTGCTGGTGGCTGACCAGAGTGGCCATGAACTCGTGCCAGCCGGTCGCGTATTCGGTGCGCACCGGCAGGGCCGCGAGGCCATCGAAGAACGGCAGCTTGTCGGCCAGGTTGACCTGGATCACCGGTGCGGCAACGCTCGGATCGTCGAAGGCGCCGATAGCGATCTCGATCTGCTGGTCGGCCGGGCGCCGGATCTCTTCGTAGGTCAGCGGCGTGCCGCACTCGGCGCAGAAGCCGCGCCTGATCTTGTCGGAGCTCTCGAAGTATTTCGGCGCGCCGCGGGTCCAGCTGACGTCGAACGAGGTGACCAACGGCCCGAAGAAGGCGCCAAAAGCCTTCTGGCACATGCGGCAATGGCAGATCGAGCCGCGGCCGAGCCGGCCGACGGCAAAGCGCACCGCGCCGCACTGGCAGCCGCCGGTGAACGGAGCCTCATTCGGGGGCATGACACACGGCTTCGATGTTGTGACCGTCCGGATCGTAGACGAAGGCGGCATAGTAGGTGGCGTGATAGTGCGGACGCAGGCCCGGCGGACCATTGTCCTTACCACCCGCGGCGATTGCTGCGGCGTAGAAGGCGTCGACGGCTGCGCGATTGGGCGCGCTGAAGGCAAGATGCACCCGGCCGCCGGTGAGCTTGCCGCCATCGCCGACCCACAGGAACGGCTGCTCCGAGCCGAGCCCGGCGACATTGCCCTCTTCACCCTCGAACTTCATGTGCGTCCTGATACCGAGGGGGGCCAGCGCCTTCTCGTAGAAGGCGAGCGATGTGGGGTAATCGGCAGTCGAAATGGCTACGTGATCCAAGGCGCTCATAGGCGTCCTCCCTCCGGGCCGACATAAACGGCCTCGATGTTGTTTCCGTCAGGGTCGAGTACGAAGGCGGCGTAGTAGTCGGGCGAATAGTACGGGCGCAGGCCCGGCGGGCCGTTGTCACGTCCGCCCGCAGCAAGTGCCACGGTGTAGAAGGCCTCGACGGCGGCCCGGCTTGGGGCGACGAAAGCGACATGCGTGTCGCCACCGCGGATAAGCTTGCCGTTGCCGAGCCAGAAAGTCGGACGATCGCCGCCATAGCCAGCCGACTTCACACCATCATACTCGAACTCGGCGAGCAGCTTGATGCCGAGAGCGCCGAGTGCGGCGGTGTAGAAATCACGCGAGAGCGTGAAGTCGGCGACCTTGAGGCCGACATGATCGATGATGACGGTCATCGGCGTTCATCTCGGCTGAACTTCCCCTCACCCGCCTCGCTGCGCGAGGCACCCTCTCCCTCAAGGGGAGAGGGAAGGCTGGGGCGCGATCGCGCCGCATCGCCCCTCTCCCCTTGAGGGAGAGGGTGCCCGAAGGGCGGGTGAGGGGAAGGATGCAGCGCATGCCAGATCGCGTCGAGTACGACAGATTGATCCGTGAAGAGATCGCTGTTCCAGATGCGTAGGACCCGATAACCGCGTGAGGTCAACCAGGCGTCGCGCGCCAGGTCGCGCGTATCCTCGGCATGTTGGCTACCGTCGAGCTCGACGATGAGCATGGCCGATGGGCAGATGAAGTCCACAATGAAGCGGCCGATGGGCAGCTGCCGGCGGAACTTGAAGCCAACAAAGCGTCGGTCCCGCAAGAGCTTCCACAACAGCGCTTCCGCTTCCGTGGCGTTGGTTCGCATTGATTTGGCACGCATGCGCAACGTTGGCGTCAGGCTGGTGCGCCACTCGTCGTGACGGCGGTGGTACTGCCCCTCACCTGCCTCGCTGCGCGAGGCCCCCTCTCCCTCAAGGGGAGAGGGAAGGGTGGAGCGTGTGTCGCGATCTGCACTCACCTCACCACCTCCCACCTGGTCTGGCGTTGGCCGGCTTCGTCCTTGTAGTCCATCAGCTGGACACCCTGTGTCAGCAATTCAGCCCGGATGGTGTCAGCCTTTGCGAAGTCCTTGGCGTTGAGGGCAGCGAGGCGGGCGGCAACGGCTTGTTCAACGCCTTCGGGGGCGTCGGCTGCCGCGGCGGTCAAGAGGCCATCGGTGGTGAAGCCGAGGAATTCCAGCGTGGCGGCGAGGCAGTTGGCGGCGGTCTCGGTGCCGCGATTGGCCTTGCGGGCGACGACATCGAGCGCCACCGCAGCGCGGTGGAAGTTGAGATCGTCGGCGAGCTCGGCGACCACCGATGGCTCGGGCGGCGTGCCCGGCTTCGGCTTGGCGGCGCGCTGCCAGTCACGCAGCTTCTGCTCGGCTTCCTCGAGGCGCTTGACCGAAAAGTCGATCGGCTCGCGGTAGTGGGTCATCAGCATGGCGAGGCGCAGTACTTCGCCCGGCCATTTGCGGCCGCCGAACTTCTCGGTCTCCAGCAGCTCGGAGATGGTGATGAAGTTGCCAAGCGATTTCGACATCTTCTGGCCTTCGACCTGCAGGAAGCCGTTGTGCAGCCAGTAGTTGGCCATGACCGGCGTGCCGTGGGCGCAGCGCGACTGGGCGATCTCGTTCTCGTGGTGCGGGAAGATCAGGTCGAGCCCGCCGGCGTGGATGTCGAACACCTGGCCCAGATAGCGCTCGCTCATCGCCGAGCACTCGATATGCCAGCCAGGGCGGCCCCTGCCCCACGGGCTGTCCCAGCCGGGCTCCTCGGGGCTCGACTGCTTCCAGAGCACGAAATCGGCCGGGTTCTTCTTGTGCGCATCGACGGCGATACGGGCTCCGGCGAGGTTGTCCTCGAGGTTACGGCCGCTCAGCTTGCCGTAATCGGGCATCGAGCCGACGTCGAACAGCACTTCGCCAGCGGCCTCATAGGCGTGCTGGCTGCCGATCAGGGTCGAGATCAGCGACTGCATCTCGGGAATGAAATCGGTAGCGCGCGGCTGGTGGTCCGGCTCGAGCGCGCCGAGCGCCGCCACGTCCTGGAAGTACTGATTGGCGGTCTTCTCGGTGACCTTGCGGATCGCCTCGTTGAGCGGCAGTCCCGGGTAATCGCGAACGGCGCGGGCGTTGATCTTGTCGTCGACGTCGGTGATGTTGCGAGCATAGGTGACGTGCTCGGCGCCGTAGACATGGCGCAGCAGCCGATACAACAGATCGAAGACGATCACCGGGCGCGCATTGCCGATATGGGCGTAGTCGTAGACCGTCGGCCCGCACACGTACATGCGGACATTGCTGGGATCGATGGGGACAAAGTCCTCCTTCGCCCGGGTCAGCGTGTTGTGGAGCTTCAGTGTGATGTCGCCCAAAGTCGGAGTTCCTCGCGCACGATCGGTTCTTGAATGGTCGCGCTGTCGAGGTGGAAAAGTCTGCAATCCCCGCCTCCGCGGGGACAGGCTTTTTCCTGACAACGCTCCACGCGCTCGCGGACGGTTCTTCGGGACTAGAGATCAGAGAATGAAGAAAACCGCGCCGCCAGCAATGCTTAGCGGATAATAATGCAGCCGGTAATGCAGTTCACGGTGCCGGTTTTCATGGCGCGCAATCTGACCGCAGCGCCGCCAAAAAGCAAGGGGCGCCGCAGCGCCCCTGCGCGATGGGTTATTGCGGCGCTGCCGGAGCCGCTGGGTCGGCCGGCGCAGCCGGATCGGCAGGTGCCGGGGCCGGCGGGGTGGCGGCCTGCATGGCGGCAGTGACCTCGGGGCTGGCGAAGCAGGTGGTCAGGCCCTCGCGGGCGAGCTCGGTGACCTGCTCGTAGCTGCCGTGCGCTGTATGCGCCTCGTCGGTGCCTTCGCCTCTGAGGTCGGCAGCGAGGATGTCGACATCTTTCTGCGGCATATCCTTGAAAGCGCCGGTGAGACAGCCGCAAAGCGGCGTGAGGATCAGCGATGAATCGACGCCAGCGGGCACTTCGCCGAGCAGGAACGTTTCCGCCGAGAGGCAGGTCTCGCTGAACTTGGTGAAGTCGGTGGAGGTCTGCGCCTGCACGGTGGGCGCGAGGGAAACAGCGATCATGCCGACGAGCGCGGCGAAAGCGATGCGAACTTGCAAAATGGTACTCCAGCGACAAGGCGCGATGGTACGCACCTAAGCACAGAAGCTCCGCCCGGCCACTCCCAGAAATGCAAAGAAGGGCCGCTCGCGGCCCTTCTGTCGCCCTATTCGCCGAGACTCAACTCTGCTGGCGGAAGGTTTGGTGACACTGGCCGCAGGTGGCCCCGACCGCCTTGATGGCATCGGCATACGCGGTGGCATCGCCCGCCGCGGCCGCAGTCTTCATGGCGGTGGCGGCGGTGACGGCAGTGACGAGGATTGCCTGGAAGTCGGCGTTCTTCTCCCAGATGACCGGCAGCGCTTCGGAATCTCCGACCGCCGAGCCCTCGGGGAACAGCACGGTCAGGTTGGAGAAGTTGGCGATCAGGTGATCGGCGGCAGTGACCGCCTCGGCGCCGCTGAGGGCGCCGGCGCCCCTCAGGATGCCCCCATCCTCCTTCATGATGGCCTGGCGCTTGGCGACCATCTCTTCGGGGCTCAGCGCAGCAAGCGCCGGATCGGTGGTGATGGTGATGTCCTGGGCGAATGAAAGGGTCGTGACGGCAGCCACGACAATCGTCAGCGCGAACGCTGTGAACCTATTCGACGGCATATCGGCAACTCCTGGAGGTCCTGGGAACGGGCCTGGTGACGCTGAATCCTGAAGCAGTCACGGCTGCTTGGCAGGACCTGGAGGGGAGCCTAGCTGTGAATTCTGCGGTTGGCAGCCCGCCGGTTCTCACAAACTCCAGCGAGGGTAGTCACGGCTGTGTTACCTTGGCGACGCGACATTGCGAGAGCGGTCACGAGGCGTTAACCGGCGCCGGTGCTGTGCTATTGCTTCAAACGAATCTCGCGGCACTGTCTCGCTTTAGGCGCATTGGCCGACTAACGGAGGGCCACACGATCCGGTTCGAACTGATGACCCGCGCCCACTTTCGCGCTTCCGCCTTCTTCGCCCGCTTTGCGCTGCTGTTGTTCGTGGCGTGGGCCGGGCTGCTGATCGATGTGTCGACTGCCTATGCGCAGGCCGACAGCTGCGCGCGCCTGCAGGCTACGCTGCGCTCGCTCGATCGCAACTCGGACTTTCAGAATTCGCGGGGTGGGGCGCTAAAGCGCCTGCAACGCGAGGTACAGCGCTCCGAAAGCGCCTATGTGCGCCAGGGTTGCAACGACGATGCCAAGGCTGGCCGGAGACTCACGCCTGAATGCCGCTCGCTGGCGCGCGAAGTGCTGCGCGGCCGCGAGGAAGTGCAGCAGCTGTCGCAGAGCGTCAGCACCGGCGAGGCGGTGGCACAACAACGCGAGGCGATCCTGCAGGAGATGGCACGCTTCGATTGCGACGGCCGTTCGCGGGTGAACCTGGAACGCGGCAACCGCGACAACCTGTTCGAGCGGCTGTTCGGTGTGTTCACCGACGGCGATGACGGTGCGGGCGGCATCCGCGGCGAAGAGTTCAACCCATATGGCGACTATCATACAGTGCGAACGCTCTGCGTGCGCAAGACCGACGGGTTCTGGTGGCCGATCAGCTATTCGACGCTGGTGGATTATGTCGCCAACGACGCGCAGCAATGCCGCGCGATGTGTCCGGGACTGGACGTCGATCTCTACTATTACGACAATCCGGGGCAGGAACCGGAGCAGATGATCAACGAGTGGGGCGAGCCCTATTCGTCACTGCCCAACGCCTTCAAGTTCCGCACCGAGTTCGACACAGCCAACAGATGCACCTCGACACAGGACCAGGGCGCCATCACCCTCGCCGAGCTGCCGACCGGCGGCACGCGAGCCATGGTGACCTTCCGCGGCGCGACCTTCCCGCTGCCGTTGCGGGATGGCCGGCGGATTTCTCCGACGGTCGCCGCGACGGTGACGCAGGTGGCAGAGTTGACGCAGTTCGTCGACGTGCCGTTGCCGCGCCGGCGTCCGGCGGCGCCCGGCGAGACGCCCAAGCCGGTGGTCGCCGTGGTGGCGCCGACGACGCCCAACCAGCCCGGACGGATCGTTCAGTTCGGCGACAAACGGGTCAGGGTAGTCGGGCCAGACACGCCGTACGCCCCACAAGTGGCAGCAGGGACTTGAGTTCGGGCCCCTGCTCCCGGCCGGTAAGGGCCAGGCGCAGCGGGTGGAACAGCGCCCTGCCCTTGCGGCCAGTGGCGGCCTTGAGGGCATTGGTCCAATTCGACCAGGTGGTTTCATCCCACGGCTCAGCCGGCAGCAGTTCGCGCGCCACGCGCAGAAAGTCGCGATCCTCGTCGGCGACCACCGGGGTGACCGGGCCGGAAACCAGCGTCGCGAGGTCTCCGATGTCGGCGAACACCGCGAGATTGCCGCGCAGCGCCAGCCACAGCGGCTCAGAGGCGAGGCCGAGTTGCTCGAGGCGTGATTTGGCCGCCTCGTAGGGCATCTGATGCAGGATGCGGGCATTGAGGCTGGCAAGCTCGTCCGGATCGAAGCGAGCGGAGCCGTGCGATACCGCGTCTAGGCTGAACACCTGGCCGAGAGCCGTGAGGTCCGGATAGGGCTCGAGCGGCAGGCTGGTGCCGGTGAGCACGGCGGCCATGGCGACAGCCATCGGCTCATAGCCGGCCTCGCGCAGTTCTTCGAGGGACAGCGAACCGAGGCGCTTGGAGAGCCCCTCGCCATCAGCCCCGGTCAGGAGGTTATGGTGCGCGAAGTTCGGGACCTTGCCGCCCAAGGCCTCGAAGATCTCGATCTGCGTGCCGGTATTGCTGACATGGTCTTCACCACGGATCACGTGAGTGATGCCGAGCTCGATGTCGTCGACCACCGAGGGCAGTGTGTATAGATAGGAACCGTCGGCACGCAGCAGCACCGGGTCGGACATCGAGGCGGTATTGACGGTCTGCGGGCCCTTGATCAGGTCGTTGAAGGCGACCGGGCGCCCATCGAGCTTGAAGCGCCAGTGGGGTTTTCTGCCTTCGGCCTCGTACTTCGCCTTCTGCTCGGGGCTAAGCTGCAGCGCGGCGCGATCATAGACCGGCGGACGGCCGAGCAGCCGGGCGCGGGCGCGCTTCGAATCGAGCTCTTCCTCGGTCTCGTAAGCCGGGTAGAGCCGACCGGCGCCGATCAGCTTGTCGCGAGCCGCGTCGTAGAGCGCGGTGCGATCGGACTGGCGGACTTTCAGGTCCGGATCGATGCCGAGCCAGCCCAGGTCGGTGTGAATGCCCTCGGCGAAAGCTTCGGTGGATCGGGCAGCGTCAGTGTCGTCGAGACGCAGGATGTAGCGGCCACCGGTCGATTTTGCGAACAGCCAGTTCATCAGCGCCGGGCGGGCGTTGCCGAGGTGCAGCCGGCCGGTGGGCGACGGGGCGTAGCGGACGGTAGTCATGGGGTGCTGACTGAGGCAGACGGCCCCCTCCCGGCCTCCCCCATGAAGGGGGAGGTGAAGAGTCGAGCTTGTGGCGCGATCGCGCCAAACACTGGAAACGGCACCTCCCCCATTATGGGGGAGGATGGGAGGGGGCCGTCCGGCAAGCAGTAATCCCTCATTCCAGGCCCTTGCTATCCAGCCGGTCGATCGGCTCGGCGATCAGGTTCTCGTCGCGATAACCGTTGGTAATCGGGTAGCGACGGCCCAAGCCGAAAGCCTTGCGGGAGATCTTCACGCCCGGCGCAGACTGGCGGCGCTTGTATTCGGCGATGTTCAGCAGCTTTTCGATGCGCTTGACCAGGGCGCGGTCGAAGCGCCCCTCGCCGCGCTGCACCACTTCGGCGACGCTGAGCTCGAGCTCGACCAGCCCGACGAGGATTTCGTCGAGGATCGGGTATGGGGGCAGCGAGTCCTGATCGGTCTGGTTGGGGCGGAGCTCCGCCGAGGGCGCCTTGTCGATGATGTTCTGGGTGATCACCAGCCCATCGGGGCCGAGGCAATCGGCCGGCCGGTGCTTGTTGCGCCAGTCTGCCAGCTCGTAGACACGCATCTTCAGCATGTCCTTGATCGGGTTGAAGCCGCCATTCATGTCGCCATAGATGGTGGCGTAACCGACCGCCATCTCGGACTTGTTGCCGGTGGTGAGCAGGAGCGAGCCGAGCTTGTTGGAAACTGCCATCAGGTAGACGCCGCGCATGCGCGACTGGATGTTTTCCTCGGTGAGGTCTTGCGGGCGATTGCCGAAGACCGGCTGCAGCTCGTTGAGCGCGGCTTCGACCGGATCGCCGATCGAGACCACATCGTAGCGGACGCCAAGGCGCTCGGCGCAGTCGCGCGCGTCGGCGAGGCTCTCCTCCGAGGTGTAGCGGTAGGGCAGCATCAGGCAATGGACGTTCTCGGCGCCGATGGCATCCACCGCCATGGCGGCAACGATGGCGCTGTCAATACCACCAGACAGCCCCAGCACCACGGATTTGAAGCCGTTCTTTTTGACATAGTCGCGCAGGCCGAGCACGCAGGCGCGCCACGGCGCTTCGTCGACGCTCGACAGCGGGGTGACGTGCGGATCGGTGCAGCGCCAGCCATCCTCGGTGCGGGCCCAGTTCGACATCAGGATTTCGGGCTCGAAGCTTTTGGCCTGCACGACGAGGCGGCCACCGGGCTCGATGCCGAAGCTGGCGCCGTCATAGACCAGCTCATCCTGGCCGCCGACCTGGTTGAGATAGAGCAGCGGCACATTGTCTTCGGCGACGCGATCGGTCACCAGCCTGTAGCGGGTGGCCTGCTTGTTACGCCAATAGGGCGAACCGTTGGGACAGAGCAGGATGCGCGCGCCGTGATCTACAAGATGGGCGCAGACTTCCGGATGCCAGATATCCTCGCAGATCGGAATGCCGATCGAGACCCCTTTGATGGTCACCGGCTCCTGCAGGTCGGCGCGCTCGAAATAGCGCTTCTCGTAAAAGATGTCGTCGTTGGGCAGCTCGCGCTTGTAGCGCCGGGCGGTGATGGCGCCGGCTTCGCAGACCACCACCGCGTTGAACAGCTTGCCGCCCTCGCGCCAGATGGTCGGCATGATGGCGGTGACGCCGGTGCCGGCCGTCGCGCGCGCGAAATCCTCAGCGGCAGCCATCGCGTCGGCGATGAAGCGCGGCTTGAACAGCAGGTCGTCGGGGAAGTAGCCGGTGAGGAACAGCTCGGAGAACAGCAGGATATCGGCGCCCTGCCCGGCCGCGTCGGCCAGCGTCTGCCTGGCTAGCGCCAGGTTTTGCGCGATGGCGCCGACCGTCGGATTGAGCTGCGCCAGGGCGATGCGGAGACGATCGGTCACGTGGGAAATCCGGGCCGTTGGAAACGCGGCAAGACTTATCCGCTCACCCCGGTCGGGGCAAGCGGACAGCCAGTCATGCAGGATCTGTCTAGAACGAGTAGGTCAGCTCTGCGAGCAGGCCGTAGCGGAAGAGCTTGAACGGGTTTTCGGTCTCGATGTAGTCCTCGAGCGAAATCGTCGGGGCGCCATACGGAGGATCGGCGGGGATAAAGGTCCCCGGGTTGTCCGGGTCCTCGACCTGCTCGTACTGCGGAGCCGTTACCGTGGCGCCAGTGTAGGTGGCATCGTAGGTACCCTCGACATACCAGGCGCGCCCACCGAAGCGCATCGTCAGGTTCTCGGTCGGATGGATACCGGCCATCAACTCGGCCATGGCGCCATAGCCCCAGCCGTTGACGTTGGTCGGCGAGGCCTTGAAGAACAACGGCGCGCAACCGCCCGGCGCAGGGATGTCGCATGGCAGGTAGGGCCCCAGGAAGTCGTCTCCGCCGCCGGCGTGACCTCCCATAACGCCACCGAGGGTGGCGAAGGGCACCGCCGCCACTTCCGCGCTGATATCGAAGAAGTCGCTGATCTCGGCCTTGCCGCTCAAGCCAAGCCGCAGCATATGCAGCTCGAGCTTGTCGTCGACGCTATCGCCGGGAAGAGACCAGATACCGCTGTTCTCGTTGTAGGCGATATCACCGTCGGAGGTCGCCGTGGTGTAGTTGGCGCGTGAGGTGCGGGGCGAATTGTTCCAGTAATTGTAGCCGATGAAGCCACCTGCCCCGGTGCCGTTGCCGTCCCCGAACGCATTCCAGCCGAAATCGGCGCCGGCGTAACCGAGCGTGCCGTCAACGACCGGAGCCGTGGCATAGGGATCGGTATGCTCACCATTGATGGCAAAGGTATAACCAGCCCAGCCTTTGGCGTAGGTGCGAGTCGCGTCCTCCTCGACGCGGATATGGGCTTCAACCGAGTGCGCGTTGTCGGTTTCCTCGAAGTTCAATCCGCCCAGATCGAAGCTCTGGCTGCCCCACGAATACCAGTAGCGCAGGCCAGTCTCGATGTGGATGCCGTCACTGTCGTCGCCCATCTCGGTCCAGTCCCTGGGCTCGGTCGAATAGGCGCCGCGATAGACCTCTTCGGGCGACCAGTCCTCGCCCCAGTCGGCGGCCAAGGCCGGGCTGCCGATAGCGGCAGCGAGAACGGCGAGACTGGTTGCCAGACGGATGGACATCGGATGCTCCGCAACAAACGCGTACGTGAGCTATTCATGACCGGTTAGGGTTAATGTTCCGCTAAATGAACTGGCAGAATGCAACGGTTTGGGCGACAAGGCCGCTGCCCTCCACGAGTTGATAAGCATCAGCGGCTTTTCCACCATCACAGGCGAGGCATGCAGATCTAGGCTGCAACCTTCGGGGTGGCCATGAGTTTTGACTGGCGAGACATAATCTGACTTCGGGTATGACCATGAGTTGCAAGGTTCTGGTAGTAGAAGACGAGATCTTCGTGGCCATCGAGTTTGAAAGCCTCTTGTACGATCTCGGCCATGAGCCGGTCGGCATTGCTTCAGACAGCCGGCAGGCGCTGGCACTCGCCGACGAGGCCGAATTGGCCTTCGTTGACCTCAATCTGGTCGACGGTCCTACTGGAATCGAGGTTGGCCGTTCGCTGGCGGAACGCGGCATCACAGTGGTCTATATGACCGCAAATCCGGCCCAGCTGGGTGACGGCGTGCCGGGGACGGTTGGGGTCATCCCCAAGCCGGTCGACAACAACGAGCTGCGCCAGGCGGTGGAGTTCGCCGTATCTGTACGACGCAAGTCGCAGCCCAAGCCCACACCGCCGCGGCGCCTCAGGCTGTTTGGTTCGCTCGATGCGAGCCCGGCGCTGGCTTGAGTTGAGCTCGATGCGTGAGTGATGCCAGGGGAATGCTGAGGTCGACCTCGAGCCCGCCTTCCCCATAGCGACGCTCAAGCGTGCCGCGCAGCTGCCCTTCCACACTCAGCGATATCAGCCGCGAACCGAAACCGGCATTGCCCGGCTGCGGAGGCGGGCCGCCAATCTCGCGCCAGTGCAGCCGATAGCTGTCGCCAACCTGCTCACCACGAATCTCAACACGACCATCATCCCGTGACAGAGCGCCATACTTGGCCGCGTTGGTCGCCAGTTCGTGGAAAAGCAACGCCAGCGGCGTCGCCGTACCGTCATCGATAGAGGCATCGACCCCGGTAAAGCTCACCCGTTCAAGATCGCCGTCGCGGTACGGCTGCAGCAGATCGCGGACCAGCGCCTGAAGCGAGGACGGGTTGGACCTCGGCGCCGGCTCGCGCGAATGCGGGCGGACGAAATCGTGCGCGCGACCGAGCGCCAGAATGCGCCCGCGCAGGCGGTCTGCAAAGTCCTTGGCCTCGGGATGCGATCGGGAGGCGAGGCTGACAATGCTGCTGATGACCGCGAAGATGTTTTTGATGCGGTGGCTGAGTTCCTGCGCGATGACCTCGCGCTCCTCCTGAGCCAGGCGCTCCTCGTGAATATCGGTGCAGGTGCCGAACCAGCGGCTAATGCGGCCGGAGCCGTCGCGCATCGGCAGCGCCTGGCCCAGCACCCAGCGATAAGCGCCGGTGTGGTGCTTCAGGCGATACTCGATGCGGTACGGATCGCCGGTGGCGAGTGAATGGCGCCACACGGTCCAGGCGCGCTCCTGGTCGTCGGGATGGAACATGCCGTTCCAACCCTCGCCGTCGGTGGTTCCGGCCGGCACGCCGGTGAACTCGTACCAGCGCGCGTTGTAGTAATCGTGGTAGCCGTCCGGCAGGGTGGACCAGACCATCTGCGGCATGGTGTCGGCGAGGGTGCGAAAACGCATCTCGCTTTCCGCCAGCTGCTCGGCGATGCGGCGCTCGTCGGTGACATCGACCACAATGCCCGGCAGTCGAACGGGCCTGCCATTCGCATCGGTGATGACCCGTCCGGACGCAACGACCCAGCGCTCGGGGGCCGCGACAGTGCCCGCTAACCGGTACTCGAAGCGTACCGGACCGGCATGCTTCAGCGCATCGCCGATCTCGGAGATGACCCGTTGGCGATCGTCCTGGTGTATCCCGGCGAGAAACTTTTCGATCGGCAGTCCCACGGCGGCGGCGCCCGGACTGACCGAATAGAGCGAGGCGAAACGCTCGTCCGCGGTAACGATATTGTCGGCAATGTTCCAGTCCCAGGTACCGACCATGCCCGAGGCGCTGAGAGCCAGATCGAGCTTTTCCCGGCTTTCCTCCAGGGCCTGCTCGGCTACCACACCCATGGTGGTTTCCTGCACGATGGCCAGCACGGCCAGGCCACTGCCGTCATCATCAAGCACAGGTGAGTAGTCGAGGTTGAGCCAGACGTTCTCAGGCTCGCCATTGCGGTTGAAGACAAACGGCTGGCTGTTGAACACCAGCGACTCGCCGTTCAGCACGCGCCGCATTACGTCGCGGTTGAAATCGGCAACCTCAGGCCAGCTGTCAAATACAGAACTGCCAAAGGCGCTGGGGTGCCTGGCACCGGCAATTGGGGCGTAGGCGGCGTTGTAGAGCATGATGCCGCGCGGACCGATCAGCAGGGCCATCGGTGCGGCGGAGGTCATGATCAGGCGGGCGGCGGAACGTACTGCGACCGGCCACGCGGCAATCGGCCCCAGCTCGGTGGCCGACCAGTCAAAATTGTTGGCGAGAAGCATGACTGGATCGCGATCCAGCCTCGCCTTGGTCGCGGCGTCGGCCCGCGGGAAGAAAGAACGTGGCATCGATCACCGAGGCTGGGCGCGTGAGGCGCAATTGTCACCGGCCGCACGAGCGGACTCCTAGACAGCAACAACGCCATCAGCAGCCGATTAGTTCACTCGGCCGCCACAATTCTTTCGCGAGCCGGACGCTGCAGGCGCAGTTCCTCGGCGACGAGGAAAGCGAGCTCAAGTGCCTGGCTGGCGTTGAGCCGCGGGTCGCAATAGGTGTGGTAGCGATCCTGCAGACCCGCTTCGGTGATCGCGGCAACTCCACCGCCCGTGCATTCGGTGACGTCGTCGCCGGTCATCTCGATATGGATGCCGCCGGCATAGGTGCCGATGGAGCGGTGGATCTCGAAGAAGCTCTTCACTTCGCTCAGCACGCGCTCGAACGGCCGGGTCTTGTAGCCATTGGACGCCTTGACGGTGTTGCCATGCATCGGATCGGAACACCAGACCACGACCTTGCCTTCGGCCTTCACCGCCTCGATGAGGCGCGGCAGGTGGTCGGCGATCTTGTCCGAGCCGAAGCGGCCGATCAGGGTGATGCGGCCGGCCTCGTTGGAGGGGTTCAGCTTGTCGATGATGCGCAGCAGGTCATCGGCCACGAGGCTCGGGCCGCACTTGACGCCGACCGGGTTACGGATGCCCGAGAAATACTCGACATGCGCCGCATCGACCTGGCGGGTGCGGTCGCCGATCCACAGCATGTGGCCGGAGGTGGCGTAATAGTCGCCAGTGATCGAGTCCCGACGGGTCAGCGCTTCCTCGAAGCCGAGCAGCAGCGCCTCATGCGAGGTGTAGAACTTGGTCTCGCGCAACGACGGGGTATTGTCCGGGGTGAGGCCGAGGGCGCGCATGAAGTCGATGGCGTCGTCGATCTTCTGGGCCAGTTCCTCGAAACGCGGATAGGCGTTCGAGTCCTTCATGAAGCCCATGGTCCATTCATGCACACGGGTCAGGTCGGCATAGCCGCCCGAGGCGAAGGCGCGCAGCAGGTTGAGCGTCGCCGCCGACTGGCGGTAGGCCAGCAGCAGGCGTTCCGGATCTGGGATGCGGGCGGCCTCGGTGAAGCCGATATCGTTGATGATATCGCCGCGGTAGCTCGGCAGCGTCACGCCATCGATGGTCTCGGTGTCGGCAGAGCGCGGTTTGGCGAACTGGCCGGCGATGCGGCCGACCTTTACCACCGGCTTCGACGCGCCGTGGGTCAGCACCACCGCCATCTGCAGGAAGACGCGGAAGAAATCGCGGATGTGGTCGGCGCCATGCTCGGCAAAGCTCTCGGCGCAATCGCCACCCTGCAGCAGGAAGGCCCTGCCCTCGGCAACTTCGGCCAGTTGGTGCTTCAGCTCACGGGCTTCGCCGGCGAACACCAGGGGCGGGAACTTGCGCAGTTGCGCCTCGGCCGCTTCCAGCTTCGCCGGATCCGGATAAACCGGCACCTGCGAAATCGGCTTCTGTCTCCAGCTCTGTGGCGTCCAAGTCGTCGGCATCACGCGTATCTCCCAGTCGGCGGGCGGAATAGCAGGGGATTGGGGCGGTGTGAAGCCGCAGCCCACTACTGCTTTTGGCCGTCGCGGTAGACGTAGGTCGGCTTCTTGAAGGTCACGAGCTCCTCGGCGGCAGTTGGATGCATGGCCATGGCGCGATCGAAATCGGCCTTCGTCGCCTTCATGCCCAGCGGAATCGCGGCCATCTGGATGATTTCGGCGGCACCCGGTCCAAGGATATGCACGCCCAGCACCTCGCCGCCGCCGGGCTTGGTGATCAGCTTCATCATCATGCGGTCGGACTTGAGCGAGAGCGTGTTGATCATCGGCCGAAAGCGGGTGACGTAGACGTCGATATCGCCATGCGTGGCGGCGGCGTGCTCGGGGAGCCCGACGGTGCCAACCTCGGGCTCGGCGAACACGGCTTCGCCGATGAGCGAATGATCGACGGCCGTCGGCCTGTCGCCGAAAACCGTGTCGGCGAAGGCGTGGCCCTCGCGGATGGCGACTGGAGTCAGCTGGGCCCGGTTGGTGACATCGCCGACGGCATAGATCGAGGGCACATTGGAGCGCGAATAGGCATCAACCACCACCGCGCCGTCCCAGGCGAGGTCGACCCCGGCAGCGTCGAGCCCGAGACCGGCGGTGTTGGGCGTACGGCCAGTGGCGAACATCACTGCACCGAACGGCGCATCGACGCCATCGGAGAAGCTGACGGTGATGTCCTTGCCGGTCTGGCGCAGACCGAGCACGTTGGTCTGGTGAATGATCTTGACGCCGCGCGCCGCGAGCCCGGCCTCGAGCCCGACCCGCAGGTCCTCGTCGAAACCGCGCAGCAGCCGATCGCCGCGATAAACGATGGTGGTGTGCACGCCGAGCCCAGAGAAGATCGTCGCAAATTCCGCCGAGATGAAGCCGCCGCCCTCGATGAGGATGGAATGCGGCAGTTCGGCGAGGTGGAACGCCTCGTTGGAGGTGATGGCAAGTGCCTTGCCCGGGATATCCGGAATGAACGGATGGGCGCCGGTGGCGATCAGGATGGTCTTGGCGGTCAGTTCACGGCCCGACCTCAGCTTCACGCTGTTCGGCCCGGTCACCGTGGCGCGGTCGCGGATGATCTCGGCGCCAGGCTTTTCGAGCCCCGCCACATACGCCGCCTCGAGTCGGGCGATCTCTTTGTCCTTGTTGGCGACGAGGGTGGCCCAGTTGAAGCTCGGCGTGCCGACATCCCAGCCGAAGCTGGGCGCGATTTCGAACAGGTCCTTGTAGCGCGAGGCGTAGACGAACAGCTTCTTGGGTACGCAACCGCGGATCACGCAGGTGCCGCCAACCCGATACTCCTCGATGATGGCGACCCTGGCGCCATAGCTCGCGGCGATCCGCGCCGCCCTGACGCCGCCCGAACCGGCGCCGATCACCACGAGATCGTAACTGTCGCTCATTTGCTACCCCGAACGTAAAAAGGCCCCGCGCGGTGGCGGGGCCTCAAATCAGATAGGGTGCGAAAGCTCAGGTGTCGATACCCTTGGCCTTCAGCTGGGCGCGAACGGCGGTGAAGAACTCGGTGTTCAGGTTGCTCGCGTAAACGTCCATGATGCGGTTGATGGTGCCGCTCATCGCCGCGTTCGACTTGGCCAGCTTGATACCGGTCGGGGTCGAATAGAAATCGACGATCTGCTGCAGCTCTTCCTGGGTGAAGGAGAGCGCATAGACCCGGGCGAACTGGTCGAACAGCTCACCCTTGCGTCCCTTGTAGGTGGCGATCACCGTCTCGATCGCCGTGTTCAGCGGCTCGGCGATCTCCGGGTTCTGCGGCAGCAGTTGCTTGTAGGTGTTGATGCCCGCCTGCACGATGGTGGCCTCATAGAGGCCGCCATTGTCGGTCAGGTCGACATACTTGCGCGCCAGCGCCAGGTGCTCGGGCGAGATCTCCGAGCCCTCCTGGCTCATCGCGGGCAGCGCCACGAAGCTCGACAGCAGCAGCGACAGCAATGCGGCGACAAGCATCGGCGCGCGTTTGAAGGTGGACGTCATCAGCTTGGTGCCCATCTGGTTCTCGTTTCCCCTGCTGGGGCTGATCGCCGTTTCGCAGAAACGCCGACCATCCCAGATCCTTGTTTGTCGCGCTTCCGGAAAAGTCTCTGAACCTTTCCTGGAAGCTCACCTAGCCTCTACCCGAGCGGCTCCTAGCCGTCCAGAACGTCGACACCGGCAGGGCCGGCCACATAAGCCCGCTGGCAGAGCCCGATGAACAGGCCGTGCTCGACCACGCCCGGGATGTCGACCAAGGCTTTCGCCAGCGCTTCTGGCTGAGGAATACGGCCAAAAAAAGCGTCGAGGATGGCGTGCCCGCCATCGGTGACGAAGGGGGTGCCGTCGGCCTTCAGACGGCGGCGAAGCTCGCCCTCGGCGTTGAAGTCGGCCATCACGGCGCCGATGGCGGTGGTGGTGGCGCCGAGCCCGAAATGGTTGACCTCGATCGGCAAGGGGTAGCGCCCGAGCACCTCGACGCGCTTGCTCTGGTCGGCGATGACAATCATCCGCCGGGAGGCCGCCGCGACGATCTTTTCGCGCAGCAGTGCACCACCGCCGCCCTTGATCAGCGCCAGCCCAGGGCCGAGTTCATCGGCACCATCCACGGTGAGATCGAGTTCGGGCGTCGTTTCAAGGTCGGTCAGCGGAATGCCGAGGCTCCGCGCCTGCGCCGCGGTGACTTCGGAGGTCGGGATGCAGATGATATCGAGCCCGTTCTGGACGGCACGGCCGACGATATCGACGAAATGCTTGGCGGTTGAGCCGGTCCCCAGGCCCAGCCGCATGCCGCTCCTGACTTCGGCCATTGCCGCCTCGGCCGCCCGGTACTTCTGGTCATCGCTCATCAAACAGTCCTCCCCTTCCGGCCGGACCTAGGAGAGGTGCGAAGACCTGTCAACCTGGCCTTTTCACGCAGAGGTGAATGGAAATGTCACATCGAGGCAACACATTGTGGCTGTGATGTTCTGAGTTTGTCCGAATCGTGGCATGGCCGGTTCACTGCTTGCCAGGAACAGTTTATCAACCTTTCGAAACTGGCTCAGAATCCGGGTCGATTACGTCAAGAGGCGCAGTTTGAAGAAAATCTCCAAGACCAAGATAGTGGTCGCCGCTCTTCTGTCGGCGATCCTGTCGCTGTCACTGACCGCTCCGGCCACGGCGGCCAAGCGTGTCTACGATCCCGCCACCGACACCTGGTCGGAAGCGGGCGCGGTCAAGACCGGCTCCCGGCGCGGCAGCGCGATCGCCAGGCAGATCGTCGATTACGACAGCAAGTTCAAACCAGGCACGATCGTCGTCGAGACGTCCGAGCGCCGCCTCTACCTGGTGCTCGAAGACGGCAAGGCGATGAAGTACGGCATCGGCGTTGGCCGTGATGGCTTCCGCTGGTCGGGCCAGCACCGCATCACCCGTGTGGCCGAGTGGCCGGGTTGGACGCCGCCGGCGGCCATGCGCAAGCGCGTTCCCGACCTGCCGGCGTACATGCCCGGTGGTCCGGACAATCCGCTTGGCGCCCGTGCGCTCTATATCGGTTCGACCCTCTACCGCATCCACGGCACGTCCGAGCCATGGACGATCGGCCAGGCGGTTTCTTCGGGCTGCATCCGGCTCACCAATGAAGACGTCACCGATCTTTACGAGCGGGTGCGGGTCGGCGCGCTGGTGGTGGTGCACCAGTAACGCCTGAAGCACTGCGAATTTGGACGGGCTGGCTCCACCGAGCCGGCCTTTTCTTGCTTTGCTGTCCGGGCGAGTGTGCGGTAAAAAGCTGGAATGTCCCTGACGCTTCTCGAACAGCCGAACCTCGTTCCCTCGGGCGCGAACCCAGTGCCCTCGGGCGCGAACCCAGTGCCCTGGGGCGCGAACCCAGCGCCCACCGGCGCCGAGCGCCCACTTGTCGATCGCTACGGCCGGCGCATCACCTACCTCAGGGTATCGGTGACCGATCGCTGCGACTTCCGCTGCGTCTATTGTATGTCGGAGCACATGACCTTCCTCCCCAAGAAGGACGTGCTCAGCTTCGAAGAGATCGACACCATCGTGAACGCCTTCGTCGCCCGCGGGGTGAAGAAGGTGCGGTTGACCGGCGGCGAGCCGCTGGTGCGGCGTGACATCATGGAACTGGTGGAGAAGATCGGGGGGCATATCGGACATGGGCTCGAGGAGCTGACACTCACCACAAATGGCAGCCAGTTGCGCCGCCACGCCGAGGGCCTCGCCCGCGCCGGAGTGAAGCGGCTCAATGTGTCGCTGGATACGCTCGATGAGCAGCGCTTCGCCGCGATCACCCGTCGCGGCCGGATCGCCGATGTGCTCGACGGGATCGATGCGGCCGCTGATGCCGGGCTCAAGATCAAAATCAACATGGTGGCGATGCGCGGCGTCAACGAGGACGAGATCGAACCGATGCTGCACTGGGCGCATGGCCGTGGCTTCGGGCTGACGCTGATCGAGGGCATGCCGCTGGGCGAGGTCGGCATAGATCGCGTCGACACCTACCTGCCGCTCAAGGAAATGCGGGAGCGGCTACAGGCGAAATACACGCTGGAGCCGACCGGACACCGCACCGGCGGGCCGGCGCGCTACGACTACGTGGCCGAGACCAATGGGCTGGTCGGCTTCATCACGCCGATGAGCCACAATTTCTGCGAAAGCTGCAACCGCGTGCGGCTGACGGCGACGGGCCAGCTCTACATGTGCCTGGGGCAGGACGATATGGTCGACCTGCGCGGTGCAATCCGCGAGGGCGGACCGGACGCGCTGGATGCTGCACTGGACCGCGCCATGCTGCTCAAACCCAAGGGGCACGACTTCGTGCTGGATCGCGATCACACCGCGCCGGCGCTGAGCCGGCATATGAGTGTGACGGGGGGCTGACGCCCCGCTCCATTGCAACAACAGAACTCGATGTCATTCCCGCGAAGGCGGGAACCTAGTGCGGTCCCTCAACGCAAACAGGTGCTGAGATAACCCACGGGGTCCCCGCCTTCGCGGGGATGACGCCGGTGGGTGGCTGCGAGACGCCAGCCCTGCCCTACCGAACCGTGTACCCCCCATCCACCACCAGCACTTCGCCGGTGACGTATCCGCTCGCGGGCGAGCACAGGTACAGCGCCGCGGCGCCGATATCGATGGCCGAGCCAGGGCGCTTCATCGGCGTCATGTCGCGCCAGACCGGCCCCCAGACCGGATCGGCGAGGCCGCCATTGGTCATGTCGGTGGTGATGTAGCCGGGGGCAATGGCGTTCACGCGGATGCCGTCCTCGGCATAGTCGGAGGCAAGACTCCTGGTCAGCATGTGCACTGCGGCCTTGGAGGCATTGTAGGCGGCCTGTGGCTGCGGGATGTTGGAGATGAGGCCCGAAATCGAGCCGATGTTCAGCATCACCCCGCTCCTTTGCGCACGCATCGGGCCGAGCGCCGCCTGGCAGGCGCGGAAGACGCTGTCGAGGTTGATATCCATCAGCCGCCGATATTGCTCTTCGGGGAAGCTGTGGGTTTCGCCGTGCTGGGCCACGCCGGCATTGTTGACGAGGATGTCGAGCTTGCCGCCGCCCAGCTTCACCGCCTCGGCGACCAGTTGCGCCGGCACCGCCGGATCCTGCACATCGCCCTGCAGATAGTCGACCTCGCGGCCAAGATCCTTGAAATGCTTGATCACCTCGGGTTTGGGTACCTTGGAAGAAAGGATCACATGGGCGCCGGCGTCGCTCAGGGCCTCGACGATACCCAGCCCGATGCCGCGGGTGGCACCGGTGACCAGCGCGACTTTGCCGTCCAGACGAAACAGATCGAAGATCATCGTAATTCCCTCAGTGCATGGTAGCGGGGGCCGGCCGATCGAGGCCGAGGATGAAATCGGCGCAGCGGTCACCCAGCATCATGGCGGGCGCCGTGGTATTGCCGGCGTTTATGTTGGGCACCGCCGACATGTCGGAGACCCTGAGATTGTCGATACCGCGGACGCGGAGGCGCGCGTCGAGCACCGCCATCGGATCGCCGTCGGCACCCATTTTGGCGGTGCTGGCCGGGTGATAGTTGGTCTTGACGAAGCGACGACAATGCTCGGCCATCACTTCGTCGCTGAGATCGGGACCGGGCGGCGCGATGACCTTGTCGATCCGCTTGCCGAGCGGTCCGCTGAGCAGCACATCACGGAAGAAGCGCTGGCCTTCGACCATCATCTGCATGTCGTCCGGATGCTGCAGCAGGTGCGGCGAAACCAGCGGCATGTCGGCCGGATTGGCGGAGCGGAGCTCGACGAAGCCCCGCGACTTGGGCTTGACGAGCACGGTCGTGATGGTGACGCCGTAGGTATCGTCGAACACCTTGAGCAGGTCGCGATCAAGATAGACGATCGGCACGCAAAACGCCTGAATGGAAGGCGGTGCGTCGCGGTCGACCGGGTTGATGAAGGCCCCCGCCTCGAAGCCGGCGGAAAGGATCGGGCCATTGCCGAACAGCTTGAAGTTGAGGCCGTTCTTCAGCATGCGCCAGCCGACCCCCTGCCTGAAGTAACCGTAAGGGCCGTTCGCCACGGAGATCACCGGGACTTCGGGATGATCGATCAGGTTGCGCCCGACCCCGGGCAGATCGACCAGCGTCCTGATGCCGTGGCTGTCGAGTTGCTCGGCCGGGCCAAGGCCGGACAGCATCAGCAGCTTGGGCGTCACCAGAGCGCCTGAACTCAGCACGATATCGCCGGACGAATGGACGGTGTGCGTCGCCCCAGTGCCATCGCGATAGGTGACGCTGACGGCCCGGCCATTCTCGATATTGATCTTTTGGACGGCAGCGCGCAGCCGCACCGTGAGACGGGGGTCGTCCTTCAGCGGCTCGACATAGGCGTAGGCGGCGCTGGAGCGTTTCCCCTTCCGGTTCATGAACTGATAGAAGCCGACGCCGCGCTGCGTCACGCCGTTGAAATCATTGGTGAACGGCTCGCCCTTTTGCTGCACGCTCTGCACGAACCAGCGCGACACGTCGTCGACATGCCCGGGGTCGGAGACGAGCAGTGGGCCGTCATTGCCGTGGAAGTCGTTGCTCAGCCGGTTGTTGCCTTCAATGCGGCGGAAGTGCTGCAACACGGTCGACCAGTCCCAGGCAGCGCCATCATTGCTGCCGCGCAGGATCTGGTCCCACTCGTCATAGTCAGCGGGACGGCCGCGCATGTAGACCTGGGCATTCACCGAGGTGCCGCCGCCGAGGACGTTGCCTTGCGGGATGTCGTGCACCCGACCGTTCAGGTGCGGCTGCGGCACCGTGTGGTGATAGGTCATGTACTTCGAGCCGTTGATCAGCTTGAAGATGCCGGGCGGCATGTCGAGCAACGGGTGATGGTGCGAGTAGCCCGCTTCGAGAAGCAGCACCCGCCGGCCGCCATCGGTCACCAGCCGGGCCGCCGCAACGCAGCCCGAGGCTCCCCCTCCGATCACGATGTGATCGAATTCCTCCCGCATCTCTCGCCCCCTCCAGGACCTCGCACCGATCTGCGCCGGATGGACGTTCTCGCCCTGTCCGAAGCACACAATAGACGGCGCATCGAAAAAGTCGAACCGTCAGACGCTGGACTGTTTGCATTCGCGGCCAGCTTCCATGGCGCCGATACACGGAAACCATCGGCCGTGGCGCGCATGTGATCGATTGATCATTGACAGTCGGGCTCAAGTTACATTTTCTGTCGCCACGCACTGGACTGCCGACTGTGTTCAGTTACTGCAACTATACATTCAGAGCAGTTTTTGTTCTTTTTGGATTAACATACTGTATCGACTGAGCGGATTTTGCTCAGCGGCAAAATGTGATTGTGGCCGGTACTGTCCCGGACAAATTTTGCCGCATAGGATGCGAGATGAAGGCATTGGCGTGACTTCAGACGTTGGGGGGCAACAAACCAGCGTTCTGATGTGGGGGACATGACGATATTAGATATGCAACCAGACACTACTGGACGTAGCGACTGCGACGCGAAGGACCGGACGAATCTGTGCCGGGGGGCACCCCGCTCGTGAACCAGCATTCGCACATGCAGCAGGGGCTGACGGAAACCCCGACCGACATGCTGTCCCACGCCCAGATCCGCGCCGCGCGCGCCTATCTGGGCTGGACGGCGCTCGAACTCGCCGAGGAGTCCGGCGTGTCGTTCTCCACGGTGCGCCGCGTTGAAATGCCCGGCCCCCGCGCCGTGCGCGACGAGAATGTCACGGCGATCCGGGTGGCGTTCACCCGCCATGGCGTCCGCTTCGTCAGCTACGCCGATGGCAGCCTGGGGATCGCCGGGCGGAGCTAGAGATTTGCGGCAAAGAAGCTAAGGGCGGCCTCGCGCATGCGCGGCGTCTCCTGGTGCTTCACGCCCGGTTCCGACACCAGCTGCAAACGGCCAGGGTGGCCGGCATAGGCAGCGCTGGTTTCCTCCCATGCCAGGGCCACGGCGGCGGGCGGGGTCAGGGAATCGGCCTCGCCGATGCAGATGAGCTGCGGCCTGGGCGCCACCAGCGCCCCGATGGCGCCGGCATCGGCCTCGTTCAGCAAACCCGGCACGATCAGGTAGACGCCGTGGCCGTCATGATTGCCGAGCTCGATCATCTTGCGCAGGTCAGCGAAGCAGCAGAGATGCGCAACAGCCTTGATGCGCTCGTCCATGGCGGCGAGCCAATAGCTCAGGGTGCAGCCCATCGAGATACCAAAGGCGCCGATGCGGGCCGGATCGACGTCGGGGCGCGAGGCCAGATAGGTCAGTGCTGCCGAATGATCGCCGAGCATCCGTCCGAACAGGCCCTTGCCGTACCAGAGCAGCGCCTTGGCGGCAGCGCTCTCGGTAACGCTGGCGCGCTTGCCGAACACCGGCATGTCGATCGAGAGCGTCACATAGCCGGCGCGGGCGAACACCGGGCCAAGCGGATCGAGCAGGTATTCGCGGCCCTCGAGCAACTCGTCGGCGCCGATATCGTAGCGGCCACCATGCGAGTGACCGTAGAGGATGGCGGGCAACCTGCCCTCCACCTTGAGCGGCCGGGTGAGGATGCCGCGCACCTCGATGTCGCCGAGCGTCAAGGTCAGGTGCTCGACCTCGTAGCCGTCGCGCTCTTCGATCCGGAGAGCACTGAGCGACACGGTTGGTTCCACCAGCCCGACGAGCTGGCGCAGCCTGTCACGGGTAATGGTCATGTTACTTGTCGTCGTCGGAAACGATAGCGAACTCCAGCGGCAGAGCCGTCGTGTACTTGATCTGGCCCATGGCGAAGGAGGAACTGACATCGGTTAGGTTGATCTTCGAAATCAGCTTCTTATAGAACGAGTCATAGGCCGCGATGTCGGGCACCACGACGCGCAGCAGGTAATCCACCTCGCCGCTCATCCGGTAGAACTCGACCACTTCGGTGAAGTCCTCGACCACGCCGGCGAATTTCCGCATCCATGCATCATTGTGCTCGTTGGTGCGGATCGACACGAACACGGTGACGCCGGCGTTGATCTTGGCCGGATCGAGCACCGCAACGCGGCCCTTGATGATCCCGTCCTCTTCCATCTTCTGGATGCGCCGCCAGCACGGTGTCGTCGACAGCCCTACCTTGCGGCCGATCTCGGCAACCGGAGTCGTCGCGTCCTTCTGCAGGAGCGCAAGAATCTTGCGGTCGATCTTGTCCAAAGCTATGGCAGCCCCCTAGAAATCAGATTGCGTGACTGTGAGAAAATCAACGCGATAACGCAAAGATGGTCGGATAAGGCGGCCATACAACGCAAATATCTTGCGCCTGTCAACTGGGTAGCAGGCTCCAGAGCCAGGTGACAAAACGCTCGAAACGGCTGGGATTCCCGGTCTCCCCGGCGCCTCGGTCGGCCTCGCGTCGGCGCCACTCGGCGGGCGTGTCGAATTGCCCCTGCCACACACCGCGTCTGGCTCGCTTCGCCTGGCTCTCGGCTCCCAGGTAGCCGTCCGTCGCAACGGCGAGGCCGTCGGCGACCAGGGCCTCGGCGATATCGAGCTTGCCGTCGCGACAGACCGCCAACAGCCGGCCATAGCGATCGTGCCCCTCTGCCCGGCAGGACAGCGTGCGGTTGCGCGTCAGCTCGCGCATGCGCCCGGCGGCGGCCCTGCCGCATTCCCAGCTGCCGCCGTCGGCGGTCCGGCAGGTCTGGTTCCATTCGGGCGCGTCGATTCCCGGCAGGCGGATGCGCTGGCCGGCGATGTCGATGGTGTCGCCGTCATTGACGCGTTCGACCGTCCCGGTCAGCGGCGGACCATCAAGTGAAAACGGTGCATCGGGGAGCAGCAGGTAGGCAATGATCCCGAGCCCCACCAGGATGACCATCCAGCTGCGCCAGCGGAGCTTTCGGCGGCGCGGCAGCGGGTTGCGGCGACCATTGGCCCAGGCGGGCATGGCCCGGTGCAGGGTCGGCTGCAACTGCTTCTCGCCACGGGCTTTTCCCATTCCGAGGCCCCGCCTTTCACCCAAACTTAACCATGCGAGGCTAAGGGTTTTTGCACAAGCGTAACGAACGCGTTTCCTGTTCGTAGTGTTTAGTCGAGTACTGCGTAAATGTCGGTAAAGTCCGCGATGCACGATCAGGACGTGCGCGCCCAGATGGGTCGCGAGCTTCGTCGCAACTCGCAGCGGACGGTGTTCGACGCACGCCAGCGCCTTACCTCCAGCTCCGGCACCCGCGCATCTTTCGATTTCGAACTGCTCGACGAGTATGCCAGCTCGCGGCTCGGCGGCATGCTGGCCGTGCCGGCGCTGGTGCTGATCCTCGCGCTGTTCTCGAGCCTCTGGGTTTCGCCACTGGCGGCTGCCGGATGGGCAGCGCTGGTGATCGTCGCCAACCTGGTGGTGGTCTGGATGTGCCGGCGCCTGAAGACCGAGGATCCCGCCAAGTTCAACGCCGGCCGCTGGACCGCGACGTTCATCGGCGCCGAACTGGTCAACGGCATCGCCTGGGCATTGCTGGCCCTTTTCACCCTGGTGGCCGATGACCGCATGGCGCTGCTGGTGGCGATGTTCGCCATTACCCTGGTGGGGATCGCCGCCAACGCGGTGTCGACGCGCACCCTGCCCGGCGCCACGCTGATGAGCACCCTGCCCGCGGCTGCCACGGTCACCATCACGCTGTTGCTGGCCGGCGGGACGCTCAACTGGGCGCTGGCCGCGGTGGTGGTGGGTGGCGAGATGTTCTTCGTCTACCTCGCCAAGCAGCTTTACGCGTCGGAACTCGAAACCATCGAGCACCAGGCCGAAAAGGACGCGCTGATCAACGAGCTCGAGGAAGCGCGGGAGATGAGCGACGAGGCCCGGCGCCACGCGGAGCAGGCCAACATCGCCAAATCGCAGTTCCTTGCCACGATGAGCCACGAGCTGCGCACCCCGCTCAACGCCATCATCGGCTTTTCCGAAGTGCTGCAGTCCGAGTTGCTCGGGGCGCACAGCGTGCCGCAGTACAAGGAATATGCGGGAGACATCCACTCATCGGGCCAGCATCTGCTCAACCTCATCAACGAGCTGCTGGATCTGAGCCGCATCGAGGCGGGCAAGTACGACCTCAACGAGGAGGCCATATCGCTGATCGATATCGCCGAGGATTGCCGTCGCATGGTGGAGATCCGCGCCAAGGCCAAAGGCATCGAGCTTTCGGTCAGCTACGCGCACAACCTGCCCAAGCTCTGGGGTGACGAACGGGCAATCCGCCAGGTGGTGCTCAATCTCCTCTCCAACGCCATCAAGTTCACCCCGCAATCGGGCAAGGTGCACCTGATGGTAACCCGTTCGGGCGATGGCGGACAGTTGCTCAGCGTGCGCGACAACGGCCCCGGCATCCCGGAGAACGAAATCGAGACGGTGCTGAGTTCGTTCGGCCAGGGCTCGCTGGCGCAGAAAACCGCGGAACAGGGCGCGGGCCTCGGCCTGCCGATCGTGCAGAAGATCATGGAGCTGCACCAGGGCCGCTTCGATCTGTTTTCGAAGCTCCGCTTCGGCACCGAGGTGATCGCCACCTTCCCGCGGGCCCGCGTCATGGATGCGTTGGCCCCGGTGGTGGAAAAGAAGCCGCGGCTGCGGATTTACTCCGAGGCGAGCTGAGGCCTGGCTACAGCCACTGGCCTCTTCTCACCTCCCCCGACGGGGCGATGCGCACCGAACGGCGCACTAGTTGCTCACAATCTCTCCGATTGCCATCTCCACGAAGGCCAGCGTATCCCCCCTCCGCGCGAGCGGGTTGGCGTATTTCGATGGCTCGCCGCGCCGATAGGCCAGCGCCTCTTCAAGGATCGGCCGCCACCGTGGATCGAACGCCGTCAGCGCCCACTCACCTGCCGCCGACTTCGACGCGATCGCGCCGGTGGTCTTGGTGTAGGCCAGGCGGCTGACGCCGAGGACGCCCCACATCGGGGTGGCTCGGCCGAGCATGGCCGGCGAGATGCCTGAGGAGCGGGATAGCCAGTTGCGCCAGTAGGTGGCGGCATTGTCACGCACCCACTCGACCAGCCGCACGCGATTGTGCCAGAGCGCGGTGCGGTCGAGTTCACCGATCGGCGATACCGCGTCGGGCAGCGAATGCCAGGTCACCGGGTTGCGATTGCCGCGCGCCGCGATGACGAAATCGCCCTGCTGCGAGGTGGGGCCATCGCCGATAGCGTCGGGCCCGGCCCTGAGCTCGGCTTCGGTGAGCCAGATGCCGTCGAGGTTCGGCAGGGTCGGATCGGTGCGGTAGCTGCGGTGCACCAGGACCAGCGCCTCGGCGTCCTCATCGTCGAGCGGACGCGACAGCACGGCGATGAAATCGAGGTCGCTGCGGCCCGGGCGGAAATCGCCGTCGGCAACGGAGCCGATGAGGTGCAGGCCGGAGATCAGGTCGCCGGTATTGCGCTGCAGCAGGCCGACGAAATGGCCAGTGGCGAGGTCGATGGTTGCCTCTGCACCGGCCGCGATCATCGCCTAGGCCTCCTTGTCACTGCCCCCGGGTCAAGTCTTAAGCTGACCCCGGGTCAGGTCTTACGCTGCTCCCCGGGGTCAGTTCTTGGCTGACCCCGATCAGTTCTTGTCGCTCACCCCGGCGCTGCCGAAGGTGGCCATGTTGTTGTGGAGATGCAGCGCCGTCTTGGCAAGCACCGCGGCGAGCGCGGCGCCGCTGCCCTCCCCCAGTCGCATACCGAGATTGAGCAGGGGGCGCTTGCCCATCGCCTCGAGCGCCCTGGCATGGGCGTGCTCGCCGGAGAGGTGGCCGAAGATGCAGTGATCGATCGCGTCCGGGTTCACCGCTTGCGCGATGGCCGCAGCCGAGGTGGCCACGAAGCCGTCGATAATGACAGGAATCTTCTGCTGGCGGGTCGAGATGATAGCGCCGAGCATGGCAGCAATCTCGCGCCCGCCGAGCCGGGCAAGGATGGCGAGCGGATCGGTCAGTGCGTCCTGGTGCAGCGCCAGGGCGCGATCGACGGCATCGGCCTTGCGGGCGAGACCGGCATCATCGACCCCGGTGCCGCGGCCGACCCAGTCGGCGCCGGTGCCACCGAAGAGGGCAGCGTAGATGGCGGCGGCGACGGTGGTGTTGCCGATGCCCATCTCGCCGATGGCGAGGAGGTCGGGCTTACCGGCTACCGCTTCCATGCCATAGGCGACGGTGGCGGTGCACATCCGATCGTCCATCGCCGCGGTGCGGGTTATGTCGCCGGTTGGCAGTTCCAGCGCCAACTCGAAGACCCTGAGATTCAGCTCATGCAGCGCACAGATCTGGCTGATGGCGGCGCCACCGGCAGTGAAGTTGGCGACCATCTGCGCCGTCACTTCGCGCGGGAAGGCGGAGACACCCTGGTCGGTGACGCCATGGTTGGCGGCAAAGATCGCAACCATCGGATTATCGAGGGTCGGCTTCGACTTCCCCTGCCAGCGGCCGAGGAACTCGACCAGTTGCTCCAGTTCGCCAAGCGAGCCGGGCGGTTTGGTGAGCTGGCGATCACGCTGGCGGATGGCGGCGACGGCGCTTTCATCGCCCGAAGGCGCGATGTGCAACAGGTCGATGATGTCGGCGAAGGGGGACGGCAATTTCGGCTCCGGCTCGGGGACGCCACTCATGGGCGAGTCCCGCACCAAGAGTCCAGCGGGATCGAGCTGGGCAGGGCTGACCCCGGGGGGATCAGCAAGTGCTGACCCCGGGGGATCAGCAAGTGCTGACTCCGGGGATTAGCCGATGCCCAGCCGGACCTTGAGATCGGCCTCGCCCCAGCCCATCAGCACATTGTGGTTCCAGGCAAAGACCGGGCGCAGCAGCGGCGCGAAGGCGCGCATCCAGGGCTTGCCGAGGTCGACGCGCCAGTCGTAGCGCACGGCGGTCCCACTCCCCTCGGGCTGGAGGGTCCAAAGCCCGACGCCGCTGAGTTCGCCGCTGGCGCGGCCTTCGAGCTGGTACATCGGCTCGATGCGGGTCGATTCGACGTCGAAGGTGATGGTGTAGGGCAGCGCCGTGGCCCAGGTCAGCCGACGGAGCGCACCGACGCCGTTGGCGTCGCCGTCGCGGAGCCGCTCTACCGCGCGGACGGCACGCCACCACGATGGCCAGGCGTCGACATCGACGATCTCCGGCCAGACCTGGTCCAGCGGCGCGGCGATCCGCCAATGCGACACCAGCTCAAACTCAGTGACACTCATCTTGCATTGCCCCTGCGGCTGAAGGACAAGCGAGCATCGCCCTATGGCAAGGGAACCGCAAGTGAGCGACGACGCCCCCCGGCCGCCCCCGCGGCAGGATAATCACCGCCCCGGCGCCGAGCCTGAGCCATCCCAGCCGGAGGCCTATGGCTGGCGGCTGGCGGACGACCTGATCATGGGGCTGAGGTTCTTCTCGCGGCTGCCCACCGGCGACAGCCCGTTCGAGAAACCGAACCTCAACCGCATCGCGGTGGGGCTGAGTTTCGCCAGCGTCGCCATCGGGTTTCTGCCGGCGCTGCTGATGATGATCACCGCCTGGCTGGGCGTGCCAAGCTATTTTGCGGCAACGCTGGGTGTCGCGGCAATGCTGGTCGCCACCGGCGCTATGGCTGACGATGCGTTGGCCGACAGCGCCGATGGGCTGATTGGCGGGGCAACGATCGAGCAACGGCTCGCGATCATGAAAGACAGCCGCCACGGCACCTATGGGGTGGCGGCAATCGGACTCTATCTGCTGCTCAGGGTGACGGCGATCGGCGCGGTGGCGGCTTACAATCCGCTGGCCGCCGGAGCGATCTGGCTGGCCTCGACAGTGATCGGCCGCTCGGCCTCGCTATGGGTCAGCGTGGCGCTGCCCAGTGCCCGCGAAGGCGGGGCGTCCGCTGCGGTCGGGCGCGTGTCGCGACGAGCGTTCTTCGGCGGCATGGGGTTCGCTTTGCTGCTGGCGTTCCTGTTGGCGGCACCATTCACCAGCGCGGCGGCAGTGATCCTGTCGCTGGCCGCAACGGCTGGCGTGGCGGCGGCCTGGGTTTGGACCTGTCGCAAGCTGATCGGCGGGCAGACCGGCGACCTGATCGGAGCGCTGCAAGCGCTGATCGAAGTCGCCGTGCTGACTGTGCTGCTGGTGCTTGTTTAGGGAACCTAGCCACCGGCTGCGGGAGGGGAGCCTAGGCGGCCACAGCTGCCGGGCTGGCCGAATGCAACTTCAGCGCAGCGCGGACCTGCGGCCGGACCTTCATCCGCTCGAACCAGGCGCGGATGTTGGGGAAGTCGGTGAGCGGCGTCTTTGCCGCCGCGGCCCAGTTGACCATCACGAACAGGTAGGCATCGGCCACGCTGTAATCGCCGAGCAGCCACGCCCTGCCCTCGAGCTGCTGCTCGACGATTGCATAGCGGGCGGCGACGCGCTTGCGGGCATAGTCCTGCGCCTCGACGCCGACTTCGGGGTGGAACAGCCAGGGCGAGTAGGTCTTATGCAACTCGGTGCCGAGAAAGGTCAACCATTGGTTGAGCACGCGCCGCCCGCTCGTGCCGTTGGCGGGGGCCAGGCCGGCCGCCGGGTTCAGGTCGGCGAGATACTGCAGGATGATCCCGGCCTCGCTGACTTCGGTGCCGTCGTCGAGGCCGAGCAGCGGCACATAGTTGCGCACGTTGATCTCGGAATAGAGCAGACCGTCGGCCAGCCGGTGCGGTTCGCCGATGATGTCGACATAGACCAGATCCAGCGGAATGCCGGCTTCGGCCGCGGCAATGGCGGGAGCAAGCGAGCATCCGTAAGGGTGATAGTAGAGGTGCATTTCAGTCTCTCCGGTTGGTGATGCCGAAGAGCTAGTTGCCGCATCCGGGAAAGGCGAATGGTGATTTCGCCGTCCGCATTTGCATGATTGCAAGCTGATGAGATGCTATGTCTGCGTCATGGAAAACTGGAACGACCTGAAACTGGTGCTCGCCATCGCGCGGGCCGGCACGCTCGGTGGCGGCGCAACGGCGCTCGGGGTCAATCACTCCACCGCTTTCCGGCGGCTCAATACGCTGGAGGAGAAGCTTGGGGTGCGGCTGTTCGAGCGGTTGCCCGGCGGGATCTATCAGACCACCACCGAGGGCGAGCGGGTCGCGACCACGGCCGAGCGGGTGGAGACCGAGGCGGATGCGCTGAGCCGCGAGGTCGGCGGGCGCGACCAGCGACTTACTGGCGCGCTGCGGGTCACCTCGTCCGAGACGCTGGCCTACAGCGTATTGACCGAGCAGTTGGCGCGGTTCCGCAAGGCGCATCCGGGGATCGTGGTCGAACTCGTGGTCGACAACCGGGTGCTGAGCCTCAGCCGGCGCGAGGCGGACATCGCGCTGAGGGTGACGCGGCCCAAGGAGCCGGACCTGTTCGGGCGGAAACTCGCCGACATCGCCTGGGCCATTTACGGCGCGCCATCGCTGGGGCTGCTGGATCACGTTGCCGGACGCGACTTCATCGGCTGGGGCGCCGAGGTGACGGGAATCGCCGCTGCCGACTGGCTGGGCGAAAAGATCGAGCCGCGTCATATCGTCTACCGCGCCAACAGCCTGATCAACCAGTTCACCGCCGCCAAGGCCGGAATCGGCTATGCGGTGCTGCCCTGCTACCTCGGCGATATCGAGCAAGGTCTGGTCCGCGCCGGTGCCGGACCGGTCATCGAGTTGACACGCGAGCTTTGGATCGTCACCCATGCTGACCTCAGGAAGACGGCGCGAGTCAGGGCCTTCTTCGATATCGTCGGCGACGGGCTGGTCGCAGAGAGTTCACTGTTCTCGGGCCGGCGCGGTGCTTGAATTGCGATTGGGGCTCCCCATTATCGTGGAGAGTGTCCGCTAAGGGATCTGCATGCTGTTCATCGGTTTCGCCCTCGTCATCGCAATCGGCCTGGCCCTCTTGGTCAGCGCCGACGCCGGGTCGATGGTCGGCCTCACGCAGGATCAGCTCGGGCAGTTGCTGCCGCTGGTCGCAATCCTGATCTTCATCGCCGGCGGGCTGTTCTCGCGGCGCTACAGGTTCTCCGAGCTGTTCGGCAACCTGGTGCTGTGGGCCGGCATCTTCGGCGTGGTGCTGGTCGGCTATACCTATCGCGATGACCTGACGCTGGTAGCATCGCGGGTGTTCGGCGAGCTGATGCCGGGGATCGCAGTGGTCGACGGCGAACGCGGCAGCGCCACCTTCCGGGGCGGTCGTGACGGGCATTTCCAGATCAACGCCACCATCAACGGTGCGGACATCCGCACCATCTTCGATACCGGCGCCAGCGCCGTGGTGCTGACCCATGACGATGCGCAGAAGGCCGGATACGCCACGGAATCACTGCGCTACGACATCTCGGTCTCCACCGCCAACGGCACCGGCAAGGCGGCGGCGGTGACACTCGACCAGATCGAGGTAGGCGGCATCGTGCGCAACAATGTGCGCGCCTTCATCGCCGAACAGGGTGCGCTGGAGCAGAGCCTGCTCGGCATGACCTTCCTCGGCACGCTCAGCCGCTATGCGGTCAGCGGCAACGCACTGGAACTGGTCGACTGAGCAGCGCTGGGGCATAGTCCTGCGAGCTCACGGAGACCTCGATGCCAAGCCGCCCCTATGACGAAGCCCTGCTGCGCCAATCCTTTGCCGTCGCCAAGCGTTCACGCGATGGCGGCGACCACCCGTTCGGAGCGCTCCTCGCCGACAAATCCGGCAAGGTGCTGCGCGAGCAGGGAAACGGCTACAGCTCGGAGGGCGGCGACCGCACCGCGCATGCCGAAAAGCTGCTGGCCTCGTGGGCGGCCAAGAACCTCAGCCTCGATGAACTGAAGGACTGCACGCTCTACACCTCGGCTGAACCCTGCGCCATGTGCTCGGGCGCCATCTACTGGGCCGGCATCGGCCGCGTGGTGTTCGGCCAGACCGAGCGCGACCTCAAGGCGCAGACCGGGGCGCATGAAGAGAACCCGACGCTCGACCTGCCCTGCCACATCGTGTTCGAGGCCGGGCAGCGGCCAACCGAGATCGTCGGGCCGCTGCTGGCCACGGAAGCCGCGCAGCTGCAGGCGGATTTCTGGAAGGAGAAGGGGTGAACGGAGCGGGTGGCCCCACCCTCGGGGATCGTCTCAGCTACACCGCCAACTGCAGCTCCGGCTCGAGCGCTTCGAACGCCCGCATGATCACTTCCGGACCTGCGCCCCGCTTCGCCGCGTCGACACTCAAGATCTGGCGGAAGGTGCGGGCACCGGCGCGGGCGTTCGCCAACCCCAGCATGTGGCGGGTGATGTTGTTGAGCCGGGCCCCCTTGCCGATCTCGCGCTCGGCGTAGTCGGCCATGGCCAGCATCACGTCGCGCAGCTCGACCGACTGCTTCGGGGCGCCGAAAAAGCGTTCGTCGACCAGCGTCAGCAGCATCGGCTCGTGGTAGGCGACGCGACCGAGCATGACGCCCGACATATGCGCCATATGCGCCTCGGCGTCCTTGATGGTCTTGATGCCGCCGTTGATCATCACCGGAAGTGGACGCAGACGCTCGGCGAGACGGTGGACACGTGGGTAGTCGAGCGGCGGGATCTCGCGGTTTTCCTTGGGGCTCAGGCCCTTGAGCCAGGCCTTGCGGGCGTGCACATAGAGCGCGTCGACACCCGCTTTGACCATGGCGTCGGCGAAGCGATCGAGGCTCTCCTCGGTGTCCTGGTCGTCGATACCGATGCGGCACTTTACCGTCACCGGCACGTCGGTGGCATCGCGCATGGCGCGGACGCACTCGGCGACCAGCTCCGGCTCAGCCATCAGGCAGGCACCAAAGCGGCCCGACTGTACCCGATCGGACGGGCAGCCGACATTGAGGTTGATCTCGCGATAGCCGAACTCGGTGGCGATACGGGTCGCCTGGGCCAGCTCCTTCGGGTCGGAACCGCCAAGCTGCAGCGCCACGGGCTGCTCGACCTCGTCGAACCCCAGCAGCCGCTCGCGCGGCCCATGCACCACCGCCGCGCTCGTCACCATCTCGGTGAACAGCAGCGCGTGCGACGTCAGCAGCCGATGCAGGACCCGACAGTGACGATCGGTCCAGTCCATCATCGGAGCCACCGAGAAGCGGCGGGCGGTTGCGAGGTCGTGGGTCATGGCCGGGAGATAGGGCATGCGGCACAAAAATGCCAGCCATGCCGTTCCTACCACCCTGCCCTCCTTGCCTGCCGCAGGCGAAGCTGGGGCGCAGTCTGGTCTGACCGGAGCAAGCTCGCGATCGACCAGACCTTGCACAGGGGAGGCTCTTGAGCGTTAAGCTCGGACCGAAGAAACCGACGATCGGGGTTCAATGCATGGTTACGGGACCGCGGCAACGGGTCGGGCTCAAGGACATCTCGCGCGAGGCCGACGTCGCGATCTCAACGGTGTCGCATGTCTTGAACGGCACCGCCCCAATCTCCGTGGAGGTTCGCGCCAAGGTGCTCGATGCCGCAAAGCGCCTGGGGTACCTGGCCAAGCGGCAGGCCAGGGCCAGCATTGCCGCGATCGACACAATTCTACTCGCAGTCCCTCGCAACACGCTCCCGCACAGCGAAGTCAACCTGTTCTCCTGGACGCTGTTGAGTGCACTGATGCGAGAATGCGAGCGGCGCGGCATTCGGGTCATGCCCACCGAGGTCGATACCCCTGGCGTCGATGCGCAGCGATTGCTGGCCGAAGCAAAGGCAGCTGATGCAGATGGCATCCTCGTTCTCGCCGAGGACCGTCGCGACTTCCTGCGTACGCTTGCGAGATCAGGGGTCCCAGCTGTCCTGATCAATGGCGAAGATTTCGACATGCAGATCGATAGTGTCACTCCCGGCAATCGCTTCGCGGCGCGCTACGCGACCGAGTGGCTGATCGGACAGGGTCATCGAAAGATCCTGCACCTGACATGGGAAGGCAGAACCACGATCCAGCGTCGCCGCGACGGCTTCGTCGACGCCTTCGCGGCCAATGGCCTGCCGCCGGAGAATGCACAGATTCAGTCCTGCCGGGGCTACCTCCCCGAGTATGGAGCGGCGGCGATCCGAGAGTGGCTCGAGGCGCATCATGGGTTGGGAGGTGTCACCGCCATTTTCTGCGCCGCGGACAACCTCGCGTTGGGTGTGATGGCTGAACTCGAGCGCTCCGGCGTCGCCATCCCCGGGGACGTCTCCCTCGTCGGGTTTGATGGCGTCGCCCTGGGGGAACTGACGACGCCCAAGCTGACAACAATCACCGTGCCGCTGGAACAGATCGGTGCCGCGGCCCTCCACCTGCTTGAACAACGGGTCGTCGATCCGGGCCCCCATCGTGCCGCACAGCGGCTTGAACTGGGTTGCCATCTCACCATTCGCGAGAGCGTCAGCAGCCTTGGCAGCCAGAGCATTCCAGCGTTGCGTTGATGAGGCAGCAAGAGCCGGGCCACAAAGCGCCGCTGGCCGTGGGCTTTCGTGACCTCGCCTGACTATGGTCTAGGGCGCTTCCCCGAACAGAGCGGCGAGCAGGCGCTTGTGCATACGGTCGAGACGTTCGGCGACCCCGACACCCACCTCGAAATCGAGATCGACAGGGCAGCCGAGGCAGAGCGCAAGTGGCTCGACCACGCCCGCCATGTCGGGGTCGTCTCCCTCCAGCACGACATAGGCGGCGGCCAAGCGGAAGTGCTCGATATCCGCGTGGTGGCAAATCAGCCGTGCAGCCTTGTCGATGTGCTCCACCAGCCCGCTCGCGCCCTCGCTCGTGCGAGGGGTGCATTCGTTGGCAATCAGCGCTCCGTGCAGATCGCAAAGGCCAGCCTCGACATGCGCAGCCGCAACGCGGACGAAGAGCCCCACGGCGGCGGAGCCGGCCAAGGAATAGCTCAAGGTCGAGCGGCCGGGCATTCCGGAGAAGCGGCCGTTGACGACAACCAATCCACGGCTCGCCAGACCGGCGAGGAGGTCGGCGACGGTCTGTAACGGCAGGTTGGTTTCACGCACGAGAGCTGGCCGCTGGGCCGCACGTCGCGCCAGCAGAGCGTCCACCAGTCGGCGGAGCAGTGGCGACCTGAGCTGATGTGCGTCGACCGGGGGCCGCTCCTGCGCTTCCGCGAACGGTCCCGGTGCCAACGGTTCGGGCGGGCGAGCCTTCATCGCCCCAACCAAAGCCCATAAGTAACTGATTGGTTCATGAAAATCTTTTCATGTTGATTTGAACTCATATCTCGCGCAACGTACCCATCAGTAGCGCCAACCGTGCAACGATAATAGTCATTATGAAGTGGCTGCAGGGTGGAATGGCTATTGTGGGAGATTGCCGTCATGCAAATATTTGCATGCCGGTGGCAAGCGTCGCGTCTGAGTGGACTGCTCGGATTGCGCCGAACTCGAGGAGCACAAGCACGATGAGACGTTACGTTGTTACCGCCCTGTGTGCGGCAATGCTGTCCAGCGCAGCGTTGCCGGCATGGGCATTCGAGGAATCGCCGATGCTGGCCGAGATGGTGGCTGCCGGCAAACTGCCGCCGGTGGACGAGCGTCTCCCGGCGCGCCCCACCGTGGTCGAGGCCATCGAAGTGGGCCAGTTCGGCGGCACCTGGCACCGAGCCTATAGCGGTCCGGGCGACCGGTGGGGCCCTACCAAGCTCCTTGAAGAGCGCGTGCTGAAGTGGACGGCCGACGCCAGTGGCGAGGCGGTCCTCAAGCCGGGTTTCATCGAGAGCTATTCGGTCAGCGACGACTCGTCGGCGTACACCTTCACGCTGCTCGAGGGGCTGAAGTGGTCGGACGGCGCGCCGGTCACGACTGATGACGTGGCTTTCTGGTACAATGACATCTTCCTAAACAAGGACATTGTTCCCAACATCGACCCGACCTTCGCGCCAGGTGGCGTGCCGATGCAGGTCGAGATCAAGGACGCGCGGACCTTCACGGTCAAGTTCGCCCAACCCTACGTCTACTTCCTGCAGATCCTGGCCAAGGATTCGACCGGTGAGCCGAGCCTGGACCGTCCCAGCTTCCTGTTCCCCAAGCACTATCTGAGCCAGTTCAACAACCGGTACGCGAGCGCGGCCGAACTGGAGGCGGCGGCCAAGAAATTCAATGTCGCCAAGTGGACAGACCTGTGGGGGTCCAAGGGAGCGGCCACGGCCTGGTGGGCGAACCCAGACCTGCCGGTCCTCACCGCCTGGAAGATCGAAACGCCGGCTCCTGCCGAAACGGTGACGATGGTCCGCAACCCCTACTACTACGCGGTCGACCAGGACGGGAAGCAGTTGCCCTATATCGACCGCATCGAGCACCGCCTGTACCAGGACCCCGAGACGCTCAACCTGATGGTTGCGCAGGGGCAGATCGACATGCAGGGCCGCGGCATGAGTCTCGACAACTACACCTTCTACAAGGAGAACGAGGCTCGCGGGAATTACTCGATCGTACCAGGCCGCGATTCCAACGTCTGGTCGATCGTCCCCAACCTGACGGTCAAGGACGAGGTGCTGCAGGCCCTGTTCCAGAACCGTGACTTCCGTCACGCGCTATCGGCGGCCGTCGATCGCGAGGCGATCGTCGAGCTGACCCAGTCGGGGCTGGCCTACCCTATCCAGACCGCGCCGGTGACGGGTTCGCCCTATCACAAGGAAGAACTGTCCAATCACTGGACCGACTACGACACGGACGAAGCGAACAGCCTTCTCGACTCCGTCGGCCTTACGGCGCGCGACGGCGATGGGTTCCGCCAGCGCTCCGACGGACAGCGGCTGAGCCTGACCATCGAAGCCAACGATGCAGCTCACGCAAAGACCCTCGAACTCCTGGCCGACATGTTCGCCGACGTCGGGATCGAACTGCTGCCCCGCGTCATCGACCGGACTCAATGGGACAACAATCGCGATAACAACGACTTCCAGCTGCAGTGGATGCCGTTCGACCGCCTGACCTATGTCCCGGCCGATCCTCGCCTCATGCTCGGCAGCCAGTCCTACGGCACCGAGTATTTCAAGTGGTACCAGACCAAAGGTGACAGCGGCATCGAGCCGCCGGAGGGCAGCGCGGTGCGCAAGATGTTCGACGCATGGGACCGCGCTTCACAGGCCAAATCGCTTGCCGATGCCGATGCGGCGGTCGGCGAGATGATCGGCGACTTCGTCGATGCGGGCTACGTTATCGGCGTCTATGGCGGCGGAGTCGTTGTCAACATCGTCTCCAACAAGATGCACAACGTCCAGGCTGACCTCGTCCAGGACGACATCTTCCGCGGCGTCGGCATCGCGCGCACGCAGCAGTTCTGGCTGGATCAGAACTGAGCCGCACGACCTGCATCCGGGGCCCTCTCAGGGCCCCGGCTTGCTCGATGACGTCGGCCGCCCGGCCGCTCGAGCCCACGAGGGGAGAGGGATAGCAGCATGATCGCCTTCATCGTCCGGCGCGCCCTCCTGGCGATCCCGACGCTCATCTTCATTTCCTTCATCGCCTTCGTGATCATCCAGTTGCCGCCGGGCGACTACATCACCGCCTACGCAGCGGAATTGCGCCATCAGGGTGAATACATCACCGAGGCGCAGGAGGCCGCGATGCGCGCCCAGTACGGCCTCAACGACCCTGTGCTGGTTCAGTACTGGCGCTGGATCAGCGACATCGTTCTGCGTGGCGACTTCGGCTACTCGCTGCAATGGAATGCGCCGGTCTCGACCCTGATCTGGGACCGCCTCGCCATTACGCTGGCGATTTCGACGGTCAGCCTCGTGTTCACCTGGCTCATCGCCATACCGGTGGGCGTCTATTCGGCCACGCGGCAATATTCGGTGCTCGACTACATCTTCACCGTCTTCGGATTTCTCGGGAAGGGCATCCCCGACTTTCTGCTGGCGCTGATCCTGATGTGGCTCAGCTTCGTGTATCTGAATCTCGACGTCGGGGGGCTGTTCTCGGCGCAGTATCAGAGTGCGCCCTGGAGCATGGGCAAGGTCATCGACCTGCTCGGACACATCTGGATCCCACTTGTCGTCTTGGCCACCGGTGGCGCCGCCGGACTGATCCGCGTGATGCGCGCCAACATGCTCGACGAGTTGGGCAAGCCCTATGTCGAGACCGCCTATGCGCAGGGACTGAGTGAAGCGCGGGTCGTCTGGGGCTACCCGGTCCGGGTAGCGCTCAATCCGTTCATTTCCACGGTCGGCTGGGCCCTGCCGGCCCTGTTCTCCGGCGACATCATCACCGCCGTGGTGCTGAACCTCCCCACCACCGGCCCGCTACTGCTCCAGGCGCTCAAGATGCAGGACATGTACCTGGCCGGCAGTTTCATCCTCGTGCTCAGCGTCTTCACCGTCATCGGCACGCTGGTTTCCGACATCCTGCTTGCGTGGTTCGATCCGCGCATTCGCTACGCTTGAGGCATCGCGATGACTGAAGAAACCATCACTGTCCCGCAAGTCCGCGAGCGTAAGGAAGACTTGTTCACGGCCAAGCCCTGGCAGCTGGTCTGGAGGCGGTTTTCCAAGCATACCCTGGCGGTCGTCTCGATGTGGTTCCTCGGGCTGCTCATCCTCGCCGCCGTCTTTGCCGACATCGTCGCCCCCTACGGCCCCTTCGAAGTGCAGCGGTTGCGCACGCTGGCGCCGCCGACCGGCATCCACCTGTTTCACGAGGGGCAGTTCGTGGGCCCGTTCGTCTATGGCCTGACCCGCGAGCGCGACCCGGAAACGGCGCGCGTGCATTTCGCCGACGACCCCGACAAGGTGCTGCCGATCCGCCTGTTCCCCAAGGGCGACGAGTATGAGCTGTTCGGCCTGTTCAAATCCGACATCCACCTGTTCGGCGTCGACGGACGGCGCGAGCAGATCAATCTGCTGGGGACCGACGATCTGGGCCGCGATGTCTTCTCGCGCCTGATGCACGGCGCCCGCGTCAGCCTCTCCGCTGGGCTGGTCGGCGTCGCTTTCGCCTTCGTCCTCGGTTTGGCGCTCGGGTCGATCTCGGGCTATTTCGGCGGCTGGATCGACAGTGCCATCCAGCGCCTGATGGAGTTCATCCGCTCCATTCCCACCATCCCGCTATGGATGGGGCTGGCCGCAGCCCTGCCGGTGGCCTGGGATCCGCTGTTCGTCTACGTCCTCATTACCCTGATCCTCGCGCTCATCGGCTGGACCCATCTGGCGCGCGTCGTACGCGGCCAGTTCTTTGCCATCCGCAACGAGGATTACGTGATGGCCGCACGGCTGGCGGGGGCCTCCGAGTACCGGATCATCACCAAGCACATGCTGCCCTCGATGACCTCGTACATCATTGCGGCGCTGACCCTGGCCGTGCCCGACATGATCCTCGGCGAGACGGCGCTCAGCTTCCTCGGCCTCGGGCTGCGGCCGCCGGTCGTGAGCTGGGGCGTGCTGCTGCAGGACGCGCAAAACCTGCGTTCCATCTCCCTGGCCCCGTGGCTGCTTGCCCCGGGTGTCGCGGTCGTTCTGACCGTGCTGGCCTTCAATTTCCTCGGCGACGGCCTCCGCGACGCAGCCGACCCCTACGGACAGTGAGCCGGATGAGCACAATTTCGATGCCTGCCGAACGCCTGCTCCAACTCGACGACGTGCGGGTGCAATTCCCCATGCGCGAAGGCCTGGTGAAGGCGGTCGACGGCGTTTCCTATCACGTCAACAAAGGTGAGGTCCTTGGCATCGTGGGCGAAAGCGGATCGGGAAAATCCGTCACCGCGCGCTCCATCATGCGGCTGCTGAACAAGCGGGCCGTCGATGCCGGCGGCCGCATTACCTTTCGCCCCCGCGACGGCGAAGAGATCGAGCTGTCGTCGCTCTCGCGCAACAGCCGCGCTATTCGCAAGGTGCGCGGCAATCACATCGGCATGATCTTCCAGGAACCGATGACCGCCCTCTCGCCGGTCCACACCATCGGCACGCAGATCATGCGCACCCTTCAACTCCACAAGGGGCTCAGCCGGGCCGCGGCACGCGAACGCGCCATAAGCCTCTTGGGCAAGGTGCAGCTGCCGCGGCCGGCTGAACTGGTGGATGCTTATCCGCATCAGCTCTCGGGCGGCATGCGCCAGCGCGCCATGATCGCCTTGGCAATCTGCTGCGATCCTAGCCTGCTGATCGCCGACGAGCCGACCACGGCGCTCGACGTGACCACCGAGGCGCAGATTCTCGCCTTGCTGAAGCAACTGCAGTCCGAGCTGGGCATGGCAATCATCTTCATCACCCACAATTTCGGTGTCGTGGCCGACATAGCCGACCGCGTCTCGGTGATGTACCTGGGCCGCATCGTCGAGACGGCGAGCGTGGACGACATCTTCTACGCCCCCAAGCACCCCTACACCCAGGCCCTGCTGCGCTCGATCCCGCGTCTGGGGGTCGACCAGGGGCGGCGCCTGCCGACAATTCCCGGAATGGTACCCGACCCCTACAGCGTGCCGCCGGGCTGTTCCTTCAATCCCCGCTGCGGCCACGCCATCGCGGGTCTCTGCGACGTTGACGAGCCGCCCGAGATGCACATCGGAGACCAGGTGTCCCGCTGTCACCTTGCCGATCGCTTCGTCCACATCGCCGACCGGCCGGCGGAGGAGCCTATCCATGTCTGAGATATCCGCGCAGGCCGCGACACTGCCCGACGACGTGCTGATTTCGGTCCGCAACCTCAAGAAGTACTTTCCGATCCATGCCGGCTGGCTGCGGCGCAAGGTCGGCGAGGTCAAGGCGATCGACGATCTGTCGCTCGACATCCGAAAAGGCGAAACGCTTGGGCTGGTCGGCGAGTCCGGTTCGGGCAAGTCGACAGTCGCCAGGCTGATGCTGCGCGCCTACTCGCTGACCGAAGGGCAAATCCTGTTCCGTCGGACCGACGGCTCGATCCTCGACCTGTCCGGGCTGTCGGATCGCGAAATGCGATCGGTGCGGCGCGAGATGCAGATGATCTTTCAGGATCCGTACTCCTCGCTCAATCCCCGCATGACGCTGCTCGAACTAGTGGGCGAGCCCATGGTCATCCACGGCTTTGGCACCCAGGCCGAGATCCGCGACCGTGTGGCCGAGCTGCTGCAGGTGGTGGGACTGCGCCCCGAATTCCTCAACCGCTACCCGCATGCGTTCTCCGGCGGTCAGCGCCAGCGCATCGGCATTGCCCGGGCTCTTGCCCTGAATCCGAGCTTCATCGCCGCCGACGAGGCCGTCTCGGCGCTCGATGTGTCGGTCGCGGCGCAGAACATCAACCTGCTGCAGGATCTGCAGGAGAAGTTCGGCCTCACCTACCTGTTCATTACCCATGACCTGGGCATGGTCGAGCATATCTCCGATCGTGTGGGCGTCATGTATCTGGGCCGGCTGGTGGAAATTGCGCCGACCGAACAGTTGTTCGCCAAGCCGCTGCATCCCTATACCGAGGCCCTGATGGCCGCGGTGCCGCAGCCCGACCCGAGAGGCAACAGGGCACGCAAGCGGGTTCCGCCCAGGGGCGAAATCGCCAACGCCGCCAATCCGCCGTCCGGATGCTCGTTCCACCCGCGATGCCCCTATGCGCAGCCGCGCTGCAGTGCCGAGGTGCCGGCACTGCGCGCCGTCGCCGGCGGGCGCCAGGTCCGCTGTCATTTCGCCGAAGAACTATCGCTCACCGGGGCGGTCGCGTGACCGCGATGACGCCCGGCTCCGAGATCGCGCTGGCCGCGCGATACGCGCCGCAACTGATGCTCGATGGCGCCGAGCCCTATCGGCCCATCGGCTTCGGCTACACGATCTTCCGCGCGGCCGGGCCGTCCCCGAGTTCCAAGTTCGTCGTCGAGCCCGTCGCGGCGCTGACCATCGAGTACGCGATCTACTACGATTGGGACATCGGCCATCTCTACGACCTCGAACACGTCTGGGTGCATGTCGATGCCGATGGTCGCGTGGTCGAGGTCGAAGCTTCCGCCCATGGTGGGCGCCGACGCATGGACGCCGGCGAGGGCCGGGCAGAGTTTCGAGAGGGCCGCCCTGTCGTTTACGTCGAAGCGGGCAAGCATGCCCACTGGGCAGACCCTGCGCAGATGGCTTCGAACGACCGGCAAAAGCTTGCGGTGCTCTGCAGTTCTGCCGCCGGCATTGAAGGCGTGCACCTGGGCAATCCCTTCGCGACACGTGGCGCCTATCACGCCAGCCCTGAGGATCATCGCCTGGCGCGGCTCAAGCTGCGGCGCGATGCCTTCGCGCCCAGCCACGATTACGTGCCGCTCGAGGCCATTCCTGCGCTTATGCCGTGGACCATGCTGGAGGCGGCAATTGCCGACCGCGTTCGCACGGAGCTTGCCAAGCTCCGTGACCAGCCGTCATTCGGGGCCATCTTCCTCGATTGCGGCGACACGCTGGTCGACGAGCGCACCGAAGTGAAGGAGCCCGATGGCGAGGTCGTGCTCCACGGCGAACTCATCCCCGGGGCCGACACCATGCTACGCGCCCTCAAGGCCGAGGGATACCGCCTCGTGCTGGTCGCCGACGGGCCGCGCAGGAGCTTCACCAATCTACTCGGTCAGCATCGGCTCTGGGATCTGTTCGATGCGCATGTGATTTCCGAGGCTGTCGGGGCGCTGAAGCCCGATGCCCGGATGTTCGACGCCGCACTTGCGGCTGTGGCTCTGTCGCGGGCTGACGCCTGGCGCTGCGTCATGGTCGGCAATAACCTGTCGCGCGACATCAAAGGGGCCAATGCGCTGGGGATCACCTCGGTGTTCATGGCCTGGTCGACGCTGCGCAGCCACCGCCCAGCCGACCCGACCGAGCAACCCAGCTACACCATCCGATCTCCCAAGGAACTGCCGGCCCTGCTGCACCAGCTGGAACTCCTGCTGCGTTACCGAGGGCCGGCGCCTTTTACGAGTTGAGCGAACACCAAGAGCCGTTTGCATGACCAAGCCTCTCATGACCCTTGCGCGAGGCGACAGCCTGGCCGCATGGGCGCTGTCGCCGGTGGAGGCGACCTATTTCCCGGGCGAGCCCGCCCCGGCGCGCGATCCGCAGGGCTACAGATACGTCAACGGCTTCGTCGACGTGGGCGACCTGCCTTGCCGGGTGGCGACGTGGCGCGAGGTGGCGCAGCGAACGGTACGGTTGCGGACCGACTGGCCGATTGAAAGCCTCTACCTGCCGGGCAACAACCGGCGCGTCGAGTTCAGCCAGTTCCGCCACCGGCCAACCCGTCTCGCCCGCTGGTGCCGCACCCGACTCCGCGTATCGGAGGATCGCTACTGCACCTTCCGCCTCTGGACCCGCGGCGGCGTCCACATCTGGGTGGACGGCGAGCTCGCCGGGCGGTTCGAGCCGTTCAGCCGGAACAGCACCGAGGAAACGCTGGTGCATCTGCCGCTCAAGGCCGCCGGCAGCGAGGTCGTGGTACTGACCGAGGACATGGCCGAGCGCGACGTCAACTGGTTCTTCGAATTCGCGCTCGTCGACGATGCGGCCATTGAAGTGTTCCTCCCCGGCGCCGACGTCGGGCAGGCCGTCGATGCGCTCAAAAGCCTCGCCAGCCAGGTGCGGACGCGCCGTGACGTTATTGCCCGGTCCGACGACGTCGTGCTGCTGTTCGACACCCCGGCAGCCATGGACGTCGATATCCACGCGCGCATCACGGCAACTTCGCACACCCATGCCACGCTGCTCGATGTCACGGCGCTTCTGCCCGCCGGCAGCACCGAACTGAGACTTTGCGGCGGCAAGGATGTGCCATCCGGCTACCACACGCTCGCTCTCACCTTCGTTGCCGGCGGCAGTCGTGTCGACCGGTCCATCGGCTGTCCCGTACTGCACGACCTCGACCCCGCCACGCTGGCTATCGACCTTGCGACGCGCAAGCGAGAGGCGCTGGAACACGCGGCGCTCGAGGGCGAAATGCGGATGGGGACGGCCGTGGCGCTGCTTGAGACAGGGCGTGACGATGACCCCAGGCTCCGCCAGATCCTAGAAGAAACCCTAAGCGCCATCGAGCAGCGGCAGGACTGCGCCGACTTCGTCTCGGTGCCATTGTTGTGGGCCTGGATGCGCCACCGCTCCGCCTTCCCCACCGACCTCGCGACGCGGACGCAGCGCGCTCTGCTGGAGTTTCGCTACTGGGTTGATGAGCCGGGCAATGACGTCATGTGGTACTGGAGCGAAAATCACGCGCTCTGCTTCCACGTCTCGCAGCTCCTGGCCGGCCTTTGCTTTCCGACCGAGACCTTCACGGCGTCGGGCCGGACCGGTGTGGAGCAAGTGCGGCTGGCCACGACCCGGCTGGGATTGTGGCTGGACGCCGTCGAGGCAGAGGGCCTGGCCGAGTGGAACTCCGCCGCCTACTACCCTGTGGACTTCATCGGACTGCTCGCCTTGGTCGAGCTTGCGCCTGCGCCGATCGCCGCCCGGGCGCGCGGTCTTTGCGACCGGCTCTTTGCCATGCTCGCCCTGCATACGCTGGCCGGCGTGCCAGCCGGCTCAATGGGCCGTGCCTACGACAAGGAACTGCGCGCCGGGCCGATGACCGAACTGGCCCCGTTCGCAGCCGTGGCCTTCGGCGCCGGCTGGCTCAACTCCGGCGTTGCGTCCCTGCCGTTCTTTGCGGCCGGCACCTACATACCGCCCGCCAACCTTGCCGGCTATGCCGACCCGGCTGCGGGACAGGTCGTGGTCGCCCGTTACAGCCAGGGTCATGGAACCGCAGCCCTGCTCAGCCTCTACAAGACCCGGCATGTGCAGCTTTCCACCAACAGCGCGGCCCGCGCCGGCGGTTACGGCCACCAGCAGCACGTGCTGGACGTTCGGTTTGCCAGCCATCCGATGGCGCGAAGCTGGCTCAACCATCCCGGCGAGGACGACCCATGGGGCCAGCAACGGCCATCTTACTGGGCCGGCAATGGTGTGCTGCCGCGCGTGGGCCAGCATCGCGACACCGCCCTGGTGCTCTTTCGACTGGGAGTCGATGCCCGGCTGCCGTTCACTCACGTCTATGCCGCCCGAGCCGGGCTCGTCCATCATCTCGATGGCGACACGCTGATCCTCGAGGGCGGCGAGGGCCTGCTTGCCTACAAGGCCACGGGGCCCCTGGCGGCCGTCTCCAGCGGACCGGGCGAGGGCATTGAATACCGCTCGGCCGGCACGCAACAGGGCTGGGCCGTGATGGTAGGTGGAGACATGCCGCTCGAGAGCTTTGAACGCTATGTACAGGCTTGCCGGCTAACCCTGAGCAGCAGCGGCGATGTCCTGAAGCTCGAACGCCCCGCCGGCAGCACCCTTGTGCTCGATTGGTCGACCGGTCTTGCGATCGACGGCAGTCCCCAGCCCTCGTTCCCGGGCGTGTTGCCGGACATCGCCGTCGAGTCCCGCTCGATCTGACCCTGTCGCCTTCCGCCGCCCCCGCGGCCGCTCTGGACCCACCATGCGCCTTGAAAAACTCGACCACCTGCTGTCCCGCCTCCGGGCGCGCATCTTCCTCCCCCTCGAAGCGCCGATGCCGCTGCGCTTTCGGCGCGGCCGGCCTGAGGAGCGCGCCGGCATCGTCGCCCAGGATCCCTCGGCCTGGCAGGCGGTCGATCCCGAACTGGTCTGGGGTGAGCCGGAAGGCTATTTCTGGTTCGCAACGTCGTTCACCTTGCCCGCGGCAGCGGAGGGCCAGCGCATCTACCTCAAGGTCGACGCGCAATTCGCCAACACCCGAGGCCGCTCGGACCCCCAGTGCCTGGTCCGGGTCAACGGGCGGATCGCCCAGGGCGTCGATGGCAACCACCGCGAACTGCTGCTGACCGAGGCGGGCTCTACCGGCACCCGCTTTGACATCCTGCTCGAGGCCGGCACCATCGAGGACCGCCGCCAGCATGGCATGGCGATGTCGCTGCTGCTGCACGATCCGCTGGCCGAAAAGGTGTTTTACGATCTCAGCGTGCCGCTTGCGGTGGCCCGCATGCTCGCCACGGACGATCCGCGCCGGCACTTCATCCTCACCCGCATCGACCGGGCGCTGCAGCGGATCGACTTCCGCCCCGGCGACGCCGGCCGTTTCACCGCGTCGCTGCAATCTGCCGAGACCATCGCCGAAGAGATCTACGCCGCCGCGGATTTCGAGGACAAGCCGGTGATCACCGTCACCGGGCACACCCATATCGACGTCGCCTGGCTGTGGCGCATCCGCGAGACGCGGCAGAAGATGGCGCGGTCCATGTCGACCGCGCTGGCGCTGATGGAGCAGTATCCCGACTACCGCTTCATGTACAATCAGGGCGTGCTGCTGGACTACCTGTCAGAGGACTATCCGGAGATCTTCGAGCGGCTCACCGCGCAGGTCAAAGCGGGTCGCTTCGAAATCGAGGGCGCGCTGTGGCTCGAGCCTGACGCCAACATCACGAATGGCGAGTCGTTCGTGCGCCACATCCTGCACGGCATCGCCTATCACGAAGCGCGTTTTGGCGTCACGCCGCGCATCTTCTGGCTTCCCGACACCTTCGGCTATTCGGCGGCGCTCCCCCAGCTCATGAAGCTGTCGGATGTCGACGTTTTCGTCACTCACAAGCTCAGTTGGAACGACACCAACCGCATGCCCCACGAGACCTTCCATTGGCAGGGGATCGATGGCAGCACGGTGGCGGCCTATTTCCTCACGACACAACCCTACACCGCCACCGGCATCGGCACGACCTACTGTCCGGACCTCAAGCCGACACACGTCATGGGGACCTGGCGCCGTCATGGCCAGCAAGCGCTGAACAACGAGCTGTTCCTGGTCTACGGGCATGGCGATGGGGGTGGCGGCCCGACACGGGAAATGCTGGAGAACATCCGCCGGATGGAACGGGGCATCCCCGGTTGCCCAACCGTCCGGCACGAGCACATGCGACCGTTTTTCGAGCGGCTCCTCGGGCGCATGGCGGATCGACCGCAGGACTTTCCGACCTGGGTGGGCGAACTCTACCTCGAGTATCATCGCGGCACCCTCACCTCGGTGGCCAAGAACAAGCGCAACAACCGGGCCGCCGAACAGGTGTTGCGCGAACTCGAGGCGCTGGCGGTGCTGGCGCACCGAGGCGGAACGACCTATCCGGCCGATGAGCTGCACCGGCTCTGGCGTATCGTGCTGCTCAACCAGTTCCACGACATCCTGCCCGGCTCCTCGATCGGGGCGGTGTTCGATGACAGCGACCGTGACTATGCCGACTTCTTTGCCCGCGCCGAGGTCCTGCGCCAAGACCTCGGGGGGCGGTTGGTCCCGACCGGCCGGTTCGGGCTCTTCAATGTTCTCGGACGGTCCCGCCACGGTCTGCTCGAGCTCGATGCGAAGGGACCACAGCGCGTCGGTATCGCCGGCGTGGAGCACCCCACACAGGAGATCCATCTGGCCGATGGCAGCATCCGGCAGGCCGTGCCCGTGCGGGACCTTCCGCCAGCGGCCGTGATGCCGGTCACGCTCGCGGCGGGCGAGCAGGCAGTGGGACCGGGAGGTCTCGAGGTCTCGAACTTTGCCTTGGAGAATGACGTTCTTGCCGTGCGCTTCGACGGCAAGGGACGCATCAGCTCGATGCTCGACAAGCGCCGCGATCGAGAACTTGTCCTGCCCGGCCTGGCCGCCAATCGGATGCAGGCCTTTCGCGACATGCCGGTCGAATACGACGCCTGGGACATCGATGAGAGCTTCGAGGACCAGCTCTGGGAGATCGACGACCTGGTCTCGGCTGAGGTGGTCGAGACCGGTCCTTACCGGGCGGCCATCCGCTTCGAATGGCGATACGAGCAGTCACGGCTGGTCCAGGTGGTGGCGCTGGAGGCCGGCAGCAACAGGCTCGACTTCGACTGCTTCATCGACTGGCACGAGCACGACACGCTGGTCAAAACGAGCTTCCCGCTCAACCTTGTCGTGCGCGAAAGCAACGCCGAAATTCAGTTCGGCCATGTCCGCCGTGCAACGCACCGCAACACCTCATGGGATCAGGCGCGTTTCGAGACGGTCATGCACCGCTGGGTCGACCTGTCGGAGCCCGATTTCGGCGTCGCGCTGCTGAACGACTGCAAGTACGGCTATGACGCGCGGGGCAGCACGCTGCGACTGACGGTGCTCAAGTCGCCTACCTACCCCTGGCCGATGGCGGACCAGGGAGAGCATCGCTTCCGCTACGCGCTGCTGGTTCACCAGGGCCTGCTGGCTGACGACGTCCCCGGACAGGGTGAGGCCTTCAACCTGCCGCTGCGCCTCATTCCTGGCATGTCGCACGCATTGCCGCGGAACGAGTCCCTGGTCCGACTCGAGGGAGCGGGGGTGACGCTCGAAACTACAAAACTGGGCGAAGCGGGAGACGGCACCATCCTCAGGCTGTGGGAAACCCATGGCCGCAGCTGCGAGGCCCTGCTGCACCTGCCGCGAGGCACCACGAAAGCCGAGCTGGTCAACCTGCTCGAGCGTTCGCCGCAGCCACTCGTCATCCGCGACGGCGCCGTTCGTCTCGCGTTCACGCCGTTCCAGATCCAGACGATCCGGCTCACCACCTGACGACCTTGAGGTCCCCAGATGATTCCTCCAATCCCCGCGACCATCCCGCCCCTCGCCGGCTTCGGCGAAGGGGTCTGGCTCAAGGGGGACTGGCACCTGCATTCGAGGCACAGCACCGACTCGACCAACAATCCGCAGGCCAGGATCATCGGTTTTGCCGAGCGGCTGGGCTTCGACTACCTGGCCATTACCGATCACGACGTGCATGTGATGGGCGCGGTGGCGCACCACACCTGGGCAGATCCGGAGTTTCGGTCGGACTCCGTCCAGCTGTTCTACGGTGCCGAGCTCACCGCGAACCGCGGCCACATCAATATTCTCTCGGCCGAGCCCTACGATCACCAGCGCCTGTTCGACGCACGGGATGACCGCGACTGGAATATTCTCGAGGTCAAGAAGACCCTGGGGGTGCACCTGTCAGCCAATCATCCCAGCACCAAGAACCACTACGGCTTCTCTTTCGACCTCGCCGATTCCGTCGAAATCTGGAACACCTCCGTGTGGCCCAAGAATGTACCCGGCGTGCGCATCTGGGATGACATGCTGAAATCGGGCCGCATGCTGGGTGCCCGCGGCGGCAGCGACTCTCATCATGGCCTTCCCGATCGTCCGGAACTGATCGTCCCGCAGACCGTCGAAGCGAGCGCGAACTACGTCGGCACACCCACCACTTGGATCTACGCCAAGGCGCGGACCCGTCCGGCGATCCTCGCGGCGCTGGCGCAAGGCAGGGCCTCGGTCAGCGCCAATCCCTGCAACCCGCGCGTCGAGTTCTATGCCGATCTCGATGGCGACGGCGTCATGGACATGATGATGGGCGACAACGTCAAGCCGACGGGACGTCCTGTGACGTTCGAAGTGCGACTTGTCGGCGGTGGCATCCCGGGGGCCAGCTACACTGTGCGGGTCGTCAGGAATCGCGAACCTTTTGGTAGCTTCATCACCGATCCGGTCACTCGCTCGGTTCGGTTCACCGACCTGCCGGCGCCAGGCGAACGCAGCTACTATCGCGTCGAGATCGAGGGACCCCAGGCGCCTTATCCGGAAGTGCCCAACTCGATGGCACAGAGCCTCAACATGGTGGCCCTCTCCAACCCGCTCTACTTCAACTACGATCCGACGTTCTAGGTGCGCCCGCAAAGGCACAACTGGCTGACGGAGGTCATCGTGGTGACCCCCGTCGGCTCTCGGACCAAATCGACGTCCCAACGCAGACCGGCATCCCGGCCCCATGCACATTGTTTGAACTTGCGACGGGAAAGCCAAAAAAATAGGCTGGGCAGGGGGGGAGAAGCGATCAACAGTCGGAATCACCTGGCTAATGGCCGAGGCACAAAGGAACCTTCAGCAATGCGAATGACTCTCGCCCGCTCCGTGGCGTTGACAGTTTCCACCGCGGCGATCATGACGGCCGCACCCGCTATGGCACAGACCAAGACGCTCACCATCTCGTGGTGGGGCTTCAACGGCGAGAAGCTCGATGCGCTGCTGATCCAGCCGTTCAAAGCGGTGTGCGGATGCGAAGTCGCATTCGAAACAGGCAATTCCGGCGAGCGGCTCAACAAGCTGCAGATCCGCAATGGCGAAGGCATCGACGTGATCTATCTGCCCGACAGCTTCAGCCAGACCGGCATCGAAGCGGGGCTGTTCCAGAAGATCGACGCGACCAAGATCCCGAACCTTGAAGGCCTCTACGACCTCGCCAAGGATCCGCAGGGCGGCTACGGCCCGGCCTATACCTTGGGCCGCGTCGGTATCGTCTATGACAGCGCCAAGGTGACCACGCCGATCGCTTCGTGGAACGACGTGTGGCGGGCCGATCTTGCCGCGTCGGTCTCGCTGCCGGGCATCACCACGACGGCCGGCCCGATGGTGGTGATCAAGGCCGGCGACCATGCGGGCGTCGATGCCTATGCCGATACCGACGGGGCGTTTGCCGCACTCGCGGAACTCAAGCCGAACGTGGTCAAGAACTACAATACCGGCTCCGAAATGATCAACCTGTTCTCGACCGGCGAGATCACCACCGCGATCGCGCAGGACTTCACCCTGGCTCAAATCCAGGCCGCCGTGCCGACCGCCAAGTGGGCCGACCTGTCGGAAGGCGCTATCGCCACGCTCAACACGGTCAATATCCCGGTCGGCGCGCCCGAGCCGGAACTGGCCTATCAGTTCATCAACTTCCTGCTCACCCCGGAAATCCAGCAGAAGCTGGCCGAGGAAGGCGTCGATGCGCCCGCCGTCGAGTCGGTAACCCTCACGCCCGAGAAAGCAGCACTCTGGACCTATGGCGCCGACATGATCGCCGGCCTGCAGCGCGTCGACTATGTCAAGATGAACGCGGCGAAGCCCGGCTGGATCGAAAAGTGGAATGAGCTGTTCGGCGGCTGATCGCCCGGACCCGATCGGTCTCCTCCCGCCTCGGCGGGAGGGGTCCCTCTCCACTCCTTGAAACCGGCTGGACCGGTTTGCTCGCATGAAAGCCGCCTGATGAAACGCTTCGCCGGCTGGACCCTGACGTCTCCCGCTACCCTGCTGGTCGTCGTCTTCCTCGTCTTGCCCGTCCTCGCCACGATCGTCACCACCTTCGCGACGCCGGCGGGCCCGCTCGCACCCTATATCGGGTTTCTGAGCAGCGGTTTCCGCCGCACCGTGCTGTGGCGGACTATCCAGGTGTCGCTGGCCACCACCGCCATTGCGTTGCTGATCGGGTTCCTCACCGCCTATGTGGTTTCGCGCTCGCCCGGCTGGCTCAAGTCCATCCTGATCGTCGCCGCGGTGTTTCCGCTGCTGACCGGCGTGGTGGTGCGCTCGTTCGCCTGGCTGATCATCCTGGGCAAGAACGGCATCCTCAATTCGGCGCTCATCAGCACCGGGTTGATTTCCGAGCCGCTGACCATGCTCTACACCCAGGGCGCGGTGATCACCGCCATGGTCTACCTGTTCGTGCCGCTGATGGTGCTGACCCTGGTGGGCGTGCTCGAGTCGATCCCGGATGATCTGCTGCAGGCGTCCGCTTCATTGGGTGCCAAACCATTGGCTACCTTCATGCAGGTCATCCTGCCTTTGGCCGTTCCCGGCCTGATCGTCGGTGCGGTGCTGGTGTTCACCGGCAGCTTCACCGCCTATGCCACACCGCAACTCCTGGGCGGTGAAAGCCAGATGGTGATGGGTACGCTGATGTATCAGCAGGCCATGGTCACCTTCGACTGGGTCAGCGCCTCGACCATCGCGGCGATCATGGTGGTCATCACCATTGCCATCGTGCTGCTGATGACCCACCTCGCCCGCCGCCTCAACCCGATGGCCGTGTGATGACCCGCGGCATCCACCCACTGCTGATCGCGCTCACGGTCCTGGTGTTCATTTTCCTCGTCGGCCCGCTGGTCATCGTGCTCGGCGCCGCGCTCAGCGACACCACCTACCTGACCTTCCCGCCGCAGGGCCTGTCGCTGCGCTGGTTCCAGAACATCTTCGAGATCGACGCCTTCCGCCGCACCATCGTTACCAGCCTGCAGATCGCGTTCCTGTCGACCGGTGTCGCCCTCGTCATCGGCATACCCGCCGCCTATGCGCTGAACCGTTATCGCGTCCAACTGCCGGGCTGGCTGTCGACGCTCTTCATCCTGCCGGTGTTGGTGCCCGAACTGGTGCTGGGCTTCTCGCTGCTCAAGAACGTCGCGACCCAGTTTCACGCGCCGATCTTCGTCTCGCTGGTCGTCGGCCATTCGCTGCTGGTGCTGCCTTACGTGGTGCGCGTCATCAGCGCCTCCCTGGCCTCGTTCGATTTCTCGATCGAGGAAGCGGCGATCAGCCTGGGCTCGCCGCGGCTGAAAACCTTCTTCACCATCCTGCTGCCCAATGTCCGCTCCGGCGTCATCGCCGCCTTCATCCTCGCCTTCATCACCTCGATCAATGACGTGTCGATCTCGATCTTTCTGACCGGTCCCGGCATGTCGACGCTGCCGATCCAGATCCTCGCGCACATGGAACAGTTCTTTGATCCGACGGTGGCCTCGGTCTCGGTGCTGCTGATGGCGCTGACCGTCGGCGTGATGGCGGTCGTCGAGCGCACGCTGGGCCTGACCTTCTTCGCCAAATAGAGTAGCGCCGTGACCCAGCCCCTCTCGATCCAGTCGATCATTGCACATTATGGCACGACCAAAGTGCTCGAGGATCTGTCGCTGGAGATCGCCGAAGGCGAACTGGTGTCGCTGCTCGGCGCCAGCGGCTGTGGCAAGACCACGACGCTGCGCCTCGTTGCGGGCTTCCTCGAGCCGACTTCCGGCACCATCTCGCTCGGCGGCAAGGACCTGACCCGGCTCCCGGCCCACCAGCGCAATATTGGCCTGGTGTTCCAGAACTATGCGCTGTTTCCGCACCTGTCGGTCGCCGACAATGTCGGTTTCGGCTTGAAGCAGCGCGGCATTGCGGGCGAGACCAAATCGAAGCGGGTCGCCGCAATGCTGGAACGTGTCGGCCTCGCACCGCTGGCCGATCGCCTGCCCGGGGCGCTGTCGGGCGGCCAGAAGCAGCGCGTCGCGCTGGCGCGCGCTCTGGTCATCGAGCCACCGCTGCTGATGTTCGACGAGCCACTGTCCAATCTCGACGCCAAGCTGCGCGTCGACATGCGTGTCGAAATCCGCCAGTTGCAACGCGCCAACGGCACCACCTCGGTCTATGTCACGCACGATCAGGAGGAGGCATTCTCGATCTCCGATCGCGTCGCCATCATGCACCAGGGCCGCATCATGCAGCTCGATACGCCGGAGGTCCTGTACCAGCGGCCGGCCAATGCCTTCGTCGCGCGCTTCGTCGGTTTCGAGAACCTCATCCCGATGCGCGTCGTGGCGCGCGACGGGGCGAAGCTGACAGCCGAGGCAGAGGGCGGCGTGCGGCTGACGTTATCGGCGGAGCAGTTCGGGCACATCCCCGACCAGTTCATCCTCGCCTGCCGTGCCGACGGGCTGGCGGTGAGCAGCGATGCAGCGGTCGAGGGTATCCCAGCGACACTGGGACTTCGGACCTATCTGGGTCGGGCCTATCAATACCAGTGCGAGTCGCCCACCGGACACCTGACCGCCAACGGGCCACTGACCCAGCCGCTGGCCCCCGGGGACCAGGCGAAGCTGGTTCCGGTGCCCGAGCAGTGCGCGATCCTGAAACCCGAATGAGCACGATCCTTCTCACCAACGCCTGGCTGCTGACGCTCGACGGCTCGCTAACCCAGCACGAAACCGGCTGGGTGCAGATCGACGGCGACGTTATCACCACCCTGGGCGGCGGCGCGCCTCCGATCATCGCCAACGCCGAGATTGTCGATTGCGGCGGCGACATCGTCATGCCCGGCATGGTCAACACGCATTGCCACATGGGCATGTCGGTGTTCCGTGGCCTCGGCGAGGATGTAGATGACCGGCTCTTTCGCTACATCCTGCCGCTCGAGCGGAAACTCGTCAGCGCCGAGATGGTCCGGGCCGGTTCCGCTCTGTCGGCGCTGGAAATGATCGAGGGCGGCGTGACCACCGTCGCCGATATGTACTACTTCGAGACCGAGGTCGGCCGCGTGGTCGCCGAGGCGGGTCTGCGTGGCGTCGTCGGGCAGACGCTCGCCGACTTCGCCCCACCCGACCACAAGGATTTCGACGAGGGGTTTGCGCTGGTCGAGGCGCTGGTCGCCGAGTTCTCTGGCCATCCGCTCGTCACCCCGTCCATCGCCCCGCACGCCCCCTACTCCACCGGCCTTGCCGTCATGGAGCGGATCGCCGGCTGGTCGGCCGAGCACCCCGACGTGCCGGTGCAGATGCATCTGGCGGAGAGCGATCTCGAGGTTGCCTGGGCGCGTGACAATCACGGCGCCAGCACGGTCGAGGTGGTTCGGCGGGCCGGGCTGCTGAAGCAAGGGCTCATCGCGGCCCACTGCCTGCATCTGGACGAGGCTGATATCGCACACATGGCGGAAGCTGGTGTCTGCGCCGCCACCAATCCGCGCTCCAACGGCAAGGCCGGTCGTGGCATCGCGCCGGTGGAGAGGCTGCGCCAAGCCGGCGTGCCGGTGGGGATCGGCAGCGATGGGCCGATGAGCGGCAACACACTCGACCTGTTCTCACAGTTCGCGCCGGTTTCGATGTTTGCCAAGCTTGTTGGCAAATCGCGAAAGCCGCTGCCGGCGGTCGATGTGGTGCGCATGGCGACCATAGAGGGCGCACGGGTTCTTGGCATGGACAACAAGATCGGCTCGCTCGAGGCGGGTAAGCAGGCCGACCTGATCCGCATCGACCTGAGCGCCGTACGCCTGCACCCGATCTACGACGCCTATTCGATGCTGGTGTTTGCCGCCCTGCCCACCGACATACGCGACGCGATGGTTGCCGGCCGCTGGCTGCTGCGCGACCGGCAGGTGCAGACGCTCGAGCCGAAGAAGACACTGCGCGACGCACTGCAGATGGCCACTGAATTCAAGGCAGAGATGGCCCGCATCGACCAGGCCGGCCAATGACGACCGACGTCGACGCCGTGCTCGCGCATGTCGATGCCCAGCTCGACGCAAGTCTCGCGCGCCTGTTCGACTTCATCCGCATCCCATCGATCTCGACTGATCCGGCTTACGCCGCCGAGTGCCGTCGGGCGGCGCAATGGCTCGCGTCGCAGCTCGCGGAATTCGGCTTCGATGCATCGGTGCGCGACACTACCGGCCACCCGATGGTCGTCGCCCACGGCGAGGGGGGCCCCGCGCCGCATGTATTGTTCTACGGTCACTATGACGTGCAGCCGGTCGATCCGCTGGCCCTGTGGGCCACGCCACCGTTCGAGCCATCGCTGTCGCCGCAGCCCGACGGCGAGACCTACATCGTCGGGCGTGGCGCTTCGGACGACAAGGGCCAGTTGCTGACCTTCATCGAGGCCTGCCGCGCGTTCAAAGCGGTGACCGGCAAGCTGCCGGTCCAGGTCTCCATGCTGTTCGAGGGCGAGGAGGAGGCGGGCAGTCCAAGCCTCGGCCCGTTCCTCGAGGCAACGGCTGAGGAACTGCGGGCCGACACCATGCTCGTGTGCGATACCGACATGTGGGACCGCGACACGCCCGCTATCACCACCATGTGGCGGGGCCTCGTTGGTGAAGAAATCGAGATCACCGCCGCCGACCGCGACCTCCATTCCGGGATGTTCGGCAATGCCGCCCGCAACGCGCTGCAGGTGCTCGGCACCATCATCGGCCGCCTCCGCAACGACGACGGCGGCGTCGCCATTCCCAGCTTCTACGACGGCGTCACCGAACTGCCTGACGCGATCAAGGCGCAGTGGCAAAGACTGCCGTTCGATGCGGAGAAGTTCCTCACCGATATCGGGCTGTCGATCCCCGCCGGGGAAAGCGGACGCAGCGTCCTGGAACAGATCTGGGCCCGGCCGAGCTGCGAGATCAATGGTGTGATCGGCGGCTATACGGCGGAGGGTTTCAAGACGGTGATCCCCGCCAAGGCCAGCGCCAAGATCTCCTTCCGGCTGGTCGCCGGCCAGGACCCGGCGAGGATCCGTGAGAGCTTCCGCGCCTTCGTCCGTTCGCTGGTGCCGGAGGACTGTTCGGTGCGCTTCACCGCACATGGCACGGCGCCGGCCGAAATGATGCCGCTCGATGGCGTGCTGCTCGGCCGGGCCCGCATGGCGCTCGGCGAGGAGTGGGGCCGCGAGGCGGCGCTTGCCGGCACCGGTGGGTCGATCCCCATCCTTGGCGAGTTCAAACGGCGGCTCGGCATGGATTCGCTGCTCATCGGCTTTGCCCGCTTCGATAACCGCATCCACAGCCCCAATGAGAAGTACGACCTGTCGAGCTTCCACAAGGGCATCCGCTCCTGGGTGCGCATCCTCGCCGCCTTCGCCCAATGAGCTCCTCGCGGCGCGTCATCATCGACACCGACCCCGGGCTCGACGACGCAGTTGCGATCCTCTTCGCGCTCGGTTGCGGTCAATTCGACATTGCCGGACTGACCACGGTCGCCGGCAATATAGGCATCGGGACGACGACACGAAACGCCGGACGGCTGATGGCGCTGATGGGACGCGCCGACATCCCGGTCGTTGCGGGAGCTTCGACGCCATTGCAGCGCAGAGGCATAGACGAGCGGGCGATTCACGGCGACGACGGCCTGGGGGGCGTCCTGCTGCCTGCGCCACGGGCGAACCCGCTGCAGGGCGCCTCGGCATGGATGGCGCAAGTGCTGACCGAAAGCCCTCCTCGCTCCGTCGACGTGCTGGCGCTCGGACCGCTGACCAACATAGCGAAACTGGCGCTCGATCACCCCGAGGCCGCGGGCCGGATCGGCCGGCTGATCGTCATGGGCGGCACGATCGATGAGCCCGGCAACGTCGGCCCGCATTCGGAGTTCAACCTCGCCTGCGATCCGGAAGCCGCCGACATCGTGCTGCGCGCCGGTTTCGACACCATGCTGATCCCGCTCGATGTCACCCGCCAGGTGCGAGCCGGCCGCGACTGGCTGTCCACCCTTCGCGCTTCGGGCGGCCTCGCAGCCAGCACATGCGCAGAACTTGTCGAAGCCTACTTCACGGACAGCGGCAGGCGCGAGAGCCGGCCGCTTCACGATCCCTGTGTGATGCTCTTCGCACTGCATCCGGCGCTGTTCACGATCGAACACCGAAACGTCTCCGTCGATCTCAGCACCGGCGCAGACGCCGGAGCCTTGCTTCCGGGCCGACCGGATGGCGTGACTGTGAGGATCGCCATGCGCGTAGACGCGGCAGGCGCGCTGGCTTTGCTCGCCGATGGACTTCGCTAGCTAGCGCAGTTCCTGCTCAACCAGCTTGGTCCAGAACCGCGCGCCGGTGAGGATCGCTTCGTCGTTGAAGTCGTAGCGCGAGTTGTGATGCAGGGCGCCCTCGATGGCCGGACCATTGCCCAGCCAGACATAGGCCCCCGGCACCTCGGCGCTGAAGAAGGCGAAGTCATCGCCCGCCGTCGATGGCGGGAAGTCCGTGACCACCGGACGCGATCCGGTCGCTGCCTGGGCTGCGGCGAGAGCCCGTCGCGTCGCATCGGGATGGTTGATCACCGGCGGGATGCGGCGGGTGAAGCGGTACTCGGCGGCGATGTCGAAGGTGGTTGCGACGCCTCGCGCCAGCGTGCCGATTTCCGCCTCGAGCTGATCGCGCACCCCTGCTGAGTACGCCCGCGCCGTGCCGCCGATACGCACCTGGTCTGGAATGACATTTAGCGCCCTGAAGTCGCCACCGGCGATCGCGCAGGCACTGACCACGGCGGGCTGCAGCGGATCGATCCGCCGTGCCACGATCGTGTGGACCATGGTCAGGAAGTGCGCCGCCCCGGTCATCGCATCGCGCCCCAGATGCGGCTTGGCGCCATGAGTGCCGACGCCGCGAAACAGCACCTCCCAACTGTCCGATGAGGCCAGTTGCGGGCCGGCGACCACCGCCATCTCGTCGGTGGCGAGGCCGGGCATGTTGTGGAGCCCGTACACGGCGTCGACCGGAAAGCGGGCGAAGAACCCGTCCTCAATCATCGCCCGGGCTCCACCGCGCCCTTCCTCTGCCGGCTGGAAGACGAAATGCACGGTGCCGGAAAAGCCGGGATTGCGAGCCAGGTGCCGCGCCGCAGCCAGCAGCATCACGGTGTGCCCGTCGTGCCCGCAAGCGTGCATGGTGTTGGCGGCGGTCGATTTGTACGGGCGTTCGGCGAGTTCGGGCATCGCCAGTGCGTCCATGTCGGCGCGCAGCGCGATTGCCCGTCCCCCTTCACCGACCTTGAGCGTCCCGACGACCCCCGTCTGTCCAAGGCCGCGATGCACGGCAATGCCCGCCTCCTCGAGCATTCGGGCAACGATGCCGCAGGTGCGAACCTCCTCGAAGCCCAACTCCGGGTGCGCATGCAGGTCGCGGCGCAGAGCAACCATCGTCTCGATCTCGAAGGGATCGTTGTCGCCTGGTTGCATCACGCGCTGCCTTGGAGTGGAGGTCACATTGCCCAACATCGGGCATGCGGCGGGAAAATGCCAGCCATGCAGAATTAGCTTGGGTCCTAATAGTTCCGCGCGTTGACGTCATATGTGCACTTATTATATGTGCACTTATGAAATCGAACCTGAGCTACAAGCACCAGGCCCCGATGGGCTACCTGATCCACGAAGTCGCCCGGCTGATGAAGCGCCGCTTCGAGGAAGAAGCGAAGGTGCATGGCATTACGCTGCCGCAGTGGCGCGTCCTGGCGCAGATTGCGCTCAACGACGGGATTACCCAAGTGGCGCTGGCTACCGCGGCCGACACCGACCCGATGACGATTTCGGGAGTGCTCGACCGGCTGGAAAAGCGGGGCCTGATCGACCGCTACCCCGACCCGACCGACAGCCGTGCCAAACTGGCCCGGCTGACCGCCGAGGGCGAAGAGATCTTTACCACGGCCCGGAAAGTCGGGCTGGCCATGTATGAGGCCGCGCTCGAGGGCGTCACCCCCGAGGAGCGACAGACCGTAATCACCGCGCTGTCGAGGATGCGCGAAAACCTATCCGGCCAGACGGCCGATCTCGAGGAAGTCTGATTATGAACGCCCGCGTCACTCCCCCTGCCCCCGGCGAAGCAAAGCCTGTCACCACTGCCGCTGTTGAAGCCAAGCCTGAAGCTGCGGCTCCGGCTGCTCCCGAAGCTCCGACGAAGAAGCAGCGCTCGGGCCGGCGGCTTGCCATCATGCTGGCGGTGCCTGTGCTGCTGGCGGCGGGCGGTGGCTATTTCTGGCTGACCGGCGGGCGCTATGTCGAAACCGACAACGCCTATGTGCAGCAGCCCAAAGTATCGATTTCTTCCGACGTTGCCGGCCGCATCGTTTCGGTGGCGGTCAAGGACAATCAGGCCGTGAAGGCCGGCGACGCTTTGTTTGCGATCGACCCTGAACCTTATCGCATTGCGCTCAGCCAGTCCGACGCTTCGCTCGCCACGGCGCGGGTGAATGTCGAGCAGCTGCGGGTCGGCTATTCGATCGCCAAGGCCAAGCTCGATGCCGCCAACGCCACCCTCGCCATCCGGCAAAAAGAGTGGGATCGCGCCTCGAACCTGCAGAAGCAGGGGATATCGGCCGAGTCGGCGCTCGATGACTCGCGCCTCGCATTGCAGCAGGCCGAGAGCAACGTGGCGCTGGAGCAGCAGGACGTGGCCAATGCCACGGCGGCGCTCGGCGGCGACCCCAACATCAAGACCGACGATCATCCGGCAGTGCGCGCGGCCCTCGCGGCGCGCGACAACGCGCAGCGCAACCTCGACAAGAGCACTGTGGTCGCTCCGGCCGCCGGCATCGTCAGCCAGGTGGCGAGCCTCAATGTCGGCCAGTTCATCAATACCGGCTCGACCATCGCGACGCTGGTCGAAACCGGCGACACCTGGGTGGAGGCCAACTTCAAGGAAACGCAGCTGACCACCCTCGCCGTCGGCATGCCGGCCGAGGTGAAGGTCGATGCCTATCCGGGCCTCGCGATCGAATGCCAGGTGGCTTCGATCGGCGCGGCGACCGGCGCGGAGTTCGCGCTGATCCCGGCGCAGAATGCCACCGGCAACTGGGTGAAGGTCACGCAGCGCATCCCGGTCAACATTGCCTGCGATACGGGCACTGACCTGCTCCGCGCCGGCATGAGCGCCACCGTCAACGTCGACACCAAGCCCGCAGGGGCCCAGGCTGCCGAAGGCCAGAAGGCGCTGTAAAATGGCCGCCGCTGCCGCTGTTTCGGCGCCCACCGTCGTCGTCAGGAACAAGGGCCTGCTCACCGCCGCCATCATGGTGGCGGTGATCATGCAGGTCCTCGACACCACGATCGCCAATGTCGCCCTGCCCCATATGCGCGCCAGCCTCGGCGCGTCGCAGGACGAGATTAACTGGGTGCTGACCTCCTATATCGTCGCCGCGGCCATCGCGACGCCGCTGACCGGCTGGTTCTCCGACCGCTTCGGCCGGCGCAACCTGCTGCTGGCGGCAGTGGTCGGCTTTACCGCGGCCTCGCTGCTTTGCGGCATTGCCACCAACCTCGCGCAGATGGTGGCATTCCGCGTCATCCAGGGTGTCTGCGGCGCCATGCTGGTGCCGCTGGCCCAGGCGACGATGATGGACATCAACCCGCGCGAACAGCTCGGGCAGGCGATGGCGATCTTCGGCGCCGGCATCATGTTCGGGCCGATCATCGGGCCGACGCTGGGCGGCTGGCTGACCGAGACATTCAACTGGCGCGCGGTGTTCCTCGTCAACCTGCCGGTCGGGATCGTCGCCTTCTTCATGCTGGCGGCGCTAATGCCGAACACCGTGATCAAGATCCGCAAGTTCGACTTCTTCGGATTCGGCATGCTGGCGCTCGCGGTGGCATCGCTGCAGATGCTGCTCGATCGCGGCCAGGGCGTCGGCTGGTTCGATTCGACCGAGATCTGGCTCTATCTGCTGCTCGCCATTTCGGGCCTGTGGGTGTTCATCGTCCACTGCCTGACCGCCGAGAACCCGTTCATGGACATGGGCATGTTCAGGGATCGCAACCTAGTCACCGGGCTGGTGCTGATCTTCATCACCGGCATCACGCTGTTCTCGGGCCTCGCCCTCTTGCCGCCGATGCTGCAGAACCTGATGGGCTTTCCGGTGATCGAAACGGGCCTCTTAATGGGGCCGCGCGGTATCGGCACCATGGTGTCGATGATCGTCGTCGGCCGGCTGGTGTCGAAGTATGACCCGCGGCTTCTTGTGGTCGGCGGCACTTTGCTGATGGGCTATTCGCTCTACATGATGACCGAGTTCGACATCGTCATGGGCTCGGGGCCGATCCTGCTCTCAGGGTTCCTGCAGGGCATCGGCATGGGCTTTGTGTTCGTGCCGCTCAACTCGCTGGCCTTCGCCACCATTAATGCGAAGTACCGGGTCGACGCGACGGCGATGTTCAGCCTGATCCGCAATGTCGGCCAGGGCGTCGGCATCTCGGTGGTGACGACGATCCTCGCCCAGATGCAGGTGGTGAACTACGGCGAACTGGCGGAGCGGGTGACACTCGACTCGGGTCCGCTGCGCGACTTCGCGGCGGCCTATGGCGGCTTTGCCAATGTGGTCGGCACGATCCACGGGATGATCACCCAGCAGGCGGCGATGCTCGCCTTCCTCGACGACTTCCACCTGATGATGATCCTGACCTTCGTGTCGCTGCCGATCGTTTTCCTGCTCCGCCGGCCGAAGGCGGCAAAGCCGATGACGGCGGAGGAGCGCGCCCACGCCATGGGTGAATAACGACTAAGCCCGGGCGCACGCGGCCGGGTGGACCACAACAACTACAGGGTAAAACGACATGGCCAATCAGTTTGAGATTGTTCACGACCTCCTCGATCTCGCCGGCGCCCGCTGGACCGTCGACGTGCTGTCGGTGATGCGAGACGGCAAGCTGCGGTTCAACGAGATCTCGCGCGCGGTCGACGGCATCTCGCAGAAGCAGCTGACGCAGACGCTGCGCAACCTGCAACGCCACGGTTTTGCGGCGCGCGCCGCTTTCGCCACCATTCCGCCGCGGGTGGAATACGAGTTGACTGAACTGGGTCGCGACTTCGCCGCCAGCGTCAGCCCACTCGGCTCGTTCGCAGTGCGCAACCAGCAGAGCATCGAGGCGGCGCGCCGCAATTTCGACGGCTCGGCCGCGTAAAAGCATTCCCCGCCCCTTGCGGCGGGGCACGGCGCCAAGAGCGCCACCACGGAGGGGGCCTTACCCCCCATGCATGATCGTGCAAGGCTCCCTCCGTTCTTCCTCGACCGTTAGTGCATGCGAGGCCTGCACCCGGCGCGGCCATCGTTCATTGAGCATTGTGGATCAAACGCCTACATCCGGTGCGGGCACTGCAAGTGGGGTTTGAGATGACCAACTCGGCTCAACGGCATCGGGTCGTCGTGATCGGCGGCGGCTTTGGCGGTCTGGCAGCGATCCAGAAGCTGAAGGGCGCCGATGTCGACATCACCATCATCGACCGGCGCAACCACCACCTGTTCCAGCCCCTGCTCTACCAGGTAGCGACCACCGCCCTCAGCCCTTCGGAAATCGCCTGGCCAATCCGCATGCTGGTGAAGTACCGGCCGGAAGTGACGACGCTGCTCGGCAACGTCACCGGTATCGACAAGACGGCACAGCTGGTCGAGCTCGAAGATGGCGGGCGAGTTCCCTACGACAGCCTGATCATCGCCACCGGGGCGCGGCACGCCTATTTCGGCCATGACGACTGGGAGCCGTTCGCCCCCGGCCTCAAGACGCTCGAAGACGCCACCGCGATGCGGCGCCGTCTGCTGCTGGCCTTCGAGGCGGCGGAGCGCGAAACTGATCCGGACAAGCGCAAGGCGCTGCTGACCTTTGCCATTATCGGCGCCGGCCCAACGGGGGTGGAACTGGCCGGTGCGGTGATCGAGCTGGCGCGCACCTCGCTGAGGCACGAGTTCCGCTCGATCAAGCCGGAAGAGGCCCGCGTCGTCCTGATCGAAGCCGGACCGCGGGTGCTGGCCAATTTCCGCGAAAACCTCTCGGCCTATGCCAAGTCGGCGCTGGAAAAGCTCGGCGTCGAGGTGATGCTGGGTCAGCCGGTGACCGAGGTGACGGCCGACACCGTGCGCTTCGACGGACAGGAGCTGCGCGCCAACACCATCATCTGGGCGGCGGGCGTGCTGGCCTCGCCGGCGGCGAGGTGGCTTGGGGTCGAGGCGGATCGCGCCGGACGGATCAAGGTCGAGCCGGATCTCACCGTGCCCGGCAGCCCGAACATCTTCGCCATCGGCGACACGGTGACGGTGCTGGCGCCGAACGGCAAGCCGGTCCCGGGGATCGGCGATGCAGCCAAGCAGGGTGGCAAGTATGCGGCCTCGGTGATCCGCGCCCGGCTCGCCGGGCAGACGGTCGACCCGTTCCGCTACAAGCATCTGGGCGACATCGCCACGGTCGGCAAGAGCGCCGCGCTGATCGATTTCGGCTGGCTCCAGCTCACTGGCTGGATCGGCTGGTGGACCTGGGGCCTCGCCCATATCTACTTCCTGATCGGGCTCAAGAACCGCATCTCGGTGGCGATCAGCTGGCTGTGGATCTACCTGACGGGACACCGCAGTGCCCGACTGATCACCTGGGGCGAGGCCGGCAGCGGCAAGAAGTGAGGTTTTGCCCCGCGATCTGAAGGGCTAGAGTTTCCCGATGGACGAAATCACCGGCATAGACAGGTTCGATCACGCATCGGAACTCGGCCACTGGACGCTGTGGCGCAAGCGGCCGCAGGCGCTGCTGCAACCGCACGTCATCGAACTCCAGGGCTATGTCGAGACCGGTGGCGCGCCGCTGGTGCGGCGGGAGCTGCCATTCTCGGGCATCCCGCTGATCCTGGTGTTCGAGCATCACTTCAGCGTGTTCGGCGACGACGGGGCCGAGAACCTGCGGCTGGGACAGGGTTTCGTTGCCGGCTTGACCGATCAGCCGACACTGGTCGGCTCGCCGGGCTACGCCTTCAGCATGCAGGTCAACTTTACCCCACTCGGCGCTCGCCGCATCCTCGGCCTGGACCTCCATGAGATCGCCGGAGCGGTAGTGCCGGCCGACGCCCTGCTCGGGGCAACGTTTCGTGGTCTCGAGGACCGGTTGGCGCACGCCGTCGGCTGGCCGCAGCGTTTCGCCCTCTTCGAGCGCTACCTGCTCGACCGGCTCGACCAGAACGCGGCGGCAACGCCGCTGGTCGAGGCCGCTTACACACAACTGGTCGCGGCCGGGGGAAGCCTCGATATCGCCGGGCTCGCGGCCGGCCTGGAGATCAGCCGCAAGCACCTCGGTACGCTGTTTCGGCGCGAGATCGGCATCACACCGAAGGCGGCGGCGCGGCTGCTGCGGTTCGAGAGGGCACTCGCGGCGCTGCGTTCCGGTCAGGTGCAGTCGCTGGCCGAGCTTGCTTATGCCTGCGGCTATGCCGACCAGTCGCACTTCAACGGCGAGTTCCGCTCGATGAGCGGCCAATCGCCAACCGCCCTGCTGCGCGCCAGCCTGCCGGATGGGAGCGTGCTGGTGTCGCGGAGGTAACAAATCTCCAAGACTGGGGTGGAGCACACGGGCAAGTCTCTCTCCCCCATCAATGGAGATGAGCGATGGCTTCGACAGTAATCCCCTGCCTCACCTATGAGGATGCACCGGCCATGATCGACTGGCTGTGCGAGAATTTTGGCTTTGTCCGGCACGAGATCAACAGCGACGGCAATGGCGGCATCTCGCATGCCGAACTGCGACTCGGAGACGGCATGATCATGCTGGGCTCGCCGCATCCGCACACCGAGTTCGGCCGCGCCATCTCTACACCCGACAAGCTGGGCGGCACCACTCAAAGCCCCTATGTGATCGTCGACGATGTCGACGGGGTGTATGAGAATGCCAGGGCGAACGGCGCCGAGATCGTGCGCGAGATTCGCACCGAGAGTTACGGCGGCCGCGGCTTTACCTGCCTCGATCCCGAAGGGCATTTGTGGAGCGTCGGCAGCTACAGCCCGTGGGCGCGGGGCTGAAAAGACAAAGGCCGGGCACCCTGAGGGTACCCGGCCTTTCAACTCAAGTTCTACGCCAGATCAGGCGGCCGAAATCTCGGTGACGGCGATCTTGCCGGTGCGGCGGTCTTCGCCGGTCTCGAACGAGACCTTCTGGCCTTCGCTCAGGCCGGTCAGGCCAGCGCGCTGCAGAGCGGTGGCGTGCACGAACACGTCCTTCGCGCCGCTGTCAGGCTGAATGAAGCCGTAGCCCTTCTGATCGTTGTAGAATTTGACGGTGCCCTTTTCCATCGGGGGAGTCCCTCTTCGCAGTGATGTGGTGGACAGAACGACATGCGATCACCCTGCCCGGTCAGTCGAATTTTGGAAGTCCTATCGTGCGCCTGACCGAGAGCGGGGGCATACGGCCGGAAGTCAGCCAAATGTCGATGGCAAACGAGATAATCGGCGCGCGCAAGATTGGCAAGTGAGCGCGCGCGATCACATCACGCTTTGGAAACGATGCGGTTGGGCGAGAGCCAGTATGGTGGCATCGCGCCGGCGAGGTTGGAGAGCGGCAGCACCTCCGGCTTGAGCCGGATGCCAAGCACATCGCCCATGAAGGCCCGGCGCGCTTCGATGCGGCCCCAGACCTCAGGAAAATCGACCTTCAGCTCGGCCCTGCCCCGCTCGTCGAGCAGCGCGATGCCATCCTCGATGTTGGCGCCATAGTAGGGCGGACCGGCTGCCGGAATGATGTCGCACTGCACCGCCTGACCTGAGAGGAAGGGTTCCTTCGAGCCGGGATAAACCTGGGTGTTCATCCACTCGTCGAGGTGAATCAGGTGGCCCGGGTTGAGGACCAGCTTGAAGAACGGCGTATCGAGGTGACGGCGTGCCAGGGCGTCGAGTTCGCCACCGGTAACGCCGATGCCGATGGTTTCGTACCATTCGGCGACACAGGTGAAATAGGGTCCGGCAAGGCGGTCGACATAGTCGCGGACATTGGCGGGTAGTTCCGACTCATCTTCGACCAGCCAGCCCATGCGGCTCGACAGGCCACCCCAGTAGCCGACCGCCGAGGTCATCGGGTCGCCCTTAGCGAGCGTCTTGCCCGACGGGCTGTTGAGCCCGACCAGCTTGTCGCCGGACGAGAACATGGTGTGACACGAGTGCGGCAGCACGCCGAGGCGCATCTGCTGTACCGCCTCGAACTCGCTCATCCCCGGCCGCACGTTGGCGATCAACGCCTTGACGGCTTCCGAGCAAGCGACGGCGCCGAACTCGAACTGGGCGAGCTGGACGATCTCGTTGACGGCGCGGAGCCCGGTCACCGCGTGCATCAGCAGGGCATTGGCATTCACCACGCGCCCGTCGGCGCCGACGATCTGCCGCAAGGTGTCGACGATGTAAGAGGGCGTTTCGAGCCAGGATTCGGGCTTCGATGCTTCGTCGGGCCCAAAGTATTTCCAGCCGAGCACGCCGACGCGCTGATTGACGGCAATGCCCGCGTTGCGCAGCACTTCGGCCAGCGCCGGAGTCTTGGTGCGATCCTGGCCGAGCAGCCCGAACGGCGGATAAAGCCGCGCCTCGACCTCGATCGCGGCACCGGCGGCGCGGCCAAGGTTCTCGGGACCAGCCAGCAGCGTCGGGGTGGCGTCAGGGGTGATGAGCAGCAGCGCTTCCTCGAAGCGCGGATCGAAGCCGGTGATGTAACTGAGGTTCGCCGAGTGCTCACGATCGGCGTAGACGACCAGTGCATCCAGCCCGGCAGCGCGGCGGGCCCTGCCCAGGGCGGCGAAGCGGGCGAGGTAGACGGAACGGTCGAGTTCTGGACGCGTTGCTGGAATGCCGAAGTCAGGCAGCTTGGCGTCGATCAGGCGGAAGGCAGGCATAGACGGAATCCCCCAAACCGAGGCGATTTGTTTCGCGGCTCGGTGTTTTTCGCAATCGTGGAAGAAACCGCCTCTGAAAGCAACCGGCGCGCGGGCGCCGCGACATCTCGCGCAGGGAGAGTTGACAAGTCGCAAAAACTAGATGCTATTAAGAACCATTCGCAACAAGAGATTACCCGACCGATGATCACGCGCCGCCGCCTCACCGTCCTGGCCCTTGCTTTGGCAGCTGGGATGCTGGCCCTGCCCGGGCTGGCGCAGGAAAAATTCAAGGTGGTGACGACCTTCACCATCATCGCCGACATCGCACGCAACGTGGCGGGCGATGCAGCAGTGGTCGAGTCGATCACCAAGCCGGGCGCCGAGATCCATGGTTACACGCCCGGACCGCGCGATATCGTCAGGGCGCAGGGTGCGAACCTGGTGCTGTGGAACGGCATGAACCTCGAGCAGTGGTTCGTGAAGTTCTTCGAGAACGTGAAGGATGTCCCGCAGGTGGTGGTGAGCGATGGGGTCGAGCCGATGAGCATCGGTGAGGGGCCCTATACCGGCAAGCCCAACCCGCATGCCTGGATGTCGCCCAGTAACGCGCTGATCTATGTCGAGAACATCCGCAAGGCGCTGGTGCAGTATGACCCGGCGAATGCTGCAACCTACGATGCCAACGCCGCGGCCTATTCCGAGCAGATCAAGGCGCTGGATGCGCCACTGCGAGCTCGTCTCGGGCAGATTCCGGTCGAGCAGCGCTGGCTGGTCTCCAGCGAGGGCGCCTTCAGCTACCTGGCGCGCGACTACGACATGAAGGAACTCTACCTCTGGCCGATCAACGCCGACCAGCAGGGCACGCCGCAGCAGGTGCGGAAGGTCATCGACGCGGTGCGCGCCAACAAGATCCCGGTGGTGTTCTCCGAGAGCACGGTGTCGGACAAGCCGGCCAAGCAAGTCGCCAAGGAAACCGGCGCCGCCTATGGTGGCATCCTCTATGTCGACTCGCTCAGTGAAGCCGACGGCCCGACGCCGACCTACCTCAAACTGCTCGAAGTCACGGTCGACACCATCGCCAAGGGATTCGGGAAGTGACGCTTACCGCCAACGTGCCGCACGAGGCATGGAATCCGGCGCCGCAGCCGAGCCTCGAGGTCGAGGGCGTCACGGTCGCCTACCCCAATGGCAACGTGGCGCTGCGGGATGCAACTTTCGGGCTCGGGGCCGGCACTATTGCCGGCCTTGTCGGCGTCAACGGCAGCGGTAAATCCACCCTGTTCAAGGCGATCATGGGCTTCGTCCAGCCGATCGCCGGCGAGGTTCGCATCGCCGGCCTGCCGGTGCGCGAGGCGCTGAAGCGCAACATCGTCGCCTATGTGCCGCAGGCCGAAGAGGTCGACTGGAACTTCCCGGTGCTGGTCGAGGACGTGGTGATGATGGGGCGGCAGGGCCATATGGGCTTTTTCCGCATGCCCTCGGCACGCGACCGCGAGCTGGTCGAGCAATCGCTGGCCCGGGTCGGGATGAGCGACTATCGCAAGCGCCAGATCGGTGAGCTGTCGGGCGGGCAGAAGAAACGCGTGTTCCTGGCCCGCGCACTGGCGCAGGAAGGCCGGATTATCCTGCTCGATGAGCCGTTCACTGGGGTGGACGTGCAGACCGAAGCGGCGATCATTACGCTGATGCAGGAGTTGCGTGGCCAGGGCCAGCTGATGCTGGTTTCGACCCACAACCTTGGCAGCGTTCCGGATTTCTGCGACCAGGTGGTGCTGGTCAACCGCACCGTGCTGGCCTTCGGCCCCACCGCCGAAGTGTTCACCCAGGCCAATCTCGAGAAGGCGTTTGGCGGCGTGCTGCGCCACTTCCACCTCGCCGGCGATGACCTTCACGACGACAAGGACCAGCGCCGGGTCACCGTCCTGACCGACGACGAGCGCCCCGTGGTGTTCTACGGCGAGAATGGTGGCAGCAAGCCGGCCTCGCCCAGCAAAGCGCGGGACGAGAAATGATCGAGGAGCTGCTCGTCCCCTTCACCTATGACTACATGGTCAAGGCCATGTGGGTGTCGGCGCTGGTCGGCGCCGTCTGCGCCTTCCTCTCGGCCTACCTGATGCTGAAGGGCTGGTCGCTGATCGGCGATGCTCTCGGCCACGCCGTGGTGCCCGGTGTCGCCGTGGCGTACCTCCTCGGCCTCCCCTACTCCGCCGGCGCGTTCGTTGCCGGTGGCCTCGCCGCTGCTTCGATGGTGCTGGTGCGGGCGCGGACCAAGCTGAGGGAGGACGCCGTCATCGGCATTATCTTCACCTCGTTCTTCGCCCTGGGCCTGCTCATCGTGTCGCTCAACCCGACCGCCGTCGATGTGCAGGCGATCGTCATGGGCAACATTCTCGGTATCTCGGACGGCGACGTCATCCAGGTGGTGATCATCTCGCTGGTTTCGCTGGCGATCCTCATCCTCAAGTGGAAGGACCTGATGCTGGTGTTCTTCGACGAGAACCACGCGCGCACCGTCGGGCTCAATCCGCGGGCGCTGCAGGTGCTGTTCTTCGCTTTGCTCGCCGCCTGCACGGTGGCCGCACTGCAGACGGTCGGCGCGATCCTCGTCATCGCCATGGTGGTGACGCCGGGCGCCACGGCCTATCTCCTGACCGACCGGTTCCGGAACCTCCTCATCATTGCGGTGATCCTCGGCTCGGCTACCGCGGCGGTCGGCGCCTATATCAGCTTCTTCCTCGACGGCGCCACCGGCGGCGTCATCGTCTCGCTCCAGACGGCGCTGTTCCTCCTCGCCTTCTTTTTTGCCCCCAAGCACGGACGGCTCGCCGCGCGGCGGCGAGCTTTGCGCGAAGCGGGAGTGAACTGATGGACGCGCTTTACGCCTTTTTCGTCGAACCGCTCACCTATGACTTCATGCAGCGGGCGCTGCTCGTTGCCATCCTCGTCGGCGCCGTCTCGGCAGTGCTGTCGTGCTTCCTGGTGCTGAAGGGCTGGTCGCTGATGGGCGACGCCATCTCGCACGCTGTGCTGCCCGGTATCGTCATCGCCTATGTGATCGGCCTGCCGATCGCCATCGGGGCGTTCGTCGCCGGGCTGTTTGCGGCGGTGAGCACGGGCTACCTGAAGGATAACAGCCGGATCAAGGAAGACACTGCCATGGGCATCGTCTTCACCGGCATGTTCGCGGTTGGCCTGGTGCTGTTCTCGCGCATCGAGACCGACCAGCATCTGAGCCACATCCTGTTCGGCGATATGCTGGGCGTCACCTGGCAGGATCTGATCGAGACGGCGATCATCGCGCTCGGCACGCTGCTGATCGTCCTCGCCAAGCGCCGCGACTTCCTGCTCTATGCCTTCGATCCGCAGCATGCCCGCGCCATCGGCCTGCCGGTGAAGCTGCTGCATTACGGCCTGTTGGCCCTGCTCTCGATCACCATCGTTGCGTCCCTCAAGGCGGTCGGGATCATTCTCGTCGTCGCCATGCTGATCGCCCCGGGCGCCATCGGGTTCCTGCTGGCCAAGCGATTCGAGGCGATGCTCGCGATCGCCATGACGGTCGCCATCGGTTCGGGGGTGCTGGGTACGCTGATCAGCTTCAGCATCAATGGCGCGACGGGGCCGTGCATCGTGCTGATCCAGGCCGGGGTGTTCCTCGTGGCGCTGCTGTTCGCGCCGGGTAGTGGCTTGCTGCGCCGGCGGGTGGCGTAGCATTTGGCTGGTCGCTCCCGATCGTGTAGGCTCCACGTGCTGGAGATTTGCCATGTCCACTTCGCCAAAAAGAGAAAGCTCCCCCGAGCAGCGGCCCTCGTTGTGGCGGCCGCGCGAACAGCGGGAGCAGATATCTGAAGAGGGCAAGCGGTGGCTTGAAGAGAACGCCGAAGCGATCAAAGCATGGAACGAGTGGGTGGAGAAGAACGGTCTTCCACTCGCCAAGTACCGTATGTTCTGAATGGCGCGCTTTGACGTGTTTCTGGTGGATGGCGTCCATTGCCTGGACGTCCAGACCAGCCTTCTCCCGTCGATGGGCACTCGTCTGGTCGTTCCGCTCCTGCCTCAAGACAAGGTCCCAAAGCCCCTTCGGAAACTGCATCCGGTGGTTGCCGTGTCGGATCAGAACCTCGTCATGGCGACCCATCTGATGCTCGCGGTTCCCGAAAGCAGCTTGGGCCGTCCGTTGACGTCTCTGTTCCCGCGTTACGATGAGATTGTCGCCGCGGTCGACATGATCTTCAACGGCTTCTAGTCCTGCACCGCCACGTCGGTGACCACGCTCTTCGACAGCTGGCGTTCGCGCAGCCAGATGTAGAGGCCGGAGCCGATGACGATCGGGGCACCGACGAAGATCCAGACATCGGGCGGTTGGTTGAAGATCAGCCAGCTCGCCGCAGTCATGAAGATGATGTGCAGGTAGCCGAAAGGCGCGAGGACGGAAGCGGCGGCGAAGCGGTGTGCGGTCGTCACCAGCAGGTGCCCCACCAGGGCCGCGGCGCCGATGCCGACGAAGAGCGACCAAGTCATCGGATCCTGAGGCCACACCCAATCGCCGAGCGAGAACGGGGCGATGCACGCGGTGGCGACGGCTGCGGCCCAGAACTGCTGCGTCGTCGTCGAGTCGACACCGGCGAGCTTGCGGGTCAACAGGTTGTAGAGCGCGCTGAACAACGCCGTGATCAGCGACAGCACCACCGCGGGATGGAACGCCTCAGTGCCGGGCTGGACGATCACCAGCACGCCGAGAAAGCCGACGCCGATAGCGGCCCAGCGCCGCCAGCCCACCGTCTCGCCCAGCATCGGGATCGATAGAGCGCAGAGGATCAGCGGCATGGTGAACGAGATGGCCGAAGTCACGGTAAGCGGCAGGAAGGTGAGCGCGAGGAAGTTGGCAACCGTCGAGCCGAGCAGGCAAAGCCCGCGGGCCACTTCAACCTTGAGATTGCGCGTCGCAGCGAGAGTCCGGATACCCCGCTGCGGCAGGAAGAACGCCAGCACCAGGACGAACTGGCCGGCATAGCGGACGAACACCACCTCCATGGTGGGCAGGCCTGCCTGCGTCATCAGCTTCGCGCAGCTGTCGATGATGGTGTAGCAGAGATAGGCGCCGAGCATCATGCCGATGCCGAGCAGACGGCGATCCTCGATCGGCTTGACGGTCACGGCCACGCTCAGTCCTCCACTGGGGCGACGGTGACGGGACGGCGCAACTGGCGCTCGCGGAACCAGATATAGATGCCCGAACCGATGATGATCGGCGCACCGAGGAAGAACCAGGCGTCGGGCGGCTCGGCGAAGATCAGCCAGCTGGCGAGCGCCAGCAGCAGCAACTCGGTGTAGCTGAACGGCGCGAGCGTCGAGGGGGGCGCGAAGCGGTGCGCGATGGTGTTGAGCTGGTGCGCGATCATCCCGGCGATGCCGATGGCGAGGAAGGCGAACCACCCTGCCCCATCGGTGGGCCAGACCCAGCCGTTGAAAGCGAACGGGGTGATGCAGGTCAACGCGATCAGGCCCGAGTAGACCTGCTGCGTTGCCGCCGAATCGACGCCGGCCAGCTTGCGCGTGATGATGCCGTAGAAAGCGGCGCAGAGCGCGCCGGCGAGGCAGATCAGCGAGGCCGGGTGGAACGCGGCTGTGCCCGGCCGGACGATGATCAGGATGCCGACGAAGCCGACGCCCACCGCGGCCCAGCGGCGCCAGCCGATCTTTTCCCCGAGGAAGGGGCCGGAGAGCGCTGTGACCATGAGCGGCATGGTGAACATCAGCGCCCCGGTCACCGTCAGCGGCAGGAACTGCATGGCGCCGAAATTGGCGGCCGTGACCCCGAGCAGGCAGAGGCCGCGCACGAGCTGCAGCTTCCAGTTGCGGCTGACGAACAGGCTGCGCTGGAACGGCAGGAACAGCGCAATGGCCAGCGCCACGTGAATGGCGTAGCGAATGAAGACGATCTGCGTGAGCGGCAGCCCGATGAAGCCGAGATACTTGGCCGAGGTGTCGAGCGTGGCGAAGAACAGCTGGCTGAACAGCAGCAGGCCGATGCCGAAATTGCGGCGCTCCTCGACCGGAGCGATGGTGGAAGTCATTGAAGGGTCCGAAGCACCGCCGAGAACTGCGGCACCGCTGCACCAAAGGGCGCAGCGGCACGGCCTGTCAATGGCAGGCCAGCAGCAAACGGTTCAGTTGAACTAAAGTCTGGCGGCGCCGGGCTCGCGTTCGATGGTGCGGCGGGCGAGGACGAACAGGGCAAACAGGATGGCGGTGGACCCAAGGTCGCCGACGAGGCTCAAACCCCAGAACGGGATGGCTGAGACATAGCAGGCAATAAGCCCGTCGAGGCCGAAGCCGTAATAGCCGCCGAGATAGACGCCGAAGTTCGAGATGAGGAAGAATGCGAGACTGGCGAGAAAGGCCGCGCCACCAAGCCTCAGCACCGACAGCTGCCGCAGCAAACCACGCCCGATCAACACGCCGGCAAGCATGCCGGCATAGGTGAACACCGCCGAGCTGTGCCAGCCGAGCACGGTGTCGGCGAGCCCCATGATGGCGACGGGGATAAGCGCCGCGAGCCAGGGGCTGCGGAGAGCATAGGCGCCGAGAAGGCTCACCCCCACCACTGCCGTGACGTTGGGCGGGTGCGGGATCAGCCGGCTCAGGACGCCGATGACGATCAATCCCAGGGCAAGTCGTTCGCTGTTGGTCACGGTCAAAATCTCCTCGGCCGATTGTCCGACCGTCCGGCGTCAGCGTCAACCGCTCAGGCGGCGGTGGCTGCCCGGTTCTCGGCGGCAAAGCCATCGCAATAGACCATGCGGGCGTGGTCGCCTGTGGCCTTGGCGTGGCGGATGCCCCAGGTCTGCAGACTATCCATAAGCGGCGCCAATGACAGGCCGAGCTCGGTGGCGCTGTATTCGACATGCGGCGGGGCAGCGGCAAACACCGTCCTCACGATCAGCCCGTGCTCCTCCATCTCGCGCAATTGCTGCACCAGCACCTTCTGCGAAATGCCGGGGATGCCGCGCTGCAACTGCGACAGGCGCTGCGGGCCGGCCAGCACGTGGAACAGGATGTAGAGCTTCCAGCGCCCGCCGATGATCTGCAGGGTGCGTTCTAGCGGCCAGGTCGAGAGGCGGTTCATCGCGGGCTCCGTTGCGCGCACCGGACGGTGCGTATGACACCAGAAAGTCTGTAGCGAGCGAGGTTCGATATCGGAACAAGGGACGCCTTCGACAAGGAGATTTCTGTCATGAAGGTTGTTTCGTTTTCAGCGTTTGGCGGCCCCGAGGAGTTGCGATTGGTCGAGGTAGCGGCACCAGTTGCCGGGCCGGGCCAGGTGCTGATCAAGGTGGAGGCGATCGGGCTCAACCTCGGCGACGCCATCATCCGCTCCGGTCGCTCAGGGCTGCAACTGCCGATGCCGTTCATCCCCGGCGGTGAGGTGGCGGGAACGATCGTTGCTGTCGGCGAGAACGTCAGCAGTATCGCCTTCGGCGACCGGGTGCTGGGCGCGATCTTCGCCGAGCCGCGGCTGGATGGCGGCTATGCCGAACTGGTGACGGTCGCCGCCGAGGTGGTGTTCAAGCTGCCTGAAGCAGTGTCGTTCGACGCGGCCGTGGCACTGGCGGTGCAGGGACTGACGGCGGAACAATTGCTTGCCCGCAACCACGTCGCCGGGAAATCGGTGTTGGTGCACTCGGCGGCCGGCGGCGTCGGTCAGTTGCTCGTGCGCCTGGCCCGGATTGGCGGAGCCGGTCGGATTACCGGCACGGTGGGAAGTGCCGCGAAGCGGTACGCGGCAGCATCTGCGGGGGCAGACCAGGTCGTGGTGTCGACATACCCCGACTGGGCCACCGAAGCGCCCGGTCCCTATGATGTGATCTTCGACGCCGCAGGTGGCGAGATCACCGCGATCGGCCTCCCCCTGCTCGCGCCGGAGGGCCGCTACGTGGTCTATGGCGGCGCCAGCGGGACCTATCCGAGCTTTGCTCCGGCGCAGATTGCCGGCGTCACAGCCGCGGCACAGACCATTTCCGGTTTCTCGCTGTGGTCGCTGCTCGGCGACCCGGCGCGGCGTGGACCGGCGCTCAGGGCATCGTATCAGCGGCTGTTCGGCGCAGTGGCGGATGGATCGCTCGCCGTCGAGATCGGGCATCGTTTTGCGCTGGCCGAGGCGACGGCCGCGCATCGATTGATCGAGAGTCGTGCCTCAACGGGGAAGATCGTGCTGGTGCCGTAGCCGTCGGCGCGTGGGGCACCCCCACCCTCATTCCCTCCCCACAAGGGGGAGGGAGGCGATAGCTGCATGGCCTCGGTTCCAGCGCCTCCCTCCCCCTTGTGGGAGGGATCAAGGGTGGGGGTGGCCACACGCTCCGGCGCTAGTACGTCTCCCGCAGGTGCCCGACCTTCAGCCCCTTGGCCAAAGCTTCCTTCGTCACCTTGGCCCCGTGGCGCGGCGTAAAGCTCAGCTTCACCTCGCGCCCGGGCAGCAGCGTTACCGCGTTGTCGGAGAAATAGCCTGGCACATCCACCGTCGCAGTCACGAACACTGCCGGCTTATCGGATGTCAGCGTCAGCACCGGCGCCTTGTCGCCGCCGGACCAGCTCGCCTTCACCTTGGCCTCGCCCAGCTCGTAGGCCTTGTAGGCTTTGGGGAAGTAGTCGTTCTCGCCCAGGAGCTTGCCGTCCTCGGCAGTCCAGGAGAAGAACAGGAACTCGTTGGGACCGAGATCGCTCAGCTTCAGCCTCGTGGCGACCACCGCCTTGTCGGGGTTGGTTTTCGCCTTCGCAGTGGCGATGACCCGGGCCTTGCCGTTGGCATCCACCGCCTGGACTTCCACAGCGATTTCAGCCTTTTCGGCGGTATCGTTGATGGTCTTGAGGAGGATGGTGTCGCCGTCCGGCACGGCCACCACATTGATGGGATTGTAGAAGCGCTTCGCCATGTAGTGCAGCAGCTTCCACTGCCCGCCATAGTCGAGGCTCGACCAACTGGCCACCGGGTAGACGTCGTTGATCTGCCAGTAGAGCGTGCCCATGCAGCGCGGCTTGGTCGAGCGCCAGTATTCGATGGCGGTCTTGATCGCGAGGCCCTGCTGGATCTGGCTCAGGAACACCATGTTCTCGAAGCCCGACGGAAAGCGAAAATAGCGCGTCATGGTTTCGAGGATGCGCGAGTTGCCGCCTGTATTGCGCTGGTGCGCCTCCATCACCGGTGAGGTCGGGTTGCGATCGGCCGGGGTGGTAAAACTCTCGATGATGTTCATCGAGGTAAAACTCTGGAAGCCGAATTCCGAGGCAAAGCGCGGGTTGACGTCGCGATAGGCGGAGAAATCCTTGGCCGAGTGCCAGACGCTCCAATAGTGGGTGTCGCCGCGCGTATCCATCAGCCAGCCGTCGGAATAATCCATGTAGCCGAGCGACGGGGAAGACGGCCAGAACCGGCGGGTCGGATCCTCGTCCTCGACGATGTAGCCGAGCATCGAGTTCAGCCGGTCGTAGTTGGCGACATAGCGCTCCGGCGCCGCCTTGGTCTCGGGAAACCAGTGAAGCGAGCCGATCACTTCGTTGTCGCCGCACCACAGCGCAATCGAGGCATGGTGGCTGAGGCGGCGAACCTGCTGGGTGATCTCGGTGCGCACATCGGCAAGGAAGGCGCGATCGCTGGGGTAGCTCATGCAGGCGAACATGAAATCGTGCCAGATGAGGATGCCGAGCTCGTCGCACATCTCGTAGAAATAATCGGGCTCATACTGCCCGCCGCCCCAGATGCGGAGCATGTTCATGTTCACTGCCCTGGCGCTTTCGAGCAGGTCACGAACGGTGGCGGGAGTGATGCGGGAGGGGATGGCGTCGGCCGGGATCCAGTTGGCGCCAAACATCGAGATGTCGCGGCCGTTGATCCGCACCTTGAAGCTGTGGTCGATCTCGTCCTTCTCGACCAGCCATTCGAGTTTGCGCAAGCCGAGCTTGCGCTTGGTCACCTCTCCGTCGAGCGTGGTCCACAGTTCGTAGAGCGGCTGTTCGCCCTGCCCGTTCGGCCACCAGAGCTTAGGGTTCCTGATGGTGACGTTGTGGGTGAAGACGTTCTCGCCCGGGCGCACCACCACCTTGTCGGCGAGCTTCTGCCCATCGATCTCGTGCATCAGTTCGACCGAACCCTCGGCGAAAGCGAAAACCCGAGTCGTGATCGACAGTTCGACGGATTTCTTGCCATGCGCCTGCTCGACCGTGACGCTCTCCTGGCGGGCCAGCGTCGAGCGGCGGATGACCATGCGGCCATAGACGCCTGTCGGCATCAGGCAGATGCCCCAATCCCAGCCGGCGTGGCAGGCGGCCTTGCGCACGAAGTTCATGTGCACGCCCTCGAGCCCGTTCGAAAGGTAGTTGTAGGTGAAGGGGATCGGGAACGGGTGGCCGTCGGCGCGCGCCTTGGCCACATCGCGGGTCACTGCGAACTCGATGCGGAGCGTGTTGGTGCCCGGCTTCACCTTGCCGGTGACGTCGATGTCATAGCGGATGAACTGGTTCTGCGTCTCGGCGATGGGTTCGCCATTGAGGATGACCGTCGCGATGGTATCGACGTTCTCGAGCGTCAGCGTCAGGTAACCCTCGATATCGGCGGCCGTCGCCTCGAACTTCCGCTCCACCGTCCACGGGGTCCTATTGACCCACATGACGTCCACTTCGTTCTGTCCGAAATACGGGTCGGGGATCTCTTTCGCGTCGAGTAAGGCGGTGTGGACGTCGCCGGGCAGAACAATCGGAGCTTTGAGCTTGAGCTTCGGCGACGTGAGTTGGAACTGCCCCGCGAGATCGAGTTCACTGTAGCCGGTCGTGGCGGGCGCAGCCGAGGACTTGGCGGGCTCAACCGCGGTTTTGGTCTTCGCCATCGTGGGGGTGTCCTCCGAGAATACGAGCGCAATCGATTGCGGCATCGGTTGGCGCGTTTCTAGCGGTCGGTCGAGATGATTCCAATGGCGTTCAACCACAGCAGACGGTCCCCTCGCCCGCCTCAGTTCCCCCCCTTGACATGTGACCATTTGGTCACCTATTGTGATGTCTGTGGATGCCGTCTTCAAAGCGCTGGCCGATCCGACCCGAAGGCAGCTGCTCGACAGCCTGCGTGACACGGCCGGACAGACCCTGACCGAGCTCGAACAGGGGCTCGGCATGACGCGGTTCGGGGTGATGAAGCACCTCAAGGTGCTCGAAGAGGCGAAACTGGTGACGAGCCGCAAGGAGGGGCGGTTCAAATACCACTACCTGAACGCCTCCCCGATCCAGGAGGTCGCCGACCGATGGATCGCGCCCTACCAGAAGCCGTTCGCGCGCTTCGCCCTCGATTTGAAGAACCAGTTGGAGAGTTCAGTACCGATGGCCGACAAACCGAATTTCGTGCTCGAGACCTATATCAGGACGACGCCGCAGGCGCTGTGGGACGCGCTCACCCGCCCTGAACTCACGGCGCTCTACTATTACGGCACCAGGATCGACAGCGAACTGAAGCAAGGCGGACCGTTCCGTTACCTCAGCGGCGACGGGCAGGTGATGCTCGACGGCGAAGTCATCGAGATCGAGCCACTGAAGAAGATCGTCTCGAGCTTCATTCCGAGCTGGGCCAAAAACTCGCAGCCGACTCTCGTCACCTTCGCGATCGAGCCGCTGGGCGAGGTCGTCAAGTTCACCATCACCCACCACGACTACGAGAAGGCCAATGCCGGCATCGATACCGGCTGGCCGGTAGTCGTCGCGGGGCTGAAGACGCTGCTCGAGACAGGCAAACCGCTGAACCTGCCGACCAGCATGTGACGATCAAGCAGCGGCAAACAGGGAAACAGGAAATGGCAAAGTACATTCTGGGCTTTCACGGATCGCCCGCCACCTCACCGGCAGACCTCGAAGGTTCGATGGAGAAATGGGTCGCCTGGTACAAAGGCATGGGCGGCGCGGTTGCCGACATGGGCAATCCGGCGGGCCCGAGCAAGACCATCGGCGCCGACGGCCGCGTGGTCAGCACCAATGGCAATGCGCTGACCGGCTATTCCATCCTTGAAGCCAAGAGCCTCGACGATGCGATCTCGATGGCACGTGGCTGCCCGATCTATGCCGCCGGCGGCTCGGTCGAAGTCGCCGAACTGATGCCGATGTAAGGGCGATGGCGACTGCGCTCGCTCCACCACCGAGGTCATCGCCCAGTGGCTGATCGACCCAAAGCGGGCGCCCTCCCCTGAGGATATCGTCAAGACGCCGGGCGATCGGTGAGGCGTTCGGGCAGAAGTGAGGCGGTCGTCCTTAGCGGGTGGGTGCCACCAATTCCGCCTTCACACCGGTGTCATCCCAGCCTTCGCCAAGGGCGTCAGGTGATGGGTTAGGATTGTGCCCCACCCACCGGGTCATTCCTGCGAAAGCGGCAACCTCTGTTTTCTTGGCCTGCCGCACTATCGCAAACGGAGTTCCCCGCTTTTCGCGGGGATGACACCGAGTTTGGCGAGGCTGCAAGGCCGTCACACCGCGCCCCTTGACTCTCATAGCTATCGTATATAGCTATCATAGCTATAATCGTTAGCCATTGAGGTTTGCCATGTCCTCCACTGCTGGTTTTCCGCCGAACTCCGTCGTGACCACGCTTCGCATCGAAGGTCTGGTCGCCCTCATCGCCGCTGTCGCCGCCTACTGGTTCCTCGGCGGCAACTGGTGGCTGTTCGCAATTCTGCTGCTGGCGCCCGATCTCAGTTTCTTCGGATATTACGCCGGAGAGACGGCTGGGGCGAAGATCTACAACCTCGCTCACACCTATGCTGTGCCTGCCGTGCTCGGCGCCATCGGTTGGATCGGTGGTGTGTTCTGGCTCACCGAGGTGGCGCTGATCTGGGCCGCGCATATCGGCATGGACCGGGCGGTCGGCTATGGTCTCAAGTATCCGGGCGTCGCCCACCACACCCATCTCGGGCTTATCGGCCCCGCCAGGAAAGCCGCACGCAGTGCCGACGCCCGCTAAGACTTCACCCGCGCAACTCGCGAGCATCGCCAGGGCGTTGGTCGAAAGCTCCGGTCCCGACGCCCTCACCATGGGCGCCGTGGCCGCACGCGCCGGGATCAAGCCGCCGTCACTCTACAAGCACTTCGCCGACCGCGCGGCGATCCTCAAAGTGGTGGAGATCGGGATACTTCACGAGCTCGAAGCCTATCTCCGGCGCGAAATGCGGGGGCCGACACCCAAGGCGCGGCTGATCGCCATGGCCGCCGCCTATCGGCGCTTCGGCCATGCGGCGCCGAACCGCTACAGGGCCATCTACAGCGGCAACGCCTTCAACGACCCCGAAATCCGCGCCGCCTGCCTGTTCTCGGCGCTGCCGCTGTTCGAAGAGCTGAAAGCTGCCGGCATCGCCGAGGCGCGTATCCTGCCGCTGTCGCGCACCCTGGTGGCATTCCTGCATGGCTTTGTGCTGATGGAGATCGGCAATGCCTTCAACCTCGGCGGCAGCATCGAAGAGGCGTTCGAATCGAGCCTCGACACCATCCTGCGAGAAATCGCCTAGCAGTCTTGTCGATCTCACTGACGTTCACTCGTCGGGATGGTGGAGGCGGCCGATGCCGCCCAACCGAGGAGAAAGACGATGGGTGCAAGCGTACTTTACATGTCGATTTCGGCCGATGGTTTCATCACCGGGCCGAATGTCCGGCCCGACAACGGGCTGGGAGATGAAGGCCAGCACCTGCATGACTGGGTGTTCGGCGACGCCGAGGGCGGCGATTTCGATGCGGCACTAGCCCAGCTCAAGGGCGTCAACCGACAGATCTGGGACGAGACGATGGCGACCGGTGCCGTCGTTGCTGGCCGAAATACGTTCGAGCCGGCCGGTGGCTGGAACGGTGACCACCACGATGGCGTCGAGATCTTCATCGTCAGCCGGCAAGAAGCACCCGATTGGGTGCAGAAGTGGAAGAACGTGCACTATGTCGATGATCTCGGCGTCGCCATGCGAGAAGCGAAGGCCGCGGCGGGCACCCGCAACGTGATGATGCATGGCGGCGGCACGCTGGTGCCGATGGCGCTCAAGGCCGGACTGCTCGACGAACTGATGCTGCATCAGGTGCCGCTGCTGCTCGGCGAGGGTACGCGATTGTTCGATACGCTCGGGTTTGGGCTGCGCAGGCTCGAACGGCTGCGGGTGCTGGAGGGCGAAGGCGTCACGCACCTGCACTACCGGGTGCGGAAGTAGGATCGCGGCCGGTGCGTGGGGCCACCCCCACCCTAGATCCCTCCCCACAAGCGGGAGAGAGACGACTGAGGGCTCGCGGCACGCACCCTCCCTCCCTCTTGTGGGGAGGGTAGCGGAGCAGGTTTTGCGCGTAGCGCAAGGCCGTCGCGCAGTTGGGTGGGGGTGGCCCACGCACAGAACTCCCCCTACTCCGCCGCCTTGAGATCCAGGAAGCCGCCGGACTGCCGGGCCCACAGCGTCGCATAGTGGCCGCCGGACGCCAGCAGTTCGGCATGGGTGCCCTGTTCGACGATGCGCCCCTGTTCGAGCACGATCAGCCGGTCCATCTCGGCGATGGTGGAGAGCCGGTGGGCGATGGCGAGGACGGTCTTGCCCTGCATCAGCATCTTCAACTGGCTTTGGATCGCCGCCTCGACTTCACTGTCGAGCGCCGAGGTGGCCTCATCGAGCACCAGGATCGGGGCGTTCTTCAACAGCACGCGGGCAATCGCCACACGCTGGCGCTGGCCGCCCGAGAGCTTCACGCCGCGCTCACCGACGAAGGCGTCGTAGGCGGTGCGGCCCTTCTGGTCGATCAGGTGCTCGATGAAATCGTCTGCCTCGGCCGAAGCGGCGGCGGCAAACATCTCGTCGTCGGTGGCATCGGGCCGGCCATAGGTGAGGTTGGCGCGGATCGAGCGGTGCAGCAGCGAGGTATCCTGCGTCACCACGCCGATATTGGCGCGCAGCGATTCCTGGGTGACTTTTGCGATGTCCTGACCGTCGATCGAGATCGTGCCGCCCTGTACATCGTAGAAGCGAAGCAGCAGGTTCACGATGGTCGATTTGCCCGCGCCCGAGCGGCCGATCAGCCCGACCCGCTCCCCGGCTTTGATCTCAAGCTGCAGATCATCGATCACCGGCAAGGCGTTGTCGTATTTGAAGCTGACATGATCGAAGCGGATCGCCGCCTCGGTTATCAGCAGAGGCTTGGCGTCCGGTGCATCGACCAGCCCTAGCGGCCGGGCGATCAGCTCGGCGGAGTTCTGTGCGGTGCCGTAGTTCCGCATCAGGCCGTTGAGCTGGTTCATCAGGCGGCCGAGCAGGTTGTAGAGCCGCAGCACCAGGCCGGTGGTGAAGGCGACACCGCCGACGCTCACGAGGCCTTCGGTCCAGAGGTGCACGGACAGCGCCGCGATGCCGGCAATCGCCACGCCCGACAGCATGCCCATGGCCGTGCGCACGCCGACCAGCGTCCGCGCCAGCCTGGTCATCGCGGCAATAAAGCTCTCGAAGCCGGATTTGACGAACTTGTCGTCGGCTTCGGCGGTGCCGAACAGCTTCAGCGTCTGGATGTTGGAGAAACTGTCGACGATGCGCCCGGTCAGTACCGAGGCCTGCTCGGCCGCGCCAGCCGAGTATTTTCGCATGCGCGGCACGTAGTAGCGGGCGAGCGCGGCGAAGGCCGCAACCCAGAGCAGCACTGCCGCCGCGAGCCGCCAGTCGAGCTGTCCGACCAGCACCACGGTGGTGACGGTGTAGATGCCGATGAACCACACCACCTGCAGCAGGCTGACCATGAAGTCGCCCACCGCGCCGCCCGACTGCCAGACCTTGGATGCGATCGAACCGGCGAAATCGTTTTGGAAGAAGGTGAGGTTCTGCCGGATCACATGGGCATAAGCCTGCCAGCGCACCAGGTTGTAAAAGCCGAGATTGACCGTCTGCTCTTCCACCGTTGCCGAGAGCCAGGTGATGATGAAACGGACACCCAGCGTCACCACCAGCATCCAGACCAGCTCGGGCCCGAACCCGGCGATCAGGCCGGCCCAACCCTCAGCCTGCTGCGAGCTATCGAGAATATCGACGATGCGGCCGACATAGTAGAACAAGGCGGCCTCGACCAGCGCTACCAGCCCGCCCAGCACCAGCAGGGCGAGGAAAGCGAGCTTGGCCTGCGAGATGTAGAACCAGAAAAACCGCCAGGTCACCGCCGGCGGCTGCAGATCGCCGGACCGGCCGAACGGATCGGTCCAGTGCTCGAAGAAGCGGTGAATGGGCTCGAGCAATTTCATCGGGACCCTCAATAGCTTGAGTCCTAACGAAGTGAACGTGAAATCGGGTTAAGGTGGGTGGCACCGAGAGTGCCCCTAGCGTCTCCCTCCCCCTCGCGGGGAGGGATTAAGGGTGGGGGGAGCCGCACACTTGGTGCACGCGGCTCCCCCCACCCTAGCTACGCTATGAACTTGGCCGAGGCCAAGTTCAGCTGCGCTACCCTCCCCGCAAGGGGGAGGGTGAACCGGTGCATAGGCGGAACACCTGCCCCGCCCCCTGCCCTACTCTGCCGCCTCGGCTTTCATGTCGAGGAAGCCGCCGGACTGGCGTTGCCAGAGCTGGGCGTAATGGCCGCCGCTGGCGAGCAGTTCGGCGTGCGTGCCCTCTTCGACGATCTGGCCCTTTTCCAGCACCACCAGCCGATCCATCGCGGCGATGGTCGACAGGCGGTGGGCGATGGCGATGACGGTCTTGCCCTGCATCAGCGACACCAGCTGATCCTGGATTGCCGCCTCGACTTCGCTGTCGAGCGCCGAGGTCGCTTCGTCGAGCACCAGGATCGGGGCGTTCTTCAGCAGCACCCGGGCGATGGCGACGCGCTGGCGCTGCCCACCCGAAAGCTTGACGCCCCGTTCGCCGACATGGGCGTCATAACCCCGCCGTTCCTTGGGATCGACCAGCCCGGCAATCACCTCAGCCACCTTGGCCTGCTCGGCCGCGCGGATCATCTCCTCGTCCGGCGCCGTCTGGCGGCCGTACTTGATGTTCTCGCGCACCGAGCGGTGCAGCAGCGAGGTGTCCTGGCTGACGAGCCCGATCGCGGCGCGCACGCTTTCCTGCGTGACGTCGCGAACGTCCTGTCCGTCGATGCGGATCGCACCGGATTCCACGTCGAACAGACGCAGCATCAGGTTGACCAGCGTCGACTTGCCGGCGCCCGAGCGACCGACCAGACCCACCTTCTCGCCCGGCTTGATGTTGAGGTTGAACCCCTCCATCACGGTGCCTTCCTTGCCGCGCCAGTAGTTGAAGGTGACGTTGTCAAAGGCGATGCCGCCCTCCTTCACCACCAGCGGCTTGGCTTCCGGCTTGTCGAGCATGGTGATCGGCTGGGCGATGGTGACCATCGAATCCCGCGTGGTGCCGATCTGGCGGAAGATGTTGGAGCCGACATCGAGGATCCAGCCACTCATGTTCATGATCTGCAGCGCGAACGGGATCGCTGTCGCCACCGCAGCGGCGTTCAGCGTTCCCGCGTTCCAGCTGGCCAGTGCGATCCAGGCGATCGAGATCACCAGGCCGGCGTTCAGCAGGAACAGCGTCGACCACATGTAGGTGAACACCCGCATGAGCTTTCTGAACTCGACGGCATGCTCGTTCACCGACTCCGCCACATAGGCGTCCTCGTGCCCGTCGGTCGAGAACGTCTTCAGCGTGTGGATGTTGGTGTAACTGTCGACGACACGCCCGGTCATCACCGACTTGGCTTCAGATAGCTCCTCGGAGTGCCGGGCAATGAGCGGCATGACGATGGTGAAGAGAATGCCGTAGAGCACCAGCCAGATGCCGATCGGCACCAGCAGGACCCAGTCGAGGCGGGCCAGCACAATGACGGCCACAATCACGAAGATGCCGGCGTACCACACCGCATCGATAGTCATGTTGACCGAGGACTCGATCGACTCGCCCGCCTGCATGATCTTGTTGGCGATGCGCCCGGCGAAGTCGTTCTGGAAATAGCTCCAGGTCTGCCGGATGACATGCCAGTGGCTCTGCCAGCGGACGATGTCGACGAGGTTGGGCACGATCGAGTGGTTGCGCACCAGCGTATCGAGCAGGAAGGTGATCGGCCGGATCACGGCGATTACCAGGATCATCCACAGGAAGGTCTGCCAGTGCAGCTCGAACATCTGCCCCGGCGGAGTAGTAGCGAGCAGGCCAACCACGACGCCGACGAAGACCGGCATCATCGCATCGGCGATCGAGCCGATGGCGACCAGTACCATACGGAGCATGAAGGCGCCGCGGAACTGGTTGACGAAGTACATGGTGAACTTGGTAACCCCCATCGGGGGTTGGGTGTCCTTGGCCAGCGCTACCGGAGAGTAGCGGGCATCGAACCAGGCAATGACTCGGTTGAGCATTTTGAACTCATTTTCCGAGCCCGGTAACTGACTATCCGAGTCAGGTCAGGGCTCTAACGGATTGTTTTCGCTTCACTTTGGACCGGCTGGCGTTAGGGCCCGCGCTGAGGTCGATGAATCCGGGTTGATTGCGAGTTTCCATTTGTCCCTCCTTGGGATGGTTGAAGTAATTCGAAAGCTTAAAAGGCGGAGCGCGTGGCGCCCCCCTCGCCAACCCTCCCCGCGAGGGGGAGGGTGCCGGCTGGTGTGCCCGGCACGATCCTGCCGCGAACTCGGTGCGGCACCTCCCCCCTTGCGGGGGAGGTTGGGAGGGGGGAGGCCAAGTGCTCGAGATCCTCGTTCATCATTCCGCCGCCTCCTCCTGTACGTCCATCTCGAGAAACCCGCCGGACTGGCGGGCCCAGAGCTTGGCGTAGACGCCGCCGAGCGCGATCAGCTCGGCGTGGGTGCCCTGCTCGACGATCTTGCCCTGCTCCAGCACCACCAGCCGATCCATCATGGCGATGGTCGAGAGGCGGTGGGCGATGGCGATCACCGTCTTGTTCTGCATCAGCAGCTGCAGTTGCCCCTGGATCGCCGCCTCGACCTCGCTATCGAGCGCCGAGGTGGCTTCGTCGAGCACCAGGATGGGGGCGTTCTTCAACAGCACCCGGGCGATGGCGATGCGCTGCCGCTGGCCGCCGCTCAGCTTGACGCCGCGCTCGCCGACATGGGCGTCGTAGCCCTTGCGCCCCTTGAAATCGACCAATCCGTCGATGAACACGTCGGCCTCGGCGAGGCGCGCCGCAGCCAGCATCTCCTCTTCGGTCGCGTCGGGGCGGCCATAGAGGATGTTCTCGCGCACCGAGCGATGCAGCAGCGAAGTATCCTGGGTCACCACGCCAATCTGCTCGCGCAGCGTATCCTGCTGCACGGTGGCGATATCGATGCCATCGATGGTGATCCTGCCGCTCTCGCGGTCGTAGAAGCGCAGCAGCAGGTTGACGATGGTCGATTTGCCGGCGCCGGAGCGACCGACGAGACCGATCTTCTCGCCCGGCCTGATGGCGAGCTCGAGATGGTCGATAACGCCGGTTGCCTTGCCGTAGTGAAAGCCGACATCTTCGAAGCGCACGTCGCCCTTCACCGGACCGATCGGCCTGGCTCCCGGCTGGTCGGCGACGACGCGCGGCAGCGAGATCGAGTTGATGCCGTCGCGGACGATGCCGATATTCTCGAACAGCTGCGACATCTCCCACATCACCCACTGGCTCATGCCCTGGAAGCGCAGCACCAACGCCGTGGCGACAGCGATGGCACCCGGGGTCATCGAGCCGTTGAGCCATTGGTTGATGCCGACCGCCATCACGGCGAACAGCAGCAGGTTGTTCATCAGCGGAATGACAATCTGCAGAAGGGCGAACATCCGCATCTGCTTATGCACAGTGCCCATGAACTGATCCATGGCCTCGTGCGCATAGGCTTCCTCGCGGTGCGAGTGCGAGAATAGCTTTACCGTCGCGATGTTGGTGTAACTGTCGACGATGCGCCCGGTCATCAGCGAGCGCGCATCGGCCTGCGCCTCGGCTACCTTGCCGAGCTTGGGAACATAGTAGCAGAGCAGTGAAACATAGATGGCGAGCCACACCAGGAACGGCACGGCCAGCCACAGGTCACTCATCGCCGCCAGGACCACGGCGCCGGCGAAATAGACGACGACGAACACCGTGACGTCGAGCAGCTTCATCACCACTTCGCGCACGGCCAGCGAGGTCTGCATCAGCTTGGCGCCGATGCGGCCGGCGAACTCATCCTGGAAGTAGCTCATCGACTGGCGCAGCAGGTAGCGATGCGCCATCCAGCGGATGCGCTGCGGCAGGTTGCCGATCAGCGTCTGGTGGATGATCAGCGTATCGAAGATCTGCAGCGACGGCAGGATGACGAGCAGCACCGCTGCCATCAGGACGAGCTTCCAGCCCTCCGTGGCGAGGAAGGTGGCGCGGTCGGCGGTGCCAAGCCAATCGATGATCGAGCCCATGAAGCTGAACAGCAGAATCTCGCCCAGGGCGACGCCGGCGCCGAGCAGCGCCATGGCGATCAACCAACGCTTGGCGCCCTTGCAATAGTGCAGGCAAAACGCCACGAGCCCCTTGGGCGGCTGCGCCGGCTCCCCCAGCGGATAGGGGTTCAGCCGATCCTCGAACCACTTGAACACTCTGTCGATCACGACCGTCTCCTCCGTCCACCCTGGAATGGCGGCACGGCTACGGCCTCAACCTAGGTTGAGGTCAAGCGGCTCTGGCCATCCGAGGGCTTACCCTCTCGTCTGATTTGGATTACGCACACGTCACGCCAATAGCGTGACGGAGGTGCGTGCTGGCGGGCCAGCCACGCGTCGATCCCAATGCTGCCGAAATCGGCAAGGATCGTTCCACATGGCTGGTTGTCAGCCGCATAGAATACACTAACCCTTGGATTCGGCTGTTGCGCCTGCGCCACAGTTGGTTAACGAGTTGATGCAGCGGAGCATTTGATGCGCGGCGAGAACGAAGAGACGGTCTTCCTCAAGGATTATGCCGAGACCCCCTACGCGATCGAAAAGGTCGAACTGGAAGTGCGGATCGCCCCCGATACCTCGGTGATCCGCGCCATGCTGACGCTGGTGCCGCGCGCCAACACTGCCCCCGGGACGCCGCTGGTGCTCGATGGCGAAGAGTTGACGCTGCGTACCGTCGCCATCGACGGGTTGCCCCAGGCCCTCACCGCCTACGAGGCGACGCCGACGGGTCTCACCATTCACCAGCCGCCGAACAAACGTTTCGTGCTCGAGACCGAAGTGGCAGTCGAGCCGGAAAAGAACATCCGGCTGATGGGCTTCTACCGTTCCAGCGGCACCTGGTGCACGCAGTGCGAGCCCGAGGGCTTCCGCCGCATCACCTATTACCTCGACCGCCCCGACGTGCTGGCGCCGTTCAAGGTGCGAATGACCGCCGACCGGGTGTTGGCGCCAATCCTGCTCGCCAACGGCAACCTGATAGAGACGGGCGCCCTGCCCGACGGCAAGCATTTCGCGGTGTGGGAAGACCCGTTCCCGAAGCCGGCCTACCTGTTCGCCATGGTGGCAGGCAATCTCGGCTCGATCCACGACGAGTTCACCACCGCCTCGGGGCGCAAGGTGGCGCTCGGCATCTATTGCGCGCATGGCAAGGAGGACGAGTGCCTCTACGCCATGGATTCACTCAAGCGCTCCATGGCCTGGGACGAGCGCCGTTTCGGCCGCGAGTACGATCTCGACGTGTTCAACATCGTCGCAGTGTCCGATTTCAACTTCGGCGCCATGGAGAACAAGGGCCTCAACATCTTCAACGACAAGCTGGTGTTCGCCAAGCCAGAGAGCGCCACCGATGCCGACTACATCAATATCGAGAGCGTCATCGCGCACGAGTACTTCCACAATTGGACCGGCGACAGAATCACTTGTCGGGACTGGTTCCAGCTCTGCCTCAAGGAGGGCCTGACGGTTTACCGCGATCAGGAATTCTCCATGGACGAGCGCTCGCGCCCGGTGAACCGTATCGATGACGTGCGGCAGCTACGCCAGACGCAGTTCCCCGAGGATGGCGGGCCGCTGGCCCATCCGGCTCGGCCCGATCGCTACAAGGAGATCAACAACTTCTATACGGCGACCGTCTACGAAAAGGGCGCCGAGATCGTCCGCATGCTGGCGACGCTGCTCGGCGAAGCCGGCTTCCGCAAGGGGATGGACCTCTATTTCGACCGCCATGACGGCGAGGCCACAACCATCGAGGCTTTCATCAAGGTGTTCGAGGATAGCTCGGGCCAGAACCTGCAGCACTTCCAGCAGTGGTACCTGCAGGCCGGCACGCCCGAGGTCAGTGTAACCGACCGGTTCGACGCGGCGACGCAGACCTACACGCTCGATATCGTGCAGAAAAACCCCCCGACGCCCGGCCAGGACGCCAAGCAGCCGATGGTGCTGCCGATCAAGTTCGGCCTCATCGGCCCCAATGGCAGCCCGATGAGCTGGGCCTCAGTGTCCGGTGGCGAAGTGCGCGACGACCTGATCGTCATGGACACCAATACGCTGAGCCTCAGCTTCACCGGCATCCCGAACCGGCCGGTGCCATCGCTGTTCCGCGGTTTCTCCGCTCCGGTGACGCTAAGCACCAATGCCAGCGAAGCCGATCAGCTGTTCCTCGCCCGGCACGATGCCGATCCGTTCAACCGCTGGCAGGCGCTGCAGGACGTGTCGATGCGGCTGATGCTCGAGGCGGTCGCCGGCAAGCCGTGGAGCGATACGCAGGTCGCCGCCATCGCCGAAGCGCTCGGGGAGACACTTGCCTCCAAGGAACTCGACGCCGCCTACAAGGCGCAGGCGCTGAACCTGCCCAACGAGCAGACCATCGCCCGAGCCATCGGCAGCGATGTCGATCCCGACCGCATCCACGAGGTGCGCACTGGGTTGGTGACGGCATTGGTCGCCCGGCTGGCCCCGACGCTGGAGAAGGTCTACCTGACCAATGACAGCCGCCTCGCCTATTCGCCGGATTTCCAGCAGACCGGGCGGCGTTCGATGAAGAACACCGCGCTTGGCCTGCTGGTGATCGGCAAGGCGGAAGGCGCGGCCAGGCTGGCGCGTGAGCAGTACGAGCGGGCGCTCAACATGACCGACCGGCTGTCGGCGCTTTCGACCGTGGTGCAGTCGTGGACCGCAGACGCAGATGCACTGCTGGCGGATTTCTATCGGCAATACACCGCCGATCCGCTGGTGCTCGACAAGTGGCTGTCGCTCAACGCGCTCGCTGCCGATGCCGGGGCGCTCGAGCGGATCAAGGCGATCCTCGCTTCGCCGGATTTCCCGCGGAACAACCCCAACCGGTTGCGGGCTCTGATGGCAACCTTCGGCATGAACAACCCGACGCAGTTCGCCCGCCGGGATGGCGCCGGCTTTCGCTTCCTCGCCGAGTTCGTCGGGGATGTCGATAAACGCAACCCGCAGGTGGCGGCACGCGTGCTTACGGCTTTCCGCGTATGGCGCAGCTTCGAATCCGTACGTCGAGACGAGGCGGAGAAAGCGCTGAAATCGTTGCAGGAATCGGGCGGGCTGAGCCGCAACACGGCCGATATCCTCGAGCGGACGCTCGCTGGTTAACGGAACCTTACCCTTGGAAGAATTTTTCTTCCGAGGCTAAGTGATTCAATCGACTCACGATTTTGCGCTTCGCCGTCACGACCGCCGGAGACCCCTCTGGACAGTGACGGCGAAGCGGATTCAAAGTCCCCGCATCGGGGCAAATCACTGGGTCGTCCCAATCACATAGGCGGAGAACTTGATGCGGCCGACGGAGCAATCCGGCGACGAGGCGAAGCGATTCCGTGCGCCTGAAGGCATGGTACGAGGCAGTTGGCTGCGTCGCACCGCCATCGGCGCACTTGAGTGGCTGCTCACCCGATTGACGGGCCGCGATGCTGCGCATGGCTATGCTGCGCTGATCGACACGCTGCCGTTCGGAGTTGCTTGCTGGGGCGCCGACGCGCGGCTGCTGGCGAGCAACGACCGTTTCGCCGAACGCTTGGGAGTACGGCCGGAGGCGCTTTCCTCCGGCGCCGCCTACCACGAAGTGGTGAAGAGCCTCGCCCAGGGCGGCTATATGCAGTCGGTGCGCGAGGATTTTGAGAACCGCCTGCTCGAGTTGCATCGCGAAGACGGCTCGACCCTGTTGATCGAGGAGCGCCCGATCGAGGGCTCCGGCTTCGTGACCCTCCTGATGGACGTCACCGAGAGCCGCCGGACCAACCAGTTGCTGACCACGGTACGCGAGGAGCAGCGCCTGCTCGCCCGCCGCTACCACGAAGAAAAGCTCCGCGCCGAAGCCGCCAGCCGCTCCAAGACCAGTTTCCTCGCCCATCTCAGCCACGACATCCGCACCCCGCTGAACCACATCATCGGCTTTGCCGACATGATGCGGCAGCAGCCCTACGGGGCGCTCGGCGACCCACGCTATCTCGGCTATGTCGAGGCGGTGAAGAGCTCGGGCGAGCGCCTGCTCGGCTTCTTCGGTTCGATCCTCGAACTGGCCGAACTCGAAGGCGGCCGGCGCGAGATGCGGAGCGACCGCTTCACCGCCGACGAGTTGCTGGTCGGGGTGTTCCGCCGCTTTGCCAGCCAGGCCCAGCATGCCGGCGTGATCTTCGGGCTCGGCGGCCCCTGCAACGCCCCGCTCACCGCCGACCGCTTCGCGCTCGAGCGTATGGTCTCGAACCTCGTCGAGAACGCCGTGCGCTTCACCCCGCGTGGCGGCAAGGTGACCCTAGCGGCTTATGCCGGCACTGACGGCGTGGTGCTCGAGATCACCGATACCGGCATCGGCATGACCGCCGAACGCCTCGCCACCCTGTCGCAACCTTTCGTCTTCGGCGACGCCGCCCTGACGCGCGATCGCGAAGGTGCCGGGCTCGGCATCGCCATTGCTCGCGCCATTGCCGAACTGAGCGGCGGCCATCTGGCGATCGACAGCAGGCAGGGCCTCGGCACCACGGTGGCGGTGAGCCTGCCGGTGCTGGCGGAACAAGCGGCGAAGGCGGCTTGAAGTCCAAACAAAAGCGGCCCGCGGAAGCGGGCCGCAAACCAGATTGCAGTCTTCGATCAGAAGCTGAACTTCAAACCGACCAGCGCCGATGCCGTTGGCGCCTCGATGCCGTAGCGATCGTCGTTCTCAAACGGGATCTCACCGAAGCCGCTCTGATAGCGCAGTTCACCTACTACGGCGATGTTCTCTGTAAGGTCGGCCGTCGCGCCAGCGATCAGTTGGTAACCCCAGCCGTTGTAGTTGCCTTCGTCGGGGTTCACGCCATAGCTGATATACCCCACGCCAACGGCGCCATAGAGCGTGAACATCTCGTTGACCGGCAGGAATGCCTTGACGTTGATCATGGCGCTCAGCGTCGAGAGGTCATAGTCGGGCTCGGTGGTGAACACCCGGTCGGTCCAGTACAGGTCGCCTTCAACGGCGATGTTGTCCATTACCACCACGCCCAGGGTCGCCGCTGCGGCGAGACCGGTGTCCATGGTGTAGGACTCGTCGTTGATGCCATCTTCGAAGAAATCGACGTCAAGGCCCAGGGCAGCACCACCGAGCAACTGCACATAGATGCTTGGGCTCGCCGAGACGGCCACCGGTTCTTCTTCAGGCATGATGATCAAATCCGCTGCCTGGGCCGCATATCCAGTCGACAGCAACAGGCCAGAGGTCAGAAGTAGCTTGCGCATTCGCTCTCCACGGGTTCGCCACCTCGCCGCCGCCGCTCGGCCCGATCGAGGCTTACACCTGCTTCGTAATATGGTTCGGCACCACTCTCCGAATCATATCATGACCATGACTACGAAAGCGGAGCGAGTGTGGGAGAACTGCCACTGTTCGGTCGATTGGCACCTGCCCGCGCCCGCAACGCAGCCAGGTAGTCCCGCAGCAGCGCCACCCGCCGTGGCCGGAAGCTCGTTCCGGCGAGGCGCAGTTCGCTGATCCCGTCCGTGCGGAACATGCGGAACGCCTCGCGCAGGCAACACCAGGCGAGCACAGTGAGTGCGCCTTCGGTGTAGACGATCGCCAGTGGCAGGATGGTGCGCTCCGAAGCGGCGCCGGCCTTGTCGGTGTAGCAGATGGCCAGCGCCTCCTCGCTCCAGCACGCCTGGCGGATGACGCCCATGTCGATCCCAGCAGCGAAGCGTTCGTCCGGGCGGTAGACCTGCGAGACGGCGTGGAACAGGTGCTGTTCGCGATCACCCGGCAGCGTCGCGGCAACCTTGGCCAGCACTGACGTCGCAGCTTTCGCCAGCACCGGATCACCCATCCGTTTCACCTCGGCGAGCCCCAGGGCCAGTGCCTCGATCTCGTCGCGATCGAAGGTCTGGGGAGGCAGCGCGTAATCCTCGATCAGCCGATAGCCGTAGCCGCGCTCGCCCTCGATCCGCGCACCGGCGGCACGCAGGCTGTCGATGTCGCGGTAGAGCGAGCGCAGCGAAACCTCGGTCTCCGCGGCGAGGCGGGCCGCGGTAAGCGGCGCGGGCAGCACGCGCATCGCCTGCAGGAGGCGGAAGAGGCGGTCGGGTCGGGCCATCATCCAACTGACAGAAAGTGGCAGTTGTGGCCGGCTATAGCAGGTCGCATCAGGCCAGCAAACAGGAGCCCGCCATGACCATCAAAACCACCACCCACCTCAACTTCCGCGGCGATGCCCGTGCCGCCCTCGGCTTCTACCAGTCGGTGTTTGGCGGCGGGTTAGCCGTCGTCAGCTACAAGGAGGCCGGCGCGGTGCAGAACCCCGATGAGGCGGACCAGGTGATGTGGGGCCAGGTCGAGGCTGAGAACGGCTTCCGCATCATGGCTTACGACGTGCCGTCGCGCCTCGGCTGGAACCCGGGCGAGATCCCGGTCTTCGTTTCGGTGCGCGGCAATGACGCCGAGGAGGTTGCAGGCTACTGGCAGAGGCTCGCGGCCGACGCCACGATCCTCCAGCCGCTCGCCCCGGCCGGCTGGTCGCCGCTCTATGGCATGCTCAGGGATCGCTTCGGCATAACCTGGGTGCTCGATGTCGAGGTTGCCTACGCGCCTGCCTGATCGGCCTCGACGCCAACAGTGTTCCATGGCCTAGTACCATGGAACCATCGGGGGCAAAGATGAGCGAACACACGGATCTGCCGTTCTACGATGGACGGCCGGTCGAAATCTCCGGACGCGGCTGGCTGCTGATCCTGCTGGCCGTGGTTGTCGGGTTCGCGGCGCTGGTCGCGCTGCCGCTGCGCGATGTCCCGCTCAATTACCTCCCGGCGATCCTGTTCGTCGCACTGCCGCTCGGCGCGCTGGCGCTGGTCGCCGGTCCGCACTGGATGGCGCTGTTCGGACGCTATGGCCTCAAGCAGATCGCGCAGTCCATCGGGTTTGGCCTCCTGACCATCGTCGTGTCATTCGCCGCCGGCATCATCGTCAATACACTGATCTCGACCAATGCCAACCCGGCGGTCGAAGGCATTGCCGGCACCTCGCCGGTGGATTTCGCACTGTTCCTGTCGCGCACTTTCATCCAGCTGATCGGTGAGGAGGTGATCACCATCCTGCCGTTGCTGGCAGTGCTGTGGCTTTGCGTCAACCGGTTCGGGCTGTCGCGGCGCACCGGCATCATCATCGCGGTGCTGGTCTCCAGCGTGTGGTTCGCCGCGCTGCACCTGCCGACCTATGGCTGGAACATCATCCAGTGCCTCGCCATCATCGGCACCGCCCGTGTCATGCTGACCCTCGCCTACCTCGTCACCCGCAACCTCTGGGTGTCAGCCGGCGCGCATATCATCAACGACTGGACGCTGTTCTTCGGCGCCGCCCTGCTCGGCGGCCACGCCCCGATCGGGACGTGAGGTGCTAAAGCCGCCTCGCCTTGGCATACCAGGCCGCCGCGGCGGCGCTCACTTCGCCTTCCATCTCGCGAACATCGGCGGCCAACCGCTCGAAGTTCGGGGTGTTGGTGCGTTGCGCCAGGAGCTCACGGAACGCTTGGGTCCAGCCTTCGTCCTTGAATGGGTCCGCCAGCGCGGCGCTCATCACCTGCAGCACGGTGGAGTAAAGCTCGAGGATCTCGGCCAGCCGCAGGCCCTCTGGCACCAGGCCGGTTTCGGCGAGCCGGCGCAGCACGACGCCAGTCGTGGCTTGCGGGGCCGCGACAGTCTCGCCGGCCACCAGTTGCGCCGACTGAGCGATGAACTCGAGATCGACCAGCCCACCCGCTGCCAGCTTCAGATCGAAGGCGTGGCGCGGCGGCCGTTCCTTGGTCATCAGCGCGCGCATTGACAGCACGTCATCCACGGTCTTGGCCGCGTCGCGCGGCCGGGCCAGGATTTCTGCCACCGTGGCGTCCACCTTGGCGCCAAGTTCGCCATCGGCGTAGACGACGCGCGCCCGGCTCAGCGCCAGGTGTTCCCAGGTCCAGGCGCTCTCATGGTGATACTGGATGAAGCCCGCGAGACTGGTGGCCAGCGGGCCGGCATTGCCCGAGGGCCTTAGCCGCATGTCGGCCTCGTAAAGCACACCCTCGGAAGTCGGGGCGCTCAAGGCCGCCAACAGACGCTGCGTCAGCCGAGCGTAATATTGGCTCGCCGCCAGCGGTTTTTCGCCATCGGATTCATCGGCGCCGGCGGTGTCGTAGAGCATGATGAAATCGAGGTCGGAGCGCGCCGTCATCTCGCGGCTCGCCATCTTGCCAAAGGCCAGCAGCGCCACCCGCGCGCCAGGCACCACGCCGTGCCGCTTCTCGAACTCGCGCCGCACCGCGTCGAACAGCCGGGTCAGCAGCGCCTCGGCCAAAGTGGTGAACTGCTCGCCTGCCCGCGCCGCATCCATCGAACCGGCGAGCAGCCCCGCCGCGATCAGGAACATCTGCTCCTGGCCGATGATGCGCGCCCGGTCGATTACGTCCTGGTAGTCACGCGCATCGGCGAAGAACGCCTCGATCTTGCCGAGCAGCGTCTCGCGCCGCCGCACGTCGTCGGCGAAGGCCGGGTCGATCAGCCCGTCCATCACATGGGCGCGGTGAATCACCGCGTCAGCCATGCGCGGCGCCGAGGCCATCAGCGCGACCAGCAGGCTGCGTAGGTTCTCGTGGTTACGCAGCAGTGCGAAAAGCTGCACGCCCGAGGGCAGGCGCGACAGGAAGTTGTCGAAACGCGCCAGCGCCTCATCGGGGTTGCCGGCCCCCGAAATGGTCGAGAGCAATGCCGGCAGCAGCTCGGTGAGATGGGCCCGCGCCGCCGCGGCGCGGGTCGCGGCGTAGCCGCCATAGTGCCACTTCTTTACCGTTTCGATAGCCTTGGCTGGCTGCTTGAAGCCCATGCCGCTCAGCGTCTCGATGGTCTCCGGGTCATCATCGGAACCGGTGAACACCAGGTTGCCGCCGCCTGCCGCGAGGCTTTCGCCCTCGGCGAACAGATCTGAATAATAGCCGACAACCTGATTCAACGCCGCCCGGTAAGCCATTTCAAACGCTGGCAGATCCTTCTCTCCCATCAGCGTGCCGATCACCGCGATGTCGGTTTCGGCTTCCGGCATCACGTGGGTCTGCTCGTCGCGCAGCATCTGCAGCCGGTTCTCGACGCCGCGCAGGAACCAATAGATGCGGGTGAGGTCTTCGGCCGCCCGTTTCGAGATCCAGTTGGCTGCCGCCAGCGCCTTCAGCGCCACAGCCGTGGGGCGCACGCGCAGCGTCTGATCGCGCCCACCGGCAATCAGCTGCTGGGTCTGGGTGAAGAACTCGATCTCGCGGATGCCGCCAAGGCCGAGCTTGACGTTGTGGCCGGCCACCCGCGCATCGCCGACATTCTTGGTGATGTTGATCTGGCGCTTCATCGCCTGAATGTCGGCGATGGTGGCGAAGTCGAGATGCTTGCGCCAGACATAGGGCGCGAGGTCCTTGAGGAAGCGCTCGCCGACCTCCCGATCGCCGGCGCAGGGCCGCGCCTTGATCCAGGCCGCCCGCTCCCAGTTCTGGCCGCGGCTCTCGTAATAGGCGAGCGCGGCTTCGGTGGGCAGCGCCACCGGTGTGGCGCCGGGGTCGGGCCGCAACCTGAGGTCAGTGCGGAACACGTAGCCATGCTCCGTGCGATCCTGCATCAGGGAGGCCAGTCGCTGGACGATACGGGTGAAGAACTTCGTCTCCTCGCCCGCGTCCTTCACCGCCCGCTTCTCGGGGTCGAAGAAGGCAACGATGTCGATGTCGCTCGAATAGTTGAGCTCGCGCCCGCCATGTTTGCCGAGCGCGAACAGCGCCAAGCCGGAGTTGGCTGCCGTCGCTTCGGTCAGCCCACGGGCCGCAGCCAGCCGAAGCAGCACCTCGAGCCCGGCATCGAGCCCCGCATCGGCGAGATCGGACAGCGCCGCGGTCGACTGTGCCGTGGTCCAGCGCCCCTCGACTTCGGATACTGCCGCCAAGAGCGCGACGCGTCCCTTGGCAATGCGCAGTTCGCGCCCGATTTCCTCTTCGGTCGTCGCCCCCTGCCCCGCCTTCGCCACCTGGTCGAGCACTGCCGCAAGGGCCGTGTCGGGCGATAGTTTGAGTGCAGCCGCAAACCAGTCGGCATGACGATCGGCGAGGTCGTTGAGATAAGGGGCTGCAGCGAGAAGGGTTTCGAGCGTGACTTTCATCTTCCCTCGATAGCCTGCCCCACCCCGGATGTCATTCCGGCGCCGCCGAAATCCATCTGAGCTGGCCTGCAACACGTCCATGTACCCCGCCATACCACCGGCGGTGGATGGGCACGTCCCAGCATTCGCTGCGATCACACCGAGCCAGGTCCAAAAGCCACTGGATTTCGGCATGCGTCTCGCTATGTTCCCGCGCCAGCCAAATCCGAAGAGCCCCGCATGCGCACCCGTATTGCCGCCCTAACTGCCACCCTTCTGGCCGCCATCGTCCTCGCTGCCGTTCCCGCCTCCGCCGCCGGTCTCGACGGCATGGGCCAGGCGATCTTTGGCAACAGCTTCAACTTCAGCAAAGCCAATCTCGAGAAGGCGCCGGTGAAAGCCATCGGCGTCGGCAAGCTGAAGGTGCAGCTACAGCGCACCAAGCTCAAGGACGTGCAGAAGGCCTTCGGCGGGACGATCCGGCGCGACGGCGACGGCGCCGGGCGTGCCGACTGGCTGTGCTACGGGGCCGAAGGCGCCAATGTGTGGTTCATCTCGAACGCGCTGGGCGGCTATGAATTCGTGATGATGGTGGCGGCCGAAGCCGCCAGCAAGCCATCGAAGAACTGCGACGCTGCACCGGCCGGCTTCACCGCCCCCAATTTCGGCATTCCGGGCCTCGGCGCTTCCACCGCCGAGCTCAAGGCCACCTTCGGCACCGCCTCGGGCAGCAAGATTGCCTATCGCTCCGACCGCCCGGGCGGCTATTCGGATATCGCCCAGTATATCGGCTACGTGATCAAGGGCGGCAAAGTCGCCGGCATCGGCATTGGTGAGACGTCGGTGCAGACGGCGCACTGACCGGATAGTGCAGTCGGCGCGCCCTCTCCCGCTTGCGGGGGAGGGGGAACCAGCCGAAAGGCTGGTGGGAGGGGGGAGCCACAAGCACTAGCCCTTCCTCAGCCGCGCACCGGCCAGGCATGGGTCATTTCCGACCTCAACAGCGGGGGCGTCAGCCCTACCGTCAGAGCGTGGGGCGCCCCCCTCCCACCACGCTTTCGCGTGGTCCCCCCTCCCCCGCAAGCGGGGGAGGGACGCCGACTGATGGATACGCAGTTGCCCAACTAAGCCCCAAGCAGCGCCTGGAAGTGCCAATCCGGGAACATCTTGGCCATCTTGCTGACGGTGCGGAAGGTGGTGCGCACCACCATGATCGAGCGATCCGGCCGGAGGCTGACAACGTGCGGTGAGGGCACGCGCTGCACGGCGCCCTGATCGAACATGTAGAACCGGTGCAGTTCCGCGGCCGGGATGTGGACAACGAAGGTGGTCATGATCCGCCTCATGCCATGGCTTCCATCTCCACAGGTTTACGAGACTCTCGCAAATTGCATGGAGTTTGGCGCTCTCAGGCCGGCAGGTCGACCACTGCCCGCACGCCTGGAGCATTGTCCTCGAGCCGCAACTCGCCCTTATGCAGTTGCGCCACGGCCGCGACCAGCGACAGGCCCAGCCCCGAACCCGGCTCGGTCCGGCTCTTTTCCAGCCGGACGAAGCGCTCCACCACGCGACCGCGGTCTTCGGCGGGGATGCCGGGGCCATTATCGGCTACCTCGATGCGTACGCGGTTGCCGTCGCGCTTCAGGCTGACCTTGATCAGCCCGGCCTTGCCCTCGGTTGGCTCGTAGTATTTCAGCGCGTTCTCGATCAGGTTCACCAGAGCCTGCCCGAGCAGCTCGCGGTTACCGTTGATTTTGATCTCCCCGGCAATGTCGGTCTCGAGCACCAGCCCCTCCTCCTCGGCCAACGGGCCGTAGAGCTCGGCGACGTCAGCCACCACGGCGCTCAGGTCGATCTCGCTCAGCGCGCCGGAAGGCGTGCCCGCCTCGGCGCGCGCGATCATCAGCAGGGCGTTGAAGGTCTTGATGAGCTTGTCGCTCTCTTGGATCGTCGTTTCCAGCGCCTGTTTGCGCGCCTCTTCGCCCTGCCCGTCGCGCAGTGCCGACTCGGCCTGGTTGCGCAGTCGGGTCAGCGGGGTCTTCAAGTCGTGCGCGACGTTGTCGGTGACCTCCTTCATCCCCTGCATCAGCTTTTCGATGCGATCCAGCATGAGGTTGAGGTTGGTGGCGAGCGCATCGAACTCGTCATTGCGCCTCGTCACCGGCACGCGCTCGCTGAGATTGCCCGACATGATCTTGTTGGAGGTCGATGAGATGGTGTCGATGCGGCGCAGCACACGCACCGCGGTCAAGACGCCCGCTACCAACGAGAACAGCAGGATGCCGCCGGCGCCCACGGCGAACCATTGCAGCACGATGGCGGTGAAGCCGCGCCGCTCGACCACGTCGCGGCCGACCACTAGGATCAGCCCGCTCGGCAGTTTCTCCGAGCGCACCATGGCATAGCCCTGGCGCTGCGGTGACGGATCATCGGCTTGGCTGTCCGGATCGTCGAACAGGCGCGGCTTGGAATAGTTGAAGCTGTAGGTGCCGGGCTCGGCCAGCACTTCGGGCGGCAGATCGGTGACATTGCCGACGATCAGCTGGCCGGCGGGATCGGCTAGGTAGTAGATGCCCGGCCCCGGCTGGCTCGCGAGGCGCTGTACCGCGATGATGGTGGCGCGGAAGCCGCCATCGCCGTCGAGCCGCTTGAACTGCACGGCCTCACGGTCGATCGCATCGGTCTGCTGGCGCTGCAGCTGCACCGAGGTTTGCCAGGTGATCAGCCCGAGCAGCACCACCGCGAAGATCACAAAGATGGCGATGAACAGCGCGGTAAGGCGCACGGTCGTGGTGCGCCAGAGCTGAGCGAGCCGGAACATCGTCAGTCGCGGATCATGTAGCCCGCGCCGCGGATGGTGTGCAGCAGGGGGTTGGCGTGGCCCTTGTCGATCTTGGCGCGAAGCCGCGACATGTGCACGTCGATGACATTGGTCTGGGGGTCGAAATGGTAGTCCCAGACGTTCTCCAGCAGCATGGTGCGGGTCACCACCTTGCCGGCATTCTTCATCAGGTATTCGAGCAGGCGGAACTCGCGCGGCTGCAGCAGGATCTGCTCGCCGTCGCGCTCCACCTTGCGGCTGAGACGATCGAGCGCCAGCCCGCCGACCTCGAAACTGGTCGCAGCTTCCGCCGGCGACGAGCGGCGGGCCAGCACTTCGACGCGGGCGAGCAACTCGGTGAAGGCGTAGGGCTTGACCAGGTAGTCGTCGCCGCCGGCGCGGAGCCCGGTCACCCGATCATCCACCTCGCCGAGCGCCGAGAGGATCAGCACCGGGGTCTTGTCGTCCTCTGCGCGGAGGCTTTCGATGATCGACAGGCCATCGCGGCGCGGCAGCATGCGGTCTACCACCAGCACGTCGTAATCCATCGACGAAGCCATGGCGTAGCCGGTCTCGCCGTCGCTGGCGTGGTGGGTGATGTGACCGGCCTCGTCGAGCGCCTGGATCAGGTAGCTCGCGGCCTCGCGGTCATCTTCGATCAGCAGAATCTTCATTGCACCAGCCCCGCGGCGATCATCATGCAGGGTGAATGGTGAGTGGTGAATAGTGAATGGTGCAGAACTCTTTTCCATTCACCACTCGCCATTCGCCATTCACGAAGAACGGGCCCCGGAGCATGTGCCCCGGAGCCCGCGTAGTGGTTACGAGTTGGACTCGGTGATCGGCAGGCCGATGAAGCGGGTGTTGCCATCGCGCTGCGCCTTGACCAGGGCAGTGCTGCGGCCGGCATCCTTGACGCCCTGCACGGCCTTCTCGAAGTCGGCGACCGACGACACGGCCTGGTTGTTGACCTCGAGAATGGTATCGCCCACGGCGAGACCCTTGTCGGCGGCTGCCGAGTTCGGATCGACGTCCTGGATCAGCAGGCCTTCACCGCCCGAGTTCGGCACGAGGGTCAGGCCGACGCTGGTCGGAGCCGGAGCGGCGGGTTCCTCGGCGGGAGCCTGCTGCTGCTGTTCGGAGGGCTTGGCGGCCTCTTCGAGCTTGCCCAGGGTTACCGAGATCTTCTGCTCCTTGCCGTCGCGCCAGATCGTCAATTCAACCGCAGTCGACGGGTTCTTGCCGGCAATGGTGCGGCTCAGATCGAGGGCGTTGCTGACCGCCTTGCCGTCAACCGCGGTGATCACGTCGCCGGACTTGACGCCAGCCTTATCGGCCGGGCTGTCCTTGGTCGGCTCGGTGACGAGCGCACCAGCCGCGTCCTTCAGGCCGACGCTGTCGGCGATGTCGCGACTGACGTCCTGGATGCCGACGCCGAGGAAGCCGCGGGTCACGGTGCCGCTCTCGATCAGCTGGCCGGTCACCTGCTTGACGACGCTGGCCGGGATGGCGAAGGCGATGCCGACATTGCCGCCATTGGGGGAGAAGATGGCGGTGTTCACGCCGACCACTTCACCCTGGAGGTTGAAGTCGGGGCCACCGGAGTTGCCGGTGTTCACCGCCGCATCGATCTGCAGGAAATCGCCATAAGCCGAGCCGGCGATGTCGCGGCCGCGAGCCGAGACGATACCGGCGGTCACGGTGCCGCCGAGGCCGAACGGGTTGCCGACGGCCACCACCCACTCGCCCACGCGCACTTCGGTGTCCGCCAGCTTGACGAACGGCAGATCGGTGACGCCATCGACCTTGACCACGGCGAGATCGGTTTTCTCGTCGGTGCCGATCACTTTGGCGGTCATTTCCTTGCCGTCATCGAACACCACGGTCACCTTGTCGGCGTTGTCGACGACATGGTTGTTGGTGACGATGTAGCCATCAGCCGAGATGGCAAAGCCCGAACCGGCCGCCATGAACTTACGCGGCGCCTGCGGACGCCCCTGGCCATCGCCCGGGCCGCCACGGCCATCCTGCCCGAACTGCTCACCGAACTGCTCGAAGAAATCACGGAACGGATGGTCGTTCGGCAGATCGGGGAAATCGAACCTGAACTGCGGGCCGCCGCGCTGCAGGTCGCGGCCATTCTCCTTCTCACCACCCTCGACGATGATCGAGACCACCGCCGGCTTTACCGCCTCGACGAGGTCGGCGAAGTTCGGGGCGTTGGTGACGGCCGGCGCGGTAATCTGCGCGGCGGGGACCAGGGTAGCGGTCTGCGCGGTAGTGGGGGCGGTTGCGGCAACGAAGGCGGTACCACCACCGATGCCGGCGAGGATCGCCAGAGCCGAAGCCCCGAGCCAGCGGCGAGCGTTGAACTTAGTCGAGGGCATGATGATCTCCTTCAGTCAGGCACTCTTGATGGCCAAGACATATGGAGCCCACCGCCTTTCTGCACCGTGACCCGGGTGTTAATAATCGGTAATGTTCAAGGCGCCGGGGTGGCGGCGCTCAGAACAGCGCCGTGCGCAGCAGATCGAGCGCTACCAGCGTCAGCACGAGCTTGAAACCCCAGCGAAACGCCGCCTCGGGCACTTTCACCAGCAACCGGCTGCCGATCGCCGTGCCGATAAAGCCGGACAGGATCATGGTGACGATCAGCGGCAGGTAGGCGGCAAAGGCAAAGCCGAGAGCCACGAACATCGCCACCTTGAAGCTGTTCTGCAGCGTCATCAGCGTGGCGTGGGTGGCGACCAGCTGCCGCCGATCGGCCAGCCCCTTGATGAATACCGCGACCAGCGGCCCGGTGGCGCCGACCACCATCGAAATCGCCGCGATCACCCCGCCGCCAAGCACCTGGGCCAGCCGTGAGCGACCAACGATTTTCGGTTGCGGCAGCCAGGTGGTCAGCAGCACGAAGGCGCCGATGGCGATCTGCAGCGCCGTGGCAGGAAGAAGGCTGGCGAACTGGCCCCCGACAACCGTGCCGATCGCCCCGCCGAGCGACAGCCACAGCACCAGCGGCCACTGGATATGCTGCCGTTGCACCAGCGCCCTACCGCTGTTTGAGCCCAGTTGAATGGCGCCATGCAGCGGCACCACGACGGTCGGCGGAAACACCAGCGCCAGCACCGCCACCAGCAGCGTGCCGCCGCCCAGCGAAAAGGTGGCGGTGATCAGCGAGGTGACGAAGCTGAGCACGATGAGCGCCAGCGCCAGGGTCAGGTCGAGATCGGCGGGGAGGAGGTCGGTGAGGGACACGGGGAAAGGCGTAGCGCTGCGCGCCGAGTCGGGACAAGCGCTGCACCCAAGGTCCTTCATCTCCCCCTTGGCGGGGGAGAAAGCGAAAACTTGGGCTTAGCGCAGCTAAGTCCTTAGTTTTCGCAAGAGAGGGGGGCGTGGGGAGCCACCGTGCCCTCCAAAATCCCCTCTCTTTGAATTCTCCCCCGCAAGGGGGGAGATGTCGGAGAGATCGAGTCCACCCCCTAAGCCCGCTCGTCCTTGGGCGAGCCCAGCACCACAAAAGTGGTGATGGCGCTCACGGTCGGGAGCGTCCCCAGCACGTCGGTGTGAAAGGCCTTATAGGCCTCGATGTCGGCCACTTCGATGCGCAGCAGGTATTCGATCGAGCCGGTGACGTTGTGACATTCGACCACTTCGGGCGATAGCGCCACCGCCTTTTCGAATGCCTCCTGGCTGGCCTTGGTGTGGCTCGAGAGGCCCACCGAAACATAGGCGCGAAACCCGGCGCCCAGCCGCGAGCGGTCGACTACGGCGCGGTAACCTTTGATGACGCCACGCCGCTCCAGCTCCTGCACTCGCCTCAGACAAGCCGAGGGCGACAGCCCTACCCGCTCGGCCAGCCGAACGTTCGGAATGCGGGCGTCGCGCTGCAGTTCGCGCAATATCTGTTGGTCGATGCGATCGATGTCGTTCATTTGTTGCACGATTGTGCCAGTCAACACTTCAGATTGCAACACGACGCCATACTGTGCGCGCTATGCTTGCGCCATGACCGACCCCGCCATCCTTATCCCGTTCCTCATCTTCTGCATCGTGCTCACCGGCACACCGGGGCCCAACAACATGATGGCGCTCGCCTCGGGCGTGCGGGTTGGCGTCCGCCGCTCGATGCCGCTGGTCGCCGGTATCGCGGTGGGCGTCGCCCTGCAGCTGATCGCGGTCGGGCTTGGCATCGGCGCGCTGCTGCAGACCTTTCCGGCGCTGCACGATGCGATGCGCTGGGCCGGCGCCGCTTACCTGGTCTGGCTGGCGATCAAGATCGCGCGCAGCGGGCCGATCGATGTCGAGGCCGACGAGCGGCCACCGCTCGGCTTTGCCGGAGCGGTCGCCTTTCAATGGATCAACCCCAAGGCCTGGGCCATCACCACCGGCGCCGCCGCCACCTACCTGCCGGCCGACGGCTATGCGCTGAACCTGGCGCTTGCCGCGGCGGCGATGGCGCTGATCTCGGTCCCCTGCGTTGCCGTGTGGTCAGCCGGCGGCGCCGTGCTGCGCCGCTTCCTGGTACAGCCGGCCTATGCCACGGCCTTCAACATCGGCGCGGCCGCACTGCTGATCGCGGCGACAGTGCCGATCCTGTTCGGGGCGCACTAGTCCGCCCTAGCGCTCCAGTTCCTCGAGCGCCTTGGCCTCGTCGTCGGTCAGCGTGGTCTGCCCCGCGGCGCGTTTTCGCCGCGCTCCGAGGAGCACCACGATGCCGCCGATCACCAGTACCGCCGGCGCAGCGATCCAGAGCAGGACGGTGTGCGGCGCCATGACGGGGTTGAGCAGCACGTATTCGCCGTAACGGGCGACGAGGTAGTCGCGCACCTGTTGGTCGCTGTCCCCCGCTGACAGCCGTTCACGTACGAGAATCCGCAGGTCGCGCGCCAAGTCGGCGTCGGAATCGTCGATCGACTGATTCTGGCAAACAAGGCAGCGCAGCCCTTCCGAGATGGCGCGGGCCCGGGTCTCGAGCACCGGGTCGGCCAGCATTTCGTCCGGCCGCACGGCCAGCGTCGGTGCGCTGAGCAGCATCACCAGCACGAAAGCAAGCAGCGCCCTCATTCGGCGGCCGCCCGGGCGGAGGCCGGCCGCGGCGCGCCGACACGCAGCCGACGGTAGCTCAGCGACAGGAAACCGGCGCCGGCCATCAACAGGCAGCCGAGCCAGATCAGCGTGACGTAGGGCTTGTACCAGAGCCGCACCACCGACTTGCCGTCGGGCTGCGGTTCGCCCAGTTGCACGTAGAGCTGGCTGAAGCCGTAGGTTTCGATCGCCGCCTCGGTGGTCGGCTGGCCGCTGGCATTGTAGACGCGCCGCTCGGCCAGCGCGGTTCGCACCCCACCGCCCGGGGCGCGGATGGCGAAGCGGCCGGTGTCGGAGACGAAGTTGGGGCCCTCGACATGCTCCATGCCCTCGAACGTCACCTGGTGCTCGGCGATCACCACGCCCTGCCCCGGCACCATGGTGGTCACCAGTTCCTGCTGCCAGGCACTGGCGGCGACGATGCCGATCACCGTGACGCCGATACCGAAATGCGCGATCGCCGTCGACCAGGCGGTGCGCGGCAGGCCGAACAGGCGCTTCAGCGAAGTGACGACATCGGTGCGGAAGAACTTGGCGCGATCGACCAGCTCGGCCAGTGCGCCGAACGCCACCCAGAAGCCGAGCAGCAGCCCGAGCGGCGCCAGCGATACCTCACCGCCGGTGAGGGCAAAGCACAGCACCGCCGCGAACAGCGCCAGGCCGGCCGCGCCGGCCAGCCGCTGCGTCACCGCGATCAGATCGCCGCGCTTCCAGGCGAGGAACGGCCCGAACGGCAGGACGATCAAGAGCGGCGCCATGATCACCCCGAAGGTCAGGTTGAAGAACGGCTCGCCCACCGAAATGGTCTCGCCGCTGAGCGCATCTAGCAGCAGCGGGTAGAGCGTTCCCACCAGCACGGCTACGGTGGCGGTGGCGAGGAACAGATTGTTGAGGATCAGCGCGCCCTCGCGGCTGATCGGGGCGAACAGCCCGCCCACCCGCAGGGTCGAAGCGCGGAAGGCGAACAGCGAGAAGGCGCCGCCGATGAACAGGGCGAGCAGCGCCAGGATCACCATGCCGCGCGTCGGATCTGAGGCGAAGGTGTGCACCGAGGTGAGGATGCCCGAGCGCACCATGAAGGTGCCGAGCAGGCTCAGCGAGAAGGTGATGATGGCGAGAAAGATGGTCCAGATCTTGAGCGCGTTGCGCTTTTCCATCACCAGGGCCGAATGCAGCAGCGCCGTTCCGGCGAGCCAGGGCATGAAGCTGGCATTTTCCACCGGATCCCAGAACCACCAGCCGCCCCAGCCGAGCTCGTAATAGGCCCAGTAGGAGCCCATGGCGATGCCCAGCGTCAGGAAGCACCAGCTCAGCAGCGTCCACGGCCGCACCCAGCGGGCCCAGGCGGCATCGATGCGGCCCGAGATCAGCGCCGCCAGGGCGAAGCTGAAGCAGACCGAGAAGCCGACATAGCCGAGGTAGAGCAGTGGCGGATGGATGGCGAGGCCGATATCCTGCAGGATCGGATTGAGGTCCTGCCCTTCGAACGGCGCCGGCGACAGCCGGAGGAACGGGTTCGAAGTGAACAGCGTGAAGCCGGTGAAGGCCGCCGCGATCAGGCTCTGCACCGCCAGCACCAGGGTCAGGAGGTCCTTGGGCAGGTTGCGGCCGAAAGCGGCGACAGCGGCGCCCATGATCACCAGGATCAGCACCCAGAGCAGCATCGAGCCTTCGTGATTGCCCCAGACGGCAGTGATCTTGAAGATCAGCGGCTGCGCGGAGTTGGCGTGTTCAAAAGCGAGCTTCAACGAAAAGTCGGAGACGACGAAAGCCTGGATCAGCGCCGCGAATGACGCCGCCACCAGCACGAACTGCAGCACCGCGCCCTGCTGCAGATAGCCGGCCAGCACCTCGCGCTTCCAGAACAGCAGCCCGACGATGGCCGAGATCGCCGAGATGGCGAAGGCGAGGACGAGGGCGAAATGGCCGAGTTCGATGCTCATGCGGCAGCTCCCGCGAGGTGCGGGTAAAAGGCCCCCTCACCCGACGCTGACGCGTCGACCTCTCCCCCAAAGGGAGAGGTGTGCTGTGGCACGATGTTGCCCCACGTCACCTCTCCCTGGGGGGAGAGGTCGGATCGCAAAGCGATCCGGGTGAGGGGGCCTTTTGCAGCAGTGCCGATCAATTGCCTGCTCCATCGCGCTGCCATTCGCCGCGCTTCTTCAATTCATCCACCAATTCCTTGGGCATGTAGTTCTCGTCGTGCTTGGCCAGCACGTTGGTCGCGGCGAAGCTGCCGTCCGGCGTGACGCTGCCCTCGATCACCACGCCCTGCCCCTCGCGGAACAGGTCGGGCAGCAGCCCGACAAAGTGGGTAGCCATCTCGGTCTGGCCATCGGTCACCACGAAGTCGGAGGTCTCGCCGACACGCTTCCAAGTCCCCTCCTTCACCAGGCCGCCGAGGCGAATTGAGGTACCCGCAGCGATGGCCTTCTCCTGGATCTCGCTGGGCGAATAAAAGAACACGATCTGGTCGCGCATGGCGACGAAGATCAGCGTCGCGGCGAGGGCGAGGACGGCGCCGAGTCCGGCGATGATGGCTAAGCGTTTCTGCTTACGAGTCAATTGCTTGCTACCAATCCATTATCCGCTGCGAGAACATCGAGTTCCGCGCGGTCGCCCGCCACCGGGTAGGCTTTACGGGCCGCATCATAGGCCGTCTGCGCCAGCTCAGTCTGCCCGAGCACCAGCCGCGAGCGCACCAGCCGGGTCCATTCCTCGATGCTGCCGCCGCTTTCGTTAAGCCGGCTCGACAGCCCCTCGACCATAGCGGCGATGTCGGCATTGGCGGGCATGTCGCCGCCCAGCCCGGCTTCCGCCGCGGCCAGCCCGGCCTCGGCGTTGGCAACCCAGGTCTCGCCGCCTTTGCTCAGCTTGAGCAGTCCCTGCCACTCGGCCCTGGCGGTGGCGAAATCGCCCTCGCGCATCGCTTCGCTGGCCAGATAGTAGCGCGAGCGGACATGGGTGACATCGCGGTTGGAGGCACTGCGGAACAGCTGCATCGGCTCGCCGGCGGCGTTGCCATTATTGGCCATCATCAGCGCCTCGCCGAGGTCGGTCTCGCGGTCGGCGGTCGGGCCGTCGAGCTCGATCGCCTTGCGCAATGCGTTCGCGGCGTCGGCAAAGCGGCCCATCTGCATGTAGGCCGGGGCGATCACCGTCCAGCCGCGCAGATCCTCGGGTTTGGCCTTCAGTTGCGCCTCGATCCGGGCGATCGCATCGTCGAGCGTCATCTCGGGGGGCGGCACATCCTGCCGTTCGGCCAGCGGCTGCGCCGGCAGGTCGGGGCGGCCGAGCGCGCCGTAGACGCCGAACGCCAGCACCGCCGTCACCACCGCCGCGCCCGCAACGATACCGCGGCGGGCGCTCGAGTCGCTGGCTGCTTTCGTCGTCGCCTTCAACCGCATCAGCTCCCGCGCCAGTTCGCCCTTCGCCGCAGTCGCTTCGGCCGCGCCGAGCCGGCCCAGAGCGAGGTCCGACTCGATCTCTTTCAGCTGTAGCTTCAGGTGCGCCAGTTCAGGGCTGTCTACAACAGCACCGGTCGCGTTGACCCTTCGCCCGGCCCCCGCATAATACAGGGCGGCGCAGGCGACGGCAGTGACCACAAAAGCGAGCGACCAAAATATCATGTGCAGGGCTCTGCCTCATGCGAAGGTGCAAAAACGCGCCCGATCTATAAAGGCATTCGGGCAATTTATGCACCCGCACACATCGATGTGTGGGAGGCGCATTGCCGCAGCCCGCACGGTGGTTCGCTGATCCCATGACTGATGTCAGCTACGACTATCTGGTGCTCGGCTCCACCCCGCTTGCCGGGCTGCTGGCAGGTCTGCTCGCCATCGAACATGGGCGCCGGGTTTGTCTCGTCGGCGAGCCGTTCTCACCCTTCCGGCTGCAGCGCAGCATCGATCTCTCGATCGCGCCGGTGACCCGCCCCGAAACACTGCCGCTGCTGAAGCGCGCCGCCGCCGAGACTGCAAAGCTCGTCAACAGCTGGGGCAAGGGCTTGATCAGCCGTGTCGATCCGCTGTTCGTTGCCGAAACCGCAGAGAGCATCGCCGCGCTCGGGCATTTCCGCCACCTCGCCATCGCGCTCGGCTACGCGGTGGAGCCGGTTGCCGACCGCGCTATCGCCGAGGGTTTGCTGCTGAGGGTGCGCGATGTGCGACTGCTCGGCCACGGCCGGTTCGAGCCGACCCTCGAAAGCTGGCTGTCCAAGCACGAGGTACGTCATCTCGATCGCGCCGATACCGAGTTGACGCTGCGCAAGGACGGGACAGCCCGCATCGTCCACGATGGCCGCGGCGTAGAGGCCGGGCAGGTGATCCTCGCCGGTGACGATGCCGTGCTCGAGCACCTGCCGGAGGAGGCACGCGACCGCAGCCTAGCAGCGGTGCCCGGCGCCGCCATGCTGCTCGATGCGGCAAAGCCCCTCTCCGCCCCTTACGTGTCGTTCCTCGATCGGGGCGTCACGCTGGTTCAGGATGGGAAGGTCAGCGTCTCGGCGTTGCTTGCCGGCGACCCAGGCACGGCCCGGGCCCGGCTAGGCAGCGCCGTCTCGCGCGGCGATGCGCTGCGGCTCGCCGGGGAAACCGCGGTCGCCACGCTGCGCACCGCGGACGGCGCACCCTTTGTCGGCCCGGCCCGTGGCCACAAGGCGATAGTCATCGCTGCCCTCGGCCCCGCTGCCGCCTTTCTCGCCCCGGCACTGGCGCGCTACATTGCCGGCACCGCTCCGTCCGACGAAGCAGGATGGTTCGCGGCCCGTGGCGCGACGCGCGGCAACCAACGCCAGCTTGTTGCCGACTATCTGGCGGTACCGGCATGAGCGAGGATCCCAACCGCCTTCCCGCCGATGCGCCGCACGGCCTCGGCGGCGCCGAGCTCGACCGCAAAGCGCCGCTGCAGTTCTGCCTCAACGGCCGAACCATCCATGGTTTCGCCGGCGACACGGTGTTCTCCGCGGCGCTGGCCAGCGGCATCCAGATCGCGGGCCGCCATGGCGATGAAGCGCTGGCGCTCGACGAAGGCTTTGCGCCGCTGGTCAGTTCGGGCAAAGGCGGCGCGCTGCCGATGGAGCGCACTCCGGCGCTGGCGGGGCTCGACCTCGTCACCATCGGGGCGCGACGCGATCCGATCGCTTCGGGCGGCCTGCTCGGTGCGCTGCGCTACAAACTGCTCGGCCCGGCGCGCACGCTCAACCACCGCTTCGGCGACACGCCGCTGGCGGGCCCGGCCTGGCACAATGGCGCGGTCGATGAGACCATCGAGACCGATTTTGCCGTTGTCGGTGGCGGCGTCGCCGGGCTGAGCGCGGCGGCCACGGTCTCGGCTGCCGGCAAACGCGCCGTCTTGATTGAACGCACACAGAGCCTCGGCGGCACCATCCGCTATTTCGGCGCCGTCGATGCCGAAGCCTCGCCCGACACCACGATCGAACGGCTGATCGCCAGCCTCGACGGCAAGGGCCAGGTTACTACCCTGCTACGAGCTGAAGCCTTCGCCATTACCGGCACACAACTGAAAGTGCACCAGGTGGTGGTCGAAGCCGGCCGCCCGGTGTCGCGTGTGATCGCGATCGCCGCCCGGCATGTCGTCCTCGCTACCGGTGCGCTCGAGCGGCTGCCGCTGTTTCCGGGCAACCGCACGCCGGGTATCGTCGGCGCGCTGACCGCGTTCCAGCGCGCCGAGCGGTTCGGGGTCTGGCCGGGCCGCCGCGCCCTGTTCACCACCCCCAACAGCTTCGCCTACAGGCTGGCGCTGCATGCCGCCGATGCCGGGGTCGAGGTGCAACGGATCGTCGACAGCCGGCTCAGCACCACCTCCCGCTTCGTCGACTTCGCCAAAGCCACCGGCATCACGCTCGCCTCGGCACTGGCCCCCAGCCAGGCCGAGCCGCTCGAGCGCAACAAGCCGGGCCTGCGCGTCGGCTTCGCCGTCGCCATCGACGAGATCGCCCAGGATTCGAGCGCCATCGAGACTGACCAACTGGTCGCCGCGGGGGCGTGGCAACCCGAAATCCTGCTATGGCTGCGGGCCGGCGGGGCGGCAGCCTGGGACGCGGCAAATGGCTGGCTCGGCCCGCGCGGCACCCTGCCCGCCGTGGCCCTTGCCGGCTCGGCCGCCGGCCTTCACACCACCGCCGCGGCGCTCAGCAGCGGCAAGGCGGCCGTTCTCAGTTTTCTCGGCAAACCTGCACCGCCGGTGCTCGACGATATTATCGAGGAAGCCTTCGAGACCCCCGACGCCCGCAACCCGGTGGCGCCGTTCCGTCCCGCCGTCCGCGGCGCCACCTATCTCGATCGCGGCCAATCGCTGATCACCCGACGCGCCGCCGCGGCCAGCAAGCAAGGCGTCTCCGGCCTCGCCACCCGCGCCGTGCAGCTCGGGCTGGGCGATATCGCCGCTGCCGTCGATATCGGCGCCATGGCCGCTCGCGACGCCGGCTCCGTGGCCGCCGAACGCTGCGCGCTATCGGGCGAGATCAGCGATACCGGCTGGCGCGTCCCCGCGCGGCCTGCGCCGGAGGACGAGGTACCGGTGCCGCCCGCCTACCTCGCCGGCCGCTTCGGCGACAAACCGCAAATCTGGACGCTGACCGCCGCCGACGCCCGCTCATTCGAAGCGGGCTGCCTCGTGTTCGAGAATTCCGAGCAGCGCGACCCGCTGAAGGCCATCGGCGTCACCTATGCGCCGCACCGTCCGGGCGCCAATGGCGGCATCGCGCTGATGGGCAGGGTACCGGAGGCGGTGGGGGCAGAACTCTATGTGCGGGACGCCGGAACGGCGGTGGCAGCACGGCTGGTGGAGCGGCTGAAGGCGAGGGCCTGAAACGCTGGTGCGGGCTGCCCCCACCCCTGTCCCCGCCCTGCAAGGGGGAGGGAGACCCTCACACCGGCATCTCAGTTTGCGTCTCCCTCCCCCTTGCGGGAGGGATCAAGGGTGGGGGTCCACAGCCACCGGTCGACGTGGTGCCGCCTCAGCTCGCCCGCTTCTCGGCCGTATCGCGGGCCCGGCGCAGCACGTCGGCATAGTCAGGGTTGAAGCGCAGCTCGGCCATCTTGATGGCGGCGTCGAGGCGGGCGCCGATCACCCGGTCGCCCGGGTTCTGGCGGAACAGCTCGAGGTTGCGCTGCACGTGGGTTTCCAAGGCTTGCCCGACCTGGGTCCAGGTCTGGTCGAACATGGCGTTGAGCGCCAGCGAGTCGCGGCAATCGCGGATCGTCGCCAGGACGTAGCAGCCGTTAAGCGCCGCCAGTACCTGGTCGCCGTCGAGCCGATCGGTGCCGGAATGGCGGCGCAGCGCCAGGTTCACGTTGGGAGATACGTCGCGCAGCTTTGGTTCGACCAGCTCCGAAACTGTCTTGGTCACCGCCGCCACCGCCGTCGACCAGCGGGTCAGCCGGCCGAGCTCGACATAACCGGTCACCGCCCGCATCAAGCGGTGGAAGCGGTCGATGGCACGGCAGGTCAAGTCGATATCGGCGAAAGCGCCGTGCTGGTCGAGCGCCGGGATCTGCGCCTGCGCATGGGAGAGCATTGCCTCGATCAGCGGCGCGAAACCGGCGCGCTGCAGCGAGGCTTCGGTGGCCGAACCGGCAAGGCGAATCGCCGCCGCCATCATCCGGCCGGGATGGCTCACCTGCCCCATCGCCGCCTGGAACAGCAGGGCCGAGACGGCATGATCGTTGAGCGGCATCGACTGCAGCGCCACGCCCAGCGCCGTCTCGTCGGTCATGCCGTTGGCAGCCCGACCGAACGCCTGTGCCTTGTCGAGCAGGCTCCGGCACTTCAGTGCATTGAGCACCACGCCGACGCGGCGATAGGCATCTTCGCCGCCCATCTGCAGCTGGATGCGGCGCTCAGAATCAGGGGTGCCGACCGCGGCGATGGCGGCGCGGGCGCGCTGCAGCAGTTCCGGCACCAGGAGGTCGAGCGCCTGGCGGGCCGCCGGGTCTGAATCTGAGGCATTGGCATCGATCAGGTCGGGCGCCAGGTCGCGCAGCATCCAGGTCCAGACGCCCTGGGCGTGCGGTTCAGCGATGCCACCATCGAAATCGAAGCCGGCCGTGCCCGGCACGATCACCGCATCGATCAGCCCGAAAAACGGCCGCACGGCACGATTCGACCGTGCCGTTTCAGACGATGACAGACGAGTGGCAGTATTGGGCATGAAAACCGGCGGGCGTCAGTGTCCGAGGATAGTCCTCGAACCTAGCGTGCGACGGTAAACAAAAGACTATCCGGCTATGCGGAGCCGATCACATCGCTGTCAGGCCGCACCGAGCCTCAGCCGGCAACGCTCCAGGTGTTGTCGGCCTCGCGGCAAGCGGTGCCCTTCTTGGCGACAGGCGCGCCGCCGATGGTCACCGTATGGGTGAAATCGCGGCAATTGGTGTTGTTCACCGTCACATAGGGGCCGACCGTCACCGAGCCGCTGGTGCCCTTGTCGCCGATCCAGGTGCGCGGCGCACCGGGGCGGCCGAAGGTCAGGGCGTTGAACTGGGCGCTCGCCGCTTCCGACTTGTCCTTGGCGGTGAGCTTGCCGAGCACCGACGGGTCGAGGAAGGCGCTGACATCGTTCATCGTGGTGCCGGCAGTCTGGATCGCGCCTGGGGCCGGCAGCGAAGCCGGTGTTATCGTCGGCGCGCCCAGTGTCGAGTTGGGCTGCGGCAGCGTCGGCCCGAGGGCGACGTCACTGGTGTTGCCCATGGTGCCGCAACCGGCAAGCAGGAGCAGGGCGAAGAGGGGGACGGCGCGGACGATCTGCTGCATGTCGGTCTCGATGGGTGGCCGGCCCTTATTCCTTACGTATTGAGGCAAAAGTGCGGAAACCCGCAACCTTTGCGGCCGGAAGCCGCAATTCTGCCAGGAGGCCGCCCAGCACTGAGCGTCTCAATTGCAGGGAGCCGCCATAGACGTCAACCAGTTCCTTGACGATATCGAGACCCAGCCCGGAGCCGGGGGTCTTCTCGTCCAGCCTGACACCACGGCGCAACACCTTGGTCGCTTCCTCCTCGGTCAGCCCCGGTCCGTCGTCGTCGATCTTGATCAGGAGGTTGGCGCTGCTGCCGCTGCGCTCGGCGATCACGGTCACGCCGATCGAGGATTTGGCCCATTTGCAGGCATTGTCGAGCAGGTTACCGGCCATTTCCTCGAGATCGCCTTCGTCGCCGCGGAACCAGGGCAGCGAGGCGTCGGGCCGCACCATGGCGATGGTCACCTGCGGGTTGAGCTTCTGCATCACCCGGGTCAGTCGCAGCATGACATGCGTCGCGTCGGCTTTCTTGCCCACCACGGTCGAGCGCGCCGCCAGCCGGGCCCGATCGAGATAGGTGCTGACCAGCTGGCTCATCTTCTCGGTTTCGGTGGCCACCACCTTGGCGAGGCTGTTCTTCTTGTCGGCGTTGGCCTCGTTGCGCAGCACGGCGATCGGCGTCTTCAGCCCGTGCGCCAGGTTGCCCACCTGGTTGCGGGCGCGCTCGACGATCTGTGCATTGGAGCGCAGCAGCTCGTTGATCTCTTCGGACAGTGGCGCGAGCTCGGCCGGATAGGCGCCGGTGAGCGAGGCGGCATCGCCCTCGCGCACCTGCTCCACCTCGCGCCGCAACCGGTTGATCGGCCGCAGCGCCAATCGGGCGACGATGGTCGACATCACTGCCAGCATGATCGCCACCGCGCCAAGCACGATCAGCGTCTGGCCGCGGAACTCGTCGACCAGCGACAGGATTTCGTCGAGCGAGCCGGTGACCATGATGTGGAGCGGCGTGCCGTTTACCGTCACCGCCCGCTCGATCACCCGGATCTTGATGCTGAAAGGGTCGGTCAGCACCGCCGACTTCGAGTTGGTCGCGTCGAACGGCCCTGGCAGCGGCCCAAGCACCATGCCGACATAGGAGTTGGAGAAGTTGAGCAGCTCGCCCTTTTCGTCGCGGATCGCCCAATACCAGCCGGAGCCGGTGCGGTCGAAACGTGGATCGGCAACCTTGATCTGGTCCGATTTCGGCGTGTCGGAGAGCAGGCTCAGGTCGGTCAGCGTTTCGACATGGAACTCCAGCGTCTCGACCAGACTGTTGTCCAGCGCCCGCGAATAGAGCTCGGTGAGCAGGAACGCCGTCGCCACCAGCGCCACGATGAGCCAGCCGGCCGACAAGAGGAACAGCGAGGCCGCGATCGAGCCCTTGCGCTGCGAGGGGGGCTGGGCGGGTGGGACGTCAGTCACGGGAACCCCGCTCCGTTGGTAGCGAGTGTCCAAAACTCACGGTCACTGGCTCGTCGCCCCCCTCCCCGCGAGGGGGGGACAAGAGGTCGACCCGGGGGGGAGGGTGCCCGATCGAGTGCGAACCACGATCAAGCCAAAACCACCGGCCGGCACCCTCCCCTCGACGGGGAGGGTTGGGGAGGGGTGAGCGGTACGCTCGATCCATCAGCTAGTCCCCGACCGAATACGCCCTCAGTCCTCGGCGATCTGGTAGCCCAGTCCGCGCACCGTCTGGATGCAATCGTCCGGCAGCTTCTTGCGCAGCCGGCCGACGAACACCTCGATGGTGTTGGAATCGCGGTCAAAATCCTGATCGTAAAGATGCTCGGTCAGCTCGGTGCGCGAGATCACCTTGCCCTTGTGATGCATCAGGTAGCTCAACAGGCGCAGCTCGTGGCTGGTCAGCTTCACCGAGTGCCCATCCACCGTCACCTTGCCGGCCTTGACGTCGAGCCGCACCGAGCCGGCGCTGATCTCGTTGGATGCCTGCCCGGCGGCGCGGCGCACCAGGGCGCGAACGCGGGCCAGCACTTCTTCCATGTGGAAGGGCTTGGCGACGTAGTCGTCGGCGCCGGCGTCGATGCCTTGCACCTTGTCGCTCCAGCGGTCGCGGGCGGTCAGCAGCAGCACCGGCATCTTCTTGCCGGCGCGGCGCCATTCCTCGAGCACCGAGAGGCCATCCATCTGCGGCAGGCCGATATCGAGGACCACGGCGTCGTAGGGTTCGGTATCGCCGAGGAAATGGCCTTCCTCGCCGTCGAACGCCACGTCGACGACGTAGCCGCCTTCCGTCAGCGCATCCTTCAGCTGCCGGTTCAGATTGGTGTCGTCTTCAACGACGAGAATGCGCATCGAAAAGTCCCCTATTGCCGCCACGACAACTCCCGCGCCCGGCAACAGCCGGCCCTACGCGCGAGACATGTCCCAGATTGATTTTATGTGAGGCTTCACTGAGCCGGCAAGCTCACAGGTTTGCTTTCGCCATATTCGTCCATGACGTTGACCTGCCATTCCCACTGGCCGCCGACCATGCAGACGCGGGCCTGCGAGCTGATGATCTTGCCATCGACGCCCGACTGGGCAATCGCCTGCGACAGCTGCACCAGCTCGCCATTGTCTATCATCTGCTGGATTTCGCGCTTCGACAGGCACTCCTGCGCCACCGCGGGAGCGGCAACACCGAACGCCAGCCCCAGCGTCAATACGCCGGCCGCCACTAATGTCAGTTTCTGTTTCATCGGAGGGTTATGCGGGGAAATGGCTGAATGTGGGATGAACGGAGATGGTGGCCCCACCCGGAAGCCACAGACGATGACGGGAGAGGTGCAGTTCCCACCTTCTCGCTCTGCCGGAACGCAGCTAGGCTGCCGTGATCTGTCGCGCTTTCAAGGGGGAAGCTCCAATCCTGCCGGCAGCGCCTTGGATGCTCTGAGGAGGAGGACCAATGAGCACGACGACTAATCCCGGCTCGCGGGCCATCGACGTTCGCTTCGGCACCGCTACGCTTGAGGTCAAACTCGAGGACGGGCACGAGCTCATCGCTCCGCTCGCCCGTTACCCCCGCCTTCGCGACGGTCCGCCCGCCGCCCGCCTCAACTGGCGCTTCACCGATGGCGGCACGGGCCTGCGCTGGCCCGATCTCGATGTCGATATTTCGATCGAGGAGTTGAGGTAGCCTTCGCACCCTGAGCTACTTCACCCACAGGTACATACCGACGGACTTTGGCGCCGTTTCGGCAAAGCCGTACTGGGCGTAAAGCGCCTTGGCCGGCCCATCGGCGATCAGGCTGACATAGGCGGTCGGCGGCGCGTTGACCTTGAGCCAATCGACCAGAGCCGCGACGATCCGCTTGCCCAACCCCTTGCCGCGATGCGCCTCGAGCACCGCGATATCGGTGACCTGGTAGGCGGTGCCACCGTCGCCGATCACCCGGCCCATACCGATGGTCTCGCCGGCATGCTCGATCACCACTGCGTGGATGGTATTGGGCAGGCCGCGCGCCGCCGCTTCCTCGGATTTGCCGCTCAGCCCAGACAGCCGGCGCAGCTCGCGATATTCCTCGATGGTCGGGATCCGCTCAATCAGTTGGTAGTCGCTCACGCTTCACTCCGCATCGAACAAAGTCAGTTGCACGCCATCGGGCGCCTCGAGCCGCGAATTGGTGGAGCGGAACGGCGTCGGCCGCGGCGTCCCCAGCACTTTCGCCCCCGCCGCCTCGAGCATATCGGTGGCCGCCGGCACGTCGTCGAAGCGCAGCGCCACGCGGAACTGCCCGCCCATGGGGCGGCCCACCTCGATCTTGTCGATGAACTCGGCGTGCTTCTTGTCGCTGATCTCCAGCGTCGCGATGCCGGCGCCGAGGATAGCGACATGGCCATCGTCATCGCCGACCGAGACCTGCTCCTTCAAACCCATGGTATCGCGCCAGAACGCCACCGCCCGCTCGAAATCTTCGACAGTGATGACGAGGCGCAGCTCGCGGACGATGTTGGTCATGTTCGTTCTCCCTCCGGGTGTCCTGAGCGAGGGGCCACCCCCACCCAGCGACGCTAGTTCGCTTCGCTCACAAGCTTTGCTGCCCTCCCCGCAGGGGGGAGGGAGGCGCTAACTGCAAGGTATCGGTTCAAGCGTCTCCCTCCCCCTTGTGGGGAGGAATCAAGGGTGGGGGTGCCCCACACTCCGTTAGTCCCCCTCATACCGCCACCGCAATATCGCAGCTGCAGCCGCTGGTTTTCAACGCTTCGCGCGCCACCTCGATGAACACCCGGCGGAACCATTGAGCCCGGCCGTCGGCCCGGTCGACGCGGCGATAGAGCAGCGACACCGGCGAGGCCTCGAGCTCCACCGGCGGCTTGGAGATGGTGAGGCCATGGAGCGACGCCATGCAGCGGGCGATCGATTCGGGGATGGTGGCGATTGCCGGCATGGCGCTGAGCGCCGTCGGCAGCGCCGAAAAGCGCGGTACCGTCGCCACTACCGAACGGGTCCGCCCGAGCTTTTTCAAAGCTGCATCGACGTCGCCCGCCATGTCGCCCTCGAACGACACCGCGATATGTGCCTCGCGGGTGAAATCGGCCAGGCTGAGGGGTGCCGTCAGCTTCAGTTGATCGGGGTCGTAGATCGAAATCGAGCTCTGGTGGAACAGCGGCTGGCGCACATGCCAGGAGGCCGGCTCGGGGTGGACCGAAACCGAGAGGTCGAAATCGCCGTTATCGAGCTGCTGGCCCGGATGATGGGAATGCGAGGCCACCGACACCAGCCTGGCGTTCGGCGCCTCGCGGCGGATCCGCGCCGCCAGCGGCCCGAAGAATGCCGTCTCGAGGTTGTCGCACATGCCGAGACGAAAGGTGCCCTCGTAGCTCCGAGGGTCGAACGCGTCCGGCATGCGGATGGCCCGCTCTATCGAGCCCAGCGCATCCTCGATCACCGGAGCGATATCGAGCGCCCGCGGTGTCGGCTGCAGCCCGCGCCCGACCCGCACGAACAGCTCATCGTCGAGCGCCTCGCGCAGCCGCTTCAGGGCCGCGGACAGGCCGGGCTGGCCCAGCAGCAGCCGCTCGGCGGCGCGGCTGACATTGCGCTCCTGCATCAGCACCGAAAAGGCCAGCAGCAGGTTCAGATCGATCTTGCGGAGGGCGGCATCATTCATCATTGCCAGTGATACCTCGCATGCCGACTATCGATTTGCAATATGGATGAGAGGTCGTCAGTTTCCGCTCCCTCTGCCGTCCGGCGCGATCCTCCCGTCGCGACGCCGGCAGTGCGAAAGGGATAATTTCGATGACCTCTACCAAGATCGGAGGCGTCGCCGGGCTGGCCCTGTTCCTGCTCTGCGCCGCCAACTTCCTCGACGCCATGGATGTCTCCACCATCGGCGTCGCGCTGCCCGCCATCCAGGCCGAACTCGGGCTCGAGCCCAATGTGCTGCAATGGGCGGTCAGCGCCTATGTGCTCGGCTATGGCGGCTTCCTGCTGCTCGGCGGCCGGGTGGCCGATATCTTCGGTCACCGCCGGGTGTTCCTGTGGGCGCTCGGCATCTTCGCCGCCGCCTCGATTGCCGGCGCCTTCGTCGATTCCGGCCCGACGCTGATCGCCGCGCGGCTGATCAAGGGCATTGCCGCCGCCTTCACCGCACCGGCGGCGCTCGCCCTGCTGCTCAACGTGTTCGGCGAGGGCCAGGCCCGGGCCAAGGCGCTTGGCCTGTTCGCCTCCACCGGCGCTGCGGGCTTCGTGCTCGGCATGGTGCTGGGTGGCGCGGTAACCGTCTTCACCTGGCGCGCCACGCTGGTGATGGCGGCACCGGTTGCCATCCTCGTCCTGATCATCGCGCCGTTCGTCCTGCCGCCCGATGCAAAGAGCAGAGGGAAGCGCGCCTCGTTCGACTGGGCCGGCGCCATCACCATCACGCCGGGCCTGCTGCTGTTCGTGTTCGGCGTTACCAACGCCTCGGCCGCCGGCTTCGCCGCCCCGCTCACCTGGGGGCCGCTCGCTGCCGCGCTGGCTCTGATCGTCATCTTCCTCGTCGTCGAGGCCCGCCATCACGATCCGATGGTGCCGCTGTCGATCTTCCGGCGGAAGAAGCTGAGCCATGCCAACATCGTCGCCGCGCTGTTCCAGGGGGTCTATGTCGGCTTCCAGTTCCTCGCGACGCTCTATTACCAGCATGTCTATGGCTGGTCGGCCTTCGCCACCGGCTTCAGCTTTGCGCTCGGGGGCGCCTGCGTAATGTTCCTCGCGCCGCGGCTAGCCGGCGTGGCGCAACGTAACGGCACCACCAAGGTGATGGCGATCGGCGTCCTGCTGCAGGCAGTGGGTTACGTGTTCTGGGTGCTGGCCATCGGACGGTTCGATCCGATCGCGCTGGTGATCATCTCGCAGCTGCTGCTGGGCCTCGGCTACGCCGCCACCTACCCCTCGGTGCAGGTCGCGGCGCTCGCCGACGTCGAAGACGACAAGTCCGGCCTCGCTTCCGGCTTGCTGTTTGCCTCGTTCCAGATCGGCGGCGGCATTGTCCTCGCGGCAGTTTCCGCCATCTTCACGGCGGCGCCGGGCTTCAGCTGGGAGCCGTACATTGCCGGCGGCGCGTTCGTTGCGGTGCTCGCGTTGGTCACCACGCTGATCGCGGCGGTTGGGCCACGGTCGGGGGCACGAGTCCCGAACGCCATGCCGCAGGCGGCGGAGTAAGCTGGCCGCCCCCTCCCCGCTCGGTGGAGGGGGCGGTCAAGAGTGCAGTGACTGTGCCAATCCACCGGTGTCATCCGCTGTGGGGCATAGTCATGGAATACCTGCTGCTTCTGACGCAGCGCCCATCGGTGAGCTTGCCACCAGAAAGCGCCCCACGCGCGGTGTCATCCCCGCGAAAGCGGGGGCCCGGTGGGATCCCTCAGCATCAGCGGGTACTGCAGCATCCCACCAGTTTTCCCGCCGTCGCGGGAATGACATCGGTGGAGATTTCAGGGCACCGCGAATCGTCGTTGGTCATGATCAGCGCCCAGGCAGCACGAGATTGCCAGAAAAGACGGAACGCTCGGCGAGCCGAGGGGTTACCCCGGTACACCCCAAGCAGAGAGGAGACCTCAAATGGACCATTCCACGCACATTCGCCTCGGCAATGCCGAGCTCACCCCGGCCGTGCTCGAAGGCGCCACCGTCTACGGCGCCGATGACGAGAAGGTCGGGACAGTTTCCCACGTCCATGGCGCGGGGCTCGGCAGTGAGATCATCGTCGATGTCGGCGGCTTCCTCGGCATCGGCGCCAAGCCGGTAGCCGTCCCCGCCAGCCAGCTCGAGTTCATGCGCGACGAAAGCGGCGATGTACACGCCGTAACGTCCTGGACCAAGGACTCGCTCAAGGCGATGCCCGAGCACCACCACTGACACCTGCGGCGGCCGGCATCCCCGGCCGCCTCCCTCTCGTATTACAGCCGCTTACCCAGCCAGATATCCGGCCTTCCTTCGCCATTGGCGTCAGGGATGAAGCCGATGACGCTGAAACCACACTTGCGGTAGAACTCGAGCGGGTGCTTGCCGCCAGGCACCGCCGCAAGCTCGCGTAGCGCCGACGCTGGGTCGCCGTAGAGGTCCGCCCCGAACGCAGTGGTGCCGCCGAAATCATCATCGCTGCCAAGGTACAGCGTCAGCGCCCCCGCGGCGCGGGCGTGGCCTTCGATTGCGGCAACCAGCAGGCTGCCGATCCCCTGCCCTTGCCGATCCGGTGCGACCACCAGCGGGTGCAACTCCCAGGCATGCGAATAGCTCTCGATCAGGCCGCCCCAGCCGCAGACGGTATCGCCGTCCAGTGCGGCGACGCCGGCCCATTCCGGATCGGCCGTGCGCTTCTCTATCTCGTCGCGCGCCTCATCCATGGTTTTCCACGCGGACGGCACATGCGCCAGCGCCGCCACCAGGATTTCGGCGGCAATCTCCCGCTGCGCCGAGGTGAGATCGGTGAATGGGACGATGCTGATCAGCGTCATGGAGGCCCCTATCGTCTTCGTTCGGCAAGTACTGAAGAAGGTTCCGCGGTCGATGCCCGCACAATCAGGTCGGGTGTTACCGTGGTGCGGATTGCCGGCCCGGTATAGGCCCCCTCGAGCCGGTCGTTCAGCATGCGCATGGCCAGCTGGCCGACGGCGGCGGGGTGCGGATTGACGCTGGTCAGCGGCGGGTCGAGCGAGCGGGACCACAGGCTGTTGGCGATCGAGACGACCGAGACGTCCTGTGGCACACGCAGTCCGGCCTCGCGCAGACCCTGAATCACGCCCATCGCGGTTACGTCATTGCGGGCAAAGATCGCAGTAAACTTCGCCCCACTCGATACCAGGTCGGCAACCGATCGCTGACCGGCCGCTTCCGAGGCGAGATCGTAGGTGCGCACCAGATTCGGGTTGATGGCGAGCCCGCGCTCTCGCAATAGGTCAGCATAGCCATCGTAAGGCGAAAACCCCGGCAAATGCGGCAGGCCTTCGACATAGGCTATCTGCTCGTGCCCGAGCCCGATCAGATGCTCCACTGCCTGTTGGGCAGCCATTCGATAGTCGACGCAAACGCCATCGCAGGCGACGGCTTTGGGCCAGCGGCCGATATAGACCAGTGGCTTGCCGCTCGCGAGGAACTGCTGCACCCCACCCGAGGGTTGCTCGACCGAGTCGGGCACGACGAGCGCACCGCACACGGCGGGATCGCCAGCAGATTGGCCGAGCTGCGAGCTCTCGCTGGCCGTCGAGTAATCCGACTGCCCAACCATAACGCGCAAGTCGTAGCGCCGTGCCTCCTTCTCGATGCCGTTGACCATCTCGCCGTAATACGGGTTCGAAAAGGTAGGGATGATCACCGAAACGATGCGCTTGGCCCCGACCGCCGGCTCGGCGGGGACAACGCCGCTGGCCACGAAGGTGCCGCGGCCCGGTTGGCGCTGCAGCCGCCCCCGCTGCACCAGATCATCGATGGCCCGGCGAATCGTCGTGCGTGACAGGCCGAGTTCCTCCCCGAGCTGACGCTCCGAAGGCACAGCCTCCCCGGCGGCGTATTCCCCGCTTTCGATCCGCTCCAACAGCAGACCAACCAGAGTACCGGTCTTATCCATGACGCTCTTTTGACGACTATTGACGAGGTTTGTGAGACATGTATCATACCACCATCAGACCGCGAGGGGAAATGGGCGTGCTGGAGGTTACCAGTCCCGCCGCGGATAGCACGGAATTCGCAATGTCGGATGGAGCGGACGAGGTTTCACCCTGCAAGCTCGAGATATCCAGCGATCTCAGGCAGGGCGCACGCTTTTCGGTAGCAGGATCGACCCCGCCGGGGCCCATGGGATCACTCCTTGATGATGCAACTGGCAATCTTCTGCCTGATACCGCAATATAATACCTGTATCATATTGAGTGCTGGAAGTGAAGTCCCCGACGGCCCAAAAAGTGTCGCCGCACGTCGAAACGAGGAAAGTATGAAGAACGGTTTTGCCCTGGTTGGGGCCGGTTTGTTCGGTGAGCGGCACGCGCAGGCTTATAGCCGCCATCCGCTGGTGGACTTCAAGTATGTCTGTGACCTCGACGAGGCCCGTGCCAGGCGCATTGCCGAAACCTATGGCGCGGGCAAACACACCACCGACCTGAACGAGGTGCTCGCCGACCCGGACGTGGTGGCGGTGTCGATTGCGACGCCCGACCATGCCCATCGGGCCGTTACTCTCGCCGCCATCGCCGCAGGCAAGCACATCCTGGTGGAAAAGCCGCTGGCCACCACCATCGAGGATGCGGAGGCGATGATCGCCGCCGCCCGCCAGGCCGGTGTCAAGTTGATGGTCGACTTCCACAATCGCGCCAACCCGCCGATGGTGGCGGCGCGCGATGCCGTGGCGCGCGGCGATATCGGCAAGCCGTCCTACGTCTATGCCCGCCTGAGCAACACCGTCGCCGTGCCGCAGGACATGCTGAAGTGGTCGAGCAACTCGTCGGCCCTGTGGTTCCTCGGCAGCCACATGATCGATGTCGTCGGCTGGATCCTCGATGACAAGCCGGTGCGGGCTTATGTCGTCTCGCGTGATGGTGTCCTCAAGGACCTGGGCGTCGACGCGCCCGACTTCCACGTCGCGACCGTCGAATACGCGAAGGGCACCGTCGCGGTGTTCGAACACGCCTGGATCCTGCCGCGCACCTACAACACGGTGAAAGATCTCAAGCTGGAGTTCCTCGGCAGCAAGGGCGCGATCAATATCGACGGGTCGCACAACCGCACCATGGAACTCTATACCAGCGAAAAGGGCTCGTTCCCCGACATGCTGGTGCCGCCGTTCGGGCCGCACCTGACCGGCTTCGTGCTCGACGCTGTCGTGCACTTCGTCGAGGCGGTGCTGCACGACAAGCCCGTGCTGGCGACAGGCGAAGAGGGGCTGGCCAACACCAGGATCATCAGCGCGCTGATCGAGGCGGCCCGGCTCGGCCAACCGGTGCAACTATCCGTATAAGCCTTTGATCGGGCGCGCTTTCATCCTGAAAGTGCGGCAGGACAACACCACGAGGCGGGGGCCTCGAATGCAAGCAAGCAAGGGAGACTAGTAAATGAAACGCCTTCAGTTATCCGCGGCAGCGGCCATGCTCAGCCTCACGATCGGCGGGGCGCAGGCACAGACCCTCAACGTTCCCAGCTGGATGTGGGAAGAGGGTAATGTCGGCGTCTGGTTCAAGACCAACACCGCCCAGTTCGAGGCAGCCGAAGGCATCAAGGTCACGCCGACCCAGATTCCGTCCGCCGATTTCGAGAAGGTGGTGACCACGCAGATCGCCGGCGGCGCCGTGCCCGACCTGATGACCGCGTTCACGTCCATGCTGCCGCCGATGATCGATGCCGGCGCGCTGGCGCCGCTCGACACCTGCATAGCCGATGGTGGCTTTGCCGACCGTCTGCTGCCCTCGGTGAGCTTTGCCCAAGTCGACGGCAAGACCTATGGCGTGCCCCTCACCATGAGCCCCTGGTCAGTTGTTGTGAACAAGAAGCTGCTGGCCGAGGCCGGCATCGCCGAGATGCCCAAGACTGTGGAAGAGCTCTACGCCGCGGCAAAGGCGGTCAAAGAAAAGACCGGCGCCTATGGCTATGCCTTCGGCAACGACATGGCGGCGCCGCTGCACGTCTACATCAACTCGATGCAGTGGGTGCTCGGCTACGGTTCGGACTGGTCGCAGGCCGATGGCACCATCACCGCCAACGACCCCAGGAACATCGAAGCGATCGGCTGGATCAAGCGCTTCATGGACGAGCAACTGGCTCCGGTCGGCCTCGGTGTCATCCAGGCGCGCGACCTGTTCCTCGACGGCAAGGTCGCCATCATGTTCGAGGGCCCCTGGCTGATGACCCAGGTGCAGAGCCAGAAGCCCGAGATGCTGGCCGACATCGACTTCGAGGTCGTCCCCACACCGACCCATGCAGCCATCACCGGTGGCGCCTTCTACGTGATCCCGGCCAAGTCGCCGAACCCCGAGGCGGCCTGCAAGCTGCTCACCGCCTATCTCAGTGAAGACGCACAGCGGCGCTGGCTCGAGGACCTGCTGCAGATCCCGGGCACCAAGGTGCAGGCCAGCCCCGAGTTCCTCGCCAAGAACGCCTGGGTCGGCAAGATGGCCGACATCGCAGCTGAGTACCCGGGCGGTATCGGCTATGCCCCTCCGGGCTACCTGATCCAGGCTGCCGAGTTCCGTCAGATGGTGGTCGATGCCCTGTCGGAGATCTATTCGGGCAAGACTTCGGTCGAGGACGGACTCAATAGCCTGCAGGGCAAGCTGGAGAACTGGAAAGCGACGCTCTAGCAGCTTTCCACCCCGCGCATCGGGGTGGCGCAGGCCGCCCCGATATGCCCCTCGATCCCATGTGAAGAACGCCAATGCCAAGACCCATGACACAACGCATCAACTGGCTACCGATCTGGCTGCTTGGGCCGGTGGCGATCCTGTTGGCCGTGATCCTGATCTGGCCGATCGTGCAGGGCGTTGCCCTCAGCTTCTTCAACACGCGGATCCTCAACTATTCGGCGGGCAAGTTCATTGGCCTCGCCAATTTCAATGCCCTGTTCCAGGACGAATATTTCTGGAACTCGCTCAGGGTGACGGCAATCTACGGCGCCGCCTCGGTCATCTGCACCTATGCCCTGGGCCTTGGCTTCGCGCTGCTGCTCAACCGTGACTTCAAGGGCCGCGGCTTCATCCGCACCATCTTCATCCTGCCCTGGGCGATCCCGGAGGTTGTCGCGGTGCTGATCTTTGCCTGGATGCTCGACCCGCAATTCGGCGTCGGCAACTACCTGCTGGTGATGATTGGGGTCATCGAACAGCCGCAGGCCTGGTTGTCGCAATCGCACCTGGCGCTGCCGGCGCTGGTCGTGCTGACCGCCTGGCAACAGTTCCCCCTGGCGATGCTGATCCTCCTCGCCGGCCTGCAGACCATTCCCGAGGAACAATACGAAGCCGCCAAGATGGATGGCGCCGGGGCGTGGACGCGCTTCGTGCATGTGACGCTTCCCGGCCTCAGGTCGGTGAACGTGATCCTGATCCTGCTGCTGATCCTCAACTCGTTCCGGCGCGTCACCATGATCTATGCGATGACCCGCGGCGGCCCTGCCCGCTCGACCGAGACGCTGTCCGTTCTCACCTACAACACCGCCTTCGAGTACCAGCGCGTCGGCTATGCCGCTGCCGTCGGCACCGTGCTGCTGCTGATCCTGCTGGCCTTCAGCCTCGTCTATTTCTGGAGCATCATGCGGAGCAACCAGGCCAAATGACCCCGGCCCAGAAGAAGAAAATCCTCAACGCGTTCTGGTTCGCGCTGACCCTGGTCTGCGCCGCCATCGTGTTCTTTCCCTATTACTGGATGTTCGTCTCGTCGGTCGAAACCGACAGCATCTTCACCTGGCCGCCGCACCTGATCCCGAGCGGGTTCAGCCTCGAGTCCTACTGGACCATCTTCGAGGAGCGCGAGATCGGCCGTTGGCTCTTGAACACCCTGATCGTCGCCGGCAGCACCTCGCTGTTCTCGACCATCATCGCCATCAACGCCGCCTATGCCCTGTCGCGCTTCAAGACCCGGACGACTTCGGTGTTCACCGTCATCATCCTGTTCTCGCAGTTACTGCCGGCCGCGTTGATCGTCGTGCCGCTGTTCGTCATCTTCCAGCAGATCGGGCTCTACAACAGCCTTGTCGGCCTCGCCATCGCCGACACGGCCTTCATCCTGCCATTGGCGATCTGGCTGCTGAAAGGCTTCTTCGACCAGATCCCGGTCGAGATCGAGCAGCAGGCGATGATCGACGGCTGCTCGCAGCTCGGCGCCTTCTACCGGGTGATCCTGCCGCTGTCGCTGCCGGGCCTGGTCGTGGTTGTCGCCATGTCGTTCATCTCCGGCTGGGACGAGTTCTTCCTCGCCCGCACGCTGATCGCTTCGCAGGATCAATGGGTCCTCTCGGTCGGCCTCACCTCGTTCCGCGGCGAGTACACGCTCGACTGGAGCCAGATGATGGCGGCCGCGGTGATCTTCGCCCTGCCCGCGCTGGCCTTCTTCCTCGTGGTGCAGCGCTACCTGGTGGCCGGGCTGTCGGCCGGCGCGGTCAAGGGTTAGACCGAAACGCCATGCAGCCCCAGGTCCAGCTCGGCTTCGACATCGGCGGAACGGCGAGCCGCTGGGTCGCCTGCGACAGCGCCGGCTCGGTGCTCGCCCGCGGCGAGGCAGGCGGGGCTTCGGGCCGCGTGTTCGAGCCCGTGGAAAGGGACAGGCTATCCGGTGCCATCCAGCATGTCGCGCGAGCTCTGGCCGAACAGGGCCTCACGGTCGAGCGGGCCACCGCGGGTCTGACTGGCTTCGGCCCCTCCGCCGCCGAGGATGTCAGGGCGATACTGGCCCAGCCATTGGGTATTCCGCCAGCGAGCGTCGTGGCGCTCGACGACATGACGCTCGGCTATCTCGAGCAGTTCGCGCCGGGTGAGGGGCACCTGGTGTCTGCCGGCACCGGCGCGTTCGGACTCCACATTGCGGCAGATGGATCGAGAGTCCGCGTCGGTGGGAGGGGCATGCTGATCGACGACGCCGGTTCGGGCGCGTGGATTGCGCTCAGGGCCCTCGATCACATTTACCGCGGGTACGACCGCCACGCTTCATTTGGTGCCGACTCGGTGCTGGCCGAGGAGTTGCTTGGCGCCATCGGCGGCAGCAATTGGGACGACGTACGCCAGTACGTCTATGGCGGCGACCGCGGCCGCATCGGCGTGCTTTCCGTTGCCGTGGCTCGCGCCGCCACCCGCGGCGATGCGGCCGCGGCAGCGATCCTGCGCGCCGCGGGTACCGAGCTGGCTCGCCTCGCCACGGCACTTATCGGACGCACGCGCAGCCTTCCGGTCGTGCTGGTGGGCCGGGTGCTCGACCTGCACCTGATGGTGCGGGAGCAGGTCGGCCGGATACTTGCCGCAGAGGCCGTTCACGTCCGCCGCTCCGACGCCGCACTGGCTGCAGCGCGACTGCAAGCCAACACACTGGACGTCGCCTTCCAAGCTTAGTCGAAAGTCGGCGAAATTGTGATGAGTAACGTCATTTTCAAGGTGACCAGCATGAGCTAACGTCGTCGTCATTGCGAATAAATCATTGTCCGGATTGAGCGATTTAGTCGCGCACAAGCTTGGCGATGCATTGGGCGGACCACAGGCGAGGCCACTCGCCAACCAACGAGAGTCGAGATGACAGAGCTGAGTTTGAATGCCGGTGCTGTGCGCACCGTGGGTGCTGCTGCGCGCGTTTACGGGGCTGGGCGCGTTGCCCCCCTCCTCTTCTCGGGCGTTTCGTTGCTGACGCTGGCGATCGTCTCACTTGCGACCCCGGTGAGCGCGGCGGCATTCACCGCGGCGAACCAGACGGAACTCTACCAGGCGATCACCAATGCGCAGGCGAGCGGCGATCCTTCCTCGACCATCACGCTCACCGGCAGCTTCACCGTCACCAGCCCGCCCCCCGCGATCGCGGGCAAGGCCATCACCATTGCCACCGGCGCCAACACGCTCACCTACAGTTCCGCCGCAAGCTTCAATGTCGCGACCGGCGCAACACTCACCCTCACCGGCAACATCGTGGGCACCGGCGGCCTCAACCCCCAGGCGTTCGGCAAGCTCGGCGCTGGGCAGCTGATCATCAACGGCGTGACCGCATCCGGCATCTCCCGCCTCGGCATTGGCGGTGGAAGCACGCTCGTCAACGGCGGCAGCGTGGTCACGTTCGGAACATCGCAGGGCGGGACGGTCGCGCAACTCGGCCTCGGCACCAATGCCGGCGAAGTCGCGAGCCTCACGATTTCGGGCTCGGGGACAAAGCTGGTCGCCACCGGGAGCGATCCTCTGGATATCGGCGGCGGGACCTCCCAGGGCACCCTGCTGGTGGAGGATCAGGGTCGCCTGGAGACGGGTGCGTCGGGCATGCGTATCCGCAACGGCACCATCACCGTCGATGGGGCCGGGTCGGCGATACTTACCGGCAGCCTGAATGCCACGCTGAGCGGCGAGTCATTCCTCAACATCCAGAATGGCGGCCTGTTCGACTCCGCAACCCACGTCAATTTCGGAGCCTCCGGGACGACGGTTACAGCCGGCGCGGCTCTCCACGCCACCGTCACGGGCGCCGGATCGACGCTTGAGGCCGAGACGCTTTACATGCAGCAAGGTACGCTGCGCGTGACCGATGGCGGCCTCGTCACGGCGACGTCCGCCTTCATCGCCAACGGCAACCGTGGCGCCGTGCCAAACTTTGCCGCCCTCGTCTCCGGCGCCGGGTCCGAGCTCCGCGCCGGCACGATGACCGTCGGCACCACCGGCACGGGCACGCTTACCATCGCCAATGACGGCAAGGTCGTCGTGAACGGCGGCGCGTCCGCGCTCACCCTCGGCGGTACGAATGTCAACAGCAACGCCGCGCTTAACATCGGCGGCGCGGTCGGCGAAGCCGCCGCAGCGGCCGGCACGCTGGAGGCCTCGGCCATCACCCTCGCCGCAAGCGCCGAGGTCAACTTCAACCACACCGAAACCGGCTACGTCTTCGACCTGCCGATCAACGGCACCGGCGCCATCAACCAGGTCGCGGGCCGCACCATCTTCAATGCCGACCAGCTCGGCTTTTCCGGCCTCACCACCATCAGCGGCGGCATGCTCGAGGTGAACGGCGAGCTCGGCGGCACCGTCAACATCACCGGCGGCACTCTCGCCGGCACCGGCGTCGTCGGCGCCACCAGCCTCGCCGCCGGCGGCGCCATCGCGCCGGGCAGCTACGGCATCGGCATGCTGACCATCGACGGCGACTACACCGGCGCTGGCGGGCTGCTGCAGATCGAGACTGCACTCGGCGACGACAGCTCCGCCACCGACCTCCTCACCATAAACGGCAACAGCACCGGCACCACCAACCTCAAGGTCACCAATCTCGGCGGCGGTGGCGGGCAGACCACCAACGGCATCAAGATCATCGACGTCGTCGGCACCTCCACCGGTACCTTCACCCTCCTCGGCGACACTGAGTATGAAGGCCAGCAGGCGGTGATCGGCGGCGCCTATCTTTACGGCCTGCACCAGGGCACCATCACGGACGCCGACGGCGACTGGTACCTCCGCTCCATCCTCAACCCCGACGACGACACCCCGGTGTTCCAGCCCGCCGCCCCCGTAATCGAGACCTATGCCGCCGCCGCGCTGCAGGCCTTCAACACCACCGAGACCCTGCAGCAGCGCATCGGCAACCGCTCGTGGTCGGGCGGTGCCGAGGGCAACGGCATCTGGGGCCGGATCGATGCCCGCCGCACCTCGCTCGCACCCGACAACTCGACCACCAGCGCCAGCTATGACGTAGACACCTGGCGGCTGCAGGCCGGCGCCGATGGCGTGCTCAGCGAAACCGAGGACGGTTCGGTCGTCGCCGGCGTCAACCTTCAGGTCGGCACCATCTCGGCCGCCATCAGCTCGGCCTCCGGCGATGGCGGCATCGAAGGCACCGCCTTCGGCCTTGGCGGCACGCTCACCTGGTACGGCAACGAGGGCTTCTATCTCGATGCGCAGGGCAAGCTGAACTGGTTTGACAGCACCCTCAGCGCCGACCTGCTCGCTGGTCCGCTGGTCTCCGGCAATGCCGGCTTCGGCTACGCCCTCAGCCTCGAGGCCGGCCAGCAGTTGGCGCTCGGCGACGGCTGGTCCGTCACCCCGCAGGCGCAGCTCGCCTACTCCTCTGTCGATTTCGAAAACTTCGACTCCTACGGCTCGACCGTCTCGCTCAAGAGCGGCGACAGCCTGCTCGGCCGCCTCGGCGTCTCGGCCGACTACGAAGGCGAGTGGCAGGATATGGCGGGCGAGACCGGACGCAGCCACATCTACGGCATCGCCAACCTCAGCTACGAATTCCTCGATGGCACGGCGACCAACGTCGGCGGCACGACCCTGGTCAACCAGGCCGACCCGCTCTGGGGCAGCATTGGCCTTGGCGGCTCGCTCAACTGGGCCGGCGACCAGCTGTCGCTCTATGGCGAGGCCAATCTCGGCACCAGCCTCAACCACCTGGGCGACAGCTACAGCCTCGGGGTTACGGCCGGGATCAGGGGTAAGCTGTAGCGCTCTCGACAAGTAGCCTGCGAATTTGAAGCCCCGGCTCCGAGAGGACCGGGGCTTCGTATTTCAGCACCCTGCCCTAACAGGAGCACGGCCGGGCCCTCAGGTCCTCGAACACCACGCAATCCCTCCCGGGTCCGCCGGCGCAGGCGGTGTCGCACTGGTTCGCAAAGGCCTCGAGGCTCGTTTCAAGCGCCCTCAGCTCGGTCAGCTTTGCTCGAACTTCGTCGAGGTGGGCATGCGCCATGTCCCGCACCTGGCTACAATCCCGATCGGCGCTGATCGACAGCCCGGCGAGGACGCGAACCTGTTCGATGGAAAAGCCGAAGTCACGGCAGCGGCGAATGAAGGTCAGCCGTTCGAGCTCGCTCTCGGCATAGATGCGCTGCCCTGCGGCACTGCGGCCCGCCTTGGGCAAAAGGCCGATCTCCTCATAGTAGCGGATCGTCGGAGTGTTGACGCCGGCGGCCTTGGCAAGCTGGCCAATGCTGAGCACACGGGCGTGAACGTCCATCGTGAAGGCCTCCTCTTGCCCTTCAAGTTACTTGAAGGATTATTACTGTGTCCATCATCGAAAGGAGATGGACCATGACCACCAACGCCACCGGCTGCTGCCACAGCTGCGCGACTCCCGGCAACGACGTCGTACTTGCCGTTGCCTGCACGTTGGGGGCCGGCGACTTCAGGCAACGAGTCTCCGACATCCGCGCCCTCTCGGGGCGCTCGCTACGCACCAGCCAGCGCAAGCCATTACAGCTCGATCTGACCTATGGGCTGGAAGCGCTGGCGGAAGTCGAAGCCCTGGTCGCCAAGGAGGCCGAATGCTGCAGCTTTCTCGTTTTCAGCCTCAAGGCAGATGAGGCGGCCGTCCAACTCAGCATCACCGTGCCAATCGAAGCGCTCGCCGCGGCCGAAGAGTTGTTCGCCCATTTCGCTCCCGACCTTGCGCAGGAGGCAGCATGAACCCGGCCGCCAAGAAAGGGCTCGTCGCGACGGCAGGCGTGGCCGCTGCCTGTGTGGCGTGCTGTGCGGTGCCAATCGCTGCAACTGCCAGTATCGCCGCGGTGGCCACCCCCGTCGGTATCGTTGCCGCGGGGCTCGCCGCCACTGCCGGGACGTGGGCGTGGCTCAGGAGACGTGGTAAGCGCGCACAAAGCTGAACCGGAGCGCACCATGCCGATCGTCGTCACCACAGGATTGATCTATGCCGGCGCGGCGTTGGCCGAGATCGCGGGGTGCTTCGCCTTCTGGGCCTGGCTGCGCCAGGGGCAAAATCCGATCTGGCTGGCGGCGGGCCTCCCGTCGCTGGTCGCCTTCGCCTGGCTGTTGACGCTGGCGCCAGCCGAACATGCCGGCCGTGCCTATGCCGCCTACGGCGGTGTCTACATCGTCGCGTCGCTGCTCTGGCTCTGGTTTGCCGAGGGCACGGCGCCGGACCTCTGGGACCTGCTCGGAGGTGGGCTAGCGCTCGTAGCTGCGGCAATCATCCTGTTTGCCCCACGCGGTTAACAAGCGCCGGAGCAAACTTGTACTCGCTTCAGACCGGCCCATAGCATCCGCGACTCCAGATCCATTTGGAGTTTCCGCATGTCAGAAAGACCCTATGGCGCCCCAGGTGGTGCCCACAGCTTCAGCACCACGCACTACACCGTCGAGGAATCGACCAAGCACATCCTCGAGGCCAAGGCTCGTGACCGGCTCGTCGAAGGCTCCCACGCCTTTCGCGAGCAGCAGCACGTGCGAGCGGCCATCGATAAGGCGAAGAAAGCCAAGGAGAGACGCCGGGCGCGCAACCCTTACGACTTCGGCTGAGGCGCGCTCAGAACAACGAAGGCTGGGCGGGCGGCGGCCCGGGCGGCCCCTCCTCTTCCTCTGGCGGCGGATCTTCCTTGTTGCCGATCGAGACCATCTGCAACACACCGTCCGGCAGCGGGCGCTGGAGCTTCTGCGCCTCCTCCCATGGTGCGGTCATCCAGATTTCGATCTCGTCGGGCGTCCTGAGGATCACGGGCATGGAGTCCGGGTTGGTCCTGGCGATGATGTCGTTGGGCTCGGTGGTGAGGAAGGCGAAAAGATCGGTGGTGACGATGCCTTCCGAGGTCTTGCGCACGCTGGTCCATTGCGGGGCGAAAATGCCGGCGAAGAACGCCAGCGGCCGGCCATCATCGAAGGCGAACCAGGCGTTGCCCAGCTTTTTGCCGTCGGGACCGATCTCGTTGCTGATCTCGGCAAAGCTGGTGAACGGCACGATGCAGCGGAACTCGGGCGCCAGCCAGCGCTTCCAGTGCTGGCTTTTGGTGTTGCGCACATTGTGGGTGCCGCGGTCGGGCTCCAGGCGCACCAGTTCGGCAAGCTCTTCGGCAGTAAGGGCCCGCCCCTGCTTTTTGGCGACCTTGTCGGCGCGGGCCTGCGCGGCCTGGTAGAGCGCCTGCGACGAGCTCGGCATGCCCCAGCGCACTTTGATCAGTTCGCGAAAGCCCGGCTGGTTGCGGATGATCGGGGCCAGCATATCGGGATAGATCCCGGTCTGCGGCGGCAGGTTGCCGACATTGGCCCCGACTTCGAAACCGAAAATCGTCTGCACCATCTGGCGGATGGCTTCGACATTGGTGGTGATTGAGTAGGCGTGGCACATGGGAGGAACGCTAGCGGGATCGTACTACGATGGGTAGAGCGAAGCGCCGGGTGGCAGAGCCATTCAGCCGCAGTTCACCGCAAGTCGTCTATGCGGCAACGATCAAGGCTGGAGCTTAGCCCATGTCGCGGACCATCGTTGCTTCCGACCGCCTGCCCAAGGCGTCGCCCTATTTCAGTCCTGCGGTGAAGAGCGCCGGCCTGGTGTTCGTTTCCGGCACTGCCCCCTACGATCCTGAGACCGGCAAGCTCGTCGGGGAAACCATCGGGGAGCAGACCGCCCAGGCGCTGCGCAATATCAGCGCTATCCTCGCGGCCGCCGGCAGCGGCCTCGACAAGGCGGTGAGTGCCACGGTCATCCTCGCCGAGGAAGACGATTTTGCCGGCATGAACGAGGAATGGCTCAAGTGGTTTCCGGTCGATCCGCCGGCGCGGCAAGGCGCCAAGCTGCCGGTCAGGGTGCCCGGCCTCCGGATATCGATCGCGATGATCGCCGAGGCGTAGCGTCAAGAGGCAACAAAAAACCCGCGCCGGCGGAGGCGCGGGTTTCAAGTGCGGCAGTTCTTGAGGGCTGCCTATTTCGAGCAGCGCCTCAAACGCGGCTAAGTCTGACGGTCTGGCAAAAGACGCCCTGGCAGCCATTGACCTTCAGGCTGTCCTCGCCGGTCATGATCATCGTACCGGAGTAGACGTCGCCGGCGTTCTTGACGGTGCCGGTCCACTTGTTCTGGGAAGCCTGCTTGCCCTGCACGATGACCTGGTTCAGGTACTGCCGATTCACATCATCCTTGTCGCGCAGCCAGATCAGGCGGGCGCAAAGGGCGCCGCTGCCGCACTCGGTGATCTTGTAACGGCTCTTGCCGTCATCGGCTTGCCAGGTGCCGGTCGGATCGGCGGCGATGGCGTAGACGGGAGCCGTGGCGACGATCGTAGCGAGCACGGCGGCGGCGAGTTTGGTCGCGAGGTGCATGGTTATGCGTCTCCGGAAAAGTTCGGGTCGATGTGGTTGGTTGGCCGGATAAATAGGAACTTTGGCTGAATCTTGAATAAAGGCATCGTTCATCTGCCGTTCATGATTGCGGCGAAGTACGGCCCCGAAATGGCAGCGATGCTGACTTGCTTTATTCGTCAGGAGTCTACGAGCGGTCGCGCTGCCACATTCTTGCTCTGGCGCAACGGCAGGACGGGAACAAAGTTCCGATCACGAAGCCGTGAGTGCCTCCCAGACCGCCTCATGCGCCCCCAACGGCCAGATGGCGCGAGGCGAAAAACGTCGCAGCGAGGTGGGCGGCTTTGCCAGTTGCGAGGGGTAGCAGTTCACCGCCTCGAGCTTTTTCGAGCTGGCCCGCCAAGCCTGGTGACGAAGCTTCCGCCCCTTCAGCGCTTCGTGGAGATCGGCGATGCCGCGCCGCCGCGCCCGGCGCGATGCGGCGTAGGGCAGATCCTCGTAGAACAGCACTGACTGCGCGCCAAGTTCGGGCAGCAACTCCACAACCACCGCCCGCACTGCCAGATGGTTGACATGGCCGCCGATCCCGGCCGGGCAGAAGATCCGCGCGCCGGAAGGCAGCGAGCGGAGCAGCTCGGTCAGCGGGATGCGGATCTGCGCGACGTCGTCGGCAAGGCCGCCAAGATCCCATGGCGACCGGCGCCGCACGGGTGGCTCATCGAGGCCGAGATCGAGACGCTGCAGCTGGTAGCGCTCGGAAAACGCGGTGTCTTCCGCGCGACGCAACGCCATCACCCGGTCGATGGTCGTCGCGTCGGGCCAATGGTCGGTCGGCGTGCCGGCGACATAACCGCTGCGGGTGAACAGGTTCACCAGCCTGCCGCCCGGCGCGGCGGCAACCCTGGCGCCGAGCGAGAACGCAATGTCATCGTAATGCGGAGAAAGGTAGACATTGTTGTCAGCCGCGGCAGCCGGTAGCATAGAGACCTCCGCAAGGAGACGGTTTCGGGCGCCGGGTCGACACCACAGCCCTTAACACCTGCCGGTACATGAACCCCACTCTCGCTGCAATGACGATGCGCTTCGGCGCAGCCGACCGTGCCGGTCGACGCCACAAGCTGCGCCTCGGCACCCTGCCCCGCATCGGCGGCATGGCGAGCATCCCCAGCCGCGCCGACGACCTCGAACGGGTGCTGGCACGCATCGTGCCACAGGTGGAGCGGCTGTACCTGTTCCTGCACGGACACGACGCCATCCCGGCCGCCGCGCGCCATTCCCGCATCGTGCCGGTGCTGGCGCCGGCCGATACGCCGTTCCGCGCCTCGGGCAAGTTCTACGGCCTGCTGCAGCAGAAGGGGCCATGCCTCTACTTCTGCTTCGACGACGATATCCTCTATCCGCGCGATTACGTGGGGCGCATGACCGCCGCCATCTGCCGCTATGGCGGCCGGGCCCTGGTCGGTGTCCATGGCAGCGACTATCCCGGCGCCGGAACGAGCTATGCTCGCGATCGCAAGACTCGTCCGTTCGCCAAGCGGCTGCTGATAGACCGTGCGGTCGACGAACTCGGCTGCGGCACGGTGGCATTCCCATCGGAGCTCCTGAGCATCGATCCACGGCGCTGGCCACATGGCGACATGGACGACCTGATGCTTGCCATCGAGGCCGAGCGAAACGGAATCAACCGCATCGCCATCCGCCGGCACCGCCGCTGGCTGGTGCCGATACGCCAGGGTCAGCCGGACAGCCTGTGGCTGCGGACCCTCGCCGACGACAGCCGGCAGAGCGAGGAACTGGTCGAACTCAAGGTCCTGATGGGCCGCATCGACCGGCGCGAGGTGCCGGCTCGGCCCGCCCAAGCACCGGCGCCCTGATCAGGTTCGCCCGAGGAGGAGAGCAGTCAGTACCGCGAGCCCGACCAGCAACAGAATCGAAATGCAGCCGGCGAGCAGCACCCGGCCGCCCGACGACAGCACCGTGCGCAGGTCGACCGACAGCCCCAACGCCGCCATGGCGACGAGCGTCAGGTGTGACGCGGTCCCCTGCAATGGCAGCAGCGTCGCCTCCGGCAGCATCCCAAGCGAGCGCGCCGCCAGCAGCAGCAGGAAGCCGGCGATGAACCAGGGCAGCAGCAGTGACAACGACGGCCGCACTGCCCCCTTGCGGCCGTGGCGCAGGCCGACGAACAGCACCACCGGCCCCAGCATCAGCACCCGCATCAGCTTCACCACCGTCCCGACCTGCGTGCTCATCACGCCCACCGGCCCGGTCGCCGCGAGCACCTGTGGCACGGCATAGACGCTGAGCCCGGCCACCACGCCGTATTGCCACTGGGTCAGCCCGAGCGCGCCGAACACCAGCGGCAGCAGCAGCACCACGACGATGCCCAGCGCCGCGGTGAAGGCGATCGATGCGGCGACATCCTCAGCCCGTGCTTCGATCACCGGCGCCGTGGCCATGATCGCCGAGTTGCCGCAGATCGAATTGCCGCAGGCCACAAGCGTCGCCAGCCGCTCCTCGAGCCCGAGCCAGCGGGCCACCAGATAACTGGCGGCAAGCGCCAGCATCACCACGGCTGCAACCGCGGCGATCAGTTCGATACCCGATTGCGCCAGGGCCGCCGCACTGATGGTGCCACCCAGCAGCACGACGGCGATCTCCAGCACGGTCTTTGCGGCGAACTGCACGCCGGCCGCGAAACGCTCGTGGAGACCGAGCACTGTGTGAACCAACGTGCCGGCAAGGATGGCGATGACCAGGGCATCGACATAGCGCGCCCCAAGCAACCACTGCTCCAGCGCCTCGACGCCGATCGCCAAGGTCGTCACGGCAAGGGCCAGCCCTAACCCAGGCAACACGCCCCCGATGTTCCGCCGCGCCAGCACAGCATGCTCCAGACCAAATCCTCACGAGCATAGGCGTTGCAATCATTCGCGAGAATGACATAGAAATGTACATTTCATTCCACCAGATCGAACGATGACACTTGAGCAACTCGCGGTTTTCATCGCTGTCGCCGAACGCGAACACCTGACGCAGGGCGCCCACGCCGTCGGCCTTTCGCCCTCGGCAGCGAGCGCGGCGATCAAGGCGCTCGAAGCCTATTACGACGTGCGGCTGTTCGATCGCGTCGGGCGGCGGATCGAGCTCACCCGCGAGGGCCGAGTGTTGCTGGCCGAGGCGCGGCTCATCCTCAAGCAGGTGCGCAACACTGAATCGGTACTCAGCGAACTGGGCAGCCTCAGGACCGGCATCCTCGATATCCGGGCCAGCCAGACCGTCGCCAACTACTGGCTGCCGCCGCGCCTCCTGGCCTTCCAGGGACACTACCCCGGGGTCACCATCAATTTCGAAGCGGGGAACACCAGCGCCGTCGCCGATGCCGTGGTCGATGGTCGGGCGGAACTCGGCCTCGTCGAAGGCAGTGTCGACGAGCCGGTGCTGGCCAGCACGCCGGTGGTGCGCGACCGGCTGGTGGTCGTCACCACCGCCGGCGCCCGTCCCGAGATCAGTGAACTCAGCTGGATCATGCGTGAACGCGGCTCAGGCACACGGGCGGTATTCGAAGCGGCGATGCGGGCTGCCGGCTACGACTCGGACGCGCTGCGGGTTGCCCTGGTGCTGCCCACCAACGAGGCGGTGCTGAGCGCCGTCCGCTCCGGCAGTTGCGCCGCTGCCCTCTCCGAAATGGTGGTCGCGCCGTTCGTCAGAAGCGGCGAGCTGCAGGTGCTCGACATCGACCTGCCGCCCCGCCAGTTCTCAATCCTTCGGCACCGCGAGCGCCGCCTCTCGGCAGCTGCGGCCCGGTTCGAAGCGCTCTGCCGCGACGCGTGAGGTCGGGCGCTTTCGAGTGCGCCCGTCATCGGCTAGCTTCGGCACAGCATGAACATCATTCCCCTCACGCCGACCCGCGCGGCGTCGATCATCGCTCAGGATGGCGGCAATGGCTGGAACCGGCGCGAGGAGCACTGGCTGGGTGTGCTCGCCCAGATCGAGACAGGGCAGCGCATTACCCTGGTGGCGTTGCTCGACGCGCAAGTGGTCGGCTATGGCAGCCTGCTGTGGCGATCGAGCTACCCTAGTTTCGCCGCCGCCAACATTCCCGAAATCCACGATCTCGCAACGCAGGCGCAGCACCGGGGCCGGGGCGTCGCCACCACCCTGATCGCTGCCCTCGAGGATCTCGCCCGCCAGCGCGGCCACCAGGTCACCGGTCTCGGCGTCGGCCTCTACGCCGACTACGGCCCGGCGCAGCGGCTCTACACCCGCCTCGGCTACCGGCCGGACGGCAGCGGCGTCACCTACCGCCATACGCCGGTCACGCCGGGTGCATTGTTCCCGATCGATGACGAGCTGCTGCTATGGATGACCAAGCCGCTATAGGATCGATTTCCAGGCTGTGGCCCGGATTTCTCATTCAGATTTCCAGGTTGCAACCTTGAGCTAGATCTCCTCCGGCGGCTCCCAGTTCGGCCAATCCGCCACATGCTCTTCCCACTCGCCGGGCTTCACCGACTGCTCGGGAACCGTGCGGCCTCGAACGGAAACGCCGACGGCCATTACAGTCTCCGGGTCGCCCGAGACCAGCGGGTGCCACCAGGCGAGGCCCTTGCCTTCGGCGATGCGGCGATAGGCGCAGGTTTTGGGGATCCACTCGATGGTGCGGACGTTCTCGGGCGTCAGCTTGATGCAGTCGGGCACCAGCTTCAGCCGGTTGGGATAGTCCGTGCACTTGCAGCTTTCGCCGTCGAGCAGCTGGCAGCGCACGTCCGAAACGTAGATGTCGCCGGTGTCTTCGTCCTCGAGTTTCATCAGGCAGCAGCGCCCGCAGCCGTCGCAGAGCGATTCCCACTCCACGGTCGTCATTTCCTCAAGCGTTTTTTCTTCCCAGAAGGCCATGCGGGTTCCTGTGGCGGCTGAACGGGACCGGGAAAGAGCCGTGGACTCTTCCGCCGCAGACCCGTTACGCAAAGCAAGTGTGCTTGCGCAAACTCTCCGCTGATCATATTCGAGCGACTGCCTTGCCAATGCGCCCCAAATTGGGGAGATTCAAGACCATAGGGGCGCTATCGGCACGCCGCGGAGTTTTCGGTGCAGGATCCGTTCTATCACAAAGAGAAACGGCGCAAGAAAACGCGCATGCTGGCGGCCGATGCCTGGCTCGACTCGGCGCTCTATGAGTTCGGCCAGTCGCTGGGACGGGGCTATACCCAGGTCGAGGATTTCTTCTCGCGCTTCCGCATCTCCGGCATCAAGCGCTTCTTCGTCGAGATCTTTTCGGACGCCTTCAGCTTCGCGGCCATCGGCATGGTGCTGGTGACCGCGCTGGCGCTGCCGGCGTTCGATGCCACCGTCACCGGCCGCTTCAACAAGGCCGAGGATTTCGCCGTCACCTTCCTTGATCGCTACGGCAACGAAATCGGCCGGCGCGGCATCCGCTCGGACGATTCCTACCCCCTCGACAAGCTGCCCGACTACCTGATCAAGGCGACGCTGGCCACCGAGGACCGGCGGTTTTACGAGCACTGGGGCATCGACGTGGTCGGCACGTTGCGTGCGCTGGTGTCGAACGCGCAGGGCGAGAACTCGACGCAGGGTGGCTCGTCGATCACCCAGCAGTTGGCCAAGAACCTGTTCCTGAGCTCCGAGCGCACCATCGAGCGCAAGATCAAGGAAGCGTTCCTGTCGGTCTGGCTCGAGTGGCACTACACCAAGGACGAGATCCTCAAGCTCTACTTCGACCGCGCCTATATGGGCGGCGGCAATTTCGGCGCCGCGGCGGCGGCCGAGTTCTATTTCGGCAAGAAGGTCACCGACGTGAACCTCGCCGAGGCGGCGATGCTGGCCGGGCTGTTCAAGGCGCCGACCAAGTATGCGCCGCATGTCGACCTCGCAGCGGCGCGCGGCCGCGCCAACCTGGTGCTCTCCAACCTCGTCGATGCAGGCTTCCTCACCGAGGGACAGGTCACCGCGGCCCGCCGTAACCCGGCCGTGCCGATCGACCGCTCGGCCGAGGCCAACTCGCCGAACTACTTTCTCGATTATGCTTTCGAGGAGGCCAAGAAGATCATCGAGACCTCGGGCAGCACCTCGAACACCTTCGTCGTGCGCTCGACTATCGATCCGGTGCTGCAATCGTATGCCGAAGATGCCGTCACCTCGGTGGTGCGTGAGCAGGGCGAACAGTACAATGTCAGCCAGGCTGCCATGGTGGTGCTGGAGCCCACCGGGCCGATCCGCGCCATGGTCGGCGGCATGGATTACGGCAAGAGCCAGTTCAACCGCTCGATCGTTCCCAACCGCCAGCCCGGCTCGGCGTTCAAGCTGTTCGACTATGCCACCGCCTTCGAGATGATCCCGGAATATGACCCGGACACCGTGGTGTCGGGCGCCACCCAGTGCATCGGCAACTGGTGCCCGCGCAACTATTCGGGCAACTCGGTGGGCCGCATCAGTCTGATCTCGGCGTTCCAGCAATCGATCAACACCGTGCCGGTAAACCTCTCGATCAAGACCGGCCGCCAGCCGATCGCCGACTTCGCCCACAAGATCGGACTGCAGAACGATTTCCCGGTGACCCGGTCGCTGGCGCTGGGCGCCGCCTCGGTCAGCGTCATCGACATGGCCTCGTCCTACGCGGTGTTCGCCAACCACGGCTACAAGACCCCGGCCTATGGCATCACCCGCATCACGACGCTGTCGGGCGATCCGATCTATGACGCGGATTCTCAGCCGCCGCCGGAGCGGGTGGTCAGCGAGCGGACCGTCCAATACATGAACCGGATGCTGCGGGCCGTGGTCGAGAACGGCACCGGCCGCCGCGCGCAGATCGAGGGCGTGCCCTCGGTGGGCAAGACCGGCACCACGTCATCGTATCGCGACGCCTGGTTCTGCGGCTTCACCGGCAACTATGTCGCGGCGGTCTGGTTCGGCAATGACGACTACCAGATGACCAACGAACTGACCGGCGGCACGCTGCCGACCACGGCCTGGCAGAAATTCATGGCCTATGCCCATACCAATATCGAGATCAAACCGGTGGAAGGCGTCGACTTTGCGCCGGCGCCGTTCGTTATCGCCAATGCCGAGGAAGGCCAGCCGGTGGCGCCGGCCGTCGAGCGCCCGCCGGGGTTGAAGCCCGGCGCCGCCGACAAGCTGCTCGAAGTCGCCGATCGGCTGCGTAATGCGCTGGGCGGCGCCAGCAGCCAGGCAGCGCTTACCATTACTTCCCCTGTTCCGGCCAAGGCGCTGTAACCCTTGCGCTTTCTCGTTCACCTCGGCAGCATGCTGCTGGTTGCACTGCTGGTCGGGTTCGGGCTCAGCTGGTATGCGCTGAGCGACGGCCGGCTGTTCGGCGCGATAGAGATCGGCCCGTGGTCGGCCTGGCGCGATGTCGGGGTGCCGGCGCCCGACCCATACACCCGCGCTTTCATCGCCCGCTCGGGTGCGCTCGAACTGGGCGCCAGCGAAGGCATCCAGTTCATCGCCACCACCGACAGCGACAACCGCCGCCTCGACCGCGCCTGCCGCTATCGCATCGATGGCACAACACCCGCCGCCCGCTTCTGGACGCTGGTGCCGGTTGGCCCCGGCGATGGCGCCCCGATCACCCGCGAGGACAGCCCGACCGATTTCCACAGCGCGCGGCTCAGTCGGGCCGGTGACGGCTCGGTCGAACTCTATGTGTCGAAAACCCTTGCCCCGCAGAACTGGCTCGAGATCACCGGCGACGGGCCTTTCGACCTGGTGCTGACACTCTACGATACCTCGAGCCTCTCGGGCGTCGGCGCCGATGTCGCCGCCCTGCCCTCGATCATCCGCGAGGCCTGCGCATGATCCGCTCCCTGCTCTGGCTGCTTGCCGGTGTGGTGCTGGGCGGCATCATCCACATCGCGGTGATCCTCAGCCTGCCGGCGCTCTCGGCGACCTCGGCCTGGGATCACGTCGCCGCCGCCGGCGTCGGCCCGGGCCCCACCGTGCTGTCGGCAGCCGCCGCCGGCCAGCCCAACCCGCTGCGGCTCGACCCCGAGCTCACCTACGCGGTGTGCCGCATCGACCTGCGCACCGGCCCAGCTTCGGTCACCGGCACGCTGCCGCAATCCTTCTGGTCGGTCGCCGTCTATAGCCGGGCCGGCACGGTGGTCTATTCGACCACCAACCGCGACGGCATCGGCACCGCGCTTGATCTCGGCATCTTCAACCCCGGCCAGACTCGCCTCCTCGCCGAGCAGAAACTCGATGTCGCCGAAGGCCTGTTGATCGTCGAAGCCAAGGAAGACGACCTGTTCGTCGTCGTTCGCCTCGCCCCGCCGCACCCGGAAATGCGCGCCCGCTACGAGAAGGCGCTCGCCGGGCTCAAATGCAGCACGATCGCGACCTGAGCTACTTCCGGTATTCGCCCTCGCTGGGCGCGTCCATCAGTACCCGGCCTGGGATAGCCCCGCGGCCATTGCCGTGGTCGTCCCAACCATCGCCACAGAAATCCAGCGCTTCGGCGCGATCGACCCAGATGGCGAGGCGGCTCAGGCGCTCGTCGACTTCGACGGCCTCGCCGTGCGGCGTCTCGACCAGGAAGTGGTCGAGCGCGTAGCTATACGAGCCGTAGCGGTAACCGAGCGCCGCAACGAAGCGGCCGACATAGAGATCGTTCTCAGCCTTCCTTAGCCGCATCTGCTTGAGCATCGCCGGCTCGATATCGTTGAGCTCGGTAGCGGCGACGGCGCGCTGCCGGTCGAGCTCGATCACTGCGCAGATCGCCTTGAAGGTAGTCGGTAGCGTCAGCAGGTCCGCCCCGACATCATCGGCAATGGTGTTGAAACGCACACGCGACGAGGCGTATGCCTCGCGGGTCAACCAGCGATAGTAGAGGTCGAACTTGTCCGGCCGTGAGCTGAACACGCCGGCGACGAAGATCACCTGCTCATAGTCGAAGGCCCAGTCCCTGGCATGCCGCGCGATGAGGAACCGGTAGACCCGGTCATGCATCTCGCGCTCCTCGTCGGTGATATTGAAATCCGACACCGGCTGGTTGCCCAACCGCCGCATCAGCCGGTCGGTTTCGGGGATGAGCTTGTCGTTGAGCAGGCCAGGCTTCACCCGGCCGAAATCGCCGAGCTCATGTGCGCTCGCCGGCGCGACACAGGCTGCGAACGCCGCCAGAAGCACGGCTGTCAGACGTCGTCGCCCTCCTCCCCGTTGAGGGGAGGCGTCGGGGGTGGGGGTCCGTCGGTGATCACCGCACCACCCCCACCCCCGGCCTCTCCCCTCCGAGGGGACGCGTAGCGCCCCGTGGGTGAGGGGAGCGGCCGCTTCACTGCAATTACCCACGGCGGCGCTTGCCGCCCGAGGCTGTTCCTACCGGTTTGTCCGGCATCGGAGAGGAGCCCCCGCCCCGCTCATATCGGACCCCGGTGAACAACAGGACTTCGCCCGTGCCCGCCGATTGGGCGCGCGTTCTCGTGCGTCCACGCTTTGGTAGTTGAACCAGCTTTCCCAACCTTGCCTCCGGGCGGGCGGGCGATATCTGCCGGGGACCCATTTCCATCGGCAAATCGGGAACGACGCAGGGACCCGATGAAAGTCATTAAGAGTTCGTCAAGGTTAACAGTTCGCTAACGATTTCCCTGAAATAGTCGGACTTGTGGTTGAGGCCCGAATCCTGGGGCCTTTCAGGGCAAAATATGATCGGTTTCCAGCCTTACGAGACGTTCCAGCTCCTCATCGAGACGGGCGGCGTCGATCGAACGAACACGCTGCTGTGCGCGGCATGCGATGCCTTTGCGCGTCGCGGGCGGCCGACCAGTGCCGAAATGGAACAGTTTGCGGCGCTGGCCCAGCGCCTGTTCCCGGCGGCGGCGCCGACGGCCCGCGCCAAGGCAGCTGCAACGCTCGGCCGCTCCGAGGATCTTTCGCCCGAACTCGAGGAACTGGTGGTGCGCCATCTGGGCGACGACCTGCCGGATTTCCTCGTTTCGGCGCCCAGGCTCTCCGAAGGCACCATGCTCAAGGTGATCTCGTCCAACGACGTGACGCTGGGCGCCGCCCTCGCCCGTCGTGCCGATCTTTCCAACAACGTGCTCGGGCGCCTGTTCCAGCTGAACAGCCGCAAGGTCTATCGCGCTATTGCCACCAATACGGCGATCGTGCCGCGCGGGCCCTATCTCAGCGCCCTCGCCCGCTCGGCGCAGATGGACCACCAGGTGGCCTGGTCGCTGGCGGCGCGCGAGGATTTCGACGCAGCGCTGCTGGCTCCTGCCTTCTTTGATCTGGGCGAGACCGACCGGGTAAAGGTGATCAACGCGTTCTCCCAGCGCGAGACGCCGGCCGCGCCGATCAAACGGACGCTTGAGCAGCTATCGGTCGCCACAGGTGACCTCACCCGCGCGCTGATGAAGCTGTTCTCCGAGAACCGTCGGCCGGAGGTCACCAAGCTCCTGCACCAGATCACCGGGCTCGACGAAGTCCGCTGCGGGCAGATCGCGCACGACACCTCGGGTGCTGCGCTGTTCGTGGTGCTGCGCGCCTTCGGCTGCGATGCACAGGACGGGCTCAAGGTGCTGATCCACGCCACCTCGCACGATGAGGACCGCTCCAAGGCGCTGGCGCAGTTCTCAACCCTGTTCGAGACGGTCAGCGTCGATGCCACGGCATTCCTGATGAGCGCCTGGCGCGGCGAGGTGAACCTGCTCGACATGACCAAGCCGGAATACAAGCCGTTCGAAATCGAACGCCGCCGCATCCCGCCGCCGCAGACCCGCGAGCGCAATCCGGTGGTCGACCAGGCGATCGAAGCGCTGGCCCGGATCGGCGCAAGGGCGAGCTAAGGTCTGCCAAAGGAACTGCTGTGGTCGGCCACCCGCACCGGGTCATTCCCGCGAAAGCGGGAACCTCTGTTTTCGATGGCTCCCCAAACGGAGATCCCCGCTTTCGCGGGGACGACATCGTGCCCGGGGATGGTGCAGCGAGCATGTTCCCCCTACCCCGCCACTTCCAGTCCCAGTTCGCCTTTCCGTAGCTCCAGCGACACCACCCACAGGTCCGGGTCGAAGTCGTGTTCCCTGGCGATACGCTCTCGCACCTTGGCGGGTTCGACATGGTCGAAGCGCAACTGGAATACCCGCGCCTCGGGGTTGTCGCCGAGGCTGGTCGCCGGTGCCGGGGTATAGAGCGATACTTCGCCATTGAGGTGATCGACCTCGACGAAGATCTGCCCGGCGATCGGGTCACCGCGGCGCGATACCACGCAGAGGTGGCCGATGTCGTTGTGGCGGCGGACGAAAGCCGAAACCCAGAGGTCGGTGCGAAACATCCGCCAGCTGTGCCGGAAAACGACCGAAGTGGCTAGAGCCGCACTGTCAGTCGGCGCGCCCTCTCCCGCTTGCGGGGGAGGGGGGACCAGCCGAAAGGCTGGTGGGAGGGGGGAGCCGCAAACACTGGCCCCTGCCCCCAGGCGCGCACGATTGGTGCGTGAGCATTGCTGACTGCAACGGCGGGGGCGTCAGTCCTACCATCAGAGCGTGGGGCTCCCCCCTCCCACCACGCTTTCGCGTGGTCCCCCCTCCCCCGCAAGCGGGAGAGGGTACGCCGACTGCAACCTTAGTTATGGGGGAGGCGCGACCGAGCCGCCGTCAGATCGCGGCGCCGTTGTCGACCAGCAGGTCGAGCAGTTCGGGGGAGATCCGGCCGGTCACCTTGTAGTTGAAGTAGACCTCGAAGTTGCGGATCGCCTTGGCGGTCGCCTCGCCGGCAACGCCGTCGGCCGGACCATGCAGGAAACCAAGGCTCCCGAGCCCGCGCTGCACCTTGGCGACGATCACCGGATCGGTGACCGAGAACGGCGCCATCAGCTGTTCCGGGGTCGCTTCGGTATCGAGCACCGCGATCGCCTCGCCCGGCGCCGGCGGCGCGGGCTCTTCGATTTTCAAGGGCACGCCGACTTGTGGCTTGTCGGGCAAGGCAGCGAGCTCGGTCCGCTCAACCGCCGCCTTGGGCACCAGTGCCACCGGCGGCGCGGCCTCGGCGGTGCTCAGCGCGTTCGATTCGGCCGCGAACTGCTGCACCACAGGCTGTTTCGGCAGCAGCTTGGGCGCTGTCGTCATGCTCATGGATTGGACGCCGTCGACGATGGCGCCGATCGCATCACCGGCAGTTTCGGCGGCCATCTCGAGCGCCGCTTCGGGCGACTTCGGCACGGGCCGGCCCAGCACGGTGTTGCCGGTCGCCTGCTTTGCCGGGGCGATCGAGCCGGTCTGAAGATCGGCAACCAGCGGCTTGGGTTGCTCCATCACAGCCAGAGACTGCGACTTCAGCGGCTTGGCGGCGGGGAGTTCGACCTCGACCGGCGCGGCGTCGACCTTGGGCAGCGTCACCGCCGCCGCGGGCTTTTGCTCGACCGTGGACGCGGGTTTCTCGAGCGCGGGCGCGGGCGTCGGGACCACCGGCTGCGGCGCGGGAGTCGACAGCGGCGCGGCCAGCACCAGCTTAATGATGTCGCGGGTCAGCTCGCCGGTCGGCTTCAGCCCGCGCAATTCCTCGAACTTCTTCAGCGCCCGGGCGGTCTGCGGACCGTAATAGCCATCGACCGTGCCGGTGAACAGCTGCAGCCGCTCGAGCTTGCGCTGCACTTCGAACACTTCCTTGTTGCCGATCGGCCCGCCTTGCTGGTCGACCGGAGCGGCGGCGGCCACCACCTGGCGCTGCACCTTGGCGGGCGCGCTCAGCACGAAGCTCTTGGGACGGGTTTTGGGAATCACCGGCTCGACATCGGCGAGTTGAGCCGCCGTTTGGATGCCCGCGTCGAACAGCGGCGAGGGATGCTCATGGCGCTGCCCATAGAGCGCGTTCGAGCCGGCCATGGCCGACGTCACCACCAAAGCGGCGATAGCGGAATTGGTGAGGGGCGAGCGCATGTAGCGCGCAATGACCCAGAGTGCCGCGCGGCCCGCGTGGGCCATAGCGACGCTGCCGACCTGCAAAGGCAGGTGCGCAAGAGTTGCTGCCGTCATAGGGCTCTTTTTCTTTCGTCGTCGTGCCATGTGGTGGGCATCTGCTGCTGGACCGGGTCCCGGTGAAGCGGGGTAACGGCAGCATTTTCCTCCACCTTGGTTTCCGGACCGTTTATCGGCAGCAGAACAGTCATCACTGTCCCCTCTCCCGGCGACGAGCTGGCATGCAGGGTTCCATCATGCAGCTCGACCAGTCCCTTGACGATCGAAAGACCCAGGCCCGTGCCCTCGTAACGACGTGCGAGGCCATCCTGTGCCTGGAAGAAGGGCTCGCCGATTCGGCTCACCGATTCCTCGCCCATGCCGATGCCGTGGTCGGCCACCGAAATGGCGAGGTGCCGGCCCTGCCGCTTCATGGCGAGCGTCACCACCGAATGCTCGTTGGAGAATTTCACCGCGTTGGACAACAGGTTGATAAGGATCTGGCGGCAGGCACGCTCGTCGGCGATCAGCATCGGCAGGCTGCGCGGAATATCGGTCATCAGCCGCACCGATTTGTCGCGCGCCATGGCGTCGACCATCTTCAGGCACGGCTCGACCAGCGATTCGGGTGCAAACGCCTCGGTGGTCAACTCGAACTTTCCCGCTTCCAGCCGGCTCATATCGAGCAGCATCTTCACCACATCGATCAGATGATGGCCGCTCTGCTGGATCAGCGTGGCGTATTCCTTGTGCTGCGGGCTGAGCTCGCCGACGACGCCCGAGGTCATCATTTCGGAGAAGCCGACAATGGCGTTGAGCGGCGTGCGCAGCTCGTGCCCGATGGTGGCGAGGAAGCGCGACTTGGCACTCGAGGCCTCCTCGGCGAGCTTGCGGGCGCGCTGCAGCTCGTTCGTGTAGTCGTGCCGCTCGGTCACATCGCGCAGCAGCACGACGACTTCGTTGCGCGAGCCCGGCGCATCGGCATCGACCACCGGGGAAAGCGAAGCTTCGACCCACACGTAGCGCGGCGCGGCGGCGGACGGGCCGGGCTCATCGCGACGCATGCGGATTTCGACGCGGCGCGTGCGGCCGTCCTGGTTGGCCTCGGCGAAGGCCGTGAGATAGGTCGGCCGATCCATGACGTGGATGCGCTCGACCAGCCCGTTGCCGCTGAGCTCGAAGCGGCGGCAGCCGAACAGCTTTTCGGCCGAGCGCGAGGTGAACAGCACCGTACCGTCGCTGGCAAAGCGCATCACTGCATCCTGCACATGCTCGATCAGGTGGCGATAGGCGTTGATCTGCGCCTTCTCGTAGACCTCGAACACGGTATTCAGCCGGTTGGCCGAGTGCGCGACGATGGCGGCAGTGATGGTGAAAACCAGCCCGCCGATCAGCGTCGTCGACATGTGAACCGGCTCGGGCCAGGTGAAGATGTTGAAGCTGGCGAGCACCCCCAGCACCACCACGGCAACGAGGATGGCCCAGGCGCGCTTTTTGACCGGCGTGCGAGTCAGGAGCGAGGCGTGCACCGGGCCGAGCACCGCCACGGCCAGGCCGAAATCGGCGATCGCCGGATCGGCGACGGTGAGCAGCGCGCCGGCGAGCAGCGTGGCGTAGACCTGGCCCGCCGCGGCGCGCTCGTACTGGCCGCGCTGGCAAAGCGCCATGGTCAGGACGCCGGCCGCGATCCCGATGGTCGCAAGGACAAAGGGGAGCAGCATGGATTGGGTGAGCGCATAAAGCGCCGCCGGCATGCCGATCACACTCAGGATCAGGACGAGCCTGGAATTGGTGGCAATGGCCTGCCGGCGCAAGGCTTCAGGACGCCCACCCGCGCCCCGCACCGGCTCGGTGCGCCAAGCGCGACGCATCGCATCGCTCAACCATGTCCAGAGGCTACGCATAACTCTAACCAACCGCCCCGCCGCCCATTTTCTTGTTGCCCGGAGCTTCCACCCGAACGCCTAATGCGGGTTTAAGGGGAAGAGGCCGCGGGGCGGTTGCGCACCCGATCCATGGCGTTGCGCAGGGGCTTTCTGGGGTTAGCGTAAACAGTTCGTTGCGCCGACCGCGGGCTTCCGACCGGCCGGCGGTTAGAGCTTGACCGGCCACTCGCCAATGGATTCGGACCGACATACGGACGCCGGATGCAGAGGCGATCCGCGGCATTTGCCGACAATTTTATCGAAATCTCGAAACCGGACTTAAGCCGGCAGGCCTAGCCTTCCCGAACACAAAGGCAGGTGGACTGCCGGTACGGGAAGAGGCGACGATGTTCGTGTTGAGGTCTGCATTCTGGCTGACGGTGATGTTCCTCATCATCGCGCCGAAAGACTTCGACCTGGGCAAGACCGCCAGCGATGCTTCGGCACAGGCCATCAAGGCCGGCCAGCAGGCCATCGTCTCTCAGGTTCTCGCCAGCGACTGCAGCACAATCGAATGCGCCGGCGGCAAAGCCGCGCTCACCGTGCTCGCTGGCAACACGTTCCCGTCCGTCGACACACCCATGCAAATGACGTCGAACACCCCGGTCCCGCTCCCCCGACCGCGACCGGATCGGATGGGTTGAGCCAGGGGTTGCGTCACTTCCCCGACGCTACTCCAGCAGCGATCCCTGGCCGAGCCGCAGTGCGCTGCCCCGCACTGCGGCTCTCTTCTTGGCCCTCGTGAATGGCGAATGGTGAGTGGTGAGTGGTAAATGGCAATGCGGCGTTGGGCGCCTCCACCATTCACTATTCACCATTCGCCTCCGCTCCCCTATCTATCCCCTATGACCCATCCTGCCGCCTTCACCGAGATCGCCGAAAACCTCAGCTTCCTTGACGACTGGGAAGATCGCTACCGCTACATCATCGAGCTCGGACAGGCGCTGTCGCCGCTCGCCGAGAGCGAGAAGAACGCCGAGAACAAAGTGCATGGCTGCACCTCGCAGGTCTGGCTGGTCTCCAACCACAACGGCGCACAGCTCGAATACCGCGGTGAATCCGACGCGATGATCGTGCGTGGTCTCGTCGCCGTGCTGATTGCCCTCTATTCCGGCCGCCCGGCCCGCGAGATCGCCGAAACCGACGCCATTGCCATTTTCGACGAACTGGGCCTGCGCGAACACCTCACCACGCAGCGCTCCAACGGCCTCGTCGCCATGGTCAACCGGATGCGCAGCGAAGCGCGCTCGCTGGCGGCGGCCTGACAAGGGCTACCCCCCAACTGCCAGCCCCGCGTGTGCATGGATATGCACGTCACGCGTCGATGTCAGAGACGGCATCAACTGGTCCAGCGTGATGGCGCCGAAGCGCTCGACGAACAGCGCCTCAGCCCGGGCCATCGTGTCGCCGAGCGCATCGTTCACTGCCCGCTCGACCTTGCACTCGGGGTTGGCGCTGCGGTTGCCGAAGGCAAACAAAGACGGACGACCCAGCGCCAGGTAGACATCGAGCATGGTGATCTCGGTCAGCGGCCGCGCCAGTACCCAGCCGCCGCCGTGGCCCTTGCCCGAATGCACGTGCCCGGCCTCGCGTAACCCGGCCATGGTGCGCCGGAAGACTGCGGGGTTAGTCCCCATGGTGCCGGCCAGCTTCTCGGAGGTCAGCGGAACGCTCACCTGCCCCAGGTGCAGCAGCACGTGCAAGACGCCGGAAAGTCGCGTGTCCTTGTTCATTCACCTGTCCTGAAACCTGCACCCGCAGCCGTCAATCCACCCGGTTGACCACTGCATCGATCTTTCGTATCTACAAAAGATACGTGAAAAGGAGCAAGTATGTCCACTCTCAATGAGCGCGTCGGGAGCACAGAGATGAGCGGCGCCTTCTCGCCGCTGCGCCACCGCGGCTACCTCGACGGTCCGCCGCGTCAGGTCCCCGGCTTTGCCAGCCTCCACCGCATGGTGGAGATGCTGCTGGCCGAACGCGTGCCCACTGATGGCAAAGTCCTGGTGCATGGCGCCGGTGGTGGCCTCGAGCTCAGGGCGTTGGCCGAGGCGCAGCCCGGCTGGCTGTTCGATGGTGTCGACCCATCGCCCGAAATGCTGGCGCTGGCCGAGGATACGCTCGGCCCCTACGGCGCCCGGGTCCTGCTGCATGAAGGCCGCATCGACGTGGCGCCGTCGGGTCCGTTCGATGCGGCGACGAGCCTCCTCACCTTCCACTTCATCCCGGTCGACGAACGGCGCCAGACGCTCCGGCAGTTGCATCGGCGGCTGAAACCCGGGGCGCCGCTGGCGCTGATGCATATCAGTTTCCCGCAGACCGAGCCGGAGCGCTCGCAGTGGATCGCCCGCCACGTTGCCTATGGCGCAGCACGCGGCACCGACCCCGTCCACCTCGAAGCCGCCCGGGAGGCGATCGGCAGGCGGCTGAGTATCCTGTCACCCGAACAGGACGAGCTGATGCTGCGTGAGGCCGGCTTCGACGGCGTCAGCCTGTTCTTTGCCGGCCTTAGCTTCCGAGGCTGGATCGCCTACGCCGCATAGGAAGCAAAAACTCATCGGTCGATGTCGAATCTCGCTCCTCGGCTTCGACTAGAAGTGAAGGCTGGATTGGCCAGCCGCATGAACAAGACCGGAGCTGACTTATGATCCCGACGATTACGGCCTTTGCGAACTCCCCCGATGGCGGACAGGGTCAGGCGCGCGACATGCGCGTGCGCTGGGCGCTCGAGGAAGTTGGCCAGCCCTATGAGGTGCGCCTGGTATCGTTCGCCGAGATGAAACAACCGACGCATCGTGCGCTGCAGCCTTTCGGGCAGATCCCGACCTACGAGGATGGTGAGGTCGCCCTGTTCGAGTCCGGCGCCATCGTCCTCCACATCGCTGAGCAGCATCAGGGCCTGCTGCCGGACGATCCCGCCGCACGGGCTCGCGCTATCACCTGGATGTTCGCCGCGCTCACCACCATCGAGCCGCCGATCCTCGATCGCGAAGCGGCGGAGTACCTCGAAGGCGACAAGCCCTGGTACGAGGAGCATCTTGCCATCGTCGAGGCGCGTATCCGGGGACGCCTGGGCGATCTGTCCCGCCGCCTCGATGATAGCGACTGGCTCGATGACGAATTCAGCGCTGGCGACCTCGTGCTGGTCGGTGTGCTGCGCCGGCTCGAGGGCTCGGAGCTGTTGGCGGAGCACCCGAACCTCACCGCCTATGTCGCCCGCGGCAAGGCGCGCCCGGCGTTTCGGCGGGCCTATGCAGCGCAGCATGCGGTTTTCGCCGACAGCCAGATGGCGGCAGCCTAGAGGGATCTCGACGCTGCTCTCCACACCTTGATCGCCGCATCGCTTGCGGGCGGCGGCGCTCTGCGACTACGGTCCCGCCGTGTTTGAGGGGATCTCTATGCTCAGGGTGATTTCGGCTCTTCTCGTCATCGCGCTCACGACCACTGCCGGCGCGGCGGAGTGGATCTATGAGGATGGGAGCGTGCCGATCGCCTATCTCGACAATGGCAGCGCGCAGTTCCAGTTCGCCTGCCGTGGCGGAGACCTGGCGATGGGCTTCTGGGTGCGCTCGCCGCACCGCCAGGTGGCCGGCGCCAGCTTGATGAACCTCGCCATCACCTCCGACCCGGCCGAAGGCGCAACTGTCTCGGCGGCCGGCGGCAGCAACTTTGCGCAGGAGATCCCGCTCATCCACAGTGACGGCACCTCGATGATCGTCCGCGGCCCCGTTGCGCGGCAGTGGGCACGCATCGCCCAGCAGGCCAAGGCCAGCATCCGTGTCGCCTATGTCCGCAGCAAGCCGCAGGGCGGGCTCGAGGTGTTCGACAGCAACAGCTTTGCCGCCAAGGGTTCCTCGGCCGCCATCAGGCGCGTGCTCGACCGCTGCGGCTGAGCAGCGTCGGCTCCGGTCCGTATCCTGGCGCGACCGGCCCGAAAAGCAACATGGCCGCCCCTTGCGGAGCGGCCATGGCACTGTCGATGATCGCGTTGGAGCAGATCAGGCGGCCTTGCGGCCCAGGCCATTATCCTTGGCGAGGCGCGAGCGGGTGGCCGAATAGTTAGGGGCAACCATCGGGTAGTCGGCCGGCAGGCCCCACTTCTCGCGGTACTCTTCGGGCGAGAGATTGTAGTGGGTGCGCAAGTGCCGCTTCAGCGACTTGAACTTCTTGCCGTCCTCGAGACAGATGATGAAGTCCGGGGCGACGGACTTGCGAACCGGGACGGCCGGCTTCAGTTCCTCGGCCGGTTCGGCCGCGACGGGAGACTGGAGATTCCGGAGGGCAGCATGCACGTCTGCAATCAGCTTGGGCAGGTCGGTAACGCTGAGGGCATTGTGGCTAACATAAGCGGAGACGATGTCGGCGCTCAGATCGATGAGATCGTTGTCAGCCGCGGCATTGCCGCTGATCATATCGGTCATTTCGGGTCCTTTTCTGCGGTAGGTCAGGGCGAAGAGGTGGCAGCCTTGCCCTGGACTGTTTCAATAGAACCGCTGCACTGCAAATGCAATAGCAACTGTCGTCCATGTGTATAACCTTTGATTTGCGGCAATAGTGTGCAGTTGCCAAAGTGTTTCACTCTAAATCCTCGACAGTCGTCGCGGCGGTCGGCGCCTCCCCGCAGCGATATGCCGCACGAGCGAGCAAGTGTGCGGAGAGCGGTGTGGACAACAGTAGAAACACGATGCCCAGCAACGAGCGCAGGATTATCGCGCCATCGAGCGAAACCACTGCCAGTGCGAGGAAAATCAGCCCAGCGCCGATCGCTCCGGCTTTCGATGCTGCATGCAGCCGGGTGTAGAGATCGGGTAGGCGCAGCACGCCGATCGCCGCGATCAAGCTGAACACGGCGCCGGCCAGCACCAGGGCGGCGGCGAGATATTGCGTGAGTTCGACAATCATCGCTCAGCCCTCCCGGTTTCGCGCCCGGCTCATCAGGTAGCGCGCCAGCGCCACCGTCGCGAGGAACCCCACCAGCGCCAGCGCGATGGCAATATCGACGTAGAGCGAAAACCCCGTCAGCACGGCCACTCCGGCGATGAAACCGGTGGCGAGCACGGTGATCATGTCGAGCGCCAGAATCCGGTCGCCGAGGTTGGGGCCGCGGATCAGCCGAATCACTGCCAGCAGCATGCCGACCAGCAATAGCCCGAGCGCAATCTGGCTCGCCAGCTGCAATACCGCCGCGCCACTCATCGGAACGCCCCCGCCACCTTCGCTTCGAAGCCGGTGGCGATGGCCTTGATGAACGCCGCGCGATCGGTGACGTGGATAGCGTGAATGTAGAGCCTGCGCCGGTCCTCGGACACATCGACACTGAGCGTTCCCGGCGTCAGCGTGATCAGGTTGGCGAGCAGCGTGATCTCGGCATCGCTGGTCACGCTCAGCGGAAACGCGATGATCGCCGGCCGGATATGGGCGTTGAGGTCGGGCCGGATCACCAGCCGCGCCACGCGCAGCGCGCTCACCAGCAGTTCGGTCACGAACAGCCATGCGAGCGCCACGATGCGGAGCGCGCGCGGCAACACGTTGGGGCGCGATACGTATCCTCTCACCACGAACAGGCAGGCGGCGCTGACCAGCGCGCCAAGCAGCAAGTTGGGCAGCGTGAAGCTGCCGGTGGCCGCCGCCCAGCCGAGCGCCAGGACGATGGTGAGGAGGACCAGACTCATGGAGCGGCTCCTTCAAGACCGGTCGCAACGACATAGTCGGCCGGCCGCAGCAGCCCCGCCGCCGCATCCTTGCCGAAGCCGAGCAATGGCTCCGGCCACAAGCCCAGCAGCAGCACGACCAGCGTCAGCACACTGGCCGAGCCAAGCCCGAGCCACCGCGCCTGAGGGCTGAGCGGTTGCAGATCCGGGTTCGGCGCTTCAGTCGCTGCCCCCTCGTGCCCAGCACGCCAGAAGATGTGGGCCCACAACCGGCTCACCGCGATCAGCGTCAGCAGCGCATTGCCAAGCACCGCCAGCGACAACGCCAGGGCCCAGCCATCCTGGCCGAAGCCCCAGCCCTCGATGCCGCCCTGCACCAGCAGCAGCTTCGGCCAGAAGCCGAGGAATGGCGGGACGCCCGCCACGGCGAGCATCAGGACGAAGAACAGCAGCGAGGGTAGCGAGGCGGCCGCATAGACGCCGCCCATGCGGCGCGTGTCGGTGTCACCGGTCATTGCCTCGAGCAACCCGGCGACGAGGTAAAGCCCTGATATCGTCAGCATGGCGTGCAGCACATAGGTCGCGGACCCCGCCAGTCCCGCGTCATTGCCAAGCGCCGCGCCGGCGATGGTGGCGCCGATGCCGCCGATGACGAGGAAGCCCAGTGCCCGCCTGAGATTGGTCTCGGCGATGGCGCCGAGCGGCCCGAGTATCAGCGTGCCGATCGCCACCAGCGCCAGCACCGGCTCGAGCACCTCGCGGCTCGTCGGCAGCAGCATCACCAGGGCGCGCAGGAGGGCATAGACCCCTACCTTGGTCAGCAACCCGGCCAGCAGCGCCGAAATCGCCGCCGGCGGCGCGTGGTAGCTGGCCGGCAACCAGGCATTCACCGGAAATGCCGCCGCCTTGATGCCGAAAGCGAGGAGCAGCAGCGCCGCGATCGAGGCCAGCACCGCCGGGTTGGCAGCCTCGGCGCGACCAGCGATATCGGCCATGTTGAGCGTCCCCAGCGTGCCATAGAGCAGCCCGAGCGCCGCGAGGAAGAAGGTTGTGGCGAGGAAGTTGAGAAAGCCGTATTTCACCGTGCCGTCGAGCTGGATGTTGCGCCCGCCCAACACCATCAGCCCGAAGCTCGAGATCAGCATGACCTCGAACCAGACATAGAGGTTGAACAGGTCGCCGGTGAGGAACGAGCCGCTGACCCCGGCGAGCAGCAACAGGATCAGCGGATAGACGCCATCCCGCCGCGCCCGATCCGGCATGTCCACCCGAAGGTACACCAGCAGCAGCAGCGTCACTCCAGCCGCCGCCAGCGCGAACACCGCGCTGGTGAGATCAGCGACGAAACTGATGCCGAAGGGCGGCAGCCAGCGCCCCATGGTCATCGCCACCGGCCCCGTGTCGCTTACCCGCAACGCCAGTGCGATGTCCGAGACGAAGATCACCGCGACGATGCCGAGCGCCAGCCAGAACTGCGCCTCGCGTGCCTCGCGCAGCATCAGCAGCACGGCGCCGCCGAGCAGCGCCACCACCACCGGCAGGATCACCAGCCAGTCGGTCGGATGGGTGACGAAATCCTGCATCGCGCCGCTCATCAGTAGCTCATCGGCGGTTTGGGGCCGCCGCGCGGCTCGGCGACGCGCATCCGATCGGTGTCGTCGGCCTCGAGCGACTGATAGGCGCGGAAAGCCAGCACCAGGAGGAAGGCAAACATCGCAAAGCCGATGACGATAGCGGTGAGGATCAGCGCCTGCGGCAGCGGGTTGGCCGCCCCCGCCAGCGGCGCCTTCGCTCCTTCAAGCGCAATCGGCGGAACGATCCGCCCCAGCCGTCCGGCGACGAGAATCAGGAGGTTCACCGCGTTGCCCAGCAGCACCAGCCCGAGCAGCATGCGGATCAGCGCACGCGACAGCAGCAGGTAGATCGCGGCAGCGAGAAACAACCCGGCGAGAGCGGCGATGACGTGGTCCATCAGACGCCCTCCTCGTCCTCGAGCGCCAGCGCTATCGCGGCGATGGTGCCGAAGACGACGAAGTAGACCCCGATATCGAATACCATCGGAGTGGAGATCGCCACTTCCACCTCGTCGAACTCGAAGATGGTCCAGAGCCCGGTGAGGAACGGCACGTCGAACAGGATCGACAGCACTCCCGCGAGTGCCGCGAGCGCCACGCCGAACCCAGCATAGACGAGCGGATGCACCTTGAGCGCGATGCGTGCCGCATCGACACCCATCGCCATACCGTAGATCGCCAGCGCCGATGCCGCGATCAGCCCACCGATGAAACCGCCGCCCGGCTCGTTGTGGCCGCGCAGCAGTACGAACACCGAGAACACCAGCATCACGGCGACCAGCAGCGGCGCGACGGTGCGGAAGATCAGCGAGTTCATGCCGCCGCCTTCCGCGCCGCGCGGCGCTTCGGTTGCGGTGCGGGTTCACCCGGCCCGGCCCCGACAGGCCTGTTCCGTTTGGCCCCGCGGATCAGCGCCAGGATGGCAATGCCCGCCGTCATCACCACCGAAATCTCGCCGAGCGTATCCAGCCCGCGGAAGTCGACCAGAATGACGTTGACGACGTTGTGGCCATGCGCGATCGGCACGCTGTGCGCATTGAAGAAGGTCGAGAGCCTCACATCGAACGGCCCCTCGATCACCGCCCAGAGCAGCATGGTCATGGTAATACCGCCAAGTAGTGCCACGCCGCCGTCACGGGCCCAATCCTCGAAGGGGCGCCGGTCGGTGGTATCGAGATCGAGCCGGGTCATCACCAGGGCCAGGATCACCACGCTGAGGATCTCGACCATGAACTGGGTGAAGCTCAGGTCCGGCGCGCCGAAAACCAGATAGAGCAGCGCCACCGCCAGCCCCTGTACCCCGAGCGCCAGGATGGCGAACAGGCGACTGCGCGCGTAGACCACGGTTACAATGCCAAGCACCGCGAGCCCGACCAGCCCCCATTCATAGAAGCGGAGATCCAGAGTTTGCGGCCCGCGCGGCAGCCCATCCAGTAGCCAGAGCGGCCCGATCGCCGCCAGCACCAGCAAGGCGAACACCACGAACAGGTAGAGCTCGAGCCGCCCGTGGTGCAGCAGCCGCGTCACCGCGCCGGCAAAGCGCACGAGGCCGAAATACAGCCAGTCGAAGCCGATATCGAAGCTCCAGCCGACGGCTGCGGTGGCGCGCCGCAACAGCGATCGCGTCAGATCGAGCCGGAGGAACAGTCCGATCGCCAGCACCCAGGTGGCGAGCGACAGCCAGAACGCCGGCCCCAGCAGGTCGACGCCGAATTTCAGATGCGTCTCGACGGGTACGCCGAGGATCGCCGACGTCGCCGGCGCGATGACCAGTTGCCCGGCCAAGGTCGGCACGAAGCCAAGGAAGATGCCCAGCACGCCCATGGCGATCGGTCCCGCCAGCATTGCCACTGGTGCCTCGTGCGGCGCGATCGGGGTGGGCAGCAACTGGCCCATGAACGGCTTGATCAGCAGTGCCAGCCCGACGGCGCCGAGCAGCGCATTGCCGAGCACCAAGGCCACGAGCGCCAGCAGCGACTCGAACTGGCCGATGGCCAGCGCCGCATACATCTCTTCCTTGGCGAAGAAGCCCAGAAGCGGCGGCAGCCCGAACATCGCGGCCGAGGCCATGATGGTGCCGATGAAGCTCAGCGTCATCGGATCGCGCAAGCCACCGAGCATAGTGATGTCGCGGGTCCCGGTGGCGTGATCGATGGCACCGGCGACGAGGAACAGGCCAGCCTTGTAGAGCGCGTGGACGATGAAATAGAGCACCGCCGCCGTGACCGCGAGCTCGGTCCCGGCTCCCAGCAGCAGCATCAGCAGGCCGAGCGAGGCGAGCGTCGTCTGTGCGAGCATCTGCTTGAGGTCGGTCTGGCGCAGCGACGCAACCGCGCCCCAGAGCAGAGTCGCGCCGCCGAACGCCATCAGCGTCAGGTTCCAGATCGCCTCGCCGCCCAGGTGCGGCGTCATCCGCGCCACCAGGTAGACGCCACCCTGCACCATGGTCGCCGAGTGGAGGTAGGCCGAAACCGGCGTCGGCGCCTCCATGGCATTGGGCAGCCAGAAGTGGAACGGCAACTGCGCCGATTTGGTGAAGGCCGCGAGCAATACCAGCCCGACCAGCAGCGGATAGGCGGCGTTGCCCGTTAGGTCGCTGGCCGCGCTCAGGTTCCAGCCGCCCGAGATGACGTAGATCACCACCCCCGCCGCCAGCAGCGCCAGCCCGCCAATGCCGGTGACGAGCAGCGCCTGGATCGCGGCACGCCGTGCTGCCTGGCGGGTGTGGTCGAAGCCGATCAACAGGAAGGAGGCGACCGAAGTCAGTTCCCAGAACAGGTAGAGCGCCACCAGGTTGTCGGCCAGCACCAACCCCTGCATCGCCCCCATGAAGGCGAGGAGGAAGCCGAGGAACCGTCCCTGCTTGTGACCCTTCAGGTAAGCCCCGGAATAGAGCAGGACGAACGCACCGATGCCGGCAATGGTGAGGGCAAAGGTGAGGCTCAGCCCGTCGATCACGAAGCTGAGCTCGAGCCCCCAGGACGGAGCCCAGGGCCAGGCAACGGTGATGATGTCGCCGGCGGAGACCCGGGCGATCAGACCCCACAGCGCCACGAACCCAGCCACCGGCACCAGCGCCACCACCCAGCCGGCAAGATCGCCAACCAGCCGATGGACGGCAGGCGCAAAAGCCGCGGCCACAAAGGGCAGCAGGACAACAAGTGCAATCGCTATTGCCGGTGTGGCCTCCACCCGGGTCCGCCCCCTTGTGGGATTCGCTACCCGATCACCTTAGCCACTCGCCCCGGCCCGGCAAGGTAAACCGGCCGGCGCGACAATCTGCACCACAGCTTTGTGAGCGCTGAGGGATTTGCGATCAGGCGCCGCAATCGCCATATCTGGCACCATAACGGAGATTGATCGATGAGCGAGACCTTCAAGGTCCAGAAGTCCGACGAAGAGTGGCGCGCCACGCTCAGCCCCGAGCTCTATCGCATCGCGCGTGAGCACGGCACCGAGCGGCCCTGGTCCCACATCTACAACGCCGAAAAGCGCGACGGCATCTATCACTGCGCCTCCTGCGGCGCCGAGCTGTTCACCGCCGATACCAAGTACGAATCCGGCTCCGGCTGGCCCAGCTTCTTCAAGGCGATCGAGGGCTCGGTGGCCCAGACCGTCGACCGTTCGCACGGCATGGTCCGCGTCGAAGCCCATTGCGCCAATTGTGGCGCCCATCTCGGCCACATCTTCCCCGACGGCCCCAACCCGACGGGTGAGCGCTTCTGCATGAACGGTACGAGTTTGCAGTTCGAGCCGAAGGCGTAGGGTTACGGTTTGGCGTTGTCATCGTCCCACCCACCGGCGTCATCCCCGCGAAGGCGGGGACCCAGTGGGATGCTTCAGCCTCCACCGGCGTTGCGAGATCGCACTAGGTTCCCGCCTTCGCGGGAATGACGCCGGTGGGGGCAGGAAATCAGGTGAACAGCGTCGGATACAAATCCACCCAAGCCGGGTTCTTCTCTTCGATCAGCCTGATCTTCCAGGCTCGGTTCCACTTCTTCAGCTGCTTCTCACGCAGGATCGCATACTCGGCATCCCCTTGCTGTTCAAACCACACCAGTCGATGCACCCCGTACTTGCTGGTGAATCCCGGCACCAGATTCTCGCGGTGAATGTAGGTCCGGCCAATGAGGTCACTGGTCACACCAACATAGATCGTCCCACCCATTTTGCTGGCGAGCATGTAGACGTAGAAGTCCTTCTCGCTGTCCATTCGCTACCTCAAACCGCCCCCACCCACCGGCGTCATGCCCGCCAAGGCGGGAACCCAGTGGGATGCTTCACCCGCCACCGGCGTTGCGAGATCGCACCAGGTTCCCGCCTTCGCGGGAATGACGTCGTAGGGTAATACCACCATCCGAGCTTTCACCAGGATTCCCATGCCCACTCCCCCCGTCGCCGAACGCCGCCAGCATGCCGCCACCCATCACGGCGTGACCCGGCAGGATCCGTACCACTGGCTGCGGGCCGACAATTGGCAGGAGGTAATGCAGGATCCGTCCACCCTGCCCGCCGACATCCGCAGCTATATCGAGGCGGAAAACGCCTTTTTCGCCGAGGTGTTCGAGACGGCACATGAAGCGCTGGTGGACAAGATCTACCGCGAGATTCGCGGCCGCATCAAAGAAGACGAGAGCGGCATCCCCTCGGCCGACGGCCCCTGGGCCTACAACTCGCGCATGGAGGAGGGCAAGCAATACCCGATCCTGGTCCGCACCCCGCGCGACGGCGGCGAGGAGCAGGTGCTGCTCGATTGCAACGTCGAGGCGGGCGACGAGTATTTCGGCTTTGGCGGCGGTGATCATGATCCCTCGCACCGGCTGCTTGCCTGGAGCGCCGATCGGCAGGGCTCGGAGTTCTACACCCTCCATATCCGCGACCTCACGACCGGCCAGGATACCGGCGAGATCATCGAGGATGTGGCCGGCGGCGGCGTGTGGTCGGCCGATTCCAGCGCCATCTATTATTCTGAATACGACGACAATCACCGCCCCTACCGCGTGCGCCGCCACGTGCTCGGCACCCCACAGGCCGATGACGAGATCGTCTATGAGGAGAAGGATCCGGGCTTCTTCGTCGGCGTCGACGAGACGCTTTCCCGCAACTACATCGTCATCGACGCGCACGACCACCAGACCAGCGAATTCTGGCTGATCGACACCCGCATCGGCGGGGCGCCGAAGCTGGTTTCGCCGCGCCTTACCGATCGCGAGTATGACGTCGAGGATCGCGACGGGGTGTTCTACATCCTCACCAATGCCGACGGCGCCGAGGACTTCAAGATCGTCACCGTCGCCGCCGACAATCCGGCGGCCGAGAACTGGATCGACCTGGTGCCGCACCGCCCGGGCGTCCTGATCCTCGACATCATCCTGCTCAGCCACCACCTCATTCGTCTGGAGCGCTCCGAGGGGCTGCCGCGCATCGTGGTGCGCAACCTCGACGATGGCGAAGAGTGGACGGTGAAGTTCGACGAGGAAGCCTATGCGCTGGGCATGTCGGCCGGCTTCGAGTTCGACACCAGGAAGATCCGCTTCACCTATTCGTCGCCGACCACGCCATCGCGCACCTATGACCTCGATCTGGTGACGCGCGAGCGCACCCTCCTGAAAGAGCAGGTGGTCCCCTCCGGGCACAACCCGGACGACTATGAGACCAAGCGCATCTTCGCCACCGCGGGGGATGGCGAGCGCGTCCCGGTGACGCTGCTCTATCGCAAGGGCGTGAAGCTCGACGGCACGGCGCCTGCCCTGCTCTATGGCTACGGCGCCTACGGCATGGCCTTGCCGGCGGGGTTCTCGGTGTCGAAGCTGTCGTTGGTCGATCGCGGCTTCGTCCACGCCACGGCGCATATCCGCGGCGGCATGGACAAGGGCTATTCCTGGTACAAGAACGGCCGCCGCGAGCAGAAGACCAACACCTTTACCGATTTCATCGCTGCCGCCGAAACGCTGATCGAGCTGGGCTATACCAGCAAGCAACGGATCGTCGCCGAAGGCGGTTCGGCCGGTGGCCTGCTGATGGGCGCCGTCACCAATATGCGCCCAGAACTCTGGGCCGGCGTCATCGCCGAGGTGCCGTTCGTCGACGTGCTCAATACCATGCTCGACGAAACCCTGCCGCTCACCCCGCCGGAATGGCCCGAATGGGGCAACCCGATCACCGACAGGGCGGCCTATGACCGCATTGCGGGCTACGCGCCCTACGAGCAGGTGGCTGCCATCGATTACCCGCCGATCTTCGCGCTGGCCGGGCTCACCGATCCGCGCGTCACCTACTGGGAGCCGGCCAAATGGGTGGCCAAGCTCCGCGCGACCAAGACCGACGGCAATCCGCTTTACCTCAAGACCCATATGGGTGCCGGCCATGGCGGCGCCTCGGGTCGCTTCGACCAGCTCAAGGAGACCGGGCTGAGCTATGCCTTTGCCCTATCGTGCGTAGGATTGGCATAAATCCACCCAAAGCGGGAATTGTTGAGCAATGCCAAAGGGCCTATATCGGAGCCAGCCCAGCGGCCAACACTCATAGAGACTGTCCCCCAAGGAGGCATCCAGAATGGCATACGAACTTCCCCCCCTGCCCTACGCCTATGACGCGCTCGGCCCGTACATGAGCAAAGAGACGCTCGAGTTCCACCACGACAAGCACCACCAGGCTTACGTCACCAACGCCACCAAGCTTGCCGAGGGCAAGGGTCTCGAAGTGCTGGCGCTCGAGGATCAGGTCAAGGAAGTGTTCGGCAAGGATCCCGGCCTGTTCAACAACCTGGGTCAGCACTACAACCACGTGCATTTCTGGAACTGGATGAAGCCGAACGGCGGCGGCGGCGCCAGCAAGGTTCCGGCGGCCCTGCTCAAGGCGATCGATTCCGACCTCGGTGGCTTCGACAAGTTCCGCGCCGACTTCATCAATGCCGGCACCACGCAGTTCGGTTCGGGCTGGGCCTGGCTGTCGCTGAAGGATGGTAAGCTCCAGGTCACCAAGACCGCCAATGGCGAGTCGCCGCTGGTGCACGGCAATGCCAAGCCGCTGCTCGGCGTCGATGTGTGGGAGCACTCCTACTACATCGATTACCGCAATGCGCGCCCGAAGTACCTCGAGGCCTGGTTCGACAACCTGGTGAACTGGGAACACGTCGAGTTCCTGTTCGAAGAAGCCAAATAAGCTTCCGCCTATTGCGTTGAGGGCCCGCTCCGGCGGGCCCTTTTCTTGTGCCGAACAATGTCTCGCGGAAAATCGCCATATCCGCATTTGCTGCTGCTTCCGCCCGCCGCAACACAATGGTAACAATCGCTTAACCATTGGAGCGTCGCGAGACTTTGGCCGAACCAGTCCGCACCATCGCCGTTCTCGTTGCCAATCCGGCGCTCAGCTCGATCCTGAGCATGGTACTGGCTTCCGTACCGAGCTTCCGGGTCCGTCCGTTCGAATCCGAACTGGCGCTGGTCACCTATATGCGTCTGGCGCCGGTCGATATCGTGGTTACCGATTTCGACAGCACAGCGGCCCGGGCCGATCGTGTCACCCGCGATCTGCGTGCCGACCAGGCCATCCCGCACGACTACCAGGTGATCGCACTCGCCAGCGTCGTGTCGCCAGAAACCAAGGATCTCTGCATCGCCTCGGGCATCGACGAGGTCATCGTCAAGCCGATGTCGCCGAAGTACCTGCTCGAACGCGTGCAGTCGCGCATCGCGCGCCGCGCCGCGAGCCTGGCCGGCTACCGGCCGGTCCGCCCCACGTCCCCCCGCCGCCCGGATTTTTCGCAGTACGGCAACGTCATCCCGCTATGGACGAGGGAACGCCCACTGCCGACGCACTGAGCTGGCGCATCTGCCCCCACTGTTCCTCTCCCCGTCGGGAGAGGGTGGATCGGCCGCAGGCCGAGACGGGTGAGGGGTTCCAAGCACCGCTCTTCTGGCGCCCAGCTTGCATCCGGCACCAGTCCTGCCGCCGAGGCAGTGGCTTTCCCCTCATCCGGCGCTACGCGCCACCTTCTCCCCGACGGGGAGAAGAACAGACGCGGATTGCACAGCCGCCGTCGCCTGCCCCACATAGCGCCGGGGCAACGCAGGGGTTTCAGGCCGTGACGTTCAGCGCCCAGGCGACCTTGTTCCACAGATCATCGACATTGTCGGTGAACACCACCACGCGGTCGGCGTGGCTCACCGAGTGGCTGAGGATGTCGGTCGCCATGCCGCGCATCGCCTCGAAGGCGCGGTGATGGTTGAGCAATATTACCGGCTTGCCGCCGCCACCGGCGCCAGCCCGCACCCAGGTGCGGTATAGCGCCGCCGCCGAGGCCAGCGAGCCCGGTAGCCCGACAAGGCCCTGCGCCAGTTCGCCGACGCGCTTGACCCGCGCCTCGGGATCATCGATCCGCTCCACCGGGACCTCGGCCAGGGCGGCCGGCGCCTGGAACGCCGCATCGGCGACGATCAGCACCTCGCCGCCCGCGGCGCGGGCGCTGGTGATCAGCGGAATGTTGTCCAGCGTTTCGTCGGCGAGGCAGATGATGCGCGCCCCGTGGCGCGCCAGCAGCGTTCCTGCCTGCGACATGATCGAGCTGCGCTCGGCGTCGCCCGGCCCCTTGTCGGAGGCGAACACCGCCAGCGCCGGATTGTTCTGCGCGACGTTAGCGGCCACGGGTGAGGCCACCGAGGATGCCGCGCAGCAGCGCCTTGCCGAGGCCGTTCGCCATGGTGCGGGTAAACGAAGTGATTGCCGCCTCTGTCGGCGTCTGCCGGGTGGAGCGGCGCGGTTGCGCAGCTCGATCGGCCCGTTCCTGCGCCGCAGCGGCCTTCGCCTCGGCCGCGGCCGTCTTGGCGTCGAGCTCGGCCTGCCTCGCCTCCGCCTCGCTCGCCTGCCGCTCCTGGGTCTTTTTGGTCAGCACTTCGAAGGCCGACTCCCGGTCCACTACCGCATCGTAGATGCCCGCCACCGGCGAGTTGGCGATCACGGTGCGTCGTTCCTCCGGCAGCAACGGCCCGACCTGACCCGAAGGCGGGCGGATCAGCGTGCGGCCGACGATCGAGGGTACGCCTTTGTCTTCCAGCACCGAAACCAGCGCCTCGCCGGTGCCCATCTGGGTGATCACCTCGGCGGTCGAGAAATCCGGGTTGGGGCGGAACGACTCCGCCGCCATCCGCACTGCCTTCTGTTCCTTGGGCGTATAGGCGCGCAGCGCGTGCTGCACGCGGTTCGACAGTTGCGCCAGCACAGCATCCGGAATGTCGGCGGGGTTCTGCGTCACGAAATAGACGCCGACACCCTTCGAGCGGACCAGCTTGACCACCTGCTCCACCTTGTCGACCAGCGCTTTGGGCGCATCGTCGAACAAGAGGTGCGCCTCATCGAAGAAGAACACCAGCTTGGGCTTTTCCGGGTCGCCGACTTCCGGCAGTACCTCGAACAGCTCCGACAGCAGCCAGAGCAGGAACGTGGCGTAGAGCCGCGGCGCGCGCATCAGCTCATCGGCAGCAAGGATCGACACGTAGCCCTTGCCATCGGTGGTGGTGCGCATCAGGTCGCGGATATCGAGTGCCCGCTCGCCGAAGAACTGGTCGCCTCCCTGCTGCTCCAGCACCAACAGCGAGCGCTGCACCGCGCCGACGGTGGCCGAGGCCACATTGCCGTACTGCACCGAGATATCCTTGGCATTGTTGGCGATCTCCACCAGCAGCGCGCGCAGGTCCTTCAGGTCGAGCAGCAGCAGGCCGTTATCGTCGGCATATTTGAAGGCGATGTTGAGTACGCCTTCCTGGGTGTCGTTGAGATCGAGGATGCGGCTCAGCAGCAGTGGGCCCATCTCGGATATGGTGGTCCGAACAGGGTGCCCCTGCCGGCCGAACAGATCCCAGAAGATCACCGGAAACTTGTTCGCCGCGTAATCAGTGAAGCCGATCTCCTCGGCACGCTTGACCTGCCAGTCGAGCATCTTGCCCATGTTGGCGATGCCCGAGAGGTCACCCTTGATATCGGCGGCGAATACCGGGACGCCGGCAGCCGAAAACCCCTCGGCGATCGACTGCAGCGTCACGGTCTTGCCGGTACCGGTGGCGCCGGTCACCAGCCCGTGGCGGTTGCCGTATTTCAGCGCCAGGTACTCCGGCCGGGTACTTTGGCCGAGATAGATCTTGTCGGGAAGGAGCATGACGCCTCACAGGATTCGATAGCCGGTTGTGGACTCTATAGCGACGGGGGGATGGGCTGCCAAATGAAAGCGGGCCGCCCGCCTCATCTCCCATTGGGTGTCGGTTCGGTTGGATTCAATCCCATATAGCTTGGGGAAGCCGCCGGATTCGGCAATTCCCAAATGCCCCCATAGGCCCTTACACTCTTCTTCATGCGTATGAACCGCCGTCACATTCTCGCGGGCCTTATCGCCCTGCCGCTGGCTGGCGGGGTGCGGGCGCAATCGCTCGACGCGACGGCGCTCAACCTGGTGCCAGGCAGCCTCGACGATCAGAGCGGCCCGATGCAGGAGGCGCTGCTGCGCGCCGCCGAGGAAGGCCGCCCGCTATTCCTTGGCTCGGGCAGCTATTACGTGCAGAACCTGCAGGTGCCGAGCAACGTGGTGATTTCGGGCATTCCAGGTGGCACCATCCTCGCTGCGGCGGGCGATGCGCCGGTGTTCCGCGTCGCCGGTAGCGCCCATGTCAGCTTCTCCGGCCTCACCTTCAGCCGCGGCAATGGCGGGCCGAGCGGCGCCGATCGCGGCCTGGTCGAAATCGAAGCGAGCGACCATGTCACCCTCAGCAATTGCGGCTTCGTCGGCGGCGCCGCCAACGGCCTGGCGGTGCGTGATGCCGGGGCGGACATCGAGGATTGCGATTTCACCGGCCACGCCCTCGCCGCGATCTTCTCGGTCGACGGCCGGGGCCTCAACATCGCCTCCAACCGTGTCAGCAAATGCGGCAATGGGGGCTTCCTGATCTGGGGCAGCAAGCCGCGCCACGATGGTACCGTCATCACCGGCAACACCATCAACGGCATCGGCGCCACCAATGGCGGCAATGGCCAGAACGGCAACGGCATCAACGTTTTCCGCTGCAACGACGTGATCGTCGCCAACAACCAGATCGCCGACTGCATGTTTACCGCGGTGCGGCTCAACTCGACCAGCAACGTCGCCGTCACCAGCAATGTCTGCCGCAACTCCGGCGAGGTGGCGATCTTCTCCGAGTTCGCCTTCTCCGGCTCGGTGATCTCCAACAACATCGTCGATGGCGCCGCCGCCGGGATCTCGATCACCAATCTCGATTCGGGCGGGCGGCTCGCCGTGTGCTCGGGCAATATCGTGCGCAACATCCGCGCGCGCTCCGAGGTCAACCCGGACACACGTCCGTTCGGCATCTATGCCGAGGCGGAAACCAGCATCTCGGGCAACAGCATCGACAACGTGCCCGGCATCGGCATCCTCGCGGGGCGCGGCACGTTCCTGCGCGACGTGATCATCGCCGACAACGTGCTATACGCCACCAGCACCGGCATCGGCGTCAGCGTGGTGCAGAACCCCTCGCCCGGCCCGGTCACCATCACCGGCAACATCGTCAACGCACCGCTCGAGAACGCCATTGTCGGCATGGAGTGGGACACGGTGGTGGTCAAAGACCTGGTGAAGGACGCAGCGAAGTACCCGCACGTCACGCTGGCGGACAACTCGGTGACGTGATGCCGGCACCCCTCCCTCAGTGATGCCTCCTCCCCTTGAGGGAGAAGGTGCCCGAAGGGCGGATGAGGGGTACCGCATCGCTGGCGATGCGCGATCGGAACGAAGTGACGAGCGACGAGAGTTGCAAGAAGACAAGCACGTCGGCATCGTATCCAAGCTGTGCATCCATCGACGGAGGTTGCCGTGACCAAAAGGCAGGTTGTTACGGCTTTCTGGGACGATGACGCTCAGGTCTGGGTGGCGCTGAGCTAGGACATTCCGGGATTGACGCTCGCAGGACGAAGGCTCGATGCGCCGCGAGAGCTCGTCGACGAACTTGCGCCCGAGGTGATCGAAGCCAACTGTCCGAGGACCAGTTCGACCATCGGCTACGCGATCGAGCTGTCCGTCATTCCAGAGCCGCCGCTCGACTAAGCCCGCCCCGTCAGGCGGCCCGCATCTCGCCCACTTCAAGGCCGCGGACATTGCGCACCAGCTGGCGGGCGAACTTTTCCACCACGGCGCGCTGGCCGGCGTCGGGGTCGGCGAAGCGCAGCAGCAGGTTGGCGACCAGCGTCTGGCTCGCCAGCATGTTGCCGTCGTCGATCTTCAGCGCATAGCCCCAGCCCTTGTCGCGGATGGCGCCGCACTGCACGCCCTCGGCGCCACCCTTCTGCATGACGCGACCACCGAAGGCCTCCATCACCAGGGTGTCGAGATGGCCGGACCCAGCGACCAGCAGCGGGTGAGTGGTGGCGGCATCGAAGATGCGCGACGCGGCGCCGCCGATGTCCTCGGGCAGCCCGATCCCCGTCGCCATCCTGGCAAAACCGCGGGCAAGGGCGGAAAGCGGCGCAGCCCAGGTCGGGATCGAGCAGCCATCGGTGCCGCAGCGATCCTCCCTCAGCGGCTCGCCGATCACCGTCTCGACGGCCTTGCGCACTGCCACCTGCACCGGATGGCCGCGCGTCACGTAGTCATGCGTGTCGACGCCGAGCGCCTTCGCGACGCTGAGCATGCCGGAATGTTTGCCCGAGCAGTTATTATGCAGCTGGCTCGGCTCCAGTCCGTGCGCCCGCAGCGCTTCGCGCGCCTTGCCGTTGCTCGGCTGGTGCGCGCCGCATTCGAGGTCGGCGGCGGCCAGGCCGATATGGCCGAGAAAGTGAGTGACGCCCTCGACATGCACATCCTCGCCATGGTGCGAGGCGCAGGCCAAAGCCAACTCCTCGTCGCTGAGGTTAAAGCGGTCGATGGCGCCCGAGGTCACCATGGCCAGCGCCTGCATCGACTTGATCGCCGAGCGCGGGAACACCGGTCGCGAAATGTCGCCGGCGGCGGCGATGACATTGCCCTCGGCATCGGACAGCACGAAGGCGCCGCGGTGCCGGTTCTCGACGAAGTTGCCGCGGGTCTGCTCGATGAGGATGGGATTGGCGTCCAAAACTGACTCTCGGAAAAGAAAAAAGGCCCGGAGGTTCCTAGGGAACGCGTCCGGGCCGTGAAGTCAATGTTTTGGAGGTCAGTCAAGGCACGTGTGCATGGGAGGTCGTCGGTTCGTCACAGAAGCCCACCGCGCCGTTTGGAGCAACGCAGCGGGAAATTGAGGATCAGATGTCCCAGTCGTAGGCCAGCTTCAGGAACTTGGCGTTCACCCAGCCCTTGGTGTCCTGCTGTTCGACCAGGCACCAGTCCGAGCCGCCCTGTGGGGCGATGATGCAGCGTTCGACCCAGACCGAGCTCTTGGGCTCGAATTCGCCGATCTTCTGCGAGTAGGAGGCGGGCCACTTGCGGACGTTGAGCGTGTCCCACTTTTTCACACCGACGATGTGAGCGGGGCTCTCGACGTCATAGCCAGCGGCCATGGCGGGCTGAACGGCGAAAACGGCAGCGCTGGCGATGATCAGACCGGCGAGGGTCGCGACCAGCAGCTTCTCATGGGATCTGTTCATCGTGGCATCCTTTCGGGGGCCGGGTTTCGTTCTGTTGTCCCGAATATGCCGGTGGCCGATTGAACCCCTTGTGAGCCTGCCGTTCAGACAGCATTCATCGGCAGGGCAATGTCGCGGCAGCAATAAGGAAAGGGCGGGAACCTCGTGGGTTCCCGCCCTCATATCCAAATGGCTGGTCGTCGCCGGAGCGCCGACGGGCTGTCGTCGTCTATCGGTGGACGTAGAGATTGACCGTGTGCTCGCCCATCATCTTGACCGCGAACACGTCACCGGCGGAGTAGCCCTTCTGGCGCAGCGCTGCGTTCAACGCCTCGTTGTCGCCGATTGCCGATCGCACCGAAGCGGCATTGCCCTCCGCCCGCAGGATCGAACGGCCGGGACAGTACTCCGTCACCCAGACGCGCTGCCGCTCGGTAACCCCGGCAATGTCGTCCGGCGTGACGCGCTTCAGCACGCCAAGGTAGTCATCGCAGACATCGTCATCCTCCTCCACCGGAAGGGCGGTGGCGAGCGCCGCGGGAATCATCGACGCGCCGAGCGCGGCGGCGGCAAACGCCGCCAATATGAGCTTCTTCATCCGGCAATCTCCTGTAGTTGCCTGCGGCGGGTGGTTGCCGCCAAATGCACAAACGCCGGGCGGCCTCGCGGCCGATCCGGCGTCAGTTTAGCACCAAGGGTTTGGATCAGCGTCCGAAATCGTGGACGAAGAGGTTGATGGTGTCATCGCCCATCATCTTGACGGCATAGACGTCGTCGGCGTGGAAGCCCTTCTCGGCCAGCACATCGGTGAGGACGTCGTTCTTGGCGATGGAGGTGCGGAGGTAGGCGGCATTGCCTTCCGAACGCATCAGCGTGTGCGAGCTGCAGAACTCGGTGACCCAGACGCGGTAGCTGTCATCGACGCCGAGCACTTCGGCCGGCATCACGCGCTTCAGTACGCCGAGCTGATCGCCGCAATAGGGATCGCCGCCGCTACCTTGGCTGGGACAATTCGGGCCAGCTGTGCACGGCTCCCTAGGAGGAATGTTGGCTTGGGCATTGGCAGGAATAGCAGAAAACGAAGTCAGCATGGCAACCGCGAATGTCGCGGCGAGAGCGAGCTTGGTCATTTCAGTCTCCTGATGTGGGGCGGCGGGGGGTTGGACCGCTCGTCGTTCGTCCTTTCCAAAGGGGGGATCGCGATAAGGCGATCCGCCTCCTGACGCTGGATGTGAGACTGCGCCAGCGGCTTTGAACCGGTACTGACGAGCCCGTTCAGCCTCGTGACAGAATGGGCCCAACCCGTGCTAGGTTCTTGGCAAATCAGTTTCAGGAGGACGGGAAATGGCCAAGGTTCTGGTGACGGGCGGCAGCGGCAAGCTTGGGCGGGCGGTGCTGAAGGACCTGGTGACCAACGGCTATTCCGTCCTCAATGTCGATCAGACGCTGCCGAAGGACCCGATCTGCCCGACCGTGCGCATCGACCTCACCGATTTCGGCCAGGTGGCGCAGGCGGTCCTCGGCGGCGTCGACGAACGCCGTGGTCCGTTCGATGCCGTGGTGCACCTCGCCGCCATTCCGGCGCCAGGTCTCTTCGCCAACAGCCGCACCGTCGCCAACAACGTGCCCACCAGCTACAACGTGTTCGAGGCCTGCCGGCTTGCCGGGGTCAAGAACGTGGTCTTCGCCTCGAGCGAAACCGTGCTCGGACTGCCCTTCGAAGCGCCGCCGCCCTACGTGCCGGTCGACGAAGAGTATTTCCCGCGCCCCGAAACCGCCTATTCGCTCGGCAAGCTGCTCGATGAAACCATGGCGGCGCAGTTCTGCCGCTGGGATCCGGAGCTGAAGATCGTCGGCCTCAGGTTTTCCAACGTCATGGATGTCGAGGACTACAAGGCGTTCCCGACCTTCGACGCCGACCCAAAGCTCAGGAAGTGGAACCTCTGGGGCTATATCGACGCCCGCGACGGGGCGCAGGCGGTGCGCCGCGGCATCGAGGCCGAGTTCAAGGGGTTCGAGGCCTTCATCATCGCCAACCAGGATACGGTGATGAGCCGCTCCAACATGTCGCTGATGGCCGAAGTGTTCCCAAAGGTTCCGCACAAGCGCGAGCTCAGCCAGAACGGCACGCTGCTGTCGATCGACAAGGCGCGGCGCCTGCTCGACTACAACCCGCAGCACAGCTGGCGGAACCACGTCTGATGATCCTGCTTGGCGGTCACGGCCTGCCGATCGGCAGCGACGACCCATATGCCTTCGCCCGCGCCCACCGCACCTTCGGCTACGGCGCCGCCTATGTGCCGGAGGTGTCGATCAACGACTCCGCCCGGCTGGTCGATATCGAGCAGGCGTTCGCCGAAGCCGATGTCGCTCTCGCCGAGATCGGCATCTGGCGCAACCTCGTCTCGCCTGATGAGGCAGTGCGCAAGGCCAACCTGGCCTACGCGGTCGAGCGCCTTGCCATCGCCGATGCAGTCGGCGCCGGTTGCGCGGTGAGCTACATCGGCTCGTTCCGCGCCGGCACCGACTATGCGCCGGCCGCCGAGAACATGGGGCGCGAAGCGTTCGACGCCTCCGTCGAAACCGTGCGCTACCTGCTCGACACGGTGAAACCGACGCGCGCCAAATTCGCGCTCGAGATGATGCAATATTCCCTGCCGGACAGTGTCGACAGCTATGTCGAGCTGATCCACGCCATCGACCGGCCAATGTTCGGGGCACATTTCGACCCGGTGAACATCATCATGACGCCGCGGGTGTATTTCGATAACGGCGCGCTGATCCGTGAGTGCTTCGATAAGCTCGGGCAGTGGGTGGTGTCGTGCCATGCCAAGGATATCAAGCTGCATCACCAGGCCGCTTTGCATCTCGACGAGGTGCAGATCGGCGAAGGCGTGCTCGACTATCGCACCTATCTCAGCGAGCTCAGCCGACTGCCGCGCGACGTGCCGTTGATGCTCGAGCACCTCAAGGGCGATGAGTATGCGGTGGCGCGCGACCGCATCTTCGCGATGGGCGACGCCATCAATGTCGAGTTCGCGGTGCGCCCGTGACATTCACTCCTTGGTGATTTGCCGCATTCCGGCCCACAGTGCTGCGTTGCTAGCTGAACCGAATATGGACGACTGGAGCCGCCATTGGGCGCCTACATCCTGAGACGCCTGCTGCTGATGATCCCGACACTGCTCGGGATCATGATCGTCTCCTTCATCATCGTGCAGTTCGCGCCGGGCGGACCGGTGGAGCAGGTCATCGCCCAGATGTCCGGCCAGAACATCAGCGCCACCGAGCGAATTACCGGCAGCCAGCAGGGTGACTTCGCCGGCCAGGAGACCGGACAGGCCAAGGACAGCGCCGACGTCAATTCCACCTATCGCGGCGCCCGTGGACTCCGGCCGGAAATCCTCGAGCGGATCGAGAAGCAGTTCGGCTTCGACAAGCCACCGGTCGAGCGCTTCTTCACCATGATGTGGAACTACCTGCGCTTCGATTTCGGCAACAGCTATTTCCGCGACATCTCGGTGGTCGACCTGATCAAAGAGAAGCTGCCGGTCTCGATCACCCTGGGACTGTGGATGACGCTGCTCGGCTACGGCGTCTCGATCCCGCTCGGCATCGCCAAGGCGCTGCGCGACGGGTCGCGTTTCGACATCTGGACCTCGTCGATCGTCATCATCGGCTATGCGCTGCCCGGCTTCCTCATCGCCGTGCTGTTGATCGTGCTGTTTGCCGGCGGCAGCTTCTGGAACATCTTCCCGCTGCGCGGGCTGGTGTCGGAGAACTTCGCGAGCCTGCCATGGTATGGCCAGGTGCTCGACTACCTCTGGCACATCACCTTGCCGATCACCGCCATGGCGGTCGGCGGTTTCGCCACCGTGACGCTGCTCACCAAAAACTCGTTCCTCGAGGAAATCCGCAAGCAATACGTCACCACCGCCCGTGCCAAGGGGCTCAACGACCGGCAGGTGCTGTATCGGCACGTGTTCCGTAACGCCATGCTGCTGGTCATCGCCAGCTTTCCGGCAGCGTTCATTTCGGCCTTCTTCGGCGGCTCGCTGCTGATCGAGACGATCTTCTCGCTCGATGGCCTGGGCCTGCTCGGCTTCCAGTCGGTGCTCAACCGAGACTATTCGGTGGTGTTCGCGACGCTCTACGTCTTCTCCTTGCTCGGGCTGGTCATCGGGCTCGTCTCCGATCTCATGTACATGTGGATCGATCCGCGCATCGATTTCGAGAGCCGGGAAGTCTGATGCACGCTACCCTCGCGGGCCTCCGCTCTCCCTTCCTCGCTTTTGCCCCAGCCGACCAGGCTCGCTCTGCGCCCCTGCTGTCGCCGATCAACCAGCGCCGGCTCAAGGTGTTCAACGCCAACCGGCGCGGCGTCTGGTCGTTGTGGATATTCCTCGTCCTGTTCATCCTCACCATGTTCGCCGAGCTGATCGCCAATGATCGGCCGCTGGTGGTGAGCTACAAGGGCGAGACGCTGTTCCCGGTGATCGTCAGCTATCCCGAGAGCAAGTTCGGAGGCTTCCTCGCTGAAACGGTCTATCGGGACCCATTCATCGCCGATGAGATCAACGCCGGTGGCTGGATGCTCTGGCCACCGATCCGCTACTCCTACGGCACGGTCGATGAATCGCTCAGCGGCGCCGCGCCGTCAAAGCCCTCCTGGCTACAGACGGCGGAAGAGCGCTGCGCCGGCTACCCGGCCAGCGTCGCCGACCCTTCCTGCACCATCGGCAACTTTCATTGGCTCGGCACCGACGACCAGGGCCGCGACGTGCTGGCCAGGCTGATCTACGGCTTTCGCATTTCGGTGCTGTTCGGCCTGATTCTCACCGTGCTCTCATCCGCCATCGGCATCGGCGCCGGGGCGCTCCAGGGTTACCTCGGCGGCTGGGTCGACCTGATCGCGCAGCGCATCATCGAAATCTGGAGCTCGGTGCCCTCGCTATATCTGCTGTTGATCATCTCAAGCATCATCGCGCCCAGCTTCTGGGTGCTGCTCGGCATCCTGCTGCTGTTCTCGTGGACGGCGCTGGTCGGCATCGTGCGAGCCGAGTTCCTGCGGGCCCGCAATTTCGAGTATGTCGCCGCCGCGCGGGCGCTGGGCGTCTCCAACTTCAAAATCATGGTCGGGCACCTGTTGCCCAACGCCATGGTGGCGACGCTCACTTTCATGCCGTTCATCCTCGCCGGCTCGGTGACGACGCTAACGGCGCTGGATTTCCTAGGCTTCGGGTTGCCGGTCGGCTCGCCTTCGCTGGGAGAACTGCTGGCACAAGGCAAGGACAACCTCTCGGCCTGGTGGCTCGGCATCACCGGATTTTTCGCCGTGTCGCTGATCCTCACCTTGCTGGTCTTCATCGGCGAGGGGGTGCGTGACGCGTTCGATCCGCGCAAGACCTTCGCGGGGACACGCCCATGAGCGCGCCCCTGCTGCAGGTCGACGATCTTCATGTCGAGTTCGCCACCGAGCACGGCCAGGTCCCCGCCGTGCGCGGCGTCACCTTCGACATCCAGCCCGGCCAGACGGTGGCGCTGGTGGGCGAGTCCGGTTCGGGCAAATCCGTCACCGCGCTCTCGGTGCTGAAGCTCCTCCCCTATCCCGCAGCGTCGCATCCCAAGGGCCGCATCCTGTTCAACGGGCAGGATCTGCTGCATACCGATGATCGCGCCCTGCGCGGGGTGCGCGGCAATGCCATTTCGATGATCTTCCAGGAACCGATGAGTTCGCTCAACCCGCTGCACACGGTCGAGCGGCAGGTCAGCGAAGCCTTGATGCTGCATCGTGGCATGCGGCGGGCAGCGGCCCGCGCCCGGACCATCGAACTGCTGAGCGAGGTGGGCATTCCCGATCCCATCTCGCGGCTCGACGATTTTCCGCATCAGCTTTCCGGTGGGCAGCGCCAGCGCGTGATGATCGCCATGGCGCTCGCCAACGAGCCGCAGCTGCTGATCGCGGACGAACCGACCACGGCGCTCGACGTCACCATCCAGGCGCAGATCCTCGATCTGTTGGTGTCGCTGCAGCAGAAGCGCGGCATGGCGATCCTGTTCATCACGCATGACCTCCACATCGTGCGGAAGATGGCCGAGATCACCCATGTGATGACCGAGGGCAAGATCGTCGAATCCGGCCCGACCGACATGCTGTTCGCCGACCCGCAACACGCCTACACCAAGAAGCTCCTCGCCGCCGAGCCGAAGGGCGAGCCGCCTGCCGCCTCGGATGCCGAGCCGATCATTGCCGCTGAGAAGCTCAGGGTCTGGTTCCCGATCAAGCGCGGCTTCCTCCGCCGTACCGTGGGCCACATCAAGGCGGTCGACGATGTCGATATATCGATGCGCCGTGGCGAGACCCTCGGGGTCGTCGGCGAAAGCGGCTCAGGCAAGACCACGCTCGGCCGTGCACTGCTCCGTCTCGTCGGCTCCGAAGGCCGCATCGTCTACCTCGGACGCGATATCGAGAAGCTCTCCTGGGGCGCCATGCGACCGCTGCGCAAGGATCTGCAGATCGTCTTCCAGGATCCGTTCGGCTCGCTCAGCCCGCGAATGTCGATCGCCGAGATCATCGCCGAGGGCCTCGCCGTACATGCGCCCCGGCTCACCGTGGGTGAGCGAGATGCGAAAGTCGTGCGCGCGCTGACCGAGGTCGGGCTCGATCCAGAAGCGCGCTTCCGCTACCCGCATGAATTCTCCGGCGGGCAGCGCCAGCGTATCGCCATTGCCCGGGCCATGGTGCTCGAGCCGAAATTCGTGGTGCTCGACGAGCCCACCTCGGCGCTCGACATGAGCGTGCAGGCCCAGGTGGTCGACCTGTTGCGCGAGCTGCAACGCCGGCACGGCCTAACCTACCTGTTCATCTCGCATGATCTGCGCGTCGTCCGGGCGCTCGCCAACCAACTGATGGTGATGCGCAACGGTAAAGTGGTCGAACACGGGCCGGCCGCGGAAGTCTTCGCCGCACCGCAATCGGACTACACCAAGGCGCTGATGGCCGCAGCGTTTGCGGTGGAAGCTGTGCCGTCGGCCGAGGTGGCGCAGTGATACCTCTGTGGGCCGGCGCGGGCCGACCCCCACCCCTGTCCCCTCCCCCTAAGATGTTCAGTCCGGAGAGATAGCTGACACCTGTTCGGAGACATGACTGACAGTTTCGGGTTGGGTCAAGTCGATGTCTGCGACGTGGTGGCTGGCGAAGCAGACGTGGTAGTGGCCGTCGGTGTCGGCT